>JAESFK010000004.1_pt1 | contig 1011852 bp, 993 predicted proteins | sample 9269391 | NCBI WGS metagenome assembly JAESFK01 (sample SAMN14506231, study PRJNA617097) | algae metagenome | isolation source: Drouetiella hepatica UHER 2000/2452 and co-occurring heterotrophs from... | place: Slovakia: Slovak Paradise National Park, Hrabusice, Kosice Region | collected...
CCAAGGGCGGCGGGGCCGATGTCGTCCTGCTGGACATGGTCATGCCGGGCATGAGCGGCATGGAGGCCCTGGCCGAGATCCGCACCGCCGGCGTCACCACCCCCGTCATCGTCCTGACCGCCAACGGTGGCGTGGATGCGGTGGTGAAGGCCATGCAGGCCGGGGCCCAGGACTTCTTCGTCAAGCCGGTGTCGGCCGAGCGCCTTCTGGTCGGCGTCTCCAATGCGCTGCAGATGACCCGGCTGACGGCCGAGGTCGGGCGCCTGACCAAGCGCGTCTCCAACCGCTCCTCCTTCGACGACCTGGTCGGCGACAGCCCGCCGATGCGTATGGTCAAGGCCATGGGCACCCGCGCCGCCAAGTCCGGCATTCCCGTGCTGATCACGGGCGAGAGCGGCGTCGGCAAGGAAGTCATCGCCCGCGCGCTGCACGGTGCGTCCGACCGTTCGGGCAAGCCCTTCGTCGCCGTCAACTGCGGGGCCCTGCCGTCCAACCTGATCGAATCCATCCTGTTTGGCCACGAGAAGGGCGCCTTCACCGGGGCCCACGACAAGCATCTGGGCAAGTTCCAGGAGGCCAACGGCGGCACGCTGTTCCTGGACGAGATCGGCGAGCTGCCGCTGGACATGCAGGTCAAGCTGCTGCGCGCGCTGCAGGAGGGCGAGGTCGATCCCGTCGGGGCCAAGCGCTCGGTCAAGGTCGATGTCCGCATCGTCTCGGCCACCAATCGCGACCCGGCCCAGCAGGTCAAGGAAGGGGCCTTCCGCGAGGATTTATTCTATCGCCTGAACGTCTTCCCGATCGAGGCCCCGGCCCTGCGCGACCGGCGCGAGGACATCCCCGCCCTGGTCGATCACTTCATCGCCCGCTTCAATGCCGAGGAAGGCCGCCGCGTCACGGGCTGCGCGCCCGAGACCCTGACCCTGCTGACCGCCTTCGACTGGCCCGGCAATGTCCGCCAGCTGGAAAACGCGGTTTACCGCGCCATCGTCCTGGCCGACGCCCCCTTCCTGCAACCCCACGACTTCCCCGCCATCTCCGGCATGGCGGCCCCGCTCCTCCCCTCCCTGGGGGAGGTGGATCGCCGCCCTGGCGGCGAGACGGAGGGGGCAACGGCAAGCTCCGCCGCCATGGCACCCGACAGCCCCATCCGCATCCTCGACGACCGCGGCCACCTGCGCACCCTGGAAGAGATCGAACGCGACCTGATCCAGCACGCCATCGAAGTCTATGCCGGTCACATGTCGGAGATCGCGCGCCGCCTCGGCATCGGTCGCTCCACCCTGTACCGCAAGGTCCGGGAACAGGGTCTGGAAGACGTGCTGCGCGAGGTCGGCTAGCTTGCGAGGCTTCGCGCTTGCAGCGGATAGCTGGCTGAACGATTTCAAGGCTAGCCCCACACCTGCCATCCACAGCCCTATCCCCCGTCAAATCTGCGGCAAGGCAGAATACGTCCCCGTCTGACGCATCGGGGCGCTATGGGTTTGCGGATGAACGCCCTCGCCAGCTTCCCCTCGCCGCTCGATTCCGCGCCTGTCGCCGCCATGCCCCACAATCTGGAGGCCGAGCAGGCGCTGCTGGGCTCGCTTATGTTCGACAACGCCGTGTTTGAACGGCTGTCGGACCGGCTGCGCGGCACCCACTTCTTCGAGCCTTTTCATCAGCGTCTGTATGACGCCATCGAGGATCACATCCGCCAGGGCATGCTGGCCGAGCCGACCATCCTGATGGAGCGGTTCAAGCAGGACCCGGCGTTTCAGGAGTTCGGCGGCCTGCGCTACCTCGCCGACCTCGTCGACCGGGCCCCGCCTGCGGCCAATGCCCCGGACTATGCCCGCGTCGTCTATGATCTGGCGCTGCGCCGCGACCTGATCCGCATCGGTGGCGAGATCATCCATCAGGCACCCCAGCCCGAAACCGCCGCCATCGACCAGATCGAGGGGGCAGAGCAGCAGCTCTACACCCTGGCCGAGACCGGCAAGCCCTCGTCCGGCTTCGTCAGCTTTTCCAACGCCCTGTCCGGCGCGGTTCAGATGGCGGCGGAGGCCTATCAGCGCGACGGCAAGCTCGCCGGCCTGGCCACCAACCTGGACGACCTCGATGCCAAGCTGGGCGGCCTGCACCCCTCCGACTTGCTGATCCTCGCGGGCCGACCCTCGATGGGCAAGACGGCTCTGGCGACCAACATCGCCTTCAACGTCGCCCGCAACTACCGCTGGGAGCCGACGCCGGAGGGGCGAAAGACGGTCTCGGGCGGTGTCGTCGCCTTCTATTCGCTGGAAATGAGCGCCGAACAACTGGCCATGCGGATTCTGGCGGACGCCTCGGGCGTGTCGTCCGACAAGCTGCGCAAGGGCGAGATCAACGCCTCGGACTTCGGCAAGATCAGGGACGCGGCGGTGGAGATCGGCGAAAGCCCGCTCTACATCGACGCCACCGGCGGCCTGTCGATGTCCAAGCTCGCCGCCCGCGCTCGCCGCCTGAAGCGTCAGGAACACGGCCTGGACCTGATCATCGTGGACTACCTGCAACTGGTCACCGTCGGTGAGGGCAACAACCAGAAGAACCGCGTGCAGGAGGTGTCGGAGATCACCGGCGGCCTCAAGGCCCTGGCCAAGGAGCTGTCCGTGCCGATCATCGCCCTGTCGCAGCTGTCGCGTCAGGTCGAACAGCGCGAGGACAAGCGGCCGCAACTGTCCGACCTGCGCGAATCCGGCTCGATCGAGCAGGACGCCGACTGTGTCATGTTCGTCTATCGCGAAAGCTACTACCTGGGCCGCGCCGAACCCCGCGAAGGCTCGCCCGAACACCTCCAGTGGCAGGAGGACATGGACCGGCTGGAACACCAGGCCGAGGTCGTCATCGGCAAGCAGCGCCATGGCCCCATCGGCATCGTCAAACTGTCATTCGACGCCGACACCACCAAGTTCGGCAATCTGGCCCAGGGCCAGCAGTACGATAGCTACGGCGACTGAGAACGCCGGTCTTGACACCCTGCGATGGTTTCGGAATAGGCTGAGGCGTTAACCGTGCCGGGGGAGGTGCGGTCAGTCGGGGAAAGACTCATGCGTATCGTCGTCTGCGCGCTCGCCGCGCTGTCTCTGGCCGCCTGCGCCACGGCCCCGGTGCCGAATGCACGGCCGCTGAATGAAAGCCAGATCGCCGCGATCGGTCCCACCACCTTCACCGTCGTCGAGGACAACAATGGTGTCGCCAAGACCTGGTTCGCCCAGGACAGCTCTGCGGCTGGAGCCAGCTACGGCCTGATCGGGGCGCTGGTGTCGGCGACCATGGACGCCATCATCAACTCCTTCCCTGCGCGCCGCGCGACCAAGACCGCAGACGAAATCGCTGAAGTCCTGCCTGCACAGACGCTGAACAACTCGCTGACGATCCACCTCAACAATCAAGTCGATACCACGCCGCCTGCGAATGCCGTGACGATCTCCGACGTCAGAAGCGTCCAACGCCTGATGCAGCCCGTGCCGGCCAATGACACGGTCGAAGTCACCTCGGCCTATACACTGTCCGAAGACGCCTCGACGCTGCAGATCGTCTTCACCCTGACCTACGCCAATACCGAAGTCCCCTACGTCACGCCCTACACCTTCGAGAAGTCGCCCCCCGGCAGCGAGCTGACGGGGCCGACCTACCGCAACACCTTCACCTATTTCTCTCGCCAGCTGCCCGTGCCGGAACTGACGCCCGAACTGCGCGAACGCCTGATCGCCTCGGTGCAGGAGAATTCCCGCGACGAGAACGGGGCTCTGCCGGTCGAAGGCACCGACGCCTACAAGGCCATGACCAAGGAGATGGAGCAGGCCACGGACGACAACCTGACCAAGGGCGAGATCTCGATCTTTCTCGCCCGTGAATGGATCAAGGATAACGGTGCCCTGCTGCGGGCCGAAGTCGACAATGCCCATCGCCTGTTGGCCCGCTACGCCCTGATCGACATGAATCGCACCACCGTTCCCAGCCTGGAAGGCCAGGATGAACTGGTGGAGACCCTGCCCGACGGCCGCACGGTTCGCCGCGTCGGCGTTGGCGTGCAGGCCGGCTCCTACATCTCCTCGCCCGCGGGCGTGACCAGCTTCACCACCTTCGGCAACACCATGAGCATCGCCAAGGTCCACTCCGAACGGATCGAGCAAATCCGCAACGCCGCCAGAGCCGCCGCCCGCGCACGCTGAACCGGCAATGACGCTTTCAAAGCCCGCACGCGCTTTCGTCGCCCTCGCCTTGCTTGCGACGGGCGGCTGCGTCAGCGGCGTCGACTACGTTCCGATCAGCGATAAGTCGTACTTCGGCTACAGCGACCGGCCGAATGCGGACGGTGGTCACACCGTTCGCGTTGAACTCCTGGATGGCGGTCTGGCCATGGAATACTGGAACCGCCGGGCGTCGGAACTGTGCGACGGCAAGGTGGCGCGCAAATCGATGCACACGGCCCTGCGCCCTACCGCGCACTACGACAACTATGGTGCCAGGCCAGGCCACTACATCGTCGAGGGCTACGTCTATTGCGAAACGCCCGCGTAGGCGACGACACAGGCCGAACCGACGGCCTGATCAGCGCATTTCGACCCGTCGCGCACCCGCCGGTATCATCAGTTCCTGACCGAACCAGCTCGCCGCCCGACCATCGATCCGCACCCGCGCAGGCGGCGTCTCGCCGGTCGGCCACTGCATGACGAAACCGCCCGGCGGACTGACCTCGGGGCCCAAAGTCAGCACATAGCCCGCCCCCTCCTGCTTCAGGCGATAGCTCAGCGGGCCATAGGCGGTGCGGACGCCTTCGACGCCCACCCCGTCTCCCGCCAGCCAGGCGGTCGGGATGCCCGCCGCCAGGACAAGGGCGTGGTCGCGGTCCCGCTCATAGACCAGCAGGTCCAGGGTCGAGCGGATATAGTCCGAGCTGATCCAGGCATGAGGCATGTCGCCGATGAAGCGCGGCTCACGTTCATCGCGCCCAACCACCTCGGCCCAGCCGTTCCAGGCGTTGGGGCGCATGTCGGCGAAGTAGAAGTCCAGCGCCCTGAGCGCCTCGTCGCGCCGCCCCAGCCGGACCATGGCCCCGACGTTGCGCAGCTCATAGGGGGTGTAATCCTTCCACGCCTGACGGTTCTCCTGGCGGGCCGTGAAGTTGTCCCACCACTTGTCGAAGGTCCCGGCCAGAAGCTCGGGCGGCAGGTCGTCGATCAGCCCGCCGGGCGACAGTCCGATGGTGGTGGAGGTGGCGTCGAAGTCGCCCCGGTCCGCCGCGCCCGCGATCCAGTCGATGCCGTGGACCTGGGCCGTTGCGCGGATGGAAGCCATGATGTCGGCCTTGAACTCGGCCTCCGACGCCCGGATGCGTGCGGCCGCCTCGGCGTCGCCCAGAGTCTCGGCGATGAAGACGGCGTCGCGGTACCCCAGCAGGCCCCAAAAATCGTCCCAGTAGGAATAGGCCGGACGGTCCGAATAGCCCTCGTGGCTGATGGTCGGGGGAAGCAGGCCGAACAGGTGCCGCTTGTCCGCCGCCTGGAACTCGGCGGTGCGGGTCGAGGCCCGCAGGGTGTCCATATAGCCGATGGCGGCCTGAACCTGGGGCCAGACCTGACGCAGCAGAGCCTCGTCACGGGTGTAGCGATAGGTTTCGGCGGCCAGGAAGACGAACTCGCCGTGGCTGTCGTTCTCGGGCACCGGATCGGCACCGCGCGCATCGACGCAGCACGGCACCTTGCCGTTGTCGAAGACATAGGGGGCGTACCAGCGCAGGTAATCTGCCGACAGCTCCGCATGCCCCAGCCGGTTAAGACCCTCAGCCATCATGGCCCCGTCGCGGATCCAGCTGCGGTTATAGCTGCGCGTGCCCGGCTGCAGGATCGGCCCCTGACGCGACATCAGCATCTGGGCCAGAGAGGAGCGCATGACGTCCTCGATCCGCTGGGCCTCAGGCGGAAGCGTGAGGTCGAAGCGGTCCAGCTTCTCGCGCCATTTGCTGGCGACACGGTTCTCGACGGTGTCGAACGCGGCCTCGACCGAACCTGTCACCGGCAGGGCCGGCACGTCGCCTGACAGTGCCGACACCCAGCCGAAGGTGCGGGTCTCGCCGGGCTGGAGCGTGACGTCGTACAACATCGCACCGCTGGACAGGTCTGCATCCTCGACGCTCACCTCAGCACCTGCGGCCCGGCGGCGGGCCGCATTGGCCAGCAAGGCTTGCGGATCGCCAGCCCCCTGAAAGCTGGACAGGGCGATACCGTCAGGCGCGACCATCGGCCTGACGCCCAGATCACCGTTCAAAGCCATCGCTGAGCCGGTCCAGCGCAGACGATTGATTGGCCCAACTCCGCCCGGCGTCGTCAGGAACTGGCGTGGCCCATTGACCTGATAGGGCCGTGCCATCAGAGCCAGCGTCAGAGTCCGTGCCCGGCTGGACGTATTGGTCAGGGCATAGCGGCCATACAGCTGTGCCGCCTCGGGCGTGCCGTCGGCAAAGGCCGTGGTAGTGAGGGTCCACCCGTCCGACGTCCAGGTCACCGACGGGATCGGCAGGTCGTCATCGCGCAGGCTCTGGGTGACGTTCACATCCGCCCAGGTGACCAGCCGCCCGTTGTCCAGCACGAACGGCTCGATCGACGGCCCGCCGCGACGCAGTTCGATGGCCCCGTCCTCGCCGATCAGGCCGCTCTCGCCGCCGCCGTCGACCCCGACCAGGGTCCAGTAGGGTTGTTCGCCATGAAAGCCGCGCGGATACAGGCCACGACGGCTCTCGCCGGCCACGGCGGTGATGAAGGTGGTCGCGGTCTCGCCGAACGACAGGGGTTCGATCTCGATCTCCGACAGGCCGTAGGCGGCGGCCTCCGTGACGCCCAGCCGCTGGCCGGCGCCAGCCTGACCGACCACAGTGGAGGTCGATTGCGGAGCCTTGAGTTCCAGCCGCAACCAGCGGGCCGAGGCTTCCGGCGTCCGCAGCCAGTCGATTCCGCCGTCGCCGCCGGTCACTTGAGCCAGCTCACGCCAGTCACGCCCATCGGACGAAGCCATGACCGCATAGTCCGACGCCGCGCCACGTTCGGCCCAGTGCAGGGTCAGGCCGCCGAACTCACGCTCATAGCCCAGGTCTAGCGCCAAGCTCTGCGCGCCTGCGGCCTCGGTCCGCCAGGCGGTGGTCGGGTCGTCGTCGACGGCCAGACCGGCCAGACTGCGCCCCGCTTCGCTCGACGCCTCGGCCAGCGGGCGTGGCGGGACCGAGGGCTCCGGCGGCAGTTCGCGCAGCTCCAGTTGATCCACCTCGATCCAGCCCCGGCCGCCCTCGCCTGCGGTGACGACGAACTCGATCCGCTGCGCTCCCCGGAAGGTCCGGTCCGGGTTCGGGCCCCAGGCCCAGATGACCTGGCGCTTCTTGATGACATAGCGGGTCCAGTCGCCGGTCGCCTGGAACGCCCGCACCTGACGCCAGTGGACGTTCTCGCCCGAGGCATCGGTGAACTTGATCTCCAGCGTATTGGGCCGCATCTCGCCGCGCAGCCAGAAGCTGATCTCGTAGTTCTCGGGTACGGCCAGATCGATGGACCGGGCCGCGAAGGCATAGCCGGACCGGCCATTGAAATCATAGTCCAGCCGCATGGCCTGACCGTCATGACCGGGCACGGCACTGATCCGCGAGAACACGTCGGTCGAGGCGTCGGCGCTCCACGGCGTCAGGGTCTCGAAGGCGTCGAGGGTGCGGGCGGACTGGGCGTGGGCGGGCAGAGCTATGGCCAGCGCCAGAAGCACCCCCAGCATTCCTCCCCCCTTGGGGGAGGGGGACCGCGAAGCGGTGGAGGGGGCAAACTTCAAACTCAGGCGCATGCGGCGAACCCCCTCCACCATGCCACGCATGGTCCCCCTCCCCCGATGGGGGAGGAATGCAATAAAACCGATCACCCCTTCACACTCCCCGCCAGCATGCCGCGGATGTAGTAGCGTTGCAGCGCCAGGAAGAGGATCAGCACCGGCGCGACCGTGATCACGGCTCCCGCCATCATCAGCTCGATATCCTGCACATGCTCGCGCGACAGGGCGGCCAGCGCTACGGGCAGGGTATAGTTTGACTGGTCCGTCAGGATGATCAGCGGCCACAGGAAGTCGTTCCAGCTGCCCAGGAAGACGAACAAGGCCAGGGTCACGATGATGGGCTGAAGGGTCGGCAGGACCACGCGGCGGAAGATCTGCCCCTCGGACGCGCCGTCGATGCGGGCCGCCTCCAGCATCTCGTCGGGGATGCTGAGCGCATACTGCCGCACCAGGAACAGGCCGAAGATCGACGCCAGCCACGGCACAAGGGCCCCGGCATAGGTGTTCACCAGCCCCACCGACTTCAGCATCAGGAACAGCGGCAGGGTCCCGATCTGGGCCGGCACCACAAGGGCCCCGACCAGGATCTGGAACACCCGATCCCGTCCCTTGAACGCCAGCTTGGCGAAGGCGTATCCGGCGGGCACGGTGAAGGCGAGCGCCAGGGCCGTGGCCAGCGACGCCAGGGCAAAGCTGTTCCAAAGATACCGCCCCATGCCCTGGGTCACGAACAGGTCGCGGTAGTGCTCCAGCGTCCAGACCTTGGGCAGCAAAGGCGGCGGGAAGGTCGCCGCCTCACCCGTGGCCATGAAGCTGACCGACAGCATCCAGACCAGCGGGAACAGCACCAGCAACGCAATCAGCGCCACGCCGGTGTTCAGGATCACGGCCTTCAGGCGACGGGCGCTCATTCGTAGGCCCCCAGACGTTTCGCCACGGCCAGCTGGACCAAGGTGACGGCCAGAATACAGAGGAACAGCACGAAGGCGACGGCGCTGGCGGAGCCCAGGTTCCACCATTTGAAGCCCTCTTCATACATGAAGTAGAGCACCGTCACGGTCGATTGCGCGGGCCCGCCCTGGGTCATCACATAGGGCTCGGCGAACAGCTGGAAGAAGCCCGCGACCGAGATGATCGACACCAGCAGCAGGGTTGGCGCGATGGCCGGAAGCGTCACGTGGCGAAACTGCTTCCACGGCCCGGCCCCGTCGATGCGCGCGGCCTCGTACAGGTCGTCCGGCACGGTCTGCAGCACGGCCAGGAAGATCAGCATGTTGTAGCCGAAGATCTTCCACACCACGAACATCAGGATCGCCGGGATGGACGTCGAAGGCTGGCCTAGCCAGTCCACGGGCGGAATTCCGACCGCTCCGATGGCCCAGTTGATCACGCCATATTTGGTGTGCAGCAGGTAGTTCCACAGCACGGCCGTCGCGACCAGCGTCGTCACGAAGGGCGCGAAGAAGGCCACCCGCCAGATCGGCCGCCACTTGATCACGCGGGCGTTCAGGATCACCGCCGCTGCCAGCGACGTGATGATCGACAGGGGCACACCGATGACCGTGAAGACGCCCGTGTTCTTCATCGCCGTCCAGAACAGCGGATTGGTGAACAGCCGCTCGTAGTTCTGCAGGCCCACGAACCGCATGTTGCCGATGTCGGCCAGGGCGTAGATGTCGAAATCCGTCAGGCTGAGCAGTAGGGCCGCGAAGACCGGGACGGCGAAGAAGACGGCAATGGCGATCAGGGCCGGGGCCACGAAGCCCCAGGCGGCGCGTTCGCGACGACCGATGCTCCCAGAGCCCTTCCCCCTTGATGGGGGAAGGGTTGGGATGGGGGTGACAATGTCGGCCGGTAGGGCACCTTGTCGGAGTGATCCCGTCATCGACCACCTCGCCTTGTCGGACAGAGTGTCACCCCCATCCCCGGCCCTTCCCCCATCAAGGGGGAAAGGAGAAGAATAACGGCCGTCATTCCGCCCTCCCCTGCTCAATCATCCAGCGGCGCTTTTCCAGCAGACGATCAGCCCGGCGGTCGATCTCGGCCCCAGCGGTGGCGGGCGTGTATTCGCCGCGGACCATGCGTTCGGCGACGATCTGCATCTCGGTGACGATCCGCTCCCACTCCGGCACCTTGGGCACGGCCTTGGCGCGCGACAGCTGGCCCTTGAAGGCGGCGATATAGGGGTCGCCCGCCACCGTCGGGGTGGCCCAGGCGCTCTCGCGCGCGGGCAGATTGCCGGTGATGCCGTTGAACCGCGCCTGCACCGCCGGATCGGACAGATAGCGCACCAGCTTCCACGCCGCCTCCTGATGCGGCGACGACCGATAGACCACCAGCGACGACCCACCCGGCGCCGAGGCCCCCGGCCCGTTCGGTCCGGGCACGCCGGAGGTCATCCACCGCGTGGTCGGGGCCAGACGCGTGCGGAAGTCGCCGATGCTCCACGGGCCGGAGAAGTAGAAGCTGAAAAACCCGCGCTCGAACTCGGTCCAGGTATTGGAAATCTGGGTCGACGACGCCAGCGGGGCCAGCCCCTCGTCGAACAGGCTCTTGTAGAAGGCCAGGGCTGCCACGAACGACGGGCTGGAAAAGTTGCCGCGCGTGTCGTGGTCGCGCAGCAGCGGCTCGGTGCCCTGCAGCCCGAACGTCAGCAGTTGTTCGAACTCATTGACCGGCAGCAGCACCGCATAGTTCCCGGCCCCCGCCACGCGCTTGACGGCATGCATGGCCTGTTTCCAGCCGTCCCAGGTCTGGGGCACGGCGTCATACCCCGCCCGCTCCAGCAGGTCGCTGCGATAGAAGATCAGCCGGGTGTCGACGTACCAGGGGGTGGCCATCGGGCGGCCATTGATCTGGTTTGTCTCCAGCACCGCCGGAAACTGATCCGTCAGCAGGTCGTCGGCAAAGCCCGGCAAAGGACTGATCGCGCCGATGGCCGTCATCTCCGACACCCAGGTGTTGCCGACCTGGCTGAGGTCCGGCAGCGACGAGCCTGCGTAGGAGGTCAGCAGTTTTGAGTGCGCCGCCGTCCACGGCAGGGCCTGCACCTCCACCGTGATGCCGGGGTTCAGCCTCTCGAACTCAGGGAGTATCTGCCCGACATTGGTCGCCTCCGACCCCATGGCCCAGAAGCGCAGGCGGGTGGTGCTATCGTCACGCGGCCCGCACCCCGTCAGCCCGGCCGCGCCCGCACCGGCCAGCAGGCCCAGCGCCGTCCTGCGATCCGGGCGGAACAGGCTCATCCGCGACCCAGCCAGGCCCCGGTGAAGCCCGCGCGCTTCAGGCCTCGTGTCAGGTTCGGCTCGCCGCGCATGCGGCTCCAGACGATATCGCTGCGATGGTTTTCAATCTGGATGACGATCGGGCCTTGGTCGATGCCCAGATAGTCGTCGGCGATCCAGCCGCCCGACGTGATCTTGCCATGGCGCAAGGGCGTGCTTGCCTCCGTCAGGGTCGGGTTGAAGGCGTCGAGGAATCCATACGGCGTATAGACGTCCGGATATTGCGCCTTCATCGCCTTCAGGCAGGCCGTGACCTCGGCAGGCGCGAACGGCAGGGACGACATGGCGGCGGTGGGGGCCAGGGTGCCGTCGTCACGGTCGCCGGGGCCACGGGCGGAATAGCTGAAGAACTCCCGCTCCGTGCCGTCAAAGACGACCTGTCTGAAATCGCCCGGTCCGTCGCAGGCGGTCAGGCCCCAGACATCGGCGGAATAGCCTTTCCAGCGCAGGCTGTTCTCGACCGCATAGGCACGCTGGCCCTCGACCGCGCGGCGGCTGTTCTCGAAATAGTCGAAGCCGGGGATTTCTGCCGCCTTGTCACGCAGCCAGGCGTCCTGGATGCCGCGGAAGTCGACGAACAGATGGCTGAACTGATGCCCGAACAGAGGCGGGAAATGCAGGTGAGGGCGACCCCAGCGGTCCGACCAGCTGCGGTCATAAACGCTGCACCATTCGTCCCAGACGCTGGCCGGAACCGGATGCGTCGGGCTGCCGATGGCCAGCAGCAGGACCAGCATGCCCTCGTTGTAGACGTTCCAGTCGGCCTCGATGAAGCCGCTCTCGGGGTGCCAGCCCATGCTGATCCGGTCGGGCCGGACGACGACCCAGTCCCACTCGACCCGCTCATAGACGCGCTGGGCCAGCCGCCGGATCTCGCGCTCGTCCCGGTGCGAGCCGTCGAACCAGCGCGCGGCGAACAGCATGCCGGCGATCAGCAACGTCGTGTCCACCGTCGACAGCTCGGTCCGCCCGAAGCGGTGGCCGGTGTTCATGTCCAGGAAGTGGTAGAAGAAGCCCTTGTAGCCGCCGACGCCCGTCGCCTCCGGCCCCTGCGGCAGGTCGTGGAAGAAGCGGATGGTGGTCAAGGTCCGCTCACGCGCCTCCTCCCGGCTCATCCAGCCCCGCTCGACCCCGATGGGCCAGCAGGTCAGAGCGAAACCAACCGCCGCGACCGATGAGAAGGACTCCGTCGGCCAGCGATCCGGCGTCAGGCCGTTCGTGCGATTGGTGACATGGGTGAACCAGTCGAAGGTGCGCCGCTGAAGCTCGTCCATCTCGGGATCGACGGGATTGCTCACCAGCGGCTGCCTCTGCGTCTGCGCCGTGGCCTGATGAACTCCCAGCCCCAGCGTCGCCGCCGACGCCACGGCCGTGCCCATCAGAAATCCGCGACGATCCATGGGCCACACCTTCTTACGCAAACAGAGAACAGTCAAAAAATCAGCCGCCCCTCGGGATGCAAGGGGCGGCCGTCAGGCTCAGGAGATCTAGAACTTGTAGCGAGCGCCGATCTGGAAGGTCCGCGGCGTCCCGACCGTCGACGACGGATTGCCGAAGTTGGCATTCACGCCAGTCTCGGGAATGAAGCCGTCATATCCGCTGAAGTTGGCGAAATCGAAGACGTTGAAGACTTCGCCGATCAGTTGCAGTTCGCCACCCGCGACATCGAACGACTTGGTCAGACGCAGATCCAGCGATCGGTAGGCGAAGGCGTCCTGGATGATGAACCCGCTGCGACGCGGTTGACCGAAGCTGCCCTGGCGGAAGTTTTGGAAGAAGTTGGGGCCTTCATCGATCCGGCTGTTGTCATTGACGCCGAAGGGTGTGCCCGACGTCAGAGTCAGGAACCCGGACAGCTGCAGACCCAGCGGCATATCGACGATGCCGGTGGCGATGATCTGGTGCTCGATATCACCACCGTTGGGTACGAACGGCCTTTGCGGGTCCTTCGGGAAGTCGAAGTTGAACTCGTTGCCGCTCTGCTTGGAGTCAGCGCCGGTATAGCTGAAGGTCACGCCCCATCCGCTATCGCGCGTGTAGGGCTTGTCCGCGGTGATATAGACAGCGTCGTACTGGGTTTCACGCGTGTTGTCGGCTGCCACGATGGTGGAGAAGCCCGGCACGGTGAAGGCCACCAAACGCCCCTGAGCATTCAGAGCGACGTTCCGGTTGACTGGATAATAGGCGATCTCGTTGAAGCCGTTCTGACGGACCAGCGAGATGGACGTGTTCCAGTCGCCGAACTTCTGACGCAGACCGACGCTGAACTGGTCGGTGTAGGGGGGTTCCAGGTCGTTGGGGATGACCCGCAGTTCCGCGTTCGGCGCAACACCAGAGGCGATCAGCCCGTCCAGACCCGCACGGCTGCGATAGGACTCGTTCCACAGAATGGTCGCCTGCCCGTTGCGGGGCAGACCATCGCGCGAAAACAGGAAGGTGCGGTTGGCGAACTGACGGAAAAGGCTTTCCTCTGCCGCATTGCGGAACAGCGTCCGGTCATAGAACCGACCCGCACCACCAAAGATCACCGTCCGCTGGTCAGCGAAGACGTCGTAGGAGAAGCCCACCCGAGGCCCGAAGGCGTTCTTGAAGGGTTCACGATTGCTACCCGTCGAGATGTAGCGGTCGGCGTCGAAGTTGCCGCCCTGACCCGCCAGGATGGTTTCCGCCGCCCGCAGCGCCGCCACGGCGTTTGCCGGCGTGACGAAATCCTCGTTATTGGCGTTGGTTTCCATGTCCCAACGGACACCGAGGTTCAGCGTCAGGTGATCGTTGATTTCCCAGTCATCCTGAATGAACAAACCAATCTGGGTATTCGACGCCGTCACGGTTGGTGCCCCAACGCCGTATACGGCTTGGCTGGGGAAGCTGTAGTCCAGGTTTTGCGACGGGTTCAGGTTGTAGGTGAAGGTCGGATTGACGTTCTGGCCGCTGAAGACAGTAAAGTCTTGGAATGAAACCTTACCACCGATTTTGAACAGGTGCGAACCACCCAGTTCAACCGGGTCAAAAGTGACATTGTTGCGTAGCGTGATGATCTCTTCCCGCACCTCCTGGGCCGTGCCACGCCCGCCAATGGCGATGATTCCGGCAAAGGTTTCGCCGACCAGATCGGGATTGCCGATCTCCGGACGGAATGAGGATTCCCGATAGTCGGCGCTCAACTCGTTGAACCAGCCTTCGCCTTGGAAATCCCACTGGCCTTTAACGCTGAGGATATCGTTGACGACGTTCTCAAACCGCTCGAACGAGGTCTGGCCGCCAAAGCCGCGCTGGTCGTCCTCCGTCCGGTAGCTGACCGACAGTTCGAACGTGCTGGCTTCATCGGGCCGGAACTGGAGCTTCCCGAAGAAAATGTCCTGGCGGAACGGGCTGGCGAAGCTGCCTTCATAGTCGGCCAGATTAATGCGCGAAGGCAGGGTTGCGCGCGTCGCAGCCGTGCCGCCAGCCACCACGTCGGAGTTGCGGACCTGATCGTTGACCTCATAGGCGACGAAGAAGTTCAGCACGTCCGGAATGATCGGACCGCCGAGGGACGCACCATATTGGCTGCGCTCCAGCGCAGGCTTTGGTTGATCACGCAGCCGCTGGAAGAAGTTGCGGCGTGTCATGTCGTCGTTCTGGAAGAAGCCGAAGACTTCCCCCGTGAACTCGTTACCGCCAGACCGCGTCACGGCGGTGATGACAGCCGTGCCCGCTTGTTCATACTCGGCCTTGAAGTTGGAGGTCGAAACCCGGAACTCCTGCACGGCCAGCTGGCTGAACGGGTTACCCCGGCTGGCATCTTGCCCGATGACACCACCCTGGTTGACATTCGATTTCAGACTGACGCCGTCGATGAAGACGTTGACCTGGTTAGAGCCGAGGCCACCACCGGTGTTGCCACCCGCAGCGAAGTCGCGACGAAACTCGTCCGTGTTTAGACGAACCCCGGGAGCCAGGGCCGCGAAGTTAAGGAAGTTGCGGTTGCTTTGTGGCAGCACTTCGATCTGCTGGGCCGAAACCTGGGTCGCGATTTCAGAAGTCCGCACCTCCACCGCTGTTCTGGAACCGGTTACAACGACTTCACCAAGATCAGTGGCCCCGTCCGCTGACGCGGCGGCCACGGTCGAAACCTCGAGGGGGATGTAGGCCTGTTGGCCAACTTGCAGCGTTATCTGGCTGGTAGAGGTCTGACCGTCCGCAGTCGTTACGGTAATCTCGTAAGCGCCGGGTCGCAGGTTCGGCAGAGCATAGTCGCCCTGGGCGTTGGCCGTGGCCCTCGACGTGAAGCCGGTGCTGACATCGCGGGCAACGATGGTCGCCCCCGCCTCGGTCTGACCCTGGTCGGTAACCACACCGCGTACGGTCGCAGTCGAGGTCTGCGCCGAAGCCACTCCGGCACCTGCCAGTGATATCGCCAGTGCCAGTGCCGATGCGGCACCAAAGTAAGCCTTATTGCGTGTCATTGTGGGTTCTCCCCCTCCAGGGCTGAAACAGGATGGATGGCGCGTGTGCCGGGTTGGTGATTTGATCGAGCCAGGGACGCAGCCCCGGTGGACGCCCGCAAGACCAGTTCGGGTCGCACGGTCTCGCAGGTCGTATCGGCAGAGCCGTCGTCTGCGGTATTGATGATGCGGACCAGGCGCTCCAGCGCACCGCGGCCCGTCTCGGCGATCTTGATGCCGAGGGTCGTCAGGCCGGGCCGGACCATGTCGGCGATCGGCACGTCGTCGAAGCCAATCAAGGCGACGTCCTCGGGCACCCGCAGACCGGCATCCTGAAGCGCCAGCATGGCCCCGACCGCCATGATGTCGTTGGCGGCGAAGATGGCGTCGGGCTTCAGGGCCATCTCGCTGATCCGGACGCCCGCCGCCTGGCCGGAGGCCTGGGTGAAGGCCCCGTCCAGCACCATGGTTGGCAGGCCCGCCCTGGCCATGGCCTGCAGATAGCCCGCCAGACGCGCCTCGGATTCCAGATTTCCCCCCGGGCCCGAGATATGGACGATCCGGCGACGTCCGGTCGCCAGCAGATGCTCGACCGCCTGGACCGCGCCGCCGTGGTTGTCGACCACGATGGAGGGTCGGCCCGCATCGGTCGCCCCGCCATTCATCAGCAGGACCGGCAGGCGACCCGCCAGGCTCGAGGCAAGATTGGCCGCGTCCAGATGCGGCGACAGGACGATCAGGCCATCGACCCGACCCCGCATCGAGCGGATGGCCGCCGAGGCCTCTTCGGCGTCGTCGTGCGAACTGGAGACGATCAGGTGATAGCCCAAGGCCCGGGCCGCGACGTCCATGCCGCGGATCAGTTCGGAGAAGAACTCGCCGTACAGGTCGGGCAGGACGACGCCGATCGTCTGGGTCTTGCTGGTCGACAGGCTGCGCGCGCCGGAATGGGGGACATATTGCAGGGCCTCGACCGCCTGAAGCACCTTTTCGCGGGTCGCCGCCGTCACCGGTCCGGCTCCATTGAGTACGCGCGAAACCGAGGCCACGGAGACCTCCGCCCGACGCGCCACGTCGCGGATATTGGCCGGCTTCATGCCGACACCGCCGCGCAAGAGTGCTGGATGATCGATACGACCAACAGACGTCCTTCCCTGACCGGTGAGGCACCGGCCCGCTTGCCGCGAGTCCGTCCTTCAATCCGTGTAACCGATTACATGGCACATGAAGATTGTGGCGCGCAAGGCCGCATTTCGGCCACATGCAGGCGGGGTCCAGGTCTGTGGCGCACTAGCCACAAAGCCTGCGTGACGGTACTAGCGGGGACGGCTGTAATAGGCTTCGATCAGGTCCAGCCGGTCCTTGAACGGGATCGGCTTGGCCACGGGCCCATCGTTTGTGAACTCCAGAAGCCGATCAGGCTCGGCACCAAACAGAGGCCATGCGGGACGTGCCGCCTCATTCGGATCGCCGGTCGCCGCGAATCGCGTCCAGTAATCAGCCATGGCCTGGGCCGCCCGATAATCCCGCTCGCCCATCGGCCAGTTCGTCGTCGCCAGATTATCGAAGACATAGGGCCGCTCCGACGCATGGGTCGCGCCCTCGTGAGGCTCCGGATTGGGATCGGGCACGACGTCGAACCGATACAGATAGGCGGGATTGCCGGCCCGGGCATGCAGCCGGGCCAGATGCCGCGCTGGTTCATTGAAGGCCAGATCGCTGACCACGTGGGCATTGTAGCCATCCTCGCCGCCATAGGCTGCCACGATGGCCGCACGCTCTTCCGGCGTCATGGCGTCGTCGATCTCGCCATAGGGACTGAGGTCCGACGGCTTCATCCACCAGAATTCGGCGCTGTTGGTGCCGATGATCAGCGGCACCGGGGCCTGTTTGCCCGCCGCGAACGCCGCCTCGACATCCTCCTGAACCACCGAGCCGTCGATCACGAGGTTGTCGCCGCCATAGAAGTTCGGGGCCGGCGTCAACAGGGCTTCGGCGGGAATGGCGCGCAGGTCCGATGCCGTCGGCACCCTCAGTCCGATGCGCTCCGCATAGGCCCGCCCCCTCGCCTGCAACGACGGCTTGCCCAGCGCAGAGGGCCGATCCAGCGGCGTGCCCGTGTCGCGCCCCAGCCCGGACTGGACCACGGCCCGATGGAACAGCGGCCGCGCCTCTGGCGAGATCATCAGGCGCGTGACCGCCGCCCCACCGGCGGACTCGCCAAAGATCGTCACGCGTCCGGGATCGCCACCGAAGGCCTCGGCATTGGCCTGCACCCATTTCAGGGCTGCGATCATGTCCATCAGGGCGTAGTTGCCGCCTGGCTCGTCATGTTCTCGCTCGGCCGCCAGCGCCGGATGATCGAAGAAGCCCAGGCGACCTAGTCGATAGTTTATCGTGACCACGACCGCGCCGCGCTGCGCCAGGGCCGTGCCGTCGTACAGCGCCGCTGTTCCCGAGCCATTGTTGAACCCGCCGCCATGAATCCACACCATGACCGGTGCCGGTGCCTCCGCGTCTTTCGGAGCCCAGACGTTCAGCGTCAGGCAGTCTTCGCTCATCGGCATAGGGCCAACGCCGGGGTCGCCATTGGCGGGCGGTTGCGGACACAGGGCCCCGACATTGCCGGCGTCGCGGGGACCATCCCAGGCCTCGACGGGTTGCGGCGGACGCCAGCGCCACGCGCCGACGGGAGGCGCGGCATAGGGGATGCCCTTGAAGGCCTGCACTTGGTCGTTCGCCCGTCCAACCAGCACGCCGTCAGTCGTCTCGACCTCCACTACCGGGTCGGTCTGGGAAACGGGAGACAGCATCAGGACCGCCGCGGACAGGAGGGAAACCAGACTCATTCCTTCTCCTTAAACGCGATGGCACCCTGGCCTCAAATCGAGATTTGCCAAGACGGCGGTTTCCGGATGAAACCAATGCGCCCGGACGGCGTTGACGGGGCCAGCAGCGGGGACGGGCTTGAAGATACTTTCCAGATCAGGAGACCCGAACGTCGACCTCGGCCAGGCCTTCGACGCGTCGCCCAATCCGTATGTACTGATGACACCCGACATGGTGATCCTGGGAGCCAACCAGGCCTATCTGGATGTCACCAACAGCACCCGTGAGGCCATCGTCGGCCGCCCGCTTTTCGCGGCCTTCAACTCCGGCCCTGGTGAAGAAGCACCGGAGAACATCCGGCAGGTCAAGGCCTCCCTGGAAAAAGCCCGCGATACGCGGCAACGCGATCATCTTGCGGTGGTCCGCTATTCCATGGCCCGCCCAACCGATGAGGGCGACGTCTTTGAAGATCGCTACTGGAGCGCCACCCACACACCCCTGCTGAACGATGCGGGCGAGGTGGTGATGATCCTTCAGCACACCACCGACATCACCGAACTGGAACTGCTGCGGCAGCAAACGGCAGCGGCAGAAGGAATGGCTCCCCTCAAGGCGCTGGACGCCATTGTCGGCGGCAACATCCTCGAACGTGCCCGGCTGGTGCAGGAGGATAACCGGCGCCTCTCGGTCGAGCGCAATCGCCTTGTCGACATGTTCATGCAGGCCCCCGGCTTCGTCGCGGTCCTGTCAGGCCCGGAACATGTCTTTCAGTTCTACAATGACGCCTACCGTCGCTTGATCGGCTACCGCGACGTCCAGGGCCAGACGGTCGCTGAAGCCATGCCGGAGGTCATCCCTCAGGGCTATATCGACATGCTCGACAGCGTCTATCAGACCGGCGAGCCGGTGCAGGGCAAGGCCAGCCTGTTCCGGTTTCCTCGAAAACCTGACGGGCCGGTGCTCGATACCTATGTCGATTTCATCTACCAGCCCATCCGCGAAACGGACGGACGGATCGTCGGCGTCTTCGTACAGGGTAATGACGTCACCGATGCGGTTGTCGCGGCCGAACGTCAGAAGCTGATGATCGACGAGCTGAACCACCGGGTGAAGAACACCCTGGCCACGGTCCAGTCGATCGCCATGCAGACCGCCCGGTCCAATGCCGACCCCAAGCGATTTGCCGAAAACTTCCAGGCCCGCCTGTTGGCCCTGTCCCACACCCACGACCTTCTGACGCGCAGTCACTGGGAGGGGGCCGAACTCAGGTCCATTCTGGAGCACGAGACACAGGCTCATGACCAGCATCGCATCCTGCTGAACGGCCCGTTCCTGGCCCTGGATTCAGCCTCCGCCCTGTCTCTGGGCATGGTGTTCCACGAACTGGCGACCAATGCCGCCAAATACGGTGCCCTGACTTCGGGCGAGGGCCGCGTGCTGGTCGACTGGTCCGTGGCCAACCAGACCAACCGCACGCTCCACCTGACATGGCGCGAAGAGGGCGGTACTGCGACCACCCGCCCCACTCATCGTGGTTTCGGCAGCAGACTGATCGAACGTAACGTGCGACACGACCTTGGCGGAACGGTCACGCTGGACTATGCGCCGGATGGCCTCATCGCCGAATTCACCATCCCGCTCGACCGAGAAGACGAATGATTCAGCCCCTGTCCGGTCGCAACATCCTGATCGTTGAGGATGAATCCCTGGTCGCCATGCTGCTGGAGACCATTCTGGAAGACATGGGCTGCACCCCGGTCGGCCCGGCATCCAGCGTGGATGAGGGTCTGGCCCTGATCGAGAGCGGTATGGTGCTGGATGGGGCCCTGCTGGACGTCAATGTCGCGGGAGTGAAGATCTTCCCGATCGCCCAGGCCCTAGCCGCGCGCGATATCCCCTTCGTCTTCTCCACCGGCTATGGCGAGGGTGGACTGCCGGATGAGTGGAAAGGACGCCCCACCCTGCAGAAGCCATTCAGCGAAACCGCCGTGCATGAGGCTCTGATGACGGCTCTAGGCGTCGCCAACGTCTGATCTACCGCTTAAAGTCCTTCAGCACCGCCTTGGCGGCATTGTGCCCCGGCGCCCCCGTCACCCCGCCGCCAGGATGCGCGCCTGAGCCGCACAAATACAGCCCCGGCACCGGCATTCGGTGATCGGCACTACCTAGCACCGGGCGCGCGCTGAACAGCTGATCCAGCGTCAGTCGACCGTGGAAGATGTCTCCACCAACCAGGCCGAACCGACGCTCCAGATCGCGCGGCCCCAGCGCCAGCCGACCGACCACCGAGGCCTTGAACCCAGGCGCATGGGCCTCGACCGTCTCGATCATCAGGTCCGACACCGTGTCGCGGTGCTCGTCGGCGAGATCGGGCGGTACATGCTGGCAGAACAGGCTGGCGACGTGCTGGCCGGGCGGGGCCAGGCTGTCGTCCAGTGTCGAGGGGATCAGCATCTCCACGATCGGCTCCGGCGACCAGCCGTTCAGCCGCGCTCCGGCGTGGGCCCGGTCCATGTAATCGAGCGACGGCGCGATGATGATCCCGGCCGTCAGGTGATCCCCTTGCCCCGGTAGTGCCGTGAAGTTCGGCAGTTCCGACAGCGCGACATTCATGCGAAACGTGCCTGACCCCGACTGATAGTTGCCGATCCGCTCGCGGAAATCTGCCGGAACCACCGCATCGTCCACCAACCGCTCGAACAGTAGCCGCGGATGCAGGTTCGACACCACTGCGCGCGCCCTCACGATATCACCGGCCTCCGTCACCGCCCCGACAGCCCGGCCATTTTCAGTCATCACCTCTGCGACCGGAGCCTCCAGCCGCACCTCGACACCGAGCTCGGCACAGGCCGCCGCCATCGCCTGGGTGATCGCGCCCATACCGCCGATGGCGTGGCCCCAGACACCCTTCTTCCCATTCACCTCGCCGAAGACATGGTGCAGCAGGACGTAGGCCGAGCCCGGCGTGTATGGACTGGCGTAGTTGCCTACCACGCTGTCGAAGCCGAACAGCGCCTTGATCGGATCGCTCTCGAACCAGCCGTCCAGCCAGTCGCCCGCCGACTTGGTGAACAGGTCCAGCAGGTCGCGTCGTCCCTGCGTATCCAGCCCCGCCGCCTGCCGCCCCAGCGATGCCCCCTTCAGCAGTTCCGGCAGCATGGCCATCCAGCCGCCCTCCACCACATTCGGCGGGGCCTTCAGGATCCAGTCTCGCAAAACGCCCGCCACGACCTCCAGCCGCCGCTCGTAGTCCGGCAACCGCGCCGCATCCCGACCCGAGAACTTGGCGACCTCTCCCGCCGTCCGTCCCTCCCCGGCCAGCAGATAGCGGCCGTCGTCGAACGGCAGGAAGTTCGACACCTTGCGCTCGACCACCCGCAGGCCATGTCGCGCCAGGTCCATGTCGGCGATGATCCTGGGGTTCAGCAGGCTGACGGTGTAGCTGGCGGTGGAGTTGCGGAACCCCGGATGGAACTCTTCCGTCACCGCCGCCCCGCCGACCACGTGCCGACGCTCCAGCACCGTCACCTTCAGCCCGGCCCTGGCCAGATAGAAGGCGCAGACCAGGCCGTTATGTCCTCCGCCCAGGATGACGACATCGGCTACGGTGGTCGTCATCTCGGCTCCTCCTCCGGCCGATGCACGATCGACACCAGCACGATGGAGATGATCATCAGCAGGAACCAGCTGCCCAGCTTCCCTATCCCCACCATTTCCCAGCCCGCTTCCTGCCCCGGGTAAGCCCAGGCGCGCCCGAAGGTGGCCAGGTTCTCGGCGAACCAGATGAACAAGGCGACCAGAAAGTATCCCACCAGCAAGGGCATCCGCCGCCGCGCCCGGTCCGCCGTGAAATAGAACCAGCCCGGTCCGAACAGCAGCGCGGTGGCGATAAACAGGGCGATCCGCACATCCGGCAACCAGTGGTGGGCAAAGAAGTTGATATAGATCGCCGCCGCCAGCACCCAGGTCGTCCACATCGGCGGATAGCGCCGCACCCGGATGTGAAAGATGCGCTGCACCCGCGCGATATAGCTGCCCACCGCCGCATACATGAAGCCCGAGAACAGCGGCACCATGCCGATCCGCAACACGCTGTCCTCCGGATAGACCCAGGAACCATGGTAGGTCTTGAACAGCTCCATGATCGTGCCGGCGATGTGGAACAGGAAGATGACCCGCGCCTCCTCCCAGCTCTCCAGCCTGAAGATCAGCATCCCCGCCTGAATGGCCAGCGCGCCGACGACCAGGAAGTCATATCGGCTGATCGCGGCCCCGTCCGGCCACAGCAAAAAGGTACCCACGATCATGACCAGCATCAGCCCGCCGAACAGACAGGCCCAGGCCTGTTTGAAGCCGAACATCAGAAACTCGAAGCCATAGCGCGACCAGACGGCTCGGTCGGCCTGTGCCTTGACGCGCTCTAGCCACAGGCGGCCCCAGGTTTCGAGCGGAAGGCGCGGATAGCGGGTCATATTCGGCACCCTAAACGGGGACGTCTGGTGATGGCGCGTGGAATCTGCGCCTGCCTGCCAGAGCATCGCGCGACGCGTCAAAGTGCCATATGCGGCTTTTGCTTGAAGCGGCAGCGGTCATTCTATATTGCGACGCGTTCTCATTCTTCGAAGGCGCGTCGTTTATGTTCCGGTCCATTCTGTTCGCCTCCTGCTGCGCCACGGCCATCTGCTCTCCAGCCCTGGCCCAGGAGCCGGCGACGACTGTGCTTGACGAAATCATCGTCACCGGATCGCAGGTGACACTGACGTCGCCCTATGCGGGCGGTCAGGTCGCACGCGGCGGGCGGGTCGGCCTGTTCGGTGCTATGAATGTCATGGACACGCCCTTCAACGTCAGCAGCTACACCGAGGAGCTGGCCCGGAACCAGCAGGCCCGCAGCGTCGGCGACGTGCTGCAGAACGATCCTGCGGTTCGGGTGTCCAAGGGCTTCGGCAATTTCCAGGAGCTGTATGTGATCCGCGGCTTCCCGGTCTACTCGGACGACATGACGTACAACGGCCTCTACGGCATCCTGCCGCGCCAGTTCGTGGCGGCGGAATTCCTGGAGCGGGTGGAGGTCTTTCACGGTGCCACAGCCTTCCTGAACGGAGCGGCCCCTGGCGGCAGCGGCGTCGGCGGAGCCTTCAACCTGACGCCAAAGCGGGCTCCGAATGCACCGCTGAACCGGGTGACGGCCGGTGTCGACGGCGAGAGCGAGCTCTATCTGGCCGCCGATATCGCGCGGCGGTTCGGCACTGCAGATGACTATGGCTTGCGTCTGAACGTGGCACGCCGGGACGGAGAGGCAGGTGTCGAGGGCGAGAGCCGCGAACTGACGGCCATCGGACTGGGTATCGATCGGCGCGGCGAGCGGGCGCGGTTTTCGGCTGACATCGGCTATCAGGATCACCGCATCGACGCCCCGCGCCCGACGGTGACGCCGCTCGGGGCTGTGCCTGCGCCGCCCGCCAGCGACCGCAACTTTGCCCAGCCCTGGACCTATACCGACGAACGTCAGCTGTTCGGCGTCGTGCGTGGCGAGTTTGATCTGAGCGACACGGTTTCGGCTTGGGCCGCCTTCGGCGGACGTCAGGGCGAGGAAGCCAATGTGCTGGCCAATCCCGCCGCCCAGCCGGACGGAAGCCTGAGTGCCTACCGTTTCGACAACACGCGCGAAGACACTGTGGTCTCGGCCGACATCGGCCTGCGCGCCAACCTGACCACCGGCCCGGTCGGCCACACGATCGTCGCCTCGGCTTCCCAGGTCCAGTTGAAGTCGCGCAACGCCTACGCCTTCTCCGACTTTGCCGGCTTCGCCAGCGACCTGTATGCGCCTGTCGACGTCGCGCCCCCCGTTGCGGACTTCTTCGTCGGGGGCGACCTGTCGAACCCCGGCGTCACCGAGCGCGTCGACAATGCCAGCCTCGCCCTGGCCGATATGATGTCCTTCATGGATGGGCGTCTGCTGGTCACGGCTGGCGTCCGTTACCAAGCGATCGAGACCCGGACATACGCCTACGGAACCGGCACGCCCAACCCGGCCTATGAGAGCGACGCCGTCACGCCCGTCCTCGCCGTCGTCTACAAACCAAACGACTGGATCTCCCTCTATGCCAACTACGCCGAGGCCCTCATCCCTGGCCAGATCGCCCCGGAGTTCGCCGGTGCCATCCGAATCGACAATAGCGGCGAGGTGCTCGACCCCTTTCTCGGCGAACAGATGGAAGTGGGCCTGAAATACGACGTCGGCCGGTTCGGCGGCAGTGTCAGCCTGTTCAGCACCACGCTTCAGAGCGCCTTTGTTCAAGACAACGTCTTCGGCACCAATGGCGAACAGAAAAACACCGGCCTGGAGATCTCCTTCTTCGGCGAGCCCCGCGACGGCCTTCGTGTCTTGGGCGGCTGGACCTGGCTCGACGCCGAACTGACTCGCACCGCGCCTGATCCGGCGAACCCCGGAGGCGGTGGTGCTCTAGATGGTGCACGCCCCATCGGCACGCCGGAGGTCCAGGGGAACGTCAATGTCGAGTGGGACGTGCCGCAGCTGGGCGGCCTGACCCTTGAGGGCCGTCTCGTCTACACAGGCGAACAGACCGTCATCGTCCCGAACACCACTGAGCTCGACAGCTGGACCCGCTTCGACGCCGGTGTGCGCTATGTCACCCAGGTCGCGGATCGTCCCGTCACCCTGCGGGCTCGAGTCGAGAACCTTGCGGACGAAGATCAGTGGGTCGCCGTCGGTGGCTTTCCGGGTGCCAACTACCTGACCCTCGGCGCGCCGCGCACCTTGCGCCTATCCTTGTCGACGGACTTCTGAACCGGATGAAGACCCGCACCATCCGCGCCTGGTCCTGGGTCCACAAATGGTCGAGCCTGGTCTCGACCGTCTTTCTGCTGATGCTCTGCATTACCGGCCTGCCGCTGGTGTTCACGCACGAGCTCGAACACGTCCTGCTCGACGAGGCTTGGGCCCCGGCCAATCCTGGCGGCGAGGGTCTGAACCTCGACGAGGTGCTGGCCACGGCCCTGTCGCGGCATCCCGGCGACGTGCCCGCCTTCATGAGCTTCGACGAGGACCGGCCCGTGGTGAACGTCACCAGCCGCGCCCCCGACGCCCCGGCGGGTCAGTTCAACTTCCAGCCGATCGACCAGACCAGCGGCGATGCCGCCCCTCTGGTCGCGGGGCATCCGGTATTGGAATTTCTGCTGCAACTCCACACCGACATGTTCCTCGGCCTGCCCGGCATGTTGTTTCTCGGCGGCATGGGGCTGCTGTTGATCGTGGCGGTGGTTTCGGGCGTGGTACTCTACGCCCCCTTCATGCGGCGGTTGCCGTTCGGCACGTTGCGATTGGAGAAGGCCGCCCGCACCCGCTGGCTCGACTGGCATAATCTGCTGGGTGTCGTGACCGTGGCCTGGGTGCTGGTCGTGGGCGCGACCGGGGTGGTCAACACCCTTGCGACGCCGATCCTGGCCTACTGGAAGGACACGGCCCTGGCCGACCTGACCGCCGCGCATGACGCGCCCGCCGCTCCCGGCGAATGGGCCTCTCTGGACTCCGCTGTCGAGCGCGCCAAGGCCGCCCTGCCCGGTCGCACCCTTCAGTTCGTCGCCTTCCCGGGCACCGAGTTCACGACGGACCACCACTATGCCGTCTTCTTCCACGGCGACACGCCGCTGACGACCCATCTGACCACCCCGGCCCTGATCGACGTTCGCACTGGCCAGCTCGCCGCCGTGGCCGAGTCCCCGTGGTACGTAAAGGCCCTGTCCCTCTCCCAGCCGCTGCATTTCGGCGACTACGGCGGGCTGGGGCTGAAGATCGTCTGGGCGCTGCTGGATTTTGCGACCATCATCATCCTGGGCTCGGGCCTCTATCTCTGGCTGACGAAGAAGCGCCGGGCAGTCTGATGCGTGGTGGCCTTTCCCTCTACGCCATCTTCGGCACGCCCGCGGTGCTGGCGGCGCTCAGTTTGATCGGCCTCGTCGGTGCCCTGCTGGCGGACGGCCTGTGGAACTGGATTGGCGCAGGACTGCTGGCGGTCAGTGTCCTGGCCGTCGTCTGGGCGCGCTTTCGACGGCGGCGCTTGCCGGCCTAGCCCCGCCCGCGATAGGTCGGCACGCCCTGGTCGGGCAGCCAGAGGCCATCGGGTGCAGCCCCCGTCTGCCAGAAGACGTCGATGGGGATGCCGCCGCGCGGGTACCAGTAGCCGCCGATGCGTAGCCAGGTCGGCTGCAACAGGTCGGCCAGCCGCTTGCCGATGGCGACCGTGCAATCCTCGTGGAAGGCACCGTGGTTGCGGAAGCTGGTCAGGTACAGCTTCAGGCTCTTGCTCTCGACCAGCCAGTCGCCGGGTGCATAGTCGATGACGATATGGGCAAAGTCGGGCTGGGCCGTGACGGGGCACAAGCTTGTGAACTCCGGCACCGTGAACCGCGCCAGATACAGGGTGTCCGGATGCGGATTGGGCACCCGCTCCAGCACGGCGGTCTCCGGGCTGGCCGGGGCGGCGATCATCTGGCCGAGCTGGGACAGGGAAGAGGTGTCTGTGGTCATGGTTTCAGCTTGCGTGGCCCCGATGCGGCGGGGCATGAAAGAAGTGTCGGGGAGGACATACGGCGATGCGTAAAGGTTTTCAAAGTGGGGGCTTGGCGTCAGCCCTGTTGGCGGCATTTGCTTTGGCGGTGACGGCTGAACGGGCCCGGTCTGAGCAGACACCGCCGCCACCTCCTATGGTGAACATCAGGTCAGGCCCTGCACCGACATTGACCGCCGTCGAACAAGAAAGCTCCGTGCCGATCACTGCGGCTGCACCCGAGAATTGGAATTCACAACCTCGCCCATCCCTGATTGAGAATCCAACGTGGGCAAGACGGCCATACATCGAGTTTCCTGAAGCTGCGTTGGCAAACAAGATCGGCAATGGTCGAGTGACGCTGCGATGCACAGTGGTGCCGACAGGTGCTCTTACCGACTGCACCGCGATAGAGGAAAGACCGACGGGACAAGGGTTTGCCCAATCTGCGCTTTCAGGTGCGCAGAATGCCCGCATTTCACCGCGGCTCGTCGATGGCGCAGCGATTGGGGCGTCCGTGCAGTTCACCATCAACTACAATATGCCGGTCGATGATCCTGAGATCTTGGTGCCCTCACCCAAACGCTAGTGGATGCCGGTGCTGTATTTTTGACTACGTCCGCGTTTGACGCACGCACACGCTACAACAGCTTCTTGGCCGGCGCTGGCTACGAACGAAATGGACTGAGTGGACTGAGTGGACTCTGTTTTTCGCATTTGCCTTACCCCGCGACAGCCCGCTATCCGTAGTCAAAGAAAACCAGGGGAAACGTCATGGCCATTCCGGCGTCGCTGCAAAAGGGTCTGAAGCTGCCGGTGATCGCGGCACCCATGTTCCTGGTCTCAGGCCCGGATCTGGTGGTCGAGACCTGCAACGCTGGGGCGATCGGCACCTTTCCCTCGCTGAACCAGCGTACGACCGAGGGCTATCGGGAGTGGCTGCAGGAGATCAAAAGCCGTCTGACGCCGGACGCCGCCGCTTACGGCGTCAACCACATCGTCCACCCGACCAATCCGCGCCTGATGGCCGACATGATGGTGTCGGTCGAGGAGAAGGTTCCGCTGATCATCACCTCGCTGGGGGCCGTGCGCGACGTGGTCGAGGCGGTGCACGGCTATGGCGGCGTGGTCTTCCACGACATCGCCAATGTGCGTCATGCGCGAAAGGCCGCCGAGGCCAGGGTAGACGGCCTGATCCTCGTCGCCAACGGCGCGGGTGGGCATGCCGGGGTGGTCAATCCGTTCGCCCTGATCAACGAAGTGCGCGAATTCTTCGACGGCACCATCCTGCTGTCCGGCTGTCTGTCGACGGGTCAGGACGTGGCGGGCGCGCTGATGCTGGGGGCCGACTTCGCCTATATGGGCACCCGCTTCATCTCCACGACGGAGTCCTCCGCCCAGGCCGAGTACAAGCAGATGGTGATCGACAGCGGCGCGACCGACATAACCTATACGCCCGCCGTCTCGGGTATCCCCGCCAACTTCATGACCAAGTCTCTGATGGACAACGGCATCGACCCCAAGACCCTGCCCGAGCACAAGCTGGACATGGGCGAGGAGGCGCGCGCCTGGAAGACGGTCTGGTCGGCGGGACAAGGCTCCGGCTCGGTTCACGACGTCGTTCCAGCGGGCGAGCTGGTGGCTCGCCTAACATCGGAATTCCATCAGGCCACGGCACAATTCGCCAAGGCGACCGCTTTCATCTAGGAACCCGACGCTTCAAAATGCGTCTGGTGCCTTCATGATCCGAACCCTTCTCGCCGCCGCCCTGCTGACCGCCGTCGCCGCGCCCTCTCTGGCACAGGATGCCGCCCCGGACGCCGTCCTTGCCAACTACGGTTCGGACCCTTGGAGCTTCGCCTTGGGCGCGGCCACCGACAACCGCTCCAAGGACGCCTCCAAGTCCGACGGCAATCCCTTCGTCTGGGGCGAAGCGGTCTGGGAAACCGGCGATGGCTTCTTCTACGCCGGCCCGGCCTTCGAGACGATCGACAGCTCGACCGGCTCGAACCTGGAAACCGACATCGGGGTCGGCATCCGACCGCAATTCGCGGGCTTCGACCTCGATCTGAACGCCACCCACAAATGGCAGATCGATGCCGATCAGGGGGCCGACGATGATGCATGGGAGTTCACGGCCGATGTGTCGCGTTCCATAGGCCCGGCCGGGGCCCGCGTTCGCCTGCAACATTCGCCGGACGGCACCGGCTCGACCGAGGCCTGGACCTGGTATGAGGCGCGCGTCAGCTGGGACTTCACCGACAAACTGTCCGGCTCGACCGCCATCGGTCGGCGAGAGCAGGACAACAGCATCGACTACACCGGCTGGAACGCGGGCTTCACCTATGCCCTGACCCAGACGCTGGAGGCTGACCTGCGTTGGCACGCCACGGATGCCAACGAGCCGGGCGAGCAATACAAGGACGGTCTGGTGTTCGGGATATCGGCGGCCTTCTAAGGGTCGCAATCAGCGCCAGCGGCCCTATATTGGTCACATGAGCAATCTTCGTCAGACCACCCTCGAACGCGCCTATGACCTGGCGCGCAGCGGCAGTTGCCGCACCGTAAGCGAGATCAAACAGGCCCTTTCCGCCGAAGGCTACGAGCGTATCCAGGACTCGCTCTACGGCCCCACACTGACCTCGGCCCTGCGCAAGCTGTGCCAGGAACACTACATCGCCGCGCCAGAGGAAGAGACCCCGGACGAAGCTCCGGCTTGATTTCGCCACGCGGACCCGTCATTATCCCTGACGTCGATCTTACTGCGTAACGCCACCCTCTGCTTTCGCACCGAGGTCCAGCCGCTCCCATACAGACCCGACAGGCCTCCAGGGATGTTCCCTGCGGCCAACGCCAAAAGGAGGTCTATTATGGCTACCGGCACCGTGAAATGGTTCAACTCCACCAAGGGCTACGGCTTCATCCAGCCTGACGACGGCGGCAAGGACGTGTTCGTGCACATCTCGGCCGTTGAACAAGCCGGCCTGCGCGGCCTGGACGAAAACCAGAAGGTTTCCTACGAAATCGAGCGCGACAAGCGTTCGGGCAAGGAATCGGCTGGTCAACTGAAGACCGAGGGCTGAACCCCTTCGCGTTGATCTGATCGACGCGTGATTTCAGACGGCGGCGAGGGCTTTCAGCCTTCGCCGCCGTTTTCGTTTGCGGCCCCGAACTCCAACTTCGCGGCCCGGTTCCGCCCCGTGGCCAGACGCCGCATATCGGGGTTCGGACGCATCTGCCTGGCGCAAAGCTTCGTCTCTTTGGCGCAGCCGCACAGACGGCCTGTTCAGGAGAGACCTCGATGACCTTCACCCCCACTCGCCTCGCTATTGCCGCCGCCCTCGCCGCTGGCGCTCTGACCACTGCCGCCTGCGGCTCGATGGACAGCATGGGCTCCATGTCCTCGGGCGCAGAAGCTCAAGGCACCGTCATGGTCGGCGGTGCCGCCATGTATCCGACCCGCAATATCGTCGAGAACGCCGTAAACTCGGCAGACCACACGACCCTGGTCGCTGCCGTGACCGCAGCCGGTCTGGCTGATACTCTGTCAGGACCCGGCCCGTTTACGGTGTTTGCCCCGACCAACGCCGCCTTTGCCAAACTGCCTGCCGGTACGGTCGACACCCTGGTCCAGCCTGCTAACCGCGCGACCCTGACCAAGATCCTGACCTATCATGTGGTGCCGGGCCGCGTCAGCGCCGCTGACCTGACCGCCCAGATCCGCGCCGGCGGTGGCCAGGCTCGCCTGACCACGGTCGAGGGCGGCACGCTGACCGCCTCGATCCGCAATGGCTCGGTCATCCTGACCGACGAAAAGGGCGGCGTGGCGACCGTCACCCAGGCCGACGTGTTCCAGTCGAATGGTGTGATCCACGTCACCGACACCGTTTCCATGCCCAACTAAGAGCGTTTCGGCGGGGTGCTCCAGAGGGCACCCCGTCATCCCTTTTGGACAAGCGCCTTGCTATTCCGGGGGAAAGGGCCCACCTGTGTACTCGTCGATCTCACTTGCGAAACGCTGCTGCCCCTTTGCATCGCGCACCGAGGTCCAAAGCCGATCCCATCCAGACCCGACAGGCCGACCCGGAACCTCTTCCGGCGGTCAACGCCTAACGGAGGTCTCAAAATGGCTACCGGCACTGTAAAATGGTATAACTCCACCAAGGGCTACGGCTTCATCCAGCCTGACGACGGCGGCAAGGACGTTTTCGTCCACGCTTCGGCTGTTGAAGTTTCGGACCTCGGTTCGCTCAACGAAAACCAGAAGGTTTCCTACGAAATCGAGCGCGACTCGCGTTCGGGCAAGGAATCTGCCGGTCGCCTGAAGGCCGCCGAATAGTTTTCGATACCCTTTAGTCAGGCACATCCTGACTGACGGACGGGCCGGCCTCTGCAAGGGGACCGGCCTGTTTGCTTTTTGCTCCACGCCAAGGCCGACAGACCTGGATGCCGAGTAAGACCGCACAGATCTGGCGCTCAAGCAGCGAGCCTCCGCGAGGCGAGCGTTAGCGCCCTTCAAAAAGAAGGATCACGCCATGACTCCCCTGGCCGAAAAACTGCCGACGATGAGCGATGCCGACCTGAAGGCCCTGCGCGCGAATGCTGCCCGCATGGTCGGTCATGGCTCGCCCGTACAGGCCACCACCGCCGCCGACATCATTCCGCTCATCGACGACGAAGTCGTACGCCGCTCGGGCCTGCCCGCCGCAGCCCCCAAGAAGCGCGCACCCGCCAAAAAGAAGGTTGTGCCCGTCTCCGGACACCAGACGGCCCTGCCGACGAAGTCCGCCTAAGCGTTCTTTCAAGGTTCCAGCGCGGTCAGAGTTGCGGCCTGATATACCGCCACTATCGTCTCGGCGTCCCGGAGGCGGTCGATTTCGACAATGCCTCCGGCGCGACCGTATTCCGAGGACGGCGCGCCATAGACCAGATACCTTTGGCCAACCTGCGCCCGTGCAAGTCCTCGTGGTGCGCACCCGACGAAGATGTTCCTGATTTCGTAGGGGGCAGGCAGTGCTCCATCACCCTTGACCATCACGGTTGGCTCCAGTCTGACCCGGATCGTGTCGTTGATCCGAACGCGTGGTGGCTCATCCGGGTCAAGCGCGTCGGCCCCTTCATCACTGACGGCCGTGACGGTCGCTGCAAAGATCATGTCATGACGGGCCCATAGCTCGGTCTGCACCTGCAGATCTTGCGCTTCCTGCTCTGCGGCCGTCAAAGACCGTGGTGGGATGCAGGCCAGAGCCGCGCTGGGCACCAGTGTCGCCATGACAAGGGCAGTCAGGCCGCTCAGCATAATCTTGCCAGCCATTGATCTCATCCTTCTATCGCTCCCTGTCCTGCCAGCCGCCGCGCTGAACCCAGCCGCGTTCGGCCAGAGCGCGAATGGCAGACGGATCGCGCACCTCCAGCCAAGCCTGGCTCCAGATGTCGTTCTCTGATGAAGGCTGCGCTGTGACGGCATAGATTACGAAACGGTCGCCCACCTGGGCACGCCCCTCCATATCCAGTAGATCCCGCTCGCAACGCCGATCAACACTTGCATAGCTCACGGTCAGACTGGTGGCTGGAAGGTCGCCCTTGAGCGTGATCAACGGCACCAGTCTAAATCGAATTTGACCGAAGTATGGGTCGGCACCGTCGAGACTTTCCTGTTCGACGACCTCCGCCAGATACACCAACGGCGAACGCTCCCAAGCCTCGACCTGGCTCCGTTCGATATTGGCGATGCGCTGACTTTCCGTAGGGAGCGGCCCGAGCCGACAGGCGTTGGCCACACCCGGCAAAGCGGCGACGGCCACGATCACCAGAAGAGACGACGAGCGATGCATTATCGGCCCCATCGGGTTCTGGCCAAGGCCGCGCGGGTCGTCGGGTCACCGACCATGCGCGTCGATACGACATGAAGATCGCTCGCGCGGGCGGGCTCGGACAGAACATAGACGATGAAGGCGTCGCCTAAAGACGCACCGTCGGAAACGCTCAATCCATGATACTGGATGCACATCCCGCGTTGGGGTATCGCCTGGACGCTGAGGACGGGCGCGGATGATCCGCCTTTCAGGACGCGGCGCGGGGTCAGTTCGAAGGTTTCGTAACCTGCACCCACGCCCGTGATCTGGGCCACATAGACCAGAGGGGCGACGGCCCAGGCCCGCCCTTCCCGTTCGGCGTCGCGAGCGAGCTCCTCAGCCGACAGGCGATTGGTGACGGCACAGGCTGATGCTGCAACAGATGCGGACAGCATGGCCGTTGACAGCAGGCAGGCAGCGATGGCGGATCGAAGCAACGGGGCCTCCTGCGAACGTCTGATCGCAAGATCACACTCCCGGCCGCCCGGCACACCTGTTCAAAGCTGACAGCGTCAGCCCCGACGTCCGCCAAAGTCTCAGCCCAGCGCCTGATCCAGATCGGCGATCAGGTCTTCAACCTCCTCGACGCCGACCGACAGACGGATCAGGTTGTCAGTGACGCCGCCCGCCTCGCGCACCTCTTTGGGCACCGAGGCGTGGGTCATGATGGCCGGGTGGTTGACCAGGCTTTCGACGCCGCCCAGCGATTCCGCGAGGGTGAAGACCTGCACCCGCTCCAGCACCTGGCGCGTCCGCGCCAGGTCGCCGTCGAGGATCACCGTCACCATGCCCCCGAACCGCCCGTTCATCTGACGCGCAGCCAGGTCGTGCTGGGGATGGGTGATCAGGCCCGGGTAGATGACCTGGGCCACACCGGATTTTCGGTCTTCCAGCCAGCGGGCGACGGCCAGAGCGTTCTCGTTGTGCGCCTTCATGCGCAGGCCGAGGGTCTTCAGGCCACGATTGGCCAGGAAGGCGTCGAACGGCCCCATCACGCCGCCGATCGAATTCTGCAGGAACTTGATCTCTTTCGCCAGATCCGGGTTTGCGGTGACCAGCGCCCCGCCGATGATGTCGGAATGGCCATTCAGATATTTGGTCGCCGAATGCATGACGACGTCGGCCCCCAGCGCGAGGGGCTGCTGGCTGAAGGGCGTGGCGAAGGTGTTGTCGACGACAAGCAGGATGCCTCGCGCTTTGGCGATCGCAGACAGGGCGGCGATATCTGCCAGCTTCATCATCGGATTGGTGGGGGTCTCGACCCACAGCATCTTTGTCTTCGGCGTGATCGCGGCCTCGACGGCAGCCAGATCGCTCAGGTCGACATAGGCGAAATCCAGCCCCATGGAGCGGCGGCGCACGCGCTCGAACAGACGCCATGAACCGCCATACAGGTCGTCGCCGGTGACGATATGCGCGCCCGCATCCAGCAGTTCCAACGCCGTGGAGGTTGCCGCCATGCCGCTGGCAAAACCAAAGCCGTGCGTGCCACCCTCCAGATCCGCCAGGCAGGCCTCGAACGCTTCGCGCGTCGGGTTCTTGCCCCGCGCATACTCATAGCCCTTGTTCACGCCCGGGCTTTCCTGCGCATAGGTCGAGGTCGCGTAGATCGGCGTCATGACCGCCCCGGTGGTCGGATCGGGACGCTGACCGGCGTGGATGGCGCGAGTGGAGAAGCCTTGGGCGTTCTTGAGGTCGGCCATGGTCTTACCGGTTCAGGCTGAGGTGGTTGATCAGGTCGACACGGGCGATCAGGCCCACGAACTGCTCGCCGTCTAGGACCAGGGCCACCCGGTCCCGGTCGAACACAGGGATCAGGGCGTCCAGAGGCTCGCCGACCTGAACCGTGTCCAGGTCGCGGGTCATGACCTCGCCTACCGGCTTGGCGAATCGGGCCTTGCGGGTGATCTCGTCGGTGTTCATGACGTGGACGATGTCGCTCTCGTCTAGGATGCCGATCAGGCGGCCGTCCTGGATGATCGGCAGCTGAGATACATCGGCCCCGCGCATCCGTTTGAAAGCCGTGTCCAGTGTGTCCTCCGGCCCGGCCACGACGACATCGCCTTTCGCATATTTGCGCGTGATCAGGTCCGACAGGTCGCCGTGCAGCTCGCGCTCGCCCAGCCCCTGATCGGCCAGCCAGGCGTCGTTATAGACCTTGGACAGATATTTGGCCCCGGTGTCGCAGACGAAGGTCACCACCCGTTTTGGCTCCGTCTGTTCGCGGCACCAGCGCAAGGCGGCCGCAATCAACGTGCCGGACGACGACCCGGCCAGAATGCCTTCCTTCAGCAGCAGGTCCCGCACCGTCGAAATGGCCTCGCTGTCGGGAATGGAATAGGCCTTGTCGATCAGGCTCATGTCCGCCGTATCGGGCACGAAATTCTGACCGATACCCTCGACGGTGTAGCTGCCGTCCGGCCCCGGGACGCCGTCGTTGACGATGCCGGCCAGGACCGACCCGACCGGGTCGGCCAGAATGATCTGGGCCTTCGAGCCCTGGCTTTTCAGATACTGCGCCACCCCCGTGATCGTCCCGCCCGAGCCGATGCCGGCGACATAGGCGTCGATGTTGTGGCCCAACTGTTCCCAGATTTCCGGCCCGGTCGTGCGGACATGGGCTTCGGAGTTGGCCTTGTTGGCGAACTGGTTGACAAAGAACCCGCCGGGGATCTGTTGCGCCAGCCGCTCGGCCATGTCCGTGTAGTACTCCGGATGGCCATGATCGACGTCCGATCGGGTCAGCCGCACGTCGGCTCCCATGGCTCGCAAATGCTGGATTTTTTCCTTGGACATCTTGTCCGGGATGACCAGCAGCACCTTATAACCCTTGGCCTGACCGACGAGGGTCAGTGCCAGACCCGTGTTTCCGGCCGTCGCCTCGACGATGGTGCCGCCGGGCTTCAGATAGCCCTCCCGTTCTGCTGCATCGATCATCGACAGGGCGATACGGTCTTTGATCGAACCGCCCGGATTCTGGGCCTCCAGCTTGAGGAACAGGCGGCATGGGCCGGTGTCGATCCTTGTCACCTCCACCATAGGCGTCTTGCCGATCAGGTCCAGCAAGGAACCGGTCGGACCGGACAGGACGGGCGTGGGGGCCAAAGACATTCAAAACTCCGAGGACGTTCGCGCCGGAAGCTAGGCGCGCCCCCTCTTCACCACAACACGCCGCGCGAGATTTTGACCTCTCGAAGAGCGCCAAAGCGCGGTATCAAGGATTCCAAATGACAAAATCATCCAACCGGCCCCCTGCCGGCCTCCCCGATCCGGACACCCTGCTGGCCTTCCTGCGCGAAGCGGGCACGGCCGAGAAAACCGATATTGCCCGACACTTCGGCCTGAAGGGCCACGAGCGGCGCATGCTGCGCGAAATGATCCGCGAACTGGAAGCCGCTGGCAAACTGGGCAAGCGCGGCCGCAAGGGATTTGCCGAGGTCGGGGCCCTGCCCCCGGTCGGCGTGGCCGACGTCAGCGAGCGCGACACCGACGGCGACCTTTATGTGCGGCTGGTCGAGGCGTCCGAGGATGCACCTCGCGCCGTCCTGGTCCCGGACAAGACCGGCAAGACGGGACCCGCCGTGGGTCTGGGCGCGCGTGTCCTGGCCAAGTTCGAACGCGGGCCTGATGGCTGGGAAGCCCGGATCATCAAGGTTCTGGACACCGATACCAACCGCGTTCTGGGCGTCATCCGCAAGTCGAACCGCGAGGTGCGGGTCGAGCCCGTCGACCGCCGCTCCAAGGACGTGCTGTTCGTGCCGCCCGCCCAGGCCGAAAGCCTGAAGGACGGCGATCTGGTGTTCGCCTCCATTGAGAAAGGCGACCAACGCTATGGCCCCAAGCGCGGCAAGATCCTGGAGATCATCGGCCGCGAGGACGACCCTCGTGCCGCCTCCCTGATCGCCATCGCCGCCAATAAGGTGCCAATGGGCTTCTCCGAAGCGGTCGAGAAAGAGGCGGAGGATCAGGAACTGCCGTCGCTCAAAGGCCGCGAGGACCTGCGCGACCTGCCGCTGATCACCATCGATCCGGCCGATGCGCGCGACCACGACGATGCCGTCTATGCGATGCGGGACGACGATCCGAAGAACCCCGACGGCTGGGTGGTATGGGTCGCCATCGCCGACGTGGCCGCCTACGTCCGGCCCGGCACTAATCTGGACCGCGAAGCGCGCGACAAGGGCAACTCCACCTACTTCCCGGACCGCGTCGAGCCCATGCTGCCCGAACGGCTGTCGAACGGCCTGTGCAGCCTGAAGGAGGGCGAGAACCGTGCCTGCATGGCCGTGAGGATGGTCTTCGACAAGGACGGCCGAAAGACCGGCCACCAGTTCGTGCGCGGTCTGATGCGCAGCCATGCCAAGCTGTCTTATGAGCAGGCGCAGGCGGCGAGCGACGGCCAGCCGGACGACACCACCGGCCCCATCACGGACGCGATCCTGACGCCGCTGTGGGCGGCTTATCACACCATGCTGAAGGGGCGGCTGAAGCGTAGCCCGCTGGCCATCGAAAGTCCCGAGCGGCGCATCCGCATGACGCCCGACGGCCAGATCGCCTCCATCGAACCCCGCGTCAGCCTGGAGGCACACAGGCTGATCGAGGAGATGATGATCCAGGCCAATGTCTGTGCCGCCCAGACGCTGGAGCAGAAGCGCACGCCCCTGATCTATCGCATTCACGAGACGCCCAGCCAGGAGAAGACTTTCAATCTGGCCGACTTCCTGCAGACCATCGGCAAGCCGTGGGACAAGGGGCAGGCCCCGACCACCAAGCGGCTGAACGTCCTGCTGGACAAGACCCGCGACGGCCCTCATGCCGAGGTCGTCAACGAGGTGGTTCTGCGGTCGCAGATGCAGGCGATCTATTCGCCTGAGAACATCGGCCACTTCGGTCTGAACCTGGACAGGTATGCCCATTTCACCTCGCCGATCCGGCGCTACTCCGACCTGATCGTGCACCGAGGCCTGATCCGGGCGCTCAATCTGGGCAAGGACGGGCTGACCGACCGCGAGATCGCCGAATTGCCGGCTATCGCCGAGCAGGTCACCCAGACCGAGCGCCGGTCGATGGCCGCCGAACGCGCCGCTATGGACCGCTACATGGCCGCCTTCCTGTCCGAGCGCGTCGGGGCGACCTTCACCGGCCGGATCACGGGCGTGACGCGGTTCGGCCTGTTCATCCGTCTGGACGAGACGGGGGCCGACGGTCTGGTGCCTGTATCGTCACTGGGCGGCGAATACTTCCATCACGACGACAAGGCTCACGCCCTGGTCGGCGAACGCAGCGGCCAGCGCTGGACCCTGGGACGCAATGTGGAGGTCAAGCTGCAGGAGGCCACGCCGATCACCGGCGGTCTGGTGTTCGAAATGCTGTCCGATCCTGCCCCGCGCGACCCCAATGCGCCCGCTCCCCGGCTGGGCGTCCGGGCGCGCAGTCCGGGCGGCAACGGCTTTCCCAAGCGCGGAGCCAACCGCCCCGGTGGGCCGAAACCACCCAAGGGCGGTCGCGGCGGCAAGCCCTCCGGTGGGCTGAAGGGGGTGCGCAAGGGCAAGCGGAAGTGACCCAGCCCTTCGACGCGGCCCAGGACCTGGCCGACGCCCCACGCATCGGTGGTCGGCAGCGTCCGAAGCATGCGGCAACCCTGATCCTCACCCGAGGCACAGCCGGATCGACCGCCGTGCTGATGGGTCGCCGCGCGCCCGGCCATGTCTTCATGGCGTCGAAATGGGTGTTTCCCGGCGGACGGATCGAGCGGGCGGATTACGCCGCAGCATCGGCCAGCGATCTGCCGCATCAGGACGCCGCCCGTCTGGCCCGCGAAGGCAACGCGCGCCGCGCCCGCGCCCTGGCCCTGACGGCGGTGCGCGAGACCTTCGAGGAGACGGGCCTGATGCTGGCCGAGCCCGCGCCGGTCGCCTCAGTCGCCGGGCCATGGCGAGAGTTTCGCGCAGTCGGGGCCCTGCCCGACTTGGCAGCCCTGTCTTATGTGGCCCGCGCCATCACGCCGCCGGGACGGACGCGCCGTTTCGACGCCCGTTTCTTCATGGCAGACGCAAAGGCTCTGCTGCACCCCGAGCCGACCGCGGGCTCGGGCGAACTGGACGAGATCGCCTGGATGCCATTGGTGGAAGCGCGGGCGCTGGACCTGCCCGCGATCACCCGCTTTGTGCTGGGCGAGGTGGCCGAGCGACTGATCCAGCCCGGACGTCCCCTGCCCTTCGTGCGGATGATCAGGGGTACCCACCATGTCGAGCATCAGGACTGAGCCCATGGCCGACACGCCTATCACCCTGCGCCTGACCATCGTCGATCCGGTCGCGGGGCTGCACTACAGTTTGCAGGACAAGACGAATGCGCCAGTCGATGCGGTGATTGCAGGCGAGGGTCCGCTCTCTTTCGATGTGCCCGTCCGGCTGTCGGATGACGGACGGATGCTGGGGCCGTTCGTACGCACCGAGGGGCCGACGCGGCGCTTCGTCTACATCGCCATCGGTGGTCAGGCGGGAGGCGACGGACGGGTGTTCAGCCGCAGGGCCAAGATCGATGTGCACGACATTCCGCCCGACCTGCTGGTCCTCGCGCGCCAGGAAAAGGTGCTGGAGGCGGTGCTGCCTGGCCGCGGCAGGGACGGAACCCCGGCCTGCGCGACGGTTCGACCCATCAAAGGCTGGCGTCAGGTCTGAACAGGTTGGCACCGATAGACGTCGCCCAAGCCTCAGCGTAAGCCTGTGGCCATGACGCCGATGAACATCGTGGGATACGGGGTCTATGCCCCGCGCGAGCGACGCCCGTCCGAGGCGCTGGATGTCGTCTTCGGACAGCCCGCCGGCTGGACGCAGGAGCAGTTCGGGATCGCGGCGCGTGGCGTGGCAGGCGATGACGAAACCACCTCGATGATGGGCACAGAGGCCGCCCGGCGCGCCCTGGCCAACGCGGGTTGGGGCGATGGTGAGTTCGACGTGCTGATCGGGGCCTGCGCGGTCATGGAGCAGCCCATCCCCGGCACCTCCATCCTGATCCAGCAGGCGCTCGGACTCGGCAAGTCCGGCATCTGGGCCTTCGACGTCAATCAGACCTGCCTGTCCTTCGTCACGGCGCTCGACATTGCAGCCATGGGGTTTGCGACCGGGCGCTTTCAACGCGCCGTCATCGTGGCCAGCGACATCGCCTCGGCCGGACTGGACTGGGACACCCCTGCGTCCGCTGCCATCTTCGGAGACGGCGCGGCGGCGATCTGCGTCGAGGCGACGGACGATCCGACAGGCCCGGGGCTGCTGTCGCGGGGGTTCGAGACCTATGGCGAGGGCAAGGACCTGGCCACGCTGAAGTCCGGCGGCACCCGCATCCGCATCGACCACGGGCTGGAAGCGCTTAGCGAAGGGGCCAAGTTTCACATGGACGCCTTCGGCATCTTCAAGGCCGCCGCGCGGTCCCTGCCCCGCCTGATCGACCGCGTATTGGGCCAGGCGGGACTGACGCGAGAGAGCGTTGATCTGGTGATCTGCCACCAGGCCAGCGCGCCCGGCGTCGAGCATGTGCGACGGTTGATGGGGGGTGATCCCGCGCGAGTCATCGCCATCTTCGCCACTCATGGTAACCAGATCGCGGCCTCGTTGCCGACCGCCCTGGTCGAGGCCAAGGTGCGCGGCCTGATCAAGCCCGGCGGCACCGTCCTGATGCTGGGCACGGCGGCGGGGATCAGTGCGGCGGCCATGGTCCTGCGTACATGAGGCGGGCGCTCGTCACCGGCGCGACGGGGGGACTGGGCATCGCTCTTGTGCGGACCCTGCTGGACGCAGGCTATGCGATCAGGGCAACTGGGCGTCAGCCTGTCGCCCTCGAACAGCTGACCGCTATGGGGGCCGAGGCGGTCGCCGCCGATCTGCTGCACACTGATCTCGCTGTCCTCTGTGCCGAGCGCGACGTTGTCTTTCACGTGGCCGGGCTGTCCAGCCCGTGGGGCCCGGATCAGGCGTTCGACCTGGCCAATGTCGAGGCGACGCGGCGGCTGCTGGCGGCGGCGCAGTCAGCAGGCGTTGGCAGTTTCGTCTTCGTCTCCTCGCCGTCAGTCTATGCCCGATGGCGCGATCAGACAGGGCTGACCGAGGCCACGCGCTGGCCAGAGCGCCCGCTGAACGCCTATGCCCGCACCAAGGGTGAGGCGGAGAAGATCGTGCTGGCGGCCGACCGCCCTGGCTTCCGCACCGTGGCCATCCGCCCACGCGCCCTGATCGGGCCGGACGATACCGTCCTGCTGCCGCGCATCCTGCGGTTGGTCCGCAAGGGCCGGTTCCCCCTGTTCCGGCGTGGCGAGGCTCTGGTCGAACTGACCGATGTGCGTGACGGGGCCCGCGCCCTGATGCTGGCCGATATGCATTGCGAGGCAGCGGGCGGACAGGCCATCAACATCTCCGGCGGACGACCGTTGCCGATCGCCATGCTGGTGAAACGACTGGGCGAGCGGCTGGATGTACCGGTCCGGATCGTGCCCCTGCCGCTCTGGCTGGGACAGGCCCTGTCTGTCGTCTCCGACGCCATCTGCCGCATCCTGCCCGGTCGGCCCGAGCCGATCCTGACGCCGTACACCCTGTCGACCCTGGCCTGGTCGCAGGCGTTCGACCTGACCAAGGCGCGCACCCTGCTGGGTTACGAGCCGCAGCATGATGCAGTCGAGACGGCCCTGGCCATCGCGCCGGACATGGCCCCGGACGTGGCATCCCGGTGAAGGCCTGTCGCGTCCACATCCTGAGGGCCGGTTCATGCCGTCATCCGGAGGCCATGACCCGAGCCGGAGCCTCGTGGCGCAGCGTGGAGTTTCCCACCCTGGTCGCCCTGATCCTGCATCCTGACGCCGGGCCGATCCTGTTCGATACCGGCTATGACCCCGCCTTTTTTGCGGCGACGCAAGCGTTTCCCGAGCGGTTCTATCGCTGGACGACGCCGGTCGAGTTTCGGCCCGAAGAGGCGGTGGCCGAGCAGTTGCCGCGCTTTGGTATCAAACCCGAAGACGTCAATGCCATCGTAATTTCCCACTTCCACGGCGATCATGTCGCGGGACTGCATCGCTTTCCGAAGGCCACCATCCACTGCGCCCGCGCCGGGGCGGAACAACTAGTTCAGGGCAACCGCCTGTCGCGCGTTCGCAAGGGTGTACTCACCACCTTGGCCCCTACCGATCTGGCCGATCGCGCCGTCTGGTTCGAGGACAGACCCCGCATCGCCCTGTCCGCCGATCTGGCACCTTTCGAGACGGGGGCGGACCTGCTGGGTGACGGTTCGCTGATCGCCGTCCCCCTGCCCGGCCACTGTCCCGGTCACTGGGGGTTGCTGGTGCGACAGCACGATGATCAGTTTCGGTTCCTCATCGGCGATGCGGCCTGGTCCAGCGGGGCCGTGCGCGACGACGCCCCGCCGCCCAGGCTGACCACCGGCCTGTTAGGGGACACCAAGGCCTGTCGCCGGACCCTGCACGATCTACACCGGCTGTGGCACCGCAATCCCGATATCGCTGTCACCCCCTCGCATTGCGGCGAGGTCGCGCACGAGAGCGGCGGCCATGGGCCGGCCTGACCAGAGCACACTGGCCGCCGCGTGGCTGGACGCGCGTTGGTCGGCCCTACGCCTGCGGACACGACGCGATGTGGAAGCGCGGCAGGCGCGTCTGTGGCGGCGCATGACCCCGGTGATCGAGGCCACGCCCGCCGTCGCCCATCTGGCGGGTCAGTCGCTGGACCGGTTTCCGATCATCGAGCCGCGCGAGTTGCGGGCCAATTTCGCGGAGTGGAACACGCTCGGGCTGACGCGGGATCTGGCCGAAGCTGCCGCCCGTGACGCCGAGGCAGGTGGCGAAGGCCAGGTCGCGCCGGGCGTGGCGGCTGGATTTTCCACCGGCTCATCGGGGACGCCGGGCCTGTTTCTGAACAGCCGAGCGGAACGTGCCGCCTACCTTGGCCATCTGTTGGCCCGGCTGCTCACTGTGGGCGATCTGTTCAGGGCGCTGCGTATCGCCCTGTGTCTGCGGGCCGACAACCGGCTGTATCAGGATGCGGGACAGACTGGACGTATCCGCCTTCTGTTCGTGGGTCTGGGAGACGATCCGACCGGGCGATACGAACGTCTGCACGCCTTTCGCCCCGACATCCTGATCGCCCCGCCGCATTTGCTGGCCGATCTTGCCCGGCGGACGCAGGCGACGGAACGGGCTTGGTCGCTGCGACGCCTATTCTATGGAGCAGAGCCCATGGGTGAGGCCGAGCGAGCGTGGATCGGGTCGGTGCTGGGCGCGCGGCCGGACCCGCTGTATCAGGCCACCGAAGGTTTCATCGCCGCGCCCTGCCGGCAAGGCACGCTGCACCTCAACGAGGATGTGCTGATCGTCGAGCGAGAGCCGGTGCCCGGCACCGACCGGTTCGTCCCCATCATTACCGACCTGCGCCGGACCAGCCAGCCGATGATCCGGGTCCGGCTGGGCGACCTGTTGCAGCCGCTCGGGGGGGCGTGCGCCTGTGGTTCACCCCTGACGGCCATCCATCCGGTCGAGGGACGGCTGGAAGACCTGTGGCGCTGGTCCGGCGTCACCATCCCGCCGCGCGATGTGGAAACCGCCGTCAGTGCCGCCCTGGGCGCTGAGATAGACTGGCGCGCCACGGCATCGACCGAAGGAGTCGTCGTCGAGGCCGAGGGCTTGCATGCGGGCAGAGTTGCCGAAGCCGTCACCTGCCTGCTGGCGATTCACCGCCTCCACCTGCCCGTAACGGTCTTGCGGCAGCCGCCCATCCACGGGGTCAAGCGCCGCCGCGTCCGGTGGTCCGATGTCTGAGCGCGTCCTGATCACGGGAGTCCGTGCACCCGCCGCGCTCGACATCGCCCGCAGCCTGAAGGCCGCCGGATTCGAGGTCCACATGGCCGACTGTGTCCCGGCCCGGATCGCGCGATGGTCCTGCGCACCGACAGCGGTGCATCGTCACGCGTCGCCAGTGCGCGAGCCTGCGCGGTTCGCGACGGACATGCGCGGCCTGCTGGATCGCCTTGATCCCACAGCCGTCATCCCGACATGCGAGGAGGTCTTCCACCTGTCGGCCCTCGCCGAAGCCGACGGCTGGTCGGACCGCGTGATCGCCCCGCCGATGGACCGGCTGACGCGCCTGCATCACAAGGGCCAGTTTGCGGACCTGTGCCAGACACTGGGCCTGTCCGTGCCGAACAGCACGACCGCTACCGATGCAGACGCGCTGATGATGCAGGCCACACGCGGCCAGGTCGTGGTGAAGCCCGCCTGGTCCCGCTTTGGCAGCCGCACCCTCATAGGACCGACGCCGCGGCAACTGGCCCGACTATCGCCTTCGCACAACCAGTCGTGGATCGTTCAGGACCGTGTGCAAGGCGAGGAGGTTAGCCTGTACGCCATGGCTCATGAAGGCCAAGTGTCCGCCTTCTGCGCCTATCGGTCCGACTGGCGAACGCGCGGCGGGGCGGCCTATGTGTTCGAGCCTTTGACAGGGCTGGTGCTGGATCGCCTGCGCGACATCGCGTCGACGCTGGCCAGTTTTGTCGGGACAGGACAGTTCGGTTGTGACGCCATCGTCGACGCAAAGGACCAACCCTGGCTGATCGAATGCAACCCGCGTGCGACTAGCGGGGTACACCTGTTCAGGCGTAGCGCAGAGTTCGGCCGGGCCCTGCTGGGGCGCGGGATCGCGGACCCTGCGCCCGACGACTGGCGCAATGGCGTGATGCTGGACAGCGTCGGTCTGGTCGAGGTCTTGCGGACGCGCCGCCTGTCGAAATGGCGCACCGACCGTGGCCGCTCGAAAGACATCGTGTCGGCCACCGGTGACCCCCTGCCCCCGCTCGGTGCCGTGATGGATGCCGCCGGGTTCGGCATGCAAGCTTTGGCATCAGGACGTGGCCTCGCCGAGACCATGACCGCCGATATCGAGTGGAACGGACAGCCGCTGACGCCTGCGCTATGGGAGGGACCATGACCCCGCTTCCCGCAAGCCTGAAATCTAGCTGGCAGATGGCGGCCCTGTCGCGCGAGGTGACGGCGCGGCCTCTGGCCCGGACCGTGGCGGGGGTGCCGCTGGTGCTGTTCCGCACCGAAGCGGGCGTCAGCGTCCTGATCGACCGCTGCCCGCATCGCAACTACCCACTGTCCGAGGGGCGGCTGGTCGATGGGGCGCTGCAATGCCCCTATCACGGCTGGCGGTTCGCGGGCGACGGAGCCTGCGTCGAGGTGCCAGGATGCGCTCTGGCCGACGGCCAGTCGCAGCGGCTGGCGGCCACGCCCGTGGTTGTCATGGAGCGCCACGGAGCCGTGCTGGTCCGGCTGGATGGCGACGTCACCGCGCCCCTGCCCGACCTCACCGACTGGGGCGCACAGGGGCACGATCACTTCTGGTGGTCGCAGGGGGTGTGGCGCGGGCGGGCGCTGGATGCGCTGGAGAATGTGCTGGACCCCTTCCACACCAACTTCATCCACGACGGCATCATCCGGCGCAGTACCCTGCGCGTGCCGGTCAGGCTCAGCGTCGCCTCGGGCGAGGACTGGATTGAGTCCATCATCGAACAGCCACAGCCCGACCTGGGATGGATGTCACGCCTGCTGGAGCCGCCCCGCGATCGCAGTCGCACCCGGCTCAATGGCCCGACCACGGTCCAGGCACGCTGGGAGGGGCCCAAGGGCCTGACCCTGTGCGTCACCGTCTTCTTCACCCCCGTGACCGAAGCCAGCCTGATGCCGTTCGCCTGTTTCACCACGCCGAAAGAGCGCGGTCCGGGGTGGCTGAAGGAGCGGGCCATCCGCCTGTTTCTTGATCCCGTCGTGCGCCAGGACCGGCATGCGCTGGCACGGCAGCTGGACAATATCGAGCGCTTCGGTGCGCCGCGTTTCCTGCAAGGCCCCGGCGACCTTCTGGGCGCGCGCGTGGCGCGGTTGTTCAACGGCGAGCGCCTGGAGCCCGGTCATGAAGGACCGTTCGAGCACCAACTCTGATATGTCACCGGTTGGTCATTAAACATCTGATTGTGTTCAGCCTCTCGACAGGGCCGATCTGGCTTGGCAACGTGAGGCGGCATGGGGCGTTTCGCGGGCATACAGCCAGCTGTCAGAGCTGACCCGGCCCCCGCCGCCACCGGCGAGGGCTTTGACGCCGCGCATGAGGCCATCGCCAAGGACCGGTCGCTGCAGTTCAGCATGGAGCCCCGCGAGGTTCCGCCGCCGCCCGATCCGCCGCCGAGCTGGCTGCGCGGACTGTTCGAGTTTCTGAATGCCCTGGGTCCGCTGTTCCAGGTCCTCTTCTGGATCCTGATCGGCCTTGTCGTGGCCGGGATAGCCTGGTTCATCATCCGCGAACTGATGCGCATCCGGGCACCGGAGAAGCGCGGCAAGACCGCCAAGCCTGCGCCCGAAGCCTGGCGTCCGGAGGCGGCGGCGGCACTGGCCCTGCTGTCCGACGCCGACGCCCTGGCCGCGCAGGGGCAGTTCGCCGAGGCCGTCCATCTGCTGCTCTTGCGCAGCATCAATGACATCGAGGGGCGGCTGCCCAATGCGGTGCGCCCGGCGCTGACGTCGCGGGACATCGCCCGGCTGGAGCGACTGCCCGACGCGGCCCGCCCGACCTTTCTGAAGATCGCGCGGGCGGTCGAGACCAGCCTGTTTGGCGGCGGCAGCGTCGATCGCGCCACCTGGGACGACTGCCGCGCCGCCTATGAGGCCTTCGCCTTCCAAGGGACCTGGGCTCAATGACCGAGACCGTCGCAAACCCCGGTCAGGCCACCGCCGTCAACGACGCGGGGGCCAGCCACAGCCCGTTTCGACCCGTTGTCATCATCGCCCTGATCCTGGCGGCGGTGTTCGCCCTGTCGGCCATGGCGGCGCTGAATGCCTTTTCGCCTGAGCTGAGCAGCGGCAACGATGGGGGCGAGCATGCCCTGTCGAAATCGGCCGTAGGCTATGCCGGGGTCGTCCGACTGATGCGCGAGACGGGACGTCCCGTGCTGCTGAGCCGCGGGGCCCTGGGGGCCGTCAACGATGAGAACCTGCTGGTCCTGACCCCTGCCGTCGGTCAGGAGACCGATGCGCTGGACGAGTTGCGCTGGTCCTCGCAGGCGACGCTGCTGGTCCTGCCGAAATGGCAGACGGTCGGGCAACCTTTCAGGAAAGGCTGGGTCGAGCAGGCGGGTCAGTTGACGGCCGGCGAGGCGCTGTCGGTCCTGCCCGACGATCTGCGGCCCGATCTGGCCATGGCGTCGCGGTCGTCCAGCCAAGCCTTGGTCTTGCTGGGCCCCAATGAAGAGCCGATCGGTCCGCCCGTGACGTTCCAGGGTCTGCGCACCTTATCGGGCCCCGGCTGGTCGCCGCTGGTGACCGTGAGGGGCGGCGGCGCGGTCGTGCTGATGCATGACGACACCGGGGTCATGGTCGTGTCCGATCCCGACCTGCTGAACACCCTTGGCATGGACAAGCCTGCCAAGGCGCAGATGGCGCTGGGCCTGATCGACGCCGTCGCCATTCCCGGTCAGGCGGTCGTTTTCGACCTGACCCTGCATGGCTTCGGGCGACCGCGCAGCATATTGCGGCTGCTGCTGGAGCCGCCATTGCTGGGTTTCACCCTTTGCCTGCTGTTCGCGGCGGGACTGGTCTTCTGGCAGGCCGCGAACCGGTTCGCGCCCCATCGCAAGGGCGACCGCGCGGTGGCGCTGGGCAAGAAGGCCCTGGCCGACAATACCGCCGCCCTGGTCCGGCTGGCCCGGCGCGAGCGCAGCATGGCCAGACCCTATGCCGACCTGGTGCGTCAGCAGGCGGCCAAGGCCGTGGCCGCACCGCCCAATCTGTCGCGCGACGGCCTGACCCAGTTGCTGGATCGACTGGCCACGCGCCAGGGCGTGCAGGCGGATTTCGAGACCCTGTCCACCGAGGCGGATCAGGCTCGCAACGCCGGTGACCTGATGGTCGTCGTGCGCAAACTGTTGAACTGGAAATCGGAGATGACCCGTGGACGTGGTTGAAGTCGGGGCGATCGCCGCCCGAATCCGCAACGAGGTCGCCAAGGCCGTGATTGGCCAGACCGACACCGTCGACCTGATGCTGACCGCGCTTTTCAGCGGCGGGCATATCCTGCTGGAAGGACCGCCGGGCACGGCCAAGACCCTGCTGGCCCAGAGCTTCGCACGGACGCTGTCTCTGGAGTTCGGGCGCATCCAGTTCACGCCGGACCTGATGCCGGGCGACATCCTGGGGTCCAATCTGTTCAACTTCCAGACCTCGACCTTCAGCCTGACGCGCGGGCCGGTCTTTTGCGACCTGCTGCTGGCCGACGAGATCAACCGCACTCCGCCCAAGACCCAGGCGGCGCTTCTGGAAGCCATGCAGGAACGATCGGTCACCATCGACGGCGAGACCCATGGCTTGAGTGACCGGTTCACCGTCATCGCCACCCAGAACCCGATCGAACAGCAAGGCGTCTATCCCCTGCCCGAGGCACAGCTGGACCGGTTTCTGTTCAAACAGACGCTGGATTATCTGTCGCGCGAAGATGAGCTGAAGGTCGTCAAGGCGCACGGCTCCCAGGCGGGCATGCCTGATCCCGAAGGCCTGGGCGTCACCCCCATCGCCGATCAGGCCACCGTCGCCGCCGCCGTCCATACCGTGTCGCGCGTGCGGCTCAGTGACGAGATCGCGGCCTATGTCGTCGACCTGATCCGGTCGACGCGCGAGAATGCCGACCTGCAGACGGGGGCCTCGCCGCGCGCCGGATCCATGCTAGCCGTGGCGTCCCGGGCGCGGGCGGTGCTGGATGGGCGCGACTATGTCATCCCCGACGACGTCAAGGGCCTGGCCCTGCCCGCCCTGAGGCACAAGGTGGTGCTGTCGGCCGCCGCCGAGATCGAGGGGCGCCGCGTCGATCAGGTGATCGCCAGCCTGATCGATCAGGTGCCCGCCCCGCGATGATCTATCCGACCCGGCTCAGCATCCTGGCGGCCTTGGCGGGAGCGCCGATCGCGCTGCTGCTCGGCCTGGTGCAGCCGGGCCTGTGGCTGGCGGCACCCGCCTGGCTGATGGGTCTGGGCGTGCTGATGTTGATCGACGCCCTGTTCGCGGCGGCCCCGCGCAGTGTCGGCATCACCTTCGAGCCGCCGGGCTATCTGGCCGTCGCCGCGCCTGCGACCGCCCTGCTGCAAGGCGATTTCAGCCGCGGCGGCACGCGGCGACGTCTCGAGATCGCCCTCGATGCGGAGGCGCGCACGGGCCTGGACAGCGCCGTCGGACGGACCGACCCGGCGCGGCGCGACGCGGTCCTGTTCGACATGACGCCCGTGCGTCGGGGGCTGGCCGTCTTCACCCAGGCGACCCTGCGCTGGCAGGGGCCGCTGGGCCTGATCTGGCGTCAGACCCGGCGACCGCTGAATGAGGCCATTCCCATCGGGGCCGATGTCCGCCGCATCGAAGATGAGGCCGTGCGCTTCGTTTCGCGTGACGCCCTGCACGGGGCCAAGGCCCAGATCGACATCGGCGAAGGGGCCGAGTTCCACGCCCTGCGCGACTTCCACTCCGGCATGGACCGGCGCACCATCGACTGGAAACAGTCGGCCCGGCACCACCACCTGCTGGCCAAGGAGTTCCGGGTCGAGCGCAACCACCAGATCATCATGGCCCTGGATTGCGGTCGGGTGATGAGCGAGCCGGTCGGCGGTGCCCCTCGCATCGACCGGGCCATCCACGGAGCCCTGATCCTGGCCTATGCCTGCCTGCGCGAAGGCGACCGGGCGGGGCTGTTCGCCTTTGCCGAGCGGCCGAAACTGACCACCGGCGCGGTCGCCAGCGTCGCCTCCTTTCCCCTGCTGGTGCGCCAGGCCGCGACCATCGACTATGGCACCACCGAGACCAACTATGCCCTGGGTCTGACCACCCTGTCGGCCAGTCTGAAGCGCCGGTCGATGGTGGTGGTCTTCACCGAATTCGCCGACACCACCGCCGCCGAACTGATGATCGAGACGGTGTCGCGCCTGATCAAGCGACACCTGGTCCTGTTCGTCGTGATGCGCGACGAGGAGCTTGAAACCCTGGTTTCGACCGTCCCGGAAACGCCCGAGGACGTGTCTCGTGCCGTGGTCGCCGCCAGCCTGTTGCGCGAGCGCGATCTGGTGCTGGCCCGCCTGCGTCGCCTGGGGGCCCATATCGTCGAGGCCGAGGCGCAGCATGTCGGTCCGGCCATCCTCAACGCCTATCTGGACCTCAAACGGCGGGACCTGCTGTGAGCGAGCTTCAACTCAAGAGCCAGCGGTTCCGCACCGAGCGCGAGCGCGACTGGCGACAGCTGGAAGCGCTCGTCACCAAGGCCGAGAAACGCTCGGCCAGCGCCCTGAGCAATGCCGAGATCCTGGCCATGCCGGTGCTGTATCGCTCGACCCTGTCGGCCCTGTCGGTGGCGCGCGAGACCTCGCTGGATCAGGGCCTGATCGGCTATCTCGAGAACCTGTCGGCGCGGGCGTATTTCTTCGTCTACGGGGCGCGGTCCACGCCGCTGGAGCAACTCAACGCCTTCTTTTCGCGCGACTGGCCCCGGGGTGTTCAGTCGATCTGGCGCGAGACGCTGGTGGCCCTGTTCGTGACGGCCCTGGGGGCGGTCGTCGCCTATGTGCTGGTCGGGGCCGACAGCGACTGGTTCTTCACCTTCGTCGATCCCGGCCTGGCCCAGGGTCGCGACCCGACGGCGACGCAGGCCGCATTGCGCGCCACGCTTTATGACGGCGCGGATGCGGACGGTCTGTCGTTCTTCGCCACCTATCTGTTCACCCACAATGCCGAGGTCGCCCTGCTGGCCTTTGCGCTCGGCTTCGCCTTCGGGGTGCCGACCATCGTGGTGCTGCTCAGCAATGGAGCCATGCTGGGGGCCATGGTCCATGTCTTTGTGTCCAAGGGGCTGGGCTATGAGTTCGGCGGCTGGCTGCTGATCCACGGGGTGACCGAACTGTTCGCCATCGTCCTGGCGGGGGCGGCAGGCCTGAGGATCGGCTGGGCCGTCGCCTTCCCCGGGCGTCAGAGCCGGCTGGAAGCCATGTCCGGTGCCGGCAAGGCGGCGGGCGCGGTCATGATGGGGGTGGTCATCATGTTGATGCTGGCGGGCGTGCTGGAGGGGTTCGGGCGCCAGCTGATCACCAGCGACACCCTGCGCTATGCCATCGCGGGCGGCAGCGCGATCCTGTGGGGTCTGTACTTCTACGCACCCCGCCCCGACCGGGTCCTGGCGAGGATCGGCCGATGACGATGGCCGCGCCCACGCCCACCGAGCGCAAGCGGATGCGCGTCCTGGTCACGCCCGAGGGGGTGCCGCTGAACCTGGAACTGGCCACGGTCGGGCAGCGGTTCGGGGCCTTGGCGCTTGACCTGCTGATCATCGTCGGCACCGTCATCGCGGTCACCATCGCCCTGGCCATCGTGTTTTCCAGAACGCGGGGCGGCTCGGCCGAGATCATCGGTATCGTCTGGCTGCTGGGCATGTTCCTGCTGCGCAACGCCTATTTCCTCGGCTTCGAAATGTCGGCCCGGGCGGCGACGCCGGGCAAGCGTGTCATGGGTCTGCGGGTCGCGGCGCGCAACGGCGGACGGCTGACGTTCGAGGCGATCTTCACCCGTAATGCCCTGCGGGAACTCGAGCTCTTCCTGCCGCTCAGCCTGATGATCGCCGGTCCGATCATGGCGCTGCAGAGCGACATGGGCGGGTGGATCTATCTGCTGGCCACGATCTGGTGCCTGATTTTCGTGCTGCTGCCCTTCTTCAACGCCGACAAGCTGCGGGCCGGAGACATGGTGGCAGGAACCTGGGTGCTGCGCGCACCGCGCCAGAAGCTGATGCGCGACATGGCGGACGCCGGGGCCCGACATCAGGCGGACCACAGTTTCACGCCCGCCCAGCTGGATGCCTATGGCGTCAAGGAACTGCATGTTCTTGAAGAGGTTCTGCGCACCGGCGAACGCACCACCGTCCGCGCCGTCGCCGACCGGATCGCGCGCAAGATCGGCTATGACCGACGCGACGCCACCGACATCGAATTCCTGCGGGCCTACTATCACGCCGTACGCGGTCGGATGGAGCAAGGCCTGCTGATGGGTCGCCGTCGCAAGGACAAGTTCGACCGTTCTGTCTGAAAGATCTGGCTTGGTCAGAATTTGCCCGGCGAGGGGTCGTCAGTGGACTTTCTGCACGATTATTGCTTTTGTGGATTGTCCGGCGCAGCGAGCCGTGATTACTATACGGCAGAACAGGATTTCGCACGTGCCTCACACCATTCGCATCGCTGACCGCAGGAGCGCCGCCAAGGCGGTCGCGCTGTCGCATGCGCATGAGGCTCAGATGGCCCTGAACACCCTTATTCTCGCTGTATCGCTCGTCCTGCTCTTCGGAGCGGTGTGGATGCACGCAACCTGACTTAAGCCAAACTCAGGATCGCCCGCAGCCACCCGCTCCCGAAAGGAAGCGGGTTTTTTGTTGCGCGCGGTCCGGACACCTCCGGAACCGACCACGCCCATGACGCAAGATTTTACCTCAGACGGCCGACCCCCGAACGCGAGAAGTCGCGCGGTCACGGCTGGCCCCAGCCGTGCCGCAGCCCGCAGCTATCTGCGCGCGGCAGGGATGCAGGATGCCGATTTCGACAAGCCGATGATCGCCATCGTCAACACCTGGTCGTCGGTCACGCCCTGCAACATGCACCTGGACCGGCTGGCGAAGGACGTGCGCGCGGGCATCATCGCGGCGGGTGGTTATCCGGTCGACTTCAACACTATCGTCGTCACCGACGGCATCTCGATGGGCACCGAGGGGATGAAGGCCTCGCTGATCTCCAGAGAGGTCGTCGCCGACAGCATCGAACTGGCCGTCGAAGGCCATCAGCTGGACGGGGTCATCTGCATCGTCGGCTGCGACAAGACCATTCCGGCCGCGGCCATGGCCCTGGCGCGGATGGATATCCCCGGCCTGGTCTATTACGGCGGCACCATCATGCCGGGTCGGATGGGTGGTGGTGATATCTCGATCCAGCAGGTCTTCGAGGCGATCGGCGCGCATGGCGCGGGCACGATCGACGACGATCAGCTTAAGACGGTCGAGACCGCCGCCTGCCCCGGCGCGGGGGCCTGTGGGGGTCAGTTCACCGCCAACACCATGGCCATGGCCCTGTCGGTCATGGGGATCTCACCCATGGGCGCCAATGACGTGCCCGCCGTCGATCCGGCCAAGGCCGCCGAGGGGATGCGTTGCGGCCGCCTGATCGTCGAGCGCGTCTTTGCCGGAGACACAGCCCGCAAATATATCACCCGCGCCAGCCTGAAGAACGCCGCCGTCGCGGTCTCGGCCTCGGGCGGATCGACCAATGCGGTCATGCACCTGACGGCCATCGCCGCCGAGGCGGGGATCGATTTCGGTATCGAGGATTGCCATCAGGCCTGCGTCGAGGCCCCGGTCATCTGCGACCTGAAGCCCGGCGGGCGCTTCCTGGCCTCGCACCTGTTTGCGGCGGGCGGCACACGCCTGGTCACCCAGCGGATGGCCACTGCCGGCAAGATCGTGAACACCCCCACCGTCAGCGGCCGCAGCCTGTTCGCCGAAGCGGCCGAGGCCGAGGAAGCGCCCGGCCAGCAGGTCGTCACCACCTTCGACGCCCCTGTCATGGCGCGGGGCAGCTATGCCGTCATCTATGGCGACATCGCCCCCGAAGGTGCTGTCATCAAGCTGACCGGCCACAAGGTCGACCGCTTTGAAGGCCCCGCCTGCGTCTTCGACAGCGAGGAAGACGCCTTCCACGCGGTCCAGGACGGCGCGATCGGCGAGGGCGACGTCATCGTCATCCGCTACGAAGGCCCGCGCGGCGGACCGGGGATGCGCGAGATGCTGCAGGTCACGGCGGCGCTGAAGGGTCGGGGCATCCACGATGTCGCCCTGATCACCGACGGACGCTTTTCCGGGGCCAGCTACGGCTTCGTGGCCGGCCATGTGTCGCCTGAAGCGGCCGTCGGTGGTCCCATCGCCCTGATCCGCGATGGCGACCTTATCGCCATCGACGTCACCAACCGCCGGATCGACGTCGACGCCGATCTGGTGGCGCGCCGGGCGGACTTCGCCCCCCCGCCGCTGCGCCCGGCGCGCGGTGTCTTCGCCAAATACCGCGCCAGCGTGGCCTCCGCCGCCCAAGGCGCAGTCACCATTCCCAACCCTCCGCCCGCGCAAGTCCGGGCCGACTTCAAAGCTCACGAGGACGCCTGACATGGCCATCACCATCTACACAGACGAAGACATTCGCCCCGGTGCCATCGCGGGCCAGCGCATCGCCATCATCGGCTATGGCTCGCAAGGCCGCGCCCATGCCCAGAACCTGAAGGACAGCGGTCATGACGTGGTCGCGGGCGTCCGTCATGGCGGCAAGGGCTGGAAGAATGCCACCGCCGACGGCATCGCCACCGCCGAACCCGCCGAGGCGGTCAGGGGCGCGGACATCATCGCCATCCTGACGCCCGACATGGCCCAGGCCGAGGTCTACCGCGAGGTCATCGAGCCGAACGCCAAACGGGGCGCGGCCATCCTGTTCGCCCACGGCTTTTCGATCATCTATGGCCGGATCGCCCCGCGCGAGGACATGGATGTCATCCTGGTCGCGCCCAAGGGTCCGGGCGATCTGGTCCGCCGCGAATATCAGCGCGGACGCGGCGTCCCCAGCCTGTTCGCCATCGAGAAGGACGCCACCGGCAAGGCCCGTGATCGCGCCATGGGCTACGCAAAAGGGAATGGCGGGGCCACCGGCGGCCTGCTGGAAACCACCTTCCGCGAGGAGACCGAGACCGATCTGTTCGGCGAACAGGCCGTCCTGTGTGGGGGCGCGAAGGAGCTGGTCATGAGCGGGTTCAACACCCTGGTCGAGGCCGGCTACCAGCCCGAGATCGCCTATTTCGAATGCATGCACGAGCTGAAGCTGATCGTGGACCTGTTCTACGAGGGCGGTATCACCAAGATGAACGAATTCATCTCCGAGACGGCCAAATGGGGCTCGGTCAAGTCCGGCCCGCGCGTCATCACCGACGAGACCCGCGCCCGCATGAAGACGGTGCTGGACGAGATCCAGTCGGGCCAGTTCGCCCGTGAATGGATCGCCGAAAACGACGCCGGCAAGCCCCGCTACGACGCCTGGGTCAAGGCGGACGGCGAGCAAACCATCGAGATCACCGGGGCCAAACTGCGCGAGCGGATGGCCTGGCTGCACACGCCCAAATCCGAGGCCGCCTGAGACCATGACCGCTGCTGCCGCCATGACCATCGCCCCCGACGCCGCCGCCCCGCGCAGCGGTGCCCGCCTGCTGATCTCCACCCTGGAGCGGCTGGGGGTGGAGGTCGTGTTCGGCTATCCGGGCGGCGCGATCATGCCGGTCTATGATGCCCTGACCGGATCGTCCCTGCGCCACATCCTGGTGCGGCACGAACAGGCCGCCGCCTTTGCCGCCGATGCCTATGCGCGGCGCAGCGGACGGGTCGGGGTCTGTCTGGCGACCTCCGGCCCCGGTGCGACCAATCTGATCACCGGCATCGCCAATGCGATGATGGATTCCATCCCGGTCGTCTGCATCACCGGCAATGTGCCCCAAGGCGTCATGGGCACCGATGCGTTTCAGGAGATCGACATCCTGGGCGTCACCCTGCCGATCGTGAAACACTCCATCCTGGTGCGCGACCCGGCCGACGTGCCCGCCGCTATTGAAGAGGCCTTCCACATCGCCGCCTCGGGCCGTCCCGGTCCGGTGCTGGTCGACCTGCCCAAGGACGTCCAGGTCGGCACGACGACCCAAGACTTCGGCTTCCCCTATCCCAACACGGTCGCCGCGACGGATCACGACGCCATCGCCCGTGCCGCCGAGGCGATCCACCAGGCCGAGCGCCCGCTGATCTACGTCGGCGGCGGGGTCAAGATCGGGCGGGCCGTCGAGGAGCTGCGCGCCTTTGCCGAGGCGACGGGCATTCCGTCCGTCTCGACCCTGAATGCCCTGGGCACCATCCCGACCGATGCGCCCGGAGCCCTGGGTATGCTGGGCATGCACGGCACGCGCGGAGCCAATGAGGCCGTGCAGGAGGCCGATCTGCTGATCGTCTTCGGCGCGCGGTTCGACGACCGCGCCACCGGCAAGCTGGCGGAGTTCGCGCCCCATGCGCGCGTCGTTCACTTCGACATCGACGCTTCCGAGATCGGCAAGCTGCGCCGGACCGAGGTGGCCGTCGTGGGTGAACTGCCCGCCGGGATCGCCGCCCTGACGGCCCATCTGGCTCCGACACCGTTGAAGATCGACCCGTGGATGATGCGGTGCACGGCACGCGCCGCTCGGACCGCCTTCCGCTATGACGCTCCGGGCGACGGCGTCTACGCCCCTGCCCTGCTGAAGGCCATTTCCGAAGCCGCCGGTGACGACTTCGTCGCCGCCTGCGATGTCGGCCAGCATCAGATGTGGGCCGCCCAGCACTGTCGCTTTGCCAAGCCCGAGGCGCACCTGACGTCTGGCGGATTAGGGGCCATGGGCTTCGGCCTGCCCGCAGGCATTGGGGCCAAGCTGGCCGATCCGGACGCGACCGTGGTCGTGGTCGCGGGCGACGGCGGCTTCATGATGAACATCCAGGAACTGGCCACCCTGCGCCGCTACGGCATCCCGGTGAAAGTGCTGCTGCTGGACAACAGCTCTCTGGGTCTGGTCCGCCAGTGGCAGGAGCTGTTCTTCGAGCAGAACTATTCCGAGGTCGACCTGTCCGACAATCCGGACTTCGTGAAGGTGGCCGAGGCCTTTGGCGTCGAGGCCTTCCGAATTAGCCGGCGCGAGGAGGTCCAGGCCGGGATCGCCCGCCTGCTGGCCGCCGACGGCCCCTGCCTCGCGCATGTGATCATCGACCCCCGGGAGAATGTGTGGCCGCTGGTCCCGCCCGGAAAGAACAACGCCGAAATGATGGAAGGCGCCTGACATGACTGCTGATACCCTGCACCTGCATATCGACCGGGCCGACGGCTCGCTCCAGCGCCTGATTGGCCTGGTGGAGCGTCGCGGCTTTCACATCGACGGCCTGTCGCTGAGCGAGGACGGGTCCGGGCGCCGGGTCGAGATGGCCGTGCGTGGCCGCGACGCTGCCCGCTGCACCCAGACTCTGGGTCGCCAGATCGACAAACTGTTCGGCGTCACCCGCATGCCCGTTCCCTCTCATTCAGCAGCCTTCGTACCGGAGAGGGTCGTATGAGCCGGATCGCGAAAGCCGTCGCCTCCGATCCGAACCGGGTCATCGTTTTCGACACCACCCTGAGAGACGGGGAACAGGCCCCCGGCTTTTCCATGTCGCCCGACGACAAGGTCCGCATGGCCCATGTGCTGGCGGACCTGCGCGTCGATGTCATCGAGGCCGGCTTCGCCGCCGCCTCGCCCGGCGACGAAGAAGGCGTGCGACGCGTGGTCGGCGAGGTCGGGCGTGATGCCGAAGGGCCGGTCTTCTGCTCACTGGCGCGCGCCAGTGAGGCCGACATCGACGCCGCCTGGCGAGGGCTGCGCGCGACGGAAGAGCGCCGCGTGCACATCTTCCTGGGCTCCAGTCCGATCCACCGCGCGGCCAAGCTGAAGATGACGACGGACCAGGTGCTGGAGACCGCCGACCGCGCCGTCCGCTATGCCCGCACCCGCTTCGACGACGTGGAGTTCAGCCCCGAGGATGCGATCCGCACCGAGCCGGAGTTCCTGGCCGAAATCTGCGAAGTGGCAGCCGCCGCCGGAGCAACGACCCTGAACATCCCCGATACGGTCGGCTATGCCACCCCGACCGAAATCGGCGACCTGTTCCGCACCCTGATCGCCAGGGTCCGGGCGAAGTTCCCGCATGTCGTCTTCTCGGCCCACTGCCATGACGACCTGGGCCTGGCCGTCGCCAACACCCTGTCGGCCGTGGAGGCGGGCGCGCGGCAGGTCGAGGGGGCGATCAACGGCATCGGCGAGCGGGCCGGCAATGCCTCGGTCGAGGAAATCATCATGGCCATCCGCACCCGCGCGGATCGCTATGGCCTGCACACCGCCGCCGACAGCACCCAGCTGGTGCGTGCCAGCCGGATGCTAAGCGAGATCACCCACACGCCGACGCCGCGCAACAAGGCCATCGTCGGCATGAACGCCTTCGCTCATGAGGCCGGCATTCATCAGCACGGCATGATGGCCGATGCCCGCACCTATGAAATCATGAGGCCTCAGGATGTCGGCTTCGACGGGACCTCCTTCGTACTAGGCAAGCATTCGGGGCGCCATGCCGTGGCCAAGCGGGCGGCGGCCCTGGGCCATTCGGTCGAGGGGCAGCACCTGCTGGATGCCTTTGCCGGCTTCAAGCATCGCGCGGACCAGATCGGCGAGATCGACGATCGCGAACTGCTGGCCATCATCGAGGCGACCCGCCCCTTCGCCAATGGGGAGCGTACCCATGTCGCGGCCTAGCACCCTGTTCGACAAGGTCTGGGACCGGCACGTCGTGGCCGCCGAGACCGAGGACACTCCGGCGGTCCTGTACGTCGATCTTCATCTGGTCCACGAAGTCACCAGCCCGCAGGCCTTTTCGGAGATCGAGAGCCGGGGGCTCAAGGTGCGTCGTCCGGACCGGACCTTTGCGACCCTGGACCATTCCACCCCGACCCTGCCCGCCGGGCCGGACGGCGAGCGGCCGTATGACACACCGGCGTCCAAGGCCCAGGTTCAGACGCTGGAGGCCAACTGTGCCCGGCACGGCGTATCTCTGGCCGGATGGGACAGCGCCGATCGGGGCGTCGTCCACGTCATGGGGCCGGAGCTGGGCCTGACCCAGCCCGGCATGACGGTCGTCTGTGGCGACAGCCACACCGCCACCCACGGGGCGTTCGGGGCCTTGGCTTTCGGAATTGGGACTTCGGAAGTGGGGCACGTTCTGGCCATGCAGTGCGTCATGCAGCGCAAGGCCCGGGCGATGCGGGTGACGGTGACCGGTCAGCTCCAGCCGGGGGTGTCCGGCAAGGATGTCGCCTTGGCCATCATCGCGCGCCTGGGCTTTGGCGGCGGTACCGGCTTCGTCATCGAATATGCCGGAGAAGCGATCCGTTCGCTGGATATGGAGGGGCGGATGACCGTCTGCAACATGTCGATCGAGGCGGGCGCGCGGGCCGGCATGATCGCGCCGGACGCGACCACCGTGGCCTGGCTGCAGGGCCGCAAACATGTGCCGCAGGGCGAGGCCTTCGGGCGGGCCGCGGCGGACTGGCTGACGCTGAAGTCGGATTCAGACGCCGTATTCGATGCGGAGGTCCGGATCGACGGAAGCGCGATCCGGCCCATGGCGACCTGGGGCACGACGCCCGACGCGGGCTCCCCTATCGGCGAGGCCGTACCGATGCCGCACGACGCCTCCGGCGAGAAGGCCCTGGCTTATATGGGGTTCACCGCCGGAGAGGCGACGACCGCCTATCCGGTCGACGTGGTCTTCATCGGCAGTTGCACCAATGGCCGCCTGCCCGATCTGCGCGCCGCCGCCGAGGTGCTGCGCGGGCGCAAGATCAAGCCGGGTCTGCGGGTTCTGGTCGTGCCCGGATCGGAGGCCGTGCGGCGCGATGCCGAGGCCGAAGGGCTGGACCGGGTCTTCATCGATGCCGGGGCCGAGTGGCGCATTCCGGGCTGCTCCATGTGTCTCGCCATGAACGGCGACAGGGTCGCACCGGGCCAGCTGGCCGTGTCCACCTCCAACCGCAACTTCGAAGGCCGCCAGGGACCGGGGGCCCGCACCATCCTGGCCAGCCCGGCGACGGCGGCAGCGACCGCCATCATGGGCGTGCTGACCGATCCGCGGGTGTTCATGATGGAGGCCGTTCATGCCTGAGCCTCTGAAAACCCTGACGTCCAAGGCTGTGGTCCTGTCTCAGTCGAACATCGACACCGACCAGATCATTCCCGGACGGTTTCTCAGCACCACCACCCGCGAGGGTCTGGGGGCCCAGGCCTTCTATGACTGGCGCTACGAAGCCGATGGCACACCGAGGCCCGAGGCCGTCCTGAACCGTATCGATCCGGCCGAACACCGCATTTTGCTGGCCGGGCGGAACTTCGCCTGTGGCTCTTCGCGCGAGCATGCGCCCTGGGCCCTGCTGGACTACGGCTTTCGCGCCGTGGTCTCGACCGAGATCGCCGACATCTTCACCTCCAACGCCCTGAAGAACGGCCTGCTGCCCATCGTTGTCGATCAGGCGACCTGGGACGACCTGGCGGCACATGCGGAACAGCCGATCACCATCGATCTGGAATCCTCCACGATCCGGCGCGGCAATGCACAGCCTGTCACCTTCGAGGTGGAAAGGTTCGCGCGACGCTGCCTGCTGGACGGGGTCGACACCCTGGGCTGGCTGCAATCCCAACTGCCCGCCATCGAAGCCTTTGAACACCGAACGGAAACCGTCTGATGCCCCACACCAAATCCTTCGACATCGTCGTCCTGCCCGGTGACGGCGTGGGCCCGGAAGTCACGGCCGCCGCCACCGATGTGCTGCGGGTCATCGGCGACTTCTATGGTCACACCTTCCGCTTTCACGAGCATCTGATCGGCGGCGCGGCCATCGACGCCACGGGCAATCCCCTGCCGCCCGAGACTATCGAAGCCTGCAAGGCGTCGGACGCCGTCCTGCTGGGGGCTGTCGGCGGGCCGCAGTGGGACGGCGGCAAGCGTCGGCCGGAAGAAGGCCTGCTGGGCCTGCGCAAGGCCCTGGGTCTGTTCGCCAACCTGCGGCCGTTGCAGGTCTCACCCGTGCTGGCCCATCGCTCTCCGCTGAAGAAGGAGATCGTCGAGGGCGTCGATCTGATCGTGTTCCGCGAACTGACCGGCGGTATCTATTTCGGGGAGAAGACCCGCACCGCCGACCGCGCCACGGACCTGTGCGAATATACGGTGCCCGAGATCGAGCGCGTCGCCCGCGCCGCCTTCCAGACCGCCCAGCAGCGGCGCGGCAAGGTCACCTCGGTCGACAAGGCCAATGTCATGGAAACCAGCCGCCTGTGGCGCGAGGTCGTGACCCGCATCCATGCCGAGGAGTTCCCCCGCGTCGAGCTGGAACATGCCCTGGTCGATTCCATGGCCATGCACCTGATCCGCAAGCCGCGCGAATACGACGTCATCCTGACCGAAAACATGTTCGGCGACATCCTGTCGGACGAGATCTCGGTCCTGGGCGGGTCGATCGGTCTGTTGCCGTCGGCGTCACTGGGGTCGGGCGGGCCGGGCCTGTTCGAGCCGATCCATGGCTCGGCCCCGGACATCGCCGGTCAGGACAAGGCCAATCCCGTCGGAACCATCCTGTCGGCCGCCCTGCTGCTGCGCCACAGCCTGGGGCTGGAGGACGAGGCCAGCTCGATCGAGGCCGCTGTCGCCGCCGTGGTTTCGGCCGGAGCTGTCACTGCCGACCTGGGCGGGACACTGGGCACGCGGGCGGCGGGCGAGGCGGTCATCGACGGCATCCGCGCCATCCACTGGGCCGCCGCCCACCGCGTCCAGATGCACTGGGCGTGATCTTGAGGCTTGACGGATGGCCCTTTTGTCCGTCAGCCTGCTGTTGAACCCAACGAGTGATCGCTGTGATCCAGACCGTCGCCCTTTCCGTCTCGCCGATGACCGCACCTCGCGGCGGCGCAGACGTGCGCGGCATTTCGACCGGTATGACCATGACCACCACGCCCACGGCGGGGACAGGTTAGCGCGCACCGATACGACAGGAACGCACAAACCCAACCCCGCCCGGACCCCCGGGCGGGGTTTTTCATGTCCCCCTCCCCTCTTCATCGCCCAATCCGAAAGACCCCGCCATGCCCCACCTCGCCATCCTGGAAAAACCCAGACCGGACAGCGCCGCCGCGCCAGCCGCAGTCGCGCCCGTCGTCGTCATGAAGTTCGGCAGTTCGGTTCTGCGTAACCCCGCCGACGCACCATCCGTCGCGTCCGACATCTATGCTCAGGTGCGCCTGGGCCGCCGGGTGGTGGCGGTCGTGTCCGCCTTCGAGGGCGAGACCGACCGGCTGCTGGGCGAAGCCCGAGGGCTTGGATTGGCCCACGACAACCACCTGCTGCCTGCCTATGTGGCCCAGGGCGAGGAGCAGTCGGCGGCGCTGGTGGCCCTGGCGTGCGACCGGATCGGGCTTGATGCCGTGACGCTGACGGTGCGCGAGGTCGGCATCGTGGCGGAGGGCCCGTGCGAGCATGCGACCCCGGTGGCGCTGAAACGCGCGGCGCTGGACCAGGCATTGGCGCGGCATGAGGTGGTGGTGGTGCCGGGGTTCGGGGCCCTGTCGCCCGACGGCAAGGTCGTTTTGCTGGGCCGGGGTGGGTCCGATCTGACGGCGCTGTTCCTGGCGGCCGAACTGGGGTTGGACAGCGTTCAGCTGCTCAAGGACGTCGATGGCTTGTACGACCGCGACCCCAATGTGGACCTCGACGCCAAACGCTATGACCAGGCCAGCTGGGCCGAGGCCAAGGCGCTGGGCGGCGGCCTGGTTCAGCCCGATGCGCTGGACATGGCCCAGGCGCGGCAGCTGAAGATCGAGGTGCGCAACCATGCCGACGGCCACCGTACGGTGATCGGTGCCGACGGCCAGCCGCCGCGGCGCCCGGTGCCGCATGAGCGGCTGCGCGTGGCCGTGGCCGGATGCGGCGTGGTCGGCGGCGGTGCCCTGGCGCGCCTTCTGACCGACAGCCGGGTCGATGTGGTCGGCGTGCTGGTGCGCGATCCGTCCAAGCCGCGCGACGTGCCGGGGGCCGCGCCCGAGGCGCTGAAGGCTCTGCTGGTGTCCGACGCCGCCGCCCTGCTGGCCAGACAGCCGCATATCGTGCTGGAGGCGTTGTCGGAGGCCGAGGCGGGCCATGCCCTGATCCGCACCGCGTTGGAGCACGGCGTCGATGTCGCCACCGCCAACAAACAGGCCGTCAGCACCGACCCCGCCGGCCTGCTGGCCCTGGCCGAGGCGAACGGGGCGCGGCTGCTGTGGTCGGCCTCCATCGGTGGTGGCGTGCCCATGGTCGAGACGCTGAGGGCGGCGCGGGCACAGGAGCCGGTCGTCGCCTTCGAGGCCGTGCTGAACGGCACCGTCAACTTCATACTGGAGCGGATCGGCGACGGGACGTCATTCGACACCGCACTGGCAGAAGCGCGGGCAGCGGGCTTTGCGGAGGAAGACCCGTCGTCGGATCTGGAGGGTCTGGATGCCGCCGCCAAGGTGCGCCTGCTGGCTTTCGAGAGCTTTGGGCGAATGCCGGATCAGGTCGATATTCCGCGCGACATCCTGAGCGGTGACCGGGCCGTCGCGTCGGGCACGCGCCAGCTCTGTCGCTGTCGCCTGGAAGAGAGCAAGCTGATTGCAGAAGTGCGGCTGGCCTCCGGTCCGATGGACCCGCTATTCGCCACGCTGAAGGGAGAGGGCAACGCCTTGAAGGTCATCGGTCAGGACGGATCGATCGTGCGGTGCAAGGGGCGCGGTGCCGGCCGCTGGGCCACGGCCGAAAGCCTGCTGGCGGATCTGTCGGAACTGGCCGCACACCGCGCGGCCCTGCGCGCACGCGGACACGGCTGAGCCATGGCCGTCTTCACACCGGTCGAGGAGGCCGACGCCGAGCCCTTCATTAGACGCTTTGGCGCAGGCCAACTCCGCGCCCTGACGCCGATCGCCGAGGGGATCCAGAACACCAACTACCGGGTCGATACCGACCAGGGGCGGTTTGTCCTGACCCTGTTCGAGGCACGGACGGAGGTGGCGTCCCTACCCTTCTGTCTGGACCTGACCGACCATTTGGCAGCGCGCGGACTGCCGACGGCGCGGCCGTTTCGCGACGATGCGGGACAGACGGTGAGGCAGTTGAACGATCGGCCCGCCGCAATCCTGCAATGGCTGGGCGGGGCGTGGAAACGTCAGCCGTCGCTAGCTGATCACACAACCGCCGGAGCAATGCTGGCGCGGCTTCATCTGGCGGCGCTGGACTTCGAGAGCGTCAGGCCCAACCCCGTGGGCCCCTCGGCCCGCCGCGATCTGTTCGAGGCCTGTGCGCGCCGTGCCGGCGGAACGGACCGCGCCATCCTCGATCGCTGCAGCCCCTGGGTCGAAGCCGATCCCGGCCGCGAGTTGCCCCAGGGCGCGATCCACGCCGACTATTTCCCCGACAACGTCCTGTTCGAAGGCGACGCCATCAGCGGCGTAATCGACTTCTATTACGCTTGCACCGACGCCCTGGCCTATGACCTCGCCATCGCCCTGTCGGCCTGGGGGTTCGATTCCGATGGAGTCGCCTCACCCGCTGCGCTGGAGGCGTTTCAGGCGGGATATGAGAGCCTGCGCCCGCTCAACGCCGCCGAGCATCGTGCTCTGCCCGCGCTGGGAGCCGTGGCCGCAACGCGCTTCACCCTGACCCGTCTGCACGACCAGCTGTACCACGACCCGTCGGCCCTGGTGACGCCGAAGGACCCGGCCCCCTTCGTCCGGCGACTGGACTGGTGGACGCGAATGCCGGCCGCGGCCTGATCGTCAGGCGATAGCCGCGCGTACGGAGGCCAGGTCTGCATTGACCGTCTCGAAGCGCTCGGTCCGGCCTTCCAGACCCTGAAGCTGCTGCGGGCGGTCCGGCTCGATGCCGATGGCGGCGCGTACCGCCTCCGGGAATTTGGCCGGATGGGCCGTGGCCAGGGCGACCACCGGGCCGTCGCGGCGGTTCAGGCGGCGAGCGACAGTCAGGGCAACCGCAGTGTGCGGGCAGACGATGCGGCCTGTCTCGCGATAGGTACGACCGATCTCCTCGGCCGTCTCGGCCTCGGTCACGGCGACCGCCGACACCTCGCGGCGCAAGGCTCCCAGCAGATCGTCGGGGATCTGGACCCGGCCATGCCGAGCGAAGTCCTCGAACAAGCCGCGCGTCAGGTCGGCATCGCGGCCCGAGGCCTCGAACACCAGCCGCTCGAAGTTGGACGGGGCCTGGACGTCCATGCTGACGCTGGCTGTGGGGGTAGCCGTGGTGCGTTCATAGACGCCGGTGCTCAGCGCCCGCACCAGGGCGTCGTTGCGATTGGTGGCGGCGACCAGGCCGTCCATCGGCACCCCCATCCGCTGCGCGCCCCAGCCCGCGAAGGCGTCGCCGAAATTGCCGGTCGGCACCACATAGGTCGCCAGCGGAGCCGCGTCGCCCAGCGCACGCGCCGCCGTCATATAGTAGGGAATCTGACCCGCCAGCCGCGCCCAGTTGATGGAGTTGACTGAGCTGAGCCGTCGGCCTTCACGCAGGCCTTCGTCGGCCAGCAGGGCCTTCACCAGCCGCTGACAGTCGTCGAAATCACCCCTCACCGCGAGATTGCGGACATTGTCTGCGCCCGTGGTCGTCATCTGCAGGCGCTGGATCGGCGAGACGCGGTCGAGCGGGTGCAGGATCACCAGTTCCACACCCTCGACGTCCGCAAAGGCGCGCGCGGCCGCCGCGCCGGTGTCGCCGCTGGTCGCCGTGATCAACAGCAGCCGCTGGCCGCTCTGCTTCAGGGCCGCCTCGGCCAGGACCGCCGCCATCTGCATGGCGTAGTCCTTGAACGCCGCCGTCGGGCCGTGGAACAGCTCCAGCATGTGTAGATTGGGGCCGATCTGGACCAGGGGCGTCACCGCAGGTTCCAGAAACCCTTCGGTCAGCCGCCAGGTCGCGCGCGTCAGAGCGTCCTCCGGCAGGGCATCGCCGACGAAGGGACGCAACACCGCATGGGCCACCTCTCGCGCCGAATGGGCCGTCATCGCCTCGGGAGCCAGAGCGGGCCAGCGGCTGGGCACATACAGGCCGCCGTCGGGAGCCACGCCACGCAGCAGGGCCTCGGCGAAATCGACGGCGGGGCTGAGCCCTCGGGTGCTGATGTAGATCGATGCGGCGGCGGGCATGGGCGGTCCGATGGTTGGTCTGATCATCCAACAGGTCGCCATGCCGCGACGCAACAAGAACCGTGCGTCAGGCCCCGGCTTTCGCCGCCGGGCGGGCACGGCAGGCCTCCAGCCAGCGGGCCAGATGGGTGAACTCTTCCGGCGGGCGGTATTTGACCAGGCGAGCAAAATCCAGACCGACCACGGCGACGATGTCGGCGATGGTGAACCGGTCCAGAGCCATGAACTCGCGATCGGTCAGATGGCGGTCCAGCGTCTTCATGAACCGCTCGGCCGAGACCTTGTTGTAGTCCGCCACCTGCGGCAGCTGGGCCGCTTCCAGCGCGGCCAGGGCCGGATGCGAATGGCGCACGCTGAGCATGATCGGATTGGCCAGATAGAACTCACCCCGCCGCATCCACATCTCGACGATCGCCTGTTCGCGCGCGTTGCGACCGAACAGGTTCGGCTCCGGGTACAGGGCCTCCAGATAGCGGCCGATGGCAATGGATTCCGAGATGGTCGTGCCGTCGTCCAGCGTCAGGGACGGCACATGGGGCACGCCGACGCGGGCGCGGTATTCCGGCGTCTTGTGCTCGCCGACCATGATATCGACCTCGACCAGCTCGACATCCTCAATGCCCTTCTCGGCCATGACCCAGCGGACGCGGCGCGGATTTGGGGCGCGGTGGGAGGTGTAGAGCTTCATAGGTCAGTTCTCACAAGACATATCCGTCGACCACGTCTTCGGCTGCTGTCTCAAGCGGTTCAATCAGGACTCTGTAAGACTGGCCGGATCAATACCTAGTTCACGAAACATCATCTCATGTGCTTGCACGTGAAGGCGTTCCGATACGTCCTGCAAGCGATCCAAGACAAGCCGATCCACACCCTCCGGGCCAAACGCTTCAAGTTTCTCGTAGAGCGGTTGCAATTCACTACGCGCCAAAACAAGCAATTCAGACCGGCGTTTAGTCCAATTTTCTAGACAGGAATCAAACTCTGTTATCGCATTGACGCGTCTATCTTGCTCGTCATCGTCAATCGATTTCAACCGCCTTTGCAAAACATCTAGATATCGCAGCATCTCTAGCTCGAGACGTTCACGTTTCCACACATCCACGACTTCAATCGCCGAATGGCCAAGCGCTCGCCCCAGCGCTATTCGGTTTTCGGATTCATCCGTCTTGCGATGCATTTCTCTCTCCAAGATGCGGTCTCCGGTTCAGCCGAATATGGAGCCCGGCATCGCGCCCACAACCGCCGCCGTCATGAGCGTGGCCAGAAACCCGGCGAACAGCGCCTTCCAGACCAGGCCCAGAACTTCTTCGCGCCGCTCGGGCATCAGAACGGACAGGCCCGTCACGGTGATCCCGACCGAGCCGATGTTGGCGAAGCCGCACAGGGCGTAGGTCATCAGCATGCGGGTGCGCTCGGTGATCTCGCCATCGGGAATCCCGCCCAGGCGGATAAAGGCCACGAACTCGGTCAGGGTCAGCTTGACGCCCAGCAGCCCGCCCGCCTTGCCCGCATCGGCCCACTCGACCCCTGTCAGCCAGGCCACCGGCATGAACAGCCAGCCCAGCACCCGCTCGACCGTCAGGGGCGCATCGAACAGCACGATGCCGCCGACCATCACATTGACCAGAGCGACCAACGCCACGAACACGATCAGCACCGCCGAGATGTTCAGCACCACCATCAGGCCGTCGGCCGTGCCCTTGACGATGGCGTCGATGGCGCTGTCGTATTTCAGGGCCGAGCCATAGTCGGCAACCGCCCCGCCCTGCCCCGGCGTCTCCGGGATCATGATGCGGGCCAGCAGCACACCCGCCGGGGCCGAGACGATGGAGGCGACCAGCACATGGCCCGCCGCATTGGGCAGGACCGGGGCCAGGATGGAGGCATAGGCCACCATGGTCGAGCCCGCGACGGTCGCCAGACCGACGACCATCATCAGAAACAGCTCAGACCGGGTCAGCTTGTCCAGATAGGCGCGGATGACGATCGGGCTCTCGATCATGCCCAGAAATATGTTGGCGGCGACAGCCAGCGCCGAGGCTCCGCCCAGACCCATCGTCCGCTGAAAGATGAAGCCGAAGCCGTGCGTGACCCACTTCAGGATCTTCCAGTGCCACAGCAGCGCCGACAGGGCCGAGATCACCAGGATCAGCGGCAGGACCTTGAACGCAAAGGTGAACAGCGCCAGCTCGTCCTGCACCGGATAGGGCTGAGCCCCGCCGGCCAAATAGCCGAAGACGAACTTGGTCCCCTCCTCCGTCGCCAGCTCCAGCCCCTTGACGCCGTTGTTGATGGCGTCGAGCACCACCTGCGAGCCCGGCACGGCGAAGGTGACGAAGATCAGCACGGCCTGCACCGCGATGGCCCCCAGCGTCAGGCGCCACGGAAACACCTTGCGGTTCTCGGACAGGCCCCAGCAGGCCGCTACGATGACGACCAGCCCCAGCAGGCTCTGAAGGTTCAGCAGGCTGAACATGATGCGTGATCTTCCCCACCCCGGACGACCCGGTCCCGGATCGCTTGAACGCCGCCGCCGGGGCTCTGGCAAGAGGCGAAGTGAGAGTCTGTGTGAGTGACTCTACTTTCTCTCACGTCAGGCTTCAGCGGTCGGGCCTTCGAGCGGCGCAGACTGGCACGAGGGCACGTCAGAACTTGTCGTAGGTTCGTCGCCGCCCTACCCGCCCCGATAGTCCGACACATTGGCCCCGAAGACGACAGCCTTGCGCATCGCGGGCTGCAGCAGGCCGTAGATCAGGCGGGGCTCGGCGGCGCTGACGGCGTCGAGTTCGGCGCGCTGTTCGGGTGAGAGCTGAACCTGAAGAGCCGTCACGTTGTCGGTCACCTGGCCGGCGCGGCTGACGCCCATCAGGGTGGATGTCACACCGGGTCGGCCGACGACCCAGGCCAAGGCGAGGCGGGCCGGTGTCTGACCCGTCTCCTCGGCCATGCGGCGCAGGACATCAACGATGCGCCAGTTGCGCTCGGTGAACAGGCTGTCGCCGAAGGGATTGGCCCCGTCCAGGCGCTTGTCGTCCTCAGGGCGCGTTTCATCTGTCGTGGCGGCGTCACGGGGCAGGCCACCTGAGCGCGGGCTACCGGCCTCGACTGTGGCGCGGTCGTACTTTCCGGCCAGCAGGCCGTAGGCCAGGGGGCTCCATGGCACGATGCCGAGGCCAAAGTCCCGGGCAAGAGGCACATGCTCGTCCTCGATGTCGCGATTGGCCAGGGAGTAGAAATACTGCAGCGCGATCGGACCGGGCAGGCCCCGCACCGCCGCCAGCGTCGCCAGCTTGGCGACGAACCAGGCCGGGCTGTTGGACATGCCCCAGTAGCGAATCTTGCCCGACCGGACGAGGCCCGCCATCGTTTCAAGCAACTCCTCCGCCGGGGTGACGCCGTCCCAGACGTGCGCCCAGAACAGGTCGACATAGTCGGTGCCGAGCCGCGTCAACGACCCCTCCAGCGCGCGCGTCAGATGTTTTGCGCCATTGCCGCCCGCCAGCGGCCAGGCTCCGGTATTGAACCCAGCCTTGGTGGCCACGACCACCTGGTCGCGCAGGCCGCGCTCGGCGATGAAGCGGCCCACCATCTCTTCGCTGCGACCACCCGAATAGACGTCGGCGGTATCGACGAAGTTGCCGCCGCCATCGACATATGCGTTGAACACGTCGCGCGACACGTCTTCGCCGGACCCCCACCGCGCGGTGCCGAAGGTCATGGTGCCGAGCGCTAGCGGACTGACGACCAGGCCAGACCGTCCCAGGGTGCGATAGTCGGTGAGGGTCATGGCTTGGTTTCCTATCGATTGATATGAAACCCTCTGCGCGTCTTGCGGTCCTGCGTCAATAGTTTCATATTGATCGCTATGGAACTGGAGTCGCACACGGAACCGCGCCGGATCGGACGCCCGCCCTCGTTTGATCGCTCGGTCGCCCTGGAACAGGCGATGCTGCTGTTCTGGCGGCACGGCTATGAGGCGACGTCGCTCAGCGATTTGACCCGTGCCTTGGGGGTGACGGCACCCAGCATCTATTCCGCCTTCGGGAACAAGAAGGCGCTCTTTCTGGAGGCGGTGAGCCTGTATCTGTCCGGTGGATCGTCGCCGACCGCGATCATCGATGCGGCCCCCTCGGCGCGCGACGCCGCTCAGGTCCTGATGGAAGGCGCCGCCATTGCCTACACCGGCGAGGAGACGCCGCCGGGATGTATGCTGGCCACCTCGGCAATCAGCGTGTCCGCAGACGCGGCGGATGTTCAGGCGCATCTCTCGGCCATTCGCAACGGCGTCGAGGCGCATCTTCGGCTCCGCATTGAAGCCGATGTTGCCAGTGGGGCCTTGCCGCCGCAGACCGATGCCGAAACGCTGGCCGCGCACACGACGGCCATTATCCAGGGCTCGTCGACTCTGGCGCGTGACGGTGCATCACGCGACAAGCTGCTGCGCGTCGCCCGGTCAGCGATGGCGGCCTGGCCTCAGAGCTGACGGCGCACCAGACGACCGTAGTCTTCCATCAGGCCCAGGCTGAGCGCGCCCGGCGTGAAACGGTATTCGCCGATCTCGCTGACCGGCGTCACTTCTGCGGCCGTGCCGGTCAGGAAGCACTCGCTGAAGGTCGACAGCTCCTCGGGCCGGATGTGGCGCACGATGACCTCGATCCCCTTGGCCTTGGCCATTTCGATGATGGTCTGACGCGTGATGCCGTCCAGGATCGCGTCGATGGGCGGGGTATGCAGGACGCCGTCCTGGACGAAGAACACATTGGCCCCGGTCGCCTCGGCGACATAGCCGCGCCAGTCCAGCATCATGGCGTCGGAGAAGCCGCGCTTCTCGGCCGCCGTCTTGGACATGGTGCAGATCATGTACAGACCCGCCGCCTTGGCCGCCGAGGGGGCCGTGGCCGGGTCGGGGCGGCGCCATTTGGCCCACTCCAGGCGGATGCCCTTGGCCTTGGTCTCCGGGTCGAAATAGGACGGCCATTCCCAGGCGGCGATGGCGATATGGGCCTTGGAGTTCTTGGCGGTCACGCTGACCTGTTCGGAGCCCAGGAAGGCCACCGGGCGCACATAACAGTCGTCCAGCCCCATCTTGGCGCAGGTTTCCTTGCAGGCGGCGTCGATCTCGGCCACGCTATAGGGAAGGTCGAAGTCCAGCAGGTTTGCAGAACGCTTGAGGCGTTCGCTATGCGGGGTCAGCTTGAAGATTTCGCCCGCATACATACGCTCACCCTCGAAGACCGACGAGCCATAGTGAAGTGCATGGGTCAGAACGTGCGTTTTCGCGTCCCGCCAGGGCACGAAATGCCCGTCCATCCAGATCCAGCCGTCACGATCGTCGAAAGGAACGAAGGCCATTGAATAACGTCTCCCGTAGCGATGCTGGTTTTAGACCCGTCGAAAAGCCTCAGGTCAACGCCTGTCGGCTTGGCGCGAGCGTATCCGCATGAGCGATTCGCGCAGCAGCGGCCGTTCCGGCCCGATCGCAGGCCCCGGTGCGGGCCGCCATCTGTTGGTCGTCGACGACGATGACCGCATCCGCGACCTGCTCAAGGAGTTCCTGGCACGCGAGGGCTATCGCGTCACCGGGGCCGCCCACGCCGCCGCCGCCCGTCGTCTGGTCGAGCTGATCGAGTTCGACCTGATCGTGCTAGACGTCATGATGCCGGGCGAGAGCGGCTTCGACCTGACAAGCTGGATCCGCTCCCAGGCCGAGACGTCCAAGACGCCGGTCATGCTCCTGACCGCCAAGGGCGATCCCGACGACCGGATCGAGGGCCTGTCGCGTGGGGCCGACGACTATATGTCCAAACCCTTCGATCCGCGCGAGCTGGCCTTGCGGGTGGATGCCATCCTGCGACGGACCGGGGGCAAGCCCCTGACACCGCGCGAGATAAAGCTGGGGCCGGCGGTGTTCGACATGGAGCGGCTGGAACTGTCGCGCGACGGGGCTCCGTTGCGCCTGACCGAGGCCGAGGCCCAGTTGCTCAAGACCCTGGCCATTCATGCTCATGCGCCCGTCGAACGGATGAGCCTGTCGCCCGACACCGCCGACATCACCGGTCGTGCCGTCGATGTTCAGGTCACGCGGCTGCGTCGCAAGCTGGAGGTCGATCCCAAGAACCCCCGCTATCTCCAGACCGTACGCGGCATAGGCTATATGCTGGCCCCGGACTGACGACGCATGAGGCTGCTGCCCTTCAACGTCTGGGCGCGGGTGCTCAAGCGGCGGTTGCCGACCTCGCTGTGGGGGCGGTCTCTGCTGATCATCGTCCTGCCGGTGCTGATCATGCAGGTGGCGGTCACCTGGGCATTTTTCGACATGCACTGGCAGACGGTGACGGCGCGCCTGTCCGACGGTCTGGCCGGCGACGTCGCCTGGGCGACGGAAAGCTATGCGGACGATCCGACACCCCGGAACCTAGCCGTCATCGCCGACCGGGCGCAGCGATCCATGTCCCTGTCCATCGCGCTACAGGACGGGGCGACCCTGCCGGAGAACGTCCGCCGGGGCCCCGTCGGGGTCATCGACCGCACCTTGGGCAAGGCGCTGGACAACCGGGTGGATCAGCCGGTCTGGTTCGACACGACCCGATACCCCGCCTATGTCGACATCCGCGTTCAGCAGCCGCAAGGCGTCCTGCGGATCATCGCGCCGCGCGAGCGGGCGGTGGCGACCCAGGCCCACATCTTCGTGCTGTGGCTGCTGATTGCAACGGTGCTGCTGCTGTCGATCGCTGTGCTGTTCATCCGCAACCAGGTCCGATCGATCGAACGTCTGGCCGATGCCGCAGAGGCCTTCGGGCGGGGCGAGGCCCGCGAGCGGTTCAAACCGCATGGAGCCAAGGAAGTCCGCGCCGCCGCCACCGCCTTCATGGCCATGCGCGAGCGGATCCAGCGTCACATCGACCAGCGCACCGCCATGCTGGCTTCGGTCAGCCACGACCTGCGGACGCCTTTGACCCGACTGAGACTCGAACTGGCCCTCGCTCCGCCTTTCAAACGCCAGGCCGCCATGAAGGGCGATCTGGACGAGATGGAGCATATGATCGACGAATATCTGGCGTTCGCGCGGGGCGAGGCGGGCGAGGCGACACAGTCGGTATCCATCAACGATCTGCTGCGCGCTGCGGGTGATGACGCCAAGCGGGCCGGGGCCAGGGTCGAAATCGCGGCGCAACCTGGATTGACCGCGTCGCTTCGGCCCCTGGCCTTCAAGCGGGCCCTGACCAATCTGGCGGGCAATGCCGCCGTGCACGGCGAACATGTCCGGCTGTCAGCCCGCGCCCTGCCCTCCGGCGGGCTGGAGATCATGGTCGAGGATGATGGCCCCGGCATTCCTGACGACATGCACGAAGAGGCCTTTCGCCCATTTTCCCGGCTGGACGCCTCGCGCAATCAGAACAGCAAGGGTGTCGGCCTGGGCTTGGCGATCGCGCGGGATGTGGCCCGCGGACACGGCGGCGACATCACCCTGGATCGCAGTGACCTGGGAGGGCTGAAGGCGATCATTCGCCTGCCCGAGTGAGGACGATCACATTTTGAGGTGGGGTCTGGCGAAGCGGCACCATAGGGCGCATCTTTGGCGCACAGGGGCCTTGGAGTGTATGATCATGCGTAGACTTGCCTTCTTTGCACCGCTGGGCGCGGTCGTCGCCCTCGCCGCCGGCCCGGCCTTCGCCCAGGCACCGACGATCAACGTCGCACTGGGCGGCGACCTTGAGGCCAAGGTCAAGGAACTGGGCGAACGCGACGTCAGCGAGCAGACGACACGCCTGATGGAAGTCATTCAATCGACGCTCGCCCGGCGCGGGGCGCTGGACGGCGCGACCATCGATCTGGTCCTGACCGATCTGAAGCCGAACCGCCCGACCTTTCAGCAGTTGATCGACCGGCCGGGTCTGGACGGGATCCGTAGCGTGTCGATCGGGGGCGCGACCATCGAGGGCACCATCACTATGGCGGATGGCCAAGTGCAGCCGGTGAAATACGACTGGTACAGCAGCAACATCGCCGAAGTCCGCGGGTTCGGTACCTGGCAGGATGCGGACCGCGCCTATCGCCGCCTGGCCGCGAACCTGGCCGACGGACGCTACGTCACGCGCTGAGTTCGCCTGCGCGATCTATGGCGGCCTGAACAGCTGCCTCAGCGGCTTTGTCCAGCTCTCCGCTTGAGGCCATGGCCTCAAGACCCGCTCGCGTCGTGCCACCCGGCGAGGCGATGCGGGCGATCAGGTCGGTGAGCGGGGTGCCGGTGTCTGCTCCGGCGCCTGCCGAGCGCAGGGCCCCGGTGGCCAGACGCGCGGCAGCCTCAGGCGCCAGCCCCTTGGCCTCACCCGCCCGCGCCAGGGCCTGGGTGAAGGCATAGATGAAGGCCGGGGCTGATCCGGCGACGGCCGTGGCGGCGTTCATCAGACCCTCGTCCGCGAGGTCCACGACATCAGCCAGCGGGGCGAACAGGGCGTGTGCCACGGCGTGATACTCCGGTCGCCCAACCCAGACCGCCGCGACACCCTTGGCCTGAGCCACGGCCGTCGTGGGCATGACGCGGACGACGGCTCGACCCGTAGCCGTGGCGATATCGTCGGCTCCAACACCTGCCATGACGGAGACTAGCATCACGTCCGAAGTCAGATGGGGAAGGAGCGGCAGCAGAGCATCTCGCCACTTCGTCGGCTTGACCGCGATGACCAGCGCCGAGGCCTCGGCCAGAACGGACACAGGCGGGTTGAGGCGCGCCCCGCGGGCCGCAGCCTCTTCGGCCATCGGCTTGCTGGACGGCGTCAGGATGATGATGTCACTGGCAGCGACCGCGCCGGTCTTCAGCCAGCCTTCGAGAATGGCGGAACCCAAGCGACCGCAGCCCAGCAGGATCACGGGGCCGGATCGGGCGGTAGCGCTCATCGGATCAGGCCGTGCCGACGGTCTCGAACAGGCAGGCGGCGATGGCGTCCTGGGGCTTCTTGGAGCCGCGGATCATGAAATCGAAGGCGGGGTAGTACCGGTCCGCAGCCTCGACCGCCGCGTCGATCATGGATGCGGCCTGCGCCAGGGTCGGGCGCTCGCCGAAAGGCAGGGCCAGGGAGTGGCGGAAGACGATCTCTCCGTCCTCGGCCCAGACCTCGAAATGGCCCATCCAGGTGCGCTGATTGATCAGGCCCACCAGTTCATAGGCGGCCGCGCGGCGAGACTTGGACGCCTGAAGGTCCAGGGCGCAGCACAGTTGAAGGCAGTCGCCCTCGGGCCGCCAGGCGAACCACAGTTCATAGTCCTTCCAGTCGCCGGCCAGAGCGAAGGCGACATCGCCCTCGTCCGTCCTGTCGAACGGCAGGTTTTCCGCCACCAGGACGTGTTCGACGACATCCAGCGGATCGTGCGGGACATCGACTTCTTCAGGGCGGACTGCGTCCATCAACAATACTCCGGGCGCGACTCACACCCTATGCGGCAACCGTAGGCGGGTTCGCAGATTCGGCTCAACCGGCTGCGTCCGTGGGGGGAACCGACGCTGTGGACGTTCCCGCGACAGGCTTCTTTGCCGCCTTGGCAACCGGTTTCAGGGTGGCGATCTCGGCGCGCAGGGCGGCGATCTCGGCCTTCAGCGCGTCAAACTCGTCGCGGCGCACCAGGTCCATCTCGGCGACCATGCGGTCGGTCTGGGCGCGCCAGGCGGTCTTGGCCTCTTCGCCAGCGGCCTGGGCCAGACCCATGGCACCGGTCGTCAGCTTGGCGAATTCATCGAGGATGGGGTTACGCGTCTGCATGGAAACTCTCTCCGACTCAGCGAGACTGAGTGTGATGATGGTCGGCCCGTTATGGTAAACGAAACCTTGATGTCCATGTCGCCGATGGCATCAGTATGTCCCGGTTCAAAATGCCGCGACGCTGGCAGCGGTGCTTGCTAAAGCGGGGCGACCCACAGCCTTGAAGGAGGCCACGTGCCTTTTCCCGAATTCGATCCAGTCCTTTTAAGGATTGGCGGCATCGATCTGATCCGCTGGTATGCCCTGGCCTATGTGGCGGGCATCGTCCTGGGTTGGTGGTATGCAAACCGGCTGGCCAAGAACGCCGCCGTGTGGGCTCCGGGTCAGCCACCGGCCACGACGGTTCAAGTCGACGACCTGGTGCTGTGGATCACCTTGGGCATCATTCTGGGCGGCCGCTTCGGCTATGCCCTGTTCTATCAACCGCACCTCTACGGCCAGCTATTTGGCGGGCCCGACAACCTTGCCCTGTTCCGCCTTTGGGACGGGGGCATGAGTTTCCACGGCGGCCTGATCGGGGTCAGCCTGGCCATCGTCTGGTTCGCCTGGAAGAACAAAATTCGTCTGCTCAGCCTGGGCGATCTGGTCGCGCCCGTGGTGCCGATCGGCCTGGGCTTCGGGCGGTTGGCCAACTTCATCAATGGCGAGCTGTATGGTCGCCCGACCGACGTGCCGTGGGGCGTCAACTTCTGCAACAACGGCATGCGGGACATTTTCGGTCCGGACTGCCAGGCTGTTAATCAGGCGGGATTGATTGTCGGTCCCGGCGATGTCGTCCGCCATGCCAGCCAACTGTATGAAGCCGGGCTGGAGGGCATCATCCTGTTTGGCGTGCTCTGGTTGGCCGTCTACAAATGGCACCTGCTCAAGAAGCCCGGCTACGTCTCGGGGATATTCCTGTTCGGCTATGGCCTGATCCGCGCATCGCTGGAGAACGTACGCCAGCCGGATGCCGGGCTGGAGAACCTGCCGCTGGGCCTGACGATGGGCATGATGTTGTCCATTCCGATGATGCTGATCGGGGCGTGGCTGATTTGGCGGGCGTGGAGCCGCCCGCCGGTCCAGGCGGCCTGATCCATGGAGCCGGTCCAGACCTTGGCGCAACGCCTGGCCCGCGAGATCGCCCTGACAGGGCCCATGACCATCGCGGACTATGTCACCCGCTGCCTGCATGATCCGCAGGATGGCTACTATGCGACGCGGCCGTCCATCGGGGCGACCGGCGACTTCATCACCGCGCCGATGATCAGCCAGATGTTCGGCGAGCTGATCGGCCTGTGGGCGGTCGAGACGTGGGAGAGACTGGGGGCACCCGAGCGGGTTCGCCTGGTCGAGGTCGGGCCCGGCGACGGTACACTGATGGCCGACGCGCTGCGGGCCGCGCGACTGGCGCCGGACTTCCTGCAGGCCGTCGATCTAGTCCTGATCGAGCCCAGTCCGCCACTGCGAGCTGCTCAGGCCCGGATGTTGGCCGACAGCGACGTGCACGCCCGCTGGGTCTCCGATCTGGGCAAGGTGGAGACCGACGCGCCGGTCATCCTGATCGCCAATGAGGTGCTGGACTGCCTGCCCGCGCGCCAGTTCGTGAAGACCGAGGACGGCTGGGCCGAGCGCCGCGTTGGCGTCACCGACGAGGGCGGTCTGACCTTCGGACTGGTCGCCATCAGCGGCGGATTCAAGCGGCCCGACTTCGCGGTAGAGCCAGGGCAGACGGTGGAGATTTCGGATCAGCAGGCGGCGTTTGGCCGTGATGTGGCGACCCTGATAAAGGCGAAGTCCGGCGCGGCCCTGCTGATCGATTATGGGCGGTCGCGGCCCGAGGCCGGCGACACCCTGCAAGGCCTGCGGCGGCACCATAAGGTCGATCCCCTCGACGCACCGGGCCAGACCGACCTGACGCAATGGGCCGATTTTCCGACCGTCCAGGACGCCGCCGTCCGCGCCGGGGCCGACGTTACGGGTTGCATGGGTCAGGGCGAGTTCCTGCAGTTGCTGGGCATCGAGGCCCGCGCTGACCGACTGAAGGACGGCCGTTCCGAGGCCGCGCCCGTCATCGACCGTCAGCTGGCCCGCCTGACCGCCGAAGACCAGATGGGCACGCTGTTCAAGGCCTGTGCGATCTTCTCGCCGCATACGCTGATCGTGCCGGGCTTCGAGGCATGACCGGCGCAGCGAATCTGTCCGCCATCACACACCCGCTGCTGGACAAGGCAGGCATCCGCCACGGCTTCTTCACACGTCAGGGGGGCGTTTCGACCGGCCTGTACGACAGCCTGAACACCGGTGTCGGCTCGTCCGACGATCCCGCCTCCGTCGCGGAGAACCGCCGCCGCATCGCCGCGCAGCTGGGCGGCATCTCCGACGACCTGGCCGCCTGTTACCAGATCCATTCCGCCGTCGCCCGCGTGGCCGAGGCCGGCTGGCGCGGAGACCGACCCGAGGGTGACGCCGTCGTCACCGCCACGCGCGGCCCGATCTGCGCCGTTCTGACCGCCGACTGTGCGCCCGTTTTGCTGGCAGATGTCGAGGCAGGCGTCATTGGCGCGGCCCATGCGGGGTGGAAGGGAGCGCTGGGCGGCATCATCCACTCGACCGTCACGGCCATGCAGGCGCTAGGGGCTGAACCCCGACGCATCGTCGCTGTGGTCGGACCTTGCATCGCCCAGGCATCCTACGAGGTCGGGGCGGACTATCAGGACCGGTTCGAGCACCACGATGCAGGCAGCGGGCGGTTCTTCGCGCCAGGAGCCACGTTCGACAAGCGGCTGTTCGACCTGCCGGGCTTCGTCCTGTGGAGACTGGAGCAGGCAGGGGTTGGGGAGGCGGCATGGACGGGCAACGACACGCGGTTGGACGAGGCGCGCTTCTTCTCCAACCGCCGGGCGCATCTGAACGGAGAGCCGGACTTTGGCCGGATGATGAGTGCGATCAGCCTGGGGTGATCACGCACATGCGATGCGATGCGAGCTCAGCCCGCCATCGCCAGCTCAGGCACGCGGGTGACCTCGCGCCAGGCCTGCGGGTTGGCCAGCAGTTCGCGGACCAGCAGGTTGTTGATGGCGTGGCCCGCCTTGACGCCTTCGTAGCGGCCCAGCAGGGGCGCGCCGAGGACGTACAGGTCGCCGATGGCGTCCAGAGCCTTGTGACGCACAAACTCGCGTTCCATGCGCAGGCCGCCGGGGTTCAGTATCTGGTCGCCGTCGATGACCACGGCGTTCTCCAGGCTGCCGCCGCGGGCCAGACCGGCACGGCGCAGAGCCTCGACCTCATGGGCGAAGCCGAAGGTGCGGGCGGCCATGATCTCGTCGCGGAACGTCTCCTCGTCCACGACGAAGTCGATGACCTGATTACCGATGACGGGCGTGGGAAAGTCGATCTCGAACCGCATCTCGTAGCGGTCGCAGGGCAGCAGGGCGGCGGACTTGTCGCCGTCCTGAACGCGGATCGGCTCAAGGATTTCGATGTAGCGTACGGGGGCCGACTGACGGCGGAAACCGGCGCGGTCCAGCAACTGGACGAACTGAAGCGCTGAGCCGTCCAGGATCGGCAGTTCGGGACCATCGACCTCGATCACCGCATTGGAAATGCCCAGGGCCGCAAACGCCGCCATCAGATGTTCGATGGTCGACAGGCGAACGCCCGCCGCATTCTCGATCATGGTGTTCAGGCGAGCATCGACGACGGCCTCGCCCGAGACGGGGATGCGGTTGTCGCGGTCGGTGATGTCGGTGCGGACGAAGACGATGCCGGTGCCCTCGGCCGCCGGACGCACAGCCAGACGCACACGGTCGCCCGTATGCACGCCCACGCCGGCGATGATCGCGGGCGCGACGGTCGTCCTCTGGCGGTGGTCGAAACTGGCGGGCACAGACACTCTCGTTTTGCGCGGCGACATGGTTAGCGGATTTCGCCTGAGCAGCGGTGTACCCGGCCTTTCGCAAGAGCGAAATCAAAGTCCGGTTTCGGATTGTTTCGGTATGGGACCGTCACACTGGGCCAAAGATCATGGGGCCCAAAGAAAAACCGCCCCGGCCCTGGGGCCGAGGCGGTCGATCAGTCTTCGCGCTGGCCTAGTTGGCCAGACGGCGCAAAAAAGACGGGATCTCCAGGTCGTCCTGGGCCTCCGGCTCCGGTGCGGGCTGGGCCGAGCTGGTCGGCCGCATCTGGGGGGCATAGTTTGACTGTTGCGGCTGCGGCTGACGCTTGCCACGGCCGAACAGGCTCCAGCCGCTCTTGCGGTGGTCCCGGTCGTCATAGTCGTCGTAGGCCGGCTGCTCTTCGCGCGCCTGCGGAGCAGGCTGCTGGTAACCGCGATCCATGTAGAGATCGCCTTGCGGGGCCGGAGCTTCTGCAGCCGTGCGCGGAGCGCTTTCGTACTCTTCGACCCAAGGGTCGACGATGGGCTCGAGCTTGCGGTCCTCGGCGACGTGGATCACCGGCTCGCGGACGGGCTCCGGCGCGGGGGCCTGATAGGTCGGTGCTTGATAGACAGGCGCGGACTGGAAGGTCGGGACGACGGGTGCGGCCTCGGAACGAACGGGCTCTGCGCGGACGGGCTCGCTGCGAACCGGCTCAGCGGCGCGCGGCGCATAGGTCGGGGTCGAGCGGCGGCTGTCGATGATTGACGAGGCTGCGGCCGGCGGCGCCTTGGCCACGGCCAGGTCTTCCATGCCGGTGGCGACCACGGAGACGCGGATCTTGCCGTCCAGGGCCGGATCGAAGGCGGCGCCGAAGATGATGTTGGCGTCGGAATCGACTTCGCCCGCGATGGCGTTGGCGGCTTCGTCGACTTCCAGCAGGGTCATGTCCATGCCACCGGTGATGTTGACCAGCACGGCCTTGGCGCCCTTCAGGCTGGTCTCGTCCAGCAGAGGGTTGGCGATGGCGTTCTGGGCCGCCATCAGGGCGCGGTCGTCGCCCGAGGCCTCGCCCGTGCCCATCATCGCCTTACCCATCTCGGACATGACGGCGCGGACGTCGGCGAAGTCCAGGTTGATCAGGCCCGGCAGGATCATCAGGTCGGTGATCGAGCGCACGCCCGAGTGCAGGACCTGGTCGGCCATGCCGAAGGCGTCGGCGAAGGTCGTGCGCTCATTGGCGACGCGGAACAGGTTCTGGTTCGGAATGACGATCAGGGTATCGACATAGCGTTGCAGCTCGGCGATGCCCGCATCGGCCAGACGCATGCGGTGACGCCCTTCAAAGGTGAAGGGCTTGGTCACGACGCCGACGGTCAGGATGCCGCGGTCGCGCGCGCATTTGGCGATGACAGGTGCCGCACCGGTGCCGGTACCGCCACCCATGCCGGCGGTGATGAAGACCATATGGGCCCCTTCCAGGTGCCCGTAGATTTCCTCGGCCGATTCCTCGGCGGCGTTCATGCCGACCTCGGGATGGGCACCGGCGCCCAGGCCTTGAGTGATCGTCTCGCCCAGTTGGACGCGGCGGTCGGTCTTGGCGAAGGACAGATGCTGGGCGTCGGTGTTGGCGACGACAAACTCGACGCCCTCAAGACCCGCATCGATCATGTTGTTGACGGCGTTGCCGCCCGCTCCGCCCACGCCGAAGACGACGATCCGGGGTTTCAAATCCGCGCTTTGCGGACGCACCAGTGAGAGAGACATATTCTGTAGACCCTATCCGACCCTGCCCTGCAGCTCCGATGCGAAATCCCCGCCGATTCGCATTGGTTATGAGCGCGTTAAGGAAACGCCCAAACTGCTTAAGAGAAGGTTACCGGATAGTGTGAGTCGGCTCGCATGCCACGGAAATCGTTAACCTTGACCGCAGTTCAGAGCGGTCGATCCACAGTTGAACGAAAAAGGGCGGCTCTTGCGAGCCGCCCTTTCCGTACTTTTGGCCCAATCCTTAGAACGGACGGTAGTTCAGGCCGAGGAAGAAGCGAGTGCCGTAAGGATCGATGTTGTCCTGGAACCCGCCACGCAGCCAGGTCGGCGGCTCGTTATCGAAGGCGTTGGTGACACCAGCACGCAGGGTCACGTCGTCGCGGACCTGATAGCGGACCGTGAAGTCATGACGGGCGAAGTTTTCGCTCTCATAGAAGTCGAACGAACGGTTGTCCGTGTTGCCCGAACCGACCTGATCGCGAATGCGCAGCAGGTCTTGCGACGATTGCCAGTCCATCGTCCAGGTGAAGCTCAGATCGTCAGTCGGGATCCAGGCCAGGGTGGAGGTCAGGCGAACACGCGGCGAAGTCGGGTTGCTGGCGAACTCGGTGAACAGGGCAGGGTTCGAGGGGTTCGAGAACTGCTTCTGTTCGATCAGCCAGGTACCGCGCAGCGAGTAGCGGAAGCTACCGATGTCCAGACCAAGCTTCTCACGGGCGTCGAAGGCGTAGTTTGCCGTGACGTCCAGGCCGCGGGTCTGGAAGCCAGCGAAGTTCACCGAGCCCTGGATAAAGGCCGGCTCGCTTGGACCGGAACCAGCAACCTGGAAGCCTGCCGAACGCTCAATGTTCGAGGGGTTCGGACCCAGGACCGGGATCGGCCCACGACGGAAGATGGTGTCGCATGCCGGACCAAGGCCCGCGAAATCGACGCACAGTGCGGCGGCCTGGTTGACCGTAACTGCCGAGATCACGTCGTCGATACGGATTTCATAGTAGTCCAGCACCAGGCTGAAATCCGGGATCTGACGGGGTTCCAGCACGATGGTGAAGGTCGTCGATTCCGAGGTTTCCGGGCGAAGCGCGACGTTGCCGCCCGAGAAGCCGAAGGGGCTGGTCACGGTTTGAATGTAGTCGTCTTCGTTACCTGCCGTGGCCCCTCCAAAGTCGAAGAAGGTCGGCGAGTAACCACGAGCGACTGCCAGGGCCGTACAGTTGGTGATCCGGTTGGCGCGGTTCTCGGCTGTGTAGGTCGCCGACAGCGCGCCAGTGATGCTTGCCGTCGAGCAAGGGTCAACGAAGTTGTTGGAGAAGGTCCCACCCAGCGGCGAGAAGTTTTCCGACAGGTTGGGGGCGCGGAAGGAGGTGTTGTAGCTGGCCTTGAACCCGATATCGCGGATGGGGCGATAGACGAAGTTCACGCCATAAACGTCGCCGTCACCTGCCGTCGTATAGTCGAACTGACGATAGGAGCCGCTAACCTCGGCGTATTCGCCCAACCAGCTGTCACGGAACAGCGGGATGGACAGTTCGCCGAAGAACTCTTCGGATTCGTACTCAGCACCGGTGAAATCGGGCGCCGTCAGGCCGAAGGTGAACAGGTTGTCACGATCGTCGCGACCCGCGGCTTCGGTGAACTCGCGGCGGTACTCGGCACCCAGGGCGATACCGATCGGGCCGGCACCGAAGAAGTCCCAGAGTTCGCCGGAAACGAAGGCAATAGCCTGTTCCGATTCGTTGCGCTCGGTCACGATAAGACCGGCTTCGTCTTCGATATAGGCCAACGCTTCGGCGGTCTGGTTGCCTTCACCGAAGATGTTCAGCGGACGGCACTGGGCCAGGGCGGCGCGACCTTCTTCGCTGTCGCGCAGATCACCACCACGGAGGTCGTCGCGGACGACGCCACCCAGGGCCGCGATCCGTTGCGCACGGCAAACGATCTCGCCAACACGGCCATTCACGACACCGCCGGCATCGACCACGGCGTCAGCCGCCAGAGCCAAACGTTGACCGTCGACGGAGTTCTCTTCGGCCTCGTTCTCGACCTCGCCGTAGGTGTAGGCGATTTCCCAGTTGATGTTCTTTACGAACGCAAAGCGATCGAAATCACCGTTCAGGGCTGCCGTGTACTGAAGCAGGTCGCGGTTCTGCTCCTGGAAGCGCTGAGGGCCGAACAGGGAGTGACGCGCGAACTGCGCGGCCACAGGTGCGCCAGCGACACCTGGCGTGTTCGCGGTCGGGGCGCTGTAGTTGGCCAGCGTATTGGCCGTGATCGCGTCCTTGACCAGCTGCGGCAGGTAGGCGTTGTCCGAATACCGCATCGTATAGTTACGGGGGCCCAGCTGGCCGTCACCGAAATAGCCCGACCAGCGCGGAACCGTGTTGACGCCGGTCGGAACGCCGCCGGGGTTGTCGTTCAGGTGGAAGTCGAAGAACTGCGGCTGGCTGCCAGCATAGGCTTGTTCGGTCACGTACTTCGCGTCGACCGACAGATTGACGTTGTCCGTGATCGCGAAGTTGGCACCAGCGGCGTAACGCTGCGCCGTCATTTCGGGCGTGCGCTCTTCGAACGTCAGCGTGTTCGGGTTGGCACCGTCGCCACCGATGTTCAGCGGACGGCTCAGGCCGATGCCGATGCGCTGACCAAAGTTTGCCAGACGTGCCGTCGTGCCTTCGTAGAGGAAGGTTTTGCCGGGGTTCACGGCGTAGCAGTTGGCGCTCAGGAAACCTGTGGCCGACGTCGTGTTACAGGTGGCGAACGGAATATCAGGGTCGCTCAGCGGGCTGGCCGACTGGGTGTTGGCAAGGGTCGTCTGGCCCCACCGTGGCCGCGCCAGGGTGCGGACGTTGCTGAGCAGCCCAACGTCGATCTGGTTGTCGAAGTTGTTAGGGAAGGCGGGGTCAGCGTCGGTATTGAACAGAACCCATCCATCACGGACCCAGTCGATGTCGTCCGTACGGATGGCATCGCTGTATTCATACTCGGCAAAACCCCAGAGGTTCAGTCGGTCGTCCAGCAGGTTGACGCCGCCCAGGATCGCGGCGTTGTAGCGGTTGTTGTCGCCACCCTGATTGATCTGCGAGGCGCTGAGGTCGATCTCAAGACCTTCGAAATCCTTGCGCAGCACGAAGTTGATCACGCCCGAGACGGCGTCAGCACCGTAAACGGACGACGCACCACCGGTCACGATCTCGGTGCTTTCGATCAGCAGACGCGGAATGGTATCGACGTCGACCTGCAGCGAACCACCGACCGAGCCGACATGGCGACGACCATCGACCAGCGTCAAGGTGCGGCCCGCGCCCAGCGAACGCAGGTTAGGCGAGGAGATGCCGAGCAGACCGACGCCCTGGGCGAACACGTCAACCGTATCGGACGGCACGCGCGAGTTCGACAGCGCAGGGATGGTAGCCAGGTAATCGATGATCGAGTTCTGGCCGGTGTTCAGAAGGGCCTCGCGCGGCACGCTGATCAGCGGGGTCGCCGAGTTGGCGGCGTCGCGACGCAGACGCGAACCCGTCACCACAACTTCTTCAACCGTCGTGGGCTCACCCGTAACGGTCGGGCCGGGCAGCTCGGCTTCTTGTGCGAAGGCCGGAGCCGCGACGGCCATGACGCCCGCGAGGATCGTCGTGCCAAAGAGATACTTGCGCTTCGAAAGCATGTGTGGGGCCCCAACCAAAAAAAGGATTCAAGACGCGGATTCCACCGAACAGCGGAATCCACTTGGATTGAGGCTTACCAGCATCGGCGTCCACGGCAAGGGATTGTGTCCGGTTCTGGGCCAATCAGGGCCGCATATGTTACAATCTGGACACACTACCGTCATGTCTGGGGCAATTGCGGCAGACCCACCGCTGTTCGCCCGAACGGCCTACAGGTTTTTCTGCAGCCAGCCGGCCATACGCGCGACCAGCCCGCCCTGGTGAACGCGTGGACCGTCCGCCGCCGTGATCTGGCGAGACATCAGCTTGCGGGCGGAAACCGCCTCGCGCGGACCATAGGCGGCGCGGAGCAGAACACCGGCCGCAGAGCAGAAGGCGGGGCCTGAGGCGGCATCGGCCAGGTGTGGCGCGCGTTGGGGCTTGCCCAGGCGTACAGGGCGGTCGAACACCCGCACGGCCAGTTCGCGCACACCGTTCAGCTGGCTGGCCCCGCCGGTCAGGACGATGCCGGCACCGGGTTCCAGAACGCCTGCGGCCTTCAGCCGGTCACGCAGCAGCTCCAGCGTTTCCTCGACGCGGGGTGCGATGACGGTCTTCAGCATGGCCCGCGGCACGACGACGGAGCCTGCGGAGGGGTCCTCGCCGCGTGGCGGGGCCTCCAGCATCTCACGGTCCTCATGGGCGGCAGCCATGGCCGAGCCGTGCAGCGTCTTCAGACGCTCGGCCCCGGCGCGGCTGGTCGACAAACCGCGAGCGATGTCGGAGGTCACGTGGTCGCCACCGACATTGATCGATTCGATGTGCAGCAGGGACCGCCCGGCCCAAACGGCCGCCGTGGTCGAGCCCGCGCCCATGTCGATGCAGACGCAGCCCAGATCCATCTCATCGTCTTCCAGCGCGGCCAGGGACGACACCACGGGAGCAGACGCCACGCCCTGAAGGTCCAGATGCGCCAGCTCCAGGCAGTGGCTTAGACCGTTGAAGGCGCTCTCGGCCATGGAGACGACCAGCAGGTCGAGGCCCAACGACGTCCCCCGCATCGCGCGTGGGTCGTGCACGCCCTTGGCCCCGTCGACCGACCAGTTGATCGGCAGGACGTGGATCGGGCGGCGGTTGGGATAGCGAATCTGGGCCAGGGCCATGGCGATGGCGCGGGCCAGATCGGCGTCGCCGACGGGATTGCTGCCCAGGGAAACGCGGGCCTGGACCCGATGGCTGGCCATCTGGCCGATGGCGGTGGTGACCACGACGCCGGAGACGGGCGAGCCCGCCGCCTTCTCGGCCCGCTCGACCGCATGGCCAATGGCCTGGGCCGCCTCGTCCATATTGACGATGCCGCCGCCGCGTACGCCGCGCGACTGGACGTGACCGGCCCCCGCCACACGGATGGTGCGGTCAGCGTGGCGCACGCCCTCAGGCTTCATGATGAAACAGGCGACCTTGGACTGGCCCAGGTCCAGCGCGGCCACGACAGGCGCACGCCCCGCCGCACCCTTTGCGCCGTTGATGGTCTTTTCGGAGTTGCGGCCAGCCATGATCGTCTCTTCTTGTTCTTGTCAGGTCGCGCTGTCGGAGCGCCGGACGGCCAGCTCCTCGGGTGTTCGCAGGTCGATACGGGCAAAGCCCAGTTCCAGCAGCCGCTCGCGCTGATCCAGCGCATCCAGGCGGATCAGGGCGGCCTCCTGGTCGGTGGCGGGCAGCTGGATCAGACCGCCATCCTTGAGCAGCAAATTCCAGCGGCGATTGTCGACGCGCACCATGGCCTCGACCCTGCTCTGCAGGCGCGGACGCTCGGCGATCAGTGGCAGGATCTCGGACGCCGTCTCATTGGCCCCGGCTCCGACGACCAGCGGCAGATTGGGATAGCGACCCGCGTCGGCACCCTCGATGACCTGACCCTTGGCGTCGACGACGACGTTGCGGCCGCCGGACTGCCAGACCGCCATACGGTCGTGTTCGATCACCTGCACCACCAGCCGGTCGGGCAGCAGGCGCACCACGCGCGCCTCCTTGACCCAGCCGACCTGTTCGACCCGCTGGCGGATGGCGTCCAGATCGAGCGACGTCATGGGCTGGTCGGCGGTCACGGCTATGGCCCGGCGGATGGCGGCATTGGCCTCGGGCGACTCGCCGCGAATATCGACCTGCGCCAGCTTCAGGCCCATGGCGGCGGTCGCGCCGTCCACGCCGTTGGACACGGAGTTGCCGATCCGCTCGGCTCGCGCGCCGGTCGCCAGAACGCCACCCAGGACGACGACCCCGGCGACCATGGCGATGATCACGGCGCGGGGCGACATGTCCATCCGACCCAGCACGGCCATCTTGCCGGGCACGCCAGGCGCGTTTTTGGGCGCACGTCCACGACCACCCGATTTCGGGGCGGCGGCGCGTTTGGGAGGCTGGCCGGCGCTCTGTCGCCGACCGCCGCGCACTACCGCGGGCATGAGGCGTCCTCCACCATCCATCGGACCAGGGTTGGGTAGTCCATACCGACATGGGCCGCCTGCTCTGGAACCAGAGACGTGGGGGTCATGCCGGGCTGGGTATTGACCTCCAACAAGACGAGATCGTCGTTAATATCGTCATAACGAAAGTCCGATCGGGACACGCCGCGACAGCCCATGGCGACATGGGCCAGCTCCGACTGACGCAGGGCCTTTTCGAACACGGCGGGCGGCAGCTGGGCCGGCAGCACATGGCGCGATCCGCCCGGCGCATATTTGGCCTCGTAGTCGTAGAAGCCTTTGGTCGGGGTGATGTCGGTGACGGTCAGGGCGCGTGGGCCGGTCGCCTCGCCGATGACGGTGACGGCCAGTTCGGCCCCGGCGATGAAGGGCTCGACCATCACCAGATCGCCATAGGTCCAGTCGTCGGCGGCGGTGGCGGCACAGAGCCCCTCGCCTGCCCGCACCAGATAGACGCCGACGGACGAGCCCTCGGCATTGGGCTTGATGACATAGGGTGGCGGGATCACGTGCCCTGCGGCCACCGCGAACCGGTCGAACAGGCCACCGCCCGGCACGACGACGCCCGCGGCCCTCAGCACGGCCTTGGACTTGTCCTTGTCCATCGCCAGCGCCGACGAGAGCACGCCGGAGTGGGTGTAGGGGATCTGCAGCGTTTCAAGGATGCCCTGGACGCAGCCGTCCTCGCCCCATTCGCCGTGCAGGGCGTTGAAGACGACGTCGGGTTTGAGCGCGGTCAGGACCTGGGCCAGGTCGCGGCCCGCGTCGACGCGTGTGACCCTGGCCACCTGCCCTTCCAGAGCGTCAGCGCAACCCTTGCCGGACGACAGCGACACCTCGCGCTCGGACGACAGTCCGCCCATCAGGACGGCGACGTGCAGGTCAGCGAGAGGGCGGGTCATGACAATGAACTCAGAGCGGGCGGCCGATCCTCTTGATCTCCCAATCAAGGTTTACGCCGAGTTTACTTTTCACGTCGGCGCGGACTGTTTCTCCCAATCCCTCGATATCCGCAGCCGTCGCCTCGCCGGGATTGATCATGAAGTTGGAGTGCAATTCGCTGAACATGGCCCCGCCGCCGGTGACGGCGTGGAGCTTTCCGCGCCAGCCCGCCTCGTCGACCAGCTTCCAGCTGGAATGGCCGGGCGGGTTCTTGAAGGTGGAGCCGCCGGTCTTTTCGCGGATCGGCTGGGTCTGCTCGCGGCGGCTCGTGATCTCGGCGATGCGGGCGGCGACGGCTTCGGGCGCGTCGGGCGTGCCGCGATAGGTGGCCTCGATCCATATGATGTCGGCGGGCGCTTCGGAGTGGCGATAGGTGTAGCCGAAGTCAGCCAGGGTATAGTCCACGCGCTGACCCGATCGCGTCAGGCCCCAGGCCGACACCAGAATGTCCTTTGTCTCGGCACCATAACAGCCCGCATTCATGGTCAGAGCCCCGCCGATGGTGCCGGGGATGCCCGCATAGAACTCCAGCCCCGCAAGCCCGGCCTTGGCCGAGGCCCTGGCGACCATGGAATCGAGTGCGCCCGCACCCGCTGTAATGGTGTCGCCCTCGGTCGTGATCCCGGCGAAGGGCCGACCCGCCAGCCGGATCACTACGCCCTCGACCCCGCCGTCGCGCACGATGACGTTGGAGCCGACGCCGAAGACTGTCACGGGAACGGACGGGTCGAGCGCCTTCAGGAAATCGGCAAGGTCGTCAGGGTCTGCGGGAATGAACAGGGCGTCGGCGCTTCCGCCCACGCGGAACCAGGTAAACGCCGCGAGAGGCTCATTGAGCAGCAGCTTGCCGCGGACGGAGGGAAGGCGGTCTTGCCAGCTCAAGGCCGCTGCTCCAACTGCCCCGGCAGGGCATAGGCCCACTGGGTGATATCGCCGGCGCCCAGCAGCACGACCAGATCGCCCGACTTGGCCTCGTCGGCCACAACACCGGCCAGCGCCTCCACGCCCTCCAATGCCTGGACCGAGCGGTGGCCGAAGCGGCGGATGCCTTCGACGAGAGCGTGTTTGTCGATGCCGTCCAGGGGCTCCTCGCCGGCCGCATAGACGTCAGCCACGATCACCACGTCGGCGTCGGAGAAGCAGGTCGAGAACTCCTCCATCAAGTCGCGCAGGCGGGTGTAGCGATGCGGCTGGACCACGGCGATGACGCGGCCGTGGCCCTCGGCGTTCTGGGCCACCTGACGGGCGGCCTTGAGGACGGCAGCGATCTCGACCGGGTGGTGCCCATAGTCGTCGACGATGCGCACGCCATTGACGACGCCGGTGGTGGTGAAGCGGCGCTTGACCCCGCCGAAGCCGGCCAGACCGGCCTTGATGGCGGCGTCGTCCACGTCCAGCTCGCGCGCCACGGCGATGGCGGCCAGGGCGTTAGCGATGTTATGCCCACCGGCCATGGGCAGGTGCAGGCCCTCGATCCGCGTTTCGTCGGCCTCTGTGCCCGCGCCCTTGAAGACCACGTCGAAGCGACAGCCGTCAGGGCCCATGTCGATGTTGTCGGCCCGGACCATGGCCTGGGGGTTCAGGCCATAGGTGACCAGACGGCGGTTATCGATGGCGGCGACCAGACGCTGGACCTCCGGGTGATCCAGACAGACGGCGGCGAAACCGTAGAAGGGAATGTTCTCGACGAAATCGATGAAGGCCTTCCGCACCCCGTCGAAGTCGCCGTAGTGATCCAGGTGCTCCGGGTCGATATTGGTGACGATGGCCACAGTGGATTTCAGGCGCAGGAAGCTGCCGTCGCTCTCGTCCGCCTCGACCACGATCCAGTCGCCGTCCCCGACTTTGGCGTTGGTCCCATAGGCATTGATGATGCCGCCGTTGACGATGGTGGGGTCCAATCCGCCCGCGTCGAGCAGGGCCGCGACCATGGAAGTCGTCGTCGTCTTGCCGTGAGTGCCACCCACCGCGATGGAGAATTGCAGCCGCATCAGCTCGGCCAGCATCTCGGCCCGGCGAACCAGGGGGATGCGGCGGGCGCGCGCCTCGACCATTTCCGGATTGGTCGGTTGAACCGCCGTGGAATAGACTACCGCCGAGACGCCCTCGCTGACGTGCGCGGCGTCATGGCCGATGAAGATGCGCGCCCCCAGCTTTTCCAGCCGCTCGGTATTGGCGGATGCCTTGGCGTCCGAGCCCTGAACCGAATAGCCGATCTTGAGCATGATCTCGGCGATGCCGCTCATGCCGATGCCGCCTATGCCGACGAAATGAACGGGGCCGAGATTGAAGGGGACGGGGCGAAGGCGAGCGATCATCCAAGCGGATTAGCAAACGCCGAAGCGGAATGCATCACCCCGGTGACGTGTGAACGTTTCAGTCGAAGTTCAACTTTTTCGCGTCAGCAGCTAATGCCTCACGGCGAGCTTTCTCTTGCTCGATCAGAGCTTGCTGTTGACGGTTACGTTCGGCCGCTTGCTCCCGCACCGCTGCATTGGTTTGCGCGGCAATCTTTTTCAACTCATCAAGCAGCCCGTCTCCGAGCTCTCCGACTGTGGTGGTCACGATCAGCCCATTCCCAACGACCTGCGCCCGACGCTTCATCATGTAAAAGTGCTGCGTCCAAAGAGCATCAAATAACTGTGCCCATTCGTTGGTTGGCCGAGGTTCCAATGTCAGAAAGACGTCGTCCAACACTCCGTGCCCCGACGGGTGCGTCCGTTCTTCGTCTAATCCCGAAATTTTCACATCAACAGACATGCGTTAACCTCCAACTTTCTGTTCGATCCCAAAGTAAATCGGAAGTCGCAGCTTGCAATCCCTAGTTCTGTCGCAACTAATCTTCTGAAACAAAATCTTGCGCGAACTCGGGGCGATCCTCGTCGCCAGGCATCAAGGGCTCTTCGTCGCCGTCGGAGGCGCGGGACGGGTCGGGGACCTCGAAGCCGACGGGGATGGACAGGTCCAGCAGGCCGGCGGCCTTCATCTCCTGCACGCCGGGCAGGTCGTAGAGGTTGGACAGTCCGAAATGCTCCAGGAACCGGTCGGCGGTGGCATAGGTGACGGGGCGACCGGGCGTGCGCCGGCGGCCCTTCAGCTTGACGAAGCCCATCTCCAGCAGCAGGTCCAGGGTGCCGCGCGACAGGGAGACGCCGCGCACGCTCTCGATCTCGGCGCGGGTGCAGGGCTGGTGATAGGCGATGATGGCCAGGGTCTCCAGCGCGGCCTTGGACAGGCGGCGCGGCTCTTCCCGTTCTTCGGTCATCATGAAGGACAGGTCGGCGGCGGTGCGGAAGCGCCAGCGGTCGGCGACGCATTCCAGCTCGACCCCCCGCCCCTGATAGCGGTCGCGCAGGGCTGAAATCGCCCCGCCGACATCGGCACCCTCGGGCAGGCGACGTGCGATCTCGGCGGCCGACAGCGGCCCGGAGGCGGCGAACAGCAGGGCCTCGACCCGGCGCTCGATCTCGGTGTCGTCGGGGGCGAACTGGATCACGGCGTCAGTTCCAGGGGCATCCCCTGCCCCCGCCGCTTCAGGTAGACCTCGGCAAAGGCTGTCGTCTGTTTCACATCCATCGCCCCTTCCTTGACCAGTTCCAGACTGGCCGAGAGGGTGGAGGCGGTAAAGCTGGCCTGGGAGGGGCCGTCGGCGTCGCTGCGTTCGGGCGCGACGCGGTCCAGCGGCGTCCATCGGTCCATGCGGGGCAGGATGTCGCGCAGCCAGTCGCGAGCAGCCTCCAGCGCGAAGGCCTCGACCCGCTGGCCAGGATTGTAGCGGCGCTGCTCCTCGCGCCGCCGCTGGGTGACGTAAGCGGCCATCAGTTCGTACAGGCTGGCGTCGATGCGGTCGGAGGGGACGATGACCGTGGCTTCCGGGTCGCCGCGCGTGAAGACGTCGCGTTTCAGCTGGGGTCGGCTGGTGATCGCCTCGACGGCCCGGCGCATGGCCTCCAGCTTCTGCAAACGGAAGGCGAGGGCGGCGGCCATTTCCTCGGCGGGCGGCTCCTCGCCCTTGCCCTTCTCGGTGCGCGGCAGCAGCAGGCGGGACTTCAGATAGGCCAGCCAGGAGGCCATCACGAGATAGTCGGCCGCGAGGGCGAAATTCCTGCGCCGCGCCTCGTGCACGAAGGCCAGATACTGTTCGGCCAGCCGGGTAATCGACAGCTTCAGCAGATCGACCTTCTGCGTCCGGGCCAAGGCCAGAAGGACGTGCAAGGGGCCTTCATAGCCGTCCAGATCGACCACGAAGGCCTCGCGTGCATCGACCTGTTCGACGGCGGTGAAATCCAGATTGGGCTGGAAAGCTTCGGTCACTTTAACTTGGGCCTACCGCGCGTCGCGCTACTTGAGGCCGGGGTCGGGGCCTGCGCCTCGCCCACGTCCGGCCCCCGCGCCGCATCCAGCTTGCCGGCCAACATCGCGTCGAAACGGGCGCGGGCTTCGTGCTCGTCGAGCGGCTCGGGGGTGTGGACGATGCGCACCAGGGCAGCCTCGGCACGGCGCCTGGCCCCGCCCTTCAGCTTGCCCGTGCCCTCCGCCACCTGACGCATCTCGGTCATGTCGCCGTTCCAGTGGACAACCAGGTCGCAGCCGGCCTTCAGCGACGCCTCGGCCCGTTCGGTCAGGGTGCCGGACAGGGCATTCATGACCAGGTCGTCGGACAGCAGCAGGCCGTTGAAGCCCAGATGCTGGCGGATCAGCTTGATGGCCTTTTTCGACTGGGTCGCCGGGCGCTTCTTGTCGATGGCGGTGAAGACGATGTGCGCCGTCATGGCAATCGGCATGTCCGACAGCGTCCTGAACGGCGCGAAGTCCCAGGCGTCCAGGGTGTCGAGATCCGCGTGGACGGTGGGCAGCTCCTTGTGGCTGTCGGCGAAGGCCCGGCCGTGGCCCGGCATGTGCTTGATGACCGGCAGGACGCCGCCCGCCATCAGCCCCTCGGCGGCGGCGCGACCCAGCTGGGCCACGGTGGCGGGGTCCGTCGCATAGGCACGGTCGCCGATGATGTCGTGGGCCCCCGGCACCGGCACGTCCAGCACGGGTACGCAGTCGATGGTGACGCCGACGGCCCTCAGATCGTGCGCCATCAGACGCGCGCCCAGCCGGACCAGCTCGCGCGCCGCCAGCGGGTCGTTGGTCGCCTTCAGATAGGCATTGCCCGGCGGATATTTGGGCCAGTGCGGTGGGCCCATACGCTGGACCCGCCCGCCCTCCTGATCGATCAGGATGGGGGCATCCCAGCCGACGCTGTCGCGCAGATCGGCGGTCAGGGCGCGGACCTGATCCGGGCTGTCGATGTTGCGCCGGAACAGGATGAAGCCCCAAGGGCGGACCTCGGCGAAGAAGGCCCGCTCCTCCTGCGTCAAGCGATGGCCGCTACAGCCGTATATGGCGGCGCTGGTCACCCCGGTCAGCGCACGATGCAGTCGCCGCCGGAGGCCTTGATCGCATTGCACAGGCCGGTGGCCTGTTCGCGGCTGAGGCCCGCCACGCTGGTGCGATACAGGGTCGAGCCGCTGGAGGACTGCACTTCCTGGATGCGGCGCGAACCGCCCTGGGTGAAGCGGGAATAGCGACCGAGGATGGCATTGTACTGGGTCTCGGCGATGCCGGGCGTGGAGAAGGCACCGATCTGGACGCTGGCACTGCCGCCGGTGGCGGCGGGCGCGGCGGGGCGGGTCTCGGCGGGCGGCGTGGCCGGGCGGGTCGCGGGCGCAGGCGTCGGGGCCGGGCGTACGACGGGGGCCGCATCCAGCGGACGGGGTTCGGGACGCGGCTGGACCTCTTCCGGCGGCGCGGTGAACGTCGGCGGCGTGGTCGGAACACCGCCGGCATTGTCATAGACATCGATCCCTGCGGCGGGATCGACCGGCTGGGCATCGATGGGCGGGGCGGTCTTCATCTCGCCCACGACCGTGCCCACGGCGGGCGGCGCATCTTCGGATTGTTGCAGACCGCCCATGTTGTAGAGCACCACGACGCCGACGATCAGGGCCAGCAGCACCAGGGCGCTGACGATCAGGGTCACGGGCGGGGCCTTGCCGCCGCCGCCGCCGTTGCCGCCGCCGCGGGGACGGCGCGGGTCATAGCTCTGGCGGTCGAAGGGCAGGTCGTCGTCGGTCGGCGGTGTATAGGCCCCGCGGTCGCGGCCCGTGTTCGGACGGTAGGGATCTTCGTGTGACATCGGTCGCGCCTTCAGTGTCCGCGCGAATCGGAGGCGCGGGTGATCAGTCTAGCCGCCCCTCAGCCAGGAATCACAGATCGAGGGCGAGGTCGAGGCTGAACAGCTTCTTGTGTTCCTCGATGGCATAGCGGTCGGTCATGCCGGCGATGTAGTCGCAGACGGCGCGGGCGCGTTTGGCCTCGTCCGCCACGCCCGCCTTGCCCGACCATTCCGGCGGCATGGTCTCGGGTTCGGCCATGAACAGCTGGAACATCTCGGCCAGGATGCGGCGGGCCTGGCTGCGGGTGCGGTTGACCCGGTAGTGGCGGTACATCCGCTGATACAGAAACTGGCGCAGCACGCCCAGGTCGGCCAGCATCTGCGGCGAGAAGGCCACCAGGGTGCGGTCGGCGGTGCGCACGTCCTCGGTCGAGCGGATACCGGCGGCTTCGATCCGGCCTTCGGTTTCGGCCAGCACATCCTCGACCATGGCCCCGATCATGCGGCGCACGGCCTCGATGCGGATCATCCGCTCGTCGATGTCGGGCCAGTCGCGGCGGGTCTGATGCAGGATCGGCCCGATCAGGGGCACCTGGGCCAGGTCATCCAGCGTGAAAAGGCCCGCCTGAACCCCGTCGTCCACATCGTGATTGTTATAGGCGATGTCGTCGGCGATGGCCGCGGCCTGGGCCTCCAGCGAAGCGAAGGTGCCCAGGCGCAGGTCCCAGCGGGATGCATAGTCGGCGACGGCCTTCCATGCGGGTTCGGCCAGCATGTGACTGACCGGGCCATTGTGCTTGATGACGCCCTCGATGGTTTCCCAGCTGAGATTCAGGCCCTCGAACTGGGGATAGCGTTCTTCCAGCTCGGTCACGACGCGGAAGGTCTGGACGTTGTGGTCGAAGCCGCCCCACGGCAGCATCTGGGCCTGAAGCTCGTCCTCGCCCGCATGGCCGAAGGGCGGATGCCCCAGGTCGTGGGCCAAGGCCACGGTCTCGGCCAGATCGGTGTCCAGCCGCAGGGCGTGAGCCAGCGAGCGGGCGATCTGGGCCACCTCCAGACTGTGGGTCAGGCGGGTGCGATAGTGGTCGCCCTCATGCGCGACGAAGACCTGGGTCTTCTCCTTCAGGCGACGAAAGGCGGTGGCGTGGATGATGCGGTCGCGGTCGCGCGCATAGGCGTTGCGCGTGCGGCTGATCGGCTCGTGGGTCAGGCGACCCCGGCTGTGTTCGGGATATTCGGCATAGGGCGCGCGGTCAAAGGACACGGATGGCGGCTCATTTGATGGGGCCGACCGTTGCGGTCGCCCGTCAGCGCCTCATATAGAGGCCTGTGAGCACCGTCCAATCTCCAGCGTCGTTCCAGATTTCCCCGGCCACCGGCGGGCACGGCCTGTCGCTGTCCGACAGCGCGGCGAAGCGGCTGGCGAAATTGGGCGAGATCGAGGGCCAGCCGGTCATGCTGCGCGTCGCCGTCGACGGCGGCGGCTGTTCGGGGTTCCAGTACCGGCTGGATCTGGTCCAGGCCGCAGAGGCCGACGACATCCGCATCGAGAACGACGGACAGACCGCCTTGGTCGATGCCGTCTCCCTGCCCTTCCTCAAGGGCTCCGAGATCGCCTGGGTCGACGAACTGGCGGGGGCACAGTTCGTGATCCGCAATCCGAACGCCGCCTCCAGCTGCGGCTGCGGGGTCAGTTTCTCGATCTGAGGGCGTTAAGCACGCCTGTGCTGGAACCCGTCTGCGTATCGTGGTTTTCTCTCTTCAGGGAAGGGAGAACCACCATGTTCACACGCCGCCTTGCAGCCACATCACTCGCTTTCGCCGTCGGATTGGCCTCGACCGCCTCGGCCCAGACGCCCCCGCGATTGTCGGACATGGTCGGGGCGCGTGCCGGGCAGGCCGAGGGCGAACTTCAGCGCCGAGGCTATCAGGCCACGGACCGCAGCGAGGTGGTCGGCCACGGCCGCATGACCTACTGGCGGCGCGGCGACGAATGCGTGTCGATCATGACGCGGGACGGGCGATACGATTCCATCAATCAGGCCGGGCGAAGCGAGTGTGGCGGAGGCAGCAACTCTTCGTCTGACGGGGCCGCAGCGGCGGTGGCCGGTGTGGCCCTGATCGGGCTGGTCGCGGCGCTGGCATCCCACAACCGGCGCCACGGCGAGACCGATCGGGATCATGATCGGGAGTATGAGCGCGGCTATCAAGCGGCGCTTTACGGGGCCGATTATGACGACCGCCATGAGACGCCCGGCTATCATGACGGCTATCTGGCGGGTGAGGCCGAGGCCAGCAATCGCCGTCACTCCAACAGTCGCTGGGTCCGCGGTGCACCGGATGCAGCGCAGGAGGCCTGTTCACGTCGCGCGGACGAATTCCAGAACCGCCCCTATGGCTCCAGCGTCCCGATCAGTGTGCGCGACGCCGGTGGCGGCGAGTTCGAACTGACCATGGCCACAGGAAGCTATCGCTCGATTTGCCGCGTGACGGCGTCGGGCAATATCCGGTCGATGGACCCCTACTACTGAGGCTCAGGCCAGGGTTTCCATGAACCGCACGGGCTGGCCGTGGGCTTGGCCGATCAGTTCGCCGTCCTTCATGACCACGCAACCGCGCACGATGGTGGCGATCGCCTTGCCGGTGGCCTCGAAGCCGTCGAAAGGGGTCCAGCCGCAGCGGCTGGCCATGTCCTCGTGCCGGATCGTGTGTTTCGCCTTCAGGTCGACGAGGGTCAGGTCGGCGTCATAGCCCTCGGCCATCCGGCCCTTGTTGGCGGTGCCGAAGACGCGCTGAGCCCCGGCGGACGTCAGGTCGATGAACCGCTCCAGCGAAAGCTTTCCGTTCGCCACGTGGGTCAACATGACGGGCACCAGGGTCTGGACGCCCGGCATGCCGGAGGGCGACGCGGGATAGGGTTTGGCCTTTTCCTCGATCGTATGCGGCGCGTGGTCGGAGCCGAGCACGTCCACCACGCCCTGCTGAATGCCGTGCCACAGGCCCGCGATGTGCGGGGCATTACGGATCGGCGGGTTCATCTGGGCATAGCCCTTGAGGCGTTCGTAAGCCTCGTCACCATCCAGGGTCAGATGCTGCGGCGTGACCTCGACGGTGGCGACGTCCTTGTGCCCGGCCAGGAAGGCGATCTCTTCGGCGGTCGAGACGTGCAGGACGTGAATGCGCCGGCCGACCTCGCGCGCCAGGCGGACCAGGCGGCGGGTGGACATGATGGCGCTCTCGGCATCGCGCACGTCGGTGTGGCTGGTCCAGTCGCCGGGGCGGGCCAGGTCGCGGCGCTCGGCTAGACGGTATTCATCCTCGGAATGGAAGGTGGCTCTACGGCTCACGTTCGACAGGACCTCGCGCACGCCGTCGTCGTCGGCGATCAGCAGGTCGCCGGTCGATGCCCCCATGAAGACCTTGACCCCGCAGCAGCCCGGCAGCCGTTCCAGCTCGCCCAGCCAGGCCGCATTGCCGTGGGTGCCGCCGATGTAGAAGGCGTGGTCGGTCCACATCCGGTCGCGGGCGCGGGCCAGCTTGTCTTCCAGCGTCGCCGGGTCGGTGGTGTTGGGATTGGTGTTCGGCATTTCGAACACGGCGACGACCCCGCCCAGGGCCGCGGCGCGCGAGCCGGTTTCGAGGTCTTCCTTCCACTCCAGGCCCGGTTCGCGGAAATGCACCTGGGTGTCGATGACGCCGGGCAGGACGGTCAGGCCGGTCGCGTCGACCACCTCTCCCGCCGAAACCTGGGACAGATCGCCGATGAAGGCGATGCGGCCGTCACGGATACCGACGTCGGCCAGACCACGCCCGGCATGGTTGGCCACTTCACCGCCCCGGACGATCAGGTCGTAGGTCTGGGTCATGGCGAAGCGTCCTGGCAGCGAGCGAGGACAGCCTTATAGCGCGGCCCGGCCACCCTTGCGCAGGTCCGGACAGACTTTTTTGCGGCTCACTCGGCGGAGGCGGGTTCCGGCTCGGCCTCTGACCGGAACGGGCTGATGCGGATGCGCCCGCCGCAGGGTGTCAGCGTCTGGGCCAGGGTCACGGCGGTGTCGTCGCCCGGCACGGTGGCGCGGATGTGGGTCACGGACGGACAGGTGGTCTGCCCCTGACCTTCGTTCGGCACGACATTCCAGGCGATATCGAAAAAGGCCTTGGCATTGGGGGCCAGGTTGACCGGGGCCGGAGCCTGGCCGGCGCGCAGGTAACTGCCGGGCGTCGTCTCGGAGCGGATGGCGCTGAGGGTGCGGTTCTGGCGATCCTGAACGATGACGGCGGGATAGCCGGTCAGGCTGCACGCCTGTGTGCCCGTGTTGCGCACGCCGATGATGGCGACCCGATTGCCCGCCCCCGCATCGCCGCCATCCGCCGACAGCGTCAACTGCTTGCCCTTGCAGGGCGGCGACGCAGGCAGGACGCCGCCGGGCGCGGCCTGAGGTGCCTTGGTCGCCGACGCGGTCTCAGTGATAGGCGGAGCCGTCACGACCACCGGCAGGTTTCGGCGACAGGTCTCAAGCACCTCGCCACCGGCAGAGCCCACGCGCGTGAGCACACCGGTCTCGACTCCATCGCGGGCGCTCAGCGTCCATTCCACGGCTTCGTCGATATAGCGGGCACCCGAAGGGATCGGGGCACTGCGCAGCACGCGTATCTGATCGCGCCATGTGACCTGGGCCGACTCCGGATCCGGATAGGCCGCCCCGACGGTCAGGCCGCTGTCGCAGACATAGCGGGCGGTGATGGGTGCTGCATCAGCCACGGGGGGTACAGGTGTGACGGGCGGCGGGACCGGTTCCGCACTGCGGTCGCAGGCAGTCAGACCCAGGGCGAACAAGGCCGCTACACACATTGAACGCTGACGAAACGACATGATGGCTCCCCGAACACTCGCCCCAGAACGCCACAGTACCGCAAAGGCTCCGCTTGTCGCGCTCAGGTGGTCAGGATGCGTGGCAGTTTGAAGGTCACCGTCTCGCGCTCGCCGTCGTCCTCGACCACAGTGGCGTCGAAGCGGGCACTGACGGCCTCGACCAGTTCGCTGATCAGCCGCTCAGGCGCCGACGCCCCGGCCGTGATGCCCAGCGTTTGCACGCCGTCGAACCAGGCCCAGTCCACGTGCGACGCATCGTCGATCAGCTGCGCCGCGCCCGCTCCCGCCCGCAAGGCCACCTCGACCAGGCGGACCGAGTTGGACGAATTCTTGGACCCGACCACCAGCACCAGATCGCACCCCTCGCCCAGCCGCTTGACCGCCTCTTGCCTGTTGGTGGTGGCGTAGCAGATGTCTTCCTTGTGCGGATCGGGCAGTTCGGGGAAGCGCCTCTTCAGGGTGGCCAGGATCTCGGCGGTGTCGTCCATCGAAAGCGTCGTCTGGGTCGCATAGGCCAGGGGCGCATCGCCGGGGCGCTGAAACACCTCGGCATCCTCGACCGTTTCGACCAAGCTGATGGAGCCGGGCGGCAGCTGGCCCAGGGTGCCGACCACCTCTGGATGGCCTGCGTGGCCGATCAGAATGATGTGCCTGCCATTGGCATGATGACGCTCGGCCTCGACATGAACCTTTGAGACCAGGGGACAGGTCGCGTCCAGGAACAGCATCTCGCGCGAGCGGGCGGTGGCAGGCACCGACTTGGGCACGCCATGGGCGGAAAAGACGACGGGCCGGTCGTCCGGGCATTCGTCCAGTTCCTTGACAAAGATCGCGCCCATGGCCTTCAGCCGATCGACCACGTGTTTGTTGTGGACGATCTCATGCCGGACATAGACCGGAACCCCGAACTTCTCGAGCGCGCGCTCCACGATCTGGATGGCGCGATCGACCCCGGCGCAGAAGCCGCGCGGGGTGGCCATGCGCACGGTCAGGGGGCGCTTGTCGGAACGAGGCACGACGTCAGTCAGGGTCATGGCTGGAACCTAGTCATTGCGGCCGTGCCACGCCACCTCGCTTTCATGTCACGGCACGTTTGCCGCGCCTCGCTTTAGCCGCTATCAGCGGCGAGCGTTCGCGCTGCGTCAGGCTGTCGCCGCGCGTCTCCCTGTTGACTGGAAGAAATCATCGATGCGTCGCGTCCTGAAACTGTCCCTGGCTTCGGCCATCGTCGCGGCCACCATGGTGCCTCTTGCCGCTCAGGCGCAGATGCCCCAGCAGCGTCCGGGGCAGCAGGGCGCGTCAGAAGAACCCGAGCGAAGCACCCGCGCGCCGCGTATCGCGCCATTGAGCCGCCGGGGTGCGGCCGGTCCTTGCCCCTATGTGAAAATCCTCTACGACGCGGCCCGCTATGTCGAGATGACAGGCGAGCGTCCGGCCGCCGCCAACGTCGGCTTCACTGGAGAGATCGAGGGCCTGACCTCCAACTGCATGTATCAGGCGGATCAACCGATCACCGTGGATACACGTATCCTGTTTAACCTCGGGCGCGGTCCGCAGGCCCAGACGGACGGACGGACCTACCGATACTGGATCGCCGTGACGGAGCGGAACAAGGCCGTGCTGGCCAAGACCTATTTCGATCTGCCGGTCGCCTTCGAAGGCGCTGATCGCACCTCGGTGGTCGAGAATCAGACTGTGATAATCCCACGCGCGGACCTGACCACAAGTGGTGACAACTTCGAAATCCTGGTTGGCTTCGACGTGACGCCGGAAATGGCTCAGTTCAATCGCGATGGTAGCCGGTTCCGCATCAACGCCGGTACGGCGGCACCCGTCGCTCCGACGACCCAGCCTTCGGCTGAGTAAATGACAGACCTCCGGACCCAGTTGGGCGAAGCGGTCGCCGCCGCCTTCGCCGCCGAAGGCGTGGACGCCAGCCTAGCACGCGTGACGCCGTCGGACCGACCCGATCTCGCCGATTTCCAGTCAAACGGGGCCCTGGCCGCCGCCAAGGCGCTGAAGGCCAATCCTCGCGAGCTGGCGGGCAAGATCGCAGAACAGCTGGCTAGCGACCCACGCCTGTCATCGGTCGAGGTGGCCGGGCCGGGGTTCATCAACCTGAAGGTTGCCGACGCGGCTCTGGCGCAGCGGGCAGCCGATGTGGCGGGTGATGCCGCCCATGGCGGAGCAGCCATCGTCGAGGCCCCGCGCAAGGTGGTTATCGATTTCGCCGGACCGAATGTGGCCAAGCCGATGCATGTCGGCCACCTGCGCAGCTCCATCATCGGCGAGAGCCTGAAACGGTTGGTCCGGTTCCGGGGCGACACCGTCTGGGGCGACGCCCACTTCGGCGACTGGGGCTTCCAGATGGGGCTGCTGATCGTGGCCGTGGGCGATGAGGGCAAGGCCGAGGCGTTCCTGGCCGACGGCGACGGCCCATTCCCAGATGATAGCCCGGTGACGCTAGAAGATCTGGAGCGGCTGTATCCCCAGGCCGCTGGCCAGGCCAAGGAAGACCCGGCCTTCCGCGACCGAGCGCGCAAGGCGACGGCGGAGCTGCAGGGCGGACGTCCCGGCTATCGCGCCCTGTGGCAGCATTTCGTGGCGGTCAGCCGCACGGCGCTGGAGCGGGAGTTCGGGGCCCTAGGCGTCACCTTCGACCTGTGGAACGGCGAGAGCGACGCCGATCCGGTCATGGCCGAGATGATCGCCCATCTGGAGACCACCGGCCTGCTGGTCGAGGATGACGGAGCCCGCGTGGTTCACGTCGCCCGCCCCGGCGAGACGCGCAAGAAGAAGCTGGCCGACGGCTCCGTGATCGAGGCTCCGTCGCCACCGCCGCTGCTGGTCATAAGCTCGGAAGGCTCGGCCATGTACGGCACGACCGACCTGGCCACCATTCTGGACCGGCGCAAGGCGATCGACCCGGACCTGATCCTGTATGTCGTCGACGAGCGGCAGGCGGAGCATTTCGAACAGGTGTTCCGTGCCGCCTATCTGGCCGGATATGCGACCGAGGGCAGCCTGCAGCACCTGGGCTTCGGCACCATGAACGGCACGGATGGCAAGCCGTTCAAGACCCGCGCGGGCGGGGTGCTGAAGCTGCACGACCTGATCACCCAGGCCACCGACAAGGCGCGCGAGCGTCTGCGCGAGGCGAAGCTGGGCGACGACCTGGCCGAGGCCGAGTTCGAGCAGACCGCACACAAGGTCGCCATCGCGGCGCTGAAGTTCGCCGACCTGTCGAACGCGCGGACCACCAGCTATGTCTTCGACCTGGACCGGTTCATGAGCTTCGAGGGCAAGACCGGGCCGTATCTGCTGTATCAGGCGGTGCGGATCAAATCCCTGCTGCGCAAGGCCGGTGAACAGGGTCTGGCCCCCGGCCGCATCGTGATCGGCGAACCAGCCGAGCGCGATCTGGCCCTGACACTGGATGCGTTTTCGCAGGCCGTGACCGAGGCCTATGACAAGCGCATGCCGCATCTGATCAGCGAGCACGCTTACCGGTTGGCGCAGAGTTTCTCGAAATTCTACGCCGCCTGCCCGGTGCTGATCGCGCCGGATGCAGCGACCAAGGCCTCGCGCCTGGCGCTGTCGAAGGCGGCTCTGGACCAGCTGGAAATCGCGCTGGACCTGCTGGGCATCGCGACGCCAGAGCGGATGTAGGCTAGGCTGAGGGTTCGAACCGCGGAGCCCCCATGTCCCTCGACACCTTCATCGCCGGCCTGCCCAAGGCCGAACTGCATCTGCATATCGAGGGCTCGCTGGAGCCCGAGCTGATGTTCGAGCTGGCGCGGCGCAATGGCGTGGCCATTCCGTATGACAGCGTCGAGGCGGTGCGGGCGGCCTATGACTTTTCGAACCTGCAGGACTTTCTCGACATCTATTATGCAGGCGCGGCGGTGCTGCTGACGCAGCAGGATTTCGAGGATCTGGCCGTTGCCTATTTCCAGCGGGCGGCGGCGGACAATGTGCGCCACGCAGAAATCTTCTTCGACCCTCAGACCCATACGGACCGGGGCGTGCCGTTCGGCGTGGTGGTCGAGGGGCTGATCGCGGGGATGGATCGGGCCAGGGCGGAGCTGGGGGTTTCGAGCGGTCTGATCCTCAGCTTCCTGCGCCACCTGACCGAAGACAAGGCCTTCGCCACGCTGGAGATGGCCAAGCCCTATCTGCATCACTTCATCGGCGTGGGACTGGATTCGTCCGAGATGGGCCACCCGCCGTCCAAGTTTCAGCGCGTCTTCGCCGCCGCCCGCGACCTGGGCCTGAAACTGTGCGCCCATGCCGGAGAGGAAGGCCCGCCCGCCTATGTGCATGAGGCGCTGGACCTGCTGAAGATCGACCGCATGGACCACGGCAACCGGTCGATGGAGGATGAGGCCCTGGTCGCGCGGCTGGTGGCGGAACAGATGACGCTGACGGTGTGTCCGCTGTCCAATCTGAAGCTCTGCGTCGTCGATGACCTGAAGCACCATCCGGTGCCGGAGATGCTGCGCCGGGGCCTGCACGTGACCTTAAACTCGGACGACCCGGCCTATTTCGGCGGCTATGTGAACGAGAACTATCGCCAGCTGGCCGAGGCGGTCGGCCTGACGCGCGAACAGATCGTGCAGATGGCGTGGAACAGTTTCGAAGGTTCATTCCTGCCCGACGAGGCCAAGGCTGGCTATCTGGCCGAACTGGACGCCTACGCGCGCTGAATCCGACTCCTCGCCCGCAATTGTTCCTGTTATGTTCCAGTCATGGAGCAGGCCGGAACACAGCGGGATGACGACGGCGCAAATCTGCGCTGGCTGTTCGTCGACCTGAACGCCTTCTTCGCCAGCGTCGAGCAGCAGATGACCCCCGAGTGGCGCGGCAGGCCCGTCATCGTCCGCCCGGCCCCCAGCGAATACACCGGGGCCATCGCGGCCAGCTATGAGAGCCGCCCCTTCGGCATCCGCACCGGCATGCGGGTGTCGGAGGCGCGACAGCTGTGCCCGGGCCTGATCGTGGCCGAGGCACGGCCGGACCTTTATGTTCAGATCCACAAGCAGATCATGGCCGAGATCGACCGGCACATTCCGGTCTGGAAGGTCGGGTCGATCGACGAATGCTCCTGCGAATTGATCGGTCCCGAGCGGCAGGAAGCCAATGCCATCGCCCTGGCCCAGCGGATTCAGGCGGGCATCCGCAGAAATGTCGGCGACTGTCTGCACTCCTCGGTCGGGATTGCCCCGTCGCGGTTCCTGGCCAAGACGGCGTGCGGAATGAAGAAGCCGGACGGGCTGACGATCCTGAGGGCCAATGAACTGCCCGGCCCGCTGCTGGATCTGCCGCTGTCGAAATATCCGGGGATCGGCTCGCGCATGCTGGCACGACTGGAAAAGGCTGGGGTGGTCGATACCGCCGGCCTGTGGGCCATGAGCGGCAAACAGGCCCGCGCCGTCTGGAACAGCATCGAGGGCGAGCGCATCTGGCGCGGGCTGCATGGGCTGGAGAGCGACGTGCCGCCGCCCAATCCGCCCGCCTCCATCAGCCACAGCCATGTCCTGGCGCAGGAGATGCGGACCCCGGCCAAGGCCAAGGCGGTGGCGCGGCGGCTGATCGTCAAATGCGGGGCGCGGCTGCGGCGCATGGGCCAGACGGGGGCCAGCGTCAGCCTGCACCTGGACATGGGGCCGAAGGGGACGCCGCGAAGCGGGCGGCGCGGCTGGGAGACGGCGGGGCTTCACTGTGCCGTCGCCCCAACCCAGGACACCTTTGCGCTTCTGACGGCCTTGGACAGCCTGTGGCGCAAGGTCGAGCCGGAGCTGGAGGCCGGGCGGATGAGCTATGTCGGGGTGGCGGTCCATCATCTGAAGCCCTGCGGCGCGGCGCAGACGGACCTGTTCGGCGAGGCCCCGGACCAGGGCGGCACCGCGCCGTCGCTGAAACTGTCGCAGGCGCTGGATGCCCTGAACCGCCGCTATGGCAAGGACACGGTCAGCATCGGGCCAAAGGCGGGTCTGCCAGACTATATCGGGGCCAAGATCGCATTTACCCGCATTCCCGATGTCGAGGATTTCTACGAATAAGGGGCCCCGCGAACGGAGCCCCTCATGGTGTCGGCAATGGGGTAGTCAGATCAGATCGGCAGGATGGCCGTGCCGAAGGCTTTCTTCAAATTGTGGGCGGCAAACTGCTGCGCCACGGCCGCGTCGGGCACGACCAGACCCATGCCGAAGAATTCATGCGTCGAGCCATGGAAGGTCTTGTGGCGTACGTCGTTGCCTGCAGCCTCCAGCTTCTCGGCCAGCTTTTCGCCTTCGGTCCGAAGCGGATCGATCTCCGCCAGAATGACGGTCGAGGACGGCAGGCTCGCCAGATTGGCAGCACCGACCACATTGATGCGCGGGTGCGCCGTTTCGGCCTCGCTGGCGAAGGTGTGCTTCACAAACCATTCGATCATGGCCTTGTTCAGCGGCTTGGCGTCAGCATTCTCGACATAGCTTTCGTTGTTCAGGTCGTTGCCGACCAGTGGATAGACCAGCACCTGATGCATCGGGGCCTGCAGACCCTGGTCACGCGCTGCGATGGAGACATTGATGGCCAGGTTGCCGCCAGCGCTTTCGCCCATAACCGCAATCTTGCGCGGATCGCCACCAATCGTCTGCGCATTGGCCAGCGCCCATTTCCAGGCTGCGACGGCGTCGTCGTGCGCGGCGGGGAACTTGTTTTCCGGTGCCTGCCGATAGTGGACCGACAGCACGACGGCGTCTGCGAAGCGCGCCACGCCGCGCGGTCCACCGTCATAGACGTCCAGATCGGCGATGACGAAGCCGCCGCCGTGAAAATAGACAATCAGCGGCTTGAGGTCGGTGTCGTTCAGGTCGGGGCTGTAGATGCGGGCCTGCAACGGGCCGGCGGCTCCATCGATCATGATATCGCGCGTCTGGACTCCCAGGGTCGGGTCTTCGTCCTTGACGGTGTCGCGGAGGATTTTCTTGACCGCATCGGTCGGCGTCGGCTGCTGGCGAGCCTCCTGCGGCGACAGGGTCTCGATAGGCTTGCCGCCCAGTTCGGCCAGAGTGTCCAGCACCTTGCCCATCATCATGTCGGGCTTTGCGGGTGTGGTGCGAGGCGCGTCGTCATCGCGGCCGAGTATTTTGTCGATGATCGACATGCAATCATTTCCTTGTGTTAGCGGGGAGTGTCGAAAGAACACGGGGATCAAGGGCCTGTTCCGTTTGGCACAGCTTGACTTGCCGCCGGTTCCGGGGCCTTAAGTCGCTCGCTCTCGCGGGAGAGATCGGCGGCTGATTCAGGCGTCGGAGCCGAAGGCGCAACCGCCCCGGAAACGCTCAGGCAAACGGACCGCGAGGACATACGGACGCTGGAAAGTCGATCCTCGGATCGCGCCGACGGAGCAAGGTGCCTTCTTTCCGGCACCGGAATCTCTCAGGCTTCACGGACAGCGGGGGCGCGAGGACGGCGGAGCTTTCCGCATCAACACGCGACCGCGAGAGTCTGAATGGCCGATACCCTGACCGAAGCGATGCTGAAGACCACGCCCCTGAACGCGGCGCACCGCGCGCTGGGTGCGCGCATGGTGGGCTTCGGCGGCTACGACATGCCGGTGCAGTATGAGGGTGTGCTGGCCGAACACCGCTGGACCCGCGAGCATGCCGGGCTGTTCGACGTGTCCCACATGGGCCAGTGCAAGATCACTGGTGCCGACGCCGTCACCCAGTTCGAGCGGTTCGTGCCCGGCGACTATGCCGTGCTGAAAGAGGGCCGCCAGAAATACAGCCTGCTGCTGGATGCCCAGGGCGGCATCCTGGACGACCTGATGGCGGGCAAGCCGGACCACGACGGCCTGTTCGTCGTCGTCAATGCGGGCAACAAGGACGCCGACTTCACCTTTCTGGACAGCCATCTGGAGGGCGATGCCCATCTGACGATCCTGGCCGACCGCGCCCTGATCGCCATTCAGGGGCCCGAGGCCGCCGAGGTCATGGCCGCGCATGAGCCGCTGCTGGGCGAGATGGGCTTTATGGACTGTGCCCGTCTGATGCTGTTCGGGGTCGACTGCTATGTCTCGCGCTCGGGCTATACGGGCGAGGACGGCTACGAGATTTCGGTGCCGAATGCCGAGGTCGAGCGGGTCTGGAACACCATTCTGGGCGATGCCCGCGTCAAGCCGATCGGCCTGGGCGCGCGCGACAGCCTGCGCCTCGAAGCCGGCCTGCCACTGCACGGGCACGACATCGACGTCACCACATCACCTGTCGAGGCGGCCCTGACGTTCGCCCTTTCGAAGTCGCGCAAGGAGGCCGCCAGTTTCAACGGGGCCGAGCGCATCCTGAAGGAACTGGCCGCCGGCCCGTCGCGGGTCCGTGTGGGTCTGAGCGTCAAGGAAGGTGCGCCCGCGCGTGAGGGGGCCGAGATCGCCGATGCCGACGGCAACGTCATCGGCACGGTCACCTCCGGCGGCCCCTCCCCGACCCTGGGTCGCAACATCGCCATGGGCTATGTGCCGCCCGCCTTTGCCGATCTGGGCACAGAGCTGAAGGTCATCGTGCGCGGCAAGCCCGCCGCCGCCGAGGTCGTCGCCATGCCCTTCGTGGCCCAACGTTACTATCGCAAACCCAAAGCCTGAGAGACCACCATGCATTTCACCAAGGATCACGAGTGGGTTCGCCTCGACGGCGACGTCGCCACCGTCGGCATCACCAAACACGCCGCCGACGCCCTGGGCGATGTGGTGTTCGTCGAAACCCCCGAAGCCGGCAAGACCGTTACCAAGGGTGACAGCTTCGCCGTGGTTGAGAGCGTCAAGGCGGCCTCCGACGTCTATGCGCCTGTCGCAGGCGAAGTGATCGAGGGCAACGCCGCGCTGGCCGGTGCGCCGGAAACCGTCAACGCCGACCCGGAAGGCGAAGGCTGGTTCGCCAAGATCAAGGTGTCGGACGCCGCTGCGACCGAAGGCCTGATGGATCGGGCGACCTATGATCAGTATCTGACCAGTCTCTAAGGTGGGTTGGTTCGTTTCACTTCGCAGAACGGACAATGCCCAGACCGACGTGCTGGATGTCACCGTGAAAGCGATAAAGGCAACGGGGGGCAGCGGTCCTGGAAATCATGACTATGTCCAGAGCTGGGACGGACACGACCTGAATCTTTATGGCGCAGAGGATAGTGCGGGGCTTGAGCTGAGAGCCGTCGGCCCCGGCGTAGCGGACATTCTCTGGGTCGCTGCAGAAGAAGGTCGATTAAGGATCGATCTGGATGACGTTGTCTTGGTAACGCCTGCGAACGAACCCGTCATTGGTACGACGAAAGTGCAGAACCGGGGTGAGTTGCTTGATCATTTGGGCAGCGCTTATGCCCGCCATACAGGAACCCGCTATCGCAGGAAGGCGGATTGGGTTTCCGACAAAACTAACTCGGGCCGTTGGGTGCCCATCACATCCGAAGACAACTAAGGCCTCCCCGCCATGCGCTACCTCCCCCTGACCCCCGACGACCGCACTGCCATGCTGGCCGCAATCGGTGCCAAGTCCATCGATGACCTGTTCGTGGATGTGCCCGAACCGGCGCAGCGCGACGGCTTCGTCGATCTGCCGCGCGTGGCGGGCGAGATGGAGGTCGAGCGGGCGCTGTCGGCCATGGCGGCCAGGAATGCGACGGCGGGGACGGTGCCCTTCTTCTGCGGGGCCGGGGCCTACAAGCATCATGTGCCCGCGACGGTGGACCATGTGATCCAGCGGTCGGAGTTCCTGACCAGCTACACCCCCTATCAGCCGGAAATCGCGCAAGGCACCCTGCAGTATCTGTACGAGTTCCAGACCCAGGTCGCGAACCTGACCGGCATGCCGGTGGCCAATGCCAGCCTGTATGACGGCTCGACCGCCATGGCCGAGGGCGTGCTGATGGCGACCCGCGTGACCCGCCGCAACAAGGCGGTGATCTCGGGCGGGGTGCACCCCCACTATGTCCGGGCGACTGAAACCGTGGTCCATGCCGTTGGCGTCGAGACCGAGGCCCTGCCCGCCGCCGTCGATGCCGAGGCGGACGTCATCGCCCGCATCGGGCCGGACACGGCCTGCGTGGTCGTGCAGACGCCCAACGTCTTCGGCACCGCCACCGATGTCACCAGGATCGCCGAGGCCGCCCATGCCGCCGGGGCCCTGCTGATCGTCGTGGTCACCGAGGCGGTGTCCATGGGCCTGCTGAAATCGCCGGGCGAGATGGGGGCCGACATCGTCGCGGCCGAGGGCCAATCGATCGGCAATGCCCTGAACTTCGGTGGCCCCTACGTCGGCCTGTTCGCCACGCGCGACAAGCTGGTGCGCCAGATGCCCGGTCGCCTGTGCGGCGAGACGGTGGATGCGGATGGCGAGCGCGGCTTCGTCCTGACCCTGTCGACGCGCGAGCAGCATATCCGCCGCGACAAGGCGACATCGAACATCTGTACCAACTCGGGCCTGTGCACCCTGGCCTTCACCATCCACATGAGCCTGCTGGGCGAGACGGGCCTGCGCAAACTGGCCCTGCTGAACCATGAGAAGGCGCTGGCGACCCGCGATGCCCTGGCCGCCATTCCGGGCGTGGAAGTCCTGACCCCGCGCTTCTTCAACGAGTTCGCGGTGCGCCTGCCGAAGCCCGCCGCCGAGGTGGTCGATCAGTTGGCGTCGCATCACCTGCTGGCCGGTGTGCCCTACAGCCGCCTGGCGCCGGACGCTGGCATGGATGACGTCCTGCTGGTCGCCGCGACCGAGACGACTCGCGATGTCGATATTCAGATACTGGCCAAGGCGCTGACGAAATTCCTCGCCGCCGGATCGGAGGGCTGAACCATGAGCACCATGAACACCATCGGCCGTCCGACCACCCCGAATGCCGTCACCTCGAAACCCGCCACCCTGACCGGTGGGCGTGGCCTGCTGCAGAACGAGCATCTGATCTTCGAGAGCGACGGCTGGGGCAAGACGGGCGTCGATCTGCCGGAGCCGAAGACGGACGGTTCGGACCTGGGCGACCTGGTCCGCAAGGATCCGATCGGCCTGCCGGGTCTCAGCGAGCCCGAGACGATGCGCCACTATGTGCGCCTGAGCCAGAAGAACCACGCCATCGACCTGGCCATCTATCCGCTGGGCTCGTGCACGATGAAGCACAATCCGCGCCTGAACGAGAAGATGGCGCGCCTGCCCGGCTTCTCCGACATCCACCCGCTGCAGCCGATCTCGACGGTGCAGGGCGCGCTGGAGCTGATGGATACGCTGTCGCACTGGCTGACGACCCTGACCGGCATGCCGGCGGTGGCCCTGTCGCCGAAGGCAGGAGCGCACGGCGAGCTGTGCGGCCTGATGGCCATCCGCGCCGCGCATGAGGCCTCGGGCGAGCATGAGAAGCGCCGCAAGGTGCTGGTGCCGACCAGCGCCCACGGCACCAACCCGGCCACCGCCGCCTTCGTCGGCTACACCGTGGTGGAAGTGGCCCAGACCGACGACGGCCGCGTCGATGTGGCCGATCTCGCGTCCAAGCTGGGCGACGACGTCGCCGCCATCATGGTGACCAATCCGAACACCTGCGGCCTGTTCGAGCGCGACATCCTCGAGATCAGCCGCCTGACCCATGAGGCCGGGGCCTATTTCTACTGCGACGGGGCCAACTTCAACGCCATCGTCGGGCGGGTCCGTCCGGGCGATCTGGGCGTCGATGCGATGCACATCAACCTGCACAAGACCTTCTCGACGCCCCACGGCGGCGGTGGTCCGGGCGCGGGTCCGGTGGTGCTGTCCGAGGCCCTGGCTCCGTTCGCGCCTGCGCCCTGGGTCGTCCACGACGCAAATGGCTATCGCCTGATCGAGCGCGAGGAAGACGAGGCGGCCCAGGCGTTCGGTCGCCTGTGCGCCTTCCAGGGCCAGATGGGCATGTACACCCGCGCCCTCAGCTACATGATGAGCCACGGGGCCGACGGCCTGCGTCAGGTCGCCGAAGATGCGGTGCTGAATGCCAACTACATCAAGGCCCGCCTGTCGGACGTGATGAGCGCCGCCTTCCCCGAGGGGCCGTGCATGCACGAGGCCCTGTTCGACGACGAATGGCTGAAGGGCACGGACATCACCACGCTGGACTTCGCCAAGGCGATGATCGACGAGGGCTTCCACCCCATGACCATGTATTTCCCTCTGGTCGTGCACGGGGCCATGCTGATCGAGCCGACCGAGACGGAATCGAAGCAGGAGCTGGATCGCTTCATCGAGGCGATGCGCGCCCTGGCCGGGGCGGCCAAGTCGGGCGACGTCGACCGGTTCAAGGGCGCACCCTTCCATGCGCCGATGAAGCGCCTCGACGAAACCCGCGCCGCCCGCGCGCCCGTCCTGCGCTGGACCGCGCCGCAAGGCTCGAACATCGCGGCGGAATGAGCGCTCAGTTCACTAGAGCGAAATCGGTTGAGTTGGACGCAGTCCAACTCGGCTCAGATTTCGCTCCAGATTAATGCTGGAGCCTGATTCACGGCATCAGCGGAATCGCGAAGCGATTCCTCCTCAGCCGATCAGGCTCTGGGGCTTGAAGAAGAAGTTGTTGCAGTAATCCGGCGAGCGCCAAAACCGCTCGCCGGATGCGTTCTGGTGGATGGCCAGATCGAACTCGGCCACGGGCTTCAGCGCCTTGCCGTGGATGAACCATCCGCGATAGCCGCGCGCCTCCAGATGTCGGAAGCAGTCGAAGACCGACCCCTGCGGCAGATGCCTCTGCTCGCATTCGAACAGCAGAACGGGACGGTCCTGGGTCAGGATGCGTTCCGCGCCGCGAAACACGCCCAGCTCCGCGCCCTCAACATCGACTTTCAGCAGGGCAACGCGCTGCGAGGGCTGGAAATAGGCGTCCAGTGAGACGACGGGGACCTGGATGGTCTCGGCCCCTGCGATGGGCACCAGACTGGCCTCCGGCGAATTGACGGATGGCGTATACAGCTCCAGCACGCCGGAGCGATCGGACACACCCTTCTGTTCGACCGTCACATTGCGCATCGGCAGCGTCCGTACGAGCGACTGCAGATAGCCGGCCAGACCGGGCTGGGGTTCGAAGGCCACGGCCCGGTCAGCCCAACGCGCCATCCAGTACAGATAGCTGCCCTTGTTGGCCCCGACGTCGCAGACCAGATCGCCCGGCTGGATATGGCGTCGGATTAGGCCCAGTTCGGCAGACTGGTCGAGCAGACGCGCCCGATGGGCCCGCCAGAGGAAACGTGCTTTCATCGCGGCAATATACGGGGGTTCGGAGCGGTGACCAGAGGCTGATCGCGGGATCGCCCTAGCGACGGGCCGCAGATCTGAGCGCCGCGAACGCTTCCTGACCCCAGACTTCCGGACCCCGTTCGTCATCGGCGGCAAGCCACCGCTCGATCGCATGCCGCAAGATGCCGATGGCGGTCGTTGCGACGACCTGCACCTCTGCGTCCTGCAACGACCTTCCCGAGTGTCGCGCCAAGGCCTGGCTTAGAACGCGCTCCAGACCTTCGTATTTGGCATGGTCTCCACTACGCAGCGCGGGCGTGTCGTGGATCAGGCGGGCCAGGGCCCTGGGCTCCGGCCCCTGAAAGTTGGCGGCCATGTCGGTCAGGGCGTTCTCCGCCATCGTCAGCAATGGCTCATCGACCGGGCGAACAGTGACGGCGTCGGCGATCAACTGGCCCAGTCCGGCCTTTGTGGAGAAGACGATCTCCTCCTTGGACGCGAAATAGTGGAAAAGGCTGCGGCGCGAGACAGACGCTCGGGCGGCAATCTGATCCAGGGTGGTCGCCTCGAACCCCTGTTCGAAGAAGAGGGCCATGGCGGCGTTCTGAATGCGCGCATGGGTCTCGGCCCGCTTGCGATCACGATGACCCGCCCCAATGGCAGAATATTTTCTTGCATGCCTTGCATATTTGCATTGGGTGCAGATATTGCAACCCGACGGCTCCTCGTCACATCAAGCGTGCAGGATAGACCCCATGACGAACTGGACGATAGCAAACATTCCCGATCAGACCGGAAAGCTGGCCATCGTCACCGGCTCGACCAGCGGCACCGGCTATGAGACGGCATTGGTCCTGGCGCAGAAGGGTGCCGAGGTCGTCATCGCCGCGCGCAACGCCCGAAAGGCCGAGGACGCCATTGCCCGCATTCGTGCCGCCGTTCCGTCCGCCAAGGTCCGCTTCGAAGCCCTGGACCTGTCACGTCAGGCGTCAGTGACAACCTTCGCCGAGCGGATTCTGGCCGATGGGCAGCCCATCGACATTCTGGTCAACAACGCCGGCGTCATGATGCTGCCAACGCGCGAGGTGACCGAAGACGGCTTCGAAATGCAACTGGCCACCAACTATCTGGGCCATTTTGCCCTCACGGCACAGCTGCTGCCTCTGCTGCGTGCTGGCAAAGCGCGCGTGATCCAGTTGTCCAGCATCGCCCACCGGCGCGGGGAGATCCGGCTGGACGATTTGAACTGGACCCACGGCTACAAGCCCTGGCCGGTCTATGGGCAGTCCAAGCTGGCGATGCTGATGTTCGGTCTGGAACTGGATCGGCGCAGCGCGGCCAACGACTGGGGCCTGACCAGTGTCGTGGCCCATCCCGGCTATGCCCGCACGGGCCTGATCGAGAGCGGCCCTCTGGTGCGGTCGCCCATCGCGCGCGCAGGCCTGCGCTACATCTTCCGGCCCCTGATCGAGCCGCTGGTCAGCCATTCGGCCGCGGAGGGCGCCCTGCCGATCCTGATGGCCTCTACCGATCCGACAGTTCGCGGCGGGGCCTATCTCGGCGCGACGCAGCTGAACGAACTCAAGGGCCCGCCTGGACCTGCCAAGGCAGAGCCACAGGCCCTGGATACCGACGTCGCGTCGCGCCTGTGGATTGCCTCTGAACAGATGACTGGCGTCATCTTCGCCTGATCTCGCAGCTGCGAAGCACGGCAATGTGAATTTCACGCCGTCAGACAGGCGTATGCTTCCTCTCGCGTTATCAAGCACCAGAACAAGCGTTGGGAGGCGCCAAGGTCATGATGTCACGCGTAAAAAAGGGAATCATTGCTGGTCTGGTGGCGACACTGGCCATATCGGTTCTGGAGGCGATCAACATCTTCGCCTTGAACTCCATGTTCCAGCCATTCCCCGGAATGGTTGCCAACCTGCTGGGCATGGACGGTAATCTGGCTGCCGGCTGGGCCATCCATCTGTTTTCGGGCACCTTCATCCTTGGCTCGCTGTTCGGCATCCTGTGCCCGCGGCTGCCCACCGATACGTCAGAGACCAAGGGCATCGTCTTTGCGGTCGGGGCCTGGGTGGTGATGATGCTGGGGGTCTTCTTTGTCGGCGATTCCCAGGTGCTGGGGTCCAATATGGCGACCCTGGGCTGGATGCTGGTCACCCACATCGTCTTCGGCATCGTGCTGGGCAATGTCTATGCCCGGCTGGTAGAGCGCGAAAAGCGCGCCCACGCCGTGGTCGGGGCCCACCCTGCCCACTGATACGAAAAGGCCCGCCGGGCGAACCGGCGGGCCTTGATCGTTCGAAGATCCGGATCGTCCTAGTTCAGGCGCGTGCCGATCTGGGCGATGGCGGCGTCCAGCAGAGGGTCGCTCTTCTGGCCGGCGGCGCGGGCCGTCAGTAGTTGTTCGGCGGCCTTGATGGCCAGGTCGGCAGCGGCCTGTTTGACCTCGGCCGTGGCCTGGGCCTCGGCCTGGGCGATGCGGCGCTCGGCCAGGGCCTGACGGCGGGCCAGTGTTTCTTCCAGCTTGGCCTTGGCCTCGGCCTCCATGGTGCGGGCGTCGGCTTCGGCGGCACGCATCATCTCGGCGGCCTGGGCCTCGGCTTCGGCCTTCTCGGCGCGGATCTGGGCCAGCAGAGCCTCGGCCTCGGCGCGCAGACGTGCGGCCTCGTCCAGCTCGCCCTGAATCTTGGCCGCCTTGGCGTCCAGTTGACCTGAAACCAGCTTCGGCACACCGGCCCACAGCAGGATGGCGAAGAACAGCAGCAGGCCGATACCGACCCACAGCTCGGCGCTGTCCAGAGCCCAGACGCCCTCTTCCAGGAACATGTTCATGTCAGGCGGCTCCCTTGACGGCGGCGGCGGCCTCGGCGGCGGTCGGGGCCTTGCCGGTCAGGCGATCGACGATGGAGACCACGGTGTCCGAGGCGATGGTGCCGACATGAACCATGGCGGCATCGCGGGTCTTGCCGATCGCGGTCTCGGCCTCGGCGATGCGGGCGTTGACGATCTCTTCTTCGGCAGCGGCACGGGCATTGGCCTCATCGGTCACGCGGGTGCGGGCAGCCAGAGCGGTTGCGCGCGACGTAGCACGCGCCTGCTCTACCTCGGCCTTGGCGACGGCGGCCTGTTCGGCGGCCTCGGCCTGAACCTGACGCGCAGTGGCGACGGCGGATGAAATGGTGGTGGCCCGCTCGTCCATCACCCGACGCAGGCGCGGTGCGAAGACCTTGGCGATCAGCAGGTACAGGACGACGAACAGGAACAGCAGATAGACGATCTGACCGGCCCAGACCGAGGTGTCGAACTGAGGCAGGCCGCCCGCCTGCTCGGCATGGGCGTCCGGGGTCGTCGTCATCGCGTGCTGCCCGTCCTGATAGGCGGGCGACGCGGCATCGGTCGAAGGAGAAGAGGCCATGAACCGTCTGTCAGCTATTCAAAAAGGCGAAAGCGGCGTGAGGACCTGAGGTCTCCACGCCGCCGGAAGTCAGCGAGGCGCGTGCCTCAGCCCAGCCAGGCCAGGATGCCCAGCACGAAGGCCAGAATGCCCAGGGCTTCGACCAGGGCGGCGCCCACGAACAGGTTGCCGACTTGCGAGGCGGCAGCCGAAGGGTTGCGCAGGGCACCGGCAAGGAAGTTGCCGAAGATGTTGCCCACGCCGATGCCGGCGCCGAGCATGCCCAGGGTGGCCAGGCCGATACCGAAGTATTTGAAGGATTCAGCTTCCATGACGGGTTTCCTATTCAGTCAGGGTTGGAAAGAGAAAGGGTGAAGGCTGGACCGGAGGCTTAATGCCCGTGACCCAGGTTGACCACATCATTCAGATAGATGCTGGCCAGAACGGCGAAGACGAAGGCCTGAAGGAAGGCCACGAGAAATTCGAGCGCGGTCAGTCCGACGACCATGCCCATCGACAGGGCGGCGACCGGAAGCCCCAGCCAGCCCAGGCCACCGGCGGCCACCAGACCGCCCATGGAGACCACGAAACCGGCAAAGATCTTCAGCGCGATGTGCCCGCCCAGCATGTTGCCGAACAGACGCAGCGCCAGGGTGACGGGGCGCAGGAGGAAGGACAGGAACTCGATCAGGCCCACGACCGGGCGGATCGCCAGCGGCGCACTGGTCGGCCAGAACAGGAGGAAGAAGCCCAAGCCATGCTTGGCGAAGCCGATGCCGATCACCAGCAGGATGGTGATCAGGGCCAGGGTCAGGGTCACCGCCAGTTGCGACGTCGCCGTGAAGGTCAGGAACATCCCCAGCAGGTTCATACCCAGAACCAGGGTGAACAGGGTGAAGACGAAGGGGAAATACTTGCGACCTTCATGGCCGATGATCGAATCGGTCACACCGTCGATCATGCCGAACAGGGTCTCGCCCGCCGACTGCATCCGGCCCGGAACCACCTTGGCGTTCGAGGTCACCAGAAACAGGAACAGCACGACCAGGCCGAAAGCCAAGGTCATGGCCAGGTGCGAATTGGTCACCGCGATCTGCTGGGCGCCCAGCACAGGCAGAGTCACCTCGCCGAATTCCATACCCGGCAGGGGGTGCACTTCAAACTGCTTGATCGGATCGGCCAAGGCCTATCGCTCCTCGTCTTCGTCATCGAACGGGATGGATTTCGGAACCACCCCGGCCGCATCAGCTTCGGCCTGCAGACGTTTTGTCGTCCGCCACGCCATCCATATCGATACGGCGAACCCGAACAGGGTGCCGCCGATCAGTCCCCAGGGCGACGACCCGACCAGCAGGTCGATGACGAAGCCCAGCCCCAGACCCACCAGCACACCACCGATCAGCTCGGCGACGATCCGGTACGCCTTGCCCGCCACCGCCTGCGCAACCGCATCGGCGGTCTTGTCTGACGTGGTCCGCGCCTCCAGATCGGATGCGCTTCGGTTGAGGCGTGCGACTGCCTCTTCGCGCGATTCCGGTTGGGTTGACATGGGCCTGCTGGATCAGGGTCCCTGAGGTGGCGAAACCACTCTGGAACGGGGTCTGAATTCGGCGCGGAACCTATAGGCGCGACCGCAATCGGTCAAGACGGTGTGGATTTGGCTATCTCGTTGAAAAACGGGTTGTTTGTTGCACCGGCCCGCTGGCGTGGCGAACGGTCGCTGCGTTTGTCCGCCTGCGGTGCGAAAATACTGCCGCTCATCACCGAGGTGGGGCCTGACAACGTCTGACGATTCTCACGTGCGACTTGCTCGATCACCGAAAGATGGCGAGGGTCGCGGACGCTGTCGCTTGAGGAGTCTGCGCATGACCATCCGTTCGCCCTTGCTCTTGGCCGCCGCTGTTGCGGGCGTGCTGGCCGCCTGTGGTCCAGCCGCAAGCGACGATGCCCCCGTCACGCCTACGCCTGTAGCGCTGGCGAGGGACGCCGCATCGGTTGCCTCGGAGTTCAGCCCCGCGCCTGTACAGACAGTACCTGCCCCCATGCCCAGCCAGGGCATGGACTGGTACACGCGCGACAACTCTGATGAGGGGATGTCAAGGATGCGCCTGGCCTATGAGTTACCGAACTCGGGCAATCAGCCGCTGGGGATCAACTGCCTGCGTGGCAGCGGAATACTGAACGTCGGCCATCAGTCGCATGCGACCGGAAACGAAACTCTGACCCTGTCCTCGCAGGGCGGCACCCGCACCTATCCGGCCGAGACGACATTCTATGAAGAAATGAACGGCGACTATCTGACCGTCGACATCCCCGGGACGGACCCGATCCTAGCTGCTTTTCGCCAGACGGGATGGCTCAGGATGACTGTCGGTGAAAGGACTTATGATCTGGCCGCCCATCCAGACTCAGGCGCCCTTCAACGGATCGATGAATTCTTCAGCTTCTGCATGACCAGGGAATAAGTCGCCGGCTGAGGTGCGGAGATGCCTTTGCTGGCGAGTGTCCTTCAAGGCTGACGCCACCTGACGATTCGTGGCTCCGGCTTGATCCACCCGCGAAACACGGCGAGGGTCGCGCATCCTGTCGCGTGAGGAGCGTACGCATGACTATCCGGTCCACCCTGATCCTGACCGCTGCCGTGACCGGCCTGCTGGCCGCTTGTGGTCCGGCCGCCAGCAATGACGCGCCCACGACGCCTGCGCCTGTAGCACCAGCAAGCGACGCTGCATCGGCGGCCCCCGACCCCAGCCCCGCGCCTGCGCCTGCGCAGACAGTAGCCGCCCCAAGCCCCCAGGAGGGCATGGACTGGTATACCCGCGCCAGTATCGATGAGGGGCAGTCGAGGATGCGGCTAGCCTATGAAATGCCCGGTACGGATGATCAGCCGATGGGGATCAACTGCCTGCGGGGAAGCGGGGTTCTGACGATCGATCATCAGACGCATACGACGGGAAACCGCACCCTGACCCTGTCTTCGCAGGGCGGCACCCGAACCTACCCGGTCAGGGCCACATTTTATGAAGAGATGAACGGCGACGAACTGGCCGTCGATATTCCCGGGACCGACCCGATCCTGACAGGTTTTCGCCAGACGGGATGGCTGAGGCTGACCGTCAATGACCATACCCAGGATCTGGCCGCCCATCCGGATTCAGGCGCTCGTCAGCGCATCGACGACTTCTTCAGCTTCTGCATGACCCGGGAATAGGCCGACCACGGTTAGTCCTGTAAGCGTCCCGCCGCATCCTACTGTCGACATTGTGAGTGATGCCCAATGATGATGTCTTTCATCCTGCTGCCTTGGTTGGCACTTGGAACGCTGGCGGGACTGTCGTCCCATGTGCCGATAGCCCCGCATACTGAGGTTGCCCTACAGCAGCACCAAGCCAACCAGGACCGTCTCGACCTCAGCGACCTGTGGGTGACCTACGGTGACAGCGAGAGCCGCGCGTTGTCGAATATGGATATCCAGGGTCGTGGCCTGATGTTCATTTGCGGAGCCGCTCAGAACGAGGTCTTCGTAACGCATGATCTGTTGACGATGGACCAGACCGCCGTGACGCTGGCGTCGGGCGATCAGCGCAGCATCCATAGCATCCTCTCAGAAGATGGCGACACAGAAGACGGCGAGCGGCGCTTCATGTTTGCGACGTTGAGCCTGAGTGAGCCTGTGATCCAAGCCTTCCGCGAGACGGGACGGATTGAGGTGACCGCAGACGGCGAGACTGCGACCGCCGTTGTTAACACCGACATGAAGTCGACCGTGGAAGGCTTCTTCAACAGTTGCGGAAGCCGCTAGCTCAGGCGCGCACAGCACCCCGGTCCGCTCCGACGCCCAAAGCCTGGAGCGCCGCGACCGCGATGTGGTCGGCATTCAGCCCCGCCGTCGCATACATGGCGGCGGGCGTGTCCTGATCCTGGAAGATGTCGGGCAGGTGCAGGGTGCGGATCTTCAGACCCGTATCCAGCGCCCCCTTCTCGGCCAGCAGTTGCAGGACGAAGGCACCGAAGCCACCCATGGCCCCCTCCTCCACCGTGATCACGCATTCGTGCTCTCGCGCCAGGCGCAGGATCAGGTCCTCGTCCAGCGGCTTGGCGAAGCGGGCGTCGGCGACGGTGGCGGACACGCCGCGTGCGGCCAGCAGATCGGCGGCCTTGAGCGATTCTTGCAGGCGAGTGCCCAGTGACAGGATGGCCACTGAGGTACCCTCGCGCACGATCCGGCCCTTGCCGATCTCCAGCGGGGCGGAGAGTTCGGGAATCTCCACCCCCACGCCGTCACCGCGAGGATAGCGGAAGGCCGACGGGCGGTCGTCGATCTCCAGGCTGGTGGCGATCATGGCGGCCAGATCGGCTTCGTCCGCTGCAGCCATCAGCACCATGCCGGGCAGCGCGCCCATGTAGCCGATGTCGAACGACCCGGCGTGGGTCGCGCCGTCGGCCCCGACCAGACCGGCGCGGTCCATGGCAAAACGTACGGGCAGCTTCTGGATGGCCACGTCGTGGACGACCTGGTCATAGCCGCGCTGTAGGAAGGTCGAATAGATGGCGCAGACCGGCTTCATGCCGTCGGCGGCCAGACCGGCGGCGAAGGTCACGGCATGCTGTTCGGCGATGCCGACGTCATAGGTGCGCTCGGGGAAGGCCTGACCAAACAGGTCCAGACCGGTGCCCGACGGCATGGCGGCGGTGATGGCGACGATGGACGGATCGATCCGGGCCCGCTTGATCAGTTCGGTGCCGAACACCTTGGTATAGCTGGGGGCGTTGGAGACGCTCTTGGATTGTTTGCCGGAGACAACGTCGAACTTGACCACCGCATGCAGCTTGTCCGCGCTGCTTTCGGCCGGGGCATAGCCCTTGCCCTTCTGGGTCACTACGTGAACGACCACCGGGCGGTCGGTGATGGCGGCGGCGTTCTTCAGGATGGGGACCAGATTGTCCATGTCGTGGCCGTCGACCGGGCCGACGTAATAAAATCCCAGCTCCTCGAAGAAGGTGCCGCCGGTGATCATGCCGCGGGCGTATTCCTCGGCCTTGCGCGCCGCATTGCGGAACGGGCGCGGCATGTGTTCGGCGACCTTTTTGCCCAGGCGGCGGAAGTTCTGATAGGCCCCGCCCGACACCTGTTTGGCCAGATAGGCGCTCATGCCGCCGACCGGGGGGGCGATCGACATGTCGTTGTCGTTCAGGATGACCATCAGCTGGCCGTTGGTCGTCTCGGCGGCATTATTCATCGCCTCATAGGCCATGCCGGCAGACATCGAGCCGTCGCCGATGACCGCCACGACGCGGTTATGCTCGCCCTTCTGGTCCCGAGCGGCGGCGAAACCGAGGGCCGCGCTGATGGACGTGGAGGCGTGGGCCGCGCCGAACGGGTCGTATTCGCTCTCGGACCGCTTGGTGAAGCCGGACAGGCCGCCCGGCATGCGCAGGGTGCGGATGCGGTCGCGGCGTCCGGTCAGGATCTTGTGCGGATAGCACTGATGCCCGACGTCCCAGATCAGGATGTCCTTGGGTGTTTCGAACACATGATGCAGCGCGACCGTCAGCTCGACCACGCCCAGACCCGCGCCCAGGTGGCCACCGGTGACGGAGACGGCGTCGATGGTCTCCGCCCGGACCTCGTCCGCCAGCTGACGCAGCTGTGGAATATCGAACCCGCGCGTGTCGGCGGGAAAGGTAACCTGGTCGAGCAACGGGGTAACGGGCATTCAAAAACCTTGGGCGACGGCACGGACTTCAGAACCCGCGAACGGGCCGGACGTTTCCTATCAGGACCTGCGCTTTAGCACGAAGTCCACACTCGCCTTGAGGATTTCAGCATCGGAGCCGAAGACATTCAGGTGAGAACGGGCCTGATCGGCGAGATGCGCGACCCTGTGCCGCGCCGCCTCGACGCCCAGCAGGGTGACGAAATTGGTCTTGCCCTGGGCCGCATCCTTGTTGGCCGCCTTGCCCAGGATGTCCTCGTCGCCTTCGACGTCCAACAGGTCGTCAACGATCTGATAGGCCAGGCCGATGTCGTGGGCAAAGCTGGTCAGGGCCTGGACATGGCTGTCACGGGCACGGGCGATGATCAGGGGAATCTCGAAGGCATAGGTGAACAGGGCCCCGGTCTTCAGCCTTTGCATACGCGCCACCCCGCCCAGGTCGTCGCGCACGCCCAGCAGGTCGATCATCTGCCCGCCAGCCATGCCGCGCGCGCCCGAAGCCAGCGATAGCCGCGCGGCCAGGTCGCAGCGGATTTCGGCATCCTCGTGGGTGTCGGGGTGCAGGATGATGTCGAAGGCAGCGGTCTGGAGCGCATCTCCAGCCAGGATCGCCGTCGCCTCATCATAGGCCTTGTGCAGCGTGGGCCTGCCGCGCCGCATGTCATCGTTGTCCATGGCCGGCAGGTCGTCGTGGACCAGGCTATAGGCATGGACGCATTCCAGGGCGCAGGCGGCGCGCAGGACCGGCTGTTCCTCGATATCGAACAGCGTCGCCGCCTCAATCGCGAAGAAAGGCCGCAGCCGCTTGCCGGGCCCCAAGGCCGCATAGCGCATGGCCTCGGTCAAGCGAGACTCGGGACCGTCGGCCCGGGGCAGCAGCTGGTCCAGAGCCACGGTGACCAGATCGGCGACCTGAGCCACGCGGTCGATCACGCCCTGCTCGGGCGAATTGGCGGCATGCAGGGCGGCGGGGGGCGAGATCAAAACAGTCGCCCTCCGACCACGGCGTCACGATCGACGCCGACCAGGACGACCTCGCCATCGACGTCAGGGAAGCCCAGGGTCAGCACCTCGGACATGACCGGCCCGATCTGGCGCGGCGGGAAGTTGACGACGGCGGCGACCTTGCGGCCCACCAGTTCGTCCAGGGTGTAGTGCACGGTGATCTGGGCCGAGGAGCGCTTGACCCCGATGTCCGGGCCGAAGTCGATGTTCAGCTTGTAGGCGGGCTTGCGCGCCTCAGGAAAAGGCTCGGCCGCGACGACCCGGCCGATACGGATATCGACCTTCATGAAGTCGTCGAAAGATATCTCGGGAGCGACTGAAACCATCAGCTGAACTCGGCCGGTTCGACGCCCTTCGCCTGGCCGTCGGGACCGACGACGATCTTCTCGACCCGCAGCTGGGCGGCTTTCAGTCGGGTTTCGCAGTGGGCCTTCAGCCGTGCGCCCTCTTCATACAGGGCGATGGACTCCTCCAGCGGAGCCTGTCCGGATTCGAGCTTGGATACGATCTGCTCCAGACGCTGAAGGGCGTCTTCAAAGCTGAGGTCGGCGGAAAGAGGGGTCACGTCGGTCATCGCCGGCGACCCTAGAGGCGGTGTGGTTTCGCTTCAACGGGGATTTCCACCATGTGGTGGCAATCAGGTCTTCTGGTAACGCCGCTGAGACCAGTATCTGAAGCCCTGATTGTGAACCAGCGACCAGCCGTCGGCCTTCAGCCGCTTGCCGACCATGTGGTTGAAATAGCCGTGGGCCAGAACGAGTACGTCCTCGCCGGTTTCCGCGCGGGCGATCAGGGTGCGGGCAGCAGTCTCGGCCCGGGCCTCGGCCTGGATACGGGTTTCTTGGCCTTCGTGGTGGTCGAACGCATGCCACCAGAAGCGGGCGACCGCGCCCCAGTATTTGGGCGGCAGCTTGAACCAGCTGGGGAAATGGGGCGGCGGCAGGGGGGCCTCAATGAACAGCACGTCCGACACCACCTCGCGCCCGGCCGAGATGGCGGAGGCCGTTTCCTGAGCCCGGCGGCGGGTCGAGGCGTAGATGACGCCCGCACCTTGGGCCGTCGCCAGCAGATCGGCGGGAGGGGTCTGGCCTTCTTTCAGTCCACCAACCTCATACTTCGCCCACCAATCCCGATACTGGTCCGAGGTCAGCAGGCATTGGCGCGACAGGGCCGGTTCGCCGTGGCGGGCAAGCGTAATGGCACCAGGCCGCGCAGGAGCAACTGCGGACGCCTTCTCGGCCTGAGGAGAATCAACGGCGGGGTTCGACATGAGCAACAGGCGGATAAAGCGAACGCGATCCGACCCTTAGTCCTCCCCCAACGCCTGGACGTGGGCCTGGGCCGAACGGCCGAGCCCCTCTAGGTCGTAACCGCCCTCGAGCGAGGCCGCAACCTTTCCGCCGCATCGGGCCCGCGCGACCTCGATCACGGCCCGCGTGGCCCAGGCGAAATCCCCTGCCTCCAGCGACTGATGCGCCAGAGGATCACGGCGGTGGGCGTCGAACCCGGCCGAGATCAGGATCAGGTCGGGGCGAAACGCATCCAGCGCCGGCATCAGCCCGCCGGAAAAACTGGCGCGCCAGGCCTCGCGCGCCGAATGGGGCGGAACCGGCACATTGACGATATTGCCCACGCCAGTTTCCGACGCCGCCCCGGTGCCGGGATAGAGCGGCATCTGGTGGATAGAGCCCAGGAACAGGCTATCGTCGTTTTCGAACGCGGCCTGGGTGCCGTTGCCGTGGTGGACGTCGAAATCGATGACGGCGACACGGGCCATTCCCTCGCTCTGCGCCACCCGTGCGGCGACGGCGACGTTGGAGAACAGGCAGAACCCCATGGCACGATCCGGCTCCGCATGGTGGCCCGGGGGACGTACGGCGGCGAAAGCTCGGTCGGTCTCTCCGCGCGCGATGGCCCGCACCGCATCGATGATGGCCCCGGCGGACAGGCGCGCGGCGCGGATGCTGCCTGGCGACAGGATGGTGTCGGCATCCAGTTGCGCCAAGCCGCTCGCGGGCGACGCCTTGATCAAGCGTGCGACATAGTCCGCCGGATGAAGCCGCTCCAGGTCCTCCACCGAGGCCTCGGTGGCCGCTCGCGTGTCGCGATCCAGCCCGGCGTCGGCCAGAGCCTCCAGCACCGCCGCCAGCCGCTCGGGCCGTTCGGGATGACCGACACCGGGCCGATGCGCGATCATGTCGGGATGGGTGAACAGGGGTACGCTCATGCTCAGCAGGATAAGGCCCAACCGCGCTCTTGTCGCCGGTTTACACAAGGCTTATCGCCCGTCCATGACCGACGCCCTCATCCGCACGCCCACACTCGAAGACGCCGCCGCCCTGGGCGCATTGGGTCGCCAGACGTTCATCGACACCTTCGTCACCGGCTTTGGCATCCCCTACCCTGCCGACGACCTTGAGGCCTTTCTGGACGCCAGCTTCAGCCCGGACGCCACGCGCAAAAAACTCCAGGAACCCGGCAGCGGCTGGTGGGTCGCCGAAGACCCGCACGGCCAGGTGCTGGCCTTCGCCAACACCGGCCCCAACACCCTGCCGCATCCGGAAGGGCGTCCGAGCCACGCCGAGTTGCGGCGACTGTATGTGTCCAAGGCCGCGCAAGGGATGGGTCTAGGTACGAAACTGTTGGCCCTCGCCTTGGAATGGATGGAGGCGCACACCGACGGACCCCTCTGGATCGGCGTCTGGAGCGGCAATGAGAAGGCCCAGAAGCTGTATGCCGCCTACGGCTTCGGGAAGGCGGGCGAGTACGACTATCGGGTCGGCCGCTGGGTCGATCACGAGTTCATCCTGCGCCGGGGATAGACCACGTCAGGAATGGTGGGTTGATGTTCGGCGGCCCGAGCGGCTTGGTCTGGCCATCTGATTTGGAGCCTGCACCATGATCGCCCACCTTGCCCTTTTTGCCGCCCTGTCCCTGGCCCCCTTGCCCGAGGCTAGACCTGAGATCGCCTCGGCCGTCGTCGCGCAGGATGCCACCCGCGCCATCGCCGACCGCATCATCGCCGCTGCTGATGCCGAGGGCATCTTTGTCAACTCTTCCAAGGGTGATGTGGCCCAGGTCACGCATGCCGCCAGCGGCATGACCTGCCGGTTTCAGGGCCTGCCCACGGACCGCGTCTCCATCTTCCCAACGGTCGAGGGCGGACCGTCTCGCGGCGACGATGTCAGCTGTGTCTATCGCGACGAGACGCTCGGCATCGACATCAATGTCTATGCGACGCGGTATGGCGCCCAGGTCAGCGAAGCCGAGGCTCTGCGCAATGCCAATGCCGCCATCCAGCAGCGCTACCCCGACGCCACGCCCTATACCGGCAATCTGACGACAGCTTCGATCGCGGGTCAGTCAGCGCCTTTGGTCTCGGCCTTCAAGATCCAGGGCGACGGCGGCGAGATGCTGACCCTGGCCATGGTCAGCCATCGCGGCGACTGGGCCTTCAAGGTGCGGGCGACCGGCCCCTATGCCGAGGCGCGGATGGTCAGCCTGTATTCGGCCATGCTGCTTGAGAGCAGTCTGACGCCGATGCCTTAGGACGGGCACCTCCAGCGTTGGGTTCCGGCATGGGGCCTGCTAGGCTGGCCCCATGCTCCTGCCGTTCTTCACTGCCCTACGCGACGCCAAGGTTCCGGTTTCGACCAAGGAATGGTTGCACCTGATGGAGGCCATGGATCGCGATGTCGCTGGTCGTCAGGTCGAGGATTTCTATCACCTGTCGCGGGCGGTTCTGGTCAAGGACGAGAAACACTACGACCGGTTCGATCAGGTTTTTGGCAAGGTGTTCAAGGGCGTCGAAACCGTTGGCGCGGGCGATGAGCCGAGCGTCGATGTGCCGGAGGACTGGCTGCGTCTGCTGAACGAGAAGTTTCTCAGCGACGAGGAGAAGGCCCAGATCGAGGCGCTGGGCGGCTTCGACAAGCTGATAGAGACGCTGAAACAGCGTCTGGAAGAACAGCACAAGCGGCACGAGGGCGGCAACAAATGGGTCGGGACGGGCGGCACCAGCCCGTTCGGCCACGGCGGCTATAACCCGGAGGGCGTCCGCATCGGCGGACCGGCCAAACAGGGCCGCGCCGCCAAGGTCTGGGAAAAGCGGGAATATCGCAATCTGGACGACAGCGTCGAGCTGGGCACCCGCAACATCAAGATCGCCCTGCGCCGTCTGCGCCGCTTCGCCCGTCAGGGGGCGGCGGACGAACTGGACATCGACGGCACCATCGACGGGACGGCACGCCAGGGCTGGCTGGACATCCAGATGCGGCCCGAGCGACGCAATACGATCAAGGTGGTGCTGTTTCTGGACATCGGCGGGTCGATGGATGGCCATGTGAAGCTGTGCGAGGAACTGTTCTCGGCGGCCAAGTCCGAGTTCAAACATCTGGAGTTCTTCTACTTCCACAACTGCCTGTACGAAGGCGTGTGGAAGGACAACCGGCGTCGGCACAACGAGAAGATTCCGACCTGGGAGGTGCTGAACAAATACGGCGGCGACTGGCGGGCCATATTCGTCGGTGATGCGACCATGAGCCCCTATGAGATCACGATGCCCGGCGGCTCGGTCGAGCACTGGAACGAGGAGGCCGGGGCCGTCTGGCTGAAACGCGCCCGCCAGCAGTGGGACAAGTCGGCTTGGCTGAACCCCTCGCCTGAGAAATACTGGAGCTATTCCGCCTCGGTCGGCCTGATCCGGGAGGTGATGGACGATCGGATGTACCCCCTGACCATCGACGGGCTGGACAAGGCCATGCGCGCCCTGACACGGTAGGCTCTGACGCGCGGCCTCGGCGTGATGTGAGCGGCTGCGTCCTCGGAGAGTTCGATCATGATCGCCGTCGTCTTCGCCATCATGCTGCAACAGGCCGCGCCCAATCCCGCTGCGCCGGGTCAGGTCCTGTGGACCACACCGATCACTCCACCTGTCGAGGCTCCGGCCGCGCCTCGTCCTGTTCTGCCCGAAGCGGCGCGGGCGGACCCCTATGGTTATGAGCGGGCGGAATGCAGCCCGTACGTTCGGGTGTCGACCGAAACGCTTGAGGCCTGCCAGTTTCGTATACGGACCGCCTTGGCCGCCGATCTGGGTGACGCCTTGCCCGATGGGCTGAAGCCTTCGGCTGAGAGCGAACGGTGTCGGCCCGATCCGCAGACCGGCGGATTTGCGCTGGACTGCAACAATGCCCGGACCGTTCCCGCCGGCCCCGATCTGGCGGATCGGCGCTGCGAGACCCGGCCGACACGCCTGCCCCAGGGCGGTGTGGCCTATACTGAAAACTGCACCTCGACGCGGCCCGGCGAGAGCGAAAGCCAAGGCCTTAGGATCAAGCTATTCGGCGACGACTGACACACAAATGAAAACGCCGCCCGGGGGAGCGGGCGGCGTCTTCGACAATCACTAAATAGAAGGGCTCAGGATTTGAGGTCGGACTTTACGTCGCCGACTTTCTTCTGGACTGCGCCTTCCAGTTGGTCAGCCTTGCCTTCGGCCTGGAGCTTTTCATTGCCTGTCAGTTTGCCGAGGCCTTCCTTGATATTGCCGCCGGCTTCCTTGGCGGCACCCTTGAATTGATCTTGATCAGCCATGAGTAACTCCTTGATTCAAAAGGACACCGTTAAGGCGTCGCGATGATCAATGAACCCCTCGCCCAGCCACTGGTTCCGAAAAACCTGCGAAACTGACCCGATCAGCCCCTGGCGTTTCGTCGCAGCCATAACGCCACGGCCCAGGCATGGGCGTCGTGCCGCAGCTCAATCAGCGCCGTGTGGGGGTGGAGCCAGACCAGTTCATGATCGGCTTCGACCTTTGACGCCGGGTCCAGCGAAACCTGCTCCGCGATCCAGAAGCCACCGACATTGTTAATGGGGGCACCGTCGGATTTCAGGAAATACTGCGCCGCCTCGCCGATGCGCGCGAAGGGCCGGACAGTCATGCCCGTCTCCTCGACGAACTCGCGCACCAGAGCCTGTTCCTCGGTCTCATTGCCGTCGACGGCCCCGCCCGGCAGGTCATAGTAGCTGCCTTCGCCGCGATCGACGCGGACGCACGCTAGCTTGCCGTCATGGAACACCAGGCCGAACGCCGTGGGCCGCCACAGGTGGGTGACGCCCGGCTGGGCCTGACCGAATTGCAAGGCGACGCCCATGGTCAGAGATCGAAGGCCAGACGAGCCCGAACGCCCTTGTGAGCGCCGTCGAACTCCACCGCCGAGCGCAGGCCAGACGCCATGGCCGAGACGATCTTGCCACCCAGGCCGGTGCCCTTGGGCTTGCCGTCGCCCATGCCGGGGCCGTCATCCTCGACCGTCAGCAGGGCGCGCCCTTCGCCGTCGGCTTTGAGGATGATGCGGATCTCGCCGCCCTGATCGGGGGCATAGGCATATTTGACGGCATTGGTGACCAGTTCGGTGACCACGACGCCCAGCGACACGGCCTGGTCGGTGGTGACCCGCATCGGCGCGACGTCCAGCGCCAGCCGGGGTGAGGTGTCGTCCGGTCCAAGAGACTTGCCCAGTTCGTCGATCAGGCCTTCCAGATATTCGTCCATGGCCACCGACGACATGTCGCCCGAGGTGTAGAGGCGGCGGTGTACATGGGCGACGGCCTCGATCCGAGCCTGGGATTCCTTCAAGGCCGCCCGCGCGCCTTCGTCGACCAGATGCCGCAGTTGCAGCGACATGAAGCTGGAGACCAGTTGCAGCGAGTTGCCGACGCGGTGATTGACCTCGTGCAACATGGCCTCGGCCCGGTCACGCGCCATGCGGACCTGCTCGTGCGCCTCGTCGTTCTCGCGCTGCAGACGTCGCCGGTTCAGCGCGTCCTCGACGGCATTGCGCAGAAGGGTGGTGAAATCCTCCGACACGTCCTTGATGACATAGTCGGCCGCCCCCGCCCGCAGTGCGGCCACGGCGATCCGCCCGTCCTGTGCGCCGGTGACGTAGACGACGGGCGGCGGGGCCTCCAGCGCGAGGATGTCCGGCAGCACGTCCAGCCCGTCGCGGCCTGGCATGTAGTGGTCCAGAGCGCAGACGTCGAAGACCTCTCCGCTGCGCAGCCGTTCCAGACCCGCTTCGCCATCGGGGGCCCAGGTCACGATATAGCCGTGACGGCCGAACTCCTTCTCGACCAGCCGCGACAGGCCGCGGTCGTCGTCGATGTAGAGCAGGCGGATGGAAGGGGTTTCGTTCAAGGTGTGGCTACTCGATGTCCGGCGACTGCATCACCGACAGGAAAAGGCCCAGCTGACGGATGGCGTCGGCAAAGCTCTCATAGTCCACCGGCTTGGTGATGTAGACGTTGCAGCCCAGGTCGTAGCAGCGCTGGATCTCGACCTTGTCGTCCGTGGTGGTCAGAATGACCACGGGGGCACGGCGCAGCCGCTCGTCACCCTTGACCCGCGCCAAGATATCCGTGCCGGACATGTCCGGCAGGTTCAGGTCCAGCAGGATCAGCATGGGGCCATTGGCGCGCACCTCGTCGCTGAACAGATAGTCGATGGCGGCCCCGCCTTCGTCGAAATGGACGATTTCGTTGGAGATGTTGGCGCGGCGGATGTTCTTTTCGATCAGCCGGGCGTGGCCGTGGTCGTCCTCGACCATCACGATCTTGACTGCGCTGCTCATGACAAGTCTCCGGTTTCCGAAAGGACGAGGCGTGTGGGGAATTTCAGCACGAAAGTCGAGCCTTTGCCCAATTCCGACTCAAGGTCGATGGTGCCGCCCAGGCGACGCACGCTGTTGCGCACAAAGGCCAGGCCCAGACCCTCGCCCGGGCGATCCTGTCGGCCGGACCGGCGAAACAGTTCGAAAATGCGCTCGTGATCGCGATCTGAGACACCACGCCCGTTGTCGGCGACGCGGTAGATCACTTCGTCGCCCGCAGGCGCGCCAGACACCACGATCCGGCCGGGCCGCGACGGCTCCAGATACTTCACGGCATTGTCGATCAGATTGCCGAAGATCTGTTCGATCGACAGACGGTCACTTTCGATGCTGGGCAGGGCCTCGACCACGATCTCGGCATCGGCGGCGTCGGTCTGGTGATGGACGCTGTCCGCGATGGCCTGGACCATCTCGGTCATCGGCAGGGCCTCAGACACCGGGTTGCGCCGCCCCTCGCGCGACAGCTTCAGAATGGCGTTGATCAGCCGGTCCATCTTGGCGGTGGAGGCGCGGATGAAGCCGATGGCCTCGGGCACATCCTCGCGCACGGCGATCAGAGCATCGTTCTCGACGATCTCGGGCACCTTGGTCTCGACCGCCGTCATCTGTCGATCAATGATCCTGCCGGCCTGCTCCAGCTCGGCGGTGTAGCCCATGACATTGACCAAGGGGGCTCGCAGGTCGTGGCTGACGATATAGGCGAAGCGCTGGATTTCGTCGTTGGCGCGGACCAAAGCGGCCGTCCGGTCACGAACCTGGTTCTCCAGCCCGGCGTTCAGACGGTCCATGGCCATCTGAGCATCTCGCATGTCCCACAGATAGCGGCGGACGATCCAGCCCACGATGGCCCCAAGGATCAGGATCAACAATCCGGCAAACACATTGACGGCCAAAGTAAAGTTGGCCGCTGCTTCCGACTCCCGCGTCAACTGCCTGACACGACTGGCCTGCAAGGTGTCGATGGCGGCGATTTCGACACGCATCTGGTCCATCAGGACCTTGCCCTCGCCGCCGCGCACGACGGACACGGCCTCGCCGATGCGCCCTGTGCGCGCCAGGGCAATGCTGCGCTCCATGACCCCCAGGCGCTGATCGGACAGGTCACGGATGCGGTCGACGCGCGGAGCAAGCTCCGGATCGGCCACAGTCAGCCCCGACAGGATGCTGAACAGGTCCGGAAGGGCGGCGATCGCCTCGTCGTGAATGGCCAGATAGCTGGGCTGGGCCGTCAGCATGAAGCCGCGCTGGCCGGTCTCAGCATCAACCAGCCTGTTCAGTACCTGCTGAGACACCAGCCGCGCCTGTTGGGCGTGCTCGACGGTCTCATTGAAGACGGCCGTCCGACGGGTCATGACAAAGACCGTCAGGTTCACCAGCAGCAGCAGGATCAGGGCGAACGACAACAGGGCCACGACCGTACGGCCCACCGATGGCGTGCGCAGGAATTGGCTCAGGGCCGAAATATTGGGTCGGAACGCAGGAGCCATTACCGCACCTTTAGCGGGGCGCGACGTCCTGTCCAGTCGGGTTCCCGACACAGGCTTGGCTGTTAGGACGATTTGGCGCTCAGACGCTGCCGATGGTGCGCAGGCGCGCGCGTGGATGGACCTCGTTCTGGCTCATCACCACGGTCTGGCCGCGGAAGCGTTCGATGATGGAGCGGACATAGGGCCGGATCTGCGGTCCGGTCAGCAGGACCGCACTCTCGCCCGACATGGCGGCGCGTTCGAACACATCGCGGACAGCGCGTATGAAGTCCTGAAGCCGCGACGGTGCCATGGCCAGCTGCTTGTCCTCGCCCTGACCGACCAAGGCCTCGGCGAAGGCCGCTTCCCATTCCGGCGACAGGGTCACGATCGGCAGGGCTCCGTCGTCGCCCTTGTGCTGCCAGCACAGCTGGCGGGCCAGCCGCCCACGTACATGCTCGACCAGGGTGGTCACCGAACTGGTGTGCGGCGCGGCCTCGGCCAGGCCTTCCAGAATGGCCCCCAGGTCGCGGATCGAGACCTTCTCGCGCAGCAGCGACTGGAGCACCCGTTGCAGGGTGGTGACGGTGACGACCGAGGGGATCAACTCGTCGACCAGCTTCTTCTCCTCGGTGCCCAGTTCCTTCAGCAGCTTCTGCACCTCTGCATAGGACAGCAGGTCGGCCATATTCTCCTTGAGGATTTCGGTCAGGTGGGTCGTCAGAACCGTCGAGGGGTCGACGATGGTGTAACCCCGGAACGTCGCCTCTTCGCGCAAGGATTCGTCGATCCAGGTGGCGGGCAGGCCGAAGGCGGGCTCGCGCGTGTGATCACCGGGCAGTTCGACCTGACGCCCCGCCGGGTCCATGGCCATCAGCGAGCCCAGACGCACCTCGCCGGTGCCGGCCTCCATCTCCTTGATGCGGATGGCATAGGATTGGGTGCCCAGCCGCATGTTGTCGAGGATGCGCACGGACGGCATGACGAAGCCATACTCCTGGGCCAGCGAGCGGCGCAGGGCCTTGACCTGATCGGTCAAGCGACGCCCCTCCAGATCGTTGATGAGCGACAGCAGCGAATAGCCCAGCTCGATCTTGACCTCGTCGATGGTCAGGGCAGTCCCGATGGGCTCCTCGACGTCTTCCCTGGGCTTGGCCGTCGCGGCGGCGATTTCGGCTTCTGTCGGCTGGGGCTTCAGCCGGTCGCGACCCAGCTTCCAGGCCATGAAGCCGGCCCCGGCGGCCAAGGCGAAGAAGGGGATGATCGGCATGCCGGGGATGACGCCGATCAGGGCCGAGGCCGCGGCCACGACCCCCAGGCTGACGGGGTTGGTCGCCAGTTGCCGGACCAGAGCCTTGTCCGCCGTGCCCTCGACGCCCGCCTTGGACACCAGAAAGCCCGCGGCGATGGAGATGATGATGGCCGGAACCTGGGTCACCAGACCGTCGCCGACCGTCAGCGACACATAGGTATTGGCCGCCTCGCCTATCGGCAGACCATGCTGGATCGTACCGATCAGTATGCCGCCGATGGCATTGATGAAGACGATGATCAGGCCCGCGACGGCGTCGCCGCGCACGAATTTGGACGCACCGTCCATGGCCCCGAAGAAGGTCGATTCCTGCTCCAGCTCCTTGCGGCGCAACTTGGCGGTTTCCTCGTCGATCAGTCCGCTCGACAGGTCGGCGTCGATGGCCATCTGCTTACCCGGCATGGAGTCCAGGGTGAAGCGGGCCGAGACCTCGGCGATCCGGGTCGAGCCCTTGGTGATAACGACGAAGTTCACCACCAGGATGATGGCGAAGATGATGATGCCGATGATGAAGCTGCCGCCCATCATCAGGGCGCCGAAGGCCTGAATCACCTGACCCGCCGCGCCGTGCCCCTCATGACCGTGCGTCAAGACCAGCCGGGTCGACGCAAGGTTCAGGCCCAGCCGGAACAGGGTCGAGACCAGCAGCACCGTCGGGAAGATGGCGAAGTCCAGCGGCCGCTTCATCATCACGGCGGTCATCAGGATCAGGACGGATGAGACCAGCGAGATCGCCAGCAGCAGGTCCAGCAGGAACTTCGGCACGGGAAGGATCAGCAGCAGGATGACGCCGATGACGCCCACCGCCATGCCGACCTCGCCCCGCGCGACCCAGCCCAGCATGTCCTTGCCGGTCGGCCGGGCCATGCCGTCCTTCATCATGCCTGTCGAGGCAGGGATGTCCGTCATGCGGTGTGGCCCAGAGTGGCCAGAGCCATGCGGGTAGCCTCTGCGATCACGGCGGCGTTCCGGGCGTCGGAGGTCTCGCGCGTCGCGTGATAATAGGCCGCGACCACGATGGGTTTGCCGCTGGGCGGATAGATCAGGCCGATGTCATTGGTCGGACCATAGCCGCCCGTGCCCGTCTTGTGAGCCACGCGCCAGCCGGAAGGAATGCCGCCCTTCAGTCGGTCCATGCCGGTCGGCGTGTCGGTCATCCAGCGCAGTAGCCGTGTTTGCGACTCTTCTGTCAGAGGCGAGGCCGGGTCGAGGAACAGCCGCTGCATGTTCGCCACCGACTGGGCCGGCGTGATCGTGTCCTTGTCGCCGTCCAGACGGTTCATCTCGGGCTCGAACCGGTCTGCCCGCGTGCTGGTGTCTCCGAAGCCGCGATAGAAGGCCTGCATGGGCTCGATGCCACCCATGGCTTTCAGCAGAATGTTGGCGGCGGGGTTATCGCTGACCTCGACCGTTCCCTTCATCAGTTGCTCGACCGTCAGGCGGCTGCCAACGGCGGGTTCGGTGACCGGCGCGTGACTGATCATGTCAGCGGAGGTGATCGGGATGGTGCGATTCAGCCGCTCCTGGCCCGCCTGCACCCGCATCAGTGTGGCGGCGGCCAGATACATCTTGAAGGTCGAGCAGTAGACGAACCGCTCGTCGCCGCGCCAGCCCAGGCTGCGGCCGGTCCCGGTGTCCAGCGCGACGAAGCCCAGGCGTCCGCCGTTGCGACGCTCGAGCGCCGACAGGTCGAAGGCCTGCATCGCCACGGCCGGGCGCGCTGGCTCATCCTGCGGCGCGGGCACCGTCGCTGGTGCTGGCGAACAGCCCATGACGCCCAGCGCGCCCAGGCTGGTCAGGACGCTTCTGCGGTCCATCGACAGGGTCATGCGATCAGGCCGCCGCGTAGCCGCCGGCCGCAATGCCGGACTGGGGCGCGGGGATGCTGGTGCCCTCGTCGGCATACTCGTTCAGCTTGTTGCGCAGGGTGCGGATCGAGATGCCCAGAATGGTGGCGGCATGGGTGCGATTGCCCAGGCAGTGCGACAGGGTATCCAGGATCAGCGTCTTCTCCATCTGCGCCACCGTTTGACCGACGTGGGCGCGGGTGACAGTGTCGGCGACCTGGGCGGCGCGTCCGGCGAAGCCTGCGTCCGGGGCCGCGCCGTGTGCGCCGGCGCTCAGCGGCTGACCGTCGGGCAGGCGAATGGCATCGACGTCGATCTCTGGCCCCACCGCCAACAGAACGGCGCGGTGCATGGCGTTTTCCAGCTCGCGCACATTGCCGTTCCAGCGGTGCGAGACCAACGCGCGGCGGGCGTCCGCCGACACCGGTCGCACCGGCACGCCATTGGCGGCGGCGTATTTCTTGACGAAGTGATCGGCCAGCACGGCGATGTCGCCGGGACGCTCACGCAGCGCGGGCAGGCGCAGGTTCACAACGTTCAGGCGGTACAGCAGGTCTTCGCGGAAACTGCCCTCGGCCACTGACTTGGCCAGGTCGCGGTTCGAGGTGGCGATGATGCGGATGTTGACGGGCACGGGCTTGGTCCCGCCGACGCGGTCGATCACCCGCTCCTGAATGGCGCGCAGCAGCTTGGCCTGAAGCCGGACGTCCATCTCGGAGATTTCGTCCAGCAGAAGGGTGCCGCCGTCGGCCTCCTCGAACTTGCCGATCCGGCGAGCCATGGCCCCGGTGAAGGCCCCCTTCTCGTGCCCGAACAGCTCGGATTCCAGCAGGTTGTCGGGGATGGCGGCGCAGTTGACGCTGATGAACGGCTTGTCCGCACGGCGCGAGTTGACGTGCATGTAGCGCGCCATGACTTCCTTGCCGACGCCGCTTTCGCCGGTAATCAGGATGGAGGCTTCGGACCGCGCTACCTGGTCGGCGAGGCCAATGACGGCCTTCATGGCCGGGTCAGCCGAGATCAGGGGCCGGTCGTCGTCGGCCACAGCGGACAGGACCGCCGCGATCAGCTCCGCATCCGGCGGCAGGGGGATGAACTCCTTGGCCCCTGCGCGGATTGCGTCGGCCGCTTCCTTGGCATCGGCATCGACGCCGCAGGCCACGACCGGCACATGGATGCGCTCGTTCTCGTTGGCCGCGATCAGGGCGGCGATGTCGACGCGGTAATCGACCATCAGCAAGTCTGCCCCCTGCCCGCGACGCAGCTGCTCGGTCGCCTGATCGCCGCGCTCGACGTGGCTGACCTTGGCCCCGTGCGCCATGGCCATCTTCACCGCCGTCGCCAGCTGTCCGCTGAGCCTGCCAACCACCAGAAGCCGCATGGGTCTTCTCCTTCACATCCAACGCACGATGGCCCGTATTCGGGGCCGGGGTTCAACGCCGTCAGGCGTTGCTGTCTTCGATCTTGATGATTTCCGTCATTGTCACGCCGAGACGATCCTCGACGACGACGACTTCGCCGCGCGCGACCAGCCGGTTGTTGACGAAGATGTCGATGGCCTCGCCGACCTTGCGGTCCAGCTCCAGCACCGAGCCGCGATTGAGCTTAAGCAGTTGCGCCACCGTCATGTGCGCCTTGCCCAGAACGGCCGAGATATTGACCGGCACGTCGAAGACCGGGGCCAGGTCGTGGGCCGTCTTGTCGGTCGCATCGTCGGTGACGGTGATCGCGGTGGAGTCGCCAAACTCCTCCAGAGCCATGGTGTCGGATGCCATTACGGCCTCCCTTCCATCGAGTTACGGGGGGTGAGGATGTCGGCGTGGCCCGCATCGGCAGCGAGCGCCGAGCTCAGGGCTTCGGTCATGCGGGCGAAGGTGGCGTCGATGTCGAACTCGGCCCGGCCGTCGGCCCATTCCAGCTGGAAGGCGGCGGGGGCCATGCCGGCCTCTTCACGGAAGGCGACGACGCCGGAAAAGCCCGCGTCGGCGCACAGCTGTTCGATTCGTGCGCGGGCCTGATCTGTCAGGTCGCCGGCGCGGATCACCAGACGCGGGGAAGCGTCGATCTCCTGGCCCAGAGCTTCCAGCGCGGCCTGGATCGGCGCGGCGGGATAGCGGTCCAGAGCGGCGGCACACACCACACGCGCCGCCGCCATGGCCAGGGCCGCGGACTGTTCGCGATGCGTCTGGGCGACCTGCGTCAGGGCCGGGGCTGAAGCGGCCAGCGCCTGGCCGATCGTCGACAGGGCCATGGCCTGCAGGCTCTCGATCTCGTCCATGGCGGTCTGCCGCGCCTCGGCACGGGCCTGGGCGACCAGGGCCTCGACTTCCGAGCCCGTCCAGGCGCGCTTGGCCGGGCGATAGGACGAGGCGCGCACGACATCGCCGAGCGAGTCGAACTCGGTGTCGAAAGAGAATGGGGTGCTGAGGGGTTGCGGGGTCATGTCAGTAGATCAACTCGTCGTCGCCGCCCTGGCCGACCAGCATGATGTCGCCCTTGGCCGCCAGATCCTTGGCCACCTGGACCATGGCCATCTGGGCGGTATCGACGTCCTTCAGACGGACCGGCCCCATGCCCTCCATGTCCTCGCGCATGATCTTGGCCGCACGTTCCGACATGTTGGAGAAGAACATCTCGCGCAGGGATTCCGACGCCCCCTTCAGAGCCAGGCCCAGCGAATCCTTCTCGACCGCCCGCAGCAGGGTCTGGACCCCGCCGGGATCCAGCTTGGACAGGTCCTCGAACACGAACATCAGGGCGCGGATACGCTCGGCCGCCTCGCGGTTGCGCTCCTCCAGCGCGCCGATGAAGCGGGCCTCGGTCTGGCGGTCAAAGCTGTTGAAGATGTCAGCCATCATCTCGTGGCTATCGCGCTTCGACGTACGCGCCAGGTTGGACATGAACTCGTTGCGCAGGGTCTGTTCGATCTTATCCAGAATTTCGCGCTGCACCGGCTCCATGCGCAGCATCCGCTGGACGCACTCCAGGGCGAAGTCTTCGGGCAGGCTGGTCAGGACGCGGGCCGCATGGTCCGGCTTGATCTTGGACAGGACGACGGCGACCGTCTGGGGGTATTCGTTCTTCAGATAGTTGGCGAGGACCGCCTCGTTCACATTGCCCAGCTTGTCCCACATGGTGCGACCGGCGGGACCGCGGATCTCCTCCATCAGGCCTTCGACACGATCGCCGGACATGAAGGAGGCCAGCAGCTTCTGGGTCTGTTCGAAACTGCCCATGACCGAGCCTGAACCGCTCATCCCGGCCACGAATTCGATCAGCAGTTCCTCGACCACGGCGGCGGTGACGGTGCCGAGCCCCGCCATGGCCTGGGAGATTTCCTTGATCTCCTCATCGTCCAAGCTCTGCCACAGTCGGGTGTGCTCCTCACCCAGCGACAGCAGGATGACGGCGGCCTTTTCAGGCCCCGTCAGCTTCTTGGCGTCCTCGACGGCGGCCTTCTTGTTGACGAGCCGGGCCGCCATCAGCCTTCATGCACCCAGGAGCGCAGGATGGAGGTCGATTCCTCCGGATGCTTCTCCACGAACTCGGCGACCTTCTTGATCGAGGAGGCCTTCACCTGACCCTCGATGCGGGCGATGTCGAGCCGGTCATCCATGTCCGACCGCGGCAGGAACTGCTGGCCCGGATCGGCGGCGCCGTTGACGATCGAGGTCTGCAGGCTGGTCACCGGCACGCCCCCGGCACCGGCCAGTTGCGGGCCACCCACGCCGCCACCCGTCGCCGTCTTCAGCAATGGGCGCAGCACGAAGAAGATCAGCAGCAGACCCGTGATCAGCAGCACCAGCAGCTCGACACCGCGCATGATGTCGTCCTTGGTGAAGCTGAACAACGAAGACCCCGCCTCCTCGCCACCAACGGCCGCAGCATCTCGGTTGAAGCGGACGGCCGTGACCTGGACGATGTCGCCCCGCTCGGCATTGAAGCCCACCGCCGCCTTGACCAGGGCCTCGATCTTGGCGCGGTCCTCTTCGGAGACGGGTGCATAGGTCGGCTCGCCGTCGCCGCTGGCCGGGGGCGTATATTTGCCGTCGACAGCCACGGCGACGGCCAGCTTCTTGACCTCGCCAGCCTCTTTCACCGTCGTGGTGGTGGTGTTGGAGATTTCGTAGTTGGTGGTCTCGGTGTTCTGGGTGTCGGTCGACCCGATGGGCGTGACGTTTGGGGCCTGGCCACCGGGGATGTTGTTCGTCGCGGTCGCCCCGCCGTCGGCCTGGCCGGTCGTGTCCTGGCTTTCCGAGCCGTTGACGGACGTGGAGCGGACGACCTGGCCGTCGGGGTCATAGACCTGCTGCTGGGTGGTCGAGCGGCTGTGGTCGATGTCGGCGGTGACCTGGACGCGGGCAGCCCCGACGCCGACGACGCCCTCGACGATGTCCTTGATGCGGGCCTGAAGCTGGGCCTCGGTCGAGCTCTTGGCCTCTTCGGCGGAGGCGGCGCTGAAGCCGCCTGCGTCCGCGCCCGCCGCCAGCGTGCGGTTGGAGGTGTCGGTCAGGGTGACCCGCTCGGGCTTCATATTGGTGACCGAGGAGGCCACCACATTGCGGATGGCCTGGACCTGGGCGCCGGACAGTTGGCCACCGCTGACGCCGACGACCACCGAGGCGGTGGGCTCGGCCGTCGAGGCCTGGAACAGCTGGCGCGGCGGCAGGGCGATCATGACGCGGGCCGAGGTGATGCCCCGCAGGCTCATGATCGTGCGGGCCAGTTCGCCTTCCAGCGCGCGCTTTTCGTTGAGGTTCTGCTGGAACTCGGTCTGGCCCAGGACCGACTGGTCATCGAAGATTTCGTAGCCGACGCTGCCGGACGTCACCAGGCCCTTGCCGGCCACCAGCATGCGGGCCTCGCCCACCTGATCGCGGCTGACGAAGATGGTCGATCCGTCACCACGCGACGAGTATTTGATCCCGGCGCCGTCCAGAGCCGTGGTGATCTCCGAGGCTTCGCGCAGGTCCAGGTTGGAGTACAGCAGGGCGTCCGGGGCCTGGCCCACGCGCATCATCAGATAGACCAGCGCGACCGCGACGCCGGCACCCACGCCCAGCAGCACGGCCAGCTTGCCGACCCCGAACCTCTGCAATGCCGACGAAAAGCCGCCCACTCAAACCGCCTAAGTTAAAACGGGCCCACCCCGACGCGCGAACCGAACAGGTCGCTAGGCAGAAACTGCCGCCTGCGTGGTAAACGGGGAGTTAAGTTCCGTTACGATCAGCGTTTCTTGCGCTTGTTCATCACGAAGCCGATGACCTTGGCGGCCGCCTCGAAATGCTCGCGCGGGATGGTTTCGTCGACATCCACGGCGGCATAGAGGGCGCGGGCCAGGGGCACATTCTCCACGATCGGCACTGCGTGCTCGCGTGCGACCTCGCGGATGCGCAGGGCGACGGCGTCCACGCCCTTGGCGACGCAGACCGGGGCCGCGTCGCCCGCCTCGTAGCGCAGGGCGACGGAGAAGTGCGTCGGGTTGGTGACGATGACCGTGGCGGTGGGCACCGCCTGCATCATCCGCTGGCGGCTGCGCTGGGCCCGGATCTGCTTCAGCTTGGCCTTGACGTGAGGATCGCCCTCGGACTGTTTGTAGTCCTCCTTGAGCTCTTCCTTGGTCATCTTCATCCGCTCGGCGAAGCGGTATTTCTGCCAGAGGAAGTCCACGCCTGCGGTGAAGCTGAGGAAGACCAGGGCCGAGACCATCAGGCTGATCGCCAGGTCGCGCGTGAACGGCAGGATCATCGCCGGCGACATGGCCGCCATATTGGCCAGCTCGTTCGCGTGCGGCTTCAGCACAAGCCAGCAGACCACACAGACGGCCAGCAGCTTGAGGAAGGTCTTGATGAACTGGACCAGTCCGTCGGGGCCGAAGATGCGCTTGAACCCGGCCATGGGGTTCACCTTGGACCAGTCGGGTTTCAGCTTCTCGCCCGTGAACAGGATCCCGGACTGAGCCAGGTTGCCGCCCACCCCGCCCAGGATGGTGGCCAGCATGACCGCGCCCAGGAAGGGGGTGATGGCCCACAGAGCGATGCCGCCGATCTCGACCCCAGCCCCCGTATTCAGCCCGCCCATCATCGTGTGGGGGGCAGCGATGAAGGGCAGGAACTGCTCGGCCATGGAGGTGGCGAACCAGCCCCCGGCCATCAGGATCACGGCGGCGGCACCAGCCAGGGACAGGGCGGAGGCGACATCGGGGGATTTGGCGACATCCCCCTTCTTGCGCGCCTCCTCGAGTTTTCGCGGAGTGGCGTCTTCTGTCTTGGACTCGGGATCGGCACCTTCAGCCACCGGCGCCTCCCGTGAACTGTCCGGCCAGGGCGCGGTAGCGATCGATGAAGATCGTGCCCACCACCCCCAGGCTCAAGGCGAAGACGGACAGCCCCAGGATGATGCTGAGCGGGGCCGCGGCGAAGAAGACCTGGAACTGGGGCATGACCCGCCCGACCAGTCCGGACGCCAGGTTGAAGATCAGGGCAAAGACCATGACCGGGGCCGCCAGTTGCACGCCCAGCAGGAAGCTTTCGCCCAGGGTCCGCACCGCCAGAGTGGCGAAGTCGCCGGTCGCCAGCGGCTGGACCGGGGCGATGAGCCGGTACGACCCGACCAGTCCGGCGATGAACAGGTGATGGGTATTGGTGGCGAACACCAGGGTCGTGCCCAGCAGCAGCAGAAAGGCCGAGATCGTCGTGCCCGGCTGGGCCTGCAACGGGTTGGCGGTCTGGGCGAAGCTGAGCGTGGTCTGCAGCGACACCACCTCCCCCGCCGTGGACAGGGACGTCAGGAAGATGCGCAGCATGGTCCCGATGGCCAGCCCCACCAGCACCTCGCGCAGCATCCAGCCGACGGTGGCGCCCAGGCTGGTCGGCAGGGCCGGCAGGCTGCCCGACACCACCGGCCACAGACACAGGGTGACGACCAGGGCCAGCGACAGGCGGATGCGCGGCGGCACATAGGATTCCCCGATGCCGGGCATCATCAGCAGGACCGCGCCGATCCGTGCGAAGATCAGCGCGCCCTGCCAGACCTGATCGGATGTGGCGTAGGGCTCCACTACATCCCGGCGATGCGCACGGCGATGGTGCGCATGAAGCCGCCCAGCAGCGCGCCCATCAGCGGCAGGAACAGCAGCAGGGAGACGAAGATGGCGATGATCTTGGGGGCATAGATCAGGGTCTGTTCCTGGATCTGGGTCAGGGCCTGGACCAGGCCGATGACCACGCCGACCACCAGGCCGACCAGCAGCACGGGCGCGCACAGCTGAATCGTCAGCCACAGGGCATCGCGCCCCACATCCAGAACTTCCGCCCCGTTCATCCCACGCTCCACAAACACGCGCCGGGAGATCCGCCGAAGCGGCCCCGCACTGGGCAAGGAATGCCGGGTCCATGGTTAATGCGGCGTTAGCGATGTCGCGTAAGGGGTTCAGTGTCTCCGGTTGTCGGCGGAAAAACCGGCCGTCAGAAAACGGCCACCAGGGCGTGACCGCCACGGGCTGTCCGGCCTCGATCCAGCGGGCCGCAGCGTCGATTTCATCCTGTCAAAGACCCGTGGGCGCGGCCAGACCAATGACGTCCCCCTCATCACATCTGGCGCGTGAGGACGGCGATGCAAGGGCCGGTTCACACCTGATTTCAGGGTCCAGTGTCTCCACTTTGACCGCAAAGGGACGGGACTATCAGGGTCGGGAGTACACTGCTTGAACTTGGTGTATCTGTGCCGCCCGATCCTTGGAGTGCGGCACAGATCGTTCTGCTGGGGGCCAAGCCCCTCTATTTCACGATTTGGAGGTTGACCTTCCTAGCAGGAGTCCGAGCACCGCTACCATCAATCGTCAGCATATTCGCCAAACCGAAAAGTAGCGCTTCTAGATCACTGATAGGAACGCCAGTTTCGCGAGATATATCGCCTTTGGTAATCCCGATGCGTCGCAAATGGTCAGTCGTCTCCTGCCAAATAAGAGACTGCTCACGGGCAATGCCTTTCGGTTCACTCTTGAGGTAACCACGACGCGAAAGCTCGACATACAGAGAGTTTCCTCGTGCCTCGCTGATAAGACCGATTTCGCGGACTCGATAAGCTAATGCAGCCGCCGCCACTCGCCACCGCGCTTTGTAGTGAATCAAATCGTCCACGCTGTATATAGCGGAAGTGATAACAGCCCTCAAATCTGCTTCCGGCATGAGGAAGCTACCAGCAAAGGCATTAGCTTCCTTTTCCACTGGGCTATTTTTCAGTACAGCTACCGAACCGCCATGCTTATGCATACACAAATGTGCAAGTTCATGGGCGGCATCAAATCGACTTCGCTCAGCCGACTTGAATCTATTCAAGAAGACGTACGGCCTATCATTCCGCCATACAGAAAATGCGTCAATGTCTTTAGTATTTTCCGCTAGAGAGAATACGCGTATTCCCTTGGCTTCCATCAAGTGGACCATGTTGGCAATCGGCTTATCGCCAAGACGCCAATGCTGACGGACGAGCTTTGCAGCGGTATCCGGAGCCAGACCCTCGGGGAATTCCGGTATGTCCAAATCAGGCAGCACGGCCTTTGTCGAAACCCAATCGTCAAACAGGTAGGCCATCGCGCCGGAAGCTAGGGCGGCTCCCATGATACGATCCGTTTTAGAAGCTAGGCCCCTAAAACTCGCGTTTTCTTGCCTCGGTCGGTCAATGTCTGGCCCCATGAAGAAAACCTCGGGGAACTCAAGCGCTGCCGCCAACTTCGTAATGTTGGAAGACAGCGGGTCCGTCTCGCCGCTTTCCCATCTCTGGATGGTGATTGGAGTTACGTCCAAACTCTCGGCCAGACTCCTCTTGCTCATCGCGCGCCGTTCGCGTGCGATGCTGAGCCTCTGGGGATTGAACATGCTTAACTCTTGAAAGTAACTTGAGGTCTGTCGACCTCCGCAAAGTCCTCTATAATTGGTGCCTTGCGACGCAAGCCATCTTTGTCACCAGGGCGACAAATAATAATCCGCTCTGAAAACGAACTGAAAATCCCAGCGGTCATGCCATCAGGCCTCGAGACTTCTGCCGAAACATATTCTTCACCTGCAAAGGTGCAAAAATACCAGTGATCATAGAGCGTTATCGGATCTGGCACACTGTCCTGTAACTCCGCAAAAAGCAGAGCTTCGCGGTTCCGAAAATTTCGCTCGACCACACGCTCTGACGCGGTGCCCTTCTCAGCCACATTCTTGGGCAGCTTGCCGGGCATCCCAGTAGCTGCATCGGTATTCACGACGACCAGCTTCACCCGCAGCTCGTCGTTTCTGATCCCCTCGATCTGCTCCTGCGCGCATGGCACCCACCCCAACTCTTTGAGCGCAGGTTCGTCACGAAGGTGGCGGATCAGCCACCGACGCATCTCATTGCCGCCTGTACCGGCCGGGTCGCTTGCTGTCACATTGCTCCGCTCACCGACCGCCCTATCAAGGGCGTCCATCAGAATGTCCTTTGGAAGCCTTAGCTGCGTCAATCGCGGCAGCACCTCAAAGTCTTCAACCATGTCGCCCTCACGTTGCGAATCTCACGATTAATAAATAGTCGGAAAAGAAACGTTTCGCAAGTGCGGGTCGTCCTTCTGCCCGTCGCAACGGCTTTCGCGATCGCAACGCCCCTACAAGCTTGCCCACACATGGCCCGCCCCTTGCGCCGCCCCGGTCCAAGGAGGCTTCGGCAATGGCCTGGACCGCGATTTCGACCCAGAATGAGACACCGCCCATCGTGCGTGGGGGGTGGCTGGATGCGTTGCGTTTCATTGTGGCCAGTCTGATCATCCTGCATCACTTCCAGGGCGCGGGGCCGGTGCATCTGGCGGATGGCGTGCATCCCGTGTTCGAGCGGGGCGGATTCCTGCTGACCAACTTCTTTCTGATCGACAGCGGCTATGTGCTGATGCGGGTTTACGGCGCGTCGGTGGCACGGGGATCGCTGTCTGCGACGGACTTCTTTCTGAAGCGGTTCCTGCGGGTCTATCCGGCGCATCTGATGATGGGGCTGGGGCTGGTCGCCCTGATCCTGATCAGCGGAGCGATGGGCATCGCGCCGCGCGCACCGGAGTGGTTCCGCTGGGACCAGTTGCCGGCCCAGCTGACCCTGACCCAGGCGTTCGGCGTGCCCGGCGGCCTGGGGTGGAATGCGCCCAGCTGGTCGATCTCGGCCCTGATCGGCTGTTATCTTTGCTTTCCGTGGATCCTGCGTGGCCTGACGAAGCTGGGGCCGTGGAGCACGCTGGCGCTGGGGGTCGGGCTGTATCTGGTGGTCAACCAGATGACCTGGAGCCTGCTGGGTTATCCCGTCTATCAGATGCCGATGGGCTATGGCTTCATCCGCGCCCTGCCGCTGTTCTTCCTCGGTATGGCCCTGGCCTGGTTCGCGCAGAAGGTCTGGATCGCGCCGCGTCTGGCGGGATGGGTCGGGGTGGGGGCCGCGCTGGCGCTGGCCTTCGTCCAGTATTTCGACAAGCACGCCCTGGTGTCGCTGGTCTGTATCTCGCTGATCATACTGGCGGCAGGTGCCATTCCGACGCCGCGCCCGTCGAAATGGGTCGAGAAGGCCGCCCAGGTCTCCTTCTCCATGTTCATCACCAATGAGGTGGTTCGCATCGCCTGGTTCGGCGTGGCCAACGTCCTGATCGCGCGGTTCGCCCTGCCCGTCGCGGTGCAGTGGGGGATTTGGGTGGCGGGCGTGGCGGCGGCATTCGCCTTTGCCTTCCTGTTCCACTTCGTCATCGACACGCCGATCCAGACGCGCATCCGGACTTGGCTGAAGCGCCGGACCGGACGGCGGCTGGAGACGCGTCAGCCGGTGGTGTCGCTGGAGGGTTAGAGAAACGGCGGGCGTCATCGCAGCGTCACCGCCCGCCCCTACCCTTGGCGGATGATCCGGCTCATTCTGGCGACCCTCCTTCTGCTGATCGGAAGCCCGGCCCTGGCCCAATCCCCCCTGATTATCGCCCATCGCGGCGCGTCCGGAGAGCGACCAGAGCATACGCGCATGGCCTATGAGCGGGCCATCGAACAGGGGGCGGACATGATCGAGCCGGACCTGGTCATGAGCCGCGACGGCGTCCTGATCGTGCGGCACGAGAACGAGATCGGCGGCACCACCGACGTGGCGTATCGGCCGGAGTTCGCGGACCGGCGCACGACGAAGATCATCGACGGCCAGAGCGTCACCGGCTGGTTCACCGAGGACTTCACCTGGGTGGAACTACAGACGCTGTTCGCGCGCGAGCGTCTGCCCGACCTGCGGCCCGCCAACACCGCCTTCGATGACCGCGAGCCGATCCTGAGTTTTGAACAGGTGCTCGACATCGCGCACGACGCCTCGGCACGCACCGGCCGGACCATCGGCGTGGTGCCGGAGCTGAAACATCCATCGTATTTTGCCGGCGTCGGCCTGCCGATGGAGGAGGCTTTCGTCACGGTTCTGGAACGGCACGGCCTGACGGGCGCGGAGGCCCCGGTCATCGTTCAGTGTTTCGAGGTCGGCACCCTGCACAGGCTCGACGCGGGGATCGACACGCCGCTGCTCCAGTTGATCGCCGCCGAGGGTGGTCCCGCCGACGACCTCGCCGCATCCTATGCCGCCATGATCACGCCCCAGGCGCTGGCCCAGATCGCCACCTATGCGGAGTGGATCGGGGTCGATACCGCGCTGATCGAGCTAGAGCCCGGAGCGCCGACAACGTTGATAACTGATGCCCAGGCGGCAGGGCTAAAGGTCGCGGCCTGGACCTTCCGCGCAGAGAATGCCTTCCTGCTGCCCGGCGACCGGATCGGCGGCGACCCGGCGGCGCATGGTCGGCTGCGCGAGCGGCTGGCGCGGTTCGCGGGGTATGGGCTGGATGCGGCGTTTATGGATCAGCCGGGTAGGTTCTAGGGGTTAGGGATTAGGTTCTAGGGACGTCACTCGAGCATGCAGCTTTTCCCTGGAACCTAGCCCCTGAAACCTAGAACCTTCTGCGGCCGCGTCACCAACCATATCCCCACACAGACCAGCACCAGCGCCGCCGCATAGGTCCAGCGCATCACGCTCTCCCCCAGGAACAGGCTGGACAGGGCTACGCCGAAGACCGGAACCAGGAAGTTGAACGCGGCCAGCATGCCCACGGGATTGTGCTTCAGCAGCAGGCTCCAGGTCGCAAAGGCGAAGGCCGACAGCAGCGCCATATAAAGCAGCAGCGCGCCTGACCCGAGGTCGAACGCCCCCAGATGCCCGCCGCCGATCAGGCCGATCGCCACCAGCACCGCCCCGCCCAGCGCCAGCTGCCAGCCGGTCATGACCATGGGGTCCAGATCCCGCGAGATGCGCTTGCCATAGATGGACCCAGCGGCCAGCACGAAGGCGGCGCCGATGATGAAGCCCTCGCCCAGCGGGGTGACGTCCAGGCCGAACCCACCCCGCCCCAGATTGACCACCAGCACGCCCAGGAAACCGACGATACAGCCCCAGACCTTGCGGTGGCTCAGCCGGTCGTTGGTGTAGATGAAATGGGCCAGCACCACGCTGAAGAAGGTGCCCGTCGCATTCAGGATCGACGCCTTGACCCCCGTCACATGCGCCAGGCCGATGTAGAAGAAGACGTATTGCAGCGTGGTCTGGAACAGGCCCAGCAGGACCAGCTGGCGCGCCTGCGAGCCTGTCACCTTCAGGATCGGCTTCTTCATCGCCACGGTGACGCCCAGCAGGATCACGCCCGCCAGCAGGAACCGCCAGCCCGCGAACAGCAGCTGGCTGGCCATGTCCGCCGGCGCGATATCCAGCATCGCATAGCCCGCCTTCACCGCCGGATAGGCACTACCCCACAGCAGGCAGCACAGCGTCGCCAGGGCAAAGACCGACGCGCGGCGCGTGAGCAGGGGGTGGGTCATGAGGGGGCTGTAACGCCTTCCCTCTCCCATTGGGAGAGGGCTTGAGCGTCCAGGAGCGAAGCGATTGGCGACGCGAAAGGGTGAGGGTCGGATTTGTCATTCGGCGTGAGCCGTATCACTGACCTGCGGGCGGCTTGCGCCGACGCATATAGCCGACCCTCATCCGACGGAGCTCCGCCCCGCCACCTTCTCCCAACGGGAGAAGGAACTAGCCTGCGATCTGTCCGAAATCGGCGACCCGGCCCATGACGTCGCGCACCTGGCCCAGCAGCTTCAGGCGGTTGTCCCGCTCCTCGGCCACGTCGGAGTTGACCAGCACGTTGTCGAAGAAGGCGTCGACCGGGCCGCGCAGGCCCGCCAGCGCGGTCATGGCGGCGGCGAAGTCCTCGTCTTCCAGCGCCGCATCCACCGCCGTGCCGACGGCCCCGACGGCAAAGGCCAGGGCGACCTCCTCCTCGGGCTGGCCGGGCAGGCCGGTCTGGACCATGCCGGTGGGAACGTCGCCTTTCTTGGCCTCGGCCCGCAGGATGTTCGACGCCCGCTTGTAGCCCGCCAGCAGATTGGCCCCGTCATCGGTGCTCAGGAACCCGTCCAGCGCCTCGACGCGCCGCACGATGCGGACGAGGTCGTCGTCGCCCAGCGCAAAGACGGCATCCACGAGATCGTGGCGCTTGCCCTGGTCGCGGAGGAGGACCTTCAGGCGGTCGGCGAAGAAGGCGAGGAGGTCCAGAGCGACCGCCTCAATCCGCCGCGAACTCGGCCGCTGCGGCTGGCCATCATCTGTTACGAGATCGATCTCTTTCGAGAAACCATCCTGACGATCCCTGAAGCCTGAACGGTCGTAGAGGAAAGCGCCGCTCTGACGGAGAACAGACTTCAACGGAGCCCGGAGCTCGTTCTCCAGCACCAGCCGGATCATCCCCAGCGCCGCCCGCCTCAGCGCGAACGGGTCCTTCGACCCCGTGGGCTTTTCGTCGATGGCGAAGAAGCCGACCAGAGTGTCCAGCTTGTCGGCCAGGGCGACCGCCACGGTCAGTGGTGCGGTCGGCACGGTGTCGGCGGGGCCTTGTGGCTTGTAGTGATCGCGGATGGCGTCGGCCAAGGCAAAGCCGCTCGTTTCCTTACTGCTCCCTTCCCCCTTGATGGGGGAAGGGCCGGGGTTGGGGGTGACAGTCTGTCCGGATGAAGCGCCGTCAGAGCCGTCTGCTCCGACCGCCTTCACCCCCATCCCAACCCTTCCCCCATCAAGGGGGAAGGGCTCTAGCGCGCGAGCATAGTACCCGCCCATCACGCCCTGCAGTTCAGGGAACTCGCCGACCATGCCGCTGGCCAGATCGGCCTTGGCCAGGCGGGCGGCGGCTTCGGCCTGATCGGGGTCGGCACCCACCAGCGGCGCGATCTCGCGGGCCAGGGCGGCGATGCGCTCGACCCGGTCGTGCAGCGTGCCCAGCTTGGCATGGAAGGTGACGCCCTTCAGCTTGTCGTTCCAGGCGTCGAACCCGACCTTCAGGTCCTCGTCCCAGAAGAAACGGGCGTCGTTCAGGCGCGCGCTCAGGACCCGGCTGTTGCCGGCGGCCAGGGCCTGACCGCCATCGGACGCCTCGACATTGGCGACGACCAGGAAATTGGGGGCGAGCGTCCGTGCGGTCCTGCCCCCCTCCCCGCCTTCGGCGGTACTCCCCCCAGAAGGGGGGAGAGACACCGCGAAATACTTCTGGTGCACCTTCATCGACAGGCGCACCACCTCGGGCGGCAGGTCCAGGAACTGCGGGTCCATGTCGCCCAGGATCGGCGTCGGCCATTCGGCCAGCCCCGCCACCTCGTCCAGCAGGCCGTCGTCATCGACCAGCGCCAGCCCGCGCGCGGCGCAGGCGGCCTTGGCCCCGTCGAGTATGCGCAGCTTGCGGTCGGCCACGTCCAGCAGCACAAACTCGCGCTCCAGCTTCGCCCGATAGTCAGCGAAGTCCTTGACCGTGAACGGCTGGCCGGAGCCCAGGAAGCGGTGGCCCTCGGTCGTGTCGCCCGATGTGATCCCGTCGATCTCGAACGGCACCACCGCCCCGTCGAACAGGGCGACGATCCGCTTCAGCGGTCGCACCCAGCGCAGGGTGCCGGAGCCCCAGCGCATCGACTTGGGCCAGGGGAAGCCGCGCACGATCTGGTCGACCATGTCGGGGATGATGGCCGTCGTCGCCTGCCCCGTGGACGACAGAACGCCGAACCAGACGCCGTCGCGCTCGGTCAGTTGATCCGTCGTCAGGCCGGTCTTGCGCAGGAAGCCGTCCAGCGCCTGATCCGGCGCCGAGGTGCGCGGGCCCTTGACCTCTTCGGACCGGTCCGGCGTCGCCGACGGCAGCCCCTCGACCACCAGCGTCAGCCGCCGCGGGCCGGCATAGGTGGTCAGGGCCTCATAGCTAAGGCCCGCCGCCTTCAGCCGCTCGGCCGCCATCCGCTCCAGATCACGCGCCGCCCCCGCCTGCATGCGCGCGGGGATTTCTTCGGAGAACAGTTCGATGAGAAGTTGGGGCATCAGTTTTCGTCGTCTCGGACCCACTGATCGCGGGCGCGGAAAAGAGCCCTTCCCCCTTGATGGGGGAAGGGTTGGGATGGGGGTGACGCTATGTCCGTTTTGATCGCCGCCAGCACGGCCTCGCGGTCCTCGACGGTCTGGCGGGCGGTGAAGCGGCGGACGCGGAAACCTTGGCTTTCCAGCCAGCCGGTGCGCTGGGCGTCATAGGCGATCGCTTCGGGCGTCTGGTGATGCGGGCCATCAACTTCAATGATCAGACGGCTGTCGTGGTGCACGAAATCGACGATGAACCGGCCAATCGGGGCCTGACGCCGGATGTTCAGCTTCAGTTTGCGCAGGTCTGCCCAGAGGACCTTTTCGGGAAAGGTCTGTTCGCGGCGCAGGCGACGGGCACGACCGAAGGCACCGGTCAGATGGGCGGGTTTGCCTGACACACTGTCACCCCCATCCCCAACCCTTCCCCCATCAAGGGGGAAGGGAGTCTGATCGTGCTCTACGATCAAGCCCGCGCCCTTTCCTGCTCGACCCATTCGGTCGCACAGGCCTTACACAGGTCCCGGATCCGTCCGATGTAGCTCTGGCGTTCGGCCACGGCGATGGCACCGCGGGCGTCCATCAGGTTGAACAGGTGCGACGCCTTCAGCACCTGGTCATAGGCAGGAAGGACCAGCGCCTGATCCTGCGGCCCCTTCATCTCGAGGAAGCGCGAGACCTCGGCCACCATGTCCTCGAACCGGCGTTTCAGGCCGTCGACGTCATAGCCGTGGAAGTTGGCTTCCGACTGCTGGCGCTCGTTCTCCAGGAAGATCTCGCCGTAGGTCAGGCCCTCCTTGGTGAACTTCAGATCATAGACGTTGTCCACGCCCTGGACGTACATGGCCAGACGCTCCAGCCCGTAGGTCAGCTCCCCCGAGACGACGTCGACCTCGATGCCGCCGACGCCCTGGAAATAGGTGAACTGCGTCACCTCCATGCCGTCGCACCAGACCTCCCAGCCCAGGCCCCAGGCCCCGACGGTGGGGTTCTCCCAGTCGTCCTCGACGAAGCGGATGTCGTGCAGTTTCGGATCGATGCCGATGGCGGCCAGCGAGCCGAGATAGAGTTCCTGGAGGTTGTCCGGATTGGGCTTCAGGATGACCTGATACTGATAATAGTGCTGCAGCCGGTTGGGGTTTTCGCCGTAGCGACCGTCGCCGGGGCGGCGGCTGGGCTGGACATAGGCGGCCTTCCACGGGCGGGGGCCGAGCGCACGCAGAACCGTCGCCGGATGCAGGGTGCCGGCCCCGACCTCGATGTCATAGGGCTGCAGGATCGCGCAGCCCTGATCGCCCCAGTATTTGTGGAGGGTCAGGATCAGGTCCTGGAAGGCGAGAGGTTCAGTGGTCACGGGTGGCTGTTCGCAGTCGCAAAATGAGAGGCGCGGACCCTAGACGGGGAAGGTGCAACGGGGAAGCCCTCCCCCTTCGAGCAGGAAGGGAGTCTTAAGGCGATTGGCATAGACCCCTGCCCATGAAGGCCATCGACCAGATGCGGCGCAGGGCCGCCCGCTATCTCGATATCGACGCCGTGACCATCGCGCCGGCGCGGGGCGTCTTCTCGCTGAGCTTCGACGACATTCCCGAGACGGCCTGGACCGAAGCCGGGCCCATCCTGGCCGAGCATGGGGTTCTGGCGACCTACTATGTCTGCGGCGGGCTGGAGAGCGGCTGGAACATGGAGCGGCCGCAGTTTCGCACCGAACATCTGCAGGCCCTGCATGCGGCGGGACATGAGGTCGGGTGCCATACCTTTGGTCACACCAGCGTGCTGCGCATGGACGCCGAGGCGATGCGGCTGAGCCTGAACGCCAATGCCGCCTGGGTGGCCGCGCGGCTGGACGGCCACCGCATGACGACCTTCGCCTATCCGTTCGGGGATGCGACGCTTCAGGCCAAGCAGATCATCCGAAGCCGCTTCACCCTGGGGCGCGGGGTGCGTGACGGGGTCAATGCGGGCCGCGAGGACCGGGGTTTGATCAAGTCCATCGGTCTGGAGAGCCGCCGCCTGCCCCACTATAATCTGGAGGCGATGATGGCCGAGGCGGCGTCATCGAACGGCTGGCTGACCGCCTATGGCCACGACGTGTCGGACCGACCCACGGACTATGGCTGCACGCCGGATGATCTGGATCGCGTGCTGCGCGCGGCCAAAAGCGCGGGGCTGGAAATCCTGCCGATCGGTCAGGCCTGGGCGAAACTGGCGGTCTAGGTCGTGATCACCCGGGCCTCGATGCCCGCCGTGGCCAGATCGGCCAGCAGGCTGTTGACCGCCAATTCGACCGCTGCCGCGTCCCGGCCGCGGATGACCAGATTGGTCCCGATCTCTCCGACCGAACCGTGGCCGAACGGATAGCTGCCGTAGCTGAGCTCCCGATTGGCCCTGGCCGCCGCGCCCAGCATGTCCGCGATCGTCCCCTCGCCCACGCCCGACACCCGCACCGTCCGCGCATGCACGACCGCCCCGGTGCGTAGGCGCGGAGCAACATCCTCCAGCATGGCCGTCATGATCTTGGGCACCCCCGCCATGACGAAGACATTGCCGATCTGGAAGCCGGGCGCATCCGTGACCGGATTGGCGATCAGGCTGCCGCCCTCCGGCACCCGCGCCATCCGGCGTCGCGCCGCATTGAACTCGCCCGGCCCATAGCGTTTCTCCAGGATTGCCACCGCATCCGGATGTTCCGGCAGGGTTACGCCAAAGGCACTGGCCACGGCATCGGCGGTGATGTCGTCATGCGTCGGCCCGATGCCGCCGGTGGTGAAGACGTAGTCGTGGGTGTTCCTGAGCGCATTCAGGCTGTCGACGATCTGCTCTGTCCGGTCTCCGACCGTCCGCGCCTCCATCAGGTCGATGCCCAGCGCCCCGAGAAACCGGGCGATGGTGTTCAGATTGGTATCCTGTGTCCGGCCGGAAAGGACCTCGTCACCGATGATCAGGACGGCGGCGGTGGGGGTTGGGGTGCTCATAGGGTGCAGATAGGCGCATCCGGCACTCACGTCATCGTCTCGCCTTGAGCATCTGTGCTATGCTCCCCACCTGATCGCCGACCCCGCCTGAAAGCCTGCACGCATGTACGAGACCCCCGAACTGGACGAGGACGCCTTCGTCCGCACCCACGAGATCCGTGTCCATCAGGACGAGGAGGCGTGGGAGGGCATGCGCGCGGCCGGAAAACTGGTGGCCCAGGCGCTGGACATGATCACCGAGTTCGCGGTGCCTGGCGTGACGACGCAGGAGATCGACGACCGCATCCGCACCTTCACCCTGGACCACGGGGCCCTGCCCGCCTGCCTGGGCTACAAGGGCTATGAGAAGACGGTCTGCACCTCAATCAACCACGTCGTCTGTCACGGCATCCCCGGCGACCGCGTGCTGAAGGACGGCGACATCGTCAACATCGATCACACCGTCATCGTCGACGGCTGGCATGGCGACTCGAGCCGCATGTATCCGATCGGCGAGATCAACGCCCGGGCGCGCAAGCTGATCGACGTCACCTACGATTCGCTGGACGCCGGCCTGGCCATGATCAAGCCGGGCAACACGTTCGGCGACATCGGCTATGCGATCCAGCAGGTGGTCGAGGCCAATCGCATGTCGGTCGTGCGCGACTTCTGCGGCCACGGCATCGGCCGGCTGTTCCACGACAGCCCCAACGTCCTGCACTATGGCCGCCGGGGCGAGGGCGCGGTGCTGAAGAAGGGCATGTTCTTCACCGTCGAGCCGATGGTGAACCTGGGCAAGCCGCATGTGAAGGTGCTGTCCGACGGCTGGACCGCCGTGACCCGCGACAAGTCCCTGTCGTCCCAGTGCGAGCACACCTGTGGCGTGACTGACGATGGCGTCGAACTGTTCAGCGCCAGCCCTGCGGGACTGTTCAGACCGAAATTCTAGGCCACCTTACCGGGATTTCATTTGATACCCGAGGCGCGGGTCTGCACCGTCTCCAATGCATTTGGAGGGTGAGGGCATGAAGCGGCTTCTGCTGACGGTGGGTATTCTTCTGGCACTGGCCACGCCCGTGTTCGCCCAAGACGAGCCCGCAACTGTCACCGACAATCCGGACATGGCGGCGATCTATGCGGCGGATCAGGCCGTGCGTCAGGACGTCGCCGCGATCCTGGCCGGCGGACGAGAGGCGGCGTTGCGCATCTACGCCGAGGACGCCGTGCGCCGCCAGCAGGTGAAGGCCCTGCTGGACGCGGGTGAACTGCGCACCGCGACAGACTTCTATTCGGCGGCCCTGGTCTATCAGCATGGCGATACGGCCGAGGACTATCTGATGGCCCACACCCTGGCGGTCGCGGCGCTGGGCGAGGGTTCGATCGAGTCGCCCTGGCTCGCGGCGGCGACGCTGGACCGTTACCTCCAGAAGATCGGCCAGCCGCAGATCTATGGCACCCAGACCATGGTAAAACGAGGAGAGCCGCCGACGCGCGAGCCCTTCGATCACGCCCTGATTCCGGACAGCATCCGAAGGGTTCTGGGCGTATCGACCCGCGCCGCCGAAGAGGCGCGTCAGGCGGCGCAGGCAGCAGCCGAAAGTCCTGCAACGCCGGAATAGCCTCGCCGGACTTGATTGCGCTAGGGTCAGGCTCTGAGCGGTAAAATGCCATGAGGGGCGCGTGACGGAACAGCCAGAAATCACTGCGCAAAAGGCGGCTGTGCCCCACCACACCGGCCACCGCGAACGCCTGCGCGAGCGGGCGCGGGGCGCCGGCATCCATCATCTGCCGGACTATGAGCTGCTGGAACTGTTCCTGTTCCGCAGTCAGCCGCAGGGGGACGTCAAGCCGATCGCCAAGGCGCTGCTGGCGCGGTTCGGTTCGCTGGCCGCGGTGCTGGCCGCGTCGGTCGAGGACCTGATGACGGTCAAGGCGGAGGACACCAAGGGCCGCACCAAAGGTATCGGTGCCGAGACGGCGCTGGACCTGGCCGCCCTGCACGAGGTTTCGCGCCGCGTCGCAAAGGAGGAGCCCGCCAAACGCACGGTAATCTCGTCCTGGTCGGCCCTGCTGGCCTATGTGCGGCTGTCGCTGCAGCATGAGCCGCGCGAGCAGTTCCGGGTGCTGTACCTGGATAACCGCAACCAGCTGATCCTGGATGAAATCCAGAACCGCGGCACGGTCGATCACGCCCCCGTCTATCCGCGCGAGGTGGTGCGCCGAGCGCTGGAGCTGTCGGCCAAGGCCATGATCATCGTGCACAACCACCCGTCGGGCGACCCCACGCCGTCGCGCCCCGACATCGACATGACCCGTCAGGTCATCGAGGCGGCGCGGTCGCTGAACATCGAGGTCCACGACCACCTGATCGTCGGCCGCGACGGTGTGGCAAGTTTCAAGCAACTGGGGTTGATGTGATGACGCCGTCTCGCCGCGCGGTTCTGGCCGCGACTCCCCTCGCCGCCCTGGCCACCACCGCCTCTGCCCAACCCGCCCCCGCCGTCATGATCTCCACCTGGGACTTCGGCGCGGCGGCCAATGCGGCGGGCGTGGCGCGGCGTCAGGCAGGTGGCTCGGCCCTGGACATGGTCGAGGCGGGAGGGCGCGTGGCCGAGGCGGACGAGAGCAATTCCTCAGTGGGCCTCGGCGGACTGCCGGACCGCGACGGTCGGGTGACGCTGGATGCCTGTATCATGGGCTGGAACGGGGACATCGGCGCGGTGTGCGCACTGGAGGATGTGGTCCACGCCGTCTCGGTCGCCCGCGCCGTCATGGAGAAGACGCCGCACACGATGCTGATCGGCGAAGGGGCGCGGGCTTTCGCCGTCGATCAGGGCTTTCCGACGCAGACCCTGCTGACCCCACGCGCCGAGGCCGCCTGGCGCGACTGGCTGAAGACCGCAGAATATGCGCCGCGCATCAACAGCGAGAACAGCGACTGGCGATCCATGCCGGGCGGCCCAGGCAACCACGACACCATCGGCCTGATCGCCATAGGGGCGGACGGGCATATGGGCGGCGCCTGCACCACCTCGGGCATGGCGTTCAAGATGCGGGGCCGGGTCGGTGACAGCCCCCTGATCGGCGCGGGCCTCTATGTCGATGACGAGGTCGGTGGGGCCACCGCCACCGGCGTGGGCGAGGATGTGGTCCGCGTGGCCGGCAGCCATGCCGTGGTCGAGGCCATGCGCCACGGCATGGACCCCACCGCCGCCTGTCGCAGCGTGATCGAACGTCTGGCCCGGCTGCGCGGCACCAAGGTCGCCGGATCGCAGGTCGCCCTGCTGGCCCTGGACAAGCAGGGCCGCGCCGGGGCGTTCGCCCTGCAACCCGGTTTCACCTATGCCGTCACCGCCGCCGACGGCACGACCCGGCTCGAGCGGGCCGGGGCGCTGTTCGCATGACGGTTCTGACCACCGACCGCCTGACGCTGACGCCGGTCCGCGCGGATGACTACGAGGACCTGTGCGCGCTGTGGGGCGATCCCGTTTTCGCGACCGCCATCGTTTCCGAAGCCATGACTCCCGAGGACGTCTGGTTCCGCCTGCTGCGAGACATCGGCCAATGGCAGGTTCTGGGATTTGGCAGCTGGACGATCCGCGAGACAGCCAGCGGCGACTACATCGGCGGTATCGCTGTGCTGGAACATCATCGCATGATGACCCCCGCCTTCGATGCGCCCGAGCTAGGCTGGGGCGTTGCGCCTCGGTTTCAAGGCAAGGGCCTGGCCCATGAGGCCCTGAGAGCCGTCCTGGACTGGTGCGACGGGACGCTGAAGGCACCGCGCACCGTCTGCATGATCGACCCCGACAATGCCTCGTCGCACGCCCTGGCCCGGCGCGTGGGCTACACCCGGTATGCCGAGACCCGGTACAAGGATGCGCCGGTCATATTGCTGGAGCGAAACAACGCTTCAGCGCCAGTGTCAGGCCCAGGGGTCGGGGATCGACGGTAAAACCGTGGCATGGTCAAGTATCGTAAACCCTGAATGATGGCCCGGCGCAGGGTCTGGCCTGGCTTCGCTGGTCTCGAACCCGATGGGGCCAGTCGCTATCGGCGAGGTCTGATTCGCCGGTTGGAAATGACCCCACGACGGATCGCTAGGCGTCACAAGAGCCAGGAAGTCGTCGTCCACGACACCAGGCAGGGTTTGGGGGCCGTCGGCGTCCTTGGCGACCGTGACCGCTGCCGCGACAACCACCAAAGGCTGAACGCTGCCGTCGGCATAGCTCAACTGCTCGATCCGGGTGATGAAGGTCGATCCGTCGCGCCCGGCGACGCCATCGACGATTCGCCAGCCGTCGCCTTCGGCTGCGATAGTGTAGTCCACTGCCAGCCCGCGCAGATAGAGGGTGTCAGTTCCTGCGCCCCCATCGATGATGTCGTTGCCGCCCATGCCGCGCAGCAGGTCGTCACCCGCCCCACCCGTGATCCGGTTGTTCAGCTCATTGCCCCAGCCGTTGAAGAAACCGGTGCCGATGTAGGTCAAGTTCTCGACATGTGCGGACAGCCTGTAGCTGCCGATGCGGGCCTGGACCGTGTCGATGCCCTGGCCCTCCAGCTCGACCACCGTATCGCTTGAATCGAGGATGAATACGTCGTTCCCCAGACCGCCGTAGATTTCATCCGGCGCGCCTAGTCCCCCGACGAAGGTGTCATTTCCGGCCAGTCCGATCAGCACGTCGCGCCCATTGCCGCCACGAATGACATTTGCACCGTCGTCGCCGATGATCAGGTCGTCGAATTCCGAGCCGGTGATGTTCTCGATCGAGACCAGAGTATCGCTGCCACCGTCGCCGTCACTGACGGTTTCGCCGCGATCCAACCTTGCCGTCACGCCGGCCACGGCCTGGCTGTAGTCGGCCGTGTCGAGACCCAGGCCACCGTCGATCAGGTCGTCTCCGCCCCGTCCGCGAAGCACGTCGTCGCCTGCGCCCCCGATCAGAACATTGTCAGACGCATTTCCGGTCCCGACGAAATTGCCGGTGCCCGTGAAGATCAACCGCTCCACATTGGCCCTTAGCGTATGCGACCCGATCCGCGCCTCGACCGTGTCGTAGCCGCCGCCCGCGAACTCGACCACGGTATCGGTTGACTCAAGGATATAGAGGTCGTCGCCCAGGCCGCCGTAGAGTTCGTCCGGCGCGCCGGACCCCCCGAAAATGACATCATTCTTGGCGGTTCCGACCAGCAGATCGCGCCCGAGGCTACCGAGGATGGGAGCCTGATCCGGCGATGCGACCTGACCGATCCGCCATGCCGCCACCGATGCATCCAGCGCAAGACGCTGAGCAGTTGTCAGGCCCATGTCGAGAGCCTGCTGGATGTTGAAGTTCAGCTGCTGAATATACTGCTCCGTGCCCGGCCCACCGTTCTGGGCCAGGGCGACACTGAGCCAATAATAGGCGTCTTGGGCGGACGCGGGCACACCCTCGCCCGCCAGATACCGACGACCCAGGGCGAACATGGCATCGGCATTGCCCAGCCAAGCGGCCGTCAGATAGGTCTCGACCGCCAGGGCCGCATCAGCCGGTCCGCCGTAGCCCCGCTCCTGAAGAATGGCGAGCTGGTACAACGCGCGGGCATTGGTCGGCAGCGTTTCCAGAATGGCACGGGCTTCTGCTGCATCCTTGTCCACGCCGTTGCCGGTCGCATACATGTCGGCCAGAGTAATGTCGGCCTCGGCCGAACGGCCGCGCGCCAGTTCCAGATATTGCGCGGCCAACTGAGCGTTCTGCGGAACATACAGGCCATAACGCAACCACTGGCCATAAAAGGTGGCCGCGTTCGCATCGCCTGCGTCGGCCAGCAGGATGATGCTGCGGACAAAGCCATCCATGTCGCCCTGGCCCAACAAAGCACCGGCCCCGGACAGATCCAGGCGATCCGGCTGCTGACCGGGCGGTAGAACGGTTAGGGTCACCGTTCGTGGCTCGCTGTCCAGCTGACCGTCGCTGACGACATAGCTGAAACTGGCCTGGCCGCTGAATCCGGCTTCGGGTGTGAAGATGTAGCGACCGTTGGCCGGATCGATCGTGACCGTGCCGTGGTCGGTCGCTCCTTCGACCACCCGATAGGTCAGTCGCTCATAGGCATCGACGTCCGTGCCGATCCGCAAGGCCGAGGCGAAAGGCGCGTCGGCCGAGATCTCGACAGATTCGTCCACCGTCGTGGCCGTCGGGCGGTCGTTGAGACTGCCGATATTGATGTAGGCCGTGCGCTCGGTCGTGTTGACACCATCCGTCACGACATAGCGGAAGGAGGCGGCTCCGCTGGCTCCGGAAGGACCTGAGGGGCTGCGAAAGTCCGCGTCCGGCGTGAAGACGAACGCCCCCGTCGCGGAATCAACGGTCACCGTGCCGTTTTGTGCGGAGCCCTCGACAAGGCTGAATGTCGCATTGTCCAGATCGACAACCCCGTCGCCGGGCAGGCTGCCCTCGACCGGCTGGTCTTCCAGGCCATTGAAGACATCGCGCGTGGCTGCGCCTGTATCGACCGGCGTTGCGGGCGTCTGGGTGCGCACGGTGATGTTGGCGATGTCCAGAAAACCGGTCGGGGCGTCGTCCGGCTCTTCGTTGATCATGACCAGATGCAGGGTGGCGTCGGTCTGGGCCAGGGTCTCGGCCAGGTCATAGGGTTGGTAGCGGTCGGCCCAGTCGCCCTGCTGGGTGTGGTTTTCACCGGCATAGGTCCAGTCGGCGGGGTCGTCGCTGAGGCGTACCGTGATCGTTCGCCATTCGCCTTCGACCAGTTGCGAGGTCATGTCGTTGGCGGTGTTGGCCCAGTTGTTGGCGACCAGGGGCACGTAGAAATTCCTGAACACCCCCTCTTCCGGCACATAGCGGCAGACCCAGACTATCAGCTGGGCCCCGTTGGCCTCGAAATCCGTCGCACGGATGGTGATCTCGAACTCGGCGTCGGTCAGATTCAGTACGCCCGGCGATCCCGGTGCCGGCAGGGACAGATGCGCCACCAGCCGCAGGGCCCCGATGCCGTCCAGATGATTGGGGTCCAGCAGGCCCGGCGCATTCAGCCGCGTGAAGGCCTCATGCTCGCCGCCCGCCTCGCGCACCACAGACGGTGCCATCCAAGTGTTCCAGGGCCCCATCCCTTGGTCGAAATCGAAGGAATAGACATAAGGCGGCGCGCCGTCGAAGCCGACCGGGCCAGGTGTCGGAGCCGGACTGGACATCGGTTCCTGGGTCTCCACCCCATTGATAGGTGCCGAGCCAGCTACATCTGCGCCGTCGTCCAGACCTGAATACATGCGGCGCTTTCCCTTTGGTCGATGGGTTTCAATTACGGCAAAATGGCAGGCTGGTACACAGTATCAGGTGCGGCTTTTTGCGCTTTGAGCGCTGAAATTCATCGGAAATCCGGCACAGGCCTTAACCTTTTGTTAGCCGCCGTTCGGATCGCCGGCCGATGGACCAGCCTCTGAAGACCCTCATCCGCCGTAGCCAGCCATTAAGGTTTACGCATTAGGGTGACAGGTGAATTCTGGAGCCGCTCTGCCCTATGCCCATGCCTGTCGAAGAGCTTCGCGGCCATCTGGTCGAGGCCTTTCCGGACGCCGAGATCGCCATCGACGATCTGGCGGGCGACGGCGACCACTACCGGGCGCGCATCGTTTCGACGGCCTTTGCCGGCCTGCCGCGCGTGCGCCAGCATCAGCTGGTCTATGCGGCCCTGAAGGGCAAGATGGGCGGCGAACTGCACGCTCTGGCGCTCGAAACCTCGACGCCTGCGGAGGTTTGAGCCATGCGTTACCGTCCCTTCGGCCAACATGGACAGGCGGTTTCGGCCGTGACTTTGGGCCTCAGCTCGCGCGACATCGCCCGGGGGCCGGAAGCGGCACGCGCGATCATCTATGCCGCGCTGGAGGCGGGCATCAACAGCTATCGCCTGCGCGACGCCAACCCCGTCCTGGCTGAAATCCTGGGCGACTCGCTCAAGGAGGTCGATCGCCGCCTGCTCCAGATTTCGCTGACGCTGGGGGCCGGAGACGGTCGCAAGGGCTCGGACCGCGACTTTTCTGCCGAGGGCATGACCGCCTGCATGGACCGGGCGCTGCACGCCTCCTCGCTGGGCTGGTTCGACCAGGCCTTGCTGGATCAGCCGATGCACGACGAACTGCCCCAGTCGTCGCTGAATGCGCTGAAGGCCCTGCGCGCCACCGACCGCGTGCGCCTGCTGGGCGTGGCCGGTGATGGCGAGGTCATGGACGCCTATGTCTCGACCGGAGCGTTCGACGTTCTGGTCACGCCCTATCACGTCAACTCGCCCTGGCAGGTCCGGTCGCGTCTGCGCGATGCACGCGAGAAAGACATGGCCGTCTTCGCCATCGGCTATTTCCCCGAGAGCCTCGACACGGCCAAGAAGGCGGAGACGATCCATGAGGAGCCGAAGAAGAAGGGCCTGTTCGGCTTTGGCAATTCAGGCGGCCGGGCCAAGTCCGATCCCCTGCGCGGGGCCGGCACCTTTGCCTTCCTGCATCGCACGCCCAACTGGACGGCCGAGGAAATCTGCCTGGCCTATGTGCTGACCGATCCCTCGATCTCCAGCGCGATGATCCATGCAGAGGATGTCGAGCGACTGAACCAGTTGGCCGCCATCCCGGACCGCGACCTGCCGCCTGGTCTGGCCGCGCAGATCGAGATGGCCCGCGTGGCCGGGGCGAAGTCCATCGCCGCCTGAGGCCTCTGTTCAATACCGCGTCATAACCGGGCCGTACCCTTGACCCTGGGGCATACGAACCCTAGCTGACGGCCTTCACGAAAGGCCCCTTCAGTGACCGATCAAGCCGTGGCTTCCGCCGACCCTATCCATGCCTTCATCACCGATGCGGTGCAGACCCATCCGGTTGTCCTGTTCATGAAGGGCACGCCGGACGCGCCGCGCTGTGGCTTCTCGTCGCTGGCGGTCCAGATCCTGGATCATATCGGCGCGCCGTTCGTCGGCGTGGACGTGCTTCAGGACGAGGGTCTGCGCGACGGCATCAAGAGCTTCAGCGACTGGCCGACCATCCCGCAGCTGTATGTGAAGGGCGAGTTCGTCGGCGGCTCCGACATCGTGCGCGAGATGTTCAATGCCGGAGAGCTTCAGGCCCTCATGGCCGAAAAGGGCGTGCCCATGGGTGAGGACGCCGACGCCTGATGGCCCGCCCGGTCCTGCAACCGCGCGAGGACCGCGAGATCTTCGTCGTCCCGCTGACCATTCGACCTGAGCACATCGACGAGAACGGCCACGTCAACAATGTCGTCTATGTCGGCTGGCTTCAGGATGCAGGCACGGCCCACTGGACCGCCCGCTTCGACGAGGCGACGCGGACGAAATGGTCCTGGGTCGGTGTCCGGCACGAGATCGACTATCTGCGCCCCCTGATGCCGGACGAAACCGGCGTCGTGGCCCGCACCTGGGTCGGTGATCCGCAGGGCCCACGCTTCAACCGCTATGTCCGCATTGAGAATGCCGAGGGCCAGGTCTGTGCCCAGGGCGTCTCCGAGTGGGTACTGGTCGATGCGCAGACCATGCGGCCGCACCGAATTCCGGCGGACATGCTGCCGGCGTTCCAAGCCCAATAGACGTCAGTTCAGCCGCGCGTTCAGGACCTGAAGATAGACGCGGTTGGGTTGTCGCTCGCAGTCCGCCATAAGTCCCGGCCACTCCGCTTCCATTTTCCGCGCAGGAGCCAACATGGCATCCACGCTGCCGGATCGTTCGCGCGCGACCAGTGCCATAGCACCCACCGACATGGTGTAGATCGTCATGTCCCCTGGCGACGATTCTGGCCAGACGGATTGATACCAACGGACCTGACGCGTGAACTCTTCACACTTCATGTCCAGAATGCCAGTTGGGTTGAAGTTGACGACGATATGATACCGGATGGGATCAGGCCGCCCAGCGATCCGGGCCGTCGCAATAGTCTGGATTGCTTCTGCGTCCAGCAAGTCTGATCTAGAGGATTGCACGACAGTGACAGGCCCGATCGTGCCATCCGGCTGGACGATCGTTTCGACGATGACCCTGCCCGTATGTCCGGCAGCGTCCCCGGCCTCGCTGTAACCATCCACTGCACGCGGATGGCGGCGGACAGGTAGCTCAGGCGCAATCACCGGTTCGACGACCGAACTGGAATCCACCGGACGCGCTGCCGGCTCCTGCAATAAGGCTGCCATCAACATCGCAGAGATCATGCTTACTACCCCCAAATCCAGACGCTCAGTATTGGCAGAATCAAGACGGGGCTCAAGTCAGGCCGTATACTTTAAAGCGTCTGCGGATTGAGCAGGCGCAGGCGCGCATCCGACGGCAGACCGAGGGTCTCGAACGTCCACGCCAGCTCGACCCCCTCGGGCACAAGGGCCTTGCAGACATCCGGCGACCGGCGGTTCAGGACCACGTCGGTATAGCCGTCCGAAGCCTCGGTCAGCTGGACCTCGAAGCTGTCCAGGCTGGTACAACCGTTCGACCCGACCCGCACGATCAGGCGGCCGTTGTCGACACGCGGCTGTCCCACCGCTTCCAGCGAAGTCGAGCCAGCATCGGACATCCGCACGACCTCGGTCTTGCCCTCGTCATTGGCATAGATGACGCAGCCCGACAGAAGGGGCGCGATCACGGCTGCAGCCAGCAGGATCCGTTTCACTGGGCGGCGTCCGATGACTGATGCACGACCCGCGTGGTCGGCTTGTCGGTGGCGATGATGATGCAGCCGCCCAGCAGCGGGGCGGTAAAGGCCGTCAGGACGGCAGCGATGGCGAGACGACGCAACATGGGAGAGTTCCATTCCGGATGACGAGAGAGCGAAGGCGTCCTCTGATGTGACGCTTGCCGCTCAATCTGCCGTCTGCTCGCGCGAATGACACGTGAACAATCCGCAAGGTGCTGTGGATCAGGTCCGGGGCAGTTGATACGGGTTTTCGACCGAGACGCGTGTGCCTGATGCCAGACCCAGTTCCTCGAAGGTCCAGCTGACTTCCAGGCCCTCGGCGACCGGCTGCTGGCAGCGGTCTTCCTTGATGCGGCGCAGGGTGATGACGGCTTCGTTGCGAGCCTGGCGTACCACCGGCGTCAGATCGGCCTTGGCGGTGCAGCCGTTGGATGTCACCCGGAACAGGGCCTGATCATGAGCGATGACGGCGGCATGCACCGGCTCCATCTGGCCGGGCATGGCGACTTGCGCCACTTGATCGCCACGCGCAAACGGGTTGGTCAAGGCACAGGCAGACGTCATCGCCGCCGCCATTGCCACCAGCGCCAGTGTGCGTCCGCGCGCCATGTCCCCGCTCCTGCTCGGTCTCATGAACACATGATCGCCCAATTCGGCCGTCCTGGCACGTGATTTCGTGTTTCAGCCCCTGCGATCAGCCGGGCAGGTTGAGGCGATGCAATTCCGTGCCGATCCCGAAGATGGCGTGACCCGCTCCATTCGGCACGATCCGTACCTTGTTGACCGCCAGACCCATGGCCACCGGTGTCCAGGTTGCTCCACCGTCGCGGGTCTCAAACCCGTTGGGCACCGCCCCGATCCAGCCGCGGTTCTCGTCGACAAAGCCAATCCCGAACTGACGCACCGCGGCACTGTCGATCAGGGGCATTTCCCGCCAGGTCAGGCCGCCGTCGGTGGTCTTGGCGAACACGCGCTGCGATACGGTCGGATCGGGATTGTAGCTTTGAACCGTGACGTAACCGGTCGTCTCGGACGGGAAACTCATCTTCCAGGTCAGCTCGAACGGCCGCGTGCCCTCATGGACGCGGCTCCAGCTGCGACCGCCGTCGCCGGTGCGCAGGATGACCGCCCGGGACTGGGTCACGTCGGTGTCGGACGCCCCGCAGATGAAGCCGATCCGCTCGTCCACGAAATACACGTCCAGGATCATGGCCGTCAGGGCCGACAGATCCTCGGACGTCCAGGTCTCGCCGCCATCGCGCGATGTAGCCAGTTGCGCGGGTCCGCCGACGCGGCCGCCGGCCCGGATCGTCACCCGGTGATCCAGGACGCCCGCATTGATGAAGGACGCCTTGTGCACATCGATCGCGCAGATACCCGTCATGGCCGGCCCGTCGATGGTCACCGCCTCCCACGTCGCGCCCCCGTCGCGCGTGCGGTACAGCGGCGTCGCATCCGTCACGCCGGGGAAATAGTCCGGTCCGATATTGCCCAGAAAACCCAGGTTGGCATCCACAAACCCCAAGGCCCGGACGAAGGTCCCTGGCTTGTCCAGTTGCTTGATCCAGGTCTGGCCACCGTCCGTCGTCTTGAACAGCTTGCCCGCGCCATTGCCGTACCAGCCGGTCAGGGCATCGACGAAGACCACGTCGTCCTGTTTGCCGCGATACGGTTCGGTCGGCAGCTTGACCCATGTCGGCCCGGCATCCTGCGCCTGCACCCACCTCGGAACGCCCCCCAGCACGACGCCTGCGGCAACACCGGCACCCAAAACCTGTCTGCGATCCACAACTAGTTCTCCCCAAACAGTGCCCATGGAAAGCGTCCTTTACGCTTTCTCGCAAGTGAACTGTTTGTCACACAGCAAAAAGGCCCCGGATCGCTCCGGGGCCTCTGAGATGTCGATAATCGCGAAGCGATTACGAGGAGTAATATTCCACGATCAGGTTCGGCTCCATCTTCACCGGGAACGGCACATCGGCCAGTTCCGGCACGCGGACGTAGCGAACCGAGAAGCCGCGGTCGCCCAGTTCCAGATAGTCGGGAATGTCGCGTTCCGAAGACTGTTGCGCTTCCAGGACCAGAGCCATGTTGCGGCTCTTTTCCTTGACCTCGATGACCTGGCCCGGCTTAACGCGGTACGAACCGATGTCGACCTTCTTGCCGTCGACGGTCACGTGGCCGTGGCTGACGAACTGGCGGGCGGCCCAGACAGTCGGGACGAATTTGGCGCGGTAGACGATGGCGTCCAGGCGCGATTCCAGCAGGCCGATCAGGTTCTCGGAGCTGTTGCCCTTGCGGCGCGAGGCTTCTTCATAGGTGGCGAAGAATTGCTTCTCGGTGATGTTGCCGTAGTAGCCCTTCAGCTTCTGCTTGGCCTTCAGCTGGATGCCGAAGTCCGAAACCTTGGACTTGCGGCGCTGGCCGTGCTGGCCGGGGCCATAGGACCGCTTGTTGACGGGGGATTTCGCGCGGCCCCACAGGTTTTCACCCATGACCCGATCGAGTTTATACTTGGCGCTGTGGCGCTTGGACATGTGTCACTCTTTTATATGATGCGGCCCGGTCCCTCCCCAGATGGAGAGACGATCTCAACGGCGGTCCACGCATCGTCCGTAGTGTCATCGCATCGAAGGGCGAGCCCGACGACGTGAAGGCGCGGCTTATGACGGCCAACGCCCCCGGAGTCAATGTCAGAGGGCCCTACTCCACCGAAGGACCCGGTTCGGCCACCCAGACGAAGTCGTCGGCGCGGCGTTCGATACGGCCCAGGCCCGGATAGGGGAAGTGGACGGCATAGACGCGCAGGTTCCCGGCAGCAGCGCGTTCCAGCAGGGCCCGGCGGCTGGCCTCGGCGACATCGGCCCGGCCGTCGAACTGGATGGTCCAGTCGGGACGCTGCACCGAGATCACCGAATGGTGCATGGTGTCGCCGATATAGAGCAGGCCTTCAGCGCCCGAGGTGATCTGATAGCCGGTGTGGCCGGGCGTATGGCCCGCGATGTCCACCGCCGTGATGCCGGGCAGGACCTCGGCACCGGCCGCGAACGTCTGCACCTTGGGCGTGATGGCCGTGACCAAGGCGGCCATGGTCGGATCGGCCTTCAAAGCATCCCACTCATTGGCGGTCATGCGGATGGTGGCATTGGCAAAGACCAGCTGGCCCTGGCCGTTGACCAGCCCGCCGACATGGTCACCGTGCGCGTGCGAGATCAGGATGTCGGTCACTTGCGTCGGCTGAACGCCCGCCGCCGTCAGCGAGGTCAGCAGCTTGCCCTCGGTCCCCATCTGGCCGCCCGCGCCGGTGTCGAACAGCACGACCTTGTCGCCCGTCTTGACCAGCAGCGGCTGGATGCTGAGACCCAGCGTATCGGTCGGCAGGGTGTTGGCGGTCAGAAGCGCATCGACATCCGCCTTGGCCTCGCCGATGGCCAGGACCTCGCCATTGTTCGGCACCACCAGACTGCCGTCCTTCAGCGCATAGGCGTTCAGCGCCCCGATCTTGAAGGCGAAGGCGTCGGTTGCGGCCTGGGTGGTCGCGGCAGGCGATCCGGCGGCGGGCTCAGCCGCCTGGTCGGCCGGTGGCGAACAGGCGGCGGCCCCCAGGGCGGTCATCATCACAGCGGCGGCGGCCAGGCGGGCATGGGCGTTCATGGTCGGCTCTCCGATGGGCCGCGCGGCGCGGCGGGTACGTTTCAGCAGATAGGCATAAAGCACTGCCGCACCATAGCGCCGATACATCGTCAGGAATCATCGGTTGCGCAAAGGAATACGACGGCGACAATGACGGGGCTTGCGACGCGTGGTGGGCTTCCTTTGTTAGCCACGCACCAAGTCGATCTTACGGTCTAGGTCCAGACTGACGGAGTTCATATCGTGCTCGAGTTCATCATGTGTCCGCGCTTCATTCGCCAATCATTGTCATCGCTGGGTCTTGCCATCCTAATGGCCACAGGCCTGGGCATCGCGTCAGCCAATGCCCAGGGTCATGCAGAGCGTATGGCCAACATCGCCGCGGAACACGCCCAGCAGATGAACGACTACGCCTATACGGCGTCGATGAACTACGCCAACTCCCAGTACGACGACTATTACGAAGAAGAGTCGGACAACGGCTACTACGGCTCGTCTTCTCCGCCCGCGCCGCTGACGCTGGAGCAGCAATATCTGCTGGAAGCCCGGCAACGCGATGAGGAGATCATGACTGAACTGCGTGCCGATCCGCGGTTCGAGCGCTACGTCAACGGCGGCTGGGACTTCTATCAGGCCCGACAGCCTGCGGAACCGGGCGAATACTGTGCCGCCACCTACCTCAGCCGCCATGGCATGATCTCCCTGACCGGCCACGACAAGAGCTGGGACGGCGGCATGTTGCTGCTCGTCGGGGCCAAGATCCCCCGCCCGACCGCCCTTCAAGAGGTCACTGCGACCCTGTCCCAGACCGGCGATCCCCCCGCCACGGTGCGGGCGTTCATCTTTGCCGCCGATCCGCAAATGGAGGGCTTCGGCACCATCGCCTTCGCCGTTCCGTCGCTGAGCGATGCCGCTCGAGGTACGCTCGATGAAAGCGAGTTGGTGGTCCACGTCGACGGCCAGCAGATCTTCCGCATGAGCTACACTGAGGGTTCCAAGGTCCGCGAGGAGCTGCAGAAATGCATCCGTCGACGCTGAGTCAGGCTCATATCGCGGGCTGTATCGCCGTTTGTCATGCTTCCAGGAATAACGCCCATGCCTAGCATCGATTTTCGTCACATGTGGATTGGCAAGCTCGCATCGGCAGTCGGTCTGATCGTCACCCTCGCAATCGGGTTTGGCGCATCGCCCTCTTCGGCCCAAGGCTACAATGAAACGATGAGCGCCCTGTCGGCTCAGAGCTTCTATGACGACGTCCAACGACGCATCAGCGCAGGGACAAGCGGGGACGATGCCCCCTTTTATACAAGCGGCTACTATCCGGAGACGCCAGAACAACAGGCGGCGCTGGAGGCCAGCGAACGCGACATGGACATCATGCGTCAACTGCGGGCGGACCCGCGCTTCGAGCGCTATGTCAACGGCGGCTGGGAATACTATCAGTCGCGCGAGACTGCGGAACCCGGCGAATACTGCGCCGCCACCTATCTGAACCGCTACGGCATCATCACCCTGACCGGCCACGACAAAAGCTGGGACGGCGGGATGATCCTGTTCACCGGCGTCAAGATTCCACGCCCGGCCGCCGTCCAGCAGGTGGCGGCCACACTGACCCAGACGGGCGATGCACCGGCCACGGTCCAGGCCTTCATATTCGCGGCAAACCCGACGATGGAAGAACTCGGCACCATTGGCTTTGCCATCCCGTCGTTCCCCGATGCGCTGCGCGGCATGACTGACGAAACCGAATTCGTCATCGCGGTCGAGGGACAGCAGATCTTCCGCATGTCCTACAAGGACGGCATCAAGGCCCGCAACGAATTGCGCAAATGCGTGCGCCAGCGCTGAGCTGAGCGCCGCCCAAGCAAAAGGCCGGGCCACCCTGCGGTGACCCGGCCTTTTTTGTGTCAGACGCTGATCAGGCGGTGGCGGCGGCGAAAAGCGCGTTGGCCTTGTTCCAGTTCACCACGGTCCAGAAGGCCTTGAGGTAGTCGGGGCGGCGGTTCTGGTACTTCAGGTAATAGGCGTGTTCCCACACGTCGGCGGCCAGGACGACCGCGCCCTTCTCGGCCACGTCGTCCATCAGGGGATTGTCCTGGTTCGGAGTCGAGGTGACCTTCAGCTTGCCGTCCTGCACGATCAGCCAGGCCCAGCCCGAGCCGAACTGGCCGGCACCGGCGGCGTTGAAGTCTTCCTTGAACTTGTCCATCCCGCCCAGGTCGCGGTCGATGGCGGCGGCCAGTTCGGCAGAGGGTTCACCCGTTTCGCCGACGGGGGCCAGCAGCTCCCAGAACAGGGCATGGTTCCAGTGACCGCCGCCGTTGTTGCGGATCGGCTTGGGCAGGGTCGAGATCACGGCCAGCAACTCTTCCAGGCTCTTGCCCTGGGCGGCGGGCGTGGCGTCCACGAACTTGTTCAGATTGTCGACATAGGCCTGATGGTGCTTGTCGTGGTGAAAGGTCATCGTCTCCTTGTCGATAGCCGGCTCCAGCGCGTCATAGGCATAAGGCAGGGGGGCGAGGGTGAAGGCCATCGATGAAGCTCCTGAGCTCTGCGGGTGTGAGGTACGGTATCTAGGTGCCCGCTCGCCGAACCCAAGGCGGCGAGGCGGGAATTCGTTCCTCCCCCATCGGGGGAGGGGGACCACAAAGTGGTGGAGGGGGCCAGCGACAAAGGCCGGTGGATGGGGTTAGCCCCCTCCACCACCCTGCGGGCGGTCCCCCTCCCCCGATGGGGGAGGAACAGGCAGGTTCGCCTTCAGACAGTCCCGCACCGCGCGGCGCTGGTCGCCGTTGGCGGCGGTGAAGTCGGCTCCGTCCGCCTCGAACACCGCCCGCGTCGCCGCATCCAGACCGTTGGCCAGGGCGGCGCGCACCCTGGCCTCGCCTTTGGGATGCAGGCAGAAGCCGACCTCCCGGCACAGGGCGGCGAACAGGTCGTCATAGTTCGGTGTGGCGTCGGTCATGGCAGTCGTCCTTCAGTCGCGCAGACGTTTGGCATGAAACGCCACATGATCCGCCATGAAACTGGCCATGAAGAAGTAGGAGTGGTCGTATCCGGGCTGCATGCGCAGGGTGATCGGCTGGCCCGCAGCCTCCGCCGCTGCCTGCAACAGCTCCGGCTTCAGCTGGTCGGTCAGGAACTGATCGGCGGCCCCCTGATCGACCAGGATGTCGTCATAATGGCCCCGCGCCGCGCCCGCTTCGATCAGCAGGGCCGCATCGTGCCGCGCCCATTCGTCCCGGTCGTCGCCCAGATAGGCGGTGAAGGCCTTCTCGCCCCAGGGACAGCGCGTCGGCGAGCCGATCGGGGCAAAGGCCGAGACCGAACGGAACAGGTCCGGATGCCGCAGCGCCAGCGTCAGCGCCCCATGCCCGCCCATGGAATGGCCACTGATCGACCGCGTCTTCGTCGTCGGAAACTGATCGTCGATCAGGGCGATCAGCTCGGAGGTGACATAGGTCTCCATCCGGAAATGCGGGGCCCAGGGTCCTTCAGTCGCATCGACGTAGAAGCCCGCCCCCTGCCCCAGATCATAGGCCGCATCGTCGGCGACGCTCTCGCCCTTCAGAGCGGGGCCGCGCGGCGAGGTGTCGGGGGCGACGACGATGATCCCGTGCTCGGCCGCGGCCCGGTAGGCCTCACCCTTGGTGGTGAAGTTGTCCTCGGTGCAGGTCAGACCCGACAGCCAGATCAGCACCGGAAACGGGCCCTCCCCCGGCGGCACGAAGACCGACAGGGTCATGGGCGTGCCGGTCGTCGCGCTGTCGTGCCTGAGATAACGCAGGGTGCCAGCGTGGACGGCGTGGGTCTTGGTGGTCTCGAAGGTCACTGACTTAATCCGACAGAAACAGGCCTTAGGACGAGCGCGGGGTGCGCTTCGAACTTTCTCGCCATCTTGAGGTCGGCCGTAATCAGTGGGGCACTCAGCCTCAAGGCCAGGGCGACATAAAGGCAGTCATAGACAGGGTGATCCGCTGCATGACCCAGACGCTGGGCGGCGCGGACCAGATCGAGGTCATCCACCTGAGCCACTTCGTCATCGACATAGCCGACCGCCTCGCAGGCCGCATCGATCGAGAGACGTTCCAGCCGAACATATCGCCATAGGGCGTTCGCGGTTTCGGTCAGGATCAGACCTGGCGCAACGCCGTCATAGGTCTCGCGTGCGGCAAGACACTGTCGATGCAACGGATCGTCGCCCACGAACCAGCGGGTTGTAATGCTGGCGTCGAAGACAGCCTCGCTCAACGCTCGCGATCTTCACGGATCAGGGCATTGATATCCAGGCCTGCGCCCGTCGTCTGCGCCCGGATACCGCGGGTGACACGGTCGAACTCCTCAGGGTCGCGCTTGACCGCCTGACCCAGTATCGACCGTACCTTCTGCTCCAACGACAGGTTTTCCCGCTCGGCCTGGCGCTTCAACCGAGACACAATTCGATCATCCAGATTTCTGACCAGAAGCTGTCCCATGTATTGACGATAGCACGGCGCTATCACCAAGACCAGATCGACGTCACCCCGGCCGGTGTACGGCGCAGATCTTGTTGCCCGATGGATCGCGCAGATAGCCGAGCACCAGGGTTCCGAACGGGCCGTTGCGCTCGCCGGGCGGGTCCTCGATCGATGTGCCGCCGGCCGCCACGCCGGCGTCGTGGAACGCCTTCACCGCCTCCGCGTCGCGCGCGCCAAAGCCGATGGTGCCGCCATTGGCGTGACAGGCGGGCTGGCCATCGAGCGGCCTGGTGATGGCAAAGGCTCCGCGCGGCGTGCGCCACCACACCCGGCCCCGGTCGTCATCCGTGCCCGGCGGAATGCCCAGCGCACCCAGGGCCGCATCATAGAATTTGCGCGACGCCTCGATGTCGTTCGCGCCGATGGTGATGTGTGTGAACATGTTGATCAGCTCCCTGCTATTCGACGACGCTACCTAGGTCCATTTCGAAAAGCAACGGACCTAGAACACCACCACGCTGCGGATGCTCTCGCCCGCGTGCATCAGGTCGAAGGCCTCGTTGATCCGCTCCAGCGGCAGGGTGTGGGTGATCATCGGGTCGATCTCGATCTTGCCGTCCATGTACCAGTCGACGATGCGCGGCGTGTCGGTGCGACCGCGCGCGCCGCCGAAGGCCGACCCCTTCCAGACCCGGCCGGTGACCAGCTGGAACGGGCGGGTGGAGATCTCCTTGCCCGCCTCGGCGACGCCGATGACGATGCTCTCGCCCCAGCCGCGGTGGCAGGCCTCCAGCGCCTGGCGCATCACCACCGTGTTGCCTGTGCAGTCGAAGGTGTAGTCGGCCCCGCCGCCGGTCATCTCGACCAGATGGGCGACCACATCCCCGACCTCTTTCGGATTGACGAAATGGGTCATGCCGAAGCGGCGACCCCATTCTTCCTTGTCGGCATTGATGTCGACGCCGACAATCATGTCGGCTCCGACCATCTTCAGACCCTGGATGACGTTCAGTCCGATGCCGCCCAGGCCGAAGACCACGGCGTTCGCGCCCGGCTCGACCTTGGCCGTATTGACCACCGCGCCGACGCCCGTCGTCACGCCACAGCCGATGTAGCAGGCCTTGTCGAAGGGCGCGTCCTTGCGGATCTTGGCCACCGCAATCTCGGGCAGGACAGTGTAGTTCGAGAACGTAGAGCAGCCCATGTAGTGGGCAATGGCCTGACCCTTGTAGCTGAAACGGCTGGTGCCATCCGGCATGACGCCCTTGCCCTGGGTGGCGCGGATCGAGGTGCACAGATTGGTCTTGCGCGACAGGCACGACTTACACTGGCGACATTCCGGCGTGTACAGCGGGATGACGTGATCGCCGACGGCCAGCGACTTCACCCCCGGCCCCACCTCGACCACCACACCCGCGCCCTCGTGACCCAGGATGCTCGGAAAGATGCCCTCCGAGTCCAGCCCGTCCAGCGTATAGGCGTCGGTGTGACAGATGCCCGTCGCCTTGATCTCGATCAGCACTTCGCCTGCACGCGGCCCCTCCAGATCGACCTCGACGATCTCCAGCGGACGTTTGGCTTCGAACGCGACGGCGGCGCGGGTTTTCATGGGGAGGAGCTCCGAGTTTAGTCCTTCTCCCCTTGCGGGAGAAGATGGCAGCCGAAGGCTGACGGATGAGGGGTCGCACCAGCGGCCTGTGGTTTCAAGCCCCTGCGGCAAAGACTGATCGACCCCTCATCCGACCTCGCTTCGCTCGGCCACCTTCTCCCGCAAGGGGAGAAGGGCAATAGTAGCCGTATGACCCACCGCAACCTCGTCGTCCTGACCGGTGCCGGCATATCGGCCGAGAGCGGTGTGCCGACGTTTCGGGCGTCGGACGGGCTGTGGATGGGGCACCGGATCGAGGATGTGGCAACGCCCGATGCCTTTGTACGTGACCCGGCCCAGGTGCAGGACTTCTACAATCAGCGCCGTCGCCTGCTGGCTACCGTCGTACCCAATGCCGCGCACAGGGCCCTGGCCGAACTGGCCGCGCGGTGGGAGGGGGACTTTCTGCTGGTGACCCAGAATGTCGACGACCTGCATGACCGGGCCCATGCGGAGGTGACGCCCGCCGCCGGTTTCGACCTGATCCACATGCATGGCGAACTGCTGAAGGCGCGCTGCACCGTGTCGGGCAGCGTCTGCGACTGGCCCGGCGATCTGGCGGTGGGTCAGCCCTCGCCCCACCATCCGCGCGGCACCTTGCGCCCCCACATTGTCTGGTTCGGGGAAATCCCGCTGGAGATGGAGCGGATCGAGGCGGCGCTGTCGGCCTGCGACCTGTTCCTGTCCATCGGCACCTCCGGCGCGGTCTGGCCCGCTGCCGGGTTCGTCGAGATTGCCCGGGCGGCGGGGGCGCAGACGGTGGAGTTCGACCTGGCACCGACCAGCGGCAGTCACCGCTTCGACCTGGGTCTGTATGGTCCGGCGACCCAGACCCTGCCCCCGTATCTGGAGACGCTCAAATAATGTCCTTCTCCCCTCGGGGTAGAAGGTGCCTCGACGAGGCGGATGAGGGGGCTCTGTAAATCCGCAGACCGCCCGACGATGAGCGTGAGGCTGGCAATCCCCTCATCCGAGCCTTCGGCCCACCTTCTCCCCCAAGGGGAGAAGGAAAAGGTCAGCCGATCACCCCCGTATGCTCCAGCAGGATCATCGTCCCCAGGCCGATCAGTGCCACACCCCCGATCGCCTCCGCGATCTTGCCGAACTTCAGGCCGACGGCCCGGCCGATCATCATGCCGATCGTGGTCATCACGAAGGTGGTGCAGCCGATGGCCGCCGCGATGATCCAGATATTGGCCCCGATGAAGGCCAGGCCGACGCCGACGGCCGCCGCGTCGATACTGGTGCCGATGGCCGTGGCGACCAGGGCCCAGACCCCGCGCCGCAGGGCTCGCTTGGCGTCATCCTCCGCCACGGGCTGGGCCGCTTCCCACAGCATCCTGGCCCCGACCGCGCCCAGCAGGCCGAAGGCGATCCAGTGATCGACCTGTTCGACGAACCCCGCCGCGACCAGCCCCAGGGCCCAGCCGATCAGCGGCGTGATCGCCTCGATGATGCCGAACACCAGGCCGTTTCTGACGGCGGTGGAAAAGTTGGGACGATGCGCCGCCCCGCGCCCCACGGAGGCGGCAAAGGCGTCGGCCGACATGCTGAGCGACAGCACGGCGATGGAGAGGGGGGTCATGGAAACGAGCACTCGCCGGACACACGGGACAGCGCCTTCACGGCCCCGCCGGTGGGGTCGCAAAGCACGCTGGTCTCGCCAGGCGGATATGACATCCGCTGATCGCACCACGTCGCATGGGAACGACGAGTGTGTTGACGCGATCCCGGCGATACTCGCCGGCGGCTACTCCCCAACGGGGCGGTGACTACAGAAGGCCGCCGCGTGACGCAAGGCTCGACCTATTCCTCCCCCACCGGGGGAGGGGGACCGCCCGAAGGGGGGTGGAGGGGGCCAGCCTCATCCACCGAGTTTTGGACTTTGCCCCCTCCACCACTTCGCGGTCCCCCTCCCCCGGTGGGGGAGGAATGAGTCTCCGCCGCCAGCCGCGCCAGCACCCGGCCCCTCCCCTTGGACAGCGCGGTGATCACGCCCCGGAACGTCGCCACCTCCTGCGCGGTAAAGGCCGCCCGGCCCAGCATGACGCGCAGGTTCTGGCTCATGGAGCGGAACTTCTCCGGCGGGTGGAAGAAGCCTGCGGCGTCCAGCTCGCGCTCCAGATGCTCGTACATCCCCAGCATCAGGGCCCCGTCGGCCGGCGGCTCGGCCTCGCGGAAGTTGGGCGGGGGCGCATCCAGCACCATCGCACGCCACTCATAGGCATTGATCGCCACGGCCTGGGCCAGGTTCAGGCTCTGGTGGCGCGGGTCGATGGGAATGGTCACGATCCCCTGGCACAGGGCGATGTCCGAGGTCTCCAGCCCCGCCCGCTCGCCCCCGAACAGCAGGCCGACGTTCAGCCCCGAGGCCCGGTCGTCATACAGGGTGCGTGCCGTCTCGCGCGGCGTGCGCACGGGCTGGCGCGTCTCGCGCGGGCGGGCGGTGGCGGCATGGACGACGTTCAGATCGGCGATGGCCTCGGCCACCGTCTCGAACACCCGCACGCCCTCCAGCACCCAGTCCGCGCCCGACGCGGTCGCCCAGGCCCGCTCCTGCGGCCAGCCATCACGGGGCGCGACCAGCCGCAGCTCCGACAGGCCAAAGTTGGCCATCACCCGCGCCACCGCCCCGATGTTCTCGGCCATCTGGGACTTGTCGAGGATGACGACGGGTGGGGTCATAAGTTTCATCCGCTCATCCCGGCGAAAGCCGGGACCCAGGGCTGTCCAGCGTGACGCCGGTGTTTCGGGACGATCTTCACAGTCCATCCGCTCAGATTGTTGCTCACCCAAAGGACTGGGTCCCGGCTTTCGCCGGGATGAGCGGAGTTGTTTGTGCCTAATCTTCCCCGTACATGGCCAGCCATGGGTCGGCCGTCCCCGCCTCGACCTCGGCCACCTTGACCGCAGGCCAGCCGATGGAGACGTCTGCCGAGGCGCGCCAGGCCGCGGTGTAGAAGTCGCGCAGCTCCGCCGCTGCCGCCGACAGGCGGGCCACCGCAAACGTCGCCCCGCGCTCATCGCCATCGGCGAAACCACCCGCCTTCTCCAGCCGATAGAAGGGCGTGACCTCGGCCAGGGTGGTCTTCAGATAGGCCGGAACCCGTGCCTTCATGTCGAAGCCATCGACGCGCGGCGCGGCCATGCCCGCCTCGATCAGGTCCAGGCGCGCGACGCGGGCGGCGAAGGCCCCCTCGAACATCCCGTGCGTCTGACGCGAGGTGGTGAAGCCCTCGGGGTTGGGCGTGTTCCGGTCCCAGCCATTGTAGTGGATGGTCGTATGATGCGGCTGCGAGCCGTCGCCGATGTAGTGGCCCAGCACCCCCATGTCGCGCAGGATCAGGGCTTCGCGGCGGATGCGGTCCTCGCGATACCAGGCCCGCTTGCCCGGATCGGTCTCGCGCGCCTCGATGGCATTCAGCACGCGCCAATAGGCAAAATCGCGCACCAGCTGCTGATACCCGTCCATGATGGCATAGGGCAGATATCCCGCCTCGTTGACCGAGCTGCCGGCGGCGATCAGGGCGGCATCATACTGGTGCTTCAGTTCCGGCAGTTCGTCGATGGACGGGCCGCCCGCGACCATGATGTGGCCATCGTCCAGCATGTCGACGAAGTGGGCGGTGTCTCGTTCGCGGTCGTGCGGCTGGCCCGCGCCCTTCCAGCGGTCGGGTTCGCGCGCCAGTTCGCCGACTTCGGCCGCCGCACCGGGCGTCCGCAGGAAGGCGGGCAGGTCGTCGGGCAAGGCTCGCACGGCGGCCACGCCGATCAGCCGGTGTCCGGTATTGCCCCAGGCCGAGACCACGGCGGGCGCGGCCGCGACGGCCAGGGCACAGACCGCAGCGGCGGCGACGACGAAACGCTTCATGGACAGGCTCCGGAGATGATTGTCCTGCCCTTAGCCCATTTTCATCGTGGGTCGAACCAAGCCTTGGTCAGCCGTCGCACGGCGAAGAGTTATCCACAGCGCGGACAGCACGCAGAGTGGATCGGCGGACACCGTAGTGGCTTTCAGCGATTACAAAAATCGTCCGCGCCAATGCAGAACAAGACGTTGCGCATTTTGAGCATAACCGTAAAGCAAAATACACCAAGACTGCGAATACTGCTAAGAGACCAGACCGACTTAGTCAGATATGCAGCCAATGGACCATTGCGGACCTGTGGTTTTCCACGGCTGAATCGGCCCGATGGTCGCACCCATCACGGAATGTCCGGTTTTTGCCACAATTAGAAACGACAAGCGCCGGGCCGGGCGCGTCGGGACCGGTGATTCCATGAGTATCACCATGCTCGGCTCAGCCGCTGCGTTCGCCCTGCTCTGGGCGATGGCCTTCCCCGTTTCCGGAGAACCGGTGTCCTACGAAGCTGCGGTCGCTGCCGACCGCGCTGAAGTGACAACCGCCTCCACGACCGAAGGTTCCGACAGCGGCTCTGCCGAAGATGCTCTGACGTCCGAACAACTGGCCCACATGCAGGGCGATGCCCGCTGGAGCGCCTCGGCCCGCCTGTATCACGCCGGTGGTGGCGGAGCGACGGGCAACGACTCTCTGGGTTGCCGCCCGATCGCCATGCGCACCGTGGCCGTCGATCCCCGCTATATTCCCCGACGGACCCGCCTGTTCATCCGCGAGACCGTGGGTCTGCGCATGGCCGACGGCACCATCCATGACGGCTACTGGTACGCGTCCGACATCGGTGGCGGCATCAAGGGCCAGAAGGTCGATCTGTATACCGGCCACGGTCGTGGCTCGATGCGCCAGGCCATGCACCTGAATGTGCGCACCCTGACCATCGCCGACGCGGGCCGCTTCGACGGCTGCCCCCCGTCGTGGGATTCGACCCCCAGCCAGTCGACCCAAATGGCCTCTAACGCGGGCACCGGTTCATCAGTCGGCGTTTCGGACTAGGCCTCAGTCTGCGACGCGCGTCAGCCGCGTCTGGTTTCGATAGGCCCAGGCTTCGTTCGATTCGACGGGTCGGACCTCCTTGATCTCCAGCAACTCGTCGCCATCCCGCGTCTCCGTGACGCGGATTTCGGCGTCCGCATCGCCGTCCTGTCCGGTCCGCTCATAGACGACGGACCAGTGGGTCGCATCGACATAACTGGCCACGCTAACCGTCTGGGTCGACAGCTCGACCGGGCGACCGGCACGGTAAGACGACGACGTCACGCGACCCGCAGCCGGGTCGTCCAGGCTGACCGTCGTGATCCAGACCGGCTTGTCTGGACCGTCGTCGAACAGCGAGCGTCTGATCTGGGTCAGACCATCGGGGACGACCTCGATCGTCGTGGCGACCGGTATCTCGAACAATTCATTGGACTGGTAGTCGCGGTAACCCAAGGCCCCGCTCCAGGATCCAGCCAGGCCATTGCGCAGCATGGTCGCGGACGGTGCGTCCTGAGCCGCGACAGGCCCCGCCAGGACGGCCATCATGGCCACGAACAACAGCGTGCGCATCTCAGAATTTCCGACGACCGCTTACGGTCTCAAAGAACATCCGCCAGTCGCCCATCAGGCTCCACAGCGGGTATTTGAAGGTCGCGGGCCGGTTCTTCTCGAAGAAGAAATGCCCCACCCAGGCGAAGCCATAGCCGATCACCGGCATGGCCAGCAGCCACCAGGCATTCATCGTCACCAGCGCCAGGATCGCCACCCCGATCACCAGCGCCGACCCCACCACATGGATCCGTCGGCACGTCCGGTTAGAATGCTCGTGGATATAGTAGGGATAGAACTGCTCGAACGAGGCGAAGCGTTCGCCGGCGGGGGGACCGAGTTCAGGCGGGGGGTGGATGCTCATCCTCAAATCCTGCGCCTGCCATCGTCACGCTGCAAGCCTCACCAGACAGCGAAGGGGCCGGTGCGGACACCGACCCCCTGCCTTCACGCAATGTCCTTGGCGCGGGTTACAGGCTCCAGGCGTCGTGGGTGTCGTGCGGGGCCTGGGCTGCGTGATGGGTCCACTGGCTCTGCATCGGGTCGTACTGAGTGCTGCCGTCGCCACCGAACAGATCGGTCGTAGCATCAGGTCTGCCACCGAACAGCTCATCGTCGAGCGCCAGCGGCATGACCGACGGCATGTCCGCATCGGACTTCATCACGAAGTCGTCTGCCACGAACGGCACCGGGGCCACCAGATCGGCCAGCGCCACCGTGGAGCCATCCGAGAAACGGACATTCTCGACGCCGGCCAGTTGATCGACGCCGTCGCGACCGGCCGTGTTGTCGGTCACTTGATAGCCATTGGCTGTGAGGATCACGGTGTAGTCGGCTCGCAGACCCGACAATACGGCGACATCGGTTCCCGCTCCGCCGTTCAGCGTATCGTTGCCCATGCCGCCAGTCAGGGTATCGGCTCCGGTCCCGCCCGTGATGATGTTGGCTTCAGCGTTGCCCGTCAGAATGGCCGCTCCTTGTCCGGTATAGACGAGGTTTTCGACATTGGCGGCCAGGACCGAGTTGTTGTCCGTCGTGCGCACCGTGTCGATGCCGGCACCCGCCGCTTCCACGATGGTGTCGCCATCGGTGGTCAGAATGTAGGTGTCGTCGCCCGCGCCGCCGTACAGCTCATTGGCTGCACCCGAGCCGCCAATCAGCGTATCGTTGCCATCCAGGCCCGCCAGCACATCACGTCCGGTTGACCCGGTGATCGTATTGTCGCCGGCATTGCCGTAACCGACGTTGTCGCCCGTCGAAATCAGGGTCAGGTTCTCCACATTGTCGGCCAGGCGATTATAGCTGTTCAGCGCGGTGACAACCGTATCAATCCCTTCGCCCGCCGCTTCGACGATGGTGTCGCCACGGACCTCGACAATATAGGTGTCGTTGCCCAGGCCACCGTACATCTCGTTGGCCACGCCGGCACCACCACGCAGTGTGTCGTCGCCAGCCAATCCGGCCAGCACGTCGCGTCCGGCACCGCCGGACAGATCGTTGTTCACGGCACTGCCGATCAGGACGTCGTCAAAGGCGCCGCCGACCGCATTCTCGATACCGCTCAAGGTGTCGGTGCCGCCCTGTCCATCCGTGGTCGTACCGCCGAACAAGCGCACCGTGGCTCCTGCCGTAGCCGGGCCATAGTTGACCGTGTCGATGCCGTCACCGCCAATCAGGATGTCGTTGCCGCCTCCGCCGATGAAGGTGTCATTGTCGACCCCACCGTCGAGGGTATCGTTACCGCCGCCGCCGACAAGGAAGTCGGCTCCGATGCCGCCGGAGACGGTGTCGTCACCCGCTCCGGTATTGATATAGTCCGCACCGTCCGTGCCGACGTAGGTGTCCGCAAGGCTGGTGCCCAGCGTCACCGTACTGAAAAGATTGCCGCGCTGGGCACCGGAAACCAGATCGCGCACGTCGAACAGGGCCGAACCCTGAGCCACGAAGGTCACGCCCTCGTCGTCGAAGCGGCTGACTTCGCCGAACAGGCCGTCGGCATAATCCTCTGACTGCATGCGCACGGCCAGGCCGCCGTCCTGGTTGGTCATCGCTCCGCCGTCATTGGCATTGCCGTTGCCGACTTCGGCGCTGGTAAAGGTCACGCGGATGGCGCTGGACCGATCGGAGTTGGCGTTGACGTCGATTTCGACGATGTCGTCGCCGGTGCCCATGTCGGTCCGGTCGCTGCCGTCTCGCGAGATGTTGAACCGCGCCAGGTCGTTGCCGGCATCACCAAAGATGGTGTCGTTGCCGAGGCGGCCTTCCAGGATGTCGTCGCCGTCGCCACCGCGCAGGGTGTCGTTGCCCGAATCGTTGCCGCCGAAACGATCGACCTGGTTCAGAGTGCCGCCACCGCCGTTATTCGACCTGTCATTGTAGCTCAGCACGACACCGTCCCCCAGAAGGGTGTCGTTTCCGATACCTCCGTCCAGAATGTCGTCGCCCGCGCCGCCCTGCAGCAGGTCGTCGCCGCCCTCACCGAAGAGGGTGTCATTGCCGGTGAACGACCGGTCCCCGATCGTGCGCGACGCGCCGAACTTGCCGAAGATCGAACCGTCGCCGTCCAGCACGTCATTGCCGTCGCCGCCATAAATCGTGTCGTCGCCGCCGCCGCCGACACCGCGATCATTGCCAGCCCCCAGGCTGATGAAGTCGTTGCCCGACACGATCGTGTCGCTGTTGGCGTCGGGGCGGAAGAAGGTTCGAATGCTGTCGTCGCCTGAGCCGGTGGTGACCACCAGCGACTCGACGTTGCTGAAGCGCACGCTGTTGGTGCTGTTGCCCGCCGCATTGTCAAAGCCATTGTCTGCGAAGTTGACGATGCCCGTCGTGGCCGAGCCATAGTTGACCAGCAGCCGGTCGAAATCTTCGCCACCGTCCACAACGTCGCGGCCCGTATTGACGCTGACGACGTCCAAGCCACCCAGGCCGTTCAGGATGTCGTCGCCCGCTGTATCCAGCAAGAAATCATTGCCGGCTGTTCCGGTAAATGTAGGCATGTCCCACTCCCAGTGAAAAGACGGCGAAAATCGCGTGTCTTTGCGACCGCATTCGGTCATTGGTGCAGGTTACGAGTCCTCAGAGAGGATAGTTTCACAATGGCACAATAAATATTTCAGGACATCCAAAACATCACTTATATTATAGTGAAGCTTTGTGCCCGGTTGATTGCAACCGCATTTACGAAACATTCGGCGCAGCGGATGCGTAACTCTACAAGATAACGGAAATGTGAGAGTCAATGACCCTGAAGATTGGACGAATGGAACGCTCGGACGCGGCCTTTGCGGCGGCAGTCATCTTCATGGCGGGCCGCAAGCCGTTCAGCGACCTGCCCTTCGGCCGGATGGTCGAGACCCTGTCCGCCGCCGTGCGGCGCGGTCACTACGTCGTAGCGTCCGAGAACGGACGAGTCGTAGGCTTCACCTTCTGGGCGGTGACCTCGGCCGACGTCGCGCGTCGCTGGACGGAAGAAGGCTATGAGCCGACCTATGAAGAGGGCTCAGGGGGCGACACCGTGGTGCTGACCATGGGCGGAGGCGAGCACCCGACCGTGGCCTTGCAGGGCGTGCGTCATATCGCGGCCCTCTATCCCGGCCACCCCTATCGCATGGTCCGCTTTGGACGCGGTGGCCCGACCAAGGTGGGGCGGTTTCCGATTCGCAGGACCCCTGCCCCGACGTGACGCCGTTCACCATGGTCGTGAGCCGTCCGGTAATCACGCTGGCCTAAGCTGACGGCTCCCTCGACCGGAGCCGCATCATGCAGGCCTTCTCCATCGCCGCCTCGGGCATCGCCGCCGCCACCGCCCGCTTCGACGCCAGCGCGCGCCGCACGGCCATCGCCCCACTGGACAACCTGGCCGCCGAAAGCGTCGAACGGATCCAGGCCGAAGTGGCGCTGAAGGCCAATGCAGCCGTGCTGCGGTCCGCCAGTCAGATGACCGGGACCCTGCTGGATATCCTGATCTAGGTCTCGGGCCGCTCGGCCTTGGGCGGCAGGATGAACCAGGTCTGGAAACGCAGGGCGGCATTGCGGTCGCCGCGCACGACGATGGCTCCCGCCTCCTCCATCGCCTCCAGCGGCACCTTGCCATAGACATAGCCGGCCATGGCCTCGGGGGTCGTTTCGAAGATCACGTCGGCGTCGTCGATCTCGGCCCGGCGCGGCGTCAGGGTGCCGCTCTCTATGCGCACGCGGAACGTCTCCTCGCCCAGCACGAAACCCGCCGTCACGGCCCGGTCCCCCGCCACATCGGCCTGGAACATCGTCCGGAACGACAGCATCAGCGACGTCTTCGACAGCGGCAGGGTCGGGTCATGCCCCGGCGACCGCGCCGCCCAGTTTCCCAGCACGATCAGCAGCTTGTCCGCCTCATACCCCCACGGCGTCAGCCCATAGACCTGAACGGACGCCGGCGGCGGCAGTTTGGATCGCACGACGATGCCGTGCCCCTCCAGCGTCTCCAGTCGCTGGGTCAGGACATTGGCGCTGATGGCCGGCAAGGCGGCGCGGATATCGCCGAAACGGCGCGGCCCGAACATCATCTCGCGCATAATCAGCAGTGACCATCGCTCGCCGACAAGCTCCAGCGCATGGGCGGTTCCGCAGGCGTCATCGTACCAGCGTTTCAGCTCCGGATTCTTTTTGGTTAGTTTTTCTAACTTCATGGTTGACATATATAACCAGCTTCGGCTTGATGCACAACGTCAACGGCGTCGCACCCGGCGCTCACAGGAAACGCCAACGATAAACTGGCGCTCAAGCAGCGAGCCTCCACGAGGCGAGCGTTAGCGCCCTCCAAAGGAGCCCGAGAATGCAACGCATGATCTTCATCAACCTGCCGGTCTCTGACCTGGCAAAATCCGTGGCCTTCTACGAAGCGACCGGAGCGACCAAGAACCCGCAGTTCAGCGACGACACCGCCGCCTGCATGGTCATCTCCGACACCATCTATGTCATGCTGCTGACCCATCCGAAGTTCGCCAGCTTTACCAGCCGCCCCATCGGCGACCGGTCCAGCGTCCATGCCCTGCTGTGCCTGTCGTGCGACAGCAAGGACGCCGTCCTGGCCCAACTGGACGCGGCCGTGAGCGCGGGGGGCACGCCCGACCCGACCCCGGAACAGGACTACGGCTTCATGTACGGCCGCAGCTACGAGGACCCCGACGGCCACATCTGGGAGATCATGTGGATGGACCCGGCCGCTGCCTCGGGCGAGGCCCCGGCCGCCACCTGACCGCAATCATCGTCATCCCCGCGCAGACGGGGAGGCACCACGGAGGATCCGCCCATGAAACTGTACGGCACGCCACCCACCCGCGCGACCCGGCCGATCTGGCTGCTGAACGAGCTGGAGATCGACTGTGAGATCGTACCGCTGGACATTCCCGCAGGAGAACATCAGGGCGCGGCGTTTCTGGCCATCAATCCCTTCGGAAAGGCACCGGCGCTGGTGGATGGGGACCTGACCATGGCGGAATCCGTCGCCATCATGATGTATCTGGCCGAGGCTCACGGCGGCGGACGGTTCCTGCCGACCGACCCCGCCGAGCGGGCGCTGATGCATCAGTGGAACCTGTTTCTCGTCACCGAAATCGAACAGCCGCTGTGGCGCATGGGCCTGCACACCGTCATCTATCCCGAGGCGGAGCGCATCCCCGAGGAAATCCCGCTCGCGCGGCGAGACTGCCTGGGGATGCTGGCCCCGCTGGAGGCCCACCTCGAGGGACGCGACCACATGGTCGGGTCCAGACTGACCGTCGCGGACTTCAATGCGGCCTATACGCTGGACTGGGCAGACGAGGACGGCGGCCTGCTGGAAGCGTCCCCCAACTGCCGCCGGTTCGTAGAGCGCATGTATGCCCGCCCCAAGGCGCCGCCACGCATCGCTGAGGCCTTTGCCAGGCTGCATGCCGGCGAAGTCCCGCCGTGCTTTCGCGCGGACATCGCACCCGAGCAGCGACTGCTGCCCTGCATCTGACCCATGCCCATCCGATAACCACCAGAGGACGAAAGCATGACCACCGAACTCAGTATCACCCGCTTCATCGCCGCCCCGCCCGAAATGGTCTGGCAGGTCTATGTCGAACGGGGCACCGAATGGTTCACCCCTCGGCCATGGACGACACCTGCGGTCGATTTCGATCTGCGCCCCGGGGGTCGGGCCAACATCACCATGGCCTCGCCCGAAGGCGAAACGCACAGCTACCAGGGTGTGTTTCTGGAGGTCGTGCCCAACCGTCAGTTGGTTTCGACCGGTGCGATGACCGAGGGCTGGGTGCCCCAGCCGGGCGACATGAACTTCGTCCGCATCGACACCTTCGAGCCGGAGGGCGAAGGCACCCGCTATACCGCCACCGCCCGCCACTGGGACGAGAAGGCCGCCGCCACCCACCGCGACATGGGCTTCGAACAGGGCTGGGCGGCCGCAGCCGATCAACTGGCCGAACTGGCGGAGGCGGGCCAATGACCAGCAAGATCGCCCCCTGCCTCTGGTACGACCTGGGTCAGGCCCGCAAGGCCGCCGAATTCTACATCACCCTGGGCCTGCCCGACAGCCGCATCGACGGCGTCCATGCCAGCCCTTCGGACAACCCGTCCAGCAAGGCGGGCGAGGAACTGGTGGTCGAATTCACCCTGGCCGGACAGTCGTTCGTCGGCCTGAACGGCGGCCCCCAGTTTCCGCACACCGAGGCGGTGTCCTTCATGATCCAGACCGATGACCAGGCCGAGACCGATCGCCTGTGGGAGGCCATCGTCGGCCATGGCGGGGCCGAGAGCGCCTGCGGCTGGTGCAAGGATCGCTGGGGCGTCAACTGGCAGATCACGCCGCGCCGCCTGCTGGAATTCTATACCGACCCCAATCCCGCCCGCGCAAAGGCCGCCTTCGAAGCCATGATGACCATGCACAAGATCGACATCGCGGTCATTGAGGCGGCGGCTGACACAGCGTCATAGGTTTCAGGTTCTAGGGGTCAGGTTCTAGGGATAGGCAAACGCGAGTCCGGCCAGAACCTAGAACCTAGAACCTAGAACCTAGAACCTAGAACCTAGAACCTAAGGCCAACCCTCCGAAGGAGAACCAGAATGTCCTACGTCACCGGCTTCCTCACCCCCGTCAAAACCGAGGACAAGGAGCGCTACATCGACTCTGCCCGCAAATCCTGGCCGTTGTTCCAGAAGTACGGGGCCCTGGAGCAGATCGAATGCTGGGGCGAGGACATCCCTCCCGGCAAAGTCACCGGTTTCGACCTGGCCGTGAAGCTGGAGCCCGGCGAGGTCGTGGTCTTCGCCTGGCTGAAATGGCCGGATCGCGCCACCGCCGATGCCTGCTGGGAGGCGATGCAGGCCGACCCCGCCTTCGCCGACATGGACATGCCCTTCGACGGCAAGCGCATGATGTGGGGCGGTTTCGCGCCGGTGTTCGAGGGCAAGTAACGCTCGCCGCCTAGCGGCAGAACCGTGTGTCGGTCGCCTCCAGGTGGAGGTGGTCGGCATGCACGGCGTTGTAGTCGGGGCTCAGCGTGGTGCCGAAGATGCGGCAGGCGTCGTCGCGGATACGGCGCAGGAAGCGCGCCTCGGGCGTGTCGCCGTTCCAGTCGTTCAGGACGGTGATGCGCCGCCCGTCGCGCAGGCGCACGCCGGCGAAATCCAGCGCGGCGGCTTGGGAATGGGCGCTGATCCGGGTGCTGCCCGCACCGTTGTTCACATTGCGACAGGCATAGGCCCCCATGTGATCGATCTGGACCACGTCAGAGCCCAGGATCTCGCGCGCCGCCGGCTCCAGCGACTGCCGCCGCCAGATGCTGAGCGCCAGGGCGGTGCGGCAGGTCATCTGCACATCGCCGGGCGACATCCGCGCGACGGTGCCCATGTCTGCGCCCAGAACACCGGCACCAGTCAGGCCGCACGTGGCCGAATTCGCCCGATCCGGCACAGGACTGAAGTTCACGCGCGCCGCCGTCAGCTGCGTCACGCACTGGCGAAGATCTGCGCTTTCGCGGATCACCGCTTCGCGCGTGCCACCCCCAACCGGCAGATCGACCAGCGCCCCGACCAGCGGGGCCTCGGTCCGGGACGAGGCCGCCGGATAGTTCGGCCGCGGCGCACGCTCGGGCAGCATGGCGCTGCAACTGGCCAACGCCACGAAGGCCAGCGGAGCGAGGATCAGGCGAAGCGAATGCGTCATCGCCGCGACGCTAGCGGAATTCGCCCGACGCTTGAATCACGAGACGGCGAGACGAAAAAAAGAACGTTGCGCGGTGAGGCTGTTCCAGAAGTCGGCGATCACAACGTGCTTTTCACCCGACCCGTAGCGTGGCACCAGTGGCCCCATGAAGCCCATTGTGATCCTCCCCGTACTGGCTGCTGTCTTGCTCACCGCCGCCTGCACCGACAGCAAACGGGCGCGCAACGACGCGACCTGGGGCGACCGCCCGGCCCAGATCACCTGCTGGAGCTATGGCGTCCAGAATTTCGAGGGCCGCTCCACCGGCAAGGTCGAATACGATGACGGCGGACGCATCTCGTTCGTGGACGCGGCCAACAACCGCTACACCACGATCGATGGCGACTGCCGCGTGGTCTACGATCCCAAGCCGAACTGAGCCTCGCTCCTCTCCCGCCGGGAGAGGATTTGAGACCTAGCTGTCGAGGAAGGACCGCAGCTTCCGCGACCGCGACGGATGCTTCAGCTTGCGCAGCGCCTTGGCTTCGATCTGACGGATGCGTTCGCGGGTAACCGAGAACTGCTGGCCGACCTCTTCAAGCGTGTGATCGGTGTTCATGCCGATGCCGAAGCGCATGCGCAGCACGCGCTCCTCGCGCGGCGTCAGGGACGCCAGCACGCGGGTCGTGGTCTCGCGCAGGTTCGACTGGATCGCCGCGTCGATCGGCAGGATGGCGTTCTTGTCCTCGATGAAATCACCGAGATGCGAGTCTTCCTCGTCGCCGATCGGCGTTTCAAGAGAGATCGGCTCCTTGGCGATCTTCAGGACTTTCCTGACCTTTTCCAAAGGCATGGCCAGCTTCTCGGCCAGCTCTTCTGGGGTCGGCTCGCGGCCGATCTCGTGCAGCATCTGGCGGCTGGTGCGCACGATCTTGTTGATCGTCTCGATCATATGGACCGGGATGCGGATGGTCCGCGCCTGGTCGGCGATCGAGCGGGTGATGGCCTGACGGATCCACCACGTCGCATAGGTCGAGAACTTGTAGCCGCGACGGTACTCGAACTTGTCGACCGCCTTCATCAGACCGATATTGCCTTCCTGAATGAGATCAAGGAATTGCAGCCCGCGGTTCGTGTATTTCTTGGCGATGGAGATGACCAGGCGCAGGTTGGCCTCGACCATTTCCTTCTTGGCCTGACGGGCTTCGCGCTCGCCCTTCTGGACGGTCTGGACGATGCGGCGATAGTCGTCGATCGGCAATCCGGCCTCGGTCGCCACGGCGGCGACGTCGCCGCGGATCTGGGCGATCTGGGCCTGTTCGTTCTCGCTGAACTTGGTCCAGCGGACGCCCATGTCCTTGACGCTGTCGGCCCAGTTGGGGTCCAGCTCGCGGCCGAAATAGGACTTCAGGAACTCGGGCCGCGAGATGCCATAGCTGTCGGCCAGGCGCAGAAGACGCCCTTCCAGCCCGATCAGGCGCTTGTTGATCGCATAGAGTTGCTCAACCAAGGCTTCGATGCGGTTGTTGTTGAGCTTCATCGTCTTCAGGCGACCGGAGATGGTCGACGTCAGGGTGTCATAGGCCTTCTGGTCCTTGGCGCTGAGGGCCTCGCCTTTCAGGCGGCTCTCGACCAGCTTGTCCTGCAGCTTGCGGAAGCCGCCGAAGTCGCTGGCGACCGCGTCCAGAACTTCCATGACGCCGTCGCGCAGCTCGGCTTCCAGCGCCGAGATCGACATGCCGCCGCCGTCGTCGAAGTCTTCGTCCTCTTCGTCCTCGCCGTCCGCCTTGTCCTCGCTCTGTGGCTCCGCGACAGGCTTCTCGCCCGGCAGGGGCTGGGGCGGCTGGTTGTGCGGCAGGGACGACGGGTTCAGCACGCCATAGGTGGCGTCCAGGTCGATGACCTCACGCAACAGGATCCGGTTGTTGGCCAGCTCGTCACGCCACACCATGATGGCCTCGAACGTCAGGGCGCTTTCGCACAGACCCGAGATCATGGCGTCGCGCCCCGCCTCGATCCGCTTGGCGATAGCGATCTCGCCCTCGCGGCTCAGCAGCTCGACCGAGCCCATCTCGCGCAGATACATACGCACGGGGTCGTCGGTACGATCATAGGCCGCCTTGGCGGGAGCCTCGGCCACGGCCGTGCCCGCCGCCGCCGCCACATCGGTGCCCGTCGCGTCGCCGGCGTCTTCTTCGGCCTCGACGACGTTGACGCCCATTTCGGACAGCATGGCCAAGGTGTCCTCGATCGCGTCGGGGGTCACCTCTTCGGAGGGCAGAACCTTGTTCAGCTCCTCCATCGTCACATAGCCTTTGGCTTTGGCTTGCTTGATGAATTTCTTGACGCCGGCGTCGGTAAGGTCGAGCAGCGGGCCGTCGCTCTGGACTTCGGCTTCCTGCGTCTCGGTCGTTTCACTCATTCAGTCAGTCTCCGGACGGAGGGCTGATCAGGCCGTCCATCTCATATAATGTGTGACGGGGTCGTTGGTTACGAGCCCACGCTATCTTCCCAAATCTCACCGGTTTTGACCGCGCGACGCAAAGCATCCCGCTCGGCTTTCAACCTGCGGAACGCCTCATCCTGACCCGGCATGGAGGCCGCCGAGGCCAGCGCATCTTCAAGGGCGGCGACGCGAGTAAGTGCGTCGAACGCCTGCGACCATCGGATCCTTGCTTCGGCGAGGGGCGCATTTGCGGCCAGGAAAGGCGCGCCGGACTTTGCCGCCGCCTTCTCGACCTCGCGCACTAAAGCATCGTGACCCGACTGCGCCAGATGGCGTCGCAAGGCCGCGCTGTCAAGGGTTTGGGCCGTTCCCTGGGCACTGAACCTCAACCGGACGAGTTCCTGTGCCAGCCCATCCAGCGCCTTGTCGCCAAAGCCATGCGCGGCAATATCCTCAAGGTGGTCGTCCATGCGAACGGGATCATCGATGGCACCATGCGCCAAGGCGGCAGCGACAGGCTCGATGGAGCGCGACAGCGACTGCATGGCCTGGGCACCTTCCGTCGTCTGGCCCAGCAGCGGTGGCGGACCGAAGCGTCCGCGCCCTCGCCCGGCCCCGAACGCCTGACGGCCTGGCACGGACTGTGGAGCGCGCTGCGGCGTGAACAAGGCATCGAACCGATCAAACAACTCGCGCCGATACTGGTCGGCCAGATCCTTGTCCTGAATGGCCAAGGCCGCCTGGCGCAACCGACCCTTCAGGCCGGCGCGGCGCTCCGGCGTGTCCAGCGGCTCGAGTTCGGCTTCCTTGCCGAACAGCACCTCCGCAAAAGGCCGTGTGGCGAACATGGCCTGACGCAGGGCGGGAGCGCCCTTGTCGCGCATGATATCGTCGGGGTCCTGCCCCCCATCCAGCAAGGCGAAGCGAAACGACTTGCCGGCCTTCAGTTGCGGCAGCGCGCGATCAACGGCGCGAAAGGCGGCGCGCCGCCCTGCCGCATCCCCGTCGAAACACAGCACAGGCTCGGACGAGACGCGCCACAGCAGGGCCATCTGTTCTTCGGTCAGGGCGGTGCCCATGGGGGCGACGGCGGGGATGCCCGCGCGCTGGCAGGCGATGACGTCCATATAGCCTTCGACCACGACGATAGCTTGTTCGCCCTTTGACTCCGCCCCCAAGATGCGCCGCGCCTCGGGCAGGCCATACAAAGTCGCTCCCTTGTGAAACAGTGGGCTTTCCGGGCCATTCAGATATTTGGCGCGGTCGTCGGGGTTCATGGCCCGGCCGCCGAAACTGACGATCCGCCCCCGCGCATCCAGGATCGGGAACATCAGCCGGTCGCGGAACCGGTCGTAGGGGTTGCCGCCTCCCTCGGGCGCGATCAGCATCCCCGCCTCGACCAGATCGCCCGGCTTGGCCCCGCGCTGGACCAGGGCCGCCTTCAGCCCCTCTCGATCGTTGGGCGCATAGCCCAGGCCAAACCGCTCCCACTGATCCTCGGGCAGGCCGCGGCGCTCCAGATACTCCCGCGCCGCCTTGCCGACCGAACGGCGCAGATTGGCGGCGAACCATTTCTGGGACAGGTCCATCCAATCGGCCAGACCCTTGCGCTTCTCCTCGCGCTCGGCGGCCTGGGGGTCTTCCGCCGGCAGGGCCATCCCCGCCTCGCCGGCCAGACGCTGGACCGCCTCGACGAAGGTCAGCCGCTCGGTCTCCTGCAGGAAGCTGATGATGTCGCCGTGCTTACCGGAGCTGAAATCGTGGAAAAAGCCCTTGTCATCGTTGACGAAAAACGACGGCGACTTTTCCTTGGAGAAGGGCGACAGGCCGACGTATTCGCGCCCCTGACGCTTGAGCTTCACCGACCGCCCGATGACGTCGGACGGGCGAAGGCGAGCCTTCAGTTCCTCAATGTATCGTTCGTCAAAGCGCACGGACGATCTCTAGTGCGTAATGCCAAATGCGCAAACTTGGGGCATCGCGGGCACCGCAACGGTCGCCTCTGTTCCGGTGCGCCTTAATCTCGAAACGCGCGTTAAGGTTTCATTAATCAAGATGGCATGAAAGCGGCTATAACCGCTTGAATCCAATGAACATTATTTCGTCAGATTGCGGAACTATCCACAGACCCTGTGGTTAACTCCCCGAACCCCGTGATGCAGAAGCGTCGCCCCTCCTGACAACGAGACCGTCATGTTCATCGCCATCGCCCGCCCGACGGTGGAACCCATCGGCCCCGACGCCGTCGCCGTTCCCGGTTCCCCCGCCATCACCGAACTGTCGCCACGCGCCCTGCATGCGCGCCTGCTGGAGAACGCTGCCCTGCGTCGTCTGAGAGGCGTCGAGCGGCTGAAATCCAACCGTGCGGAAGACGCCGACTACTGGCTGCACGCCGCCCCTGTCGCCGTGCGCAAGGCCAGCGCCCTGCGCGAGGAAAAAAGCTTCGCGCCCCTGCCCTGAGCCCTAGCGGCTCATCGCGTCGGCGAACCTCTGGAACAGATACAGGCTGTCCGTCGGCCCCGGCGAGGCCTCGGGGTGATGCTGGACGCTGAACACCGGACGGTCCTTCAGGGCGATGCCGCAATTAGTGCCGTCGAACAGCGACACATGCGTTTCTATGACCGCATCCGGCAGGCTGTCGCGGTCGACGGTAAAGCCGTGGTTCATGGACACGATCTCGACCTTGCCGGTGGTCAGATCCTTGACCGGATGATTGGCCCCGTGGTGACCCTGATCCATCTTGACGGTCTTGCCGCCCAGGGCGAGGGCCAGCATCTGGTGGCCCAGGCAGATGCCGAAGACCGGCTTGCCGCTGTCGACCAGCTTCCTGATCTCCGGCACGGCATATTCGCCGGTGGCGGCGGGATCGCCGGGGCCGTTGGACAAGACCACGCCATCGGGATTGCGCGCCAGAACCTCCTCGGCGGTCGTCGATGCCGGCACCACCGTGATCTTCGCGCCCGTTGAGGCCAGGGCCCGCAGGATGTTGCGCTTGACGCCATAGTCGATGACGACAACCGACCGATCCGAGGCATCGACCCGCGGATGCCCCTCGGGCCAGTCCCACAGGCCCTGATCCCAGTCGAAGGACTGCAGGGTGGAGGCGTCCTTGGCCAGGTCCAGCCCGACCAGACCCGTCCAGGCCCTGGCCTTTGCGACCAGGGCATCCAGATCGAACTGGCCGTCCGGATCATGGGCGATCACGGCATGCGGTGCGCCCCCGTCTCGGATCAGCGCCGTCAGGGCGCGCGTATCGATGCCCGCCAGACCCACGACCCCACGCCGCTTCATCCAGGTGTTCAGGTCCGCGTCGGACCGCCAGTTGGCCGGATCGGTGGGCATGTCGCGGAAGATGGCACCGCGTGCGGAGGTGTCCGAACCGCCGCCGATCTGCTCGATGTCGTCCGCATTGGTCCCGACATTGCCGACGTGCGGAAAGGTGAAGGCCAGGATCTGGCTCATGTAGGACGGGTCGGTCAGGATTTCCTGATAGCCGGTCATGGCGGTGTTGAAGACCACCTCACCGAGAGCTGAACCTGTTGCGCCACAGCCGAGGCCTTGCAGGATGGTGCCATCCGCAAGCGCGAGCACGCCGGTGACGCCAGGAAGAAGAGCGGGATAGGAACTTGCGGTCATGATCGCTCCTTACCACCGAATCCCGGCGGGCAAACGGCGGCGTTGCTAAAGGGTAGGCGGTACGGGGTCAACGCGGTGGTTTGCGCCCTTCCGAACCCAGATCCAGCCCACCGAGGCGACCGCGAACAGCACGATGGCCGGAATGACGTTGCCCGGAGCCGCCGCGACCACGGCACCGACCGAGAACACTAGGCCCACGACCGACAGAATACGCCAGCCGGTCGATTTGCTGAACCGGAACAGGCTGATGCAACACAGCGCATACAGACAGATGGTCAGGACCGTACAGGCCCCGATCAGCAGGCCGAACTGTCCCGCCAGCGTCGGCTGGACCGTCGCCACGATCAGAAGGGCCATGATCGATCCGTTGATCAGGGGGTTGGACAGCGGCAGATGGCCCGGCCGACTGGCATGACCGAAGACGCGCGGGAGATAGCCCGCCTCCCCCGCCGATCTTGCCGTCTCGCCACCCAGGATGGTCCAGCCGGCGATGGTGCCCAGTGCCTTGATGACGGCGCAGGCCGCAACCAGGCCGGCCACCGAGGCCCCGAACACCCGCGTGGCCAGATCGGCGAACGGGCTGGTCGATTGCGCCAGTTCGCCCGCGGGGATCACGCCGAACACGGCGGCGGAGGCCAGCACATAAACCACCAGCGCCAGCCCCACGCCGCCCACGCTGGCGCGGCCCACGTCGCGCGCCGGGTCGCGCACCAGCTTCGACAGGGCGGCCGCGCTTTCCAGACCCAGGAAGGACCAGAAGATCACCACAAGCGACGCGGGAATGGTGGCCGTCAGCGGCTGTCCCGAGGGGTTCCACGAGGCGGAAAAGGTCGCGCCGCTGAAGGCCACAACCCCGGCGACGATGGCCAGCAACAGGGGCAGCAGGCCGATCACCAGCGTCGTCGCGCCCAGCCGTGCCGCAACCTTGGCCCCGGTCGCATAGGCGGCGGTGGTGATGGCGATCAGGGCCAGATTGCTCATCGCCGCCGGCACCGGCTCGGCCAGCACCGGAAAGAAGAAGGCCAGATAGCCGGTGCCCGCGATGGCCACGGCGATATTGCCGGTCAGACAGACCCCCCAATAGGCGATGGCGGTCTGATAGCCGATGAAACGGCCCAGCCCCCGCCGCGTGAAATCCGACAGGCCGTCGGCGTCCGGCTGAAACCGGCCCAGGCCCGCAAAGACCGCCGCCAGGATCATCGCCCCGGCCCCGCAGATCAGCCAGCCGATCAGGCTGGACGAGCCGGTGGAGGCCAGCGCGACGGGGGCCAGATACACCCCCGATCCGATCATGTTTCCGGCCACCACCAGGGCGGCGATGCCCCAACCGATCTTTCGGGCAGGCGCTGGAAGAGTGTCGGTCTGCGTCATGAAGCCGGGATAGCGGGATTTTGGGGGACTGTCTTGGCAGAACCATTGACGGCCACGGCACGGTGTATTAGTTCACCAATACACCACTTAGGCTCGCTCCTTGTTCTTCTCGATTACCCCCTCGGACAACCGTCCCATCTATGTCCAGATCATGGACGAGATACGACGTGGCATGGCCACGGGCGCCCTCGTCAGCGGCGACCCCCTGCCCTCGGTGCGCCAGTTGGCGGCCAGTCTGAAGGTCAATCCCAACACCGTCGCACAGGCTTACCGTGAACTGGAGCGGGAAGGCCTGGCCTATGTCCAGCGCGGACAGGGCACCTTCGTCGGATCGTCCCGCCAGATCGACGACGACCGCGCGGCTCTGGGTCTCGAACTCGCCCAACGCTCTCTGATCGAAGCCGCACGCCTGGGCCTGAACGCGGATGAGCTCATTCAGGCCATCCGCTCTGCCGACGTCTCGAAAGCTCCCCTGAAATGACCATGCCTCTCGTCACCCCGAGCCCGACCGCGCACGATCAGACGACCCGCGATGCCGCCTTCGCCATCGCCACCCGTGCGCTCACGAAACGCTACGGGCGATCGACCGCGCTGGACGATGTCGATCTGCGGGTTCCCGAAGGGGCCGTCTACATGCTGGCAGGCGAGAACGGAGCTGGCAAATCGACCCTGCTGCGACTGCTGCTCAACCTGGAGCGCGCGTCCAGGGGCAAGATCGAGGTGACGGGACTGAACCCGCGCCTTCATGGTGCGCACGTTCGTGCCAATGTCGGCTATGTGCCGGAAGGCTTCGACATCGGCCCCCGCGGGTTGAGCATCGGACGCTGGTTCGCCGAACGCGCCGTCTACTATCCGGCCTGGGATGCCGACCACGTCGCCGCCCTGTGCCGCCGGCTGGACGTCGATGTCGCCCGACGGATCGGTCAGTTGTCAAAGGGACAGGCGCGACGGGTGCAGATCGTGGCCGCCCTGGCGCATCGCCCGCCCCTGCTTTTGCTGGACGAGCCTACCGACGGCCTGGATCCGGCGGCGCGTGACACGGTTCTGGAGCTTGTCGCGGATCATCTGTCCCAGACCGGCTGCACCATCCTGGCGTCCACACACCTAATCTACGAACTTGACGCCCTGACCGATCATGTCGGGGTGCTGTCGAAGGCAAGACTGACGGCCCAGATGTCGCGCGACGACCTGCGCGGCACCCTGAAACGGTACCGCATTCGCTCTCCCGAAGGATGGGCGGACACGTCGGATCTGCCCGGCGTATTGCATCGCGGAGAGTTCGGCCGCGAACACGCCTGGGTCGTCCGTGGCGATGAGGCCGAGATTGTCGCGCGCATTGCCCAATCCGGCGGCGAAGTCACAGACGTCGCCCCTCTCAACCTGCACGACGCCGTCGTCCATCTGATGCGCCAGGGAGCGGTGTGATGAACACGAATATCCGCCATGAAACCCCTCGCGCGACCCAGGTCTTTCGGGTCCAGTTTCAGAAGGTCGGTCGTAGTCTGCGCCCGGAACTGATCGGCCTGGCCCTGATCCTCAGCCCTCTGGTCATCATGGGTATGGCCTTGCTGATGAGCCGCGACGCGGCCCTGGATTACCCCTCCGAACTGAACCTTCTGCTGCCCGCTGCGGCCTTCGTTTTGCCCTTCAGAATCTGGATTGGGCAGCGACTGTTCAGACATGGCGACTTCCAGTCCATGCCGGTCGAGCGCCAAAAGCATGTCCTGATCAGAGTGGGTGCCGGGGCGGCCTGGGCCCTGGGGCTCGCTGCGGTCGTGGTTCTTCTCTTCAACGCTCTGGCATGGGCGGCCGGGTCGCCCACGATCGGGACGGCACCCTGGCAGTGGCTGGTCCCGCTGGGATCGGTGGCGACGGCCTACCTGTTTGGCAGCGGCGTGATGCTGGCCCTGCGCCATCCGGTGCGTTGGGGGGCCGCGGTGGTTCTGGCCTTCGTGGTTTCGGGCGTGTTCGGCCTTGGCACCGTCCTGCGGCCCATCACCCGGGTTCTGGTTCATGGCGATCTCGGACTGCACAGCGTCGTGACCGGTGGCGCGTCGGGCATGACATGGGCCGTGGCCCTGCTGTTCTGGCTCGGACTGGGACTGATCGCCGTCGCCCTGGCCTCGCTGCGTCACAGGGAGGTTTGAGGATGGAGGCATTCATCCACGATGCCGCGGCCTTCGTCGCGCGCAACAGCCTGTGGGCCGGGCCCATCCTGGGGTTGATGACGTTCGGCGAATCCGTGGTTCTGGTCGGTGCCTTCGTGCCGGCCACGGCCTTGATGGCGGCGATGGGAGTCTTGGTTGCCACCGGCGTCCTGCCGCTCTGGACGGTACTGTTCTGGGGCTGCCTCGGCGCGATCCTGGGTGAGGCCATTTCCTATCATCTGGGCCGCCGGGCGGGACCGGCGATCTGGCGCCACAGGTATCTGCGGTCGCAGCGGAAATCCGTGGCCCGAGCCCGACTGTATTTCCGGCGTTACGGCACGGCTTCCATCTTCATGGGCCGTTTCCTCGGCCCCATCCAGGCCGTCGTGCCCCTGGCGGCCGGTGCATCCGGTATGGGCAAGGGCCGCTTCCATACGGTCAATGTGCTTTCGGCCTTGATCTGGACGCCCGCCATGCTGGCACCGGGATATGTCGCTGCCGGCGGATTGGGCGCGTGGAATGCCTGGATATCGGCGCAAAATCCTCTGCTTGGGCCGTTGATCATCGCCGTCGGCGTGATGACATTAGGCTGTCTGCTGATCCTGCCCCCGCTCTCGCGTGACGGGCCTGGCTGGGATCGGCAACCGGCATGACCCTGGTTGGCATTGTGTCCGACGAGATTGTCTGGCTGATCATCGGCACCAAGCTCTGGCTCCTGATCGTCGCCGCCATCGCCCTGAAGCACCCCGAGCGGCAGGTCCGGCCTGTGACTGGCGCTGACCGGCGGATCCGCGAAACGCGGGCGGGCTTGATCCCTACTCCGGCACCCGCGCGCCGTCGAAGGCGAACACCCCGCCGCTGTCCGCAGGGGTCAGCCCCCCCAGCACCGTCAACATCGCCTGGGCCGACCACTGTGGCGTAAACAGTTTCTCAGGTGCCACCCCCTTCTGGAACGGCGCGCTCAGGCCAGTGTCCACCGTGCCGGGATGCAGCCCCGCCACGACAGCCTGCGGATGCGTCCGCGCCAGCTCGATCGACAGGGTCTTGAGGATCATGTTCAGCGCCGCCTTCGACGCGCGATAGCTGTGCCAGCCGCCCAGTCGATTGTCGCCGATCGACCCCACCCGCGCCGACAGGGCGGCCAGCACGCTGCGCCCCTCGCGTGGCAACAGCGGTGCGAAATGCCTGACGATCAGCGCCGGCCCTACGCAGTTGATCCGGTAATCCCGCAGCAGATGCTCGGCCGTCATGGCCTTGTAGGTCCGCTCCGGCTCCTGACCATGATGCAGCACGCCAGTGGCGACGAAGATCAGCCTGGGGACTGGCCCTTCAGCGACCTCTCGTGCCGCCGCCGCGATCGTCGCCTCGTCTTCCAGATCAAGCCCTGTCTCGCGCCGCGACAGGGCATGGACGACCGCAAACTGACCCGACGCCTGCAACTGGCCCGCGACGGCCGCGCCTATCCCGCCTGAAGCCCCGATCACGACCGCCGATGCGTCCATCATTCAGCTTGTTCCTTGTGCGGGCCGCCCGGTGCGACCGGTATTGACGCATCCGTCGTCCAGAATGCGGTCTGGCATTCCGGAGTAGGGAACAGTGCACATTGTCGGACCGAAAATCTCGCGTCAGATCAACGCGGCAGGTTCGGATGTGCACGATGTGCACTGTATTTTTTGGGAGTGCACATTTGGGGGTCAGAACGGCAAGGCACCAGATGCAGGACTTGCCACAGGTCGCCTCTCAAGCCAGATCGAAGCTCTGTTTCAACTCAGACGTTCGGCCACCTCGATGACCATCACCACCGTCGGCCTCGATGCAGACGATACCCTCTGGCACAACGAGACGATCTTTCGCCTGACCCATGCACGGTTCGTCGACCTGCTGGACGATCACGGCGATGCCGAGGTGATCGAGGCGCGGCTGGCCGAGACGGAGCAGCGCAACCTGCGCCTCTATGGCTATGGGGTGAAAGGGTTCACCCTGTCGATGATCGAGACGGCCATGGAGCTGTGCGACGGCGGGGCCCCGCCCGAGGTGGTGCGCGAAATCCTGGCGGCAGGACGCGAGATGCTGGCCCATCCGGTCGAGACCCTGCCCGGCGTGGACGAGGCCCTGGCCGCGCTATCGGAGAAGTACCGGCTGGTCCTGATCACCAAGGGCGACCTGCTGGATCAGGAGCGCAAGCTGGCAGCATCAGGCCTGGGCGATCTGTTCGCCGCCGTCGAGATCGTGTCGGAGAAGGATCGCGGCACCTATGAACGCATCTTCGCGCGCCATGGCACCGGAGCCGCAGAGGCCGTCATGGCTGGCAACTCCATGAAATCGGACGTCCTGCCTGCGCTGGCGGCGGGATCTTACGGGGTCCACATCCCCTACCACGTCACTTGGGCGCACGAACTGGCGGATGCCCCCGTGAACCAGGAACGATACGCAAGCCTTAGTAGTATAGCGCAGCTTCCTGACTGGATAATCAGTACAGCACAGCTTTCTGATTAGATCAATTAAACCGCGTCGTAACGTCGCTAATAGAAATTGGTTTCATGCAGCGCCGATTGAGGCGAGCCCGTGTTCCGACAAGGTCACAAGGTGTCAGAATAACATTGTAATCTTGTAGAAACTTTATGGCCACGCTTGACCATTGCGCCTGGCGTCAGGCTTGTGCGCCCTCTCGTCGAGATTTCGATGTCACTGCGTTTCTCAACAGTTGGGCGTTCACCATATGCTAAATATCCGCAAGACCTTGCTCGCATCGACCATGTTGGCTGGCGCAATGGCTGTGACTGCGCCGGCGCTGGCACAGACGGTTCCAGCCAATCAGCCCGCCGGAACGGTGACGGGCCAGGAGCCCCTTAATCAGGTTGACGACCCAGCCACCGAACTGGGTGAAGTCGTGGTCACCGGCTCGCGCATTCGCCGTGATGCCACCAACGCTCCGACACCTCTGATCCAGGTCCAGCGCGAAGAGCTGCTGTCGACCGGCCAGGCCACGGTGATCGACTATCTGGCGACCATTCCGGCCCTGTCCAACTCGGTCGTGCCGTCTGACACGACGGGCTCGGGCCTTGGCGACGGCGGCCTGTCGCTGCCCAACCTGCGCAGCCTGGGTTCCAACCGCACCCTGACCCTGGTCGACGGCCGCCGTCACGTCGGTTCCAGCGGCGGCTCGCTGTCGGTCGACATCGACACCATCCCGCGTCTGCTGATCGAAAACATCGAGATCGTCACCGGCGGTGCCGCGTCCGTCTATGGTGCCGACGCCGTGTCTGGCGTTCTGAACTTCATCCTGCGCAAGGACTTCGAGGGCCTGGAGATCGACGCCAACTACGGCATGATCAACCAGAACGGCGAAGCCAACAAACGCATTTCCGTGCTGGCAGGCACCAATCTGCTGGACGACCGGCTGAACATCTATGCTCACGCCGAGTATGAAGAAGTTGACGAAGTCACCTCGCTGGACATCGACTGGCTGGAAGACGCACCGGTCCGCATCGGCATCGACGCCGACCCGACCACCGATCAGTTCGACGGCAATCTGGACGCCCGGACCTATCGCGGCGTGCGCCGTATCGATCTGCCTCGCTGGGGGCAGACGACCCTGGCGAACAATCAGCAGGGCAGCCCGCTGAACGACCCCGACGTGCCTTATGTGGATTGCATTGCCGGCGGCTTTTTTACCTATGACCCCGACTGTTTCGCGGTCCAGCCAGGCAAGACCTATTGGTACGACGGCACCACCGCGCGTCTGGCCGACTTTGGCGAGCGCCTTGGCGAAACCGGTGCCAATCGTCCCTTCAACATCGGCGGCGACGGTGAAAACCCGGCGGAGTTCAGCACCGGTTCGCGCGTGCCGCGTTCGGAATCGGCTCGCTTCCAGGTCGGAACGACCTTCAGGCTGACGCCCGACATCGAACTGTACGGCGAGGCGAAATACGTCACCGAGGATACCTTCGACCTGTCGCAGCCGACCTTCTATGATATCGACCTCGTCGATGCCTATGACACGGACAGCCTGGGCGTCGTCTACAACGTCGCCAACTTCGACCTGCGCTGGTCGGACAACGCCTTCCTGCCGCAGATCGTCAAGGACGCTATCGCCGGAAACACGATCACTCAGTACGATGTACCTACCGAGACTGCGCCAGGGGCAGCTGGAACGCCTGTCTTGTTGCAGCAGGCCCGTCACAGCATGTTCGGTCCCGACCGTACGCAGGACAATACGCGTGAGCTGACCCGCTTCGTCGCCGGGATCCGCGGTTCGCACGAAGGCATAGGCTTCTTCCGCGATATCGATTGGGACATCGGCTACACCTATGGCGAGGTCGAAATCGAGAACCGCGAGCGCGGCACGGACAGCCAGCGCGTTTCACTGGCCGCCGACGCCGTCGTCGATACAGCCGGTGAGGTCAATGGCCGTCCGGGCGAGATCGTCTGCCGCGTCCAGCTGCTGGCCGATCGCGGTGTGCCGAACGGCAATCTGATCGATCAAAATGGCGGCGATCTGCGCGACAGCGAATATGGCCGCAACTCGATCCGCGACTGCGCCCCGCTGAACGTCTTCGGCAAGGGCAATCAGTCCCAGGCCGCTCTGGATTACATCGACGCTGTCATCGGCGTGACCGAGCGCAACGAGCAGGAGCAGGCCGTCGCCTCGGTCTCCGGCAGCCTCTGGGACTTCTGGGGTGCCGGCCCGATCGGTCTGGCCCTCGGTGCCGAGTATCGCCGCGAGGCCACCGAAGCGACGGGTCGCGACCGCGACATCGCCGGACGTCAGTTCCTGTTCCTGAATGGCGGCCCGGACTTCCCCGAAGCCGAATACACCAGCGAGGAGCTGTTCGCAGAAGTCTCGCTGCCGCTGTTCCGCGACAGCTGGCTGGGTGAGTATGCCGAACTGAGCGGATCGTACCGCTTTGCGGACTACAGTACGGTGGGCGATGTAGACGTCTATGGCGTCAACCTGGTCTACCGTCCGATCCAGGACATCGCCTTCAAGACCAGCTACAACACATCTGTTCGCGTGCCTGACCTCGCGGAGAACTTCTCGCCCTTCGGCGAGACCTTCTTGAATGGATTTGTCGATCCTTGCGCCACCGATGTGATCGCTGCTGTTCAGGAAGCTCAAATTCGCGAAAATCGGATCGCCAACTGTACCGCACTGGCAGCCGAGCAGGGCCTGACCTTCGACTTCGCTGGTGCCACGCTCGATCCCACCGACAACTTTGACCCTGACTACGAGGGGATTTCCGGGGTTCTGGGCGGCAACCCCTTCCTGCAGCCCGAGGAGTCGAACAGTTTCACCTTCTCGACGGTCCTGCGCCCGCGCTTTATCCCGAACTTCTCCCTGGTCCTCGACTACTATGAAATCGAGATCGAGCAGGTCATCTCGGCTGTATCGGCCCAGACTGTCGCAAACAATTGCGTCAGCGGCGTCGGCCTGAATGAAGCGGCATGTGCGACCATTTTCCGTAACAATCCGGAAATTGATTTCGGTGTCGGCGCTCCGCTGGGCGATCCCATCGGCGGGTTCATTCAGGGCTCTGTGAACTATGCCTCGCTGCAGACGCGCGGCCTTGATTTCACCGCACGCTACACGATGGATCTGGCGGAAATGACGGGTCGTGACTGGGGCACGCTGGATTACTCGCTTGGTGGCCTGTGGTTGATCGAGCAGAAGCAGTTCCTGAACGCCGATGAGCCAGGCGATTTCGAAGAACTGTCCAGCAACATCTTCTACCCTCGCGTTCGCCTCAAGTCGTCGCTGACCTATGCGCCGAACGAGATCTGGAGCGTCAACTGGACGGCCGACTGGCAGACGGCGCAAGACAGCGTGCGCATCCGCGACTTCGTCTCCAACGCGGATGGTCGCGAATATGACGAGCTGAACACCGGCAACTTCACGCGCCACGACTTCACGGTGCGCTGGAATGCCCGCGAGGACCTGACGGTTCGCGCCGGTGTTGTGAACGCCTTCGATGCAGAGCAGGCCACCTATCTCGGTACGACGCTGTATTCGAACTTCGACCCCTACGGCCGTCGCTTCTTCATCGGCCTGAACTACCGCCCGTTCTGATCTAGGAACCGGCCGAGACGGATCAGGGGCGGCTCGAAAGGGCCGCCCCTTTTTCGTGCGTGCACAGCAAATGGCGCAGCTGAGCGCATTGGTTCTTGCCCCCGCCCCCTGCCCTCTTTAGACGGACCGCTTAACCGACAACCCGAACGGAACCGCGCCGGCATATCGCCCGCGCCGGATTTTCGTGCGCGAAAGGACCGCTGCCGCCGTGACCGCATCCGATGTCCCGCACGACGAGCGCGACGCCATGATCCGGGCGTCCCTGGCGGAGCATGGCGACAGTGGCGTCACCCCCCGGCACACCCTGTTCTACTTCTATGGCGAGGGTGACCACGACGATCTGAACGAGGTCGCGCGGCGCGCCGGCTTCATCACGCGCGGCCAGGACGAGATGACCGTTCTGGAGACCACCATGGCAGTGGACGAAGCCTCGTTCGCGCCCGTTTCATCCATGATGCAATCCTGGGCCGCGGCCTTTCAGCTGGACTATGACGGCTGGGAGTGCGCGGTCGTGACGAACTGATCAGACGAGGCCGAAGATGCCCAAACGCACAGACATCAAATCCATCCTGATCATCGGCGCTGGTCCGATCGTGATCGGTCAGGCGTGCGAGTTCGACTATTCCGGTGTTCAGGCGTGCAAGGCGCTGAAGGCCGAGGGGTACCGGGTGATCCTGGTCAACTCCAATCCCGCCACCATCATGACCGACCCGGAGGTGGCCGACGCCACCTATATCGAGCCGATCACGCCGGAGTTCGTCGAGCAGATCATCGCCAGGGAACGCCCTGACGCCCTGCTGCCGACCATGGGCGGCCAGACGGCCCTGAACACGGCCCTGGCGCTCGACGCATCCGGCGCACTGAAGAAATACGGCGTCGAGATGATCGGGGCCAAGGCCGAGGTGATCGACAAGGCCGAGGACCGCCAGAAATTCCGCGACGCCATGGACAAGCTGGGTCTGGAATCGCCCAAGTCCAAGGCGGCGCATTCGATGGAGGAGGCGCTGGAGGGGCTGGAGTTTGTCGGCCTGCCCGCCATCGTGCGTCCGTCGTTCACCCTGGCCGGGACCGGCGGCGGCATCGCCTATAACCGCGAGGAGTTCGAGGAGATCGTGCTGCGCGGGCTGGACCTGTCGCCCACGACCGAGGTGCTGATCGAAGAATCGGTACTGGGCTGGAAGGAATACGAGATGGAGGTGGTCCGTGACACCGCGGACAACTGCATCATCATCTGCTCCATCGAGAACATCGACCCGATGGGGGTCCATACCGGCGACAGCATCACCGTCGCCCCTGCCCTGACGCTGACGGACAAGGAATATCAGCGGATGCGCACCGGCTCGATCAACGTCCTGCGCGAGATCGGGGTCGAGACGGGCGGGTCGAACGTCCAGTGGGCGATCAACCCGGCGGACGGCCGGATGGTCGTGATCGAGATGAACCCGCGGGTGTCGCGCTCGTCGGCGCTGGCGTCCAAGGCCACCGGCTTTCCCATTGCCAAGGTCGCGGCGCGCCTGGCGGTCGGCTACACGCTGGATGAGCTGACCAACGACATCACCCAGGTCACGCCGGCCTCGTTCGAGCCGAGCATCGACTATGTCGTCACCAAGATCCCCCGTTTCGCCTTCGAGAAATACCCTGGCGCGGAGGCGACACTGTCGACCTCGATGAAGTCGGTGGGTGAGGTCATGGCCATCGGTCGGACCTTCCAGGAGAGCATGCAGAAGGCGCTGCGCGGTCTGGAAACCGGGCTGAATGGTTTCGACGAGATCGAGATCGAGGGCACGGAAGGATCGGGCGACGAAAGCTCCATCCGCGCCGCCGTCGTGCGAGCGCTGGGCCAGCCGACGCCGGACCGCATTCTGGTGATCGCACAAGCGTTCCGCCACGGCCTGACGGTCGAGGAGGTGAACGCCGCCTGTTCCTATGAGCCCTGGTTCCTACGCCAGATAGCCGACATCGTGCGCGAGGAAGGGCATCTGAAAGTGAAGGGTTTGCCTAGCCGTAAAGAGCCCTTCCCCCTTGATGGGGGAAGGGTTGGGATGGGGGTGAAGGCGGCCGGAGCAGACGGCTTCGTAGAGACCACTTCCGCCGACACTGTCACCCCCATCCCCAACCCTTCCCCCATCAAGGGGGAAGGGAGTTCGTCTGAGGATGTGGCCGCTGCCCGGGAATTCCGTCGCCTGAAGTCCAAGGGCTTCTCCGACGCCCGTCTGGCGCAGCTGACGGGCATGACGGAAGCCGCCGTGCGCAAGGCCCGCCGCGCCCTCAACGTGCGTCCCGTCTTCAAGCGCATCGACACCTGTGCGGCCGAGTTCGCCTCCGCCACCGCCTATATGTATTCGACCTATGAAACCGGTGCCCTGGGCCAGGTTCCGCAGTGCGAATCCAGCCCGACCGACGCCAAGAAGGCCATCATCCTTGGGGGCGGACCGAACCGGATCGGGCAAGGGATCGAGTTCGACTACTGCTGCTGCCACGCGGCCTTTGCCTTCGCCGACATCGGCGTCGAAAGCATCATGGTAAACTGCAACCCGGAGACCGTCTCCACCGACTACGACACCTCCGACCGCCTGTATTTCGAGCCTCTGACGGCCGAGGATGTGCTGGAGCTGATCGACGTCGAACGGTCCAGGGGCGACCTGATCGGCGTGGTCGTCCAGTTCGGCGGCCAGACGCCGCTGAAGCTGGCGCATGCGCTCCAGGAGGACGACGTGCCGATCCTGGGCACGTCGGTGGACTCCATCGACCTGGCCGAGGACCGCGAGCGGTTCCAGAAGATGCTGCACGACATCGGCCTGATCCAGCCACCCAACGGCCTGGCTCGCAGCGCCGAAGAGGCCGCACAGAAGGCGGAAGAAGTCGGCTATCCCGTCGTTCTGCGGCCGTCCTATGTGCTGGGCGGACGCGGCATGGTCATCGTCCACGACCGCGAGCAGCTAGACCGCTATGTCGGCGAGGCCATGCGGGTGTCGGGCGACGATCCCGTGCTGATCGACCACTATCTGAACCGCGCCACCGAGGTCGACGTCGACGCCCTGTGCGACGACGAGACGGTCTTCGTCGCCGGCGTGCTGGAGCACATCGAGGAGGCGGGGGTGCACTCGGGCGACAGCGCCTGCTCCATGCCGCCCTGGTCGCTGTCCGCCGAGATCGTGACCGAGCTGAAGCGTCAGACCGAGGCCATGGCCAGGGCTCTGAAGGTGCGCGGCCTGATGAATGTGCAGTTCGCCATTGAGGAGCCGCACAGCGACAACCCCCGCATCTTCGTGTTGGAGGTCAACCCGCGCGCATCCCGCACCGCCCCCTTCGTGGCCAAGACCATCGGCCAGCCGATCGCCGCCATCGCCGCCAAGGTCATGGCCGGGGTGCCGCTCAAATCCTTCGGCCTGACTGACAAGCCGTATGACCATATCGCCGTCAAGGAAGCGGTCTTCCCATTCGCCCGCTTCGCCGGGGTCGACACCATCCTGGGGCCGGAAATGCGCTCGACCGGCGAGGTCATGGGCCTGGACTGGAAGCGCGAGGGCGAGGCCGACATGGCCCCCGCATTTGCCCGTGCCTTTGCCAAGTCCCAGATCGGGGGCGGCACCACCCTGCCCGTCTCCGGGTGTGCCTTTATCTCGGTTAAGGACGAGGACAAGCCCTTCATCGTCGACGCCGCCAGGACACTGCTGGCCGAGGGCTTCACCCTGATGGCGACCGGCGGCACCCACAGCTATCTGGTCGAACAGGGCCTGGCCGTGACCCATGTGAAGAAGGTGCTGGAAGGCCGTCCGCACATCGTCGATGCGATGAAGAACGGCGAGGTCCAGCTGGTCTTCAACACCACGTCGGGCAAGCAGTCGCTGCAGGACAGCTTCAGCCTGCGTCGCACCGCCCTGATGATGAAGATGCCCTACTATACGACGACGGCGGGGGCCCAGGCCGCCGCCCAGGCCATCGGCGCGATCAAGGCGGGTGATCTGGATGTGCGGCCGATCCAGGATTACGGGTGACCATCAGCGCCGATCTGCTGATCGGCGTCGGCCTGCTGTATCTGGCCGCCATTAATGGGGTGACGTGGCCGGCCTTTGCGACTGACAAGGCGGCGGCGCGGCAGGGGCATAGGCGGGTCGCGGAATCGACCCTCCTGCTCTTCGCCCTGATGGGCGGCACGCCCGCAGCCTATGGCGCGCGGCACAGCCTGCGCCACAAGACGCGCAAACGGTCGTTCAGCGCGCAACTGCACACGGTTGCCGTGCTCCAGATCGGTGTCTTGATCGCCCTTGGGGTGAAGATGTTGGAACGCTGCTGGCTCACCTGAACCAAAGTCGTATTATCATCCGCGAGGCAGAGACTGCTATCGACGTAGGCGGTCGCTATGTCGCAAGGCCATGACGGGTTTTGAACGCTCCGACACCTTCCGCTTGAGCGATCTCAACAGAGGCGTAAATCCCTTCAGGACTGAGCGTTGCCCAGCCCTCAGCAATGACTTTGCCTTCGTATGCTGATGTATAGTGATACTGCTCTGCGAAGGCGAATTGCCCGTCTCCACGGAGCAATATGACGACGCGTCTGCGCGGGTGAATAGCGCCTTCTACGTTGACCTCTTCAAGCTCTCTTACGATTTCCAAATCGATTTCCGATCACCATCAACGATCCTACAGCAGACCCAAAGTGGTGTCCGCTTTCTGCCCTTAACAGACGTCGCCAACGTGTGATGTGCGTCCGATTGTCTGACAGCTAAATCCCCGCCGCCGCCTCCGGGTCAGCCACGGCATCCCTGCCCTCCACGATGCGGGCGGCGGTCAGGTCGGCGGTGACGTTGCCGACGGTGCGGAAGATGTCGGGGATGACCTCGACCGCGAGCAGCAGGGGCAGGAGCTCCAGCGGAACGCCCATGGCAAGGGCGATGGGGGCGACGCTGGCGAAGAAGGAAATCTGGCCGGGCAGGCCGACGGTGCCGACGCTGATGGCCATGGCGGTCAAGCCGCCCGCGACCATGACGGGCAGGGTGATCTCGACCCCGAACAGATGGGCGCAATAGATGACGACGGCCAGATTGGCGACCGGGCTGGTGATGCGGAATACCGCGACCGCCAGCGGCAGGACGAGCCCAGCTGTCGCGGGCGAGACGCCGAGACGACCCACCGCCCGCTCCACCATGATCGGCAGACTGGCCAGCGACGACTGGGTCGAGAAGGCCACGACCTGTGCCGGGGCGATGCCTTGCGCGAACCGGCCCAGGCCGATCCGACCCCAGACGGTGGCCACCGCATAGAGGATCAGGATCAGGCCGATGATGGCCAGGCTGACGATGGCGATATAATGGGCCAGCACCCCCGCCGCCCCGATGCCCGCCCGCAGGCCCACGCCCATGGCCAGGGCGAAGACCCCGACCGGCGCGGCCCACAGTACCCACTGGACGATCACGATCATGGCCTGGGCGACGGCCTCGAAGAAGATCGCCACGGGCTGGCGCAAACGGCCCGGCAGGCGGGTGGTCGCAAAGCCGAACGCAATGGCGAAGACCACGATGGCCAGGATGGCGTCGTCCGCCGCCGCCTTGATCGGGTTGGAGGGGGCCAGTCCCGCGACAAAGGCCCCGAAGCCGCCGGACTTGGCCCCCTCGGCGACGGCGGCGGCCTGATCCGGGGAAATGCCACCCAGCAGGGCCTGGGCCTCGGCGATATTGATCGGCCAGATCGCGTGCAGCCCCATGGAGGCGGCGAAGGCATAGACGGTGGCGAAGACCAGCAGCACGGAAAAGACGATCAGCGCCTTGACCGCCAGCCGCCCGGTAGAGGTCGCATCCGCGATCGAGGCGATGCCGGTGACCAGAAGGGCGAAGACCAGCGGGATGATCGTCATCCTCAGGGCGTTGAGCCACAGCTGGCCCAAAGCGTCGATGGCCGCCACGCTGGCGGTGCCACCGGGAATGCCCCAGGCCTGCGCCGCCGCCCCTGCGGCCAGGCCGGCGATCAGGGCGACCAGCACTCTGAGCGACAGGGAGGACATGACGGCAGCGGTGCGGGATTGGGCCATGCGGTGACGCTAGCGTGTGAATCGACCTCTGCGAAGCGATGTCGCAGGGGAGCGCCACAATGAACGGCCAAGGCTGTGGCGCGTTAGGTCGCCGAAGGAGACTAGATCCATGCCCATTCCCAAGATTTCGCCCAGCTTGGTGACCCTGGTCGGCGGCCTGCTGTTCAGCAAGGGCGGACGCCGCGTGGCCGGACGGCATGCGGGCAAGCTGGCGCTGGCGACCCTGGCGTTCCAGCTGTGGGAGGCCCGGAGCGATCGTCGCGCAGCAAATCCGTCGCAGACACAATCCAAGCGCCCCGGTGCCAAGGCCCCCGGCGCCAAATCCAAAGCGCATCCGCGTCAGCGCTGGAGCGGCCGCCGCGCCTGATCGCAACGTGTCGCGAAAGGGCTGGACGGACGCAGCGTCAACATGCGTGAGTGGCCGCCCAGCCTGAAGCCCGCCGGAGCGTCCTCATGATCACCGTCCACCACCTCGCCGATTCCCGCTCGCAGCGCGTGCTGTGGCTGCTGGAAGAGATGGGACGGCCCTATGAAGTCAAACGGTATGAGCGCAACCCGGCGACCATGCTGGCCCCGCCGGAGTTGAAGGCCATACACCCCCTGGGCAAGTCACCGGTCGTCGATGACGGGGCGGTGCGCGTGGCGGAAACGGGGGCCATCGTCGAATACCTGCTGGAGGGTCCGGACGGCGCGGCGCTGCGTCCGGCCGTCGGCACCGAGGCCGGGCGGCGCTATACCTACTGGCTGCACTATGCCGAGGGCTCGGCCATGACGCCCCTGCTGCTGAAGTTGATCTTCGGCCAGTTGCCCAAACGCTCGCCCGGCCTCGTGCGGCCGCTGGTCAAGGCTATCAGCGGCAAGGCCCAGGACAGTTTCATTGATCCGCAGATCGCGTCCCACACGGCCTATTGGGAGGCCGAACTGGGCAAGTCGGAATGGTTCGCGGGCGACAGTTTCAGCGCGGCCGACATCATGATGAGCTTCCCCATCGAGGCCGGAGCCAGTCGGGCACCCTACGCCGACAAGCCGCGTCTGACAGCGTTCCTGAAGAAGATCCACGCCCGCCCCGCCTATCAGCGGGCGCTGGAGCGGGGTGGACCCTACAGCTACGCCTGAGTGGGTGCCCTACGCGGCAAACAGGACACAGTCACAGGCTGTTGAACTGGACGACAGCAACCGCGGGATCGATCGCACGTTAACGGCTTCATGCGCCTGAAAACCATTCAAATCGTCGCCGCCCTGGCCGCCGCCCTGTCCTTTGTGCTCGCCTTCATTGCGGCGGGCATCTTCATCGTATCGGTAGCCTTCATGGCCATCGGCATGGCCATTCTCGGCTGGCTGGCCTGGAGCCTAATGAAACACATCCGCGCTCTGTCTCGCCGCCGCGTTGCCGGAACACGGGTCGCCAATCGGCCATAGGGTCTTGAACGTTTTGACGGGGTGCCCTACCCTCTTTGGCCGGTCGCAAGCGCCCTGCGATCACAAGTGCCGGTCAATTTGTCAGTCGGGCGATAGCTAAGAAACTCACGACATATGGAAAAAGTGCCGATGACGGCCGAGGGCTACCGTGTCCTCGACGATCAGCTGAAGCAATTGAAGTCCGTGGAGCGGCCGAGCGTAATCTCGGCCATCTCGGAAGCGCGCGAGCATGGCGATCTCTCGGAGAATGCCGAGTATCACGCCGCCAAGGAGCGCCAAGGTTGGATCGAAGGCCAGATTGCCGACATCGAGGACAAGATCAGCCGCGCCCAGGTGATCGACGTGTCCAAGCTGAGCGGAAACCAGGTGAAGTTCGGCGCGACCGTCACGGTCGTTGACGAGGACACCGAGGACGAAGGCCGCTACCAGATCGTCGGCGAGCACGAAGCCGACGTGAAACAGGGCAAGATCTCCGTTGCCTCGCCGATCGCGCGCGCCATGATCTCCAAGGAGGTCGGCGACGTGGTCGAGGTGAATACCCCCGGCGGCGTCAAGGCCTACGAAATCCTCAAGGTCGAGTGGAAGTAACGGCCGACAGGTCGTCGCTTAGTATCTGGGTCGTCTCGGACGGCCGGGCCGGTATGGAAAATCAGGCGCTGGGGTTGGCGGAAGCCCTCCAGCGCCTTTTGCCGTCGGTCATCACCGTGAAGCGGGTGTGCTGGCGGGCCGGTTTCGACAAGCTGCCGTCGGCGCTGAAAGCCCCGTGGATGCTGGATACGGCGTCCGACGACCCCTTTCCGACAGACGGTGAGCATTGGCCTGATGTGTGGATCGCCACGGGGCGGGCGACCCTCCCGCTGTCGCTGATGGCCAAACGGCGCTCGGGCGGGAAGACCTTTGTGGTTCAGACGCAGGACCCGCGCTGGCGGACGGGGGACTATGATCTGGTCGTCGCGCCGCGACATGACGGGATCGAGGGAGCCAATGTCCTGTCGATCACGGGATCGCCGCATCGCATCTCGACCGCCCGTCTGGCGGAGAGCGCATCAGCGTTCGCAGAAACGCTGGAGCCCCTGCCCCATCCCCGTGTCGCGGTCCTGATCGGCGGCAAGTCCCGTGCCCATGATCTGCCCGAGGCCCACGCCGCCGATCTGGCCGACAGCATCGCTGTCGCGATAGAGGCGGCGGGCGGTTCGTTGATGCTGACCTATTCGCGGCGCACGCCCGCGGCGGCCAAGGCGGCGATGACGGCCCGGCTGGCTCATCTACCCGGGCTGATCTGGGACGGCGAGGGCCCGAATCCCTATTTCGCCTTCCTGCACTTCGCCGACCATAGCCTGGTCACCGAGGACAGCGCGAACATGGCTGCCGAGGCCGCCTCGACCGGCAAGCCGGTGCACATCCTGCCGATGGTGGCGACCAAACCTGCCGAAAAGTTCGCGCGGATGCATCAGGACCTGCGCGATCGCGGGGCGGCGCGGCCCTTCGACGGGCGGCTGGAAAGCTGGACCTATGAGCCGCTGAACGAGACCGAGCGGGCGGCGCGCATTATCGCAGAGCGATTAAAGGCCTAGTCACCGCCGCCGCCGCCATCGCCACCACCATCGGAGCCGTCGCTGGTATCGACCGTCTTGTCGCGCCCCCCGCCGCCGTCACTGGCCACCACGGATCCAGATCCGTCGCCGCCTTTGTCCGCCTTGTCTTTTTTCGCCCGCTGCTGATCGAAGGCGACGCCTATGCCGACGCCGATGGCGATTCCCAGCGATAGCCACAGGGCCAGATTGTCCAGGGCCACGCCCAGCGCCACCCCGATACTGACGCCCAGCGCGACGCCGATCCCGATCGAACTGCGACCTTCCATGTGAATACCCTGCCCTGCCTGTGAAGAACCGTCAGCCTAGCATCGCACAAAGCGGAATCACCGCCTAAATAGGCGTCATGAGCACTCCCCGTACCCTCCGCGTCGCCATTATCGGTTCCGGCCCCGCCGGCTGGACCGCCGCCATCTATGCCGCGCGCGCCCTGTTGCAGCCTGTGGTGATCGCCGGTCTTCAGCCCGGTGGTCAGCTAACCATCACCACCGATGTAGAGAACTATCCCGGCTTTGCCGACGTGATCCAGGGCCCCTGGCTCATGGAACAGATGCGGGCCCAGGCCGAGCATGTCGGTACTGAGATCATTGAGGACATCGTGGTCAAGGCCGACCTGTCACAGCGTCCGTTCCGGCTGACGCTGGACAGCGGCACGGAACTGCTGGCCGAGACGGTGATCATCTCTACGGGGGCGCAGGCCAAATGGCTGGGGATCGAGAGCGAGGCGAAATATCAGGGCTTTGGCGTGTCCGCCTGCGCCACCTGTGACGGCTTCTTTTATCGCGGCAAGGACGTGATCGTGGTCGGCGGCGGCAATACGGCAGTCGAGGAGGCGCTGTTCCTGACCAACTTCGCGTCGAAGGTTACCGTCGTTCACCGCCGTGACGAGTTCCGGGCCGAGAAGATCCTGCAGGAACGCCTCCTGTCCAATCCGAAGGTCGAGGTGGTCTGGGACAGCGCCATCGACGAAATCCTGGGCGAGACCAATGACTTCGGCGGGGTCAATGTCACGGGTGCGCGGATCAAGAACGTCAAGACGGGCCAGACGCACGAACTGACAGCCGACGGCGTCTTCATCGCCATCGGCCATGCCCCGTCATCCGAGCTGTTCGCCGGGCAACTGGAGACCAAGCAGGGCGGCTATCTGGTGGTGAAGCCCGGCACGGCCGCGACGGCCATCGAGGGCGTCTGGGCCGCAGGCGACGTGACCGACGACATCTATCGTCAGGCTGTCACGGCTGCGGGCATGGGATGTATGGCGGCCTTGGAAGCCGTGCGGTTTCTGGCGGAAGAGGACCACGCCAAGGCCAACAATCCGATCAGCCACAAGGAAGCGGAAAAGATCGGCGTCTGGTAGGAGATCAGGCGGGCGGCGACTGGTCCGGCTTGGTCTCACGCGGGTCCGGTGTCGGGTCGTAACCGTATTCGGCAAGGGCGCTGGCTTGCCGATGGACGGCTTCCGCCAGTAGATCGACATAGGCGTCGAGATCAGCAGGCGTCTGGGGCAGCAGCGCGTTCAGGCGATCGATCTGGGCGCGGGCGAGCCGCGGACTGACCATATCCCAGCCCCGGAAGTCACGATGAAGGATCGGGCGACGCGCCAGAATCCTGAGATCACGATGTCGCTGATCCACGACCAACCGGCTCAGCAGGTCTTCGAGCCGGTCGTGATAGCCTTCCAGAACCTGGATGAACTGGCCGCCTGTGAAGGTCAGCACGCCCGTAATGTCATCCCGCGCATTGTTGCGGCGGGCCTCGGCCAGGATGTCAGCCGCACGAATCGGGTTGGTGACCTCGCGTGTATCGGTGCTGACATAGATCAACTGTTCAAGCGCAGCATGGCTTGTTTTCGGCGAGGTGACCACTCGCGTTAGGCGAAGAGCTGCAGGCCCGGCGGGGCGTATTCGATGGGACGGCCCTGGCGGCGGCACAGGGCATATTCGACGGCTGTCTCGACAGCGCGTTCATCGGTCGGCTTGGTCAGGACGCCTAAAGTGCCCGTCACACCATTGCGCACCATGCCGGGGTTGGCCGTCATGAACAGGACGGTGACGCCCTTCTCCTGACCCAGCTCGCGGCCAAGCTCGACACCCGTAGGGCCGTCGGACAGGTGGATATCGACCAAAGCCAGGTCTATGTCTTCCTCACGCACAATCTCACGAGCCGTGCGGGCTTCCGCAGCGGTGCCGACGACCTGATAGCCCAGGTCCTCGAGGACGAAACGAAGTTCCATCGCAACGATGGCCTCGTCTTCGATGATGAGGATACGCGCCGACATAGTCTTTACCTTAGCACTCCAAAATTGAATGAACCGTGTGTCGTCTACCCGTCACAACGCGACCACCGACCCTAGGTTTCCACAAACCGGCGTCATGCGGCGTTTTGTGCAGCGCGGCGACGCGACAAGGCCGTGGCCGGCAGGCTGGCGGTGACTTTCAGCCCGTCCATGTGCCATTCGCGCACCAACTTCCCACCGAGTTGCCCCTCGACGGATAGCGAGGCAAGGGACGAGCCAAAGCCCTGGCGAGTTGGCTCTTCGGCGATGTGCGGGCCGCCGTTTTCAACCCATTCCAGAACAAACTGGTCGTTCTCTCGGCGCGTCGTCAGGGTGACAGACCCGTCCTCGACAGAGAGGGCCCCGTACTTATAGGCATTCGTCGCCAGCTCGTGGAACAGCAGGGCTACCGACGTCGCAGCCTGATCATCGAATACGGCGTTGTCGCCTGTGACCCGCACGCGCGGCCTGCCATCCAGCCCGGCGTAAGGACTGAACAGCGCGTTCAGAAAGGCATGCAGCGTCGTATCGCCCATGGACGGGGCGGAGGCGTCGCTGTGCGGGCGCACGAACTCATGCGCCTGGGCCAGCGCATTGATGCGGGTGCGTACGGCAGCAGCAAAGCCCTTGGCCTCCGGATACTGGCGCGCCGACAGGGCGATCAGGGCCGAGACCACGGCGAAGATGTTCTTGATGCGGTGGCTCAGTTCCTGGCTGACCAGTTCCTTGGTCTGTTCGGCTCGTTTTAGGTCGTCGATGTCGGTGCAGGTACCGAACCAGCGGGTGATGCGGCCCTCGTTATCGCGGATCGGGTTCGCTCGTCCCAACGTCCAGCGATAGACACCGTCGTGACGACGCAGGCGGTATTCGATCTCATAGGGCTCGCCGGTTTCCAGCGAATGGGTCCAGCGCTGGCGGGCCCGTTCCTGATCGTCGGCATGGAACATGCCGTTCCAGCCCTCGCCGTCCGTCGATCCGGCCGGGACGCCCGTAAACTCGTACCAGCGGGCATTGTAATAGTCGTGGAAACCGTCCGGCAGAGTCGACCAGACCATCTGAGGCATGGAGTCGGCGATGGCCTGAAACCGTGCCTCGCTGTCGGCCAGTTTCACGCCTGTCGCCTGGCCCGTGATCAGCGCCTTGCGCAGCTCCAGTTGGGTCATGACCTGTTTCGCCAGAACGCTCAGGGCATGGGCCTGGAGGTCCGTCAGACCTTGGGGGCGCGGACGGCTGTCGATGACGCACAGCGACCCCAAAGGCTGTCCATTGCTGCTGACCAGGGGGGCACCGGCATAGAAGCGGATATGCGGTTCGCCGGTCACCAGCGCATTGTCGGCAAAGCGGGGATCGAGGGTCGCGTCCGGAACGACCATGATGTCGTCCCCATGCATCGCATGGTCGCAAAAGGAGACGTTACGCGGCGTGGAACAGGCGTCCAAGCCGACGCGGGCCTTGAACCACTGCTCGTGCTCACCGACCAGGCTGATCAGAGCCGTAGGCGCTTCACACAGCCGCGCCGCCAATCCGACGATGTCGTCGAAGGCCGCCTCCGGTGCCGTGTACAGGACGCCATAGGCCTTCAGGGCAGACAGGCGCGCCGTCTCATCGGTTTCAATCGAGGTCGAGGACACACAGGAGCCTGGCTGCGGCGATTTATCGCCAAGGGATTTCTTGGGAAATGCACATGAAACGGAGCCGTTGCAAAGCGGAGCCGTAATAATGAGGGTCAGCGCGCGGGGCGTCCGACTTCCTCGACCGACATCACAGTCACGCCCGCTGGTGGTGGAGCGGCGGATGCGGGAGCGGCCGGCCGCTCATACTCTGCCAGGCGCTGGTTGATCGCAGCGATCTCCTCCGGCGTCGGCTGGCGACGGCCGCCCAGGGATACGACGCCGACCACACGCGTCTGGCCATTGATCTCGACCGTGCGCGGGCCGGTCGTCTCTCCATTGGCGACGGCTTCGGCGAGGGCGGCCTCGTCCGTGGCAGCGAGCTGGAGCCGGGGCCGCGACAGTCGGGCCTCGTCGATCACAGGCTCCCGCCCCGAATAGGCCTGGCGAAAGGCAGACGTCTCGCCGCTCATGCCCTTCCAGCGATAGAAGATGTGCGCCCCGATCTGGGTCAGCTTGTTCAGGGTCGTGGCCCACCAGGGGTGGACGTAGTCGGCGTGATAGTGGGTCGCGGTGCCGACCTTGGTCGCCACATGGCCGGCCAGCATGCGCTCAGCCACGACCTGCGACCGCTTCCACGCCCATCCGACCGGGACCTGGGCCAGGGCTCCCATGCAAGTAAAGCTGAACTGGCAGCCGGTGGAGCGATCGGCTCCCTCGAACACCACGCCGCAGATGCTGTTGGGATAATTCAGATCGCGGACGCGGTTCAGGATAACCTGGGCCACCGCCTCCTGGCCATCCGTCGGCTCCAGGGCGGCCTCGTAGTAGATGCCTTGGGTCAGGCAACGAAGGGCGCGCTGGCGATCCGCCGCGCTGGCCGGGCGAAACACGAACGGCCTGGCCGGGCGTAGCAGGCCGCTGACAGGTGTCGCCGCGTTGATTTGTTGGGCCTCGAGCCCGGACTGACCGAAATCCAGCGTCGGCTTGCCGCCCAGCGACAGGGTCTCCCAGCCGGGCGTCAGATCATAAAAGGCGGCGCGGCGCAGGTTCGGGTCATGACGAATAGCCAGCGCCAGCTGGGATGTGTCCATCCCGGCGCGGATGGCGGCCAGCCCTTCGGGGCCCAGATCCCCTTGCGCGAGCCGGCGCACAGCCTCGGTCCGGGCGTCGCTTCCCAAGGGTTGGGCCGAACCGGCAGCCAGAGTCGCGCCGAGGACGGCCGCCCCGAGGACGGCCAAAACCCCGTGCGGGCGCGCCGCGCGCTTCAATGATGTCCAGCTCTTGATCAAACCGATATCCCGGCCCGCCCGGATGCGGACAGCCTTGCCTCATGCTCGACAAGCGCGGCAGTTTTCAGGCCGCAGGGTGCCGTTCGCTTAACGGCCGCCCAGGGTCGAGCGCAGCATCCAGGCAAACTTCTCGTGCGCCGCCAGACGCTGGGTCATCAGATCCGCCGAGGCTTCGTCACCTGCATCCGACGCAATGTCCACGGCCTTGCGGGTCGTGGCGATCAGGGTCTCGTGATCCTGCATCAGCTCCTTGAGCATGTCGGTGGCGTCCTTTTCGGGATCGCCGTCCTTGATCGAGGTCAGGTTGCCGAAGGCCGAATAGCTCTGGGGGGCCAGCACACCCAAGGCGCGGATGCGCTCGGCGATGTCGTCCAGCGCGTTCCACATGTCGGTGTACTGCTGCTCCAGCAGGTTGTGGAAGCTGAAGAATTCGGGGCCGCGGACGTTCCAGTGATAGCCGTGCGTCTTCAGATAGACGGCAAAGCTGTCGGCCAGCACCTTGGTCAGTTCCTGGGCCACGTCGCCGCGCTCGGCCTTGGTCAATCCGGTGTGAATGGTGGCGGTCATGGTCGATCCTTCGATGAATATCTAGCTTGGCAGTTGGGGATTGGGCATACGGTCCGCAACCGCCGCGCTTGCAGGAACGCGATCCGGTCCAATACGTTGCGACGCTGTCTCTCGAGGAGGCATCCAGGGGGATAATGACCAACAGCAAGCCTTTCGGTCGCGCATTCGATATCGACGCCGGCGTCACCCGCCTGGCGCGTTTGCCTGCGCTGGCGTGGTGGCTGTCCCTACTCATCGGCGTGGTCTGCGCGGGCGTCATGCTTGCGGTCAGACAGACGCTGTCGATGATCTATGGCGACATCCCCGGCTTCATGATCCTGCTCCCCGGGGTGATCATTGCCAGCTTGGCGGCGGGCCGGGTGGCGGGGCTCACGACCGTTGCTGCCAGCCTGGTCGGCGGCTGGCTGATGCTGGACATCAATCTGTCTGGACAGGGTGTGGCGGATCAGCTGGCAAGGGTGACCACGATCAACTTTATCCTGGTCGGCCTGTTCTGCGTCATCGTAGCGGCGGCCCTACGCAAGATCGTCAAGCGGCTGGACGCCTCGGTGATCGAGCTGAAGGCGAGTGAAAACCGGGCCACGGAGACTGAAACCCAACTGCACGCCATGGTGGACCAGGCCGCGGCGGGGATCGCCCGGGTCGGACTGGACGGTCGTGTCGTGTCCGGAAATGCCCGGTTTGCCCAGATTATTGGCCGGACGCCGGAAGCCCTGGTTGGCGTCAAGACCAGCGACGTCACCCACCCCGACGACATCGCGCCGACGCAGGATGCACTTGAGGCCGCTCTGGCGGGGGGCGAGGGTCATGTCGAGAAACGCTACATCCGCCCGGACGGCACCATGGTTTGGGCTTTCACGAGCCTGAGAGCCCTGACGGCCGCATCCGGCGAGGTGATCGGCTTCGTGGCGGTGCTGGTCGATATCACCGCCGCCAAATGCGCCGAGGCGGCCCTGCGCGAAAGCGAAAGCCGGTTCCGGGACATCGCCGACACGGCCCCAGTGCTGATCTGGGTGACGGCACAGGATCGGACGCGCGCTTTCGTCAATCAGGCCTATGTCGCCTATCACGGCGGCAGCTATGAGGACGCGCGGACCGGCGACTGGCGCGACATGATCCATCCAGAGGATCAGGAACTGATCCTGCAGCAGTCGATCGAAGGCGAAGCGACGGGACGCCCGTTCGCCATGGAGGCCCGATATCGACGATCGGACGGCGTCTATCGCTGGCTGCGTTCCTTTTCGCGTCCGCGCCTCAGTACAGGCGGAGACGTCATCGGCTTCGTCGGCGTGGCGTTCGACATCACCGAGGCGCGCCGGGCCGAGGACGATCTGAAGCGGATCAACGAACTGCTGGAAGACCGCGTCAATCAGGCCTTGGCCGAGAAGGCGCGGGCCGAGGCCGACCTGATGCATGCCCAGCGAATGGAGGCGATCGGGCGTCTGACCGGCGGGGTGGCGCACGACTTCAACAATCTGCTGACCGTCGTGATCGGGGCGCTGGATATCATCCTGAGGTCGCCCAATGACGCAGCCAAGCGCCAGAAGCTGGGCGAGGCCGCCTTGGCGGCTGCCCGCCGGGGCGAAGGCTTGACCCACCAGCTGCTGGCCTTCTCGCGCCGTCAGACACTGAGACCCCAGCCGGTCGATCTGAACACTCATATTCTGGAAGGCGAGCCGCTATTGAAACGGGCGGTCGGTGAGGCGGTCGAGCTGCGGCTTCGGCTGCGCCGCGGCGGTGCCCCCGTGAATGTCGATGTCGCCCAGTTCGAGGCGGCCTTACTCAATTTGGTGGTCAATGCCCGTCACGCCGTGAAAGACGGCGGCCGCATCGGCATTCAGACACAGAGTTGCGATGTCCATGCTGGCGATGTCGTCGACCTGCCGGCGGGCCAGTATGTCTGTGTCAACGTGTCGGACAATGGCTCGGGCATGGACGCCGATGTCATGGCGCGCGTGTTCGAACCCTTCTTCACCACCAAGGCCGTCGGCAAGGGGACGGGCCTAGGCCTCAGCCAAGTCTACGGTTTCGCGCGACAGAGTGGCGGTGCGGTCAAGATCAGATCCCGGCCGAGCCAAGGTACTCAGATCAAACTCTATCTGCCGCCCCTGGCCGAGGGCATGACGGTTCCCGAGTCAGAGGTCGTAGCGACCCCCGCAAGCGTGTCCAACCGCCGACTTTTGCTGGTTGAGGACGACACAAGTGTCGCTGCCGTGGCGCTGGAACTATTGCAGGAAACGGGATTCTACGTGCGGACCGCCGAAACGGCTCCACGGGCGCTGGAATTGCTCGCGGATGAGACGTTCGATGTCATGCTGAGCGACATCGTCATGCCGGGCGGCATGACCGGTATCGAACTGGCGCAGACCGTCACCCGCGACTACCCGGCCATGAAGGTCGTGCTGACGTCGGGCTATGCAGGCGATGATGTCGATGATGCGCTCAAGGGCGCGCCGTGGCCGTTCCTGCGCAAGCCCTATTCGGGTGAGGAACTGGCCCGGATTCTGGGTGGGTCGGACGACACCACCCAGTCTTGAGTTGCCCTAGCGACGGGCCTTGCGGGCGGCGTAGCGGGCGTCGCGGGCGGCCTTCTGCTCTTCCTTTGTGAGCTGCTTGCGCTCCTTGCGGGCCGCGCGCTTCTCGGCCTCGACGGCCTCCTGAGCTTCGAGATCGGCCGCCATGCGGGCAGCCTCCTTGTCGGCCTTGATACGGCGGGCCTCGGCCTTTTCCAGTTCGCGCTGCTGACGAAGGGCTTCCTTCTCGGCTTCGCGCTTGGCCTGCAGCTTGTCGAACTCGGGGTCCTGCACCGCGGGCTTGGGCTTGAAGCGGGCCAGGAGCGCCTTCTTGGCCTCCTGCTGGGCCGTGATGCGGTCGTTGAAGCCGGTTTGTTTCAAATCTCTCATGCGTAGAGTCGTCGATATCCCTGGTCGGTTTCGGATGCGCGTGGCGCAACAGGCGAGCGGCGCTCAGCCCAGCGGGTGGCCTAAAGACCATATGGTCGTAAAAATCAAGGTTTGGCGCAACATCGCTCGTCGCGCCAAACCTTGCGAGAACAATCAGCGGGGGCGTTCGGCCTGGCCGACAGCAGCACCGGCGGCACCGCCCACCGCTGCACCAACCGGACCGCCGACGACGGCTCCGGCTACGGCACCGGTCGCGGCCTTCTGTTCGATGGTCGAGCCGCAGGCGGCGGCACCGACCGCGAGAGTGGCAAGAGCGAGTGTCAGGGCAAGGCGCTTCATGGGTATCCTCCAGCAATATGGTCAAGCCAGAACGTCAGCTTGGGCAGGGGGTTCCCGCCTCACGACATGCGGCCGCCTCACCAGTAAAAGGTGGCAAAACGATTCGCCGGAGAACAATGTCTGCGGATCATTTTAATGCGTGTCACTTACCGCAACGCACGCGAATGTAGTCCTTATGTGATGTAGTGCAGTATAGGTATCGATCATTTGGCCTGGATGCCGACGCCCAGAATTCGGGACTTGCCATCACCATGGCGAACATCACGTGATGTTGCGTCGCACCCAAATCTTGCGAATCAAACACATTGAGGCCATAAACGGCTGGCTTAAGGCGCGTCCTCGACGAAACGGGCATCACCGACCGTCGATATGGTTGCAGCTGCTGCGGCGCATGCCTTGTACGGGCTTTGTGGATCGCACGGTGGCGAGACTACCCGGGGGCGGCACTGCGCCCTGCCGTACAGGATTGAGCCTTTGTCGAACCCGTCGCCCCTGCGCGTGATGTCACCCGCCGACCGTAAAGCCAGGATCCGGCCCGGTACGGCGATTGTGGCGTTTGGCGCGTTGGTGAGCGTGGCCATCGGCGGGGCCTATTTCGCGGGTTCGACAGCCAAGGCGACCACCGTTCGTGCCCAGGCCGAACGGATCCAGGGCGCGACGGCGGCCGGCTTTACCGAAGAGGCTTTGGCAGCGGCTGCTGGTCTGGACGAAAGCGCCCTGGCCATCGCGCGGCGTCACGATCCCTATCTGGTCGCCGGTTCCGACCAGCGCGACCGGCAGGCCGAACTGCTGACAGCGCGTCTGGAGCAGCTCCGCTCCACTCAGTCCGGCTCCGGCCTGCGCCAGGTCAACCTGACCGGCGGCAATGGCCCGGCCCAACCCTTTCGTCTCGGCGGTGCGCTGGAAGCGTCCCGCGATCTGGATTGTCTGACCGAGGCTGTCTATTACGAAGCGCGCGGCGAAGGCCGCGATGGCATGCGCGCCGTGGCCCAGGTGGTCCTGAACCGCGTGCGCCACCCCTCCTATCCCAAGAGCGTCTGTGGCGTCGTCTATCAGGGTTCAAACCGCAGCTCGGGCTGCCAGTTCAGCTTTACCTGCAATCGCGAAGTCCTGGGCCGGCGTAACGCCGCAGCCTGGGACCGAGCCCGGACCATCGCCTCGGGGGCCCTGTCCGGTCAGGTGTTCGGCACCGTCGGCAATGCCACCCATTTCCACACCACCGCCGTGAACCCCAACTGGCGCCATTCCTTGGTGCGCGTGGCCCAGGTCGGTGACCATCTGTTCTATCGCTTCAGTGGACGCGCAGGCTCGCGTGCGGCCTTCGCCTATGCCGGTCGTCCCTCGACAGCAGCGGACAGCACCCCCCGCGTGGCTCAGGCCAACCTGAATACCGCACAGGATGTCTCCGAAGGCCCTGTCGCCTATACGGACGTCGTCGCCACCGAGGCGGCCCCTTCGACCGCCCGTGAAGTGCAGCGCGTATCGACGGCGTCGCCGACTACTACGGACACTGTCTCGGTCGTGGTTTCGCCGACCGCCTGACCGACCTCAGGACGCGATACGGGCGTCCAGGCCGATATCCAGTGACGGCGAGGAATGGGTCAGCGCCCCGACCGAGATCACGTCCACGCCCGTCTCGGCAATGCCGCGCACCGTCCCTAGATTGACACCGCCTGACGCCTCTAGCGTCACGCGCCCTGCGGCGCGCGCTACCGCCTCTCGCAGCATCGGCAGGTCGAAGTTGTCCAGCATGATGGCATCCGGCCCTACGCCCTGATCGATCAAGGGCAGCAGTTGGTCCAGCTGATCCAGCCCATCGACCTCGATCTCGACCTTCATCAGGTGTCCGACCGAGGCGCGTGCCGCCTGCACAGCGGGCACCACGCCGCCACAGACCACGACATGGTTGTCCTTGATCAGGATGGCGTCATCCAGACCGAAGCGATGGTTGACCCCGCCGCCGCACAGCACCGCATGCTTCTCCAGCGCGCGCAGACCGGGCGTGGTTTTGCGGGTATCGGCGATACGCGCCTTCGTCCCGCCGACCGCCTCGACATAGCCGCTGGTCAGGGTGGCGATGCCGCACATCCGGCCCAGCAGGTTCAACGCCGTCCGCTCCGCTGACAGGAAGGCGCGGGCGTCGGCCTCGACCTCGGCCAGAACGGCACCGGCCTCGAAGGCCTCGCCGTCCGATAGTTTCAACGTGATCGTCGCCTTGGGGTCCATCGCCAAAACGGCCAGTCGGACGCATGCCAGACCCGCCACCACGCCCGGCTTTCGCGCCACGAAGTCGGCACGCATGCGCGCGCCTTCGGGAATGCAGGCCATGGCCGTGACGTCGCCCGCCCGCCCCAGATCCTCGGCCAGGGCCAGGCGGACGATCGGCTCGATCAACAGGTCGGAAAGGGTCCGGATCATGGTCATTCAGCCGCCATCGGCACCTCGGCCGGTTTGACCAACCGGGTGTGCACGGGTTCGGGAAGGGTGTCGGGATAGTCCGACCGGTAATGCCCGCCGCGGCTTTCATGTCGCGTCAGAGCCGAGGCGGCGATCAGCCTTGCCGTCAGCAGAGGCAGGGCGTCGGGCATCGCCTGCTCAAGTACCGCCATCGCGGCTAGGGCACGGGTCAGGCCTGCCGCATCGCGCACCACGCCGACATCGACGCTCATCACCTCACGAAGGCTGGCCAGCGCCTTTGAGGAGAGGTCCGAAGGCGCGGGCGGCACTACCACCGAGCCGTCGTACAGGGTCTCGGCAGCCGCCGCGCGTCCGGTCCTGCGCCCGAACGAAGCGGCTTCCAGCAAGGAGTTGGACGCCAGCCGATTGGCCCCGTGGACCCCGGTCGAAGCGCACTCGCCGACCGCATAAAGACCCCGCAGTGTCGTTTGCCCGTCCGGACCCGCCGCGATCCCGCCCATGTGGTAATGGGCCGCCGGAGCGACCGGAATGGGGCTCTCGCGCGGGTCGATTCCGGCCCGCATGCAGGCGGCGAAGACGGCGGGAAACTCTGTCGGGAAATGGGCGCCGATGGCGGCGCGGGCATCCAGAAACGCGCCGCGTCCTTCGCTCACGGCCAGATGGACCGCACGGGCAACGATATCCCGGGGCTTCAGGTCGGCATCAGGCTGCGGACCCAGCAAATAGTCGCCATGCCGATCAATCAGGCGTGCGCCCTCGCCGCGCAGAGCTTCGGTGGCCAGCGGCATGGGGTCCAGACCCACATCCATGGCGGTGGGATGGAACTGAACGAACTCCGGATCGACGATCTCGGCGCCCGCGCGCCACGCCAAGGCCAGACCTTCGCCCAGCAGGGCGACAGGCGTGGTGGTGCGGGCGAACAGCCCCCCTGCCCCGCCAGTAGCCAGCACGACGGCCGGGGCCAGAACCTCGACCAGTCGCCCTCCAGCGCGTTCGATCAGGGCCCCGCGCACCCGGCCGGTGGCGTCCTGGATCAGACCGCGCAGGCGAGCATCCTCCCAGACCGTCACATGCGGCGCGGCGCGAACGGACGTGACAAGCGCCGACAGTATGGCCCGCCCGGCACCGTCTCCGCCGACGCGGGCGACACGGGCCTTGGAGTGCGCCGCTTCCAGACTGACGGCGAAGTCTCCGTTGGCGTCGCGGTCGAAGGGGGCCCCCAGCGCGGCCAGCCACTCCACCGTCGCCCGACCATCCTCGGTCAGCAGGCGCACAGCCTCCGTCTCGACCAGACCGGCTCCAGCCTCATGGGTGTCGGCAGCGTGCAGCACGGGGGTATCACTGAACGACAGGGCGGCCGCCATCCCGCCCTGCGCCCAGGCCGAGGACGACGCCTGAAGCAGAGGCGCCGGCGTGACGACCAGCACGGGACGCGGCCCGGCCTCCAGCGCAACGGACAACCCCGCCAGCCCACCGCCGATGACCAGAGGCCCGTCGTGGTGGATACGGCTCAACGGATGAGACCCAGTTCTACCCCGGCAACCCGCGCGGCATCGGCCAGCGAACCCTCAGCCATGGGCATCAGAGCAGCGATCCCGACGGCGGCGCAGGCCAAAGCCGTAGCGACGAACAATGCGACACTCATCACCGCCTCCTTGGCAGTAAGAGGACGACCCTCCGGCCGCCACGCGCCACGTCGCAGATACCCGATGAGTGCGATGCAGAGGAATATCCCGAGGATAAGCCGACCGCTCGTAAAGCCCCAGTAGATCACAAGGCCTGCCATCGCGATCATTGCGACCCGCTCAAGCATCGGATGGATGCGGGCCAGCACAGGGCCAATGGCCTTGGAGCCGTCCAATGGAGGAGCAGGGGCCAGATTGACCAAGTTGATCAGTGCAATCACCGTTGTCGCCAACAGCCATTCACCAGCTCCAGTCGCCAAGTAGAGCGCAAAGAACGGGATGGCCGCGAACAAGCCGAATGCGGGTCCTGCCAGCGAAACGAGCACACCATGCCATTCGCTGGTCGGCATACGCTGCCCCTTGGCCAGCCCACCTAGAAACGGGATGATGTAGATACGCGCTGGGCCCATGCCGACGGCATTCATCGCCAACACATGCCCGTACTCATGCACGAACAGGCCAAAAATGGCAGCCAAAGCGATGACCCAGTTCCCTGTGACGGCCCAGATGAAACCACCCAGCAACAGGGTCGAAATCAGCGCCCAGGCCGGATGCTGGCCCTTGTCCAGCGGGGCCTCGACGGCCGCGCGCGACACGGGCGCGGGCGTTTCGACGGCTTTCGGTTCGTCAGGACGCGGGTCCCAGGGGCCGCGCGGGCGGGGAGTGTTGGTGTCGGTCATCCGTGCGAACTGGCCTTTCCGCATCGAGACCACAAGCCACCCCTGACGATCGGCCTCACCCGCCGCATCAGATCAGCTCCACCGCCACGTGGTGACGCGCCTTGAACAGGTCGTAGCGGGCGGGCACCAGCGGCGGCGGCAGATCGACCATCCGTTGTACCGCCAGGCGTGCGCGCTCGGCCATACCCTCAGGCACCGTCACCTCGAACTGCAGATGCAGCAGTGCATCGCGGATGTTGGTCAGGGTGATCCTCTGCATATAGGGGCACAGGTTGCATGGGCCGATGAAGTCAACGCCCGGCACATCGCCCTTGATGTTCGACGCCATGGAGCATTCGGTGATCAGCACCACCTGTTTAGGCTGACGCTGCATGACATAGTCGGTCATGGCGGCGGTCGATCCGGCGAAGTCGGCGGCCGACAGCACCTCTTCCGGGCACTCCGGATGGGCCAGGATTTCGGCATTGGGATAGGCGGCGCGCATTTCCGCGATGTCGTCGGCTGTGAACCGCTCGTGCACCTCGCAGCGCCCCTGCCAGGCGATGATGCCGACCGTGGTCTGGGCAGCGACGTTGCGCGCCAGGAACTCGTCGGGGATCAGAATGACGCGGTCGACGCCCCATTCCTTCGCCGCCCACTCGACCACCTGAACGGCATTGGCGGATGTGCAGCAGATGTCGGCTTCAGCCTTCACATCGGCGGTGGTGTTCACATAGGTGACGACCGGCAGGCCGGGATAGCGCTGCTTGATCAACCGCACGTCCGCCCCCGTGATCGACGCCGCCAGCGAACAGCCGGCGCGCAGGTCGGGGATCAGCACCATCTTGTCCGGCGACAGGATCTTGGAGGTCTCGGCCATGAAGTGCACCCCTGCCTGGACGATGATCTTGGCCGTCGAGCGCGCCGCCTCCTTGGCCAGACCCAGGCTGTCGCCGACATAGTCACCGACGCCGTGGAAAATCTCGGGCGTCATATAGTTGTGGGCCAGGATGACGGCGTCCCGCTCGCGCTTCAGCTGGTTGATCTCGTGGATCAAGGCGGCCTGGGCGGGCCACTCCATCGGCGTGACATGGTCCTTGACCTTGGCCCAGACGGGCGCGGTCTCGCGCGCCAGTTCGTCCGACAACCCAAACATACCGTCCGCCATATCCGCCTCCTCGCGGGCTTATGCTCAGATTTAGCATAAGTAGGAGCAATGTAGGCCTAGCGCGGCGGGAATCAAGGGATTTGTGGACGATGCTGCTCGCGAAGCAATCATCAGCTTTGATCGGTTGCGGGTCTCGAGACAGGTCGGTTAGCGTGCCGGCAATCAGTGTTCCGGAGACTTGTCATGCGCCGTCCCTTGCAAACCTCCGGCCTCATCCTGGTCTCTGCCGCAGCCTTGGCGACCACGGCCTGCTCGCCCGCCCCTTCGAAGGATGCGCCGAGCGCGGCCATGGCGGTCGAGGTCGTAGATGCCCCGGCCGCCGCCTCCGACACACTGGTTGCACCGCAAGCTCCGGCCAAACCTGTGCCGGAACTGATCCGGGCCCTGGCTGCTGCGCCGCAGGGATTATCTGTGACATCTGGTGAAGGGGCACGCCTTTCCGCGTCCCTTTATGGCCCGGATGATTGTGCGGACCTTGGTCCGGACTCAGAGGGCCCGGAGTTGCCCTTCGACCGCTACTGCGTCTGGCCACGCGATCCGAACGGCGGTGGTCGACTGGAGGTCCTGACTGGTATTGTGAACGACCGCATCATCAGCGTGGCCCTGATTGGCCACTCCGGGGCTTTGCCGGGCTGGGATTGCACCCGAGCACCGACGGCCCAAAATACCGAACTGTGCGTCGCCAACGGAACACCGGCCGATCAGAAAACGCAGTGGAACACGGCCTGGAACAACTTCGTGACCGTCTTCATCAATCGATCCTGAAAAGGTTGACATCAGCGTCCGGTCGCCGAGCCCGCAGCCATCACGTGAGGCGACGAGACGCATACCGAACTGCTAGCGGCTGACGACCACCAGCAGTTGGTTGCTGGCAATGATGCGAAAGACTTTGCCCTCTGCCGACTGGGGGTCCGCGCCAAGAGGCACATAGGCGCGCTCCCCCTGCACCGCGCGTATCAACGACCTCGTATTCGATGTTCTCTGCGACGGTGGATGGTCTGCTCGACAATCTTGAAACCGCGTCTCCCGGACGACGCAGCTGACCTCGCGTTCTGGGACTGACGGCAGGCGGTAAGCAGGGCGGTCGCTCCGTGCACTGGGGGGGTCAAGCGTTACGTCGGCTTCTTCAAGCAGGTCACGATCATCTTGCAGGGCCCAGCCACAATCCGTGAGTACACGATCCAGATTTGCGGACTGAGCAGGCAAGTCGAATGTAGCGATTGCGGGGGCACCAGCTTCGGTGGCGGACCGGATGGTATAAGCTCCACCGCCACGCATGAAGCGAGCCTCCCTCGCCGGTGAAGCGCTGCGAAACACGCCGGGGCCGGCCACGGGAGCCCATATCTGTGAGGTAGATCGCCCATCTGTCCGCGTTGCCGTAAGGTTCAGACGACCTTCTTGTGGTGGCAAGCCGGCAATCATGACGACCAGACGTCCTCGCTGACACTGGGCGACAATGGCTTGACCACCCTCGTATCGCACGGCGGCCATCGTCAGTTCCTGGCGAGGATCAAGGGCTAGCTCCCAATCATCGTCGGAAGCAGCCCATGCAGGCGCAGGCCCCAGCACCAGGCCGAGCAGCGTTATCGCGGCAGCAATTTTCATAACCCAAGCCCCGTTCGAGGCCAACTGATGCCTGAAGGCAAAATCACGTCAAGGCCTCAAGACAAGGCGCGCTCATGCGTTAACAGCCAACGCTTGCGCTCAACCCCGCCCGCATAGCCCGTCAGCGCACCGTTTGCGCCGATGACCCGGTGACAGGGCACGATCAAGGCGATAGGATTTTGGCCATTGGCCATGCCGGTCGCACGGACCGCGCGGGGTGAGCCTATGGCCTGGGCGATCTGACCATAGGTGCGGGTCTGGCCTGCGGGAATGGCACGAAGCGCAGCCCAGACAACCTGCTGAAAGGCGGTCCCGCCGGTCCGCGTCTGCACACCATCCAGAGCGTTCGCATCGCCGCTGAAATAGGCCTGGACCGCATCGCGCACCGCCGCTGGCGCTGTCCCCGCGACCAGTTCGAATGCTCCGCAATGCCGTGCCAGCAGGCGCATCATGCGGGGCTCGAAGTCATGGAAATCCAGCGCTCGCACAGCTCCGACCGTATCGGTCACCAGCAGCACCTGCCCCACCGGTGTGTCGATACGGTCAAGCGTGAGGGATTCAGGCGGCGTCTTTGACATCGTCGTTTCTCGTCAGATCGGCGGCGCTCAGCCCCGCCATGAACAGATGCAGGGCTCCATAGGCCCGCCAGGGGCGCCAGGTTTCGGCATGAGGTTGCAGGGCCTCGTCGTGCAGACGGTCGCTGGGCGGCTCAGCGTCGTCGTCGATCCAATGGCCCGGCAGGCGCAGACCCGGTCGCGCCAGGATCAGCGGAGCCAGCACCGGATCAAGCGAGAGATCGCGGGCGATGGCCTCCGGATCCGCCGACAGGTCGAAGACGCGACGCACGCGAGCCAGAACCCCGGGCACGGCCCGCAGATCGCTGACCTCGAGGCTCACCTCGATGCGATCCGCTCCGAGAGGCCGGACCGAGACCTGCCCCTCGGCACCGTCGGTCGGCTGCGCAAGCGGTCGCGACCAGCCTTCCCCTTCAACCGTGTCGCCCCTCATCTTCAAGGCCGGCAGCATCGTCCCCCAGTCATAGGGTGGTCGATAGGGCAGGCTCAGCCGGATCCCGTCATCGCTCGTCCGCGCGCCATGGCGGCGCAGGCTGGAGGGCGGACGGTCATACAGGGCCTGAAACGTCTCATTGAACCGGCGTACGCTGCCGAAGCCCGAGGCTAGGGCCACCTCGGCCATGGGCAGGTCTGTCTGATGGATCAGCGCCTTGGCCAGAAGCACGCGCCGGGTCTGGGCCACGCTGACCGGGGCGGCTCCCAGGTGCTGGCGAAACAAGCGACGCAGGTGGCGTTCGCCGACCCCCAGTCGCTCGGCCAGTTGCTCCAGATCGCCGTCGTCCAGTGCGCCCGCCTCGATCAAGGCCAGGGCCCGGCTAACGGTATTGGACGTGCCGCGCCAGGCCCCCATGTCGGGTGCCGTCTCTGGTCGGCAACGCAGGCAAGCCCGAAACCCCGCCTCCTCGGCCGCCGCCGCGCTGAGGACGAAGGTCATGTTCTCGCGCCGGGGCGTTCGCGCCGGACAGACGGGACGGCAGTAGATGCCGGTCGTCTTCACGCAGCCGAAGAACCGCCCGTCGAACCGTGCGTCGCGCGTCAGCACCGCGCGATAGCAGGCGTCCTGATCCAGAGGTGTGGTGGCCTTGTCCATGAGCGGAGGATGCGTCCCCCGCGCCCGAAAGTCTCGCGGTTTTCGGACATGGCCGTGCGGTCACCGACCGCGTATGGCCGCCCAGGCATGACGGGCCATAGAGAAGACCAGCGAGATCATCACTGCCACCATGACCCAGGTCAGGATCAGCGACAGCGTACTACCCGCGCCGATCAGGTCGCGCGATCCCTCGCCCAGGTCACGCAGCCGGTCGAAATCCAGCAGCACCCAGTCACCGGCGATGCGCACCGATGACCCGCCGTCATGAAGTGTGAACCAGTGGCCCCACTGAAAAATGGTCCAGGCGATGGCCAGGCCGACGCCCGAGGCGATCACCTGAAGCGACGCGCGAAAGCGCACCCACTGGGGCCGGAACAGACGCAGCGTCTCGATCCACATCTGGCCGATGGCCAACAACAGGATCGGCACGAAGTTGGCCTGCCAGATCGGGGAAGCCGTGACCTCGGCACGGCCACCCGAGATGGCGATATTGTTCAAGTCCCCGATCGACCAAGCGCCGGTCCACCAGGCGATGAAGACCAGAAGAGCGACAATGCCGAATACGGCCTCCCCGCCCGGCCACGGTCCTTGAAGAGACTGGGACCGCCACACCCCACTCGATGATTTTGCAGCCGAAGCCGGCCGGGCTTGCCCTGATCGACCTTGCAGGGTTTCGCTCCAGCGATCGGGATCGGACAGGTTGAACATCGGCAAGTCCTTGACCCGCCAGTTGGTCATGAAGTCAGGCCTGTAGCCATTGTGCTCGAACAGGGCCCCGGCCACAGTGGCCAGGCCGATGATGAACAGGCCGGATTCGAACGCCCCACTGAAGGCGTTGCCGATAGCCTCCCCCACATCGCTCGTGCCCGTCGCAACATGGATGATCGCGACGATCACCTGGATTGCCACCATGACCATCAATCCGGCCTTGACCGCGAACAGCCACCAGGGAAACAGCTCGGGTCCGATCAGGGACTGGGGCCCCTTTCGATAGCGACCCGCAACCGTCAGCGGATGGCCGATTTCGCGCAAAATCGCCTCGCGCTCCTCGTCCGCCAGAGTGCGGCTCAGCGCCTCTTCCTTGGCCTCGAACCGGCTCAGGATCAGGTCGCGCAGTTCGGCGATGATATCGTCGCGCTCGCCTTGCGGCAGTTGGGCGGCGACGGCATTCAGATAGTGGTCGATCAGGTCCATCTCGGTCCCCTCCAGATCAGAAATGTCAGAGAATCTTGTCGAGCGAGGCATTGATGCCGCGCCATTCGTCGGTCAGAGCGGCCAGCAGGGTCACGCCCTGCGGCGACAGGCGATAGAAACGCTTCTTGCGCTTCTCCTCCTCGCGCCATTCGCTCTCGAGCAGGCCTTGGCTCTCCAGCCGGCGCAGCAGCGGATAGAGGGTGCTCTCCTCCATCTCCAGACCGTCTGCGGCCAGGGCCTGACGCAGGCTGTAGCCGTAGCGTTCGGTCCGCAGACAGGCGAGCACGGCCAGGACCAGCGACCCGCGTCGCAGTTCCAGCCGCATGGTCTCAAAAATATCAGTGCCCTCGGGCATGTTCAGTTCTCAATGGTCGTTGCCACATAGTGTGTGTCACACAGTGTATGGCGCATACTGTATGAGCGTGTCAATCCTGTTGATCCGGCGCTCGGATGCATCCAGACGGGATCGCATGACGTTCCTCAAACCGGTGCGGCTATCCCGTGGGCTCGCAACACGCTAAAATATCGGGTCAATCGCAAGGACGGCGTCCGCCTTCGTGTTCAAGAACCTGCTTCCCAGCAAACCGGGCACGGAGCCCCTGGCCGAGGCGCTGAAGGCGTGCCGGACCCATTTTGTCTGGGCGGCGGTGTTCTCGGCCCTGGTCAACCTGCTGTATCTGACCCCCACGCTGTACATGATGCAGGTGTATGACCGGGTGGTGCCGACCGGGGGGCTGACCACCCTGGTTCTGATCACGGTGGTCGCATTGTTCGCTCTGGCCGCCCTGTCCGGGCTGGACTGGTTGCGCGGTCGGCTGATGCTGAGGGCGGGCCTGCGGCTGGACCGGATGCTGTCGGGCAAGGTGCTGTCGCGGGTCATGGACCTGCAGTCCAAGACGCCGAATACCCACGCCCTGCGCGAGTTCGACACGGTGCGCGGGGCTATCGGCGGTCAGGGCATGCTGGCCCTCTTCGATGCGCCGTGGACGCCGATCTATCTGGCCTGCTGCTTCCTGCTGCACCCGCTGATCGGGGTCCTGACCTTGGTTGGCGGCATAGTCCTGTTTATATTGGCCTGGCTGAACGAGCGCGACACCCGCCCTCGCCTGAACAAGGCGATCCAGAGCCAGAACCACGCTTATTCGGCCCAGGAAAGCATCGCCGGACAGTCCGAGGTCGTGCGAGCCCTCGGCATGCGTCAATCCTCCATCGCCCGCCAGATCGATCAGCGCCAGCATGCCACCGCCGCCCAGGCCGATGCCCAGCTGGCCGGCGGGCGCTATTCGGGGGCGATCAAATTCCTGCGGCTGGTGATGCAGTCGGCGGCCCTGGGTTTGGCCGCCTATCTGGCCATCAAGGGTGATATTACGCCCGGCTCCATCATCGCCGCCTCGGTGCTGCTGAGCCGGGCGGTCGCGCCGATCGAGCTGCTGGTCGGTGTGTGGCCCAGCTTGGTGCAGGGCGTGGCCAGCTGGAAGACCCTGACGGACCTGTTTGCCAATACGGCTGGCGTCGAGCGCGAGCGGACCGCCCTGCCCGCCCCGCGCGGTCGTCTTCAGGTCGAGGGCGTCACCGTGAAGTTTCCCGACACCGAAACGCCTCAGCTGCGCAGCGTGGCCTTCGCCCTGCAGCCCGGCCAGACCCTGGGGATCGTAGGGGCCAGCGGCTCGGGCAAGACCACCCTGGCCCGCGTGATCGCCGGGGCCTTCAAACCCCAAGCCGGTGCCATCCGGCTAGATGGAGCGGAGTATGACGCGCGTGAGGGCGACGACCTGGCCCGTTATATCGGCTATCTGCCCCAGGTGCCCAGCCTGTTTGCCGGCTCGATAAAGGACAACATCTCGCGCTTTGCCACGGCTACGGGCATAGCGCCCGACGTGGCCGATGCGGGCGCGGTGAAGGCGGCGATGGCGGCGGGGGCGCATGAACTGATCCTGCGCCTGCCCAAGGGGTATGACACGCTGCTGGGCCCGTTCGGTCAGGGGCTGTCGGCGGGTCAGGCCCAGCGCGTGGCCCTTGCCAGAGCGCTTTATGACGAGCCAGTCCTGCTGGTGCTGGACGAACCAAACTCCAATCTGGATCAGGAGGGCGAGGCGGCCCTGATGCAAGCCATATTGGGAGCCGCCGCGCGCGGAGCCGCCGTGGTCGTGATCGCGCACAGGGCCGGTGTACTGGCCCGCGTCGATCGTTTGCTGGTCATGCGCGACGGCACGGTCCAGCAGGAAGGCCCGCGCGAGGAGGTGCTGGAGAAAATGCGCGCCACCGCCGGTCGCCCGACCCCGCCCGCCAGCCAGCCCCAGCAACCATCGCAAGCTCAAGGCCAGACCCTGTTGCAGAAGCCCGCGTCGGGCCAGAAGCCGTCATGACGCACGCTGCACCCGAAGCGGCCACCACGCCGCCGCCACCCGAACCGGCCGTCGTCACCGATGCGCCGCGCCGCGAGTTGATGATCGGCGGAATCATCATCGTCGCCTTCTTCGTGATCTTTCTGGGCTGGGCCGCTTTCGCGCCGCTGGATCAGGGGGCCTATGCCCAAGGCTCAGTGGCCGTGTCCGGCAACCGCCAGGCGGTTCAGCACCGAGACGGCGGCGTCGTCAGCGCCCTGCTGGTCGAGGAGGGCGATACCGTCCGCCAAGGTCAGGTTCTGCTGCGTGTCGGCACCGGCGAACTGACGGCCACCGAACGCGGCGTGGCGGGTCAGGTCTATGCCCTGCTGGCTCAGCGCGCACGACTGGTCGCCGAACGGGATCGCCTGAACGCCATTCCGACGCCACAGGAGTTTGCAGGTCTCGACGCCGACGACGCCGCCCTGGCCCAGGAATCGCTGCGCATTCAGCAGGCTCAGTTCAACGCCCGCCGCACCGGTCGCTCGACCGAGACCGGCGTTCTAGGCCAGCGGGTCAACCAGCTGAACGAACAGATCATCGGCTATCAAGGCCAGATCGCCGCCAATATCGAGCAGCAACGCCTGATTCAGGAAGAGCTGACCGGCATGCGCAGCCTGGCCGCCCAGGGCTATGCGCCTCAGACCCGCGTTCGCGCACTGGAACGCGCCGCGTCTGAGCTAGAGGGCCAGCAAGGCGCTCTGCGGGCCCAGATTGCCCAATCCCGCGAAGCCATCGGTCAGGCCCGGCTGGAGATGTCCGGCGTCTCCACCAGGCTGGGCGAGGATGTGGCCGAACAGTTCCGGCTGATCGACGTACAGTTGAACGAGCTCCGCCCCCGTCTTACCGAACTGCGCGCCCAGATCGCCCGTAGCGAAGTCCGTGCCCCGGCCTCTGGCCAGATCGTCGGCGTGACCATATTTACGCAAGGTGGCGTCATCCAGGCGGGCCAGACACTGATGGAGGTGGTGCCCAGCGAGGCGTCTCAGGTCATCGTCGCACAGATCAGCCCCAACGACGTCGATAACCTGAAGCCCGGCCAACACACCGAGGTGAAGTTCCCCGGCCTGCGCGAAAGCAACCCGCCGATCATTTACGGCAAGGTGACGCGTATCTCGGCAGACAGTTTCACCGTGGAACAGACCGGTGCGACCTTCTTCCGGGTCGAGATCGTGGTACCCGCCGAAGAGCTGGCCAAACTGGGCCGGGCCGCCGACACGATCCGGCCCGGGGCCCCGGTGGAGGTGGTCGTTTTGCTGCGCAAGCGCACCGCTCTGGCCTATCTGATCGAGCCGCTGACGAACAATCTGTGGCGGTCGGGAAGCGAATAAGAGGCAACAGGCAACGGGCAGCCGGAAACAGCGGTGAGCCGTCGTCGGATCAAGTGCCTTGCCGTCAGCTGCCTGTTGCCTGCTGCCCGTTGCCTTCAACCGCTGCTTTCGCCTCCAGCCGATAGGCATGCAGCAGGGGCTCCGTGTAGCCGTTCGGCTGACTGACGCCTTCGAACACTAGCGCCCGCGCCGCCTGGAAGGCCAGGCTGGCGTCGGGGTCGGGGGCCATAGGCTGGTACAGCGGATCGCCCGCGTTCTGGGCATCGACCTTGGCCGCCATACGCAAAAGCGCCGCCTCGACCTGCTCCCGTGTGCATACGCCGTGCAGCAGCCAGTTGGCCATGTGCTGGGACGAGATCCGCAAGGTCGCGCGGTCCTCCATCAGGCCGATGTCGTGGATGTCCGGCACCTTTGAACAGCCGACGCCCTGATCGATCCACCGCACGACATAGCCCAGCAGGCCTTGCGCGTTGTTGTCCAACTCCTCGGCCACCTCGGCGTCTGACCAGTTGCGCCCTTCCGCCAGCGGCGGGGTCAGCAGCAGGTCCAGATCGGGCGTCGCTCTGGCAGCGATCGCGTCCCGCAGGGCGAACACGTCGGTCTGGTGATAATGCAGGGCGTGCAGGGTAGCAGCCGTGGGTGACGGCACCCAAGCGGTATTGGCCCCCGTCTTTGGATGCGCCGCCTTCTGGTCCAGCATGTCGGCCATGCGGTCGGGGGCCGCCCACATGCCCTTGCCGATCTGGGCGCGCCCGGACAGGCCGTGCTTCAGGCCGATGGCGACATTGCGCGCCTCATAGGCGGCGATCCAGGCGGCGGACGTGATGTCACCCTTTCGCACCACCGGGCCGTATTGCATGGCGGTGTGAATCTCGTCGCCGGTGCGGTCCAGAAAGCCAGTGTTGATGAAGACGATCCGGTCCTTTACCGCCTGGATACAGGCGGACAGATTGGCGCTGGTCCGGCGCTCCTCATCCATCACCCCGACCTTGATCGTGTGGCGCGGGACGCCGATCAGATCCTCGACAGCATCAAACAGCCGGTTGGTTAAGGCGGCCTCGTCCGGCCCGTGCATCTTGGGTTTGACGATATAGATGGACCCAGCTCGGCTGTTGCGGAACGCCCCCTGCCCCTTCAAATCGTGCAGGGCGATCAGGCTGGTAACGATGGCGTCCAGCAAGCCTTCCGGTGCCTCGCTGCCGTCGGCCAGACACACGGCTGGCGTCGTCATCAGATGGCCGACGTTGCGCACGAACAGCAGGGCGCGGCCCGGCAGGATCACGGACGATCCGTCCGGTGCCATGAAGACTCGATCAGGGTTCAGCGCCCGCGTCATCGACCGCCCGCCTTTTTCGAAGGTCTCGACCAGATCGCCCCTCATCAGGCCCAGCCAGTTGCGATAGGCGGCGACCTTGTCGGCGGCATCGACGGCGGCGATCGAGTCCTCCAGATCGACGATGGTCGACAAGGCGGATTCCAGGATGACATCGGCGATGCCCGCAGGATCGGTCGCGCCAATTGGATGGGTCGAGTCGAACACCACCTCGATATGCAGGCCGTTGTGGCGGAACAGGCGGCCCCGTTCGCTGTGGCCGACGTACTGTTCCGGATGACGGATTGCGATGCCCTGGTGCGGATCGGTCAGATCGGCCCAGCGTCCCTGCGCCAGCGGCACGGCTTCGTCCAGAAACGCCTTTGCGCGGGCTACGACCCGTGAACCGCGCGCCGTGTCATAGGGTCCGGCCGGCGGCAGATCGCCCAGAGCATCTGTGCCGTACAGGGCGTCATACATACTGCCCCAGCGCGCATTGGCAGCGTTCAGCACGAAGCGGGCGTTGAGGATCGGCACCACCAGCTGCGGCCCGGCCAGGGTCGCGACCTCGGCATCGACGTTTTTCGGATCGACCGTGAAGGCCTCCGGTTCCGGGACCAGATAGCCGATCTCGGTCAGGAAGGCGCGCGAGGCCGCCACGTCATAGGGCTGGCCCCGCCGCGCACGGTTCCATTCATCGATACGGGCCTGGAGGTCATCGCGGAGGACCAGCAGACGACGGTTTTGCGGCGCGGCCCAGGCGAACAGCTCGGCCACGCCGGACCAGAACTGATCGACGTCCAGCCCCAGACCCGGCATTGCCTCGGTTTCGATGAAGGCAACCAGGGCGTCGTCGACCTGCAATCCAGCGCGAGGCATCATGGGCATGGCGAGGTCTCCGGTCCAAGCCTGTAACATTCCGTGATGACCCTGCGGAAGTCGAGCGGATTTTGCGTGTGCGAAAGAGCAGCGCCTATCCGGAGACTACTCAACTAGCGCCAATACGCGCGGCGATCTGTCTGAACGACCAAGTCATTAAAGACGGCCCGCTTGGATCCCATCGCCGCAAGTCCTGCGCCCGCTACACCTGACCGTTCATCCAGGGCGGTTCGGGCATGGCGCGGCGGGCAGCGGTCTGGGCGCGGGTCCATTGCTCGTGCAGGTCGGTGAAATAAGGGTCGTCCCTGTCGATCCGGCGCTCGTCCCCGCTCAGATAGTCGCGACGTAGGGTCAGGATGTCGAAGGGTGAGCCGACGCCGACATTACATCGCATGGTGGTCGAAAAGGAGATCAGGCCCAGCTTGATCGCCGTCGCCAGGGGCGTGTCCGATGACAGGCCGCTCTCCAGAATGGGCTTGCCGTATTTCAGCTCGCCGATCTGGAGATAGGGGGTGTCCAGGCCGCACTCGATGAAATTGCCCTGGCTGTAGATGAGATACAGCCCCATCTCGCCGCCCGCGATCTGGCCACCCAGCAGCATGGAGGCAGAGGTATTCAGGCTGTCGGCCTCCATAGCCGGGGCGATGGACAGGCGGGTTTCGCGCAGAGCGTGGCCCAGCAACTGAGCACAACGAAACAGGCTGGGGGCCGTCTCCAGCGTCTCTGACGGTTCGCCGACGTGCAGATTGACCCCGTCGCGGACCATGGCCAGCGCCGTCTGGGTCACCGACAGATTGCCGGCCGTGCAGACGCCCAGCACCCGTTCACCCGGTGTGTTAACGACGTGCAGCTTTCGATAGGACGAGATGTTGTCCACACCGGCATTGGTGCGGGTGTCGGCGATCATCGCCAGGCCTTCTTCGACCAGCATGCCTACGCAATAAGTCACCGGATCCCCATCCTGCGACGCCCAAAGTCGGCTGAGGGACAGTAGCCGATTCGCGCGACGGTCATTCCCTTGTCACGCACTTGCCTATGCCTGCTGCTGACCCTGTTGCATGTCGGCATCACGCACGTTCAGCTTGACCGCCAGCCGCTCGCCCCCGCCGCCATAGCTGGTGCCGCGTACGGGAGCCGCCCCCAGATAGTCCAACCCTACGGCGACGCGGACATAACGGTCGGTCGGACAGACGCCGTTTGCGGGGTCGAAGCCAACCCAGCCGAAGTCCTCGATCCAGGCCTCGGCCCAGGCATGGGCGGCGTCCTGGTCATTGCGGTCGCTTCGCAGGAAATGGCCGGAGACGTAGCGGGCGGGCACCCCCATGGAGCGGGCGGCGGAGACGAAGACGTGAGCGTGATCCTGACAGACGCCGCGACCCAGGGCCAGAACCTCGGCGGCCGTGTGGGTGGGTGTGGTCACCCCGACCTCGAAGGCGACAGAGCCGTTGATGGCGGCCATCAACCGATGCATCCGCTCCAGCGGTGGATGCGCCTTGAACTCCGAGGCGAAGACCGCGATCAGCTTGTCCGGCTTGGTCAGGGGGGTGTCGCGCAGATAGACGATGGGCGACAGCTGTTCATGGCCCGCGCGCACAACACCGGCGGTATCGACCGTAGTCACCTCGCCCGTCACCCGCACGGTCAGGCTGGTCGTCGGCTGTTCGGTATAGAGGGCATGGACAATGTTGCCGAAAGCGTCCTCGGACTGGCGCAGCCGCGCGTCGACGTCGGTCTCGATCCGCCAGCCGCGCACGGACTGGCCCTCGGTCGTGCGCGGCGTGAGGCGCAGGGTCTGGATAATGAACCGCGCGGCACGGTCGTAGGAATAGGTGGTGGAATGGTCGATCCGGATACGCATGGGTCTGGATCAGCTCAGATACTGGTCGGTGATGGCCTGGCCCAGTCGACCGTTCTCGTACAGGAACGACTGGATATATTCGTGCAGGCCAGACTGGAAGATGGCGTCGATGTTGGCCCCGTCGAAGGCCCGCATCCGCTCCTGCGCCAGCCGCTGGGCCGGGCCGCGACGACCGTAGTCGGACGACAGCCGCTCCAGATAGCGCACGATCGAGGCCTGGCAGCTGGCCAGGGACCGCGGCATCTGGCGGTTGAGCACCAGCAGGTCGGCCACCAGCCACGGCTTGACCGAGTCGCGATAGACCCAGCGATAGGCCGTGAGCGCCGAGACCTCGCGCAGCAATGTGGTCCACTGGAAATAGTCCAGCTGGCCGCCGACTCGTTCGCCCTCGGGCAGTAGCAGATGGTATTTGACGTCCAGCAGGCGGGCGGTGTTGTCGGCCCGCTCGATCGCCGCGCCCAGCCGCAGAAAGTAGTAGGCGTCGCCGCGCAGCATGGTCCGGCTGGTCGCGCCCTCGACCGACAGGGTGACGGTCTTCACCCACTCCAGAAAATGCACGAAGTCGTCGCGACGCGTGGGCTGGCCCTGGTCCGCCAGACCGTTCCAGGCCCCGTTGATCGCCTCCCACAGCTCCACCGTCAGGGCCGTGCGGACCGATCGGGCATTGGTCCGGGCGCGAGTGATGCAGGAGGTGATCGAGGAGGAGTTCAGCGTCGAGAAGGCCAGATACTCGCGCACCGATTTTTCGGTCGGCGAGCGGCCCAGCGCCTTGGGCGCACCGGCCGAGGCCAGGGCGCTTGCCCAGACGGTTTCCGCATCTCCGTCACCGCGCGTGGGAATGGCGGCAAGGCGCAGCGTGGCCTCCAGAATGCGGGCGAGAAAGTCCGCCCGCTCGATATAGCGGCCGGTCCAGTACAGGCTGTCTGCGGTGCGGCTCAGCATCAGACGTCCAGCACCCAAGTGTCCTTGGTCCCGCCGCCCTGGCTGGAGTTGACCACCAGCGATCCGGCCTTCAGCGCGACGCGGGTCAGGCCGCCGGGCGCGACCTTGACGCCATCCGGGCTGGACAGGACGAAGGGGCGCAGGTCGACGTGGCGGCTGCACAGTTCGCCCTTGTCCAAAGTCGGAGCCGTCGACAGCGCCAGGGTCGGCTGGGCGATGAAATCGTCGGGGTCGTTGATCAGCTTCTTGCGGAAGGCTTCGACCTCAGCCTTGGTCGAGGCCGGGCCGACCAGCATGCCATAGCCGCCGGACCCGCCGACTTCCTTGACAACCAGCTGATCCAGATTGGACAGCACCTCCTTCAGTGCCTCCGGCTCGCGACAGCGCCAGGTAGGCACGTTCTTCAGGATCGGCTCCTCGCCGGTGAAGAAGCGGATCAGCTCGGGCATGTAGGTATAGACGGCCTTGTCGTCGGCCACGCCGGTGCCGACCGCATTGGCCAGCGCCACATTGCCCGCCTGATAGGCCGTCATCAGGCCGGGCACGCCCAGGGCTGAATCCGGGCGGAACATCAGGGGATCCAGGAAGTCGTCGTCGAGACGCCGATAGATGACGTCGACCTGTTGGCGGCCTTGCGTCGTGCGCATGAAGACCCGGTCGTCGTCGACGAACAGATCGCCGCCCTCGACCAGTTCGACCCCCAGCTTGTCGGCCAGGAAAGAGTGTTCGTAATAGGCCGAGTTGAACGGCCCGGGCGTCAGCACCACGATGGTCGGGTCCGACCCCGCCCCCACCGGTGCGCAGCCTCGCAAACTGGCCAGCAGCATGTCGGCATAGGTCTCGACCGGGCGCACCGGATAGTCGGCGAACAGGTCGGGGAACAACCGCATCATCATCTCGCGGTTTTCCAGCATGTAGGAGACGCCTGACGGCGTGCGGCAGTTGTCCTCCAGCACATAGAAGCCGTCCTCGCCAGTGCGGACCAGGTCCACGCCCGCGATCTGGACCCAGATGTCACGTGGCGGGCGGCGCCCCTGCATCTGCGGCACATAGTAGGGATTGGTCAGGACCAGTTCGGCGGGGATGATCCCCGCCTTCAGACACTCCTGCTTGCCATAGATGTCGGCCAGGAAGGCGTTGATGACGTTTACGCGCTGGACCAGACCGGCCTCCAGCCCCGACCATTCGGCGGCGCCGATGATGCGCGGCACGACGTCGAAGGGGATCAGGCGTTCGCTGCTCTCGGCCTCGCCATAGACGGCAAAGGTGATGCCCATGCGGCGAAAGAACAGCTCGGCCTGGCGCGACCGGGCCTGCAACAGCCCCTCCGGCGCGTCCGCCAGCCACCGGGCGAGACCCCGATAGCTGTCGCGGACCTCGCCGCCCATTCCGGACATTTCGTCGAACGCCAATGCGGCTCCTGCAGGCTGATGCGTCCGGTCAGGGTGGACCGAGACACAACAGCGTTGCAACAAGATTGTTGCACCGCGGCGACGACGAAATCAGGGGGTGCCCGACGCCGCCGTGCCCGATGTCGCCGCGACCTGTCGCGGGCCCGCATTCTTGACGTACTGATCCAGCCAGCGGACCGTCTCCCACAGGGTGTGACCGACGGACTCGCGCGCACGATAGCCGTGGGCCTCCAGCGGAAGGACGACATAGCGCACCGTCGCCCCCTGCCCCTTCAGCGCGGCATAGAAACGCTCCGATTGCACCGGGAAGGTGCCGGAGTTGTCGTCGGCCTCGCCATGGATCAGCAGGATCGGCTCATTCACCCGATTGGCATAGGTGAAGGGCGACATCTCCTGATAGGTCTCGGTCGCCTCCCAGTAGGTGCGCTGTTCGGCCTGGAAGCCGAAGGGCGTCAGGGTCCGGTTATAGGCCCCCGAGCGCGCGATCCCGGTTCGGAACAGATCGGTGTGCGCCAAGAGGTTGGCGGTCATGAACGCCCCGTAGGAGTGGCCGCCCACAGCGATCTTGTCCGGGTCGGCGACGCCCAGATCGACCACTGCCTTGACGGCCGCCTCGGCGCTGGCGCTCAGCTGTTCGATATAGGTGTCGTTGGGCTCGGCCCCGTCCACGCCGATGATGGGCATGGTCGGATTGTCCAGCACGGCATAGCCCTGGGTCAGCAGGAACAGATGACTGGACCCGCCGGGACGCACGAAACGGTTGTCGGTATCGACCACCTGACCGGCCACGGCGGCGTCGGTGAATTCGGCCGGATACGCCCACATGACCAGCGGCAGGGGGCCGTCGCGGGTCTTGTCGTAACCGGCGGGCAGATACAGCGTGCCCGACAGCTGGACCCCGTCGGCGCGGGTGTAGGTGATCAGCTCGCGCGACACCCCGGCCAGTTGTGGCGCGGGGTCGGGGAAGGCCGTCAAGGCCGTGGCCGGTGCCGCCGCCTGATCATCATCCAGGCTGCGGATATAGAGGTTGCCGGGCATGTCCTTCGTTTCGCGGCGCGTGACCAGACGGCGGCCCTCGTCATCCAGAATGCCGACCAAGCTTTCATAAGCACCGGGTGCCGAGGTCCAGATGCGCTCCGACTGGCCCGTGTTCAGGTCCATGGCCGCCAGGAAGGGATACTCGCCTTCTCGTGTCGCGCCCGCACCGGTCATCAGCACGCGCGAGCCATCCGGCGTGAAGCGCATGACGCTGAAGCCATTGCCGATCGGCTTTGAAACTGGCGAGCCGGGGTCGTTGTAGCGGTCCTGATAGTTGCGCTCCACCAGGACGCGGCCCTGACCGGGGTTGGACGGATCGACGACATAGCGGGTCTCGTGCCGGGTGTTGAACCACTGGCTTTCGACGATGGCTAGATCCTCGCGGCCCCATTCGACGCCGGCGTAACGTTCGGTCAGATCGATCAGTTTGGCCGGTTCTCCGCTGAACGGCGCGGCCAGGGTCAGGACGCGGTCGCGCACCTCTGCGGGTGCACGGGAATCGCCGCCGTCTTGCGCCTCGGTCCAGACCAGGGTGGCGGGGGCGTCTGCGCGCCACTGGACCGCGCGGGGGCCGGGGGCGACGGAGTCGAACGGCGTGGGGATGTTGTCGCGTAGGGGCAGGTCGGCGACCTGATGTACGACTTGGCCTTGCAGGTCGGTGACCGTCACCTCGGACGGGAACAGCCCGGCGGGCACGACGTAGCTATAGGGCTTCTTCACCCGCGTTTGCAGGATGTGCGCCCCGTCCGGCGAGACGGCCGCGCCCAGGATGACGCCCGGCCGACCAATGGGCCGCACCGTGCCGTTTAGTGACACCACGGACAGTTGGGATGTGAAATAGTGGTCGAACAGGGCTTCGTCGCCCGCATCAGCCAGCAGGTCCTGATAGGTCCGGGTCGGGGCGGCGCGGCCGCCGGTCTCGGAGATCGTCGGGCCTGCCGGGGCGGTAGTCGTATCGGGGGCCGTTCCGCGCCCTGCAGGCACCATCCGAACCACCAATCCGGAGTTGTCGGGCAGCCAGTCGAAGCCTGCGCCTGCTGCGGCATTCACATAGCCGTCGGAGACCTTGCGGGCCGTGGCCCCGGAGACGTCGGCGACCCAAAGCTCCATGCCCTGCGGTGCATCCATCAGGAAGGCCACCGACTTGCCGTCCGGGGACCAATTGGGCGCGGTGAAGCGGGCGTTGGCGGGCAGAACGACCGGGCGGACGGCCCCGCCCTCGACCTGCTGGAAACTCATGCCCGTCAGCCAGCTGATGCGGCTGTTGGCCGGGCCGTTGTTGCGCGGATTGATCCGGTAACCCCCCAGCCGCAGCATGGGCTCTGCCAGCTCGGCGATGGACGGCAGGTTCGACCGGTCGAACAGGGCCAAGGCGGTGTCATCGGGGCTGAGCGACGGCGTCGGCGTCGGCTTGGTATCGAGGATCTGGGCGATCGGTGCCGGCGGCTGCTGGTAGGCGACCCCGTTCTGGGCTTCCTGGGCCAGGACCGGACCGGCGATAGCGGCCAGTAGAACGAACGCGGGCAGGGCCCGGCCAAGCAGACGATGACGCATTTCAGAACAGTCCCATGACATCCGCCAGCCCGGCGGGAGCGGCACGCTAGGGTGCCCTTGCGTCAGGGGTCAAGTCAGATCACGTCGGTGGGCGCGGCTCGGCCGGTTCCTGACCGGGAAACCGCGCGTCCTGCCAGCTGTGCCAGATGTCGCGCATGCCCTGGCGCGGCATGTCGGTGCCGATCTGGGCCAGTTGATCGACCCAGACCTCCGACACCCGCCCGACCGTCACGGACCACCAGCCCGGCGGCTGTTCGCGCGACCAGTTCAGCGGCGAGACCGCATTGAAGGTCAGCATGAAGACGGCGACGACCATTATCACGACATCGGTCCAGCGGCGGTCGGCGGTGGCCACGGCCTCCGCATCCAAGGGTGGCTCGACCGGGTAGAGGCTGCGTCCAAAGGCGCGCAGCCGGCCTCGGAAGGTGCGCAGGTCGTGGGCGTCGGCCTCCGGGATCCAGTCGCTGACGGGATGGGGCCGGGTGGGAGTCGGTGCGCGATCGGGTTCGTGGGTCATGACGCCTCCCGCCTCAGAACTGGAAATAGATGAAGGGAGCGACGCCGTCCGGACGCGCCGCCTCCAGGATCAGGAAGGCGGCGGACAGCAGTAGGCCGAAGGTCAGGGCCGGAGCCTCTTTCAGCTGCGCCGCCACCCCTTCGATGGCGCGCGGCGGCAGCCAGTGCATGGCCAGGCCGCCGACAACCAGTACCAGCAGCAGCGGCGTCAGCGCCAGAACCGGTCCGGGTCGGCCCAGACCCTGCAGCATGGCCATGGCCATGCCGAAGCTCTCCGCCCGGAACAGGATCCAGCCCAGGCAGACGATGTGGAAGGTGACTACGACGCCGAAGACCGTCGGCATGACCTTGCGGTTGCCAAAGGCGGAACGCCCCAATCTCTCGACCACCTGGACGAAGCCATGCAGCGCGCCCCAGGCCAGGAAGGTCCAGGCCGCACCATGCCAGAGACCGCCCAGCAGCATGGTGATGAAGACGTTGCGGCAACTGGCCCACAGCCCCTTCTTGCCGCCGCCCAGCGGGATATAGAGATAGTCGCGCAGCCAGCTGGACAGGCTGATGTGCCAGCGCCGCCAGAAATCCTGCATCGACGAAGCCCGGTATGGCTGGTCGAAGTTGCGCGGGAAGGAATAGCCCAGCAGGGCCGCAATCCCGATGGCCATGTCCGAATAGGCCGAGAAGTCGCAGTAGATCTGAACCGCATAGCCATAGACGGCGAAGGCGATGTCGACGCTGCTGTAGGCCGAGGGATCGAAGAAGACCGGATCCACCAGATTGACCGAGATCTCGGTGGCGATGATCGACTTCTTGAACAGGCCCCAGACGATCAGCAGCAGGCCCCAGGTGGCTGCTTCCCGCGTCAGACGCGGAGCCTTGTCGAACTGGGGCAGCAGGTCCGAGGCCCGCACGATGGGCCCGGCCACCAGATGCGGGAAGAAGCTCATCAGCAGCATGACGTCCAGCAGGCTCCTGGCCGGCGGGGTCTTGCCGCGATGAACGTCCACGACATAGCTGATGCCCTGGAAGGTGAAGAAGCTGATCCCCACCGGCAGCAAAATCTGCAGGATCTGGATGTCGCGCCCCCAGCCCAGTGGGGCCAGCAGGTTGGCGAACTGCTCCACGAAGAAGCCGTAGTATTTGAAAGTCCCCAGGATCAGCAGATTGACCGTGACGCCCAGGATCAGCAGCCATTTGCGCCGGTCCGGTGCCCGCCGCGCGATCATCGCCGCAATGCCCCAGTTCAGCACCGCCGACAGGATCAGCAGGGCGACGAACCGTTCGTCCCACTGGGCATAGAAGAACCAGCTGGCCAGCAGCAGGAAGATCTTACGCGACCGGTTCTCCGCCCCCAGCGCCCAGGTCGCGAAATAGACGATCAGGAAGAAGACCGCGAAGGCCAGGGTCGGGAACAGCATTCAGTCGGTCCCGGCGATCAAGCGGCAGGCTGGGCGGCGGCGGGTTGCGGCTGCGTCAGTCCCGCGTCGCGCACCAGTCGATCAACGATGTTGCCGCTGACATGCATCACCCCCGCGAGCGACAGGTGCATCCCGTCGTCCTTGCGCATCAGCACGCGGCGACCGTTCGCATCCTGGCCATAGGCCTCATAGCCACCCTGTGCGTCGGCAGTCAGGGGCACCATGTCGATGAAGGTGACGTTGGCGGCCTGCATGCGGCTGCGGACCAGGTCGTTGATGATCTGCATCTTGGCGTTGAAGGCATCGCTGCGCATGCGCGGATTGCCGACCCAGTAGACGGCGATGTCACGGCTTTTCAGCAGGGCGATCAGGTCGTCGACCCGCTTGCCATAGATGGCCTTCCAGCCGTCGCTACCGAAGGGATGAACGGTGCCGTCGATCTCCATGCCTTGGCCGTCATTGGTGCCGAAGGCGATGATGGCGACGTCCAGATCGGCATTGGCCAGTTGCCCCTGCGTCTTGGCCTGAATGTCCACGAAGTCGTAGCGCGCCAAGCCGGTTGCGGGCTGGGTGAACTTGCTGACCGTCACGTTCGGATAGACCTGCATGTCGCGGTACAGGCCGGTGTAGAGGTCCGAGGCCATGGAATCGCCGAACACGCCGATCTTCAGCGGGCCCTGCGCCAGGCGTTGGGACAGAGGGCTGACGGTACGGGTATCGACAGCCGTCGTCGGCAAGGCCGGGCGGATGGTATCGCCGGCCGGGGCAGGTGTGGGCGCATCGGGGGTCGCGGAAGCCTCCGCTGCCTGGCCCTTGCCGAGCATCAACGTCGGATTTCGCAGCCATTGCCGCCCATCCGGGGTCAGGGCCAGACCCGCCACGACGCCGATCACGAAGATCAGGGTCAGGGCATTGATGACCTTGCGCACGCTCATTCCCACGGTTCCCAAAAAGCCAGATTGTCGCATCGACCTTTAGCCTTTTTCGCCGCCGTCTCCAGCCCCCCGACCCTGACAGAAGATGTCAGTCGATTACGGTTCGGCGCGTATCGCGCCTTGCGCTTGCCCGTCCGCCCGGGGAAAGCTAGAGACGACTGAAGATCAGATATTCATCAAAAGATGAAAAGAGGAAGCGATGCGGAAGATTGTCTCCGATGCGCGGGCGGCGCTGGACGGGCTGACGTTCGACGGCATGACCGTCATGTCCGGCGGCTTCGGCCTGTGCGGCATTCCCGAGAACCTGATCGCGGGCCTGCGCGACAGTGGCGTCAAGGGCCTGACGGTCATCTCCAACAATGCCGGTGTCGACGGCTTCGGCCTGGGCCAGCTACTGGAAACCCGCCAGATCGCCAAGATGATCAGCTCCTATGTCGGAGAGAACAAGGAGTTCGAGCGCCAGTATCTGGCCGGTGAGCTGGAGCTGGAGTTCAACCCGCAGGGCACCCTGGCCGAGCGCATCCGCGCGGGCGGCGCGGGCATCCCCGCCTTCTTCACCGCCACCGGCGTCGGCACCCTGGTCGCCGAGGGTAAGGAAGTGCGCAACTTCGATGGCCGCGACTATGTGATGGAGACCGGCCTCGTCGCCGACGTGGCCATCGTCAAGGCGTGGAAAGCCGACGAGCGCGGCAATCTGGTGTTCCGCAAGACGGCCCGCAATTTTAACCCGATGATGGCCACCGCCGGCAAGGTCACCCTGGTCGAGGTCGAGGAGATCGTGCCCACCGGCTCGCTGGACCCCGACAACATCCACACACCGGGCGTCTATGTGGATCGCCTGTTCGTCGGCACCTTCGAGAAACGCATCGAGCAGCGCACCGTGCGTCAGAAAGAGGTCGCGTAACCATGCCCCGTACCCGCGAACAACTGGCCGAACGCGCTGCCAAGGAGCTGCAGGACGGCTTCTATGTGAACCTGGGCATCGGCATCCCGACGCTGGTGGCCAACTACATCCCCGAAGGGATGGAGGTCACGCTCCAGTCCGAGAATGGCATGCTCGGCATGGGGCCGTTCCCGTTCGCGGGCGACGAGGACGCCGACCTGATCAATGCCGGCAAGCAGACCATCACCGAAATCCCGGAAAGCGCCTACTTCAGCAGCGCCGACAGCTTCGCCATGATCCGGGGTGGCCACATCAACCTGTCGATCCTGGGGGCCATGGAGGTCGCAGAGAACGGCGACATCGCCAACTGGATGATCCCCGGCAAGCTGGTCAAGGGCATGGGCGGGGCGATGGACCTGGTCGCGGGCGTGAAGCGCGTGGTCGTGGTCATGGATCACGCCAACAAGCACGGCCAGTCCAAGGTGCTGAAATCCTGCACCCTGCCCCTGACAGGCACAGGCGTGGTCAGCCGGATCATCACCGATCTGGCCGTGTTTGACGTCAAGCCGGACGGCGCGGGCCTGGAGCTGATCGAACTGGCCGACGGTGTGACCCTGGACGAGGTCGCGGCCAAGACCGAGGCGACCTATACGATCGCGCCTGGGCTTCAATAATCCAGAACAAGCCAGACCCTTGTCATCCCGGCCGTAACGCAGCGAAGAGCCGGGACGACTTGGCTTCTTAGCGATCACTCCCGGAAATCGCCTTCGATTGTCCGGGAGACAGCTGGAACACATTTCCTGCCTTCTCCCGGATAGCCGCTGCGCGTCTTCCGGGAGGCATCTGTGCACCCCCTCTGCGTCCCGGATAATCGCTGACGCGATTTCCGGGATGACAAACTTGAGGATCAGCCGATTTACGCTGCGTTCGCCTCGGTCCATGCCACGATCTGGGTGTTCAGATCACGCGTGGCCAGGTCATAGGCCTCGACGATGGCCCCGACCCGGTTGGCGGCAGCGGGCTGTTCGACCGTGAAGACACGCTCCACCTTCACCTGCCGCTCGGGCAGGGTCAGCAGGCGCACGCGGGCCGAAACGACCACCGTCGGCACGGCCTCCGGGGCCGGATAGCGGGTCTCGAACGAGCGCACGTCGATGTCCAGCGAGCGGGTGCTGCGGGCCAGTTCGCGCGGGCCGATCAGACGCACTCGGGTCGCCTGGCTGGCGAAGGCGTTTTCCAGACTGGCGGTAAACAGGTCGGAAGCCGGCGAAATCCAGCGTGCGCCGCCGATATAGGCCGTCTCCGTCCCGGTGACGCCCAGCAGCTTGTCACCCTCGGATGCCGGAGGCATTTCCGCCCGGCGCATGGACACCAGGATCGGATCGGCCACCAGGGTTGCCGCCTGACCCGACATGCCGCCGAAGCGGTAGGTCTGGACCGGGTCCGGGCTGGACAGCAGGGCACAGGCCGACAGGGTCAGGGCGGTCGCGCCAACGGCAGCGAGACGAAGCAGGTTGGATCGGATCACGGTTGAACCTCCAGTTCACGGGTCGGGGCACGGCCGATGAAGTCACGCGGGCTGGCACGAACCTCGTCGACGAGGCCCTCCAGCGAACGGGTAGCGTCTTCCAAGCCCTGGATCGACTGTTGCAGTTGCGGCAGGCCTGTGGCGGTGAAGTCGGTCAGCGGACCCTCCACACCCTCGGCCGTGCGGTTGATGGTGGCGATGGCCCCGCGGGCCTCTTCGGCGGCGGAGTTGATGTTGGCGATGGCGGAGCGGCCGTCCGTTTCGACCAAGCGACGCGCCTCGGCGCCCAGGGCCTCATACTCGCCGATGGCCGAGTTGGCCTTGGTCAGGGCCTGTTCCAGCTGTTCGAACATGCCCTTGCGCGCTTCCAGTTCGGCGGTCAGGGATTCGACATTCTTCAGGCTGGTCGAGAAACTGCGGACGTTGTCGTCGGACAGCACGCGGTTGATCCGGTTCAGCGCATCGACAGTCTGGGCCAGCACGGTGCCGGAGCCGCTGAGCAGTTCGGCGATCGGCGACGGCTGGCTCTGAATCACGGGAATGACATTGTCCGGATACTGGGTTTTAAGGATGGCACTGTTGGCGTCGCCGGCGGTGATCTGGATGTAGTTCAGGCCGGTAATGCCCTGTGGCTCCAGCTGGGCGCGCGAGGAGACGCGCACGGGCGTGGTGCCGTCTACGCGGATACGCGCGATGACCTGATCGCCCTTGTTGGGGTCCAGATTCAGATCGGTGACCTCGCCCACGCGAATGCCGTTGAAGTGGACCTCGCCGCCCTCCGACAGGCCGCGCACGGGGCCGTAGAAGACGATGTCATAGACGTCGTAGTCGTTGTTGAACTGCAGCCGGGCCAGCCAGATGGCGAACACCGCCAAGGCCGCCAGAAGGGCGACGGTGGCGATGCCGACGGCGGCGTAATGTGCATCTCTTTCCATGTATCGGCTCTCCTCAGGCCGCTTTCTGGCTCGCGCGTCCGCGCGGGCCCAGGAAGTATTCCTTGATCCAAGGGTGGTCCGAGCGTTCCAGCTCGCGGACCGGGGCCTTGGCGACGACGTGCTTGTCGGCCAGGACGGCCACCTGATCGGTGATGGCGTAGAGGCTGTCCAGATCGTGGGTGATCATGAAGACGGTCAGGCCCAGATCGTCCGACAGTTGGCGGATCAGATCGTCAAAGGCCGCGGCACCGATGGGGTCCAGACCCGCCGTCGGCTCGTCCAGAAACACCAGCTCGGGATCCAGGGCAAGAGCGCGGGCCAGGCCGACGCGCTTCTTCATGCCGCCCGACAGTTCGGCCGGTTTCTGATGGTGGACCTCGGGCTTCAGCCCCACCATGGCGATCTTCATCTCGGCCAGTTCGCGGATCTGGGCCTTGGACAGGTGGGTGTGCTCGACGAGCGGCGAGGCAACATTCTCGAGCACACTGAGCGACGAGAACAATGCGCCCTGCTGGAACAGGATCCCGGTCCGGCGCTCGATATCGGCCGCCTGGGCCTTGGACATGTCGCTGGTCTCATGACCGAAAATCTTGATTGAGCCGGCCTCGGGCTCCTTCAGGCCGATGATGGTATTCAGCAGCACCGTCTTGCCGGTGCCGGAGCCGCCAACCACGCCCAGCACTTCGCCCCGGACAACGTCCAGATCGAGGTTTTCATGGATCGGAGCCTGATCGCCGAACTGACTGACCAGCCCACGCACCTCGATCAGGTTGTCGGGCTTGTCGTTCGCCGGAGCGGCGGCTTCGGTCTTGTCCAGAGTGTCCGTCACAGGTTCAGCTCCATGAAGATCATGGCGAAGACGGCATCCAGGAAGATGATGGCGAAAATGGCCTGCACCACGGCGGCGGTCACCCGGCGCCCCAGGCTTTCGACGTCGCCGGCGACGGCCATGCCCTGACGGCAGCCGATTGCGGCCACGACGATGGCGAAAACGGGGGCCTTGATCATGCCGACCAGCAGGTGATTGCCCATCAAGGGATCCTGGGACATCTGCTGGAGAAAGAAGATCGGGCCGTAGCCGAGGATGCTCCAGGTCACCAGCAAGCCGCCGAACAGGCCAGTGATAATGCCCACAAAGGTCAGCAGCGGCATCATGATGACCATGGCTGCCAGACGCGGAATGACCAGGGCCTGGAACGGATTGACGCCCATCACCTGCATGGCATCCACCTCCTGCGTCATCCGCATGGAGCCGATCTCGGCCGCGAAGGACGAGGCCGAGCGACCGGCCAGAAGGATGGCAGTGATCAGCACGGCCAGTTCGCGCAGCACGGCCACGGCGACCAGCTGAACCGTGAACACTCCGGCCCCCAGTTGCGACAGCAGGTTCGCCCCCAGCAGGGCGATGACGGCCCCGATGAAGAAGTTGGTCACAGCGATGATGGGCAGGGCATCCAGCCCCGCGCGCTCGCCCTGGCTGAACCAGGCGGCCCAGCGGATGCGGCCGGGGTTTTTGAAGGCCGTGCCGACGGCCACGATCAACCGGCCCAGGAAGGCCATCGAAAGCATGGCCTCGGTCGCAACGTCATAGACGCCCAGACCGATCTTGCCGAAAAATCGCACGACCGGCAGCGGGCGACGCGGCGGCGGGGCGCTCTCGCGGTCCAGCTTCTCGACCATGGCATAGGTGCGCCCCGCCTCGGGGCGTTCCGCCCACGCCGACTTGGGCAGGACGCAGTTGGACGCCTGGACGATCGCCAGGGCCCCGGCGGTATCGAAGCGGCCGAGGTCTTTCAGATCGACAGCCTTGACCTGTTTGTCGCCCATTTCCTCGTCGAGACGGCGCGAGACGCGGCCAAGCTCGGTCGCGGTCCAGTCGCCGGTCAGCCGCAGGACCAAACCCGAGCCGCCATCCTCGATGTGAAAGTCTGCTGCGGCCATGCTGCTACTTAAATCGCCCTATCGGCTTTGACCACGCTCTATGAACGGCAAAGCTCATCAGCCGATGACAACGCCGTTCAACCGTATTCGTTCAGCCACATTCGACCTTACGTTTCACAAGGCCGAACGGACGCGCGCCAGATCCTCGACGAACCGTGCCCGCTCCGCTGCCCGCCCCGCCTCGTCCGGGATACGCAGCAGGTAGGAGGGGTGGGCCGTGATCATCAGGCTCGCGCCATCCTCCAGGGCGATCGGCTGACCGCGCTCCTTGCCGATCGTCACCTTGCGCCCCAGCACGCCCAGCGCCGCTGTCGCGCCCAGGGCCACGATCAGGCGCGGCTTCACCAGCCGCCGCTCGCTATCCAGCCACCAGCGGCAGGCGGTGACCTCGCTGGCCACTGGCGTCTTGTGCAAGCGTCGCTTGCCCCGCGGTTCGTGCTTGAAATGCTTGACCGCATTTGTGACCCAGGCCTGGTCCCGGTCGATGCCGACCTCCTCCAACGCGGCGTCCAGCACCTGGCCGGCAGGGCCGACGAACGGCTGCCCGGACAGATCCTCCTGATCGCCCGGCTGTTCGCCCACGATCATCAAGGGCGCGGCGGTGGTGCCCACGCCGCAAACCCCTTGCGTCGCATCGCGCCATAGCGGACAGCGGCGGCAGCCCTGAACGGCGCGGTTCAGGTCTTCCAGCGAGGTCGGCATATAGTCCTCGGCCACCTCACCCTTACGGACGATCGGCGACAAGGTTTGGGCCAAGCGAGGGTTCGGCGTCGAGGCTGGGGCAGCGACCATCTGCTGTTCGCGGGCTGAGGCCTGGGCAATCAGTTCGGGGATCAGCGCCGCCTCGGGCAGGTTCTTCCAGTACCGTTTGGGCATTTCGCCCTGCATGGTGCCGGTCTTCAGCCGCGCCGGATTGAAGGTCGAGGCATAATAGGTCTTCCAGAACTCCTCGATCTCGTCCTCGGTCGGGGCCATGTTGCGCGTGGCGGGCGGGCCAAATGTCAGGGCCTGCCCATCCCAGAAGGCGCAGCCGTCCGGCGTCAGGATGGACCACCGCATGGTCGTGAACCGCCGCATGAAAAAAGGGGCCGTGCGCTCCAGCACCCGGTGCGCCGGTTCGAACCAGGCGACCCAGGCCTCGCTCTGATCGTCCTGCACTTCCCGGAAACGGACGAAGGCCTTCATCTTGTGGCTGGCGCGGCTGACATTCTTGGCCCGGTCCATGGCATCGACAATGTCGACGTCGGTGACCACCTTCATCAGGTCAGGCTCGTCCCGCAGTCGCCAGAGCAGACGGTACATTAGTTCAAACCGGTCAGCCGAGCGGTGCAGGATGACGGCCTGGGCCAGATCGACGAAGGCCTTGGGGACCGCGAACTCTTGCGTAGCCCTGGCGGCCGGCGGATCCGCAGGCGGTGCGGCATCGAACAGCCCGCCCTGATCTTCGCCTCCCGCCACCACAAACCGCGCCTGCGATGGGTCCACCCCCTCCAGCCGAAAGGCCCGTGCGGCCTTGCGCCAGCCGTCGAAGTCGATCTCGCTGGCCAGGGTCGCCACCCGCATCAGAACAGGCTCAGTTGCACCGGCTTCTCAACCGGCGTCAGGCGGGCCCGAAGATCAGCCGCATCGGTCAGGCCTCCAGGCGTCCAGTCCAGGGCCGTGATGAAGGGGCGAACCTTATCGATGCCCCGGCACAGGCGTCCGATGTCCTCCAGCCGCAAGGTGCGCCAGCGCCGGACTTGCACGATCCGGTTGACCGACTTCACCCCCAGACCGGGCACGCGCAGCAGCATCTCGCGCGGGGCGGTGTTCACATCGACAGGAAACTGCGCCCTGCTGTTCAGGGCCCAGGCCAGCTTGGGATCGATGGCCAGATCCAGCATGCCATCCACCGTCGCCTCGCCGATCTCGGGCGGCGAAAAGCCATAGAACCGCATCAGCCAGTCGGCCTGATACAGCCGGTGCTCGCGCATCAGCGGCGGACGGGTCAACGGCAGGACGCTGGACGCATCAGGGATGGGTGAAAAGGCGGAATAGTAGACGCGGCGCAGGCCATACCCGCCATAAAGCGACGCCGACCGGTCGATGATTTCCGTGTCAGGCGCGCCATCCGCCCCGACGATCAGCTGGGTCGACTGGCCTGCGGGCGCGAACTTCGGCGGCTTGATGCGGTCCTTCTTGGACGGCTTCGCAGCTTCCACGCCCAGGCGCACCTGGCTCATCGCCTTTTTGATGACGGCGACGTCCTTTTGCGGGGCCAGGCGATGCAGGGCCTCGTCGCGCGGCAGTTCGATGTTGGCCGAAAGCCGGTCGGCATACAGCGCCGCCTCCTCGATCAGGCGAGGATCAGCCTCGGGGATCAGCTTCAGATGGATATAGCCGCGAAAGCCGTGGTCGATACGCAGCGTCTTGGCCACCAGAACCAGCTGCTCCATCGTATAGTCGCCCGAGCGGATGATGCCCGACGACAGGAACAGCCCTTCGATATAGTTGCGCTTGTAGAAGTTGAGGGTCAGCGACACGACCTCATCCACATCGAACCGCGCCCGCTGCACGTTCGAGGACGCGCGGTTGATGCAGTAGACGCAGTCGTAGATGCAGAAGTTGGTCAGCAGGATCTTCAGCAGGGAGACGCAGCGGCCATCCGGCGTATAGGCGTGGCAAATCCCCATGCCCTCGGTGGAGCCGATCCCCTTGCCGCCCATTGAGTCGCGCTTGGTCGTGCCGGACGAGGCGCAACTGGCATCATATTTGGCCGCATCGGCCAGGATCGACAGTTTCCGCTTGAGATCGAGCTGCGCCATCGTTCATGGTATGTTCCAATACCGCTGTAACGTCCAGCGTGGCCGTGGAACGAATTGTCGCGTCAGCTCAGATAGTTGAGCAGGGTCGACTGGCGCAGCTGGCTGATGACCTGGGCCGAGGCCTGGATGGCGACCTGCGACAGCTGCAGATCGGTCACGGCCTTCAGCATGTCCGCATCGGTGCGATCGGCGACCAGACCGTCCAGAGACGCGATCTGATCCTTGTGGCTGGCGATCAGGGTGTCGACCTGATTGGCCTGGGCCCCGGTCATGGCCGTCTTTTCCGTCACGGCCTTGCCCGCCTGTTCCAGCAGGGTCAGCTGGCTGGTCAGAAAGGTCTTCTGCGGTTCCGTCAGCTTGCCGCTGAGCGGACCCTGCGGCCCTTCATGGAAGGCCTGGATGTTGCGCAGGATGGCCAGGGTGTCGGTGCCCAGGTCACTGGCCAGGACGCCGGTCTCCAGAGTGGTGCCTTCGGCCACGCGACTGGCGGTCTTCAGGCTGTCGTTGCGGAACTGGGCGGCGAGCGGACCCGTGGTCAGGTCCGACATGGTCTGGGCGGCCAGAGGCTCCACATCCACCGACGATCCGGCGAACAGATAGTTGCCCTGATGCTTGGTGTTCAGGCCGCCGCGCACCGACTGGAACAGGCCCTCCAGCTCGGTCATCAGTCCGACGCTGCTGTCGGCCGCGATCGCATTGCCCAGGGCCGCGCGGATATCCTGTGTGCCGTCGCCGATGCGGTTCATCGCCAGATCCTGCGACGTCAGGCGTGCGGCGACCGAGTTGGACGTATCGAGAAACCCCTGCAATCGCGCCGACGAGCCCTTCAGCGCGGTCAGAGTCTCCGACTGGCGGCCGAAACCGACCAGATCGGTCGCGTTCTTCTGGGTCGACACCCGCTCCTGGGCGTCATTCGCCTTCATCTGGGTGTTCATCAGGTTCAGCAGGGCCGACTGATAGTTTCCAAAGGTGGCAACGCGGTTCATCAGACCATCCCCAGCAGCGTGTCGTACATGTCCTTGGCGGCCTGGATCATGCGGGCCGAGGCGTTAAAAGCCTGCTGATAGGTAGTCATCAGCACCAGTTCCTCGTCCAAGTTGACGCCCTCCTGCGAAATCTGCCGGGCGCTGGCTTCGGTGGCCAGCGCGTCGGCCGTCTGGGCCCGGGTCTTGGCGGCTGCGGCCTTGCCGCCGATGTCGCCGGCCAGTTCCGACGCATAGCGCGACACCGACATCGACCCGCCCGCGGCCCCGCCCGCCGACTGGAAGGCGCTGGTGCGCTGACCGGCGTCGGCCAGAAGCAGGGCCCCGCGTCCGTCGCCACTGGTCAGGGCCGCCGAGCCTGCGGCCGCGCCCAGATTCAGCTGGGCCAGGGCCAGATTGGCCGGGCTGGTGCGGATGTCGGAGCGGATGGTGAAGCTGTCGGCGCGCGAAGCCCGCGTCCCCTCCCCGATCCCGAACAGGGCCGAGACCGAAACGCCCGACGGCACCTGCCTCGTGCGGTCGTCCAGCACGCTCATGGCCGGTGACGGATTGCCCGCGCCGGTATAGCTCAGCGCCCCGTCAGGCCCCAGGCTGAAGCTGCCGTAGCGACCGACGCCCGTGATCGGATCGTTCAGGGCCGTGATCAGATCGCCGACGGTGCCGCCGGCGGGGACCGCCACCTCTATATCTCGGATGCGCGCGCCGCGCTCGTCGGTGAAGCGGAAGCTCATCGTCTCGCCGGCCGTGAAGCCGTGGGCCGAGGCGGCGGTCAGGCCGGTGTCGTAGATGGCCGGGGTGTCGGTGGCGACCAGATCGTTCAGGCCGAAATAGTGGGAGAAGCCCCGCCCCGCCTTGTTCGAGGCGGCACCTGCCGGGTCGGCGATGGAGATGCCGCTACCCGCCGGGGCCTGGATGCTCAGCTTGCCGTCGACGAAGCTGGCCGTCGCCCCGCCCAGCTGGCTGTTCAGCGTGGCCAGGAAGGTGGTCGGGTCCGCCGCCACGCCGTTGACCGTCATGGTCGCGCCCGAGAAGACGATGTCGGCGCGGCTCTGGATTACCCCGGCAGCGTTCACCACGGCGATCGTCGTCTGGCCTGTGAAGCCTGCCAGCGCCGTCTCCAGCGACTGGCCGACATTGCGTCCGGTCAGGCGGTTGGGCGACGGCACGGCGGTATTGGCGTTGTGCGCGCGGTTCAGCTCGTCTGCGACATGGCTGACCAGTTCGGCCAGCCGGGCGGCGGCGGCGGGCGCATCCACGTCGCGCAGTTCGACAAGGCCCTTGATCTCGCCCGAGGTGATGCCGTCCAGCAGGGCCCGCTTCTGGCCGCTGGGCTCGGTGACATAGATTTCGTTGAAGGCGCTGGTGCTGGTGACCGTGCCGGTCGGGCTGTAGCTGATCTTGCCCACGCCCTGGCCGGCCAGCATGGCTCCGCCGTTGGTGCGCACCGTCACCCCGCCGATGGGGCGCTGGGTGATCTGCACGTCCATCAGCTTGGACAGCTCGCCCAACAGGCTCGACTGGGCGCTCTGAGCGCCTGAGGAGTCACCCTTGGTAGCCGAGGCGCGAGCGATTTCCAGGTTCAGACCCTCGATCTGTTCCAGCAGGCTGTTGGCCTTTTCGACCGCGCTCAGGATGCGGGCGTCGGCGTCCTGACGGACGGCGTCGATCTGCTTGCTGATCCGTCCGGCCTCGTCGAACAGAGCTTGCGTCTTGAACAGGGCGTCCTGGCGGCTGGGCGAGGACGTCGGGTTTTCGCCGCTGGCCGCAAAGGCCGAGAACAGGCTGTCGATCTGGGAAAAGAAGCCGTTGTCGCCACCCGGATCGCCGAACAGCGACTGGATGCGGTCGTACAGTTCATAGCGCACGGTCTGGCGGGCGGATTCGGCCCCGGCCTTCATACTGGCCGCCTGCAGGAAGGTGTCGGTGGCCAGGCGAATCCGCGCGATCTCGACGCCCGAGCCGATACCTGACCCCGTCAGAGTCTGCTGGTCGGCAATCTTGCGGACATAGCCGGGCGTGTTGACGTTGGAGACGTTGTCCGAGATCACCCGTAGCTGGGTCTGGGCCGCCGCAAGGCCACTGCTGGCCGTATTCATGATGGCGTTCAGGGTCATGCGACCGGCCCTCCGTCACGGGCGGCACCCGGCAAAGCCTGCCATGCCACATGCGCTTTTTGCCCGGCGGTGCGCGCGGGCGCTCCCGTCAAGTCACTGATATTACGCAAGATCGTGTTTCGCGCCTGGGTCATGACCGATCAGGTGCGCAAGCGGCGGGCCAGACGGATGGACGACCCGAATCGGCCTGCCTACCGGGCAAATACCGTCACCACGCGGCAAGATTGATCATGGGCCGCTTGGCCAGGCTTCCAGCAAGTCGTAGATTTTATTGTTGCAGAACAGTGACTTGGTCTGGCCCTCGCTGTTGGCCCGCGACTTGCGGCGTAGCTGCCGAATGTCCGGCGCAGCAGGCGCCCTCGTCCTCTCGCTTCACCGCGAGCCGTCACGGTCTCATGTCAGCCACCGCCGTCCTCAATCTGATCGCGCCCTCCGCTCCGATGCCTGTGCAGGCTGCGGGCGATGCCGATGCGTCGATCTTTGGCGGCCTGCTGTCCGATGTCGGAGCGGGCGACGGCGGCACTGACGACAGCGTCCCGCCGCATCCCACCACCCTGCCGCCGCGCACCGTGACCAAGCCTGCCGGCAAGACTGTCGCCGTGGACGGCAGCGCACCGGGTACCCTTATCGACCCGACCGGCCTGGGCACAATCCAGACCCTGCCGCCTGCCCCGGTGGACGAGACTGTCGTCACCAAGGCAACGGACGTCACCCTTACCCTGCCCGGCCCCGCTGCCGAGGCGGATCCATCAGCATCTGGTACTGGCGCGAAGACTGCCGATCAGCCCCCCGTCATGCCCTTGCCCGTCGTTGCTACGGCGTCAACATCTGCTCCGACACCGACCGCGCCGGTTACCCTGACAGACGTGACAGCCGCCGACGCAGCAGAAGCGGCCTTGCTGGCCGTTGCCGCCGAGGCCGCGACCGACGAAGCCCAGACCCTGCCGCCCGCCGCCACCGACAAGACCGCAGCGGCGACGCCTCCGATCCCCCAGGTCCAGCCGCCCGCACCCGCTCCGTTGAAGCCCGCATCCGAACGCACGGGCCGCACCCATGACGGACTGACCCGCGAAGGGAGCGAGGCCAGGGTGTCGGCCGATGGCGTGACCGTCACCACCAGCGCATCATCCCCTTCCGCGACATCGGGGCCGACGCCCGGCAAGACCACCGCCGACACTTCCGCGCTGCAGACCGCGCCTGCCGCGCTGACGGGCCAGGCAGATCTCTCCGGAGACCTCGGCACCGACGGCGCTGCGGCCTCACTCGATACCGCCAAGGCGCATGCCGAGGCCACCGTCAGCCATGATGCCAGCCTGTCGACCCTGTCGCGCGCCACCATCGATGCCACGGCCCAGATCGCCGCCCAGATCATCCGCAAGCTGGATGGCAAATCGACCCGGTTCGAGATGGCCCTGACGCCCGACGACCTGGGCCGGGTGGACGTCAAGCTGGAGATCGATGCCGAGGGCCGTCTGGCCGCACGCATGGCCTTCGACAATCCCGCCGCCGCCGCCGATCTGCGCGGCCGGGCGGACGAACTGCGTCGCCAGCTGCAGGATGCGGGCTTCCACGTCCCAGACGACGCCTTCGAATTCGCCGAGCGCGACAGCGGCTCCAGCGCCTTTGACCGGGGTTCGTCCGACCAGAACGACAATCAGCGCCAGAACCGCGCCTTTTCCGCCGCCTCTCGCCTGAATGCCGAAATCGATGTGGCCCAGCCGCCGCGCTGGATGTCGCTGTCCCTCTCGCCCTCGGGCGTGGATTTAAAGGTCTGAACCGATGGTCGATTCCATCAGCACCAATACCGCGACGACCCGGATCAACTCCGGCTCGACCATGCTGGCCTCGAACTTCGAGACCTTCCTGACGCTGCTGACGTCGCAGTTGAAAAACCAGGATCCGCTGTCGCCGGTGGATTCCAACCAGTTCACAGCCCAGCTGACCCAGATGGCGGGCGTGGAGCAGCAGCTGCTGACCAACGATCTGCTGAAATCCCTGGTCGCCGGCCAGGGCGGCGGCAGCCTGGCCAATGCGGCCAACTACATCGGCAAGGATGCCACCGCCGCCTGGGCCGCCACCAAGCTGACCGACGGCAAGGCGACCTGGAGCTATGAGTTGGCCAATACCGCCACCGACGCCAAGCTTCAGGTGCTGGACGCCCAGGGCAAGGTCGTCTGGGAAGGCACCGCCCCCGATAAGTCCACGGGCGTCCACGACTTCACCTGGGACGGCAAGACCACCAGCGGCGTCGATGCCACCGAGGGCGGCGTCTATACGCTGAAGATCGTCGCCAACAACGCCACCGGCGGCACCGTCGACAGCCAGGTCCTGACCCGCGGTCGGATCACCGGCGTCGAGATGTACAACGGCGAGGCCTATCTGACCGTCGGCAACTCCATCCTGCCTCTCTCCACCGTGATCGCCCTGGAAGAAAACCGGACGGCCACCCCCGCCCCGACACCAGCGAACGACGACAGCGAGGACGGCCTGCTGGCCTCCATCGCCTCGGCGCTGAACCCTCTCAAACTGTTTTCGTAAAGGACCCGAGCCATGTCTCTGAATAGCGCCCTGTGGGCCGGTGTTTCCGGCCTGTCCGCCAACGCCGCCGCCCTGGCTTCAATCTCGCAGAACATCGCGAACGTGAACACGGTCGGCTACAAGCGCACGACCAGCGAGTTCCAGACCGTCATCAACGGCCAGTCCGCCGGCACCGGCTACTCCGCCGGCGGCGTCATCGCAAACACCCGCCACTATACCTCGCAGGGCGGTCAGCTGCAGCGCACGACCTCGAGCACCGACCTGGGCATCGCCGGTCAGGGCTTTTTCGTCGTGACGGAAAAGCCCGAGAACCTGACGCCCATCGATGCGCGCCTGTTCACGCGCGCCGGAGCCTTCACCCCTGACGACTTCGGCTTTCTGAAGAATACGGCGGGCCTGTATCTGCAGGGTTGGCCCGTGGACTCCGAAGGCAACATCGCCACGGACCCGTCGGACATCAACCGCCTGCAATCGATCAACATCGGCTCGGTCGGCGGCGCCGCCGAGGCCACCACCCGCGCCCAGCTGAACGCCAACCTGCAGTCCAGCCAGACCATCTCGGCCGAGGCAACCGCCGCTTCCACCGTTCCGGCCGGGGCCGACGCCTATGATCCGGCCACCAACTCCATGGCCATGTACGACCCCGACACGGGCGTGGGCGTGAAGCCCGACTTCACCATGTCAATCCCCGTCTCGGACTCCAAGGGTGGCCAGCGGACGGTGGCCCTGTCCTTCCTGAAGGGCGTCAACCCCAACGAATGGTATGCCGAGATCCACGCCGTCCCCGCCTCGGACATCGAAGGTGCCGCAGATGGCCTGATAAAGAGCGGCCGCATCGTCTTTACCCAGGACGGGCGCCTGGATCCCGTTGCCACTGCCGCCCTGGGGGCCAACGCCCTGTTCCCCGATCTGAACGCGGCCACCCTGGACATCGGAGCGTCCGACTCTGCGGCCGCGCCCGGCGCGGTGAAATGGGCCACAGGCCTGGGCATCGCGGCTCAACCGATCAATCTGGCGCTGAACGCCTCGGCGGGCGGTATCACGCAATACAGCAGTGCCTCGGCCGTGCAGTCGGTGAACACCAACGGAACGGCCTTCGGCAATCTGGCCAGCATCGAGATCGACAAGGAAGGCTTCGTCACCGCCATCTTCGACAACAGCGTGACGCGCCGCATCGCCCAGGTCGCCATCGCCACCTTCGCCAGCCCGGACAATCTGACGGTCGAGGACGGCAATGCCTACCGCGTCAGCCGGGGGTCGGGCACCTTCAACCTGAAGACGGCAGGCACCGGCGGTGCAGGCTTCATCGGGGCCTCGCAGCTGGAGGCCTCCACCGTGGACCTGTCGGCCGAGTTCACCGGCCTGATCACCACCCAGCGCGCCTATTCCGCCTCGTCCAAGATCATCACCACAGCCGACGAAATGCTGGCCGAACTGATCAACATCAAGCGCTGATCAGAGCCGCAACGGGGGGAACGGCGCATGGACCGATCGATGAAAACCAGGCGGGTGGACGGAGGGGATTTTAGGATTCCCTTCACCACGACGCTTAAACGGCCCTTAGTCGGGTCGCGCTACCTTACCTGCTCAGTGTGGTGGTGAATGAGGCAAAAGCCCATGTTGCAAGAGCGACGTCTTAATACCCAGGGTGAACAGTATGTCGTGGGCCCCACGGGTACGCCGCTGACCCTGCGCGACCTGCCGCCGCCGCATACGGACCGCTGGGTCATCCGCCGCAAGGCCGAGGTGGTCGCCGCCGTTCGCGGTGGCCTGATCAGCCTCGAGGACGCCCTGGCCCGCTATCGCCTGACGGCCGAGGAGTTCCTGGCCTGGCAGAAGGCCATCGACAAATGGGGCATGCAGGGCCTGCGCACGACCCGCATCCAGCATTACGGCCGCGACGACTGATCGGCCCGATCTCTCTCCCCGACGGCCAGCGGCCGCTCCTGGCGACAGGGGCGGCCGTTGCCGTTTTGACGTGCGTCCACGCTCAGGCCTCGAAATCGCACCGTTCAGCGCCTAGATAGCGGCCATGACCCTGACCGAGGACCTTTGCCCGATCCCCGACATCGCCCCCGTGTCGTCGCAGGACGACATGGATGCGGCGGTCGAGGCCGCGCGCGCGGCGGTCGGTCTGCCGGTCGGCTCGCGCGTCGTGGCGGCCATGTCGGGCGGTGTGGACTCCACCGTGGTCGCAGCCCTGCTGCACAAGGCAGGCTACGACGTCGTCGGGGTGACGCTGCAACTCTATGACCACGGCGCGGCCCTGAAGAAGAAGGGGGCCTGCTGTGCGGGTCAGGATATCCACGACGCCCGCCTGGCCGCCGAAATGCTGGGCATCCCCCACTACGTCCTCGACTATGAATCCAAGTTCCGCGACGCGGTGATCGACCAGTTCGCCGACAGCTATCTGGCCGGGCAGACGCCGGTGCCGTGCATCCGCTGCAACCAGACCGTCAAGTTCCGCGATCTGCTTGACGTCGCCCGCGACCTGGGGGCCGAGGCGATGGCGACGGGCCACTATGTCCGCCGATCCGTCACCGATGGCCGCGCCCAGATGCGCAAGGCGGTCGATCACAGCCGCGACCAGTCCTACTTCCTTTTCGCCACGACACGCGATCAGCTGGACTATCTGCGCTTCCCCCTGGCCGATCTGGAAAAGCCCCAGGTGCGCGGCGTGGCGGCGGCGCTGGGCCTGCGCATCGCGGCCAAGCCGGACAGCCAGGACATCTGCTTCGTACCCAACGGCGACTATCGCACCCTGATCGACAAGCTGCGGCCCCAGGGGCGCGAGGCAGGCGAGATCGTGCACATGGACGGCCGCGTCCTGGGCAATCATGCGGGCATCACCGACTATACGATCGGCCAGCGCCGCGGTCTGAACGTCGCTGTGGGCGAGCCCCTTTTCGTGACCCGGCTGGACCCCGCCAAACGCCACGTCATCGTCGGCCCGCGCGAGGCCCTGCTGACCGCGTCCCTGACGCTGGACGAGACCAACTGGCTGGGCGACGAGGCCACCATGCAGAACGCAGCCGAAGCCGGAGCGCCGGTGTTGGCCCGCGTCCGCTCGACCCGCCCGCCCTCACCCGCCCGACTGTCGCTGATCGACGGCGTCGTCGCCGTAACCTTCGAACAAGGCGAGGAAGGCGTCGCACCTGGCCAGGCCTGCGCCCTGTACGACCCCGCCGATCCCGACCGCCTGCTGGGCGGCGGCTTCATCAAGACCACGACCGCCGTTGCCTGACGACACCGACGACACACTAGCGCTGGCCTCGCGCAACGGCCTGCCATCCGAGATGGGCTATCTGGTCGAGGGCTTTCCGCGCGATCGCTGGGTGCGCAGCGAACTGGATCAAACCGCGGCCTTCTGGCTGCAGATGCACGACGGCTTCCGTGATCATCAGCGACACATGGACGATCTGGTCGACCGTTGGCGGTCAGACGGCGACCTGATCGCCCTGCACCGTCAGCTGATCCCCGCCCTGCAAGGCTTTCTGCAGCATCTGGACGGCCATCATCGCGTCGAGAGTGGCCACTATTTTCCGGCCCTGCGTGCGATGGAGCCCCGGATCGACCGGGGCATCGACCTGCTGGACCGCGACCACGACGCCGTCCACGACACGCTGGAGGCCATGTTCCGCGACGGCATGGCCTTCCACCAGGCTGTGGCCGGCAAGGCCCCCGACGCCGCCGATCACGCCCATCGTCTGGGCGACCGGATCGCGGGTGCGGCCCGTCCCCTGCTGCGCCATCTGGACGACGAGGAAGACATCATCATCCCCCTGATCCAGTTGCGCGGTGCGCCAGCGGTCTGATCGAACGCCGAAACGCTTTTTTGCCCTCGGCACGATTAGCCCCCGCGCCAAAATGGGCTAGAAGCCCGCATCCTGTTTACGCCCAGCCTTTTAGGAGCCCGCCGTGGCCCGCCTGTTCGACGCCTATATCATCGCTGACTGGACTGCCGCCGAGGGCAAGAAGCTGGGCGACAACTCCGTCTGGATCGGGGTGGCCAAGCGTGACGTGCGCTTCCGCCTGTACTCCGAGACGCACAATGTCGCCACGCGCGCCGAAGGCGAGGCCCTGCTGGCCTCCCTTCTGGCCGACCACAGGAAGCGCGGCGACCGGGTGCTGGTCGGCTTCGACTTCTCGCTGGGCTATCCGGTGGGTACGGCGGCGCGACTGTGCCTGAAGGACACGCCGGCCTGGTCGGCGCTGTGGAAATTCCTGACCGGCAACGTCGTCGACAAGGCCGACAACACCAACAACCGCTACCAGGTCGCGGCGAAGATGAACCGGCTGATGACCGACGAGGCCTGGCCCTTCTGGGGGGCACCGGCCAAACAGGCCCAGCGCTGGCTGACCACGACCAAGCCACCCGTCGGCGCAGGCGCAGACATCCCCGAGTTCCGCGCGACCGAGAACGCGATCCGCAAGGGTCGCCTGCAACCCAAGTCCAACTGGCAGATGCACGGGGCCGGGGCCGTCGGCGGCCAGACCCTGGTCGGCATTCCGGCCGTGCGCCGTCTGCTGGAGAAGCTGGGACCGTCAGGCGCCGTCTGGCCGTTCGGCACCGGCTGGCGCGCCCTGGGCGCCGACGACGTCGAGCCGCTGTCGGCCCTGGTCGTCGAGGTCTATCCGTCGATGTGGGACGCGACCCCGAACCCCGGCGAGTTCAAGGATCAGGCGCAGGTCCGCGTCACCGCCGAACACTTCGCCAAGCTGGACGAGGCGGGCGACCTGGAAAATGCCTTCGCCCCGCACAAGGGCGTGTCCGAGGACCTCATCGCGCAGGTCGAGAAGGAAGAAGGCTGGATCCTGGGCGCATAGCCGTGCGGCCGATCAGATCGGCATCCGCATGATTTCCTGATAGGCCTGGATCACCTGGTCGCGCACCGCCATGACGGTTTCCAGCGAGGCCTCGGCGGACGAGACGGCGGTCACGACGTCGATCAGACTGCCCTGCCCCTGGACCGAGGCGGCCATCTGGGTTTCGGCGGCCTTGGACGTCTGGGTCATGTCGCCCATGACGCTGGTCAGCATTTCGGCAAAGCCGGATTGCGCGGGCCCCTGGACCGGGGCGGTGGGCATGGCCCCGCCCTGGATCGAGGCATAGGCCTTGGCCGCCATCATCGGATTCATAGGCTAGCCCTTAGCGCTTGAGGAGGTCGAGGGTGCGGGTCTCCATCGACCGCGCCGTCTCGATGACGTTCAGATTGGCCTCATAGGCGCGCTGGGCCTCGCGCATGTCCATCGCCTCGACCAGGGTGTCGACGTTGGGACGCAGGACATAGCCCTCGCCGTTCGCTGCCGGATGGGACGGATCGTATTCGCTGCGGAAGTCACCCATGTCGGGCCGGACCTCGGCCAGGGTCACGCCGGTCGCACCGTCGATCTCGCGCGCCTGGAAGACCGGCACCTGACGACGATAGGGCTCGCCCCCCGCGGTCGGGGCCGTGGACTGGGCGTTGGCGATATTCTCGGCGATCACGCGCATGCGCGACTGCTGGGCCTTCAGGGCGCTGGCGGCCACGGCCATGGCGCTGTTTCTGGGCGGTACGGCATCGGTCATCGATCAGTCTCCTGGCCCTAGGCCGCGCCGGGCTTGCGCGCAGCCATCCGCAGCATCTGCATGGATTTCTGGTAGAAACCGATGGCGGCGTCATAGGCCATTCGGCTCTCGGCCATCTTGAGCATCTGCTCCTCGACCACCACCGAGTTGCCATCCAGCGTGGTCTCGGAATCGGGTGCCGATTTGCTTTCGAAACGCGCGACCTGGCCTTGCGGCGCGATGTGCATGGCGCTGGTGCGGGTCATCTGCACGCCCTGGCCTCGCGCCATGGCGGCCGCGAAGTCCGTCGGCTGTTGCAGATCGCGCGCGACATAGCCGGGGGTGTCGGAGTTGGCGACATTCTGGGCGACGACCCGCTGGCGCTCGTCCAGCCAGGACAGGCGGCCCTTGATCTGGCTCAGCAGTGGCAGGTCGGTGAAGCCCACGGACATCGCTCCGGACGTGAGTCGTCCCATAGAAGATGGGCAGAAAATGCCGTGTGCATGGTTAATGGGACGTTATCTATACGGGTCATTAACCACGATGGCCGACATCTGGCAGGCCGGACGACCGATTCCGGCGGGACCGGCGGCGCATGAATTTCCTCGATCTGTTGCGAGCATTGTTCGCCCTGGCCTTCACCCTGGGCATCATCGGCCTGGCCGCCTGGGCGGCGCGCCGCTATGCGCCGCAGTTGCTGGCCCGGTTGAGCGCCGATCGCGGACCCCGCCGCATGCAGATCGTCGAGACCCTGGTGCTGGATCCCGCGCGGCGGCTGGTTCTGGTCCGCATCGACAACGAAGAACGCCTGCTGGTGCTGGGCGAGGGCCGCGAACTGATCGAGCCGCGGGGATCGGACCAGTGAAACTGTCCGGCCTCTTTGTCGTCCCCACACGTGCCGAACTGGCCAAGGCGGCCAGGCTGTCGCTGATCGCCACCCTGCTGTGCATGCTGTGGCCGCTGGGGGCTTTTGCGCAGGACGTCGCCTCGGGCGGGGCGGCGATCAATGTCGATCTGGGCACCGGAGCGGGCCTGACCGAGCGGGTGGTGCAACTGGTCGGCCTGATGACCGTGCTGTCGCTGGCTCCGTCCATCGTCATCATGACCACCAGCTTCGTGCGGATCGTCGTGGTGCTGTCCCTTCTGCGGACGGCGCTGGGCATGCAGCAGTCGCCGCCCAACGCCGTGATCGTGTCCTTGGCCCTTTTCCTGAGTGCCGTCGTGATGGCCCCGACCTGGCAGGACGCCTATGATTCGGGCATCCGACCCCTGATGGATCAGCAGATGGAGCTGCCCCAGGCCTTCGATGCGGCATCGGAACCTGTGAAGACTTTCATGCTGTCTCAGGTGGACCCCGACGACCTGGCCCTGTTCACCCGGCTGTCGGCCGTGGAGGCCACCACGCCGCCCATCGAACTGCCCCTGCGGGTGGTCACTCCGGCCTTCATGATCAGTGAGCTGAAGACCGCCTTCACGATCGGATTTCTCCTTTTCGTTCCGTTCCTTGTGATCGATCTGGTGGTCGCCAGCGTGCTCATGTCCATGGGCATGATGATGCTGCCGCCGGTGGTGATCTCCCTGCCCTTCAAGCTGATCTTTTTCGTGCTCGTAGATGGCTGGAGACTGGTCTGCGGAAGCCTGGTCGAGAGCTTCCAGAGGGCATCCGGCGCGGGATAAATCCCCACCCTGCGGGCACTACAGAGGCAAAGGCGCTTGCATTGTCTGTAAAAAGTCGCCCTCATCCCCCCGTCATCGCTCCTGAATCGGAGCGAGCTTTCATCGGGAAACGACCCATATGACTACTCAAGCCGAACTCATCGCCTCCGTTGCCAAGGATGCAGGCGTCAGCCAAGCCGACGCCGGCCGCGTGCTGGAAGCCATCGTCAAGAACATCCATTCGTCGCTGACCGCCGGTGGCGACGTCCGCATCTCGAACCTGGGTGTGTTCGACACGGCCGCCCGCGCCGCTCGCGAAGGCCGCAACCCCGCCACGGGCGCGACCATCAAGATAGCCGCCTCCAAGGCCGTACGCTTCCGCGTCTCCAAGCCGCTGAAGGATGCGGTCAACAAGTAAGACTTAAGCCGCCGGTCTCGCAGAGGCCGGCGATGCTGTCGCAGCTTGCGAACGGGCGGGGGCCGCAGGGCCGCCGCCCGTTTTCGTTCTGAGTTCCGTCTTCATGGTCGTGACCCAGCCCGCGAAGGTATCGGCGGACGCGGCCAAACCGGCGAAGTCGGCGGCAGAGGTCTCGCTGTCCGTCCCGTCCAGACCGTCGAGGGCGATCGACAGGGCCGACTTGTTGCGAGCCCCGGCTACATAGGGGCGATAGTTGCGCGATAGGCGTCCCAGCGACATCCCGTCCTGGCCCAGGGAATAGCCGATACCGGCGCGCAGCAGCCGCGCCTCTTCATCCGCCGTCAGGGCTCCGCCGGCCTTGTGGCGCTCGCCCAGGCCAGCTTCGTACAGGGCCGCGGCCTGGGGCCACTGCTGCTGCTTCCAGAAGATTTCCGCCTTCACCGCCCGCGCGTCCGGCCCGTTGTCGGAGCCGAGGATTTCCAGGGCGTGGTCGTAGCGGCCCAGTTGCGTCAGGGCGCGGGCCTCCAGCGCACGGCGCTCTGCGTTCAACGCCGTCGGCAGCAGGGTCGAGCGCGACGACCAGAGGGCTTGCAAGGCGGGCTCCGCCTGACGGTCCATCAGATAGACGGTGGCCAGATCGGTGGCGACCTGGGCCTTGGCGACGCCTTCCAGCCGGTTCTCGACCTGATACTTCAGCAACTCCGCTGCCTGCGGCAGCAGATCGACGTCAACCAGACGGCGGGCGAGACGGCGCACCATCTCGTCGCCGTCGGCCCCGATGGGGGTCAGCTCGCGGAAATCGTAGAACAGCCCCAGCGCCTGGATCGGCTGCAGCCCGTCGGCCCCACCCTCCAGGAACAGGGCGCGGAAAGCATTGTTCAGGTCGGCCTGGATTTCGGGTGCGCCCGGCAGGCGCGACATGCGCGGTCCCGCCGCCTTCAGCGCCGTCAGCGCCTCGCGGTACAGGCCCTGCGACAGATAAAGCTGACCCAGTTGCCGGATGACGGCCAGTTCGGTGGCATCCCCGCGCCAGCGCCAGCGCAGGCCTTCCAGCTGGGCGGCGGCAGCGGCGGGCGTCATCGCGCCCTTGGCCATCGACAGGCGCACGGCCCCTAGCTTGGCGGGCACAGCAATGGCATCCATCGGCGCGCGACCGACGGCGGTATAGATGGCCAGGGCTTTGTCCGACTGGCCGTCGATCTCGAATAGTCTGGCCTGAACCAGCCGGGCCGCCAGTTCGTCGGCGGCGGGGGCCTCCTGACTGAAAGCATAGGTCAGCAGGGCGCGGGTGGCCTCCAGGTCGCCGGTCTCCAGCGCCGCGAGGGCATGGGCCGCACCGAAGCGCGCGCGCCATTCTGCCGGAAACTGGTCGATGGCCGAGGCCCCGGCGGTGAAGGCCTGACGCGCAGAGGTGAAGTCGCCCTGGGTCGAGGCGATATAGCCGCGCCAGACCGAGGATGCCGGGTCGCCCGCCACGGCGGCGGAGGCAAAGTCGCCCTGGGCCTCCTCCATGCGTCCAATGGAGGCCCGCGCCGCGCCGCGCAGGCCGCGCAGCTCGGGCTCGCCGATCATGTTCGGCTGTTTGGCGACGATGGCGTTCAGGACGCCGATGGCTTCATAGCTAAGGCCAGAGCCGACCAGGAACCGGGCAAAGGCAAAGCGCGCCTCGGCCGGGGCGCGGGGATCGTCGCCCGCGCTCTGAGCCTCGAGCGACGCGGCATCCTGAAGCTTGCGATAGCGGGCGGAGAAGCCGCCTTCCCCCGCATCGGCCCATTCAGCCAGCATCAGGCCGGAGTGTCTGGCGCGTTGCGGGGCGTCAGCCTGGGTCTCGCTCGCCTCCAGCTCGGCGGACGGCGGCGAAAGCAGCAGGCCGCCGGGACGACTGAGTGTAACCAGATCGCCCTCGGCCAGAATAGCCAGGTCCGGTGCCGTCGTCTCGACTGCCAGGCCATGGGCCGTGGGCAGCAGAGCCAGATCCATGGTCTGGCGCCGCGCCCCGAACCCCTTGCCGGGGGCCAGGGCGGTGACGGCGGCGAACCGGTCGCCCGCGGTAGGGTCCGTCAGCCAGACGGCCTTGGTCGCCCCGGCCATGCGCGCGACGAGGGCCGCATCGCCCGTGTCGTCGCGCGCGACCTCAATACCGTCTACCGCCGTGGGTGAGCCGCCGATGGTGACCTTCCAGCCCGTGCCGTCGGCCACGGCCGAGACCGGCAAGGCCTCGGGTGCCGCGATGCGCACGGCGACATGGTCGGCCCCTGCCGTCCATTTGGCATCGGTCGCAGGGCCCAGCGCCTTGGCCTCGGCCATGTCCAGACGCGCGCGGGTATCGAAGACGATCCACACCGCCTCGCCGCGCCGGAAGACGGCAGCGCCGACCGGCGTGGTCCAGGCGAAGTCCAGCGTGACGCGACCGGCCTCGGCTTGCGTCGTGACCGGTACGGTGGCGGCGGCACTACCTGCGGCGGGTGCCGGAGCCTCGGCGGCCTGGGCATAGAGGTTCAGATAGACGGCCCCGTCCGCACTGCCCGAGCGGGCGTCGCCTGCCTCGGTCAGTGTCAGCACCAGTTCGGTGCCGCCCGTGACGGCGCGGGTCTCGACCTTTTCGACGCCCGGAGGCGGATCGACCTTCAGCCGCGAGACGTCCGGCGCGGCGGTCGTACCGATGCGCACGATGATGTTGCGGCCCTCGCGCCGGACCCGCGAGCGCGAGCCGATGACGCCGGCGAACTCGACCCGTGTGAACTCGCTGTTGGCTCCGATACGAATGGTGACGGGGTCGAGTGCCGCGCCGCCTTCCTGAGCCAGGGGAGCCAGCGGCGAGAACGCGACCGCACCCGCCGCGGCGGCGGCCACGGTGGTGCGAAGGACGCGCTTGCTGACGGAGGCCCCGGACATGTGCGCGCACGGTTACGCGCTCGGCCTTTCAACGCAGTTAACGATCAGTGACCACCGGTCGCCGCGACAAAGGTGACGCTTGCCCTCGCGCTGCCAGAGGCCGACATCAGCGCCATGACCGATCCTGTCTATCCCCCGCTCAGCACCCTCTCGACGGGCCTGCGTTGCCGATGCCCGCGCTGTGGCAAGGGGCCGTTGCTGCGGGGCTATCTGACGATCAGGGACGCCTGCCCGGCGTGCGGCCTGGACTACGGTTTTGCGGACCCCGCCGATGGCCCGGCCTTCTTCGGCATGACGGGTGTCGGCACGATCGGCATGGGTCTGTTCATGTGGTTCGAGTTCACAGTCCAGCCGCCGATCTGGGTGCATTTGGTGGTGACCATGCCGCTGCTGGTCATCGCCTGCCTGGCCGTCCTGCGGCCCATCAAGGGCTGGTTGGTGTCCGAACAGTACGTCCACAAGGCCGCCCCGCCGGAGTGGGCCAGCATCGGCAAGCACGGTGATGGGTCGAAGTGGAAATAGCCCACTCGACCCCGGACGCAGACGGTCGACCCGCCGTCGCCTGCGCCCTCTACTGGTTTCGCAACGACCTGCGGCTGATCGACAATCCTGCTTTTTCAGAAGCCTGCTCACGGGTGGAGAGGCTGGTGCCGGTCTATGTCATGGCCGATGACCAACAGGTGCCGACACGCTGGGGCTTCGCCCGCTGGAGCGAGCACCGACGGCGCTTTCGGGATCAGGCCGTCGCCGGGCTGAAGGCGGCGTTGCAGGCGCGGGGATCCGATCTGATCGTCCTCAAGGGCGAGCCGACGGCGGTCCTGACGTCCCTCGCCCAGGCGTGCGGTGCCGATTCCCTGTTCTGCGAACGCATCGCCGCGCCCGAAGAGATCGATCAGGTCGAGGCTTTGCGGGCAGGTCATCTGATCGTCGACGCTCGATGGCAGTCCAGCCTGATGGACCCCGCCGACCTGCCGTTCGAGATCGCGCGGCTGCCGGGTGTCTTCACCCCCTTTCGCCAGGCCGTCGAAAAGGCCGATGTGCAGCCTCGGGCGGCGATTCCGGCTCCGGAGACCATCCCGCCCCTGCCAGAGGCCGACCTGATTCAGGACGACTTTGTCGAACCTGCGGGCCAGCCCGACGAGCGTTCGTCCTTCCCCTACGACGACGCCCGTTTCGAAGGGTCCGAGACCGCGGCCCTCGCCCATGTCGAACGTTACTTCGGCGGGCCTCTGCCGTGCTCCTACAAGGCGACACGCAATGGCCTGTCTGGGACGGACTATTCGACCAAACTGTCGCCCTGGTTGGCGTCCGGAGCCCTGTCGCCGCGCACGGTGCATGAAGCCCTGTTGAAGCACGAAGCGCAGTTCGGGATCAGCGACGGCTCGCGCTGGATCGTCTTCGAGCTGCTGTGGCGCGACTATTTCCGGTTCTCGGCGCTGAAACACGGAACCCGCCTGTTCCGGCACGACGGGCTCAGCACCCTGCCCTATCCGCCGCACGATCCAGACGCCTTTTCCGCCTGGTGCAGCGGCCAGACCGGCCAGCCCTTCGTCGATGCGGGCATGCGCGAACTGGCGGCCACGGGATATCTGTCCAACCGCATGCGACAGATCGTGGCCAGCTATCTGATCTATGACCTGGCCTGCGACTGGCGCGCGGGTGCGGCCTTTTTCGAGGCGCAGCTGATCGACTACGACGTCTGCAGCAATCAGGGGAATTGGCTCTACATCGCCGGGCGGGGCACCGATCCGCGACAGGGCCGGCGGTTCGACACGGACTATCAGGCCCGGACGCAGGATCCGGACGGCACCTATCAAAAGTTGTGGGCCTCGGCGAGCTGACCGTGACTGCGATGTCACCCACGCCGTGTGACCATCGATTTCGGCCTGTACTAGTACATCGCAGCATTTGCTCCGCAGGACCCGGCCTGTCTCATACGCCTCCGACAACTGGAGCGGGTCTATGGGCCATCAGCCATCATCGCCGAACAGCAGGCCGCGCACGATCGACATCGCCGCCATGCTGGCGGCTGAGCGAGAAGGCGGGACCGATCCGCTGGCCTTCCCTGCGCACCAGCTGCTGCTGGAGTATGAGAGCATCGACCGGGTGGACATCCGCGCGCTCGCCGCCGCCTTGCCGACTGCGGCGGCCAGGGCCGGGGTCGAAACCAGCGCGCTGGAACAGGCCGTCATGGCGCGGATGCCGGACGACCTGGTCCCCAAACTGCGCAATGTCCTGGCGGGCAAGCCGATAGTCGAGCGTCCCCGGCAAGCCAGCTGGCGAAAGCGGCATCTGAGCTGGAACCGCTGGTTCGGACCCAAGCCGTGGCAACAGACCCGGTGGCCGACCAGCCCGCATTTCGGACGCAAGACCATGGCCGACGTCGAAAAGGCGCAGCTGCGCACGGACCGGGCCTATGAAGCGCTTCGCCCCTACGTCTGCCCGGTCCAGTTCAGAGCCGAGATTCAGAAGAAGCCCCATTTCTGCGACTATATCATCGGTCTGGTGGGCCTGTATGCCAGTGCCGACAAGGTCACCGAGGAGATGGAGCGGACAGGTGGGCTGTCGGACATCACCCGGGCGCGGGCGATGATCGTGCTGACGAACTGGATCAACGACAGGACGGCGGCGAGCGCGGCAGGCGAAGACGCGGACCGCGCCTTCATGGTCGCCAACTGGGATATCGGCATCGATGCCGCCGTCTGCGCCCTGCCGCCCGAGCACCTGTGGAAACTGGGTGGCAATGCGAGATCCTATTTCGTCAGCGGCACCGACATGAACGACCCCGCTGTCGCCGAAGTCACCCGCGAGGCCAGTCGGAGATCGCGCGAGGGCCGCAAGAGGCGGGCGGCACAGGCCTCCGCCACCTGAACCTGACCCGACGCCCAAGGCAGAGATGTCGTCGATGTCGCGGCAGGATGTTTTCGGTCCCTGACCCGCCCATATCCGGCTGCGCAGACAGGGGCCGGTGACACCGATGACCAAAGACGATGACCGGACACGCGGCCGCAACATCCCGCGCGGGCGGATCTCCCGGCTGGGGCAGTTCGGGCGGCTGGCCGGGTCCGTGGCAGGCGGCATGCTGGCCGAGGGGGCTCGGCGCTTGGCAGACGGCGAGCGACCGCATCTGCGCGACATGCTTCTGACCCCCGCCAATGTCGGCCGGATTGCCGACCGCCTGTCGCATCTGCGCGGCGCGGCGATGAAGCTGGGCCAGATCATATCGATGGATGCCGGGGACATCCTGCCGGCCGAGCTGACGCAGATCATGGCGCGCCTGCGCGACAATGCCCATCACATGCCCCCGGCCCAGCTGCTGAAGGTTCTGGTCCAGGAATGGGGGCCGGACTGGCGCAAGCGGTTCACCCATTTCGACCTCAGCCCAATCGCCGCCGCCTCGATCGGCCAGGTGCACCGGGCGGTGACCCGCGACGGCCGGGTGTTGGCGATCAAGGTCCAGTATCCGGGCGTGCGGGACAGTATCGATGCCGATGTCGACAACGTCGCCACCCTGCTGAAGATGTCCGGGGCCCTGCCGCGTGGTCTGGATATCGCGCCCCTGCTGGCCGAGGCCAAGCTGCAACTGGCCGAGGAAGCCGACTATCGGCGCGAGGGCGAGCAGATGAGCCTGTTCGGCCGCCTGCTGGCCGACATGCCCGAAGTCGTGGTGCCCACCCTGGACCCGGACCTGACGACGTCCTGCATCCTGGCGATGACCTGGCTGGACGGCCGCCCGATCGAGACGCTGGAGACGGCACCCCAGGCAGACCGGGATGCGGCGATGCAGACCCTGATGCGGCTGGTGCTGCGCGAACTGTTCGAGTTCGGGGTGATGCAGACCGATCCCAACTTTGCCAATTATCGCATCCAGCCCGCGACCGGGCGGTTGGTCCTGCTGGACTTCGGCGCGGCCCGGCCAGTGGATGCCGCGACATCGACGGGCTATCGCGCGCTCCTGAGCGCCGGGATGGCGGGCGACCGCGATGCCGTGCGCGAGGCGGCACTGACTGCGGGCTTTCTGGGCTCGGGCGTGGTGGACCACCATGCCAAGGGCGTGGACCGGATGATCGACGTCATTTTGTGCGAAATGAACCGCCCCGGCCTGTTCGATTTCGGCGACCGCCGCTTTGTCGCGGCCCTGCGCGATCAGGGCATGGAGATCGCCGCCGACACCCGCGCCTGGCACCTGCCCCCGACCGGCGTCCTGTTCGCCCAGCGCAAGATCAGCGGCACCGCCCTTCTGGCCGCCCGGCTCAAGGCCCGCGTCGATGTGAGAGCTCTGGTCGCGCCGTGGCTGGAGGATCAGCCGCAGCAGGCCGTGTCGTGAAGGGTTGGGAGGGTGAGGTGGCGATCCCGGAGGGACTCGAACCCCCGACCTCTGCTTTAGGAAAGCCTTGCTCTATCCGGCTGAGCTACGGGACCACTTAAGGCGGTGAACTAGCGTCAGAAGCGGCGCGGGGGAAGCGGGCAGGTGATCAAAACCGTCATCGCCCCAGCGGAAGCCCCGCCCGCGCCGGACCCCGCCGGAATGCAGTTGTGGTTAATCCCCGTTAAGATACAATATCTTGTGGAGAACAAACCCCGAATGGGGCGGTGTCACTGATTCGGTCCTGATTCGTTTCACCCCTGTTCCGCCAAGGCGTTTACGCGCATTAATCCCTCAGGGAGATGTTGCCGCCATGACAACCGAACGCCTGTTCGACATCGCCAATCTGATCGCTCTGTTGGGGTGGATCGTCCTGGCTTTTGCGCCGCTGGCGAGGGACCGGCTGGTGCTGGCCGCGCGCGTGATCGGCGTGACGCTGGCCCTGGCCTATGCGGGATTGCTGATCACCTCGCTGGCAGGCGGCGGCACCGAAGGCGGTGGCTTCACCTCTCTGGAAGGCGTCACAGCCCTGTTTTCCCGGCCCGAGGCGGTGCTCGTCGGCTGGGTCCACTATCTGGCGTTCGATCTGTGGGTCGGGGCCTGGGCCATCGAGGACGCGGGCAAGCGCGGCATGCCGCATTGGGCCATGGTGCCGGTGCTGTTCCTGACGCTGATGGCGGGCCCTATAGGATTGCTGGTCTATCTGGCCGTGCGGGCGGGATTGTCGCGGTCGCACGGCCCCGCTTGAGGAACCCCTTCAAAGTCGCCACCTTACAGGTATCATGAGCGACCGTTCGACCGGCCAGGCTCCCTCCCGCGTCGTCGCGGTTCTGGGGCCCACCAATACCGGCAAGACCCATCTGGCGGTCGAGCGAATGCTGGGCCATGCCTCGGGCATGATCGGCCTGCCGCTGCGGCTGCTGGCGCGCGAGATCTACGACCGGATCGTCAAGCGGCGCGGCGTGTCGTCGGTGGCCCTGGTCACCGGCGAGGAGAAGATCGTCCCGCCCAGGGCGCAGTTCTTCGTCTGCACCGTCGAGGCCATGCCCCTGGAGCGCCAGGTCGAGTTCCTGGCCATCGACGAGATCCAACTGGTTGCGGACCCGGAGCGGGGCCACGTCTTCACCCAGCGGCTGCTGCATGCGCGCGGGCGGTTCGAGACCATGTTCCTGGGGGCCGGCACCATGGCCCCGCTCATCAAGGCGCTGATCCCGGACGTGGAGATCGTGCAGCGCGAGCGGCTGTCGACGCTGACCTATGCGGGCTCCAAGAAGCTGACCCGTCTGCCGCCGCGCAGCGCCATCGTCGCCTTCTCCACCGACCAGGTCTACGCCATCGCCGAGCTGATCCGCCGCCAGAGAGGCGGCGCGGCCGTGGTCATGGGCAGCCTCTCACCCCGTACCCGCAACGCCCAGGTCGAGCTGTTCCAGTCGGGCGAGGTGGACTTTCTGGTCGCCACCGACGCTATCGGCATGGGGCTGAACATGGACGTGGACCATGTCGCGTTTGCGGGCCTGCGAAAGTTCGACGGGCGGCGCACCCGCTGGCTGCATGCGCACGAGATCGGCCAGATTGCGGGCCGGGCCGGGCGACACCTGCGCGACGGCACCTTCGGCGTCACCGCCGAGGCGACCGAGCTGGATCAGGACATCGTCGAACAGGTGGTTGAGCATCGGTTCGATCCGGTCGAGGCGGCGGAGTGGCGCAATGCGCGGCTGGACTTCGACACCCTTCCCGACCTTTTGCGGTCGCTGACGGTGACGTCCGGCTTTCGCGGCCTGAACCTGACCCAGCCGGCGCTGGACGAGACCCTGCTGCGGCGCGCGATCAAGGACGAGGACGTGGCCCGCATCAGCCGGTCGCGCGGAACCATCATGCGGCTGTGGGAGGCGTGTCAGCTGCCCGACTTCCAGAAGACGACGCTGGACGAGCATGCGCGGCTGTCGAAGGAAATCTTCCAGGCCCTTACCGGGCGGCATGGCCGTCTGACCCAGGACTGGATTGCACCGCGGTTCGCTGAAGTAGATCGCGACGACGGCCAGATCGACCAGCTGTCGGCCCGTCTGAGCGGAGTCCGGACGCTGTCCTATATCGCCAACCGTCCCGACTGGCTGGATCAGGCCCAGGGCTGGCGTGACCGGACCAAGGCGCTGGAAGAGCGGCTCAGCGACGTGCTGCACGAGCGTCTGACCGCGCGGTTCGTGGACCGGCGCACCACCGCCCTGATGCGGGCGCTGAACGTCACCGAGGACACCGTCGCCGATGTCGGTAGCGATGGCGCCGTCGTCGTCGAAGGGCATGCCGTCGGTCAGCTGAACGGGATCGACTTTCAGATCGAGAAAGGGGCCGGGGCCCTGGAAGATCGCGCCCTGCGCCACGCCGCACGTCAGGCCGTGACGCCAGAGATCGCCCGGCGGCTGGGCCGGCTGGCCGCTGATAGCGATGAGGCCTTCTCCGTGCTGCCCGACGGGGCGGTGCTGTGGCGCGGTGCGCAGGCGGGTCAGGTCACGGGCGGCGACTGGTTCGCACCCAAAGTCCGCCTGCTCGGTGAGTTGGGTCCCGTCTCGGCGCGCGAGCGGGCACAGCGCCGGCTTGAAGCCTGGCTGGCGGCCGAGGCCGGGCGCGCGCTGCGTCCCCTGCGTCGGCTGCGGACGGCGGTTGAGACCGGGGCGCTGAAGGGCCTGCCGCGCGGGCTGGCCTTCCGCCTGCTGGAGAGCGGCGGCATCCTGGATCGCCGCGAGGTCGAGCGCGATCTGTCGGCGCTGAGCCAAGTAGAGAGGCGCACGGTGAAGACGTTCGGGATCCGGGTGGGAGCGCACTCCGTCTGGCTGCCCGCCCTGCTGAAGGAGCGCCCCCGCGCGGTGGCGCAGGGCTTTTTGGCTCGAGAGCCGTTCCGACCGGTGCAGGCGACCCTGACCCTGCTGCCCGATCCCGCGCCGGCCCCTCGCCTGTTGTCTGCCTTCGGCCTGCGGGCCGCCGGGCGCTGGGCCGTGGCGGTCGAGACGCTGGAGGCGATCGGCGAGGCGCGGGCGAAGGGGAAGGGCACCGTCAGCGAGGCCGATCTGGCCGCCTTGAACCTGACGAAAGACGAGGCTCAGGCCTTGTTCGCGGCCCTGAAATCCACGCGGACACAACCGGCGCAAACCACAGAACGCTCCATTCGCCCGATTACGGATTCACCGTTCGCGGCCTTATCGGCCCTGACCCAGCCAATGCCAGTTCTGGACCGCGCCAAGCGTCGGCGGCCCAGGCGGAAGAAGGCTATCGGATGAGCGGGTCGTGAATGGTTGAGGCCTGCCGTATCGATGTCTGGCTGTGGCGCGCGCGCTTCGTGAAGACGCGGTCGATGGCGGCGACACTGGTCGAGCGCGGTGCGGTGCGGATCACCCATGCGGGGCGTCAGACACGGCTGGACAAGCCCAGCCGCTGCGTCCACGTCGGCGACGGCCTGACCTTCATGGTCGGACCCCGGCTGATCGATCTGACCGTGGAAGGCCTGGGCGAGCGGCGCGGACCGGCGGATGAGGCCCGCGCCCTGTATGCCCTGATCAAGGCCGACTGACCCCTATTGCTGCAGGACGAACTCGCCCTCGAGGTGCAGCTTCACCTCGTCCGACACGGCCGGAAGCGCATAGTTCACGCCGAACTCGGAGCGCTTGATCGTCGCCTCGCCGTCGAAGCCGACTTTGTAGGTGTTGCCCATCGACGGACCGGCCTGGTTGAACTCGACCTCCATGGTCACCGGGCGGGTCACGCCGCGGATGGTCAGGTCACCCAACACATCGGCCTCGTTGGGATCATCGGCGTCGATGGTGATCGAGCGCGAGACGAAGGTCGCCGTCGGATGGTTGGCCGTGTCGAAGAAATCCGCCGTCTGCAGATGGGTGTCCAGGCCGTCGGAGTTTGAATCCACATCCGTCAGCGGAATGGTCGCCGTCAGGGTCGAGGCCGACGGATTGGCCGGGTCCAGCTTCAGCTCGGCCTGCACGTTCACGAACTGGCCGTAATAGGTCGAAAAGCCCAGGTGGTTGACCGACCAGGTGATCTTGCCGTGGGCGGCGTCCAGAGCATAGGTTCCGGCGCGAACCTCGGCAGGGACCTGTGTCGCCTGGGTGCGGGCGACCACAGCGCCGGAGGTCATCAGGGCGGCGGCGGCGACACCGGCGAGGGAATAGCGGACGAGACGGTTCATTTGGAGGGCTCCTGTCGAGGGCTAAACTGCAATCAGAACTGTAACAGATAGAGGCGATGACGGGCTTGGCAAGGGTCGTGACGCCGCATTCCACGCCGTTCGGTTGACAGTCCGCGCCTGCGGGGTCATCTGCGCAACCCGTCCCGCCATTCCAGCCAGACCGATCCCGTTAGCCCATGACCTATATCGTCACCGACGCCTGCGTGAAGTGCAAGTTCATGGACTGCGTCGAGGTGTGCCCGGTCGACTGCTTCTATGAGGGCGAAAACTTCCTGGTCATCGCGCCCGACGAATGCATCGACTGCGGTGTTTGCGAGCCGGAATGCCCCGTCGACGCCATCGTGCCCGACACCGAGGACGAGCCGGACGGCAAGTGGCTACAGGTCAATGCCGAATACGCCAAGGTTTGGCCCAACATCACGGTCAAGGGCACGCCCCCCGAGGATCGCGAACAGTTCGAGCGCGAGACCGGCAAGTTCGAGAAATACTTCTCCGAGAAGCCGGGCACGGGTTCCTGAGAATTCGCGTCTGCGGGGTCGCCGTGTGCCCCAGCCATTCGCTCCGCCTGCAGACGTTTTGAAATTCCGCAGATTTGTGATAGGTTCACCCTATTGGGACGGGCGGTCTGCGATTTTCTCGCGCCGCCCGCGTTTGCGACAGAACTTCACCCACGAAGGTGAAGTCGGCCAGAGGTTCGGTGATCCGTTTTCGCGTTTGACGACTGTAATATCGGCCCACGGGGGTTCTCCACCGGGGTTCGCAGTGCTTTCGACTGTGTGACGACGTCTCGCCCTTCACCTGCGCCGTGAAAGGAATGACATGACGAGCAAGAGTGGTCTGGAATTCAAGGTTGGCGACGCGGTCGTCTATCCGGCGCACGGCGTCGGCAAGGTCGCGGCAGTCGAGACCCAGGAAGTCGCCGGCATGTCGCTGGAAGTCTATGTCGTGACCTTCGACCACGAGAAGATGACCCTGCGCGTGCCCACGAAAAAGGCCAAGACGGCCGGTCTGCGTTCGCTGGCCGCCGATGACGTCGTGACCCGCGCGCTGAACACGCTGAAGGGCCGCGCCCGCATCAAGCGCACCATGTGGAGCCGCCGCGCCCAGGAATACGAAGCCAAGATCAACTCCGGCGACCTGGTCTGCATCGCAGAGGTGGTCCGCGACCTGCACCGCGCCGACAGCCAGCCGGAACAGTCCTATTCCGAGCGTCAGCTGTATGAATCCGCCCTGGACCGGATGGCCCGCGAGGTCGCCGCCGCCAACAAGATCGACAAGGAAGCCGCCGTCGAACTGCTGGCCAAGTCCCTCAGCGCCAAGAAGGCCGTAATTGCCGCCGCCGAGGCCGCTGCGGAAGAGGCAGAGGAAGCCGAAGCCGCGTGATCTGATCTGGCTTGATCGACCGAATACGGAAAGGCCCGGTGGAAACACCGGGCCATTTTCTTTTGGGTGAGCCTTCTGGCTGCGATCGGCCGACACGATTGCCCCTGGCTTGTCTTGAATACGTGATCGCCAACTGGCAAAGGGAGCGTCATCACCTTGGACTTTCACGCCTGCCACAGGCTGAAAGTGGCTATCCTGACCGCCTATCCGTCAGGAAATCGGGTCGCCAGAGGCGGCTCATCCAGATGAAACCCTGATGACCATTCTCGCTTCCGCGCGCCAGCAGTGGCTCGCCAATCCCCGCCGCGATTTGCTGGCGGGCACCGTCGTGGCCCTGGCCCTGATCCCGGAGGCCATCGCCTTTTCCATCATCGCCGGGGTCGATCCGTCGGTGGGGCTATACGCCAGCTTCGTCATCGCGGTGACCATCGCGTTTGTCGGTGGCCGACCCGCCATGATCTCCGCGGCCACCGGGGCCATGGCACTTCTGATGGTCACCCTGGTGCGTGACCACGGGCTGGAGTTTCTGTTTGCTGCCTCCCTTCTGACCGGGGTGTTCCAGATCGTCATCGGCCTGTTCAAGCTGGGCCGGTATATCAAGTTCGTATCGCGCAGTGTCATGACGGGATTCGTCAACTCCCTGGCCATATTGATCTTCCTGGCCCAGATGCCCGAGCTGATCGGGGCCAACTGGCAGACCTTTGCCCTGGTGGCTGTGGCGCTGGCCATCATCTACGGCGTGCCACGCCTGACCAAGGCCATCCCCTCGCCCCTGATCGCCATCGTGGCCTTGAGCGCCTTCGTGATCTGGAGCGGGCTCGATGTTCGCACGGTCGGCGACATGGGCCAGATGCCCTCTACCCTGCCGATGTTCCACATCCCGTCCGTGCCCCTGACCTGGGAGACACTGATGATCATCGCGCCGGTGTCCGCGACCCTGGCCTTCGTCGGCCTGCTGGAGAGCCTGCTGACCGCCAATCTGCTGGACGACATTACCGACACGCCGTCGGACAAGGATCGCGAGACGCGCGGCCAGGGCATCGCCAACATCGCCTCGTCCCTGTTCGGCGGCATGGCGGGCTGCGCGATGATCGGCCAGTCGATCATCAATGTGACCAGCGGCGCGCGCGGGCGGCTGTCGACCCTGTGGGCCGGGCTGTTCCTGCTATTCCTGATCCTGGTGCTGCAGGACTGGGTGGCGCGGATCCCGATGGCGGCCCTGGTGGCCGTCATGATCATGGTCTCGGTCGGGACCTTCGACTGGGGTTCGGTGATGAAGCTGCGGTCGACGCCGATCCAGTCGTCGATCGTGATGACCGCCACCACGGCGACGGTGGTGCTAACCCACGACCTGTCGAAGGGCGTGGTGCTAGGCGTGGTCCTGTCGGCCATCTTCTTCATGCGCAAGGTGGGCAAGACCGTCGTGGTCGAGGAGATCGAGACGCCAGAGGAAGGCCGCCTGCGCTATCGCGTGACCGGCAATCTGTTCTTCGCCTCCGCCGATGTCTTTGCCGCCGCCTTCGAGCATCATGGCCATCCGACGCGGGTCGAGATCGACATGACGCAGGCCCATCTGTGGGACCTGACGGGCGTCGCCGCGGTGGACAAGGTGGTGTTCCGCTATCGCCGTCAGGGAGCCGAGGTCGAGGTCATCGGCATGAACGCCACCGGCCGGACCCTGATCGACAAGGTGGGCAAACACGACAAGAGCCACCTGCCTGCAGCGTTGGCTCACTAGACGCTCAGATCAAGGTCTGCACGCAAGGTGGCTTTTACGGCGGCATGGTTTTCGGTTTGAACGATTAAAGGCGAAACGTCGGGATGACCGTCAGCTTTGCTCTAGCCGTTGCCTCCCGAGGCTCGGCTTTTTTGCTGAACCGATCGCGGAGGACCGTGTTCTCAACCGTATACGCTCAAGCTGAGGTCAGACAGAAGGTGACACGGAACATGCTGAAAACGATCGTCCAGACCGTAGCGCCGATTGCCCTTGTCATGACCCTGGCGGCCTGCGGGCAAGGGACGAACGAAGCCGCCACCCCCGCAGAAAACGACGCGACCACGAATGCATCACGCGCTGAAACGCCGAACGCCGGAGCGACATCGGCCTTGTGGCGCGGTGGTGAGAGCGTGCCACTCGACATCCAGGTGGCGCATCCGAACGGCACGGTGCTGCAGCTGACGTCACTGCAATCGCGCCAAACCGAAACCGTGGTGGGCATTCGCGTGATCAACGGCGACAACCGCGAAGTCAGGCTCAACCGGTTCAACCGCAATCGTGACGGCTACATCGTCGTCGACAGCGGCGAGCGGATCTATCTGTCACCGCCCGGCAGCAACAGCGATCTGACGGTCCAGCCCGGCCAGACGATGGAGGGCGAACTGGTCTTCCTGGGTCGGTTGCCGCAGGCACAGAGCGCCATACTGGTCCTGAACGAGAACAGCGCGACGGATAACGAACACACCGATACCCCCGGGTTCCGGATCAACCTGCCGCTTCAGGACGGAGCCGCAGCGGCCCCTGCAGCGGGCACGAACCCATGATCGTGCGGGACCGATACAGCCGGGCCGGCTTTATCGCAGCCGTCGCCCTGTCGCTGACCGCCTGCGACGGACTGCCTGGCAACAGCAGTGGTGCGCCGATCGACATTCAGGTCGCCCACCCCAACGGCGTCGTGCTCCAGACCTTGTCGGCTAGGGTCGGTAGGGAGGCGGTCCTTATCAATGTCCGGGTCATGAACGGTCGCGACCGCGAGATCGAGCTGAATGCCAGCCGCGAGAACTCCTATTTGCTGACAGACAGCGGAGAAAAGCTGTTGCTCGTTCCTTCGGCCACCAATGAGGACCTGGCGATACCCGCCGGCCAGACCATCGATGTGGCTCTGGTGTTCGCAGGCGCGCTGCCGCGCGGGCAGAAAGCGACGCTGGTGCTCAACGCCACCGGCTCGACCTCCGGCACGGCCAGTTACAACCCGAAATTCCAGATCATAGTGCCGCTGGATGAGGCGGCGCGCGGTGGCGCGATGCCGAACACCTCCGGCCTGTCAGGCATGCGGCCCAATACAGCGTCCTCGCTCCTGCCCGCCACGGCCAGCGGATCGACATTGGGCGCAGGCGGTCAGGCGACCAGCAATCTTCAGGCGGTCGAGGCGCTGAAGACCGAACTGGGGGCCGTGCAGACCGATCGCGGAACGGTCGTGTCCCTGCCTGGCGACGTGACCTTCGATTTCGACAAGGCCACGATCCGCGACAGCGCGCGCGGCACTCTGGACACCCTGGCCGAGCTGATCCTGGCCGGTGGCGAGGGTCAGATCACCATCGAGGGCCACACCGATTCCATGGGTGACGACGACTACAACAAGCGCCTGTCGGAACAGCGGGCCGCTGCTGTAAAGACCTATCTGGCGACCAAGGGCGTGCCCGATGCCGGTGTGAGGACCATTGGTCTGGGCGAACTGCGCCCAACGGCCCCCAATGCCCGCCCCGACGGCACCGACGACGAAGCCGGTCGTCAGCGCAATCGCCGGGTGGAGGTGATCTTACCGAATGCGACAAGGACAGCCGAAGCCGCTGGCGGCTCCGCATCCAGCTTCAACCCTGTGCCATAGGGCAGGGCCAAGGCTTCATCGCGCTGAGGTCTGTCCGGACAGGTTTTCACCATGTCCGGACAAGCTTTCTGTTTCCTCCGCGTGCCGCAGTCCGCCTTGCTGGCGGTCATGACCAGAACCCCCGCCTCCACCGGCCCCATACACGAAGCCGTCGATCTGGCCCGCACCGTGGCCGTCGCCCTCGTCGCCGCGACGGCATTCCAGACGGTGCTGTTCCAGCCCTTCACCATTCCCTCGTCCTCGATGGAGCCGGGGCTGGTGACGGGGGACTATATCTTGGTGTCCAAGTTTGCTTATGGCTGGAGCCGGGCGTCGCTGCCGTTCAATCCGCCGCTGCCCGATGGGCGGCTGTTCGGGCGACTGCCCAAGCGCGGCGATGTGATCGTGTTCCGGCGACCCAGCGCCCCGGATCAGGTCTGGATCAAGCGGCTGATCGGCCTGCCCGGCGACACGGTGCAGGTGCAAGGCGGTACGGTCTTCGTCAACGGCCAGGCCATGCGCCGGACGCCGCTGGGCCTGACGCAGGATCACGATGCGCCCGAACGGACGGTCGAACTTGTGCGCGAAACCACCGGCGCGCGAAAACACCTGACCTATGACGGCGGGCCAGGGCTGCCTGGGGACGACACCGGCACCTACGTCGTGCCTGCGGGCCAGTATTTCATGATGGGCGACAACCGCGACAACTCCCTGGACAGCCGCTGGCCAGCGGATGTGGGGGTGGGCCTGCTGCCGGAAGAGAACATCCTCGGACGGGCCGAGATCGTGGCCGCGTCTTGGGAGCCGGGGGCCAGCCTGTTCAAGCCATGGACGTGGGTCAGGCTTCAGACCGACCGGTTCTTCAGATCGATCAACTGATCCTTCTCCCCTTGTTCGAAAAGGACGACTATCGCCGCCCGTACTCCGCCTTGGTCAAGACCCCGTCGGCATTTGCGTCCAGTTGTTCGAATGCCGTCTGCGCCGAGGCCTTGGCCAGCGACGGGGCCGCCACGGCCCCCAGCGCCAGACCGGCCATCGCGGCCACCGCAACCTGCCACACCCGCGACCGTCCCGAGCGTCTCGGCCCTTCGATCTCGCCTTCGATGAACCCGCGCACCGCCTCGCTGGCCGAGCGGCCGTCGTCGCGGCAGCGGGCCATGAACCGGGTCTTGGTCGCGAACGGCAGGCGAACCTCCAGCGTTTCGCTCTTCTTCGGCTTGGTGGTACGGGTCATGACTGGATCTTCCCGGCTGGACGTTCAGCCGATGAAGCCGCCTTTTCCGCCTGATCGCCAGCAAAATATCCGCAGGGCAACGGACGACCGGGATTTATTCTGCCGCCCAGGGAGGCGGCTGGCCGTTTCAGACGTTGTGTCCTTAAGGAGCATCGCATGTCCAAGGCACCCAATACCCGTTCGCACTATCCCAACCTGTGGGTGGGTCGAGCCCTGATCATTGGGCTGCTGGTGCTGGTGCTGGCCTTGCTGGCGTTTGCGTTTCTGCGGCCCCGGTCGGAAGCGGGGGCGGAGCGCGTGGGCGAGGCCAGCGTCACGCGGATGGATGCGGCCCAGCAGAAGGCCGACGATCAGCGGTCCAGCGACCGCAGGCTCCCCGCTCCCTGACGCCTGACCTCGGAATACCCGACCTTAGAAATACTCGGCATTGGCCGGGCATTGGGCCGCCAGTCGCCGTGCGGTGATGGTCGCCGGGATGAAGGGGCTCCAGATGCCGGCGGCCTTGACCGCGGCACCGCCGCGGAAGCTGAACTGCTCGGGCTGATAGGTGCCGGTCAGGCGCACCCGGGCCTGGCGACCACTGCGCGAAACACAGTTCCCCTCGAATCGGGCATTGCCGTTGCCGACCTGACGCACCGGATAGGTGCACTGATAATGCCGCGTCGACAGGCCGCCGAAGAAGCGGTTGATCTCGCTGGGGCGCACGCATTTGGTCTCGGTCTCGCGCTTGCCCAAGGCGCTGGTGGTGTATTCCCAATAGCCGGGCAGGACGGGCGGCGTCGCGCTGGCGGCCTGATAGGACGGCCCAGCCATGGGCGCAGCGGCCGGCGCGGCCAGGAACAGGGCCCCGGCGATCACGGGCGCAGCGGTGGCGAGAACGCGGGTCAGTACGGATGACATGGCGGGTCTTTCGGCGGGGAGGCGTTTCATACTGGACGAAGTATATGGCGGCAATTGAACGGCGGCTGAACGGGCGCGAAAGCCTTGACGGGACGGCGTCACCTCCTCTATACGGCCCCCTCTCGCGCAGGAGCCCCGTTCCTGCGCGCAATCATTTCATGCGTCCGCCCGTTTCGCTGACGCCTCTGCCCAAGGATAGTCCCATGTCGCGTCGCTGCGAACTCACCGGTATCGGCCCCATGGTCGGCCACAGCGTGAGCCACTCGAACGTCAAGACCAAGCGCCGCTTCCTGCCGTCGCTGAAGACGGTCAAGGTCGCCTCGGAAGCCCTGGGCCAGACCTTCAGCCTGCGGATTTCGAACGCCGCCCTGCGCACCCTGGACTACAAGGGTGGCCTGGACCCCTTCATCGTCAAGGCCCGCGACGAACAGCTGTCGATGGCCGCCCAGCGCATCAAGCGCCAGGTCAAGGCCAAGCTGGCCGAGCAAGCCACCGCCGCCTGATCGACGACGACATCAAGATTTGAAGGAGGCCGGTGGAAACACCGGCCTTTTTTGTTCCTCCAGTGACCAAGAGTGGTACTCTGCAGGTCGCCAAAGGAGCCTTCCATGCTGGCCATGCCGCTATTGATGCTCGCAGCGCTCACGACGCAAGAAGCGCCGCGATTTACGGATGGCCAAGTTCGCGAAGCCATAGCTTGCGCCAACCAATCGGCGGGCCAGTGCGCGCCAGACGAGACGCGGTCGGCGGCGATTGCCTGTTTGGCCACACCAAGAGCGATGGGTGTGGACGTGGTGGACGGCTGCATAGCTGAAATCACCGACAGATGCCTTTCAAAATGGTCGGCGACAACTTCCCAAATGAACACTCGCGTCGTGCTCACATGTGGCGCTGAGACCAGCGCAGCACTTCGAGAGGCTGCAGACGACTGGCTTGATCGGTCCGATGGTGCCCTACCGGCCGCGATGATCACTCAGTATCGAGAGCTTCGTTCCAGCGTTCCCGCGCGAATTCAGACCCAGTCGGCTGGCCAAGAGGAGATCGAAGCCTCTGGAATTCAAGCTGGAGTTTGGGCCTCATTTGTCAAATTTATTTGGCAGCAACAATGGCAACATCGGGGATTGGCTGACTAGTTCAGTGGGGCAACCCCGGTGTCTATAGCTATACGGCCGATCTACCCAGAAGCGCCGGAAAGCCTAGTTTAAATCGCAAGAGGTAATCGTAATGCCGCTCAGAACTGGACATCTGTGACCGGCTTCGTCTGATGCGAATAAGCACTTTCCACGGCTGGACACCCATGACCCGCGACCAGATGTTCGCCTATGCGCTGAGCCAGCCCGGTGCGGAGGACTCCACCCTGCATGGCGGGCGGTGCGTGCGGGTGCGGGGACACTGGATCGTCAATGACAATGCCGACCCCGACGCTCTGGCCCTGGCGCTGGATCGCGACACCGTGGCCCTGCTGATGGAGACGGAGCCGCAGACCTATTTCCAGACCCCGCATTTCGAGGGCTGGCCCGCCGTCCTGGTCCGCTATGCCGTGGCCGACGACGACCGCCTGCGCGAACAGATCGACAAGGCCTGGGCCCGGCGCGCGACGGCGGCCCAGCGCAAGGCGCGCGGTTTCTGACGCACGGCGGTTGCGCCCCCGGTCGGGCGCCTTAGGCTGATCCCCCTGTCCCGCCCGGAGCCCTTCGTGTCCGTATTCCGCCGTGCCGCCGTCGCCACCGTCTCCGTCCTGGCCCTGACTGCGGTGCCCCTCACAGCGTCGGCCCAGCACGCACCCGCCCCTGTCCCCGCCGACATCTCCGTCGAATCCTCCGCCTTCACCCTGGCCACCGACCAGCCCCGCACGCCCGAACAGGTCGCGGTGCGCTTCGACAAGGCCGATCTGTCGATCCGGGTCATGCCGGCGGACAAGGCCATCGACGCCGTCGCCGTGCTGGACTTCACGGCCCAGTCACCGGTCGAGGCCCTGGTGGTCGAACTGGACACACGGTTCGCCGTCTCCTCCGTCCAGGTCGACGGCCAGGAGATTGCCCCCGGCACCTGGACCAATCCCGAGGGCCGCATGACCGTGCCGCTGGGTCGCACGCTTCAGACGGGCCAGACCGCCTCCCTGCGCATCGCCTATGCCGGTCAGCCGCGCGTCGCCCCCCGCGCGCCCTGGGACGGCGGCTTCGTCTGGTCCACGACGCCCGATGGCCAGCCGTGGATCGCAACGGCGGTTCAGGGCGAGGGGTGCGACCTGTTCTGGCCGTGCATCGACCATCCGCTGGCCGAGCCGGGCCGTGTCGACCTTCACATCACCGTGCCGTCCGATCTGGCCGCGCCGTCGAACGGGCGGTTCGTCGGCAAGACCGACAACGGCGACGGCACCACGACCTGGAACTGGAGCGCGCGTAGCCCCAACACCTATGCCATCGCCCTGAACGTCGGGCCGTATGACGAGATGACCACCGACTATGTCAGCCGGTTCGGCAACGTCATCCCCCTGACCTACTGGTATCTGCGCGGCGACGATCCGGCCAAGGTGAAGGTCCTGTTCGACCAGTTCGCGCCCATGATCGACTTCTTCGAAGCCACGGTCGGCCCCTATCCCTTCGGCGACGAGAAGATGGGGGTGGTCGAGACCCCGCACCTGGGCATGGAGCACCAGACCATCAACGCCTATGGCAACGGCTACCGGCTGGACGGGCGCGGCTTCGACTGGCTGCTGCATCACGAGCTGAGCCATGAATGGTTCGGCAATCAGCTGACCAATCGCAACGCCGACGACATGTGGCTGCACGAAGGGCTGGGCAGCTATATGCAGCCGCTCTACGACCGCTGGCTGAACGGGGCGCAGTTCATGCAGGCCAGCCTGCTGGAGCAGCGTCGGGACCTGATCAACCGCTACCCTGTCGTCTCGGGCACCGAGCGCGCCGTGGCCGAGGTCTATGAGGGCGAAACCGGGCCAGGACTGGACCTGTACAACAAGGGCTCGCTGATCTCGCATTCCCTGCGCATGCTGGTCGGGGACGAGGCCTTCTTCCGCGCCGTCACCCGGCTGGTCTATGGCACGGCCACGCCCAGGCCCGGGCAGTTCCAGCCCCGCTATGGCACCACGCGCGAATTCCTGGCCCTGATCAACGAAGAGGCTGGGCAAGATCTGGGCTGGTTCTTCGACGGCTATCTGTATCAGGCCGCCCTGCCCGACCTGCGCCAGAGCCGCGACGAGCGCGGCCTGTCGCTGGAATGGGTCACCGGCGATGGCAAGGCCTTCCCCATGCCGGTGGAGGTCGAGATCGACGGCCGGCGCACCACCGTGGCCATGCCCGGCGGTCGCGGCTTCATCGAAGCCCGCGCGGCCAGCCACATCCTGATCGATCCGGACAGCAAGGTCCTGCGCCGTCTGGACTTCATCGAGGCCTGGAAGGCGTCAGGCGACTAGATCGCCTCGGCCGTCACCGACTGACGCACCATTTGGCAGGACCCCTGCGTGGTCAGGAAGGCGATGTCGGCCGCGTCGCGCCCGCAGGCGATCCGCACCAGACCCTCAACCGGGGCCAGCCCCGTCGGATCGACCAGCCACCAGCCATCCGACAGCCAGACCTCGAAGATGGCGTGGAAATCCGGCGGGTTCAGCTGATGCGCAAAGGCGCTGACCGCGCGCGCCGGAATGCCAGAGGCCCGGCACAGGGTGATGCCCATGTGGGTAAAGTCCCGGCACACACCCGCCCGGTCGATGAAGGTGCGCGACGCCGTCGTCTCGCTATCCGAGGCACCCGGTTCATAGTCGATGTTCTCGGCGATCCAGCCCAGGATCTTCAGCACCCGGTCGCCGCCGACCGTGCCGCCGAACGTCCGTTCCACGAACCGTCCGAACTGGTCCGAGGGGCAGTAGCGGCTGGGGTTCAGATAGGGCAGCACTTCGGCCGGCAGGTCGTTCCAGTCGTGCTGGACCGTCACCGGCGGCAGGCCCTTCAGCATGCCGTTGTCGACCACGGCCTCATAGACCAGCGCGACCTCGCCCTCGAGATGCGCCCGCAGGGTGCGCGCCCCGAACTCGTCGTCACGATCGTGCTGAAACGCGACTTCAGGCGTCGTGGTCAGCGTCTCCTCAAGGATGTTCTGCCCCGGCCAGTTGGCCACCTGGATCTTGTAGATCGCATCCGTCGGAGGATCGAAACGATAGACCAGCTCGGCACGGACGCGGATTTTCATGGAGGCTCGACTGAGGCATTGAGGGCCGCTCGTCAACGCCATGCCGATGAGGCCGTTCCGTGACGCCTACGGTTCCAGCTCGATGTCCCAGTACAGATAGTCCAGCCAGCTCTGGTGCAGATAGTGCGGCGGGAAGCGGCGACCGTGCTGTTGAAGCTGCCAGGCGTTGGGGCGATGCGGCTCGCGGCGGATCGGCATGCCCGCCTGCTGGGGCGTACGGCCGCCCTTGCGCAGATTGCAGGGCGAGCAGGCCGCGACGATGTTTTCCCACGTCGTGCGCCCGCCCTTGGAACGCGGCACCACATGGTCGAAGGTCAGCTCGGCGGTGTCGCCGCAATACTGGCAGGTGAAGCCGTCGCGCAGGAAGACGTTGAAGCGGGTGAAGGCGGGCTGGCGGTCCTGATCGACATAGGTCTTAAGCGCGATCACGCTGGGCAGGACGATCTCCATCGAGGGGCTGCGCACGACCTTGTCATAGGTCGAAACCACGTCGACGCGGTCCTGATAGACGGCCTTGATGACTTCCTCCCACGGCCAGACCGAGAGCGGATAGTAGGACAGGGGCCGAAAGTCCGCGTTCAGCACCAGGGCGGGAAAGCCGGACAGCTGGCGATGGGTGACCTGCATCACGGCCTCCTTGTCGAGGCGACGGATCGGGCGGGTTTTGTGTACGCGAGAGGACTGAAGACAGGTCTCCTTCCCAGGCTATGAGCAAAGCCTAGACCTGATTCGACGCCTTGGCGATCATCGCGTGGTGACGGGCGCGAGACGGTTTGAAGACAGGCCCGGAAACGGGAGTGCCTATCCGCCCCAGCTGGTCTTGCCGGGAAAGCCGGGCAGGCTCCACCCCCAGGCCAAGGCCCCGGCGCGCAGGGCAAAACCGCACGACGCGGCGATCACCGCTGCAGGCCAGGCGTCCAGCCCCACGGCTCGCCCGATCACGAACAGGGTCGCCGCCAGCAGGGCCGCTGACACCGTGATCTCTCGTCGCAGCAGGATCGAAGGCTGACCCGCCAGGATGTCGCGCACGATCCCGCCGAAACAGGCCGTCAGCGCCCCCATAACGATGCAGATCAAGGGCGCGACCTGAAACGCCTCGGCCTTGGCCGCACCCAGAACGCCATAGGCCGCCAACCCGATCGCATCCAGCCACAGCAGAGCCCGGAACCGCCAGGGCCGCGCGCCCACCAGCCAGACCGCGACCGAGGCCAGCAGGCAGACGGCGATATAGCGCCAGTCCTGCACCCAGAAGACCGGCGCTCCGATCAGCAGGTCGCGCAAAGTACCCCCACCCACGCCGGTGATGGCCCCGAAGAAGGCAAAGGTGACCAGGTCGTGCTTCTCGCGCGCCGCCGCCAAGGCACCTGTCGCGGCGAACACGGCCACGCCGGCAAAATCCAGCGCGCCCAGAACGGTCTGCGGATCGGCCAGGGCAGGATCGACGATGGGGCTCATTCTTTGGTCTCTAACGTCTCGCGCGCGGCGCTCGCCTGCTTGGGGGACACGCCATTTTCCAGCACGATCTCGCCGCGCTTCACGCCCGTATACCAGGCCCACAGCAGATGCGTCGCCACCGCACGGTAGGGTCTCCACATCTCCGCCCGCGCATAGGCGGCTTTCTGATCGGGCCGGGTTTGAGCCGCGTCGGCCCATCGGATCGCCTCCTGGAGGGCGACGTCGCCGCCCGGGAATACGTCCAGCCGCCCCTCGCACATCATCAGATAGGCCTCCGCCGTCCATAGTCCGACCCCCTTCAGCGCCGTCAAGGCCGAGATGGCCTCGGCATCGGACAGGGTCTGCATATGCTCCAGATCGATCCGCCCCTCGATCTGGGCCAGGGCGATCCCGTGACCATAGGTCGATTTCTGCCGCGACAGCCCCATGCCGCGCAGACTGTCCACGTCATGGTCCAGCAGGGCCTCGGGTGTGATCGAGCCCAGCCCGGCCTGTAGCCTGGCCCAGACGGAGGCGGCCGACGCCACCGACACCTGCTGCTCCACGATCATCCGGAACAGGCCTTCGAACCCGCCAGGGCGCAGCCGCCATTCCAGCTTCGGTGTCTGGGCATGTGCACGCGCCAGGGCAGGATCGCGCTTTGCTAGGACCGCGCGAGCCGCCGCAATGGCATCAAGATCGGGTGCATTCGGCATATAGACCTCATCGACAGGATGCGAACACGGATTTATGCCTGTTCGGATGCATACCCTGGCCGAACTTCTTCATCCGATCACTCTGGAACAGTTTCGATCAGACTACGACGACCGAAAGCCGCTGCATATTCCGGCCGTTGCCGGCAGCGCAAAACACAACCTGCTGCGCTGGGACGGTTTCAACACGCTGCTGGATCAAGCATCGATCTGGACGCCGCAAACCCTGAAGCTGGTCTTCAACGGCGACCCGATACCCGCCGTCCAGTATTGCGCTGAGGTAAAGACGCCTGCGGGGCCGACTCTGCGCCCTTCGCCAGCGCGCATCCAGCCGCTCTTGGCCAAGGGGGCCAGCCTGATTGCGGACGGGGTCGAGACCCTGACCCCCGAAATCGACACGCTCTCGACAGCCCTGTCGCGTCATTTCGCGGGCCTGGTCGGGGCCAACATCTATTGCTCGTTTGGCGGGGTCCAGGCGTTCAACACCCATTTCGACCTTCATCACGTCTTCGCCGTGCAGGTTGAGGGCGAAAAGACCTGGCGGCTGTATCAGAACCGCGCGGACCAGCCGATCGATTTTCCGGCCGACGGTCCCGATGCACGGCAGTGGTTTGCCCGGACACGAGGCCCCCTGATGCAGGAGGTGCACATGCGGCCGGGCGACGTCCTTTATCTGCCCCGCGGCTGGTATCATGACGCGCTGACGCCGAGCGGTTCGTCCCTGCATGTGACGTTTTCGGTCACGCCGCTGTACGGTCGGATCATGTTCGGCCTTCTGGAGGCCGCCGCTTTGCAGGACCCGGCGTTTCGCACCTGGCTGCGGCCTGCGGCCGAGGATGGCGGCCGTCCCTTGAAAGCACAGCTCAGGGATCTGGGCCGCCGCTTGATGGCCCTGACGGATACCGAGACCTTCTATGATGAAATCGCGATGACGCAGGAAAAACTGTCACCAAGACCGGCTCGGTATAGCCTTCCGGACCGCCCGCCATTGATCATGCTTCATCCGACGGGGCGGCCCTCCCCCCCTTGGTCAGGCCCGGTGGCGATCGCCATGGACTGGATCATGGGCCAGCCCGGGGTGCCGCTGGAAAGCGTGGTCGCCCAGTTCGATTTTATTCCGGAGGCTGATTTGCGCGCCGCCTTGGCAGAAGCTGAGCGCCTTGGCGTTCTACGACGCTCATGACCCACTCGACACCACCGACCGATCTGCACGAGACCCCGGGTTTGCGCACGCTGGAGGATTTGCTCTTTCCCGTCACCGAAGCCGACTTCATGCGCGACTATGACGGACATCAGCCCCTGCATATCCCGGCCAGCGACCGGGCCGAAAAGGCCGACATACTGACCTGGGACGCCTTCAACGGCCTTTTGCAGCAGGCTCACGTCTGGACCGCCGAAACACTGCGGCTGATGCTGGACGGCCAGGCCGTGCGCCCAGAGCAGTACTGCAAACCGATCCCGACGCCCTCCGGCCCCATTCTGCGGGCCAGCCCGAGCATGGTCGATGTCTTCCTGTCGGGCGGAGCCAGCTTGGTAGCCAATGATGTGCTGCACGCCCATCCACCCCTCACGCATGTTGGCCAGATCCTGGGCCGGACCTTCGCCGCAACGGTCGGGGCGAATGTCTACTGCTCGTTCCAGGGTATCCGCGCGTTCGGCAGCCACTATGACAATCACGACGTCTTCGTCGTTCAGACCGAAGGCGAAAAGGTCTGGACACTGTACGAAAATCGGGCGGACAACCCTGTCGATCTGCTGCCCGGTAACGATGACACACAGCGCTTCTTCGAACGATCGCGCGGGGCTGTCATGAGCCAGGTCCAGATGCGGCGCGGCGACGTCCTTTATCTCCCGCGCGGCTGGTACCACGACGCCTTGGCGACGGATGGCGCGTCCCTGCACGTCACCTATTCGGTCACCCCAATCACAGGCAAGGCCATCCTGGATGTGCTGCATGGCTTGGCGTCGAAGCAGTCGGCCTATCGCGGCTATCTCGCTCCGGCCGAGCGAGAGGCCGGCGTGGTCCTGCGACGCCAGCTGGACGATCTGGCTGCCCTTCTGCAAGGCATCATCCAGGCGCCGGATTTTCTGGACGAAGTGGCCGCCGCCCAGCGTCGCGTGCAGCCGATGATGGCCGATTTCACCCTTCCGATCCGCAAGCCTGCCACCCTTTATCGTGTCACGGGTCGCGCATTCCCAGCCACGACCAAAGCCCTGCGGCAACTCTATGACTGGGCCATCGCCGAGCGTCAGTTCGCACTGGAGGACATGATCGCAACCTTCGACGGGCTTAGCCCCGATCAGGTCCGGTCTGCGATCGATGCCGCCGATCAGGCCGGGGCGGTCGTGCGGGTCTGACGACGGGTGAGTAGCTTCGTCACCCGTTTCGCCCCCTCTCCTACCGGCCGCCTGCACAGGGGCCATGCCTTCTCGGCTTTGCTGGGACATCGCCTGGCACAGGACGCGGGCGGGCAATGGCTGTTGCGGATCGAGGATATTGATCCGACCCGGTGTCGGCCCGAATTCGAGGCCGGGATTCTGGCGGACCTGGCTTGGCTGGCCCTGGACTGGCCCCGGCCGGTGCGCAGGCAGTCGGAGCATCTGGCGGAGTATGCCGGGGCAGTCGAAACCCTGCGCCAACGCGGCCTGCTGTACCGCTGCTTCCGTACTCGCAAGGCGCTCATGGACAGCATCGGCGACGCCCCGCACGGCACGGTCGAGGCCGCGCGGCCCGGCCCCCACCCCGCCCATGAAGAGGCGGCGATGCTTGACCAGGGCCTGCCCTTTGCCTGGCGCCTGTCGCTGGATCGGGCGCGGGCCGAACTGGGCGATGCTGTCTGGAACGACCTGTCGTTCGTCGACGAAGGGCTTGGACCCAACGGCGAAACCGGACAGATTCAGGCCAGACCCGAGACGGCCGGAGACGTCATCCTGGCCCGCAAGGATGCGGGCACGGCCTACCATCTGGCGGTTACCCACGACGATGCCCTGCAGGGCGTCACACATGTCGTCCGGGGTGAAGACCTGTTCGAGGCGACGCATATCCAGGTGCTGATCCAGGCGCTGATGGGCTGGCCCACGCCGGTCTATCGTCACCACCGGTTGCTAACCGGGCCGGATGGGCGTCGGTATGCGAAGCGGGATCGGTCGGTGACTCTGGCCGAGCTGCGCGCCGGGGGTATGACGCCCGAGGCGCTGCGGGCCGAGCTGGGGTTCTAGGGGGCCAGCCGACCCTCCGCCTTGTCGGCGTCGAAGACGATGTGCGGGTCCGGCTTGGACGGCTTCACGCCCGGTGCACCGAGCCGGCGCAGGATGTGCCGCATGATGTTGAGCCGGGCCTGTTTCTTGGTGTCGGTGGCGATCACCGTCCAGGGCGCATGGCCCGAATGGGTGGCTTCCAGCATCTGGTCGCGGGCCTTCGAATAGGCGTCCCAGCGATCCTGGGCCTCCGCGTCCAGCGACGAGACCTTGAACCGCTTCAGCGGATCCTCGACGCGCGCCTCCAGCCGCTCGGCCTGTTCGGCCTTGGAGATGTCGAGCCAGAGCTTGATCAGCACGATGCCGCTGTCGGTCAGCATCCGCTCGAAGCGCGGCGCGTCTTTCAGGAACTGCGTATGCTGTTCGGGCGTGCAGAAGCCCATCACCGGCTCGACCCCGCCACGATTGTACCAGGAGCGGTTGAAGATTACCGTCTCGCCCGCAGCAGGCAGAAACGGCACATAGCGTTGGAAATACCACTGGCTGGTTTCGCGCTCGTTCGGTTTGGCCAGGGCGATAACGCGGGTCTGACGCGGGGCCATGTGTTCGGTGATCCGCTTGATCGCCCCGTCCTTGCCCGCGCTGTCGCGCCCCTCGAACACGATCAGGGTCTTGATCCCCTGTTCGATGGTCCAGGCCTGGGTCTCGACCAGCTGGATCTGCAGTTGCTCCAGCGCGTCTTCGTAGTCCGATGTCTTGCTCATGATCGCATGCTGCGCCGTCGCGGGCGGGACGGCAACCATCGGTCAAACCTGTCTTCGTTGTCAGGTGCGTTCGCCCCGCAGCTTGGATAGCGTGTTCCCACCAATTTTCGAAGGAAGTCCATGTTCGCCCTGCGTCGCACCATCCTCGCCAGCCTGATCGCCACGCCGGTCGTCGGTGCCCTGCCCCATATCGCCCGCGCGGACGATCGGTTCGCCCCGGCCGAGGCCGCGCTGGACGCCGCCTTCACGGCCGCCGCGCCGCCCGCCTTGGCCGGGGCCATCGTCTCGCGCGAGGGGCTGGTCTGGTCGTCGGTACGCGGCGTGCGACAAGCGGGCGGCAGCGATCCGGTCACCGCCGACGACCGTTGGCACCTGGGTTCCAACACCAAGGCCATTACGGCGGCGCTGTTCGCTCGCTTGGTCGAACAGGGCCGCGCCGACTGGGACATGACGGTCGCCCAAGCCTTTCCCGATCTGACGCTCGACCCGGCGTGGCGCAGCACCCGCCTGATCGACCTGATGCACCACCGGGCCGGGCTGATGGATGCCGACGTCGTTGGGCTCGCCTGGCTGATGACGGCGCGGGCCGATCCGAGGTCCCTGCCCGAGCAACGCCGCACCATCGCCGAACAGGCCTTGGCAAAGCCGCCCACCGGCACCGTCCGCAACTTCGCCTATGGCAATGCAAACTACATCGTCCTGGGTGCCGCGATCGAGGCCATGACGGGCACGTCTTGGGAGGACGCCATGCGGGCGGAGGTCTATGGCCCCCTCGGCCTGACCAGCGCAGGCTTCGGGCCCCCGCCTTCGCCCAATGCCTGGGGGCATCGCGGGGTGGCGATCGATCCCACAAACCCGGGCGCAGACAACCCGCTGGCGCTGGGGCCCGCGGGGACGGCGCACATGACGCTGGCGGATTACGGGCGGTTCCTGACGGTGTTCCTGAGCGAGGGCGGCGGCTGGATCAGCGCGGACAGCGTCGCCCGCCTGACTGCCCCGGCCGAGGGGCCGCCGCCGGGCTATGGCTGCGGCTGGATCGTGCAGGGTCAGGGCGCGGGTCGGGTGCTGGGGCATGAGGGGTCGAACACGATGTGGCATGCCGGGGTGCTGGTCCGGCCTGAGCAGAACAGGGCCGTCATCGCCGTGTCCAACGACCACGACGCGGGCAGCCGGGCGGTGCAGGATCTGATGGTCAGGCTGAACGGCCTGCCGTAGCCCCACGGTTCCGCTTGCGCTGCATCGCAGCAGCCGCCACGCTGAGGCGGTATGAAGCGTGATCTGGCCGACTTCTGGAACCTGATGTGGGAGGCGGGCCTGGCGGTCTGCGCCCTGTTCGCCTTGCTGAATGCGTTCGCGCCGCACCAGGACCTGCCGTGGAAGCCGCTGGATCTGGACCGCCCGATCGGCCAGGCGACGCAGTCCAAGGTCGCCAGCCTGGACCTGCCGCCCACCGCCGCGCCGGAGCAGATCACCGCCCAGACCGAGGCCTGCCTGAAGGTGCTGCGCGACGCGGGCGTGAGCGTCGAGCGTGCGCCGGACAAGGACGACGGCGGCTTCTGCGTCGTGCGCGGCGCGGTCAGGATCACCGGTGGCAACGTCACCCCCATCAGCCCCGGCGGCCTGATCATGCAGTGCCCGCTGGCGGTGCGCTACGTCCTGTGGGACCGCCAGGTGCTGCAGCCGGCGACCCAGGCCGAGTTCGGCCAGAAGGTCGCCCGCGTCGACAGCATGGGCACCTACTCCTGCCGCCGCATCTATGGCCAGACGGATGCCAGCGCCCGGCCCAGCGAGCATGCCAAAGCCAATGCGCTGGATGTGGCGGGCGTGACCCTGGCGGATGGGCAGAAGGTGACCGTGCTGGACGACTGGTCGGGCCAGGGTCCGGCGGGCGGCGAGGCTGCTCCCTTCCTGGCGCGGCTGAGGGACGGGGCGTGCCGTCTGTTCTCGACCGTGCTGACGCCGGACTATAATGCGGCCCATGCCGACCACCTGCATCTGGACGGTGCGCCCTACAGCCTGTGTGCGCGCTGACGGTAACCCTGTTCGGCCAGCAAACGAATCGCTTTGCTGTTGACCGCCCCGGATTTGCGCGAGAGAAAGTCGATGCAGCCCGGATATCGCGTGGGGTCCAAACCCGCGCTTGCTCCTTCTTCGAACGAGCTGGTTCCAGATGGGCTGACGGGTGATCCCGCAGGGACACCTGCCTGGCAAAGCGCGTTCACGGAGACGCAGATATGGCGACCGGCACGGTCAAGTGGTTTAACTCCACAAAAGGCTACGGCTTCATCCAGCCCGACGACGGCGGCTCTGACGTGTTCGTACACGTCACGGCGGTCCAGAAGGCAGGCCTGCAAGGCCTGGATGACAATCAGAAGGTCGAATACGATCTGGAAAACCAGCGCGGCAAGACCTCTGCGGTGGAGCTGAAGCTTCTCTGAAGCGGACGACCATCGACACACTATCGAAGGGCGCGGTGGCCACGGCTGCCGCGCCCTTTTTCATGCCCGCAGCGACGGCGTTCGAGGCGCGAACAGGGTCCGGTGTCTCCGTGCCGTGGCGAAAAACGGAAGGGGGGATTGTGGAGACACTGTCTCCATATGCGGACCCGGTCATGACGCCGCCTCCCCGGCTTGAGCGGCAGCATTTCGGGCCAGCAGGGCCTCCAGCTCGATATAGGCGGGCGGCAGGGGGCGGCCGTCGGCCATGCGGCGGGAGAGATCCAGTGCCTGTTCACGGATGAAGATGCGCATCATCTGCTGGCGGGCCTGAAAGCGTTCCTCGGCGTCCGGCCCCTCGTCGTCGCTGTCGCCCTCCCATTCCAGCAGCTGGTCCAGGCGAGCGATTTCGGCGGCGGCGCGGGCCAGGCGCACGGCATTCAGCCCCTGACCGTCGCGCACGGCCTGGGCCGCATGGGCCAGCGCGCGGCGGGCCAGCGCCCCCGGCTGGATGGTCGGATTGGGCAGCTGGGCCTCGACCACCTCATCCTCCGACAGGCCGCCGGACAGGGTGGGATGGGCCCCAGCAGCCGTTGCCGATGACGGCGCGGCGGCGGACGCGACTTGGCCGGCAGGCAGCGGGGCCGCCCCCTCGGGCAGCGCGCGGGTGGCGGCGTATTGCAGCTTGGTCCAGCCCTCGCGCCGGGCGCGCTTGCGCAGGGCCGAGACCGACACCCCGAACCGCGCCGCCACCGTGGGGGCCGACAGGCCGGACAGATAGGCCCCCCGGATCAGGCTCCAGGCCTCGGCCCCGGCGGTGACATAGGTGGTGCGCGGATGGGCCTTCATGGACGACGCATCTCGGCTTCGAGCCGCGCGACCTGCCGCCCTATCTTGTCGAGCAAGGCGTCCTGCGCTGCGTCAGATGCCCCCGCTTCGGCCATGCGCTGATATCGGCCCATTTCCTGGAGCACGTGCTGGGCCATCTCCATCCGTTCGATCACCCGGTCCAGTGGATGCACCTCGGCCTTGCCGACCGGAGGCCGTTCTCCGTTTTGCGGTCTGGCCATCCTGGCCCGCGCCATTCGCGCGCTGATCCTGCTCTTCGCCGCCATGTCATCCTCCCGTCCGTGATCGCCGGACCCCGATGTCCGGCCCCGCGATTATGCCCCCGCCCGCCCCCGTGCTGAGGAAGAGGGGTCCGGAAGGATCGGCGCGGGACGCAAGGCGTTGAAAGGATGGGGGTCGGGACGACACACCCCGTGTTTGGGCGTGATGGGAATAAAGTTTCAGGGCTCAGGCGCGCGAGGGTCGGGAAGGGTCGGCGAAGGGCGCGAAGGGGCGGGAGGATGGGGGTCGGAAGTGTCGCTCAGACGCGGTGCGTCCGCCGATACGTCCCGCGCCGCGCGGTGAACTCCAGCCAGCCCCGGTCGCGCAGCACCTGAAGCTGCTGCCTGATCTTGGGGCGGACGTTGTGGTTGTCGGGATGGCCGTGCGACAGCGGAAGTGGTTAGCTGGCGCTACTCCGCTCTTGCCACAGCGCCCAGCCTTCGCCACACGTCCGAACCACTTGGTAAAGGGGGCGTTCGATGCAATTCCGGACTGAACGAGAGGTTGAGATCAACCTTCTGAAGCCGTTGTTCGAAAAGGTCCTCGGATACCCAGAGTCTGATCTTGAGTGGGCTAGAAAAATCTCGTTCACCATGGGTCGAGATAGCTACTTGAAGGAAGCCGACCTGATCGCCTGCCATGGCGGGAGACCGCTCATTGCGGTCGAGGCAAAACGACCAACGGAGGCCGTCCGAAGCGCACTGGGACAAGTAGACTCTTATGCGTTCGCGCTTCAAACTCCGTATAGCCTAGTGACTAACGGCAAGCAAATACTGCTTAGAGGGTACTATTCTTTCAATAGCCGAATTAACATCATTGAAGATGATGTTACGAGTTTGTCGGATGCTGGATGGGACAAACTAAGAAGCGTGATCGGCTTCAAAAATATTCTTTCAACGATACAGGAAAAAAGCACGGAGGTCGGCGGGCCTGACGAAGAAAAAATATCAGATTACAGACGATATTTTCGCCGACTGCACAACACGATTCGGGACCGAGATCGTCTCGACCCGGCGGCAGCTTTTGATGAGCTGAGCAAGCTACTATTCTTGAAGGCTGCAGAAGATGGCCCTCGACCCGACGGTCAGGCCGGGCGCGCAGTTCTCACGCCTGAAAAGATTTCCGAGTGGGATTCCTTGGGCAAGGGCCAAGCTCAGAAGTTCGTAAACGAGTGGTTCAAAGCCACCACAGAGCAACAGTTTCCCGGGGTGTTCGGCGATCATCCCGAAATTGGCCTTTCCCCCCAGACTTTAAAAAGCGTCCTCTCGGAAATGGCGCCCTTTCACCTGAAAGGGGACGACGTTGACGTTAAGGGCCGCGCGTTCGAAGAGTTTTTGCCGTCTCAACTCCGGGGTAAAGGGCTGGGTCAGTTCTTCACGCCGAGGCCAGTTGTAAACTTTATGGTCAGCATGGCCGCCGTTTCCATCCAGGATGTGGTGTTGGACTTCGCATGTGGCTCGGGTGGCTTTCTGATTAAAGCCTTCGAACAAATGCAGACCGATATTGAACGGCTTCCGGCAGGAACATTGGCCCGTATCGGCTCAAGCCGCGAGCGACTGCTTGAGGACGTTCGGGCTCAGCAGATCTTTGGCGTCGATGCGGAGCCGAGAGCGGCCCGGACCGCCAAGATGAACATGCTCATGTGGGGCGACGGGCGCCGGGTCGTCCGCGGGAACGGCTTGGATGTCGTCGACTTCAACGGCGAACCGTATGCACTCAGCGAATACGATCCCACGGTAGAGGGGTCGGGCTGTACGCTAGTCCTCGCGAATCCTCCGTTCGGCAGCAAAGAAAAAGACGAGGAGATTCTCGCGCGGTACGATCTCGGATCGCGTCAGAAATCCAAGGACAGTGAGAAGACAGAAGTTCTGTTTATCGAGAAGGGTTTACGTGCGCTTCGGCCGGAAGGGAAAATGCTGATCGTCCTACCATCCGGCCTAATGAGCGGATCAAGCGCCAATCGTGTCCGAGACCTTATCCTCTCGCAGGCTGAAATAAGAGCAATTATTGAGCTTCCGACACACGCGTTCGTCCAATCGGGAGTAGCCACGATCAACACATGCGTAGTGTTCATTCAGAAATTTACCGAAGAGAAAAAACGTCTCTACGATGAGGTCTACGGCGAGATGAAGGCGAGTGACATTCGCAAGCATATGCGCGCTAATCCCGATTTTGATTATCAGATGTTCTTCGCCATAGCCGAACATATTGGATACGAACCAAGTGGCCGTCCGACCGGCGCTCCCGGCGAAGAAACAGACCTCGATCTTATCTTGAGCCAGTTCATGAGCGGTGAAAAAATATCACCGCCCGCGGGCGGGGCCATCGCTTTTGCTGAGAAGCATTATGGTGAAAAATCGTCGCGGCGCAGAGATCAAGTGGTTAGAGGAACCACTAAGGGATTAGACGAGTCTTTCACGCTGAGTTTTAGCGAAACTCAAGAACGACTCGACCCTTGGATTTATCTCTTCCGGAGCAGGGCCCGAGAAATATTAGATCAAATGGCCCCATTGGGAAATCGGATCACTGAAGTCAAAGATCGATTTCGTCCCGTGACCGAGGATGAACTTGATGCTGAGTACAACGTGGTGACGGTATCATCGGACGGACGAGTTTCTCTTAACGCCAAGATGAAAGGTGAAGAACTGCCCAGCAGCAGCAAGAAACTCAAGGCCGGAGATCTAGTCTACAACCCGATGCGTCTTAACATTGGCAGCATTGGTGTGGTGCCAAAAGAGCTGGATGAAGCTCTTGCAAGCCCCGACTACGTCGTAGCAAGGCCCGTTGGGATATCGGGAGAATTTCTCGTCACCTTAATGCGATCGCCTTTCTACAAGATGTATATCGACATCGTCGCTACGGGCTCCATTAGGGACCGGTTCTACTTCACCGATTTCCAAAAACTTAGAGTACCGTCGCTCAATGGCGATATCGAGCTGACCGTAAACGCTACGGCGGTCGCGACAGGGAAAGCCATTGAGGAAGCACACGCTGTTGGCGCTGTGGAACGCGGAAAGCTAATCACTTTGCTTCACGGTCTTGTTCATGCTCGCGAAGGACGGCCACTCCAGTAACGGGACTAATCCAGTTAGCCTTCTGGTCCTGCGCGCACCACCCTCTTCGACTGAGGACCAATCCCCCTCACCTACCGCCCCTTCCTGAACGCCTCCGCCTTCTCCGCCGCCGCCTCGGCCCGCCACCGCTTAGGCGCGGCCTTGTCCACCGCCTGCCCTTCCGCCGTCATGACGTCGTTGGCGAACTCCAGGTCCATCAGCTTCATGCGCTTGATCTCGTCGCGCAGGCGGGCGGCCTCCTCGAACTCCAGGTTGGCGGCGGCGTTGCGCATGCGGCCTTCCAGGTCCTTGAGGGCGGCCTGGAAGTTGGAGCCGGTGAAGGGTCTGGCGGCCTCGGCCACGCCGGGGCGGGTCAGGCGATCCATCTCGCGGCTCTCGTAAGGGCTCGCCATGATCTCCTTGATGTCGCGCTTGACGCTCTCGGGCGTGATGCCGTGTTCGGCGTTGTATTCTTCCTGCTTTTCCCGGCGGCGGTTGGTCTCGGCGATGGCGCGCTCCATCGAGCCGGTCATGCGGTCGGCGTACAGGATCACCCGGCCGTCGACGTTGCGGGCCGCGCGGCCGATGGTCTGGATCAGCGAGGTCTCAGAGCGCAGGAAGCCCTCCTTGTCCGCATCCAGGATGGCGACCAGGCCGCACTCGGGGATGTCGAGGCCCTCGCGCAGCAGGTTGATGCCGATCAGGACGTCGAAGGAGCCCACGCGCAGGTCGCGCAGGATCTCGATCCGCTCCAGCGTGTCGACGTCGGAGTGCATGTAGCGGACGCGGACGCCCTGTTCGTGCATGTATTCCGTCAGGTCCTCGGCCATCTTCTTGGTCAGGACGGTGACCAGGGAGCGATAGCCCTGACGCGCCACGGCCTTCACCTCATCGATGACGTCGTCGACCTGGTTGCGGGTCTGGCCGCTGACCGGGCGGATCTCGACCGGCGGGTCGATCAGGCCGGTGGGGCGGATGACCTGTTCGGTGAAGACGCCGCCCGTCTGTTCCATCTCCCACGGGCCGGGGGTGGCGGTGACGAACAGGGTCTGGGGCCGCATGGCGTCCCATTCGTCGAACTTCAGCGGGCGGTTGTCGATGCAGGACGGCAGGCGGAAGCCGTATTCGGCCAGGGTCGACTTGCGGCGGTAGTCGCCCCGGTACATGCCGCTGATCTGGCCGACGGTGACGTGGCTCTCGTCCACGAACAGCAGGGCGTTGTCGGGGATGTATTCGAAGAAGGTGGGCGGTGGCTCGCCGGGGCTGCGGCCCGTCAGCCAGCGGGAATAGTTCTCGATGCCGGCGCAGGAGCCGGTGGCCTCCATCATCTCCAGATCGAAGCGCACACGCTGTTCGAGGCGCTGGGCCTCCAGCAGCTTGCCGTTCTCGACCATCCAGTCGAGCGTCTCCTTCAGCTCGGCCTTGATGCCGGTCATGGCCTGGTTCAGCGAGGGGCGCGGGGTGACGTAGTGGCTGGCGGCATAGACGGTGATCTCCTCCAGATCGGCGGTCTTCTTGCCGGTCAGGGGGTCGAACTCCTGGATGCTCTCCAGCTCGTCGCCGAACAGCTGGATGCGCCAGGCCCGGTCCTCCATGTGGACGGGGAAGATCTCCAGCACGTCGCCGCGCTTCCTGAACATGCCGCGGTCGAAATTCAGGTCGTTGCGCTTGTACTGCAGCGCGATCAGATCGGCCCGCAGCTTGGCCTCGTCGATCTGGTCCCCGACCTTCAGGGTGAAGGTCATCGCCGTATAGGTCTCGACCGAACCGATGCCGTAGATGCAGCTGACCGACGCCACCACGATGACGTCGTCCCGCTCCAGGATCGCCCGCGTCGCCGAGTGGCGCATCCGGTCGATCTGCTCGTTTATGGAGCTGTCCTTCTCGATGTAGGTGTCGGATTTCGGGACGTAGGCCTCGGGCTGGTAGTAGTCGTAGTAGCTGACGAAATACTCGACCGCGTTGTCGGGGAAGAAGCTCTTGAACTCGGAATAGAGCTGGGCGGCCAGGGTCTTGTTGGGAGCCAGGATCAGGGCCGGGCGCTGGGTCTGTTCGATGACCTTGGCCATGGTGAAGGTCTTGCCACTGCCCGTGACGCCCAGCAGGACCTGATTGCGCTCGCCGGTTTTCGCCGTCTCGACCAGTTCGGCGATGGCCGAGGGCTGGTCACCGGCGGGGGTGTATTTGGTCTCGAGCCGGAAGGGGATGTGTTTGCGGTCGGCCGGGCGGTCGGGGCGGTGCGGGACCCAGTCGCTGGGCTTGCCAGGAGCCTCCTCCGGCGTCAGGCGCGGGCCAGTGACGGGGGCGAACATCGGCAGCTTGTTGGACGCCATCGCCGCATCGAAGATGAAGGGGGCGTGCGCCTCCGCCAAGCCCTGCGCCGACTGGCCGGGGACGTGGACGGGCTTGACGGGCTTGCCAGGGGGCGGAGCGGAACGGGCCATGAACACCATCTAGGCACAGGCGGGCCGCGATGCCAGCCGCAGGGCACCGCCAATGCTGACAGCGGGTGTCAGCATTGGCGGCAGGATGGCATCAGCGACGAATGCGGGCGCGGACTTCCAGCTCGCCGATGCGGCGGTCCAGATAGGCGCGGTCGTCGGACGAGGGCTGGGTGCGGCTGTAGGCGGCCTCCAGACGGACCAGATCGCCGTGCTCGACGGCGATGTCGGCGGCTTCGGTACGACCGATGGCCGAGGCATTGGTCGACAGGGCGCGCTCGATGTTCGACAGGCGGGTGCGGTTGTCGAGCGGGGCAGTCGAGCCGCCGCCGTAGCCGACATCGCCGACGCGGGCATCCAGCGCGTCCAGACGGCTTTCCAGATCGTCCCGCTCGCGCGCGCTGAGCGAGCCGTCGCGCAGATAGCCGGACTCGACCTGCACCAGGGCTTGATAGTCGGACTTCAAGCGAGTGCCCTCGGTGCGGGTGATGCGGCGGGCACGGACGGCGGCGTCGACGCGGGCCTCGAACTCGATGCGACCACCGGAGACGGAGGCGTAGCCATTGCCGGAGCCGCTGTCGTTGCCATAGCCGCCGTCGGTGACGGCCTGGGTCAGGCGGCTGTAGCGGTCGTTCAGATCGTTGCGCTCGGTCGCCGTGAAGCGACCGTCAGAGCCATAGCGGGTCTCCAGCTGGACTAGGGCGTCGTAGTCGGTCTTGAGGCGGTCGCCGGCATAGGACGACAGATTGCCCGAACGCACGTCCGCATCGATGCGGCTGTAGAACTGGGTGCGCTGGGTGTTCAGCGGACGACGACCGGCGGCCCACTGGGCATCGACGCCCGTGGAGACGCCGAGACGGTCACCGAACAGGGCCCCGAGGATGGCCCCGATCGCTTCCTGCTGTTGCGATGGCTGCTGCTGGGTCTGGGGCTGGGTCGAATTGTAGGGCGTCTGGGCCAGGGCCGCGCCCGAGCTGAGCAGCAGGGCCGAGCCGGCCAGGGCCAGGGTACGGATGGAAGAAGTCTTGATCGTCGTCATCGCAGGGATGTCCCGAGTGGAAGTTGGCATCAGAACGGCTGCCAACGGTGGAGGTTGCCTCTGCGCGAGCACCGTCCGAGCGATAGCGGTGAAGTCCCTCTTGACTCACGTAACCCCAAGGTTACATGTAACCCACAGGTGACATATTTTGAGGGCGTGACGATGGATGAGGATCGGGCACTGGCGCGGCGTGAGGCGCGGCGCAGAAAACTGGAGATCATAAGCATGGTCATGATGGCGCTCGGACTCGGTGGTGGCGGGTTGGCGGTTGCCTTTGACGGCCCTGACGCACTGGTCAACATCGGAGCGACGTTGGGAATTGCGGGCGCCGTGATCGGCCTGCTGGCCTGGAGGGGGAAGGCGGAGAGAACCCGCCTGGACCGTGGCGGCACCCGGCGAGATAGGGTGCAGCGCAATCGGCGGAGCATCATGCTGGCCCTGCCCTTTGCCAGTGTCGGTGTGATCGCCTTCGGTCTGGGGGCCATATCGCGGGTGAACCAGGGTCGGGGCGACATGTCCGATCTGATGTGGGCCGCCGCCCTGCCTGTACTGGCGTGGATCGTGCCCCTGATGGTACTGGGCTGGGACAAGGAGGGGCGGGAGCAGAAGCGCTGGATCGAGGATGAGCTGACGCGCGAGTGGCGTGCGCGGTCGGTGTCGCTGGGGTTCGTCGTGCTGATGGGCGGGCTGAGTGCCGTCTATGCGATCGGGCTGTTCCGACCGGACTGGGCCATGCTGGGGTTGCCCGTGGTTCTGATGACGACCGCCGGGACCGTGGGACTGCGCTACGTCTGGCTGGACGCGCGGGCGGAGGCGGACGATGTCTGAGGACGCGCACGATCCCGAAGAGGCGTACCGCGCGCTGATCCGACGCGAGCACGACCGGCAAAGGCGCCGGTTTCTGGCGGCCTTGCCCCTGGCCTTTGGCGCACCAGGATTGATCGTGGTGCTGGGCCTTGTGATGACCGGAAAGGCCCAGGGACTGTGGCTGTGGGCGACCATCACGGGCGGCGCGATCGCTCTGGGCCTGACGATCTGGGGCGGGCTTCTACTACGGGCGACAGACCCTGACGGGAATACGCTCGCTCTGGCCAAACGCACGGACTGGATCGACGAGGCGCAACGCGGGCGGGTCTATGCGATGCTGTACACCTGCATCTTCGCCTTCATCCTCTTGCCGATCGGGATCTCTGCGGCCGGGGACATGGTGTCGGGCGACAGCAATCCTATCCGGGTCCTCAATGCCATGATGGCGCTGTTCATTCCGCTGGTTCAGATCCTGATGCTGACGGGGCGCGACGGCGGCATCACCAAGAAGATGCGCAAATATCTGGATGACGAACACACTCAGGCGCTGAGGGCGCGGGCCTGCGGGACCGGCCTGGCCGTCGCCATGGGGGCGGCCAGTGTCGTGTATCTGATCGGGCTGTGGCGGCCGGAGGTGGCTGTGGTGCTGATGCTGCCCGTGATCTTCGCAGGGTCCTTCGCGGCGGTGATCCACTACGGCCTGCTGGAACGGAAGGCCGAACGCGGTGAGTGACCCCCGGCTAGGCTCGCGGCTGAAGGAGGTGCGGACGGCGGCGGGGCTGACGCAGGTCGAACTGGCGGCGCTGGCCGGGGTGTCGCGCAAGACGGTGAATACGGTGGAGAACGGGGTGTTCGTGCCGTCCACGATCCTGGCGCTCAGCCTGGCGCGGGCCCTGGGGACGACGGTGGAGGATCTGTTCTGGCTGGTCGATTCAGGACCGTCTAGACCGCTGGCATGACTGCATTGCCGCTGAACGAGATCCTGATGCTGCTGGCCGCCCTGGTGGCCGCCGGGCTGGTCGGGGGCCTGATCGCGGGTCTGTTCGGGGTCGGCGGCGGGACGGTGATCGTGCCGGCGCTGTTCTATGCGTTCGAGGTTCTGGGCCTGGGGGGCGAGAGCAATCTGCATGTCGCCATCGGCACGTCGCTGGCCACCATCGTGGCGACATCCTGGCGGTCGCTGAAGGCGCACCGCGAGCATGGGGCGGTGGACGAGGTGGTGCTGAAGACCTGGACCCCGTGGGTGGCGCTGGGCGGGCTGGTCGGGGCGGGGGTGGCGGGGTTCACGTCGATGGAGGGGCTGGCCATCGTCTACGGCGTCTGTCTGGCCCTGATCGCGGCGCAGATGGGGCTGCTGCCCGAGCGGATCGTGTTGAGGCGGGACATGCCGACGGGCTGGGGCCGCAGGGTGACGGCGACCGTCATCGGCGGGCTGTCGGCCATGATGGGGATCGGAGGCGGCAGTTTCGGCGGCCTGACCATGACCCTGTGCGGCCGGCCGATCCATCAGGCGGTGGCGACGGCGTCAGGGTTCGGCCTGGCCATCGGGGCGGCGGCGACGGTGGGGTTCGTGGCGTTCGGCTGGAATGCGGGCGGTCGGCCGCCGCTGTCGCTGGGCTATGTCAACATACCGGCGGCGGTGGTGATGGGGCTGCTGACCACGGCGGTGGCCCCCTATGGCGCGCGGCTGGCGCACCGGCTGAACAAGACGACGCTGAGGCGGGTATTCGCGATCTATCTGCTGCTGACCGCGCTGTCGGTGGTGGTGAAGGCGCTCTAGCTCTTCAGCGTCAGGGTCGTTGGGGTGGCGGTGAAGCTGGACAGGCGGCCCAGATAGCTCATGCCCAGAAGCGAGTGCGGCAGGCCGTTCTCGATCACCAGGGCCTCGACGTCGTTGACGCGCGTGCCACCGATGCTGACCGAGGCCAGGGTGACGGGGGCGGCGCGGACGCGGCCGGCGGCGGTGATGATGGTGCCGGAGAAGTCGGCGGCGGTGACATGTACGCCCAGACGTTCGGCATCGGCGCGGGTCAGGGCCACGACGCTGGCCCCCGTATCGACCATGACGCGGATGGGGCGGCCGCCGGTGCGGACATTCATGCGCGCCTCGGCCCAGTAGTGGCCGTCCTCGGAGCGGGCGATGCGGGTGTCGGGGCCGGTAGCGGGCGCGGGCGCGGGCGCCGAGGCCGGTGTGGCAGCCACGGTCACGGGCACCACAGCCGCCTGGGCCTGGCCCCGGTCACCCAGCTGATTGACCCAGAAGGCGGCCGTCAGCGAACAGGCGATCGCCAGGGTCATCACACCGAGGTTGGACAGGTTCAAACGCATGGACCGAACACACTCACCAGAACACGACCGCTTCTGCGGCTCTGACACCCTGGCAGGGGTCGGTTGGTATGCGGTGAACGGGCGTGGTGGATGGTGGGTTAAAGCGAGGGGTTAGGTTCTAGGGATCAGGGGTTAGGGAGAGCGCAAGCCGGAACAGGTTCGGCCCTAGAACCTAGCCCCTGAAACCTAGAACCTCCCGCTCCCGCTCAGGCAGCGCCGCCATGATCGCCGCCCGTTCTGCATCCGTCATCGCGCTCCAGCCCGCGATCTCGGACAAGGTGCGGTAGCAACCCAGGCACAGGCTGGAGGCGCCGTCGACCACGCACACCTGGACGCAGGGGGTGGCGATGGCGCGTGGAGGGCCTTGTGGCGTGGGCGACACATTTGATGACATAGGTGCGAAATATGGTCCGGTTGCGGAGTATAAATCTTGCATTTTTAAGCGCATGCGCTAGATAGGATGCTGACGCGAAACGACTATGACGGTGAGATCCCCGAAAAGCACGACGCGTCTCTTTTCATCTTTCATCGAAAGGAGACGCCAAGATGAATAACAAGGAGCGCAACCTCCAGCACGCCATGATGTCCTTCGCCCTGTGGGGTGGGATGCTGGTGAACACGAAGAATACGAACGGCGCAGGCGACCGCGCGGTCAGCCACCCGTCCAACTTCGTGCCCATCAAACTGGACCGCAAGCGCTAGAACAGCGACTGCGGCAGCGAGAAGACCGAGCCCCGGCCCCGCAAGGTCCGGGGCTTTTTGGTGCGCTACCGCTCGCCACGCGGCGGCTCGCTGCTTGAGCGCGTGTTTGGGCGCTATCGCTTGGCTCGCGGAGCCTCGCTGCTTGAGCGCGTGTTTGGGCGCTAGCGCTCGCCGCGCGGCGGCTCGCTGCTTGAGCGCGGAGAGCGAATGCGGCACAGCGTGGCCATGACCCTGATCGCACGCGAACGCCGAGGCCCCCTTGAAATCTGGACCCTGGACCGGGCCGAGCGGCTGAACGCCCTACCCGATCCGCAGGACGGCGAGGCGTTTGCTGCGGCCTGCGAGGCGGTCAATGCGGACCGGACCGTGTCGTGCGTGATCCTGACCGGCGCGGGTCGGGCCTTCTCGGCAGGCGGCGATCTGACCGCCATGCGGGACCGGCGCGACCTGTTCGGCGGCACAGGCATCGACATCCGCGACAACTACCGCCGGGTCGTGCACCGGATCGTGCGCTCACTCTATGGGCTGGAGGTGCCGCTGATCGCGGCGGTGAATGGGCCGGCCATGGGGCTGGGGTGCGACATCGCCGGACTGGCCGACATCCGCATCGCGTCAGAGGCCGCCAGTTTCGGCGTGCCCTTCCTGAAGCTGGGCATACTGCCCGGCGACGGCGGGACCTGGCTGATGCCGAGGAACGTCGGCTATGCGCGCTCGGCCGAGCTGCTGTTCACGGGCCGCACGCTGGATGCCGCCACCGCGCTGGACTGGGGCCTGGTCAACCGGGTCGTGCCCGCCGACCGCCTGATGGACGAAGCCCTGGCCACGGCGGCGCAGGTGAACGCCCAGGCCCCGCATGCCCTGCGCATGACCAAGGCCCTGCTGCGCCAGGGCCGCGACGCCACCTTCGACCAGATCCTGGAAATGACCGCCGCCATGCAGGCGCTTGCGCACCTGACGGAGGACCACGCCGAGGGCGTCAGCGCCGTGCTGGAGAAGCGGGCGGCGCGGTTCGAGGGGCGCTGATCGTCCTTACGGAATAGCGTTGAGCGGGGTCTTGAGGAACCGGCGGCCCGAGGACTCGGGCGGCGGCAGGGCCCCGGCCCGGATGTTCATTTGCAGGGACGGCAGGATCAGCTGGGGTGGCTTCAGCGTCGCGTCGCGGGCTTCGCGCAGGGCAACGAAGTCGTCTTCGCTGCGGCCGGCGATGTGGATGTTCGACGCCTTCTGAGCGGCGACCGTGGTCTCCCAGCGGAAGTCGGTCCGTCCTTGCGGCAGATAGTCATGCCCCACGAACATCCGCGTCTGGTCCGGCAGGGCCAGCAGACGCTGGATCGAGCGGTAGAGCGTCCGCGCGTCACCGCCGGGAAAGTCGCATCGCGCTGTGCCGTAGTCCGGCATGAACAGGGTGTCGCCGACGAAGACGGCATCGCCGATCCGATAGCTGACACAGGCCGGGGTGTGGCCGGGCGTGTGCAGCACCTCGACCGATATATGGCCCAGTGCGAAGGTGTCGCCGTCGTTATACAGCCGGTCGAAGACAGAGCCATCGGGTGTGACGTCCGACGCCTCGAACAGGTCGCCGAAGGTCTTCTGGACGCGCGTGATCCGGGCCCCGATGCCGATGGGGGCACCGGTCATGGCACGCAGGGCATCAGCCCCCGACAGGTGGTCCGCATGGGCGTGGGTATCCAGCACCCCGATCAGATTGAGGCCCTTGTCTTTCACATGCTGGACCAGGGCCGTCAGGGCCTGGCTGTCGGTGTGGGCCGACGGGGCATCGAAGGCGAGTACAGGATCGATGATCAGGGCCTGGCCCGTCGCCGGGTCAGACACGAGATAGGTCACCGTGTGGGTCGCGGCGTCGAACCAGGCATCGACGTCGGGGATCGCGATATCCAGCGGCGGGAGAGTCACGAGGGTCATGGGAGGCTCCTTCTGGAGCTTTTATATATGAGCACTTGCTAATTTAGCAATATCTAATATATTGGCGACATGATCGATATTGATGACATCGGGCTGGAAGCCTTTCAGGCGAATGCGGGACGCGCCTCGGCCCTGCTCAAGGCTCTGTCCAGCCCGCACAGGCTGATGGTGCTGTGCCAGCTGGGCGACGAGGAGCGGTCGGTGACGCAGTTGCAGGCGGCGGTGGCCCTGTCGCAGTCCGCCCTGTCGCAACACCTGGCGGTGCTGCGCGAAGAGGGTCTGGTGACCACGCGGCGCGAAGGCACATCGATCCTGTACCGCATCGCCGACCCGGCGGCCCTGAAGGTCATCGCCGTCCTGATCGAAATCTATTGCCCCCCTTGCCCCAAGGATGACTGACATGCTGAAGACCCTGACCCCCGCCGACGTCGCTGCCCGCATGAAAGCCGGTGAGTTGATCCTGATCGACATCCGCGAGGCCGACGAGTTCGCGCGCGAGCATGTCGCCGGTTCGCGCCCGGCCCCGCTGTCCGGCCTGAGTGGTGCCAGCTTGAACCCAGACAGGCCCGTCGTCTTCACCTGCCGGACCGGCAACCGCACGGGCGTCAATGCTGCCAAACTGGCCGCCTGTGTCCCGGGTGAAGCCTATGTGCTGGAAGGCGGTCTGGAGGCCTGGAAGGCGGCAGGCCTGCCCGTGCGCCAGGACCGCAAGGCCCCGCTGGAGATCATGCGCCAGGTCCAGATGACGGCCGGAGGTCTGATCCTGCTGGGCGCGGCCCTGGGTCTGCTGGTCCACCCCGGCTTCTGGGGATTATCGGCCTTCGTCGGGGCCGGTCTGTTCGTGGCCGGGGCCACCGGCTTCTGCGGCATGGCGACCCTGCTGGCCGCCATGCCTTGGAATCGTACAGCGAAGGCCGCATAGTCCGTGGACCCGCACCTGCTGCAACTGGGGCTGGCGATGGCGAGCGGCCTGGTCGTCTCGCTGCTGCTGACGGTGTTCGGCGGTGGCGGGTCCGTGCTGGCCGTGCCGCTGCTGCTCTACGTCGTGGGGGTCCGCGATCCGCATGTGGCGATCGGTGCCTCGGCGGCCGGGGTGTCGCTGAATGCCCTGACGGCCCTGGCCGCACAGGCCCGCGCGGGGCGGGTCCGCTGGCCCTGCGCCAGCCTGTTCGCCGCCTTCGGCATCGCCGGGGCCCTGGCTGGTTCGACCCTGGCGAAATCCATCGACGGCCACAGCCTGCTGATCTTCTTTGCGGGTGCCATGGCGGTCGTTGGCCTGGCCATGCTGAGGCCCGCACGCAGCGAGGGCTCGACCGCGGTGCGCCTGAACCCCGGCATGGCTCCGGCCCTGGCCGTCTCCGGTGCGGGCGTAGGAGCAGCGTCAGGCTTCTTCGGTATCGGCGGCGGTTTCCTGATCGTGCCCGGCCTGATGGCGGCCACGGGCATGACCCTGGCCATGGCCCAGGCCTCGTCGCTGGTCAGCGTGGCCGCCTTCGGCGCGACCACCGCGCTGAACTATGCCGCCTCAGGCCTGATCGACTGGCCCATCGTCGGAGCCATGGCCGGCGGCGGCCTGGCCGGAACCGCCATCGGCCAGCCCCTGGCCCAGCGCCTGTCGACCCGCGCCCCCCTGGCCCGGAAACTGTTCGCGGGCCTGATCCTGATCGTCGCCGTCTATGTCGCGGCGCGGGCGGTGGGTTAGGCCGACCTACCCCCTGTTCGGCGTCTGCATGGAGCGATTAGCCGGGACGCCGACGGTGGCGGTGCGGGGAGCCCCCGCCGTTTCGCCGGGCTTCATGAACTTGACCAGGACGCGCTGGCCGATCAGCAGGGGGGCGTCGCCGACGGTGACAACGACTTCGACGACGCGTTCGTCGGAGCGTTGCGAGGGATCGTCCGACGCCAGCTTGCGGGCGCCGAAGACGGCGGCGCGGCGCAGGACGGTGCCGACATAGACCTTGGTCGTGTCGCCCTCGGGCGTCACCTCGACGGCCTGACCGGCGGTGATGTTGGGGATGTCGCTCTCGACGATCTCGGCCCGGGCGATGCGCGGGGCGTCGGGCTCCAGATCGAACATGTTGGACACATTCAGGGTCGAGGCGCCGGCACCGGGGTTGGCATAGCGGCGGACGATGCGGCCGTTGGCCGGCGCGCGGATGACCGTCAGCTCGACATTGTAGGCGGCCTGATCGCGGCGAGCGCGGGCGGTGGCAACGGCGGCCTGGGCCGAGCCCATGCGGGCCTCGGCGCTGGCGATGGCGTCACGGGCCTGATCCAGCCGCTGGGCGGCGACGAAGTTGGTGGCGACCAGTTGTTGCAGACGGTCGAACTCGCGCTGGGCGGTGCGGATGTCGACCTGGATCTGGCGCAGCTGGCTTTCGGCCTGGGCAACATCGGCGGCGGCGCTCTGCAGGGCCAGGCGGGGCTCGTCGGCCTCCTGACGCGCCAGGATCTGGCCGGCGACGACGCGGTCGCCCTCCTGGACCAGGACTTCGCTGACGATGCCGCCGCGGCGGGCCGCGATCTGGATGATGCCACCCTCGACATCGACCTTGCCGTTGGCGATGGCCGCATAGGGGCTTTCGACCTTGGTCGCCTCACGCTCGGCCTCCTCGGCCTTCTTGGCGGCGGCGGCGTTGTTCATGAACACGACGATGAGGCCGATGACGACGATCAGCGCGACGCCGATCCAGGTCCATTTGCTTTTCAGGAAACCGGGCATTCTTGGAGGTCCTTCAGGGCGTTTAGTGCGACGCGAGCGTGGCGTCGGGATTGGGGATGCGGCGCTGATCGTCGATGATCACGCCGTCTTCGATATGGATGACCCGGTCGGCCCAGGCTTCGAGGCGCGGGTCGTGGGTCACGCAGATGACCGCCGCGCCATGTTCGGTCGCGGCTCGGCGCAGCAGGCGGATGACCACCTGACCATTCTCGCCGTCCAGGGCCGAGGTCGGTTCGTCGGCGAACAGGATCTTGGGGTCCTTGGCCAGGGCGCGGGCGATGGCGACGCGCTGCTTCTCACCGCCCGACAGGGCCGACGGCCGCTGGTGCAGGCGATGGCCCAGACCGACCTCTTCCAGCGCCAGGGTGGCACGCTTGCGGGCGGCATCGGGCGACAGGCCCTGATACTTCAGCACCGTCGTGACCTGGGCCAGGGCGCTGAGGGCCGGGAACAGGTTGAAGCCCTGGAAGATGAAGCCGCAGTGATCCAGGCGGAACTTGTCGATCCGGCCGGATGACAGCTTCCACATGTCGTCGACATCCAGCGCGTCCACCCGCCCGGCCTCGGGGCGCAGCAGGCCGGACAAAGCGGCGATCAGCGTGGACTTGCCAGAGCCGGACGGACCCATGACCATGGTCAGGTCGCCGTGGCGGGCGTCGAAGTCCACGCCCTTCAGCACCTCGACAAAGGACTTTCCGGACTTGAACCGCTTGACCAGGCCCGTGGCCTCGATGGCGGCGGAACCGTGACGGCCATGCAGCTTGGTATGGCCGGTCATCGCAGCAGGTCCGCAGGTTGGCTCTTCTTCAGTATGCCCATCGACAGCAGGCCCGAGCCCATGGCGATCAGGATCAGACCGCCGCCGACAACAATCAGCAGCACGGGCGGTAGAGAGATGATCACCCCGTTCATCATGGCCAGCAGCGACACCAGCCACGTCAGCAGGATGGCCGCGCCGACACCGACGACGCCGACCCAGAAGCTGAGCTCCATGACGATGCGGCGAAGGCTGCCCATGCCGACACCCAGCGCCCGCAGGGAGGCGAACTCCTTGATGTTGGCCATGATGGCTCCGCGCAGCGTCTGCCAGGTGATGGCCACACCGATGATGATGCCCAGGACGACGCAACCGCCGATGATAATGACCAGGATGCCCTCTTCGAACATCGCGCCTGCGTTGGCGTCGGCCAGTTCCTGACGGGTCCAGGCCTTCCACTGGCCGTCGCCGCTCTCGTTCAGCTGATCGGCGACAAGCCGGGCGTCGTTCGGATTGCGCAGCTTGACCATCAGAGGGCCAACACGAGGACCGGTATCGGCCTGACCCAGCATGCGAAGGGTATCGCGCGACATGACGACATTGGCCTGCATCATGTTGGGATAGCCGCGCGTGATCGCCGCCACGGTGACCGTCTGACCGTTGTAGAGAGCCTTGTCGCCCAGCTTGACGCCCAGTTGCGGCAGGGCGGTCTCGTCGACGGCGACCGTATAGGGCTGGCGCAGGGCGTCGATCAGATCCTGGGAATAGTCGGTGGGAATGGTGACCGCGTCCGGTGTCGTATCGATGATACTGGCCTGAACGAAAGCCTGACGAGGCGCATCCATCTTGGCGCGGTCGGCCTGGGACAAGGTCGGGTCGACGTTCTTCACCGATTGAAAGGTACCGCCCGCGCCGTCCAGCGGCTGAACCTCAACGACATCAGGATTATTGTAGACGAGGGGGATGAAGCGGCGTGGCACACCGGACGGCCCCCCCATCAGGCTCTTGGCACCCGGTTGCATGATGATGACGTCCGCGCGCGAGCGTTCGATCTGGGCGGTGAAGCCCTTGCCGATGCCGATGAAGACCCCGGTCATGGCCAGGACCAGCAGCCCCGAAAGCGCCAGCGCCATCACGGCGGCCATGTAGCGGCGCCACTCGAAGAGCAGTGTTGAGAGTGCGAGAGACATGAGACGCGACGAACCTCTTGGTTGTCCGCTATGTGACGCTGGTATGTGTTCCGGCCAAGTTAAATCGGGGTAAGGCGGCGCCCCGTGACACCAAACGGCGTGACATTCCGGCAAAACAGCCTGTGGACGGCGCCGCAGCTTCAGGTCTAGTTATCCTGTAACAGCCCGCAGTGAATGGACGGGCCAGGGAGAACCACCAGACATGCTGTTTCGTTCGCTTCGGTCCGCCATCGCCGCGACCGCCTCCATCGCCACCGTCGCCGGGGCCCTGGCCATCACCGCGGCCCCCAATGTGGCACTGGCCGACGAGGGGATGTGGACCTTCGACAACTTCCCCATCCAGACGGTCAACGACAAATACGGCACCCGGATCGACCAGGCCTGGCTGGATCGGGTCCGCAACTCCGCTGTGCGTCTGCAGGGCTGTTCGGCCTCGTTCGTGTCCGAGGACGGCCTGATCCTGACCAACTGGCACTGTGTCGTCGGATGCGTGCAGGACCTGTCCAGCGCCGAGAACGACTACGTCAAGAACGGCTGGATGCCCGCGACCCGCGAGGAAGAAAAGACTTGCCCCGGCCAGACCGCCGAGGTCCTGACCGACATCGTCGACGTGACCGATCGCGTCCTGGCCGCCGGTGAAGGCCTGGAAGGCGCGGCCTTCAACGCCGCCCGTAGCGCCGAGACCGCCAAGATCCAGGAAGAGAACTGCGCCGGCGACGCCAAGCTGAACTGCCAGGTGATCAGCTTCTATCGCGGCGGTCGCTATGCCCTGTACAAGTTCCGCCGCTATGACGATGTGCGTCTGGTGTTCGCGCCCGAGAACCAGGCCGCCTTCTTCGGTGGGGACCCCGACAACTTCAACTTCCCCCGCTATGCTCTGGATGCCGGTTTCCTGCGTGCCTATGAGGACGGCAAACCGGTCGAAACGCCAAACTTCCTGAAGTGGAACCCCAATGCCCCGGCCGAGGGTGACGTCACCTTTGTGGCCGGCAACCCTGGCACCACCCAGCGCCTACTGACCATGAGCCAGCTGGAACGTTTGCGCGACCAGGCCCTGCCGACCCAGCTGATCCAGGGGTCCGAACTGCGCGGCCGCCTGCTGGAGTATTCACTTGAGGATGAGGAGGCTTATCGCGCGTCGTTCGACACCATCTTCGGCCTCGAGAACAGCTTCAAGGTCTGGTACGGCCAGCAGGGGGCTCTGACCGATCCCGCCTTCATGGCGACCAAGCGTGCCCAGGAAACCGAGCTGCGTCAGCGCGTCGCCGCCGACCCGGCCCTGCTGCAACGCATCGGCGATCCTTGGGCCGAGCTGGAAGCCGTCGAAACCGCCGCGCGCGATCTGTACCTGCCCTATCGCCAACTGGTTCAGGGTGCCGGGGGCGGCTCTCAGCTTTACGGCTACGCCCGCGCCCTGGCCGGGGTCGCCCGCGACAATGCCCGACCCGAGGCCGAGCGCCGCATCACACCGGCTCAACGCACCGCTTTGGAAGGCCGTCTGGCCACCGTCCTGCCGGTCACGCCCGCCATCGACGAAATCCAGATGCGTCAGTGGCTGTCCAAGACCCGCGAATACCTGACGGTCGACAATCCGACGGTTAAGGCCATGCTGGGCCGCGAAAGCCCCGAAGCCCTGGCCGAGCGTCTGATCGCCGGGACCAAGTTGGCCGATCCGGCCTTCCGCGTCGCGGCCCTGTCGATGACGCCTGAGCAGCTGACCGAGGCCGACCCCCTGATCGGCTTCGTCCTGGCCAATGAAACGGCCGGTGCCGAGGTGGCCGCCCAGTGGGCCAGCACGGTCAGCGCACCGACGGCTCGCGCCGCCGAACGTGTCGCCCAGGCCCGCTTCGCCGTCTATGGTGACAATCTGTACCCCGACGCGACCTTCTCGCTTCGCCTCTCCTATGGCCAGGTTCAGGGCTGGACCTATCGCGGTGTCACGGTGCCGGCCTTTACCTATATGGGCGGTCTGTACGAGCGGGCGACAGGCTCGGTGCCGTTCAATGCGGCGCAAAAGTTCCTGGATGCCGAAGACCGCATCAACAAGGAGACGGTCTATGACTTCGTCTCGACCAACGACATCATCGGCGGCAACTCGGGCTCGCCCGTGATCAATGCCGCCGGCGAAGTGATCGGCACGGCCTTCGACGGCAACATCCACTCGCTGGGTGGGTCGTTCGGCTATGACGGTACTCTGAACCGGACGGTGTCGGTCTCGACCGCCGCCATCACCGAGGCGCTGCGGGTGATCTATCCGAGCCCGCGTCTTCTGGAAGAACTGGGCTTCGAATAGACGGCTTTCGCAACGGCACATGGCGAAGGGGGCGGGCCAAGCGGTCCGCCCCTTTTATTTTTGTCAGGAATAGAACGGCACGCGGCTGAGTTTGTAGACCCCGCCTTCGAGAGTGAAGACGCGTTGCTGGGTCACGTCTTCGAGCTCCAGGAAATACTCGCCGGTCAGAACCGAGGGGGCGACGTTGTCATCTGCGGGAACGCCTTCGCGGACCTTGTTGGCTCGAATGGCGGCGATGACCTCGGGCGTGAAGATGCGATCGTACTTGGACAGGAAGGTCGCCTTGTCGAAGGCGGTGAGCGCTTCGGGCGGCTGGTCGCAATCCTCTGCATTCGGCTCGCAGTAGTCGCCAAAGCGATAATCGACAAAAGGCAGCTTCGTCATCGCGGCCACGGCCTCGCGGTCATCGGCGATGATGGCTGCGCGGAAGTCGGCGAAGAAGCGCTGGAAGTCGGCATGTGCCGAGTTGTCGCCGAAGGTTTGAGGCGGGTCCGCGAGAGGGATTGGTCCTGCAACCGAGGTATCGGCGCGGCCAGCTTCGGCGTCGCAGGCTCCCAGAAGCAGGATGGCCATCATGGCCAGACCGTATCGCACCATCACGCCGCTCCTTCTTGTGTGAAGGCCTGTCCTTAGCCGAGCTCCCCGGCGATTTCGCCTGACGAGACCCGACGACGCGCTTTGGTCGGGGCTTCCCATCGGCGGCCGAAAGCCGCAAAAGATGGACATGCGCACACTCATCGTCTCCGCCCTCGCCCTGTCCGCCGCCTTGGCCGCCACGTCAAACGCTGCTGCCGAAGAAGGCATGTGGACCTTCGACAACTTCCCCATCGCGCGGGCCAATGCCACGCTGGGGACGAACATCGACCAAGCCTGGCTGGACCGGGTAAGGCTGAGCTCGGTCAAGTTCGGCGGCTGTTCGGCGGGCCTGGTCTCGGCCGAGGGGCTGGTGATGACCAACAACCACTGCGTCGCCACCTGCGTGGCCAATCTGTCGACGCAGGCCGTGAACTATGCCGAGACCGGCTTTGCCCCGCGCAGCCGCGAGGAGGAGCTGAAATGCCCCGGCGGCACAGCCGAGATCCTGACGGAGATCACGGACATCACCGAGCGGATGCAGGCGGCCGGGGCGGGGCTGGAAGGCCAGGCCTTCACCCGCGCGCGCGATGCCGAAGCTGGCAGGATCGAGCAGGAGGCGTGCGGCGACGCGACCGACAAACGCTGTCAGGTCGTCAGCCTGTATCGTGGCGGTCAATTCAAGCTCTACACCTACAAGAAATACTCCGACGTGCGCCTGGCCTGGGCCCCGGAGGATCGGGCCGCGACCTTCGGCGGCGATCTGGACAACTTCAGCTTCCCCCGCTTCTCGATCGATGCGGCCTTCATCCGCCTGTATGAAAACGGCGCGCCGGTCGCGACGCCGACCCACTTCAAGTGGAATGCCGACAAGCCGGTCGAGGGTACGCCGGTCTTCGTTTCGGGCAGCCCGGGATCGACCCAGCGTCTTCTGACCCAGGACCAGTTGTTCACCATCCGCGACGTGGTCCTGCCCATGGACCAGCTGCTGGCCAGCGAACTGCGCGGGCGGCTGATCCGGTTCAGCCAGGAAAGCGAAGAGAACGCCTTCATCGCCATGGACCCGATCGTGGGGCTGGAGAACACCTACAAGCGTGGGCTGGGTCGGATGCGGGCGCTGGTGGATCAACAGTTCATGGCCAAGCGGGCCGAGGCCGAGGCCGATTTCCAGAGCCGCATTCGCGGAGCGACAGCGACCCCCGCTGAACCCTGGGCCACATTGTCGGCGGTCCAACCCATCGCCCGTGAACTCTACCCCTCCATGGCCCTGCTCGAAGGCGGAACCGGTCTCGGCACCACGCCGGTGGCAGGCGGATCCCAGCTGTTCAACTGGGCCCGGACGCTGGTGCGCGGGGCGCAGGAGCGGGAGAAGCCGTCGGCCGAACGCCTGCCGGAGTTTGCCGACAGCCGCCTGACCGCCGTCCAGTCTGGCCTGTTCGCCGAGCGGCCCGTCTATCCGGCGCTGGACCAGGTGCGGATGGAATGGTGGCTGTCCAAGACGCGCGAATGGCTGACGGTCGATGACCCGCGCATGGCGGTGCTGCTGGGTGATGAATCGCCCGAGGTGCGCTCCGCCCGTCTGGTCCAGGGCACGACCCTGGGCGATCCGGCCGTGCGCCGGGCCCTGTGGGAGGGTGGCCTTGCCGCCATCCAGGCGTCGGACGATCCGATGATCCAGTATCTGCTGACCTTGCAGGAGCCGACCCGCGCCATCCGCGCCGACTGGGAGGCCCGCGTCGATGCGCCGACCGCCCGTGCGTCAGAGCAACTGGCCGCCCTGCGCTTCCAGGCCTATGGCGACAGCGTCTATCCGGATGCGACAGGGACGCTGCGCCTGACCTATGGCCAGATCGAAGGGACCGATGTGCCGGGTCAACGGTTCGGAGCGTTCACGACCTTCAGCGGACTGTGGGACCGGGCGACAGGCTCGGCCCCGTTCGATGTCGCGCCCAAGCTGCTGGCCGCGCGCGAGCGGATCGACGGCGACACGGTGCTGAACATGGCGGTGTCGTCCGACACCATCGGCGGCTCGTCGGGATCCCCGGTCGTCAACGCGGCGGGCGAGATCCTGGGGGCGAACTTCGATTCAACCGTCCTGACCCAGCGCAACGCCTATGGCTATGACCGCAACGTCAACCGCTCGGTCATCGTGACCACCGGGGCAGTGACGACAGCGCTGCGCGATGTGTACGGGATGGAACGGCTGGTCGAGGAGTTGGGGGTTCGCTGACACCGGCGTTCTCCCTCCCTCTGCGAGGGAGGGTGGCTGAGCCGAAGGCGAAGCCGGGCGGGAGGGGCTAGGCGACGCAACACCGAGGCTGTCTTGCCCAAGTCCTCCCCACCCGGTCGCTGCGCGACCACCCTCCCCCGAGGGGGAGGGAGAGTGCCTAGGTTAGCCTAGACCGCGCTCATCTTCTGCTGCGCCTTCGAGAAATACTGCCAGCCGGTCCACAGGGTGACGATGGCAGCGGCCCAGATCAGGACATAGGCGAAGACCTGGAAGTGCGGCTGCCATTCCAGCGGAAGGCCGAAGCCGTCCCACAGCAGGGCAACCTGGAGCGCGCCCAGGGCGATCATCTGCAAGACGGTCTTCCACTTGGCCAGCAGGGTGACCGGCAGCTTGACCTTGCCCGCCACGGTTTCGCGCAGGGCCGAAACGGCGAACTCGCGGAACAGGATCAGGCCGCAAGGGATGGCGATCTGGGGCAGGGCTCCCCAGGCCAGGACGCCCAGGATAGCCCCGGTGACCAGCACCTTGTCGGCAATGGGGTCCAGAATGGCCCCCCAGCGCGTGGTCGCATTCCACCGCCGCGCCAGAAAGCCGTCGATCCAGTCGCTGGACGCCGCCACCACAAAGATCACGAAGGCTGTGCGGCCGAACCGGAACTGGTCGTCGGGGCTCAGATACTCCGACAGGATCGGCACCCCCTGCGGCGCGGCCCCGGCCAGGATCAGGAACATGATCACCCCGGCAAACAGCCTCAGGCCGGTGATGATGTTCGGAATGGGATTGGCGGGATGACTGGGGGTCATTCGGAACGCTCCGACAGGGTATCGAGCAAAGACTCCAGCAGGGGATGCAGGGTCTCAGCAAAAGGATTGGCGACGGTTACCCCGCGATAGACGAAGCCGTCCTGCATGTCTTCGGAAAGAAGCAGGCGGCAATCGTTCGCCGCTGCGACGCAGATGATGAGGGCATCCCAAATCTGAAACTTGTGATCGCGGGCGAGGCGCAGGGCTTCAAAAAAGTTACCCGGGGTCGCCATTTGGAAAGACATGGCCTCAATCCAAGCCTCGACTTCTTCGACGGCTTCGTCGCGCGTGCGACCGCCCTTTCGGACGAGAACATTGTAAAGTTCTCCTGCCACCTGACTGGACATCACGGTTTCGGAGGCATCGATGGTCTTGATCAGGTAGTTGGCGCGGTCCCGCCGTCCACCATCGTTTACGCCTGCCGCATAGCCCAGCACATTGGTGTCGAGCGCGACCCTCACTCGTAGCCGTCGTCGCGGGTAATCCGACCAGCGTGCCGCAGAGGCATCTTGGCCAGCCGATCAAGCAGCGCGTGCATCTTGCGGTTTTTTTCCGCTCGGTCCGCTTCTTCTGTGCTTACAGGCGTCATCTTGATGACCGGCTTGCCGCGTGCGGTCACCACATAGGTCTCGCCATTGGCGACCTCGTTGAAGACGCGCGAGAACTCGCGGTTGGCTTCGGTGGCGGTGATGGTGCGTTCCATGGCCGCTATAGTAGTGGATAACACTACTTTAGACAAACGCCTGCCTGGCGATCAGTCCAGCGCCTCGAACCGCCCCGGTCCACGCAGGGCCCGCAGGATGCCGTCGGCGATGCCGAAATGCAGGCCGCTGAGCGTCAGTTGCCCCGCCGCCTCGCGCTCGGCGATCCAGGGGAAGGTGCGCAGATTGTCGATCGACAGGCGCACGATGGCCTCTTCCGATGCCTGTTCCACATGGTCCGGCTCGACCGCCTCGGCGACGCGGCGCACGACGGGTTCGCCCTGCGCGATCCAGGGCGCGACGAAGTCCCGGACGCTGTCGGGGGCACCGGTCCGCATGGCCGCCACGCCGCCGCAATGGGCATGGCCCATGACCACGATGCGTGACACGCCCAGCACCTTGACCCCGAACTCCAGCGCGGCCGACACCCCGTGCAGCTGGCCATCCGGCTCATAGGGCGGGACCAGGTTGGCGACGTTGCGCACCACGAACAGCTGGCCCGGCGCGGCGTCGAAGATCAGGGCCGGATCGGCGCGGCTGTCCGAACAGGCCACGATCAGGGTGTGCGGCTTCTGACCGGCGGCGAGCGCCTCATACTCGGCCTTGGCCTCGGGCCAGTGATCCTGACGAAAGCGGCGATAGCCGGCGAGGAGGATATCGGAGGAATCGTCGGTCATGAGGGCGGTATAGGCGATCGGTGACGCTTGGGGGAGAGGGGGACGCTTTCAGCGCTGTCGCTTCCCGCCGATCAGCACGGCCTGCTGCCAGCGGCTCGGGGCCTTGTCGGTGCGGTGGATGCAGCCGGACCAGCAGCAGGGGCGCTTCTTGCCTTCGCGCAGTTCCTCGGTCGTGCGTTGAATACGACGTTGTCGGGTCGCGGGCTGTTTCGCGTCCTCGACCCAGCAGATGAACTCGTTGCGGCCCAGCGGGGTAAGCGCCTGCCAGAGGGCCAGATTCTCCGGGTCGGCCTGCACGGCGGCCTGAAGATCGGCCCTGGCGACATGGACGGTGCCCTGGGCGAAGTCGCTCATGCCGGTGTCTCCTGACGCCGCATCCTAGCCCCGCGTCTCGGGATGGAAGAAGCCATGGATCCGCTCCGCCAGCGGCTGGTTGATTCCGTCCACCTTGACCAGATCGACCACCGAGGCGCGGCCCACACCCTTGGCGGAGCCGAAGGCGTGCAGCAGGGCCTTCTTGCGGCCGGGGCCGACGCCCTCGATCTCGTCCAGCGGATTGCGCTTGATGTCCATGGAGCGGCGCTTGGCATGGGCCCCGTTGGCAAACCGGTGGGCCTCGTCGCGCAGGCGCTGGACATAATAGAGGGCCGGAGATTTCAGCGGCATCATGAACGGCGGCTTGCCGGGCATGAAGAAATGCTCCTTGCCTGCATCCCTGTCCGGCCCCTTGGCGATGCCCACCGCCGTGATGTCGTCCAGCCCCAGATCGGCCAGCACGGCCAGAACCTCGGCCAGCTGCCCGGCACCGCCGTCGACCAGCAGCAGGTCGGGACGCACGACGTCCTCGGCCCCCTCCTCCTCATCCTTGACCAGGCGGGCGAAGCGGCGGCGCATGACTTCGCGCATCATGCCGTAGTCGTCGCCGGGGGTGATGTCCTGATCGCGGATGTTGAACTTGCGATACTGCGATTTCTGGAAGCCTTCTGGCCCCGCGACGATCATGCCGCCGACGGCGTTGGAGCCCGAGATGTGGGCGTTGTCATAGACCTCGATCCGCTCGGGCCGGGCGTCCAGACCGAAGGCCTCGCAGACCTCGTCCAGGATTTTGCCCTGGGCCGAGCCTTCCGCCATCTTGCGGCCCAGTGCCTCGCGCGCATTGGTCAGGGCGTGATCGATCAGGGCGGCCTTGTCGCCGCGTTTCGGCTGTTCGATCGAGACGACGCGGCGACCGTCGGCCGTCTTGGCCTTCATCGAAAAGGCCTCCTCCAGCAGCTCCTTCTCGAACGGCAGGATGTTGGACAGGATCAGCCGCGGCACCGGCTTGTCCTCATAGAACTGGCCCAGGAAGGCGGCCAGGATTTCGGGGTCGGTGTCGGACCGGTCGACGCGCGGGAAATAGGCCCGGCCGCCCCAGTTCTGACCCGCGCGATAGAAGAAGACCTGGACGCAGGCCTGGCCCCCCTCGCTGAACAGGGCGAAGACGTCCGCCTCGGCCACGCCTTCGGCGCTGACGGAGTTTTCCATGCTGATGGCCGACAGGGCGCGGATACGGTCGCGCACGCGGGCGGCCTGTTCATAGTCCATGGCCTCGGCGGCGGCGGTCATCTCATCGGACAGGCGGGCGATGACGGCGCGCGACTTGCCCTTCAGGAAATCCGACGCCTCGCCGACCAGCTGGCCGTAATCCTCCAGGCTGATCAGGCCGGTGCAGGGGGCCGAACAGCGCTTGATCTGATGCAGCATGCAGGGCCGGGTGCGGGTCTCATAGACGCTGTCCGAGCAGGACCGCAGCAGGAAGGCCTTCTGCAGGGTATTCAGCGTGCGGTTCACCGCCCAGGTCGAGGCGAACGGTCCGAAATAGTCGCCCGGCGTGGTGTGGGCCCCGCGATGCTTGCGAACCTGGGGCGCGCGGTGGTCCTTGCGGATCATCAGCTCGGCGAAGGACTTGTCGTCGCGCAGGACGACGTTGAACCGTGGCTTCAGCTTCTTGATGAAGTTGGATTCCAGCAGCAGGGCCTCGGTCTCGGAGGCCGTGACCACCAGCTCCATCGAACGGGTCAGCGACACCATCAGGCCGATGCGCTGGGTGTGGAACCGACCTTGCGCATACTGCAGGATGCGCTTCTTGATCGAACGCGCCTTGCCGACATACAGGCAGGTCCCGTCCTCGCCATACATGCGGTAAACGCCCGGCTTGTCCGGCGCACGCCGCGCCTCGTCGCGGATCAGATCGGCGGCGACGAGGGGCAGGGTTTCGGGGGCGGGCGAGTCGGTCGGCATCCCACCCGATATAGGACGGCGCGCGGCGACACGCGACCGCTCAGCGCGTCCGCATCAATCGCGAGCGGGCGTCCAGCGTCAGATATATACAGATGGCCAGCAGGCCGATGTCCTTGGCCAGAAACTGGCCCGTCGATGCCAGGGCGGGGAAGGCATACCCCTCCTGCACGATGCCCGGCGCGGTGAAAAAGAAGCTCAGCGTGACCAGAAAGGTCGCCACCGCCATCAGACCCCCGACCAGACCGGCCAGCGGAATGCGCCCGCCCAGGGCGATCAGGACGCCGGCCGTCAGCTCCAGCACACCGATCACGATCGAGGCCCCGGCCACACCGATCAGCGGATACATCCAGCCGAACAGCCAGTAGTCGCGGGCGATGCCGGCGACCCCCTCGGCCTCATAGGGCAGGAATTTCATATAGCCAAAGACCAGCAGGATCAGCACGATCCCCAGTCGCAGCGCGGCCCGGGCGTCCAGACTGGGCGATCTGGAAATGGCGATGTCGGTCATTGAGGCCCCCTGTGCGTGTCCGGTGCATTCGCTGCCGACGACGCAAAGGTTACATTCAATCCGCCCGATCAGAACCGCCGAACCATCAGCACCCCGCCGATTACCAGAGCGACGCCCGCCAGTCGGCCCAGATTGATGGGCTGCTGCGGCGCACCGAAGGCGCCGAAATGGTCCAGGATCAGGCTGATCAGCAACTGGCCCGCCACCATCAGCGTGATGGTCAGCGCCACCCCCAGCCGGGGCACGCCCCAGGTCGCCGCGATCACGAAGACCACGCCGTACAATCCGCCGATCCAGGCGTACCAGGGCAGGCTGCGCGCCGCGACCATGTCCGGCCGCGTCTGGAACAGTATCGCCATCAACCCCAGCGCCACCGTCCCGACCGCGAACGACACAAAGGCTGCGTTCACCGGCGAGCCGACGGCGGTCATCAGCCTGGCATTCGTCGGGGCCTGCAAGGCGGTCGCACCCCCGGCCAGAATGATCAGCATCATGGGAAAGAGATTGGGGTTCATGACACGATGGCTAGCACCGGAATCGGCAGGGCGCACCTGCCCGTGACGCAGCCGCCTATTGATGATCAGGCCTTGCGGCTCTATTGCAGCCCCAGTCTCAGGAGCATGCCATGCTGGCCCTTTACGTCATCCTCGGTTTCGTCGTCGTTCTCGGCGCGATCAACTTCATCGAATTCGGCCGGGTTGACTGATACCCCGACCGGTCGCGGAGCCGCCCTGGTCACGGGCGGGGGCAAGCGGATCGGGCGCGCCATCTGTCTGACGCTGGCGCAGGCCGGGTTCGACATCGTCGTCCATTATCGATCATCAAATGACGCCGCACAGGCCGTCGCGGACGAGGTGCGGGCGCTGGGTCGCCGGGCTGAAACTGTAAGCGGCGATCTGTCGGACGAGGCTCGGGTCGCGCGTATCGTGCCGGACGCCGTGGCCGCGATCGGGCCGCTGAGCGTGCTGATCAATAATGCCTCCGTCTTTGAGGACGACCGGGTGGGATCGCTGGAGCGCGAGACCTGGGACGCCCATATGGAGACCAATCTGCGGGCCCCGATCGTGCTGAGCGAAGCCTTTGCGGCCCAGGCTGCTGACGGTTCCTGCATCGTCAATCTGCTGGACCAGCGGGTGCTGAAGCCCGATCCGCGCTTCATCTCCTATGCCCTGTCGAGGAACGGGCTGTGGTGGGCGACGCGGACCCTGGCCCAGGCCCTGGCCCCGCGCATCCGGGTCAATGGCGTCGGCCCCGGTCCGACCCTGGCCTCCATCCATCAGACCGACGAAGAGTTCGCCGCAGAGGCCGCCGCCACCCTGTTGCAGCGTCCGGGCAGCCCCGAAGCGGTGGCCGATGCCGTACGCTGGCTGGTCGAGGCCGATCTGGTCACCGGCCAGATGATCGCCGTCGATGCGGGCCAGCACCTGGCCTGGAAGACCCCGGACATTCTGGAGTAACGCCGTGAGTGCTGCCCCCCTGCCCTTCAGCGCCAGTGACGCGGTCCGCCACGAAGGTCTGACCGTCTTCGTGCGCGGCCTGACGGTTCAGGCCGGCATCGGTATTCATGACCATGAGCTGAACCGGCTGCAGACGCTGGTCATCGACGTCACCTTGACCCTCGTGCCCGGGCCGGTCGAGCGTCTGGGCGATACCGTCAGTTATGAAGACGTGGCCGCCGCCGCCCGCGCCATCGTGGCCGAGGGGCATATCGGCCTGGTCGAGACGTTCGCTCAGCGACTGGCCCTGGCCTGTCTGGACGATGCACGGGTGCAGCGCTGTGCCGTGCGAATCGAAAAGCCGGGGGCGCTTGAGGGTGTCGTCGCGCCGGGGTGCGAGGTCGTTCTGGCGCGCGGATAGTTGCACCGGATCGGCGGCGGCGTCATTGTCAGCCGAGTAACCCGATTGCCCAGCCGAGGATTGTCTATGGCCGAACCCGGCGACCCCAACAGCCCCGACCTCAAGCCGGACGACCACGACGACCTGGTCGGGTTTTCGTCGCCCGCGTCGCTGGCGGGGCGTGCGCGTGAAGCCGATGCCGCGGTGCCGCCCGTCTCCTCCGACAAGCCCGCGCGCGAGGCCGAGCCGGACCTGTTCGACCCGCGCCCGTCTCTGGCTGTGGCTGCCCCTCAGGCCGAAACGGCACCTGCCCCCTTCGCCGAACCTGTGGCGGCGCCCGCCATCCCTCCGGCCATTCCACCCGCAAGCGCGGGTTCGGTGTTCGAGCCGACGGAGTTTTCCACCAGATCCCGCCGACATGACGACCCCGCGGCCTTGCCGAAGGACGGGTCCAGCCTGTTCCTGGGCTATGCTCTGATCCTGTTCGCGGTGCCGACGCTGGGGGTGTCGGTGGTCATCGGTCTGCTGGCCATGATGGGACGCGGCGTGCCGGACAATGCCATCGCCCGGTCGCATCACCAGTATCAGCGGCGGACGCTGTTTGCGGCGGCGGCGGTGGCGGTGGTCGGGCTGGTCCTGATTGCGGCCCCTTTCGCCCTGGGGGTACCGGTGCTGTTCCTGCTGGCCATCTGGGTCATTCTGCGCGGGGCAGCGGGGGTGCTGGCGCTGAAGGCCGGTCGTGCGATCCGTCATCCGTCGGGCTGGTGGATCTGAGGCGGCGATGACCGTCCTGCCGCCCGAACGGAGCCAGCCCCGGTTCAATCAGACGCATGAATCGGCAGGCAAGCCGGCGGCCATGATCGTCTGGGCGCTGTTCCTGCTGGCCCTGCCCAGCGCCAATCTGCTGGCCATCGTCGGCATGCTGGTGGCTTTTTCGGCCAGGAGCGGCGCCACGGGCGTGGCGCGACACCATCTGGATCATCAGTTGAAGCTGTTCTGGACGTCGGCGGTGTTCAACGTCGTGCTGACGGGCGTCTGCATGGTCGGGATCGTCAGTCTGGCGATGGATCTCACCCAGGCGGCCGGGCTGCTACCGCTGACCGTCGTCAGCGGCCTGGCGCTGATCGGGCTGACGCTTTGGTTCACGGTCCGCAGCGCGATCGGCGCGTTGAATCTGGCCCGCGACCGCGCGCCCTGAGCGCGGCAAAAAACTCTTATCGGTCAAGCTGGAACGGGTCACGGCCATGAGGGTTTGCTGTGTCGGATGGCCGACATTGGTGATCCGGATAGACCGGGGACAGTAGATGAGTGATTTGCGCGACGTGCGGGACCAGAACCGCTTCGAGCAGGGGTTCGTGGATCAGGACGGCCAGACTCGTGCGGTGTTTGCCGAATATGCGACGCAAGGCGACACGCGCATCATCCTGCATGTCGAGGCCGACACCGCCCTGCGCGGCACAGGCGCGGCCAGCACCTTCATGCGCGGCCTGTCGGAACATGCGCGGGCTGAAAAGCTGAAGCTGGCTCCGCGATGCAGCTATGCTGTCGCCTGGCTCAAGCGGCACCCGGAGTTTTCGGACATACTCGCCTGAGCTGATCCTGTTCGGCTGAGCGCAGAAAAGGCCATGGAGCGCCGTGCCGTTCCCGCGCATCATGCGTTCAGCCACACAGATGCGTGAGGAGGACAGGCCATGCCGGGACTGGATCTGACAGAGGTGGGCGCGGCTGTCGGCCCGCTTCAGACCTGGGTTCTGCCCGCGCTGCTGGGGTTGGGGCTAGCCTCGGCGACGGGTCTGCGCACCTTTCTGCCGCTGCTGATGCTGGCCTTGGCGGCCAAGTTCGAGATGTTCGGCATCCGGCTGAATGACCAGATGGACTGGCTGGGCTCATGGCCCGCCATCTCGGCCCTGGCCGTCGCGGCGGTCGCCGAGTTTGCGGGCGACAAGGTCCCGGCGGTCGATCACGCCCTGAATGCCGTCGGCTATGTCACCCGGCCCATCGCGGGGGCCGTGGCGGCGGGCAGCGTCTTCTGGGCCGTCGATCCGACCACGGCGGCAGTGGCGGGCGTGATCGTGGGCGCGCCGATCGCCCTGGCCTTCAATGCGGCCCAGACCGGAGTTCGTGTGGGCTCGACCGCCACCACAGGGGGGCTGGGCAATCCCGTGGTGTCGCTGATCGAGGATGTGCTGGCGGTGCTGACGGTGATCGTCGCCTTCCTGGCACCCGTCATTATCCCGCTGGTGCTGGTGATCCTGGCGATCGTGGTGTTCCGGCTGGCGAAGCGGATCCGCGACCGTCCGGCAAGGGTCGCAATCTAGACCCGGCTGACGATGGCCTTCAACGTCTCGACCTTGTTGGGAAGGTCAGCCGCCATGCGGCCGGCCAGTTCGCGCGCACCGACGGGGTAGGCATCGCCACCCTCGGCGATCTCGCGGGCCAGTTGCGACGCCTGCATCAACAGTACCTCCAGGGCCTCGACCTGTTCGACGGCCAGGGCGCGGGCTTCCTGCTGGAGGCGTTTGACACGCTCGGAGGTGGTTTCAGGCTGGCGCATCAGATCGTAGATTTCGGCCTCGCCGGGGACGATCCTGAGGGCGGCTTTCGAGTTGACAGGCGGGGTGTCGGACATGGCGTTGGCTCCAGACTCGGACGTTAACGCGTACGCCGCATCGTCGCCACAATTGCCGAAAGCCTAGCCATATATGATGCGCATGGCGTGTCGCCCGCGCATCATTAACGGCGCGGCGGCGTCATGCGGCCTGTCGCCGTTGCTCCGCCTCGCGCACCGCGTCGGTGGCCCGGTCCAGCACCTCCACCCCGGCCTGCGGACCCAGGGCCTCGACCGTCAGGATGCGGCGGAAGGCCCGCGCCCCGGGTCGGCCATGCATCAGGCCCAGCGTGTGCCGCGTCATCGACGACAGCGACACCCCTTCCTCCAGCCGCGCGGCCAGATAGGGCTTGTAGCGTTCGATGGCGGCAAAGGCGTCCACGTCCGGCGTGTCGGCCCCGTACAGACGACGGTCCGCCTGACCCAGCAGGCCCGGCTCGTGATAGGCGGCGCGGCCCAGCATGACACCATCCAGCTGCACCCCGTCCGCATCGTCCAGATGCCCCTCCGCCTGATCCAGCGAGGCGATGCCGCCATTGATGCTGATCGACAGATGCGGCCGCTCGCGTTTCAGCCGCCGGACCAGGCCATAGTCGAGCGGCGGCACATCGCGGTTTTCCTTGGGCGACAGACCCTTCAGCCAGGCCTTGCGGGCATGGACGATGAAGGTGTCGATGCCGACGGCGGCGCAGGCGTCGACCGTGGCGAACAGCGACTGCACAGGGTCCTGATCGTCCACGCCGATGCGGCATTTGACGGTGGCGGGCACGGCGACTGCGCGCTTGATGGCGGCCATACAGTCGGCGACCAGTTCCGGCTCGCGCATCAGACAGGCCCCGAACCGGCCCGACTGAACCCGGTCGGACGGGCAGCCGACATTCAGATTGATCTCGTCATAACCGTACTGCTCCCCGATCCGCGCGGCCTGGGCCAGCTGATCCGGGTCCGACCCGCCCAGTTGCAACGCCACCGGATGCTCGACCGCGTCGAAGCCCAGCAGCCGTTCCTGATCGCCGTGCAGGACGGCGGGGGCCGTGACCATCTCGCTATAGAGCAGGGCCCGGGTCGTGAGGGTGCGATGGAACGCCCGGCAGTGCCGGTCGGTCCAGTCCATCATCGGGGCGATCGAGAGGCGGCGGTTCATGGGAGGCGGCGTCTACACCAGATCGCGGCCGCTGGCGAACCCGAGGCGCATGCCTAGACCCCCGCCTTCTCGCGCTCGTCCTCTTCCTCCAGAGCTTCGGCGGCCTCCTCGTTGAGGGCGCGGCCCTCGCGGCGGGGTTTGATGTACGGCGCGGGCTGGGGCGTGACGGCATTGCCGCGCATCAGGCCGCGACCGGCGGTGAGGCCGCCGGCCAGTTGCAGGGTGAACCGCTCCTCGTCACGACGACGGACATCCTCGATCGTCTCGGTCGCTTCGTTCTGGCTGAAGCCCAGATCGATCAGCACCTGATGGCCGAAGACCAGCGCGCTCTCGAAGGTTTCGCGCAGCTGATACTCTACCCCGGCCTGGACCAGCCGAATGGAGTGGCCCCGGTCGAAGGCGCGTACGAACAGCTTGGTCAGGGGGAACTCGGCCTTGACCAGTTCGACAATGCGGTCCGCCACCTCCGGCTTGTCGACGCAGACCAGAATGGTCTCGGCCTGACCCGCGCCAGAGGCTCTCAGCACGTCGAGGCGTGCACCGTCGCCGTAATAGACCTTGAAGCCGAAGTTCCCGGCGGCCTGGATCATCTCCACGTCGTAATCGATGATCGAGACATCGACGTCGCGCGCCAGCAGCGGCTGGGAGACCACCTGGGCAAAGCGGCCGAAGCCGATGATCAGGACGCGCTCGCGCAGGCCGCTGGCGTGATCGACGCCCTCAGCGTCGTCCGGCGACAGTTCCGGCGCGGGCGGCATCAGGCGGCGCACGATCAGGGTGGTCAGTGGCGTCAGGGCCATGGACAGAATGACCAAAGCGGTGGCGATGGCGCTGGACCGGGCGTCCAGAACCCCGGCGGCCAGGGCGGCGGCATAGAGGACGAAGGCGAACTCCCCGCCTTGCGCGAACATGGCGGCGCGTTCGACGGCCTCGCGGTTGGACGCCTTGAGCAGGCGCGCCACGCCATAGATGGCCGCGGCCTTGACCACCATGAACAGGGCGAGGCCGCCCAGGATGATCGGCCAGTCGGCCAGCACCACGGCCAGGTTCAGCGACATGCCGACGCTGACGAAGAAGATGCCCAGCAACAGGCCGCGGAACGGTTCGACGTCGGCTTCCAGCTGATGGCGGAAGCTGGAATCGGACAGCAGAACCCCGGCCAGGAAGGCCCCCATCGCCATGGACAGTCCGCCCAGGGTCATGATCAGGGCGGCACCGACGACGACCAGCAGGGCCGCCGCGCTCATGATCTCGCGCCCGCCATGCCGGGCCAGGAAACGGAACACCGGATTGAGCAGATAGCGCCCGGCGACGACGACGGCGACGATGGCCGCCAGGCCCAGGGCGATGGTCTGCCACAGCGGCGGACCGTCGACCGCCGTGCCCATGGTGCTGGCCAGGACGGCGACGATGGCCAGCAACGGCACGATGGCCAAGTCTTCCAGCAGCAGGATGGAGACCGCCCGCTGACCCGCCGGGGTGTTCAACTCATTGCGCTCGTCCAGCCCCTGCATAATGACGGCGGTCGAGGACAGGACGAAGCCCATGGCGGCAATGAAGGCGACGGGCGCGGGTACGCCGAAGGCGATCGCCGCCAGCGTCAGCAGCAGGCCGCTGAGCCCCACCTGGGCGACGCCCAGGCCGAAGATTTCGCGTCGCAGATTCCACAGCTTTCCGGGCCGCATCTCCAGCCCGATGATGAACAGGAAGATGACCACGCCGAACTCGGCGACGTGCAGCACCGTCTCCGGCTCGCTGAACAGTTTGAAGCCGAATGGGCCGATGGCCAGTCCGGCGGCCAGATAGCCCAGGACCGAACCTAATCCCAGTTTGCGGAACAGGGGCACGGCGACGACCCCCGCCCCCAGCAGGGCGGCCACCTGGACCAGTTGAACGCCTGTGCTCGCCTCGGCCATCGTGCCCCCCGCCTGTGCCAGACACCCATTGTGGGGTGTACGGCCGCGCTGCGCCAGTGCGGGGGCGGTCAGATATCGTCATGTGCCGAAGCCACAGTTTTGCCCCAGCCCGACCGGCCTCGTGATACCCACAAGATGCACCGAGGGAAGGCCTGTCCATGACGTACCGCCCATTCACCGCAGCCGTCACCGCCCTGATGGCTTTCAGCCTGACCGCGCCGGGAGCATCGTTCTCGGTCACAGCGCAGAGCCGGGACGGCTTCGATCCGAACAAGCCCGTCGATGGGGCGGTGTCGGCGGCCTCTTGCCGACCCTATGGGTTCACCCTGCCGACATCGGGCGATGGCGATGGTCGCGTGAGGTCGCACCTGTCGATGATGCCGTCACCAGCCCCCATGTCCCCGCCACCACCCCCGGCCCCGCCGCCGTCGGTCATGCCAAGCCCTCCCCGCGGACAGGTCGCCGTCGAAGACGTCGTCGTCACAGGCAGTCGCATTCAAACCGCACCGATGGAGAACTATCAGACCAGCGCGCCGATAATTGCCACTGGCTTGACAACGCCTCAAAGCCCGCCCCGCCCCGCCGACACCGAACGCTATCCCGACGCCACGCCCAATCCGGTCAAGCGGGTGTCGGACGAGCCGGTCTCCACCTTCTCCATCGACGTCGACACCGCCGCCTATGCCAATGTTCGGCGGTTCGTGGACGAGGGGCGTCGCCCGCATGTCGATGCGGTGCGGATCGAGGAGCTGGTCAACTATTTCGACTATGGCTATGCGCGGCCGCGCTCGGCATCCGAGCCCTTCGCCATCACCACGGCTGTGGTCGCCTCGCCCTGGTCGCCGGGTCGCCAGATCGTACACATTGGCCTGCAAGGCTATGAACTGCCGGAGGCCGAGCGGCGCCCGCTGAACCTGACCTTCATGGTCGATGTCTCCGGCTCCATGCAGTCTCCGGACAAGCTGGCCCTGGCGCAGAAGTCGATGAACCTGATCATCGACCGGCTGAGGCCGCAGGACCGTGTGGCCGTCACCTTCTATGCCTCCGACGTCGGCACCGCTGTCGGGCCGACACCCGGCGATCAGAAGCTGAAGCTGCGCTGTGCCGTGGCGGCGCTGAACGCGGGCGGCTCGACCGCGGGCGCGCAGGGCATGGTCAACGCCTACCAGCAGGCCGAGGCCGCCTTCGGACGCGACAAGGTCAACCGCATCCTGATGTTCACCGACGGCGACTTCAACGTGGGCCAGACCGACAATCAACGTCTGGAGGACTATGTTGCCAGCAAGCGCGAAACCGGCATCTACCTGTCGGTCTATGGCTTTGGGCGCGGCAACTATCAGGACGCGCGGATGCAGGCGATCAGCCAGGCCGGCAACGGCACGGCCGCCTATGTCGATGATCTCAACGAGGCGCGCCGCCTGTTCGGCCCGGCCTTCGACAAGGGAGCCTTTCCCATCGCTGACGACGTCAAGATCCAGGTGGAGTTCAACCCCGCCCGCGTCAGCGAATACCGGCTGATCGGCTATGAGACCCGGCTGCTGAACGAGGAAGACTTCAACAACGACCGCATCGACGCGGGCGAGGTCGGGTCGGGGGCCTCGGTCACGGCCCTCTACGAGATCACGCCCGTGGGTGGCCCCAGCCAGATTCCAGAGCGCCGCTATGAGGCCAATCGGTCCATCGGTGTCGGCGGCGGCGATCCGGACGGCGAGGTCGGCTTCGTCCAGGTGCGGTTCAAGCCGCCCGGCGGCGACACCTCTCGCCTGATCCAGCGCGTCCTGTCCAACACCGGCAACGGTGCGGGCTCTGCCCCGGAGAGCACCCGCTGGGCCCTGGCCGTCGCCGCCTTCGGCCAGAAGCTGCGCGACGATCCCTGGATGGACGCGGGCTATGGCTGGGACGCGGTCCTGGCCCAGGCCCAAGGCGCGCGTGGCGACGATGTCTACGGAGAACGCGCCGAATTCGTGCAGATGGTGCGGGCAGCGCAGGGACTTCCGGCGCAGGCGCGGCCCTGATCCGACGTTCTGATCTAGCCGGGAGGCTTCGACGAACGCATTGCACTAGCGATGACGGCCCGCAGGACTTCCAGTGGGCCGTCGGCGGTCTCGGTGGGGTCTATGGACAGGCGGACGGCCAGACCATCCACGAGCGTCAGTATGGTAACGGCCAGTGCGCCGGTGTCCGTATTCCTGCCCAGCGAACCTTTGCGGCGGTGAACGTCCAGCGCGGATGCCAAGGCACGGCTGAGCTCTCGCTGATCCTCTTTCAACACCTCTGCGATGCGAGGATTTCTGAGGCCTTCGGCAGTGATCTCGGCCACCAGTGAGACGTAGCGGTCGCTCAGGGCCGCATCGATCAGACTTCGCCCCAGCCGGGACACATCACTCGCCAGATCGTCACTGGTTTCCAGCGCCGTAATGGCATCCAGAACCTCGCGCCGATCCAGCCGGGCAGCCGCCGCGACGATCGCCTCCTTGTTGTCAAAATAGCGATACAGCAAGCCCATGCTGACACCCGCCGCGCGGGCAATTTCCTGCATGCTGGTGCCATGGAACCCGCGCTCCAGAAAGACTCCGCTGGCGGCGTGGGCGATCTCCGCGCTGCGACGGGAATGAAGATTGGGATCGGCTTTTCGCATGGGGCTACTTAAAATGAGCGTTCGCTCAGCTTGACAGAAAACATCGCGCGGATCAAAAAGTGAGCGCTCACTCACTTTAGGTGTTTCCATGTCGATCATCCCTGATCTTCAGATCGCCGCCCTTGTGCTCGGCGTGGCCCCGTTTGCGCTGCTGCCGTTCGAGCTCAGGCGACGGCGACGCGCAGGACAGCTGAACTGGAGCTCGATCAAGGAAATGGCGGCCAGCGCGGGCGTGCTGATCCCCAATATTTTGGGCGGATCGATCGTTCTGGCCTTCGTCGCCCTGTTGTGGGGTACGGCGGCGGCGATCACGCCGTTCGACATTCCGACCGGCTGGGCGTCGGCGGCCACCTGCCTGATCCTGGTCGATTTCCTCTCCTACTGGGATCACCGCGCCGCGCACCGCATCCGGGTTCTGTGGGCCGTCACCCATTCGGTCCACCATTCCTCGCCGCAGTACGATCAGACGACGGGATTGAGGGTGTCGGTCCTCGATGGGTTCACGTCGCCGTGGTTCTACGTCCCGGCGGTCCTGATCGGGTTCGATCCTCTACTGGTCGCCGCCGCATTCGGGATCATCCTGGCCTATCAGCAATGGCTGCATACGGAGACGATCGGTCGGCTGGGTTGGATCGACGGCATCTTCAACACCCCCTCCAACCACCGCGTTCACCATGGCGTGCAGCCCCAATATATCGACAAGAACTATGGTGCCGTCCTGATCCTGTGGGACCGCTTGTTCGGGACCTGGGCGCGCGAGGAGGACCTGCCCACCTACGGCCTGATCCAGCCGATCAACAGCTCCAACATCTGGACGGTGCATGTTGCCGAGGTGGTCGGCCTTGTCCGCGACCTTCGCCGCACGCCGGGATGGTGGGCGCGTCTCGGCCTGCTGTTCGGGCCACCGGAAGGCAAGGCGGTCGAGCCATCGTGAAGGTTCTGGGCAGACGTCGGGGGGCGGCTCTGGGAACCTTTGCGGTGACCGCGATCGAAGAAATAGCCATGCTGGGCCTGCCTGCACTGATCGGTGTGGCCATCGACGGTCTGGCCCGAAGCGACCACAGCGGTGTGGTGGTTCTGGTCTGCGGGATTGTCGCCCTTCTTGCGGTGGGGGCGACGCGTCGCCTGATCGATACGCGGGTGTTTGCGGGGGCCGAGTTCGATCTGGCGCTCCAGAATGCGTGGCAATTCGGTCCGGTGGGTCTGCGTGTCGGACGGTTGCGCCAGATTCACGAGATGATGCAGGTCTTCGAACGCAATGCGCCCGATGCGATCGCCGCTGTTGTCGGTGGTCTGGGTTCGCTGATCGTCCTGGCGATCTATGACATGCGGATTGCCGTCCTCACCCTTCTGGCGGGTGGATTGCTGCTTGGCCTGAATGCCGTGTATGCCGCCAGGGTCCGGCGCTTGAATGCCAGGATCAACGACCGGGTCGAGCGCGACACCGAGGTAATCCTGGCCAACGATAATCAGGCCCTGCGTACGCACCTGGACCAACTGCGCCGCGACAGGATCAGGCGGTCGGATGCAGAGATCGCCACCTATGCCCTGAACTGGGTCATCCTGTCGGGCCTGATCGTCATATCCCTGTTGCTGGCCGTCGGCGCCGGAGCCAGCGCGGGTGCGACGTTCGCCATCATGACCTATGTCTTTCAGTTCGCCGAAAGCTGGAACAACGGGCCGGTGCTGGTCGAGCGTTGGGCCCATTATCGCGATGTGTCCGGTCGGCTGATCCGATCGGACAATTGACGTGCGGAACCCCGACCCACGGCAAGGGTTGTGCCTGCAACCGGAAATGCAGGAGAGACCCCATGAAAGTTCGTGACGTGATGAGCAAGGATGTCCAGGTCGCGCGGCCCACCGACACCCTGCACGAGGTCGCCAAACGCATGAAGGACGGCAACTTCGGCTTTATGCCCGTGGCCGATGGCGACCAGCTGATCGGGACGATCACCGACCGAGACATCGTCGTGCGCGGCCTGGCCTCGGGCGCGGCCCCCACGGCTCCGGTGCTGGAATCGATCACGCGCGACCCGATGACGGCGCGGGCCGACGACGATTTGAAGACGGTACTTGACGCCATGGCCAGCCGTCAGATCCGCCGCCTTCCGGTGCTGGACAAAAATGGGCGTCTCGTCGGCGTCGTGTCGCTGGGCGATCTGTCCACGCGCGTGAAAGAGAAATATGCCGGCGAGGCGCTGGAATCGATCTCGCGCTAAAGCCCTCCGGCGACGCCCTTAACCCTTTTGCGGAACCGACTGTTCACGGCTGACGGGCACGGTGGCTTCGAAAGAGGATACCGACCATGGCGCTCGCTCAGTTTCAAAAAGGCCAGACCGTCTGGGTGAAGTGCGTCGGAGCCTGGGCCGAGGTCGAGAAGGTCAAGCCCGTCTGGGCCAAGGGCTTTTCTGAGCCCATTCGTGTGACCTATGAAGTTGGCCTGGGGCGGGAGTTCCAGGCCAACGAACTGTTCGTGCCGACCGAGGACGCATCCTCAGCTAACATGGGCCTGTGGCGGCTGATGCGGGTGCGCAACAAGTGGCAGCAGCCCGAGGATTGCACCCACCACCCCTTCCCCGGCACCTATCCCGTCGTGGTGACTGACCGTATGGACTGGGGCGGCTGGCGCGTTCCGGGGGCGGAGTATGACCGCGACCCCGACCATATCGAGTTCCAGGCCCGGCTGATCGCGGCCGCCCCAAAGCTGATGGTGATTGCCTCACAGCTGGTGGAAGCGGTCGATCAGGATCCCGACGATGCGCCGCCAGAAATGACGCAACTGGCCCGTCAGGCGCGAAGCCTGCTGCAATCCATCACCGATGTCCTGGCCCGACCGAAGGCCAGACCGGCCCGGCCAGAGTCTTCTGAGTCACAGGCCGCCTGAAAGCGTTGAGGATCTGTAAACCAGTCCTCGACACGAATCCGCGACGCAGCCTAGATTCCGCCATTGGTGATTTGGGCTGGGGGATAAACGTTTGCGGAGCACCGAGCGCCGCATAACCGCCGAGGGGCGTCGGGCAACCGACCGCCGTGACGGCGCGCCCGCCTGGCTGCGGGTCGGGATACTGGCTTTAGTGCTGGTCATCGCGGTGGGCATGCTGTTGTTCACGCGCGAAGTCGCACAGCCCGGCGTCGAGACCGACAGCCTGCGTCTGGAGGCCGTGGACCGCGAGGCACAGATTTTGGCTCTGGAGGTCGAGCGACTGATCGCGCCGGTTCAGGTAGCGGCGCGCGCAGCGACTCGCTCACCCGGAGCCTCTGCCGCACAGATCGCCGCCCAGGCGCATGCCGCCGTTCCCGATGTGGGCTTTGCCGTCATTGCCGACTCTGGTCGCGTACAGGCCACGGCGGGGGGGCGGCCGGAGGCTTTCGCGACGTCCGAGGCCAGTTCAACACTGGCCAGCGACGGTCAGCACTTGCTGGTCTCACGCGAACTGGCTGGCGGCGCGCGGCTGGTGGGGCGTGTCGCCTTGCCGGCCTTGCAGCCGCGCGACGGAGCGCAGCTCTGGTTGATGGCGGGCTCCGCCACCGTATTGAAAACCTCGGCCGCAGACGTGAAGGGCCTAGGTCTGGCGGTTCGCCCGATCCGAGCTGATGGCCAGGCCGATCAGCTTAAGATCGGCGACAACAACGTGCGCCGCACCGCCGTGGCCATTGCCGATACGAACCTGATCGCCGTCGCCACGACCGGCGCGACGGCAGGATCGCTGGGTTGGCTGAACGACAGCTGGATTTTCATCATCCCAGCCGGACTGGGACTGGCCGTCATCGCCCTAGTCCTTCTGGTCGAGCGTCGCCAGCAGAGCATCAGCAAGGCCTGGGCCGCATCCGAACAGCGTTTCCGGGGGGCCGTCGAGGCCGCCCGCTGCGGCGTCTGGGAATGGGATACGGAAGCGGAGATCATCACCGTCTCGGACTTCATGGCCGGGCTGCTGGGCCTCGAGGAAGGCGGCTCCCTGCCCGTCAAGACGGTGCTGGCCCAGATTCACCACAGCTATCACGATGCGGTTCTGCACGCCCTGCAACAGAGCCAGATGTTCGGAACTTTCGAGGTCAGCTTTCCCGTGCCGGACGCCAAGGGCAAGGCCCGCTGGATAGACGCGCGCGGCCAGGCACGTGGCGAGCGCGGCGACGCGGGCTTCACCAGTGTGCTGGGTATCGCCCTGGACACGACCGAGGCCCGGCGTTCGAAGGCCCAGGCCCAGGCGGCGGAAATGCGCCTGCGTGACGGTATCGAGAGCGTGTCCGATGCCTTTGTCCTGTTCGACAAGGGCGGGCGGCTGATCCTGTCCAATCAGGCGTTTCAGGACACTTTCGACTTTGGCGAAGGCGTGCTGCGGCGCGGGGCCTTCAAACAGGACCTGAACCAGATCGCCGCCCTGGCCATCAAATCGGACCAGCCCGCCACAGGTGGCCGCGAGGGCGCGCGCGAGATCGAACTGAATGATGGCCGCTGGCTGCAGCTGGTCGAGCGCCAGACCTCGGACGGCGGCTCGGTCGTCACCGCTGCGGACATCACGGCCATCAAGCTGAAGGAAGCCGAGCGCCAGCGGGCCACGGACGCCCTGCACACCACCATTACCGAATTGGAAGACCGCGAGGACAAGCTCAGACTACTGGCCCGCAAGTACGAAGTCGCCATGACCCGCGCCGAGGCCGCCAACCAGGCCAAATCCGAATTCCTGGCCAATATGAGCCATGAGCTGCGCACGCCTTTGAACGCCATCAATGGCTTTTCGGAGATCATGTCGAACGAGATGTTCGGGCCTCTCGGCCATGCGAAATACAAGGGCTATGCCGCCGATATCCTGAAATCGGGCCAGCATCTGCTGAGCCTGATCAACGACGTTCTGGACATGGCCAAGATCGAGGCGGGCAAGGTCACCCTGTACTACGAGCGCGTGTCGCTGAAGGAGATCGTCACCGACGCGGCCCTTCTGATGCGCGGCAAGATCGAGGAGGCGGGGCTGAAGCTGATCATCGACGCACCGGACCTGCCCGACATCGAGGCGGATCAACGCGGACTGAAACAGGTCATGCTGAACCTCATCTCCAATGCCGTGAAGTTCACGCCAGAGGGCGGCGACATCGTTGTGGCGGTGTCCCAGCAGGACGACGAGCGGCTCCGCGTTGCGGTCACCGATACCGGCATCGGCATCGCCGCGAAGGACCTGAGCCGTCTGGCCCAGCCCTTCGAACAGGTCGAGGGCCAGCATTCCAAGACGACGCAAGGGACCGGCCTGGGCCTGGCCCTGACCAAGTCGCTGATCGAACTGCACGGCGGCAAGCTGGTGATGCAGAGCGAGCCCGGGCGCGGTACGACGGTCAGTTTTGACGTCCCGATCAAGCGGCCCGCGACGGCGTCCGAGACCGTACAACCGGCTCAGGCGCGCGCGGCCTGAGACCTAACTACCCCTAGGGCGTTGTCGCACGATCGCCGCCCGTCGATGGCGCGCGGCTCCGGTCACGACGCTTCTTGAGTATCTCCGACAGGACGACACGATCCTCGCCCTTGACCGTGGTCAGCAGCGCGACCGTGTCACGCTCCATGCGTGCCCGCCCCCGTTGGTCGGCTGCGCGCGATTCCGCCAGCAAGGCCGTCAGACGGTCCGGATCGAAGTCCTCGGTCGCCGCCATGGCGATCGCTTCACGGCGGCGCTCGCGGGCAACCTCAAAGTCAGGGCGCGCCGCCAAAGCCGAGGCCCGCATGGCTGCACGGACACGCGGGCGTTCCTCGGCAGAAAGACGGTCGAAAAGGCGCTGGGGCGAGCCCTCGCGCGGGGTCCGGGTCTGGGCCTCGACCTGCTGGGCGATCCGCGCCTGAGAGACATAGAGGGTCGCGCCCGCGCCCACTGCGAACAGGTTCAGCGCCACCGATACCCCAAGGGCGATCTTGAGCCCGCGCGACGTCATCCCAGAACCTCTGTGTCATCGACGCCGACCAGCATCGATTGATAGAGCACGGCATCGGCCTGGGCATTGGAAGTGAACTGATCGGTCAGGACCACACCGGCCACCACACCGGCACAGGCTGCCGCCGCCCAGCCCGCACCCATGGCCAGGCCCAGCCGGTTCAGCCAGGTCTTACGCACCGGGCGCACCGTCGCCGCCGCGATCAAGCGATCACGCAGGGCCGCCGATGGCTGCAAGGGGCGAGAAGCGAACAGCAGGGCATCCAGGTGGTCCGCGTCGGCCATCGCCTGTCTGGCCACATCAGGATGCCGGACCGCGAAGGCTTCGGCCGTCGCGCGCTCGGCCTCGGGCCAGCGTCGGCGGTCCGCGCCGTAAGCCTCTGTCAGGGCGATAAATCGCGCCGGGGTCATGGTCGTCATGCTCCTTCGGCTCCGGGCCGAATATCGGCCAGGGCCAGTCTCAATGCCCGCCGTCCGCGTGACAACAGGCTTTCGAGCGCATCCACGCTGATCTTCATCAATACGGCGGCCTCGATATTGGTCAGTTCCTGATAGTGGCACAGCACGATGGCCTCGCGCTGGCGATCCGGCAACCGGGCCAGGGACGCCTTCACTCGTGCGCCGGTGTCCGCCGCCATCAGTCCGCGATCGGGGGCCGGGCCGTCGTCAGCACGATCAGGCAGAGTGTCTGTCGCGATCTCGCGCCGCCGGCGCAGCCGGTCGTAGCAAAGGTTCAACCCGACCCGGTGCAGCCAGGTGTCGAACTTGGCCGTCCCGGGTGTCCAGCGCGGGGCCTGTTTCCAAGCCCTCAACATAGCCTCTTGCGCCACGTCCTCGGCTTCAGTGGCGTCGTTCAGCATGCGGTGGGCGAGCGCCAGCATACGCGGCAACTTGCGGGCCACCATCGCCTGAATGGCCGCCGGATCACCCTGACCCACGCGGCGCACCAGATCTTCATCAGGGTCGGCGGTCAGCGCCAATCCGGCCTCATCGGTTCGCTCCCGCCAGAGCGCTGTTCTGGACCAGAATCCCGATCCGGGTCGAGCCGAAACACGCGCCGGGGCGGCAAGTTGCATCACAGCGCTGATCGCCGCCCCGGACATGGCTTATTCCGCCATCGGTGCAGGCGCGGCTTGACGCTCAGCACGGCGTTCGCTCATGCGGGCCCGGCGCTCGCCGCGCACAGCCTGACGCTCGGCGGCGGTCACGACGCCGTTGCTATCGGCATCCATGCGGGCAAAGGCCTGTTCCGCCTTGGTGCGGGCATCGGCGATGACCACCGGCCCCCGATCGGCCATGCGAGCGGCGCGATCACCACCGCGACCGCCACGTGGGCCACGCATGCCTGCGCGCTCGGCACGCGGTCCACGCTCGGCACGGGCTTCACGGGGAGCGTCGAACTCGGCCCGGCTAATGGAGCCGTCACCGTTGGTGTCCATGCGGGCAAAGCGGGCCTCGGAACGCTCGGTATGCTTCGCCTGGCGGGCGGCTTGGTGTTCCTCGGCGGTCACGGTACCGTCGTTGTTGGCGTCTGCGGCCGTCAGACGGGCTACGCGGGCGTCGACGAATGCGGCCTGGGTCATCTCCGCCTGGGCACGCGCCGGACGATTGGCTTGTGCTTGCTGCGCCATCACGCCTCCAGCCAGGGCGGCAAAGGTCACGGCGACCATGCCACCGATCACAACTGTCTTCTTCATCTTGGTCATCTCCTGAAACCGCCTTGCGGTCGGGTTGCCCTTGTCAGGAGATGAAACGGCGCAGTGTCGTCATTCCGTCGCGAGCGGGGGAAGCGCAAGATCGAACGCCTTGCGCGCCTCGATCCGTAACTCTGCCAAACGTTCGGCCAACGCGTCGAAATCGGCACAGTTCGCCGCCTCGGCAAGACGGCGTCGCAGACCGGCGGGCTCCTGCGACGGGTCCGGGCGCTCGTCGAAGGCCGCGCCCAGAAGCTGGCTCAACCCCTGTTGCAGCCGCCAGGCCTCGGCCAGGACCGGATTGTCCGACAACGCCTTCAGTGTCGAGACGGTCAGCGCCCCACCGCTCGCCGCCGCCGTCAGCTGCCGAACCTGCGCCACGAACTCGGCATCGACCTGACCGCCGGGGGCCAGTTTCAGATCCCAGGCCCCCTGCCCCGATCGTTCGCGGCTCATGAGATCGCGCATGCGGCGGGCGTCGGCGGCGACATCCACGTCAGGACGGGGGCGCCGCAGGATATCGGCCAAAGCCTGTGTCACCCGCTCTCCAAACGCAGCATCGCTGGCCCAGACAACGCGGGCGCGGGTCAGGGCCATGAACTCCCAGGTGTCGGCCTCGCTGGCATAGTAGTCGATCAGGGCCGACAGCCGCAGAGACACCGGCCCCTTGGCCGCGCCAGGGCGTAGCCGCATGTCGACCTCGTACAGGCCGCCCTCTGCCGTATGCGCCGACAGGGCCGCAATCAGCCGCTGGGTGAATCGGGCCTGGAAGACGCCTGCGGCCCATCCCTTGGTGTCGGACACCACCTCGTCCGGCGCATCATAGACAGTCATCAGGTCCAGGTCGGAACTGGCCGTCATCTCGCGAGAGCCGGCCTTGCCCAGGGCGACGACGGCGACGACGCCGCCGGGCAGCCGTCCGCCCTGACGCTCCGTCTCGATCTGGGCGACAGGGGCCAGGGCCGTGATGACGGCATCAGCCAGGGCGGCATGGGCGCGGCCTGCCTCCTCCGGATCGATCCGGCCGGTCAGGACCTGCACCCCGATACGGAACATCTGGTCGCGGTGCAGGCGGCGCACCACGTTCATCGCCTCCTCGAAATCGGGGGCGGCGCGGGCTTCGGACGCCATCTGGTCGAACAGGCCGGTGTTGACGCCGAGCGTGGTCTGAAACCGCGCATCCAGCATGCTGTCCAGCGCCGCCGGATAACGCCCCAGCGTGCGCGCCAGGCGCGGCGCGAACGCCAGCAGGCCCAGCACGAGATCGAACAGCTTCGGCTGAGCCAGGAACAGCGCCTGGACCTGAACGCCGCTGTTCAACCCGGAAAAGAAGACGGCGAAGCGGCGGAAGGCGGGATCCACCGCGCCGGGATCATCCTGAAACAGGTCCGCCAGCTGGGTCAGCAGGCGCGGGGCCAGACGGGTGAACAGCTCGCGTCCCCGGGCACTGCGGGTCGCGGGGATGCGGCCATGGTGCCAGCTGCGGATGGTGTCGGCGACGGAGGCCGGCTCGGCAAACCCCATCCGGCCCAGGGTGGCCAGCGTCTCCGGATCGTTCTCCACCCCGGTGAAGACCAGCGAGCCATAGGCGGACGACAGCGCCTCCTCGCCTTCGAACAGCTCGCCATAGCGGGTGTTGACCCGGACCAGCAGGGTCTCGACGTCGGCATCGAAGGCGGCCAGATCGCCCTCTCCGGCCAAAGCCGCGACCATGGCCCGGCGTACGGGGTCGATCGGCAGGCTGTGGGTCTGTTCGTCGTCCAGCATCTGGACCCGGTGCTCCAGCCCGCGCAGTCGCACATAGGCCGCCGTCAGTTCGTCACAGACCTCGGCGCTCACATGACCGGCATCGCGCAACAGGGCCAGGGCGTCGACGGTACGTGGACTGCGCAGGACCGGATCGCGCCCGCCCAGGATCAGTTGCTGGGTCTGGGCGAAGAATTCGATCTCGCGGATGCCGCCACGCCCCAGCTTCAAATTGGCCCCCGCCGCCTCCAGCCCCTCGCCGGTCTTGTGGACGTGGATCTGTCGCTTGATCGACTGGATGTCGAGGATGGCGGGATAGTCGAGGCTGCGACGCCAGATGAAAGGCTTCAGCGTCTTCAGAAAAGACTGCCCTGCGCCGATGTCGCCCAGCATGGCGCGCGACTTGATGAAGGCGGCCCGCTCCCAGTTTTGGCCGACGCCTTCGTAATAGGACAAGGCGAAGGGTACGGCGACGACCGGCGGGGTCGAGGATGGATCGGGCCGCAGCCGCAGATCGACGCGGAACACATAGCCGTCGCCCGTCCGCTCCTGCATCAGGGTCGACAGGGCCTGGGCCATGCGGTCGACGAACCGCTGGGGCTCCACCCCCTCGGCCAGGGCGGGGATCAGGGCCTCGGGGTCCCAGAACAGGCTGATGTCGATGTCGGAGGAGTAGTTGAGCTCAAACGCGCCATGCTTGCCCATGGCCAGACCAAACAGGCCGGGCACAGGTCCGCGCGGATCGTCGGGCGGCGAGACCAGCTTGCCCCGCTCACGCTGGTCATGAGCCACGGCCCGCAAGGCGGCCTGCACCGAGGCATCGGCGAACTGGCTAAGCGCGGCCGTCACCTGATCCAGGTCCCAGACCCCGCCGAGGTCGCACAGGGCGGTCAGCAGATGCAGTTCGGCCTTGAGACGTCGCAGGGGGCTACGGACGTCATTAGCCCCACCGGTCAGGGCTTCGGTGCGGGCCAGCAGACTGTCGAGCGCCTGACCGGAATCGCTCTCCAGCAGCGCGCGCAGGGTCTCCGGCCATCTCCGGGACAGGCCGAACAGATAGGGAGCGGCGGCAAAGACCGGAGCCAGCGCGGACCAGGCGGCCTCCAGCGTCGCACCCCACCCGTCGTCGTTCGCCGCTTCGGTCAGCCGCTCATGTGCGCGGCTGGCAGCATCAGCACTGACCACTGGCCCGCAGGGGCGCAGGCTGTCCGCCAGCCTCATCCGCCCGCCGCCGGAACCACCAGGGCCACCCGCAGGCCGGGGCCGAAGCCGTTGTAGACGCCAGGGCCTTCGTCCAGCTGGATACGCCCGCCGTGTGCCTCCATCACCGCCGCGACCAGCGACAGGCCTAGGCCCGACCCCGCCTCGGTGCGGCTGTTGTCCAGGCGGACGAAGCGTTCGGTGACGCGGCTGCGATCCTCGTCCGGCACGCCCGGGCCGGTGTCGGTGACCGAGAACTCGATCTCGCCCGACGAGCGACGTCGGGCTCGCAACATCACGGCACCGCCGGTGGGTGTATATTTGATGGCATTGTCGATGATGTTGGCCAGGGCCTGGGCCAGGAACGGCTGGTTGGCCTCGATCATCAGACCGCGCTCGATCTCGGCCGAGAACTCAAGCCCCTTGTCCTCGCTGGCCGGCTCGTACAGTTCGGCCATGTCGGCGGCCAGGTCGGCGGCGTCGAACAGTTTCGGGTCCGGCGTATGGCCCGCCGCAGCCTGCAACCGGGCGATGGCCAGCACGGTGTTGAAGGTCTTCAGCAGATGATCCGCCTCGTCCAGAGCCAGCTGAACCGCGTCGACGCCATCGATCTTGCCCGCTTCGGCGTCCATCAGGGCGACTTCCAGCTTGGCCCGCATCCGGGTCAGCGGCGAGCGCAGGTCGTGGGCGATGGCGTCACCCGCATGCCGGATGGAGGCCATCGACCCCTCCAGGCGGTCCAGCATGGTGTTCAGCCCCTGGCCCAGCTCGTCCAGCTCGTCGCCATTCTGACGCACGGCGGCACGCACCTTCAGATCGCCCTCCTGCACACCGGTGACCACCGTCTGCAGCCGCCGCATCGACCGTTCCAGATTGCGGCTGATCAGCAGACCGCCCGCCAGACCCAGCAGCAGCACGATCCCCATCGCCCCCCAAAGCGCCTGGGTCAGCCGCGCCAGATAGGCCTCGGTGTCGCCCATCGACTGGCCGACGAACAGGATTTCGCCGCCCGACAACCGAACCTGCACCCCCAGCGATTCCGGCCGCGTCACCCGGCCGCTGGCATCATTGTCGGTGTAGCGGAAGGTGTCCCACGTCGGTGTCGCCCCGCCGTCGCCAGTGCCCTGCGGCACGATATCGATTGGCGTCTCGGTCAGGCTGCCTGTGATCAGCGACCCTTGCGGGTCCATCAGTATATAGAGGTAGGAGCCGCCGGTGATGGTGCGGTCGACCACGGCGGCGTTGAGGGCATCCAGCCCGCGCAGCCGGTAGATGTCGGTCAGCACCGTCAGCTCGCTCGTCACCTCGGCTTGCGTCCGCGCCCGCGCCTCCGACGCCGAGGCGACATAGACATAGGCCAGGATCGCCGCCGCCGCCGCCGCGAACAGGGCGAGGAACAGCAGAGTCAGCCGGAAGGGCGTGCGGCGAAGGAGGGAGGGAAGTTGCACTAGACGTCTTCCTCCCCCGCCGGGGGAGGGTGGTCGGCGCGCAGCGACGACCGGGTGGGGAGGGCCAGGCAACGCATTCGCACGTCTCTCAAAATCTCATCCACCCTTTCCTTCACATCGCCATTCGAGACCCGCATGGTGAGAAAGCCCTCGCGGTTCAGAACCGCATCCCGAACCCTGTCCTTTCGCGCTCGATCCTCGTCAAGATGCGAGCCGCCGTCGACCTCGACGATGAACCCACGATCCAGACAGACGAAGTCCAGAATATAGCCCCGCAGGGGGTGCTGTCGGCGGAAGTGCAGGCCTTCTGATCGAAGCTGGCGGAGGCGGACCCACAGACGCGCCTCGGCGGGAGTCATGGCCTTTCTGAGGTGCCTCGCCTTGGCTATCGCGCCCATGTCGCCGAGCCCTCCCCACCCGGTCGGCTATGCCGACCACCCTCCCCCGAGGGGGAGGGTGAATGCCTTAGACCTACGCCTCCAGCCTGTAACCCGCCCCACGCACCGTCTGCAGCATGGCGTGATCGAAGCCCTTGTCGATCTTGGCGCGCAGGCGGCTGATGTGGACGTCGATGACATTGGTCTGGGGGTCGAAATGGTATTCCCAGACCTTCTCCAGCAGCATGGTGCGGGTCACCGACTGGCCGGCGTGGCGCATCAAAAACTCCAGCAGCTGGAACTCGCGCGGCTGCAAGTCGATCTCGCGGCCCGCGCGATGCACGTCGCGGCTGATCAGGTTCATCTCCAGGTCGCCGACCTTCAGCATGGTGGCGACGCTGCCGGTCTCGCGGCGGCGAGACAGGGCCTCGACCCGCGCGATCAGTTCGGAAAAGGCATAGGGCTTGACCAGATAGTCGTCGGCCCCGGCCTTCAGGCCCGCGACGCGGTCGTCGACCTCGCCCAGGGCCGACAGGAACAGGACCGGGGTCTGGTCGCCGTCCTTGCGCAGGGTCTCGACCATGCCGATCCCGTCCAGGCGCGGCATCATCCGGTCCACCACATAGACGTCATAGCCGCCCTTCTGCGCCTCCAGCAGGCCAAAGGCCCCGTCCACCGCATGGGTCGGCTCATGCCCCGCCTCGGTCAGGCCCCGGACCATGGCGGTCGCGGCCTCGGCATCGTCCTCGACGACCAGAATGCGCATGTTCAGCCCCTCCCAGATACAGATTCGCCGCCGATGTTAGCGCATCGGCGGCGAACCCGTGAGTTAAGGCTTGGACAGACTTCGGACGATCAGTCGTCCGACAGTGGCAGGACGATCTGACCGGGTCCTTGCTGGCTGCGCAGGAGCAGGAAGACGCCCGGCCGGTTCGACGAGCGCACGCCTTCGACTACGGCCGCAAGCTCGGCGGGGGTGGTCACGACCTTGTTGTCCGCGCGCGTGATGACGACGCCGGCACGCAAGCCTTCCCGGGCGGCCGCCGAGCCTCTGGCGACCTCGGCAATGACAACCCCGTCGACGGAGTCGGGCACTTGATAACGCTGACGCAGCGTGGGCGTTAGCGCCGCCACGGTCATGCCCTCGACGACCTGACCGGCCGCCGCTGGCGGCTGCCCGGGCGCAGTGGTACCGCCGGAATCAGAATTCATGGCGAGCAGTTCAGTCTCTGACGGACGGGTACCGGCTCGAACGTTCAGCGTCTGGCGACGACCGTCGCGGATGATTTCCAGACGGATGTTCTCGCCGGGGCTGACCCGGGCCACTTCACGCGTCGCCTCGGTGCTGCCGTCGACGACCGTGCCGTTGACGCTGACCATATAGTCGCCGGGGCGAAGGCCAGCTTCCGCAGCGGGCGCGCCGGGCGTCACTTCCGCAACATAGGCCCCCTTGAAATCATCGGGCATCCCCAGAGCGCGCCACTCGGAGCGCTGAAGCGTTTGCAACGACGCTCCCATATAGCCACGCGCGATCGTCTCGCCGCGCATGAGCCGATCAGTCGTCGGCTTGGCGACCGAGGCCGGAATGGCAAAGCCGATGCCGACCGAGCCGCCTGAAGCTGACGGCGAGATGATCGCCGAATTCACCCCGATCACGCGACCATAGATGTCGAAGGTCGGGCCACCGGAGTTGCCGGTGTTGATGGCCGCGTCGATCTGGATGTAGTCGGTATAGGGGGTGCGGCGGTCCAGGCTGCCACGGCCGAGGGCCGAGACAATGCCCGCCGTAGCCGTGCCACCCAGGCCGAAGGGATTGCCGACGGCGACGACCCAGTCGCCTACGCGCGGCTGGGCCGACTCCTCGAAACTGACGAAGGGATAGTCTGAGCCATCCACCTTGATGACGGCCAGATCGGTCGCCTCGTCACGGCCTACGACGGTCGCCTCAATCTCGCGACCGTCGGCCAGCTTGACCGTGATCTCGGTCGCGTCCTCGACTACGTGATTGTTCGTCACGATGAAGCCGTCGGCGGAGATGAAAAAGCCCGAGCCGGCGCCGCGACCGCGGACGCCGCCGTCCTCGTCCGGTTGAGCATTCGGGTTGGGAATGGCGAAGGGTAGCCCCGGAATCTGGACAAGGCTGTCGGCGGCTGTGGCCTCGCGCCGCGTCTCGACCTCGATCTGCACGACGGCCGGAGAAACCTGGGCGAAGATGTCGGCGAAGCTGAGGGGAGCCCCCTGCGGAGGGGCGAAGGCGACGCCATTGGCCCCGGCACTGGCATTGAGCCTGCCAGAGACGCCCGCGACCGGCCCGGCCTCTGCGGTCGGCCAGTCGATCACCCCGCCCGCCGTGGCGGCGGCGGCAAAGAAGAGACCCGCGACGGCCCCCAGCATGAACTCCTTACGCTTCATCATCGACAGCCTTGTCTTCCCTTGGCGAACGCGAATGCATCCGCTCAGTCATCAGTCAGAAGCGACAGCCTAACGCACTGTCCCCGTGGGGCAATCCTGCCGCCGCGAAACGCTAGTCGTTGGACGGCTTTGCGTCAGGATCGCGGCGAACCGCCTCCTGCTTCAAAATATCGCTGAGGCGGGCGTCCTCTTCCGGCGTCAGGGGCGCGACCTCGGCCGGACGACGCCGTCCGCGCAGCAGGATCAGCGCTCCCGCCGCCAGCATCAGGATCAGCGGCCCGAACCACAGTAGCCAGGTCCCGCCCCGCACCGGCGGCTTGAACAGGACGAAGTCGCCATAACGCCGGACCAGGTCCTGACGAATTTGCTGGTCGCTGGCTCCATCGGCGATCTGGTCCCGCACCAGGCCACGCATGTCGCCCGCGATGCCCGCCGGGCTGTCGGCAATGGCCTCATGCTGACAGACCACGCAGCGGATGTCGTCGAACAGGGCCTGGGCGCGGGCTTCCTGGGTGGCATCGGGCAAGGGCCGATCGGGCGCGGCGGGCGGCTCCTGGGCCAAGGCGGGCGTGGCGAGGGTAAAGGCCATCATCATGGCACAGAGCTCTTCTCCCCTCGGGGGAGAAGGTGGGCGGCGGAGCCGCTCGGATGAGGGGGCTGCCAGCCTCATGCTCGACCTACCGGGATGGGTGGTGTCGAACGATCCCCCTCATCCGTCTCGCTCCGCGAGCCACCTTCTCCCCCGAGGGGAGAAGGGACAGATTTCCGCCGCCTGCCCACCCCGACCCTCAGCCGCCGGTCGAACAGTGACAGCGCCCCGCCCAGGGCCATGATCGTCGGCCCCAGGAAGATCAGCCTTGCCCACGGATTGAACCACACACGCACATTCCAGGCGGCGGCCCCATCGGACGCCCGCGCCCGCTCGCCCAGCACCACATAAACGTCGTCCAGACCCCGGAAATCCAGCCCCACCTCGGTCGTCGTCTGGCCACCCGCCGGGAAGAAGCGCCGTTCTGCGGTGACGGTCGAGGGCGAACGGCCGTCGGCGCGGTCCACCGTCAGGTGCCCCTGCTCAGCCAGATAGTTGGGGCCCTCGACGACCTGCACCGAATCCAGACGTACGATCCAGGGTCCGGCCTCGATGGACTGGCCGATGGCCAGCGGGCGCGCAGCCTCCAGCCGGTATCCCGTCTCGACCACCGCCCCCAGGACGAAGACGCCCAGACCGGCATGGGCCAGAGTCATGCCCCAGGCCCCCAGCGGCAGGCCGCGCGCGCGCCGCCAAGTCTCGGCCACCGGCACGCGGAACAGCCGCACCCGCTCGGACCATTCCGCCAGGCTGCCCAGGATCAGCCAGCCGCCCAGGCCGATGCCCAGGGCCGACAGCGCCTTCTTCGGCTCGAACGCCATCCAGCCCGCGAGCGCGACCAGCAGCGCCAGCCCCGCCGCCACGATCAGACGCTGGCCCACACCCTTCAGATCGCCCCGTTTCCAGGCCAGCAGCGGCCCGGCAGGCAGGATCAGGAAGGCCACGGCCATCAGGGGCGTGAAGGTCAGGGCGAAATAGGGCGGGCCGACCGAGATGGTCGCACCGGACGTCGCCTCCAGCAGCAGGGGATACAGCGTGCCCAGCAGGACCGTCGCCGCCGCCGCCGTCAGGAACAGGTTGTTCAGGACCAGCGCCCCCTCGCGACTGACTGGCGCGAACAGGCCGCCGCCCTTCAGCCTTGGCGCGCGCCAGGCGAACAGGGCAAAGGCCAGTCCCGCGGTCACGCCCAGGATGGCCAGCAGCATCAGCCCGCGCTGAGGGTCCACCGCAAACGCATGCACGCTGGTCAGGACTCCGGAGCGGACCAAAAAGGCCCCGAGCATGGAGAAGGTGAAGGCCAGCAGGGCCAGGAAGGTCGTCCATCCGGCCAGCGCCCCTCGGCGCTCGGTCACCACCGCGCTGTGCAGCAGGGCCGCGGCGACCAGCCACGGCATGAAGCTGGCATTCTCGACTGGGTCCCAGAACCACCAGCCGCCCCAGCCCAGCTCATAATAGGCCCAGAAGCTGCCCAGCCCGATGCCGACCGTCAGGAAAGCCCAGCTGGCCAGGGCCCAGGGCCGCACCCAGCGCCCCCATGCGGGCCAGAAGCTGGAGTTGGGCCGCCCCTCGATCAGGGCTGCGACCGCCAGCGAGAAACAGACCGACAGACCCACATAGCCCGCATAGAGCAGTGGCGGATGGAAGGCCAAGGCCGGGTCCTGCAACAACGGATTCAGCGATGCGCCCTGGAACGGGGCCGGGTTCAGCCGCGCGAACGGGTTGGAGGTGAACACCGCAAAGGCGATGAACATCACCCCCAGCGCGCCCTGGGTGGCGACCGCGCAGGCCTTCAGCCCGAACGGCAGGCCACGTGCCCGCGCCAGCACCGCCCCGAACCCGGTCAGGACCAGGCACCACAGAACCAGCGAGCCTTCGTGGCTGCCCCAGGCCCCGGCCACCTTGTAGAGCATCGGCTTGTCGGTGTGGCTGTTGGCCGCGACGTTGGAGACCGAGAAGTCCGAGATCACAAAGGCGAAGATCAGGACGGCGAAGGCCAGAGCCACCGCCAGCGCACTCGCCAGGGCCGCGCCCTCCGCCGCTCCTGCGAGGACCGGACTGCGCCGCAGCCGCCCGGCGACGGCGAACCCCGTCTGCAGCACTGACAGCACGAGCGCCAGGATGAGGGCGAAGGCCCCAAGCTCTATAATCACGGCTGGCTTGTCCCGGCTGCCGGCCGCCATTCGCCGGTTTCCTTCAGACGGTCGGACACTTCGCGCGGCATGTAGTTCTCGTCGTGCTTGGCCAAGACCTGTGTGGCGCGGAAGGTCCGGTCGGGCAGGAAGGCTCCCTGCGCCACGATCCCCTGCCCTTCGCGGAACAGATCGGGCAGGTCGCCGCGATAGACGACGCGCGTCGTGGCGACATTGTCGGTGACGGCAAAGGTCACTTCGCCGGGGCCGGGATTGGACACACTGCCCGCCTCGACCAGCCCGCCCAGACGAACCACGCGGCCCGCCGGAGCCTTTTCCACGGTGGCTTCCGAGGGCGAGAAGAAGAAGGTGACGCTGTCGCGCATGGCATAGAGCGACAGGCCGACGGCCAGAGCCAGGATCGGCGCGACGGCCGCCACGACCCACAGCCTGCGCCGCGCCTTAGGCGATTTCGGCAGCCAGCTCATGGCGCGGCTCCCTCGGCGGGCAGGCGACGTTCCAGATCGGCCCGACGCGGATCGGCGGGATCGAGCGCGGCGATCAGCGGCAGCCACATCTGGCGCACCACCGTCGTCTCGCCTCGCGTCAGCGCCGCCTCGCCCAGGAAGTAGCGAGCCCCCAGCTGGTCGGCGTCGCGGTTCAGGGACTCCCTGAACGCCGCCTCGGCATCCGCGCCGACGATGCCGCCATTGGCCCGCACCAGGCTCTCGCCCAGCCGGGCCCAGGCCTGCGGGTCCTCCGCATCTAGTTCCAGCGCCCGGCGGAAGGCCGAGGCCGCCGCCAGCGGATCATTGGCCTCGAACCGCGCGGCCCCCAGCATCAGCAGGGCCTGGCGATCATCCGGCCGGTCGCGCACGACGCGCGCCACGACGGCGGCAATCTGGGGCGCTTCCAGCGTCTCCGGTGAGGTGGCCCAGTCGTCGACCCGGCTCTCGAAGCCCTGATCGGGCAGACCCGGCGTGGCGATCAGGAAATACAGCCCCAGCGTCGCCGCCACCGCCAGACCGATCCCGCCCAGCACCCAGGTCCGGTCCAGCCGTCCTGACACCACGGGCGCAGCTTCGCGTTCAGCCGACAGGATGCGCCGCCCCGCCTCGGCCCGCGCGGCGGTCCAGCCCGCCTCATCCAGCAGGCCGCGATCCTTCAGCCGATCCAGTTCGGACAGCTCGACCGCGGCCGCCACCGTCTCGGCCTCGCTGGCCGCATCGGCGCCACGCCGCGCGGCGCTGAGCACCAGCAGGCCGGCCAGGGCCGCAACCAGGGCCGTCATGATCCAGAAAACCGTCATTGTGCGCCGTTTAGCCGATCAGGCGGCGTCGGACGAGGCCTTGTCGGCAGGTGCGACGCCGTCGGCCACCGCGACCCGCCGTCGCACGGATCGCGCGACGTCCTTGGCCTCGATCAAGGCCAGCCAGGTCGCGGCCCGCTTGATCTGCTTCAGGGCCCGGGGCCTGTCCTCGACCTCGCCAGCATTGACCAGGGTCAGGGCCTCGTCGGCATAATCGCTGAGGCGCACGGTCAGGGCTTCGACCAGCCGCTGCCGCTCAGCCTCGCAGCCGAAGACGGGGGCGGTCTTGCGCAGGCCTGCCACGAATTTCAGCAAGGGCCCGGCGGCATCCGGTCCCGGCGTCGTCTCGACATCCAGCCGGGGCGTGCGCCGCGTCATTCGCCCGGCCAGGGGCGTGCGGGTCATGGGCAGGCCCGCCTCGACGGCGTTGCCACTGGCGGCGATCAGGTTCGACAGCGTCCCGCCCACCGACTGGCGGGTCTTGCGCATCACCTGACCCCATTCGCTGTAGGGTTCGGGATCCAGGACCACATCCACCTCGGCCAGAACGGTCGCGCACCAGTCCAGATCGGTCATGATGGCGTTCAGGCCGGTCATGTCACGGCCGGGCCGGAAGGCATTGATCCGCCCTGCCCGCGCCTGCATCGCGGCCATCAGCCGGTCGACAAAGATGCCGAACTCCGACCCGCTCATCAGCGAGGCCGAAGACGCCGCGCCGGATAGGTGGGGGAGCAAACGCAGCACCAGAACCGCATCGTCCATATGGGCGAACAGGATGTCGATCAGGGCGCGCGGCCCCTCCGGACTGACCGCCTCCGCATCGCGTAGCACCAGGCGTAAGGCCGCCAGTTGTTCTTCGTCAGGACGTTTCAGCCAGCCCTCGAGACCCGTCACCGCCCGCCGCGCCACAGGCAGCAGGTCCAGGCAGAGCGTCAGGTTTTCCAACGCCTCGACATAGGCACTGGGCCACAGGTCATCAGCCTGATCGCGCGCCGCATTGGCCGCCGCCATCCCCAAGCGCTCCGCGACCAGCGCGGCCTCCGCCTCGCCGCCATCCAGTCGCGTCAGCAATTCCGGCTCCGACGCCCGCGCCATCGCCCACAGCCGCTCCAGCACTACGGAGGGGAAGGTCAGGGCCTGCACGCCGTCGGGTCGCGGCCGGAACATGGGCATCAGCGGACCCAGCACGCGCCGCTTGCGCTTGCGCTCACGCAGTTCGACCCCGATCACGACGGCCAGGGCCTCCGCCGTCTGGCCCGGCATGGCCCCGACGGCCGTAGCGACCTTGCCCAGGCGCACGTCGTTCAGCCCCGACATGAGGGCGCGCAAGCCTTCGCGCTGGGCATTCGTCAGCCCGGACATACTGTAATCCCGAGAGCTACGGTCGTCGCAACCTGTGCCGTTTTGGCCCGGCCGGGTTAAGATTCACTGTCGATGGGCGTCACAACTCGGCGCTGGGCAGTTCCAGCAGCACCTTCAGGCCACCCATGTCGCTATCGCCCAGGGTGATCCGGCCGCCATAGGCCCGGGTCAGCTCGACCACGATCGAAAGGCCCAGTCCCGAACCCGGCGTCGTCTCATCCATTCGGGCCCCGCGCTCCAGGGCCGCCTCGCGCTGATCGGCGGGCAGGCCGGGGCCGTCGTCCTCGACGACCACCACCATCTGGCCCAGCCCTGTCGCTCCGGCGGAAATCCGTACCCGGCGCTTCGACCATTTCGAGGCGTTCTCCATCAGATTGCCCAGGATTTCCTGCAGGTCCTGCCGCTCTCCGCGGAAGGCCAGGTCGTCGGGTGCGCGCCAGTCGATCTCGACGCCCTTCTCCTCGAACACCCGCTCCAGCATGACGGCCATCTCGTCCAGCACGTCACCGATGGGCGTGCGTTCGCCCAGGCTCTGGGCGCGAGCGGCGGCGCGGGCGCGGCGCAGGTGATGCTCGACCTGGGCCTTCATGATCTCGGACTGTTTGCGGACCAGATCGGGCAGTTGGCCCGGCTGGCTGCCCGCCTCTGCCAGCATGACCGACAAAGGCGTCTTCAGCGCGTGCGCCAGGTTGCCGACATGGGTGCGCTGGCGCTCCACCGTCTCCTGATTGGCGTCCAGCAGACGGTTGACCTGCTCGGCCAGGGGCTGGATCTCGACCGGATAGGTTTGCACCACCCGCGCCGCCTGCCCCTTGCGCACAGCGGCAATCTCGTTGCGCAGGCCGAACAGGGGACGCAGGCCGATCTGAACCTGAATGAACACTGCCGCGACCAGACCCAGACCGAGTATCAGCAGGGCGATCCACGTCACACGGGCGAACTGGCGGGTGTCGAAGTCGACATCGGAGCGATCAATGGCAGCCAGAAAGATGACCGGTGGCGTCCGCCCCGGCAGCTTTTTCATACTGGCGGCGACGCGCAACGGTTCGCCCTTGGGCCCGATGTCGTCATAGCTGAGAACCTGACCCGTCGCTGCGGCCAGACGAACCGGCAACTCGGTCGGTACGGTCAGCTCGCCTGCGGGCAATGACGCGGATCGCGCCAGAAAATGCACGGCACCATTGGGCCGCACCTCGGCCACGACCCAGTATTTTCCGGACAGCAACCGCTGCGTCCGTGCGTCGCCGATGGGACCCGTGGTGACGCTGAACTCCGTGGCATTGGTCGCCACCACCGTCTCATCGATTGTGTCGAACAGCGTGGTGCCCAGTCGCCGCAGGGCCGATTCCTGGAACTGGGACGTCAGCACATAGCCGGTCAGAACCAGGGCCACGACGATCCAGGCCGAGGCCAGCCAGATCAGACGCCGCGTCAGCGACCGTCCGGGACGCCCGAAATAGCGGCCCCACGACCGGGGCTCGACAGCCGGCTCAGGATCAGGCTGCGCGCCGTCACTCACGCGGTTTCGGACTCACCCGCCAGCGGCGTCAGCCGATAGCCCAAGCCGCGCACCGTCTCGATCCGGTCGGAGCCGATCTTCTTGCGCAAGCGACCGACGAAGACTTCGATGGTGTTGGAATCGCGGTCGAAATCCTGATCGTACAGATGCTCGACCAGCTCGGTCCGGCTGATGACCCGGCCCTGATGCATCATCATGTAGTGCAGCAGGCGGTACTCCAGCGACGTCAAGCGCAAGGGCTCGCCATTGACTGTGGCGCGGGCCGCGCGGGGATCGAGCCGCAGGCCACCGCACGACAGGGTCGCCGAGGCGATGCCGGCCGAGCGGCGCAGCAGGGCACGCAGGCGGGCCAGAAGCTCTTCGGTATGAAATGGCTTGGTCAGATAATCGTCGGCCCCGGCGTCGAAGCCCGACACCTTGTCCGACCAGGCCCCGCGCGCCGTCAGGATCAGCACCGGCGTGGTCTTGCCGTCTCGGCGCCAGCGTTCCAGCACGGACACGCCGTCGATCTTGGGCAGGCCGAGGTCCAGCACCACCACATCATAGGGTTCGGTGTCGCCCAGGAAATGCGCCTCTTCGCCATCGGCGGCGTGATCGACGGCATAGCCGGCGTCGCCCAGGGCGGTCTTCAACTGACGCGACAGATCGACGTCGTCTTCTACGAGCAGAACACGCATTCAGCCTCCTCCCGCGCGGCCCGTGCGGGCGTCGACGGTGATATCGAAAATCCGGCCCTCGGGGCTCTCGAAGCGAAACACATAGGTGCCGCCTCCGGATGCCATGGTGCCGACGAATCGTGCGCCGCGCGCCCGACTGCGGGCGATGGACAGGGCCTCGCCTGCGCTGATCGAGGGCCGCTCGCGGTCGCGTTCCTGCGATTGCTCGCGATCGGGTCCGCGCCCACGCCCACGATCCTGCGCCGACGCCTCCGACAGAGGGGCCCAGGCCATGAGGGCGGCAGCAGCAATGACTAAAATCCGTGACATGACGGTGTGAATAGGCCCCAGGCTCTGAACGACGGCTGAACGAACAGTCTAGACAGATTTCACCGTTCGCGCCGGTCTTTTGCGATCAAGATAAGTCTGCAGCACATTCAAGCGTTGCCGACACGCGAAAAACGGCGAAACCGATAAGGCGGATAGATCTGGCGCGTTATCGCCTGTGCGGGATCGTCGAGGGCGTCAGGCGGACATGTGCGCCACGATCGCGCGACGGATGCCGCGGAAGGGCATATGTGGACCGACGTCTCCGTTACACAGAACGACCATGGTCAGACCGTGATCCGTGTAGGTTTCCAGGCAGGCGGAAAAGCCGTTGATATAGCCGTAGTGCTGAATCATCGAACCTACCTCCGCGGCCGAGGACACGAGCAGGCCAAGTGCATACTGGGTTTCTCCATAGCCGACGTCTTGCACACTGAAACGGTTCGCCCCGCTGAGCCGACCGTCTCGCAGACGGCCCGGCGTCAAGAGCTCTCGCACCTGCCCCTGATCGAGCAGGGCACCTGACAACAGCAGGTGATGCCATCGCATGAGGTCAGCTGCGGTGCCCCGCATCGCGCCAGCGGCACCGGTGTCCGCGATTTCGATGTGGGCGGCGTTGATGAACCTCGACACATCGTCGGTCGGCGAATACCCATTCACACGTCCCGGGACTACGGCGCTGACCGTGTCGAAAGCAAGACTTTCCAGGCCCAGCGGTCGAAAGATCAGCTCCTTCATTGCGGTGGCCAACGGCTGGCCCGTGACCCGCTCGATTACCGCGCCCAGAACGATGTAGTTGGCGTTGCTATAAAGCCAGGCTGTCCCAGGTGCGAAATCGAACAGCCGGGGCTGGGCCGCGATGTCTTGCGCCAGAGTGATGGAAGACTTCGGGCCTTGCGCACCTGCCGACGACGAAGGCGGCGCCTCATCACTGAGACCTGCAGTATGGGTCATCAACTCGCGAATGCTGAACCGCTCTGCCGAAGCGAAGGCTGGCAGGTAGGTCTGGACGGCTTCGTCGAGTTCGAGTTTGCCTGATGACGCCAGCTTTACAGCGGCGACAGCCGCGAACTGCTTTGTAAGTGATGCGATTCGGAAGACGCTGCGACTGTCGATAGTTGACCCTGTCTCAAGGTTCGCCAGACCGTAATTCTTCACGAATAGTGGGGCACCTCGCTGGCCGATCGCGACCGCAATCCCCGGACAAGCGGCGGCGTCCAGAGCCTCGCGCACAGCCGCGTCCAAATGCGCACCCAGTGCCGATGATTGCGCAAGGGGCGGGATGTTGAAGGCCGCAGTTGCAGAGGCGGCGCCACCCAGCACAGAACGTCTGGAAAGTGACATGAGGGAGGTCTCCGGATTCTCGAGCGTTTCTGGCATGCGGGTTGTGTCTGCGAAAGCGTATGGGGCCGCCCTTGAAGTACCGGGTCGTCAGGGCGGCGACGCGTGTTCGTGAACACTGCCTCCGAAGGAGCTGAAACTGCTTCCAAACGATTGGGCACGGATATTGGCCTATCACCGCATACCCATCCCCTCTCCTGTCCACGACTTCATCTGCATGAATGAAACCTGACCCGGCGCGTTCAGATCGCGCTCAGTCTGGAAATGCTTTTCTCCGATCAACGCCGCCACCCCGGTCGGCGCAAACATCGAGGAGAAGACCGATGATGAAGAAGGCTCTCATTCCCGCACTGGCTCTTGTGGCCGCTTCCGTCGCGGTCCCCGCTGCGGCGCAATCCTACGGCTACAGCCCGGCACGCGGTCACGCCTATGTCCAGATCCAGCACAACAACGGCGGCTGGCAGCAGATCGCCCAGCGCAAATACAATCTGGATCGCCGCATCGATCAGGGCGAGCGCAACCGCTCGCTGAGCCGCCGCGAGGCCATCCGCCTGCGTAGCGAGCTGAATGCCCTGGTCAATCTGGAGCGCAACTATTTGCGCGGTGGCCTGACCGTTCGCGAGCGGGCCGATCTGGATCGTCGCTACGACCGTCTGTCGGTTCAGGTCCGCGTCGAACGCCGTGACCGCGACAACCGCCGCTACTAAACCCTGAGCCATTCCTCAGGCGTTCTAGGGGCGCGATCCGAAAGGGTTGCGCCCCTTTTCTATGCGTCGAAGATCACGACCGTGCGCACGGCCTGACCGTCCGCCAGCCGGTCGAAGGCGGCATTGATGTTGTCGAGGGTGACGCGACCGGTCATCAGCCGGTCGACCGGCAGGCGCCCCTCGCGGAAAAGGGCGACATAGCGGGGGATGTCGCGGGCGGGCACGCAAGTGCCAATATAGCTGCCCTTCAGCGTCCGCTCCTCGGCCACCAGCGACACCACATTGACCGCCAGGGCCGCATCGGGCGGAGGCAGTCCGGCCGTGACGGTCGTGCCGCCCCGCCGCGTCATCCGCCAGGCGCTGTCCAGCGCCCGCACCGACCCGGCCATCTCGAACACATAGTCCGCCCCGCCATGGGTCAGGGCCCGAACCTGCTCCACCGCATCCGCATCGGCGGCATTCACGGTCTGCACCGCGCCCAGACTGCGGGCCAGGCTCAATTTGTCCTCCGACAGATCGACCGCCACCACCGGCGACGCCCCGCTGGCCAGAGCCCCCAGAACGCTGGCCAGGCCGACGCCGCCCAGGCCGACGACCACCGCTGACTGCCCGGCCCTCACCCCCGCCGTATTCACCACCGCCCCGACGCCGGTCAGGACCGCACAGCCGAACAGCGCCGCCTGCTCGAACGGCAGGGCCGGATCGATCTTCACCAGCGACCGTCGTGACACCACCGCATGCTCGGCGAAGGCGGAACAGCCCAGGTGGTGGTTCAGCGCCGTCTGATCGTCGTGCAGCCGCCGCCCGCCGCCCAGAAGCTCGCCCTTGCCGTTCGCGGCCGCCCCCGGTTCGCACAAAGCCGGCCGCCCCTCGGCGCAGGGGTTGCAGTGTCCGCAGGAGGGCATGAAGACCATGACCACATGATCGCCGACGGCCAGATCGGTCACGCCGTCGCCCAAGGCCTCCACCACCCCCGCCGCCTCGTGCCCCAGGGCCATGGGCAGGGGGCGGGGCCGGTCGCCATTGATGACGCTAAGGTCCGAATGGCACAGGCCCGCCGCCTTGATGGCGACCAGCACCTCGTCCCGGCCCGGCGGGTCCAGGGTCACCGTCTCGATGCTCAGCGGACGGCTGTTGGCATAAGGGCGCGGAGCCCCGACGGTGCGGAGAATGGCGGCGCGGGTCATCATGTCGTGAACGCTAGGCGCTTGACGCCGCGTCCGCCAAGCCCGAGCGTTCGATTCAAGCGTGCGCAGACACGTTCGAGGATGATCCTCATAAACCTGCGCTCAAGCAGCGAGCCGCCGCGCGGCGAGCGTTAGCGCACTAAAATGGAGCGAAGCGTGACGGGTACCATCGAACGGACGAAGCGTGGCGACTATCAGCGGTTCCAGGCCATATCCACGCGCTGGATGGACAATGACGTCTACGGCCACGTCAACAATGTCGTCTATTATTCGTGGTTCGACACGGCGGTGAACCGTCTGCTGGTCGTCAATGGCCTGCTGGACATTCACGGCGGCAAGACCATCGGCCTGGTGGCCGAAACCGGTTGCCGGTACTTTTCGCCGACCGCCTTCCCGGACGAAATCCAGGCCGGCGTGCGCGTGGCCCATCTGGGCGACAGCTCGGTCCGCTACGAGATCGGCCTGTTCCGCAACAACGAGGACGAAGCGGCCGCCGTCGGCTACTTCGTGCACGTCTATGTCGACCGCGAGACCAAACGGCCCGTCACGGTCGATGCGAAGATGCGCGGGTTTCTGGAGGGGATGAAGACCTGAGGCTGCGGCCTCAGTCGTCCAGCTGGCCCGTCACGAACAGGATGCCGACTGCGACCAGGGCACCCACGGCAAACGCCCCCAGAATCGATCCGGCTGCCACGGCGGCGGGGACGGTTACGGGGCGGGCTTCGTACCATTCGACGATGTCGGGCCCGTGCTCGTTGAAATCGTCGTCGGCATAGAGCTTGGAATTGTAGATGACGTCTTCGGCGGTCATGTCGTTTCCCTTGGCCCTGCTGGTGCGGTCTCAACCGCCTTCTAGGGGAATAATACCATCAAACCGTTACGGTTCCTGTATCGTGACAGCCTTCGCATCATCCGCTAGATGCGCGCAACCGGGACATCGCGGCATGATCGCCGCGTGGCCAATACACACAGACCAAATGACTTCGCGCTCAAGCAGCGAGCCTCCGCGAGGCGAGCGTTAGCGCTCTTCAAGAGACTTAAAAATGGCCGGCCATTCCAAGTTCAAGAACATCATGCACCGCAAGGGCCGCGCCGACTCTGTGCGCTCCAAGCTGTTCTCGAAACTGTCGCGCGACATCACCGTGGCGGCGAAGTCGGGCATGCCTGATCCGGCCCTGAACCCGCGCCTGCGCCTGGCCGTCAACAACGCCAAGGCCGAGAGCCTGCCCAAGGACGTGATCCAGCGGGCGATCAACAAGGCCTCGGGCGGCGACGTCGATACGATGGAGGAAATCCGCTACGAGGGTCGCGGCCCCGGCGGCGTCGGCATCATCGTCGAGGCCCTGACCGACAATCGTAATCGTGCCGCCTCCAACATCGGCACCGCCTTCAAGAAGAATGGCGGGGCGTTGGGCGAGATGAACTCCGTCGCCTTCATGTGGGACAAGGTCGGCAAGATCACCTATGCCGCCGAAGCCGGCAGCGAAGACGCCGTCATGGAGGCCGCCATCGAGGCGGGCGCTCAGGACGTCGAGAGCGACCTGGTCAAGCCCGACATCTATGAGGATGCGCCCGGCCACACCATCTGGACCGCCTTCGAGGACCTGAATGACGTGGCCGAGGCCATGTCCAAGATCCTGGGCGATGCCAAGTCCACCGCCATCGTCTGGAAGCCGCAATCCGAGGTTCAGGTCACCGGCGAGGCCGTCGGCACCCTGATGAAGCTGCTCGACGCCCTGGATGCCGAGGACGATGTGCAGAACGTCTTCTCGAACGAGGACATCTCCGACGAGGATCTGGCGAAGCTGGGCTGAGATTTGGCACGCGCGAGGGGTGTGATAGGCTGACCCCATGACCGTGCATGTGACCATCGAAATGGATGAGGCCGTGAAGGCCAAGCTGGATGCGCTCGCCACTGGACGCGGCGTTCCCGTCGATGAAGTCATCGCCTATGCCGTTACGGATATGGCCGAAGAAGAGGCTGCCTTTCTTGCGGCGGTAGACGAAGGCTTGACCTCTCTCGCGGACCACGGCGGCATTCCTCATGAGGAGGTTGTGGCCGAAGCCATGCGCCGTCGCGCAGAACGGAATCGCACCTCTTGAGGCTCGAATGGTCTCGACGAGCGGAACTGGACCTTCGCACCGGGATCGCCTTTATCGCCAATGACGATCCGCGAGCGGCCGACGCCGTTGAAGATCGTGTCCTGGAAGCGGCTTCAGGATTGCTGACCTATCCTGAAATTGGTCGCACGGGTCGGCGCACGGGCACCCGTGAACTGGTCGTGCGACGTACGCCTTATCTGATCGTCTATCGCGTTCGCGCATCGATCATCGAGATTGTCCGGATCTGGCATATGAGTCGCGAACCCTTCGCTTGACCGAAGCGAGTTGTTCTGACGGAACCTGTGACGCGATCGTACGTAACGAGCTTTCACCGCAACGCTCGAGACCCTTCACATGGACATCACCCAGCTGATCCTCGACGACCATGCCGAGCAGCGGCGGCTGTTCGGCATCATCGAGCAGATCGATCCGAAGGACACCGACGCCCTTACGGCAGTCTGGGGTCGTCTGTCGGCCTTTCTGGATGTGCATGCCGAGGCCGAGGAGCGGTTCTTCTATCCGCAGCTGATGAAGATCGGCGAAGGGGCCAATGACGCCGAGGACGGCACCGTCGCGGGCGAGACCGAGGACGCCATCGCGGACCACAACAAGCTGCGCGATGCGGTGAAGGCGGTCGAGGGCCACAAGGTCGGCTCGCCGGGCTGGTTCGAGGCCGTGGGACAAGCGAATGTCGTCAACTCCAAGCATATGGGCGAGGAAGAGCGTCAGGGCCTGACCGATTTCCGCCTGAACGCCAATCTGGAGATGCGGCACAACCTGGCCGTCAAATTCGCTGCCTTCGAGGCCGAGCACATCACCGGAATCAAGCCGGTGAACAAGGACCCGGACGCCTATGTCGAGAGGCATGGCTAGGCCGATCTGCAGGAACCGCCTCGTCGTCACCGCCGTTGGCTCCGGATGAACTGGAACGACCTGCCCGCCTTCACCCTGCCCCTGCTCGCCGCCGTATTGGCCGGCGGATTGATCGGGTTCGAGCGGGAATGGCGGGGCCGGGCGGCGGGCTTTCGCACCCACATTCTGGTCTGCCTGGGTTCGGCCCTGCTGATGGAGGCGGCGGTCATGCAGGGGATGTGGCGGTTCGCGCCCCTTCCTGGAACGGACATCGTCAGCGATCCGACCCGGATGGCGCACGGCGTCCTGACGGGCATCGGCTTCCTGTGCGCGGGCGTGATCTTTCGCAGCGGCTTCTCGATCCACGGCCTGACCACAGCGGCGTCACTGTGGGTCACGGCGGCGATCGGTCTGCTGTTAGGAGCGGGGCTGTATCAGCTCGGCATCGTGGGCACCTTGCTGACGGCGGTCATCCTGATCGGGCTGCGGCTGGTCAGCGGACGGCTGCCACAGACGGCAGTGGTCGATGCCCACGTCGCCTGGAAACGCGAGACGCCGCAGGTCGAGGCGGCGGTCAATCAGGCCTTGGGAAATCTCAACCGCGTGGCCCGCTCGGACCACCATGAACTTCTGGACAATGGCCAGACCGTGCGCTGGGGCTTTCGCCTGACCAAGGCGACACCCGAAGCCATCCATGCCTTCGCCGAGCGGCTGAGAGCCATCGACGGGGTCACTGGCTACGATCTGGATCCCCGCGACGACTAGAGTTCACAGTGTCTGCACCTCGGTCATTGTTCGCTAACCGTCTTTGCGGCATGACTGGAACGAATGACGAACGCGCTGATTCAGAATGGAACGCGAATCCTGGGCCTGGACCCCGGCCTGCGCCGCACCGGCTGGGGCGTTGTGGTGGCCGAGGGGTCGCGGCTGCGCTGGATCGCGCATGGCGTCGTGGCCCCGCCCGAAACCGCGCCGTTCAGCGAGCGGCTGCTGTTCCTGCTGGAGGCCGTGTCCGAAATCTGCGCCGCCCATGCCTGCGATGAAGCGGCGATCGAGGAGGTGTTCGTCAATATGAACCCGGCCTCGACCCTGAAACTGGGTCATGCCCGCGCCGCCGTCATGCTGGCCCCCGCACGGTGCGGCCTGTCGGTCGCGGAATATTCGCCCAATCTGATCAAGAAGGCCGTGGTCGGTGCAGGCCATGCCGACAAGAGCCAGATCGCTTTCATGATCAAACGCCTGCTGCCTGCCGCCGGTGACGTGAAGGCCGACGCCGCCGACGCCCTGGCCGTCGCCATCACCCATGCTCAGCTGCGTAAGCGGGCCTTGCTGGCGGTGGTGTCATGATCGGGCGTCTGCGCGGAATGCTGGCCGAGGTGGAGCAGGATCACTGCCTGATCGACTGCGCCGGGGTCGGCTATGTCGTCGCGTGCGGCGCGCGCACCCTCCAGCGCCTGCCTGCCCCAGGTGATGAGGCCACCCTGCACATCGAGCACGTCTGGAACGCCGAGAGCGGCCCGCGCCTGTACGGCTTCCTGACCCGCGACGAACGCCGCGCCTTCACCACCCTGACCGGCATTCAGGGGGTAGGGCCCAAGGCGGCGCTGTCGGTGTTGGATGTCCTGCCGCCCGGCGAATTGGCCGGAGCCGTCGCGCGTGAGGACAAGGCGGCGGTCGCTCGCGCCAATGGCGTCGGTCCCAAACTGGCCCTGCGGATCGTCACCGAGCTGAAGGGCAAGGCGCTGGGCGAGGTCAGCTTCACGCCGAGCGCGCCGGGCATGCATGCCGAGGTCGCGCCGCCAGTGCCGAGCGTCACGGGAGAGGCGGTCTCCGCGTTGCTGGGTCTGGGCGTGGCCGAGATCAACGCCCGCCGTGCCGTCGATCAGGCCCTGATCCGGCTGGGTGAAGACGCCGAACTGTCCGCTGTCATCCGGGCCGCCTTGCAGGAGCTGGGACGATGAGACGTTGGCGGATAGTGGGTGCGGTGGCGTTTGGAACGCTAGGCCTGTCTGCTTGTGAAACCGTGAGCGGTGTTCTGAACAACGAGACCGGTTCTGCGACCGAATTTATCTTGGTCGATCGCAGCGGCCAAACACTGCGCGGCATTCTGGCGGAAGGACAAGGCTTGGTCCTTCGCCAACCACTCGATGAGATCGACTATATCGAATATGGTCGTGGTTGCCGTCTCTCGGGAGCACACCTTCAGGCTGGCCCCAAACCCTCATGGAACGAGGCGCGGTCGATCGCTCTGACTGTTTGTGGTGTCGCTACACCATGACCGACGACCGCATCATCTCGCCGGAACCCGCTCCCGGCGAAGCCTATGACCGCGCCTTGCGGCCCCAGACCCTGTCCGAATTCGTCGGTCAGGAGCAGGCCAAGGGCAATCTTAAGGTCTTCATCGACGCCGCGCGGGGCCGGGCCGAGGCGCTGGACCACGTCCTGCTGTTCGGTCCGCCCGGCCTGGGCAAGACCACCCTGGCGCAGATTGTGGCGCGCGAACTGGGCGTCGGATTTCGCGCGACCTCCGGCCCCATCCTGGCCAAGGCGGGCGATCTGGCGGCGATCCTGACCAATCTGGAACCGCGCGACGTCCTGTTCATCGACGAGATCCACCGCCTGGCCCCGACGGTGGAGGAAATCCTCTATCCCGCCATGGAGGACCATGTGCTGGACCTGATCATCGGCGAGGGGCCGTCGGCCCGCTCGGTACGGATCGACCTGGCCCCCTTCACCCTGGTGGGGGCCACGACGCGGGCTGGTTTGCTGGCCACGCCACTGCGCGACCGCTTCGGCATCCCCCTGCGGCTGGAATTCTATACGCCCGACGAGCTGGTCCGGGTCATCACCGGCGCAGCGCGCAAGATGGGAGCCCCCATCGACGAGGAAGGCGCACGCGAAATCGCGTCGCGTGCCCGTGGCACCCCGCGCGTGGCCGGACGGCTGCTGCGCCGCGTCCGCGACTTCGCCACCGCAGAGGGGGCGGCGGTCATCTCCAAGCTGGTCGCCGCCCGCGCCCTGTCACGGCTCGAGATCGACGAAGTCGGGCTGGACGCCAACGACCGCCGCTTCCTCAAGGCCCTGATCGAGAACTATGGCGGCGGCCCCGTCGGCATGGACACCCTGGCCGCCGCCATCGCAGAAGCCCGCGACGCCGTGGAGGATGTGATCGAGCCCTATCTGCTCCAGCAAGGCTTCATCCAGCGCACCCCGCGCGGCCGCATGGCCTGCGCCAAGGCCTATGCCCATCTGGGCCTGACCGAACCGCCGGCACCACCTAAGGCGCTCGATCTGTTTGGCGGCAAGTAGGCCAAGAGACCGCTTCACCTTCGGGCCGAACCCCGGCATGCTTGGCCGCATGGTGCGTCGGGTCATCAGAACGGATCGGCTGATCGTGGTGCTGGGCGTCGCGGTTCTGGTGCTGGGCGGACTGGCCGCCTGGATCTTCGTGCAGAACGGAGCCCTGACGCCTCAGGAACCCGATCGTCAGGCGAGGGCCCTGAGCCAGCTGCGCGAACATCTAGGGCGCACCGCCGAGCTGCGCTACACCGAACAGGGGGCCGGACTGGCCCTGTGCGGCTATGCCGGACGACGCGGCGAGCCCGAGGTGGTGGCCTTTGTCTCCCGGCCCCAGCGCATCCTGCTGGACAATGACCCCCTGCCCAAGGAATTCGCAGCCATGGTCCGCGCCGACTGCCCCGGCTTCATGGGCCGCCGGCCGACGCAGGCCGTGCCATGACTGACACTCCCACCGCTGGCCGCTTCGAGGGCCGCGAGCATCGCCTGCCGGTCCGCGTCTATTACGAAGACACCGACTTCACCGGCCTGGTCTACCACGCCAACTATGTGCGCTATTTCGAGCGGGGGCGGTCCGACGCCCTGCGGATGATGGGCATCGGCCATGCGGAACTGCTGGACGGCGACCGCCCCTTGGCCTTCGTCGTGTCGAAGATGGGTTTGACGTTCCTCAAGCCCGCCCGCATCGACGACGCCCTGATCGTGCGCACCCATTATGACGCGGTGAAGGGCCCCCGCCTGCTGATCAACCAGACCGTCACGCGCGGCGACGAGGTCCTGTGCCGCGCCGAGGTCGAGGTCGTCTGCATCCACATGGACGGCCGCCCGCGCCGCCCGACGCAAGCCCTGAAAGATAAGGTCGGCCCCTGGCTGGCAACGCCCCACACCCTGACCGAACCGGAGACCTGACATGGCCCAGACCACCACGACTATGACCGAACGCCAGGGCTGGACCATACTGATCACCATCGGCCTGCTGCTCGTGCTGCTGTTCGGCGGCGGCCTGGTCGGCTGTCCCTATTACAAGGTCTGGGAGCGCAAGATGGCCGGTCAGGCCGAGCTTCAGTACCAGCAGGGGGCACGCCAGGCCCTGATCGCCCAGGCCGCCGCCGAGGACGAGGCGGCCATCAAGCGGGCGGAGGCGGCGACCCGCCGGGTGCGCGGCTGGGCCGACGCGGCCAAGCGCGGCTGTCAGGATCTGGGCCGCGCCAATGACGTGGCCTGCGAGGACCAGTTGCTGCGCGACGCCGCCACCTATTCCATCGCCAAGGAAGGCCATGAGGGCGTGATCATCAGCGTGGGTGCGCCCGTGTCGGTGGCGGTGCAACCGAATGCGCCGTCCGCTTCGCGCGCCGAATGATCGGCCGCTCACGCAACCGTCAGACGCCGACTGAGTGACGCCGGGGCCACACCCGGCTAGACCCGCGCCACACCGCCACACAACCGCCACCTCCATCCGGTGCACAGGGATGGAGCCACATGCCCGAATCGCGACCGAGGACGCCTGAATGACCATCGCCGCCCACGCCACGTCCATGCTGAACCCGATCGAGATGTTCATGGCCGCCGATCTGGTAGTGAAGGCCGTCATGATCGGTCTGGTCGTGGCCTCGCTGTGGTCCTGGGCGGTCATCATCGACAAGGCGATCAAGTTCAGCGGCCTGAACAGCCGCGCCAGGGCCTTCGAGGCCGAGGTCGGGTCGGGCCGGTCGCTGGAGGATATCGCGGCCCAGGCGGGCACCAATCCCGAACACCCCCTGCCCCGCATGCTGGTCATCGCCCTGGCCGACTGGCGCGAGACGCGGACGCGTGGTCCGCTGAACGAGCATCAGGGCAATCTGCTGGTCTCGCGTATCGACCGAGCGCTGGACAGCCTGATCGCGCGGGAAAGCCAGCGGGTCGAGAATGGTCTGGGCGTCCTGTCGGTCGTGGCGACGTCCTCGCCGTTCGTGGGCCTGTTCGGCACAGTCTGGGGCATCATGAATGCGTTTGGGGCCATCGCCGCCTCGGGCAACACCAACCTGGCCACAGTCGCCCCCGCGATCTCGGAGGCCCTGTTCGCCACGGCCCTGGGCCTGGCCGCGGCCATCCCGGCCTATATCGCCTACAACAAGTTCTCGATCGACGCAGGCAAGTTCACCGGCCGTCTGGAGAGCTTTGCCGACGATCTTCAGGCCGCCGTCGCGCGTCGCCTGAGCGGCCCGGCACCGAGCACGCCATCCGGCCGTCCTTACGACGACACTGCCCGCCGGGAGTATTGAGCCATGGCCATGGGTGGAGCCACCGGGGGTGGGGGTCGCGGACGCGGTCGTCGCCGTGCCCGCAAACAGCCGCTGAGCGAGATCAACGTCACGCCCCTGGTGGACGTCATGCTGGTGCTGCTGATCATCTTCATGGTCTCGGCCCCGCTGCTGACCGTCGGCGTGCCGCTGGAACTGCCCAAGACCGAGGCCGGGGCCGTCGATGCCAGCGATGAGCCCGTGACCGTGTCGATCACCGAGAATGGCGAAATCTTCGTGGGCGAAGGTGGCGTCTCGTGGGACGAACTGGTCCTGCGCGTGGCCCAGGAAGGGGGCGAGGGTGCCCGCGAACGCCCCGTCTTCGTCCGTGCCGACGGTCGTGCGCCCTATCAGGCCGTGGCCCGCGTCATGGCCCGGCTGTCGTCCGAAGGCTTCACCAAACTGAACCTGATCACCGACACCGCCGCCTCCGCTGAGGAGGGCTGACGCGCGATGCAACGGCCCGCGCCTGCCCTGATCGCCTCGGTCCTGCTGCATGCGGGCGTGATCGGCATCGCCGTCCTGGCCAGCAGCCTGGGCTGGGTGAAGGCCCCTCTGCCGACCGTCACCGCCGTGCCGGTGTCGATCGTCTCAGACGTGGTGATCGAGGCCGGGCCCGCCGACAATCCCAGCGAGGAAGTGGTCACCGAAGACGCCACCACCGCCCCCGTCGAGGTGCCGCCGGAGCCCGCGCCGGTCGAACCGACCCCGCCCGCCCCGCGCCCGACGCCCGCACCGACCCGACCCGCGCCCACGCCGCGTCCACAACCCACACCGCCGCGCGCCCAGCCGACGCCGCGTCCTCCGGCCCAGCGCCCGGCGACCCCACCCCGCAACCAGCCCGCGCTCGATCTCGACGCCCTGTCCGGCCCGCCCCGCACAGCCACCGCGCCCGGCAATCGACCACGCACCGGTCAGCAGGGTAGAGGAACCGCGCCGCAGGCGGTCGGCCGAGCCTCGCTTCAGGCCCTGGCGGCTCAGATTTACAACAACTGGGACCTGCCCTGCTCGCTCCCGGGTGGGCGCGACGCAACCATCCGCGTGTTGGTCACTCTCGACGAGAACGGGCGCATCGTAGGACCGGTCCGCGCCACCCACCCCAACCGTGCCATTGCCGACGGGGTCGAGCGCGCCATCCGCGCCACTGCCCCCTTCCGCATGCCCGACGGCTATGAGCAGCAGCAACTGCCCTTCTCTTTTCAGACCGCCAGCCTTTGTTGATGCGTGATGCGTGATGCGTTATCATGAGGCCATGCGCACGACCCTCTCCATCGATGACGACGTCCTCGACCATGCCCGCGCACGGGCCGAGCACGAGAACCGACCCCTGGGCAGCGTGGTGTCGGACTTGATGCGGCGCGGCCTGAAAGAGGCGGAGGCCCGCCCTACTCATCGCAATGGCTTTCGGCTTCTGCCCTACCGCGACGGTCCGCCCGTAACGCTGGAGATGATCAACAAGCTCCGAGACGACGAAGAGTGACTTATCTGCTCGACGTCAACGCCCTGCTGGCCATTCTCGACCCCGGCCATGTCGCGCATAATACGGCTCAATCCTGGTTCCAGACGACGCAGCCCGACTGGGCGACGTGCCCGATCACCCAGAACGGAGCCTTGCGCATTCTCAGCGGATCAACCTACCGGTCTACAGGGGGCGCACCACGCTTCACCCCCGCCGAAGTGGTCGCCTCGCTGTCGCATATGGTGACGGTTCGAGGTCACGTCTTCTGGGCCGACGATCTCAGCCTGCTCGATTCCGATCTGGTGGATGCCTCCGCCATCACGTCCAGCCAGCAGGTCACCGACACCTATCTGCTGGCTCTCGCTGTCAGCAAGAACGCGAAACTGGCAACCTTCGATCGCAGACTTTCGCCGCGCGCCGTCAGAAATGGGGCACAGGCGCTGGTGCAACTGGGGGCCTGACGTGGTGATTGACCGAATGTCGCCTCAATGCACCCCAAGGTGCTTCCACAAGACTTGCCGGTTCACGCCGGCTATCAGACCCGGAGCTACGACATGATCCTGAAACACCTGATCTTCGGTACGGCTGCGGCAGCCTTGGTCATTGGTTCGGCGGCTGTGGCGCAGTCCCCGCAAACCCCGCCCCAGCAAGAAGACATCGTCGTTGACCAAGGCGTGCTGCGCCCGCTCCAGATCGCCGTGGTCAATTTCAACGGCCCGAACGGCTCGGATGTCGGCGGCGTGATCCGCGATGACCTGCGCCGCACCGGCTATTTCCAGCCTCTGGACCCGAACAGCTTTGTCGAGACCGGACTGACCCTGGCCAATGCGCCGAACTTCCCGCAGTGGACCTCCATCGGGGCCCAGGCCGTGCTGTACGGTGCGGTGACGCCGCGTCCCGACGGCCGCAACGACTTCGGCTTCCGCCTGTACGACCCCTATCGTCAGTGCCAGTTGGTCTCCTACCAGTTCACCGCCACGCCCGAGCAGTGGCGCCGGATCGGGCACAAGATCGCCGACCTGATCTATCAGCGCATGACCGGGGAGACCGGCCTGTTCGACAGCCGCGTGCTGTTCGTCTCAGAGAGCGGCACCCAGCTCAACCGCCTGTCGCGCCTGACCATCTCCGACCAGGACGGCTTCAATCCGCAGTATTTGACCCAGGGCGACGAGATCATCATGTCGCCGCGCTTCTCGCTGCGTGATCCGAACGAGATCACCTATGTGGCGCTGGGCAAGGATTACAGCCGGATCTATCTGTACAATCTGACCACGGGCCGCCGCGAAAGCCTGGGCGAGTTCGACGGCCAGGTGCTGGCACCGCGCTTCTCCAACGACGGGTCGAAGATGGCGTTCTCGATCATCCGGGGCGGCAATACCGATATCTACGTCATGGATCTCTCCAGCCGTCAGGTCCGCCGTCTGACCAGCGACCCGGGCATCGACACCTCGCCGACCTTCAACCCCGACGGCAGCCAGATCGCCTTCACCTCCGACCGGTCGGGCAGTGCACGCATCTATGTCATGCGGTCCGACGGCTCGGGCCAGCGGGCCATCGCCCGCGGCGGCGGGCTCTACACCGCCCCGAACTGGAGCCCGCGCGGCGACCTGATCGCCTTCACCAAACAGGGCGGCGGGCGCTTCTCGACCGGCGTCATGAACGCGGACGGTTCGGGCGAGCGCATCCTGTCATCCAGCTATTTCGAGGAAGGGCCCTCCTGGGCCCCCAACGGTCGCTACATCATGTTCGCGCGCCAGAGCCCGGGTGGCGACACCCGACTGTGGACCGTGGACCTGTCGGGCCGTGTGATCTCGCAGTCCGGCTATACTGGTCGCGGCAGCAGCCCGGCCTGGTCACCCCTGCTGGACGAGCAACCCACCAATCTGGGCGGTCGCGGCGCGGATGCCTGCCCGGCCTGACCCCTTCAAATCAGGAACCGGCGGGAGCCTAATCGTTCAAACCCGCGTTACCCCGGTTCCCCATGACACGAACCGGCCCTATTCGGTTCATACAGCCAAGCTGAGCCCTCGGCCCCGAAGACTTAGGAGACGTCCCATGATGAAGACCTCGAACCTGATGCGTATCGCCGCTGTCGGCGTCGCCGTGACCGCCATCGCCGCCTGCACCCCGCGCCGCCCCGCCGATACGGGTGCCGGCAACGAAGTCCCGCCCGCCAACAACCCTGTCTATCCCGGTGCCGGCACCGGCAATGTCGATGGCGGCAACATTGGTGCGCCCGCTGCCGGTTCGGAACAGGACTTCGTCGTCAACGTCGGCGACCGCATTTATTTCGATCTGGACAGCTACGACGTCCGCTCCGACGCAATGCCGCGCCTGGACGCCCAGGCGGCCTGGCTGCAGCGCTATCCGCAGGTGACGGTCCGCATCGAGGGCAATGCCGACGAACGCGGCACCGCCGAATACAATCTGGCCCTGGGCGCTCGCCGCGCAGAATCGATCCGCACCTATCTGGTCCAGCGCGGCATCCCCGCCGGACGCATCGATACGATCAGCTTCGGCAAGGAACGCCCGATCGCGGCGGGCTCGACCGAGGACAGCTTTGCGCGCAACCGCAATGGCCATACGGCCATCGTCAACGGTGCGATGCGCTGATCTGACGGCGACCGTCTGAACAAGGAAAAGGCATCGGCCCCGGCCGGTGCCTTTTTTGTTGCACCTGTGTATTCCGCCCGATCAAGCGAAGCCTTAAGGTCGGCGACGTCGGCTTGGGGGAGTGGCGCGTGGATATCGAAGCAGCAGGCGGCGCGGTTACGGGCGGGTTGATCGCCAAGGCCGTCGAAAGGCCGACGGGCGAGGCCGGTGATGAAACCCGCCTGTGCTCGGATTGCGGCGAACCGGTCAGCGGAAAATTCTGCGCCAACTGCGGCCAGCCGACCCATGTGCACCGCACCCTGCTGCATCTGGTCGAAGAGGTGCTTCACGGCGTCATGCATTTCGACGCCCGCGTATGGCGGACACTGCCCCTGCTGGCGTTCAACCCCGGGCGGCTGACGCGCGAATGGATCCAGGGCAAACGGACCCGCTACATCTCGCCCCTGGCCATGTTCCTGTTCACCGTTTTCGTGATGTTCTTCATCATGAGTTTCGGCGGTGGCTCCGTCGTCAACGTCAACCAGCGCCCGCTTGACGAACAGATCATCGAGGCGCGGCAGGCCGTGACCGAAACCCAAGCCCTGATCGCATCCGCCGAACGGCAGGCTGCGGCGGGGGTACCGGGCAGTTCGGTCAGTCTCGACGCCTATCGTGGCGGGCTTGTCGGCGTCGAATCGCGGCTACAACGCCTGGAAGCCGCCAAGGCGGGCGGCCCGCGTCCGGATGGGCTTCAGGCCGGAAGCTGGCAGGCGGAGATCGCGGACGCCGTCAACGACGACCGGGTCAGCGTCGGGGTGGGCGACAAGAAGATGCAGACCAAGATCCTCCAGAAACTCTCGAACCCGGACTTCGCCCTCTACAAGGTGCAGCAGACGCTCTACAAATTCGCCTTCCTGCTGGTGCCCCTGTCCATTCCCTTCGTCTGGCTGCTCTTCCTGTGGAAACGCGGCTTCACCTGGTACGACCACGGCGTCTTCGTCCTGTACTCCCTGACCTTCATGGCCCTGCTGGGGCTGGGCACGATGGCGGCAGGGGCCATTGGTGGTACTGCCGGGGGGTGGCGCGCTGCGGTTGGCGGGACGCTCGGTGTGATTTTCATGTTGTGGGTGCCCGTTCACATGTTTGCGCAGTTGAAGGGCACCTATGGGCTGCGTATCTTCTCGGCCCTGTGGCGGACGTTCGCCCTGCTGATCTTCTGCACCGTGGTGCTGACCCTGTTCATCCTGGCGATCGTTCTGTTAGGGCTTGGGGCCTGACGCTGGCCTTGCAGACGCCGCAAATCGATGGGACGACAGGGGCATGAAGAGAACTGCTTTCCTCCGTCCTCGCAACGTCGTCCTGACCGTGCTCGGCCTGGTTCTGATCGCCGGGACGACAACCGTTGTGGCTCAGACCGCGCCTCTGCCTGCCGTGCAGTGGGACAATCGCCGTCTGGAGCAGCTGGATCGCAATGTCCGTCGTCTGGAGCGCGCGGTGACCCAGCGCAACGCCGCCGGTCAGCCGGTGCTGGTCGAGCCGGATCCCGAGCTCGTCGCCCTGCAAGGTCAGGTCGGAATCATGGATCGCCGTCTGCGCGACCTCGAGGCGACCGTCCAGCGCGTCAACGGTGATCTGGAGCGCCTCAGCTTCCAGCTTGACGAGAGCCAGCGCGACAACGCCGCCATCGGCACCCGCCTGCGGGATGCCGAGGGTCGCCTGCGCACCATGGAGACCGCAGCCCAGGCCGCCGCCGCCGAGCGTCAGGCCCAGGCCGAACAGGCCGCCGCCTCCCCCACCGGCAGCGCCGCCAGCGACCTGGCCGCCGCCCGCACCCTGGTCACCGTAAATCGTCAGGGCGGGCTTGAGGCGCTGGAGCGCGTCATTGCCAACTGGCCCAATACCGCCGAAGGCCGCGAGGCCGAATGGCGCATCGGCGACGCCGTCCGCGCGGCGGGCGATCAGGGTGCTGCCGTCTCGGCCTATGCCCGCGCCCTGCGCGGCTGGCCGACAGACGCCTGGGCCGGAGAGGTCACACTGAAGCTGGCCCGCGGGCTGGTGGCGACCCAGCGTCCGGCGGAAGCCTGTGCGGCCTTGGGTGAGTTCACCCGCCGCTATAACGCCCGCGCCTCGCAGGACCTGCGCAGTGTCGCCGCCCGCGTTCGGACCGACGCGGACTGCGCCTGACCTCGCCAAACGATAGGACCGTCGCCTTCAGCGGCGTTCTCGATCGCCTGAGCGCCAGACTCAATAGGCAAATCGACCGGCCCATAGCGCTCGGCCTGTCCGGCGGTAGCGACTCGCTCGCCCTGCTGAAGCTGGCGACCGACTGGGGCCGTCAGAATGGTCGCCGCATCCTGGCCCTGACCATCGACCACGGCTTGAACCCTGACAGCCCTCGCTGGACCGCCTTCGCCCGTGACGCCGCCCTGGCCGAGGGTGCCGACTGGCAAAGTCTGACTTGGCACGGCCCCAAGCCCACCACTGGCCTGCCCGCCGCCGCCCGCCGCGCGCGCCATGCCCTGCTGGCCAATGCAGCCCGCTCGGCTGGAGCTCGCGTCATCCTTCTGGGTCACACCGCAGACGATGTGGCCGAGGGCGACTGGATGCGAGCTGAAGGTTCGACCCTGGGCCGGGTGCGGGAATGGTCGCCCTCCCCCGTCTGGCCGGAGGGACGCGGGCTGATGCTGTTGCGGCCGATGCTGGAGGTGCGGCGCCAGGCCCTGCGGGATGGGCTGGCGGCGCAGGGCGCGGGCTGGATCGATGATCCAGGTAACGAGGATGTCAGATTTGCCAGGAGTCGTGCACGTAAACGCCTTCTCCCGGTGGGTGGAGGAGGCTCGCATGCCGAGCCGACGACGGGTGGCCCGCGAAGCGGGACGGATGAGGGTCGGCTGTATCCGTCGGCGCAAGCCGTCGCTTCATTCAGTGACGCGGCTTTGCCGACGGTCGATGTTCGCCCCTCACCCTTTCGCCTTGCCGATCGCTACGCTCCCGGCGGCTCAAGCCCTCTCCCACCGGGAGAGGGTCTCCTGTTCCTGGACCGTACCATCTCTACGCCAACCCTTGCCGCCGCCCTCGTCAGCGCCGGGGGGTCCGAATGCATGCCCCGTGGCGACCGCCTCGCCGCCCTCGCCACCAGACTGGCGACCGGCGACACCTTCACCGCCACCCTTTGCGGCGCGCGCATCGACGCCGCCCCCGACCACATCCTCATCCACCGCGAGGCCGGTGAGTTCACGCGCCGCCCGCCGCCGGACATCGCCCTGATCCCCGGCATCGAAGCAGTCTGGGACGGACGCTGGGCCATCACGGTCTCCGAGCCGGGCTGGACCGTCACCGCCGCCGCCGGTCGGATGGCGACCCTGTCCACGGCCGATCGTGCCGTCCTGAACGCCCTGCCTGCCGCCGCACGCCCAACCCGACCTGTACTGATCCGGAACGGTTCGGATGCCCCGGTTCTTGCAGGCGTCGTCAGTCAGGCGCGCTCCCTGGTCGAACAGAGACTGGCGCTGGCACTGGACGCAGTGACGCATGAGCGCCATCTGTCCTGAGCAAGACATGGCGCTAGGGCTAGGAAACACCTATTTCGAGTGCTGACATCACAGGCTGACGGGGCGACTTCGCGTCCCGAGGGATCGAGACGAGAATGAATCTGCGCAATTTCGCCATCTGGGGCGTGATCATCCTGGGCGCGCTGACGCTGTTCATGGCCTTCGGCGGCGGGGGCAACACCCCCATGCCGGGCCAGAAGGCCGCGCCGCGTCCCGACCCCATCACCTATACCCAGCTGGTCAACTTCCGGAACGGCAACCAGATCGCCGGGATCGAGGTCAAGGGCGAGACCCTGACCGGCACGCTGAAGGACGGCAAGACCTTCACCACGACCACCACCCTGCCCAACGGTGACCTGATCGAGAGCATCCAGGCGACGGGCGCCCAGGTCGATATCAAATCGACCCGCACCTCCATCTGGCTGAACGTCCTGATCGGGGCCCTGCCGATCCTGCTGATCATCGGCTTCTACTTCCTGATCATGCGTCAGATGCAGGGCGGCGCACGCGGAGCCATGGGCTTCGGCAAGTCCAAGGCCAAGCTGTTGACCGAGCACAAGGGTCGCAAGACCTTCGAGGACGTCGCCGGCGTGGACGAAGCCAAGGAAGAACTGTCCGAGGTCGTCGACTTCCTGAAGGACCCCGGCAAGTTCCAGCGTCTGGGCGGCAAGATTCCCAAGGGTGCCCTGCTGGTCGGCCCTCCCGGTACCGGCAAGACGCTGCTGGCTCGCGCCGTGGCCGGTGAGGCCGGCGTGCCCTTCTTCTCCATCTCCGGCTCGGACTTCGTCGAGATGTTCGTCGGCGTCGGCGCCAGCCGCGTGCGCGACATGTTCGAACAGGCCAAGAAGAACGCCCCCTGCATCATCTTCATCGACGAGATCGACGCCGTCGGTCGTCACCGGGGCGCTGGCCTGGGCGGCGGCAATGACGAGCGCGAGCAGACGCTGAACCAGTTGCTGGTCGAGATGGACGGCTTCGAGGCCAACGAGGGCATTATCCTGATCGCCGCCACCAACCGTCCCGATGTGCTGGACCCGGCCCTGCTGCGTCCCGGCCGCTTCGACCGTCAGGTCGTGGTGCCCAACCCCGACGTCAACGGCCGCGAAAAGATCATCCGCGTCCACATGAAGGACGTGCCCCTGGCGGCCGACGTCAACGTCAAGACGATCGCACGCGGCACCCCGGGCTTCTCCGGTGCCGACCTGGCCAACCTTGTGAACGAGGCGGCTCTGATGGCAGCGCGCAAGGATCGCCGCATGGTCACCCACCGCGACTTCGAAGACGCCAAGGACAAGGTCATGATGGGGGCCGAGCGCCGCTCCATGGCCATGAACGAGGAAGAAAAGCGGCTGACCGCCTATCACGAAGGCGGCCACGCCATCGTCGCCATGAACGTCAAGATGGCCGACCCCGTGCACAAGGCGACCATCGTCCCGCGCGGCCAGGCCCTGGGCATGGTTATGCAGCTGCCGGAGGGCGACCGATACTCCATGAAGTACCGCCAGATGGTCGATCGCATCGCCATCATGGCGGGTGGCCGCGTCGCCGAAGAGCTGATCTTCGGCAAGGACAACATCACCTCGGGTGCCTCCTCCGACATCCAGCAGGCCACGAAACTGGCCCGCCGCATGGTCACCCAGTGGGGCTTCTCCGATGTGCTGGGCACCGTGGCCTATGGCGAGAACGAGCAGGAGGTCTTCCTGGGCCACTCGGTCGCGCGCAGCCAGAACGTCTCGGAAGAAACCGCGCGCATCATCGATGCCGAGGTCAAGAAGCTGGTCACCTCCGGCTGGAACGAGGCCCGCAAGATCCTCAAGACCAAGGCCGCCGATCTTGAGACCCTCGCCCAGGCCCTGCTGGAGTACGAAACCCTGTCAGGTCAGGAGATCAAGGACCTGATCGAAAAGGGTCAGGCCCCCAACCGCGATGAATCGAACTTCCCCAATGCCGGGCCGTCGGTCTCCGTACCGATCACCCCGGTGTCGGACGGCGTCACCGTCGAGGTCGAACAGCCGACCGTCCACTAGTGACAAGCGATATCGAGACGATCAGGCCCCCGGAGCAATCCGGGGGCCTTTTTCTTCGGTCGGGCACCGTCACAGGCGAGAGTCGTCGGACACCATCAACATGTTTGCATTATAAACATGTCTACGATAAACGGCATTCTTCAATCGAGGGGAAACGCACCCATGCCGTCCACCACACCACACTCCGAACGCCTCCATGGGCTCGACGCACTGCGCGGCATCGCCCTGATCTTCGGCGTCGTCCTGCACGCCAGCCTGTCCTATCTGCCGACGCCGATCTGGCTGTTCCCGGACGACCAGACCTCGACCGGTGCCAGCGTGCTGTTCTTCGCCATCCATCTGTTCCGGATGACGACCTTCTTCCTGATTGCAGGCCTGTTCGCTCATCTGCTGCTGGGACGTCGGGGCGTCTGGGGTTTCGTCAAGGATCGTGCCGGCCGCATCGCCAATCCGATGTTCGGCATGTGGTGGGTCGTCTTTCCGGCGGTCATCGCCGTCATCGTCTGGAAGGCGGCCATAGACAACGGCGGCTCAATCCCGACCGATGGTCCGCCACCCCCGCCCCTGACGCTGGAGACCTTCCCCCTACTGCACCTGTGGTTTCTCTGGGTGCTGCTGCTCTTCTATGCGGTCTTCCTCGTCGTCCGCCTGATCGGCCAGCGTGTCGACCGCAACGGCACCCTCGCCAAGGGTCTGGACCGCCTGACCAACATCCTGATCGGCCCATGGACGCCCGCCGTCCTGGCCATCCCCCTGGCCCTGACCCTATGGCTGACGCCGGACTGGATCGCCTTCTTCGGCATACCGACGCCGGACAAGGGGTTCGTGCCCAATCCCGCCGCCGTCGTCGCCTTCGGCCTCAGCTTCACGCTCGGCATCCTGCTGGACCGCCGCCGCGATCTGCTGCCCCGGATCGAGCGGCTGTGGCCCCTGTTCACCCTCGTGGCCATCGGCACGGGCACCGGAGCCCTGATGATTTCCGGCGGGCCTATCCCGTCGCTGGTGCCGGTGACCGATCCGTCACTCAAGGCCTTCGCGGCGGCCGTCTATGCCTTCGCCGTCTTCACCGCGACCTTCGCCGCCATCAGTCTGTCGCTACAGTTCATGAGTGGCTACAGCGCTGTGCGCCGCTATCTGGCCGACGCCTCCTACTGGATCTATCTGATCCATCTGCCGCTGGTCATGGCCGGACAGGTTCTGATGCTGGACGTCGCCCTGCCTTGGTGGGGCAAGATGGGGGGCATCGTCCTCGGCGTCCTGACCGTATCTCTGATCAGCTATGAACTGCTAGTGCGCCACACCTTCGTGGGTAAGGCGCTGAACGGCCGGCGCGTCCCGTGGCGCAAGCCGCCGCTTCCCCACCCTGTGGCCGCCGAATAGCTTGCCATTACGAACCGGCTCGTTCACCTCAGGGACGAGCCGGTTCCCGGAGAGACCCGCATGCCCACCCCGCCCCGCCTGCATTCCGCCGAAGACGACCTGGCCTTCATGCGCGCCATCGTCGAGGGCGGCGGCAAGCCGCAGCTGACCCTGGCTGTCGCCTATCTGGCAGGCGGGCTTCTGTATGGTCTGCAATGCCTGTTCCACATCGGTCAGGCGACGGGCGTCATCGTCTGGCCCGACCTGGCCAATCTGATCGTCGTCATCGGCATCAGCACGGCCTTCATGATCGTGCTGATCTGGGCCATCCGCAAGGACAAGGCCGACGGCGTCGGCGGCACGCGTGGCCCCCTGGCGACCCGCATCCTGAACGCCGCCTTCAGCAGCGCGGGCATGGCCAATGTGGCCGTCATCATCATCTTCGGCGTCGGCGCGATGCGGGATCAGGACTTCGCCGTCTGGCTCTACTATCCCGCCGTGGTCTTCTGTCTTCAGGGCTCGGCCTGGCTGCTGGTCTATACCCTGAAGCGCAAGCCCTGGATGCTGGCAACTGCCATCGGCGGCTGGGTCACGGCCGTGGCACTGGGCCTTCTGGTCCGTCAGGTCGACTGGTATCTGGGCGTCTGCACCGCCGCCCTGTTCCTGCTGTTCGCCCTGCCCGGCTGGATCATGCTGCGCGACGCGCGTTCGGCCAGGCAGGCCTGACGCATGGGCCTGGCCGACCTCGGACGCATAGACGACGTCATCCACGGCCGCTTGCGGCTGGGGATCATGGTCTATCTGGTCGATGCCGACACGGCCGATTTCACCGAGCTGAAGAATGCTCTGGAGGCGACCCAGGGCAATCTGTCGGTCCATCTGAAGAAGCTGGAAGAGGCCGGCTATGTCGCCATCGCCAAGAGCTTCAAGGACAACAAGCCCCTGACCCGCGTCTCCATTACGGCTGCGGGCCGCAAGGCGTTCGGAGTCTATCTGGACGCCATCGCCGGTCTCATCGGCGGCAAGTCGTGAGCGTCGGTTTACGCCCCCCGTTCCGCCCGCGCGTCATGGGCATCGTCAACGTCACGCCCGACAGCTTTTCCGACGGCGGCCGGCACGACACCGTCCAGGCCGCCATCGCTCACGGCCTGCGCCTGGCCGAACAGGGCGCGGACATTCTCGACATCGGCGGCGAGAGCACCCGGCCCGGTGCGACCCCCGTGGATGTCGACACCGAGATCGCCCGCACCGCCCCCGTCATCGCCGGACTGCGAGACTCCGGATGGTCGGGTGCCATCAGCATCGACACCATGAAGCCCCCGGTCGCCCGTATCGCCGTCGCCGCGGGAGCCAACATCTGGAACGACGTGACGGCGCTGAGCTTCGCGCCCGACAGCGTCACCACCGCCATCGCCCTCGGCTGTGACGTGGTGCTGATGCATATGCAGGGCCAGCCCCTGACCATGCAGGACGCCCCGCAGTACGACGACGTCGTCGCCGAGGTCGCCGACTGGCTGGCCGTGCGGGCCGGAGAGGTCATGGCCGCCGGCCTCACGCCCGACCGCCTCTGGCTGGACCCCGGCATCGGTTTCGGCAAGACCGCCGCGCACAACCTGGCCCTGACGCAGCATCTGCACCGCCTCACCGCCACCGGCCTGCCCATTCTGTATGGGGCCAGCCGCAAGCGCACCATCCAGTCCGTCGACCCCACCGCCACGGACGCCGCCGATCGCCTCGGCGGTTCGCTGGCCCTGGCCCTGGAGGCCGCCCGCAACGGAGCCGCCGTGATACGCGTCCATGATGTGCGCGAGACGGTACAGGCGCTGAAGGTCCAGTCGGCACTGTCGGCGATCTAGGGCAACCGCGTCAGCAGACGCGCGCCTCGCCCCTTGGTGAACCACGCCCAGGTCCAGTTGACATAGACGGTCAGCCGACTGCGGAAATCGATCAGCAGCATCAGATGAACCATCGACCACGCCGCCCAGGCCAGGAAGCCGGTCATCCGCAAGGGCCCCAGCATCGCCACCGCCCGCGATCGACCGATAACCGCCATGGTGCCCCAGTCCTTGTAGCGGAACGGCTCCGGCGCGGGCCGCCCTTCGATCCGCGCCCGGATCAGCCGCGCAAGCCATTGTCCCTGTTGTTTGGCGACCGGTGCCAGCCCCGGAAGAGGCCGCCCATTCTGACCATAGCTAGCCACGTCCCCGATGGCGTACACGCCCACCACGCCCGGCACGGCACAATCCGGACCGACCACGACCGCTCCGTTTCGCGACGCCTCGGCCCCCAGCCACGCGGCCACCGGCCGTGCCTGCACGCCGGCGCTCCACAGGACGACGGCCGCCGACACGACCTCCCCTCCGGCGACCACCCGATGGGCATCGATCGACTCAACCGAAACCCCGGTCCGCACCTCGACCCCCAGCTCGGCCAGTGCCTTCTCCGCATAAGCCGACAACGGCTCGGTGAAGGCCGACAGCACGCGCGGCCCAGCCTCGAACAGGATGACCCGCGCCCGGGTGGGATCGATCCGGCGAAAATCATGCTTCAGGGTCTGACGCGCCATTTCGGCGATCGTCCCGGCGGTCTCAACCCCCGTAGGCCCCGCCCCGACCACGACGAAAGTGGTCAGGCGGCGCACCTCATCCGGGTCCTCGGCACGCTCCGCCTGTTCGAAGGCCCCCAGCAGGCGGCGGCGGATGTCCAGGGCGTCGTCCAGCGACTTCAACACCTGGGCTTCATCCGCCCATTCCGGATGGCCGAAAAAGCTGTAGGCCGCCCCCGTCGCCAGGATCAGGTGGTCGTAAGACACGGGCGGGCCTTCCGACAGGATGACCCGTTGCGCCGCAGTATCGACGCCGCTGACCTCAGCCATCAGCATCGTCGTGTTCTTCTGACCGCGCAGCAGCGTCCGGGTCGCCGTGGCGATATCGGCGGGCGACAGGGCGGCGGTGGCGACCTGATACAGCAGCGGCTGGAACAGATGGTGGTTGGTGCGGTCGATCAGCACCACCTCCGCATCCGCGCTTTTCAGGGCCTTGGCCGCCGCCAGTCCGCCAAAGCCCGCCCCCACGATCACCACTCGCTGCCGCGTCATCGTCGTCTCCGATCCTGTATCGTCTGATACGCGATCCGGCCTGCCGCTGCCCGTCTCATTTGGTTACCGTCTGTCACACTGCCGCACGCTTGCCACACGCCCCCCACTGGGTCATCTCACGTCCATGCCCGCCCACGCCCCACCGCCCCCCGCCGACCTCGGCCGCGTCCTGATCATCGCCGGGTCCGATTCCGGCGGCGGCGCGGGCATTCAGGGGGACATCAAGGCCATCACCATGCTGGGCGGGTTCGCCGCCACCGCCATCACCGCCATCACGGTGCAGAACACCCTGGGCGTCCACGGCGTGCATCCCCTGCCGCTGGACCTGATCGAGGAACAGGCCCGCGCCGTGCTGGACGACATCGGCACCGATGCCGTCAAGACCGGCATGCTGGGCTCCATCGCCGTGATCGAGCGGGTCGCCGCCCTTCTGGACACCACCCAGGCCCCCACCGTCGTCGACCCCGTCATGATCGCCAAGGGCGGCCACCCCCTGCTGGACGCCGACGCCGTCGCCGCCGTCCGTACCCTGATGATACCGCGCGCGGCCCTGCTGACCCCCAATGCGCCCGAGGCCGAGGCCCTGACGGGTCTCACCATCACCGACCTGGACGGCCAGCGGCGGGCCGGGGCCTTCCTGCTGGGCATGGGTGCACAGGCGGTACTGATGAAGGGCGGCCATGTGCCGGGCGAGACCGTGATCGACGTCCTGATCACCCCGACCGGCGAGACCCTGCTGGAGGGGCCGCGCATCGAGACGCGGCACACCCACGGCACCGGCTGCACCCTGGCCAGCGCCTGCGCCGCCGGTCTGGCACGTGGCCTGCCGCTGGAGACCGCCGTCGCGGAGGCCTGGGCCTATGTCTCGGAAGCCATCCGCCGCGCACCGGGCCTGGGCGGCGGTCACGGGCCGCTGGATCACGCCTGGCCCGTGCGCGACCGCTGAGAATGGACGATGTCGAAAGCCGCCTCATCGCCATCGTCCGCGCTCAACCCGAGTTGATGCAGGTCCTGACCACCGTCCGCGCCCTGAACCTGCCCGACTGGCGAGTCTTTTCCGGCGCGGTCTATCAGGCCGTCTGGAACCACCAGACCGGCCGCACCGTCGGCTATGGCATCAAGGACTACGACCTGGGCTATTTCGACCCCGACACCTCATACGATGCCGAGGACGCCGTCATCCGTCGCGTCGCCACCGCCTTCGAGCCGCCTCTTCGCGACCTCGTCGAGGTCCGCAATCAGGCCCGCGTCCACCTGTGGTTCCACGACCGCTTCGGCGAGCCCTATGAGCCGCTGAGCGGCACCGATGAGGCTCTGTCCCGCTTCGTCGCCCCGGCCTTTGCCGTCGGCATCCGGCTGGAGGCCGACAATCGCATCACCGTCGCCGCGCCCTTCGGTCTGGACGACCTGTTCGCCATGACCCTGCGCCCCAACCCCAACCGTCCGCGCGCCAAAGGCTGGGACAAGGCCGTGGCCAGCGCCCGCGCCCGCTGGCCCGAGCTGACCGTCATCGACGACCGTGGCTGAGGTCTATGAGTTCTTCGCCGGCGGCGGCATGGTCCGCGCCGGTCTGGGCCCCGACTGGACCTGCCGGTTCGCCAACGACATCGACGCGAAGAAGGCCGCCGCCTATCGCGCCAACTGGGGAAGCGACGAACTCCACCTGGGCGACGTCGCCGACATCGCGCCCCATCAGCTGCCCGGCCAGGCGGACCTGGCCTGGGCCTCCTTCCCCTGTCAGGACCTGTCGCTGGCGGGCGCAGGGCGAGGCTTGGCAGGCCACCGATCCGGAGCCTTCCACGGCTTCTGGCGCGTGATCGAGGGACTGGCCGCCGACAACCGCGCGCCCGCCATCGTCGCCATAGAGAACGTCTGCGGCACCCTGACGTCGCGCGGCGGGGCCGACTTCGCCGTGCTGATGCGCACCCTGTCGGAGGGCGGCTACCGCCCCGGAGCTCTGGTTATCGACGCCGAGCGGTTCCTGCCCCAGTCCCGGCCCCGGCTGTTTGTCATCGGCGTGCATGACCGCATTCCGGTTGATCCCGCCCTGTGCAGCGACAAGCCAACCAACCCCTTCCACACCCCCGCCGTCATCCGCGCCGTCCACGCCCTGCCGCCCGAGGTCGCTGCCCGCACCCTGTGGTGGTCCCTGCCCAAGCCTCCGCCACGCCCCTTCACCCTGACGGACCTGATCGAACCCGACAGCCCCGCCACCCCCTGGCACACGCCGGACCAGACCGCCCGCCTGCTGTCCCAGATGAGCCCGCTGAACCTCGCCAAGCTGGCCGCCGCCCGCCGCACCGGCACACTCATCTATGGCACCGCCTACCGCCGTACCCGTCAGGAGCAGGGCCATCGCATTCAGCGCGCCGAGGTCCGTTTCGACGGCATCGCCGGCTGCTTGCGCACCCCCGGCGGCGGCTCCAGCCGCCAGATCGTGCTGGAGGTCGCCGGCGACCGTGTCCGCTCGCGCCTGATGTCTCCGCGCGAGACCGCCCGCCTGATGGGCCTGCCGGACAGCTATCGGCTACCAGCCGGTCAGGGTGACGCCCTGCACCTGACGGGCGATGGCGTGGTGGTGCCAGTGGTCCGGCATTTGGCCAAGTATCTTTTCGAGCGGATCCTCTAAGCTCAAGCCAACAATCAAGCGATGGCGACCGATCCGGTTGAGACTTAGCGATGCATCCGCACATATCGAACATGCGGCCCACACCGGCCTGACGTTAACGCAGCCTCCGCTTCTGGCACCATGCTAGCGACCCATTTTGCCAGCCGCTCATAATCCTCTTCAACCGGTGCTGGCGACCAAGGCCATCTCTTGACCTTGAACCATTTCATACCGCGCGGCATCTCGTAGCTTTCCGGCAGCCAACCGATCGGAACATCTTCGTTTCGGAAAGTCTCGCCCTGAAACATCCAAGGCCCCGACGGCATACTCGCCAAGAAAATACGAAAGCCTGCATGACCTTGAGGGTAATAGAAGTCCAACTCCACAACGTCGATCACCTCACCACGTGCACGCCGCAAAGTGCCAAACGGCAGGCCGGACTTCATTTCCTCAATCACAGGCGTGAGGGCGAAACCCAGTTTCTCGAACTCCGGGATAACCCATTGTTTGACGTGGGCACGGAGCCATCGCCTTTGGAGCTTTAAGAGTGCTCTTTCTATCGACATCTACAGCTCCGGCTTTGACCGCAAGACCTAGCTGGTCAATCAACCCCTCCAGCGCCCGTAGAAATTAGCTTCGCGAAAGAGTTCTTTGTAGCTGGATGTTTTTTCTATCCGGCTCCTGAACTGCTGGTCGTTCTCCCAACTTTGCGAAAACCATCGACGTTGGCAAACCATGTCGATGACAATCTGACGCAGATCAGAAAACGGTATGGGAAGCATCGGTTCGAGTTGCCATTGGACGCGATAAGGCGGTCGCTTAGAACCCAAAAGAAACAGCCACCACGCCCAACCCTTGGATTTGCATCCGCGAACACGAAATGTTCGACCTTTGGAGTCTACAAGTAGAGTTGGTGGAGGACCCGACCAATAACTCAGCAAATCTCTTTGCTGATAAGCAAACATACCCCAGTCCGATATCGTAATTATATTGTCTTTGTTCATTCGAAACACGGGGAAAGATAACTCTACATCTCTCATTAGCATCCACAGTTTCTAGAAAGGGTATGACCCGTCACACCGCCGCCGGCTGAAACTTGCGCTGCTTTCGCCCAATTTGGCACGCCATTTACCCACCCCATCACCCACGAAGAACCGGTTTCGTGAATGGCTTGATGTGTAGGGCGCGGAATAGGATTCAAGTTCCAAGGATGATTCACGATGCGCTCCGCCCTCGGCCCCAGTTTCTCGAAGCTACGCGGAATAGCCCAATGGTGAACGTCGTGGGTTCGTGGCACCTGTCGTGATCGTCGGAAGCGCCGCACAGCGTTTACAGCCTTCCAGGCATTGGGACCACGACCGGCACTCAAAGCGAATTGGCCTGCGAATCTGGGCACACCTATTGCCCCCAACACCCCAGCACCTCCAACTTGTAGCCAGTTGACGCATTCGATGCGTCCCCCATTCGTAGCCAGCTGCAATCCCAGATCGAGACCGGCCCCGACCAATGCGCCGACGACCCCAATCTCCCCCGTCGGATCCACCGCATTGAGCGGATCCCCGTCCACATAGGCGTACAGGTTCTGCCCGGCATAGAGCCCCAGCGGATCGGCCTGGACATAGCGGCCCAGTGTCGGGTCGTAGTCGCGCATCCAGTTCTGATGCAGGCCGCTCGCGCCCTGCGCCCACTGGCCCATCAGCCGCAGGTCCAGCGCAACTGACGCTGGCGATTGCATCACTACCTGCCCCCAGGGATCGACCACCGCGTCCCAGACGACGGCCTGGGAGGCATCCGTCAGCATCAGCGGCTCCCCGATCTGGCCGGTATGGATATAGTAGGTGGTCGCCACACCGCCCGCCGTCGCGATCAGGGCGATCGGCTGGTCCTCCAACCAGACATACTCCCGCAACACCGCGCCCGTCGCACCGTCATGCTCGGCGAGAACGCGACCCTCGGCGTCGAAGACATAGTGTGTCGTCGCCCCGGCCGTCGTCTCCGAAACCCGCCGGCCCAGATAGTCGTAGCCAAAGGTCGCGACCGTCGCTCCATCGACCTGGAACTGTACGGGCCGTTTGCGGGCGTCGTAGAGCAGGGTCTGAACCTCCCCACTCGCGAACGTCTGCTGATACAGGTCGCCCCCGTCGCGCCACGTCAGATCACGCAGCAACACGCCGTCTCCGTCCCGCACCTCTTCGATCCGATTGCTGGCCGAACCCGTAATCGCCAGAACGGTATCCGCTCCGCCGCCCGCGCCTTTGCGCACCTCGGTACGATTACCGGCCGCATCGTAGACGTAGCTTTCGTTACCCCAATCTCCCATCGCGGATGCCAGTCGACCCGCGTCCGTATAGTCGAACGCAGCGGTTCTGGCGGTCGAGGCACTGTCACCTAAGCCTGTCAGCGCGCCATTGGCGTCCCGCGTGAAGGTCAGGTCCAGCCGGCTGACACCTGGAGCCGACACCTCCAATCCGGTCAGCCAGTAGTTCTGGTCATAGGTCTGGGCCAGGACCAGCCCGTTGCCGTGCGTCAGCCCCGTCATTGGTCCAAACGGCGCATAGGCGACGTCGGATGCCAGAACGTCGGCGGGCGCACCAGTAGACGCACGTGTCGTGATGTCGGTGATCAGACCATCCGGATCGCGGTCGATCTCCACGACCCGGCCGGACGGATAGACCATCGTCGTCACATCGCCGTTGGCATCATAGCCGTAGCCGACCTCGTAGGTCTGGCCCGCCATCGTCCGGCGATCTGTCGCAAGCCGCCCTTGCGCGTCCCAGATCAGGGCGGACTGGCCTCCCGGATCGGACGCATCCGTCAGGTGACCGACCCCGCGATTACCGCCGGCGGTGGAGTCATAGACGTAGGTTACAGCGTCAGCCGAAGAGCCCGGGAACGTCTCGCTCAGCAGGCGACCTGCGTCATCGTAACTATAGACGGTCTCCACCCCGTCCGCGTCGATCATGCGGGTCAGTCGATCAGCGGCGTCATACCAGTAGGTGCGGGCACCCGTGTCTGGACTGGCCTCATAGAGGGTCAAACCAAAACCATCGACGACACGGGAGGTCGCCAGATCCCGCGCATCCTCGAAGGCGATCGCTGCGTCATTCGGCGCGTAGCCATACTCGACCTGTCCGGTCTCCGGATCAGTCTCCGTTTTTATTCTGTCCAGGGCGTCCCACCCGCTATTCCAGACCTTGGCGCGCGCATCGGTCATCTGGATCAGGTTGTCGACCTTGTCATAGCCGAACGACCAGGTCTGGGCATCGCCACCAATCCGTTGGCGTACTCTGCCCAGCGCGTCATAAGCCCGCGTTTGCTCCAGGGTGATTTCGGAATCCGCATTGCGCACGGTTTGATCCGTCGGCTGACCCAAGGCATTTGTGGCGAATATCTGGGTTTGCCCCCGGTCGTTTTCTATCCCGACAAGTCGGCTGGCAGCATCGTAGGTATAGTCCAGCCACCCGCCCTCCGGCAGGATCAGCCGCGTCATATTCCCTACGGCGTCGTAGGTCATGACATAGGCCGACTGCGTGGGGCCAGGATCGACAGTGACGCTCAACGGACGCCCGCGGATATCGTAGGTGAATGCGGTCGTCGTACCGTTTTCGTCCTCGACCTCCAGGGGCGCACCGCGCCAGTCCCGGGAAGTGATCGTCGTCACCTGTCCGACCTGATTGGTGACCGAAGTCAGATAGCCGCCGCTGTCATAGGCGTACGAGATCGTATCGCCCGTGCCGGCAAGTGGGCCATCGATCGATGCCAGAAGCCCTGTGGGGGTCCAGGCGTAGGTCCAGGTCCGTGTTCGACCCACTGTCGGATAGGGCGCGGCGATGGTCGTGGTGTCCGTCAGCGTTCGCTGCGTCAATCGACCCGAGCCGTCATAGACAAGATCCGTGGTCAGGCCCGGTCGCACTACGCGCGTCGGAACGTTGTAGACCGGGTGCCATATGACATCCGTCTGGCGCTCGAAAGACGTGCCATCAGCCTCTACCAACCTCGTCAGGCGTCCAATGGCGTCGTGACTGTAAGTTGTCACACGTCCCTCAGCATCGGTCCTGGATGTGGCTCGGAAGTTGGCGGACGTGTAGCTTTCCGTACTGGCAGGTGCATTTGGACTTGCCGCCTCGGTTACCGTCTGAAGGTTCGAGTTTGATGCGTAGCTCCCGGTAGCCCACTGAAACGTCGTAAGTCGGCCCAAGGGGCTGGTGACCGTGCGCGTTTGCGTCCGTGATGCCGAGGCGTAGTCTACGAGGTATTCCTCGGCACCCAGGGCGGCTGCGCTACGCACAGCTCGACCATCTTCTCTGTAATCCACGGTGCGGCGAACGACATCGTTGGCGTCCCGCACGGCGGTGATTGCCGTCGGGTACTGATCATTGCCGTAAACATAGGTCGTCTTGTCCTCGACGACATTTGACGGCGAAACCCATTCGACGGAGATCAGCCTCTCCGGCGCAATGTTTCCGCCTTGGGCGTCCTGGTACGCGTACCGGATCGAGCGACCATCCGGCAGGTCGATTTCCGAAACGGCCAAAGGCCTGGCTGCGGCGTCCTGACTCACAATCCATTCGAACGCGAGCGCATTGCCGAACTGGTCGGTGAGCTGGGTCAACTCGCCCGCATGTCCATAGGCGAAGGTCCACGTCGGTCCTTGCCGCTCGACCATCGATGTCGGCGTGGCGATGTCATACGCGTTTCGGCTGGGGCTGAGCTTGGTTGTGAGGGTCCAGACGGCCTGGGGCCCGGTCAGTATCCAGGTGCTGGGAGCCAGCTTCAAATCGTTCGGCGCGGTGGGCCATGTGCCCGAAAGAGCAAGCGTATAATCCGTCCGCGCCACCGGATAGGCGCTGGTCGTATAGGGTTTGAGGGATCCGTCCGCCTGTTTGGCAAAGGCCAGCAGGCTGCCGTCCGGCAACGCCACGGTGACCCGCCCGGAAACCAGTGCGCTGGTGAGTTGGAGCTCAACCGAAAATCCGAACCGCCAGTTTCCGGCTGACACCGGCGAGCTCAGCATCGTGATGGGCGAGCCGCCGAACGCGAACGATCCATAATGCCGGCGCACGGCCAGGCTGCCGGTCTCATTCTCGAAATCGGTGGCCTCGAACAGCTTCGAGCCTGACCACAGATCGATGGGGCCGGGCGTGGAGGGCGCAGGACGAGAGCCGAAATTGGCACACGGATCCGGGCATGGCGCGAGATTGTCCTGGTCGCTGACACAGCGTCCCGGCGGTCTTGCCGCCCCCGCCTTCTCGCACCGGAATTGGACCAGGGATGCTGCTGGGGACGCGTGATTCTCCCACTCACACTTCTTCGAGTTCCAGTGATTGTAATCGGAATATCCAAGGAGCGGCCCGGCACCCGGCCAGGGTTCGCCATACACTTCCCACTGCTTCTGACAGGCTGCGGCTGGGGACCCGAAACATGCACTGGTCCCCGAACCGGTCGGTGTACACCAACCTAGGGTTCCGCTCGGCGGATCATAGTCCAGCGAGACACTCGCCGCAGACGCCTCCGGTCCGGACGCTAAAGCCAGGCTGATCGCGAGCCCGAAGGCTGATGCCAAACGCACAAGACCCATGAACCACCTCCAGGCCCAACCTGACCGAGCCTCCAGAGATTTTATGCGCTTTTAGGTTGCATGAATAGCTAAGATTTAATGACGCTTGCCGATCTCCGGCTAGACGGCCCACAGAAGGCCGACCCGCTTTCCTCAGTCCGCATAGATCATCTTGCGCGTCATCCCGCCGTCGACGCTCAGCACCTGACCCGTCACGAACCCCGCCCCGGCCAGATAGAGCACCGCCCCGGCGATATCCTCGGGCCGCCCCACCCGGCCGACCGGATGCTGCTGATGATCGACCGGCCTCAGGTCGTCTTCATCGGTGATCCAGCCCGGCGCGATGGCATTGACCCGCACCTTCGGCCCCAGGCTGATCGCCATGGCGTGCGTCAGCGCCACCAGCGCCCCCTTGGAGGCGGCATAGGCCTCGGTATTCGGCTCGGACATGAAGGCCCGTGTGGAGACCATGTTGATGATCGCCCCCGTCCCCGCCCCCGCCACTCCCAGCAGCGGAATGGCCGCCCGGCTCATCAGGAACGCCCCGGTCAGGTGGCTGTCCGTCACCTTGCGCCACTCGGCCAGCGACAGCTCGACCATCGGCCCCCGATCCGGCTGGGTGATCCCGGCATTGTTGACCAGCAGGTCCAGTGCCTCCCACCCCAGTTCGGCAAACGCCGCCTTCACCGACGCCTCGTCCCCGACGTCACAGATCACCGACCGCGTCCCGTCCGGCCCCGGCTTCAGATCGAAGGCTGCGACGGTCCAGCCGTCGGCGATCAGGGCCTGACATATCCCCCGGCCGATCAGGCCTGCGGCTCCGGTGACGATGGCTGTTTTCATGCAGGCTCAAATGGCGGGGGCGGCGTCCGGTTCCGGCCCGTCACCGGGCACACGCGAAGCGCACGCCTTCACCGCTTGCGCAGGCGATACACACCGCCCGCATAGAAATAATAGATTTCCGCCCCTTCCGTCCCCGGCTCCGGCACCGCCTCGGGCTCCAGCCCCAGCTCGGCCCTCAGCTCGGCCCGGCCTTCGCGATAGCCCTTGGTCTTCAGCGCCACCTGCGCCGCGGCGGTGGCCTTGCGGGCCTCACGCATCCGATCCCAGTACTCCTCCTTGTCCGGGTCAGGCGGGGCATCGGGATCGATCCCCATCACCTCGGCGCAGTATTCGGGATCGAAGCTCACCCGCACAATGTCGTTCAGGGTAAAGCCCCCTCGCCTCGGCCCCTCCCCCAGCCGCCCCAGCGACCCGGCCAGTTGCGCCAGCTTGCGCGCCTCGTCCAGACGGCTCTGCTTCATCGCCCGCGCCACGCCGGCCAGCGCCTCGCGCGACAGGGCGCCCGGATCGGCAGGCCCATCGACAGACCCCGCACCCCCGTCGACCTCAGCCGTCAGGGGGCCCAGCGCGGGCGGCGGCACCGGCTCGACCCGGTCCTGCTTGGTCCAGCCCTTCTTCCACGCGCGGCGCCATATGGCCCACTCCGTCACGTCGTACCGCGCCGCCAGCTGCCGCGCCGACGCCCCCGCCAGATAGCTCTCGCGGATCAGCGCCCAGGTCTCCGGCCCCCGGATCTTGTAGGGCCGCCGCTCCCGCCCACGCCGCGGATCGGTCCTCGCCATCGCCGGTGCATCGCCCGCGGTTTCAGTCGTCTGTTTCGCCTGTGTCATGGCCGCAAGCCTAGCCCCGCCGCGACCTATGGCGGGCAAAGTGCACAGATCGCCCCGCAAACGCCCATGTCACCAACAAATCCAGTGCGCGATATCCAATCGTATCCATCCGGAACCGATGCCGCCTTCGCACGTCCGTCTCCTCCCCGTTCGCCCCTTAGCAAATGGGGAGGTGTCGCGTCGCCCCTTGGCGACGTGACGGAGGGGGCGACGCGGTCGTTGCCGGGCTTCGCCGACGTCAACGAGATGGCCCATCTTCGGGTAAGGTGACGGCATGAAGCCGCTCAATGCCCGGACATCTCACGCCATGTCGAAAGTTCGTCAGAAGAGGACTGGCGCAGAAGAAAGGGTGGCGCTCGCACTGCGTCAGCTCGGGGTTCACTATCGCCGCAACGTTCGCAGCCTTCCCGGAACTCCTGATTTCGCGAATAAAGCGAAGGGCTGGGCCATACAGGTTCACGGCTGCTTTTGGCACAGCCATGATTGCAAAAGAGGAGCTCTACCCGCCCACAATCGCGAAGCCTGGGCGGCCAAGCTCGCTCGCAACAAAGCTCGCGATGCCGAAGTGGAGCGGCATCTCATTACCCTCGGCTTCAACGTCATCGTTTTATGGGAGTGCGAGTTGAATGACGCAGATGCGCTGAAGAATCAGCTTAGTTCCTACTTCAGGTAGGTAAGGATCGCTTCACCTACGATCTGTAGATGGCAGGCAGTTGACACGCGAATCATGTTCGCGTTTTGTTTTCTGCGTAAACCGCAGCGAGACTCAGCATGACATTGCGCGTGATCGATCTGTTCAGCGGCGCAGGCGGCATGAGCCTAGGCTTCTGCGACAAGCGGTTCTGTGGCGGCTTCAAGACTGTGCTCGCCATCGACAACGACTCGGCGGCCATCAAAACCCACGAGGTCAATTTTCCAGGGCGTGCGGTCCAAGCCAATATAGAGGAATGGCTGCTGCACAACGAAGTCCCGAAGGCTGACGTCGTGATCGGTGGCCCGCCTTGCCAAGGCTTCAGTCTTCTAAACAAGAAGCGCGACGGCGACGCTCGCCGGGCGCTGTGGGAACCGTTCATCGAGATCGCGGAACGCTCCGGCGCTCGCGTCTTCGTCATGGAAAACGTGGCCGAACTCTTCCGCTCGCCCGAGCGTCAGTTGATCCAAGAGAAAGCTCGCCAACACGGCTTCCAAACGCAGGCAGCGATCGTCAACGCAGCCGACTATGGCGCCCCTCAAACGCGGAAACGGACGATCATTCTCGGCTGGCGGCAAGCGTTCAACCTTCCGAACTTCCCACCGCTGCCGTCGCACGCTGACCCGAAACTGAAGTCTAATCTGCCGCGCTGGCGGACGGTGCGGGATGTCATCGCGGATCTCCCAAGCAAGACTATCGGAACAGAGATCGGCTCGCGGCCAATATTGAATCTACACTTCGGGCGCACTCCAACGGAAAAGAGCCTAGAGCGTTACGCTGCTGTGCCCCCTGGAGGTAATCGCTTCGACCTCCTCGCCAATCGCCCAGACATCACGCCTGACTGCTGGGTGCGGAAAACCAGCGGGGGCACCGACTTGTTTGGACGGCTCTGGTGGGATCGCCCCTCGGTCACGATACGCACGGAGTTCTACAAACCGGAGAAGGGGCGCTATCTGCATCCGGAAGCCGACCGGCCGATCAGCCATCGCGAAGCCGCACGTCTTATGGGCTTCCCGGACGAATTCAAATTCTACGGCACAAAAATAGAAGTGGCTCGTCAGATCGGAAATGCGGTCCCGCCGCATCTTGCGGGTGCTTTGGCCCGGACAGTGCAAGACATTCTCGTCGAGCGGCAGCTCGCGGCCTAGTTAACCGATAACAAACCTCGCAGTGCGAAGCTGCGGCATGCCGCAGCGCCAGTTCGACGACGACCACGTATTGCTTGCCTATCTGGCCGACCATCTCCGAGCCGCTGTCAGCGACCCAGACGGAATCGCCGGAGCTACTGCTCAAATTATTCGGCGCGCAATCGACGAGGTGATCGATGCTCCTCGAACAAAAAGGCTCATCCTCTCTGAATGTGAGAAGACCGAGAAGACCTATCTCGGTACGAAGATCGAAATCCTCTTTCGTGACGCCATCGGCCAGCCAAAAGGAAAGTTTCTCGATCTAAACCTTGGCGGCGTCGAAACTGATATCAAGCACTCTATCGGAACGGCCTGGATGATCCCACGGGAGGCGGTAAATAAGCCATGCGTTCTAATTTCTGAAAATGAAACGACCGCTCGCTTCAACCTCGGTGTCATTATCTGCAGACCTGAAAATCTGACAACCGGTGGCAACCGTGACCAAAAACTCCAAGTCTCAGCCTACGGTAGAGATCAAGCCGTTTGGTTGGCCAAGGAGGCTCCCTATCCTCGCAATATTTGGCAGGGCTTCGATCCCCAACTCCTCGCCCTGATCAATTCTCACAAAGGCGGGGCACGTCGCGTCGCTGAACTGTTCCGCAATCTGCAAAATACGCCGATCCCACGTAGCGCCATCGCGGCAATCGCAGCGCAGTTGGATCCGTTGAAACGAGTTCGCGCGAACGGTGGGGCCAGAGACATCCTTCGCGCCGAGGGGATTGCTGTTTTATGGGGCAGCTACGACCGCGCGCTGATTTCTGCGCTCGGTTTGCCGCGTCTACTATCCGACGAGTTTGTGAGCTTGACGCCTGTCAATGGCGACCAGCGTAAGCTGCTGCAATCAGCCGGTCATTTGGACTAGCGCCGCAAGCGCCCCTCAGTCCTCATCCATCTTCAGCGCGGCGATGAAGGCCTCCTGCGGGATCTCCACCTTGCCGAACTGGCGCATGCGCTTCTTGCCGGCCTTCTGCTTCTCCAGCAGCTTCTTCTTGCGGGTCGCGTCGCCACCGTAGCATTTGGACGTCACGTCCTTGCGCAGCGCCCGCACCGTCTCCCGCGCGATGATCTTGCCGCCGATGGCCGCCTGGATCGGGATGACGAACATGTGGGGCGGGATCAGTTCCTTCATCTTCTCGACCATGCCGCGTCCGCGCGTCTCGGCCCGGCCGCGGTGGACCAGCATGGACAGGGCGTCGACCGGCTCGGCATTGACCAGGATGCTCATCTTGACCAGGTCGCCGACCTTGTAGTCCGTGATCTCGTAGTCGAACGAGGCATAGCCCTTGGAGATGGATTTCAGCCGGTCGTAGAAGTCGAAGACCACCTCGTTCAGCGGCAGCTCATAGACCACCAGGGCGCGGGTGCCGACGTAGGACAGCTCGATCTGGCTGCCGCGGCGGTCCTGGCACAGCTTGATGACGCCGCCCAGATATTCGTCGGGCGTCAGGATGGTGGCCTTGATCCAGGGCTCGCTGATCGTCTCGATCTGCATGACGTCGGGCAGGTCGGCGGGGTTGTGCAGGTCGATCTCGGTGCCGTCGCGCTTGCCGATCTTGTAGACGACCGAGGGGGCCGTCGCGATCAGGTCCAGATTGAATTCGCGGCTCAGACGCTCCTGGATGATCTCCAGATGCAGCAGACCCAGGAAGCCGCAGCGGAAGCCGAAGCCGAGGGCCGCCGAGCTTTCCATCTCATAGGTGAAGCTGGCGTCGTTCAGGCGCAGGCGGCCGATGGCGGCGCGCAGGTCCTCGAAATCGGCGGCATCGACGGGGAACAGGCCGCAGAAGACCACGGACTGGACCTCCTTGAACCCTTTCAGCGGCTCAGCCGTGGGTTTCTTCTCGTCGGTGATGGTGTCGCCGACGGCAGCGTGGGCGACCTCCTTGATCTGGGCGGTGATGAAGCCGACCTCGCCCGGTCCCAGGCTCTCGACCGGGGTGTTCTTGGGCAGGAAGACGCCGACCCGATCGATCAGGTGGGTCGAGCCGTTCTGCATCATCTTGACGCGCTGACCTGCCTTCAGCGTGCCGTCGAACACGCGCACCAGCACGACCACGCCCAGATACGCGTCGTACCAGGCGTCGACCAGCAGGGCCTTCAGCGGCGCATTGGGGTCGCCCTTGGGCGCCGGCAGGCGGGTGACGATGGCCTCCAGCACATCCTCGATGCCGATGCCGGACTTGGCAGAGCACATGACCGCGTCCGAGGCGTCGATGCCGATGACGTCCTCGATCTGTTGCCTGACCCGCTCGGGCTCTGCCGCCGGCAGGTCGATCTTGTTCAGGACGGGCACAATCTCGTGGTTGTTGTCGATGGCCTGATAGACATTGGCCAGGGTCTGGGCCTCGACCCCCTGCGACGCATCGACCACCAGAAGGCTGCCTTCGCACGCCGCCAGCGACCGGCTGACCTCATAGGCAAAGTCCACATGCCCCGGCGTGTCCATCAGGTTCAGGACGTAGTCCAGCCCATCCTTGGCCCGATAGTTCAGACGCACCGTCTGCGCCTTGATCGTAATCCCCCGCTCCTTCTCGATGTCCATGTTATCAAGGACTTGCGACGACATCTCGCGCGCCGTCAGGCCTCCGGTCACCTGGATCAGGCGGTCGGACAGGGTCGATTTGCCGTGGTCGATATGGGCCACCACGGAGAAGTTGCGGATTCGGTCGATAGGAGGTGTCGTCATGCTGGGGCGCGGTTAGCACGGCCTGTGCCGTTCGCCAAAGCGGCACGGCGTCCGCCGCCATCCTGCCTTGCAGATTACTTCGCTGTAAGAGTGTGTCTGAAGGTTTGAGATCGGGCCTTGAACAGGGTAATCAACGCTTGATGACTTAAGCCATCCTGTTTCAAGACGGGTTGCGGCCTCCCATTGCCGCATCCTCGGGGGATTTCTCGTGCGCTCAACCCAAACCATCCGCGCCCTTGGCCTTGCCATAGCACTCGGCATGACTGTCGCCGCCTGCGGCGGACATGGCGAGGCCGAAAAGAAGGATGGGGCCGGGGCTTCCAGCCAGACCGTGACAGTCGCCACGGCCACCGAGACGGCCCTGCCGCGAGTCGTCACCGCATCGGGTAGCGTATCGGCCTGGGAAGAGGTGCCGATCGGGGCCGAGACCGGCGGACTGGTCGCCACCGCCGTCCTGGTCGATGAAGGCAGCTATGTGCGACAGGGCCAGCCGCTCGTGCAGTTGAACACCGCCCTGCTCTCGGCCGCCGTGCGCCAGCAGCAGGCGGCCCTCCAGACGGCACAGGCCAATGCCGCCCGCGACGACGCCGCCCTGGATCGCGCCCAGCAGTTGAAGGAGCGCGGCTTCCTCAGCCAAGCTTCGCTCGATACCGCCCTGGCCAATCAGCGCAGCTCGCAGGCTGGCGTCGCCCAGGCCCGCGCCACCCTGGCGCAATCCCAGACCCAGCTCAGCCAGGCGACCATTCGCGCGCCCGTATCCGGCCTGATCATCAGCCGCAGCGTGACCCGCGGCCAGATCGTCGCGGCGGGCACTGAGCTGTTCCGTATGGTCCGCGACGGACGTCTGGAGCTGGATGCCCAGATTCCGGAAACCGATCTGCCCCTGATCCGGTCCGGCATGACGGCCGCGATCACCTCGGATCAGGCCGGCGCGACCAGCGGGACGGTCCGCATCGTGACGTCCGAAGTGGATCCCGAAACCCGACTGGGCATCGCCCGCATCGCCCTGGCATCCAACAGCGGGCTGAAGCCCGGGATGTTCGCCAGCGCCCGGATCGACGTTGGCTCCCAGCCTGGTGTCACCGTCCCCACTGCAGCCGTCCTGTACCGCGAGAACCGCGCCGGGGTGTTCATCCTGCAGACCGACAACACGGTGCGGTTCACCCCGGTGACCGTCGTCAATCGCTCTGCCGACCGAACCGCCGTGGCCAATGTCCAGCCGGGGGCGCGCGTCGTCGTGTCAGGCGCAGGCTTTCTCAGCGAGGGCGATCGCGTGACGATCCAGGCCGCTCCACGTCCTGCCGCTCCGGCTCAACAGACGACCGCGCCTGCCCGGAAGTGACGTCATGAACAACATTTCGTCCTGGTCGATCAAGAACCCCATCCCGATCATCCTGATGTTCGTCCTGCTGACTGTCGGCGGGATCGTCGGCTTCATGGGGATGCGGATCAACAACAACCCCGACATCGCCTTCCCCCTGGTCTCGATCACGGCCGCACGCCCTGGCGCGGCCCCGGCCGAGATGGAGACCCAGGTCACGCGTTTGATCGAGGACGCCCTGGCAGGCCAGTCCGGGGTGCGTCAGATCAGCTCCCAGATTCTGGACGGCGTCTCCATCACCACGGTCCAGTTCGAGCTGGAAACCGATGTCGAGCGCGCCACCAACGATACGCGCAACGCCGTCAGCCAGCTGCGTGCCGACCTACCCCAGGACATGCAGGAACCGACCGTCGCCCGGATCGACATCACCGGCGACGCCTTGATCACCTATGTCGTCCGCTCCGGCTCCATGAGCCCGGAGCAGATTAGTTGGTTCATCGACAACACGGCCGCGCGAGAACTGCTGGCCATTCCCGGCGTCGGCGAGGTCAATCGCTCCGGCGGCGTCGATCGCGAGATCAGGGTCGAACTGGATCCCAGCCGCCTCGGTGCCTACGGCGTCACGGCCGCCCAGGTCAGTCAGGCTCTGACGGCGGTAAACAACAACCTGCCGGGTGGTCGCGTAACTGTGGCGGGTTCCGAGCGGGCCATTCGAACGCTGGGCTCGGCCGGTTCGGTGGACCAGCTGGCCGGGACGCTGATTCCCCTGTCGGGTGGCCGAACCATCCGCCTGGACCAGCTAGGCACCGTCAGCGACAGCTGGACGGAGCCACGCCGTCTCGCGCGTTTCAACGGCCAGGAGGCCGTGACCTTCAGCTTCCTGCGCTCGCGTGAGGCGTCGGAGGTTCAGGTGGCCGAGCGGGTGCGCGAACGCGTCGCCGAACTGGACGAGGCAAACCCTCAGCTGGAGATCGAACAGGTCACGGCCAGCGTGGAATATATCGAGGAGAGCTACCTCGCCTCGCTGGAGGCCCTGCTGCTGGGTGCGGCACTGGCCGTCGTCGTCGTTTTCATCTTCCTGCGGGACTGGCGGGCGACCCTGATCGCGGCCACGGCCATGCCGCTGTCGCTGATCCCCACCTTCCTGATCCTGGAGCCACTGAACCAGTCGCTGAACGTGGTCACCCTGCTGGCCCTGTCGCTGACCATCGGCATTCTGGTCGACGACGCCATCGTGGAGATCGAGAACATCGTCCGCCACATGCGCGACGGCAAGTCGCCCTATGATGCGTCCATGGAGGCGGCTGACGAGATCGGTTTGGCCGTCGTGGCCACCACAGCCACCATCATCGCGGTCTTCGCCCCCGTCGGCTTCATGCCCGGCATCATCGGTCAGTTCTTCAAGGCCTTTGCCCTGGCTGCCTGTATCTCGGTGGCCTTCTCGCTGGTGGTCGCACGGACTCTGACGCCGCTGATGGCGGCCTATCTGCTGCGCCACAGCAAGCACGAAGACCGCGACCCGTCGTGGATGCCGCGCTATCTGAAGATGCTGAAGTGGTGCCTGGGGAACCGCTGGAAGGTGTTCGCCATGGGCATCGGACTGTTCCTGTTTTCAGGCTTCATCGCCACGCGGGTGCCGTTTGAGTTCCAGCCCTCCGGCGATCAGGGCCGTGCGGCCTTCTCGGTGGAGACACCGCCCGGATCGACTTTGCGTGAAACGGACGCCATCGTTCAGCGCCTAACCCGCGATCTTCAGGCCCGCGACGAGGTTGTGTCCGTCTATGCCGCGATCGGCGGTCAGGACGTGAACCAGGCTACCGTCTATGCCGACATGGTGGGCAAGGGCGATCGTGATCTGAGCCAACAGGCCTTTGCCCGCGAAATGGTCGATGGCTGGAAATCCATTCCCGGAGCCCGGATCGGAGCCGGCGTCGTGATCGCCGGTGGCGGGCCCAGCGACGGCACCACCTATACCTTCGCCCTGCTGGGGGACGATCCCGAAACCTTGTCGACAGCCGCACGTGCCGTCGAAACCGAGATGCGCGCAGTTCCTGGCCTGGCCAATGTGATCAACACCGCGGCCATCGCCCGGCCCGAAATTGTGGTCACCCCCCGACCGGACCAGGCGGCCCTGGCCGGCGTCTCGGCGCAGGCGATCAGCCAGGCGGTGCGCGTCGCTACCCTGGGCGACGTCGATCAGGCCCTGGCGAAATACAATCTCGGCGACCGCCAGATCCCGATCCGAATTCTGCTCAGTCCCGAGGCGCGTGAGGATCTATCGGTCATCGAGAACCTGCGCATCCCGACGGCCTCAGGCGCGACGGTTCCCCTCAGTGCGGTGGCCGACATTCGGTTTGGCTCAGGGCCGTCACAGGTGCTGCGCCAGGATCGCTCCCGCATCGCCTCGATCACCGCAGAGCTGAACGGCATCCGCTCGGGCGAAGCCTCGGCTGCGGTTCTGGAACTGCCGTCTGTACAAAATCTGCCCGAGGGCGTGCGTCAGGTGGCGGCAGGAGACGAGGAGTTCATCCAGGAGATGGTCTCGGGCTTCTCGATCGCCTTCCTGACCGGCATTCTGCTGATGTATGCGGTTCTGGTCCTGCTGTTCAAAAGCTTCGCCTATCCGATCACCATCATGGCCGCCCTGCCGCTGGCCATCGGCGGAGCCTTCCTGGCCCTGCTGCTGGGCGGGTCCAGCTTCTCGATCTCCTCGCTGATCGGGGTGCTGATGCTGATGGGGATCGCGGCCAAGAACTCCATCCTTCTGGTCGATTATGTGATCATCGCCGAAAAGGACGGCATGCCCCGCTACGAGGCCATCCTGGATGCCGCGCACAAGCGGGCACGCCCCATCTTGATGACCACTTTCGCCATGGGTGCGGGCATGCTGCCGGTTGCCATCGGCTGGGGCGCGGATGTCGAGTTCCGCCAACCCATGGCCATCGCAGTCGTCGGCGGCCTGATCTCCTCGACCTTCCTGTCCCTGCTCTACATCCCGGCCATCTTCACCATCGTCGACGATGTCGCGGGTTGGGGCCGTCGCGGCCTGGGCAGAATGTTTGCGGGCCAGCGCAAGGTCAGCGGTGACACCTCGGCAGTTCAGCCGGCCGAATAAGCCAGATCGCCGGGGCCCGAAGATTATACAGGCCCGCCGGGCGTACCGGCGGGCCTTTTTCTTGTCCGGAATTCGGGGTCGGCATTACGAACGCGGGGCCGGGCAGGTTGAATTGAGGGCTGGCGCGGCCGTCTGCTACGCCAGCACCCAACACAAAGGGCCGACCGGTTTCCCGATCGGCCCTCCATTAATTCAGGCCGTAGCCCAGAGTATCAGTACTTGAAGCGCAGGGTCGCGCCGTAGGTACGCGGTGCGCCCAGGAAGGCATTGTAGGTCTGGGTATCGCGGGCCTGGTTGTAGAAGGTGCCGGGGTTGCTGGTGCCCGCACCCTGGACCGTTGACTGGAAGGCGGTGCCTTGCAGCGGACCGTTGTAGCCGACCTGCAGATACTCTTCGTCGGTGAGGTTCTGGGCCCAGAACTCCATCGTCCAGCGCTCGTCCTCGCTGCCGATGGTAATGCGACCGTTGACCGTCGTGAAGGCGTCCTGAAGCTTGAACGGCGAGAGGTCCGACCCGGTATTGTATTCCGACATATACTTGCCGGCCAGGCTGAACCCGCCCCGCAGACCGTTGCCCAGGTTGCGTTCGAAGTTGACCGATAGCGAGGCCGAATACTCCGGCGCGAACGAGGGGCGCGAGCCGGGCAGAAGCGAGGCGGCCGGGAAGTTGTTCGGGTCCACCAAATCGGCGGCCGTGAACACCCCGTACTCGGCATCCGTATAGGTCAGACCGCCCTGGAAGCTCAGGCCTTCGATCGGCGAGAACCAGACCATGTCGGCGTCGATGCCGCGCGAGGTCAGCTCCGGGATGGGCTCGACAGTGAAGCCCACACCGTTGAAGGTGTTCAGCTGGAAGTTTTCGAACGTCTGATCGAAATAGGTGACGTTCAACAACAGGGTGCGGTCCAGCAGCGTCATCTTCACGCCGGCTTCGTAGCTGTCGACATATTCGGACGGGAAGAACAGCGTCGACACGGGCGTGATGGTGCCAGTGCGGTGTACGCGGTCCAGGTTGTACCCGAAGCTCTTGTAGCCGCGTGCATACGAGCCGTAGAACATGATGGAATCGTTCAGACGGTAAGCCGCTTTGATCGTGCCCGTCAGCTCGCTGTCGTCGGTGCTTTCCGAGATCGGACGATTGTTGAACGCGCTGTTGGCGAAGGGCAGGCACAGAGCCCCCAGAATACCGCCGACGTTGCCTGGACCGACGGCCCCGCCGATCGCAGCAGCATTGAGTTGCGCTGCCGTACAGGTGGCACCGTTACCGTTGACGTTCTGTTGCAGGGCGTCGAGGGACTTGTCGTCCATCGTGTAACGCAGGCCCAAGGTCAGTTCGAACTGATCCGTCACACGCCAGGTGTTATTGGTGAACAGCGCAATAGAGGTGGATTCCTGGTCATAGGTATCCGCGTAACCTTGGCCAACGGTGAAGCCAGGCCCCGTGGCTGGCACCACGCCGTAAAGGCAGCCCTGCAAACCTGCGGATGTCTGCCCGGTAGCGGTGAAACAACCGACCCGACCTGGGTTGATCGGGATTGGTCCGGGAGGGGTCGGCAAGCCTTGCGTTGCTGCGTTGAGGTTCGCCGTCAGCAAGAGGGAGATGAACGGCGTATAGTCGGCACCGAAGTACCATGTATCGTTGCGCGTGATGTCTTCCTTGGTGGCGAACAGACCCACCAGCCAGTCGAACCGATCCGTTTGACCCGCCAGGCGGAACTCCTGGGTCAGGTTTTCAACGCTGTAGCCATTTTCCTCATCCTGGACGCGGTAGGCGATATCGGCACCGGTATAGTCGATGTCCTGACCCAGCTCGGTCGACCAGTCGCGCCATGAGGTGACGGAGGTCAGGGTCGCACCGCCGAACATCGACGGCATGTCGAAGTTGGCCTCCAGCGAGACGCCCTTGTCGTTCACTTCCTGGCCAGATTCGCGGTTCGCGAAGGCCGTGCGAGAGAACGGCAGAGGTGCGAAGCCTGCTGCGGGCGGACGCGCGCCCGACCCGACGGACAGTGAGTCGATGAAGGCCTGCGTCGGGCCCGAGCGAATCTGCACGCCGGTGCAGCAATATTCGTCGCGCGAGGTGTAGTCGGCGATCAGACGGAAGGAGGTGTTGTCGTTGGGCAGCCACAGCAGTTGACCGCGGACGGCCCCGAAGTCCTGGTTCTGGTCATCTCTGTTGGCGCGCGGACCATCGCCGATATCGACATTGTAGAAGCCGTCACGGACGCGACGGGCACCATACAGGCGGAAGGCAAGGGTGTCGCTGATGGGGCCCGTGACCGAACCCGACACACCCATGGTGCCGTAGTTGCCGACCGTGCCTTCGGCATTGAAGCCCGGCGTGAACGACGGGGCCTCGGTAATGATGTTGATGACACCGGCCGAGGTGTTCTTGCCGAACAGGGTGCCTTGCGGCCCTTTCAGAACTTCGATGCGGCTCAGCTCGCCCAGATCGCCGAAGCCGACCGAGTTACGCGAGCGATAGACGCCGTCGATGACCACGCCGACCGAGCTTTCCAGACCGGGGTTGTCGCCCACGGTGCCGACGCCGCGAATACGGGCGGTGGTCGAGGCTTCCGACGATGTCGAGGTGACGGTCAGGCCCGGCGTCAGAATCTGCAGATCCTTGATGTCGCGCACGCCCGCGTCGTTCAGCGTTTCCGCCGACAGGCTGGTGACCACGATCGGCACGTCCTGAAGGTTCTGTTCACGCTTCTGGGCGGTGACGATGATGTCGTCGACGGTCGTCGGGCCGTCTTGGTCAGCCGACTGGGCTGAGGCGACACCGGCAAAGCCGAAGGCAACAGCACCGACGACGGCGACGGAGGCTGTGGAACGAAGCAGATTGGTAAGGCGCATATGGCTTCCCCGACGTTATGCCGGAGCCCCGCATTAAGCGGTCGCCGCGGCGTTTCCTGATCCCTGGACCGCGCTCTTCTGATGGAGCGCGGAAAGTCCAACCTTTTGGGTACGGCAAGCCAGAGTCAGCGACAAGCAGCCGCACATCATCACGACACATTTCAACCGCGCGGGACGCCAAACTGTGACGCAAAAGCGACAGAAAACGGTGACCTTAGGTCAATATTCGCCTAGCTCGCGTCAGTATCCGAGTTGTTTGCGACCAATTTCTTGCGTCGTGCACCGGCGATACCGAGAACGATCGCGCCCGCCACGGCCGACAGAAACGACCCGCCCAGAACGCCCAGCTTGACCTCGACCTGCTCCGGCGAATCGATCGCGCCGGGAAAGGCCAGCACGCCGATGAACAGGCTCATGGTGAAGCCTACGCCGCACAGAAGGCTGACGCCATAAACCTCCAGCCAGGTCGAGTTGGTCGGCCTGGCTCCCAGTTTGAGGGCCGAGGCCAGCCAGGCCATGCCGAACACACCAATCTGCTTGCCGACGAACAGACCCAGGGCGATCCCGATCACCAGTGGAGCCATCGCTTGGTCCAGCGACAGGCCCGCGAAACTGACGCCTGCCTTGGCAAAGGCGAACAGCGGCAGCACCAGGAAGGCCACATAGGGGTGCAGGTCGTGCATCGCCTCCTTCAGCGGACTCTGGTTATCGCACTTGCGCGGCTCGACCGGCACGATCAGGGCGAAGGCCACAGCCGTAAGCGATGTCGACAGACCGGCCAGCACCGTCAGATACCAGATCACGGCAAAGCCCAGCACCCAGAAGGGGGCCGGGACCCGCACCATGCGCGCTCCGATAGCGCCTGCGACCAGCAATACCGCGATCGCGACCAGCGGCACCCATTCGATGCCGGACGAGAACAGCACGGCGATCAGGGCGATAGCCCCCAGGTCATCCACGATGGCCAAGGTCAGCAAAAAGACCCGCAAGGAAGACGGCAGACCCTTCGCCGCGACCGCGAAAATCGCCAGCGCAAAGGCGATGTCGGTCGCCAGCGGAATGGGCCACCCCTCGTGCGGACCCGCTGCCAGCCCAGACACCAGCAGATAGACCCCCGCCGGAGCCAGCATGCCCCCGATCGCCGCCAATACAGGCGTCGCCAACTTGCGCGGATCGCTGAGCTCGCCCTTCAGAATTTCGTATTTGATCTCCAGCCCCACGACGAGGAAAAAGATCGCCATCAGGCCTTCCTTGATCCAGTCGGATATCGTCAGTTCGAGCATCAACGGCCCGATCTGCAGGACATGCTCGCTCTTCAGCCAGTAGAAATATCCGTAGGCCAAAGGCGAGTTCGCCACGATCAGGGCCGCGAGCGCGGCCAGGCCCAGCACAAGGCCAGACGCCGCCTCGGTCTTGAGGAAGTTGAGCGTATTGATGGTTATTCTGCGCGCCACGTCGGCCTCCGATGGAAAAGGTCTGTCCGTGGCACCGGGTTATCGACGGGTGCCGGACCGGATTCGCGCACTGCGCCGGCCTGGCCGGGCGAGCCCGACCTGATGTCTGGGATCATCTTAGCGCACCGCAACATGCGATCAACCGAAAGCGCCGGTTGCGCCGGGCGTTTGCAGGTCGCATCTGCGCCCGATGCCTGTTTCGCCAATCTATCGCCCCGATCCGCAGTTCGCCGCCCTGGGGCCTGAGTTCGGCGATGCCGTGCAGCCTGCCGACTTCCCCCAAACCATCCTGCGCGTGCGCAACGACCGCGCCGCCACCACGGTCGGACTGGACACTCTGACCGACGCCGAGTGGGTCATCCATTTCGGCCGGTTCGAGCCCCTGCCCGGCCAGCCCGGCCCGGTCGCCATGCGCTATCACGGCCACCAGTTTCGTCACTACAACGCCGACCTTGGCGACGGTCGAGGATTCCTCGCGGCGCAGATGCGCGAGACATCTCGCGCTCAAGCAGAGAGCGACCGCGTCGCGAGCGATAGCGCCCCAGAACATAGACTCCTCGACCTCGGCACCAAGGGTTCCGGCACCACGCCCTGGTCGCGCGGCGGTGACGGACGGCTCACGCTCAAGGGCGGCGTGCGCGAGGTACTGGCCGCCGCCATGCTGGAGGCCCAGGGCGTTCCGACCAGCCGCGCCCTGTCGCTGATCGAGACGGGCGAGGCGCTGGAGCGCGGCGACGAGCCATCGCCGACCCGGTCCGCCGTCTTGGTGCGGCTGTCGCACAGCCATATCCGGTTCGGTACCTTCCAGCGCGCGGCCTATCTGAACCGGCCGGACATGGTCGAGACCCTGGTCGAGCATGCGCGCGCTCTCTACCATCCCGGCGTAACGGCGGGAGACACCCCGGCCTTCTATGCCGCCGTCGTTCAAGCCTCGGCCCGACTGGCGGCGCGATGGGTGGCGGCAGGCTTCGTCCATGGCGTGCTGAACACCGACAATCTGAACGTCACCGGCGAGAGCTTCGACTACGGTCCCTGGCGCTTCCTGCCGTCGTATCAGCCCGAGTTCACCGCCGCCTATTTCGACCAGACCGGCCTGTATGCCTTCGCCCGCCAGCCCGAAGCCGTGTTCTGGGCTCTGACCCAGTTGGGCGGCGCGCTGAAACTGGTCGCCGAGGCCGAACCCCTGACCGACGTCCTGAACGGCTTTGGTCCCGCCTATATCCGCGAACTGCGCTCGGCCTTCCTCGAGAGGCTGGGCGTGCTCAGCCTCGGCGAGGCGGCGGATCAGCGGCTGCTGGACGCGACCCTGGCCTTGCTCAAGGAGGGCGGTGAGGCCTTGCGTTGGGAGCCGCTGTTCCACGACTGGTTCACCGGCTTCGCTTCATCGGCGCGGGCGCTCGGCGGACCGCGCGGAAAGCTGTATCATGGCGAGGCCTTCGATGCCTTCCGGTTCGCCCTGTTCGAACACGCGCCGGACCGACCCGAACGTCTGGAACACCCCGCATTCTCCCGCGCAGAGCCCGAAGAGATGCTGATCGACGAGGTCGAGGCGATCTGGACCAACATCGCCGACCGAGACGACTGGTCGGCCCTGTATTCCAAGCTGGAGCGGATCGAACAGGCTCGTCAGTCACGCCTTTGAACGCCAGGTCCGTGCGGCATTTCAGCCGCCCGAAACAATAAGTCATCAGCTGATGTCATCTGTTGATGACAAATCGCACAAGCGCGGCTATAAGACCCTTGCGAACCGGTGGGCTCAATCCGATATCGCGACTGTTACCAATCAAGAAGCGAGCGCCCTCCCCGGCGTATAATCACATGACCTCTCAGGTTCTGACCCCCGCCCGTTCGCGCCTGTTCGCGAGCTATCGCAACCTCACCCTGTGGACGCTGCAGGGCTGGCTGGCGATGTTTTTTGCTGCCGCCGGCTTTGCCAAGCTGACCGAGCCCATGGCCAATCTGGTCCAGCTGATGAGCTGGCCCGCCCTGATGCCCGCCAATATGGTGCGCGGTCTGGGTGTGGCGGAGATCGTGCTGGCGATCCTGATGTTGGCTCCGGTCGTGTCCTGGAAGCACGGGCGGCCGCTGATGCTGACCGCCGCTGCAGGCCTGTTGGCGCTGGAAACCATCATGCTGGCCGTCCATGCCCTGGGCCTGGAAGTCGGACCGGCGGTGACCAATGCCATCCTTATCGCCATGACCGTGCCCGTGCTGTGGTTCCGGGGCCGCGAGGTCCGCTAGGCCTTCTTGCCTGCTGCCCGGCAACGGTCGGAACAGACCTTCACCTGATCCCAGTCGCGCGCCCATTTGCGCCGCCAGCTGAACGGCAGGCCGCAGACCACGCAGATCTTGCTGGGCAGATCGCGCTTGGCGGTACCGGCATCGTTGACGTGTTTGCGGGCCATTGTCGCATCCCTAGCATCGTGAGCGCGCCAAGGCTTCCCTTTACGTGCACGTCAAGTTATGACGTTCGCCATGGCGACCGCCGACGATCATCGCACCTACTCCATCCGCCAGTTGTGCCGAGAGTTCGGCGCGACGGCCAGGGCACTGCGTTTCTATGAAGACAAGGGCTTGCTGACCCCTGCGCGCAAGGGCCAGACCCGCGTCTACGACGCCCGCGACCGCGCCCGGCTGAAGCTGATCCTGCGCGGCCGCCGCATCGGTTTTTCCCTGGTCGAGATCCAGCAGATGCTCGATCTCTACGACCACGACGATCACAACACCCATCAGATGGCCGTGGCGCTGCGTCGACACCGCGCCCAGATCGCCGCCCTGAAACAGCAGCGCGAAGACCTGGATGCCGCTATCGAGACCGCTGAGGAAGCCTGCGCCGTTATGGAGCGCAAGCTGGGCGAATACCGCCCCGACCTGCTGCCCGGTGCCGAAGAATATGCCAGCCTGCTTCAGGCCCGCATGAACCCCGACCACACCTTTCACCCCTTCAAAGCGAGAGCCTGACCCATGGCTTACAAGGCCCCCGTCCGCGACCTGACCTTCATCCTGAACGAGGTTCTGGAGATCGATCGCTACGCCAACCAGCCCGGTTTCGCCGACGTCTCGTCCGATCTGGTCGGTCAGATCCTCGAAGAGGGCGCCAAGTTCGCCGAGGAAGTCATCGCCCCGATCAACCACTCGGGCGACAAGGAAGGCTGCCATTGGGACAATGGCGTGGTCACCGGGCCCAAGGGCTGGAAGGAGGCCTACAAGGCCATGGTTGAGGCCGGCTGGCCCGCGCTGGCCGCAGATCCGGCCTATGGCGGACAGGGCATGCCCGCCGTGGTGTCGATGGCCTTCGGTCAGTTCACCGCCGCCGCCTCCGCCGCCTTCTCCATGTATCCGGGCCTGACGGCGGGGGCCTATGCCGGCATCCACGCCAATGCCTCGGAAGAGCTGAAGACCAAATACCTGCCCAAGATGGCGACTGGCGAGTGGGGTGGGACCATGAACCTGACCGAGCCCCAGTGCGGCACGGATCTGGGCATGGTGCGGACCAAGGCGGTCCCGCAGGGCGACGGCACCTACAAGATCACTGGCCAGAAGATCTGGATCTCCGCCGGCGAGCACGACTTCACCGACAACATCATCCACACCGTCCTGGCCCGCGTCGAAGGTGCGCCCGCCGGGATCAAGGGCCTGTCGCTGTTCCTGGTGCCCAAGGTCATGGTCAATGACGACGGCAGCCTGGGCGAGCGCAACAGCCTGATGTGCGCGGGCCTGGAGCACAAGATGGGCATCCACGGCAATGCCACGGCCGTCATGCAATATGACGAGGCCACCGGCTGGCTGATCGGCGAGGAAGGCCGGGGTATGAACAACATGTTCGTGGTCATGAACGAGGCCCGCCTGGGCACCGGCCTGCAAGGCCTGGCCATCGGCGATGCGGCCTATCAGGCCGCCGTCGAGTTCGCCAAGGACCGCCTGCAGGGCCGCAGCCTGACCGGACCCAAGAACCCCGATGGTCCCGCCGACAGCATCATGGTCCACCCCGACGTGCGCCGCATGCTGATGGAGGCCAAGGCCTTCGTCGAGGGGGGCCAGGCCTTCATCCTGTGGACCGCCCTCCAGGCCGACCTGCAACGCTCCGAAGACGCCGCCGAGGCGCAGAAGGCCCATGACTACATGGGCCTGATCACCCCGGTGCTGAAGGCCTATTTGACCGACAAGGGCTTCCACGTCGCCAGCCTGGCCATGCAGGTCCACGGTGGTTCGGGCTACACCGAGCATTTCCAGGCGTCACAGTACCTGCGTGATGCCCGCATCACCATGATCTACGAAGGCACCAACGGCATTCAGGCGCTGGACCTGGTCGGTCGCAAACTGCCGTCGCAGGGCGGCCGCGCCATCATGAGCTGGTTCGCCGATATCGACGCCTTCGTGGCTGAAAATGGCGGCGAAGGCCCCGTCCAGCCCTTCGTCGAGGGTCTGGCCGATGCCAAGAAGAAGCTGCAGGAAGCGACGATGTGGCTGATGCAGAACGGCATGGCCAATCCCGACAATGCCGGTGCCGCCTCGACCGACTATCTGAACCTCTTCGGCATCACCGCTCTGGCCTATCTCTGGGCCCAGATGGCCAAGGCCGCGCAGGCGAAGATCGACGCCGGTTCGGACGATCCCTTCTATGCCAACAAGATCGCCACCGGCCGCTATTTCGTCGAACGCATCCTGCCCGACGCCCATGCGCATCTGGCCAAGATGAAGACAGGCGCGGGCGTGCTGATGGCGCTTCCGGCGGAGGCGTTCTGAGCCGCACGAAAGTTCTCCCTCCCCCTCGGGGGAGGGTGGTCGCCGCGTAGCGACGACCGGGTGGGGAGGGCTCGGCCACACAGCCGCGCTCCCGTCGCCCAGCCCCTCCCACCCGGCCGCTGCGCGGCCACCCTCCCTCATCGAGGGAGGGAGAGCGTCCGAGCGAGATCATGAACATCCTCAACAGCCCCGACCCCGACTTCATGCAGGACGAGGAGATCACCCTCTTCTCCGACAGCGTAGGAAAATGGATCGACGAGCACGCCCCGCCCGAGAAGTTCGCGCAGTGGATCGCCGACAGCTCCGTCCCGCGCCAGCTCTGGAACGACGCGGGCGATGCGGGTCTTCTGGGGATTTCCATGCCCGAGGAAGACGGCGGCATGGGCGGCGACTATCGCCACGAGGTCGTGCTGATGCGTCAGCTGGGCTGGAAAGGGGCCGACCACTTCGGCATCAGCCTGCACAATGCGATCGTCATGCCCTACATCTGGCACTACGGTACCGAGGAGCAGAAGCAGCGCTGGCTGCCGAAGCTGGTCTCGGGCGAACTGGTCGGCGCCATCGCCATGACCGAGCCTGGCGCAGGCTCGGACCTGCAGGGCATCAAGACCACAGCGGTCAAGTCTGGCAACGGCTACGTCCTGAACGGCTCCAAGACCTTCATCACCAACGGCCAGCTGGCCAACTTCATCATCGTGGTGGCCAAGACCGACCCGGCCGAGGGTGCCAAGGGCACCAGCCTGATCGTCGTCGAAACCGACGGAGCCGAAGGCTTCGAGCGCGGCCGGAACCTGCACAAGATCGGCATGGAGGCCAATGACACCTCCGAGCTGTTCTTCAATGACGTGAAGATCCCGGCCGAAAATATCATCGGCGGCAACGAGGGCCAGGGTTTCGTTCAGCTGATGCAGCAACTGCCGCAGGAGCGGCTGAACATCGCCGTCCAGGGCGTCGCTGCCGCAGAGCGCGGCCTGACCGAGACCATCGCCTATGTGAAAGAGCGCAAGGCCTTCGGCAAACGCATCCTCGACTTCCAGAACACCCAGTTCAAACTGGCCGAGGTCAAGACCAAGCTGACGGTCGCCAAGGTCTTCACCGACCACTGCATCGGTCTGCACCTGAAAGGCCAGCTCGACGCCACAACCGCCTCCATGGCCAAATACTGGGTCACCGACATCCAGGGCGAGACCATCGACGAGATGCTCCAGCTGCACGGCGGCTACGGCTATATGAACGAATACCCGATCGCCCAGCTGTACAAGGACGCCCGCGTCCAGCGCATCTATGGCGGGACCAATGAGATCATGAAGCTCTTGATCGCGCGGACGCTCTGACGGCACAGAGGCGGTCATGATCCGCCTCCACGTCCCCCAGCCTCTGTCTGCCGGTGCCGCAGTCGCGCCGACGCTCGACCAGTCGCGCTACCTGACCCAGGTCATGCGGCTGAAGGCGGGTGACGACCTGCTGGTCTTCAACGGCCAGGACGGCGAATGGCGCTGCACCATTGCCGAGGTCCTCAAGAAGGGCGTCATCCTGAAGGCGCAGGCGCAGGTCCGGCCCCAGACCTTCGGACCCGACCTCGACCTCATCGTGGCCGTGGTCAAGAAGGCGCGGGTGGAGACCATCGTCGAAAAGGCTGCCGAACTGGGCGCGCGCCGGGTCCGCCTGACCCTGACCCAGCGCACCAACACCGACCGTATCCGCCTGGATCGCCTGGACGCCATCGCCGAGGAGGCCGCCGAGCAGACGGGCCGTCTGGATGTGCCTGCGATCGACGATCCCTTAAAGCTGTCAGACATCCTCGACGGCTGGCAGGACGGTCGCCGCCTGATGTTCTGCGACGAGACAGGCGGTAGTCCGGTGATGTCGGCGCTGGCCCAGTCACCCCCTGCGCCTTGGGCCATACTGATCGGCCCCGAGGGCGGCTTTTCGCCCGAGGAGCGCGACCGCCTCCGCGCCCTGCCCTTTACCACCGCCGTATCACTGGGCCCCCGCATTCTGCGCGCCGACACCGCAGCCATCGCGGCCATGACCCTTTGGCAGGCGGCGGCCGGTGACTGGGACCGCTAGCGCGTCCCAAAAGAAAATACCCAGCACACCCAATCCAGCTGTCCCAGGCCTGATCGACCCGATCCGCCTCTTCTCCTCACACGCCTTCCCGGTGAGTTAGACTGTCTCTCCGCGTCGACAGACAGCCTGCCGACGCGGCGCGTGTCACCTTTTGTCATGTTTGGCACCCCGTCCGTGTCATGACACGAGTAGAGCCTTTCAAACGCCCTCTTGAGGAACGTCGCGTTTCCCACCATCTAGCCGCGACAGCAGGGGTTACAGATGGCCGATCACGCGCCGCTATCCAGAGACGATCTGATCGGGGCCATGTCCAGGGGCATCAAGCCCCGCGACCAGTGGCGCATCGGGGCCGAGCACGAGAAGTTCGGCTTCGACCGCACCACCCTGCGCCGCCCGACCTATGAGGGCGAGAGCGGCATCCTGGCCATGCTGACCGGCCTGCAACGCTTCGGCTGGGCTCCGGTCGAGGAAGCCGGCCACGTCATCGCCCTGGAGCGCAAGAACGCCGAGGGCATGACCGCCTCCATCAGCCTGGAGCCCGGCGGCCAGTTAGAACTGTCCGGTGCCCCGCTGAAGGATGTGCACGAAATCTGCGACGAGACCGGTCGCCACCTGATGGAGGTCAAACAGGTCGCCGACCAGCTGAACCTCGGTTTCCTGGGCGCAGGCTTCGACCCGATGTGGCGGCGCGAGGACGTGCCGATCATGCCCAAGGGCCGCTACGGCATCATGCGCGCCTATATGCCCAAGAAGGGCACGCTGGGCCTCGACATGATGCTGCGCACCTGCACCATCCAGTCGAACCTGGACTTCGACAGCGAAGCCGACATGGTGGCCAAGTTCCGCACCTCCCTGGCGCTGCAACCGATCGCTACCGCCCTGTTCGCCTGTTCGCCCTTCACGGAGGGCAAGCCCAACGGCTTCCTCAGCGCCCGCGCCAATGTCTGGACCGACACCGATCCGGACCGCACCGGCATGCTGGACTTCGTCTTTCAGGACGGGTTCGGCTTCGAACGCTACGCCGACTATGCGCTGGACGTGCCGATGTATTTCGCCAAGCGGGGCGAGACCTATGTCGATCTGTCTGGACAGTCATTCCGCAGCTTCATGACCGACGGCCTGCCCGCCCTGCCGGGTGAGCGCGCGACGCTCAAAGACTGGAACGACCACCTGACGACCCTTTTCCCGGAGGTTCGTCTCAAGGCCTATCTGGAGATGCGCGGGGCCGACGGTGGGCCCTGGAGCCGCATCTGTGCGCTGCAGGCGCTGTGGGCCGGCATCCTTTACGATGCGCCATCGCTGGCGGCCGCCTGGGACCTGGTCAAGGACTGGGACATCGCCGACCACGAACGCCTGCGCCGCGACGTGACCCGCCTGGGCCTCAAGGCCGAGGTCGCGGGCCGCAGTGTGCGGGATATCGCCGTCGATCTGGTCAATATCGCCAAACAGGGTCTCAAGAACCGCGCCCGTTTCAGTGGCGGCATGGTCGACGAGCGCGGCTATCTGTCGGAACTGGAAGACATCGCCGACAGCGGGATCACCCCGGCGGAACGCCTGCTGGAGCTGTATCACGGCGACTGGCAGGGCGATGTCGGGCGCATCTACCGCGACTTCGCCTACTGATCTGTCACCGCAAAGGTGACCTTAACCCCTCAGCGTTAGATGAGCGGTGTTCCCAGTAGGAAGCGTTGCCCATGACCTGCCTGACCCTCGCCACCACGCCCGACGTCGGCACTGGTGACGTGGCACGGGTCGATCTGGACACCTTCTTCGACGTCTCGCTGGATTTGCTGGTCGTGCGCGACCTGGACGGCCTGGTGATTAAGGCCAGCGCATCCTGGTTCACCGTTCTGGGTTACCACCCGCACGAGATCGAGGGTCGGCGGCTGCTGGATCTGCTCAACCCCGAAGATCTACCGGGTACGCTGGACAGCGTCGTCGAGGTCGAGAACCGCCAGCCCGGCGATCCCGTCATCGGCCACGTCAACCGGTACCGCCACCGCGACGGTCACGACGTCACCCTGGAATGGCGCGCCCACCGCTTCGGCGACCGCATCTATGGCGTGGCCCGCGACGTCACCGAGAAGGTCGCTGCTGAACGCGCCCTGATCGAGGCCAAGACCGCAGCCGAAACAGCCAACCGCGCCAAGTCCGATTTCCTGGCCAATATGAGCCACGAGATTCGCACGCCCCTGAACGGCGTCATCGGCATCGTCGACGCCCTGTCCCGCACCCCGCTCAGTCCCGAACAGGCCGAGATGGTGACGCTGATCAACGCCTCCGGACGCACGTTGGAGCGGCTGGTCTCCGACATTCTGGACGTCTCCAAGATCGAAGCCGGGCAACTGGACATCGAGGCCCGCGCGTTCGACCTGGACGAAGCGATTGCCGCCCCGCTGGATGTCATGCGCCCGCGGGCCGCAGAGCGCGGTCTGGCCTTTATCGTGGAGCGCCCGGCCGACGCCCGCGGTGCCTTCATCGGCGACAGCACCCGCATTCGTCAGGTCCTGGGCAATCTGCTGTCAAACGCCGTCAAATTCACCGCCGTCGGCTCGGTCACTGTCCGCTTCAGTGTCACCGATGACGAGGACGGCCACGCCCTGCTGCGGTTCGAGGTAGAGGATACCGGCGTCGGTTTTGGTCCCGATCATGCCCGCCGCCTGTTCGATCGCTTCAGCCAGGCCGACACCAGCATCACCCGCCGCTTCGGCGGCACGGGCCTGGGCCTGTCGATCTGTCAGGCTCTGGTCGAACTGATGGGCGGGCGCATTTCAGCGACCTCGACCCCCGGCGTCGGCAGCCGCTTCACGGTCGAGCTGCCGCTCGTGCGCCTGGAGACCGGCCTTGCCAGGACAGAGCCTCGCCCGCCAGAGATCGCGGATGCACCCCTGCCCGCCCTTCGTGTCCTGCTGGTCGAGGATCACCCCACCAACCAGCGCGTCGTCCAGCTCATCCTCGGCACCCACGGGGCCGAGGTGGTGACCGTCGACGATGGAGCCCAGGCCCTGGCCGCCTTCCAGGGCGGCCTGTTCGACATCGTCCTGATGGACATGCAGATGCCCGTGATGGACGGCCTGACCGCCACGCGCGCGATCCGCGACCTCGAAGCCGACAGCCCTGATCGTCCGCGTACGCCTATCGTCATGCTCAGCGCCAATGCCATGGCGGAACACCGGGATCAGGCCTTCGCCGCCGGTGCCGACCACCACGTCCCCAAACCCATCACCGCCGCCAGCCTTCTGGCCGGGATGCAGGCGGCGATCGCGGGCTGAGAAACCACACCGCTATCCGCTGGCGTGTGCCATCGACGATGCGTAATCTGTCTCCCGAACACGAGGCGCGGACATGACTGGTCAGATTCACGCAGGCATCGGCGGCTGGACCTATGAGCCCTGGCGCGGCGTCTTCTATCCGTCCGATCTGGTCCAGAAACGCGAGCTGGAGTTCGCCAGCCGGGCTCTGACCTCGATCGAGATCAACGGCACCTACTATTCCACCTTCAAGCCCGACAGCTGGATGAAGTGGCGCGACGAGACGCCCGACGGGTTCGTCTTCTCAGTCAAGGCCAGTCGCTATTGCACCAATCGCAAGGTGTTGAGCGAGGGCAAGGAGAGCTTCGACCGGTTTCTGGATCAGGGGCTGACGGCGCTGGGCGACAAGCTGGGGCCGATCAACTGGCAGTTTATGGCCACCAAGAAGTTCCATGCCGAGGACTTCGAGGGCTTTCTGAAACTGCTGCCCACCGAGAAGGACGGCCAGCGTCTGCGCCACGCCCTCGAGGTCCGCAGCCCGACGTTCGACACCCAACAGTTCTATGACCTGGCCGCCAAATATGGTGCAGCCATCGTCTATGCCGTCGATGACGAAGCGCCCGAATGGCCCCGGATCGACCAGCCGACGGCGGACTTTACCTATGCCCGGCTGATGTCCAGCCGCGAAGATGAGCTCACGGGCATGACCTCGGACGAACTGGATGCGGTCGCGAAACAAACGAAGGCCTGGGCCAAACGGGGCGACGTCTTCGCCTATTTCATCTCGGGCGCAAAGGTGCGCAATCCAGCGGCGGCCCAGGCGCTGATCGCAAAGCTAAAGTAGGCGGCTGACCCGACCGCCACCTTCGCAGGCGAGGTCGATATTCGAAATACCTGTAAAGGCCGCTCCCGACCTATGATGGACACTGGAGCAGCGGCAGAAAGTCCCGTGCCTAAATCACGACGGCTGTCTCGCCCGAGTTTTCAACGCGTTGATACTTGGTGACATTTCAAATGTACCGGTGCACCAAATCATCTTGTTTTTAGGGTGTAGGGAAGGCGGTTGAGGCGCGCAATTCAGATGGGCCGAGCGGTTCCAATGGGGGGTCGAGTGTTACGAAGCTGTTTCGCCGTTCTTGCCGTGTGTCTCATGACCACGGCGTGCCAGACGCTCCCTTATGCGGGCGACGGACTGCCCAAAATAGTCGTCGTCGAAGATGGATCCGACCAGCGTCGCGCGATGAACGCGAACATCTACGATCGGTCCGTGCGCACCGTTCTGGACCGCTTTTACGACACCACCTTCAACAACGTGGATTTCGCTGCCGAGGCTGCGGCGCGCAGATCGGCGGCTGTGGACCAGCCGACTGAGACGGGATTTTACCAGTCTCTCAATGAGTTGCTGGGTCTTTTGGAGGATCGCCACACCGTCGCCATTCGGCCCCGACCCTACCCGGAAATCATCCGCTCTCTTGGTTCGGGTGAACTTTCGTTCGGGATGGATCTGACCACGGGTAAGGACGAAGACGGGAACTGGAGCAATCCCTTTGTCCGTCGCGTGCGGCCCGATGGTCCCGCCGCGCAGTTTGGCGTCCAGCCGGGCTGGGAGGTTCTGAGCGTAGACGGTGCCGATACCTTCGATATCGGAATCGAAATCGGGCGCTCCCACACCTTCGAATTCAGAGACGCGAAGGGCGAGGTCCACCTGGTGACCATGCCGACGACCCTGTTTCCCGTTGAGATGGGATACGTCGAACGGCGCGCTGATGGAACAGTCGTGATCGCCTTCGAAGCCTTCGGAACAAAGACGACCGACTGGCTGCACGAACGCCTGGCGGAGCTACAGGCTGATCCTCCGACCGCCGTTGTGATCGACATTCGATACAACCGAGGCGGCAAGAGCGACGCGGTCGCGGACATGCTGGGCGGTTTTTTCACGGAGCGATTCAGGTTTGCCCGGCATAGTTTCCGGCTAACCGACAGGCTGCAAATGGGGTTCTGGGGCGCTTTGCCGTCCAGTCATTCACGACCTTCCGACAATGTCTGGAGCGGGCCAGTGGCGGTTCTTCAATCCAGTAGGTCCGCGAGTTCGGCCGAAGTCTTCGCTGCCGCCATGAAGCACTGCGGGCGCGCCGTCATCGTCGGCGAAACCTCGCGTGGTTCCGTGGTTGCCTCACAGACATTCCGGTTGCCTGATGGCGGGGCCCTGCAAGTCGGGATTGCGGATTTTCGGACATCTAGCGGCGCGCGTCTCGAGAAGGTAGGCGTAGAGCCAGATATCCCTGTGGTCGCCGGACTTCAGGACCTGCAAACAGGTGGGCAAGTTCTGCTGGATGCCGCCGTGCAAGCCGCGCTGGCCGCACCGGCAGGAGCCGTTTGTCGGCCCTCCTCCTTCTAAGATTTTGCTTCCCGCTTCACACCCCATCTCGGACGTCCCCTCATCCGCTCCTAGGCAGCCTACATCGATCAGGATCCGCAACGAACTAACGCGGTGGCGAAACAGGGCCGGGGCTGGGCCAAGCGCAGCGACGTCTTCGCCTATTTCATCTCGGGCGCTAAGGTGCGCAATCCGGCGGCGGCGCAGGCGCTGATAAAGAAACTGGGCTGAGGGCGTTGCGAAGCGGGCCCGCCAGCCACACCTGAGCCCCTGATCACGGAGACCAGCCCATGCCCATCGCCACCCGCGCCTTTGCCGCCACCGCGTCCGACAAGCCGCTGGCTCCCTACAGCTTCGAACGGCGCGATCCCGGTCCGGACGATGTGGCGATCGCGATCAAGTTTGCGGGCGTCTGCCACTCGGACCTGCACATCGTGAAGAATGACCTGGGCAACACCCGCTATCCCATCGTGCCGGGCCACGAGATCGCCGGCATCGTCACCGCCGTCGGGGCCAATGTCACCCGCTTCAAGGAGGGCGACCGCGTCGGCGTCGGCTGCATGGTCGACAGCTGCCGCCAGTGCAAACCCTGCCAGGAAGGCGAGGAGCAGTACTGCGTTCCCGGCATGACCCAGACCTATGGCTCGCCCGATCCCAAGGGCAGCGAGGTGGGCCAGACTATTACCCAGGGCGGCTATTCCGACGCCATCGTGGTGGATCAGAACTATGTGCTGAATATCCCCGACAGCATCCCGCTGGACGCCGCCGCGCCCCTGCTCTGTGCGGGCATCACCACCTATTCGCCGCTGAAGACCTGGAATGTCGGGCCGGGCTCCAAGGTCGCCGTCGTCGGCCTGGGTGGCCTCGGTCACATGGCGGTCAAACAGGCCGCGGCCATGGGGGCCGAGGTCACCGTCCTGTCCACCTCCGACCGCAAAAAGGCCGATGCCGAGCGGATGGGGGCCAAACATTTCCTGATCAACTCCGACAAGGATGCGATGAAGGCAGCGGCCGAGAAATTCGACCTGATCATCAACACCGTGTCGGCCACGCACGAGATCGCGGGCCACCTGCAGCTACTGGCCAAGGACGGCACCATGGTCATGCTGGGTCTGTCGACCGAGGGAATGCCGGTCTTCGCCATGCCTCTGCTGTGGCGCCGCCGCCGTATCGCCGGGTCCCTGATCGGCGGCATCCGCGAGACGCAGGAGATGCTGGACTTCTGTGCTGCCAACAACATCGCCTGCGACATCGAGCTGATCGCGCCGGATCAAATCAACGAGGCCTATGAGCGGATGGAGAAGTCTGACGTCCGCTACCGCTTCGTCCTGGATATCGACAAGCTGGCGGCCTGACCCTCGTTGGCTTTTTGCCCCGCTGCGGTTGATGCCTGCGGCGAGGCCGGTCTAGGGTTGTCCAACGGCAGAGGGCCCGCTTCAGAGGCCCCCGCCTGAGGACAGGAAATGCATATGGCTCGAGTGGCACTGGTCACGGGTGGAACCCGCGGCATCGGCAAGGCGATCGTTCAACGGCTGAAGGAAGACGGCATGTCCGTCGCCGCCGGCTATTCTGGCAATACCGAGGCCGCCGAGGCGACGGCCCGCGAACTCGATGTCATGGTCGTCAAGGGCAATGTCGGCTCGTTCGAGGACTGCGAACGCGCGGTCAAGGAGGTCGAGGCTAGGCTGGGCCCCATCGACGTCCTGATCAACAATGCCGGCATCACGCGCGACGGCTTCTTCCACAAGATGAGCTACGATCAGTGGTCGGACGTTCTGCGTGTCAACATGGACAGCGTGTTCAACATGACCCGCCAGGTCATCACCGGCATGCGGGACCGCGGCCACGGCCGGATCGTCAACATTTCCTCGATCAATGGCCAGAAGGGCCAGATCGGCCAGACCAACTATTCCGCCGCCAAGGCTGGCATGATCGGCTTCACCAAGGCGCTGGCTCTAGAGAATGCGCGTAAGGGCGTCACCGTAAACTGCATCGCCCCCGGCTATATCGACACCGAGATGGTCGGGGCGATGGATGAAAAGGTCCTGGCCGGCATCATTGCCCAGATTCCCGTTGGACGATTGGGCAAGGGCGAAGAGATTGCCGATATGGTGTCTTGGCTGTGTGGCGAGCGTGCCGGATATGTCACAGGCTGCACCCTGTCGCTGAACGGCGGTCAGTATCTGGTCGGTTGACCAGCAGCCTGCCCAAAATCCGCCGCGCGGTGGTTTCACCAATATCGCCATGAGTTTGGCGAGTGTCAGAAAGGCGCGACAGCCGCTTCCGACCGCGATGGCGTTTGCCGTCGTGGCGGGGGTCTTTTCCTTGCTGACCATGGTGGAGCCTGCCGCAGCACAGACCCGCAGCAATGCCCAGGCCGAACAAAGCAACCGCCTGCGCGCCCAAGGCTCGCCGTCGCCGACACTTCCGCCGAGCGGTCGATACGTCGCCGAATCCGGCGAGGCCTTCATGATCGACCGGTCAGGATCGCGCCCTCTCCTCCGCTTTGATCGCCGCGAAGAGACCTGGGTTCTGCGTCCCATGGCAGCACCCCGCGGAGACGTCATTTACCGCAACGATGCCGGAGAGCAGATCCTACGCGTCACTCAGGGCGGTGCCATCACAGTGTTCACGTCCCAATCGCCAGGGGGCTCGCCCGCCTCCTACGCCGGTGCGGGCCAGAGCTTGGCACCACCTTCGCTGGGGCCCGTTCGGCTGTTCGACCTGATGGCGCGACGCAGCGTCATGCTGAGCCAGGCCTTGGGTCGGTTGGTGGAAATCAATCTGGATGGTGAGCGTTCCGAGGCCCTGTGCGTCGAGGCTCTGATCGTGACGACGGACGCCGTGGCCCGCATCGCCCGGTCGCCCAGCTCCCGATCACGTCTGAGCGGCCTGCGCAGCATCACCATCATGGAGGGACCGCGAGCCTCGGTGAGCTACAGTAGCGGGCGACTGGTGGTCGTCGTCGATCCCAGCCAGGGACAAGCCGGCCGCCCTTCCTCGACGCGGGTCATACGTGCCCTGCTGCCGGAACCGCGCACATCTAACCGGTGAAGTTGTCCTTGGCCGCGCGACGAGCGGCGAAATCGACCGCATCTCTGGCTCTCAGAAACGGATTGAAGGCTTTTTCGACCGCCAGTGTCGTCGGCACCGTCGGCTGACCCGCATCTCGAGCAGCGAATATGCGGGCTGCATGTTCGGCCATCTCCAAGCGATCATCTAGGCTCAGGGCGAACCTGGCGTTGGCTCCCGTATATTCATGCGCTGACCAAATCACGGTCTCGTCTGGCCAGGCCGCGATCGTCTGAAGACTGCCCCACATCTGCTCGGGTGTCCCTTCGAACAGGCGTCCGCAGCCCAGCGGAAACAGCACGTCGCCGACAAAGGCCTGACCCTCTGCTGTAGCATGATAGACGATGTGACCCAGCGTGTGGCCGGGCGCATTCGACACTTCCAACGCCGTATGCCCCAGCATGACGGTGTCGCCCCCGGCAACCACGCGGTCCAGTGCCGAGACCCGGTGCACCTCTTCCGGCCCCACGATCTGACAGCCGGTCTCGGCCTTCAGCCGCGCATTGCCCTGGGTGTGGTCCGGATGCCAATGGGTGTTCAGGATCAGGTCCAGTCGTCCCCAGCCGGAGGCTTCCAGATCGGCCAGGATCGCCGCCGCATCCGGCGTATCGATCGCGGCGACCACGCCGGTTTCGGCATCCCTGACCAGCAGGCCGTAGTTGTCGCTCAGGCAGGGAAACAGTCGCACATCCAGGGTCATACCGCATCCTAGCAGGGGCGCACCGTCCAGCCTATGTTGGGGCATGCGACACAGCATCGAAGATCTCCGAACTTTCTACGGCGAGCCCGCCGGGGTGCTGGTGCGTCGTCTGCTGGCGCGTCGCCTCGACGACGCCTGGGGTGAGGCGGTAAACTGCGACGTGTTGGGTATCGGCTATGCCACGCCCTGGCTGGACGCCTTCGTCGGGGCACGACGGCTGGTGGCGGCCATGCCGGGCGGTCAAGGGGTCGAGCAGTGGCCGCTGGTTGGTAAGAACCGAACCGTCCTGGTGGACGATCGCGCCCTTCCCTTCGCTGCTGGATCATTCGACCGGGTTCTGCTGATCCACGCCTTGGAGGAGGCTGACGACGCGCAAGGGCTGATGGCCGAGGCCGTGCGCGCCCTAGCTCCGGCTGGGCGGATCATCCTGGTGGCGGCGGCGCGAGGCGGTCTGTGGGCGCGGTCGGAGAACACCCCTTTCGGTCACGGCCGACCGTTCACCCGACGCCAGCTAGAGCGGCTGGTGCGCGGCGCGGGTCTTGAGCCGACGGCCTGGTCGCAGACGCTGTACGTGCCGCCCTGGGGGCCGCTGCTGCCGTTGGCGGACGGGCTGGAGCAGATCGGTCGCCACGTCATGCCCGGGGCCGCAGGCGTCATCCTGCTGGAGGCCACGCGTCAGGCCTATGCCCGCGCCCGGCCCGGCGGCGCTGTGGCGACCGTGCCGGTCCGGACGCCCGCACTCGCACCACAGCCGGCTTCGCGCGTGCGTCGCGATCTGGCGGTTCCGCCCGAACGTCCCTAAAGGGCTGTCCATGCAAAGACTGATCCTGATGCGTCATGCCGAGGCCGAACGAGCGTCCGGTTCGGGCGACGACCGAGACCGGGTGCTGTCCACGCGCGGGCGGGCCGATGCGACCCAGATGGGTCGCGCTCTGGCGGGGAAAGGCCTGCGTCCGGACCTGGCCCTGGTGTCCGCCGCCGCGCGGACGCGACAGACCTGGGATCTGGCGCACGCGGCCTTCGGCGACGTGGACGTGCGCGAACAGGACGCCCTCTACAATGCCGGGGCCGACACGCTCCGACACGCGGTCGAGGCGGCCGAGGACGAGGCCGGCTGCCTGATGCTACTGGCCCACAATCCCGGCATTCATCTGCTGGCCGTCGAATATCTGATCGAAAACGCGGCCTCGCCCGCCATCCTGGACCGGATGAGCGGCGGGTTTCCACCGGGAGCCTGCGCCATCTTCGCCGTCGATGTGGCCGGTCGCTGCACCTTCGAGGCCTTTCTGCAGCCCCGTGACCTGGCCGGCACATGAGTACGGTCGCCTACAAGTTGGTCGATGGCCGCGAATGGCAGGCGGCGCGGGCCCAGGGCGTCTATCGCGGTTCGGTGCTGGATCGGGCCGACGGCTTCATCCACCTGTCGGCCGCCGACCAGCTTTCAGGCACCGCCAGCAAACACTATGCGGATCGTCAGGACCTGCGCCTAGTCGAAGTCGATCTGTCGGCGCTGGCTGACACCTTGCGCTGGGAGCCGTCCCGCGGCGGGGCCTTGTTCCCCCACATCCACGGGGATCTGCCCATGTCAGCGGTCGGATCGGTGCGCGGTCTGGCGATCGATAGCAGTGGCGCTCCGCACTTCGCCGACGGCACCACCGCCTGGCCCGTCGAAACCGAGGACGCGCCATGAACCTGGCCGACATCGGTGGCGCGGCCCTGCGCCTGCTCGACCCGGAGACGGCGCACGGCTTGGCGATCCGGGCGCTTCAGATCCTCCCTCTGCCCGCGTCGCCCCCGGACGACCCGCTTCTCAAAACACGGCTGGCCGGGCTGGGCCTGCCCAACCCCATCGGATTGGCGGCGGGGCTAGACAAGAATGGCGAGGCGCTGAACGGCCTGTCCCGGCTCGGCTTTGGCTTCGTGGAATGCGGCTCGGTGACGCCCATGGCCCAGCCCGGCAATCCCCGCCCGCGCCTGTTTCGCCTGACCGAAGACCAGGCCATTATCAACCGCATGGGCTTCAACAATGCGGGGCTGGAGGCCTTTGCCGCGCGATTGCAGACGCGCCCGGCGATAGCCGTGGTCGGAGCCAATCTGGGAGCCAACAAGGATACCGAGGACAAGGCCGCTGACTATGTCACCGGGCTGAGGCGGCTGAAGGGACTGGCGGACTATGTCACCGTCAATGTCTCCTCGCCCAATACGCCGGGCCTGCGCGCGCTTCAGGGGCGGGCGGCGCTGGACGACCTGTTGGGACGGCTGGCCGAAGCGCGGGGCGGCGATCCCACGCCCGTCTTTTTGAAGATCGCACCCGACCTGACGCCAGACGAGATCGCCCTGATCGTCGAGGCGTCCATCGATCACCGCATCGATGCCCTGATCGTTTCCAACACAACTCTCGACCGCCCGGAAAGCCTGCGGGGCCCGGATCGCGGCGAGGCCGGGGGGCTATCCGGTCGCCCCTTGCAGACCCGCGCCCGCGCCGCCCTCAGCGCCGCCGCGTCCGCATCGCGGGGTCGCCTGCCTTTGATCGCCGTCGGCGGCATCGACAGCGGAGCCGAGGCCTATGACCGCATTCTCGCGGGGGCCAGCGCAGTTCAGCTATATTCCGCCCTGATCTACGGCGGCCCGGGCCTGGTCGGCCGAATCAAGTGCGATCTGGCTCAGAGCCTGCGCGCCGATGGCTTCTCAAGCGTGGCCGAAGCCGTCGGAACCGCCCGTTGACGGAGCGTTAGGGCCAGCCTGTCATAGGTCTGATGTGGGTCAATCCGCCCATGTCGGGACTTCGCATGGCGCTCGCCACGGCCACATCCTCCCCTGCGACGACCAGCGACTGGAGCGCTGCGATCCGCCAGCGCCGCAAGGCCCTGCCGGCGCGACTGGGCATTGCCGCCATCACCGCGATGGTCTTCGCCCCGCTGCTGGGTAGCGTTTTCTGCCTGATCTGGCTGGCCGGTTACTATGCGGTTCAGGCGATCGATCTGTGGACCTTTCGACCCATGCTGTCCGGTCGCGTGCCGAAGCTGACGGGCGCACGACGCGCTCTCGGCTGGCTGACCCTCGCCGCCAACTCCTGCTACTATGGCAGCCTGACCATTCCGCTGTGGCTGGTCGGCGGGCCGATGGGCGGGCTGTGTGCCGTCATCATGATGACGGGTTCAGCGACCTATTCGATCATCAACTCGCCGCGGTCGCTGGCGGTCCTGACACTGACCATCGGGCCGCAATCGATCTACATGATCCTGACGCCGATCTTCATGTACATCTATGGGGCATCCTCGACCTTGATCGTGGCGGCGGCCATCTCGGTGGCTGTCTTCATGGGCTTTGCCTATTCCATGTGGACCAAGCTGAACGCAGCCCAGTCTGCAGAGGCCAATGCCCGTATCGAGGCCGACCAGAAGCGCCTGCATGCCGAACGCATCATGGAGGGCCGGAGTGCCTTCCTGGCGGCCATTGCCCATGACCTGCGCACGCCGATCACCGCCATTCTGACTGGCGCATCCCAACTGGAGCAGGGCGCGACGGACACCAGCGCGCGGGGCCAGGCCCGGCTGATCAGCGACGCCGGCTATATGATGAAGGCCCTGCTGGACGATCTCCTGGACCATGCCAAACTGGATGCTGGCCACATGACGGTGGATGCCGTCGACTTCAACCTACGCGACCTGCTGACCCAGACGGTGCGTCTGTGGGACGGACCCGTGCGGGCCGAGGGTTTGCGGCTCCGAGTCGAGGGGGCGGCGACCATTCCCTCCCAGGTGCGCGGCGACCCCATGCGCCTGCGTCAGGTCCTGAACAACCTGATCTCCAATGCGACCAAGTTTACCCGGACCGGTGCGATCACCCTGCGTCTCAATGCCTGGACCGAGGACGCGGGCGGCTACGCCGTCCTGATCGAGGTGGCCGACACCGGGCCGGGCATGACGCCGGAACAGCTGTCGCGCCTGTTCACCCCCTTCGACCAGACCATCGACGGGATCAGCACGACCCACGGCGGCACTGGCTTGGGTTTGGCCATCAGTCGCCAACTGGCGGGCCTGATGGGCGGTCGCCTGACCGCGCGCAGTCGTCCGGGCCAGGGTGCCGCCTTCACCCTGGCGCTGCATCTGGATGCGACCGAAACGGTACCGGCGGCCTCGACCGTGCTGGATCAGGCCAGCCGCGATGCCATCGCCCAAGGTCTGGCAGCGGTCGCGGCGTCGCCCATCGCCCTGACTGCAGCGCTGCCGAAACCTGCCGCAGCAGACCCCGAACCAGCGGAGGCCGTTACCGACGACGTTCCGCCCCAGGCTGTTGAGCCTGAAGCCGAAGAAGACGAGGGCCGTCCCATGCGAGTGCTGGTCGTGGACGACCACGACATCAACCGCCGCGCCATCCAGCTGATCCTTCAGCCTTTGGGCTGCGACATCGATACGGCTGCCGACGGCATGGCGGCACTGAACATTTGCCGGACCAGCCCATTCGACCTCATCTTCATGGATGTGCGGATGCCCGAGTTGGACGGGCGCGAAACGACGCGGCGCATTCGGGCGGGCAATGGCCCCAATGCCCGCACGCCGATCATCGCGGTGACCGCCGACACCTCGCCGCGCGACATTCAGGACTGCACCGACGCAGGCATGACCTATTTCGTGCCCAAGCCGATCACGCCGCCGATGCTGATCGGGGCCATCACTCATGTGATGACCATGGAGCAGGCGACGCTGGAAACCAGCGCCGCCGCATGATCGGGACTAGAGCTGGCCCAGTAGGTGCTCGGCCGACGACACCTTGAACTCGCCGCCCTGTTCGACATTCAGCTGCTCGACGACACCATCTTTGACGATCATCGAATAGCGTTGCGACCGCTCGCCCATGCCGAAGCCCTTGGCGTCCATGGACAGGCCGATCTGGCGGGTGAAGTCGCCGTTGCCGTCGCCCAGCATCAGGATGTCTTCCTTGCCGATACCCTGGCTGTCGGCCCAGGCCCCCATGACGAAACCGTCGTTGACCGACAGACAGGCGATGGTGTCCACGCCCTTCGCCGACAGGTCGCCGCGATGGTCCTTGAAGCCCGGCAGGTGACGCGCCGAGCAGGTTGGTGTGAAGGCACCGGGCACGGCGAACAGGGCCACTGTCTTGCCGCCGAACAGCTCGTCGGTCGAAATCGGCTTGGGGCCGTCGTCCGTGGCGCGGGTCAGGGTCGCCGAGGGAATGCGATCGCCGATCTGGATGGTCATGGCAGGCTCCGATGAATGTGAGAGTGGTCTCAACGCCCAGATAGGCCGGGCGGGTCCTGCAGCCAAGTCTGATCGCGTTCGGTGACGTCCCTGCGACGGTTCAATGCCTTGCATAGCGGCCCGTGCGCCGTGATGATGTTCGTATGGACAACTTCCAATCCCTGGTCGGTCGGCTGCTGGTGGCCATGCCGGGCATCAGCGACCCCCGATTCGAACATGCCGTCATTCTGGTCTGCGCGCATGAGCCGGACCATGCCATGGGCCTACGGCTGGACCGGCCCGCGCCGGGGATCGACCTGAAGGATGTGCTGACCAAGTTGCAGACCGTGGCGCCGGCCGCCACCGCCGACCGAGCCGTCCTGATCGGCGGGCCGGTCGAGCGCGAGCGCGGCTTTGTGCTGCATACGGACGACTGGCTGATCGACGACGCCTCCATGCCCTTTGGTCACGGTCTGGCCATGACCGGCACGCGCGAGGCCCTGGTCGCCATGGCCGACCCGGTCGCCGGGCCGCGCCGCTCCGTCCTGCTGCTGGGCTATGCCGGCTGGGGCGAGGGCCAGCTAGACGAGGAGATGGGCGAGAACGTCTGGATCACGACCGAAGCGGATGCGGACCTGATCTTCGACACCGACTACGACGCCAAATGGTCGAAAGCGCTGGGCACCCTCGGCATCGACCCGGCCCGCCTGTCGGGGCAGAGCGGGCGCGCCTAGGTCAATCGGCGGCATTCCGCCATCAGCCACCGCTCTCGTTCACTAAGCGGGGCTTGCCATTCTGCTGCCAGTTCAAGCACCTGCGCGCCGGACGACCGTCGCCCCTTATAGACAACTGCAGCGATCTGCCCGCTCTCGCGGCCGCGAACGGTACCGCACCAAAGTCGCTGCCTGCGCGGAACGGAGCCATCGACCTCACGAAATGAACCTGTGTTCTCGAGATCGATCGCGCTTCGCGACAGCGTCGGATCACGTTGGATCAGCGCCGTCCTGACCGACCCCGGCTGCCTCTGACTGATCGCGTACGCGACGCCGACCACGATGACGATTGCGAGCGCGGCGTAGACCCAGTCGATGCGTCGGTGTGGCAGCGGCGGCAGAATAGGCTTCAACCCGACCGCGCTTTGATCGGGGCCGTGCCGTCGGCGAGCGACTCGTTCAGATAGACTTCGGCCTCCTGGGCGGGAAGTGCAGGCGCATAGCCGAAGCCCTGGCCATAGTGGCATTGGGCATCCAGCAGCAGGGCGGCCAGGCCGGCATTCTCGACCCCCTCGGCCACGACTTCCAGCGAGAGGTCGCGCCCCAGGTTGACGACCGACTTGACGATCTTGGCCGAGCCCTCGTCCTTGTCCATCGTCAGAACGAAATAGCGGTCGATCTTCAGCGTATCGAACGGCAGCTTGGCCAGCCAGGTCAGCGACGAAAACCCTGTACCGAAATCGTCCAGCGCCAGCGATGCACCGGCATCCTTCAGCTGTTGCAAAACCTCGGCGGCACGGCTGGTGTCGCGCATGATGTCGCCTTCGGTAACCTCCAGCTTCAGCGCGCCGGCCGGCAGCTTGGCCTCGGCGATGATGCGCGTCACATCCTCGACCAGGCGCGGCCGCTCGATCTCGCCAACTGACAGGTTGACGCTGCAGAACAGCTTGCCCGCTGTCGGATGCCGCGCCAGCCATTCGGCCAGTTGCCGCGAGGCCTGGGTCATCATCAGCAGGCCCAGGTCGTTCATCAGCCCCATCTCGGCGGCCAGACCGAGGAAGGCATCCGGCGGCACCAGGCCGCGCGTCGGATGCCGCCAGCGGCACAGGGCTTCGAAGCCCGCGACGGCCCCGGTCTGAAGGTTCACGACCGGCTGATAGAAGGGCTCGATTTCGCCGCGCAGGAAGGCGTTACGCAGGTCGGATTCCAGCGCCAGACGCGACAGGCTATCGGTCTCCAGCGCGCGGCCATAGGCGGCAATACCGCCGCGCCCCACACTCTTGGCCTGCTCGACAGCCAGTTCGACCCGGCGCAGCAGTTCTGAGGGATCGGCCGCGTCTGGCCCACCCTCGGCTGCCGCAGCCCCGATCGATACGGTTGGATAGATGTCGAAGCCCGCGATGCGCAGCGGCTGCTCCAGTGCCTCACGCATCCGCTCCGAGGCGCTCCCGTTCCCGCGCGGCACGACGACCGCGAACTCGTCCTCGCCGATCCGGGCGCAGTGGGCATTCTGTACGAAGGCCGCAGCCAGACGCGAACCCAGGGCCGCCAAGACCATGTCAGCCCGGTCATGACCCAGCGCCTCGTTCAGCCGGCGAAGGCGATCTACATCCGCCACTACGATCTCGTACTCGCCGTTCTGCGTCAGGGTTTCGCCCAGCCGCGCGATGAACGCCCTGCGGTCCAGCAAGCCGGTCAGGACATCCCGCTCCGACGCAGCGAACTTCGTTTCCAGCGCCACGACGCCCGCCGCCCGCAATCCATCTTCCAGCCAGACACCGCGCCAGATACAGGTCTGGGCATCGCGCATGCGCAGCCGGACGGCGACTTCGGTGCCTTCCTCCTGCGGCTTGAGGATGCGCTCGGCCAGGGTCCGGTCCTGAGGCATGGCCACGGCGCAGAAGGCCGCGCCGGTGCAGTCCGGGGCCAAAGGCCCCAGGCCCAGCGCCCGCGTCGCCCCGGTGAACCGCATCTGATCGTCGGAAGGCGTCCAGATCCACAGCGCGGTGTCGGCGGCGGCCAGCGCCTCGATCGCCGTCGTCGCATCCCAGGCCAGACTTCTGGAACGAGTGTTCAACGCAAAATCCGGTCCTGAGTAGCAGCCGGGAATCAGCCGCCGCGTTTGGTGCCGTCATTCACGACGCCGAACAGGAGATGATCTGCCCAATCGCCGTTAATTTTCAAATAAGCCTTCGCACGACCCTCGAGCGCAAACCCCGCCTTTTCCAGCGCACGGCGCGAGGCGTGGTTATGCGGAACACAAGCCGCCTCGACCCGATGCAGCCGCAGTTCGTCAAAGGCATAGTCCAAGGCGGCCCGTACGGCGGCAGTACCGAACCCTTGCCCGGCATGCCGCTGACCGATCCAGTAGCCCAGCGTCGCGGTCTCGGCCACGCCGCGCCGCACGTTGGACAGGGTGATGGCCCCCAGCAGCTCTCGGCTCCGATCCGCAAAGACGAAGAACGGCCAAGCGTTCCCGGCCTCCATCTCGCGCTGATAGACCGACATCCGCCGCCGGTAGGCCCCGCGCGTCAGGTCGTCATCGGGCCACAGCGGCTCCCACGGCTGGAGATAGGCCTGGGATGCGTGGCGCAGTTCAGCCCAGGCCTCATAGTCCGAGCCCCTCGGCATGCGCAGGATGACCCCCTGCCCCTTGACCACAGGCCCACTCGCTTCGGTGATCCAGTCCAGCAGGGCCATGAGGAAAGACTAACCTGCGAACGATCAGGCGAAAAGGGCGTCCCGGAACGCCCGGCCCGCCGGCGCCGCCGCCTTGGGGCCCAGCACAGCCGTCGCGGCCCGACCGGCGCTCAGTGTTGAGGATGCCGCCAGCCGCACGTCCTCGACGGTCTGGGCAAGGGTCCGGTCGGCCATGGTCTGGGACGCGATGGGCTGGCCGAAGATCAGAACCTGGGCCGCCAGCCGTCCCGCGCGCGACGCCGGGCTCTCGTCCGACATCCACAGCCCCGCGTTCAGCACCGCCTTGGCGCGTGACAGCTCGACGGCCGTCGGCCCCTCTGTTGCCAGCATCTTCAACTCGGCGGCACACACCTGGGCCAGTTCGACGGCGCGATCGGCGGAGGCTCCGGAATAGATCCCCAGAATGCCTGCGTCCTCATAGGGCTCGTGATAGGCGTCGATGGCATAGGCCAGGCCTCGTTGCTCGCGCGCACTCTGGAACAGACGAGACGCCATGCCGCCGCCCAGGATTTCGGTCATCAGGCGTGCGGCCGTATAGGTCCCATCCCGCGCCGAGGGGGCGGGCAGCTGAAACACGATATTGGCCTGCTCGATCCGCCGGGTCAGGGCCGCATCGCCGCCGATGAAGCGCGGCACGTCCGGGGCTTCGGCCGTTGTCGCCCTCTGGTCGCCGAACCAGCGCTCGGCTAAGGCCAGCAGCTCGGTCTCGTTCACAGCCCCCGACACCACCACCACCATGCGGTCGGGCGAATACAGTTGGGCTCGCCAGTGGCCGATGCTGTTGCGATCCAGAGGCTTCAGGCTTTCGACCGACCCCAGGATCGGCCGGCCCAGCGGCTGACCGGCCCAGGCCCGTGTCTGGGCCATTTCGAAGACATGGTCGTCGGGCGTGTCGAAGGCCTCGGCGATCTCCTGGGCGACCACATCCTTTTCACGCTCGATCTCGGCGGGATCCAGCGTCGGGCGGAACACCAGATCGGACAGGACCTGCATGGCCAGAGGCAGGGAGCCGTCCAGCGCCCGGATGTCGAAACTGGTCCGCTCATAGCCGGTCGAGGCGTTGATGGAGCCACCTTCGGCCTCGACCCGCTCGACGATGTCGCGCGCAGCCATGTCGCCCGCGCCCTTGAACACCAGATGCTCCAGGCAATGCGACCAGCCCGAACGCGCCTCGTCCTCCCACCGCGCCCCGCCACGCACGGCCACGGTCAGGGCCAGGGTACGCAGGCCCGGCATGGGATCGCAGACGACGCGGACGCCATTGGACAGGGTGTGAAGGGTGGTCAGGTGGAACTCTCTTCGATGTGTTTGGCAGGGGTGCCGGTACGCAATCTGCGGCGCAGCAACACGATGTAGAAAGCGATCACCGCCAGCGCCAGGCCGAACCAGGTCAGGGCATAGCCCAGGTGGTTGTTCGAAAAGGCGGCGGGGGGAGCAGAAGGCTCGATGGCCTGCCATTGCGGCCAGGCCGAACCGGTGGCGAACAGGACATAGGGGCGTACTGCCCCCTGCACGCCCAGGGCGCGGTTCATGGCGGCGGTGTCGCGGGCATAGAAGCGGTTGCCTTCCGGCGGAGGAGCAAACCCGTTGGGGGCGTCTACCCGGCGCGCCTCCGCGACGATGGCAGGAATGGCTGCGGGCTGACGGGCAGGACGCGTACTGACCGTGTCGGCTACGAAGCCCAGATCGACCAGCCAACCCTCGCAGGCAGAGATCAGACGCACACCGGCCCGACCGTCATGGATGGACTGAAGCTCGACAAAGGGCTGGTTCTGAAAGTCGCACGTCAGGACGGCCTTGCGGAACTCCGGGTCCGGCAGTCGGGACAGCGCTCCCAAAGACACGGGCGGCAATGTCGTCGCCGCTTCCGAGCGTGCGATCAGTCCCTGTTTCCACTGCAACCGCTGAACCTGCCAACTGCCTAGGCTGATCAGCAGGCCGAAGGCCACGACGCAGACGATCGTCAACCCGAAGGGAAAGCGTCGCCGCATCTATTCCTCCCCCGTCGGGGGAGGGGGACCGCCCGAAGGGTGGTGGAGGGGGCTGACCGCAGATGTCAGAGCTTGGGGCTTGCCCCCTCCACCGCTTCGCGGTCCCCCTCCCCCGTTGGGGGAGGAATGGTTCATCTGCAGGGCCACCATCAACCCCTTGCCCGGCCGCATCAGGCCCAGCGACAGCCCCGCCACCAGCGGCAGGGCGACGATCAGCATGGCCCAGATCGGCGGATCATAGGCGATCTGAACGAACAGGGCCCCGAACACCACGATCCCGCCTGCGATCTGCATGATGAAGATGGCCGCGCCGTCGCCCGTGTTCAGACGGGTGAAGTCGAACCCGCAGACTGCGCAGCGATCCACGACCTTCAGGAACCCCGCGAACAGCGGCCCCTTGGTGCAGTGAGGGCAGCGGCAAAGCAGTCCGGCCCGGATCGCATCGATCCGGGCCGGCGCTGGCATCACAGACTGTGGGTCTGGGTTCAACCGAAGACCACGTAGACGAAGGCGAACAGGAACAGCCACACCACGTCCACGAAATGCCAGTACCAGGCGGCAGCCTCGAAGCCGAAATGCTTCTCCGGGCTCATCTGCCCGGCCAGAAGACGCAGCAGGCAGACGATCAGGAAGATGGTGCCCAGCAGAACGTGGAACCCGTGGAAGCCCGTCGCCATGAAGAAGATCGAACCGTACAGGCCCGAGTTGGCGGCGGCATCGTTGAAGAACAGGTTCTCGTGGATGATGTGCTCGTATTCATAGACCTGCACGCCGGTGAACAGGATGCCCAGGGCCACGGTGATGGCCAGGCCGATCTTGGTGGCGTTGCGGTCGCCCTGTTGCAGCGCATGGTGCGCCCAGGTGACGGTCGTGCCACTGAGCAGCAGGATGACGGTGTTCAGCAGCGGCAGTTGCCAGGCATCCAGGGTCTCGATGCCCTTGGGCGGCCAGGTCGACCAGGCGGCGGCGGTGTCGGCCCAGTTGCCGATCTCCGGCACGTTCTCGCGCGCCGCATTGAACAGCGACATCTCGAAGAACACCCAGAAGAAGGCGGCGAAGAACATCACCTCCGAGGCGATGAACAGCACCATGCCGTAGCGCAGGCCGATGGACACGACCGGGGTATGGTCGCCCTGGCGGCTTTCCTTGATCACATCGGCCCACCAGCCGAAGGCGGCGACCAGAACGCCCGCGAGACCGGCGAAGAACAAGGCTTTGTCACCCTTGGCGAAGAGAACCTGAGCCAGTGAAAAGGAGTTTTCCGCAGCATCGCCCGAAGGCGGAGGAACCAAGCCCTTCATCCAGACCACGGCCCCGATCATCATGACCACGGTGGCCAAGGACGAGATCAGCGGCCACGGACTGGGGTTTACCAGGTGGTAGTCGTGATGCGGAGCGGCGTGGGCGTCGGCCATCTAGGGTCTCTTGTACGGTCGAAATCGTAAGTGTGGGCTATAGCGCCCGCTATCCGGCTGCGCCAGAGGGTGAAGGCACCACGGCGGCCACTTCGGCGCCCTTGGTCGGATAGAAGGTGTAGCTGAGGGTGATTTCGCTGATCCCCCTGCTCTCGGCATCGGTCGCGATCTCGGGCGCGACGAAATAGTTGACCGGGAATTTCATCGTCTGCCCCGGCTGGATTGTCTGGCTGTCGAAGCAGAAGCACTGCAGTTTCTGGAAATAGGGTCCGGCGGTCTCGGGCACGACGTTATAGGATGCGGTCGCCTGGATCGGCTGGTCAGAGGTGTTGGTCACGTCGAAGAAGGCCATGCCCGTCTCGCCGATGCGGACCCGCTGACTGACCTGTTCGGCCCGGAACGTCATCGGCAGACCCCGCACATTGGTGTCGAAGCGAATCAGGACCGTGTCGTCCAGCACCTGGTCGGCGTCCGGAGCCTTGTCCGCCTTCTTCACCGTGCCGTCGAAGCCGGTGACCTGACAGAACATCTGATACAGAGGCACGGCCGCGAACGCCGCCCCGGTCATGAACATGACGCCGCCCGCACAGGCGATGGCAATGAGGTTCTTGCGTTCCATCGCCCTAGCCCGCGTAGCCGACAGGCTGGCCGGCCGCGATGGCTTCCTTGCGCGCATCGATGTTGCGCTTGAGGTTCAGGACCGTCACGCCGAACACCAGGATGATAAAGCCGACCAGCACCCCGGCGATGGCCAGGTTGCGCTTCTTGCGGGCGCTCATCTCTTCGGGGGTCAGACGCAGGGTCATCATCTCACATACTCACGATGGCGGTCAGCCGCTCGACCAGCAGGGCGGCGAACAGCGCCAACAGGTACAGGATCGAGAAGGCGAACAGATTACGCGCCGGTTTGGCCTCTGCACGCACATCATACAATGCGGCCTCTCGCCCCACGGCCTCGGCCTTGTCGGGCGCATCCCCTGCGCGGGACTTCCACAGGCGGAAGGCCAGAAGCAGAAAGCCCAGACCGCCCAGGATGGACACCGCCAGATAGACCGGCCCGCCCAGACCCGTGAACCCCGGCGCGATCGCCACCGGCACGAAGATCAGCGAGTAGATCAGGATCTGCAGCCGGGTGGACTTGGCGCCGCGCGCCACCGGCATCATCGGAATGCCCGCCTTGGCGTAATCGCCCGCCGAATACAGGGCCAGCGCCCAACTGTGCGGCGGCGTCCACAGGAAGATGATGGCGAACAGCAGCCAGGCCTGCCACGGCATCTGGCCGGTCGCCGCCGCCCAGCCGATTACGGGCGGGAAGGCCCCTGCCGCCCCGCCTATGACGATGTTCTGGGGCGTCCGTCGCTTCAGCAGCAGGGTGTAGAAGCCCGCATAATAGACGATGGTCATGGCCAGCAGCCCGCCCGCCAGCCAGTTGGTCGTCATCCCCAGCAGCATGACGGAAAAGATCGACAGGACGACGCCAAAGGTCATCGCGTCATTCTTGTTCACGCGCCCCGCCGCGACCGGCCGCCCGCGCGTGCGCCGCATCAGGGCATCGGTCTCGCCCTCCAGCGCCATGTTCAGCGCCCCTGCCGCCCCGGCTCCCACTGCAATGCAAAGGATGGCGATGGCAGCCGAGATCCAATCGATGTCGCCGCCCGCCACGACCAGTCCCACCACGGCGGTAAAGATCACTACCGACATCACGCGTGGCTTCAGCAGCTGGAAGAAATCTTCCGGCTGAGCTGTCGACAGGGCGGGGGTGGAGGCTTCGGTCATCGCATCTTTGGAAAAATCAGAGGCCGCCCTTTCCTCTGAAAGAGCGGCCCCCGGTTTAGCTCAGGTTCGCAGGAACCGGTTAGTGGCCGTCACCCTTGACCACCGGCAGTTCGTTGAACTGGTGATGCGGCGGCGGCGAGGACAGGGTCCATTCCAGGGTGGTGGCACCTTCGCCCCAGGGATTGGCCACGCCCGGACGACGCCGGATGGCAGCTTCGGCCAGCATGATCAGGAAGACGACGACGCCGACGATCGTGATCAGATAGCCCATGGTCGAGACGTGGTTCCACAAGGTGAAGGCGTCCGGATAGTCGACGTAGCGACGCGGCATGCCTTGCAGGCCCAGGAAGTGCTGCGGGAAGAAGATCAGGTTCACGCCGACGAACATGATCCAGAAGTGCGCGCACCCCAGGAACTCGTTGTACTTCACGCCGAACATCTTCTCGAACCAGTAGTAGAAGCCCGCAAAGATGGCGAACACGGCACCCAGCGACAGAACGTAGTGGAAGTGAGCCACCACGTAATAGGTGTCGTGCAGGCTGTAATCGATGCCCGCATTGGACAGGACCACGCCGGTCACGCCGCCGACGGTGAACAGGAAGATGAAGCCGATGGCCCACAGCATGGGCGTCTTGAAGCTGACCGAACCACCCCACATCGTGGCGATCCAGCTGAAGATCTTCACGCCCGTGGGCACGGCGATGATCATGGTGGCGGCGATGAAATAGGCGCGCAGGTTCACACTCATGCCGACCGTGTACATGTGGTGCGCCCACACGATGAAGCCGACGAAGCCGATGGCGACCATGGCATAGGCCATCGCCAGATAGCCGAAGATCGGCTTCTTGGAGAAGGTCGAGACGATGTGGCTGATGATGCCGAAGCCCGGCAGGATCAGGATGTACACCTCCGGGTGACCGAAGAACCAGAACAGGTGCTGGAACATGACGGGGTCGCCGCCGCCAGCCGGGTCGAAGAAGCTGGTGCCGAAGTTACGGTCGGCCAGCAGCATGGTGATAGCACCGGCCAGAACGGGCAGGCTCAGCAGCAGCAGGAAGGCGGTGATCAGCACCGACCAGGCGAACAGCGGCATCCGGTGCAGGGTCATGCCGGGCGCGCGCATGTTGAAGATGGTGGTGATGAAGTTGATCGCGCCCAGGATCGACGAGGCACCCGCGACGTGCAGCGAGAAGATCGCCAGATCCATGGCCGGTCCGGTGTGGCCGGTCGTCGAAAGCGGCGGATAGATGGTCCAGCCCCCGCCGAAGCCCTTGCCCGGTCCGCCGTCGACGAACAGCGACACGATCAGCAGGATCCAGGCCGCGACCAGCAGCCAGAACGAGATGTTGTTCATGCGCGGGAAGGCCATGTCCGGCGCACCGATCATGATCGGCACGAACCAGTTGCCGAAGCCGCCGATCATGGCGGGCATGACCATGAAGAAAATCATGATCAGGGCGTGGCCGGTGACCACGACGTTATAGCCGTGCTTGGACTGCTCGACGAGGCCCAGCAGATTGACGACCGAACCGTCCTTGAAGATCTGGATACCCGGCTCGGCCAGTTCCCAGCGGATCAGGCCCGAAAGCGCCCCGCCCACGATGCCCGCCATGATGGCGAAGATCAGGTACAGGGTGCCGATGTCCTTGTGATTGGTCGACAGGAACCAGCGGGTGAAGAAGCCCGGCTTGTGGTCGTGATGCCCGTCGTGGTCGTGGGCGAGGTTTTCGGCTGCGGTGGCCATGTGTTCTGGGCTCTCGCGTATCGTTACTGGGCGGCCGGGGCGGCGGCGGGAGCCGTCGCGGGGGCAGCGGTGGTGGCGGGGGCAGCCGGCGTCGTCGCCGTCTGGGCCGTCGGGATGGCCGCAGGCGCGGCCGCGTCGGTGGTGGTCGCGGCACCGGTCGTACCGGCAGCGACCTGGGCGGTGGTGCCGCCCGGCGCTTCTTCAGCCGTCCGGGGCGTCATCGAGCCGCCCTTGGACACGACCCAGGCCTCGAACTCGGCCTGCGTCACCACATTGATCTGGATCGGCATGAAGGCGTGATCGACGCCGCACAGTTCCGAGCACTGGCCGTAGAAGGTGCCGACGCGGTCGGCCTTGAACCAGGTTTCGTTGACCCGGCCCGGAATGGCGTCGGTCTTCAGACCGAAGGCCGGCAGGGCGAAGGCGTGGATGACGTCGGCGGCGGTGACCAGGACCCGGACCGTCTTGCCGACCGGAACCACGATCGGCTCGTCGGCGGCCAGACGATACAGGCCATGGTCCATGCCGCGAGCCGCGATCTCGTCTTCGGGCAGCATGTTGGAGATGTATTCGGCAATGCCCTGGTCGGGATATTCATAGGACCAGTTCCACTGGTTGCCCGTGGCCTTCACCGTCAGGTCCGGCGTCGGCATGTTGTGATACGAGAACAGCAGACGGAACGAGAACAGGGCGATGAACACCAGGATCAGGACCGGTACGACCGTCCAGATCACCTCGATCAGGGTGTTGTGGCTCCAGCGCGCGGGCGTCGGATTGCGCTTCTTGTTGTAGCGGACGACGATCCAGATGATCAGACCCAGAACGAACAGGGTGATGATCGTGATGATCGGCATCAGGATGACGTCGTGGAAGAAGTGCGCTTCGGCCTTCAGCGGCGAGGCGGACGGCTGCAGGCCGATGCCACCCGGCGTCGGCTGACCCATCAGCTCCTGCGCCCATGCCGGCGCAGCGGCAAAGATGGCCAGGCAAAAACCCGCGACACCGCCGCCGATCAGACCCCGGGCCCGCGTGCCCATCCCCATACGAGACTTCCTCATAAAAACCGTTCTGCCGCAAGCGTTTGCGAGTGAATCGCAAACAGTCGCCACAGGCCCAAAGCCCGCAGCGGTCGTTGCGCGGTCCATATCGCCCTGTCCCCCGCTTGCCAAGCGTCTGGACGCCGCATGCGAAATCGATGCGTCGATTAAATCGCTGTCATGTTTCGCCAGCTACCTTGTGACGCCAGATACCTTGCGATACACCTTCGACATCACAGGAGGACGCCAAGGTGCCCGAAACCATAGAGATACAGCTGAAGAAGGGGGTGCTGACGCTGTGCGTCCTGGCCCTGCTGAACCGGCGTGAAAGCTACGCCTACGAGATTGCCGCCACCCTGTCCGACGCCATCGATATGGGCGAGGGCACCATCTATCCGCTGATGCGGCGCATGCAGTCCGAGGGCCAGGTCGAGACCTATCTGGTCGAATCGCCGTCCGGGCCGTCGCGCAAATACTATCGCCTGACCGAGGCGGGGCGCGCCGCGCTCGAACAACAGACCCGCGAATGGCACGCCTTCGTCCGGGCCGTGGAGGGCGTGATGAACGCCCCCGCCGCCCCCGAGGCCAGCGCCGTCGCCACCACCGATCAAGGGGAGCCGAAACAATGACACGCGAGGAATTCATGGGCCGTCTACGGCGCGGACTGGTGGGTCTGCCCATCGCCGCCGCCCAGGACATCGTCTCGGACTATGACAGCCACTTCCGCGACGGCGTCGCCGCCGGTCGGTCAGAGGCCGAGGTGGCCGCCGCACTGGGCGATCCCGATCGCCTGGCCCGCGAACTGCGCGCCGAATCCACCGCCCAGCGCTGGACCCAGGAACAGAACCCGTCAGCTGCGGTCGGGGCCATCTTCGGCCTGATCGGTCTGGGGGCACTGGACATTCTGATCCTGCTGCCCATCGTCCTGCCGGTGTTCGGCACCGTGCTGACCGTGCTGCTGATGGGCGTCTTCGTCTTCATCGGTGGAGCCGTCGCCCTGGTGGTCGGTCCCTTCATGGGCGGACCGGGTGGAGCCTTCGCCGCCGTCCTGCTGGGCATCGGCATCATGGGCATCGGCATGTTCATGACCGGCCTCGGCGCACTCCTGACCAAATGGCTGGTCGATGCCACTGTCTGGTACGCCCGCCTGCACTACCGCGTCCTGAAACCCGCCCTGGGGACTTCGGCCCCCACGACCTATCAAGTCTGAGGAGAGACACTCATGATCCGCAATCTTCTCATCATCACCACCGTGGGCCTGATCCTGGGCGTCGTCGGCATCGGCGGGGCCATGGCTCTGGGTGGTCGGGATCTGGCCGGTCCCGGCTGGACCTGGGTCGTCACCGACGACGAGGCCGGCGACAGCAGCTTCCGCATCGAACGCGGCGAGGTCGCCCCGCAAACGACCCGCACCATCGAATGGACCGGCACCGATAGCCTGGCCATCGACCTGCCTGCCGACGTGACCTACGTCCAGGGCTCAGAGGCGGGTATCTCGATCACCGGGCCCCAAGGCATAGTCGAGCGGGTTCGCTTCGCCGATGGCCGCCTGACGCTGCTGAATGCAGATGACGGTGATCGGGGCTACATCCGCTGGAACCGCACGGGCATCAATGTCTGGAGCGAGACCGAGGCGCTGAAAATCACCGTCACCGCCCCCTCGGTCACCACCTTCGACGTGGCCGGGTCCAGCGAGCTGAGCGTGCGCGCCTATGATCAGCCCGCGCTCAACCTGACCCTGTCCGGCTCGTCCGATGTCGACGTCCAGGGCCGGACCCAGACCGTCACCCTCGACATCTCCGGTGACGGCGATGCGGACCTGGAGGCGGTCGCCATGACCGACGCCACCGTCACCGTCAGTGGCAACGGCGATGCCCACCTCGGCCCCACCGGCCAGGCCACGGTCGACCTGTCCGGCAATGGCGACGTCACCCTGACCCGCCGCCCCGCCCGTCTGGAACAGACCATCAGCGGCAATGGCTCGCTGAACCACGACTGACCACCGCCATCAGGCAATAAGGCCCCTGTCCGCACGGATGGGGGCCTTTTGTCTGTCCGGGGTGACGCCGCAATCGCGACACCCTATCTAGCATTCATGACCCTGCATGTTTCTCCGCCCGCCCTCCTCGACAGCGTTGACGTCGGAGCCGACGAGGCCCTGTCGATACTCCAGGGAGCCCTGGCCGGGGCCGATGACGGGGAGCTGTATCTCGAACGCTCCGAAAGCGAATCTCTGGTCTTCGATGACGGGCGGCTGAAGTCGGCCGCCTATGACGCCTCCGAAGGGTTCGGCCTGCGGGTCGTGGCGGGCGAGACGGCCGGCTATGCCCATGCCAACGAGATCACCGGCCCGGCCCTGCGCCGCGCCGCAGACAGCGCGGCCCTGGCCAAGGCCGGACATGCCGCCACGGTCGGCGAAGGTCCCCTCGCCACCAATCAGAAGCTCTACGAGGCCGTCGACCCCCTCGCCTCCCCTGCCTTTTCCGACAAGATCGCCCTGCTGGCCGAGATCGACGCCTGGGCTCGCGCCCGCGATCCGCGCGTCGTCCAGGTCTCGGCCAGCCTGACGGGCGAGCGCCGCCAGATCGAGATCCTGCGCGGCGATGGCCTGCGCATGCAGGATCTTCGCCCGCTGGTGCGGCTGAACGTTTCCGTCACCGTCGAAAAGGACGGTCGCCGCGAGAGCGCCTCCTCGGGCGCAGGCGGCCGTGCCGGGTTCGAGACCTGGATCGCGCCCAACCGCTGGCAGGGACAGGTGGACGAAGCCTTGCGTCAGGCCTTGGTCAATCTGGAAGCCGTCGACTGTCCGGCAGGCGAGATGGACGTCGTCCTGGGCGCAGGCTGGCCCGGCGTCCTGCTGCACGAAGCCATTGGCCATGGCTTCGAGGGCGACTTCCACCGCAAGGGCTCGTCCGTCTTTTCCGGCAAGATGGGCCAGCGGGTGGCGGCACCGGGCGTGACCGTCGTCGATGATGGCTCCATTTCCGGGCGTCGCGGCTCCCTGACCATCGACGACGAGGGGACGCCCACCTCGCGCACCGTCCTGATCGAGGATGGCATCATGGTCGGTCTGATGCATGACCGCCTGTCCGCGCGTCTGCTCGGCGCGCGCGCCACCGGCAACGGCCGTCGCCAGTCCTTTGCCCACATGCCGATGCCGCGCATGACCAACACCTTCATGGAGGGTGGCAAGGATTCGAAGGCCGACATGATCGCCTCGACCAAGCGCGGTCTCTATGCCGCCAACTTTGGCGGTGGCCAGGTGGACATCACCAACGGCAAGTTCGTCTTCCAGTGCACCGAGGCCTATCTGATCGAGGACGGCAAGATCACTGCCCCGGTGCGCGGCGCGACCCTGATCGGCGACGGTGCCACGGCTTTGACCCACATCCAGATGATCGGCGACGACTTTGCCTTCGACCCCGGCGTCGGCGTCTGCGGCAAGGCCGGCCAGGGCGTCCCCGTCGGCATCGGCCAGCCGAGCCTCAAGATGGGTGGCCTGACCGTGGGCGGCACGGCGGTCTAAGGTGCCAGCCCAAACCTGACCGCGTGGGTAGTAGCGAACACTAACCACTAGCCACTTGCCGCTTTTCCAGTTTACGTCGCCGTTCTGAGAGGGACGACGACCATGACTGACACACCCGCGAGCGCGCCCGTAGCTGGCGTCAAACGCATCGAACTGACCCTGCGGGCCCTGGTTCTGGGGTGTCTGCTGGCGGTCGTGTTCACCGCGGCGAATACCTATCTGGGGCTGAAGGTCGGGCTGACCTTTGCGTCGGCCATTCCGGCGGCGGTCATTTCGATGGCCATCCTGCGGATGTTCAAGACCTCGACCATCTGGGAGAACATGACCGTCCAGACCGTGGCCTCGGTCGGCGGGGCCATGAGCTCGATCATCTTCGTCTTGCCCGGTCTGGTCATGGTGGGCTGGTGGCTTGAGTTTCCGTTCTGGGAATCGGTGCTGATCTGCGTCTTCGGCGGCGTGCTAGGCGTGACCTTCTCCATTCCCCTGCGCCGGGCGCTGGTGGTCGAAGCGGGCCTGCCCTATCCGGAAGGCGTCGCTGCGGCCGAGGTGCTGACCGTCGGCTCGCGCGGGGCCGAACAGACCGAGAGCGCGGTGCGCGAGAATGCGGCGGGGCTGTGGGTCGTGGTCACGGCGGCTATCGTGTCGGCGGGCTATGCGCTGCTGGTGGCGGGCCGGGTGTTCGCGGCGGAGGCAGCCCGTTTCGTCAAACTGCCGGCGGGGCTTGGCGGTGGCGCGACCGGCATGGGTTTCGGTATGCAGTTCGCGCTGCTTGGGGCCGGTCACCTGATTGGGCTCAGCGTCGGTCTGGCGCAACTGTTCGGCCTGTTCCTGGCCTGGGCCATCGCCGTGCCGATCCTGACCAGCCCCGATACCGTTGCCTGGCTGACCAGTAACGGCATCCCCTCGATCGCTGCGACCTTGCCTGCAGGCACGAACCCTGAAGAACTGGCACGCACAGTCGCCAGCGCCGAAGTTCGTCTTTTGGGCGCGGGCGTGATCGGCGTTGCCGCCATCTGGACCTTGATCAAGCTCGCCGGGCCTCTGATCGGAGGGCTCGCCACGGCACTGGCCGCCAACCGTCGCCGTCAGGGCGGCGAGACACTCGATCGCACCGAGCAGGATATTCCCATAAATATCGTGGCCGGACTGTCGATCGCCTGCCTGATCGGGATCGGCTTCATCCTGGCCTTCTTTGCGCAGAGCAATCCGACACTGGCCGGGTCAACCTGGCTGCTGGTCGGGGGCGGGCTGATCTATGTCATCCTGATCGGCTTCGCGGTGGCTGCCATCTGCGGCTACATGGCCGGTCTTATTGGCTCGTCTAACAGCCCGGTGTCAGGCGTGGGTATTCTGGCCATCGTGATCGCCTCGCTGCTGATGCTGGGTGTGTTGTCCCTGGCCGGACTTCCCGCCGATCCTTCGGTCATAGCCTTTGCCCTGATCGTTACGGCCATCGTCTTTGCCGTCGCGGTCATCGCCAACGACAATCTTCAGGACCTGAAGACCGGCCAGTTGGTCGGGGCCACGCCCTGGCGTCAGCAGGCGGCTTTGATCGTCGGCGTCGGCGCCGGCGCGATCGTCATTCCCGTGATCCTGAACCTGCTGAATCAAGCCTTCGGTTTTGAGGGCGGTCCACAGGGAATTGCCGACGATCCGCTGCCGGCACCGCAAGCGACGCTAATTTCGGCACTCGCGCGCGGCGTGATCGGCGGCGACCTGCGTTGGGACCTGATCGGACTGGGCGCGGCTATCGGCGTCGTCATCATCATTCTGGATATCGTTCTGAACGCCTCGACCAAGGGCCGGATGAAGCTGCCGCCGCTGGCGGTGGGTATCGGCTTCTATCTGCCGGCCGCAGTGACCCTGATGCTGGTCGTGGGCGCGATATGCGGGTGGATCTATGATCGGGCGATCAAGACGACGCGGTTCGCCGACGTCGGTCGCCGCATGGGCGTGCTGCTGGCCAGCGGGCTGATTGTCGGCGAGAGCCTGTTCCTGGTCATGACCGCAGGCGTCATCGTGGCGACCGACAACGACGAGCCATTCGCGATGCTGCCTGAGGGTTCCTCCTGGCCTGCTATGCCGATCGGGCTGTTGGTCTTCGGCGGGCTGGCGTTCGCGCTCTATGCCTGGGTCCGCAAACAGTCGGCCAAGGTCTGAAGCCTTCAATCCGCCCTAACCGGGCTATAGGGTGGCTTTTCGGCGCGCGCTTCGGTAAGAGGCGCGCGCCTTCCCGCAATTATGCCTCTGCCGAGCGGCCCCTGCTTTCCGGTCGCCTATTCGTGATTTTCAAATGAACCTGCGCAACGTCGCCATCATCGCCCACGTCGACCATGGCAAGACCACACTGGTGGACCAACTCCTGGCCCAGTCCGGCGTCTTCCGAGCCAATGAGGCCCAGTCCGAGCGGGCGATGGACTCCAACGACCAGGAAAAAGAGCGCGGCATCACCATCCTTGCCAAATGCACCTCGGTGCTGTGGCACGGCGAGACGGGCGACACCCGCATCAACATCATCGACACCCCCGGCCACGCCGACTTCGGCGGTGAGGTGGAGCGCATCCTGGGCATGGTGGACGGCTGCGTCCTGCTGGTCGATGCCGAAGAGGGCGTCATGCCCCAGACCAAGTTCGTGCTGACCAAGGCGCTGAAGATGGGCCTGAAGCCGATCCTCTGCATCAACAAGGTCGACCGTCCCCACGCCGATCCCGACAAGGTCCACAACGCCGCCTTCGACCTGTTCGCCGCCATCGGCGCGACGGACGAGCAGCTCGACTTTCCGCACATCTACGCCTCGGGCCGCGCCGGCTGGGCGACGATGGATTTGAACCAGCCCAGCGACAATCTGAACGCGCTGTTCGAACTGATCGTCAAGCACGTGCCGGAGCCCAAGGTCGTCGAGAACAAGGACAAGCCGTTCCAGATCCTGAACGTACTGATCGAAAGCGACCCCTTCCTGGGTCGCCTGCTAACCGGTCGTATCGAGAGCGGCAAGGCCGTTCCCGGCTTGGCGATCAAGGCACTGGACCGCGAAGGCAAGGTCATCGAACAGGGCCGCATCACAAAGGTGCTGGCCTTCCGCGGCCTGAAACGCCAGCCGGTGGATAGCGCCGAAGCTGGCGACATCGTCGCCATCGCCGGCATGTCCAAGGCGACCGTGGCCGACACTCTGTGCGCGCTGGAAATCGTCGACGCACTGCCGGCCCAGCCGATCGATCCGCCCACCATCTCCATGACCGTCTCGGTCAACGACAGCCCCTTGGCCGGTCGCGAAGGCGACAAGGTCCAGTCGCGCGTGATCCGCGACCGCCTGTTGAAGGAGGCCGAGGCCAATGTCGCCATCCGCGTTACCGAGACGGGCGGCAAGGATGCCTTCGAGGTCGCCGGTCGTGGTGAACTGCAACTGGGCGTGCTGATCGAGAACATGCGCCGCGAAGGGTTCGAGCTGAGCATTAGCCGCCCGCGCGTGGTCTATCAGACCGGCGAGAACGGCGAGAAGATGGAGCCGATCGAGGACGTCATGATCGACGTCGACGATGAATACTCCGGCGTCGTCATCGAGAAGCTGTCGGCCCGCAAGGCCGAGCTGAAGGACATGGGCCCGTCGGGTGCCGGCAAGACCCGCATCCAGCTTTCCTGCCCGTCGCGCTCGCTGATCGGCTATCAGGGCGAGTTCCTGACCGACACCCGTGGCTCGGGCGTGCTGAACCGCGTGTTCAGCCACTATGAGCCGCACAAGGGCCGGATCGAGGGTCGCCTGAAGGGTGTGCTGATCTCCAACTCGGATGGTGAGACGGCGGCCTTCGCGCTGTGGAACCTTGAGGATCGCGGCGTGATGTTCGTCGGCGGTGGCGAGAAGACCTATCAGGGCATGATCATCGGCGAGAACGCGCGCTGGGACGACCTGGACGTCAATCCGATGAAGGCCAAGCAGCTGAACAACATCCGCGCCGCCGGCAAGGATGAGGCGGTTCGCCTGACCCCGCCACGCCGCCCGTCGCTGGAACAGGCCATCGCCTACATCGAGGAGGACGAACTGGTCGAGGTCACGCCCAAGTCGATCCGTCTGCGCAAGGCCGTGCTGAACCCCAGCTTCCGCAAGAAGCGCGTCCGCGAGGACTGATCTTCCGAAATCGAGAATGATCCGGGCGACGAGACGAAGGTCTCGTCGCCTTTTTCATGCCCGACGTTTCAGTCCCAGCATTCCGCGCCAGCCGCCGCTGGTCAGCAGGGCCACGTCCAGCAGGGCGAAGGCCAACGGCGTCGACGGCGGGGCGGCGATGAAGCGGGGCGTCCAGATCGGGCCGAACTTGGCCTTGAACGCCCGCAAACCCTGAAACCCGTACAGCGCCCCGCCCTCCTCGAAGACCAGGGCACCCACGCGGGCGAACACCGGAGCCAGACGGCGATCCTCCAGACCAGAGAGTGGGGCCATGCCCAGGTCGAAGGCGGCAAAGCCTTCGTCTCTCGCCCACTGGATCGCGCGCACGAACAGATAGTCCATCACCCCCGGCGGCGCGTCCTCGACATGACGCATCAGATCGACGGCAAGCGTCGGCACCACGCCGCGACCGGGCAGCAGATTGGCGAAGGCGACGATCCGCCCGTTCTGGCGCACGATCGCCAGAGGGGTCCGGTCCAGATAGTCGGGGTCGAACCGGCCCAGTGAAAACGCCTTCTCCGAACCTTCGTGCGCGGCCAGCCAGGCGTCCGACACGGCGCGGAGTTGATCCGCCACGCCCGTCGCCGATCCGGGCGGCAGCAGGTCGAAGCTGGCCCCTTCCCGCTCGGCTCGACTAATGGCGGTGCGCAGATTCTGGCGCGCCTTTCCCTCCAGCGAGAAGGCATTGAGATCGATGACCGCACTCTCGCCGACCTTGCGCACAGCCAGCCCCAGTGTCGCCAGATCGCCCAGCAGACCCTCGCCCACCGAATAGAAGACCGGCGCACCGCCATAGGAATCAGCCAAGGTTGCGAAGGCCCAAAGCAGGGCGGGGCGCTCATCCCGACGACCGGCGGGTTCGCCCGTGGCGATCCATCGACGCCCGATGACGCGATAGGCCAGGACGCTGTCGCCGCTGGGGCTGAACAGCAAGGCCTTGTCGCCGAGGGTTGCCAGCCAGGCCTCGGGCGCGGCGTGATCGGCGCGAGCGATGAGCTCGGCGGCGCACGCGACATCGGCGGCCGTGGCCGGACCATGGCTTCTGGCCCCCGGCGCACTGATCAGGGACCGCGCCACAACCAGCACGGTCAGCAGGGCTACGGCCAGGCCGCCACGCAGGAAGCCAGAGGCCTGACGGTCGGTCAGAAAGGTCCACCACAGCTCGTCCGAATAGGCCACGTCGCGATAGACGAAGAATCCCAGCCAAAGGGTCGCGACCACGGCCGCCACCAGCATGAGGAGCCAGAAGGGTGACAGGGGCTCGTCCAGCCGGGACCGCCGATCAAAGGCCTTTCGGCACGGGATCAGAAGGGCTGCGATCACGGCAAGCTCGACCGCCTCTTCCCACTCCAGGCCCTTCAGCAGGGAGAAGGCCACGCCAGCCAGAAGCACGATGATGGCGGCCCACCAGGCACCCCGCCTGCGCCGCCATAGACCGGCAGACAGCAGGATGAGGGCAAAACCCGCCAGGCTCGCCGCGAAGTGGGACAGGTCGATCAGGAAGGGTGGCGCAATGTTGAGCAGGACATCCAGCCGATCCCCGACCGCTGGCGTCGCCGCCGAGGCCAGCATCACCACACCCGCCAGAAAACTGACCACGGCCAACACCTGGGGCGAGACCTCAACGGTCAGCGCCCCCAGGCGTCTGACCAATCTGGATCGAACGGGGCGTGCCACAGTCATGGCCGACTTAGACCCGGAATCGGTCAAACCGGGCAAGGAGAAGGTCATTTCGGGGCGGATGAAACAATCCGCAATGGTGTGTGTTTTTATCTCGTGGCGAGCCTCCCTGCTCGCGTAACAAGGAAAATATCATGCGTAAGACCGCGCTGCTAAGTGGCGTTGCCGGCCTGCTCCTCATGACCGCTCCTGCGTTCGCCCAGGACAGCACGGCTCCGCAAACGCCCCCCGCCCCCCCTGCCCCGGCGACGCAGCCGCAAGAGCCGATGGCTCCGGCCGCGCCTGCCACCCCGGCACAGCCGCAGACCCTGACCCTGACCCCCGGCGCGCCGGTGGCCGGTGTTGACGGGACCTCGCTGGGCACGCTCGAAGGTGCTCGCTCCACCCCCGCCGGTCAGGAACTGACTGTCAGAGGCGCCGATGGTCAACTGCGCGGCGTGCCCGTCTCGGGCGGCGTCGAGCAGAACGGACCCGGCGTGACCGTGGGTTGGAATGCCGAGCAGTTCCAGGCCGCCCCGGCTATCGAGGGTGCAGCCCCGGCCCCCACTGAGGCGGCTCCGCCCGCTTCGACCTCGGAGCCAATGACGCCTCCGGATGCCAGCGCTCCGACGCTGCCGACCGAGCCGACCGACCCGGCCTCGCCGCCGACCACGGACGGTGACATGGCGTCGCCAGAGTAATCCTGCGTCGCTGACATGAAGAGGGCGGCTCCCGACGGAGCCGCCCTTTTTCGTGCCTGAGTTTGGCTAACGTCAACCGGCCGAACGCGGCCCCGCCGACCAACAAGCGCTTCCGAACCTACCGTGCAGGATCGATGGAGTGGGTGAGTCCAGATCCTCGAACTGGAATCGGCTTGTCCAAATTCTTGTCTCTGTCGCAGCGATGACGACGGCCACGAGGTCAGGCTTTATTCAAGCCCACGTCGTCTCCCGGATGGCCACGGCCATATACTAGGCAAAGAAAAAAGGCGGCTCCGAAAGGAGCCGCCTTTTTCACGTTACCGATCCGAAGATCAGGCGCGGCGCTTGACCAATCCCAGGAGGAATAGCAGCAGGCAGGCACCCAGGAACGCGACGATCAGAGTCACGATGTTGAAGCCGCCCACGGCGATGCCGAGGAAGGTGCCCGAAATCCAGCCACCCAAGATCGCGCCGACGACGCCGACGATAAGGTTCGTGATTAGGCCGTGGCTGCGGCCCATGACTTTTTCAGCCAACCAACCGGCGACGATGCCGATGATGATCCATCCAATGATACCCATAGTGTAGTCCTCTCTTCCAAAGCAAAGCTCGGGCAGTAAATGCGCATGCGACAATGCGGTTGCGTCCTGCACCAAACTCTGTGACGTCCGCTCTGTTCCCAGCCGCTCATTCCCTCAGGGCGCGAGCCCGGCACGCCCCTTGCGCCGTGACAGGCGAGTTGTCCCGCATCGGGACACATGCACAGGGGATTGGCCTATGGCCACGGACATCGATCTTCACCTCGGCCGCCGTCTGCGTCGTCGGCGTCGCCTGTTGGGCCTGACCCAGCAACAGCTGGCCAATCAGGTCGGCATCCGCTTTCAGCAGATCCAGAAGTACGAGTGCGGGGCCAATCGCATCTCGGCCGCACGCCTGTGGCAACTGGCCGAAGCGCTGGAATCGCCCGTCAGCTATTTCTACGACGGACTGGAAGAGGCCATGGAACGGGGAGGCAGCGCCGGTCAGGGCGGCGAGATGTTTTCGAGGAAGGAAACCCTCGACCTGATCCAGGCCTATTACCAGCTGGACGAGCGCCCGCGTCGCCGCCTGTTGGACCTAGCCAAGTCGCTGCATGATGGGGAAGCGGCCTGACCGAAGGTAAGCTGCCGCTGATGCGCAACATTTCCTGACACACTGTGTCCCCGTAGCGCTTGCGGAATGAGGCGAAAAGCGGGCAAGCGTCTGCAACCTCTGATCAGCGGATCGCCATGGACGCCTCGACCCTTCCCCCCGTGCTGGACAGCGCCGAGTTTCAGGCGTTCGCCACCGGCTTTCCGACCATGATCGCGCATCTGGCGGTGACGCTGGGCCTCATGCTGGGCGGCGCGCTGGCCTATGTCTGGATGACGCCTTGGAAGGAAATCACCCTGATCCGTCAGGGTAATGCCGCCGCTGCGCTGGCCTTGGCCGGGGTGCTGGTCGGCCTGGCCATTCCCTTGGCCGTCAGCCTGAATGTTTCGACCTCGGTGCGCGACATCCTGATCTGGGGGGTGGCGACGGTTGCCCTGCAACTGCTGGCCTTCCGGCTGGTCGACATGCTGCTGACCGGCCTGCCGCAACGTATTCGCGAGGGCGAGATGTCCGCCGCCATCCTGCTGGTCGGGGCCAAGCTGTCGACCGCGCTGATCCTTGCGGCGGCCCTTACGGGTTGAGGCACGACAATGCCGCGCCCTCCTGACTGGTTGATCTATCTGGGTGTCGCCGGGGCCCTGCTGATCTTCTCGCTGAGCAAGCGCGAGAATGCAGACGCGCCGGTTTCGACAGCGCCGGAAGAAGCTGAGGGTGCCCTGCTGGGTCCTGTCACGCCCTTCGATCCGGCCGTGACGGTCAATGCGCCGGACATCCCCTTCCAGCCGTCATCCGGTACGGCGTTTTCTGTCGCTCGCGCGGGGCGCTGGATCACAGCCCGCCATGTGGTGGAAGGCTGCCGTCAGCCGGCCATTCTGGTCGGAGGTGGCCGTGCGGTGGCCGCCGACGTGCGCCTGGCCTCACGTGCCGATATCGCCGTCCTGATCACCGACGGCGGGACCGCGGCCATTCCGGTGACCACCGATCGCGATCTGAGGTCCGGCCAGCGCGGCTTCCATCCCGGCTATCCCCAGGCCCGGCCAGGCGAGGCGACGTCGCGGCTTCTCGGGCGCGAGACGCTACGCGTGCGCGGGCGGGGCCAGCGTGATGAGCCGGTCCTGGCCTGGGCCGAGGTCGGGCGCACCGATGGTCTGGGGGGCACTCTGGCAGGCCTGTCGGGCGCACCCGTGCTGGATCGTCAAGGCCGGGCCGTCGGGGTCACCATCGCCGAGAGCCCGCGCCGGGGCCGCATCTATACCACCTCGCCCGAGACGTTCGGTCCCGCGGTGCGCGGTATCCAGACCCCGACCGAACGCCTGCGCGGGCGTTCCATCGGCATCGACAACTACGGGGCCGTCGCCGACGACCTGCGCCGCGATCTGAAGGTGGCGCAGGTGGTGTGCCTGTCGGCGTGACGGTTGCGATTTAATCCGCTCATTTCCGCCAGAGCGGAGCGAGGAGACTGGGTATTCAATCGCCCTTAAGTCGCTCCAGAGCCTCGTCCGCCTGCTTCCTGTGCCGCGACCGGATATTGGCCCCCAGCGTCGCGATCAAGGCGGCGATGACGGCGGCATCATCGGTGAAGCCGATGCCGGCGAAGATGTCGGGGATGGCATCCACCGGCAGAACGAAATAGGCCAGCCCGCCCAGCATCAGACCCTTGGCCGCCATCGGCGTCTCGGGATCGCGCGCGGCGAACCAGACGCTCAGCGCCTGTCCCGCAAACGGAATACGGGCGGCCGTACGCCGGATCTTGGGCCAGAAGCCGCGCTGGACCCGCACGGTATTGGTCGCCAGCACGGAGGGCACCAGGGCGCGTTTCGGGTCCAGCGCCTCGTCCGGCGTCATCGGCTTGGTATTCGTGGTCATGGCGGCTAAAGCCCCGCAATCGTCATTCGTTCAATCCCATATAGGAACAGAGGCCATGAAACTCGACGGGTCAATCGCAGCGGTCGTCACGGGCGGGGCCTCGGGCCTGGGTGAAGGCACCGCGCGCGCCATCGCCGCCACGGGTGCCAGGGTCGCCCTGTTCGACATGAACGCCGAAAAGGGCGAGGCTATCGCGGCCGAAATCGGTGGCGTCTTCTGCCAGGTCGACGTCACCTCCGACGAGGAAGTGGCCGCCGCCTTCGCCAAGGCGCGCGCCGCCCACGGTCAGGAGCGCCTGACCGTCAACTGTGCCGGCATCGCCACGGGCCAGAAGACCGTCAGCCGCAAGCGCGACACCGGTGAGACCCGCGCTCACGACATGGCCAGCTTCGAGCGCACGGTCCGCATCAACCTGTTCGGCACCTTCCGCGTGCTGAGCCAGTCGGCTCTGGGCATGGTCGCCCTTGATCCCATGGAGGACGGCGAGCGCGGCCTGATCGTCAACACCGCCTCGGTGGCGGCGCAGGACGGCCAGATCGGGCAGGCGGCCTATTCGGCGTCCAAGGGCGGCGTCTATGCCATGACCCTGCCCATCGCCCGCGATCTGGCCCAGGAAGGCATCCGCGTGAACACCATCCTGCCCGGCATCATGTGGACGCCGATGATGGCTGGCATGGACCAGAAGGTTCAGGACAGCCTGGCCGCCGCCATTCCCTTCCCCAGCCGTCTGGGCAAGCCGTCGGACTATGCGTCCCTGGTGCTGGAACTGGCCCGCAACGTCTACATCAACGGCGAATGCATCAGGCTGGATGGAGCCATAAGACTGGCCCCTCGTTAAGGGCGCTAACGCTCGCGACGCGGTCGCTCGCCACTTGAGCGCAGATTTTTGCGTTTGGGGCTTGCGAGAGGCGGGAGCCCTCCGCTATAGGCCCGCCTCCGACTGATTGCGGGCGTAGCTCAGTGGTAGAGCACAACCTTGCCAAGGTTGGGGTCGAGAGTTCGAATCTCTTCGCCCGCTCCAGTCGAAACGCACAAGGCCCGCCGGAAACGGCGGGCCTTTGTCGTATCTGGCATCCGGGATTGATGCTGCGGGCCGCAATGGGGCGGCGAAGTTCGCCAAGGCTGGGGCCGAATCAGTCCGCCCCCGTGTCATGGCCAGCGGCCACTTGCTTCCAGCTCGGCCCGACGACCTCGAATCCGCGCGCTACCAGCCCGTCCAGCACGCCGCCGTCTTCGGCCAGCAGGCGGATCGGGGCGACACCCATGGTCACCCCCGGCGCAATCATCGCCGTCTCGATGGCGGCGGCCCATTGCTGATGCAGTTGCGAGCCGATTTCCGGGTCGGCCCAGGGCCAGCAGACGCTCAACGCCCGGTCGATGGGCGAGGCCACGACATCGGCGACCCGCAGGGCACGCCAGTCCTCGGCCCGGTCGCGGCCCGCTGTCGGGCCATATTCCGCCGCCGCTATGGCCGCTTCGGCACACGGCAGGTGCGTGGGCTGGGGTGCGGTGATCAGGCTGTCGACGAGATCGTCGCCACGCACGGTGCCGACCGGTCGCGTCTCGATCCGCGCGCGCCGGGCCGCGCGGCGAATGACGTCGACGGCATCCTCGCCCTCGCGCCCCTGGCCATAGCCGGCCTTGTCCTTCATCAGGTCGAAGCTGAGGAACAACAGGCTCTTGGTGCGCCAGCCCTGATTGCGCTCGCCGGCCATGATGGTTTCCAGCCGGGCCTGATCGGCGGGGCTGAGGTAGGTCGCCGTCGTCGTACCGCGCGGCATCTGGCCGATGGTGCGAGCGCGCCAGATGACACGCAGGATGTCGCTGACCGAGGCCTGCCCGACCTGAGGCGTCAAGATCAGGTCCGACCGCGCCGCCGCCGCTTCCAGATCGTCAGGTCGCCAGGTCACATCGCGCGGAATACGCCCGATGGCCCCGACCAGGATCAGGGTGCTGTCTCCGCGAGTCACCGTCCACATCGGTGCCCCGGAACGCCTGGCCAGGACGACAATATCGTCCAGCGTGGTCGCTTCATCCTGCGCTGTCGCCACAGGCGCGTCCTGCGCAAGGAGCGGGCTTGGTGACGACAGAAGGAGGACGGCGACAGCTAGACCTGCGAGTGTGTTCTTCATGACGCCCAACTTGAGATCACAGTATAACGGCCAACACAACTGTCTTATCAAGAACACCAAGATGACACGCGTGTAATGATGTCATCGATTTAATCCACCTTGCGGTCTTGTAACTGGAGACCACCGCGACATCCAGCCACACCTCTCGCCAACAGACGAGGGGAAAACCTGCAATGACCAAGACCATCCTGTTGGCCACCACGGCCGTCCTTCTGACCGGCGGTTCCGCCGTGGCCCAGACGCCCGAGCAGGCCCCGCCGGTCGCCGAAGCGGGTCAGCAGGGCGTCCTGGTCTTCCAGCCCGCCTTCTTCGCCGAGGCACGCCCCAACACCGCCTTGGACATGGTCGAGCGGGTGCCCGGCTTTTCGACCGACGACGGCTCCGGCAGCCGGGGCTTCGAAGGCTCGGTCGGCAACATCCTGATCAATGGCGAGCGTCCGGCCTCCAAGAACGATACCGGCTCCAACGTCCTGTCACGCACCACCGCCAGTCAGGTCGAGCGGATCGAACTGATCCGGGGCGGCGCCCCCGGCATCGACATGCAGGGCTATTCCGTCGTCGTGAACGTCATCCTGAAGACCGAAAGCAGCCGCCAGCACGTCGTGACGGCCTTCGCCTCCCTGTTTGAGGGCGGGCAGGATCTGTACGGCGGCTCATACCAGTTCACGGCGCGGGAGGGCGAGCGGACCTGGGGCGTGACTCTGAGCGACGGCATTTCGTCCGGCGATTCCAACGGTGCGGGCCGCGTCCTGCGCACCGACGCCCTCGGCAATGTCCTGCGCGACGAGGCCTATTACAACGACGGCTATGGCGGCGGGAACTCAATCCGGGGCAACTATTCGACCCCTCTGTTCGGCGGCAAGATCGACCTGACCGCGCGCTATGGCGTCAACGACTGGCACAGCATCAACCTGCAGACCGCGCCCACCGTTCGCCGCGAGAGCCTGGGCGAACAGGACAGTTCAAGCGGCGAGTTCGGGGTCGTTTACACCCGCCCGCTGAGCCCCTCGCTGAAGCTGGAGAGCCGCTTCATCCATCAGTTCGAGGATTTCGAGAACCTGTCCACATCGCGTACGCGGTTGGGCAATGTCGACGGGCCCGAGCAAGCGTTTGCCGCCGACGGCTCATCGTCCGAAACCATCCTGCGTGGTCTTGTCCGATACGAACGATCGCCGGCCCTCACCTTCGAAACGGGGGGCGAGGTGGCCTACAACATGCTGGACGTCGAGCAGCGCTACACCGAGGCTGGCGTCAACATCCCATTGCCCTCCGCCTCCGTGATGGTCGAGGAGACGCGCGGCGAACTGTTCGGCAAAGCAACCTGGCGCGCGCGTTCGGACCTGACGCTGGAAGGCGGCCTGAGGCTCGAGGCCTCGACCATCAGCCAGTCGGGCGATGCGGAGCAGGAGAAGAGCTTCGTTTTCGCCAAGCCCCGCGCCCTGGCCACCTGGACGCCAAAGGCAGGCCATCAAGTGCGCCTGCGCATCGAGCGCGAGGTCGGTCAGCTGGACTTTGGCGATTTCGCTGCCTCGGCCGATCTGGAGGATGAGAACGTCTTTGGCGGCAATGTCGATCTGGAACCCGAACAGCGCTGGATCAACGAACTGACCTATGAGCGACGTTTCTGGGGCGATGGCATCGTCACCGTGGGTCTGCGTCATGACGAGATCACCGATGTGATCGACGCCATTCCCCTGGCCGACGGCCTGTCCGCCGTGGGTAATATCGGCGACGGGACGCTGGATCAGCTGTCGGTTAAGTTCACCTTGCCGACGACGAAGCTGGGGATTTCCGGGGGTCGTCTGAGTTTCCGCAACGACTGGAACAAGACGGAGGTCACCGACCCTACTACGGGCCGCAAGCGCCCCATCTCCGGCGTCCGCCCGACTCAGGCCGTGATCGGCTTCGAACAGGATATCGCGCGACACAAGACCCAGTGGGGTGTCACCTGGATTCCGCTGCTGGGCCAGGCATCCTATGATCCCGACCGCGACTTCAGCTGGCGCGGCCACAACTATTTCGAGTTCTTTGCCGAGTACAAACCGACCGCAACCCTGTCGCTGCGGGCCCAGCTGAACATCTGGGAGGACTTCGATTCGAACCGGATCGAATACGCCGATCGCACCGTGCGCAACGTCGCCTTCACCGAACGCCGCGAAGTCGACCCCCGCGCCTTCTGGCAACTGCGTCTGCGCAAGACGTTCTGAGATCGCGGCGCAATGAAAAAGGCCCGGTGGAGCGATCCACCGGGCCTTTCTCTGTTCAGGATCAGAGTGTGATCAACGCACGCCGACCATGCCCTTTTTCAGGATCGGCGACATCAGCAGGAGCAGAACGCCCACGCCGACGCCGGTCCAGCCGATGGTCCCGAAGATGGAGCTGTAGGTATCCAGCGCCAGTTGCGGGTTGGTCACGACGCCGGCCACCGTATCGGTCGCCGTCGCCTGGGCGATGATACCGGCCACGATATGGGCCACCGAACTGGACAGGAACCAGACCCCCATCATCATGCCTACCAGACGATCGACCGACAGTTTGGTAATCATCGACAGGCCCACGGGCGACAGACACAGCTCGCCCATGGTGTGGAAGAAGTAGGTCAGGAACAGGAAGAACAGAGGCACGCGGAAGTCCACGCCCGCTTGCGTAACAGCGGCCCAGGACAGGACCAGGAAGCCCAGGCCCACGAACATCAGGCCGAAGGAGAATTTGACCGGGGTCGAAGGCTCCTTGTTACGCTTGCCCAGCCAGACCCACAGGGCCGCGAAGATCGGCCCGAAGATCACGATGATGCCCGGGTTGAACATCTGGGTGTAGCCCGCATTGAACCAGGACGGCATGGCCGTGGACTGGTCCGCAAACAACGTCAGTGACGAACCGGCCTGTTCAAACAGGGCCCAGAACAGGACCGAGAAGAAGATCAGGACCTGGGCGACCAGCATGCGAGCGCGCTCGGCCCCCTGCAGCTTGATCACCGTATAGCCGACGACTACCGCGAAGATGATGCCGGCCAACCAGGGCAGAGCAGTCGAGATGATCTCGTGACGCTGCATCAGCAGCCAGACCGGGAAGACCGCGATCAGACCCAGTATCCAGAAAGTGGCCTCCAGAGGAACGCCCAACACCTTGGTGCCGGCCAGTTTCTCGGGGTTCGGCGGTCCGCCTCGGCCCTCAAGCCAGGACTGGCCCAGCAGGAATGTCGCGAGGCCGAGCAGCATGCCGAAGCCCGCCAAACCGAAGCCATAGGCCCAGCCGTAGGTAAAGCCGAGATACGAGCACAGGCCCGTAGCCAGGACGGAGCCCAGGTTGATGCCGACGTAGAACAGGGTGAAGCCCCCGTCGCGACGCGGATCGTTCTGGTCGTACAGATGGCCCACGACGGTCGAGATATTGGCCTTCAGGAAGCCCACGCCGACGATGATCAGCGACAGAGCCAGGAACAGAGTCATCTCGCCCGACGGATCGCGATCGGTGCGGGTGGTGTAACCGTCCGCCGCGATGGTCGCCGGGAAGGCAGCCGCCGTTGCGAGTTGGGCACCGGAACCCGCAGGCTGTCCGGCAACGTCCACGACGCTGACGCCTTCGGGTGCGATCGAAATCGGCACGCGGCCGGCATCGGTCACGGCATAGAGTTGACGGTCGGTGTTTCGACCCTCGACCTCAATGGCATATTCCGTACCGCCGGCCGTGATGAATTGACGACCACCCGTGCCTTCGAAGGCCATGGTGAAGTGACCGGCAACCAGCAGGACCGCGCCGATGATGACGGCCTTTCTGGATCCCAGGTATTTGTCGGCGATGAGGCCGCCGACGACGGGCAGCAGATAGACCAGCGCGCCATAGGCGGCATAGATGCCCTGCGCCTCGACCGGTCCGAACAGGAAGTGCTGGATCAGATACAGAGTCAGCATGGCCCGCATGCCGTAGAAGGAGAACCTCTCCCACATCTCCGTGAAGAACAGGACCACCAACCCCCGTGGGTGTCCCAGAAACGTCTTGCGAGGATCGCCGATAAGCGCCCCCCCTGCGTCCGTCGTACTCAACGGCTCACTCCCTATGATGCTGCGCCCCACCTGACGCGCGAAGGGCGCATAACCAGCACACGGACCATGTCCGGACAAGGGTTAAGGGTAAATTCGCCTCTGCGGTCCTACGGCGACTGGCATCGACGACGGCAAGACTGCACTATGCCGACACTTCCGATGGACGAGCGGACGGCATGACGACGACACGACGATCGGCTCTGATCGGGCTTGGCGGGATGGCCGCCCTCACAGGGTGTTCAACATCCGCGCCACAGGCAGTCGGCGACGTCGTGGCCGCAGGTCAGCCTGCGGCTCTGCTGATCTGGGCTGTGGCGCGCGAGCGGCTGGCGGGATGGCCGCGTCGTCCGGCGGCAGACTGCCTGGCCAACCTGCCGCAAACCGCTTCGGCCTTGCCGGAGCTGGGAAGCCTGTCAGGAACCGGCCCTGCCGCCAATCTGGAAGCCATCGCCGCCCTTTCGCCCCGTCGCGTCATCGACTACGGCGATCTGGATCCTGACTTTCAGGCCCTGGGCGAGCGCTTCAAGGCGCGTCTGGGCATCGACTGGACCCTGATCGACGGGGCCTTGCGCAACATACCCCAGGCCCTGCGCCAGGCGGCCCGTCTGCTGGAGACCGAATCGGCGGTCGCGCCGCTGGCCGATCAGGCAGCGGGTATCCTGACGGCTTGGGCCAAGGCCCCGGCAGGCCCCAGTTTCTACTATGCGCGCGGCAACGACGGGCTGGAGACCGGCTTTCGCGGGGCCCTGGCGACCGAGGTTCTGGAGGGCGCAGGCTGGTCCAACGTGGCCGTCGGAGGCACAGACATCGGGCGGGTCACGCGCGAACAGGTTGCGGCCTGGGACCCCGAGGCCATCGTGACCCTGACGCCCGGTTTCGCGGCCACGCTGAGAGACGATTACGTCTGGGGCTGGCGGCGCGACGGCACCCCCCGACGCCTGCTGGTGATGCCAGATGTGCCCTTCGGCTGGGTCGATCGCCCGCCATCGGTGAACCGGCTGCTGGGATGCGCCTGGCTGGCCGATCCTGAAGGCAGCGCCTTGGCCCTCGGCTCACTGACGCGCCGCCTGTACGGCATGGCCCCCGTCGAGATCGCCCGCCCGCGCTGGATCAAGTGAGGCCTTCCAGAGCCTCCCTAACCACGGCGCTGCTGGCCGCATTGATCGCGGCCCTCGCGTTGCTCGTCATGGCGACGGGACCGCTCGGCGTCACGCCAGCCGAGCTGATCCGGGCCGTCGCAGGCACAGGCTCCCCGCGAGCTGAGTTAGCCTTGTCGCTCAGAATGCCGCGCCTGCTGGCGGCCCTGTCATCCGGGGCTGCCCTGGCCGGGGCCGGGGCCGCGTTCCAGATCCTGTTCCGCAATCCGCTGGCCTCGCCGGATCTTCTGGGCGTGACCTCCGGCGCTGGATTAGGCGCGGCGACGGCCCTGCTGCTCGGCGCTGGGGCTTGGGTGGTTCAGAGCGCGGCCTTCGCGGGCGGGCTGGCGACGGGGGCTTTGGCCCTGGTTTGTGCCGGGCTGGCGGGCAGCCGGACAGGCCATAGCGACGGGCGGCTGGCCCTGATCCTGTGCGGTATCGTGGCGGGAGCCCTGGCGACGGCGGGGCTGGGTCTGGTCGTCATCGCGGCTGAGCCCTATTCGCAGCTTCCCTCGATTACCTACTGGCTGCTCGGGTCATTTACCCGTGCGGACATGGGCGAAGTCCTGTCGGCTCTGGGTCCAATGGCCTTTGGCGCGATTGTCCTGCTGTGGCTCGGATTTCGGCTGGACGTCCTGTCGCTAGGTCAGGAGCAGGCGCGGTCGCTGGGCCTGCCTGCAGGCACTTTGCGCGTCATCGCCCTGGCGGCCGCGGCCCTGATGACCTCGGCGGCCGTTGCGGTCGCGGGGGTAGTCGGCTGGATCGGCCTGCTGGCTCCCCACGCGGCGCGGCGGCTGGTCGGCGAGCAGGCCGGCCGCCTGATCCCCGCCTCCATGGCCATCGGTGCCCTGGCGGCGCTCGCTATCGACCGCCTGGCCACCGCTTTCGGCCCGGCGGAACTGCCTGTCGGGCTGCTGGCCGCCCTGGTCGGAGCTCCCGCCTTTTTGGTCCTGTTCATCGCTACGGCACGGCGGACATGAGCGGCCTGACCTTGCACAGGATGGTCGCCGGACGCCCCGGCTTCCGCCTGCCCGCGCTGGACCAGACCCTTTTCGCCGGTCAGGTGATCGCCCTGATCGGGCCCAATGGCGCAGGCAAGACGACACTGCTGAAGACGCTGGCGGGGCTGCTGCCGCCGCTGGAGGGCACCGTCGTGCGCGACGGGCCCGCCGCCTGGCTGCCGCCGCCGGGCGAGGTCAGCGCGGGCTTCTCGGCCCTGCATCTGGTGGCCTTGGGCAGGGCGGGCAAACGCCGCTGGGCCTCCGGTCTCACCTCCGCCGATCTGAAAGTGGCGGAGGCGGCGCTGAAGCGACTGAGCATCGCCGATCTGGCCGTGCGCCCGTTCGACCGCCTGTCCAGCGGCCAGCAGCAACTGGTGCTGATCGCGCGCCTGTTCGTGCAGGACGCCGCCGTCTGCATCCTGGACGAGCCTCTCGCCATGCTGGACCTCGCCCATGCCCAGGCCGTCGAGGCGGCGATCCGCAGCCTGGCCGCCGAGGGCCGCACCGTCGTCGCCTCGACCCACCACCTGCCCTTTGCCGCACGGGCTGATCAGGTGATGGCCCTGGGTCCTGACTGGGTCGAGACGGGGCCACCGGAGCGGATGCTGGCACCCGCCGCCCTGAGTGCCTTGTTCGGTATTGCCCACACTGTTTGCCCCTGCTGCGGTCAGGCGATCACGGCCTGAGGCTTGAGTTCGGCCCGGCGATCGCCGACGCTGTCTTCCATGATCATTCAACGTCTCATCCCTGCCTTCGCCGCCTTGGCCCTGCTGGCGTCTCCGGTCCTCGCCCAGACCACCGAGCCCGAGGCCCCGCGCTGGTCATTCGCCATCCATGGCGGAGCGGGCGTGATCGAGCGCGACAGCCTGAGCCCTGAACAGGATGCGGCTTACCGCGCCGCCCTGACCCGTGCGTTGGAGGCGGGTCAGGCCATCCTGTCGCGCGGCGGTACGGCCATGGATGCGGTCCAGGCGGCGATCCAGATCATGGAGGACGACCCGCTGTTCAACGCCGGGCGCGGCGCGGTCTTCACCGCCGCCGGGCGCAACGAACTGGACGCCGCCGTCATGGACGGCTCGGACCTCAGTGCCGGGTCAGTCGCGGGCCTGACCACCACCCGTCATCCCATCGCCGCCGCCCGCGCCGTCATGGACCAAAGCCCGCACGTCATGCTGATCGGCTCGGGTGCCGACACCTTCGCCGCCTCGGTCGGTCTGGAGCAGGTCGACCCTGCCTTCTTCTTCACCGAGCGCCGCTGGCAGGGGCTGGAGACGGCGCTGCGCGCGCGCAACCTGCCGATCCCCTCCCGGCCTGCCGGTGCGCCCGGTCCCCAGGCTGCGATCGACGAAAGCACTGCCCCGCCGCTGAACGAGCGCAAATTCGGCACCGTAGGGGCCGTGGCCCTGGACCAGTCCGGCAACCTGGCCGCCGGCACCTCGACCGGCGGGATGACCGCGAAACAGTGGGGCCGCGTTGGCGACGTGCCGGTGATAGGGGCGGGCACCTATGCCTCCAACGCCGACGGCTGCGCGGTCTCGGCCACGGGCGACGGCGAGTATTTCATCCGGGCGACGGTGGCGCGGGATATCTGTGCGCGGATCGGTCGCCAGAATGCGCAGAGCGAAGAGCAACTTGCATCAACTGAGGAAGCGGCTCAGCGCGTTTGCGAGGACTCTGGTGCGGGTGGCAACCTGTGCTTACTCCACAGGGTCCGACCGGAAGTCGCGGCGGCAAATGCTGAGATCGCGGAGGCAAAGGCGCTGGGCGGCACGGGCGGCGTTATCGTCATGACCGCAGAGGGTTCGCCTGCTTTCTCCATGTCTACATCCGGGATGTATCGAGGTGCCGTTTCCTCCAACTCGTCTGCAAGCGTTGCCATTTACGCGGACGAGAACGACGCCCCATGATCCCCACTGACGACGAACTCTCCGCCATGGCCATCGAGGAGCTGGACGCGGCCTGCGCCCTGCCGTGGCCGGATCTGAAGGCGGTGACGCCGTGGGGCGACATCTTCACCGGCTTCGCGCCTTCGGGCCGCGAGGTCGAGGTGGAGCGGCGCTATCTTTGGGCGCACCAGCCCGAGGGGGCCGTCGCCGTCGAGGTCGAGGTGCGCGACATGGGGGCCCGCACGGGAGCCGAGGCCAAGGCCCTGATCACGCCGCCGGCATAACCACCGGCTTCCCTTTGCCGAAAAACCGTTTAGGCCTTGAGGCATGAAACTCGCCTCGCTCAAGCACGGCCGCGACGGTCGCCTCGTCCTCGTCTCCAGTGATCTGAACTGGTTCACCGACGCCTTCCTGATCGCGCCGACATTGCAGGCGGCGCTCGATGACTGGGACCGGCTGGAGCCCGATCTGAAGGCCCTGGCCGAAAGCCTGGAGCATGGCGGCGTGCCGCGCGGCCGCTTCCACGAACGCGACGCCGCCGCCCCCCTGCCCCGCGCCTATCAGTGGGCCGACGGCTCGGCCTATGTGAACCACGTCGAATTGGTTCGGAAAGCACGCGGGGCCGAAATGCCCGACAGCTTCTGGACCGATCCGCTGATGTATCAGGGCGGTTCCGACGGCTTCCTGCCACCCCGCGATCCCATCCCCCTGGCCGACGAAGCCTGGGGCTGCGACCTGGAGGCCGAAGTCGTCGTCGTGACCGGCGACGTGCCGCAGGGCGCGACGCGCGAACAGGCGCTGGAGGCCATCAGACTGGTCGGTCTGGTCAATGACGTGTCCCTGCGCAATCTGATCCCCGCCGAACTGGGCAAGGGCTTCGGCTTCGTCCAGTCCAAGCCCGCCAGCGCCCTGTCGCCCGTCTTCGTCACGCCGGACGCGCTGGGCGACCGCTGGAAGGACGGCAAGCTGCACGGCACGCTGTCGGTCCAGCTGAACGGTCAAGACTTCGGCCAGGCCGACGCCGGCACCGACATGACTTTCGACTTCGGCACCCTTATCGCCCATCTGGCCAAGACGCGCAGCCTGGGGGCCGGCACCATCATCGGCTCGGGCACCGTGTCGAACCGCGATGCCGACGGCGGGCCCGGCAAGCCCGTCAGCGAGGGCGGCCTGGGCTATTCCTGCATCGCCGAGGTGCGCACGGTCGAGACCCTCCTGCGTGGCAAGCCCGAAACCCCCTTCCTCAAGCCCGGCGACACCGTCCGCATCGAAATGCTGGACGACCACCACCACACCCTGTTCGGCGCTATCGAACAGACGGTGGAGGCGGTGTGACCAATAGTCTTTCGCCATGGGTGCGCGCCGTTTAGACTTTGGAAGTCGCTGATTGAATCCTCAGGTCCGGAGTAAAAAAATGCGTCTTGGTGTTTTGGCAGTAGCATCGATCATCATTGCCCCATGTGCCTCTGCCCAGGACGCGGCAAGTGACTGGGATCTTCATGGCGACGCTCGGACCCGAACCACTCTTGCTTATACCGAGTTTTCCAATGGTCTGGCGCTTGGCTTTCGTTGCATGGATGGAGATTTTTCCGCTGTAGTCAGCGGTCTGCCGGCAGACCAGGCCGAGCGCCGAATGCTCAGAATGAAGTTCGGCGACAACGACACGGATGACACCTACTGGACCACAACGACCGAACCATCGGTTGCCGTTGCGGACATGCCCGCGCCACTGGCCCGAATGTTTCGTCGCGGAGGGTCTCTGAGATTGACGGTCCCGCGTGGTGCCGCCAGCGGCCAGGACATCACCTATGCGGTCGACTTGCCCCAGTCTTCTGTAGCCATCGACGAAACCCTCACGCGTTGCGGCAAGCCGTTGACCGACCCGCGCGATAACGAACTGAATGCACTGTCGGACGGTGGCCTGCCCATGAACCTGAACTGGGAAACCCGTCCTCGCCTGAACTTTCCTCGCACCGACTATGCCCGAGGCTATGCGGTCGTCAGCTGTATCGCCGACCAAAGCGGAAGAGCCAGGGATTGTGTTGTCGAAAGCGAACATCCCCACGATGGCCGTTTCGGACGCGCGACTCTGGACGGCATGAGCAGCGCTCGCCTGACCAATCTAGCGCAACCAGGCAGCCCGCTTCGACCCGCGCGGTTCGTATTCCGGGCGCGCTTCGCCGTGGAAGGTTATCAAACGGAAGACGAGCGTCGCGCAACGAACGATGACCGCCGATACGTGTCGACCAGACGCACATCGCGATGACTATGTCACCTTTCGTGGTCGGGCTGATCGTCATGCAACGTGTCGAGATGTTCATACGCGCACGCCGCATCCAACAAGGCGAGCCGGATGCGCACATGCAGGTAACACCTTGATACCAGAACCCGACGAAACCTGACGACCGACTGCGGCAGCGCTTGCTCTACCCCTGAAACGTCAGAAAGGGTGAGGCGTCCCGGAGTTGGAGCATCCCAATGAAAAGTGCCTTGGTCTCGATATTGGCAGTCTGTGTAGCCAGCCCCACCATAGCCCAATCGCCACCGAACGAGGCCGATTGGGATATGGTCCGCGATCCGGCAACCAAGACCACCATGGCCGTCCTGACGACCACGACAGGCGTCAACATGGCCGTTCGCTGCGTCGATGGCGCATTCAACGCCGTGCTGGCGGGATTGCCTGTTGCCGCTGCCGGACAGGAACACCGCTCGCTGCTGCTTCAGTTTCGTAATGACGATCCATTCGAAAGCCGGTGGACGCTGACGACCGACCGCTCTGTCGTCGTAGCCGACTTCCCGGCCGCATTTGCCCGAGACGTCCGCGACGGGGGCCGTCTTCAGATCACCGTGCCCGACGGAGCCGGTCCCGGGCGCAACATGCGCTACGACCTCACCCTGCCGCCCTCGACCGCCGCCATCGACGAAGTCCTGTCCGTTTGCGGGCGCCCCAGCGTCGATCCTCGCGACGCCGCCACCCTCGACATCGGTGCAGGCGGCTTGCCGGAGGGCATGACCTGGGCGAGACCGCCCCGGCCGCGTTATCCAGCGACCCAATATGCGTCAGGACAGGTCGTCCTCACCTGCCTGGTCAATCCGGACGCGTCGCTGAGCGATTGCCTCATCGAGTCGGAACATCCCGGAGACGGCCGCTTCGGCCAGGCCGCCCTGCGCGCCATGCCTCAGGCGCGTGTCGCCAGTCGCGGTGAAACAGACGGCCAATATGCCCGCCGCATGGTGGCGTTGAGGGTAAATTTCCGGATGCGCTAGATCGGCTGGCTCAGCCGTTGATTACCTGGGCCGCGAACCGCTCCATCTCTTCCTCCTGCGGCGACATCTGCAGCAGGACCAGGTCCAGACCGGCGGCCTCGAATTCGGCGATCCGCTCGCGCACCGTCTCGGGTGTGCCGACGAAGCCGGGACGCAGACCGCGGTTGGACACGCTGTATTCGCGGATCTTCAGCTCGCGCTCCAGCTCGGTGCCCGACAGCCACTGATCGAAGTTGGCGAAGCCGGCGGGCGGCTTGCCCTCGGCCAGGCCGGGGATGGCCGTGATCCGTTCCAGCTCGCGGTCCGCCTCGGCCTGACTGTCGCGCACCACCGCATAGCCCGCCATGCCGAACGACATGGGCGGCAGGCCGAAGCTCTCGCGCCGGGCCTTCATGTCCGCGACCTTGGCGGCGATATGCTCGGGCTCATCGCCGTGCATGACATAGGCGTCGCAATGGCGCGCGATCAGCGTCTTGGCCGCCTCGCTCTCGCCGCCTGCATAGATGACGGGGCGGGGCCGCGTCACGCTCGAAGTCGGCTTGGGCTCCACGATCGCGTCCTTCAGCGTGTAGAACTGCCCCTCGAAATCCGTGCGTTTCTGCGTCCACAACCGGTCCACGACCTGCAGCCATTCAGTGGTGCGAGCATAGCGGTCGTCATGCTGGTCGAATTGCAGGCCATAGCTTTCCGCCTCCTTGGCCCACCATGACGAAACGACGTTCAGCGCCAGACGCCCGCCCGAGATCTGATCGATATTGGCCGCCGCCTTGGCGAACAGGGCGGGCTGGTGAAAGTTCGGCCGGACCGCCACCATCAGCTCGATCGTCCTGGTCACCGCCGCCAGGGCCGCCGCGCTGGACCAGGCATCCAGCGCCGGGGCTTCGATCCCCTTGATGTCGTTCAGGTTCAGCTCGGCGATCAGGGTCAGGTCCCAGCCGATCTCCTCCGAGCGCCGGACCAGCCGTGACAGGTTTTCCCACGACGCCTCGCGCTCGTCGTCGACATTCCTCAGCCAGCCGCCGAAGACCGGGGCCCAGTAACCGTACCTCATGCCGCGGCCTTTCTCTTCTCTTCGTCGATGATGCCGGCCAGCCAGGTGACCAGGTTGTCATGCGGATCGAAGCCCAGGACCTCGACCGGATTGGCCACGAAGTTCGACAGGCCATTGATGTCGTAAAACAGCACCGATCCGTCCCGGTCGTCGATCAGATATTCGACGCCCCCGACCTCGATCTCGCCCGCCACGGCCAGACGTTCGACCGCCGCAATGATCTCGTCCGGTGGCGTGGCCTTGATCATGGTCAGCGTCGGCGCACCGGGCCGTACCAGACAGGCATCGGCCGGGCACAGGTCGAAGGCATCGCCGGGGCTCTCGATGTCGATGGCGTACAGGTATTTGCCGTTCAGCGTCTCGACCCGGGTGATCTTGCCGCCCCGGCGCGGCGCATATTCCTGGATCAGGGAGATGCCGTTCACCCCGACCGGACACCATTTCTCGCCCGCCGCCTCGGCAAGGCTTTCGGGACTTTCATAACGGGTGATGCCCGCACCCGCCCCGCCAATATCTGCCTTGACCAGCACCGGAAACCGCAGCCCCTCCGCCGCCGCCGGAATGTCCGCCTGGCGGTGCGCGATCCGGGTCGCGGGGCCCTTTAGACCCAGCCGCGCGATCAGCGACATCTGCCGCGCCTTGGAGGTGTCTATGGTCAGGGCCGAGGCATTGACCACCCGCGTACCCTGCCCCTGCCAGTGGTCGAACAGACTCTGGGCATAGAAGATCGGATGCTCCGGATCGCGCAGAAAGGAGGACATGGCCACGCGGCTGAACACGACCTTTGCCGGTGCAGGCGACGCCGCCGGATCGAACCCGTGCCCCGCCAGCGGCACCTTCACATAGGAGACGCCATGCCGGTCCAGCGCCGCGAAAAGCGGTTCGAACCAGTCGGGATGTTCATAGACAACGGCGAGGTCGGGCAGGTCTGACGTGCTCATGGACGCCAGATGCGTTACACCACGGTGAAACGCAAGAGGGCCGGTTGCAATTCTGTTGCGACAGATCGGACCGCCCCGGCTTGCCCCCGCTCATGCGAGGCGCTAGGTCAGCCCAGCCTCGGCATCTCGATGCCGCACGACACGCGGGTGTGGTGGAATTGGTAGACGCGCTGGACTCAAAATCCAGTTCCGAAAGGAGTGCCGGTTCGACCCCGGCCACCCGCACCATCGTCGTTTTCAAGACATCGTCAGGCTTGCAGCATCAGCCCTTTCGAGCCCGGCCATTTGGCGCACCAGCGACATGTACCGGTGCTTCTCCACACTTGTCCCTCAATTGCGATCAAGGGACGCTAAGGGCCTGTCGTTCATGAGGCCCGTCATGTTGAAAACCGTCCTCAGTCTTGCCGCCACTTTCGCGCTGATGCCTCTGACGGCGGCTCAGGCTGACAACTGGGCCTTGATCGACGCGGTCGAAACACCGGGCGATCGGTCTATTTATTACGCGCTGTATGACAATGTGAAGCGTTACAGCGACCCCTCTTTGGCGGGCCTGGCTGCGCCCCAGACGGCTGGCCAGGATCGCAGCGGCCTGCCCTCCCTGCCGTTCGAGAACAGCGATGTGGTCGAGGTCGAAGTGGTCCAGGTCTTCGAGGCGGCGGATAAGCCGAGGGTCAGCAACTATCGCGTGGTCGCGGACTGCCTGCGTGGCCGCATGAAGATCAGTACGGTCGATTCCCTCTTTCGCGACGGCTCTACCGCCATGGACCAGCCGGGCACGGACTGGTTCGACACGCCCGCTTCGACATGGTTAAGCCGGGTCAGTGTGATCGCCTGTGACACCGCCGCCATGGATACGGCGAAGCGGGCTGCCGCGCGTCAACGGTCCTATGACCCTTTCATGGAGCTGGGCCTGCTGCATGTGTGCGAGTACACCGGGACCTATCCCCTGATCGAGCTGACGTGGTCGGCCTTTTGGACCGATGCGACTGAGCCTCCGATTCGGCAGCTTGCGGGTGCCGAGAAGCGCGCGCTTCGGCAAGAAGTCGCAGAGCGGCTCTCGGCCCTGCAGGCAGAGGTCGCAGGCTACACCGCGATGGCCGAGGGTTCCCTGTCCAGCCAGACTGAAGAGCGACGTTTCATGACCGAGGTTGCCGCGACATTCGCCGACAAGCCCCGCCCCCAGAGGGTCCTGTTCGGGGCCATGGCCGGGTGGACCGAGGCCGAGGTCGTGGACTTCTGGGGTCGACCGGATCGGATCCGGCAAAGCGGCGACGCCCAGGCCTTCGACTATGAATCCACCGTCGATACCCGGCAACTGATCGTCGAGCAGTGGGCTATCGCAGGGGAGGTAGCCTATGAGGTGGGCGAACTCCATCACTGCGACCTGACCTTCTGGATGCGACCCGGCGGGTCCAAGCCGGGCCTACGCCTGGTCGATGTCGAACTGGTCGGCGACAACTGCAAACGCAGCACACTGCGGCAGATCCGTCCCTGATGCGACCGGGCGTCGCCAGCCCTCAGATCAGGACGCGGCCAGAAATCGCCTTCAGCGTATCGGCACGGGCCGGCAAGTCCGTCGCCAGACGCAAGGCTGCCTCGCGCACACCGACAGGATAGGCGTCGCCGCCGTCGGCGATGTCGCTGGCAGCCTCGGCGACCTGGGCCATCAGCTGGACCAGGGCCTGGACGTCGTCCAGAGCCAGGGCACGGGCCTCGCGTTGCAGGCGGACGATCCGGTCACCACGCGTCTCGGGCGTGCTCATCAGGGCACGAATTTCGGCGGTGGAAGAGGCGATATTCAGGGCGGCGCTGGCCATTGGGACATCCTCCGGGCTTTCGGGGTCTCGCCCCGTTCCGATGCTCCGTTCTGACAGGCCAGACCTGAACGCCGCGACAGCCTGGCGGTTAGCTTTCGTTCATATGGTGAAGCTATGCCCCGGGGTTTGCGGCCCTCGCATGCAGCCTGACGGAACGCAGTCCTTTCACGAACATTAATGGGTCAGGAGGCTAGACCCATGATCGCCCTGTTGTTCGCCATCGCCCTGACCGCCGGACCCACGCAGACGCACGCGCAGATCGACAAGGCCGAGGTCGACATCAAGCCCGTGGTCATGACGACCGAAGACGCAGTTCCTGTTCTGGCGGGCGTGGCCGTGACGGTCGAGTGTACGGCCCGCTCCGATGGCAATGTCGAAGGCTGCATCGTTCTGGGCGAGACGCATCCTGGCTTGGGCTTCGGTGAAGCGGCCGTGGCCTTGGTGCAGGACAGCCGCGTCGAGCCTGGGCAAGGCGACATCCAGTTCGCCCGCACCATTCAGTTCACGCCCTAGAGCCGGCCTATCCGCCTTCGCAGTTGCGAAATGTCATCCAGACAAGGTTGCGATGCGAGACTGTCGGGCGCATCTGACCGGGCATGACCAAAGTCGGCACTGAAATTCCCGTCAAAGGCCCCGGCTTTCCCGAGTTTGTCGCTCTGATCGCCATGATGATGGCGCTGAACGCGCTGGCGATCGATTCCATGTTGCCAGCCCTGCCTGCCATCGGCGAGGCGCTGGGCGTGGCCAATGAGAACAGCCGTCAGTGGGTGGTTACCGCCTATCTGCTGGGGTTCGGCGTCACCCAGATCATCTATGGCCCGCTGGCTGACCGATACGGTCGCAAGCCTGTGCTGATGTTCGGCCTCAGCCTGTATGTGATTTTCAGCGCCCTGGCCGCCTTTGCCCCGACGTTCGAGCTTCTGATCGCGGCCCGTGTGGGCACAGGCATAGGGGCGGCGGCGCTGCGAGTGCTGGCCGTCTCCATCGTGCGCGATCGCTATTCCGGGCGGACCATGGCGCGGGTCATGTCGCTCAGCTTCCTGGTCTTCCTGGGCATTCCGATCCTGGCACCGACGCTGGGTCAGCTGATCCTGACGGTCGCACCCTGGCCGTGGATATTCGGCGTCCTGGCCCTCGCCGGCAGCGGCTATATGATCTGGACCGCGATCCGCCTGCCCGAAACCCTGCACCCCGACGACCGGATGCCGATCCAGGTCGGTCGCGTCGCCGGGGCCTTCCGCCAGGCCCTGACCGAGCGCCAGTCCATCGGCTACACCCTAGCCATGACCTGCATCACCGGGGCGCTGTTCGGCTTCATCAACTCCAGCCAGCAGATCTTCTTCGATGTGTTCGAGGCCCCGCATCTGTTCACCACAGTCTTCGGCCTGGTGGCGGGCGGCATCGCCGTGGCATCACTGCTGAATGCGCGACTGGTTGAGAAGCTGGGCTCGCGGCTGATCTCGCATACAGCCCTGATCGGCTTCATTATCATGGCCTCCATCCACTCTGTGGTGAACCTAATGGGGCTGGAGACGATCTGGACTTTCGCGGTGCTGCAAGGCCTGACCATGTTCTTCTTCGGCTTCATCGCGGGCAACTTCGGCTCCATGGCCATGGAGAAGATGGGCCATATCGCGGGCACGGCCTCTTCGGCCCAAGGATTCATCTCGACGACCCTGGGGGCCAGCTTCGGCTTCCTGATCGGGCAGCAGTTCAACGGCAGCGCCACACCCATGACCCTGGGCTTCGTCGGCCTGGGTCTGCTGGCCCTGACCTTCGTGCTGCTGGCCGAGAGGGGTCGGCTGTTCAGCGGACGAAACACGCCCGCGACCGCATCCGCCCCTTGATCTTTTGCGCTCCCCGAGGCGTTGTCCCCGCGACAATGTTTCGAGGAGATGCGTAATGGTCCGCCCGCTGATGATGGTTTCGATGATGGCCCTGACGACGGCCCTGGGAGCGTGTCAGACGACAGGAGGGTCGGTGGCGGACCCCGGTGCCATCGCCGCCGTCGCAGCGTCCGAGGCGATGAACCCCATTCCGTTGGACATCCACACCTACGCCCAACCCAATATCGCGCGGGTCACCCACGTCGCCCTGGACCTGACGGCGGATTTCGAGACCCGGTCGCTGGGCGGGACGGCCACGCTGGATATCGCGGCCCAGCCGGGTGCGACAGAGATCGTGCTGGATGCCCGCAATCTGGATATCCAATCGATCACGGACGGCAACGGTCGCCCCTTGCGCTTTACCGAGGGAGCCGACGACCCGATCCTGGGACACGCCCTGACCGTGCAGATCGGTACAGCCCGCAAGATCATCATCTCCTATTTCACCCGCCCCGATGCGGCGGCTCTGCAATGGCTGACCCCGGCCCAGACGGCGGGCGGGCAGCAGCCTTATATGTTCAGCCAGGGCCAGGCGATCCTGACCCGCACCTGGGTGCCGACCCAAGACAGCCCCGGCATCCGCCAGACCTGGGACGCGACCATCACGGTCCCCTCCGATCTGGCCGTCGTGATGTCCGCCGAAAGCCTGACGCCGCATGGCGAGGGTGGTCCGAACAATCAGAAGCGCTGGCGTTTCGCCATGACCAATCCGGTGCCGCCCTATCTGATCGCCATCGGCGTGGGCGACGTCGCCTTCCAGGCCATCGACGAGCGGACCGGCGTCTGGACCGAGCCGTCGCGCCTGAGCGCCGCCCATGACGAAATGGTCCCGACCGCCGCCATGGTCGATGCCGCCGAGGCTCTGTACGGCCCCTATCGCTGGGGCCGGTACGATCTGCTGGTCCTGCCGCCGTCCTTCCCGTTCGGCGGGATGGAGAACCCGCGCATGACCTTCGCCACCCCGACCATCATTGCGGGCGACCGCTCGCTGGTCAGCCTGGTCGCGCATGAGCTGGCGCACTCCTGGTCCGGCAATCTGGTGACCAATGCGACCTGGGCCGACTTCTGGCTGAACGAGGGCTTCACTGTCTATTTCGAGAACCGGATCATGGAAGCGACCGAGGGGCGCGACCGGGCGCTGATGCTGCAATCCCTGGGCTGGGGCGATCTGCAGGACACCCTGGCCAGCCTGCCGCCCGCCGACACCCGGCTGAAGCTGGACCTGGCAGGACGTGATCCGGACGAGGGCCTGACCGATGTCGCTTATGAGAAGGGGGCCGCCTTCCTGCGCACCATCGAGCGCATCGTCGGCCGCGAAAAGTTCGACGCCTGGCTGACCGGCTATTTCGAGCGGAATGCCTTCCGGCCCATGACGACCGAACTGTTCCTGGAGGACATCCGCACCCATCTGGTCACGACGCGCGCGCTGGAGGACCAGCTGATGATGGATGCCTGGATCTATCAGCCCGGCATGCCGTCGAACTGGCAGCCGCCGGTGTCGGACGCCTTCGCCCCTGTCGATGCGGCGGCCCTGGCCTTTGCGGACGGCGGACCGGCCTCGGCCATTCCTTGGGCCAACTGGTCGACGCAGGAGCGCCAGCGCTTCCTGGCCTGGCGCCCGCCGGTGCCTCCCGCCACGGGCCGCTGGTTCTCGGACGCCCAACTGGCCGATCTGGAAACGACCCTGAATCTGCGTCAGGAAGGCAATGCCGAACTGGTCTTTGCCTGGCTGGATATCGCGGTCCAGCATCGCTATCAGCCCGCCGTGCCGACGCTGGAGCGGTTCCTGACCACGCAGGGCCGCCGCAAATTCGTCCTGCCGCTGTTCACCAGCTTGTGGGGTCAGGGCGAATGGGGACGCCCCATCGCCACCCGCCTCTACGCCGAGGCGCGGCCCGGCTATCATCCCGTGACGACGAACTCGGTCGATGCCGTGGTCGGTCGCCCGCAGTAGACGGCAGCAGCCCCTGCTATTGGGGCGGTGCCTCCGCATTGTCGACGGCTTCCGACAAGGGAGCCGTTGACTTTGGGTCTGCCATGACCGGCGACACGAATGACGCGGTCGGATTGAGTGCCGCCGTATCCTCGAAGAACCGGCCCGGACTCATCGACGGTTCGCGCCCTGTCGCCAAGCCCGCCATCCGAGCCAGGTCGGCGATGAAGGTGATGCAGTTGCGGCGGCGCAGGTCGTAGGTCCAGCCGTCCGGCCCATTCCACCAGTCCGCTCTCGCACGGATGGCGGCATAGACCTCGTCGCTGACGGTCACGGTCAGATAGCCCTTGCCCTCCCCGATATACCGGGTCTCCGGGGTCGCCACTACACCGCGTCCGGAGACGAACAACAGCTGCGGCCCGGGGCTGCGGGCCGTGAACCCGGCCGCCCAGTCCACCGGTTCACCCGTCGCCTCCAGCGTACCCGTCGCCTGCACATAGGCATGCGGAAACAGCAGATAGCCGCCCCGCACTCGAGCCCCGGGATGGGCATAGAAGGACAGGGTGACTTCGGCCAGTGCCGGTCCGGCCACACTCAGAAAAGCCAGGGTCAGCAACAGCAATCGCATCCGACACTCCTGTACGCGTCAGGTGTCAGCGTTCGGCAACTCCCATTCGTTCCGGACCGACGCGTCTGCATCGTCCGCGTGATGCAAGGCCAGCCGGGCAAAGGCCTCCGGTGCCAGCAGCCGCGACAGGGCCCACACGGCAGCGCCTCGAACCACTGGTGCCGGGTCCACCAGCAGCGGCTCGATCACCGACACCAGGGCCGGTTCACCGCTGTTGCCGATGGCATACAGCACATTGCGAACAAACCGATCCCGCCCGATCCGCTTGACCGGGCTCTTTGAAAACAGCGCCCGAAAAGCCGCGTCGTCCAGTGTCGCCAGATCGGCCAGACGCGGCGACACCAGCGCCTCTCGCGCCTTCACCCGCCCCTCATGAGCTTCGGACGCGAACTTGTTCCACGGACAGACGGCCAGGCAGTCGTCGCAGCCATAGATCCGGCTGCCGGTCGCCTTGCGGAACTCGACGGGCCAGGGCCCGGCGAATTCGATGGTCAGATAGGACAGGCAGCGCCGGGCATCCAGCTGGAATGGCGCGGGGAAGGCCTGGGTCGGGCACACGTCCAGACAGGCGTTGCAGGACCCGCAATGCTCTGTCTCCGGCGCATCCGGCTCGATCTCGGCGGCGCTGAGTATCACGCCCAAGAATAGCCAGTTGCCGTGGTCCCGGCTCAGCAGATTGGTGTGCTTTCCCTGCCAGCCCAAGCCCGCCCTTTGGGCCAGAGGCTTCTCCATGAGGGGCGCGGTATCGACGAAGACCTTCACGTCCTGCCCCGTCCGCGCCGCCACCTGACCGGCCAGGGTCTTCAGCCGCCCCTTCATGACCTCGTGATAGTCGTCGCCCCGCGCATAGACCGATATGTATCCTGCTCCGGGGTCGGCCATCTCCGGCAGGGGATCATGCCCCGGCCCGTAGTTGAGGCCCAGAACGATGGCCGTCCTCGCCGCGTCCCACATGGCGGTGGGGTGGGCGCGCCGCTCCAATGTCGTCTCCATCCAGCCCATGTCGCCATGCCGTCCCGCCTCGACGAAATGCGCCAGCCGCTCGCCTGCGGTCCAAGGCTCGGACGCCGAAGCGAACCGGCAGACGTCGAAGCCCAGGGCGCTGGCGGCGGTGCGTATGGTGTCGCGGAAGTCGCCGGTCATGGCCGTCGTTTGGCCCCGCAGGCGCTAGAAGTCGAGGTCCACATAGTGGGGCGACGGGGCCACGCCCGGAAAGCGATCCGCCAACAACGGCCGGAACGATGGCCGTGACTTCAGTTTCATGTACCAGGTCTTCAGTCCCGGATAGGCGGCCCAGGCGATCTCGCCGAAATAGTCGAGCACGGAAATGTGGGCGGCGGCGACCAGATCGGCCTGGCCCATGCGGCGGCCGGCCAGGGCGTCACGCAGGGTCAGCAGGTCCTCGAAGATCGTCAGATGGGTACGCAAGGACTCGCGCCCGGCGCGCAGGGCCCGGGCCTCGGGCGGGCCGAGCCGCAGCAGCGGCTTCTCCATCCGCTCGTGCAGCAGCACCGCATTGACGTCATCGGTAAAGCGGCGGTCGAACCATCCGATCAGGCGGCGCGTCTCGGCCCGCTCGGCAGGGTCGGTGGACAACAGGAAGTCGCCCTTGGCGCGATCCTCCAGCCAACCCAGAATGGCGGCAGGTTCGCACAGGGTCAGGGGGCGGCCATGCTCGCTGACTTGCAGGACAGGCGGCATGCCGGACGGGTTCAGCGGACCGACCGGGCAATCGTCTTCCCACGGACGAACGGCCGTCTCGACCACCGTCAGCTTCGCCTCGCCCAGGGCCAGGCGCACGCTGCGCGAGGCGGGATCGAAGGCGAAATGATACAGGACGGGGTCCGACATCCGGCCCTTATGCGACCGGGGATGTTAAGCCCGCGTTAGCTATGCCGTTGTCCGGGCGCAAACCTCAAGTCCAGGGACCCATACTGGCCGGCGTCATCTCGGCTGTGTCGTCGGGCCGCGCGCGACCGCGCGGATCGGCATGGATCAGGATGTCCGCCCCGGCAAAGGCGGCGCGCAGCCGGTCCTCGGCCTCGACCACGATGTCATGGGCCGCGACCAGCGTCAGGCCAGGGTCGAGATCGACGTGCATCTGGATCATCAGCACGGTTCCAGCCATGCGGGTCCGCAACTGATGCAGGCCCGAGATGCGCGGGTCGGCCAGGACGGCGGCGACGATGGCCTTGCGCTGTTCGTCGGGCGCGGCGCGGTCCAGCAGGTGATCGGACGCACTGCGCAGAATGCCGATCGCCCCCCAGAACAGCCAGACCGACACCACCAGCCCGGCCGCCGCATCCAGGCCCGGCGCCGACAGGAAGCTGCCAGAGATGACACCGATCAGGACAACGCCATTGGCCGCCAGATCGCTGGCGTAGTGGGCGCGGTCAGCCGCGACGGCCAGCGACCCGCTGCGCCGCATGGCCCGCGACTGCATCCAGATCAGCCAGCCTGTCAGCGCGATGGAGATCAGCATAACCACCACGCCCGCGACACCAGACGTGACCGGCTGCGGGTCTAACATGCGCTGGACCGCCTCGAATCCGATGAAGACCGCCGAGGCGAACACCAGGCCCGACTGGACTAGGGCCGCCAAGGCCTCGCCCTTGCCGTGGCCATAGCGGTGATCGTCATCGGCGGGCGCGGCGGCCCAGCGCACGGCAAAGAAGGTCGCCAGGGATGCCACCAGATCCAGCGTCGAATCGGCCAGCGACGCCAGGATGGACACCGACCCCGACGCGCCCAGGGCAAAGGCCTTCAGCACGATCAGCACCACGGCCACAGCCACCGCCAAGCGGGTGATGTCGCGGGTGGCCGCGTGAGCGTCGGACGTCGGGACGGAGATCATCAGTCGCCTTGTCGCGGAAAGCGGGGACAATGCCAAGGACACAAGATGACGCCGCAACCGGGCTCGCCTATCGCGCTGTCTCTGGCTAAAGGCTGGGACGCGGTGACGGTGCCGCGTCACGAGCGGACACCATGGCGGACTGGATCGCAGCAATCATCCTGGGCATCGTCGAGGGGCTGACCGAGTTCATTCCGGTGTCCTCGACCGGCCACCTGCTGCTGACGCAGAAGCTGCTGGGCCTGACCGATCCGCGCTGGGCTTCCTTCGTGGTGCTGATCCAGCTCGGCGCGATCCTGGCGGTCGTGGCCCTCTATTTCACTCGGCTGTGGAAGGTGCTGGTCACCCTGCCGACCGACCCGCAGTCGCGCCATTTCGCCATCAGCATAGCCATCGCCTTCATCCCTTCGGTCTTTGCCGGGGTGTTCCTGTACGACTTCATCACCGAGGTTCTGTTCGACGTTGAGGGCAGTCTGGCGGTCACGGTGATCTGCACCACCCTGATTGTCGGCGGCTTTGGCCTGCTGGCGCTGGAGCGGTTCGCTCCGGCCCCGACCGAGGACAATGCCATGACCGTGTCGTGGAAGCGGTCGCTGGGCATCGGATTGTTTCAGTGCCTGTCGGTCATTCCCGGCGTGTCGCGTTCCGGAGCGACCATTTCCGGTGCCCTGGTTCTCGGTCTGGACAAGCGGGCGGCGGCGGAGTTCTCGTTCTTCCTCGCCATCCCGACCATGGTGGCGGCTTCCGGGTGGGACATCGTCCAGTCGGGCGCGTCGATCAGCGCCGATTTTGCCTGGATCATCGCCTTGGGCTTCGTCGTGTCGTTCGTGGTCGGCTGGATCGTGGTCAAGGCCATGGTCGACTTCGTCGCCCGCCACGGCTTTGCGCCCTTCGCCTGGTGGCGGATCGTCGTCGGAGTGATCGGCCTGGGCCTGGTCTGGGCGGGGGTCGCCTAGACTCCGTCGCCTAGACTCCGTCGCCTAGACCGGCGTTGTCTTCACCGGAGCCGTCGCGAACTGGCCCCCGTCGCGGTAACGCCACAGATAGGAGGCGGCGATCGCCTCCACGCCCGTCGGCTCGATACCCAAGGCCGGCAGACCCTGGGCGCTGTCGGCGACGACATTGTCGGTTTCCAGCAGGACGACCTGATCGCGCGTCAGGACCGGAGGAATGCCGACCATGGTGCTGAGCTGGGCCATGCCGCCGATCATCTTGGCGATCGGGAACGGAAGAGGGATCAGGCCGCGTGACGGACGATAGGTCTCGCGCAGGACCAGTTTCAGCAGATCCTCGAACGTCATGACCGCCGGGCCGCCCAGCTCGAAGGTGCGGCCCGCCGCTTCGCGCAGTGAGACGGCACGCGCCACGGCTTCGGCCACGTCGCCGACATAGACCGGCTGGAACTTCGTCTGGCCGCCGCCGATCAAGGGCAGAGCCGGGGCGAACTGTGCCATGCGTGCGAACTGATTCAGGAAGTTGTCGCCGGCACCGAAGACGATGGAGGGGCGTACCACGACCGCATCGGGCTTGGCCACGCGCACGGCCATCTCGGCCTCAGCCTTCGTCCGCGCATAGTCGGACGCACCTTCCGGATTGGCCCCGATGGCCGACATCTGCACCAGACGATCGACACCGGCGGCTGCGCAGGCTTCTGCGATCACGCGCGAGGTCTCGACGTGCATGACCTCGAAGGTCCGCTTGCCGCTTTCGTACAGGATGCCGATCAGGTTGACAGCAGCATCGGCACCTTTCAGCGCGGCGGCGACATCCTCGGGACGGGTCGCATCGCAGCGCACGGCGACGATCTGGCCGACGTCACCTTGGGGCTTCAGGTCATAGGCGCGGTCGGGACGACGCACGGCCACACGCACCCGCCAGCCACGACGGGCCAGCGCACGGACCACCTGACTGCCGACGAAGCCGGAGCCGCCGAAGACGGTGACCAGGCCGGGGGTGACTTCGTTCATGGCGAACTGCTCCGAGGACGACGCGAAACCGGGCGGACATATCTGGCCGAACCCTTGCTGCGCCGGGGATTAGACGATGCGCCCGCCGCTCGCAACGCAATGGCGATAAAACCCTGTTGACCCGCCCCGGACCCTGCCTTAAGGGTCCGCGCCTTCCAGATGGAAACGCGCCTCGGCGTGTCGCTGTCCGGGCCCAGGTGGCGGAATTGGTAGACGCGCTGGCTTCAGGTGCCAGTGATAGAAATGTCGTGGAGGTTCGAGTCCTCTCCTGGGCACCAATCATTCGAACGGCGTCGCATCGAAAGGTGCGGCGCCGTTTTCGTTTCCTGCGTTCACTGACGACATCTCTGCCTATCGCCTCAAAGCCCCGGCTGGGCTACGGGAGGGTATGACCGTCTATCTGCATCAGGGCGACCTGCCCGACGACCTGGACCTGGGCCCCGAGGTCGCGATCGATTCCGAGACCATGGGCCTGCGCTTTCGCCGCGACCCGCTGTGCGTGGTCCAGCTGTCGTCCGGCGATGGCGACGCCCATGTCGTGCGCTTGAACCGCCCGCACTATGATTGTCCGAACCTGAAGCGGCTGCTGACCGATCCGGCGGTGACCAAGATCTTCCATTTCGGCCGCTTCGACATCGGCATGTTCCAGCTGCACCTGGGGGTCGAGACCCGGCCCGTCTACTGCACCAAGATCGCCTCCAAACTGGCCCGCACCTACACCGATCGGCACGGCCTTAAGGACGTCGTGCGCGAACTGGTCGGCGTCGACCTGTCCAAGGCCCAACAGTCCAGCGACTGGGGCAATGCCGAGCTGACGCAGGCCCAGCTGGATTACGCCGCCTCGGACGTTCTGTATCTGCATGCCGCCAAGGCGCGGCTGGACATGATGCTGGAGCGTGAGGGACGCACCGAGCTGGCCCGCAAATGCTTCGATTTCCTGCCGACACGGTCCGCCTTGGACCTGGCCGGCTGGGACGAGATGGACATCTTCGCGCACACCTGATGACCGCTCCCGATGACATCCGCGACAGCCAAGACGAGGCCCGCGTCGCCGCGACGGCCGCGGCCTTTCGCGCGCGCTCGCGCCGGGTTCGTCTGCTGCGCCGGGTGCTGCCGGTCGTCATCCTGGTGCTGGCGGGCGGGACCGTTAGCTGGATCGTCCTGCGCACCGTCATGTCGGACGTCGAGCGTCAGGCCGGGGCCAGCAACGAGGTCCGCCTGGACAACCCGATGTTCCACGGTCAGGACGCGGAGGGTCGCAGCTTCGTCATCGGGGCCAAGGGCGCGATCCGTGATCCAGCGACGGGCCGTTTTCGCCTGGTCGGCCCTGCTCTGCGGCTGAACCTGGGCGGCCGAAAGGTCACCGAATTGACCGCCGACGGCGGCACCTACGACCAGGTCGCCAAAACAGTCACCATCGGCCCCAATGTGCGGATTGCCGACGGCGGATCGGGCTTCACCATGGTCACGCCCGAGGCCGTGGTCGATACCTCAACCGGCATTGTGACAGGCAACAAGGGCGTTCAGGGCACGGGCCCTCTTGGAACCATCAACGCTTCGTCCTATGCCATTTATGAACAGGGTGACCGGGTCGTGTTCAGCGGCACGGGCGATAACAAGGTGCGCGGGACCTTCAACCCGTCGCGTTCGGATCCATGAGCATGACCAGACCCTTCACCGCCGCCGCCGTCCTGCTGGCCGCACTGGCCCTACCCACCCTGGGCGGTGCCCAGACGGCACCCAACAGTTCGGACGCGCCGATCGCCTATTCCTCGGATGACGTGGAGTATGCGGGCGACACCCTGATCCTGATCGGCAGGGCCGAACTGATCCAGGGCCAGAATCGTCTGCGCGCCGACCGCCTTTCGGGCTTCAGCCAGACCGGCGATAGCCGAATGGAAGCCACGGGTAACGTCTATTTCGTGACGCCGGACCAGACGATCCGCGGTGACCGCGCCGTCTATACCACCGCCAACGACACCATCGTCGTCACGGGTGATGTCATCCTGACCCAAGGCCAGAACGTCGCCACGGGTTCGCGCCTGACCTACAACACCCGCACCGAATCGGCCCGTCTGGAAGGTGGCTCCAACGGTCGCGTCCAGGGCGTCTTCTACCCCAGCAGCACGGGGAACTGAGCCTAGCGGCTCGGCCTGACGCATGGCGCGCAAGGAACTGTCAGCCCTGAATGTGCTGGAGACGCCGCAAGCGGTGGACGAAGCGCCTGCGCCCGCATCGAGCAAGGGCCTGCGTGTCCGGAACATCGCGCGCGCCTTCGGTCAGCGCAAAGTCGTGCAGGATGTGTCGCTGGATGTTCAGCGCGGCCAGGTCGTTGGCCTGCTGGGGCCTAATGGCGCAGGCAAGACCACCTGTTTCTACATGATCACGGGCCTGATCCCTCCGGATAGCGGCAGCATCTGGCTGGACGGCGAGGATGTGACGGCCCAGCCGATGTACCAGCGCGCCCGCATGGGCCTGGGCTATCTGGCGCAAGAAGCCTCGATCTTCCGCGGCATGACGGTCGAGCAGAATGTGCGGGCCGTCGTCGAACTGCATCACACGGGTGCCAAGGCCATCGCCGACGAGACCAGCCGCCTTCTGGAAGAGTTGCGCATCGACCATCTGCGCCACGCGCCCGCATCCGGCCTGTCCGGCGGAGAGCGTCGCCGCTGCGAGATCGCGCGGGCGCTGGCGGGCAAACCCAGCTTCATGCTGCTGGACGAACCCTTTGCCGGCATCGATCCCCTGGCTATCGCCGACATCCGCCAGGTCATCCGCTATCTGGCGGGTCGGGGCATCGGCGTGCTGATCACCGACCACAACGTGCGTGAGACCCTGGAAATCATTGACCACGCCTCGATCATCTCGGGCGGTTCGGTCCTGTTCGAAGGCAAGGCCGAGGACGTCATTCGCGACCCGGAAGTCCGCCGCGTCTATCTGGGCGACATGTACGGCTGAGCGTTTTCGTCGCTCACCACGCCGTGACTCCACATTCGTCGAACACTGTGTCACGCTCGCCACATCGGGGAGGCGACCATGGCCGTCAGGAATACCCTTTTGAAGAGCCAGGCCGGTGTCCGGCTGGAGCTGCTTGAGCGTATCAATGCGCATGGCGCGGTGCTGAAGGCTGAATACCGGCTCCGCTCCCTGCGGCCGGTGCGTGTGCCCCGGTTGACCGATCTGGAAGCTGCGGAGGACGCCTATGACCTGGAGGTCGTCGGCTGCCTGATGGACCCGGTCGTGCAGGACATGATCCAGCGCGGCGCGGCGGAGTTCGGCTAACCCTCGGCCTATCCGACGTAACCCGCCTGCATCAGCTCGGCGATGTGTACGATGGCGACGGGGCGGTCGTCCTCGACGATCAGAAGCGTGGCGATCTTGTTCTGGGTCATCAGGTCGATGGCGTCGCTCATGCGGGCGCTGGGGTCGATGACCTTGGGGCGGGGGCTCATAACGTCGGCGGCTTTGAGCTCGCCCAAGTCGCCTCGCGCGAACGCTCGCCGCACGTCGCCGTCGGTGACGATACCCGCCAGGGTGCCGTCGTCATTGACCACGGCGGCGGCCCCCTTGCGACCTTCGGTAATGGCCGAGACGACTTCGGCGAAGCTGGCGGCCAGCGAGACTGTGGCCGGTGCAGGCGGCCGGTCGCCCATCCAGTCGCGCACGCTCTGAAGGCTCATGCCCAGCTTGCCGCCGGGATGGTGCAGGCCGAAATCCTCGGCGGTAAAGCCACGCCGCTCGGTCAGGACCATGGCCAGGGCGTCGCCCATGGCCAGGGTCATCAGGGTTGAGGTGGTCGGCGCAAGGCCGTCTGGATGCGCCTCCGGCGCATTGGGCAGGGTCAGGCAGACGGCGGACATGCGGGCCAGGAAGCTGTTGGGCCGCTGGGTGATGCCGATGACCGGAATGCCTTCACGCTGGCAGTAGATCAGCGGATCGCGCAGTTCGCGGCTTTCGCCAGAGTTGGAAATGGCCAGCAGGGTCACGTCCTTGCGCAGCATGCCCAGGTCGCCGTGGCTCATCTCCGCGGGGTGCACGAAGAAGGCATTGGTGCCGGTCGACGCCAGGGTCGCGGCGATCTTGCCGCCGATATGGCCCGACTTGCCCATGCCGGTGACCGCCAGATATCCAGGACGCGACAGTATGATCTCGACCGCCCGGGCCAGGCTGCCGTCGATCGTCGCCTCCAGTTGCTGGAGGGCGGAGATGTTCAGGGCGATGACTTCCCGCGCACGGGCGACCATGGCGGCGGGATCGGCGGAGAGGGGCTCGAGCGTGCTCATGGACAGGGATTTGACCCATCCCCGCCGGTTTCACAATGTTGAGCCCTGGCCCGTGCATGCTGCGCCTGCGAAGAAAAGGTGACGCTTGCGGGAAACCCAGAGCGGTTGATGCGTTAGGAGGCCCATGGTGACGCTAGAGACGACCCAGGGTGCCGCGACAGCGCGTGCCGACACCCCCGCGCAATTGCCGCCTCCACCCCTACGGCTTCAACGTCCCGCCCTGTTTCTGGACATGGATGGCGTCCTGGCCCCTTTGGCCCCAACCCCGGACGATGTGGTCGCCGATCCGCGCCGCACGGCCAGCCTGAAATCCCTCGGCAAACGCCTCGCCGGGCGGGTCGCGATCCTGAGCGGACGCACCATCAAGGAGATCGACCGGATCGCTGACGAGGCCGTCGCTTCGGCCTCGGGCGTGCACGGATTGGAGCGTCGCCGTGCCGATGGCGAGATGCTGCGCTCGGAACCCGACGCCGCCGTGCGGGAGGCGGTCGAGGCCTTCGACGACTTCGCCCGCACCCGTCCCGGCATGATCGTCGAAGACAAGACGGTGGCCGCCGGCCTGCACTTCCGCGGCGCGCCCACCCACGCCGCCGCCGCCGAGGCCCTAGCTGAACGACTGGCCGAGGAGACGGGGTTGAGCCTCCAACCTGGTAATCTGGTGATCGAGCTGAAGACACCGGGATCGGACAAGGGCACCGCGCTCGCAGCCTTCATGAACGAAGCGCCGTTCAAAGGCGCGGTACCGGTTATGCTGGGCGACGATCTGACGGACGAATACGGCTTCCGGGCAGCGGAAGCTCTGGGCGGCTTTGGCGTTCTGGTCGGACCACCGCGTGAGACGGCGGCCCGCTTTGGCCTGCCGGACGTGGACGCCGTTCTGGACTGGCTGGACCGGATCGAGGAGATCGCATGACCCCCAACCTGGACCTGGCCCCCATCGGCAACTGTTCGATCAGCGCCTTGATCGACCGTGAAGGCCGCTTCGTCTGGGCCTGCGCCCCGCGCGTGGACGGCGACCCGGTGTTCTCGGCCCTGATGAACGGGACCGACCCCGAGCACGGCTTCTGGGACATCAAGCTTGAGGGCCAGACGTCGGTCGAACAGGCCTATATCCGCAACACGCCGGTTCTGAGGACGGTGCTGACCGCTGAGGATGGCGCGTCGGTAGAAATCATCGACTTTGCTCCGCGTCACATGAAGCACAGCCGCACCTATCGCCCGCTGGCGTTCGGCCGGATCGTGCGCCCGCTGGAAGGCTCGCCCCGCATCACCGTGCGACTGCGACCCTCGGCCGATTGGGGTGCGCGGGCGGCGGAGACGACGCATGGGTCGAACCACATCCGATACATCTGCACCGATGTGACCTTCCGCCTGACCACCGACTGTCCCGTCTCGCACATCCTCAATGAGCGAACCTTCCGGCTGGAGAAGCCGCACGCCTTTTTCCTGGGGCCGGACGAGGGCTACGATCAGGAGGTCGGGCCGGGTATCGAAGCGACGCTCGATCGCACCGTGGCCTACTGGCAGGACTGGGTGCGCACGCTCTATCTGCCGCTGGACTGGCAGGATGCGGTCATCCGCGCCGCCATCACGCTGAAGCTGTGCGCCTATGAGGAGACGGGGGCCATCGTCGCCGCCATGACGACCTCGGTGCCCGAGTTCCCCGAAAGCGGGCGCAACTGGGACTATCGCTACTGCTGGATCCGCGACGCCTATTACACGGTGCGGGCGCTCAACCGGCTGGGCGCGGTCGATATCCTGGAGAATTACCTCGGCTATCTGAGGAACCTAGTTGATCAGTCGGCGGGCGGCCATGTCCAGCCCGTTTATGGCGTCGGTCTGGAAGAAGACATCGACGAGCGAATCACCGAGACGGTCGCGGGCTATCGCGGCATGAAGCCGGTCCGCGTCGGCAATCAGGCGCGCGAGCATCTGCAACACGACGTCTATGGCCAGATCGTCCTGCCCCTGGTGCAGAGTTTCTATGACCAGCGGCTGCTTCGGCCCGGCACGGTCGAGGACTTTCACGCCCTGGAAAAGGTCGGCGACCGCGCCTTCGCCATGCACGATCAGGTCGACGCCGGCCTGTGGGAGTTCCGCACCATTGCGCGGGTGCACACCTATTCCTCGGTCATGTGCTGGGCCGCCTGCGACCGGCTGGCCAAGGCGGCGCGGCATCTCGACCTGAATGATCGGGCGACCATTTGGGACGAGCGGGCCGACATCATCCGCACCCGGATTGAGAAGGAGGCCTATCTGCCCGAGGAAGGCCGGTTCGCCGCCAGTTTCGGCAATCGCGAGCTGGATGCATCCCTGCTGCAGATGACAGACCTCGGCTTCCTGGATCCGATGGACCCACGTCAGGTCAAGACGTTCGAGGCGATCGAGCGCGATCTGAAAAAGGGGCCCTACCTGTTCCGCTACGTAGAGCCGGACGACTTCGGAGAGCCGGAGACGGCCTTCAACTTCTGCACCTTCTGGTTCATCGAGGCCCTGCATCAGAACGGGCGGATCGAAGAGGCGCGCGAGATTTTCGAACAGATGCTGAGCCGCCGGACCCATGCGGGCCTGCTCAGCGAAGACATCTCGCTGGGGGACAACGAGCTGTGGGGGAACTATCCGCAAACCTATTCGCTGGTTGGCATCATCAACTGCGCGGTCCTGCTCAGCCGATCCTGGACGGACGCGCGATGAGCCTGTGTCCATGAGCCGCCTGATCGTCGTTTCCAACCGCGTTTCTGCCCCCAGGGATCCCTCTGCGGGATCGTCGGGCGGACTGGCCATGGCGCTGTCGGCAGCCCTGAAGACCTATGACGGGCTATGGTTCGGCTGGTCGGGCGACACCGTCGAGACGTTCACCGGCGAGGCCAAGATCGAGGATCGCGCCGGCGTCACGGTCGCCCTGGTCGATCTGGAGGCCCAGGACGTCGACGAATACTACAACGGTTATGCCAACAAGACGCTGTGGCCGCTGTTCCACCATCGGGTCGATCTGACCGCCTATGAGCGCACCTACGGCGAGGGCTATGAGCGCACCAATGCCCGCTTTGCCGAGGTGCTGGCGCCGCTGATCCAGCCGGACGATATCATCTGGGTCCACGACTACCACATGATCCCCATGGCGCGTGACCTGCGCCGCCTGGGGATCAAGAACCGGATCGGCTTCTTCCTGCACACCCCTTGGCCCGTACGCCAATTGCTGGTCACCCTGCCCCACCACCGTCGGCTGGTGGAATCGATGTTCGACTATGATCTGATCGGCTTCCACACGCGCGAATGGCTGGACCTGTTCCGCGACTATGTGGCGTCAGAGCCCAGCGTGGACGGCAAGCTGCTGCCCAATGACGCGCTGGAGGCCTTCGGCAAGACGGTTCAGACCGGCGTCTTCCCCATCGGCATTGATGTGGACGGCTTCCTCGATGCGCGTAACTCCGTATTCGGTCGACGTACCTATGATCGCATGGCCGCATCCTCGGCCTTCCGCTCCATGATCGTCGGGGTCGATCGGCTGGACTATTCCAAGGGGCTGGAGGAGCGGCTGCTGGGTTACGAGCAGTTCCTGCAGGACAATGCCGACATGCGCGGCCAGGTCTTCCTGCTGCAGGTCACGCCGATCAGCCGGGACGATGTCGACACCTATCAGGACATCCGCGGGCGGCTGGACTCCCTGGCCGGGCGTGTGAACGGGGCCTTTGCCGACATGGACTGGCAGCCGATCCGCTACATCAACCGCACCTATCGCCGTGACCAGCTGGCGGGCATCTATCGTGCGGCGCGGGTTGGACTGGTCACGCCGCTGCGTGACGGCATGAATCTGGTCGCCAAGGAGTATGTCGCGGCCCAGAATCCGGAAGACCCGGGCGTACTGGTTCTGTCGCGGTTCGCAGGGGCGGCCGAACAGATGGGCGAGGCCCTGCTGGTCAATCCGTTCAGCCGCGAGGAGGTCGCCGACGCCATCAAGCGCGCCCTGACCATGCCGCTGGAGGAGCGCAAGCGGAAATGGCAGACCCTGATGCAGGTCGTGCGCGACACGGATGTCAGCGTCTGGCGCGATGACTTCGTATCCACGCTGAGAGCCGTGGAGCAGCCTGTTGACTGGGATGGCCGCATTCGTGCCGCCTGAGCGGGCGATGATGATGGCTCGGCGATGCCGATCACGCCGCCTGCGACACCTCGACCTCCGACGGCGTCATGGCACGGCGGATGGCGGTCAGGAGCAGGTCGGGCTGGATCGGCTTCTGGACCACGCCGTTCATGCCCGCCGCCAGATACTCGATCTCGTCGCGCGGATCGGCGTTGGCGGTCAGGGCGACGATGGGGATCGAAGCCTGGGCACCGCCAGAGGTACGAATGGCGCGCGTAGCCGCCACCCCGTCCATCACCGGCATCTTCACATCCATCAGGATCAGGTCGAAGGGCCGCTGACCGACACGTTCCACGGCCTGAGCGCCGTCATCAGCCGTTTCGTGGGTGCAACCGAACAGCTCCAGCAACTTGCCCGCGACGAAGCGATTGGTAGCATTGTCGTCGACGACCAGCACATGCAGCGTGGCGTGGGGTGTCGGTTCCGGCAAGGCTTCGACCGCACCGCGCATTTCTGGACCCGCGCAGGGCAGGGCCAGTTCGAAGCGGAAACGCGCCCCGCCCTGCGGTGATCGCTCTACCGCCAAGTCACCCTGCATCCGCTCCACGATCTGGCGACAGATGGCCAGACCCAGGCCCGCGCCAGCCCCCTCGCGCCCGGCCTTGCCGGTATTGAACGGCTGAAAGATCGTGCGAGCCGTCGCCTCGTCGATGCCGGGTCCGCTGTCGTCTATGGTCCCGGTCAGGCGGACGGCACCCTCGTGCCAGGCGCTGGCCAGATGGACCGAAACCTCTCCCGAGGGGGTGAACTTCAGCGCATTGCCGATCAGATTGTTGAGCAACTGCTTCATGCGCATCTCATCGCCCATGACCCAGTCGTGTCCGGTGGTGGCGCAGGTGACGCGCAGCACAAGCCCCTTCTCCTGCGCACGCGGAGTCCAAAGCGCAGCCAGATCGGCGGCAATGGCATCGATATGCACCGGCGCGGTCTCGAAGCTCATCAGACCGGCCTCGGCGCGAGACATGTCCAGCGCATCGGTCAGCAGGCGCAGCAGGCTGTGGCCGGAATCCAGAATGGTGCGGACATAGGGCTTCATCGCCTCCTGCGTCAGTTCCCGTTCCATCAGGGCGGCGACGCCCAGCACGCCGTTCAAGGGGGTGCGGATCTCATGGCTCATCACGGCCAGGAACTCGGACTTGGCGCGGCTGGAGGCGCGGGCTTCGGCCTCGGCGCGAACCAGGTCCTGGGCCAGTTCGCTCATGGCCTCTGCCCGGCGCTTGTGGATGGCGCTACCGGCCTGAAGCACGTGGACACCGGCCCCCACGCCCAGATACCGGCCCGCGCGCGTCACCACGAAGCCGTTCAGCAACCCGCCCAGATTGCCCGCATCGATACTCTCGAACAGGATCTCGGCGTCCGCATCGGCGTCCAGCACGCGGGGGTTCGCATCCATGAAGGTCGAGGCCGGGCGGCGAGCATAGAGGGCGCGACCGAATTCGGCGGCCATCTTCAGGGTGAAGGCGTTGCGCTCGATCAGGCCCAGCGGGCGCTGATCCGCGTCGACCACGGCGATGACCAGGGTGTCGGCTTCACGCTGAAAGCGGTCGAAGACTTCGGCGCCGGGCGTGTCGGGGCCCACGGGGGGCGCGACGCTGGCAAAGTCTCCGATCCGGGCCATACGCTACTCCTGTGGGCAGCGAGCCATAGACGCGGGACCTTTAACGGCAGCTTTGCCGTTCGTGAACCTTTCGCGATATTCTGTTTAAATACAGTCCTTAATCGGACGATTTCAGCCGCTCGACGAGACCTTCCGCAAAGGTCGAAAGTGTATCGTCCCGCGCGCCCATGACCACGATCCGGTCGCCGGGCTGCGCCATCTCGATCAGGCGGTCGCCACAGGCTTCGCGCGTCGCCAAGGCCTCGGCACGGCGATCATGGGCCCGCACGCCTGCCGCTATGTCCTCGCTGCCCACACTGCGATCCGTGGTCCCACCATAGTATACGGGCTCTGGCATCAGCAGCACATCGTCGGGCCGCATGAGGCCGGCGAATCCTTCGATGAATTCCGACTTCATCAGCTTCAGCGGTCCGAAGCCATGGGGCTGGAACAGGATCAGCAGCCGCCCGTCGAAGGCGTGCAGGGTCTTCAGGGTGGCGGCAATCTTGTCGGGGTTGTGGGCGAAATCGTCGATGACGGTGACGCCGCCCGCCGTTCCCACCACCTCCATCCGCCGCCGGATACCGGCAAAGGTTTCCAGCGCCGCGACCGCCTCGGCCAGCGGCACACCCAGCGCCATCGTCGCGCCCAAGGCCGCCAGGGCGTTGGCGACATTGTGGGCCCCGGGCACGTTCAGGGTCACAGGCAGGCTCGCACCGCTGGCGCGATCGCTCAGAGTGAAGGTCATCCCTGTCGGCTGCGGCACCAGCTCATGCGCCGATAGATCGGCCTCCTCGTTACCCAAAGCGAAGGTCAGAACCGCATCGAGCCGCCCCGCCTCGACCAATCCTTGTGCCAGGGCCGCCGTCTCGGGGTTGTCCAGGTTCAGGACGGCCCGCGCTGCACGCCCGACGAAGCCGCCGAACAGATCGCGCAACTCCTCCATCGACTTGTGGTCCAGCGAGATATTGGAGACCACCGCGACCGTCGCATCATAGGCGGCGATGGAGCCGTCGGACTCGTCGACCTCCGACACGAACAGCTCCTGACTGCCGATCAGGGCGCTGGCGAAGGGGTGATCGCCGTCGACAAAATTCCTCATCACCGCACCGTTCATGACGGTCGGCGCACGCCCGATCTGATGCAGGATCCAGGCGACCATGCCGGTGATGGTGGACTTGCCGCTCGTGCCCGCGATGCCGACGGAGGTCGGCGCCGCATTGAACAGCCGGGACAGCATCTGGGGTCGGGTCACGATCCGAGCGCCGACCCGCCGGGCCGCACCGATGTCGGGCACTGTCTCCTCGATCGCTCCGGTGGCGACGACGACCTGCTCAGCGCGGGTGACGCCCGATCCGTCCTGGGGATACAGGGCGATTCCCTGGCCGCGCAGCCAGTCGAACTTCTCCGGCGTGCGCCCCTGATCGTGGGACCGGTCCGAGCCCTCGACATGGCCGCCACGCGCCTGGACGATCAAGGCCAGGGGCAACATGCCCGAGCCACCGATACCGCAGAAGAAATAGTCGTCTTGATGCACGCTTGATCTCGGGGGGCGAAACCGGGGAAGGTCGGGTCGCCTGACTAACACGGGTGAGGCAAGAGGCCAGAGCATCCATGAAAATCGGCATCGTCAACGCCAGCTCCCGCTTCGACCGCAGCCGCGCCGAGGCCGTCCACGCCTGGATGGCGGACCACTATCCGGATGGCAGCGTGTCTGTGGTCTTCCACCCGGCCTGTTTCCTGAAGCACGGCCATTTCGGCGGCGATGACGCGACACGCGCCAGTGCCTTCGTGGAGTTCGCCAACGACCCGCGGCTGGACGCGATATGGTTCGCACGCGGCGGCTATGGCTCATGCCGCATCGCGGAAGCCGTCCTGCCGCGCCTGACCGAGGTGGCGCGGACCAAGCGCTATCTGGGCTATTCGGATGCGGGCAGCCTGCTGGCCCTGCTCTATAAAGCGGGGTTCCCGCACTTGGCCCACGGTCCTATGGCCTCCGATGCCGTACGCAACGACGCAGCCGCCTATCGCGCCCTGCGTTGGCTGACCAAGGGCGACCGCGAGGGCTGGGAGCCGTCGTTGCACACCGATCCGCGACCCGCCGTGGCCTTCAATCTCAGCATCCTGGACGCTCTGGTCGGGACGGCGCTGGAGCCCGATCTGACGGGCCACGTCCTGATGCTGGAGGACGTGGCCGAGCCGCTGTACCGCATCGACCGGATGATGTTCCACCTGACCGGCCAGAGCTCGATCCGCCGCGTCGCGGGTATCCGGCTGGGCCGCGTCTCGGACATCGTCGAGAACGAGCCGGACTTCGGTCTGACGGCGGAGGAAATCGTCCGCTACTGGTGTGCGCGTTCCGGCATCGCCTGGCTGGGCACCGCCGACATCGGTCATGATACCGCCAACCGGATCGTGCCCTTCGGCCCGCGTTAGCCAGACTGTTCGCCTGACGGGTGAAGGCGTTCGACGGCACTCTGCACCCATGGTCCTGTTGCCTTGCGTCCGGTTGCACACGGACGGCGAGCCGGGTGTCTAGGGGCATCCGGTTCTGCCAAAGCGCCTGGTGGATGTCGGGGGGCATCCATCAGGTCGCCGTTGCCCGCGACAAACGCGCGCTGGCATCGCCCCGCCCCAGCCGCCATGTTGAAGCGTCATGAACCGCCGCAACCTCCTGATCCGCGCCGCAGGACTGGCCGCCGTCGCCGGCGCGGCATGGTGGGCCCGCGAAAATCTGCTCTGGCCAAGGCCCGACCTGACCTTTGCCGACGGTCATGCGACGCCGTGGGCCCCCTATGCCCGCCGAGCCAATGTGCCGACCATCCGGGCGACGATCGAGGGCCGGGACATCATCGCCCTGATCGACACAGGGGCCCAGTACTCCGCCGTCGACCGCGCCTTCGTCGCCAGTCTGGGCGAGCGGCAGAGGTCGATGTTCGACATGCCCATGCTGGCCTATGGCGTCGGTGGCGACTCCCAGGTCGGGCGCGGCACGACCCTGGACGTCGGCCTGCCTGGACTGCAGATCGCAGGCCTTCGCGCCGCCATCCTCGATCTCGGGCCGCTGGCGGCCGAGGAGGGTCTGGCGACCCCACTGATCCTCGGGCGCGACGTGCTGGAGCATCTGATTCTGGCTCTGGATGCGGACCGTCGGCACGTCCGGCTGATCACGCCCGATGCCTTCGTCCCACCCGAAGACATGATCGAGGCACCCGTGGTCCGGGACGGCAACGCTTTGAGTGCCGAGGTCACGATCGAGGGAAATGCTCTGCAGGCCGTGATCGACACAGGCTCATCTGCCCTGCTCAGTGTCTCGCAAAGGTCGGCCGCGGGTGTCGGTCTGCTGGATGGTCGCCCGCGCGAGAGCGGGATCAGCCTTGTGCTGGGCGGGGCGATGCGCGCCGATACCGTCGAGGCCCGCACCGTCACCTTTGCGGATCAGCTATACCACCGTGTCCAGATCGGCGTCTTCGAACAGCCGCCCCTGCCCAACTTCCCCGATGGTCTGGTCGGGATGGAGGCCTTCGCCGGGCGTCGTGCGGCTCTCGACCTGGGGGCCGGTCGACTGCTGATCTCGCGGCAGCTCGACCTGACGGTGGGTTAGGCCGCCACCAGCTTCATCGACACCGACATATCTGCCAGCTTGTTCGCATCCACCACAGTGGCTCGGGCGATCAGCTGCCGCCCCGCCATGAATTCGGCCGGCGCATTCACCGCCTCGACCGACACGATCCGGTCGCCCGCCAGGTGGAAGACCGCAAAGCCGACCGGGTCTGCATCGATGTCCGGCAGGCCCCGCACGATCTGGCGGTCGGCCCCGTCCGGCAGGCCCGCGATCTGCAGCTTCAGCTCATACTGGTCGGACCAGAACCACGGAACCTCGGGCGCGGGCGCGGGGCGTCCGGTGATGGCGGCGGCGGCCTGTTTGGCCTGTTCCAGCGCATTGGGCACGCTCTCCAGCCGATGGCGCAGGGCACCGTGCACGGGGATCGGGCGGTGGGTCGCATCGCCGATAGCCCAGATGGCGGGGTCGCTGGTCCGCGCCGTCTCATCCACGACGATGCCGTTCAGGCATTCCAGCCCCGCCTGATGCGCCAGCGCCTCATTGGCCAGGGCCCCGACCCCGACCAGAATGGCGTCCGCCGCGATCAGCCGTCCATCCGCCAGCCGCACGCCAGCATCCTCGAATCCCGTAACCTCCGCCCCCGTCAGGATGTCGACGCCCTGGGCGCGATGCCAGGCGGTGAAGAAGATCGACAGGGTCTCCGACGCCACCCGCGCCAGCACCCGCTCCATCCGCTCGATCACCACCACCTCGGCCCCCAGCGAACGGGCCGACGCCGCCGCCTCCAGACCCACGTAGCCGCCCCCGACCACGGCCAGCCGCCGGCCGGGCCCCAGCGCCGCCTTCAGCCGTTCGGCATCCTCCAGCGTTCGCAGTTCGATCAGTTCGGGCCTATCCGCGCCGGGAATGGCCAGCTTTCGCGCCACCGAGCCGGTCGCCAGGATCAGGGCGTCATAGGTTTCGGTCGTGCCGTCTGAAAAGGCCACGCTTTGGTCCGCCCGGTCGATGGCGGTCGCCGTCACGCCCAGCTGCAGAGCGATATTCTGTTCGACATAGAAACTGTCGGGCCTCAGCAGCAGATCGTCCCGCTGCGCATGTCCCTTCAGCCAGGCCTTCGAAAGCGGCGGGCGCTGATAGGGCGGCACGGCTTCCGATCCTGCCAGCACGATCTGCCCCTCAAAACCATACTGCCGCAGCAGCGCCGCCGCTGTCCCGCCCGCATGCCCTGCGCCGATGATCACAACCTTGTCCATGAGGCTCAGATAGAGAGGCCTGCGACACCTTTCCATCCCGAACTTCGCCCCTTGACCGTTCCAGCGTTACACCATAGTGGAACGCTCCATGACCGATGCTGCGACCCGCTCCGCCGCCGACACGACCCTGAGCCGGGTCGCGCTCTATGACGCCCTGCTGGCACTGAAGACCCGCGAGGAGGTTCAGGCGTTTCTGAACGACCTGTGCACCCCGGCGGAACTGCGCGCCTTCGCCGAGCGCTGGGAGGTCGCCCGTCTGCTGGACGGCGGCGGCAAGTCGTATCGCGAAATCGCGGTGGAGGCTCATGCCAGTCCCACCACCGTCGTGCGGGTCGCCCGCTACCTCAAGGAAATGCCGCATCAGGGCTACCGCCTGGTGCTGGACCGGATCAAAGGCTGAGTTGACTAAATGAGTACCGTGCAAGGGCGACTTCGCATCGCCATCCAGAAATCCGGCCGCCTGTCGGAACGCAGCCTGGACCTCGTCCGCGACGCGGGCCTGCGGGTCATCAAGGGCAATAACGATCTGCTGTATCGGGTCGAAAACTATCCGATCGACCTGCTGCGCGTCCGCGACGACGACATCCCCACCTTCGTGGCCGACGGCGTCTGCGACCTGGGCGTCGTAGGCGAGAATGTGCTCGAGGAAGCCCGCAACGGTGGACCGGTGGCCGAGGTCGTCATGCCTCTGGGCTTCGGTCGCTGCACGCTGAAGATCGCCGTGCCGCCGACCCTCGCCTATGACGGCCCGGCATCGCTGGACGGCCTGCGCATCGCCACCTCCTATCCCAAGATCTTGCGCCGTTTCCTCGACGAGCGCGGCGTGGCGGCGGACATCGTGACCATGCGCGGGGCCGTCGAGGTCTCGCCCCGGCTGAAGCTGGCCAGCGCCATCTGCGACCTGGTGTCCACCGGTGCGACGCTGGAGGCCAATGGCCTGGTGGCCAAGGACACCGTTCTGGACAGCCAGGCCGTCCTGATCCGCTCGCCCGTCGCCCCGGAACCCGGCTTGGCGCACCTGCTGGACAGCATCATCGAGCGGATGAGCGGCGTCGTGTCCTCGCAAGGGGCCAAATACGTCATGCTGAACGCGCCGCGCTCGGCGCTGGATGCGATCACCGCCATCCTGCCAGGCGCAGGCTCGCCCACCGTCATGCCCCTGTCGGGCCGCGACGATGCCGTGGCCGTCCACGCGGTCTGTCAGGAAGCCGTCTTCTGGGAAACGCTGGAGAAGCTGAAGGCCGCCGGGGCATCGGCCATACTGGTCTTGCCCATCGAGAAGATGATGTGATGAAGCGCTTTGACTGGAACTCACTGGATGCGGCAGGTCGCATCGAAGCCCTCGCCCGCCCGCGCCAGCGCACCGAGACCCGCGTCACCGACACGGTGCGCGAGATCATGGACGACGTTCAGGCCCGGGGCGGTCAGGCCGTCACTGACTGGAGCGTCAAGCTGGACAGCGCCCCGCCACGTCGCCTTGCCCTGACCCCCGATGTGGTGGCCGAGGCGCGGTCGGCGCTTGCCCCCGCCGACACCCGCGCCATCCGTATCGCTGCGGAGAATGTGCGCATCTTCCATCAGGCGACGCGGCCCGAAGACTCCAAATGGGTCGAGATCACGCCGGGCGTCCGCTCGCGCCTGGTCTGGCGTCCGCTGTCCACCGTCGGCCTGTATGTGCCCGGCGGCTCGGCCCCTCTGTTTTCGTCCCTGCTGATGCTGGCCATTCCGGCCGAAGTCGCGGGCGTCGGTCGCCGGGTCGCGGTGACACCGCCGTCGAAGTCGGGCCAGCCCCACCCGGCCATGATCTTCGCCGCTGCCGAGGCCGGTCTGGACGACCTATGGCTGGTCGGCGGGGCCCAGGCGATCGCCGCCATGACCTTCGGTGTCGAACTGGAAGACGGCGTCATCCCGGCTTGCGACAAGCTGTACGGCCCCGGCAACGCCTGGGTCGCCGAGGCCAAGAAGCAGGCGTCGGCCCGCCCCGGCGGTCCCGCCGTGGACATGCCTGCGGGCCCCTCCGAGCTTCTGGTCATCGCCGACCGCCGCGCCGATCCGGTGCTGGCTGCCGCCGATCTGCTCAGCCAGGCCGAGCATGACGCCGACGCCCAGGTCGTGCTTGTCTGTGACAGCGAGCGGATGATCGACGAAATCCTGGCCGAGGTGGACGAACAGATCGCCACCCTGCCCCGCGCCGACATCGCCCGCGCTTCGCTTGCCGAAGCCCGCGCTATCCGGGTGCCTGATCTCGACACCGCCTGCGCCGTGTCCAACGCGTATGGCCCCGAACACCTCGCGCTGCAGACCGAGGACGCCGAGACCCGCGTGGACAAGATCACCGCCGCCGGAGCCGTCTTCGTCGGCGCCTATGCCGCCGAGACGCTCGGTGACTACGCCGCCGGGCCCAGCCACGTCCTGCCCACCGACGGCGGGGCCAAGACCCTGGGCGGCGTCACCACCGCCAGCTTTATGACCTCCATGTCCGTGCAGTCTGTGTCCGAGAAGGGGGCCGCGGCGCTCGCCCCGGTCGCGGCCCGGCTGGCCCGGCTGGAAGGTCTGGAGGCCCACGCACGGGCGGCGGATCTGAGGGTAGGGGAATGAGTGCAATGCTTTCTTCTCCCTTCCCCCTTGATGGGGGAAGGGCCGGGGTTGGGGGTGACGGTGTCGGACGCTTTGTCTCTGACTCTGCCCTTGCTTTGACCGCTGTCACCCCCATCCCAACCCTTCCCCCATCAAGGGGGAAGGGCTCATGACGGTGAACAACCTGCCCGCCCCTTTCGCGCCGCTCGTCTCCGGCGGTGAAGGACTGGACCGCTATCCGGCCCGGCCCGCAGCCCTCGCGGCTCGCATGGCCGACATCTATGGCGTCGCCATCGATCAGGTCCTGCCCGTGCGCGGCCTGACCCATGGGCTGGAGCTGATCTATCGCCTCGCCGCACGCGAGGGCATGGCCGTCGAGGCCCCGAAGGCCCAGCCCTATTCCACGCTGGCGGACATCTATGCCCGGCCCGGCACCACCGCCGACACCGGGGCTGTCATCGTGCGCGCCCTCGGCTCGCCCGAGGCCGTGGCCGAAATGGCCGAGCGGATCGCCCCCGCCCTGCTGGTCGTTGACGAAGGCATGGCGGAGTTCGCAGCGGCCACATCGGCGGCCACCATCCTCGGCGACCATGCCAATCTGGTTGTGCTGCGCAGCCTGTCGCTGGCCTATGGCCTTGCCGGTGCGCGGGTCGGGGCGGCCCTAGCGCAGCCGCAAACCTTGGCGCGTCTGGCGTCTGTCATGGAACCCTACGCCCTGCCCGAGATCAGCCTTCGTTTGGCAATGCAGGCTCTCGATCCGTCGCGCCTGCTGGAAACCCGCGAGCGCATCGCCGCCACAGTGCGCGAGCGCGAGCGCCTGTCGAAAGCCATCGCCCGCGAGATGACGGTCGAGGCCGGTGTCGGCCCTGTCCTCATGGTCCGCCCCTCCGATCCCGCCGCCGTCCTGACAGCCCTGGCCCGGTTCGGCGTCGTGGCCGAACAGGCCGGCGAACGGCTGCGCCTGCCCGTCTCCTCGCGCCCGGAGATCAACGACCGCCTGCTGGCCGCCCTCGACCTGGCCCCCGGCCAGACCCGCGCCAACCGCACCGGACAGGCCGTACGCGACACCAAGGAAACCCGTATCGTCTGCGCCGTCGATCTGGACGCGACCGGTCCGGTCAGCATCCACACCGGCGTCGGCTTCTTCGATCACATGCTGGAGCAGGTGGCGGCACACGGCGGCTTTTCGATCCGGCTGTCGTGCCAGGGTGACCTGCACACCGATCCGCACCACACCATCGAAGACAGCGCCATCGCCCTGGGTCAGGCCCTGAAACAAGCCCTCGGTGAAAGACGCGGCATCGCCCGCTACGGCTTCGTCCTGCCGATGGACGAGGCCAATGCGTCCGTGTCCATCGACCTGTCGGGTCGTCCCTATCCACTGTTCGAAGGCACGTTCACGACGCCCTTCATCGGCGACTACCGGACCGATCTGACCGCCCACGTCTTCCGCTCGCTGGCCGAGGCCATGGGGGCAGCCGTCCACATCAGCGTCACCGGCAATGACGACCATCACAAGACCGAGGCCGTCTACAAGGCCTTCGGTCGCGCCCTGCGGCAGGCCATCCGCGTCGAGGGCGACGTCGTGCCATCGACCAAGGGGGTTCTGTGACCCCCGTCACCGTCCTCTCCTACGGTGCCGGCAATGTCGCTTCGGTCCAGTTCGCGCTGGAACGGCTGGGCGCCTCCGTGCGTCTGACCAGCGACCCGGCCGACATCGCCGACGCCGAGCGGTTGATCCTGCCCGGTGTCGGGGCCGCCGCCTATGCCATGGCGCGTCTGGAAACCCTGGGCCTGGTCGAGGCCATCCGCGCCTTTCCACGTCCCCTGCTCGGCGTCTGCCTGGGCCAGCAACTGCTGTTCGAGGCCAGCGACGAAGGCGACGGCGTCGACACTCTGGGCCTGATTCCCGGCCATGTGTCGCGCTTCGACATCGACCCCTCCCTGCCTGTGCCACACATGGGCTGGTCCCGCCTGGAGGTCGTACGCGACGACCCCTTGCTGGAGGGCGTCCAGCCCGGCGACTGGGCCTATTTCGTGCACAGTTTCGTCTGCCCCGACGGCCCGGCCACCCTGGCCCGCGCCGACTATGGCACCGTCGTGCCCGCCGTGGTGCGCAACGCCAACCGCTGGGGCTGCCAGTTCCATCCGGAGCGCTCGGCCAAGGCCGGGGCGCGCATCCTGCAAAATTTTCTGGGCCTGCCCGCATGATCGTCTATCCCGCCATCGACCTGAGAGCCGGCGTCGCCGTGCGCCTGATGCACGGGCGGTTCGATCAGGTGACCGCCTATGACACCAATCCGGCCGCGCGCCTGGCTGGCTTCGTCGCCTCGGGGGCCCAGTGGGCGCACATCGTCGATCTGGACGGGGCAGAGGCAGGCCGGGCGGTCCAGCATGCCCTGATCGGCGAACTGGCCGGGGCCATCGACATCCGCATCCAGTCCGGCGGCGGAGTCCGCTCCGCCGACGATGTCCAGGCCCTGCTGGACGCCGGGGTCAACCGTGTGGTCGTCGGTTCCCTCGCCATCTCGTCTCCCGATACGGTCGCGGACTGGCTGGAGCGGTTTGGGCCGGACCGCCTGACCCTCGCCATAGACGTGCGGGCCGATGGCGAGCGCTGGGTCCCCTCGCTCAAGGGCTGGACCCAGGCGGCGGACATCGACCTGTGGACCGCGCTGGATCGCTATCCGGCCGGGACGGCCAGACACCTGCTGGTCACCGACGTCGGCCGCGACGGGGCCCTGACCGGTCCCAATCTGGAGCTGCTGACCGAGATCATGCTGCGTCGGCCCGACCTGAAGGTTCAGGCCTCGGGCGGCGTGTCCTCGCTGGAAGACCTGCAGGCCGCCCGCGCCATTGGCTGCGACGGGGCCATCGTCGGTCGCGCCATCTATGAGGGGCGGTTCACCGTGGGCGAAGCGGTGGCGGTGCAATGACGGCGAGACGGATCATCCCCTGTCTGGACGTCCGCGACGGTCGGGTGGTCAAGGGCGTCCGCTTCAAGGACCATGTCGACATGGGCGACGCCTCCGAACTGGCCGCCCGCTATCGCGACCAGGGGGCCGACGAACTGGTCTTCTACGACATCACGGCCAGCCCGGAGGGCCGCACCCTCGACTATGACTGGGTCAGCGACATCGCCCGGCTGCTGGACATCCCCTTCTGCGTGGCGGGCGGCATACGCAGCGTGGAACAGGCCGCCCGCTGTCTGGACCACGGGGCCGACAAGGTCTCGATCAACTCCCCCGCCTTGGAACGCCCCGAACTGATCGGCGAGATGAGCGATCGCTTCGGGGCCCAATGCGTGGTCCTGGGCGTCGATTCCAAACGCGCGGGCGACGACTGGGTCGTGCACCAATACACCGGCGACCCGACCGCCAGCCGGGGCGCGGGCCGCCGCACCCTGGACTGGATCGTCGAGGCGCAAGGTCGGGGGGCCGGAGAGATTGTGCTGAACTGCATGGACGAGGACGGCGTGCGGCGCGGCTATGACATCGCCCAGCTTCAGGCCGCGCGCGCCTGCCTGACCATTCCGCTGGTGGCCTCCGGAGGCGCGGGCGCGGCCGACCATTTCCGCGATGTCTTCCAGCAGGCCGATGTGTCTGGAGCCCTGGCCGCCAGCGTCTTCCACTCCGGAGCCCTGGCGATCCCCGACCTGAAGCGCCAGCTCGCGCGCGACGGCATAGAGGTAAGACGATGATCGACCCCGACACCCTCGACTTCGCCAAGGGCGACGGCCTGATCCCCGTGGTGGTGCAGGACGTCGCGACCCTGCAGGTGCTGACGCTCGCCTATATGGACCGCGCGGCCGTGGACGAGACAATCAGTTCCGGCGAGGCCACCTTCTACTCCCGCTCGCGGGGCGGGCGGTGGCGCAAGGGCGAGACCTCGGGCGACCGGCTGCATGTCGTCTCGATCACGCCCGACTGCGACGGCGACGCCCTGGTGCTGAAGGTCCGGCCCGTCGGCAATGCCTGCCACCTGAACCGCATCAGCTGTTTTGGCGAGGAGGACGCGCCGGGCCTGGGCCGTATCGCGCGTCTGGAGCAGACGATCGCCGAACGCGCGGCCGCTGATCCGTCGGAAAGCTGGACCGCTCGCCTGATCGCCGAGGGGCCCAAGCGCGTGGCCCAGAAGGTCGGCGAGGAGGGGGTCGAGACGGCTCTGGCCGGAGCCGCCGGTCCCGATGAGGAACTGACCAGCGAGGCCGCGGATTTGATCTATCACCTGCTGGTGCTGCTGCGATCGCGTAACTTGGTGTTTCAGGACGTGCTCGACGTGTTGGCCACGCGGGCAAAACCGGCCAAAGACCCTGAGGGCTAGAGGGTCTGACGAGAGAGAAGGAGCGCAGATGGCGGCACTGGTGCTGTTCGGCGGCGGGGGCGATCTGGCCCTGCGGATGCTCCTGCCCTCGCTCTACTATCTGGAGCATGACGGCCTGCTGCCCGACGATCTGAAGATCATCGGCGCGGCCCGGTCTGATGAAAGCCGCGAGGACTATGTCGCCCGCGTCCGTCAGTCGGTCGAGAGCAAGGCTAGGGCCGACGACGCCTGGTCCGACGCAGCCTGGTCCAAGCTGGAGGCCCGCCTCGACTATCTGGCCGTCGACGCCACCTCGGCCGAGAGCCTGAAGCCGCTCAAGGACAAGGTCGGGCCCGGCACCTGCACCAGCTTCCTGGCCGTCTCGCCGTCGCTGTATGCCCGCATCGTCACCGCCATGCGCGCCGCCGGACTGGCCGAGGCCGATGACCGTGTCGTGCTGGAAAAGCCGGTCGGGCGCGACCTGGAAACCTTCCGCGAAATCGATGACGCCGTCGCCGATGCCTTCAGCGAACAGCAGGTGTTCCGTATCGACCACTATCTGGGCAAGGAGACGGTCCAGAACCTGATCGCCCTGCGCTTCGGCAACACCATCTTCGAGCCGCTGTGGAACAACCTCTCGATCGATCACGTCCAGATTACGGTGGGCGAGACCGTCGGCGTCGGCGACCGCTGGCCCTATTACGACGAGTACGGAGCATTGCGCGACATGCTCCAGAATCACATGCTCCAGCTGCTCTGCCTGGTCGCCATGGAGCCGCCCAGCGATCTGGAGCCCGACTCGGTCCGCAACGAAAAGGTCAAGGTGCTGCGCTCCCTGCGCCCCATCACCCATGACGAGGCAGAGCGCGTCACCGTGCGCGGACAGTATGTTTCGGGCACCAGCGAGGGTCAGCCGGTCAAGGGCTATGACGAGGAGCGTGGGCTGGATTCGGACACCGAGACCTTCGTCGCCATCCGCGCCGACATCGACAACTGGCGCTGGGCAGGCGTGCCCTTCTTCATGCGCACCGGCAAGCGCCTGCCGGAAAAGCGCACCGAGATCGTCATCCAGTTCAAGGCCCTGCCCCATTCCATCTTCGACAACGACCGGGGCCAGGTGAAGGCCAATCGCCTCGTCATCGAACTACAGCCACAGGAAGACATCTCGCTGTCGGTGATGAACAAGAAGCCGGGGCTGGATCAGCGCATGCAACTGCAGCCGATCCAGATGTCCCTGTCCTGGGGCCAGAACGACAAGTCGGCCAAACCCTCGCGCCGCCGCATCGCCTATGAGCGGCTGCTGCTCGACGCCCTGGCCGGAGACTCCACCCTGTTCGTGCGCCGCGACGAGGCCGAGCAGGCCTGGAAATGGGTCGATCAGGTCTCCGAGGCCTGGGAAGGCGCCGCCTTCAAGCCCAAGGACTACGTCGCCGGAACCTGGGGCCCACCGGAAGCCGATCTGCTTCTGGACCGGACCGGTCGGCGCTGGAACACCGGCAATGACTGATCACACCGCACCCGCCATCCAGACCTTCGCCACCGGCACGGACTGGGCCGACGCCTGCGCCACCCTCCTGACCGACACCCTTGGACAGGCCCTGTCTGAGGCGGGCCGGGCCCTCTTCGCAGGCTCCGGCGGCTCCACGCCTTCTCCCATCTATGCCCGGATGGCCGAGGCGGACCTCGACTGGTCCCGCATCGCCGTGACCCTGATCGACGAGCGCTATGTGCCCGAGACCTCGCCGGACTCGAACGCGGCCCTGCTCAAGCGGACGCTCCTGACCGGTCCTGCCGCCGCCGCATCCTTCGTGCCGCTGTATCATGCCGAGGTCACCGTCGACCGGGCCGCTGCCCGCGCGGCTCAGGCCCTGGCTCCGCACGGCCGTCTCGACGCGGTCCTTCTCGGCATGGGGGAGGATGGCCATATCTGCTCGATGTTCCCCAACAGCCCGACCCTGAAGACCCTTCTGTCCCCCGCCCTCAAGCCGACCGTGCTGGGCGTGCCGCAAGGCCGCGACGGCCTGGCCCCCAGCCTGGAGCGACTGTCGATCAACCTGCTCTATCTGATCCAGGCCCGGCGCGTCGTCCTGGCCCTGACCGGTGCCGCCAAGCGCGATGTCTTCGAACGTGAAGCGGCGGGCGATCCCGCCATCCAGCCCATCGCCGCCCTGATCGCCGCCAAGGTCCCGCTGGATGTTCTGTGGACGGAGAAAGCCTGATGGCCAACCTGCACCCCGTCGTCGCCGAGGTCACCGATCGCATCGTGGAACGCTCGCGCGACACCCGCGCCGACTACATCCGCCGCATGGATGCCGCGCGCGACAGCGGGGCTGGCCGGGCCAAACTCTCCTGCGCCAACTGGGCCCACGCCTTCGCAGGCCAGACCATTGCCGACAAGCTGACGGCGATGGACGGGTCCAAGCCCAATGTCGGCATCGTCACCGCCTATAACGACATGCTGTCGGCGCATCAGCCGTTCGAGCGCTTTCCCGCCGTCATCCGCGACGCGGTCCGCACCGTCGGAGCGACGGCCCAGGTCGCGGGCGGCACCCCGGCCATGTGCGACGGCGTCACCCAGGGCCGTCCCGGTATGGAGCTGTCGCTGTTCAGCCGCGACCTGATCGCCATGTCGGCCGGCATAGCCCTGACCCACGACGCCTTCGACGCCGTCATGGCCCTGGGCGTCTGTGACAAGATCGTGCCCGGCCTGTTCATCGGCACCCTGGCGTTCGGCCACCTGCCCGTCGTCTTCGCCCCGGCCGGCCCCATGCCGTCCGGCATTCCAAATGCGGAAAAGGCCCGCGTCCGCGCCCTTTACGCCCAGGGCCAGGTCGATCGCCAGATCCTGCTGGACAGCGAGATCGGCAGCTACCATTCCCCCGGCACCTGCACCTTCTACGGCACGGCCAACTCCAACCAGATGATGATGGAACTGGGCGGCCTGCACCTGCCCTCCACCGCCTTCGTCCATCCGGAGACGGGCCTGCGAGACGCTCTGACCGCCGCCGCCGCCAGACGCGCCGTCGAACTGGCCCGCAGTGGCGAGGGCCGGATGGCCGACGTCATCGACGAGAAGTCCATCGTCAACATGATCGTGGCCCTGCTGGCCACCGGCGGCTCGACCAACCACGCCATCCATCTGGTCGCCATGGCCCGGGCGGCGGGCGTGCTGATCGACTGGACCGACATGGATCAGCTGTCATCCGTGACGCCGCTTCTGGCGCGCGTCTATCCCAACGGCTCGGCCGATGTGAATGCCTTCCAGGCCGCGGGCGGCGTCGCCTTCGTGGCGCGCGAACTGGCCATGGCCGGCCATATCCATTCCGACGTCACGACCGTCATGGGCCGGGGCATCCAACACTATTTCCAGGAACCTATCCTTCAGGACGGCGAACTGGTCTGGAAGGACGGCGTCACCGACAGTCTGGATACGGACATTCTGCGTCCCGCCTCCGACCCCTTCGACCGCGAGGGCGGCCTGCGACTGGTCCAGGGCGACCTGGGCCGGGCCGTGATCAAGATTTCGGCGGTCAAGCCCGAGAACCGCATCGTCCAGGCCCCCGCCGCGGTGTTCGAGACCCAGGAAGACGCGCTTCAGGCCTTCAAGGACGGGAAACTCAACCGCGACGTCATCGTGGTGCTTCGTTTCCAGGGCCCCCGCGCCAACGGCATGCCGGAACTGCACAGCCTGTCACCCGCGCTCGGCATCCTTCAGGACAAGGGCTTCAAGGTCGCCTTCGTCACCGACGGTCGCATGTCAGGGGCCAGCGGCAAGACGCCGTCGGCCATCCACGTCTCGCCCGAGGCTCTGGCCGGCGGCCTGATCGCTAACATTCGAGACGGCGACATCATCCGCCTGGATGCCGAGGCCGGGGTCCTGACCACGGTCGACATCCCCGATCTGGCCGGGCGCGGCCCCGTCGAACGCTCCAAGGTCCATGCCGAGGGCTCCACCTGGGGCTATGGCCGCGAACTGTTCGGGGCCTTCCGCCACGTCGTCTCGACTGCCGAGGAAGGGGCCAGCGTCTGTTTCGGCCTGCCGCCCGGCCAGACCGACCACAAGGACACCCCGCCCGACAACAACGTCAACGACCGGGCCGTGGACGCCTGATGTTCAAACCTTCCCGCTCATCCCGGCGAAAGCCGGGACCCAGATCTTTGGGCAATGGACAGTGGGACTTTCATTCGAAATGTTGTCCTGAAGAACCGGCATCAAGCTGGACAGGACTGGGTCCCGGCTTTCGCCGGGATGAGCGGTTAGCGGGAGGAAGCTGATGACGGTGAACTGGGACAAGACCCTGCTGGTCGGGGACGTCGGCGGCACCAATGCCCGGTTCGCCATCGCCCACATGATCGGCGGCAAGCCCGTGCTGGAGCATCACGAGAGCTTTCCGGCCTCGGAACACCCGACCTTCCTGGGCGGGGTCAAGGCCTTCATCGATGGCTGCGAGGTCAAGCCGACCGGGGGTGTCATCGCCGTGGCCGGTCCGGTCACGGACGGGGCGATCGACCTGACCAACTCGCCCTGGCAGGTGTCGGAGACTGAACTGGCGACCCTGGGTCTGAATCCCGTGCGGCTGATCAACGACTTCGAAGCCCTGGCCTGGGGTGCCCCCGTCGTGCCGGAGGATCAGTTGGCATCACTCGGCGGCCCCGACGAAGGCGAGGAGCATTCCGCCATCGCCGTGCTCGGACCCGGCACCGGTTTCGGCGTGTCGGCCCTGGCACGCGACATTCACGGCAACGAGATCGCCCTGCCGTCCGAGGGCGGCCACGCCTGTTTCGCGCCGGGCGATGCGGTCGAGGACGAAATCCTGCGCATCCTGCGTCGTCGCTACGACCGGGTCTCGATCGAACGGCTGATCTGCGGGCCCGGCCTTTTGAACATGCATAGAGCCTTGGCCGAGATCGACGGGCGCGAGACCCATATCGACGACCCCGCCCAGATCACCACCGAGGCGATGGAGGATCCCAACAGCGCCTGCGGGGCGACCCTGGCCCGGTTCTGCGCCATCCTGGGGGCGGTGGCCGGCGACATCGCCCTGACCACCGGGGCACGCGGCGGCATCTATATCGCGGGCGGCATTGCACCGCGCATCCTGCCCTTTCTCAAGGCCAGCCCCTTCCGCGAACGGTTCGAGCGCAAGGGCCGGTTCGCCGACTATATGGCCGCCATCCCCACCAAGGTGATCCTGCACAAGCATGCCGCCCTGCTGGGAGCCGCCCGCGTGGCCTTCTCCGACGCCGGATGAAAAACTTCACGGGCGCGTGAACCGATTGTGATCGGTGACGTTATCCCGGCCTCACTGGAGGAAACTACTCATGCGTAAACTGATCATCGCCGCCGCCGCTACCTTCGCCTTCGCCGGCCTTGCCGCCTGCGAAAACGCCGCTGAAAAGGAAGCCGGTGCACAGGCCGACGCCATCGAGGCGAACGCCAACGTCGAAGCGACCCAGCTGGAAAACCAGGCTGACGCTGCCCCGACCGAAGCCGGTCAGGACGCCCTGAACGCTCAGGCCGACGCCGTACAGGAAACTGCCGACGAACGCGCCGACGCGGTGGAAGCCGCTGCCGGCAACCGAGACGGTGGCATGACCACCTCGAACACCCCCGCTCAGTAAGACCGGGCGTTCGCTTACCGGTTCTTGACCGGATGAACGATGTGAAGACCCCCGTCGCGATCGCGGCGGGGGTTTTTCGTGTCTGTCGTCAGTCGACGCAGATCGTCGCCTCGGCCTTGCCGCCCTCGACGGTGGTGTAGCAGCCGAACCGGCTGCTGTTGGCCTGGCACTGGCCCACGGCGGCCGCTCCGGCATTGGGGGCCCCGTTGGCTTCCTCGACCCGGCAGTCGCCCTGGCAATCGTCTCCGTCCGTGCAGCGACGACCCGCATCGGCATAGGACACCACACACTGCAGCGACTGCATCCGCCCCTGCGGCAGCATCTTGCCGCCCCGAGTCGCACAGGCAGCTGCATCCGTGCCGGGCGCGGGTGTCTGCACCGCAGGCGTGTCGGTCGAGGCGGTCTGGGTCGGTGTGGTGGTCGGCACGGGCTGGCAGGCCGCCATCATCAGGGCTGCCGCCGTAATCAATATACGCTTCATTCCACTCGTCCCTTGTCGAACCCGGTCCAGACGTCGTCGTAGTCCAGCTGCATCGTCGGACTGGTTTGTGCCCATTCCGTGGTGCGGATCGGCATTCGGGTCTCGAACATGAAGGCCAGGGTGTTCTCGATCTTCACCGGCTTCAAATCCGCCGCGACCGCCTTGTCATAGCTGGCCTGGTCCGGACCATGGCCGCTCATGCAGTTGTGCAGGGACGCCCCGCCCGGCGCGAACCCACCCTCCTTGGCGTCGTATTCGCCGGTCACCAGCCCCATGAACTCGCTCATGACGTTGCGGTGGAACCACGGCGGGCGGAAGGTGTCCTCGGCCACCATCCAGCGCGGCGGGAAGATCACGAAATCACAGTTGGCCACGCCTGGCGTGTCCGACGGACTGGTCAGGACGGTGAAGATCGAAGGGTCCGGATGGTCGAAGCTGACCGTGCCGATCGTGTTGAACCGCGCGGTGTTGTATTTGTACGGTGCATGGTTGCCGTGCCAGCCGACGACGTCCAGCGGACTGTGATCGAACGTCGTAGTCCACAACCGCCCGCCGAACTTCTGCACGCACTCGGTTGCCCGGTCCACGTCCTCGAATGCCGCGACGGGCGTCTGGAAATCACGCGGGTTGGCCAGGCCGTTGGAGCCGATCGGCCCCAGGTCCGGCAGGCGGAAGTGCGCGCCATAGTTTTCGCAGACATAGCCCCGGATCGCTCCATCGCACTGCACCCGGAACCGCACGCCACGCGGAATGACGACGATCTCGCCCGGCCGCACCTCGATGCGTCCCATCTCCGTGACAAACGCCTGATGTCCCGCCTGCGGGACGATCAGCAATTCGCCATCGGCGCAATAGAAGACCCGGTCCACCATCGATCGGTTGGCCGCATACAGGTGAATGCCCGTCCCGGCCCCCGCCTCTGCATCGCCATTGCCGCCATAGGTGACCAGCCCCTCGACCCAGTCGGTCGGGGCGTCAGGCATGGGCAGCGGATCCCAGCGCATCCGGTTGGGCGACGGCGGCGCATCGTGGAACGGGCCCGACCGAATGCGACCCTGGGCAAAGGGTTTGTAGGCCGGATGCTGCGCGCTGGGCCGCAGGCGATACAGCCAGGACCGCCGGTTGTCCGAGCGCGGTGCGGTGAAGGCCGTCCCCGATAGCTGCTCCGCATACAGCCCCATCGGCACCCGCTGCGGCGAGTTGCGCCCCTCCGGCAAGGCCCCGGCCACCGCCTCCGTCGCAAAGTGATTGCCGAAGCCGGACATATATTCAGCCGCGTTGGCTCGCGTCATGATGCGTTCTCCCTTGCCGGAGGGTTTAATATGACCTGCACCAACTGACTACTGATCCTCAACGCTAATCCATTGGATTGAGAACTGGATAGTATGTCCAACGGTAGCGGCCCTGTCGCCCTCCATCGCCACGAGAAAATCAGGAGCAAGCGTGAGGGCAGCTCGACCCGAGTTCGGCGTGGACTCACTAATTACCGTGCAATTCTCCAGCCGACCTTCATCGGCAATACGGCACCTCAAAGAAACTCGACCACCTTGAGGAAAGGCGCGAAGTGCGCGTTGACGTGCAGGCCAGCTCGGTTGTTTTTCCCAGCGAGGGTTTGAAATCGTCGCTTGCCCTGCCGCTGTTGGGACACCTTGGGGTGCCAGAGGCGGACCGCTCCCGTCTTGAAAGTTCAAGGCAAGCGCGACAAGTTCGATCAGCATGCTGGCGTACGTCAGAACCCCTTCGCCCGCGCCAGCCGCTCGGTGTGGAAGCCTGCGTCGCCGAGCAGTTCGTTCAGCACCCGCACCCTCTTCATGAACAGGCCGACGTCGAAGGCGTCGGTCATGCCGACGCCGCCGTGCATCTGGACCGCCTCCTGCACCGCCAGTTCGGCGACGCGCCCGGCCTTGGCCTTGGCGACGGAGACGGCCAGTCCCGCGTCCTCGCGCCCCGCATCCAGCCGCTGCAATGCCCCCAGAACGGCGGCGCGGGCCAGTTCGATCTCGGTGAACAGATGGGCCGAGCGGTGCTGCAGGGCCTGGAACTCGCCGATCAGCTTGCCGAACTGCTTGCGGGTCCGCAGATACTCCAGCGTGAGCTGAAACGCCTGATCCCCCGCCCCGTTCAGCGACGCCGCCGCGCAGGCCCGGCCCAGATTCAACGCCCCCTCCAGCAGCCCTTCGCCGCCATCGACCGCGCCGATCACCGCGTCGGCATCGACCTCGACGTCGGTCAGGGTCACCCGCGCCGCATTGTGGGCGTCAACCATGACCGTCCGCTCGATCTCGACCCCCGCCGTCTTCGGATCGACCAGGAACAGAGTCAGCCCTTCTTCTGTCCGCGCCGCCACGATCAGGGCGTCGGCGACATGGCCGTCCAGGACGAAGCCCTTGGCTCCGTTCAGGCGAAAGCCATTGCCCGACCGCTCTGCCGTCGTGGCGATGCCTGCGGGCCTGTGCTTGGCCCCCTCGTCGACGGCCAGCGACAGGATCGCCTCGCCCGCCGCGATACGGGGCAGCCAGGCCGCCTGCTGCTCGGCCGAACCGCCGTCGATCAGCACCTTGGCCGACAGCACGCCTGACCCCATGAAGGGCGACGGGGTCAGGGTCCGGCCCAGGGCCTCGGCCACCACGCTCGCCTCGACCGCGCCCAGGCCGGTGCCGCCGTGCTCCTCAGGGATGATGACCCCCGCAAACCCCATCTCGCCGAATGCCTTCCACAGGTCACGCGAGACGCCGTCGGCATCGTGGCTGTCACGCAGGGCCCGCAGATGGGCGATCGGCGCGTTCTCGTTCAGGAAGCCGTCGGCGGCCTCCTTCAGCATGGTCTGCTCTTCGGTCAGGATCAGCGGCAAGGTCTCAGGCTCCCGGCAGTTGCAGCAGGTGTTTGGCGATGATGTTCAGCTGGACCTCGCTGGTCCCCCCCTCGATGGAGTTGGCCTTGGTCCGCAGCCAGTCGCGGGCCGCGGTGCCCTCGCGCGAGCGTTCGCCTTCCCACTCCAGCGCGTCCGAACCACCGGCCGCCATGATCAGCTCGTGCCGCCGCTTGTTCAGCTCCGAGCCATAGTATTTCAGCATCGACGCAATGGCGGGGTGGGCCTGACGCGCCTTGACCTGATCCCCCACCCTTTCCATCGACAGGTTGAAGGCGGCCATGTCGACATCCAGATCGGCGATCCGTGCACGGAGGATGGGGTCGTCCAGACGCCCGTCGTCATCCAGTCCGACGCTGTCGCCTGCGACCTGACCCAGCGGCCGTCCGGCCCCCAGGCTGCCCATGGCCCCGATCATCGTCCGCTCGTGCGCCAGAAGCGCCTTGGCTACGTCCCAGCCCCGGTTCAGTGTCCCGACCAGGTTATCCTTCTCCACCCGCACGTCGTCGAAGAAGGTCTCGCAGAACGGGCTCTTGCCGCTGATCAGGACGATGGGCCGGGTCGAGACGCCGGGGCTGGCCATGTCGAACAGGACGAAGGAAATCCCCAGATGCTTGGGCGCGTCCGGATCGGTCCGCACCAGACAGAAGATCCAGTCGGCCTTGTCGGCATAGGAGGTCCAGACCTTCTGGCCATTGACGATCCAGTGGTCGCCGCGATCCTCGGCCTTGGTCTGGATGGCCGCCAGATCGGAGCCCGCGCCGGGTTCGGAATAGCCCTGGCACCAGCGGATCTCGCCGCGCACGATCTCGGGCAGGAAGCGCTTCTTCTGTTCCTCGGTGCCGAACTGGAGCAGGGCCGGGCCAAGCATCCAGATGCCGAAGGACGACAGCGGCATCTGGGCGTCGATGCGGCGCATCTCGCTGGCCAGAACCTTGGCCTCTTCGCGGCTCAGCCCCCCGCCGCCATATTCCGTCGGCCATTCCGGGGCGGTCCAGCCGCGCGCGCCCATGACCTCCATCCACTGCTTGTGGGCCGGGGTCCGATTGGTGGCGTTGCGCCCGCCCCAGACCCGGTCCTCTTCGTTCTCCAGCGGCCCGCGGCATTCGGCGGGGCAGTGGGCCTCCAGCCAGGCGCGCGTCTCGGCGCGGAAGGTTTCCAGATCGGACATGACGGCCTCGCTTGCTTCCAGAGCGATGACGTTAGCCGGTCCTTTTTGACAACGGAAGCCATTCCTCCCCCCTCGGGGGAGGGGGACCACCCGAAGGGTGGTGGAGGGAGCCCAGCCGCCGCACCCTTCCAAGCGTCCCCGCAGCCCCCATATCCCGACCTCACCCCTCACAGGAGACGACGATGGTTCAGGCGACATGGAACGGCACGGTGATTGCCCAGAGCGACGACACCGTGGTGGTCGAGGGCAACCACTATTTCCCGGCGGACGCGGTCACCGATGGCGTTCTGAAACCCAGCGACACCAAATCCACCTGCCCCTGGAAGGGCACGGCCAGCTATCACAGCGTCGTCGTCGACGGTCAGGAGAACCGCGACGCCGCCTGGACCTATCCCGAGCCCAAGGACGCGGCCAAGGAGATCAAGGGCCGCATCGCCTTCTGGAAGGGCGTCACCGTCGCCTGATCCTCACCCCCTCCTCTCTCCCTTCATCCAAGGCCCTCGCATGACCCGCACCCTCAGCATCGACTTCGTCTCCGACGTGGTCTGTCCCTGGTGCGTGGTCGGCCTGGGCGGGCTGGAACAGGCGCTGGCCACCGTCCGGGCCGAGGGGATAGAAGCGACCGTCACCTTCCAGCCCTTCGAGCTGAACCCCGGCATGGCCCCGGAGGGTGAAAACATCGGCGAGCACATCGCCCGCAAATACGGCTCCACCCCCGAACAGTCCGCCGCCAACCGCGCCATGATCACCGAACGGGCCGAGGACGCCTGGCCGGGGTTCGCGATGCGGATGGGCCCCGACAGCCGCATCTGGAACACCTTTGATGCCCACCGCCTGCTGCACTGGGCGCATGAGACGGGCGGCACCCCCGCCCAGCGCGCGCTGAAGGAGGCCCTGTTCCGCACCCACTTCACCGACAACCGGTCCCTGACCGACCCGGACGTGCTGGCCGACGCCGCCGCGGCCGCCGGCCTGGACCGGGCCCGCGCGGTCGAGGTCCTGTCCGACGACCTGTATGCGCCCGAGGTCCGCGCCGCCCAGGCCCTGTGGCGCGCCCGCGGTATCTCCGCCGTCCCCGCCGTCGTCATCGAGGGCCAGTATCTGATCTCCGGCGGCCAACCGGCCGAGGTCTTCGCCGAGGCCTTGCGCAAGGTGGCGGCGGCGTAGCTGACCTAATCCTCCCCCATCGGGGGAGGGGGACCGCGAAGCGGTGGAGGGGGCACACCCTCGACCCGCTGCCTTATGGCGAACAACACGCCCTCCAGATTCCCCAGCACATCCCTCGCCGCGACCCGGTACACCGCCACCCCGCGCAGGTTCAGCCACGCCGTCCGCCACGCATCGTACGCCATCTGGTCTGGATGTTCGTGCCCTTGCCCGTCCACCTCGACCGCCAGCCCCGCCGCCTCGCAATAGAAATCGAGGATGTAGGGCCCGATCGGATGCTGCCGCCGAAACCGCGCCCCGGCCAGCTTGCGTCCCCGGATCGCCTGCCACAACACCACCTCCGGCAGCGTCAGCTTGCGCCGTAACTCTTTCGCGCGCTCGACGGTTTTCTGCGGCGGATACATCAGACGAGCCTACCAAATCCTCCCCCCTCGGGGGAGGTGGCTCGAAGCGCAGCGAAGAGACGGAGGGGGCCAATCCTCCCCCATCGGGGGAGGTGGCTCGAAGCGCAGCGGAGAGACGGAGGGGGCCAGCGGCAGCACCAATCTCCAAACACCCCGCCCGCATCCAGCCCCCTCCACCGCGAAGACGCGGTCCCCCTCCCCCGATGGGGGAGGATTTAGAAACAAAGTCCACTCAGTCCACTCGGTCCACTTCGACCGGGCCATGCAGGTAGTCCCAGCGGCGTTGTTCCTGCTCCATCGCCTGATCCTCCTCGACCGCCTCGGCGTCGAGGATGAGGCGGACGCGGCGCCAGCGCAGGGCCTCGGCCGCCTGGCCGCGCAGGACGGCGCGCTGCATCCGGCGCCAGGCGACGAAGGACAGCTGGCGCAGCTCGACCCGGTCCAGGTCGCCGTCGATCTCGTGTTCCAGCAAGACTCCCTCGTCATCGGGGTCCAGGGTGTTGGGCGGGGTCCAGGGCTGGTCCGTGCGCCGCCAGCCCTCGCGCGCCGCCCGGTTGCGCATGGCCGTCAGCCCCACCCCGTGCCGCCGACAGACCTCGATCCCCGGCAGGCCCGACAGATAGTCCTCCCGCACCCGCCCCCAGACCTCATCCGGCGCACTGCGCCCCTTGCCGTACAGCGTGGGTGATCCGTCTGCCATATGCCTGCCTCCCGTTGCGAACGGAGGCACGGCTAGCATGCGGCTACGTCAGGATCGGTCGTAGGGGTGGGGTCGCTTCATCAGCAGCCCTGCCGTCGGATCATGAACCGGAACGCCTCCGCCCGCTGACGCAGAAAGCGGTTGAAGAAGGTGGCCTTCCCGGCCCCGTTCAGACCGGCGAGGAGGACGAGGGTGGGCATACTCAAGCGAGAAGCGACAAATCTGCTCTAAGCGCTACTCGAAAGGTGGGGTGAAGAGAGAATATGGCGTTGGGCCCGAAGCCAGTCTGGGCTTTTAGTAGATCGATATTCTCTCCAGTATCAAATATATAGATCTCTGATCCGTTAGCAGCCACGACCCCCAAAAACCCCATCCACAGTAAGATATCGGTCACCCTATCTATATTTGCATCTAGACCTACTCGAGAAGTGATAATCTTCTCTACCGTAGACCGATCAAGCCACACGTCTTGATTCGAGAATCCATAAACTAGCCTATCAGCTTGTGGGAATACGTCTCTTATCTCGAAATTAAGATTTTGGAGTAGCTCAACAGAATACGAGTCAACAGCTCTGGTTAGATCATCTTCTTCTAGCCTGTCGTGATTTGATTGTGCAGCGTAGCTTAGCGCCATCTCAATTATGTCAATCACGGCCCGGGGTCGAAACATTGCATGCTTAGCAACATATGCAATACTGCGATCGTCGACCACATTTTCTACAGCTATATCAGACCAACTAAGCTTTTCCCCAATTCCCAACTCACGACCGCTTGCGCCGATCCTGTTGTTAACAAGAGTTTCTACAGAGGCCACGTCATTCCATGATAGCCTGACAACGGTATCTTTGCCCCTATCGCTGGCTACGCGAACGACAAATTCATATACATCATCACGTAGAAATATAGTGGTGCCAATGTCGATGCCCCGCTTAAGGGCGTCCCTTTGAATTTTACGGGAAGCATCAATCAGGCTTAACAAAAGCCTCGTGTCTTGATGGGATACGCCGGCAGATGTCCAACCTTTATCAAGATTATCGACCAGTATAACTGCTGAGGATTTACGTTGAAGGTAATCAAACACTTCACCCCGGATTTTATGAATGTCGTCTCGAAAAACGATCGCTGTGATTTCTGGGGTTGTAAGAATTTTCTTTTTCTCAAGGGGTTCAACTTTCAGGGCAATATCTTGGCGAAGCCTGCTCAGAAGTCGAAGAAGTCTCTCGGAGAAGTCACCGTCATGGAACTCCGACCCCCCGTGATAAGCAAGGCTTAGCTTTTCATAGGCCTGCGCCAGACTTGGGTCTCGACCAATCAAATATGAGTCTTGCTCGAGAATTTTATACGCAATCTCTAGTAACAACACGTACTCCCAAAACGCCGTCATGGTGTGCTCATGAGTGGCTTCAGAGAAGCTTGTTGCCAATGTCTCGCTGAATTTTCTTAGTTGATAACCCTCCGGCCTTAGATCAAGAATTACTTTAGAGCGGTCAGCTCGCAACCGATCCCTCATTTGCCAAAATATTGCAGTCTTTCCGGTTCCCTTGCGCCCAACTATTAGCTGCGCCTCCCCTCTAAGAGCGCGGAAGTACTCTCGAGTTTCTACGAAATACGAGTCCAGTCGTCTGAACTCATTTTCGGCAGCACTCGCTCCTAGTGATATTTGATTTAGGTGCGTCTTTGAAATACCCGAATTACGGGATCTGTATTTTTGAAGCGCATCAATTACGGCTGGAGCAAATAGATCTACTGCCTCGTCAACGTCATCGACATATCTTATCGGCGTGACTCTATCTCGCAGATCCAGCGGCGCTACGAAATCACCATATTTGAGAATCAGGTATGGGATACCTAAGCCATCGGCCAAACCAGCTAGAAGGTACGCGCGCATATTGTGAACGTCGGAATCTTCGACGTTTTTTGATAATAACGAGAGAAACAGACCTGCGGACTGGACTACGTCATTATAGGCCCGAGACAAAGGAAGACGGCTATCTTCCTCAGGATCATGTTGTCGGAAGTGGAGTCGAGCACCCTTTATGGAGCTCAAATATCGCGTGGCAAACTCATTCTTCGCAAGAAGGTTCTGGAAAAAAACAGGGGCTTCTGTTCGTACCTGCCCGTCAAACGCGGATTGGAAGTATGGATCATCGGGTTGCGTCATGAGCAGCGCGAGATCGTGCCCATTCTTATATTGTTTGAGTCTACGGGTATCAAATATTCCTAGGTTGCTCTGCTCGCGGAATGCGTTGACGATTGAGGTATTCAGAAAAAGATTGATTGGCTTACCCAAGCCGGTGGCAAGGCCAATTTCATAGGCAACGTTAGCGTTGTGTTTGGTCACGTCGAAGAGGCAATAATCGGCTTCTATTATCCGCTTTCTAATTTCCTCTATGATATCGGGGTGTCCGTAATCCAACCCCGTCCATGGGATTAGTCGATCACTCCCATGGCGCTTCTCAAACTCCTTGATCCCAGCACGAATGTTATCGACCAGTTCGACTGGCTCGTGAGGGAAGCCAAAAAACGCCGCAGCCATAAGAACTCTCCAACCGGTCGTTCACACGTTACGTCAAAGTTGTGAACTGTCACGCGCCATTGGAGCGCTTGAAGGGAATTTCACACCTTCAGCTCCCCCCCCCCGTCAAGGCACGGGAACTTCGCCATTCCGGCTCGAGCTTGGCCAGAAGCCCATGTTGGATTGGGTCTCGGGATCGCTGCAACTCTTCTGCCTATTGCGATACGTCCCAAAAGCCACCCTTCCCGACCCCCATCCACTGAAGATATCGCGTCCCTGACTGTGCCTTCTGGACCCTGGCCGCGCGATAAATCCGGGCGTTCTCCCTCCCACACCCTCCCGCCGGGTTAGAATAGACCTCGCACGGGCCGCAGAGGCCCGCGCGGTCGCTGTCCAGTCTTTGAAAATCCGATCCGTGTCCCGCCGTCGTCAGGCCGGAACATCCCTTTTCCCCGCACGAGGACGCCCGCAGGTACGCCCTCGCCAAGACCGAAATGTCTCCGGAATGACGCCTTTCGGCGTTTTTTCGGGGTCGCCTATGTGCCTTGGACCTTCACCTCGATGGCCCCGCCCCCGGCGCGGAACCTCGCCGACATCTCCGCCATCCCCGCCTCCGCCTCGGCCTCGGCCAGCGAACCGCCCGCATCGTTCTGCGCCTGCGCATCCCGGCGGATGTCCTGGCTGATCTTCATGCTGCAGAATTTGGGCCCGCACATGGAGCAGAAGTGGGCGGTCTTGTGGGCTTCTTTCGGCAGAGTGGCGTCGTGGTATTTGCGGGCCGTTTCAGGGTCGAGGCCGAGGTTGAACTGGTCTTCCCATCGGAACTCGAACCGGGCGCGGCTCAGGGCGTCGTCGTGCAGGCGGGCGGCGGGGTGGCCCTTGGCCAGGTCGGCGGCGTGGGCGGCGATCTTGTAGGTGATGACGCCGTCCTTGACGTCCTGACGGTCGGGCAGGCCCAGATGCTCCTTGGGCGTGACGTAGCAGAGCATGGCCGTGCCGAACCAGCCGATCATGGCCGCGCCGATGGCGCTGGTGATGTGGTCGTAGCCCGGGGCGATGTCGGTGGTCAGCGGCCCCAGCGTATAGAAGGGCGCCTCGTGGCAGTGTTTCAGCTGCTCATCCATGTTGGCCTTGATCTTGTGCATCGGCACATGGCCGGGGCCCTCGATCATGACCTGGCAGCCCTTGGCCCAGGCGATCTTGGTCAGTTCGCCCAGGGTGCGCAGCTCTGCGAACTGGGCCTCGTCATTGGCGTCGGCGATGGAGCCGGGGCGCAGGCCGTCGCCGAGGCTGAACGACACATCGTAGGCCCGCATGATGTCGCAGATGTCCTCGAAATGCTCGTACAGGAAGCTCTCGCGGTGATGCGACAGGCACCATTTGGCCATGATGGAGCCGCCGCGTGAGACGATGCCGGTTACGCGTTTGGCGGTCATCGGCACGAAGGGCAGGCGGACGCCCGCGTGGATGGTGAAATAGTCGACGCCCTGTTCGGCCTGTTCGATCAGGGTGTCGCGGAACACCTCCCACGTCAGGTCCTCGGCGACGCCGTTGACCTTCTCCAGCGCCTGATAGATCGGCACGGTGCCGATGGGGACGGAGGAGTTGCGGATGATCCAGTCGCGGATGTTGTGGATGTTGCGGCCGGTCGACAGGTCCATGACGTTGTCGGCGCCCCAGCGGGTGGCCCAGACAAGCTTGTCGACCTCGTCATCGACGCTGCTGAGCACCGCCGAGTTGCCGATGTTGGCGTTGATCTTCACCAGGAAGTTGCGGCCGATGATCATCGGCTCGACCTCGGGGTGGTTGATGTTGTGCGGGATGATGGCGCGGCCGCGGGCGATCTCCTGACGCACGAACTCCGGCGTCACGAAGTCGGGGATCGAGGCGCCGAAGTCCTCGCCGTCGCGGATGCAGGGGGCGGATTGTTCGCGGTGCAGGTTCTCGCGGATGGCGACATATTCCATCTCGGGCGTGATGATGCCGGCCTGGGCGTATTCGTACTGGGTGACGGGGCGGCCCTCGACGCCCTTGAAGACGCGGTGGTGCGAGGTGTCGAATCGGGGGGCCAGGTTCTTGCCGCTGGCATGGCCGTTGTCCTCGGGCTTGACCTCGCGCGGGTTCAGGACGGGGGCGATGTCGCCGCGATCCAGCTGCCAGGACGACTTCACCCGCGGCAGGCCGCGCTTGATGTCGATGGTGACGGTCGGGTCGGTATAGGGGCCCGAGCTGTCATAGATGGTCACCGGCGGCTCGTTCGCCGACGGATGCACCGCCACCTCGCGGAACGGCACCCGGATGTCGGGGTAGAGCTCGCCGGCCACGTAGACCTTGCGCGACCCGGCCCGCTCGCCGGTCGGGATGGTGCCGGTCTCCTTCATCACCGCCTCGCGGGCGTCTTTCAGAGCCAGTTCGACATTGGGCTCTTCGGGCGGGGTGTTGGTGACGTGGATGTTCATGGCGGCCTCTGTGCAAGAGGGCTCCGCCGACGTCGGGCGCGGGGTCCTGTGGCGAGGGGCCGTGGACCGCGTGTTACTCATCCCTTCGCCGGCATGACCCGGATCAGGTTCGACGGGTCAGAGGATTACCTCAATCTCAGCGGCTCGAATGCCGCCCCCCGGAGAACGACGCGACGATAGGCCGAAGGTGAACTGGTGTCCATTCCTCCCCCGTCGGGGGAGGGGGACCGCGTCTTCGCGGTGGAGGGGGCCGGACCCAGACACCAAATGCGCGGTTTGCCCCCTCCGTCACGGCGCGAAGATGCGCCGCACCACCTCCCCCGATGGGGGAGGAATGGGGCAACCTTTGTCACGCGCAGGTCGTAAGGTGGGTCAGACCGATCGCCACGGAGAGACGACATGCAGAGCGACCCCTTCGACTTCACCTGTGACGACGGCCGGACGGTGCACGGGCGGCTGGACCGGCCGGCGGGCCAGGCGCGCGGCTGGGCCCTGTTCGCCCACTGCTTCACCTGCGGGAAGGACAATCTGGCGGCGACGCGGATCAGCCGGGCGCTGGCCGCGCTGGGGGTCGGGACGCTGCGGATCGACTTCGCCGGGATCGAGACCGGGGCCGAGCCCATGCCCCTCGGCTTCAGCACCGATGTGGGCGACCTGATTGCGGCGGGGCGACACATGCAGGCGCACGGCTGTACGCCGCAACTGCTGGTCGGCCACAGCCTGGGCGGGGCGGCGGCGATCGCGGCGGCCGGGTCGCTGGACTGTATCCGGGCGGTGGCCACCATCGGCGCGCCGTTCGACGTCGCCCATGTGCTGAAGCTGCTGGGACCCGGCGTGCACGATCTGGAACACGGCGAGACCCACCGCGCCGACGTCGGCGGGCGGCCCGTATCGGTGGGCGCGGGCTTTGCCGACGACCTGAAGGCGCAGGACCAGGCGGCGCGGCTGGCCCGGCTGAACAAGGCGTTGCTGGTGCTGCATTCGCCGCTGGACCAGACCGTCGGCATCGAGGAGGCCAGCGGCATCTTTGGCGCGGCGAAACACCCCAAGAGCTTCGTCTCGCTGGACCATGCCGACCACCTGCTGAGCCGCGCCGAGGACGCCGACTATGCAGCCGGAGTGATCGCGGCCTGGGCCTCCCGATATCTGGACACGGTCGAACCGCCCGTCGATGCCGCGCCCGCCGACGGCGTCGTACGGGTCGCCGAGACGGGACAGGGCAAGTTCCAGGTCCAGGTCCAGGCGGGCGGCGCGGTCCTGATGGCCGACGAGCCCGTGGCGGTCGGCGGCCTGGCCAGCGGGCCGACGCCCTACGAGCTGGTGGCGGCAGGTCTGGGGGCCTGCACGGTCATGACGCTACGCCTCTATGCCGAGCGCAAGGGCCTGCCGCTGGCCCATGCCTCGGTCGAGGTGCGGCACCAGAAGCGCACAGGCCAGACGCCCGCCGATGTGTTCGAGCGCGTGCTGACGCTGGACGGCGATCTGGATGCCGACCAACGGGCCCGGCTGCTGGAGATCGCCGACAAATGCCCGGTGCACCGGACGCTGGAAGGCGGATCGCACATCGCGACCGTGGCGGCGCCGGAACTGCCCGCAGAGCCGGAGTGCGCGCATTACCAAGCCATGGAGACGGCCTGCGACTGAAGGCGGCGGACTAGTCCGGCCAGGCGGCGGTCAGTTGATCGATGGCGGCTTCGATGCGGGCCCAGCCGGCGGCGTCCAGCTCCAGCCCCGCGAACCGGCCCCGGCTGGCCCCGGTCAGGGCCAGATGCTGAACGGCGGCCAGCATGACGGCGTTCAGGGCGAAGACATCGCCCTCCGGCGGCAGGCGCAGACGCGGCCGCCGCGCCCGGACCCAGTCCTGAACGACGGCAGAGCGCGCCGCCTCCATGTCCCGTAGCAGCGGCGTATCCTCGCTGAGCTCCCACGCCAGCAGGCGCAGGATCAGGGGATTGGCCCGCAGGGCGGCCAGATAGGCCTTCAGCGTCTCGCGCGCGAAGTCGCGATAGGTGGCGGCGGAGCTGGGCGGGGCTGCGGCCAGGGTCTGGCCCAGCCAGAGATCCAGCGCACGGGCCAGGCGGGCGACCACGCCGTCGACGCCCTCGAAATAGCGGTAGATCAGCTTGCGATCGACGCCCGCCTCTGCGGCCAAGGACTGGACGTTCAGGGCGGACCAGCCGTCACGCAGCAGCAAGCGCTGCGCCGCCTCGACGATGGCGGTCTCCGTGCCGGAACGGCCGCGCGGACGGGGAGAAGGCGAATCACTTGACATGTCCCGATTATGGGACATATAGAGTTGTCACGCTAATGGGACATTTGAGAGATTTTGAACATGACAAAGTTGGATGATGCAGCGTCCGCCAGACGCTGGCTGAGACTGGAGGGGCTACTGATGCTTGGCGTATGCACAGTGCTGTATGCCCAGGTCGGAGCCTCCTGGTGGCTGTTCGCTGCGCTGTTCCTAGTGCCGGACCTGTCCTTCGCGGCCTACTGGATCGCCCCGCGGGCCGGCATGTGGGCCTACAATCTGACGCATGCCGAAGTGGGCCCGGCCGTGCTGGCCATTGCAGGCCTGCTTTGGATGCCGGCGCTTCTGCCCGTGGCCCTGATCTGGGGCGCGCATATCGGCTGGGACCGCATGTTGGGCTACGGACTGAAACTGGGCACGAACTTCGAACAGACGCACCTGGGGCCGATCGGCAAGGCCCGGAAGACTGCGGCCCTGCCCGCTTGATCGTCCCGCCGGCCAACTCGCCACTGTGTGGCCATGCGGACAGAACAGACGCCGTGCAACCCCGATACGCCTCTGGCATTAGGCGATGATCAGGGTGGAGTGGACGATGAACGCAGGACTGGAACGGCTGGTCTATGAAAGCCGGGCGACCGGATCGACCGGCTCCTTGACCAACCTTGCCACCATTCTGGCCGAGTCGCAGCGCAACAACGATCGCGACGGCCTGACCGGGGTGCTGGCGGCCCACGGTGAGCGCTACATCCAGGTCATCGAAGGCCCACCGGCGACCCTGGACAATCTGTTGAAGCGGTTGAACGGAGATCGCAGGCATCGCGAAGTGTCCATCATCGGCCGCGAGCCCATTCCGGCCAGGCGCTTTGAAGGCTGGACCATGGCCAGCGCCCGCATCTCCCCGGCGCAGGCCGTTACACTGGATCGGTTGATCGAGGCCGAAGACCCCACAGCGGACCGGATCGTCGATCTGTTGAGCGAAGCCCTCGACGCCGCATCGGTGAACTAAGGTCGGCAAATCACCGGCGGGAGTCTAGAAGGGGCGGCACCACCGGAGCCCGCCCATGCATCTCGCCCGTTTTCCCCGCGTCCGCCTGGCCCATCTGCCGACGCCGCTGGAGCCATTGCCGCGCCTGTCGGAGGCGTTGGGCGTCGAACTGTGGATCAAGCGCGACGACTGCACCGGCCTGGCCGGGGGCGGCAACAAGACCCGCAAGCTGGAATTCCTGCTGGGCGATGCCTTCGAACAGGGAGCCGATACCTTGGTGACCCAAGGCGCGGTTCAGTCCAACCATGTGCGCCAGACGGCGGCGGCGGCGGCGGCCCACGGGCTGCAGTGCGAGGTCATCCTGGAAGAGCGGACGGGGTCGAAGGCCACGGACTATGTCCACAACGGCAACGTCCTGATGGACCGGCTGTTCGGCGCAGGCATCCGCTTCGTGGACGGCGGATCGGACATGCCGGCCGAGCTGGAGACGACGGCCGCCGAGGTGCGGGCGCGCGGTGACCGGCCCTATGTCATCCCGGGCGGCGGCTCGAACGCCGTCGGGGCCCTGGGCTATGTCGACTGCGCGCGAGAGATCGTGGTCCAGGCCGATGAGCTGGATCTGCCGATCGACCGGATCGTGACGGCGACCGGCAGCGCAGGCACCCATGCGGGACTGGTCGCCGGGCTGGCTGTCATGGGGGCGGACATCCCGGTGCTGGGTATCGGGGTACGCGCTCCGAAGCCGAAGCAGGAAGAAAATGTGCTGAAGCTGGCCCGCCAGACGGCCGCCCTGCTGGGGCGTCCCGAGGCGGTGACGGACGCGATGGTGGTGGCCGACTGCGACTACGTCGGCGAGGGCTATGGCCTGATTGACGGGGCGGTGATCGAGGCGCTGAAACTGGCGGCCCGGACCGACGGCATCGTTCTGGACCCCGTCTATACCGGCAAGGCGATGAAAGGACTGATCGCCTTGGCCAGGGCCGGACGGTTCAAGGACGAGACAGTGGTGTTCCTGCACACCGGCGGGGCCCAGGGACTGTTCGGTTATCAGGGTGAACTCGAAGGCGATTTATGAGGCGCGCCTGAATGGACTGTGAAATCCGCACAGCCAGCGCTGGTGATGTGTCTGAAATGCATCGTCTCCGAACGCGAGTGGCCGAGAACCGACTGTCTGACCCACGGCAGGTCTCTGAAGCCAGCTATTTGCCATTCGTGGAAGCCACCAGCATCTGGGTCGCTCGGAGCAATGACGGCCTCCTAGGCTTTGCAGCCATAGATGTTCGCGAGGCGACAGTTTGGGCCCTATTCGTCAACCCGGTGGCCGAAGGAAGGGGCATTGGCCTGGCCCTTCACAACCATATGATTGCATGGTCACGCATCAATGGGCTGAGCCGACTTTCGCTAAGCACCGAAAAACACACGCGCGCGGCAAGATTTTATGCCCAGTCAGGCTGGACAGCAGTTGGCGCGACACCCAACGGCGAAGTTCTCTTTGAAATGGCACTGTAGCGTCTCGTCATGACCGACCCGATGTGTTGGTGGCGTTAGCTGCTGGTTTTCGCGCATAAGACCAGAAGATTGGCCGCTGACCGAGCCAACCTCGACGACAGGAGCATGTATGGCAAAGGTTTTGGGCGTTTTGGGTGGCATGGGCCCTGCCGCGACCGTGGCCTTTCTGGCGCGGGTGCAAGCGCTGACCCCGGCCGAGGGTGATGCCGACCACATCCGCATCATCGCCGACATCAATCCCAAGGTGCCCGACCGAAATCGACAGGGCGACGCCGCAGAGGTCGTGCTGGGCCAGATGGCTATGCGGCTGAGAGATGCCGGGGTCCAGGTCCTGGCCATGCCGTGCAACACCGCCCACGCCCAGGCGGCGGCGATCCGCAAGGTCGGCCTGCCCTTCATCGACATGATTGCCGAAACCACCGAGGCGGCACTGTCGGCCACGGGCGAGGCCGCGCCCAAAAAGGTCGGCGTCCTGGCGACGCCGGGCGGCGAGGCGCTCTATACCCGATCCCTCCAGGCCAAGGGCTGCAAGATCGTACGCCTGACCGGACCGGACCGCGAGACTTTCATGGGCTGCATCTATGCCGTGAAGCGCGGCGACACCGGTGACGCCCCGCGTGCTGAGATGCGCCGTCTGGCCGCGGCCCTGGTCGGGGCGGGTGCCGAGGTGGTCATCGCCGGTTGCACCGAAGTACCGCTGCTGCTGGGCCTGGAGGATGTGTCCGTGCCCCTCGTCGATTCCGCCGAGGTGCTGGCCCAGGCCTGCGTAGACCGGTGCCGCTGAGGTTGCCTAAAGTCGCGACGCTCGCCAAACGTGCCGCATGACGACGCAATCCCTGATCATCGACTGTGACCCCGGCGTGGACGACGCCGTGGCGCTGATGCTGGCCTTCGGCGCGGCACGGCTGGAGCTGCTGGCGGTGACCACCGTCGGCGGCAATGTCCCGCTGAAGAAGACGACCCGGAACGCCCTGATGCTGCGCCAGATCGCGGGGCGCGAAGATGTGCCGGTGCGGCCCGGTGCGGATCGGCCGTTGCGGCGCAAGCCGTCGGGCGCGGGCGAGTTCCACGGCGAGGAGGGGCTGGGTTACCTGCCCCCCTTCACGCCCGATCGCGGCATCGCCGACGGCCACGGCGTGGACGCCATCATCGACAACGTCATGAGCCGCCCCGAGGGGTCGGTGGCTCTCGCTATACTGGGCCCCATGACCAATCTGGCCCATGCGCTGCGCAAGGAGCCGATGATCCAGAAGCGGCTGGGCTCGGTCGCCGTCATGGGCGGCGCGCGCAGCGAGGGCGGCAACATCACCCCGTCCGCCGAGTTCAACATCTGGGCCGATCCGGAGGCGGCGGACGAGGTCCTGCGCAGCGCCTGTCCGGTCGTCATGTTCGGCCTGGACGTCACGCATCAGGCGCGGGCGACGGATGCCCGGATCGCGCGACTGGCGGCGCTGGGGACCGCACGCGGAGATACAGCAGCGGCGATGATGCGGTTCTCTCAGGACGTGGAAAAACGGATCGTCGGCTGGGATGCGCCACCCGTGCACGACCCCTGCCCCGTCGCCTGGCTGATGAAGCCCGACCTGTTCGAACTGAAGCCGTGCCGAATCGCGGTGGAAGTGCAGAGCGAACTGACGCGCGGCCATACGGCGGTGGAGTTCCGGGTCGATGCAGACGCCGCCCCGCATCGCTGGGCCACGACCGTCGACGCAGACGGCGTCTTCGGCCTGATCGCCGAAAGTTGCGCATGAGGATCACCGTCGTCGGCTCCATCAATCTGGACTTCGTGGCCACGGCTCCCAGCCTGCCCAGGGCCGGGGAAACGGTGACGGGCGCGACCCTGACGCAACATCCCGGCGGTAAGGGAGCCAATCAGGCCCTGGCGGCACAGCGCCTGGGAGCCGAGGTCTGCATGATCGGACGGGTCGGGCGCGACGCCATGGCAGAGGAGGCGCTGACCCTGCTGCTGGCCGATGACGTGGACACTGGCGGCGTGCTGACCGATGCCGACGCTCCGACGGGCGTGGCCCTGATCGCGGTCGACCCCGAAGGCGAGAACCAGATCGTGGTTGCGGCGGGTGCCAATCACCGGTTCATGCCCGAACAACTGTCCGCCCGCATCGAAGGGCCGCTGATCGTTCAGATGGAGCTGCCCATCGAGACGGTGGAGGCAGCGGTCGGTCGGGCCACCGACTTTGTCTGCGTCAACCTGGCACCGGCCGCGCCGGTGTCGGATCAACTGCTGCGCCGAGCCGACCTGATCGTCGTCAACGAGAACGAGGCCGCCTTCTATGGCGACCTCCTGCACCATGGCGGCGGACGGGTGGTCATCACCCTGGGCGCGCGCGGGGCGGAGATGTACCAACGCGGCGGCCTGATCGCCTCGGCCACGCCACCAAAAGTCAAGGCCGTGGATGCGACAGGCGCAGGCGACTGTTTTGTCGGTGCGATCTGCGTCGCTCTGCTGGAGGGGATGGAGCCGGAAGTGGCGTTGCGGTTCGCCTGCACCGCCGGAGCGATCGCGGCGACGCGGGCCGGAGCGCAACCGTCGCTGCCAACCCGAGATGAGGTCGATGCAATCATTACAGCTTCGTAACTAGGGCTTGTCTGCGTGACGGATAGGGTCGCTCCAACCGTTCACATGACGTTTGGGAATGTACCATGACACGCAAAGCCGCGCTTCTCGGGGCCTCGCTTCTGGCTCTCGCCTCCATGACGTTCGGGGCCGCGTCCGCCCAGACGCCTGCGCCCATCAGCGTGCCGCCACTGGAGTACACCCATCGCGAGCTCGCCAACGGACTGGACGTCTATGCCATGCCCGATCCGACCGCCGGCACGGTGACGGTCCAGGTCTGGTACGACGTCGGCGGCAAGGACGATCCGCAGGGCCGTAGTGGCTTCGCCCATCTGTTCGAACACATCCTCAGCCGCAAGACGGTCAACCTGCCTTATGGCCAGATCGCAACCCTGGTCGAGAACGCGGGCGGCACACGCAATGCCTCCACCAGCCAGGACATGACCAACTATTACGAGACGGTCCCGCCCCAGTATCTCGAGACCATGCTCTGGACCCACGCCGAGCGCATGGCCCGGCCCGTGGTCGATCAGGCCGTCTTCGACGCCGAGCGCTCCATCGTGAAGGAGGAACTGCGCCAGCGCGTCTATGCGCCGCCCTATGGCCGCTTCGGCACCTTCGTGATCGGCGACAACACCTTCGATGAAAGCGTCTACCGCCGCAGCGTGATCGGCTCCATCGAGGAGCTGGACTCGGCCGTCATCGAGGACGCCCGCGCCTTCCATGAGGCCTACTATCGTCCCGCGACCGCCACCCTGATCGTGGCGGGCAACTTCGATCAGGCCCAGTTGGATGCCTGGGTCGACCAGTATTTCGGCGACATCGAAAATCCCGCGCGCCCGGTGCCGGTGATGGCGCGCCCTGCGGCCACACCACGCAGCCAGCCGCGTCTGGTCGAGGCCTATGCGCCCAATGTGCCCCTGCCCGCCGTGGCCGCCATCTATCCGGGCGTGAAGGCGTCCGATCCGGACGCCGCCGCGCTGGACGTGCTGTCGTCCATCATGTCGCGGGGCGACAGTTCGCGCCTGTATCAGGCTCTCGTCTATGAGAGCCAGCTGGCCTCGAACGCCAGCCTGGGTTCCGGCTCTCTGGAAGAGGACGGCTCGGTGGTCGTCAGTGCCACAGTCGCCCAGGGCAAGGCCATCGCCGATGTCGAGGCGGCGCTGAACGCCCAGCTGGACCGCATCCGCAACGAACCCGTCACAGAGGCCGAACTGGCCGAGGCCAAGACCGAGATCGTCTCCAGCGAACTGCGCCAGCGCGAAACCGCTTCGGGCCGGGCCTTCATCCTGGGCCGGGCGCTGGTGGACGAGGGCGATCCTCGCGCGCCCGACGCCAATCTGGTCGCCATCCAGGCCGTCACCGCTGCCGATGTACAGCGGGTGGCGCGTCGCTATCTGAACGAACAGGCCCGGGTGTCCGTCCGGTATCAGGACGAAAGTGCGCGGCCCGCGGGCGTAGCCGAGGACAGCTGGAAGAACCCGGCCCCCATGCCGGCCTTCGTGACCGTGCCCGCCGCCATCCTGCCGGCCAATGAACTGCTGCCCGAAGGCCAGCGCATGGCTCCGCCCGCACCGGGCGAGGTCCGCGCCATCGCCGCGCCGCAGATCGTGGAGCGGACCCTGTCGAACGGCATGCGACTGATCGTCGCCAAGTCCACCGACCTGCCCATCGTCAATGCACAGCTGGTCATCGGCGGCGGCGCGGCGGCGGATCCGACGGAACGGCCCGGCCTAGCCACCATGACCGCCGCCCTGGCTTCGCAAGGGGCCGGTGATCGCACGGCCCCCGAAATCGCGCGTACGCTGGAAGCATTGGGAGCCAACATCGGCGGCGGGGCGGGGGCAGATGCCACCACCCTGTTCCTGTCCGCTCCCATCGCGTCCGCCGATGCGGCCGGTGCCGTCCTGGCCGACGTCGTGATGCGCCCGACCTTTGCCGAGGACGAGGTGGCCCGCAGCCGGACCCAGGCCGTCAACGGCCTGCGCGTCAACCTGCGCCAGCCGGGTCCGCTGGCCTCGCTGGTCCTGGGGCGACTGGCCTATGGCGCGGCACCCTATGGCGTGCCCAGCTCGGGCACGCCCGATTCGCTGCAGGGGCTGACTCGCGACGAGATCACCGCCTTCCACGCCCGCTGGTGGCGGCCCGACAATGCCGCCATGATCGTGACGGGCGGCATGACACCCGATCAGGCTGTGGCCTTCGCCGAACGCACCCTGGGAAGCTGGACAAAGCCCGCTGAGACCCTACCCGTGATAGCCAACCGCGCAGGCACCCCGACCCCGCCCCGCGTGGTCGTGATCGACCTGCCCGGTGCCGGTCAGGCCGCCGTCGCCGCCGCCGTGCGCGGTCCGCGCCGCGCCGATCCGGCCTTCTATCCGTTGAGCGTGGTCAACAGCATCATCGGCGGCGGCTCCAACGGCCGTCTGTTCCAGGAAGTGCGGGCCAAGCGCGGCCTGAGCTACGGGGCCTATTCCTCGCTGGCGACGCGTGTGGACGGGGGCCTGCTGTCCGCCACGACCCAAACCAAGAACGAAAGCGCCGCCGAGGTGGTCGCCCTCGTCCTGGCTGAGTTCGACCGCCTGCGGACCGAGCCAGTCAGCGATACCGATGTCACCAACCGCGAAACCTGGCTGACCGGCAGCTTCTCGCGCGCGACCGAGACGACCGCCGGACTGGGCGGCGTCCTGGCCGAGGCCGTCACCAACGGTCTGCCGCTCAGCGAGGTCGAGGCCTATCCCGACCGGATCCGCGCCACGACCCCCGAGGCGGTGACCCAGGCGGCTCAATCCGTCAGCGCGGAGGGGGCCTATGTCGTCGTGGTCGGCCAGTCGGCGATGTTCATCGACGCTTTGCGGGCCGCCCATCCCGACGTGGTCGTCATCCCGGCCGCAGACCTGGACCTGAACAGCCCGACATTGGGGCTTTAGAAGCCGCTTGCTCTCCCCCGTCGCCGGTGGCGATGGGGATGGTCTACGTCCCGGATCGAAAAGCGCGGATGGCATCCACCGTCTGGCGCACGCTGGCCTCGATGCCGGTCCAGTCGCCCGCCTTGACTGCGGCGTCCGTCACCAGCTTGGAGCCCATGCCCGCCGCGACAATGCCCGAGCCGAACCATTTGGCGATGGAGGCTTCGTCTGGATCGACGCCACCGGTCGGCATGATCTTGGTCCAGGGCATGGGCCCCATGACGGCCTTGACGAAGTCCGCCCCTCCTACGGAGGCACCGGGGAACAGCTTCACGATCTCGCAGCCCAGTTCCTGGGCCTTCAGGATTTCGGTTACCGATCCGCAACCGGGGAAATAGGCGGTCATGCGCCGGTTGCAGGTGCGCGCCACCTCCTCGACCAGGCCCGGACTGACCACGAACCGGGCCCCCCGGTTCAGGAACAGGGCGGCAGTGCCCGCATCGACCACCGAGCCGATGCCCAGCACGATGTGCGGATCCGTCTGCTGCAGCTCCTGGGCGATCTCGCCGAACAGGTCACAGGCGAAGTCGCCGCGATTGGTGAACTCCACCACCGGCGCGCCGCCCCTGGCACAGGCGCGGATGACGTTCAGACAGACGTCCTTGTCGGGATGGTAGAAGACGGGCGCGACGCCTTGGGCTTCCAGAGCGGTCAGGACGGACAGACGGTCGTGGCGCATCGGCGTTCAGGCTCCACCGGAGTTCGGGAAAGACCTGCTTAACCACCGCACGGGTCGTGTCAAAGCCGACCCGGCAAACTTTGTGTTTCGCCCGTCAGGCGGCACCGGGCTTTTCGTGCCGTTTCGCCTGACACAGGTCGCAGAACTCGATACCGGGCCTGCGCCGGTCGGGTCGCCAGCGATGGCGTTTGCATTTCAGTCGGCGGACGAGGCGGCGCAGCGCACGAAACATGAGGTCTCTGGGGAGGAGTTGGGTATGTCGGTATCCAGCGTTCTTCCAAACGGCGTTCGCGCGCCGCGTCAACCGTTCAGGGCCAGATTTGCGACACGTCGGATCATTGCGCCGTCCTTGTCAAACAGCGGATCCAGCACAGTGAAATGGTTTGCGCCCTCGACCGCCTCAAACCGCGTCTCGACGCCGCGTGCGCCCCAAAGGTCGGCCATCATGCGCGACTGGCGGATGAATTCGGCGCTCTCGTCTGCACCGACGACACAGTCCAGCACGGTCCCGCCGGGTGTGGACCCATCGGGCACCGGCCAGTGAATCGGCGATAGTGCCGCTGCCTCACGCGCGTCCAGACCCAGGGCGTCGTTGAGGCTGGTCTGGATCAGGGGGGCCAGATCGAACACGCCACTGATGGCCACCGCGGCCCCGGCGCGCCCCTCAGACAGCATGCAGGCCGCCATATGTCCTCCGGCCGAGTGGCCGAACACGACCGGGCGGGCGCGTGTCGGCGACAGGTCGCGCACCGCCTCCACCGTATTGCGCACCTGCGACAGGATGCGACCCAGCCGCACCGTCGGCGCCAGATCATAGGAAGGAATGGCCAGGCTGACGCCATGAGCGAGCAAGGCGGGGGCGATGCCGCTGAACCATTCCCGCCCCAAGGCCTGCCAGTAGCCGCCGTGCAGAAACACGCCGACGGGTGCGTCAGGGCCTGCCTCGAACAGGTCCATGACTTCGCGCTCGCCGGGCCCATAGGCGATCTGGCGAGGTGGATGTGCCAGCCGCGCCGCCTCGGCCCGGTCGCGCCAGCCCTGCATCACCGCCGGGTGGTCAGGCACCAGGGCGCGGTTGTTGTACTGGGCTTCCAGATCGATCAAATCTGATCCCTTACCTGTCACGTCACCATCCGCTAAAGGTCCGGCACGCTGCGCAAGGGACCACCGCCATGATGACCGCCATCTTCGTCTTCATCAAATGCGAGTTGGGGCACGCCAACGACGTGGCCGCCGACATGGTGGACAATGTCGAGCACGTCTCGGAGGTCTATTCGACCTCGGGCCAGTACGACCTGCTGGCCAAGTTCCAGCTGCCCAAAGACATGGACATCGGCACGTTCGTGACGAAGTCGGTTCAGACCCGGCCGCACATCCGCGACACTTTCACGGTCATCACCTTCTCGCCGTTCCTGCCGTCGAAGGGCTAGCCCTCGCGGGAGGCGAACGACAGCCGCACCGCGACGCGCGGCTGGGTCCAGCGCGTAGTGTCCACCCGGGCCTGACGCATGGCCGACAGCGCCATTCGCCCAAAGCCGAGCTCGGCCGGCTGATCCTCGGTCGTCCGGCAGTCCGACAGCGCGCCCGTCGCCTCGACGGCGCAGTCGATCATCACCACACCCCGATCCACGCCGCGCGACAGGGCTGCGGCCGGATATTCAACCTGCGGGCTTCGGGTCCAAGGCACGTCCCTGAAAGGAGTCAGAGGCGTGGGCGCAGCTTCCTGACCGCCGACGAGACCCAGCAATGCCGCGACGACCAGTATCACTTCGCCGGCGCCTGCATCACGGTCATGCCCTGCGCGATCGCCCGCTGGGCCGCCAGCTGATCGGCGGGCAGCGGCACCAGGCCACGATCCTGCAGATAACCACCGCGACCAGCGGAGGCTTCGCTCATGAACTCCATGACGAACTGTTCCAGGCCCGGCGTCACGCCGACGTGCTGCTTCTTCACATAGATGTAGAGGCTGCGCGACAGGGGGTAGGACCCGTCGGCGATGGTGTCGACCGTGGGGGCGATGCCGTCGATGGTCTCGGGCTTCACCGTGTCCAGGTTCTGCTCCAGAAAGGAGAAGCCGAACACGCCCAGCGAGCCAGGGGTGCGGGTCAGGGTCTGGACGATGGCATTGTCGTTCTCGCCCGAATCGACCCAACCGCCGTCCTCGCGCAGGGTCTGAGCGAGGGCCTCGAAGCGGTCTTCGTCGGAGTTGGCCAGCGCGGCCAGAACCGGATTGGCCTTGGCCGATGGCACCATGCCCAGCTCCAGAAAGGCGTCGCGCGTGCCCGAGGTGGGCGGCGGGCCATAGACCTGGATACGCTGGTTCGGCAGGGCCGGATTGGCCATGTTCCAGGTCGTGGCCGGGTTGGCGACAAAGGCACCGTTCGCACCGGGCACTTCCTTGGCCAGGCCTTCGTACAGGTCGTCCAGCGAGAAGTTGAAGCTGTTGCCCGAACGCGCCGTGGCGATGACGATGCCGTCGAAACCGATCTTGATCTCGACGATTTCGGTGACGCCGTTGGCGACGCACATGTCGTATTCCGACTTCTTCATCGGGCGCGAGGCGTTCGCGATGTCGGGCGTCGCCGGGCCGATGCCCTGACAGAAGGCCTGAATGCCGCCGCCGGTGCCCAGCGATTCCACCCGCGGCGAGGCCCCGCCCGTCGTGCGCTGGAAGTTTTCGGCCACGCGGTTGGCGAACGGGAAGACGGTCGAGGAGCCGGCCGCCCAGATTCCCGACCGCGCCGTCTGCGACCCCGCCCCGCCATCTCCACAGGCCCCGAGAGCCAGAAGGGCGACGGCCGAGGCGGCGGCGAGAAGGGTGCGGGTCATGTGAAGGCGCTCCGAAAGGTTCGTGGCGCTTAGACCAGAGGATTGTGACGGTTGGACGAAAGCGGAGGTTCCAGGTTCCAGGGATTAGGTTCCAGGGGCGACGCAGCCGACAGCCCGCCTTCTTCCCTAGAACCTGGAACCTAGTCCCTCGTCCCTAGATATGAATCGCATGCCCCAGCGCCCGCAGGCTTGCCTCATGGAAGGCCTCGCCCAGCGTCGGATGCACGTGGATGACGCCCGCGACATCCTCCAGCACTGCCCCCATTTCCAGCATCTGGGCGAAGCTGTTGGACAGTTCGGCGACATGCTGGCCGACGGCCTGTATGCCCAGAAGGCGGTGATCGGCCTTTGATGCCAGCACGCGCACGAAGCCGCCGTCCTCGCCCGCCTCGATGGCGAGCGCCCGGCCGATGGCGGCCAGCGGGAAGACAGCGGTGATCACGTCGTCGCGGCCCTCGACGTCCAGCGGACCGAGACCTGCGGACACGATCTCCGGCTCGGTGAAGCAGACCGCCGCGATGGTCACCGGATCGAACCGCTTGTCATGTCCGGCGATGATCTCAGCCACCACCTCGCCCTGGGCCGAGCCCTTGTGCGCCAGCATGGGTTCGCCGGTCAGGTCGCCGACGGCCCAGACGTTCTTCATATTGGTGGCGCAGCGGTCGTCGATCTTCACGAACGGCCCGGCCATGGTCACGCCCATGTTCTCCAGACCCCAGCCCTTGGTGCGCGGACGGCGACCCACGGTGACCAGCACCTTGTCGGCGGGCAGCTGCATCGGCGTGCCGTCGCGCGTGGTGATCGACAGCTGCCCCCCACCCTGCTCGGAGCCACCGAACCCGCCCGCCTTGGCCCCGAGATGCAGTTCGACGCCGTGTTTCTCAAGCCACTTCGCAACGGGATCGGTCAGGGCCTTGTCATAGAGCGGCAGGATGCGCTCGGCCATTTCGACGATGGCGACCTGGGCCCCCAGCTTGCGGAAGGCGATGCCCAGTTCCAGCCCGATATAGCCGCCGCCGACGACGACCAGCCGCCCCGGCACTGCATCCAGCGACAGGGCCTCGGTCGAGGAGATGACGTCGCCGCCGAACTTCAGGAAGGGCAGTTCGACCGGCTCGGACCCCGTGGCCAGGATGACGTGTTCGGCGCTGATGACGATGTCGCCGTCATCGGTCTTCACCGTGCAGGTCTTGGCGTCGGAGAACTGGGCCCAGCCCTTGATGACCTTGACCTTGGCCTTCTTCAGCAGGGCCGCGACGCCGCCGTTCAGCTTTTTGACGATCCCGTCCTTCCAGGCGACGGTCTGGGCGAAGTCGATCACCGGGTCCGCCACGGTGATGCCCAGCGTCCCGCCATTGGCCGCCTTGGACACCGTCTCGAACTTGGACGCCGCATGGATGATGGCCTTGGACGGAATACAGCCGACGTTCAGGCAGGTCCCGCCCAGCCCGTCGCCGCCGTCCACCAGAATGGTGTCGAGCCCCAACTGACCACAGCGGATGCCGGCGACATAGCCGCCGGTGCCGGCACCGATGATGAGCACTTTGGTTTTGAAGGTCTGCGTCATACGTCACCGCTTTTGCGTTTTCGCATGGAGCGAGCGCCCCATACTCGACCTGCAAACAGGCCGACTATCAATGAAAGAGCGGCTATCGCGGCGGCTGGCACCCAGCCCACTGCGGGTGCCTCTGGAGAAGGGCTTTGCATCGCCCCGTCTCTGACCTGTTCAGCCTGCTCCATCACACGATCCTGTAACGCTTGATCTTTGATCATGGCCGGGAGGAGCATATTCTGAACAGCGATGCGGTTGCCTTCTTGCCGAGCGTAGAACACCCCGAATGAAGCCACGTTGGGGAAACTGGCAAACCCGCACGCGAAATCTGACCCACCATCAAAAGTGTACCGGATAAGGCTGTGTCCTGCGTCGCCCTTCAACGAGCCGCGAGGTGAAACTTCTACCTCAACCCGATCGCCGTTGCGCCGGAGGCTTTCGACCTCCCCAATGAAGATCGTGTCTGCCTCGATCCAGTATTGGTCTTGCGCCGAACGATAAGCCCGCTCGTAGGCTTCGTTCTGCGTCTCGCCAAGCCGAGGAGGAACCGCCATCGAGCAAGCCTGAGCGGTAGGTGCCGCGAGGCTGATTGCGGCGCAGGCGACGATGACCAAACACCGCACGCCCTCACCCCATCCACAGTGTCGCGGGATGCTCCAGCAGGCCCTTGATGCGCTGGACGAAGACCGCCGCGTCGTGACCGTCGACGATGCGGTGGTCGAAGCTGGAGGACAGGTTCATCATCTTGCGCACGACCATCTGGCCGTCCCGCACCACCACCCGCTCAGCGATCTTGTTGGGGCCGATGATGGCGACCTCCGGGTGGTTGATGATCGGGGTGTGAACCACCCCGCCCAGCGTGCCCAGAGAGGTGATGGTGATGGTCGATCCCGACAGTTCCTCGCGCCTGGCCGAACCGTCCTTGGCCGCGCCCGACACGCGCGTGATCTCGGCGGCGGTGTCGTAGGGGTCGCGTGCCTCTGCGTGACGCACCACCGGCACCATCAAGCCATTCGGTGTCTGGGCGGCGATGCCCAGATGCACAGCGGCGTGGGTGGTCAGGACCCCGGCCTCGTCGTCATAGTGGCTGTTGATCGTCGGCTGATCGCGCAGGGCCACCACGATGGCGCGGGCGATGAAGGGCAGGACGTTCAGCTTTCCTTTGCCCGTCGTCTTGGCCTGGGCATTCAGATGGGCGCGCAGTTCCTCCAGCGCCGTGACGTCGATCTCTTCCACATAGGTGATGTGCGGAATGCGCCGCACGCTCTCGGCCATCTTCTCCGCGATCTTGCGGCGCAGGCCGATGATGCGGACCTCGGTCGTGCCTTCGGCCTTCGCATAGGTCGAGGCCGATGATCCGGGGGCGGACGATGGCTGCGTCGCGCCGGACACGAAGGCGTCCAGATCGGCATGGTCGATGCGGCCTGCGGGGCCCGAGCCGCGCACGAACTGCAGGTTGATCCCCATATCGCGCGCGCGCTGGCGCACGGCTGGGGAGGCCAGCGGGCGCTGGTTGCGGTCGGAAAGCTTCGCCTCGACAGAGCCCCTCCCCCTTGATGGGGGAGGGGTTGGGGTCGGGGTGACAGCGGTTGGAGCAGAGGATTGGCTCGGAGAGGCAGCAGCGGTCGTCTTGCTGGCCGTGCCTGGACGGCTGGCAGCATCACCCTCACCCCCGGCCCCTCTCCCATCAAGGGAGAGGGGGGCAGGTTGCGGCGCGGCAACCACATTCCCCTTGCCCTCGACATCGAACCCGACCAGCGGCCCGCCCACGGCGATCTGCTGTCCCGGCTGGCCATGCAGGGCCGCGACTGTGCCCGCGACCGGGCTGGTCAGCTCGACCGTCGCCTTGTCCGTCATGACCTCGGCCAGAAGCTGGTCTTCCTCGACCGCATCGCCGACCGCCACATGCCAGGCGACCAGCTCCGCCTCGGCGGTGCCTTCACCGACATCGGGCAGTTTGAAGACGTAGTTGCCGGACAGCGGTGCTGGGGCGGACCCCTCCACCGCTTCGCGGTCCCCCTCCCCACTGCGTGGGGAGGAGACAACTGTCTCCTCCCTGTCGCGCAGCGATGGGGAGGTGGATCCGAGCTCTTGCGAGGAGACGGAGGGGGCGGCGCTGCCCTCGGCGGCAGCATTCCCCGCCCCCTCGACCTCGAACTCGACAATCGCCGAACCGACCGCGGACATCACGCCGGGTTCGCCGTGCAGGGCCGTCACCTTGCCGGCCACGGGCGAGGTCAGTTCGACCGTCGCCTTGTCGGTCATGACGTCGACCAGCAGCTGGTCTTCATCGACCGTGTCGCCGACCTTCACATGCCAGGCGACCAGTTCGGCCTCGGCGGTGCCTTCGCCCACGTCGGGCAGTTTGAAGACGAAACGACCCATCTCAGCGACCTCCCGTCATGACGGACTTCAGGGCATCGGCGACGCGCTGCGGCCCGGGGAAATATTCCCACTCATAGGCGTGGGGATAGGGGGTGTCCCAGCCGGCGACGCGGGCGATGGGGGCTTCCAGATGATAGAAGCACCGCTCCTGCACCAGGGCCGACAGCTCCGCGCCATAGCCGGAGGTTTTCGGGGCTTCATGCACGATGACGCAGCGGCCGGTCTTCTTCACACTGGCCTCGATGGCCTCGATATCCAGCGGCACGAGCGAGCGCAGGTCGATGACCTCGGCGTCCACGCCGGCATGCTCGGCCCCGGCCAGCGAGACCCAGACCATGGTGCCGTAGCACAGGATGGTGACGTCACTGCCCTCACGCATCACCCGCGCCTTGCCGATCGGCTCGACATATTTGCCGGTCGGGACCTGGGCCAGCGCCTGGGCCTTCCACGGGCTGACCGGGTTCTGGTGCCAGCCGTCGAACGGGCCGTTGTAGAGGCGCTTGGGCTCGAAGAAGACGACCGGATCGTCGTCCTCGATCGCGGCGGTCAGCAGGCCCTTGGCGTCATAGGGGTTGGACGGGATAACGACCTTCAGCCCCGCAATATGGGTGAACAGGCTCTCCGGGCTCTGGCTATGCGTCTGCCCGCCGAAGATGCCGCCGCCATAGGGGCTGCGGATGGTGATCGGGCTGGTGAACTGACCGCCCGAGCGATAGCGCATCTTGGCCGCTTCACTGACGATCTGGTCATAGGCGGGATAGATATAGTCGGCGAACTGGATTTCCACGACCGGACGCAGGCCGTAGGCCCCCATGCCGATGGCGGCGGCGACGATGCCGCATTCGCTGATGGGCGCATCAAAGCTGCGGGTCAGGCCGTGCTTCTGCTGCAGCTGGTCCGTGACGCGGAACACGCCGCCGAAATAGCCCGCGTCCTCGCCGAAGCTGAGGACGTCGGGATCCTCGGCCATCTTGACGTGCAGGGCCGAGTTCAGCGCCTGGATCATGTTCATCGGCTGAACGCCCGGCTTGTCCGAGGTCTCGGACTTCGGGGCCGCATTCTGGTCGACCATGTCGGGCTCGATGCCGTCGGTGCGGTCGGATTCGGTGAAGGTTTGCTCGCTCATGATCAGACCCCGACCTCGCCGCGCTGTTCGGCGATGCGCCAGTCTTCGGTGGCGAAGACCTCGTTGAACATCTCCTTCACGCTGGGGCGCGACTGACCCAGGGTGCCGATGGCCTCGGATTCCTTGCCGGCGGCCCGGACCTGGGCGACCGCATCGGCCTCGGCCTCGGCCTGCGCCTCTTCGGACCATTCGCTGATGGCGATCAGGTGCTGCTTCAGGCGCATGACCGGATCACCCAGCGGCCATTTCTCATGCTCGTCGCCGGGGCGATAACGGCTGGGGTCGTCGGAGGTCGAGTGCGGGGCGCCGCGATAGGTGAACAGCTCGATCACGGTCGCGCCCTGGTTCGTCCGCGCGCGCTCCTCGGCCCACTGGGTCGCGGCCCAGACGGCCAGGAAGTCGTTGCCGTCTACCCGCAGCGCGGGCAGGCCATAGCCGATGGCCTTGGAGGCGAAGGTCGTCTCCAGACCGCCGGCGATGCCCTGGAAGGAGCTGATGGCCCACTGGTTGTTCACGATGTTCAGGATCACCGGCGCGCGATAGACGGCGGCGAAGGTCAGCGCATTGTGAAAGTCGCCCTCCGCCGTCGCGCCGTCGCCTATCCAGGTGATGGCGATCTTGTCGTCGCCCTTGTAGGCGCTGGCCATGGCCCAGCCCACGGCCTGGGGAACCTGCGTCCCCAGATTGCCGCTGATGGTGAAGAAGCCATAGTCCTTGGCCGAATACATGATCGGCAGCTGGCGGCCTTTGATCGGGTCCGCCGCATTGGAATAGATCTGGTTCATCATGGTCGCCAGCGGATAGCCGCGAGCGATCAACAAGCCCTGCTGGCGATAGGTCGGAAAGCCCATGTCCTCGCGCGACAGGATCATGCCCTGCGCCACCGCGATAGCCTCTTCGCCCGTGCACTTCATATAGAAGCTGGTCTTACCCTGGCGGTGGGCCCTGTGCATCCGGTCGTCGAAGGCGCGGGTCAGGATCATCGCCTTCAGGCCCTTCTTCAGGGTCTCGGCGTCCAGGCGCGGATTCCACGGCCCGACGGCCTGGCCCTGATCGTCCAGGACGCGCACAAGGCGAAAGGCGTGATCGCGCATGTTATAGGGCGCGGTCGAGACCTCGGGCCGGTCGACGGCTCCGGCCTCGTCCAGTTTCAGATGACTGAAATCGGTGGGGTCGCCCGGACGGCCCGAAGGCTCCGGCACGCGCAACGAAAGGGGTTGGCTATTGGGCTTGTTCATTCCGTCCTGCTGTCCGGTTGATCCGACCGCGTTTTCCTCGTGATCGTGGTGTTAGCATGGGGCGCTGGCCAAGGCTCGCCCAATTTCACCTTGCACTCTGCGGTTCACGGGTATTTTATTGCCCTATAATAACAATGGGAGAAACGCATTGGCTGACGATCTGGATCCCGTCGACGCCCGCATTCTGGATATCCTGCAACAGGACGCCGGGCTGTCGGTCGCTGAAGTCGCCGAGCGCGTCGGTCTGTCGGCCTCGCCGTGCTGGCGCCGGATCAAGCGATTAGAGGACACGGGCTTCATCAGGAAGCGCGTCACCTTGCTGGACGCCACCCTGCTGGGACTGGACTTCGAGGTCTACGCCATCGTCAAGCTAAGCCTGCCCTCAACCGAAAACCTGAACATCTTCGAGGCCGCCGTGGCCCAGTGGCCCGAGGTGGTCCAGTGCGCGACGATCACGGGACGCGAGGACTATGTGCTGCGCATCATCACCTCCGACATGCACGCCTTCGACCAGTTTCTGAGAAACAAGCTGCTCAGCCTGGGCATCGTCTCGGACTGCGAAAGCCACATCGTCACGCGCGGCGTGAAGAATGTGACCACCCTGCCGCTGGGCATCGTCACCCCGCACGTCGGCTGATCCACCAATGACGCGGGCGAGGCCCTCATGCTGAGCGTGCCATGTTGAGCGTTTCCGGCCTGACGATCTCGCGCGGCGAACGGGTGCTGATCCGTGATCTGACGTTCGCCGTGGCGTCGGGCGAAGTCGTCGCCCTGACCGGGGCCAATGGTGCGGGCAAGACCAGCCTCCTGCGGGCTCTGGCCGGATTTCTGCGACCCGATGCGGGAACGGTCGCCTACGAAGGTGTGGATCTGTCCGAGGCGCGTCGGCGGCACCTGCACTGGCAGGGCCCGCTGGACGGCCTGAAGTCGGCGCGGCGCGCGGGCGACGAACTGGCGTTTCAGGCTCGGTATGCGGGGGCCGACGCCGACGGCATCGCCGCCGCCGTCGGCCTGCTGGCCCTGACGCCCCTGCTCGATCTGGAGGTGCGCCAGCTGTCGGCCGGGCAGAAGCGCCGTCTCGCCCTGGCCCGGCTGATCGCCGCGCCGCGCCCGCTGTGGCTGCTGGACGAGCCGCTCAGCCCGCTGGACGCCCGCTGGCGCGCGGTCATGGGCACCTTGATACAGGCGCATGTCGACAAGGGCGGGGCCGTCATCGCCGCCGTCCACGACCCCCTGCCCGTCCCGGCCCGGACGCTCGATCTGGGAGGGGGGCGGTGAGCGGCCTGCTGATCCTCCTCCGCCGCGAACTGGCCCTGGCCTGGTCGGGCGGTGGCGGGCCGCTGCTGGCCTGTGGCTTCTTCCTGTGCCTAACCGTCCTGGTGCCGCTCGCGGCGGGCGGCGACCCGGCGGGTCTCAGACCCGTGGCGGGGGGCATCGCCTGGCTGGCTCTGGCCCTGTCGTCCATCCTGTCGCTGGAGCGACTGTTCGAGCGCGATCTGGAGGACGGCACGCTCGATCTGCTGACCCTGGGTCCGGTGCCGCTGGAGCTGGTCGTCATCGCCAAGGCCAAGGCCCAGTGGCTGGCGGTCGGCTGGCCCCTGACCCTCACCGCGCCGGTCGCTGCAATCACCCTGGGTCTGCCGCCGTCGCTCGCTCCGCTGGTTGCCCTGTCAGCCCTGATCGGGGGGCTGGGGTTTGCCTTGACCGGTGCGCTTGGTGCGGCCCTGGCCCTGGGGTCAAAGCGCGGCGGCCTTCTGATCGCGGTGGTGATCCTGCCGCTGTTCATCCCGCCGGTGGTGTTCGGCGCAGGCGCGCTGGAGCGGGCATCGAACGGCCTGTCGCCGGTTCCAGCCCTGGCCCTGCTGGCCGCCTACGTCCTGTTCGCCGGCATCATCGCGCCGTTCGCCGGAGCCGCCGCGATCCGCAACGCCCAGTCTTGATGGTTTAGCCGAACAGAGTCGGGCCGAAGACGGCGGCCATGGCGACCGCTCCCCCCACGACGGCGACCACCGCCCCGGCCACAAAGGCGGCCCAGGTGCGGGCCGCGCGTTTGCGGCGGAAGGCCCCGGTCTTGACCGAACGCAGCAGGACCATGGGCTTCTTGCCGAAGGCTTCGGACCCGGTGATGTTATGCTGGGACATGGACGCGCTCCCTCTCAAATGGACGAACCGCGACCCAAGCGGGTCAGACAAGGCGAAACAAAGGCGAACGCGGTTCACAAACCGATCTGTGATCGGATGAACCGCGTCAGGCGACGCTACAGCGTCACCGGCACCCGGCGCCCGCCGCGCGTCTGGACCCGCTGCATCAGGACGATGGGATCACCACCTGCGCTGACCGTGGCGATCAGGAACCACTCGCCGTCGGGCAGGCCCTCATAGGCGAAGCGGTTATTGGCGCAGGTCGCCTGGCGCACATAGGAGCGATAGTCCCCGTTCGGATCGGGCACATTGCGCGCGCGTACGACCGAGGCCGGAAGGGCCGCACGATCCGTCGACCCGTACAAGGTCTGGAACCGGTGGCGGGTATAGGGCGTGACCGGCGTCAGCACGACCGATCCTGTGCAGGCGAAGGCCTGGCCGTCCCGGCGATAGTCGACACGGCCATCGATCGACGCCGGGCCCGAACGTTCCGACCATGCGAAGTCTGCGGCGCTGAAGGTCGAGGACATGGCCCCGCCATAGACCGGCCCCATCGGCGTGGTGGCACAGGCGCTCAAGGTGGCGACCGCTGCGAGGGCGATCAGGGGACGGGCGAACGGCTTGAGGGCGGACATGGGCGGGTCTCCGTAAGCGTGCGACTGAGGTGAGGCACAGAAGGCCGAAAGCCGACCGAAGGTCAAGGTTGCGGCCCGCCTTCCGCTGGGTCAAAAGCGGGCATCAGTCCGGCACCAGACCGGACAGCAGGGACAGCCCATGAGCGTAAGTTTCGATGACATCCTGGCCGCCCGCGACCGCATCGCCGGCCAGGTCGACCGCACCCCGGTGCGCCACTCGCGCCGCCTGTCGCAGCTGACCGGGGCCGAGGTCTGGGTCAAGTTCGACAATCTGCATTTCACCGGCAGCTTCAAGGAACGCGGAGCCCTGAACCGCCTGCTGCAGCTGACGCCGGACGAGCGCAGGCGCGGCGTGGTCGCGGCCAGCGCGGGCAACCACGCCCAGGCCCTGGCCTATCACGGCGGGCGGCTGGGCATTCCCGTCACCATCGTCATGCCGGAGGGCACCCCTTTCGTGAAGGCCGACGGAACGCGAGCCCACGGAGCGACCGTCGTCATCAAGGGCCTCGATTTCACCGGCTCGACCGAAGAGGCGCACCGGCTGCGCGACGAAAAGGGCTACGTCTTCATCTCGGCCTTCGACGACGAGGGCATCGTCACCGGCCAGGGCGTCTGTGCCGTGGAGTTCCTGGAGGACGCGCCCGATCTGGACGCCCTCATCATCCCCATCGGCGGCGGCGGCCTGATCGCGGGTTGTGCCGTCGCGGCCAAGGCGATGAAGCCGGACATCCGCATCTTCGGCGTCGAGGCGGCCATGTACCCCTCCTTCAGCGCCAAGCGGCGCGGCGAGACCCCAAAGTGCAGCGGCCAGACCATCGCGGAGGGCATCGCCATCAAGGCTGTGGGCGACATCCCCTTCGCCATCGCCGACCCTCTGATCGAAGAGGTCCTGGTCTGTCAGGAAGCGGATTTCGAGACCGCCGTCTCCTACTACGCCACGCTGGAAAAGACGGTGGCGGAGGGCGCGGGCGCGGGTGGGCTGGCAGCCATGTTGGCCTATCCTGAGAAGTTCAAAGGCATGAAGGTCGGGCTGGTCCTGTGCGGCGGCAATATCGATGCACGCATGCTGGCCGTGGTGCTGAACCGCGAACTGGTGCGCGAGAAGCGGCTGATCGTCTATCGCATCCTGGGCGACGACCGGCCGGGCATGATGTCCAAGATGAGCGGCGTCATCGGCGGCCTGGGCGGCAATATCATCGACGTGGTGCATAATCGACTAGCGCTGGACGTGCCGGCCAAGGGCGCAGAGTTCGACATCATGGTCGAGACGCGCGGCGCGGCGCATGCCGACGAGATCAGACAGGGACTTGAGGAGGCCGGATATGCGCTACGGATGGGCTAGGCCACTGGCCGTCATCGGAATGCTCGCGGCATTGTCCGCCTGCAACCGCGGCGAGGACACGCCACCGGTCGATCCGGCCATCGCCGAGGCCGAGGCCTTCATGGCCGACAACGCCAGGGCCGAGGGCATCCAGACCACGCCGTCCGGCATCCAGTACAAGGTGCTGGAGTCCGGCCCGACCGGCGGCGAAAGTCCGGACAGCAACGACCTGGTCAGCGTCCATTACGAGGGCACATTGACCGACGGCACGGTGTTCGACAGCTCCTATCAGCGCGGCATACCGGCGGTCTTCACCCTCAATGAGGTCGTGCCCGGCTGGACCGAGATCGTGCAACGCATGAAGGTCGGCGACGAATGGCTGGTCTATATCCCGCCGGAGCTGGGCTATGGCGCGCGCTCGTCGGGTCAGATCCCGCCCAACTCGGTGCTGGTCTTCCGCATGGAACTCCTGGCCATGGACCGCGTGCCGGGCGTCGCCCCGCCGCGCAGCGCGGCCATGGGATGAGCGAAACCGCACCGCCAGAGCGCCTGCGCGTCTGGAAGACCCCGCCCGATGTCACCCTGTGCGCCGAAGACGACATCGCCGATCCGGGCTCGCGCGGCTTCGTGCTCCAGATCGGCGAGGCCTTCTTCCACGGCTTCGTGGTGCGCAAGGACCGACAAGTGGCGGGTTATGTCGATCGCTGCCCCCACGCGGGCTATCCGCTGGCCATCGAGCTGGATCGCTATCTGACGCCCGACGGCGCGCTGATCCTGTGCGGCTGGCACGGTGCGGTGTTCGAACCGCTCAGCGGGTTGTGCACCGGAGGGCCCTGCGCCGGAGGGCGGCTGACGCCGTGGCCGGTTCAGGTGGTGAACGGCATCCTGCGGACCGCCTGACGCTCAGTCCGGCGCGCGGAACAGATAAAGCCCAAAGCCGATCAGCCCGCGACCGAACTCAAACACGGCCTGCATCCGATCGGCGTGGAAGCGCACAGCGTCCGCCTCGGGTGCACCGGGATATGCCTCCAGCCAGGTCCGCGCCGCACCGACCGCATCCCGGGCATAGCCATCAAATACGGCCTGAGACGAAATTTCCCGCCAGTCCAGCACGAATCCTGCGTGTTTCGCTGCGGCGATCCACCCTTTATCGTCCGTATAAAGATTGGTCGCTTCGACGACCTGACGCAGCGGTGCCGACGGCTCGCCCAGCCAGACCAGATCGCCCCAGAGCAGCCAGCCGCCCGGCATGATCCATTGTTTCAGAAAGGCAAAGCCAGCCTCGGGCGGCGGTCGTCCCTCCCCTGTCAGATTGGTGGTCCCCAAGGCCACGATCAGGTCCAGCGGGGGCATTCCGGCCAGAACCTGCGCCGCTGATCCGACGACCAGATCGACCTTCACCCCCGCCGTCGCGATGCGCGCCGCTGCCAGTTCGGCCATAACCGGGTCAAACTCGATGGCCGTCACGTCGAAGCCGAATACCTGACACAGACGGATTGCGACCCCGGCGTTGCCCGTCCCGATATCCGCTACCCGTGCGCCGGCCGACAGCCCGGCGCGCGCTACCGCCGCCTCGACCGCCGCCATCTTTACGCCATTGCAGACGTCGAGCGTTTCATAGGCGATGCGGCCGAATGTCGTGGTCATGAGGTCTTGTCGCGTGGACGCGGCGGGCGTTCAAGGGGTGCGCCCGCCTTCTCAGACCCGTTCCAACAGGCTAATCGACCACATGGCCTCTGCCGAAACCCCTGCCGACATCTTCAAGCGCGCCCTGGCCCATGCGGCGCGGGCTCTGGCCGAGCAGTCGGAACTGGAGGTGGTCTTTGGATCCGACGGCCCGCGCCTGTCCAACGGGGTTCTGACCCTGCCGCATCCGCCGCGCGATCCGTCGTCGGGCGACAGCGCGACCCTGCGCGGTCAGGCGGACCGGCTGGCTCTGCGGCTGGCCAATCATGACGAGGCGCTGAACGCGCGCCTTCGCCCCGCCGACACCCGCGCCTCGGACGTCTTCGAGGCGGTTGAACAAGCCCGGGTCGAGGCCGTCGGGTCGAAGGCCCTGGCTGGCGTACGCGCCAATCTCGACGCGGCCCTGCTGACCCGGCTGGAGAAGACGGGGGCGCTGCGCATCAACGAGGCCGAGCGGGTGCCGGTGGCCGAGGCCGTCGCCCTGCTGGTGCGCGAACGACTGACGGGCCAGCGCGTGCCCGATGGGGCGGGAACCCTCCTGGATCTCGTCCGGGCCGATCTGGAGAACAAGGCCGGGCGTAAGCTGGACGCCCTGGCCGAGGTCGCCGACGACCAGACCGCCTTTGCCGATCGGCTGAAGGACGTGCTGCGCGCCCTCGACATGGACCCTGGCGACGGGCGCGGCGATGACCGCTCGGAGAACGAAGGCGAGGATGAGCCGGACCCTCAGGATCCCGACGCCTCCGACGATCAGGATGACGAGGACGACGAGGCGGGCGGCGGCGACCAGTCGATGGAGGGCACCGCTGACGATCAGGAGGCCAGCGACGAGCGGGACAGCCGCCCCGACGGCAGTCCGGCCGACGCCGACGGCGAAGCCTCCGAAGACGGCCCCGAAGTCAACGAAGGAGCCCTGCCCAACCGCCAGCAGACCCAGGACGACGGCCGTGCGGTCGATGCCTATCGCGTCTTCACCACCGCCTATGATGAGGTGATCGAGGCGACGGGTCTGTGCGACCCGATGGAACTGGAGCGGTTGCGGTCGCTGCTGGATCAGCAGTTGACGGCGCTCTCCAGCGTGGTCTCGCGCCTGGCCAACAAGTTGCAGCGCCGCCTGATGGCCCAGCAGAACCGCAGTTGGCATTTCGATCTCGAAGAGGGCGTGCTGGACACGGCCCGCCTGACCCGCGTCATCACCGATCCGACCAGTCCGCTGTCGTTCAAGGCCGAGAGCGAAAGCCCGTTCCGCGACACGGTGGTGACGCTGTTGCTGGATAACTCCGGCTCCATGCGCGGGCGACCGATCATGGTGGCGGCGGTCTGTGCCGACATCCTGGCGCGCACCTTGGAACGGTGCGGGGTCAAGGTCGAGATTCTGGGCTTCACCACCCGCGCCTGGAAAGGCGGTCAGGCGCGCGAGGCCTGGATCACGGCGGGCAAGCCGGCCAATCCGGGGCGGCTGAACGACCTGCGCCACATCATTTACAAGGCGGCGGACGCGCCCTGGCGGCGGGCCAAAAAGAACCTGGGCCTGATGATGCGCGAGGGCCTGCTGAAAGAGAACATCGACGGTGAGGCCCTGACCTGGGCGCACGACCGGCTGAAGGCCCGGCCCGAGAGCCGCCAGATCCTGATGGTCATTTCCGACGGGTCGCCGGTCGACGATTCCACGCAAAGCGCCAATGCAGCCCTGTACCTCGACAAGCACCTGCGTCAGGTGATCGAGCGGATCGAGACCCAGTCGCCGGTCGAGCTGATCGCCATCGGCATCGGCCATGACGTGACCCGGTGGTACCGCCGTGCCGTCACCATCGTCGATGTCGAACAACTGGGCGGCGTCATGGTCGAGAAACTGGCCGAACTGTTCGAGGCGGACGACCGGCCCGCGCCGTTGCGCCGTCGCCGGGCGGCGTAAACATGCAACCTCCGACGATGCGCGTGCTGTTGCGACTGGTGGCTGCCTTCGCTGCCTTGGCCATTGCGGCCTGCGCTGGCACCTGGCCGGTGTTGCCCCAGACTTCCGCTCCCGGCTGGACCCCGACGGCGGTCGCCATTCGCCCTGTTGGACTGGGTCTGCCCGGCGGAACACGATTGGCTGACGGTATACGTTTTGCGGGAGGGGTCGAGCTGGTGCTCGAGAGCGGTTCGCCGCTGCACAGTCTGTCCGACCTGAAACTGACCGGTGACGACGGCTTCCTCAGCATCAGCGACGCGGGCGACTTGGTGCGTGGTCAGTTGGTTCTGAGCCGCAGCGGACGGCTGGTCGGCGTGACCAGCCTGGCCTGGCGACGGCTGACTCTCGCTGAGGGTACACCCATCGCGGACAAGGTCGATGGCGATGCCGAGGGTCTGGCGGTCAGCGACACTGGCGATCTGCTGGTCAGTTTCGAACGCAACCACCGAATCTGGAACTATGGGTCGGCGGTGGCGCCTGCGAACCGCCCGACGCCTGTGCGGCACCCCGATGTCGTCTTCGCGCCCAACGACGGCATGGAAGGACTGTCCGCTCGTTCTGGCGGTTGGCGGGTGGCGGGCGAATCCGGCGGCGTCTGGGACTGCACGCCCGCCGCCTGCGCTGTGGTAACGCCCGTACCCCAGGACGCTCTGGATGATGGAGCCTATCGCATCACCGGCATGGACCGCGATCCTTCAGGCGACGGCTTTCTTGTCGTCCAGCGCTCTTATCGCCCGCCACTGGACGCCCGGGCACAGGTTCGCCGCATGGCCGCAGACGGCACCCTCGGCACTGTCCTGATCGAACTGAAGCTGCCCGGCACGACGGACAATTTCGAAGGCATCGCGGTGGTGGCGCAAAATGGCGGCACGCGGCTCTACATCCTGTCCGATGACAACAACAATCCGCTCCAAAAGACGCTGTTGCTGGCCTTCGACCTAAGGACGCAGGCTATTCCTCGATAGTGCGACGGTGGTTTTCCTGCGCCCGTCGCAGAGCTTCACGACCTGCCGCCTCCTCGGCGCGCATCTGGGCGCGACTGCGGCACACGCGCTTGGGAACACGACGGCCGGTGGCGATCTCGTTTCGACACACGATTTCAGTGGCGGGATCGGGCGCAGCTGCCGTTGCGGGTGCTTCGGCTACGACCGGTGGGGTCTGTGGGGCCGGGGCCTGCGGTGCAGATGGCGGGACCTGATCAGACGGCAGAAGCAGCGCGATGGTCAGAAGGGCTGGAGCAAGAAACATGAGCGGTCTCGCGATCATTCGTGAACTGGACTTTGAATGATGCTTAAATGCCGATCACGATCAAGCTTCGAAATCAGACTCTTTCTGACACCTTGATCGCGGCCCGGCAGCCCGCCTTGATCACCGCGCTGAGCAGGCGATAGGCCGGGGCCTCGCGGCTGCCGTGTTCGATGGCGTGGTCGTGGTGAGCCAATTCCTCGTCGCGGAAGACGGTCAGTTCGGCCGCCAAGGCGGGGTCGCTGTCCGACAGTTCGGCGATCTGCTCGGCGTAGTGTTTCTCGATCACATCCTCTACCGCCTCGGTGCAGGCATGGGCCGCCTTTTCACCCATGAGGGCCGTGCCTGTCCCCAGAGCGATGGCGGCCAGTCGCCAGACCGGGATTATGGCCGTGGGGCGCACGCGCTCGGCATTCAGCAGCGCCTCGAACCGCGCCAGGTGCTTGGCCTCCTGGCTCTGCATTTCGGCCATGTCTGCCGCTATGCCGGCCTTGCCCTGCCGCCCCTCGAACACCGCCCGCTGGGCGCGATAGATGTGAACCGCGCCATATTCGCCCGCGTGATCGACGCGCAGGATTTCGGCCCGTCGCCTGCGGCTGGCCCCCAGGCCGGGACGTGGCAGGGGACTGCGGTGAAGATCAGATTCGCGGTGCACGGGCATCCTTGGGCCTCTTGGCGGCGAGCAGGCTGAACCCGGCCAAGGCGACCGAAATCAGGGCATTCCATCCTGCCATGCTAATGCCGGCAAAGCGCCACGCCACGTCGCCGCAGCTGACGATCGGCTCGACCGTGCCGGTCCCCAGCATGAAGTCGACCGCCTGGCTGGCGTCCACCGTTCCGCCCATGCAGGTCGCGGGCAGTGCCCACCACTTCATCTCGCCCCCCATGTGGAAGACGGCCGTGATCGCACCGGTGGTGAAGATCAGGGACAGCAGAAAGGCCGCGACGCGCGGCGTGCCGCGACTGCCGCGGCTGATCAGATGCCAGCCGGTGGCCAAGGCCGCGACGACGACCGCGCCCCAATAAACCTCGCGCTGCTTGAGGCACAGGTTGCAGGGGTCCAGGCCGCCAAAACGCTCGAACGCATGGGCCGCGCCCAGCAGGCTGAGCGATGCCGCCAGCGCAAATGCGGTCCACCACCGCGTCAGAAGACGATAGGTTGCTCTCATCGGACCCCGTTCATAGCGGGGCTGTACGCGAACGTCGATGCGAGATCACCCGCCGAAACGCGCGATCAGCGAAACGGCCCAGCCTGCCCCGACGAAAAAGCCGACGCCGACCACGACCAGAGCCGTGGCCCAGGCCGTCGCCACGGCCGCACCCGCCGCGACGAACAGGCCATCACGCTGGATAAGACCGACCGACAGGAATGTGAGGGCGACCGACGGCACGGTGTTGGTCATGGGCAGCACGATCGTGAGCGTGGCCAGGATCATGAAGAAGGCGGCCGCCCGCTCGGCCCAGCCCTCGGCGAAGATTTTCAGTCGTGGCCGCGACAACCGTTCGAACCAGCTCATCCGCTTGGTCGCGAAATCGGCCATTCGCTCCAGCCAGGCCTTGGTCACGCGCCGCTTCAGAATGGCCTCCGGCAGCCAGGGCTCGACCCGACCGACCAGCATCTGGCCCGCCAGCAGCAGGATCGGAATGCCCACGATCTGAGGCACGCCGTACAGGGCCGGCACAAGGCATGGGATGGCCAGAATCAGGATCATCAGGCCATAGGCCCGCTCGTCCAGCCGGTCGCGTATCTCGCGCAGGGTCAGGCCGTCCGGCCCGCTGACCGCCGCCAGATCGGCGACCAGAGCAATGAAGCCCTGGCTGGCATTGTCGGTATGCTGGTCGTTCAGATCGGACATAGGGCCTGCATTTCGGGGGGCCTGCGTTTCGGCCTGCGGGCGCGTGGTTAGCCGGAATTCTGTGGCGAGGCGAGGGCGGGATCGGACGCGCGTAACGGGCCGTGAATCGCCGCACCGACATTCTCTCGCTATACAGCCGCACTTCCGCCCCCTCCCCCAAGGATAAGGACGCCATGCGTTATCTTCACACCATGGTCCGGGTCACCGATCTGGACGCCTCTCTGCATTTCTACTGCGATCTGCTGGGGCTGTCCGAGGTCCGACGGATGGAGAATGAGCAGGGGCGCTACACGCTGGTCTTCCTGGCCGCGCCAAAGGATGCCGACCGCTCTGCGGCCGAACGATCGCCTGAAATCGAGCTGACATTCAATTGGGATCCCGAAACCTATGAGGGCGGGCGCAACTTCGGGCACCTGGCGTATAAGTTCGACGACATCTACGAGGCCTGCGAGCGCCTGCAGGCCGGTGGCGTGGTCATAAACCGTCCGCCGCGCGACGGCCGCATGGCCTTCGTGCGCTCGCCGGACGGCATCTCAATCGAGCTTTTGCAGGAGGGCGAGGCCCTGGCTCCCGCCGAGCCCTGGGTGTCCATGCCCAACATCGGGACCTGGTAGACGATGATGAGGACGAGCCGCGCCCTTCCGGTTCTGGCCCTTATGGCCGCGGTCGCCGTATCGGCCTGCGCCTCGACGTCCGAGACCTATCCGTCGCGGACGGCCACGGAACAGCTGCTGGTGGCCCGCGCTGCTGACCGGGCTGTGGACGGCCTGACCCTGCCCATTCCGGTGGGGTCAAAGGTTTTCGTCGATGACCTGTATTTCCGGGCCGAGAGCGCCCCTTATGCCGTCAGCGCCATCCGATCGGCCCTTTCCGAAGCCGGCTATTTCATTGCGCCGTCCAAGACCGAAGCCGATGCCGTGTTCGAAATTCGGGCCGGCACTTTGTCTTTGGAGCAGATGCGCCGCGTCTTCGGCCTGCCGCAGATGCAGGTGCCGATCAACGACAGCTTCAATGTCGTCTCCATTCCGGAGCTGTCGGTCTATAGCCGTCGCGACCGGGTCGGCGTGGCCGAATTCTCGGGATTTCTGTACGAGCCCAAGAGCGGGGCTCCGCTGGGTGCCGTCATTCCGATGAAGGGCGAGTTCAACCTGCGCAGCCACAAGCTGTTCATGATCATCGCCTGGGGCCAGCAGCGCCTGTCACCCGGCGACCGCGACCCCGGGGACAGCTGGCTGCAGTTCTAGATCGCTCAAGAAGCGAGCGACCGCGTCGCAAGCGATAGCGACCGAGGATGACGCGGCGCATCGCCGCTATGGCGGAACAGCCGCTGTCACCTTAGCTTGAGAACAACAACGATGACGGAGATACCGAATGCCGCTGCTGATGTGCCCCAACGACAATAGTGCGATGCAGACCCTGGATCGCAATGGCGTGCAGTTCGACATGTGCCCGTCCTGCCGCGGCGTCTGGCTGGATCGCGGCGAACTGGAAAAGCTGATGGACACCGCCACGGCTGACGGCCGGGCCTCGGTACCACAATCGCCGCCACAGCAAGCCTATGCGCCGCCGCCTCAACAGCCGCAGTCCCAACCTTGGGGTCAGCAAGGCCACCCGCAGGGCTATCGCGAGCAGCGCCCGTACCGGGACGATGACTATCGCTACAAGAAGAAAAAGCGCGACAGCATCTTCGACATCTTCGACTGACGTCTGCGATCAGGCCGCCATGCCGGCGGCCTTCATCAGCACCTTGATCGGCACCAGCGCCTGAGGCGAGCGCGACAGGGCCTCGCGATTCTCGGGCTGGCGCAACAGCTTCAGCGCCTCGGCCTTGGCTCTGTCGGCGACAGGGCCCAGAGGCGCTGTTTCTCCAGCCGCCATTTTAAGTAGGGCCGTCAGCTTCTGATGCAGGGTCGCCTTGGCGCGGGTCAGCATGACGATCAGCCGGGCCTCGCTCTCGACGCCGCTGCCCACCAGACCGATGGCGGTGACGATCTCCTGCTCCTCACGCTCGGCCAGGCTGCACGTCAGGACGGTTCTCTGAAGGCTGGCCAGGATCGCCAGGGCCTGGGCCGGCGAGCGGCCAGTCGAGCCCGACCGCATCTCGCTCTCGAACCGCAGGGAGTTGATGCAAGCCGCCAGCCATCGCGCCGCCGACCGCTTGTTGGCGTTGCCGGTCACATTCTCGCACAGCCGCGTCAAAGACTCCGCCTCGCACAGCACCGTGTCGCAGGGCGCGACGAAGGCGGCGACGAAGTCGGCGGTGATGATGCTTTTGGACCGTTCGCTGAACGCGGACTGCACCTCTTCCAGCGTCAGCAGCCGGCCGGCTGTGGCCGTCAGGATCATGGCCAGGGTGCGCATGATGTCGATCTCGCCCACGGCATCACCGGGCCGAAGCCGGCGCGGGCTCATCAGTTCGCGTAACACCATCCGCGCCAGGGTCGAGGCCAGCAGGGGAAACTGACCGGCCTGCAAGCGCTCGCCGAGCCGTGCCGCCGGGCCGGTTACGGCGGGTATCTGCAAGGCCAGCTTGTCGTCCTGGGCGATCAGGGCCGCCACTTCCTTCGGAGCCACCATGCGCACGACGGCCGCCAAGGAGGCCCCCTGATCCAGCGACGGCCCCAGTACATCGGCGAGGCTGGTGCGCGTGGCCATGATTTCACACAGGATCTGCTCGATCGGCACCATGACCAGGGCATGTGGCGGACCGTCCATCGGCGCGCCCTCGGCCAGGTCCATCAGCTTGTCGACGCGCGCCCTGCCACCGCGAAGACCTGTCAGGCCCCCCGCTACGATGCCCCCCATGATGAAGCCGCGTTCGGCCTTGCCCGACAGCCGATGCGCCAGATCGGCGATCGACCGGTTCTCCAGGCTGGGGAACAGCTCACGCCGCCCGGCGGCCACCACGCGCTCCAGCGTGCGCTCCGCCAGTTTCTGATAGTGACGCACCAGATCATGGACAGGCTGGCCCACCGCCTGGCTTTCGGGAATGGCGACCTTCTGAATGGCGTGTTGAAGCTCGAGGCCCGACGCCTCCAGCCGCTCGGCCAGGTCGGGACGGTGCAGCAGCTCGAACGTCGTCACCCCTTGCCGTTTCAGCCAGTCCTCCAGCACCCGCCCGATAGTCTCGCGCGCCAACGGTTCGTACAGGTCTGTCGGGGCCAGGCAGCGCGGCCCGCTCTGATCCTCGGACACCAGCCGCTTGCGCTTTATCTCCGGCGCGCCCTTGGTCAGCAGGGTCAGGCTCTGGAACTCCATCGTCTCGGGGTCCAGCGTCTCCTTGGTGACGCGTACGGCGGCGGCGCGGTCGTCGCGCAGCAGTTCTTCGGCAGTCTCGATCGCCACGCCGCGTTCCTCGGTCGCCATCTGGAGGGCCCAGGGTGCGGGGGCGGTTTTGCGGATATAGACCTCGTAGTGGATCGAGCCGGCCATGAAACACTCTACGCTGTTAGTGTCGCAATCCTGGAGCCAAAGCCTTTAAGGCGGCGTTTCATTGCGCATCAAAGCGCAGCGGCCCATGTTTGCGCCTCATTCTTGCTGATGTTCCGTATCGAACGGTTACGCTTGTCGCGCGTTCATGCGACGACTGCACTGAACTGACGACTGCTGAGGAGACTGCCTTTTGGCCAATATCACCCTGGTCGACGACGACGAGAACATCGTGGCGTCCGTATCGCTGGCGCTGGAAAGCCATGGCCACAAGGTCACCGCCCATCATGACGGTGCTGCGGGCCTGGAGGCCCTGGAGACCTCGCCTCCTGATCTGGCGATCCTGGACGTCAAGATGCCCCGCATGGATGGCATGGAGGTGCTGCGCCGCCTGCGCCAGACCAGCCAGATCCCGGTCATCATGCTGACCTCCAAGGACGAGGAGATCGACGAGATCCTCGGCTTCAACCTGGGGGCCGACGACTACATTCACAAACCCTTCAGCCAGCGGCTGCTGATCGAGCGGGTCAAGGCACTGCTGCGCCGGACCGGGGCCGACGGTGGCGAGCCCGAGCCCGCAGCGGGCGAAGGCGGCTCCAAGGCCATCAAGCGCGGCAAGCTGTCGATGGACCCGGCACGTCACGAGAGCACTTGGGAAGGCAAGCCCGTCAAGCTGACGGTGACCGAATTCCTGCTGCTGCAGGCCTTGGCCCAGCGGCCCGGCTTCGTGAAGAGCCGCGACAACTTGATGGACGCCGCCTACGACGATCAGGTCTATGTCGACGACCGCACCATCGACAGCCACGTCAAGCGGATGCGAAAGAAGTTCCGGGTGGTCGATCCCGAGTTCGACGCGATCGAGACCCTGTATGGCGTCGGATACCGCTACCGCGAAAGCTGATCCGTCCGACAAGGACGCATCCACGGGTCGCCGACGGCTAGGCCGTTTCGGCGGTTCGCGGCTGGGCGGCTTTATCCTTGCGCTCAATCTGTTCAGCCTGCTGATTCTGCTGGGCGGAGCACTGGCGCTGAACGAGTGGCAGCGCGGGCTGATCGAGGCCCGTCAGGAATCCCTGACGGCGCAGGCCGAACTTCTGGCCAATGTTCTGGCCGACGAAGACTATACGGTGGGCGAGCCGACGCCCGCCTTCAATGTGCAGAACGTGCCCGGGTTGTTCAGGGACATCTTTATTCCAGAAGGTCAGCGCGCCAGACTGTTCGATATCGACGGGCTGATCGTTCTGGACAGCTATGCGGTGACGGAGGCCATTCCCGGCAGCGCCCTTCCTGAAGCCAAACCGGCCGGTACGCCCTCCGAAGAACCGCCCCAGGCCGCCGAGCGCACCACCCGCCAGGTCGAGGAAGCGCGTCGCCAACTGGCCGCAGAGGTCGAGGGCGCCTTGGGCGGGCAGAACCAGGCCAGCGTGCGCATCAATGAATCGGGCGACCGCGTCGTCTCTGTCTCCATTCCCGTACGCCACGTACGTCAGGTCCTGGGCGTTCTGACCCTGGAGGCGGGCGACGTCGAGGCGACGTTGAATGCCCAGCGACTGGCCCTGATGCCTTTTGCCCTGGTCGCCCTGACGGTGAACATCCTTGGCTCGCTGGTGCTGTATCTGTTCGTGGCCCGACCGATCATGCGGCTGTCAGCGGCGGCAGATGCCGTGCGCCTGCAACAGGCGCGTGCCATCTCCCTGCCCGATCTGGAGGGGCGCAAGGACGAGATCGGCGATCTGGCCCGCTCGCTGGAGACCATGACCGAGACCCTGTCGGACCGGATGGACGCCATCGAGGCCTTTGCCGCCGATGTCAGCCACGAGATCAAGAACCCCCTGACCTCGATCCGTTCGGCGCTGGAAACCCTGCCGCTGGTCACGACCGATGCCCAGCGCGAGAAGCTCACCGCCCTGTTGCAACAGGACGTGCGGCGCCTCGACCGGTTGATCACCGACATCTCCAACGCTTCGCGCCTGGATGCCGAGCTGAACCGCGACCGGCCCCGCGCCGTGGACCTGACCTTGCTGCTGACCGAAATCAGCGGCGTCTACGCCGCTGGCCACAAGCCGGGCGAGGCCAAGGTCGTCTTCACGACGCCACCCGAACCGATCCGCATCACCGGCCGCGACGGCCCACTGGGCCAGGTGTTCCGCAACCTGATCGACAATGCCCGCTCGTTCAGTCCGCCGGACGGTCAGGTCCGCATCGCCCTGAGCCGCGACCCGACCACGCCTGATCGGCCCATTCGGGTGATCGTCGAAGACGACGGTCCCGGCATTCCGCCCGAGAACCTGGAGACGGTGTTCGAGCGGTTCTACACCTCGCGGCCCCGTGGCACGGTATTCGGAGCCAACTCCGGCCTGGGCCTGTCGATCGTGCGCCAGATCGTCGAGGCGCACGGCGGAGAAGTGCACGCCTCCAACCGAACCGCCGCCGACGGCAGCGTCGAAGGGGCGCGATTCGAGGTCGCCCTACCCGTCATCGCACAGCCGCGGCGCGGATGACCGATCAGCCCGTCCATGCGACCACCGTGGCCCTTTACCGGTCGGGCGGCGGCTGTTTTGGCGTCATGCTGAGCGGCCCGTCCGGCGCGGGCAAGAGCGACCTTGCTCTGCGCCTGATCGCTCGCGGCTGGCGGCTGGTCGCCGACGACTATACCCACGTCTTTGCCAGCGGGGACCATCTGTATGGCACGGCCCCTACGGCGATCGGAGGGCGCATCGAGGTGCGCGGCGTCGGCATCGTGGGCCAGCCGAGGCTCGCGCTGGCCAGGCTACGCCTCGTTGTGTCTCTGACCACTGGCCCTATCGAGCGTCTGCCGGAGCCGAGTTTTGAAACCCACCACGGGGTCGATCTGCCGCGCGTCACGCTGGATGGATTCGAGGCCTCTGCCGTCGAAAAGGTCACAGTCCTGTCACGACGGCTTTAACGCCGCACGGACTTGGGCTATTCCGCGCGGCTTGCGGCCCGCCAACGGCGGTCGGAATACGGGGCGTTAGCTTGGTAGACCTGTCATGATCGGGCTGGTGATCGTCACCCACGGGGGGCTGGCCTCGGAGTTCCTGTCGGCCATGGAGCATGTCGTCGGCCCGCAGCGCGGCGTCGCCGCCATCTGCATCGGGCCCGAGGACGACATGGAGCGCCGCCGCCGCGACATCGTCGACGCTGCTCAGGCGGTGAACGACGGCGATGGCGTCATCCTGCTGACCGACATGTTCGGTGGCACACCGTCCAACCTGGCCATATCCGTCATGGAAGAGACTCATGCGGAGGTCATTGCCGGGTTAAACCTGCCCATGCTGATCAAGCTGGCCGGTGTCCGTGGCCGCGAACCGCTGGAGGCCTGCGTGGCTCATGCCCAGGACGCTGGGCGAAAATACATCTCCGTCGCGTCATGGGTCCTACAGGGCGAGAAATGACCGACGCGACGAACCAGGCCTCGGCCACCGCCAACATCTGCAACACACGCGGCCTGCACGCCCGAGCCAGCGCCAAGTTCGTCAAGACGGCGTCGGGCTTCGAGGCTGACATCCGCGTCACCCGCGACGGCGTCACGGTCAACGCCCTGTCGATCATGGGCCTGCTGATGCTGGGCGCCGGCAACGGCTGCACCATCGACATCACGGCCGAGGGCGATGACGCCCAAGACGCCATCGACGCTCTGATGGACTTGGTCGCCCGCCGATTCGACGAGGATCAATAGGCCAAAGGTCATTGAACTTCGCCTGGTGGAGCCCGGATCGGGTTCTATCGGGTGTGCTGCTTTCGCATGCGGCATCCTAAATGACCTCGACGCTTCACGACCCGCCCCCAAGACCCTTCTGCACACGGCCGCCCATCAGCGCCTCGGCTCGCTCATAAGCCTGTAGCCTACCCCTGGCTCGGTCTCGATCAGTCGCGGGTGAGCCGGGTCGGCTTCCAGCTTTTGCCGTAGTTGACCGATGAGGACCCTCAGATACTGAGTGTCATCCTTGTGAGCAGCGCCCCATACGGCGGTTAGGAGCGCCGCATGCCCGATTACCTTTCCGGAGTGGCGGGCAAGGTTGGCCAGAAGCTCATATTCCTTGGGGGTCAGCCGGACAGCAGCGGCACCTCGTGTCACCAGGCGGCGTTCCAGGTCGATGACCACATCGCCGATCGTCAGCGGGCCCGCATATTCATGTCGATCAGCGGGCTGACGCAGATGAGCGCGCAGGCGGGCCAGAAGTTCGCCCACGCCGAAGGGCTTTTCGACGTAGTCGTTGGCGCCGAAGTCCAGCGCCTCGATCTTCTCGGCCTCGCGATCCCGCGCGGACAGGATGATGATCGGCCCCGAGTAGAATTCCCGCGCCCGCTTCAGAACTTCCTTGCCGTCCATGTCGGGAAGGCCGAGATCCAGCACCACGGCGTCCGGGCTCCACAGGGCTATGCCGCGCAGGCCCTCTTGGCCGCTGTCGGCGCGCTTGGGCTCATAGCCGGCGGCGTCAAGCGCCGGCGACAGGAAGCGGTGAATCTGCGGTTCGTCATCGATGACGAGGATGCGGGGTCTGGCGGCCGACATGGGGCTCTATAGCAGGTCCGGATGGATGGCGATGGACTTGGGCAGGCTGATAAGAATACGGGTGCCCAGGCCGTTGTAGATGGGGCTGGCGGCGGCAATCCGGCCGTTCATGGCTTCCACAAACCCCTTGGCGATGGCGAGGCCCAGGCCCGCGCCTTTCGAGCGATCCGGATGCTCCTCCATGCGGCGGAACTTGTCGAACACCAGCTCGAGTTCGGCGGTGGGAATGCCCTTGCCCTCATCCTCGATGCTGATGACCACCGAACCCCGATCCTCATATGCCGCCAGTTCGACGGTGGAGCCGTCGGGGCTATAGGCGATGGCGTTCTCGAGGATGTTGACCAGCGCCTGTTCGAGCAGCCCCTGGTCCAGGCTGACCATGCTCAGCTGGGCGGGAAAGTCGCGGGTCAGTCGACGGGCACCCAGCCGGCGAGAGACCCGCTCGCCCGCCGCGTTGAGGACATCCCGCACATCGGTCCAGTCGGCCTTGATATTGAGCGCGCCGCCTTCGAGCCGAGTCATGTCGAGCAGGTCGCCGACGTAGCGGCTGAGGCGTTCGGCCTCCTCGCGGATACTGACCAGCAGGTCCTTTCGCACCTCCGGCTTCAAGGTCGGGCCATAGTCGATCAAGGTTGTGGCGGCCCCAAGCACAGTCGAGAGCGGCGTGCGCAGGTCGTGGCTGACGGAGTTCATCAGGGCACTGCGAAAGCGATCCGTGCGACGCAGGGTTTCGGACTCGACTGCATCGCCGGCCAGCCGCGCCCGTTCGAGCGCGACCGCGCCCTGTTCCAGCAACGCCAGGGTCAGCCGTTCTTCGTCCGAGCCGGGAGCGAGGGCGTCCGCTTCGATCCCAACAACGCCTGAGCGGGACCGGACGCCCTGCAGCGGTCGAAAGGTCCAGCTGGCTTGTGGAAGCGTCCCCGTGCCGTATCCGGCAGGCTCTCCGCGCTCCCACGCCCATCGGGCGGCGGCCATGGCGGCGGCTCCCAGCGCCTCCGGTTCCGGAGCGCCTGCAACCGGGATGATGTCGCCGTCGCGCGGCAGCAGAACGATCGCCTTGGCCCCGGCGGCGGCGGCGGTCTGTTCCGCCAGCACACTCGCGGCACCGAGCTGGTTTTCGGCGGCGGACAAAGCCTGGCTGGCCGCGAGCAGGGCCGACACCGCCGAGGCGCGTCGCTGAGCATTGCGCGCCTGGTCGCGCACCCGCCCCGCCAGACTACCGGTCGCAAGCGCTACGGCCCAGAAGGCGAGCAGGGTCAGGATGTCCGTGGGCGACCCGATCAGGAATGTGTAGCGGGGCTCTAGGAAGAGGAAGTTGTAGGTCAGGAACGCGACCGTCGCGGCCGCCAGTGCCGGGCGCAGGCCGAACAGGACCCCTGCCGCCAGCACGGCGGACAGATACAACACGCCGAGGTCGACTCGCTCGAACGTGCGATCCAGGAACAGGGCCAGGGCGGTGGCCACGCCGATGAAACCGACCCCGACCGCATAGCCGCGCCATTGGAGTGACTGCGCTGTCGTCGGCGCTTTCTGCCGCGTTCGCTCAACAGGCGCTCCGCCGGGCTCCGTGACGATATGGATCGCTACACCCTTGGCCGCTCGTAGCAGTCCGGCGGCAAGCGATCGCCCGAGCAGTTCGCTGATGCGGCTGTCCGGACCCTTGCCGATGACGATTTGGGTCACATTGTTGCGATGCGCGTAGTCCATTACCGCCTGGACCACGTCATCGCCCGTCAGGACGAGCTTCCGTCCGCCCAACTGCTCCGCCAGGGTGAAAGCCTGCGCCAACCGGGCGGCGCTGTCGGGGCCTGAGACAGGCCGGGTCGGCCGTTCGACGTGAGCAACCGTCCACGGCGCGTCCATCATCATGTCGGACAGCCGACGGCCCGCACGAACCAGCGACGCGGCGATGGAGTCTCCCCCGACCAGGACCAGGATGCGCTCACCCGCCGCCCAAGGTCCTTCAACGCCCCGTTCACGCAGGGTCGCCAGAAGCTGGTCGTCAACGGTCTGAGCCGCACGACGTAGCGCCATCTCGCGCAGGGCGGTCAGGTTCTCGACCTTGAAGAAGTTCTCCGACGCTAGTCGCGCTGTTTCAGGCACATAGACCTTGCCCTCCGCCAGCCGCTTGCGAAGTTCATCGGGCGTTATGTCGACAACCTCGATGTCGTCGGCCCGGCTCAGGGCGCTGTCGGGCACGGCCTCGCGCTGTCGCACCCCGGTGATGCGCAGCACCACGTCGGACAGGCTTTCCAGATGCTGGACGTTCAGCGTGGTCCAGACGTCGATGCCGGCGGAGAGTATCTCCTCAACGTCTTGCCAGCGCTTGGGGTGGCGCGAGCCGGGGACGTTGGAGTGGGCATACTCGTCGACGAGCAGCAGGTTGGGCTTGCGCTCCAGCGCCGCGTCGATGTCGAACTCCATCAGGGCGCGGCCCTTGTAGTCGATGGGCCGGCGCGGCATCACCTCCATCCCACGCAGCAGGCTCTCGGTCTCGCGCCGCCCGTGGGTCTCGACCACCCCGACAACGACGTCGCCGCCCTCGGCCTTTCGGCGTCTGGCGGCGCGCAGCATCTCATAGGTCTTGCCGACCCCGGGCGACATGCCCAGAAACACCTTCAGCCGGCCCCGCTTTCGCGAGACCGGCGTCGGGCGTTCCGATGAGTTCGGGGACGGTTCCTGCAAATCAGGTCGCCGGGAAGCGGGCGTCGAGGGCCCGGTTGGTCATCAGCACATTGACCGTCGGCTGGCCGATGAAGCCCAGCAGCGGACCGTGAGTGTTCTGATCGATCACGCTCTGAACCTCCTCAACCGGCACGCCGCGCGCGGTGGCAATGCGCTGGGCCTGAAGGCGAGCGTAGGCCGGGGAGATGTCCGGGTCGAGGCCCGAGGCCGAGGTGGTAACCGCATCGGCCGGAATGACCCCTGCCCCGTTTTCGGCACGGATGGCGGCGGTGCTTTCAGCCACGCGTGTGGCCAGATCCGCGTTGAGCGGACCCAGGTTGGAGCCGGACGAGGCGGAGCCGTCATAGCCGTCACCCGCCGCCGACGGGCGTGGGCGCAGATAGCCCGCCTCTGCGAAGGCCTGGCCCACCAAGGCTGAGCCCTGGACCGTGCCGTCGGCCCCTCGAACCAGGCTGCCATTGGCCTGGGACGGGAAGACGCCTTGCGCCACGCCGGTGACCGCCAAAGGATAGGCGAGGCCGAGCAGGAGGGTGAAAAGGGCGACCATCACGATCGCCGGGCGAATCTGATTGACCATGATCGTTCCCTAGAAGGTGGCCTTGAGCGAGGCGACGGCGCGGCTGTCATAGACTGCTCCGAAGTCGTGCTCGTCGGTGTCGTGATAGCGCAGGTCCAGCGCCAGAGTTTCGGTGAGCTGATAGGCGGCCCCGACATTCCAGGTGGTGTAGTCGAAGTCGGACGACAAATACTGACGGCCGACCGCGCCGTTGATCGTCCACCTGTCAGCCGGGCTGAAGGCGGCGTTGGCCTCCACATAGGTCGCCTCGTCCTCAGCCGCGCCGAAGAAGTCGGGCGAATAGTAGACGGCGGCCCCGATCGTGGCGGGACCTATCGCGCGCGAGGCGGCCAGCTTCAGCTCGACATAGTCGTAATCGGCGTTGTCAGGCTGGTTGGTGTAGAGATAGCCAACCGCGCCCATGTCGAACGCCCAGCCCGCCGCCTCGGCGCGGAAGCCGCCGTACAAGTCGATCTCGGCATTGGTGTCGTCGTCACCGGCGAAGGAGACGTTGGACGCCCAAGCGCCGGCGTAGAAGGAGCCGTAGGTCAGGTCCAGGCCGCCGGAGATGGCGGCATCTTCCTCGGTCTGGCTGACGCCGCGGAAGACGTAGTCGGAGGACAGGGCCACGTTCCAGGCGATGTCCGGGCTGGAGGGTTCGGAGGCGTCCTGAGCATCGGCGTTGGAGGCGACGCCCCAGACGATCACGGCCACCAGACAGGCCCCGGCGAACCAGGCGTCGTTGGAGCCGGAGGCCTTCAGGCGTTTCTTGCGGGTCATTTCGGTTAGTCCTTGGGTATTAGAAATAGAGGGTGGAGGGTCGGATCGGGCTCAGACCAGACCCAGACCCGTGATGATCAGGTCGATGGCCTTAATGCCGATGAAGGGCGCGATCAGGCCGCCCAGGCCGTAGATCAGCAGGTTGCGGCCCAGCAGCTTGCCCGCCCCGACGGCGCGGTACTTAACCCCGCGCAGGGCCAGCGGGATCAGGGCCACGATGACCAGGGCGTTGAAGATCACCGCCGACAGGATCGCGCTTTCGGGCGATCCCAGCCCCATGACGTTCAGGGCGCCCAGTGCCGGCAGGGCGACCACGAACATGGCCGGGATGATGGCGAAATACTTGGCCACATCGTTGGCGATCGAGAAGGTGGTCAGGGCCCCGCGCGTGATCAGCAACTGCTTGCCGACCTCGACGATTTCGATGACCTTGGTCGGGTCGCTGTCGAGATCGACCATATTGCCGGCCTCACGGGCGGCCTGGGCCCCGGTCTGCATGGCCACGCCGACATCGGCCTGGGCCAGGGCAGGCGCATCGTTGGCCCCGTCGCCGCACATGGCGACCAGACGGCCCTTGGCCTGTTCCTCGCGGATGAGGCGCAGCTTGTCCTCGGGCGTGGCCTCGGCCAGGTAGTCGTCGACACCGGCTTCGGACGCGATGGCGGCCGCGGTCACCGGGTTGTCGCCGGTGATCATGACGGTGCGCAGGCCCATGCGGCGCAGGTCGGCGAAACGCTCCTTGACGCCCGGCTTGACCACATCCTTCAGGTGGATGACGCCGACCAACACCTCGTCCTGGGTGACGGCCAGGGGGGTGCCGCCCGAGCGGGCGATCCGGTCCACGGCGGCCCGGAACTCGGCCGGGACCGCGGCCTCGGTCAGGTTCAGCGCCTTCAGCACGGCATCCACCGCCCCCTTGCGCCAGGACGACGTCCCGGTCTCCAGACCCGACTGGCGGGTCACGGCGCTGAACGGGATGGCCCTGGAGCCCTTGGGTTGTTCGACGACGACCCCGGCGTTGCGGCCCAGTTCGACGATGGAGCGACCCTCCGGCGTCTCGTCGGCCAGAGAGGCGGTGACGGCGGCGCGCAGGGCGACCTCCGGGCGCACGCCGGGCACCGGAATGACCTCGGTGGCCATGCGGTTGCCGAAGGTGATGGTGCCGGTCTTGTCCAACAGCAGCGTATCGACGTCACCGGCGGCCTCGACCGCACGGCCCGAGGTGGCCAGGACATTGACCTTCAGCAACCGGTCCATTCCGGCGATACCGACGGCGGACAACAGGCCCCCGATGGTCGTGGGGATCAGGGTGATGAACAGAGCCCCCAGGACGATGGGGTCTAGCTCCACGCCCGAATAGGCACCCAGACCCAGCAGGGTCACGACGGCGATCAGGAAGACCAGCGTCAGACCGGCCAGCAGCACCGACAGGGCCAGTTCATTCGGCGTCTTCCTGCGGTTCGCGCCCTCGACCATGGCGATCATGCGATCGAGGAAGGTCGAGCCGGGGGCCGAGGTGATCCGCACCTTGATCCAGTCGGACACCACCGTGGTGCCGCCCGTCACGGCCGAGCGGTCGCCGCCGGCCTCACGGATCACGGGGGCGGATTCACCCGTAATGGCCGCCTCATTGACCGAGGCCACGCCCTCGACGATTTCGCCGTCCGAGGCGATGACGTCGCCCGCCTCGACCAGGATGATCGAGCCGACCTCCAGATCGTTGGCGGCCGTCGGCACCACTGTGCCGGTCTTGGGATCGACGATCAGCTTGGCCTTGGTCGTCACGCGGGTGGCCCGCAGGCTGTCGGCCGCTGCCTTGCCGCGCCCCTCGGCGACGCTTTCGGCGACATTGGCGAACAGGACCGTGGCCCATAGCCACAGGGCCAGCTGGACGGCGAAGCCGGCGGCCTGGCCGCTGGCGATCTCGGCTATGGCCGAGATGGTGGACAGCAGGGCCACGATCCAGGTGGTGAAGATCACCGGATTGCGGACCAGATGGCGCGGGTTCAGCTTGACGACGGCGTCGGCCAGGGCGCGGCCGATCATGGAACCGGTCAGGCCGCCCGGAGCCAGCGAGGGCTGGGGCTTGTCGCCCAGCATGTGAGGGTTTGCGAGGGTCATGAACGGGGTCCGATCAGGACGCCATGCCGAGCATCTGGAAATGCTCGACGATGGGTCCAAGGGCGAGGGCGGGGAAGAACTGCAACCCGCCCAGGATGAGGATGACGCCGATCAGCAGGCCGATGAACAGCGGCCCGTGGGTCGGCAGGGTGCCGGTGGAGGGGGCCAGCTTGGGCTTGGCCGCCAAGGCACCGGCGATGGCCAGGACCGCGATGGCAGGCACGAACCGGCCCATCAGCATGGCTATGCCCAGCGTCGTGTTCCACCAGGGGGCATTGGCCGTCAGACCGGCAAGGGCCGAGCCGTTGTTCGCCGCCGCCGAGGTATAGGCGTACAGCATTTCCGACAGGCCATGCGGCCCCGAGTTCAACAACCCTTCCATGGCCGTGGGGAATACGGCCGAGATGGAGGTGAAGCCCAGAATGGCCAGCGGCAGGACCAAGACGGCGATCATGGCGTACTGAATCTCGCGCGCCTCGATCTTCTTGCCCAGATACTCCGGCGTACGCCCGACCATCAGCCCGGCCACGAAGACCGCCAGCATGGCCATGACGACCATGATCGCGATGCCCGAGCCGATGCCGCCCGGCAGGATCTCGCCCAGCTGCATCAGGAACATCTGCAGGCCGCCCGATAGCGGCATATAGCTGCCGTGCATCGAGTTGACCGAGCCGTTGGAGGCCCCGGTCGTCGGACCGGCCCAGGCGACGGACGACGGAACGCCGAAGCGGACTTCCTTGCCCTCCATGTTCACCGGCTGCTCGATCCCGGCAGCGACAAGCGCGGGCGCGGGCTGGCTTTCGGCCACATAGATGCCGGCCGTGGCGACGCCCAGCAGGATGGCGGCGGCGACCACAAGGGCCCGCACATCCTTCTTGGCTAGGACGCTGCGACCGAAGGCGAAGAAGGCGGCCCAGCCAAGGACGTTGATCGAGACGGCCGTGATCAGATTGGTCAGGGCCGAGGGGTTTTCGAACGGATGGGACGAGTTGACGTTGAAGATGCCGCCGCCGTTGATGCCCAGCTGCTTGATGGCCAGTTGCGATGCGACCGGGAACAGCGACAGGGTCTGGTCGCCACCCTCAAGCCCGGTGGCGGCAACCGAGGCGGACAGGCTCTGCACCACGCCCAGACCGGCCAGCACCACTGCCAGGATCAGGGATGCAGGCAGCAGCAGGTACAGGGTCGTGCGTGTCATGTCGGCCCAGAAGTTGCCGACGCCCTCGCCGCGATTGGCGACGAAGGCACGCGCCAGGGCCGCCGCGATGGCGGCACCGGTGGCGGCGGACAGGAAGTTTTGAACGGTTAAACCCGTCATCTGGCTGAGCGTCGACAGGGTCGTTTCGCCGCCATAGCTCTGCCAGTTGGTGTTGGTCACAAAGCTGACGGCGGTATTGAAGGCCAGATGCGGCGACAGGCCCGCAAACGCCTGCGGGTTCATGGGCAGCACGCCTTGCAGACGCAGCAGGCCGTACAGGACGATGAAGCCCGCCAGGTTGAATGCCAGCAGCGCGCCCGCATAGCCCAGCCACCCCTGGCTGCGGTTCGGATCGACGCCCGCCGCCTTGTAGAAAATGCCTTCGACCGGCCGCAGCACGGGGTCCAGCCACGTCCGCTCGCCGTTCCAGACGCGCGACAGATAGAGGCCGAGCGGCCATGCGATCAGCACGGACAGGCCCAGCGTCAGGGCGATTTCCGCCCAGCCTTGGATGTTCATCTCAGCGGCTCCTTCAGAACCGCTCGGGGCGCAGCAGGGCCGCGACCATATAACCGGCGACGACGATCGCCCCGGCTCCCCACAGGATGGAGACCAGCATCGTCACACCCGCTTCAGAAAAACGGCGAGCGCGGCGAAGGCGACAAACGCCCCGCCGCCAATCGTCAGAAAAATCAGATCGGCCATGCCGACACCTCCAGCCAGACATTCAACGACGGGCGGGCCTGTCATGCGCTTCCGCGTAACGATGTGATCGAGATCAACGGGGCTCTTGCGTCGTGTCGTCAGCAGATCATGGGTGGGCGTAAGCGTTCGATGCGGAAGTTCGGCATCCGCATAATGGGAGCATAATGCTGAGCGGACGGCGGCTGGGGTGTCGAAGGTCCCCCGATCCAAGGACGTGTCGGACCGTCTCTCTTGCTCGTAGCGTCGATAGGTCTTGAGTCCTCCTGACGCGGTGCTGAACGCGCAAGTCTTTCAGGTTCGGTCACATGGCGAGCGAATAGCTTATGACCGCTCCAGCGGGCTCCACTGCGGGCCGCCGTCCCGCCCGTGTAGGTGTCGGATATTGACCTAGTCGTATCCCGCGCCGCCGAGACGATTTCCTCGCCTTGCGGGCCATTCACCGTGGGTCGGGGATACCGGAATAAGCGTCGCATCCCGTTGGTTGTCCGACGTCGTTGCGCTACCGGTGCCAGATGTTCTTATCCATCGCCACGACACATCGACCGGCAACCGAGCTCGGCTTTCTCCTGCACAGGCACCCAGACCAGCTCCATGAAGCCAACCTAACTTTCGGCAAGGCGTGGCTCTTCTGCCCCGAGGCGACGGAGTAACGCTGCGAGGCGGCGCTGATCCTTGACGTCGATCCCGTCGGACCTGTGCGTAGCAAGGGACAGGCCGATGGGCTGCTCGACCAGTATATGAACGACCGAGAACTCGCGTCCGAACATAGTAGAATGCACCACGTCGAACGACGCTCGTGACCGACGACATTGGATCTTGTGTAACAGCTGTGCGTAACAAAGCTGCTCGACGCGACCTAAGTCATTGTCTGGTAAAGCCTGGTGGAGCCGAGGGGAGTCGAACCCCTGACCTCGTCATTGCGAACGACGCGCTCTACCAACTGAGCTACGGCCCCTTTTCAGGGATGCAGGCGAGCGCGGACATAGGGGTGCGCAGGCCGAAGTGTCAACGGGCCTGAGCGACGACTTTCTTGGGCTACGACGGCCGACATGCAGGAACCCTTGGCGTCGGGACCGCTGTGTCGCTAGAAGCGGGGATTATCTTGCAGGGAGCCCTGGCGGCATGGTCGCGATCATCGGATTTGTGTTCTTCATATTGGGGGCGCTGCTTCAGCTGTTGCTGCTGGCCATCATCGTCCAGGCGATCCTGAGCTGGCTGTTCGCCTTCGATGTGATCAACTACCGCAATCGGTTCGTGGCCCAGATCGCCGATTTTCTGGATCGGATCGTTGGGCCGGTGCTGGCACCGTTTCGCCGGATCATTCCGCCATTGGGGGGCATCGACCTGTCGCCGATCGTGGTCATCCTGATCATTCGAGGGATCCAGATCTTCCTGCTGCCGGCATCACAGGCCGCGCTGCTTAGCCTGGTCGGCTACTGAGCCAGCGCGGCGATCGGGTCACGCATGCTCCGGATCGTGCTGCGGCGCGATATCCGGTCTTGCGCGGTCCAGCCACCGTCCTAAGGTGCCGGTCCGACAGGGCCAGGGGCCTGCCAGACCACCGGACTAGATGACCACGATCAGAACAGTCGCCATCATCGGCGCGGGCCAGATGGGATCGGGGATAGCCCAGGCGATCGCCGCCGGTGGCTATTCGGTCATTCTATACGATGCCGTGGCCGAGCGCGTGCCTCAGGCCCAGGCGGTTATCGCCGCCAGCCTGGCCCGTCAGGTCGAACGCGGCCTGATCGATACGGTCGCCGCCGATGCGGCCCAGTCACGCATTTTTGCTGCATCGTCGCTGGCCGACGCGGCCAAGGCCGATCTGGTCATCGAAGCGGCGGTCGAGGACGAAGCAGTCAAGAAGACGCTGCTGGCCGAACTGGTGCCGCACCTGGGGGCAGACACCCTTCTGGCGTCGAACACCTCGTCCATCTCGATCACCCGTCTGGCCTCGGCGACCGACCGACCCGAGCGGTTCATCGGCCTGCATTTCATGAAGCCGGCTCCGGTGATGAAGCTGGTGGAGATCATCCGCGGCATCGCGACCTCGGCCGCGACCTACGAGACCGCCGTCGCCTTCGCCGAGAGCCTGGGCAAGACTACCACCAACGCCGAGGACTTCCCTGCCTTCATCGTCAACCGCATCCTGGTGCCGATGATCAACGAGGCGATCTATGTGCTGTACGAGGGCGTCGGCAATGTCGCCTCGATCGACAAGGCGTTGACGCTGGGGGCCAACCATCCGATGGGGCCGCTGGAACTGGCGGACTTCATGGGTCTGGACGTGGTTTTGGCCATCATGAACGTGCTGTACGACGGCCTGGCCGACAGCAAATACCGGCCCTGCCCTCTGCTGGTGAAATATGTCGAGGCGGGGTGGTTGGGACGCAAGTCCGGGCGCGGCTTCTACGACTATTCGGGCGAGACGCCCGTTCCCACGCGATGAGCGACAGCACGGCGACATCGGTCAAACTGCCGGGCCAGCAGCGTGTAGCGTGGCGCAAGGAACCGCATCGCATCGTTCTGGCGGCTCTTGCCGGCGCGTGCTGGCCGCCCCTGATCGTGACTTTGCCGATATGGAGCCCTGCACCCGACAACTGGTTGCCGGGGCCGGAGATGGACTGGCGGTTGCTGGTGCTGCTGATCGGACTGGTCGCCGTGCCCGGCTTCATGCGGTTGATAGAGCGCGAGCGGCTGCGCGACGGGCGACCCGCGACGCGGCTGGGGGTCATCTGGCGGTTTCTGCTGTACGGCGGACTTCTGGCGGCAACAGTCTCGGCCGTGGCGGCGCTGATTATGTCCGTGACTGGCTGGCTGGAAGCCGGGACCGTTGGCCGGGCGGCCGGTGCGACCGAGACCACCCTGCTGATCTATGGCGTCGGCGGCCTGCCGATCGCAGTGCTGGTCGGGATCAGCTATGCCCTGTGGGCCGGGTTCTGCGTCGCCTTCCTGGCGTTCCGGCCGCAACCCGAAGTGCGCGACCGTCTGGGCGTGATGGATCGCCGGAGGCGCTAGACGTCGTGTATTACGGCGAATTCAGTTTCGCCGCCCCCGGTTTAATGTAAAACGTCCTTGTCTTCATACTCGGGGGAGCAGGACATGACCGACGCCACCATGACGGCCACGCCTTCGGCGACGACGGAGCGCATCTTCAATCTGGACATGCTGCGCGGACTGGCCGTGCTGGGCATTCTGGCCGTGAACTGTCTGGCGTTTGCCTGGCCGGGCGAGATCATCTCGATGCGCGAGGCCATGCCGTTCGTCGTCGATGGGGCCAATGAGACCGCCCTGTGGGTCGAGCGGGTCTTCTTCGAGGGCAAGTGGCGGACGCTGTTCTCCATGCTGTTCGGGGTGTCGATCTTTCTGGTCGGGGGCGAGCGGTCGAATGTGGAGCGAGGCGCGCATTTGCAGCGCCGCCTCCTATGGCTGCTGGCGTTCGGCGTGGCGCACGGCGTCCTGATCTGGTCCGGCGACATCCTGCTGCATTACGCCTACTGCGGCTTCATCATGATGATGATGCGATCCTGGTCGGCGGGGCGGCTGATAAAGGTGGGCGGCGGCGTCATCCTGGGCCTGTCGCTCCTGAGCGGGCTGATGCTTTGGGGCTGGGGGGCCATGCCCGCAGAAATGGGCGCCGAGATTCGGACGAGCATGGGCGACAGTCTTTCGCCCGCAGGCACCCTGGCCAAGATCGAGCAGGTCCGCGGGGGCGGCTATTTCCTCTACAATCTGGTGAGCTGGATTCAGTATCAGATGGCCAGCGCCATCCTGATCCCGGTCACCGTGTCGCTGATGATGCTGGGGCTTGGGCTCTTCAAGTCCGGCTTCCTGTCGGGTCGGGCACCGACCTGGACCTATGTTGTGGCGATCGGCCTGGGCGCCGCCAATCTGATCGGTCTAGGTATCCTGATGGGTCAGAACCTGGCCGCGCCGGTGGAGGCGGATCCGACGCGCGGGTTGGCCGGCCTGTTCTCGGCCTTCGCCGTGGTCATCACCGTGGGCTATATCGCCGCGCTGGTTCTGCTGGCCAGGACGCCGGTCAAGGCTGTGCTGGCGATCTTCGCGCCGGTGGGGCGGATGGCCTTCACCAACTATCTGATGACCAGCGTGATCTTCGTCGCCTTGGCCGTCATCCCCGGCGGGCCGATGATCTTTGGCCGCGCCGAGCCGGGGACGCTGTGGATGTGGGTGGTCGGGGTCTGGGCCCTACTGATCGTCTGGTCGCCGCTGTGGCTGTCGCAGTTCCGGATGGGGCCGTTCGAATGGGTCTGGCGCTGCCTGAGCCAGGGCCGGCGGCTGCCCTTGCGAAAAGGTGCCGCGGCCTGATCGCCACGCGGTCGTTGCCGCTGGCCCGGCGATGGCTTAATCGCGCGGAATGACCGACCCGACCGAGACTGCCCCCGCCCGCCCCGAGGCTCGCAACCCCCGCGGCTTTGCCGACCGGCGCGGCCGCGACTTGATCGCCGAGCGACGCATCGTGCGTCAGGTGTCGGAGGTCTATGAGCGCTGGGGGTTCGAGCCGCTGGACACGGGCGCGTTCGAATATGCCGACGCCTTGGGCAAGTTTCTGCCCGACGCGGACCGCCCGAACGAGGGGGTGTTCGCACTTCAGGATGACGATGATCAGTGGATGGCGCTGCGCTACGACCTGACCGCGCCCTTGGCCCGGTTCGCGGCGCAGAACTGGGAGACCCTGCCCAAGCCGTTCCGCCGCTACGCCTTCGGGTCCGTGTGGCGCAATGAAAAGCCGGGACCGGGCCGGTTCCGCGAGTTCACACAGTGCGACGCTGACACCGTCGGCTCGGACCGGCCCGAGGCGGACGCCGAGATCATCGCCATGGCGGGCGAGGGCCTGCGGGCTGCGGGGCTGGACACGGATCAGGCCGTGATCCGCGTTTCGAACCGCAAGCTGTTCGACGGCCTGTTCGAGGCGGGCGGGGTGACCGATCCAATCCAGAAGTTGACGGCGCTGAGGGCGATCGACAAATTCGATCGCCTGGGCTGGGAAGGCGTGGCCGCCCTGTTGGGCGAGGGGCGGCTGGACGACAGCGGTGACTATACCAAGGGCGCGCAGCTGCCGCTGGGCGTCGCCGCGACCATCGAGGCCTTTCTGGCCTCGACGGGCGATGCCGGACTGAGCCGCTCTGGCACGCTCAATGCGGTCGCGCGTGCAGGCGGGCTGGGGGCGATCGGCGAGGCGGCTCTGGGCGAACTGGCGGCGATCGATACGGCGCTGAATGCCATGAAGGTCGGCCAGGACGCCGTGCGGTTCGATCCGACCATCGTGCGTGGGCTGGAATACTATACCGGCGCAGTCTTCGAGGCCGAGCTGCTTCTGGAGACCACCGACGACAAGGGCCGCGCCGTGCGCTTCGGCTCCATCGGCGGCGGGGGGCGCTATGACGATCTGGTGGCGCGGTTCACGGGCGAGCGGCTGCCGGCCACGGGCTTTTCGTTCGGGGTGTCGCGCCTGGCCTCGGCCCTCAGGGCCGCAGGGCGGGCCGAGGATGCCGCCGTGCGCGGACCGGTGGTGCTGATCGTCTTCTCCGACGCCGACATGCCGCACTATCTGGAGGCGCTGGCCGAGCTGAGGAATGCGGGCATCGCCGCCGAGCTCTATCTGGGGCGCGCTGGCATGAAGGCACAGATGAAATATGCCGACCGGCGCGGGTCGCCTGCCGCCGTCATCCTGGGTGGGGACGAGATCGCCGCCGGAACCGTGACGATCAAGGATCTGGATGCCGGTCGCGCCGCCGCCTCGGCCGTGGCAGGCAATGAGGCCTGGAAGGCCGAGCGCCCGGGTCAGTTGTCGGTCGAGCGCGGCCAACTGGTCGAGGCCGTGCGCCGTATTGTTTCAGCAACGCTCGGCGCTGTGTAAGTTATCGCCGATAACCAGGCGCTTAGAGCTTGTATTGACTGTCCAATCCTTGACTTGAGGGGCGATTTGTCGTCAATTGGTCGCACTCGGAAGCGCAGCGTTTCGGCGCAGCAGCTCCTGGAGGCGTTTCGGGGAGGAAACGTCCGCTCCTTAGAGAGCGAAAGAAAGCCCGCTGCGATGTATCCCCCGCAGCGGGCTTTTTTGTGCCTGACGCTCAGCTGAAGCGATCCATGAAAAAGGGCCGGAGCGTCGCCGCCCCGGCCCTCATCATCTTATCCGCCGACCGCTACCAGATGCGGACGCGCTGGTCTTCCGGCAGATAGTAGGCCGTGCCCGGCTGGACGTCGAAGGCGGTGTACCATTCGTCCGTGTTACGCACCGGGCCGATGACGCGGAACTCGGCGGGGCTGTGGGAATCGGTGTCGATCTGCTGCTTGAGGGCCGCTTCGCGGAACTTCGACTGCCAGACCTGGGCCCAGCCGTAGAAGAAGCGCTGGTCGCCCGTGGTACCGTCCAGGACCGGGGCCTCGGCTCCGTTAAGCGACAGGCGATAGGCGGCGAGGCCCACGGCCACACCGGCGGCGTCGCCGATGTTTTCGCCCATGGTCAGCTGCGGGCGGACCTTGAAGCCGGGGATCGGTTCGAACTGGCCGTATTGCTCGCCCAGCCGCGCGGTCAGGGCCTCGAAATTGGCCCGGTCCTGCGGCGTCCACCAGCTGCGCAGCACGCCGTAGCCGTCGGACTTGGAACCCTGGTCGTCGAAGCCGTGGCCGATCTCGTGGCCGATCACGCCGCCGATGCCGCCGTAGTTGACGGCCGGGTCCGCGTCCGGATCGAAGAAGGGCGGTTGCAGGATGGCGGCGGGGAATACGATCTCGTTATTGGTCGAGTTGTAATAGGCATTCACGGTCTGAGGGGTCATGCCCCACTCGTCCTTGTCGACCGGCTGGTTCAGACGCGCGAGCTGATAGTTCCACTGGAACAGGCCGGCGCGCTCGCCATTGCCGAACAGGTCGTCGGGGCGGATGTCCAGGGCGGTGTAGTCGCGCCACTTGTTCGGATAGCCGATCTTGACCGTGAACTTGTTCAGCTTGTCCTCGGCGGCTGCGCGGGTTTCGGCGCTCATCCAGTCGTAGTTCTGGATGCGGGCGGCCAGGGCCCGGCGCAGGTTGGCGACCAGCTCCTCCATCTTGGCCTTGGACTCGGCTGGGAAGTATTCGGCCACATACTGGCGGCCGACGGCTTCGCCCAGCATGCCCTCGGCAAAGCTGATGCCGCGCTTGTCGCGGGGGCGCTGCATGGGCTGGCCCTGCAGGTCGCGCGAGCGGAACTCCCACTGGGCGTCGGCGAAGCGCTTGGACAGACGGCCCGCCGCATCGTCTGTGGTGTGGAAGGCCTGCCAGGCCTGGATCGTTTCGATCGGCGTCTCGGCATAGATGGCGGCGATGGCCGGCAGGGCCGTGTCCTGACGCACGATCAGGCGAGGCACCTCACCGACGCCGACGGCGTTATAGTAGTCTTGCCACGGGAAGCCGGGCGCTTCCTCGGCCAGTTTGGCGATGGTGTATTCGTTGTAGGTCTCGTCGCGATTGCGGTTCTGCTCGGGCGTCCAGTGCGCCTCGGCGATGCGGGTCTCGAATGCGACGATGGCGGCGGCGCTCTCGACCGGGTTTTCCCAGCCGATCATTTCCAGCATGCGGGCGACATAGGCCTGATACAGCACCTTCTTGTCGGCCCAGCGCTCGGCCAGATAGTAGTCGCGGTTGGGCAGGCCGATGCCCGACTGGCCGGTCGAGACGACATAGCGGGTCGGGGCCTTCTGGTCGGTCGTGATGCCGGTGCCGAAGATTGAGCCGCCGATCTTCCCCTGGGTCGAGCCCATGTAGACGGCAGCCTTGTCATGGGTGTCGGCGGCGCGGATGGCGGCCAGATACGGAGCCAGCGGCTGGGCGTCCAGCGCCTCGATCCGGGCCTCGTCCATATAGGAGCGATAGGCGTCGGCGATCTTCTGCTCATCCGATCCGGCGGTCAGGTCGGTGCGGGCCGCGAGCCCATCGATCATCACCTTGACCCGGTTGTCCGACAGTTCGCGCAGCAGGTTGAACGAGCCGTAGGAGGTGCGGTCCGACGGGATCTGCAGCCGGTCCAGCGCCGCGCCATTGGCATAGCGGAAGAAGTTGTCGCCGGGGTTCACCGAGGTGTCGCGCCCGGCCAGGTCGAAACCCCAGGTGCCGTATTTGGGCGTCGCAATCCCCTGGTAGCCCTGGACCGTGCCGCCGGCGGGGGCGGGCGGAGCCTGGAAAAGTTCGAAGACGGTGCAGGCCTCGTCGATGCAGGCGTGGTCGTGGCCGTCGTCGCTGAAATGCTGGGCGAAGGCGGGGGCGGCGGGCAGGACGAGCGCGCCGATGGCGGCACCGAGGAGCAGGGTCTTCATGCAGATCAAACCTTGGCTGTTCAGAAGGCGGATGATGTCGGCGCGGACCCTACGCCTTGATTCCGCGCCGTAACCTGAATTTTTTGTCATGAAGTCTTTTCAGGCCCCGGCGATCAGGCTTTCTCTTGGCGTTGGCGGCGCATCGCCCGATAGTGCGTCGCAACAGGCGGGAGCATCATGGCGGGCGTACACGGCGGCGGAGAATACAAGGATCTGGTCGTATTTCTGGCGGCTGCGGGCGTCGTCGTACCCCTTTTCAACCGTCTGAAGATCAGCCCGGTCCTGGGCTTTTTGGCGGCGGGCGTCCTGCTGGGACCGCAGGGTCTGGCGCGTCTGACCGACACCATCCCCTGGTTGAGCTGGCTGACCATTTCCGATGCGGCCCAGATCCGGTCGCTGTCGGAACTGGGTGTCGCCTTCCTGCTGTTCATGATCGGGCTGGAGCTGTCGTGGGAGCGGCTGAAGGCCATGCGACGATTGGTCTTCGGCCTGGGTCTGACCCAAGTTGCGGCCTGCACCGTCGTGCTGGGTGCCATCTTCATGCTGATGGGCCAGTCGCTGGTGGCCTCGGCGGTGCTGGGCATGGGGCTGGCCCTGTCGTCGACCGCCGTGGTCATGCCCGTCATGGCCGAACGGGGGCGGGTGACGACGACCAGCGGCCGGGCCACCTTCTCCATCCTGCTAGCCCAGGATTTGGCGGTTGCGCCTATACTGATCACGGTCACGGTGCTGGCAGCCCTGGCCCAGGGGGCGACCGCAGCAGGCGGGGATTTCGATCCGGCTGTCCTGCGGCCCGCCCTGCTGACCCTGGTGCCAGCTGCCATTGGTCTGGCGCTGCTGGTCGCTCTGGGGCGGCTGGTGCTGCGGCCCATGTTCCGCTCCGTCGCCAAGGCGAAAGCCAAGGGACAGGGTCAGGAGATGTTCGTCGCCGCCAGCCTGCTGGTGGTCGTCGGCTCCGGACTGGCGGCGCAGGCGGCAGGCCTGTCCATGAGCCTTGGGGCCCTGATCGCCGGACTGCTGCTGGCAGAGACCGAATTCCGGCGCGAGGTCGAGATTTCGATCGAACCGTTCAAGGGCTTGTTGCTTGGCGTCTTCTTCGTCGGGGTGGGGATCGGCCTGGATTTGGACGCGGTCGCCGCTAATCCGTGGGGCGTATTCGGCCTCGCGGCCCTGCTGACCGGGGTCAAGATTGGCCTCATCTATGCGGCGGCGCGTCTTTGGGGACTAAACAATCGCACGGCCATCGAGACGGCACTCGTCCTGGGTCCGGCCGGGGAGTTCGCCTTCGTCATCCTGGGGGCCGGGGTGCTGGAAGGCATAGGCTCGGCGGCCTTTACCCAGACCGCCCTGTTGGCCGCGACCATCAGCATCTTCACCATTCCGCTCATGGCCCTGATCGCCAGTCGCCTGACGAAGCGGGTCGAAGCGGCGCATCCCGAACTGCCGCCAGAGGCCCTGGTGCCCGTCGATACGGACAATCAGGTCCTGATCGTCGGCTTCGGCCGGGTCGGTCGGCTGGTGGGGGAGATGCTGACCGAACATGGCCAGTCCTTCCTGGCGATCGATGCCAATCCCTCGACCGTGTCCAAGGGGCGGGCCGAGGGGGCCAACGTTTTCTATGGCGATGCCGGGCGTGAGGAGATGCTGAGGCTGTGCGGAATCGATACGGCTCGCGCCGTCATCGTCACCATGGATGCGCCGGGCAAGGTCGACGAGGTGGTGACGGCTGCGCGCGCCTTGCGGCCCGATCTGATCCTGATCGCTCGCGCCCGCGATGATCGCCATGCAGAACGGTTGTACCGGCTAGGCGTCACCGATGCCGTGCCCGAGACGACGGAGGCCAGTCTTCAGTTGGCCGAGAATACGCTGGTCGACCTTGGGGTGCCTATGGGGCTGGTCCTGGCCTCCATTCATGAACGGCGCGACCGCTATCGAAAGCTGTTTCAGGCGGCCATGCCCGACGGACAAAAGCCCCGTCGTCCGCGTGCTCTCCGAGCGACAAATCGCGCCTGAATGGCCCTCGAGAATGTCAGGGTGTCACCATTTGTGTTGCCCAAACGGCCCAGCTGTTAATCCCTGTACCCCAATTTGGTCATCGTTCGGTGGTCAACAGCCGCGCTGTCCGGAAAGACGTTCGGTGCGCTGACGCCACCGTATTCCATTCCTTCCGTCACTTCGGTGATCCTGTTCCACGCGGCGTGTGCTTGATGCCGCCAGTCGAGTAACCGTTTTATGCGAGATTCCGCCTTGCCCTCTCCCCAGACCAACGCAGACATCGACGCCCCGCGCCTCAACCGTCGTCAGGCCGCCAAGGTCCGTACCCGGGGCAAGGTTCTGGAGGCGGCACGTACCCTGTTTGGCGAACGCGGCTATGACGCCGCCACTATCCGCGACATCGCCAAGGGCGCAGGCATGTCGACCGGAGCGGTCTTCGCCAACTTCCAGGACAAGTCCGAACTGTTCGAAGCGGTGCTGGCCGAAAACCTAGCCGGCACGCTGGAAGCGTTCCAGGCGGCAGCGACCTCGGACGGGCGGGCGGCAGAACGCCTGACCTCGGCGCTGTCGGTTGGCTATCATCGCGGTCTGGACCATCTGCCGCTCGTTCAGGCGATCTTTGCCCGGGCTTGGTTCCAGCCAGAAGATGCCAATGAACGCCAGCGCGCCATGGCCCGCCCATTCGTAGAGGCCATTGCCGGGATCCTTCAGGCGGGCATCCGCGAGGGCGAACTGCGTCAGGATATCGACATCACACTGATGACCCGCATGATCTGGGAAATCTACATGTCCAACTATCGTCACGCGGCCTATGACGGCTGGGGCATGGAAGAGCTGACGCCACATGTACGCAAACAGATGGATTTGATCCTGGCCGGCCAGTTGACCAGCCAATAATCAAAAGGCCCGCAGGTTCGCCAGCGGGCCTTTCTTTTTAGGGCGCTACCGCTCGACGCGCAGCGTCTCGCTGCTTGAGCGCGAGTCATCTCCCATCCAGCATCCGGCACCTTGAGTTCGGACGGGGGTTAGCTCTTCCACCTCAGCGTCGCGGCCTTGACCGGATTGGCGAAGGGGCGCTGTTCCGCGCTGCTCTTGATCCACTCCCGCTTCAGCTGCTGATACCATTTGGCCTGTTTGTCGGCGTCGTCGATCCAGATCAGGGCCGGATCGTAGCGCAGCCCCTCGTTCTGCAGGTTCACCATGCCGCCATCCTGTTTCAGAAAGGCGCGCACGCCCTGCCGCAGGAAGGGCTTTGCGATGCCGAATACCCAGTGGTCGGACCAGAAAATCTGGGTGATCCGCGTCTTCGTTTCAGTTACCGGCGTCAGGCAGGTCAGGGCCAGAACCTGTCTTTCCCCCACCTGGATATGCTCCCAGCGATAGCCGGGCAGTCGGAAGGTGATCTCGGTCGCCGGTGCTCCGCCCAGGATCTTGTAGGCCCGGCTATTCGACGACGGGGCGTGGCGGACCATGGCAAAACCCAGGTCCCGTGGCTCGAACGCCTTCGACTTTTCGTGCATCGAATGCTCGGAGCGCCACCACCACTGCTGATGCACATAGGGGCCGTGGGCGGGGTCCATCAGGCCGACCACCGCATGGTCGATATGGCTGTCGAAATCCATCGCCTCGACCAGCCGCGCCTCGCCGCCCACCACGCCGGGGAAGACGGGCGGTTCATGATCCGGCTCTGCGGGGCTGCGCGGATCGGACGTTATCCAGACGAAGATCATGCCCTGGCTTTCGCGGACCGGATAGGACCGCACCCGGATGCGCTCGGGCTCATAGGCCTGATCCTCGACCAGGGACGGGATGGCGGCGCAGACACCGTCCGGGCGGAAGCGCCAGCCGTGGTAGCAGCACTCGATCGTCTCGCCCTCGCCCGGCTTGTCTACCAGACGGCCGGCCGATAGCGGCGCGGCGCGGTGCGGGCAGATGTCGCGCATGCCATAGACCTGACCCGCCTTCGTCCGACCGATCAGGACGGGTTCTCCCAGAAGCTCGTGCCGCTTCATGTCGCCGGGCCTCACGTCACGCGACAGGGCGACGAAATACCAGGTGTCCAGCACGAACCCCTTGCCGAAGGCCGTGGGTGCGGGCGAAGGTCGGGTGGCGGCGGAGAGATCGGCGGTATCGGCGGGCATGCGTCCATCGTATTGGGCTTCATCGCGCTTGTCGCCTGTCAGCGTCGAGCGACAAAAAAAGTACTTTACGTTGTAAAGTAAAGTGGTATTGAGCGGTCATCGTCGGGAGGACAACACTCATGAACAGAACCCTAACCTTTGTCGCCGCCGCCATTCTGGCGACCGCGGCCACCCCTGCCCTGGCCCAGCACGCCGACCATGCCGGTCACGCCGGTGCCGATCACGGCCATCAGCACGCCGACTTCGAATCGGGACGCTTTCATGTCCGTATCGACGGGCCGGAACAACCGATCGGCGACATCATCCTGATCCCCGGCCTGTCGTCCTCGCCGGAAGTCTGGGATGGGCTGACCGAGGCGCTGAAGGATCGCTACCGAATCCATCGCATCCATGTTCAGGGCTTTGCCGGGGCCCCGGCCGAGGACAATGCGCAAGGACTGGTGGCCACGCCGGTCGCGGCCGACCTGGCCCGCTACATCCGTCAGGAACAGCTCGACAAGCCGGTGGTCATCGGCCACTCGATGGGCGGTACCATCGCCATGATGCTGGCGGCGCGGCAGCCGACGCTGGTCGGCAAGCTTATGGTCGTGGACATGATCCCCTTCATGGGCGCGATGTTCGGCGGACCCCAGGCCACGGCCCAGAGCGTCCAGCCCATGGCCGACATGGTCGCCACCGGCATACGCAGCTCTCCGCCAGAGGCCTGGCAGGCCCAGGCCTCTCAGACCATTGCCGGCATGATCAATACCGAGACGGCGCGCGCCGGTCCCATCCAGGACAGCGTGACCAGCGATCAGAATGTGGCCGCCGCCTCGATGCGCGAGCTGATCACCACGGACCTGCGTCCCGAACTGGCGCGGATCACGGCCCCGACCGAGGTGCTGTACGTCAAGTTCAACGACGCCCGCATGACCAATGAGATGACCGACGGCATCTATCAGGCCTCCTTCGCCACCCTGCCCGGTGTCGAACTCAAGCGGATCGACGACAGCGCCCACTTCATCATGCTGGATCAGCCGGAGCGCTTCCTGGCCGAGGTGAACGCGTTTTTAGACTAGCCCTTCGAACGGCCATGCTTTCGGCGGAAACGGTGCTCACGATCGTGTGAAACGGGGGGCACCGTTTCCGTATGCCGCGCGACCCGCTATGACCGGGCATCGGCTTGATGAGGGTTGCAATGGCGGGTTCAGGCGCGCGTTTCGGTAATGAGTCCAGTCCCGCCCCCGACGGCCGCAAGCCGAAGCGGACGGGATGGAAGCGCTTCTTCTACTGGAGCGCGGTTCTGGCGGTCTGGGCGCTGATTTTCCTGGTGGTCTTCTTCGCCGTCTTTGCGCGCGACCTGCCCAGCACGGCCAGCCTGTACAATGTCGATCGCCAGCCCTCGATCACCTATCTGGACCGCAATGGCGCGCTGATCGCGGTGCGCGGCACGCAGATGGCCCCGCCCGCCGATCTGGACAGCCTGCCCGACTATGTGCCCGCCGCCTTCGTGGCGATCGAGGACCGGCGTTTCTACAACCACCCCGGCTTCGACCCCATCGGTATGAGCCGGGCCATGGTCGCCAACATAAAGGCCGGACGGGTCGTCCAGGGCGGCTCGACCCTGACGCAGCAGCTGGCCAAGAATCTGTTCCTGTCGCCGGACCAGAACCTGAAGCGCAAGGTTCAGGAGCTGATGCTGGCCGTCTGGCTGGAGATGAAGTTTTCCAAGAAGGAGATCCTCGCCCTCTATCTGAACCGGGTCTATTTCGGCGCGGGGGCTTACGGCATCGAATCGGCCTCACAACGCTATTTCGACAAGGGGGCCAAGGATTTGACGGTCGGCGAGGCCGCGCTTCTGGCTGGCTTGCTGAAGGCTCCGTCGCGCTATTCGCCGGTGTCCGAGAGCGAGCGTGCGGCCGGGCGGGCCACAGTCGTTCTGAACGAAATGGTCGAGGCGGGCGTGATCACGGTCGCACAGCGCGATGCCGCCGCCGCCACGCCGGTTCGGGTCTCGCGCACCCTGGCGACCCAGCATGCCCAGTATTTCGTCGACTGGCTGGATCGCCAGATCCGCGAACTGGTCGGCGAACCGACCGAGGACCTGGTGGTGGAGACCACGCTGGACCTGACGCTGCAAACCTCGGCCGAGCGGGCCGTGCGGCGCATCCTGGACCGCGACGAAGGCAAGGGCGTGGAACAGGCCGCCCTGGTCGCGCTGGACGGCGACGGGCGGGTGCGGGCCATGATCGGCGGGGCATCGTACGCCGACAGCCAGTTCAACCGCGCGACCGAGGCGCGGCGTCAGGCGGGCTCGGCCTTCAAGCCCTTCGTCTATCTCGCTGCGCTGGAGGCAGGCTACACGCCGGAGAGCCGCGTCGTGGATCAGCCGATCACCATCGGCAACTGGTCGCCGCGCAACTACTCCGGCAACTTCATCGGCGAGACGTCCCTGGCCAATGCCGTGGCCCAGTCGACCAACACCATCGCTGCCGGTCTGGCCGACCAGATCGGGCGCGACAATGTCGCTCGCACCGCACGCCGTCTGGGGATCACCAGCCGGATCGGGCTGGAGCCGGCCATGGCGCTGGGGGCCGTCGAGGTCTCGCCGCTGGAGATGGCCCAGGCCTATGACGCATTCGCCAATGGCGGGCGCCGGGTCAGTGCTTACGGGATCAGCCGCATCCGCACGCCGCAGGGCCGGGTCATCTATCAGCGCGACGCCCGTCAGGGCGCGCCGGTACAGGCGATCTCCAACCCCTTCCTCTATTACCAGAACCAGATGCTGCGCGGCGTCGTCACCTCCGGCTCGGGCCGGTCGGCGGGCATCGCGGGGCGCGACATCGCGGGCAAGACGGGCACGACCTCGGACTACAAGGACGCCTGGTTCGTCGGCTACACCGGCGGCTTCGTCACCGCTGTCTGGGTCGGCAAGGACGACAATACGGCCATGCGCGGCATCACCGGCGGCTCGTCCCCCGCCGCCATCTGGCGCGGGTTCATGGAGGCGGCCCTGCCGCGGCTGAACGCCCCGGCCATTCCGGACGGCCCGGCCATGCCCGAAGGCTGGCAGCCGCCGACGCCGATCGGCCAGATGCTGGAAGAGATCGGCGATCCTTACGGCGACAATCCTCCGGCGGAGACGGATGAGCGTCTGTACGAGGAGCCGTCGACGCCCCCGGCCCGGACCGACCCGAATGATCCGCGAGGTCGCGATCCCGCTGTCGTGCGCCCAACTGCACCGCAGCCGCAGCGGCCGGACGACCGTCAGCCCGAGCGTAGCCGCGAGCCGCTGTTCTTCTAGCGCCCGACGGCGTGCAGGGCCGTGCCATTATCCTTGAGCCAGCGGCGGTAAGGGCGGTGGTCGCCGATCAAGTCGTGGACGACGGACCAGTAGGCCGGGCTGTGGTCGGCGTGGACCAGATGGGCCACCTCATGCGCGGCCAGGTAATCGACCACCGTATGTGGGGCCATGATGACGCGCCAACTGTAGCGAATGGTGCGGTTGTGCGGGCTGCAGGAACCCCAGCGGGACTTGGGGTCGGCGATGGAGATCTTCACCGGACCACGACCGGCTTTGGAGCCGAGTGCCTTCAGATGCACGTCCGTGCGGGCCTGAAGCGTGTCGCGCGCGATGCGTTTGAGCAGGTTCTCGACGCGGCGGGCAAAGGCCTCGCCCTCGCCGCCGGACAGGATGACCGGGCCGTCGGCATCTTCGGTCAGTCGCGCGGCACCTGCCCCGGCAACAGCTAGCAGTCGGGTCGGACGATCGAACAAAGGCAGGACGGCGCCGGGCACGATCGGGGTCCCGGGCTGACGCTGGGCCAGGCGATCCAGGATCCAGTCGGTCTTGGTGCGGGCGAAGGCCACGACCTCACCCAGCTTGCGCTCGCTGGGCGCGATCAGGACCGCCTCGCCCGCGCGCCCGTCGATGCGGATCGACAGGCGGCGCGCACGGGGATTGACCGACAGCCGGGCCGCTACACCAAGCGCCTCAGGCGGCAGCCGCTGGCCGTTCCGATACTGCACTGGCCACCTCATGGGCCGCGATGAAGTCGCGGACGCGGGGATAGATGTCGTCGCGGAACCGGCGACCGTTGAAGACGCCATAGTGGCCGACGTCGGGATGGACATACAGCACGCGCTGGTCGTCCGTCAGGCGCGTGCACAGACCATGCGCCGCCTGCGTCTGGCCGACGCCGGAGATGTCGTCCTTGGCCCCTTCGACGGTCATCAGGGCGATGTCCGTGATCTTCGTCAGATCGACCTTACGCCCGCGATGTTCCAGCAGGCCGCGCGGCAGCAGATGCTGCTGGAAGACGATGTCGATGGTCTGGAGGTAGAACTCCTCCGACAGGTCCAGCACCGAGAGGTATTCGTCGTAGAATTCCTCGTGCTTCTCCACCCCGTCGCCGTCGCCCGAGACCAGGTCCTGGAAATAGCGGTGGTGGGCGTCGATATGCTTGTCCTCGTTCATCGACATGAAGCTGTAGAGCTGGACGAAGCCCGGATAGACGCGCCGCCCGAACCCCGGATAGGGCCAGGGCACGGTATGGATCATGTTCGACTGGAACCAGGTGAAGGGCTTGGCCTCGGCCAGTTCATTGGTCACCGTCGGCGACAGGCGCGCATCGATGGGCGAGCCCATGAAGGTCATGGAGGCCGGGCGGTTCGGATCGTTATCCTCGGCCATGAGGGCGCAGGCCGCCAGGACCGGCGGGCCAGGCTGGCAGACGCCGACCACATGGGCGCGCGGTCCGATGGCGGCCAGCATCTCGCGGACATGGTCGATATAGTCGGAGAAGTCGAACCGGCCCTCCAGCATCGGCACCTGACGGGCATTGGACCAGTCGGTCACATAGACGTCGTGGTCCTGCAAAAAGCCCTCGACCGTGCCGCGCAGCAGGGTGGCATAGTGGCCCGACAGGGGCGCGACGATCATGACCGACGGAGCCGCCGTCGGCTTTCCGGCGCGCTTCAGGTCGCCGATGTTGCGGGCAAACCGGATCAGGCGGCACCAGGGCGAGGACCAGACGATTTGTTGAGTTGTGCGCACCGGGCGATTGTCGACGGTAATGACGTCCAGCCGCCAGTCCGGCTTGCCATAGCGGCGCGTCACGCTTTCGAACAGCTCGGCCGAGGCGAAGGCGGTGCGGCCGATGGCGGTGTCGGCGGCGGGGTTCAGCGGCGACGACCAGAAGGTCCGGGCCATCTGGGCCCCGATCCGGAACGGCGAGGCGGAGGCGTAGGCGAGCTCGTGCAGCGAATACAGCATGTCGATCCTGGTCGGCGACCGCGAACGGTCACGATACGGCACAGCAGCATATAGTGCGCCGCACTGCAAAATCATTAGCGCCGATCACGCGCTTGTGGTCGCCTCGCTCAGGGCAGCGGGCGGGCGTCGGGTTCGGACGCGATCAGGGTCGTGACGTCGGGCTGACCGTCCAGGGGCGTGGCGGGCGGCACGGTGGGATTGGTCGGATAGGTCCGGCCGTCGTAGGTCAGGCGCACCCAGCCCGCCTCGACCCCGCCGCCGCCGATGGAGACGGCCAGGTCGCGCCAGCCGTTGGTCGAGGTGGTCAGGACGCCGACGGGCGTCTGGGTCACGCTGGTGCGGGTGACAACGCGCCAGCCCGCGCCCTCACGCGCCAGCACATACAGGTTGCACCCGCCCGAGCCGCAGACCATCGGCCCTATGACATAGGCCAGGACCTCGTCGGAGCCGTCTCCGTTCAGATCGACGGACGCCTGGGCATAGGTCAGGGCCCCGTCGTCGGCGTACAGGCCGCGCAGCGCTGCCTCCAGCCCGGCGGGCGCAGCCAGTGAGGTGGCTGTGGGCGCGGCGGCGGGAGCGGTCGCCGGCGGGGGCGCCGGGGGCGCAGGCTCGGGCGTATCGGCCTGGCCGCAGGCGGTCAGCGCGAGGGCCAGCATCGGGAGGAGAGAAACGGACAGGGCGGAGCGGATCATGGCGGGGCCTTTCGTGTCGGTTCGCCCTTCAACGTCCCATGATACACAGGGGATGCAAAGCCACGGAGACACCCATGCCCGACGCCCGCTATCTCGCCGTCTTCACCTCTGACAAGACCGGCCCTCGCTGGGCGGCCTGGCGCGCGATGACGAAAGCCGAGCAGGACGAGACCGCCGCCCGCGGCGTCGCCGCCGTCAAGGCGTGGGAAGAGGCGCACAGCGACCACATCCTTTATGTCGGCGGGCCGCTGGGGCCGACCAAGCGGATATCCGATGCGGGCGCGGTGACGGACATGGTCAATCTGCTGACTGTCTTCATGGTGGTGAAGGCCCCCTCGCACGAGGCCGCCGTGCGCCTGTTCGACGGGCACCCGCACATGTCGATCTTCGTCTGCGACGGGGTGGAGGTGATGCCGGTGCTGGGGGACGCCGTCCAAGCGGAGCCATAAAAAACAAGCACTTGTGGGGAACGCGCGACTGCGCCGGGCCTTTTCCCTGTTCATAGACAGGGAGACGACCATGAAAGCGCTATGCTGGCACGGCAAGGGTGACATCCGCTGCGAGACGGTGGACGACCCGGAAATCCAGGACGGCCGCGACGCCATCATCCGCGTCACCTCCTGCGCCATCTGCGGGTCTGACCTGCACCTGTACGGCGGCTTCGTACCCGGCATGAAGTCCGGCGACGTCATGGGCCACGAGACGATGGGCGAGGTCGTCGCGGTCGGGAAGGACAATCAGAAACTCAAGGTCGGTGACCGTGTCGTGGTGCCCTTCACCATAAGCTGTGGCGAGTGCGACTACTGCAAGCGCGGGCTTTATTCCGTGTGCGAACGGTCCAACCCCAATGGCGCGGAACAGGCCAAGCAGACCGGCTATCCGACCGCCGGGCTGTTCGGTTACACCCACATGTATGGCGGCATCCCGGGCGGCCAGGCCGAATACCTGCGCGTCCCCTATGCCGACGTCGGGCCGATCAAGGTGCCGAATGGTCTGACCGACGATCAGGTCCTGTTCCTGTCCGACATCTTCCCGACCGGCTGGATGGCGGCCGAGAATGCCAACATCCAGCCCGGCCAGACCGTCCTGGTGTTCGGCTGCGGCCCTGTCGGCCAGTTCGCCATCCGCAGCGCGTTCATGATGGGGGCCGAGCGCGTGATCGCCATCGATCAGGTGCCAGAGCGTCTGCAACTGGCCCGCGACGCGGGGGCCGAGACCATCGACTTCTCCGAGGGCGACCTGCAGGAGCGGATCAAGACCATGACGAACGGCGTCGGCCCGGACTCGGTGATCGAGGCCGTCGGCCTGGAAAGCCACGGATCTGGCAGCCTGATGGAAAAGGTCCAGGAGACCGTTGCGGGCAAGATGGAGCGCCCCTACGCCCTGAACGAGGCCATCGTGGCCTGCCGCCCCGGCGGCACGATCAGCCTGCCCGGCGTCTTTGTCGGCGTCATCCCCACCATGATGGGGGCCTTCGTCGGCAAGGGCCTGACGCTCAAGACTGGCCAGACCCACGTGCAGCGCTATCTGGAACCCCTGATGCGCAAGATCGAGGAAGGCGAGATCGACCCCGGCTTTCTGATCACCCACAAGATCAAGCTGGAAGACGGCCCGGACGCCTACAAGATGTTCCAGGAGAAGTCCGACGGCTGCGTGAAGGTGGTCATCAACCCGTAGGGCCGGGGACGCCCGGCGGCGAGGACACCGGAGGCTCCCGTGGAGACGCGGGGGTCGTTGGCGTTCAGGCTGTCGCTCCGTTGGGCCTCCGCCGCGTCGCGCGACGACCCGCAGACGGGCGAGCGGGCGGCCCATCTGCACATCCATGCGCGCGGGGATGCCATGATCCCCTGGCACCTGGCCTTCCGCGACCGCCTGCGCGCCGAACCCGCCACGGCCGCTGCCTATGAGGCCGAAAAGTCCCGCTGCGCGGCCCTGCATCCGGGGGACAGTGGTGCCTATGCGGTGTGCAAGAAGGCGTGGACGGATCGGGTGGCGGCGGCGGCGGTGGGGAGGCTGCGCGCGCCATGACCGCCGGTCGCCTGACACCCCGCGCCCGCGCGCTGCGCCAGACGGGCGGCCTGGCTGAAGAGCGGGTCTGGTCGCGGTTGCGCGGCGGGGCGATCGACGGCTGGAAGGTCCGGCGTCAGCATCCGGTCGGCCGGTTTGTGGTCGACTTCGCCTGTCTTCCACTGCGGCTGGTCATCGAGATCGACGGTGGGGTGCATGGGCGCGACGATGTGGTGCTGAACGACCATCTGCGTCAGCAGGAGATCGAGGCTCTGGGCTGGACCGTGGTGCGGTTCACCAATAAACAGGCCCTGGCCGAGCCGCAGCAGATCGACGCGGCGATCCGGGCACAGGCCAGGGCGCTGGGTCTGTAGCCTTCCCTCTCCCGTTGGGAGAGGGCTTGAGCGCCCGTGAGCGGAGCGAGCGGCTGCGCAAAAGGGTGAGGGTCGCCTGCCGCCCGGCGTCAGCCGCATCCCTGCCCGCGCGACGGCTTACGCCGACGGACCCAGCCGACCCTCATCCGCCCCTCCGGGGCACCTTCTCCCAATGGGAGAAGGGTCACGCGCGAATTTCCAAACTCCCATTTGGCTAACGCCACTATCTGGACTCCCTTAAGGGAATCGATGATGTTCTATTTTCGTTCGTTGAGGTCTGCCGATCGCGGCAAATGGCTCAAAAGCTAGCCAAAAGAAGAGGGTTATCGGAAGCTAATGGCGTCATATCCCTACATTTCAGGCCCGAACAACATTGGACAAGCCATTACGCTGCTTAGGAAGAACTTCCCGGCAACGGTCACGTCCGATACAATCAAGAAATACGGGTTAGCCTCAAATAACGAAAGCTACGTTATAAACGCCATTAAGTTCCTCGGTCTTATCGACGAGGAAGGAAAGAGAACACCGGCGGCACTTGACGTTTTTAGCAAGCATGATGATGGCGAATTTCAAACTGCATTCGCCTCTCTAGTGAAGAATGCCTACTCTGACCTATTCGAGATTCGGGGTGATGATGCATGGACCCTGGGTCAGGCTGGCCTGGTCAGTTATTTCAGAAGCGCGGACAAAACTAGCGACATTATTGGTGGCCGACAGGCTGGTGTTTTCCGAATATTTGCCGTCCTCGCAGGACATGCCGAGTCGAAACCCAGCCAACCTCGATCAACTGCTAAGGCTGCTGCCGCCAAACCCAAGCCGGCTAAACCAAAGTCCGAGACCAAAGGTCTGGACATAAAGGCCGCCAGTCCTGCCGGTGCAGGTGATGGCGAGGGTGGTCGTGCGTCAAAGGCACGCGATATGGCGCTAACCGTACGCATCGAAGTCAATCTTCCAGCTGGCGCAACTCGGCAGAACTACGACGACATTTTCAAAAGCATGAAAGAGAATCTTCTGAATGATTGATCGGTTCGAGCGAATTGTCCGACGGTCACCCGCCCCTGAGGCTGTTTCTACAGATGGTCAAATTCACCCTTTCGATGAGCGAAACATCCATCCGGAAATATCAAAAGTTGCCCTGAAACTATTCAATGATGGACACTACTCTCAAGCCACGTTTGAATCATTCAAGTTTGTAGACAAGAAAGTATCTTCGATTTCCGGCGTCAAGGAAAGCGGATACAAGCTTATGATGGCGGCATTTAACGAAGCGAACCCAAGAATTAGTTTGACAGAAAACTCGACCACGAGCGATGCGGACGAACAACTGGGCTACAAGTTTATTTTTGCAGGGGCGATGTCAGCGATAAGAAACCCTAGAGGTCATGAAATTTTGTCTGATCCCATAGACGTTTGTCTAGATCACCTGTCCGTTGCTTCCGTCCTCTACCGGCGATTAGAGGCCCGCAAAGCTCCATAATGGGAACTGCCATTTCTCTAATGCACCCGCGCCTTCCCGATCTCCAGCCCGTCCGCCCCCGCTGACACCGCGATCACCGACCCGTCCTCGATCTCGCCGGCCAGCAGTTTGCGCGCGATCGGGTCGACCAGGTCCTTCTGGATGACGCGCTTCAGTGGGCGGGCCCCATAGACCGGGTCGTAGCCGCGGTCGGCGAGCCAGGCGGTGGCGGTGTCGTCGAGGGCCAGAGTCAGGCGGCGGTCGGCGAGGAGTTTTTCGAACCGGGCCAGCTGGATACGGACGATGCCGCCCATCTGTTCGCGGCCCAGGCGGCGGAACAGGATGATCTCGTCGATGCGGTTCAGGAACTCGGGCCGGAAGTGGGCGCGGACCTGGTCCATGACATAGGGGCGCACGCTCTCGACGTCGTCGCCCTCGGCCTGACCGGCCAGGGCCTCTGACCCCAGGTTCGAGGTCATGATGATCAGGGTGTTCTTGAAGTCGATGACCCTTCCTTGCCCGTCTGTCAGGCGGCCGTCGTCGAGCACTTGCAGGAGCACGTTGAAGACGTCGGGGTGGGCCTTTTCGACCTCGTCGAACAGGATCACCTGATAGGGGCGGCGGCGCACCGCCTCGGTCAGGGCCCCGCCCTCGTCATAGCCGACATAGCCGGGAGGGGCGCCGATCAGGCGGCTGACCGAGTGTTTCTCCATGTATTCGGACATGTCCATGCGGGTGATGGCGGCCTCGTCGTCGAACAGGAAGGCGGCCAGGGCCTTGGTCAGCTCGGTCTTGCCCACGCCCGTGGGGCCCAGGAACAGGAAGGAGCCGAGCGGGCGGTTGGGGTCGTTCAGGCCGGCGCGGGCGCGGCGCACGGCATCGGAGACGGCCGCCAGCGCCGCGTCCTGGCCGACGACGCGGTGGCGCAGGGCGTCCTCCATCGACAGCAGCTTCTCGCGCTCGCCCTCCAGCATCTTTTCGACCGGGACGCCGGTCCAGCGGCTGACGACAGCGGCGATCTGTTCGGCGTCGACGACCTCGGGCGTCAGGGGGCCGGACTTGTCAGCCTCGTTCTCCTCGGCCTCGGCCAGCTGTTTCTCGATTTGGGGGATCTGGCCGTAGGCGATCTCTGACGCACGGGCCAGATCGCCGTTGCGCTGGGCCAGAGCCAGGTCGGCGCGCAGGCGGTCCAGGGTCTCGCGCAGCTGGGCCCCCTGACCGACCTTGTCCTTTTCCGCCTTCCAGCGGGCGGTCAGGTCGTCGGACTGGGTCTGGAGGTCGTCGATCTCGTCGTCCAGTTTTTCCAGCCGGGCGATGGAGGCCTTGTCGGTCTCCTTCTTGAGGGCCTCGCGCTCGATCTTGAGCTGGACCAGGCGGCGGTCGATCTCGTCCAGGCTCTCGGGCTTGGAATCGACCGCCATGCGCACGCGGCTGCCCGCCTCGTCGATCAGGTCGATGGCCTTGTCCGGCAGGAAGCGGTCGGTGATGTAGCGGTTGGACAGGGTGGCGGCGGCGACGATGGCGCTGTCGGAAATGCGCACGCCGTGGTGGACCTCGTACTTCTCCTTGAGGCCGCGCAGGATCGACACCGTGTCCTCGACCGTCGGCTCGTCGATGAAGACCGACTGGAAGCGGCGGGCCAGGGCGGCGTCCTTCTCGATATATTTCCGGTACTCGTCCAGCGTCGTGGCCCCGACGCAGTGCAGCTCGCCGCGCGCCAGGGCGGGTTTCAGCAGGTTGGAGGCGTCCATGGCCCCGTCGCCCTTTCCGGCGCCGACCAGGGTGTGCATCTCGTCGATGAACAGGATGATGCCGCCCTCGGCCGCCGTGACCTCGGCCAGGACGGATTTCAGCCGCTCCTCGAACTCACCGCGGTATTTGGCGCCGGCGATCAGCGAGCCCATGTCGAGCGCCATGACGACCTTGTCGCGCAAGGATTCGGGCACGTCGCCGTTGACGATGCGCAGCGCCAGACCCTCGACGATGGCGGTCTTGCCCACGCCGGGTTCGCCGATCAGGACGGGGTTGTTCTTGGTCCTCCGCGCCAGGACCTGGATGGTGCGGCGGATCTCCTCGTCGCGGCCGATTACCGGGTCGATCTTGCCGTCGGCGGCGGCCAGGGTCAGGTCGCGGGCATAGCGTTTCAGGGCATCGTAGCCGTTCTCGGCCCCGGCGCTGTCGGCGGTCTTGCCCTTGCGGATATCGGCGATGGCGGCGTCCAGCGTGTCGGGCGTGGCGCCCACGGATTTCAGGATTTCGCGCGCCGTGCCGCCCTCGCGCGCGATGGCGCTGAGCAGGCGTTCGGTGGTGACGAAGGCGTCGCCCGATGTCTTGGAGGCGGTCTCGGCGGCCGCGAAGACGCGGGCGGTGTCGCCGTCCAGATAGAGCTGGCCATTGCCGCCGCTGACCTGGGCGCGCTTCTTCAGGGCCGTCTCGGTGGCGGCCTCGGCCTTGGCGGCGTCGCCCCCGGCGGCGGTGATCAGGTTGCGGGCCAGGCCGTCGCGCTCTTCCAGCAGCACCTTGAGCAGATGCTCGGGCGCGAACTGCTGGTGACGGCGGGCGAGGGCCAGGCTTTGGGCCGACTGGACGGCCTGTTTGGCGCGGTCGGAATAGAGGTCGAGGTTCATGTGCGTGGCCTATCGTTCGGCGCGCGGCGCCTCACTGCTTGAGGCCGACCGGCGCAGAACCCTGCACAGGACTCTGCACTGGCCAACCCGAGACACTCAGGTGGGCGTGTGCAGAAGTCCGCGCAAGTCCCGCGATCAGCCCCCGGTGGGGGGCGGAGCGAAGTCGAACTGTTCGGGACGACGCTGGCCACCGCCGAAATTCCAGGTCAGGCCGATGTAGGCCGCGCGGCCGCCGAAGGTCTGGTCCGTCCGGTCCCGGAACGCAGGGGTGTCGATGGTGGTGGTCGAGCCGAAGTCATCGAACACATCGCGCACCGTCATCTGTAGCGACCATTTGTCGTTCAGCTTGCGGCGATAGCCGAAGTTGACCAGCGTCGACTGCTCGCGCGTGCCCTGGGCCAGCAGCTGGTCCCCGGCCCAGATGCCGGACAGCTGGACGAAGTCTTCGGCCGTAGGCTGCCAGTTCAGGCTGAGGCGGCCCGAGATACTGTCGGCCTCGGAGTCCACCGCACCCGGAATGCCCGAGGCGTCGATCTCCTGACGGAAGACGTTGACGCTGGCGTTGTAGCGCAGCTTGGGATGCAGGGCCCCGTTGGCGACCAGTTCCAGCCCGGTCGAGCGGCTCGAGCCCAGGTTCTCCGGACGGGTCAGGAAGACGCCGTCGCCCAGATCGCTGGTCACCTGGGTGAAGGCGTCCCGGGTGTCGCGGTAGTAGAGGGTGGCCTGATAGAAGGTCTGCTGCACCCGCTTCTGCCAGCTGAACTCGAACGAATCCGTTTCCTGCGGCAGCAGGTCGGGATTGCCCGAGCGGAGATTCTGCGGATCGCCATAGGTCAGGAAGGGATTGAGGTCGCCGGGTTGGGGCCGTTGAATTCGGCGGCTGTAGCTGGCGCGCAGGGTCTGGGTGTCGTCCAGCTGATAGGAGACGTGGCCGGTCGGATAGGCGCGGAAATAGTCCTGGGAGGTCTGGATGTTCGAGGTGATCTGATCCAGGTCCAGATTGGCCTGTTCCAGCCGCAAGCCGAACTGGGCCGACAGCTTCTCGCCAAAGGGCCGCTCATAGGTGGCGTAGATGGCGTGCACCGTCTGGTCGACGTTGAACATGTTGGACACGGTCGGGTCCGGCGTCAGGGCCGCCCGGTCGGTGCCGCGCGCGACGGAGTTGTCGAGCTCCAGCATGGTGGCCTGAAGCTCGTAGCCGAGGCGCAGCTTGGCCCCGTTGGACATCGGGCGGACATAGGCGCTGGTGACGCCGATCTGATCCTGTTCGTTCTGGTTGTCGATCAGCTCGAAGAAGGGGGTAGCGGTCGGGATGATCTGGTCGGTGAAGGTGTCGCCGCCGAACTGGAATTTGTTGCGGTCGAAGCGGATTTCGTTGGTCCAGTCGTGGCCGGGCTCGCTGCCGAAGCGGCGCACGACGCGGGCCGTCGCGCCCGAGAACTGGCCCTCGAAACCCCCGTCCGAGGTGCGGCGATAGCTGGAGGCGATCCCGCCGCCGACCGCGTCGGCTTCGAACAGTTCGACGGAGTCGCCACCGGCATCGACGTCGGTGTGGCGCAGCTCGGCGACCAGCTGGGTCTGGGCATCCAGATTGTATTCAGCGGCCAGGCGGACATAGAAATTGTCGGATGCGCCATCGACCTGGCTGGTCGTGCGCGATTGCAGGAACTGGCCCGAGCCAGTGTCCAGACGCTCGCGCAGGCGATTGACCTCGGCAACATAGCCGTCGTGGCGGACCCCGGCATCAGCCGACAGGGTCAGCTTGCCGTTCACATGGGCGACGCTGGCCCCCAGATTGTAGCGACCGGCATCGCCGATGTTAGCGCGGATGGAGCCGGTTGTGGTGACTGCGGGCTTCACCGTCGTGGGCTTGGTGATCAGGTTGATGACCCCGCCGGAGCCTTCGGGGCTGTAGGCGGCCGAAGGGTTGGTCATGACCTCGACGCGGGCATACTGGTCCGCCGGGATCTGCTGGATCATCTGGCCGCGGCTGGGGCCATTGAACTGGGTCGAGGGGCGACCATCGACCAGGATGGTAACGTTGGCGTCGCCGCGCAGGCTGACGTTGCCGTCGGGATCGACCTCGACCGAGGGGACGTTGCGCAGAGCATCGGCCAAGGTGCCGGTGGTGGCCTGAAGGTCGTTGGCCAGGCTGTAGCTGGTGGAGTCGATGGAGGTCCGGACCTCGTTGGGACGAGCGGTCACGACCACGTCTGTCAGGGCCGAGGCCTCTTCGTCCTTCGCGGGCGGAGCAGCTTCCGGTGTCGTCGTGGGCGGTGTCTGGGGCGAGGCTGCGGGCGCTGGAGCCGACCGTGGAGCTGACGTCGAAGGGGCCGGGCGTGGCATCTGCTGCGTGGGTGCCGTCTGGGCCAGGGCTGTGCCCGATGTAGTCGCCAGGGCGGTGCCGACCAGCAGCATGAATTTGAACGACGTCATGAGAATCCCCGATGCACCCGTCACGTAACGCGGTGCGATTGGCGGTGACGTAAAGCCTCCTTGACGGCGTTGCGAGTTACTTATTCGTCATGATGACGGCGAGAAATGGGGCGGGCGAACATTACAGATCGGTCATCTATACTGGCCGATGTCTTTCTCCGGTGCCTCGACCACACGCATGGTCACGCTGGCGTCCGGCGCGGTCGCGCGATAGGTCTGAACGAAAGTCAGAGTTGGAGCCGCCATGTCCATCCGTCCCACCCGCCGTTCCGCCCTGTTCGCCTCGATGGGCGCTGCCAGCGCAGCGATGCTGCCTGCGCGATCCTGGGCCCAGGCGGCCGCCAACGATGGTGCCTCCCTGGCGGAGCAGGTCGATGGCTTCGTGAAGCGGGCGATGGCGGCGTTTCCGGAGCAACCGGCGGTATCGGTGGCGCTGGTTGTGGACGGCCAGACTGCGCTGACCCGCGGCTATGGCGTACGCCGCAAGGGCGACACCACGCCGATCGACGAGCACACCCGCTTCGCCATCGCCTCCAACACCAAGGCGGTCACCTGCGCGGCCCTGGCCATTCTGGTGGATGAGGGCAAGGTGAAATGGGACGAACCGGTGCGGACCTATCTGCCCGGCTTTGCCCTGTCCAAACCCGAACTGAACGACATGGTCACGGTGCGCGATTTGGTCAGCCACCGGATCGGTTTCGGCCTGGGGGCCGGCGACCTGCTGTTCTGGCCTAACAGCGACCGGACGCGGGCCGAAATCCTGGCGGCGGTGCCGCATGTGCCGATCGAGGGGGCGTTCCGCGCCGGCTACAACTACTGCAACCTGATGTTCGTGGTGGCGGGCGAGGTCGTCGCGGCGGCATCGGGCATGGCGTGGGAGGATTTCGTCCAGACGCGCATCCTGGACCGTCTGGACATGACCGAGACCCTGCCGGTGATGGCGGGTGCGGACCCGGCGGTCTCGGCCCTGCCGCACGGCCGGATCGGGCCGCCGCTGCGCTATCAGGGCGAGACCCAGGTCATCGGCCAGTCGATCCAGGAGGTGTGGAACTGGACCTCGGCGGGGGCGGCGGGCGGCTTCGTCACCAACCCCGTGGACTGGGCGAAGTGGATCGCGGTGCAGTTGAACAAGGGCCTCCTGGCAGACGGCACGCGCCTGTATGCCGAGGCGCGGGCCGACGAGATGTGGAAACCCAACATCATCATCTCCAACTCGGGCGGCCCGACGCCGGACATGCCGGGACGCGCCATCGCGGCCACCTATGCCATGGGTTGGCAGGTGATGGACTATCGCGGCGAGCGGATGATCACCCACGGCGGGGGCGCGCCCGGCTATATCTCCGGCACCGTCCTGCTGCCCGGTCGCAAGACGGGCTTTTCCTATTTCACCAATGCGGAGGAGAGCTACCTGCTGAGGGCCCTGCGCAGCGGGATCATCGACATCATCCTGGGCCAGGATCGGACGTTCCCGGCTTTCGACTGGATCGGCGACAGCGCGCGGCTGCGGGCCGAGGGTGATGTGAAATCCATTGCCGCCGCCGCCGAGATCGATGCCAAACAGGCGGCGGGGGCACCGCCGTCACTGCCGCTGGAGGCCTATGTCGGGACATGGCGCGATCCCTGGTATGGCGATATCGAGATCACCCTCAGCTCGGCCATGGTGCGTGCTCCCCGCGGTCGGACGGCGTTCAAGCAACTGGGGCTGAAGTTCTCGCGCACGCCAGCGCTGAATGATCCGCTGGAAGCCTATGACGGCGACACCCTGCGCACCCGTTTCGCCGATAAGCGCGAAGAGGATGCCTTCATCACCTTCACGATCGAGAACGGCGCGCCCGTCTCGGCCACGATGAAGGCCGTCAGTCCGGACGCGGACTTCAGCTATGACTATCACGACCTGCGCCTGACGAAGGTCTGATCGTCAGCGGACCAGCTCGAGAATTTCCAGCTTCGATTCCACCCGCGGCCAGGGGATGACCAGACGCCAGCGGTTGGGGCCGATGCGTTCGAAGGCTCCGACCTGATCGCGAACGGGCTGCTGGCCATAGCGGGGAAAGCCTGTCTCATCCGTGCCCCAGGCCTGGGCTCCGACGAAGACCAGACGACGATCCGTGTCCGGATAGAGCAGGCCGCGCGTTCGCTGTGAGCCCGTGGTCTTGGTCAGGATCAGGTCGCCACCGGGGGTCAGCTCGATCGAACACTGGAAGAAGGGATAGGCATTGAAGGCCAGGCCGACCTCGCTCATCGTGCCCATCTTGATCGTCCGGCAACGATAGGTGCCCGGCGGGGGCTGAAGCCGCCCTGCCTGGCCCGCATTGGGATCGACGAGCGGCCCCATGGCCGTGACTTCGTCTGCAAACCCCTTGTCGTCGGCCTCGGCGCGCGCCATGCGCCAGGCCTGGTCCAGCCGTGACAGGTTGGCGGCATCGGCGGCGCTCACGACCTGTCGCCAGTCGTCGGTGCCGCCCTGCTCACCCTCGGCCGGGGCGGTATCGGTCGCAGGGGGTGGGCTAGCCGGAGTTGAAAGGGGCGGCGTGTCACCGGTGGGCTGTGTCGGCGTATCGGTTGGCCCGGACGCGTCTTCCGGTCGGGGTGCGTCTTGCGAGGGACCCGCGCCCTGACCGCAGGCGGCCATAAGAACGGCGGTCGAGACGGCGGCGAGGACGATACGCATCGGGCAAACTCCGGACTGTTCGCCGTCATCAACGGCTCGAAACCGGTGAGGTTCAGCGCGGCGTTCGAGCCATTCCCTCCCGTCGAGGGTCGAGCAGCAGACCCCCGACGGTCGCCGCCAGCAGGCGCGGGGCCAGTGGAAGGCGGGCGACATGGCCCAGAATGTGGTCGCGGATCCACGGGCGCAGGCGGCCGTCCGCCTGATAGAAGGGCGTGAAGCCGAGGCTGAGGGCCTGATAAAAGCTGAGATGAAGGCGTCGGCTGCGGGCATAGGTAGTGAGCGCCGATGAGAGGTCGTCGCGGGAGCGCAGGGCCACCGTCAGGGCCTGGGCGTCCAGCAGCCCCATGTTGACGCCCTGACCCAGTTGCGGACTGGTCGAATGGGCCGCATCGCCGATGATGGCCAGTCGGTCGGCACGTGGTCGCCACAGAGTGTGGTGCCCATAGCGGGCCAGGGTCATCTGATCGGGGTCGTGGATGCCGTCGAGGATCGGGGCGGTCTCGGGCCAGAGGCCGCGCACCTCGTCCTTCCAGCGCTCCAGACCGGCCGTGCGCCAAGCGGCATGGTCCCGCGCTTTCAGGCTCCAGAAGAAGGTGGCCAGGCGATCGTCCGAGCCCGGATGGCGACCGACAGGCAGGACGCCGATCATCTTCGAGGCACCGCGATAGACCTGCTGCAGGGCGGTCTCGTCGAACGGCGCCCCCGGCCAGGGCACCGTGCCCCACAAGGCCCCGAAGGCGAGGGGGTGAGGCCGCGCGCCATGGTCCGCCGCAATCCGCGAACGGGCCCCGGAGGCGTCCACGATCAGATCGAAGGCCGCCGTCTGACGCCCGGCGGCATCCGTCAGGCGACCGGCCTGGGCCGCGATCATCTCGCGCCCGGTCACGATCTCGACACCCGCCGCCACCACCGCCTCATGCAGAACGTGAAACAGGGCGGCGCGATGGACGCCCAGGGCCTGACGCGGGCGATGCAGGTCGCTGTAACGAACGTCCAGAACCACCCGGCCGCGACGCGCCTCCCGCCCGAAGATGTGATCGATGGGCTGGGCCAGTTGCGTGATGGAGAGGGTCAGACCCAGGTCGTCCATAACCGCCAGACCCGTGGGTTGCAGCATGAAGCCCGCGCCGACGGGACCGGCCGCCTCGAACCGTTCGAACAGGGTGACCCGCCGCCCTTCGCGCGCCTGCATCAGGGCGAAGGCCAGGCCGGACGGGCCGGCCCCGACGATCGCGATGTGCTGAACGGTCTTCAGGCGGGGACCAGTTCGATCAGGTCCAGTTTCGACTCTGCCGTGGGCCAGGGGATGACCAGCCGCCAGCGGGCGGGGCCGATCCGCTCCAGCACGGCGATCATGTCGCGGTCGGGCGTCTGGCCGTAGGAATTGGCCGCCGGTTCGTCGGCCAGGGCCATCGAACCGAGGAAGACCATATGGCGATCGTTCTCCGGAAACAGCAGGCCGGAGGGGCGCTGGGAGCCGGTGCGCTTGATGAACTTCAGGCCGTTCGACGTCTGCTCGATGCGGCAGGAGAACCAGCCATAGACGACATAGCCGAGGCCATCGTCGCCTCCCTGAGACCCCAGTTTGACGGTGCGGCAGCGATAGTTTCCGACGGGCGGAGTCACGCCGTCGATACCGGCATCCGGATCGATCAGGGCTCCGGTGGAGGCGAGGTCGCCGGAGCCGGACAGGCTGCGGGCCTGACGCAGGGCGTCGCGCCAGGCGGCATCTCGACGGTCGAAACGGTCGCGGTCCGCGCGGGTGACGATGCCGCGCCAGTCCTGCAGGGTCGTCTCGGCGGTTTGACCGGGCAAGGGCGGGACCGGCGGGACCGGCGGTGCTGGTGTGGCGCAGGCGGCCAGGGCTGTGGCGCCGACGGCGAGCAAAAGACTGGATCGAAACAGATGCGGCATAGGCACTCCTGGACCAGACCCCTAAGGGCCATCCCGTGCCGTGAAGGTCAAGCCGCGCGACGTCGCGCCGGGGGCGGTCCCGACGCCGCGACCTGCTGCAAGGTACCGGCCAGAAGGGCGATGTCCAACGGCTTGGTCAGCCAGGCGGCAAATCCCTCGTCGCGTCCACGCCGGGCGTCGGCGGGGCTGGAACCTGCGGTCAGGGCGACCACGGGCAGGTCTTGCGTCAGGGCGTCTTTTGCCAGCCGCGCCTTAACCTCAAAGCCGTCGAAGTCGGGCAGATGAATGTCCAGCAGGATGACGTCCGGCCGCAGATCGCGGGCCAGGTCCAGGCCATCCGCGCCGGTTTCCGCGATGTGTAGCGAGGGTCCCAGAGCGCCCATGACATGGCGCATCAGGGTGATGTTGGCGGCATTGTCCTCGATGTAGAGCACGGTCAGCGTAGACAGATCGACAGGGGGCAGTGGCTCGGACGCCGGGGGCGATACTGGCGTCGGTGCCGCCAGGGCCACGGGCAGGGTCAGGGTGAAGCTGGAGCCTTCGCCCGGTGTGCTGGCGGCGCTCAGGGTGCCGGCCATGGCCTCGGCGAGCCGACGGGCCACGGCCAGTCCGACCCCCAGTACAGCCTGGCCGTCCGCATCCGGATCATCCTGGCTGGGTGACAGGCGGCAGAAGGGCTGAAACAGGGCGTCGATACGCTCCGGCGCAATGCCGGGGCCGTCGTCATGGATGGCCAGAGAGATCCGATCGCCCGATCTCCGCACCTCGATCAGGACGGTGCCGCCGCGACGGTTATGACCAATCGCATTGGACAGGAGGTTCAGCAGTATCTGATGAAGCCGCCCTGGATCAGCGGCGACCATGTAACCCGGGCTAGCGGCGGGGGCCTGGATGCTGACGTCAGCAGCGGTGGCCTCGGCCCGCATCGCCTCGACGACCTGGCGCACGACCAACAGGGGATCGACCCGGGCTACGGCGACCGCCACGGGCCGCGCCTCGATGTCTGCGAAATCGAGGATGCGGTCGATAAGGCTGAGCAGACGCGTGCCGGCGATACGGATCTCGGCGATGGCTTGGGTCTGTTTACGGGTGAGCGGTTCCTGCTCTGCGTTCTGGGTCAGCAGGTCCGCAAAGCCGATCACGGCATTCAGCGGCGTGCGCAGGGCGTGGTTCATGCCGGACAGGAAATCGGCGCGGGCCTGATTTGCAGCAGCCAGGGCCAAGGCCTGGTCACCGGCTGCGTCCAGCGCTTGGCGAAGGGACCGGGTCCGTTCGGCGACGCGCGATTCCAGCGCATTGTTGATGGCGCGAAGCCTGACCGCCTCGGCTCGCGATCGCATGGCCAGCCGGACGGCACCAAGCAGGCCGGTGAGCAGGATGGCCGTCAGGAACAGAACCAATTCCATCGCACGCGTCTCCATTCACGTCAGACAACCATGGCGTGAAAAGATTGAGCGATCATGAAAATGCGACCTGAGGTAGTGGTCAGTCCTCGGCGGGCGCGGCCTCGACCTTGCGACGCGGGGCGCGGCGCTTGGGTGCCGGAGCCTCGGCGACGGCGTCTTCACCGGCCTCGGCAGGAGCGGCAACGGGGGCCGCAGCGACCGGGGCCGACGTCGGGCGTGTCAGGAACCCGGGCAGGGCTGACGGGGCCTCATCGGCATCGTCTTCGCGGGCACGCGGAGCGTCGCGGCGCGGGCGGCGCTCGCGGACGGGGCGTTCCTTGACGTCGGTAGCCTCCTGCGCCGGAGCCGAAGCGGACTCGCTGGCTTCGCTGGTGGCGGCTTCGGACGACGAGGTTTCGCCTTCGTCGCCTTCGCCATCATTCTCGAAGCGGCGGCCACCATTTTCGGCGCGGCGACGCTCCCAGCGTTCGCGGCGGGTTTCGCGGCGTCCGCCTTCACGTGGCTCGCCAGAGGCATTGGCCTGGCCTTCGCCGTCATTCCGGGGCTCACGCGGTTCGCGGTCGTCGCTGCGTTCAGCCCGGTCGCGGTCGTTGCGCTCGGGACGGTCGCGCCATTCGCGGCGCGGCTGATCGCCGCCCTGGGCCTGACGCTCGGCCTGGCGCTCTTCCTGTTCGCGCTGACGGGCCTCGGCAGCGGCGACGCGGTCGGCCTCGGCCTTTTCGGCTGCCATGATGGCGGCGGCCTGTGCGCCCGTCTCGTCTTCGAAGTCGATGTCGAAGCCCTGGCCTGCCAGTTCGCGCTGGGCGATCTCGGACACGGGGCGCGAGGGCTGAAGGGCGCGCAGGACGCGGAAATAGTGTTCGGCGTGCTGGGTGTAGTTCTCGGCCAGGACGCGGTCGCCACCGGCCGACGCATCGCGCGCCAGCTGCATGTAGCGTTCATAGACGGTCTGGGCATTGCCCCGGACCTTGATGTTCTCGGGCCCTTGCGAGTCCCAGGAGCGGTTGGGGTTAGTGGCGTTGGCGTGGTTGTTGCCGCCGCCCTGGCCGGGCTTTCTGTTGCGTCCGCGTTGACGCTTCATGCCCTTGAAATCTCTCATTGGAGCTTACCGTGCTTTTCGTGAGGGAGGGCGGGCCTGCAAGATGATGCAGCCTGTCGCCGTCCGGGGTCGTCTTCCGTTTCGTGCGAGGCCAATCCCCGCTGACGATGTGATCGGAAATCCGTTGCCGCCCGTGGTGCGCCGGGCGACCGGCCCGACCTTCACATGCCCGGACGCGCGAGACTGGGCCAGAAGCGGTCCAAGGCGTGCGTTTTGGGTGGGAGACGACGCAGATGTAGCGCGGGATCGTGGCGTTTCCAAGGGCTAATCGCAACGGACCTTGCGACCGAAGCTACATCTTCGGAATGGGATTGGTCCGAGGGTCGGGGCCATTGGTCACCACGCGGTCGCGGTCGGCCAGGTCCTTGACCACGATAACGTCGGTGAACCCCTGCGCCTCGAACAAGGCCTTGACCTGCGGGCCCTGGTCCCAGCCGATCTCGACCGCGAAGATGCCGCCGGGCTTGAGGATGCGCTGGATTTCGGGGGCCAGGTCCCGGTAGGCCTGAAGCCCGTCGGGACCGCCGTCCAGCGCCAGGCGCGGATCGTGATCGCGGACCTCGGGATCCAGTCCGTCGATGTCGTCCGACGGGATGTAGGGCGGGTTGGAGACGACCAGATCGAAGCTGCGGTCCGCCATGCCCGCCGCCCATTCTGTGCGCAGGAAGTCGCAGCGACCGTCCAGATCCAGGCTGGCGGCATTGTCTCTCGCCACAGCCAAAGCCTCGAACGAGATGTCAGTGCCGACGCCTCGGGCCCCCGCCCGCTCGGCCAGGGTCGCCAGAAGGATCGCCCCCGAGCCGGTGCCCAGGTCGATCATGGTGAAGGCCTGATGCGGCGGGAAGGCCAGCATAACCACGTCGAGAATCGCTTCTGTGTCCGGGCGCGGGCTGAGAACGTCGGGGGTGACATTCAGCATGATCTTCCAGAAGCCCTTCTTGCCCAGGATGCGCGAGACGGGCTCGCGTTTCAGGCGGCGCTCGACATAGCCGTCCAGCGTCGCCTGCTGCTCCGGCGTCACGGCGCGATAGGGATCGGTCAGAATGTCAGCCCGGCCCGCGCCGGTGGCGACCTCCAGCAACAGGCGGGCGTCGATGGAGGGGCTGTCGATCCGGCCGGCCTTCAGCCGCGCCGTCGCGGCCTTCCAGGCGGTCACCAGGGTGGGAGAAGCGGATGTTTCGGTCATGACGCTGGCCTTGGCGCGGGTTTGAGGGAATATCAAGCGCAGGGTGCAGGAACGCGCCCGCAGGATGGATCGTTGTGCGCGGGATGACCAGAAATCCGGACCGATCGAACGCCCATCCCGATGACGGGACCGGCCCGGGACAGGGTCTGGGGGTCTGGGGCCTGCTGGCGTCGGTCGCCGGAGGTCTGGCGGCGGGGGCCGGGGCGGCGCATCTGCTCTATACGCGCGGGCACAAGTTCGGTGTGGAGCTTCGCCCGGCACGGCCTGAAATCCTGCCACCCGCCCCGCCGCAGCCGCATGATTTCGATGCCAAGGAACCGGGTCGGGGGCGGCTGGCCGAACATCCCCATCACATCCCGCGCAAGGGCTGGATCGACATCGCCTGGCGCGTGGCCATGGGCTATTTCGGCGACCGCGTCGGCTTCGTCGCCGGGGGCGTGACCTTCTTCATCCTGCTGTCGCTGTTTCCGACGCTGGCGGCCTTCGTCACCATCTACGGGCTGTTCGCCGATCCGGCCGACGCCTGGGGGCGGCTGAGTTTTCTCTATGCCTTCCTGCCCGCCAATGTGGTGCAGTTCCTGGGCGACGAGATGGCGCGGCTGGCGGGCAATTCCAACAGCCAGCTGACCTTCACACTGGTTTGGACCCTGGCCCTGTCGCTATGGATCGCCAACAACGGGATCAAGACGCTCTTCTACGGGCTGAACCTGGCCTATCACGAGGTCGAGAAGCGCAACATCGTCACCTACAACCTGCTGTGCATGGCTTTCACCGTCTCGGGTCTGCTGGCCGTCATGATCAGCGCGGGTCTGGTGGTCGGGGTGCCGATCTTTCTGGCCCTGTTCGGACTGGCGGATGAGTGGGCCTATCTGGCTCCGCTGAGGTGGCCGCTGCTGTTCGTCGGCTATGCGGCGGCGCTGACCCTGATCTATCGGACCGGGCCATGCCGGGCGCGGGCAAGGTGGCGCTGGCTGACACCAGGTGCCGTGTTCGCCGCCGTTCTCAGCGTGGCACTGTCATTCGTGTTCAGCTGGTACCTGACCAACTTTGTCCGCACCGATTCGTATGGGCCTCTGGCGGCCATCATGGGCTTCCTGCTGTGGACCTGGCTGTCCGTACAGATCATCCTGATGGGGGCCAAGCTGAATGCCGAGATCGAGCATCAGACGGCGCTGGACACCACGACGGGCGAGCCTGCTCCCTTGGGCGAGCGCGGCGCGGTCATGGCCGATTCCGTCGGGCCGCGACGCGGCAATCCGGCAGCTCTGGCCTTCACTTTGAAGCATGCCGAGGCGATGGCGGACCGGGTGCTGAAGCGCAAGGTCCGGCGCGATACGGGCGTCGACACCTAGGCTGAAGGTTTGAGCCTGTCCGTTCGCGTTTCGCGAATGAACACCCGCGGTCAGTGGCGAAGGCGGGGCGGGCGATCTTGCAAACGGCATGGCGGCGGCGGCTGGTCGGCGGCACGGTCGGGGCATCGATAAGGCCCGGTGGTCGGGTCTCTCAGCCCACCGACAGGACACCCGCCATGAACCGCTTCGCCTCAACCGCCGCCGCCCTCGCCCTGCTGCTGGGCACCAGCGCCGCCCATGCCGAACCGGCGGGTGACACCCTGACCCTGACGTTCGAGACCGGGGCGAATACCGGCACGGTGATGATCTCGCTGTACGATGCCGAGGCGGCCTATTCGGGCGGCGCACCGGTCGCGTCCAAAGCCATCGCCGCCTCCGGCCCGGTCGTGGCCGTGTTCGAGAACCTGCCCGCTGGTGACTATGCGGTGAAGGCCTTCCACGACGTCAACGGCAACGGGCGGATGGACACCAACCCCTTCGGCATGCCGGTCGAGCCCTATGCCTTTTCCAACAACGCGCGCGGCAACATGGGTCCAGCTGGATGGGATCGCGCGCATTTCGCCGTGAGTGGAGCCACAGCTCAGACGATCGAGATCAAATAGGCCGCGACCTCTCGCCCGTCCCCTTCTCCTCTCTTCCTTTTCGAGGTCCGCCATGCTCGCTTCTCGCCGATCATTCATGATGGGAGCCGCCGCCCTGTCGGCCGCCGTGGTCACGCCGGAGACGGTGCGCGCGATGGCCGCGATGCAGGCCAGCGCCGAGGCGGGAAGCGCCGACTGGGCCCTGGCCACGGCGGACCTGGAAGCGGATGTCGCGCCACGTGCCCTGAGCCTGGTGCGGGGGCGGGCTCCGGCCGGGCTGGCGGGCACCCTGTTCCGCAACGGGCCAGGCAAGTTCCGCAGAGCCGGCGGCAGCGCGACCCACTGGTTCGACGGCGACGGCCTGATGCGGGCCTTCCGCATCGACGGCGGGCGGGCGACGCTGGAAGCCCGCTTCGCCGATACGCCCAGGCGCCGGTATGAGACGGAGATCGACGCCGTGGTCACCCCGGGCTTCGGCACAGTCGGAGACAGCCGGGCCCGGCTCGGTTCCAATGATGACGGCAATGCCGCCAATACGGCCGTGATGACGGCGGGCGACAAGGTCTGGGCCCTGTGGGAAGGGGGCTCGCCGCTGGAAATGTCGAGGTCGGACCTGTCGACGGGGGGCTTTGTGGCCCTGAGGGATGATCTGAAGGGCATGCCGTTCCAGGCCCACCCCCGCTATGCGCCCGACGGCACCATCTGGAACATCGGCATGAACGGCGACAAGGCGATCGTCTGGCACCTGAACGCTGACCGCTCACTGAGGGACGCGCAGGTGATCCAGCTGCCGCGCGCCAGCTATATGCACGACTTCACCGCCACGGCGCGGCACCTGATCATCGTCATGCAGCCCTGGGTCTTCGACCATGCGGGCATGCCCTATGCCAGCCAGTTCGCCTGGCACGCCGACATGGGCACCCAGGTCATGGTGGTGGACAAGGCCGACCTGAGCCGCCGCCGGATCTATGAGCTGCCGACTTTCAGCTTCTTCCATCTGGGCGATGCCTGGGAGCGGGCGGACGGTGCCATCCAGTTCGATCTGGCGGCGGGCAAGGATGTGGCCTTTGCGGTCGAGGGCGCGCGGGTGCTGGTCGAGCGACGAGGCACCGTGCCGGGCGATCCGGCCCAGCTGTCGCTGATTACCTTGCACCCGGACGGTCGGGCCGAGATGGGCAAGTCGGGCGTGACGGCGGAGTTTCCCAAGGGCGATCCGCGCCGGGCGGGTCTGGAGCGGCGGCTGACCGTCCATGTGGCGGGCGAACGTGGCGGGCGACCCCTGCCCACCGGCCTGGCCGTGCACGACTGGCAGACAGGGCGGTCGGATGCGTTCGAGTTCGGCGACGGTCAGATTATGGAGGAGGCGGTCTTTGTGCCCAAGCCGGGGCGCTCAGCCGAGGGCGAGGCCTGGCTGGTCGCGCCGTCGATCAACCTGCGTCGCGGGGTGACGGAGCTGCATGTGTTCGAGGCGGCGCATGTTTCGGATGGGCCGGTCTGCACATGGCGGGCCGATATGGCCCTGCCCGCCGGCTTCCATGGCTGCTGGGCCTAGTACCAGCCGGCGTCGCGCAGGGCCTTGGCATAGCGGCGGCTGACGGGGGCCTGGATGTCGCCCTCCAGCGTCAGGGTGGCGCGACCGTCGCCCCGGCTGACCCCGCGCACGGCGTCGCGTGCGACCCACCAGCCGCGATGGGTCTGGGCCCCCTCCAGCCCTTCCAGCTCGATCAGGGCGTCGGACAGCCGCATCAGGATCAGGTCCGAACCGCGGTCGGTGTGGATGCGCAGGTAGTGGTCCTCGGATTCCACCGCCCGGATGGTCGCGCCCTTCAGCTTCATCGGCAGGCGATCGGGAAAGCGGGCGGGGGCCGAGCCATCGACCGGGGCCGCATGGGTCTGGACCGGCTTACGCGACAGGAAGACATTCAGCGTGCTCACCGCCGTGGTCACAATGACGACGGGGCCAAGATAGTCCAGCAACCCCCCGGTGCCGCCGTCGAACACGCTGCGGGTCACGGCCCAGACCAGGACGGACAGGGGGCCGGACATGATCACGGTCAGGGCGAGCACCGACAGCCAGGGTCGCCGGTCCATGTCGATCCAGCGATCCACCAGCCGGGAGCAGACCTCGCCCCAGATGGCCCCGGCCAGCATCAGCGGCAGCCAGTAGGCCAGCCGCGCCGTCAGCGACAGGCCGCTCATGCCAAACGCACTGGTCAGGGCCAGCATGACGCCGACGGCCAGGGCGACGACGATGCCGCGCAGGAAACTGCGGTCGATGGCGATGCGCACGACATCGTGCGTCGTCGGCGTCGCGCTCATGCGATAAAGACCCCCCGGAAGTATCGTTCGCCCCTTGAGACCACGAAACGGAGCCGGGATGAAGACGCTATCGATAGCCTTGGCCGCTCTGGTCCTGAGCGCCGGTTCGGCCCAGGCGGGCGACCTGACCCTGGCGCTGACCACGGAGGCCTCGGGCGGCAAGATCGCCATCGCCCTGTATCGCGACGCTGAGAGCCTGAGACGCAATTCCGGAGCGGTGCGCACCGTCATGGTGGATCGCACAGGGCCGGTGACGACCACGACCCTGACGGACCTGGAGCCGGGACGCTATGTCGTGGCGGTCTTCCATGACACCGACGGCAACGGACGGCTGTCGACCTGGCCGGTCGGCCTGCCCAAGGAGGCCTACGGCTTTTCACGCAATGCGAGGGGGCGGTTCGGGCCGCCATCATTCGACAGCGCCGCCTTCGACCTGCCTGCCGCAGGAACGCGCCAGTCGATCACGCTTCGCTAGGATGGGTTCCCAGGCGTGCACACCGCCCTGAACCCCGCCGACGCGAACCGCACCATATAGTCGGACGCCGTCTCGAGATCGCCGGAACGGCAAAGTCCGTTCGACAGCCGGTCCAGCCGCCCGGTCTCGCCCAGCGTCAGGGTCAGGGCCCCCGACAGCATGTGCCAGGCCCAGTAAAGATCGACCTCTTGTGCGTCCGGCATGACCTGCTGGATCAGAACGATCAGTCGCCGGATGGCGGGGTCATAATAACGCGCCATGGTCTCGCCACCGAAGGCCGGATTGGCGTTGGTCTGGGCCACCAGGGCCGAATAATGTTTCCACCCCGGCCCGCCTTTCAGCGACCACTGGAACGGCGGACGAAGGAAGGCCTCCAGCAGTCCCTCCAGCGTCATCATGCCCGCGTTCTCGGCGGCGTAGCGGTTGATCGCATCGACCCGCTCGTTGTTCCAGACCTCGGCCCGGCGCAGGAAGACGGCGTCGAACAGGCCGCGCTTGGCGGTGAAATAATAGTGGATCAGGGCCGTATCGACCCCCGCCTCGCGCGCCACCTCGCGGATGGTAACGCCATAGAAGCCGTGCTTTGAAAACAGGTCCTCGGCCGCGTCCAGGATCAGCTCGCGCGTGTCGGCCAGGCCTGCCTCAGACGCCTTGCGTGGGCGACCGCGTTTGGCCGGAGCTGAGACAGGCGAAGGCGCAGTCCTGGCATCCGGAGCGGCAGCGGTACGGGTCATATGCCAAGGCTTAGGCTGCATTCACCCGTCATGGCAACGGCGCCACAGGTTCGAGTTTGCGTGCCGTAACGCAAGCGTCGCCGTTTGACAGGGCAAGGAAACCGGTTACGTTCCGAGAAAATCATTGAACGCTGAATAAATAAGCGTCTGGGTCGAAACATCAGGATTGGGGCTACACATGAATCGCTACGTAAAGACCGCATTGCTCACGGGCGCCGCCTGGAGCGTGATGTCCGGCCTGGCCATGGCCCAGACCGCGCCCGTCGCCACAGCGCCGCAGGACGAAGCGACCGGTCTGGAAGACATCGTGGTCACCGCGCGGCGCACCAGTGAATCGCTGCAACGCACGCCCCTGGCCGTCTCGGCCTTCTCGGGCGAGACGCTGGAGCGCACGGGCGCGACCCAAGTCACCGACCTGCAGGGCTCGGTGCCCAACCTGAATCTGGTGCAGGGCCGGGGTTCGTCCAACGCCACCAACATCTACATCCGCGGCATCGGCCAGCCCGATGCGCTGCAGACCTTCGACCCGGCCGTCGGCGTCTATGTCGATGACGTCTATTACAGCCGTATCCGGGGGACGCAGTTCGACCTTCTGGATCTTGAGCGGATCGAAGTCCTTCGTGGACCGCAGGGGACGCTCTACGGCAAGAACACCATCGGTGGCGCGCTGCGTCTTGTGTCGCGCCGGCCGGGCCAGGAGTTCCGCGCGCGCGGCTCGGTGGCCTACGGCAGCTACGACATGATCGACGTGCAGGGCGCCGTATCCGGCCCGATCGGCGACACGCTCGCCTTCGGCATTTCGGCCCTGCACTCCGAGCGCGGCGGCTATGTTTCCAACCCCGTCACGGGCGAGGAGTACAACGACAAGAACACCCAGGCGGTGCGTGCGACCCTGGCCTGGGACCCAATGTCCAACCTGCGGGTCGATCTGACGGCGGACTATTCGACCGACGACGCCGGCCTGACGGTCGGCCAGGCGACCAACAATCTGGTCGGCTCCAGCGGTCAAACCATCGTGACCGTGCCCTCGCCCCTGCCCCGCTATCAGTTCCAGACGGTGGTCGATCCGACCCTGCCCAATGAGACGCGACTGGAATCGCGCGGCATCGCCCTGAACGTCGGCTATGACTTCAGCGACGCCCTGACCCTGAAGTCGATCACGGCCTATCGTCGCCTGAACACCGACGACTACATCGATTTCGACGCGACGCCGCGCGAGGTCTCCAGCGCCCTGGTCGCCGTCGATCAGGACCAGTTCAGCCAGGAACTGCAGCTGACCTATGACTCCGGTCCCCTTACCGCTGTTGGAGGCCTGTATTATCTCGTCGAGAACATCGATTCGCATCAGGAGGCCTATGCCGACGACCTGCTGGGCCCGCTGTTCCTCAACTCCGGTTTCCTGCGCACCGTCGACGACACCCTGGAGACGACGTCCAAGGCCGCCTACGGCAATGTGACCTATGCCCTGACCGATGCCCTGCGCATTTCGGGTGGCGTTCGCTACACCGAGGAAGAGAAGGACTACCGTCGTACGACCTCGACCTTCTTCAGCGCCCTGCCGGCCTTCAATGCGACCTTCCCGTTTGCCCCTCCGGTCGCCAGCTTCGACGACACGTCGTTCATGGCCTCGGTGGACTATCAGCTGACGGACAGTGTCATGCTGTACGGTCGCTTCTCGCAGGGCTTCAAGTCGGGCGGCTACAACGGCCGGGCCAACTCGGCTGCCGAGGCGACGCTCTATGCGCCGGAAACGGCCGAGAGCTTCGAAATCGGCTTCAAGGCCACGGGCTATGACAACCGTCTGCGCCTGAATGTTGCGGCCTTCACCACGGAGTATGAAGACTTCCAGGCCCGTGTGTCCGGCCTGGACATCGATCCGATCACCAATCTGCCAGCGCCTGTGCTCAGCGTGATCAACGCCGGCAATCTGGAAATCTCGGGGCTTGAGGTCGAAGGCACCTTTGCCGTCACCCCGAACCTGACGATCGACAGCCAGATCGGCCTGCTGGATGCCGAGTATGGCGAGTTCGCCGATGCCCGCTTCACAGCCTTTGGCGGCAGCCGCGCCTTTCAGGAACCGGCCTTCTCGCCGCGCATCACCGCCCGCTATGGCATCCAGTATGTGGCTGATGTGCCAAACGGTGGGGGTGACGTGACCTTCGGTGCAGTCGCCAAATACCGCAGCCGCATGGCCCTGGCCGTCGACAACACCCCGGTCAACAGCGCGGTCGAACTGCCCGGCATGTTCCAGGACGACTACTGGCTGTTCGACGCCCGCGTGGCCTGGACCGATGTCTCGGGTCGCTACACCGTCGGTGTCTACGGCCAGAACCTGTTGAACGAGGTCTACAGGACGGACGCCCAGGAGTTCTCGTCCGTCGGCAACATCCGCACCGCCTACTACGGTGCGCCCCAGACGGTGATGATCAAGCTGTCGGCCCGGTACTAGGGCGAACAGGCTTTCCGATCCGGGCGGCGGTTCGCAAGGGCCGCCGCCCTTTTTCGTTGCGGTCGCCAATGGTGCCGCTACGGTTCGATCAAACACAAGAAGACATCGAGGGAAACGCCATGAGCACCACGGACGTCGCCGCCCCATCGCCCGAGGCTCCGGAGGCCCCGGTGCCCTCGACCGGCTATCGCTTCTATGTGCTGGCGATCCTGATCCTGGTCTACATGCTGAACTTCGTGGATCGCCAGATCATCGGCATTCTGGCCGCGCCGCTGAAGGCGCACTTCAATATGTCGGACAGCCAGTTCGGCTTGCTGGGCGGCATCGCCTTCGCCTCGGTCTATTCGACCCTGGCCATTCCACTGGCCTGGCTGGCCGATCGCTACAGCCGGGTGTGGATCATGACCGGAGCCCTGGCGGTCTGGAGCGGCTTCACCGCCCTGTGCGGCGTGGCCGGGTCGTTCGGTCAGTTGTTCCTGTTCCGCATGGGCGTCGGCGTGGGCGAGGCAGGTGGGGTAGCTCCGGCCTATTCACTGGTCGCCGACTATTTCCCGCCGCACCAGAGGGCGCGCGCGCTGGCGGCGTTCGCCTTCGGCATTCCGCTGGGGACGGCGGCGGGGACGCTGGTCGGAGGTCTGCTGGCCGTGGCCTATGGCTGGCAGACCGCCTTCATCGTGGTCGGCCTGCTGGGCCTGCTGGTCGCGCCCCTGCTGCGCCTGACGGTCAAGGATCCGCCGCGCGGGGGCCAGGACGCGGCCCGCATCGCACCCCCGCCGCCGGTCGCCCAGGTTCGCCCCGGCGTCATGCACGGCTCCTCGCGCGTCGGTGCCATCACCGCCATCGTCATGATGGTCGTGGCCGGCATCGCCGCCGCTACCGGTTTGGTCCAGGCCATCACCGCCGGAGCCGTGTCTGCGGGTCTGACCGCCGGGTTCGGGGCGCTGCTGGCGGGGGTGATCGGCATCTCCCTGTTCATCGCGCGAGCCACCGCCTCGGTCGTCGTGCCCAAGAAGAGCTTCTGGCTGCTGGCGCTGGGGGCCGCCTCGTCCTCGGTCTGCGGCTATGGCATCGCCGGCTGGCTGCCGCTGTTCTTCATCCGCAGCTTCGAGATGACGCTGACGGAGGTGTCCTGGTATTATTCAGGTATCGCCCTGATCGGCGGCATTGCGGGCATCTGGGGCGGCGGCATGATTGCCGACAAGCTCGCCAAGCGCGGCAAGGGGGCCTATCCGCTGGTGCCCGCCATCGCCTTCCTGATCTCGGCCCCCTGTTTCATCCTGGCCATGAACTCGGCCTGGGTGATCGAACAGGTCATGCCGGGCGCGGACAAGGCCTGGGGCCTGACCCTGGCGTTTCTCATCTTCCTGATCCCGACGGGGCTGAACCTGTCCTGGCTGGGGCCGATCACGGCCTCGGTCCAGCATCTGGTACCACCGGCCATGCGCACCACGGCCTCGGCCCTGTTCCTGCTGATGAACAACCTGCTCGGGATTGCGGTCGGCTTCTTCTACTTCGGCTGGATGAGCGACCTTCTGGCCCCTCGCTTCGGGGACGAAAGCCTGCGCTGGGCCATCTATACCGGCATGGGCTTCTATGTTTTGGCGTCGATCCTGCTGATCGGGGCGTCGCGGACGCTGAAGAAGGACTGGGTCGACTAAGGTCGCGGGGACGGTTGCACCTGCGAACGGTCGCCGCCTATAAGCACGGCGACCTTTTTCCCCAGGAACGGCTCCTCCATGAACATTCACGAATATCAGGCCAAGCAGGTTCTCAAGGGCTTTGGCGCGCCGGTCGCGGCGGGCGTGGCCGTCACCTCGGTCGACGAGGTCGAGGCGGCAGCGAAGTCCCTGCCTGGTCCCCTGTATGTCGTGAAGTCCCAGATCCACGCCGGCGGGCGCGGCAAGGGCAAGTTCAAGGAACTGGGCCCGGACGCCAAGGGCGGCGTTCGCCTGGCCTTCTCGGTCGAGGAAGCCGTGTCCCACGCCAGGGAAATGCTGGGCAACACCCTGGTCACCGCCCAGACGGGCGAGGCGGGCAAGCAGGTCAACCGCCTGTATATCGAGGACGGCGCCGACATCGAGCGCGAGCTGTACTGCTCGCTGCTGGTCGACCGCGAGCATGGCCGGGTGGCCTTCGTCGTCTCGACCGAGGGCGGCATGGACATCGAGGCCGTCGCCCATGACACGCCCGAGAAGATCCAGACCGTGGTCATCGACCCGGAAACCGGCGTCACCGACGCCGACGTCGCCACCATCAACGCCGCCTATGGCCTGACCGGCGATGCGGCCGAGGACGGCAAGAGCCTGTTCCCCATCCTGTACAAGGCCTTCGTCGAGACCGACATGGCGATGCTGGAGGTGAACCCGCTGATCGTCATGAAGGACGGTCATCTGCGCGTCCTGGACGCCAAGGTCAGCTTCGACGGCAACGCCCTGTTCCGCCACGAGCACATCAAGGCCCTGCGCGACGAGACCGAGGAAGACGCCAAGGAGATCGAGGCGTCCGAGTGGGACCTCGCCTACGTGGCCCTGGACGGCAACATCGGCTGCATGGTCAACGGCGCAGGCCTGGCCATGGCGACGATGGACATCATCAAGCTGTACGGCAAAGAGCCCGCCAACTTCTGTGACGTCGGCGGCGGCGCCGGCAAGGAGAAGGTCGCGGCGGCCTTCAAGATCATCACTGCCGACCCGGCCGTCCAGGGCATCCTGGTCAACATCTTCGGCGGCATCATGAAGTGCGACGTCATCGCCGAAGGCGTGGTCGCGGCCGTGAAGGAAGTGGGCCTGAAGGTACCGCTGGTCGTCCGCCTGGAAGGCACCAATGCCGAGCTGGGCAAGAAGATTTTGAACGAGAGCGGCCTGACCATCCAGGCGGCGGATGACCTGGACGACGCGGCACAGAAGATCGTCGCGGCGGTGGGGTGATGCTCAAGAGCCTGTGCCGCGCGATCATCTTCGGGCTTGTGTTTTGCGCACCAGCCGGAACAGTCGCGGCACAGGATACTCCCCAGCATGCCCCGATCGACCTGATCGCGGCCCTGAACGACATCTGCGTGGCGGCCCAGGGCGACCAGGCGCAGGCGGCGGCGCTGGCTGCAGAGCATGGCTTTTCGCCCGTGCCTGAGAGCATGGTTCCGCGCATCCGTAACAGCGCCAATCGCGCGGGCTTCATGCGAACCAATGCCACCGACGTCAGCCTGGTGATGACCGGGACGATGACACGGCGGCTGAGCGGCGAAACGGTCGTCATGGAGTTCTGTGGCGTCAGTGCGCAGCCCGCCGATCATCGCGCGGTGGATGCCCGGCTTCGTCAGGTCATGGGGTTTGCCCCCGTCGCGGCGGGCGGCATGGAAGCCTATGCCTGGCTCCACACGCCCGAGGGCCGTGCACCGTCGCGCAGCATCAGCGACCCCCAGTTCATCGCCATGGCCCAGACCGGCCAGATGCGGATGGTGGGTCTGGATCGGACTGGGCGAGGATCGACGCTGCTCTACATCCTGCCGCGCGTAGACTAGAGCCTGGGCGCGGTGGGCAACGGCCGACACCCCCAATGACAGAACCTGACATACCATGGTGACGGGCTCTCGCACCTGATATTCAGCCCCACGTCGGCGAACCGCGTCGGCAGGAGGGTAGGCTCATGGTCCGGATTCTGGCGACATCGGTGGCGGCACTCTGCCTGACCGCGACGGCGGCTGTCGCTCAGGATGGGCGCGAAGCCTTTGCCGATCTTTGCATGGCCAATCGCGACACGGTCCAGGTGCGCGAGGCCGTCGTCGCCGACGGCTGGGTGTTGACCTCGGAAGAGGTGGGAGCACAAACACACCCTCTGGTCGGCCTGACCACCGAGGTCTGGACCAAGCCGTCTGCAGGTGCCTCTTCCCGCGCCTTGTTCATCGCCTTTGGCCGGGTTGCCGGGGCCGAATTCGGCTCACCCATACCGATGGACATGTGTCTTGTCGTCGCCCCGGGGATAACGGCTGCGGATGCGGCCGCCAGAATCGAGGGAGTGTTGGGCTTCGCCCCAAACGCAAGCACTGGCGGGTGGATGGTGTCACGCAATGGGCGACGCTTTCAGGCCGAAAACGAACTGGCGGATGCGTCGGCGGACGTGATCACCGAAGCCGCTGCGACGCGGGACGTGCGCATGCTGGCGGCGATCCCTGGGGAAGGGCTGGCGATCTATCTGCAGATGATCCCGGTGGCGGGGCGCGATTAAGGACCATTATGCATCGACCACCCCACGGATTGTGTGCTCCACATAACCCGTGTAGATTTGACGTGTGACCCGCAACTTGACCCTCGCCATCGACGACGACCTGCTCGACAAGGTGCGGGTGCTGGCGGCCATGAAGCGGACCAGCGTCAACGAGATGGTGCGCGGGTTTCTGACCAGCATGGTTCAACAAGAAACGTCCAAGGACGAGGCGCGCGAGGCGCTGCTGAAGCTGATCGACGAATCCGACGGTGACATGGGCGACTGGCGACCCAGCCGTGAAGAGACCTACAGCGGGGATCGCCGGTTTGATCTCTAACTGCGAGATCTTTCTCGACACCAACATATTGCTTTATGCGGCCCTGGGTCGCACGCACGCTGGTCATCGCCTGGAGCGTGCGCGCGAGATTGTGCTGACCGAAGACTACTGCACCTCAGGGCAGGTGCTCGCCGAATTCTATCACAACGCCATCCGCAAGGGCCCCAAGCCCATCAGCCCGGAGCGAGCCCGCGAGTGGGTGCGGATTATTGCGCTCAAACCCTGCCAGCCGGTGACGCCCGAGGTGGTGCTGGCCGGGATCGACCATGCCCGTCGCTATCAGCTGTCCTACTGGGACGGAGCCATCATCGCCGCCGCCGAGCGGCTGGGCGCGAAAGTCGTCTATTCCGAAGATCTGAACCACGGCCAGACCTATGGGTCCGTCCGCGTCGAAAACCCCTTCCTTCCTGCCTGAATCACAGAAGAGCGAACCCCCATGTCCATCCTCATTGACAAGAACACCAAGATCATCGTCCAGGGCCTGACCGGCAAGACGGGTGGTTTCCATACCGAACAGGCGCTGGCCTATCACGGCACCCAGATGGTCGGCGGCGTGCACCCGACCAAGGGCGGCCAGACCTGGACCGGCAGCCACGGCGAGACCCTGCCGATCTATGCTTCGGTCGCCGAAGCCAAGGACGCGACGGGTGCCGACGCCTCGGTCATCTATGTGCCGCCGTCGGGCGCGGCCGATGCCATCATCGAGGCCATCGAGGCCGAAATCCCCTTCATCACCTGCATCACCGAGGGCATTCCGGTGATGGACATGGTCAAGGTCAAGCGCCGTCTGGAAGGCTCCAAGTCGCGTCTTCTGGGCCCCAACTGTCCCGGCATCCTGACGCCCAACGAGTGCAAGATCGGCATCATGCCGGGCAGTATCTTCTCCAAGGGCAATGTCGGCATCGTCTCGCGCTCGGGCACCCTGACCTATGAGGCGGTGTTCCAGACGACCAACGAGGGTCTGGGCCAGACCACGGCCGTCGGCATCGGCGGCGACCCGGTCAAGGGCACCGAGTTCATCGACGTGCTGGAACTGTTCCTGGCCGACGATGAGACCCACTCCATCATCATGATCGGCGAGATCGGTGGCGGGGCCGAGGAAGACGCCGCCCAGTTCCTGATCGACGAAGCGAAGAAGGGCCGCTCCAAGCCCATGGCCGGCTTCATCGCGGGCCGTACCGCGCCTGCCGGCCGCACCATGGGCCACGCCGGTGCCATCGTCTCGGGCGGCAAGGGCGATGCGGAGAGCAAGATCGCGGCCATGGAGGCGGCGGGTATCCGCGTCTCGCCGTCGCCTGCGCGCCTAGGCAAGACCCTGGTGGAAGTGCTGAAGGGCTAAACCGCCTCAGCGGCTAAGCTCGTGAGATAAGGACGCCCTCGACCAAGGTCGGGGGCGTTTTTCTTTGGGGCTGCGACCAAATTCATGCCGGTTTGCCCCCATTCGGTCATGACCCGTCAGGAAACAGCGCCTATATGCATTGCGCTGGCTTCACGCGGTTGTGACCGTGGGGCCCGAAGGGACGACGAGACGAACATGGCGGACGATGCCGGCCGACTGAATCAGGTCTTTGCCGAGACCAGTTTCCTTTATGGCTCCAATGCCGCCTTCATCGAGGACCTGCACGCGCAGTGGGCTGCCGATCCGGGCTCCGTCTCCGCCGAATGGCGCACCTTCTTCGACCAACTTCGGGACAATGCCGAGACGGTGAAGGCCTCTGGCGCGGCCGGCGGCTGGGGTCGTCCGGTGACCTCGGAGCCGACCGAGGCCGAGGCGGTGTTCGATGGCCGCTGGCCTGCGCCGAAGCCCGATCCGAAGAAGCCGGGTGCCACGCCGGTTGCCGCCGCTCCCGCAACATCAGCGCCCGCCGACATTTCCGCCGAGGCCGTGCGCGCCGCCGCTCACGATTCCATCCGCGCCCTGATGCTGATCCGCAGCTATCGCGTGCGCGGGCATCTGCAGGCCAATCTGGACCCACTGGGGATCGAACAGGCCATCCAGAACCCGGAACTGACGCCGGAATTCTATGGCTTCAGCGGGGCCGATCTGGACCGGCCCATCTATCTGGACGGCGTCCTGGGCCTGCAGACCGGCACCATCCGTGAAGTGCTGGAGATCCTGAAGCGCACCTATTGCGGCAACATCGGCATCCAGTTCATGCATATCGCCGAGCCGGAAGAGAAATCCTGGCTGCAGCAGCGGTTCGAGGGGCCGGACAAGTTCGCCGAAAACGCCTTCACCAAGGAAGGCAAGCTGGCCATCCTGAACAAGCTGATCGAGGCCGAGGGCTTCGAGCGGTTCCTGCACAAGCGCTTCCCCGGCACCAAGCGGTTCGGTCTGGACGGTGGCGAGGCGGCGGTGCCCGCGCTGGAGCAGATGATCAAGCGCGGCGGGGCTTTGGGCGTCGACGAGATCGTGATCGGCATGGCCCACCGCGGTCGTCTGAACACCCTGGCGGCGGTGATGGGCAAGCCCTACCGCGCCATCTTCCACGAGTTCCAGGGCGGCTCGACCGTGCCCAGCGACATCGAGGGCTCGGGCGACGTCAAATACCACATGGGCGCCTCGTCGGACCGGGAGTTCGACGGCAATCGGGTCCACCTGTCGCTGACCGCCAACCCGTCGCACCTGGAGATCGTCAATCCGGTCGTGCTGGGCAAGGCGCGCGCCAAACAGGCCTTCGATATCCGCGAGGCCAATGTCGGTATCCCCGAAGAACAGTGGGCGCTGGACCGCAGCAAGGTCATGCCCCTGCTGATCCACGGCGACGCGGCCTTCGCCGGTCAGGGCGTCGTGGCCGAATGCTTCGCCCTGATGGGGCTGAAGGGTTATCGCACCGGCGGGACGATGCATTTCGTCATCAATAACCAGATCGGCTTCACCACCAGTCCGCGCAACAGCCGCAGCTCGCCCTATCCGTCGGACGTGGCCCTGATGGTCCAGGCCCCGATCTTCCACGTCAACGGCGACGATCCCGAAGCGGTCGTCTTTGCCGCCAAGGTGGCCACCGAGTTCCGCCAGAAATTCCACAAGGATGTGGTGGTAGACATGTTCTGCTACCGCCGCTTCGGCCACAACGAGGGCGACGATCCGACCTTCACCCAGCCGCTGATGTATTCGAAGATCCGCGCCCTGCCTTCGACCCGCGAAATCTATTCCAAGCGTCTGGCCGAGGAGGGTGTGATCACCCAGGCCGAGATCGATGCCGAGGTGGCCAAGTTCGAGGCCTTCCTCGACGCCGAGTTCGATGCGGGCAAGAGCTTCGAGGCCAAGAAGGCCGACTGGATGGACGGCCAGTGGAAGGGCGTGGGCCTGCCCGAGGGTGACGAGCGCCGCGGCGAGACGGCGGTGCCCCGCGCCAAACTGGAAGACATCGGCCACCGGCTGACGACCATTCCGAACCAGGTCGACATCCACAAGACGCTGAAGCGCGTCATCGACGGCCGCCGCGAGATGATCACGACCGGCCAGAACATCGACTGGGCGACGGCCGAAAGCCTGGCCTTCGGCTCACTGCTCACCGAGGGCTTCCCGGTCCGTCTGTCGGGTCAAGATTCGGTGCGCGGCACCTTCAGCCAGCGTCACTCCGGCATCGTCGATCAGACGACCGAGGCCCGCTATGTGCCGCTGAACAATCTGGGCGACGGCCAGTCCCAGTTCGAGGTCATCGATTCCGCCCTGTCGGAAGAGGCCGTACTGGGCTTCGAATACGGCTATGCGCTGAGCGACCCCAACACCCTGGTCATGTGGGAGGCCCAGTTCGGCGACTTCGTGAACGGGGCCCAAGTCGTTATCGACCAGTTCATCAGCTCTGGCGAACGCAAATGGCTGCGCATGTGCGGCCTGACCATGCTGCTGCCGCACGGCTACGAGGGGCAGGGCCCGGAGCATTCGTCGGCGCGTCTGGAGCGGTTCCTGCAGGCCTGTGCCGAGGACAATATGCAGGTCGCCAACTGCACCACCCCGGCCAACTATTTCCACATCCTGCGTCGCCAGATGCACCGGCCGTTCCGCAAGCCGCTGATCATCATGACGCCTAAGTCGCTGCTGCGTCACAAGAAGGCCGTCTCGACCCTGGCCGACATGGCGGAGGGGTCGTCCTTCCACCGGGTGCTGCACGACGACGCCCAGACGCGGCCCGAGGTGTCCGGCATCAAGATCAAGGCCGACAAGGACATCCGCCGCGTCGTCCTGTGTTCGGGCAAGGTCTATTACGACCTGCTGGATGCCCGCGAGAAGGCGGCCAAGGAAGGCAAAGGGGTGGATGACGTCTACTTCCTGCGCCTGGAGCAGTTCTATCCTTGGCCGATGAAGTCGCTGATGACCGAACTGGCGCGCTTCCCCAAGGCCGAGCTGGTCTGGTGCCAGGAAGAGCCCAAGAACATGGGCGGCTGGACCTTCGTCGATCCGTGGCTTGAACTGACGCTGGACAAGCTCGACATAAAGGCCAAGCGCGCCCGATATGTCGGCCGCCCGGCCTCGGCCTCGACGGCGGCGGGTCAGATGAGCCGCCACCTGAAGGAACTGGAAGCCTTCACGACCGAAGCCCTCGCCTGACACCGTTTCGCCTGCCACACTGACCTGACGCCCTTACCGAAAGCCTGGACCCCGACATGGCCGACATCCTGACCCCCGCCCTCGGCGAATCCGTCTCCGAAGCCTCCATCGCCAAATGGACCAAGAAGGTCGGTGACGCGGTGAAGAAGGACGAGGTCCTGGTCGAGCTGGAAACCGACAAGGTGTCGCTGGAAGTCGTCGCGCCCGCTGACGGCACCTTGAGCGAGATCAAGGCGGCCGAGGGCGACACGGTCGTGCCGAACACCGTCCTGGGCGTGATCAGCGAAGGCGCGTCCGCTGCGGCACCCGCCGCCGCTGCCCCCGCCGCGAAAGCCGATGCCCCCGCCAAGGAAGCACCGAAGGCTGAAGCTCCCGCCGAACCCGTCCGCGCCGATGCGCCCGTGGCCTCCGGCTCGGGTGGCGACACCCTGCCGATCGCCGTGCCGACCATGGGCGAAAGCGTCGCTGAAGGCTCCATCGGCACCTGGCTGAAGAAGAGCGGCGACACGGTCAAGAAGGACGAACTGCTGGTCGAGATCGAGACGGACAAGGTGGCGGTCGAAGTCTCCTCGCCCGCCGACGGCGTCCTGACCATCAGCGTCGACAATGGCGCGACCGTCACGCCCGGCCAGCAGATCGGCAGCATTTCGGCCTCGGGTGCCGCTGCATCCGCCGCGCCTGCGCCTGCCGCCGCCCCCGCCAACGGCGGCTCGGCCCAGATCAAGTCCGATGCCCCACACCTGTCGCCCGCCGTTCAGCGCGTGGTGACCGAGAACAATCTGGATGCCGCCAGCCTGAAGGCGACCGGTCCCAAGGGCAATGTGACCAAGGCCGATGCCGTGGCCGCCATCGGATCGGCCCCTGCACCAGCCGCTGCTGCCGCCCCTGCGGCTCCTGCCCCTGCTGCCGCTGCACCGGCGGCGCCGCGCGCAGACCAGCCACGCGAGGAGCGCGTGAAGATGACGCGCCTGCGTCAGACGATCGCTCGCCGCCTGAAGGAATCGCAGAATACCGCCGCCCAGCTGACCACCTTCAACGAGGTGGACATGACCAACATCATGGCCCTGCGGAACCAGTACAAGGAGGCGTTCGAAAAGCGCCACGGCGTCAAACTGGGCTTCATGTCCTTCTTCACCAAGGCCGTCGTCGCGGCCCTGAAGGAAATCCCGGCGGTCAATGCCGAGATCGACGGCACCGACATCATCTACAAGAACCACTACGACATCGGCGTGGCCGTCGGCACCGACAAGGGGCTGGTCGTGCCGGTCCTGCGCGACGCCGACACCCTATCGCTGGCCGGGATCGAAAAGGGCATCGGGGCGCTGGGCAAGGCCGCGCGCGACGGCAACCTGACCCTGGACAATCTGCAGGGCGGCACCTTCACCATCACCAACGGCGGCACCTATGGGTCGCTGATGTCCACGCCGATCCTGAATGCGCCCCAGTCGGGCATCCTGGGGATGCACAACATCGTCCAGCGCCCGATGGCGGTGAACGGCCAGGTTGAAATCCGTCCGATGATGTACCTGGCCCTCAGCTACGACCACCGCATCGTCGACGGCAAGGAAGCCGTGACCTTCCTGGTCCGCGTCAAGGACCTGCTGGAAGACCCGGCCCGGGCGCTGCTGGATTTGTAGGCTTTGGCCCCGGCCTTCCATCTGTCCCTGTCCGTTTCCGACTTGGAACGGACCCGACGGTTCTACGTGGACGTTCTGGATGCCCGGGTCGGGCGGGTCACGGAGCAGTGGATCGATCTTTGGCTCTTCGGAGCGCAGGTCACGATCTATGCGCGACCGACGGCCGTGGTGCCGCCCCCGTTCCGCGACGCCCAGCATTTCGGTGCGACCCTTGATCTGCAGGCGTGGCAAACGCTGGCCAACCGGCTTTCAGCGACCGGCGCGACGTTTCGGCTGGCCCCAATCGTGGATGGCGTGCGGGGCGTCGCCAAAATGATGCTTGCCGATCCGGACGGCTATCTGATCGAGATCAAGGCCTACGCCGATCCTTCGATACTGCAACGCCCGGAAACATGATCTAACTGCGGGCATGAGCCTGCGCGAGATCGCCCGTTTTACCGACGTCTATGAAGCAGAGCTTGCCGCGGCGTTTCTGGCTTCGCACGGGATTGAGGTCAGCGTCACCGAGCGGTTTCAGACCACGGTCGATCCGCTCATGCAGCGCGCCTTGGGCGTCCGTTTGATGGGGCCGGCTTCGATCGTGGACGAGGCGCGCGATCTTCTGGCGCGGGCACGGGCGGGTGAGTTCGCCAGCGAGGACGGCGACGATCTGGACGCCATCGATGGTGGGACCCAGGCGGCGGGATCGGTGATGGCGCTGGCGGCCTTTGCCACCGGCGGCTTCTGGGGCACCAGCCTGCCGCGCCGGTTCCGGCCTATTGCGTGGCAGGGCATGCTACTGGCCGGGTTGCTGTTTTCTGTAATCGCGGGGGCTGTGTGGCTGGCCCTGGAACTGGTGCTCAATCCGCCTTGAGTTGGCCCAGCACATCCTCCGTATCCGCGCCCAGGGCGGGCGGCGCGCGGTGGTATTCGACGGGCGTCCTCGACATGCGGATGGGTGAGGCGACGGTGCGGACCGGATGGGTCAGGTCGGAACGGGCCTGTTCGATCTCCAGCCCGCGATGCTTGGCCTGGGGTTCGTCGAAGACCTGATCGATGGTGTTGACCGGGCCGCAAGGGACATTCGCCGCCTCAAGAACTGCCATCAGGCCCGCCATGTCATGACCTGCCGTCAGGGCCGAAACTTCCGCCGTCATGGCGGCACGATGCTCGATCCTCAGAGCATTGGTGGCAAAGCGGGGGTCGGTGCCAAGGCCGGGCGCGCCCAAGGCTCCTGCCAGCGCGCGGAACTGCCCATCATTGCCGACGGCGATGACCACCATACCGTCCGTACACGGAAAGGGCTGATACGGGGCCAGATTGGGATGGGCATTGCCCATGCGGCCAGGGGCCGTGCCGGAGACGAAATAGTTGGACGCCTGATTGGCCAGCATGGCCGCCTGGACGTCGAACAGGGCGATGTCGATCTGCTGGCCCTCACCCGTGGCCCGCGCATGCATCAGGGCGGCCAAAATGGCGTTCGAGGCATACAGGCCCGTGAACAGGTCCACGACCGCCACCCCGACCTTCATCGGCTCGGCCCCCGACGCGCCGTCCGGCTGACCCGTGACCGACATCAGCCCGCCCATGGCCTGGATCATATAGTCGTAGCCAGCGCGGTGGGCGTCCGGCCCGTCCTGGCCGAAGCCGGTGATGGAGCAATAGACCAGTCGGGGATTGATCGCCGACAGACTGGCGAAATCCAGACCGTACTTCTTCAACCCGCCGGTCTTGAAATTCTCGACCAGCACATCGCAGGACGCGACCAGATCGCGGATCACGGCGGCCCCGTCCGTCGTCGCGATGTCCAGCTCGACCGACTTCTTGCCCCGGTTGGCACACAGGAAATAGGCCGCGTCGCCGCGCGAGCCGTCGGCCTTGACCGTGAACGGTGGGCCCCACTGGCGGGTGTCGTCACCGGTGCCCGGCCGTTCGATCTTGATCACCTCTGCCCCCAGATCGGCCAGGGTCTGGGTCGCCCATGGCCCGGCCAGTACGCGGGACAGGTCGAGGACGCGAATGCCGACAAGCGGGCCTGAGGACTGGGTCATGGTTCTTACTTACATCCTTCTCCCCCTGCGGGAGAAGGTGGCAGCCGAAGGCTGACGGATGAGGGGTCGTACCGGCCCGTCTGTGTTAGGTCGATCCGGGCGAAGTGTCGGATGGATTCAGCGAGACCCCTCATCCGCCCCTCCGGGGCACCTTCTCCCGCAAGGGGAGAAGGATAAAGGAAAAAGGCCCCGGCGTTACCGCCGGGGCCTCGTTCATTCAGCGAAGTCGCCGCGCCTTAGCGACGGCTGCGACCGCGATCACGGTCACCGCCACCTTCACGCTTGGGACGGCCGCCGGTGTCGTCCGATAGCGGGGCCTCGCCACGTTCGGCGCGTTCGGCGTTGATCTTGTCGGTGATGTCTTCGCCGGTTTCCTGATCGACGACCTTCATCGACAGCTTGGTCTTGCCGCGATCGTCCATGCCCAGGAACTTGACCTTGACCTCCTGGCCCTCGCTCAGGACGTCGGCCGGGTTGGCGACGCGTTCCAGGGAGATCTGGGACACGTGAACCAGACCGTCCTTGGCCCCGAAGAAGTTCACGAAGGCGCCGAAGTCGACGACCTTGACGACCTTGCCGGTGTAGATGGTGCCGGGCTCGGGCTCGGAGACGATGGAGGTGATCCAGGCCTTGGCGGCGTCGATCTTCTCCTGGTCGGAGGCAGCGATCTTCACCGTGCCGTCGTCCTCGATGTTGATCTTGGCGCCGGTCTTTTCGACGATCTCGCGGATGATCTTGCCGCCCGTGCCGATGATGTCGCGGATCTTGTCGGTCGGAACCTTGATCGACTCGATCTTGGGCGCGAACTCACCCAGCTCGGTGCGGGCACCGTCGATGGCCTTGTCCATCTCGTCGAGGATGTGCAGACGACCGGCCGAAGCCTGGGCGATCGCCTTGCGCATGATCTCTTCGGTGATGCCGGCGACCTTGATGTCCATCTGCAGGCTGGTGATGCCTTCGCGCGTACCGGCCACCTTGAAGTCCATGTCGCCCAGGTGATCTTCATCACCCAGGATGTCGGACAGGATGGCGAACTCGCCCGACGGCTCGAGGATCAGGCCCATGGCGATGCCCGACACCGGGCGAACCAGCGGCACGCCCGCGTCCATCAGCGCCAGCGAGGCCCCGCAGACCGAAGCCATGGACGACGAACCGTTGGACTCGGTGATCTCCGACACGATGCGGATGGTGTAGGGGAAGTCTTCCGACGACGGCAGCATGGGGCGGATCGCCCGCCAGGCCAGCTTGCCGTGACCGATTTCCCGACGACCTGCGCCGCCCATCCGACCGGTCTCCCCGACCGAATAGGGAGGGAAGTTGTAGTGCAGAAGGAACTTCTCCTTGTAGGTGCCGCTCAGGGCGTCGACGTATTGCTCGTCCTCGCCGGTGCCCAGGGTGGCGACCACGATGGCCTGGGTCTCACCGCGGGTGAACAGGGCCGAACCGTGGGTGCGCGGGAAGACGCCGACTTCCGAAACGATCGAACGCACCTTGTCCAGGGCGCGGCCGTCGACGCGGTGGCCGTTGTCGATGATGTCGCGACGCAGGACGTGGGCTTCGCATTCCTTGAAGGCCGCACCGAACTTGGCGCTATCGACGCCGTCGGGGTTTTCTTCGGTTTTGATCAGCTTTTCGGCGGCCTTTTTCTTGGCCGTGTCGACGCCCGTGCGGCGCTCGTATTTGCCGGCGTGGGTATAGGCCGATTTGATGTCCTCGCCGACCAGCGACTGGATGGCGGTGACGACGTCGGAATGGTCCTCGGCCTGGAAGTCGAAGGGCTCCTTGGCGGCGTGCTCGGCCATTTCGATGATGGCGTCGATGACCGGCTGCATGCCGCGATGCGCGAACATCAGGGCGTTCAGCATGATCTCTTCCGACAGCTCCTTGGCTTCGGATTCGACCATCATCAGGGCGTCTTGGGTGCCGGCGACGACCAGGTCGAGCTGGCTGTCAGGCAGTTGGTCCAGGGTGGGGTTCAGCACGTACTCGCCGTCGATATAGCCGACGCGCGCGGCACCGATCGGGCCCATGAAGGGCACGCCCGAGATGGTCAGGGCGGCGGAGGCGGCGACCAGGCCGACGATGTCGGGATCGTTCTCCATGTCGTGCTGCAGCACGGTGACGACGACCTGGGTCTCGTTCTTGAAGCCCTTGACGAACAGCGGGCGGATCGGACGGTCGATCAGGCGGGAAACCAGGGTTTCCTTCTCGGTCGGACGGCCTTCACGCTTGAAATAGCCACCCGGGATCTTGCCGGCGGCGAAGGTCTTTTCCTGGTAGTTGACGGTCAGCGGGAAGAAATCCAGGCCCGGCTTGGGCGCACGACCGTAAACGACGGTGGCCAGGACAATGGTCTCGCCATAGGTGGCCAGAACGGCACCGTCGGCCTGGCGGGCGATGCGGCCCGTTTCCAGCGTCAGCGGGCGGCCGGCCCAGTCGATCGTCTTGCGTTTGATATCGAACATGTTTCGTCTTTCGTATTCCGGCGGGCGTATTCCCGGCGGAGTCCCATCAGTGGGTGCGGATGCGTCGGGTGTTCAGTCCTTCGATCCAGGGAGCGCCGCCCCATGGCGGTCGATCCGGGAGTAGAAGAGGACCGGTATGGCCCTCGCGTCTGCGCAGTCACGAACCGCTGCGCGCGGGTAGGCTCTAGGTGCGGAAAGAGGCGCGGACATGGCCCGCGCCTCGAAACGGTTTCCGCGAACTACACCTTAGCGGCGCAGGTTCAGCTTGGTGATCAGGGCGGTGTAACGCTCGCGATCGACCTTGGTCAGGTGGTCAAGAAGACGACGACGCTGCGAAACCATCTTGAGCAGGCCGCGGCGCGAGTGGTTGTCCTTCTTGTGGGTCTTGAAGTGCTCGGTGAGGTTGGCGATGCGTTCCGACAGGATCGCGACCTGGACCTCGGCCGAACCGGTGTCGCCGGCGGAGCGGGCGTTCTCGGCGATGACTTCGTTCTTGCGTTCAGCAGTAATCGACATCGGGTATCTCCTTATTGGAGGTTAAATACGCGGTCGGGTTCTAACCGACCGGCCCGCAACTGACCGAGAGCGACGAGCGTCTGGCCCAGGAAAACCGAAACCGTCCGGGCGTCGCCGCTAAGCTGACCCTTGAGTGTCTCGACCTGTCTGGGGAGCAGTACGATCGGCCGTCCCTGCCGAAGCGAGAAGGCGTCCTGTTCCGTCACGGCCAGCTCCGGGATGTCGTCCAGAGCGGTCGCAACGGGAAGCAAGCCTTCCGAGGCGGCGTCCCTATGCACCAGATCGGCCAGAATATCCAGTGTCACGGCGTTATCGACCGAAAACGGCCCCACCCGTTCGCGCCGCAGGGCCGAAACATGTCCCTCTGCCCCCAGCATCAGGGCCAGATCGCGCGCAAGCGAGCGGACATAGACGCCCTTGCCCGTCCGCATGGTGATCTCGACGTGGTCGGCGTCGGGTGCGTCGGTGACGGCGGCCTCGTGGATAGTCACGCGGCGGCTGGCCAGTTCGAACTCGGCCCCGTCGCGCGCCAAGTCATAGGCCCGCTGGCCGTCGACCTTGATGGCGGAAAAGCGCGGCGGGGTCTGGTCGATGTCGCCGACGAAGGCGGGAAGGGCAGCCTTCACCGCCTCGACACTGGGCCGCACGTCCGAGCGCCCCACGATCTCGCCCTCGCGGTCGATGCTGTCAGTCGAGACGCCCCAGTTGATGGTGAACCGGTAAACCTTCTCGGCGTCCATCAGGAAGGGCACGGTCTTGGTCGCCTCCCCCAAGGCGATGGGCAGGATGCCGCTGGCCAGCGGGTCCAGCGTCCCGGCATGACCGGCCTTCTGGGCATTGAACAGCCGCCGCAGCTTCGATACCGCCTCGGTCGAGCCCATTTCGAACGGCTTGTCGAAACAGACCCAGCCGTTGACGACATCACCGCGCTTCTTGCGGGCCATCAGCTCTGGCCGTCCTCGTCTTCGTCATCCTTGAACGGCGACACATAGACGTCGGCCCGAACGCGGGGATCGTCCAGCAGGCGGTTCAGGCGTTCGGCGGCGACGAAGCTTTCGTCGTGGCGGAAGCGCAGGTCGGGGGTGAAGCGCATGTCGATGTGCCGCCCCAGCGCACCGCGCAGGAATTTGGCATGGTTGTTCAGTGCCTTGATGATCTCGGACTCATGACCTGCGACCGGGGCCGTCTCAACGCCTGCGCCCAGCGGTTCGACGAAACAGGTGGCGTGTTTGAGGTCGGGCGACAGGCGAACCTCGCTGACCGTGATCGAGACGCCGGTCAGGGCCGGATCGTGGATCTCGTTCTCGCGCATGACCTCGACCAGGGCGTGGCGGATCATTTCGGAGGCGCGCAGCTGGCGCTGGCTGACAGTGCCAGCCTTGGCGGCGGGTTTGGACCTGCGGGTGCTCATGGCGATATCTCCTCGTCGCTTGCCGGGGCTCGGACCCGGCTCGAAAAAGCGAAGGGGCGGGGTCTAGGCCTCGGGGCCGTCCAAGTCCAGCCTAGCACGGGTGGCGTTCATGACCTCGCCCGCCGTGACGGAGCGCAAAGGACGAACGGTGACGCCGCCCGCATTCAGCACACCCGCGCTCCAGTTGTTGCACAGACGGCCGATCCAGAAATGTTCGTGGCTGGCATAGAAGCGGGCGTCGTCGCCGGGGCGGCTGGCCGCGATGCGGGCGGTGTCGTCGGTCAGGTCCAGCGAGGCCTCGACGTGGTCCAGCATCCGTGTCAGGGCGCGCGGCGACAGGGTCAGGGTGTTGCGCTGGTCAGGGGCGAACCGCGTGGTCGGATCGGTCTGATCCGGGTCCAGCATGATGACCGAGCGATTGCCGGGCGCGAAGAAGGCGCGACCGCCATCCAGTAGCCGACCCTCCATCGGGCTCTGATCGACATAGAATTTGGCGTCGCCCCAGCCGATGAGGATCCAGTCGCCGGGGGCCAGCGAGCGGGCAGCCTCGCCCAGCGGGCCGGGGCGCTGTGTCAGGGCGGCACGCGGCACGGCCAGGTCGGTGTGAAAACCGTTGTTGAGAAGATGGATCTCGGTGGTCGCCTCGCCGGGGCGCGGGACCAGCCCGGGGTCGCCCGCCGCCGTCCAGGTCCAGAGCGCCGCGACCGTGCCGACAAGGACGGCCAGAAGCGTTCGGGCCAAGACGCCCCTGGTGCGGCTGGACCTGCGCCTTTGCCTCATTGCGCCTTCAAGGCCCAGACGGCGCATGGCTCGCCCAAGGACGCCGTTTCAGTGCCTTGCAGGAACAGCATCAAGTCAACGGTGTCCTGGCGATGCAGCAGAGCCAGAGCCGAAGGTACGGCTTCGCCGCACAAGGCCGAGGGCGCGACGGCGTCGGCATCGATCGCGGGTACGATCTCACGCAGTTCGACCTGAGCGTCGGCGCGCGCATTCAGCCGCTCGGCAAAGGTCTGGCCGGGCGCGAAGGCGTCGGACCCGGCGGCGATCCGCAGGGGGCGGGTGGTCAGGGTCTGGTCGTTCAGGGTGACGCGCGGCCCGTCGAAGGCGACGACGACCGGGGCCTCGACGTCGATCGACACGAACCTCCCGGTCAGGATGACGTCCACGGGATCGGCGGCCACCGGCGGGGTCGGATCCAGCACCTCGCGCACATCGGACGTCCGCGCACCCAGCCAGTCGCCCACCTGCTGCATCGCCGGGGCGGTCCCGTCGCGCACCGTGTGCCAGGTCTGCACCGCCTGCCTCTGTTCGATCGCCAGCAGGAACAGCACCAGGCAAACCACCGCCAGCACCGCATTCAGCGGCATCAGCCAGCGGGCCGAGGAGCCCTGCGAGGGATAGTGGGCGGCGGTCATCGGACGCAGTTTAGCGAGGCGAGGCCCGCTTGCGAATAGCTATCGCGCGGGCGGCGTATTCGCGGAGGCGATGCGGCCATCCAGCTTGCGGATCAGCTCGGCATAGACCGAACCGGCCAGCTCGACTGTGGCGGGATCCAGCTGTTCCATCGTGTCCTCGCTGGAATGGATCAGGCGGAAGACCTGCGGCACGAAGCCTTCGGCCAGGCCGTTGGTCTCGCCGCCATTGAAGGCCAGCCACATCTGATGGGCCCCGATGTGATCCTGAAAGCCCAGCGACACCACGGGAGCACCGGCGGCGGAGAACGCCCGATCGTCCGAGGGCGGATAGACGGGAAAACCAACGCAGGGCATGGCGCGTTCGGCACAGACCTCGCGCACCGCACGGGTGACGAAGGCCGACTGATCGCCGTTGTTCTGGCCATACATCAGGGTGTCGCCATAGCCGGCGACGTCGGAGTTCACCACGGCGCGAACGTCGGCCAGGCCATGCGCCTCGATCCATTTGCGCGCGCCGATCAGGCCCAGTTCCTCCTGATCCAGCAGGATGACCCGGACCGTATGGCCCAGATGCTGGGCCCGCAGCAGTTCGGCGGCGCGGACGACGGCCACGACCGAGGCGGCATTGTCGACCACGCCGTGCGACAGGCTGCCGTCGCGCAGCGTCACTGCATCATAGTGGGCGGTCAGCAGGATGTAGCCCGTCAGCTCGGTGTCGGTGCCTTCGACGGTGAAGGTGACGTTGCGACCCGTCATCGGGCCGGTGCGGTCGTTGCCGCCCTCGAAGGTCTCGACCTCGGGCTCGAACCCGGCGGCGCGGACGAGGTCGAGCACCGCTTGGGTGCGGGCCTCGTTGGTGGGCTGGACAAAGGTGGCGACCCTGGCACGCAGGCCGGTGGGGTCCTCGGCGGTCTGGGCGAAGACGGGCGTCGCAGCACACAGGAACGCGGCGACAGCGATGGAGCGGAACAGCATGAAGACCCTCGGATGATAAGGAGGCCTCGGTAGCGCGGTCCTCGGCCCGGCGCACCTTAAAATGCCGTCAGCTTTTCAGCCGCCATCCCGACTTGAACACCCGCCAGCAGGCATAGGCCCCCAGCACCGTCAGGGCCGCGCTGGTCGCCACGCCGACCCAGACATTGCCCTCGGCATGGCCGATGAAGCCGAAGCGGAAGCCGTCGATCATGTAGAAGATCGGGTTGAAATGGCTGATGGTCGCAAACGGCTCGGGCAGGTTGCCGACCAGATAGAAGGTGCCGGACAGGAAGGTCATCGGCATGATCAGGAAGTTCTGGACTGCTGCCAGTTGATCGAACTTTTCGGCCCACAGACCGGCGAAGACGCCCAGCATCCCCATCATCAAGGACGCCGTCAGGCTGAACCACAGGATGGCCGCGACATTGGCCAGGCCCAGTCGCGCGAACGGCAAAACGCATATCGCCGTGACCGCTCCGACCACGATGCCGCGCGTCGCGGCCCCCATCGAAAAGCCGATGGTCAGCTCCAGCGGGCTGAGCGGCGGCGTCAGAAAGTCTGTCGCCGTGCCCATGATCTTGGCCTGGATCAGGCTGGACGAGGCATTGGCGAAGGCGTTGTTCAATATGGCCATCATGATCAGGCCGGGCGCGACGAACTCCGCGAACGGCGTGCCGTCGATGGGCGGACGCGAGTCCTTCAGGGCGACGACGAAGACCAGCATGTACAGAAGCGTGGTCACCACGGGGGCGGCGACCGTCTGGGCTCCGACCTTCCAGAACCGGCGCACCTCCCGCAGGTAAAGCGTCTTGACCCCCACCCAGTTGACCCCGTCGTAGCGACGCGGCTGGGGCAATCCGGATGGACGGGTCGAGCTGAGATCGGTCATCCCCGCCAGATCGCGGTTTGACGGCCCTTGCGCAACCCCCTGACATGCCCGCAACCTGCGTTTTTGCCGTGGGACCATCGCCATGACACTGCGCCGTCTGCTTCTCGCCTCGTCCGTGGCGCTCGCGCTCTCGACGGGATCAGCCCTGGCCCAGGAGGCGTTTCCGGTCGCCAGTGTCGAGGCAGCGGTGCAGGCGGTCAATCCGCGCGTCATCGCCTGGCGGCGCGACTTCCATGCCAACCCCGAGCTAGGCTTTGCCGAGACGCGCACGGCGGCGGCGGTGGCCGAGCATCTGCGATCGCTCGGGCTGGAGGTGCGAACCGAGGTCGGCCGCACGGGGGTGGTCGGCATCCTGCGCGGAGGCCGGCCCGGCAAGACGGTGGCCTTGCGGGCCGACATGGACGCCCTGCCGGTACAGGAGGCGACAGGTCTGCCCTTCGCCTCGACTGCGACCGGGACCTATCTGGGCAATACGGTGCCGGTGGCCCACGCCTGTGGCCATGACGCCCACATCGCCATGCTGATGGGGGCCGCCGAGGTTCTGGCCGGGATGAAGGACCAGATCGCGGGCACCGTCGTCTTCATCTTCCAGCCCGCCGAGGAGGGCGCGCCTCCGGGAGAGCCCAAGGGTGGCGCAGCCCTGATGATCGAGGAGGGCGCGTTGAGGGATCCACGCCCAGACGCCATCTTCGGCCTGCATGTCGTGCCGGGGCGGCCGGGAACGATCTTCTATCGCCCCCGCGGTTTCATGGCGGCGTCGGACCGGGTGGACATCGTCCTGAACGGTCGCCAGACGCACGGGGCCTGGCCGTGGAAGGGCGTCGATGTCATCGCCGTGACGGGTCAGGTGATAGAGACGATCAACACCCTGACCGCGCGTACCATCGACCCGACCACGACGCCGACCGTCTTCACCATCGCCACCATCGATGCAGGCGTACGCTACAACATCATTCCGGACCGGGCTGTGCTGTCGGGGACGCTTCGCACCTTCGACATCGCCCAGCGCGACGATCTGGTGCGCCGGACCGAGGCCGCCGTCGGCCATGTGGCCGAGGCCTACGGAGCCACCGCAGAGTTTTCCGTGCGCCAGAACGCGGCTCTGGTGTTCAACAACGAGGAACTGTCCGCCTGGCTGGCACCGGTGCTGGAAGAGGCGGCGGGGTCCGGCAACGTCAATCCGGCCAGCCCGGAGACCACTGTGGCCGAGGACTTCAGCTATCTGTCGCAGGAGGTGCCGGGGGTCTTCTACCACCTGGGCGGCAGCGCCGACGGCGTCGATCCGGCGACCTCGCCACCGAACCATTCGCCCAGCTTCGATGTCAATGAGGCCGTGCTGCCGGTGGGCGTAAAGGCCCATGTCCTTACAGCCCTGCGGTTCCTGGAGCGCTCATGACCGGGAAACCATATTCATCAACCCGTTGAAAACCTTGCAGGAGCAATCTCGCTGATCGATGGGCCGATTGCGGCTCGGGATCACAGGAATGCGCCAGCTCCCCGTCAATCTGCCGCCGATGCAGCGTCACAACGGTGGCGGGCGCCTGCGCGAGGCCGTCTTCTTCTGCATTTCCTTCGCCGCCGTATTCGGTGCGGCCCTGCTCGTCCTCAGCTGGTTCAGCTAGCCAACCGCGCCATCACGGCCCCGATCACCCGCTCATAGACCCCCGTCAGGGCCTCCAGCTCGGAGACGGGCACGCGCTCGTCGACCTGGTGCATGGTCTGGCCGACCAGGCCCAGCTCCAGCACGGGGCACATCGCCCGAATGAAGCGGGCGTCGGAGGTGCCGCCCGTGGTCGAGGCGACGGGACGGCGACCGGTCTCGACCTCCACCGCCTCCTGCACCGCCGTCACGAAATCGCCGGCGGGGGTCAGGAAGGCATTGCCGGAGCACAGATGCTCCAGCTCGATCCGCAGGCCGCTGTCCGCCTGGGCCTCGCCCGCCACGCTGTTCAGCCAGGCGATCAGATCGTCGCCGGTGTGGGTCGGGTTGAAGCGGATGTTCAGCCTCGCCTTCGCCTCTGACGGGATGATGTTGGTGGCCGGATTGCCGATGTCGATGGTGGTGATTTCCAGGTTCGACGGCTGGAACGCCTCATAGCCCTGATCCAGTTCGTGATCGGCCAGCCGGGCCAGCAGCCGGGCCATCACAGGCGCGGGATTGGCGGCCCGATCCGGATAGGCGACGTGGCCCTGTTTGCCATGCACCGTGATCCAGGTGTTCAGCGAGCCGCGCCGCCCGACCTTGATCATGTCGCCCAGAGCCTGTTGCGAGGACGGCTCGCCGACCACGCAGGCGTCGATGACCTCACCCTCGGCCATCAGGGCCTCCACCACCCGCTTGGTGCCGTGCAGGGCCGGGCCTTCCTCGTCGCCGGTGATCAGGAAGGACAGCGATCCCGCTGGCTCTCGTCCTTCTTCGGACGATTGGGCCAGCACCCGCGACACGGCCGCCGTCCAGGCCGCGATGCCGCCCTTCATGTCCACCGCCCCCCGCCCGTAAAGGACTCCGTCCTTCACCTCGGCGGCAAAGGGATCGGACGACCAGGCCTCGACCCGCCCCGTCGGCACCACATCGGTATGACCGGCGAAACACAGATTGGGCGAGGCCGTGCCGCGCCGGGCGTACAGGTTTTCGATCCGCGCATCGGAGCCGACGCCCGACGGCCCCTCGAACACCATGCGGCGGCAGGTGAAGCCCAGGCCTGTCAGTGTCCGCTCCAGCACATCCATCGCCCCCTCGTCGGCCGGGGTGACCGAGGGAATGCGGATCAGGTCCCGCGTCAGTTCGACAGGATCGATTACGGGATGTGATGGGGCGTTCATGGAGCCAAGCTTTACGCAAAGCCCCGACCCGCGCAAAGAGCGTCATCATGCCCAAGATCGACATCGATGCCGCACCCCAACGCAATGGGACCGCCTATCCTGCGCCCTATGACGCGCCATGCCTGGCCCGACGGCGCAGACGGCTGGGCAATGCCGTCGGCCTGACCCATTTCGGGGTCAACCGGCTGGAGCTGGACCCCGGCGTCTGGACATCCCAGCGACACTGGCACTCTGCCGAGGATGAGTTCGTCTGGGTGGTCGAGGGCGAGGTGGTGCTGATCGACGATACGGGCGAGACGGTGCTGCGCGCCGGAGAGTGCGCGGGTTTTCCGGCGGGACAGGCCAACGGACATCAGATCGTCAACCGGTCCGATCGGACAGCCATACTGTTGGAGGTCGGGTCGCGGCGACCGGATGAAGATCGCGTCGTCTATCCCGACATCGACCTGACCTATGACGGCCGCGAAACCTTCTATCGTCACAAGGACGGTCGCCCCTACGACGGCCCGGGCCGCGTCAAGTGACGCACGAGCCCGAAGCCCCCGAACCGCTGGAGCCCGCAGGTCGCGGCGATCTCGAGAAGGGCGACAGCCTCCACTCCAGCCCCTGGGCCATCCGCGACTTCCGCCTGCTGTGGCTGGGGCGGGTGGCGGCGGTGCTGGGGATACAGATCCAGTCCTCGGCCCTGTTGTGGCAGGTCTATGAGATCGCGCGACGGGATCATCCGATCGCCGAGGCCAGCCTGTATCTGGGCCTGGTGGGGCTGTGCCAATTCCTGCCGCTGCTGGCCTTCACCCTGCCCGCCGGGGCGATGGCCGACCGGCGCGACCGCAAGCACACAGTGACCATTTCGGTCTTCGTCGAGTCCCTGTGCGCCCTGGGCTTCCTCCTGATGGCGCTGCACGGCAATCCGCCGCTGTGGGGCCTGCTGGCCGTCGCGGCGGTGTTCGGGGCGGCACGGGCGTTCTTGGCCCCGGCCAGCCAGGCCTTCCTGCCGATGGTGGTGGGTCGCAAGGCCCTGCCGCCCGCCATCGCGGCCCAGTCCATCGCCTTCCAGACCGGGGCCATCGCCGGCCCGGCCCTGGGCGGGCTCATCGTGGGGTTCAGCGTGCCGTGGGCTTACGGCGTAGCCATGGGTCTTTTCTTTCTGGCGATCGGCTCGATCCTGCTGATCCGCACCAGCGGACGGCCGATCTTCACCGACACGGGCGTGTCGCCGCTGGCCCTGGTCAAGGAGGGGCTGGACTATGTGTGGAAGACCAAGATCGTACTGGGGGCCATATCGCTGGACCTGGTCGTGGTGCTGCTGGCGGGGGTGGCCCTGCTGACGCCGATCTTCGCGCGCGACATCCTGCATGTGGGGCCGGAAGGGTTCGGCCTGCTGAGGGCGTCGTTCGGGGTCGGGGCCCTGCTGGTCGCGCTGTATCTCAGCCGGTTTCCGATCGTGCGGCACGGGGGGCTGTGGATGTTCGCCTCCGTGGCCGTGTTCGGGCTCAGCACCCTGACGTTCGGCCTGTCGCACTTTGTCTGGCTCAGTGCGCTCGCTTTGTTCATCGGCGGCGGGGCGGACATGATCAGCGTCAACATCCGCCAGACCCTGATCCAGCTGGCGACGCCCGATCACATGCGCGGGCGGGTGTCGTCCGTCTCCATGCTGTTCATCGGGGCCTCGAACGAACTGGGCGAGGCCTACAGCGGCGTCGCCGTGCGCTTCCTGGGGCCGGTCGGCGCGGCGGTGTTCGGCGGCTTCGGAGCGCTGGCGGCGACGGGGATATGGGCCAAGGTGTTCCCGAGCCTGAGGAAGGCGGATCGGCTTTCGTAGGGGTTAGGGTTTAGGTTTTAGGTTCTAGGGAAGCGAAGATAGAAACCTTGGCATCCTTCCCTAATCCCTAAAACCTAATCCCTAGAACCTCGCCCTCACCACACCCTGAAATGCTTGCTCAGCTTCAGGCCCTGGCTTTGATAGTGGCTGCCGCCTTCGCCATACAGACGGGTGGGGCGCATGGTCAGCGGTTCATAGACCAGGCGGGCGACGATCTGGCCGTGTTCCAGCAGGAAGGGGGTGTCGTGGGTGCGGACCTCCAGCACGCCCTTGGACCCCGCCCCGTGCGCCTCGTCCGTGCCGAAGCCGGGGTCGAAGAAGCCCGCATAATGGACGCGGAACTCGCCCACCGACGGATCGATGGGGGTCATCTCGGCGGCCTGATCGACCGGGATTTCCACGTCGTCGGATGAGGCCAGGATGTAGAACTCGCCCGGGTCCAGCAGCAGCTCGCCCCGCCGCAGGGTCAGCGGCTCCCAGAAGTCGCGCGGGTCGTGGCCGTCGATATGGTCCATGTTGACCACGCCTGCATGGCGGCGCCCGCGATATCCGACGATGCCGTTGTCGCCAGCCCGAAGGTCGACGCCGACGCTGCGGGTCTCCAGCTTGGGCGGTTCGCCCGCCTTTAGCCGCAACTGGTTCAAGCGGGTGCCGGGCCGGACCAGGATGGAAAAGGTCTGGGGCGCGATCTCCATGTACAGCGGCCCGTCATAGCCCTCGGCGACATCGTCGAACGAGGCTCCCTGATCGGTCAGCAGGCGCACGAAGACATCGACCCGCCCGGTCGAGCTCTTGGGGTTGGCGCGCGCGATCAGGCCGCGCGGCAGACTCAGCCGCTCCTGCAGCCGGGCGATGTAGACGCAGCCCTTTTCCAGCACATAGCCGCCCGACAGGTCGATGGGGTGCATGGAGACGTCCGCGATGCGGTCCAGAACCTTGCGCTGGCCCGGCAGGAAGCTGGCGCGGACCCGCCAGGCCTCGCTGGACAGGCGCAGGTCCAGACTGGCCGGCTGGACCTGATCGGCATCAAAGGGTGTGTCGGACACGATCGCGCCGGTGGCGATCAGGGTCTCGATGGACTGGCAGGGCAGGATGCCCGCAACGGAAAGGTCGATGGACTGCATGGGAGCCGACTTACACGAATTCGCGCCGTGTCTCCCCCTCTGACGCTTGACGTTTCGCCCCTGCGGCGGACGATAGGGCGATGCATGACACCCCCGCCTATGAAGCCGAGACCGACGGCATCGTCGTCCGCGTCCGCCCCAGCTTTCTGGCGGGCCAGTCGAACCCGGATGCCGGGCGCTGGGTCTGGGCCTATCAGGTGGAGATCGTGAACCTGACCGGGGTGTCGGTACAGCTGATGGCCCGCCACTGGATCATCACCGACGCCAGAGGCCAGGTCGAGGATGTGCGCGGCCCCGGCGTGGTCGGCGAACAGCCCGTGATCGCGCCCGGCGCCAGCTACACCTACGCCTCCGGCTGCCCCCTGACGACGCCGTCGGGCTCCATGGTCGGCAGCTATGCGATGACGGATAGCGAGGGGCGCAGCTTCGACGCGGCCATCCCGGCGTTTAGCCTGGACGTGCCGGGGCAGAGGCGGGTGCTGAACTGAGGGAGTGGCTAGAGCCGGTCTGGGTCGCCCGACCACGAACACCGTGGGGCCTCAAGCAGCGAGCGGCCGCGTCGCGAGCGTTAGGGCCCCAAAAGAATGGTGAGGGGCTGCGTCAACCCGGATAACCGCAGCCCCGCCCCAGTCACTCGGCAGCGCATGCGGATGCATCGCCGAGGCGGAGGGCGGCTCTCTAGGAGCCATTCGTGACATTTCTTTGGGCGCTATCGGCTATCGCCTGCTTGAGCGCGCGGAAATGCAGAAAATCAGCGACACGCGCTCAAGCAGCGAGCGACCGCGTCGCAAGCGTTAGCGCCTCTTAGATATATCTACGCAGGCTGCGCGCCAGATCGTTGGAGCCACCCTTGCGGACTTGGGGCTGGTAAGCGACGCGGGCGTGCTCGACGCAATAGACGCCTTCCGACGCGCGACGGCCGCAGAAGCTGAACTCGGTCGAAGACGGGTCACCTATCGGCCATTTGCACATGTGCGCGCCCAGGGTCATCACCGTGGCGGTACCGGGCAGGTCGGGCATGGGAGCCGGGACCGACGGCGTGGCCGGGCGCGGCTGAACCGCCTCGATGCGGCGCGGGGCCGAAGGGGCCTGGGTCGCCTGGGGGGCAGGGCGCGGACGGGCGGTGCGGAAGGTGGCGCGTGCGGGCTGCGACGGGGCGGCGCGGCCCGACAGGCCCAGGCGGTGCACCTTGCCGATGACGGCATTGCGGGTGACGCCGCCACCCAGCTGTTTGGCGATCTGGCTGGCCGACTGACCCTCCAGCCACAGCTTCGTCAGCGCGCCGACGCGATCTTCTGTCCAGCCTGCGGTCATCATGCCCTCCGGGGTACGGATTCAATATGTGGGGTCCAGACATCCCTCCGAAGGTCTCGACCTACCACCAATCGTAAACGAGCGCTTAATCCACGCAAGATGTGCGATTCGGTCCGTCCACAGGAACTACATCTGGTATGGTTAATCCTAGAGCCTGATCGGCTGAGGAGGGAATCGCTTCGCGATTCCGCTGATGCCGTGAATCAGGCTCCAGAATTATGCTGGAGCGAAATCTGAGCCGAGTTGGACTGCGTCCAACTCAACCGATTTCGCTCTAGGCGCGTTGAAACGCCGCCCTTGCGTCTGGCCTTGCGAACGGCGATCTGGCGGACATGACCCTGAAGACCGCAAAAACCCGCTGGCGCGACGTCGTCCTGGTCTGTCGCAAATGCCAGAAGAAGCTGGACGGCGGCTTCGGCCCTGATGGCGACAAGACGCTGAAGAAGGCGCTGCGCAAATATCTGAAGGCGGGCAAGGGGCGGAAGGCCGAGCTGGCCGTGGTCAGCACCGACTGTTTCGACGTCTGTCCGAAGAATGCGGTGGTGGCCGTCAACGCCGCCAATCCCAAGGCCTTGCTGATCGTCCCGGCGGGGGCCGACCTGTTCGAGGTCAAGGCGCGACTGGGGCTGGACGACGACCGCCGCTTGAAGGCCTTTCCTGCCGACTAGTGGGAGAGGTACCCCGAAGGGATGGATGAGGCCAACTTCAAACTCCGGCGCTTGCGTTTGCCCCCTCCGCCACGGCGCAGAGATGCGCCGCGCCACCTCCCCCGGAGGGGGAGGAATGGGGGTGACCTGTCACGGCGGCGGGTCTAGGACTGCGTTGTGAACCTCCGCTCGCCCGCCTTCGCCATCCTGTTCTGCGTCAGCCTGATCGCGGCGGCGGGGAACATGGCCCTGCAGTCGGTGCTGCCCAATATCGGCCGTGCGTTCGAACTGAGCGATACGCTCGTCGCCAGCGCCTTCGCCATCTCCGCCCTGATGTGGACCGTGGCCTCGCCCTTCTGGGCGCGGCTGTCGGATCGGCTGGGGCGCAAGAAGGTCATGATGATCGGCCTGACAGGCTTCGTCCTGTCGATGACCGGGTTCGGCCTGGCGACGACGGCGGGGCTGGAGCGGTGGCTGGGGGTGGGTCTGGCCTTCGTGCTGATGGCCGTTGCGCGCACGATCTATGGCGTGTTCGGCTCGGCCGCGCCGATCGCGTCCCAGGCCTATGTCGCCGACCGCACCACGCCGGAACAGCGGACCCAGGCGATGTCCCTGCTGGCCTCGGCCCAGGGGCTGGGCACCGTGATCGGCCCGACACTGGCCCCGTTGTTCGTCCTGCCGCTGATCGGTCTGGCCGGGCCCATGTACGGGTTCGCGGCCATGGGTCTGATCGCCCTGATCGTGGTCTGGCGTCGCCTGCCCAGCGGCGATGTGGTGCGCACCCCCTCCCCCAGCGGGCGGCGCGATACCACCGGCAAAGGCCTTTGGAAGGATCCGCGCGTGCGGGACTATCTGCTGTACGGCCTGATGATCACCGGGGCGCAGGCGATCAATATCTCGGTGCTGGGCTTCCACATCATCGACGAACTGGCCGCGACCGGAACGGCGGCGAGCCAGAGCCAGCCCTTCATTGCGCTGGCTATGTTCGCGGGCGCGGCGGCGACGCTGCTGGCCCAGTGGGGGCTGATACCCCTGCTGAAGCTGCAACCGCGCGACCTGATGCGCTGGGGCGCAGGTCTGGCCTTGGTGGGCAATGTGCTCAGCATCGCGTCACCCGGCTATTACGGCGTGGTCATGGGCTATGCGGTGGTATCGATGGGAGTCGGCTTCGCACGGCCCGGCTTCACCGCCGGCTCCTCACTGTCGGTCGGTCCGCACGAGCAGGGGGCCGTGGCCGGGCTGATGATGTCGCTGGCGGGTCTCAGCTTCCTGGCACCTCCGGTGATCGGTGTGGCCCTGTATGAGCTCAGCGAACCGGGACCGTTCATCGCCAATGCCGTCATGCTGGCGGTGGCGACCCTGCTGTGCTTCGTCAGCCCGCGTCTTCGTGCCGGACCGGAAGACCTGCCGGGCCGCGACGAGACACCATCCGCCGATACGCCACCAGCGTCGCAGCCCGGGCCGGAAGGCAACAGCTGACTTTAACTTGCCCGGAAGTCATGCCAGATCAGCGGCATGACCACGATTGCACGCATCGAGAAACGCTTCGGCATCCAGGCTTCGGTCGACCACATCTGGGCCGCGATCGAACAGCTGGACGGCTGGGATCGGTGGAATCCCATTGAAAAGGGGATCAGCGGAACCATAGCGTTCGGCGGCAAGGTCACGCTGACGGAAACGCTTCCCGGCGCAGCGCCGCGTCCGGTCGAGGCGACGGTCAGCGATTGGCAGCCCAATGCCCAGCTGGTCTGGACCGAGAAACGCGGTCTTTGGTTCCAGTCGATGCGCTATTTCGAGATCGAGGAGCTGGAGCCCGGCAGCAGCATTGTCGCCAACGGTTTCATCTTCACCGGTTTGCGCGGCGAGATGTATTTCGACAAGCACAAGAAGACCTTGCGCGGCGCCGTCGATAGCGTGGCCGAGGGCTGGCGCGCCGCCATCCAGGTCTGACGGCCTACATCGTATCCATGATGCTGATGATCGCCGGCGTCAGGATGACGATGAACAGCACCGGCAGAAAGAACAGGATCATCGGCACGGTCAGCTTCGCCGGCAGTGACGCGGCCTTCTTCTCGGCCGCTGATAGACGCAGATCGCGGTTCTCCTTGGCCATGACGCGTAGCGCCGTCGACAGCGGCGTACCGTAGGTTTCAGCCTGGGTCATGGCGGTCGCCACCGACTTGACGCCCGGGTGATTGGTCCGCTTGGCCAGCCCCTCATAGGCCATGCGTCGGTCGGGCAGATAGCTGAGCTCGGCCGACAGCAGGGTCAGTTCCTCCGCCAGATCGATGGACGAAGCCCCGATCTCCTGGCTGACCTTGCTGATGGCCGCCTCGATCGACATCCCGGATTCGACGCAGATCAGCAACAGGTCCAGAGCATCGGGGAACGCCTGCATGATCGAAGTCTTCCGCTTCGAAATGCGGTTGCCGATATAGAGATTGGGCGCATAGAAGCCGATCGCCGCCGCGAACATGACGATGGCGACCCGTGGCATAAAGTCCAGGCCGAAATCATTGATGACGAACACATAGAGCGCCGCAAAGGCCATCAGGACGAACGGCATCGAGAAGCGGAAGAAATAGAAGGTCGTCAGAGGCTTGGGCCCGCGAAAGCCCGCCTGAGCCATCTTCTCGGCGACCTTGGGGTCTTCCAGCATCTTGGTCAGGTTCAGCTTTTCAACGACCGTCTTCTTGAAACCGTCGTCGGCATGGCGCAGCGCGCCGGGCGCGTTCTGACTGGCCATGGCCTGGCGTGAACGCCGCTTCAGCTCGTCTCGGCGCTGGGCGACGGCCTTCATCCGCCCCTCCAGCTTGACGCCCCCGCCCATGGACCCCAGCAGGGTCATGACCGTGGCGAAGACCAGAATGCCCACGCCGATGCTGAGCAGGGTGGGCACGTCGGTAAAGAAGGCGATGACGTCGTTCATGCCCGGCTCCTAGAACTTGAACGAGATCATCTTCTTCATGACGAAGATGCCGAAGCTCATCATCAGGACGGCGATCAACAGCATGAATTGACCCCGGGGGTCGGTGAACAGCTTGGCGATGTAGTCGGGTGTAGTCAGCCACACCATGATCATCACAGCGGGCGGCAACGAGCCGATGATGCCGGCCGAAGCCGTCGCTTCGGACGACATCGCCTTGATCTTTTCGCCCATCATCCGGCGCGACCGCAGCACGACCGATAGATTGTTCAGGGCCTCGGCCAGGTTGCCGCCAGTCTTCTGTTGAATGGCGATGACGATGGTGAAGAACTTCAGTTCGGGCGTGGGCATGCGCTCATACATCTTATCCAGAGCCTGGCTTAGCGTCAGGCCGACGCCCAAGCCCTCGACCAGGGTCTGGAACTCCGGCCCCAGGGGCAGCGGGGCTTCCTTGGCGATGATCTTGAAACAGTCGTGGACCGGCAGGCCGGATTTGATGCCGCGCACGATGACGTCGACGGCATCGGCAAAAGCCATCGAAAACTTGGCGCGCCTGCGCTTGCCCAGAAAGCCCACGACCCAGCGCGGCAGGCCCAGACCGAATACGATGCCGATGCCCAGCGATACGAAGATGTTCAGTCCCAGCACGAAAGGCACAAGGATCGCGATCACACCCAGTACTGCACTCACGATCCAGAACGTGAGTACCGACGTCTTCAGTCCAGCCTGCTTCAACTTGGCGGCGATGGTTACGCGGGCCTTGCGTTCGCGCCGCTCCGATTCCTGAAGCTGCAACATGATCTGCTTGCGGCGAGCTTCAGGAGTATTCGCAGCGGCCTTGCGGGCAGCGGCGCTGGCACCATTGGTGACCGTGAAGGTCTGGGCCCGCTTCAGGGCCTGTTCGCTCGAATCGCCGCCGCCGACAAAGGCCCAGCCCAGGCCGCCGATGGTGATGAAGGCCAGGACGGCGGCGAGGATCGGCAACATGGTCCGTTACTCCGCCGCGTCGAGGGCTTCCGCCAGCTCGCGCTCCAGCCCGTAATAGCGGGCGCGGTCCCAGAAACGCGGACGGGCGATGCCGGTCGAGCGGTGACGGCCGATGATCTTGCCGTGCTCGTCCTCTCCGGTGATCTCGTAGACGAACAGATCCTGGGTCACGATCACGTCGCCTTCCAGCCCAACCACTTCGGTGATGTGGGTGATGCGGCGCGAACCGTCCCGCAGACGCGCGGCCTGAACGATCACGTCGACCGAGCCGACGATCATCTCGCGGATCGTCTTGGACGGCAGGCCATAGCCACCCATGGTGATCATCGATTCCATCCGGCTGATGGCCTCGCGCGGGGAGTTGGCGTGCAGCGTGCCCATGGAACCGTCGTGACCGGTATTCATGGCCTGCAACAGGTCGAAGGCTTCGGGACCACGCACCTCCCCGACGATAATCCGCTCAGGGCGCATCCGCAGACAGTTCTTGACCAGGTCGCGCATGGTGATCGTGCCCTGCCCTTCCAGATTAGGCGGGCGGGTTTCCAGGCGCACGACATGCGGCTGTTGCAACTGCAGTTCCGCAGCATCTTCACAAGTGATGACGCGCTCGGTCGGGTCGATGAAGGCTGTCAGGGTGTTGAGCAGCGTGGTCTTGCCAGAACCCGTACCGCCCGAGATGACCAGGTTGCATCGCGAGGCACCGATGACACCCAGGACGCGCGCGCCCTCGGGGCTGATGGAGGCATACTCCACCAGATTCTTCATCGTCAGCTTGTCTTTCTTAAACTTCCGGATCGTCAGTGTCGGGCCATCGATGGCCAGTGGCGGCGCGATGACGTTAACGCGTGATCCGTCGGCCAAGCGGGCATCGCAGATGGGGCTGCTCTCATCGACGCGGCGACCGACCTGCGACACGATCCGCTGACAGATGTTCATCAGCTGGGCGTTGTCGCGGAAGCGGATATTGGTCAGCTGGACCTTGCCGTTGACCTCGATGAAGACCCGGCCCGCACCATTGACCATGATGTCGGCGATGTCGTCACGCGCCAGTAGCGGCTCCAGCGGGCCATAACCCAGCACATCGTTGACGATGTCCTGGACCAGATGCTCCTGCTCGGCCACCGACATGGAGACGTTCTTGATCGCCACCAGTTCGGCGACGATGTCGCGGATCTCTTCCGCCGCCGCCTTCGTTTCCAGACCGGCCAGCTGGGCCAGGTCGATGGTGTTCATCAACGCGTTGAAGATGGTCGTCTTGGTGGCGTGATAATAGTCCGACTGCTCGCGGACGATCTCGGCGACGGCTTGCGCCTTCTTCAGCTGCTCGAAGCCGGCCGTAGCCTTGGGACCGGGGCCGTCCTTGGGCTTGGTCTCGACCTCGCGCGGTCGGTTGGCCAGGGCGTCAAGCCGATCGGCGGCGTCAGAGGCCGGCTTGGCGGCGTAGCTGTCTTTCCGCCGTTGTTGAACGTCGGCGGCGGCCGTGGATTCGGTGCTGCCGAATGCGAAAGCCTGCGGTTGCGTTGCCGGCGCGTCGTCCAGCATCAGGTCGTCGTTGCCCCCGATCACGGCCTTTGGAAGAGGGGCCGATGCAGCAGCGGGCGCCGGCGCGCGCTCTGCGGGTGCCGGGCTACCGGGTTGACCTGTACGCTTGCCAAACACGGATCAGGACTTCTTCTTGAACAGGCCGGCGAAGATCGATTTGCCGGCGGGCTTGGACCCCGATGGCGCAGGCAGGGCGCGCATCTTCGACGGTTGTGCCTGGGGCAGTTCTCGCTGCGACACGATCTGGGCCAGGGTCTGGAAGGCTTCCGCCGCTTTGGACTTGGCACCGGCATCGACGATCATCTGGCCGTTGTTGGCGGCTGTCCCGAAGGTCTTGGGATCGAACGGAATGATCAGGCTGGGATGGACGCCCAGCGCCGCGCCAAACTCCTTGGCCGGGATTTCCGGACGGCCGGGCACACCGACCTGGTTCAGCACCAGACGCGGCGGCGCATCGTTGGGGCGCCCCTGACGGATCAGATCCATCATGTTCTTGGCGTTGCGCAGGCTGGCCAGGTCGGGCGTGGCCACCACGACGACTTCGTCTGCGGTAATCAGCGTGCGACGCATCCAGCCCGACCACAGATGCGGCAGGTCCAGGATCACAAACGGCGCCGTCGAGCGGATTTGGCTGGTCACCTCCTCGAAGGCGTCGGCGGAGATATCCCAGTCGGTGTCCAGCGTTGCGGGAGCGGCGAACAGGCTCAGCTTGTCGGTGCAGCGCACCATCATCCGGTCCAGCAGGGTGGCGTCCAGACGGTCCGGCTGGGTCAGGGCGTCGGCCACCCCGTTCAGCGGATCCTGGTTGAAGTCCAGGCCAGCGGTGCCGAACGGCAGGTCATAATCGACGATAACGGTATTGGCCCCGATCTTCTCGCTCAGGGCATAGGCGGTATTGTGGGCGACAGAGCTGGCTCCCGCGCCGCCACGTGCGCCGACGAAGGCGATCGAGCGACCGATGAAGGGCTGGGCCGGATCGGCGAACAGGCCGCCGATGGCGGTGATCAGTTGCAGCGGCTGCAGCGGCGCAACCAGGTATTCGCTGACCCCGCGCCGCATCAGTTCGCGGAACAGCAGGATGTCGTTGGTCGGACCGATGACGACGACCTTGGTGCCCGCGTCGCAGACCTCGGCCAGTTGATCGACCTCCCACAGTAGCCGCTGCGGATCGCTCAGGCATTCGACGACGATCAGAGGGGGCGTGGGCTCGTGCTGATACGCTTCGACGGCCGCGGGAATGCCGCCGATGCGGATCTGGGTCGTGGCGCGCGACAGGCGACGGTCCTGGGCTGCGCGGTCGGCGGCGGCCAGCGTGTCCTGCCGCTCGGCAAAGACATGGATGGCGATGCGTGGCACCGACACTTCGGGCGTGGTCGTGACCGGTGGCGAGAAGGCCGCATGTGCTCCGACCAACATCTCGCCCACCGGATCGAACCCGGATGGCTCGTAATCCGGCGCTGCCACCCGCACGGCGGGCATGACGGATTCCAGCGGAGCACTCTGGACGGGGGCGTCCTGAGCAGGAACGTGCATGGCCAGCAGAGGCGACGCAGCGGGCGCTGTTGTCGAGGGCCAGGCGGGGGGTGCCTCTGCGACCGGCGAAGGCATCACCGGATCGGCCGTCGGTGCAGTTCCGGCGGGTGCTGTGAACCGCAGAGGCGAGCGTTGCTCGCTGTCATCCACAGGCGGCTGGACAGAACCGGGATGGGCGGATGCCGCTACGGGCATCGCTGGATGAGCCTGAGCCCGTGGCAGATCGGCCCCCATATCCAGATCGAAGTCCTCGTCGAAATCCTCGAAGGCGCGGGGGGCGAAGGCGTTGCTCATCGGACCTATTCCACGGCTTGGGCGACACGGCCGCGCACCAGGGTTTCCTGCTCCGCGGCTGTCAGTTGGCCCTGGCGATAGCGGGCAAAGACCACGGCGGCCCGACCGCTATCGGCGGGCTGGAAGGTCCGGGGTGAGCGGATATCGCGCGGGTCGGCAATCTGGGCCGCCATATTGGCTGTAACAGCACAGCCGAAGCCGCCGGTCGGCAGGTTGGAATAACGCGACCCGAGATTTCGCGGCTCGGCCGAACAGTCGGGCACGTGGGCCCGCAAGACCTCGAATCCGGCCAGGACCGGTGCGCGGGAGTCAGGCGCATTGTATCCGACCACCTGAATCCGGTCGCCCGGAACGCCCATGGCCTGGACCGCGTCGCGCATCGCATAGGCCTGGGCTGCTGCGACCGGATCATTGCCCGAAGGCGACTCGATACGCAGGATCTCAGCCTGCTCGGCGGCGAAACGCGAAACAAGCCCTCGCAGGGCTGCGTGCTGATTGCCCGACAGGCCCTGGTCGTGAACGGCCAGGGCGATGCGGTCCACGCCCGGCTCGACCTGCAGCACATACTGCGACAGCGGCGTCACCGGAGCGGCGTTCATCTGGCCTGTCGTCACGGCTGAACAGGCCCCGAGCGTAAGGGCGAGCGCGGCGAGGGCTAAGGTGGGGGCGTGCTTCACGGCGTACCTCATTCGATCACATAGCCCACGGGACCGGACCAGCCGGCGTCCGGTGCGGCGGCGGTGGCCGTGCCGCCGCCGTACCGCTGGTTCAGCTGGCCGAACAGGATGGTCTGGGCGTCATTGGCGATCACCAGGCCGTCGGCCGGCGTCTGCAACCGGCCGGGCGAGGTCGGCGAGACGATGTAGGCCTCCAGAATGATCACCAGTTCGGTTTCGCCGCTGACATAGTCCCGCGAACGGAAAAGAGCGCCCAGCACAGGGACGGAGCCGAGGCCCGGCAGTTGATCGATATTCTGGCGCAGATCTTCGCGGAGCAGGCCTGCGATCATCAGGGATCCACCCGAGGGCAGCTCGACCGTCGAAGACGCACGGCGCACGGACAGGGCCGGAATGATCAGGGAGTTGTCGGCCGTACCGCCCAGGGTAAAGGCCCCTTGCGTCGAGAGTTCCGACACCTCGGTCGACAGCTGCAGGGAAATCCGCCCCTCGGACAGCACCACTGGACGGAAGGCCAGGCGCACACCGTAGGGCTTGAACTCGATCAGGATGTTGCCGTCATTGTCCCGACCGACCGGCACGGGAAACTCGCCGCCCGCCAGGAACTCCGCGCTCTCGCCATTGACGGCCGTCGTGTTCGGTTCGGCGAGGATACGCACCAGGCCGGCACGTTCGAAGGCCCGCAGGCTGGCATTCAGCGACCCGTCGCGATAGCCGAGGCTACCTCCGCCCAGCTGACTGCCGGACACGGCAAACGTGGCGTTCTGGGCAAACGTCAGGCCGTCGCCGATGCCCTGGACCAGGGCGGTCGCATCGACGCCCAGTTGTTTGACGGCGTTGCGCTGCACCTCGATGACGCGGGCCTTGACCATGACCTGATCGGATCCACCGATGGTCATCATGTTGATGACCTTTTCAGGCGCAGCGACGAAGGCACGAGCGACCTGGGTGGCACGGTCGGCCTCGCCGGGACTGCCGACCATACCGGTCAGAATGATGCTGTCGTTGACCGCCTCGGCCTGCACCTGCGATCCCGGCATGACCCGGCTCAGCGTGTCTTGCAGGGCCGAAACGCCCGCGTCGACGCGGATGCGCAGCGACAGGATGGTCCGGCCCGAGGCGTCCAGCACGACCGCATCGGTCTCGCCGGGCTGCAGGCCGATGATGGTGATACGGCGCGGCGAATGCAGCATGGCCTCGGCCACGACCGGATTGGGCACGATCACGTCGCGCGCGTCGGCGGGTAAATCCACCGCCATGGACGACCCGCGCGGCAGGTTGATCAGCTGGCTGCCGGTGCCCATGGGCAAAGAGGACCGGGACTGGGCCTGTGCCGCCACCGGTGCGACGATCAGGGGTGCGGCGACGGTCAGGACCGCCAGACAGCCGAGAAGCAGACGTTTCATTGGACCACCACCACTTCGGGTGCGCCACCGCGATAGATGCGAACGGCCGAGGGTTGAACTTGTGTGGCGCGGGCATAGGTCCGCCCGGACGGTCCGCCGGTATCGGCATAGGACCGTAGCGACAGGCTGAGCTCGCCCTCAGCTACTGCGAGTGCCAGGGCTTCTCCGTCCTGAGGCGAAACCTCCAGCGTGGCCGTAGCTCCGACTACGGTCTGGGCATCGTCGCCCAGGCGGGTGGCCTGGTCGATGGCCAGGACCTTCAGGTTCTGCAGCACGGTCCTGGAGTCGAACTTGTTGCGCGCGCCTTCGGTGGAGGCGTCCTCCATTTCGCGGGTCAGGACGACATCGACCCGGTCGCCGGGCAGGATGAAACCGCCGGCGGAGGTTTCAACGCCGATCGCAATCGACATGGCCCGCATGCCGGGCTCCAGATAGGCGGCCATGTAACCGCTGTCGCCGGCGCGCACGATTTTGCGGGCGATGATCGGTTCTCCGGCCAGAATAGGCTCACGTACGACCGAACCGACGTAGTCGGCCTTGGCCCCGCCGGTGGCCAGGTTTGTGGCGGCACGGGTGACGGAGGCGACAGCACCTTCCGGCTTGGACTTCTCGGCCTCTTCCTCGGCCTTGACCTCTTCCTCGGACTTTTCGGCCGAGGGGATGGGCACCGAGCCATCGGTGATGAAGGCAGGATTGACCTCGTCGACGGCCCATTCCTTCCACGTCAGGTCGGCCTCTGTCAGGCGCTGACCGGGGGCCAGATCCTTCGCGGCGACCAGGACCTGGGCCATGGGGCGGGTTTCGACGGGGGCGGCAGTGGCGACGGCGGTCGGCTCGCCCCCCGACCCCATGGCGCGAACCACCAGGGCCAGACCGATGGCGGCGACGGCGGCGACCCCGATCACGGCAATTCTTGCAGGCTTCATCACGATCTCCGGCAGGGTCGCGCCCCGTCAGGACCGGGTCCTGTGGCGCTCTACCGTTAATGATCATGGAGGGCGGGGGTTAACGCCCCCCTAAACGCGGCGACCGATGTTTTTCAACCGCCGGCGTTCGATCAGCGCGCCAGAAAGGCCATGACGAGGGGCGAGGCCGGGTAGGCGACCAGGGCCCCGGCTGCGATGGCCACACCATAGGGAATGTCACCCTTGGGCTTCATCAGATTGCCGACCCAGAGGGGCGCACCGACCACTAGCGGCTGGGCGTGATGCCGGGCCAGCATCAGGACCACGCCGAACAGTCCGCCGATCACGGCGGTCCACAACACGAAGGGCAAGGTTCCTGACAGCCCCATCCACAGACAGGTCGCCGCCATCAACTTGGCATCGCCCCCGCCGAAGACCCGCAAGGCGAACAGGCCCATCGCCACCACGAGTGCCGCGACTCCGACCCCGACATGGGCCAGAATGCTCAGCGGTGGCAGACCCACGGCCACGGCGGCCGGAAAGAAACCGATGATCAGCGCCACCGAAATCCAGTTCGGGATGGTCATGGACGTAATGTCCTTGAGCCCCGCGACGATGATCAGGGCGGGCATGACCGCCAGGGTGAGAAGGATCAGAATGTCCATGACCGCCACCCTTAGCGATCACGGGTTAAGGTCCGGTTGCCCGCATAGCCGTGTCCCGGACAAGAAAAAGGCCGGAGCGTTTCCGCTCCGGCCTCCTTCAAGGTTCGATTGAACCGGTCGGGCTTAGGCAGCGCCGACTTCTTCAGCGATGGTGTTGAAGGCAGCCGAGATGTTGTCACCCAGCAGGCCGAGGGCCGTGATGATGGCGACGGCGATCAGGGCGGCGATCAGGCCGTATTCGATGGCGGTGGCGCCCGACTCGTCGGACACGAACTTGGAAATGAACTTGGTCATGTGTGTTCTCTTTCAAAAAAGGTCTAGCGGACAACTGTGGGAGAGGTCGGTCGCCCGCTTCACCCCCGTAACAATGCCTATAAACACCGACCGAAGTTAAGGTGAGGTAGTGCGTCATGGTTACTTTCGTATTTACCTTTTTTCTCTGATCACAGGCCGCGAAACGGCCTTGTTTCGTGTATTCGTCAAACCCGTACAGACTTTAGCCTTTGTTCAGGATTGCGACCGATATTCCGCCAACGCTCACGCGCGCGCCCGTTCATTGGATATCCACGCCATGCCCCGCCCCCACAGCCTTCTTGCTTCTCTCAGCGCCCTGGCCATGCTGGGCTCGCCCATGGCGGTCTCGGCCCAGTCCGCGCCCCTGAACGTCAGCATCGATCAGGCTGTGCGCGTGCCGCTGCGCGGTGCCGCCGGCTCGGTGATCGTCGGCAATCCCCAGATCGCGGATGTCACGGTGGTGGACTCCAACACCTTGTACATTACCGGCAAGGGCTATGGCATAACCGAAATCGTAGCCGTGGACGCCATCGGCCGCACCGTCTTCGAGCGCCAGGTAATCGTCAGCGACGGCACGGGTGCCGGCCGGGTTCGCGTCTGGCGCGGCGGTCAATCGACGGAGATGGCCTGCGGATCGTCCTGCTCGCCGACATCCAGAGGGTCGTCCGGCGGTTCGTCGTCTTCCTCTGCGCCCCCCGCGTCGCAATAAGGACATCGGCCATGAGGCGTGCACGGGGACGACCCATGGTGAAAGGGCGTGGCGGCAGGCGCGAAGGCGCGGCTGCCGTCGAGTTCGCCATGGTCATCCTGCCATTCACCTTCATGATCTTTGCCCTGCTGGAGCTGGGCCTGGTCTTCGTGGTCGATTCCGTCCTGGGCAATGCCGCGATCGAGAGCGGCCGCCTGATCCGCACGGGCCAGGCCGATGCCGCCGACATGACGGCCGAGGAATTTCGCGACGATGTGTGCGGACGAATGAGCGTCTTTGCGACCCAGTGCGATGAGCGCATCAGCATCGATGTCCGGGTGATCCCCGCGTTCGGCTCGCCGGTGCCCGACCCCATGAGCAATGGCACCAGCTTCGACGAGAGCCAGATGGACTTCAACTATGGCACTTTCGGCAGTCTGGTTCTGGTGCGGGTCTGGTATCGCCAGCCACTGGTGACGACGTTCCTGGGCCAGGGCCTGTCACGACTGAGTGACGGCAACGCCCGCCTGATGTCGGCCACGGCGTTCAGGAACGAGCCGGCATGATCGCCTTCCTGCAATGGCTGAAGCGCTTCCGTCAGGATCAGAGCGGCATCTCGGCGGTCGAGTTCGCGTTTCTGGCCCCCGTGATGATCCTTCTGTACTTTGGTATGGCGGAGGTCTGTCAGGCCTATATGGCCCAGAAGCGGATGAGCCACGTCACCTCCATGGTGGCCGACCTGACCGCCCAGGCCCAGTCCGTCACGCGCAACGACCTGACTGACATCTTCAATATCGGCAACCAGATCATGGAGCCCTTCTCGCCCAGCCCTTTGCAGACCCGCGTGTCCAGCGTCACGCGTGACAACAACGGCGTGGTTCGGGTGGACTGGAGCTTCGGGCGCGGCATGACACCGCGCACCGGAACCGTCACTGTGCCAACGGGTCTGATCAACAACGGCGAGAGCCTGATCCTGTCTGAAGCCATCTATGACTATGAATCGCCGGTCGATCGCTATCTGCCCGGCATCACCAAGCTGAAGCGGACCTACTATCTGCGACCGCGCGTGGTGGACAAGGTGCTCTGCTCCAACTGCTGACCCGTCAGGGCCTCACGCAGCGCCCTGATCTTGGCCTCCGTTTCCGCCAGTTCGGCGACGGGGTCACTGTCGGCGACAATCCCGGCCCCGGCCAGCGTCCTGAACTGCCAACCCCCGTTGGTCCGTTCGAACGACGCGGTCCGGATCAGCACCGAGGCCGTCAGTGCGCCGGCATCATCGATGTAAAACAGGCTGCCGCACCAGGGGCCGCGCGGGGCTTCGTGCGCGGCGATCACCTTCATGGCCTGATGCTTGGGTGCGCCGGTGATGGAGCCCGGCGGGAAGGTGGCCTCCAGCAGGTCTGCTGCGGTCGAGCCTTCAGAAGCCAAGGCGGTTATGGTCGAAACCAGATGATGCACCGTCGGGTGGCTCTCGATCTCGAACAGCTTGTCGACCGCGACCGAGCCCGCCTGCGCCACCCGTGACAGGTCGTTGCGCATCAGGTCGACGATCATCAGGTTCTCGGCGCGGTCCTTGGCGCTGTCACGCAGGTCGTCGGCCAGGGCCGCATCGCGGACCGGGTCTGCATCCCGGGTTCGCGTGCCCTTGATTGGCCGCGTCTCGATGCGTCCGTCCGTAGGGTCGAAGGTCAGGAACAGTTCGGGCGAGTTGGAGACGATGGCCCGGTCCCCCATCCGCCAATAGGCCCCGAACGCCGCCTCCCGCCCCGCCAGCCTCAGCAGTACGTCGAACGGGTCGGCGTCTGGCTTCAGTTCGCCGGACCAGGCCCGCGCGATATTGGCCTGAAACAACTCGCCTGCCGCGATGCGATCCACGACATCGGCAACGGCGGCGCGATAAACTTGCGGCTCGTCCTCCGCCTCGAACGTCAGCGCGGGTGCCAAGGGCGTGTCCGGCGCTCTCGCCGTCTTCAGCCAGCCCACCGCGCGATCGCAGGCCAGCGTTGCCTGCGCCCCATCGCGTCCCCGCCCGACCGCCTCTACCGTCCGTGCCTCGTGGTCGAACACGAGCGTGGACGGATAACGCGCCAGCATCAGGTCGGGCCAGTCGGAGGGGCGCATTCCCGTCGCCGGTCGCGCGCCCGCGTCATAGGCGATCAGGCCCACGACTCCGGTGGTGAACTCAGGATCGCGCAGGGCGTCGAGGTGACCGCTGTCTTCAAGGGCCCCGACATGCACCCGGTCCGGATCGACAGCTACGAAGGACCGACGCCCCAGAACGCCGCCGTCCGACAACAGGGACAGCAGGCCATCGCGGTCCCTCAGGCCGTTGGCCACGGCCAGGGGTTCGCGCCAGTCGCACGTCCGGACATGACGCGCCGTCAGGCTCATGCCGCGCTCAGCCGCTCGCCGAGCCGGTCGCGCAAGGCCGCGTCCACACCCAGCGCCTGCTCCAGATAGGCGTCTATGGAGCCGTGACGCTCGATAATCGTCGCCAGCGCCGTCTCCAGAAACGCCGCATCGACACCCAGGAAAGCCACGACCGCCTCATGCGAGGCGATCCGTCCTGTCCGCTTCTCAAGCTGGCGCGCGATCGCGGGGGCACGGGCCTCCAGATCGACGGCGGTATTGGTCAGCAGATAGTCGGCGATCATGTCGTCGCGATGCACGCCCAGCAGGTGATGTGTCAGAGCCGCCAGCGTCCCGGTGCGGTCCTTGCCGACGGCGCAGTGGATCAGCAGGGGCCGGTCGCTGGCGCCCAGGGCGCGGAAGTACCGGCTGAAAGTGTCCAGATGCCCCTCGTCGAACGGCAGGGTCCGGTAGGTGTCGATCATGAAGGCCCGGCCGGACACGGGGGTTAGCTCGGCCTCGCGCAGGAACCGCATGTGTGGGGCCTCGCCGCCGTCGTCCAGATCGCTTTCGATCACCAGTCCGTCGAAGCCGGCCCATCGCCGCGACGGCTGGTCGCGCCGTTCGCTGGGGCGGCGCAGATCGACGACGGTCGCGATGTTCAGGGCACCCAGCCGCGCCAGATCCGCATCGCTGGCCCGGGCCTGATGCCCCGCCCGGTACAGATGGCCGGTCTTGAGCCGCCGCCCCGCCGCCGTGTCGTAGTCCCCGAAATCGCGGAAATTATCCAGGTCGTCGAAGCGATGAATGCGGTCGGTCATGGGGCGCTTCTAGCCGACCCCATGACCGCTCGCCACCGCATCGATGTCTCAGGTCGGTGGTGCGTTCACCAGCCCCTGCATGGCGTCCAGATAGGCGATGAAGGCCTTGCGTCCGGAGGGCGTCATGCTGGCCTCGGTCAGGGGTTTGCGCCCCTCGAACCGTTTATTGACCGCCACGAACCCGGCATCCTCCAGCTTGCGCAGATGTACCGACAGATTGCCGTCCGTGGCCTGGAGCCGGGTTTTCAGGGTGTTGAAGTCCGCGCTCTCTATCCCCGACAAGATCGCCATAATCCCCAGGCGAACCCGTCCGTGGATGACGTCGTCGATGCGGTTGATGTCGAAGCCGTCTTCGACCTTTGCCGCGGCCTCGCTCATTTGCCGGCCGCCCGCATGAAGATGTAGCCGGGCAGGCCCATCAGACCGATCAGAGCGGCGGCGTAAGCCAGATACTGCCCCGTGCCTCCTGCGAACACGGCCAGGATCGGGGCGGCGATGAAGCTGGCCAGCGACAGGATCCACATGGCCCGCGACCGGTGCATGACGGCGCTGACCGCCCAGCCGGTGGCATAGAAGACCAGGATGATCGACGGGATCAGGGCCGAGATGACGGGGATAGTGTCCACGCCGAGTTTCCACCCCAGTGTCACCATCGAGACGAACATGGCGAAGATGCCCCATCCCATGGCCGACCAGGCGATGGCCGAGGCCTTGTTGGCCGTCGTCTGGACCGTCTCCATCCGCTTCAGCTTGGGCGTCGCGATGGCGATGAAGGCGGCGTAGATCAGGCCCGACGCCAGCCAAGGTATCCAGACGGCGTCCATCCCGCCCGGCAGCAGGCCGGTCGCAAAGGCCCAGTGAAACAGGCTGGCGATGCCGAAGACCAGGCCGCCGGTCATCAGGAACGAGCCGCCGCGCATGGGCGTGCTGGCTCCTTCCTCGGCCAGCTGGCGCATCCAGGCGATGTCGGCGGGAGTGTCGATGGGGTCGTGGGTCATGATGAAGTCCTCCTTGACCGAGGACATACGACAAGTGCTTTGTATTGTAAAGTGCATTGTCAAAGCGGGGTCGTGCGGGGCGTCTTGCTGCGTCACATCAGGCTTTTCAGGCCTTCGCGGTAGGTCGGATAATGGGGCCGCCAGCCCAGCTCGGCCTTGGCCCGGGCGTTCGAAAGTCGCTTGGAGTCCAGATAGAAGCGCCGCATGCCGTCACTGACCGAGGCGTCGGTCCAGTCCACCTCGGGTGGCTGGGGCAGGCCCATCTGCTCGGCGGCCCATTCCATGACCACGTCCGCCGCCTCGGGCGCATCGTCGCACAGGGTGTAGGCCCGGCCCGGATGCGGGCGGACCATGGAGGCGAACAGGCCGCTGACGACATCGTCCACATGGATGCGGTTGAACACCTGCCCCGGCTTGCGCACCCGCCGCGCTGTGCCGTCGCGCAGCCGGTCGATCGGCGAGCGGCCGGGGCCGTACAGGGCGGGCAGGCGGAAGATCTGAACCGTCAGTCCCATCCCCTGCCCGGCATCCAGCCAGTCCCGTTCGGCCCGCACCCGGCGCGCGCCCTCCAGGCTGGCGGCGTTCAGGGCGTCGTCCTCGAACGCCCAGCCTCCGTCCCGGTCGCCATAGACGGCGGTGGAGGAGACATAGCCGATCCAGTCGGGGAAGGCTCCGGTGCGGGTGATGGCCGGGATCAGACGCTTTAGGCCCGGACAGCCGTCGGGCTCAGGCGGGGCGGTGATCAGAATGGCCGGCGTCTCGAGAACGGCGCGATCGAGTGCGTCGTCGTCCGCCGGATCGAGGGCATTGAACCCCTCGGCCAGCAACCTGCGGCGGGTGTCAGGATCGCGGCTGGTCAGGTCGGCCACGCCGCCCCGGCGCACCGTTTCGCGTGCCGCCGCCTGTCCCAGCCAGCCGCCGCCGAAAACCAGCAGGGCGGCGGGCGTCGCGTCGACCGGCATGCGGATCAGGCCGACTGAGCGCGGACGGGGGCCGGCGCCACCGTGACCGGCTCGGCCTTCAGGGCCTCGGCCCGCTTGCTGTTCCAGCTGGAGACGCAGGGCACCTTGGCCGGGTCGGCCCGGTCGGCATAGCGGCGCGCGATGTCCGTCACCTCGTCCATCAGCCCCTGGGCCAGGGTGATGGGCTTCAGCCCCAGATCGCGGAACTGGTCATTGGCCACGACCAGCTCGTTCTCGTCCGCCTCCTGGCGCGGATTGGGGACATTGTGGACCTCGGCCCCCGTCATCTCGGCGATCATGCCAGCCAGGTCGCGGACCCGGCGGCTTTCGGTCATCTGGTTCAGAATCTTGACCCGATCCCCCGTCTTCGGCGGGTTCTTCAGCGCCAGTTCGACGCAGCGCACCGTGTCCTGCAGGTGGATGAAGGCCCGCGTCTGCCCGCCCGAGCCATGCACTGTCAGCGGATGACCGACCGCCGCCTGCATCAGGAACCGGTTCAGTACGGTGCCATAGTCGCCGTCATAGTCGAACCGGTTGATCAGCCGCTCGTCCTGGCGCGTCTCTTCGGTCTGGGTGCCCCAGACGATGCCCTGATGCAGGTCGGTGATCCGCACGCCGTCGTTCTTGGCATAGAACTGGAACAGCAGGGCATCCTGGGTCTTGGTCATGTGATAGATCGACCCGGGGTTCGGCGGAAACAGGATCTCCTGCTCCGTCGGTCCGAAGTCGGTGTCCACCGTGACCTTCAGATAGCCCTCGGGGATGCGCAGCCCGGCGGTCGTATAGCCATAGACCCCCATGGTCCCCAGGTGCGCCAGATGCACGTCACGCCCGCTCTCGACGATGGCGGCCAGCAGATGGTTGGTGGCGTTCAGGTTGTTGTCGACCGTGTACAGCTTGTGCCGCGCCGACTTCATCGAATAGGGGGCCGCGCGCTGTTCGGCGAAGTGCACCACGCTGTCGGGGCCCCAGTCGCGCATCAGGGCGACCAGCCGGTCGAACTCCTTGCCGACGGTCATGTTGACGAAGTCGATGGTCCTGCCGCTGACCTCCTGCCAGGCCGCGATCCGCTCGCCCATGGACCGGATGGGCGTCAGCGACTGGACTTCCAGCTCGTTGTCGATGTTGCGGCGGCTCAGATTGTCGACGACGCAGACGTCCCAGCCACGCGCCGACAGGTGCAGCGCCGTCGGCCAGCCGCAGAAGCCGTCACCACCCAGAACCAGTACGCGCATCGCAAACCCTTCAAATAGACCCTGACGCCTCGTTAGCCGAAGGGCTGGAGCGCGCAAAGCGTGGCCTTAACGCCTACGCGCCCGCCATTGATCCCGGCTCTGGCCCCAGATGTCGACGCGCGCCGTCTCGAACGGCGCCGGCAGGGTGCCCGGGCCCCGGTTGGTGGAGCCCAGCCGTTCGGCCAGTTTCTGCGACGGCACATTGTCCGGATCGATGCAGTGGATGACCTCGGTCCAGCCCAGAACGTCGAAGGCATAGTCGATGCTGACGATCGCCGCCTCCACCGCATAGCCCTTGCCGTGGGCGTCGGGATGCAGGCTCCAGCCCACCTCCGTGCCAGGCCAGCCGAGCGGCTGCCACGGCCCGATCCGGCCCAGCCACAGCCCCGTCTCGCGCTCGATCACCGAGAACATCGCCACGCCTGTCAGGCTCCAGGCCCCCGCCATCGACATCATCGCGCGCCAGGTGGCGGGCGGTGCCTGAACCCCGCCGATGAAGCGCGCCGTCTCCGGATCGGCCATCAGCTCGGCCCAGCGGGAGAAGTCCTCCAGCGCCGTGGGGCGCAGGGTCAGACGTGCCGTTTCAAGAACGGGTCCAGTCATAGGCGGTACACCTGCTCCAGCTGATAAAGACTGCCGTCACTCTTCAGCGTGCTGGAATACAGCCCGAACCGCTCGATGCGGATCGGCGGTGAATGCAGCAGATTGTTCTGAGCCACCCAGGCCCCCAGCCGGGCCGGATCGGTCTGGCTGTTCAGATAGGCCAGGGTGACATGCGGATGATACGTCCGCTTCTCCATCGTCACCCCCGCCCGTTCGGCAGCCGCCTTGCAACGACCGGCCAGAACATTCAGCCGCTCGCACGGTGCCACCCCGGCCCACAGGGTGTGGCTGCGATGCGCGTCCCCAAACGCGCCGACCCCCGCCAGTTCGATCTCGAAGGGTCCTGTGCCTTGCGCCCGCTCCAGTTCCAGAGCCAGATCGTCGGCCCGGCGCTCGTCGATCTCGCCATAGAAGGCCAGGGTGACATGAAGTTGCTCGGTTGTCCGCCAGCGTGCGCCGGGCAGGCCGGTCTGGCGGGCGGTCAGGCTCCCGGCCACATCCTCAGGAATCGACAGGGCGGTAAACAGACGGATCATGCGACTGTTCGTAGCGGGATGCAGCCTTTGCCCCAAGTCCGGTTTTCCTTGCGGAAGGGCTGATCACGCCCGATATTATCGCAAAGGCTGGGGTTCGCCCGGCTCGATTTGGAGGACGATCTCGCGATGAGCGATTTCAGAAACGGCTATTCCGCCCCCGTCACCGCCGATATGTCGGTCGATGCGGGCCTGCGCAGCTTCATGCTGGGCGTCTACAACAAGGTGGCCCTGGGCCTGCTGGTCTCGGCCGTGCTGGCCTACATCACGGCTTCGGTGCCTGCTGTAAGCAGTTTGCTCTATGTCACGCAGGTCTTCCCCGATGGCGTTGAGCGCCTGACCGGCTTCACCATCCTTGGTATGATCGTGGCCTTTGCGCCGTTGGTCGTTCTGCTGGGGTCCAACTTCGTAATGAAGAACCCGACGGCCGCCAGCGCGGGCGGCCTCTACTGGCTGATCGTGGCCCTGATCGGCGCATCGATGGGCACGGTTGTAATGGTCTATACGGAAACCTCCGTCGTCCAGACCTTCCTGATCACCGCTGCGGCCTTTGGTGGGCTCAGCCTGTTCGGCTACACGACAAAGAAGGACCTGACCGGCTTGGGCAGCTTCCTGATCATGGGCGTCATCGGCCTGATCATCGCCTCGGTTGTCAACATGGTCTTTATCAAGAACGGCATGATGCAGCTGATCATCAGCGCCCTGGGCGTGCTGATCTTCGCGGGCCTGACCGCCTATGACACCCAGCGTCTGAAGATGACCTACTATGCCCTGGGCGGCGATCGCAACGCCATGGGCGTGGCCACCAGCTACGGCGCGCTGAGCCTGTACATCAACTTCATCAACATGTTCCAGTTTCTGCTGGCGCTGTTCGGTGGGCGTAGGTGATCGCTTTAGTGCGCTAACGCTCGCCGCGCGGCGGCTTGCTGCTTGAGCGCGGAAGGCCCGGCCTCAACTAGCGCGAAGCGCAGTAGGCCAAAAAGAATGAGGGCCTCGGCGGAAACGCCGGGGCCTTTTTTTATTCGACGATCAGAAACTTCCGGCTGTCGAAAACACGCAGCACCTGCGGCAGCTCACGTCCCCGGCGCAGGACGATGCCGCCTTCGCCGATGACTGCCCACTGCCCCTGTTTCAGACGCAGGGCCGGGCGCTTCTCGATCCGGTACAGGGGCGCGTCTCCGGACCGGCGGAAGACCGCGAACTCCGCCACATCCCGGTGCCCGATCATGGCATAGTCGCGCCATTCGCCCGCCGCGACCATCCGTCCATAGACCCTCAGGATCAGGGCCAGCTCGGTGCGGTCGAAGAAGACCGGCCCGGCCTGAGACGACAGATCGGCGACATCGTTCATGCCTCCCAGATTAGGCCGTACCCGGCCAAATGCCAGAGTATCCGGAGCCGACCGAACGCCGCCACGTCAATAAAAATGCCCGAACACGAAATCGCCGCCATTCGGCCCATCGCCCGCCGTCATGGAGGGTGAAACCTGTCTCATCGGCTCGCCAGAGTCCGGAGCGGTCCCGGATCCTGAACAGCCCCCCCAGCCCCCCTGGATCACTCCATCATGGGCTCTGGCGGGCCGGTGCTTCCTCCAAAGCAGAGACGCCCGCTTCGCCACTCCCCCCCTCCGGCAAGGCGGGCGTTTTGCTGTCTGGCGTCCGGCCCTGTTATTGCAGCGTGAGCGTGGGCGTCTCATCGCCCCGCTCGACGACCACACGACGCTGACCTTCGCCACCCAGCGCCTGACCCAAGGCCGACAGCGTGGTGACCCTGCGTCCATCGACCGACCGGATCACATCCCCGGCCATCATTTCGGCATTGGCGGCCGACGAGCCGCCCTCGACTGCGAACACGGTCAGCCCGTCCGATCCGGCTCGCACCGAGGCTCCGCGTCCGATCAGAGCCTCGGCCCCTACCGTCACATCGCGCGGTGTCGAGGCCTCGACCGTCAGGGTCGTGCGCATCTCCTGCCCGTCGCGCAGATAGACGACGGCCAGTTCCGTGCCCGGCGCGGCGATGCCGATAGTGGCATTGACCGTTCCCGCATTGGAGATAGCGCGGTCGTGAATACGCGTCAGGATGTCGCCACGCTTCAATCCTGCGCTCTCTGCGCTGGAACCGGGGGCCACGTCCTCGACCACAGCCCCGCGCACGATGCGCAGGCCGAAACTGCGGGCGCGTGTGGCGTTCAGCGAGCCCAGGATGGCCCCGGTCTTGCCGCGCTTGACCTCTCCGGTCTCACGCAACTGATTGGTGACATACAGCATGATCTGGGTCGGCACGGCGAAAGCGATTCCGTCGTTGCCGCCCCCACCACCCGACAGGATCGAGGTGTTGATGCCGATCAACCGCCCCCGGCTGTCCAGCAAGGGTCCGCCGGAGTTGCCGGAGTTCACCGCCGCGTCGGTCTGGATATAGTCCTCGATCCGGTCGCCCATGCCCGACCGCCCCAGGCCGGAGATGACGCCCATGGTCAGCGTCTGGTCCAGTCCCAGCGGATAGCCGACGGCAAAGGCCAGGTCCCCGGTCCTCAGGGTAGCGGAATCGGCCACCTCGACCTGGGCCAGACCGGTCGCCTCGATTTTCAGCACGGCCAGATCGGTCGCCTTGTCGGTGCCGATCAGAACGGCATCGAACAGTCGACCGTCGAACAGGTCGACCGTGTATTTGCCTCCACCTTCGACCACGTGATTGTTGGTGATGATGATGCCCTGGGCCGCGTCGACGATGACGCCCGATCCGCTGGAAATGGGCTTGGGGTCGCTGTCGCCGGACGTCGGGCCACTGGACTGGGACAGGGTGGTCACCTGCACAACGGCCGGCAGGGACTGCTCCAGTCCGGTCGAAAAACTGAACACGCCGCGCTGATTGTCGAAGAACATCGGATCCTGGGCCGCCGCCGGCAGGGCGAGCGTCAGCGGCACCGCCGCGATCAGCGCAAGTGCCGAACCGCCGCCAGCACGCATAAGGAAACGCCGCATCGCACACCTCTGTTGTCCAGAGAGGACCCTAGCGTGAGAATTGCGCCGTGACGACTGCCCCCGGCGCGGCGTCACCAATCGTCATGGTCGCCCCATGGCGTTTCAGGATGGTGCGCACGAAGGCCAGCCCCATGCCGTGGCTTTCCCGCCCCTGCGCCACTGCCACGGACACGGCTGCTGCGGGATCGCTCAAGGCCTCGGGCGCGAAGCCCGGACCCTGATCCGCAACCGACAGGAACGGGCGGTCACCGCGCCTTGCCACGGTCAAGGTGACGACGCCGCCCTCCGGCGAAAACTTGACCGCATTGTCCACCAGATTGGTGATCGCCCGCTGCAACAACGACCGCACGCCCAGCACCTCGACCGGGTCGGCCACGACGCGGATCGTGGTGCCGCGTTCTTCGGCCAGCGGCTCGTACAGTTCGGCGGCGGCAGCGGCCAGCTGATCCAGACGGATGGTCTCGAACACCCAGGCCTCGCCGTCGCGCAGGGTCATGGCCTCGTTCATCGCGCGGGTCAGCTGGGTCAGGTCCGCCTTGACCTCCTGGGCCAGGCGTCGGGCCTCGGGCGACAGTTCAGCCTCCTTCAGCCGGTCCAGCCTCGCGGTCGCGCGGGCCAGGGGCGTGCGGAAATCATGCGCCAGCTGGTCGGCGGAATCCCGCAGCCAGCTGAGCAGTTCCTCCAGCCGATCCAGCGTGCCGTTCACATGACCGGTCAGCTCCGTCAGCTCGGGGGCAACAGCCGTTTCCGGGGCCCTCAATGAAAAGTCACCGATCCCGGCCCGATCCAGCGCCTGGCTGACCTCCGTCACGGCTCGGGTCAGGCGCTGCCGGGCGAAGCTGGCCGCACCCAGCCCCATGGCCAGAAGCGCCAGCCCGGCCCCGATCACCACGATCACCGCCCGCCCCCAGGCCTCGCCCGAACGATCGACGACACGGCCCACGATGATGTCCAGCGGGCCGACCGGGCGACGCACGGCGACGACCTCGACCGCGCGATCGGGGCACAGAACCCCCTCGGCCAGGGCGATGACATAGACATCCTCGCCCAGGCCCGGCGCGCGATCGGCTTCTGCGGTGGCAAGGGCGGCCAGGCCGACGGGCGGTCCGACCGGTGAGCGGATGTAGCGCACGCCGGCACCGCCACGTCCCGTGCGGCAGGTTTCCTCGAGGGTTCTGGCCCCCCTGGCATTGCCGCTCTGGAAGGTCGCCAGCCAGCCAGCCAGGAAGGCGGTGTCGCCCTCGGTCAGGGTCGCGCTGCCAAGGCCCGTCTCGATGCCCAGTTTCTGCACCATGGAGCCATAGTCATCCAGCGCCGCCAGCGCCGCCTGTTCGCGCTGATCGACCCGCACCGCTGCGCCGGTCACATACAGCGACCCGGTCAGGGCCAGGGCTGCCACCACGGCCATCACCGCCACCAGCTGGGTCGATGTCCCGCGCCCCAGGCGGCGTCGCAGCCCCCCCAGACTCAGTCGATCCCGCCAGCGGCCCGGCGTCATTCCGTCCAGTCGGACAGGTCGCGGAAGATCAGGCTCTGGCTGCGGGCCGAGACGATCAGGGGGTGCAGGTCCTCGCCCAGTTCGGGAGCCTGCTCCTTCAGGCGTCGTCGCAGGGCGCTGATGCGGGCATCGATGATGTTGACGAAGTTGTCGGGCAGGAATTTCCATTCCACCCAGCATTTTTCCCACAACATGGTCTTGGTCACCGGCTGGCCGCGCGCGGCGACCAGTTCGCAGACGATGGCGAACTCCAGCGGCGACAGGTCGATCAGGCGTGACTGGCCGCCGATCTCCAGCTTCAGGGTCCTCGCCCCGGTCGCCAGCCGGAAGGGTCCGTTGATCAGGTCCGCTCCCGCAGGCCGGGCCCGCCGCGCCGCGCGACGCAACTGGGCCGCGATGCGCGCCAGCAGCTCCTCGTCACCGATGGGTTTGGACAGATAGTCGTCGGCCCCGCCGATCAGACCCTCGACCTTCTGACGCTCCGCCCCCAGGGCGGTCAGCATCAGGGCCGGGGCATCATAGGACAGGCTGTCGCCCGCCCGGATGCGCTTCAGCGTCTCCAGCCCGTCCAGGCCGCGCGTCATCCGATCCATAATCAGGATGTCGAAGGCCGCGCCATTGACGGCCCCCAGCGCTTCCTCGCCGCTCTCGACCCGCTGAACACGATCGAACCCGGCACTCAGCAGCCGATCAGCGACATGGGCGGACAGGGCGGGATCGTCTTCCAGCAGCAGGGCGCTACGCCCGGCGAAAACCTCGCGAAGCTGGGCGAACGGATCCTCTGCCGACACCGCCATCATTTCTCCGTCCAAAACACCGTGCTCCCTTGTTCGCGGCGAACGATAGGGTCTGACGGGTCGAAGACAATGTACTGGTACATGATCGTTTCTGACAAACAGAGATGATCCTTTAGGACCCAACCGCGTTACAACGCGCGATCTTATCCCCGCGACCTCGACAGGTTCTCCCGCATGAAACGTCTCGCTCTCGTCCTTCTCGCCGGCTCAAGCCTGGCCGCGTGCCAGACGGCGCCTGCCGCCAACGCCGGGTTCCTGACAAGCTACGACGGCCTGTCGACCCGCGAGGATACCCTGCGTGCCTCGATCCGCGAGCGCCGCGACGAGGCGTCGGCAAGCGCCGTGGAACAGGTCTATCTGGAGCCGTCGGTCCTGGTCGCCGGGGGCGGAGAAGGTCTGTCCGAGGCCGACCGTGCCCTGGTCCTGCGCGAGGTCGATCGTCAGGTCTGCTATGAAATGAGTGAGCGGTTCACCCTCGTCGACAACGCCACCAATGCCGCCCGCGTCCGCACCGCGGTGACCGACATCAATCCGACGGGGGCCGCCGGATCGGGCGTCGCCGCCATCGCCAACGTCCTGATTCCCGGTCCCGGCACGCTGCGCGTCCCCGGCACCACCGGAGGTCTGGCCGCCGAGGCCGAACTGGTCGCGCCGGGCGGTATGCAGGTCGCGGCCTTGGCCTGGGCGCGCAATGCCAATGTCGTCGGCATGGACAGTCCGTCGCTATCGCGCGTCGGCGACGCCCTGCAGATGGCCGAGCCGTTCGGCGACGCCGTCGGCGACGCCTTCGCCCCTACGGGCCGGGCCGTGCGCCCCATCGCCGATCCGGACCCCTGCGCGGCCTACGGCCCTCGCACCCAGCCCGCCGGCTTCGCCACCCGCCTGGTCACCGGCCTCTATGTGCCCGAGATCAACACGGGCACCCGCGCCGAGCCGCCAAAGGAATAACCCAAGTTCTTTCCTCCCCGTCGCAAATGGGGAGGGGGACCGCAAAGCGGTGGAGGGGCCGCGCTCAAGCAGCGAGCGCCCGCAGCGTGAGCGTTAGCGCACAAAAAAGCCGCTCAAGCAGCGAGCCGCCGCGCGGCGAGCGTTAGCGCCCTTATCTTAAAAAGCGCTCTCGCCCGTGATCGCACGGCCCAGGATCAGGGCGTGCACGTCGTGGGCCCCCTCATAGGTGTTGACGGTCTCCAGGTTCATGGCGTGGCGCATGACGTGCATCTCGCCGGTGATGCCGGCCCCGCCGTGCATGTCGCGGGCGACGCGGGCGATATCCAGCGCCTTGCCGCAGTTGTTGCGCTTCATCATCGAGATGGCCTCGGGCACCCAGGCTCCCTGGTCCAGCAGACGCCCCAGCGCCAGTGCGCCTTCGAAGCCGAGGAATATCTCGGTCTGCATGTCGGCCAGCTTCTTCTGCACCAGTTGGCGCGACGACAGCGGGCGGCCGAACAGCATCCGCTCACCCACATAGTCCCGCGTCAGGTGGAAACAGGCCTCGGCCGCGCCCATCGCGCCCCAGGCGATGCCGTACCGGGCCTTGTTCAGGCAGCTGAACGGTCCACGCAGACCCTTGACGCCCGGCAGCAGATTCTCTTCCGGCACAAAGACGTCATTCAGGCCGATGTCGCCGGTGATGGACGCGCGCAAGCTCAGCTTGTCGCCGATCTTGTCGGTGGTGAAGCCGTCCATGCCGCGCTCGACGATGAAGCCGCGGATCACATCGTCCAGCTTGGCCCAGACCACGGCCAGGTCGCTGATCGGCGAGTTGGTGATCCAGTATTTGGCACCGTTCAGGCGATAGCCCCCCTCCACCGCGACCGCCTTGGTCTTCATCGACGCCGGGTCCGAACCGCCGTCCGCCTCCGTCAGGCCGAAACAGCCGATGAGCTCGCCCGCCGCCATCTTCGGCAGAAACCGCATCTTCTGTTCTTCCGAGCCGAAGGCATAGATCGGATACATGGCCAGCGACGACTGCACCGACATGGCCGAGCGATACCCCGAATCCACCGCCTCGATCTCGCGCGCGATCAGGCCATAGGCGACGTGGCTGACGCTGGACCCGCCATATTGCTCCGGCAGCATGGCCCCCAGAAAGCCCATCTGGCCCATCTCGGTCATGATGGCCCGGTCGAACGCCTCGTCGCGGAATGCCTCGACCACGCGGGGCAGCAGGCTGTCGCGGGCATAGGACCGCGCCGCATCCTGAATCGCCCGCTCGTCCTCCGTCAACCGTCCCGACAGGTCCAGCGGGTCGTCCCAGCGGAACGTCTTCTGCGGATTGGTGCTGCCGTCGGCCATGGTCGTCGTCCCTGAAGCGTCACGGGGCCTCATGCGATCGTGAGCGAATACGACGATCGAACCCCTGTTCTGGCGCGCGGTTTAGGACAGAATGGCCCGGACGGGTAGAGGCCCGCGCCGTCACAGGTTAGGATGTCCGCATGATCCGCACCTTCAAGCGCCTGTTCGCCGACCACCCGCGCGAGGTCGAGGAAACCTATTTCCAGCATATGGCAGCGTCGGCGCGCTACGGCTTTAAGCTGCTGCGTCTCTCGGCCTGCGCCTTCACCCATGCCCTCGTACCGGGGCTCCACAAGAGCACCGTCTCCGATTCAATCCGCGGCATGGCCCGTGACCTCGGGGGCCGTGCCGAGGAAGCCCGCGAAACCCGGATGCGCGACGCGGGCGTCTGGGACGTCGGGCTTTAGGTCTCAGCGCGGGGCGCGCTTGGCCAGGATGCGTTGCAGGGTCCGGCGGTGCATGCCCAAACGACGCGCCGTTTCCGAAACATTGTGGTCGCACAGTTCATAGACCCGCTGGATATGCTCCCACCGAACCCGGTCCGCGCTCATCGGATTGGCGGGGGGCTCGGGCGCTTCACCGGTCGCCAGCAGTGCCTTGACCACGTCGTCGGCGTCGGCCGGCTTTTGCAGATAGTCCACGGCCCCGGCCTTGACGGCGGCAACCGCCGTGGCGATGGCCCCATAGCCGGTCAGCATGACGATCTTGGCATCTTCACGCCGGTCACGGATAGCCTCCACGATCTTCAGGCCGTTGCCGTCCTCCAGCCGCATGTCCAGCACCGCAAAGGCGGGCAGCCCCACCTTCAGCGCCTCGCGGGCCTCCGCCAGGGACGCCGCCAGCGTCACTTCGAAGCCGCGGCTCTCCAGCGCCCGGCCCAGCCGCGTGCGCAGGGCATTGTCGTCGTCCAGCAGCAACAGGGTCTTGTCCGCCAGGGCGGCGATGCGGTCTTCGGTGCTCGTATCGACTTCGGCCATCGGTGTTCTCCTTGGCGACGGACATCGGTAACGACACCACTGCGGTCAAGGTTCAGACCGGGGGGTGCGACACTACGCCGACAGGTCCTGCGTCGCCACCTCAAGCGCCGGTCGGGGCCAGCGCACGGCCACCCGCGCCCCGCGCGGCTGTGTCCGGTCCGTCGCCCCGTCGCCCGAGCCCACCGCCACCTTGCCACCAGTCCGCTCCAGCAGGGTGCGGGCGATGAAGAAGCCCAGCCCCATGCCCCCCTGGCTGGGCGCAATCGCCACCGGCTCCGGCGCAGGCATCGTCTTGGCCTTGCGCCCCTTGCGCCCCGGCGCGGCGGCCGCGACGGAGGAGGCGATCTGGGCGGCCAGCGCCCGGCGCGCCTTGCCCTGGGGTCGGCTGGTCACATAGGGCTCGCCCAGCCGGGGCAGGATGTCGGCGGGAAAGCCCGGCCCGTCATCGACGATTTCGATCTCGATGAAGCCCGCATCGACCAGGGCGCGTACCCGCACCTTCGACCCGGCGAAATCGGCGGCGTTCTCGACCAGGGTCGATAGCCCATGAATGACCTCGGGCAGGCGACGCACGCGCGGCTCGGGCTCACCCGAGGCCGTCCGCACAGACACTTCAAAGGCCAGATCAAAACCCCGATGCGGCTCGGTCACCTCTTCCAGCAGGCCCTTGAGCCCCACCTCGGCAAAGGAGGCGTCGCCCTCTTCCGGCTGCTGCGACAGTTGTTTCAATATCCCCCGGCACCGCTCCGCCTGTTGCAGGATCAGGGCGGCATCCTCCGCCGCCGGCCCGTCCTTGACCGAAGCCCGCAGCAACTCCTTGGCCACGACCTGGATGGTGGCCAGCGGCGTGCCCAGCTCGTGCGCCGCCGCCGCCGCCAGTCCGCCCAGGGCCGCCAGCCGCTGTTCGCGTTGCAGCACGTCCTGGGTGGTGGCCAGGGCCAGTTCCAGCTTCTCCGCATCCGCCGCCACGCGCCAGGCATAGGCGGCGGTGAACACCACCCCTGTCACCAGGGCCAGCCCGGTGCCGAACCGGTACAGGGGCGGCAGTTCCAGCTCCGTCCCCTGCTGCCAGGGCAGCGGCATGGACATGAAGAACAGGGCCACCGTCGCGGCCAGAACCAGCAGGCCCATCAGCACCGCCTGACGTCCCGGCAAGGACGCCGCCGCCACCGTCACCGGCGCGACCAGAAGCAGGCTGAACGGATTCTGCAGTCCGCCCGTCAGGCCCAGCAGCAGGCTGAGCTGCAGGATGTCGAACCCCAGATGCAGGGCCGTCATACGCCCGTCGGCGACCGCGCCGTCCGACCGCTTCAGCCGGGCCGTGGCATTCAGGTTCATCACCACGCTGGCGGCGATGACGGCCAGACACGGCCATAGCGGCAGATCGAAATGCAGCCAGCCGGTCGCCACCGCCACGGTCGCGCTCTGGCCTGCAATCGCCATCCAGCGCAGGATGATCAGGGTACGCAGGCTCAGACCCCGGCTGCGGCGGGGCAGGTTGCGCCAGCCGCCGAAGCGGCCCGTCTCGGGCGGACTCGGCTGCGACGAAAACGGGGCTTGGGTCTGGCTCACGCCTCTTCTATAGCCCGGCTTGCTGTGTTTACGCATGTTCGATGAGGGTCACGATGCCGCGCCGTTCCATCCTGCTGTTCGCCGGGGCCTGTATCGCCATCGCCGCCGCCATCGTGGTCGTCGCCCTGGTCGTCGTGGGCGGTCGCAGCCAGACGACGGACGCCGTCACCTTCACCGAAACGGGTACCGGACAGCCTCAGGTCGGCGGACCCTTCCAGCTGGTCAATCAGGACGGCCAGACCGTCGATCAGTCGATCCTGAATGACAAGTGGTCCCTGGTCTTCTTCGGCTTCACCTACTGTCCCGACTATTGCCCCACGACCCTGGCGGCGCTGGAGGCCACGCAACGCCAGCTGGGCGACAAGGCCGAGGACGTCCAGATCGTCTTCGTCACCGTCGACCCGGCCCGGGACACGCCCCAGGCCATGAAGGACTATCTGTCGTCCGACGGCTTTCCCGAAGGTGTCATCGGCCTGACCGGCACGCCGGAACAGATCCGCGCCGCCGCCGACGCCTACCGCGCCTATTACAGCCAGGTCGGAGAGGGTGAGGGCTACACCATGAACCACTCGCTGACCGTCTATCTGATGGGACCAGACGGCAAGTTCCGCGCGCCGCTGGCCCACGACCTGGGCCCACAACAGGCCGCCTCCTTGATCGAGCGCAACATGGCGCGGGGCTAGCGTCACCGGGAGGTCATTCCGGAGACAGATACTCCGGCCCTTGCGGACCCCGAACCGGTCCTTCTCGACCCTCGCCTGGCGGTCTTGGGGCCATTCTCCTCAGCACGCCTCCGGCCCGTGGTAAAATGCGCTCAGGCCCTTCTGTGGGCCCACGCTCGCGGTCTTTGACAGTTCCCATTCCGCTCCGCCGACCCCAGGCGACGAGCGAACTCCACGGATCGTCGTGTCAGGACGCGCGCGATGGTCCCGCTTTCTGGCTCATGGAGACACTGGACCCCAAGGTGAACCGAGTGGACTGAGCGGACTCCGTTTTTCGTCCGGCCGTCAGCCCATCTCGGCTTCCAGATCGGCCAGGCGCGCTGCCTGGTCCTCGGCGATCAGAGCATTCAGCAGGGGGTCGATGTCCCCCTCCAGGATCTGCGGCAGGCTGTGCAGGGTCAGGTTGATGCGGTGGTCGCTGACCCGCCCTTGCGGGAAGTTGTAGGTGCGGATGCGCTCGGATCGGTCGCCCGACCCGACCTGGCTCTTGCGCGTGTCCGACCGGGCCAGATCCTTGGCCTGGCGCTGCATGTCGTACAGCCGCACCCGCAGGTTCTTCATCGCCTTGTCGCGGTTCACATGCTGGGACTTCTCCGACGAGGTCACCATGATGCCGGTCGGCAGGTGGGTGATGCGCACGGCGGAGTCGGTCGTGTTGACGTGCTGGCCGCCGCTGCCCGACGAGCGATAGGTGTCGATGCGGATGTCCTTGTCGTGGATCTCGATCTCGACGTCCTCGACCTCGGGCAGCACCGCCACCGTCGCCGCCGAGGTGTGGATGCGCCCTTGCGATTCCGTCATCGGCACGCGCTGCACCCGGTGCACGCCGCTCTCGAACTTCAACCGGCCGAAGACGCCGTCGCCGGTCACCGTGGCGATGACCTCCTTGAAGCCCCCGGCGTCGCCCTCGGTCAGGCTGTCGACCTCGACCCGCCAGCCGCGGCTCGACGCATAACGGCTGTACATGCGGAACAGGTCGCCCGCGAACAGCGCCGCCTCGTCGCCGCCCGTCCCGGCCCGTACTTCCAGCACGGCACTGGCGTTCTCGTCCGCATCGCGCGGGGCCAGCAGCAGCGCCACCTCCCGCTCCATCTCCGGCAGGCGTTCGCGCAGGGCCTGAAGCTCCTCGGCCGCCATCTCGGCCATCTCGGGATCGCTGGCCATGGCCTCGAGGTCCGCCATCTCGGCCCGGGTCTTCGCCAGGGCCATGACCGCATCGGCCACCGGCTTCATCTCGGCGTGTTCCTTGGACAGGCGCACGATCTCCTGGCCGTCCGTGGCCGCGCCCATCCGCGCCTCCACCTGGTGGAAGCGGTCGAGCACCTGATCGAGCCGGGCCTGGGGCAGTCGCAAGGGCGGTAAATCCTGGGTCTGGAAAAGGGGCGGAGCCTTACCCCGTCAGCCTGCGCCTGTCGATGCGCCGGGCCAGCAGCGATAATTCTGCGACAGCACCGTAACGCTTCTAGGTATCGCGCATTACATCGAAACCGGAGCACCGCAGTGCGGTGCCTCCGTCGGGGGCTGAATGGACACCTTTCTGCTGTTTCTTATGGTCGGCCTGCTGGCCCAGTCCGTCGATGGCGCGCTGGGCATGGCCTATGGCGTCATTTCGTCGTCCGTGCTGCTGGCGCTCGGCGTACCTCCCGCCACCGCCTCGGCCAGCGTTCACGCCGCAGAGGTCTTCACCACCGCCGCCTCGGCCGGCAGCCACGCCTGGCATAAGAATATCGACTGGCGACTGTTCTTCCCCCTCGCCCTCGCCGGGGTCATCGGTGGCGTATTCGGGGCCTATGTGCTGGCGGGCATAGAGGGCGACATCATCAAGCCCTTCGTCATCGCCTATCTGGCCGTCATCGGCATCTGGATCCTGTGGCGGGCCGGGCATGACGCCAGGCCACGCCGTCTCCCTTCCTGGCTGATGGCTCCGGTCGGCGTGGTCGGCGGCTTTCTGGATGCCATCGGCGGCGGTGGCTGGGGTCCCACGGTCTCCTCCGCCATGGTCGGGGCCGGTCAGGAGCCGCGCCGCGCCATCGGTACGGTCAACACCGCCGAGTTCTTTCTGACGGTGGCCATCAGCGCCACCTTCGTCTGGGCCCTGGTCACCGGCCACTGGGCGGAGGCGGGCGCGCTGGAGAACCACTTTGCCGCTGTTGCGGGTCTGGTGGTCGGCGGTCTGATCGCTGCGCCGTTTGCGGGCCTGATCGCCAAGAAGGTGCCCCGCAAGGTCCTGACCTATGCGGTCGGGGGCCTGCTGCTGATCCTGTCGGCTTTCCAGGGACTGCAACTGGCGGGAGTTCTGGCCTGAAAACGCAAAAGGGCGGAATCGGCCTCAGCCGGTTCCGCCCATCTGGCATGTGATCGCCCTACTGCGACGCCGCCGGGGCCGCGGCGGCAGCCGCCGCCGCACGCGCCCGTTCCGCATCGGCCGCACGTTGCTCGGCCGGCGTCAGCAACACCACGACCAGCGGATTGGGCGAGAGATCCTTCATCGCCCCCGATGTGCCATCGACGACCGCGCCGATGACGCCGCCGAAGACCACGTTGCCGGCCATGCCTGCGGCGCCGCCGCCGGACACGCCGCTGGTCACTTCGACTTCCTGGCTCACATAGCCCTCACGCGAGACCGTGACACGGAAGCCGTTCTTGCGCGGCATGCGGAAGGTACACGGCGTCGAATCGCACTGGAAACCATTGGAGGTCGATACGCGCGCACCGGCGGGCGTGCTTTCGACCGTGAAGTCCTGATTGGATCCACGCGTGATGGTAGCGCAGGCCGGAAGGGTGATGGCCACAGCCGCAAGCGCGACAGCACGCACGCCGAAGCGCGCGAATGTTTTGGAAGTCATGAAAGCCCCGAAGATTGGAAAAGCCTGCCCCCCTGGCACGGCTCGCATTCGGTTTCGCACCCAACAGTTGCGTCGTCAATCGTCGGTTTTCGACACAGGTTTCGTGATGCAGATGTCAGGGGTCATCAGCTGACTTGATCCTTAGAGCTCTCCAGAGTTCAAGCGTGCTTTGGAGATTTCAGACGTGAAAACACTGACCGCTGCTGTCGTTTGCGGAGCCTTGGCCATTTCGGCCTGCGCCACCTCGCCGGAAAAGAACCCCAACTACGTCTCGCCCGAGCGGTTCATGACTTTTGAGTGCACCCGGATCGATCAGGAACTCATCCGGGTCGCGGCCTTGCTTGAGCAAAACAAGCCAAGGTCGAAGGGGGACGGCGCCCTCACGCCGCTGTTCTTCCTGTCGTTGCTGACGGGAATGCCATTCATCCCTCCAGGGTACGAGCGTGCCCAGCGCTACGAAGCGCTGACTTTCGAGCACGACGCACTAAAGGCGGCTGCAGTACAAAAGCGCTGCGAAGGTCATGCAACCCGACGCAGGCGCTGACGAGGGAGGCTACTCCGCGGCCTCCAGCGCCGCCTGTCCCGCCCGCGCCGCGTCCAGTTCCGCGGCCTTGGCTTCGACCTGGGCGACGATCTCCTCGATCATGCCGTCGTTGTGCTGTTTGTGGGCGATCTTGCCGTTCAGATAGACCATGCCGGAGCCCGCGCCGCCGCCCGTGAAGCCGACGTCGGTATAGAGGGCCTCGCCGGGGCCGTTGACGACGCAGCCGATGATGGAGAGCGACATCGGCGTGGTGATGTGGGCCAGCCGCTCTTCCAGCTTGCCGACCGTCTCGATGACGTTGAACCCCTGACGTGCACACGACGGGCAGGCGATGATGTTGACGCCCCGGTGACGCAGGCCCAGCGATTTGAGGATGTCGAAGCCGACCTTGATCTCCTCGACCGGATCGGCGGCGAGGGACACGCGGATGGTGTCGCCGATCCCGGCCCACAGCATGGAGCCCATGCCGATGGCCGACTTGATCGTGCCGGTGCGCAAGGGTCCGGCCTCGGTCACGCCCAGGTGCAGCGGGCAGTCGATGGCCTCGGCCAGTTGCTGATAGGCGGCGACGGTCAGGAAGGGGTCGGACGCCTTCACCGAAATCTTGAACTCGTGGAAGTCGTGATCCTGAAGGATACGGGCGTGGTTCAGGGCGCTCTCGACCATGGCGTCGGGGCAGGGCTCGCCGTATTTTTCGAGCAGCTCGCGCTCAAGGCTGCCAGCGTTGACGCCGATGCGCATCGAGCAGCCGTGGTCCTTGGCCGCCTGGATGACCTCGCGGACGCGGTCAGGACTGCCAATATTGCCGGGGTTGATGCGCAAGCAGGCGGCACCCGCCTGGGCGGCCTCGATTCCGCGCTTGTAGTGGAAATGGATGTCGGCCACGAGCGGCACGCGGGATTCGCGCGCGATGGTCTTAAAGGCAGCGGTGGAGTCCACGTCTGGGCAGGAGACGCGGACGATGTCGGCCCCGGCCTCTTCCAGCTGTCGGATCTGCTCAAGGGTCGCGGTCGCGTCCGAGGTCGGGGTGTTGGTCATCGACTGGACGGTGATCGGCGCATCGCCGCCGACAGGGACATTGCCGACCATGATCTGACGGCTCTTGCGCCGCTCGATATGCCGCCACGGACGGATGTGACCCAGTTCGGAAGAGTGATCAGCGCTCATGATGGCCCCAATATAGGGGATGGCTGACGACAAGGCCACGACAGTGGCGACGCAGTCCTACTGGGCGGGCTGGGCCGGGGCCGGAACCGGAGGTGTCACAGGGGCCGGGTTGGCGCGAGCCTGCGCCGCCACGCGAGCCTGGGCGGCCGCTTGAGCCTGCTGGGCGCGTGCGGCGCTTTCGGCGGCGGCCTGGCGGATCTGGGCCTCAGCACGGGCATTGAACTGGCTCAACGGCACCTGAAGCGCAGGCATGGCCCCCGCATATTCGCCGTTGATGTAGACGTCGAAAGCAGTGGGGTCTGACACGTCGAGCGTTGCCGACAGCCCGATGGGCGCACGCCAGGCATCACCCGCGGCCAGCTGGCGCGCGAACAGCACCCTTCCATCGGGCAAACGCACCACGATGTTGGCGGCTTTCGAGGCCTGGATCACGACCTGCGACGCCGTGGCCGGAGCGCCGTACAACGCCCCGCGCGGATTGAAGGCCCGCCGTACCGGGGTCACGGAGGCTGCGGCGGCGGCCAGCTGCTCTGGCGTAGGCGGAGCGACGCCCGTCATCTGCAATTCCAGACCCGGCGTGACATAGAGCTGGGGTACGGTCTGGTCGGCGGGCGCGGGCTCGGGCGCGGACAAGCGCAGGCCCGCCTTGTCCACGGATTTGTCTGACGCCCAGTTCGGCGGCACCTGGGCGATGTCGGACGGGCGGGGGGCCTGAACCAGGCTGACGCGTTGAAAGATATTCCAGCCGACGACGGCCAGTAGAAGCACACCACCGACCGCAGCCAGCCGCCCGGAGTTCCGTTTCACATCCTCATAGGCGATGCCGGACGGGGCTTGCAGCGGGACGGTCGGGTCGGGGCTCTCGCGCTTGAACCGCTCGACCGCGGTCTGATCATCCAGCCCCAGGGCGGCGGCATAGGAGCGGACATAGCCGATCGAGAACACCCGATTGGGCAGGATAGAAAAGTCGTTCTGCTCGATCGCGGTCAGATAGCGGGTGTGGACGCGGGTCTGGCTCGAAAGTTCGGCCAGGGATCGACCGCTGGCCTCGCGGGCCGCGCGCAAGGCGTCGCCCAGCGTCAGGGCATCCTCGACCGACGCCTCGGCGGGTTCGGCGCGCGGCCCTAACTCTGCGGAGGCTGCCCCCCTTTTCACCGCCATCAGGCGCGCCCTCGTCATCGGCGTATCGAAGAATGGATCGGAGCCTGCGACCGCATCAGAGCTCTGAGGATGCATAGAACAGGGGCCGCGCCGCATCAACGGCAGGCGCTACAGGATGACGTTCAGCTTGCGGGCCAGCGATTCCAGCTCGCCCCGGATCGAACCAGCCGAGGAGCCCAGCAGGCCGCTCATGGCGCGGCGCGCGGCCGTCAAATCGGCGGACAGGATCATTCGCTTGACCGGCCCCACACCGCCCGCCGGGGCTGAAAGCCGCGTGAACCCCAGGGTCAGAAGCGCAAAGGCTTCCAGAGGCCGTCCCGCCAGTTCGCCGCAGACGGAGACAGGCGTGCCGGTGTCGGCACATTTCCGCTGAATTTCGGCCAAGGCCCTGAGTGCAGGCGGCGACATGGGATCATAGCGATCCGACACCAGCGGATTGGTCCGGTCGGCAGCGAACATGTACTGGAACAGGTCGTTGGTCCCCACAGAGACGAAGTCCGTCAGCGGCAGCAGGGCATCTAGGTGCCACAGCAGGGACGGGCATTCGATCATGGCTCCGACCCGCAGAAGGGCGGGCAGCTCGCGCCCACGCCTGCGGGCCCATTCGCATTCGACATCGACCAGTTCGCGCGCGGCCCGGAACTCGTCCACCGTGGCGATCATGGGGAACATGACGCGCAGCTCGCGCCCTGCACCCGCCGCCAGCAGGGCCCGTAGCTGCAATCTCAGAAGGCCGGGCCGGTCCAGGCCTAGACGAATGGCGCGACGCCCCAGGGCGGGGTTCTCTTCCCGCTCCGTCTCGAGATAGGGCAGCACCTTGTCACCGCCGATATCGAGCGTGCGGAAGGTCACGGGGCGGTCGCCAGCCGTATCCAGCACCAGTTTGTAGAGCGCTGTCTGGCTGTCCAGACGCGGCAGTTCCTCGGACACCATGAACTGGAACTCGGTACGGAACAGGCCGATGCCCTCGGCCCCGGTCTCGTCCAGGTTCTCCAGATCGACGGCCAGACCGGCATTGGTCAGGACGGTGATCCGCTGGCCGTCGCGCGTGACGGCATCCACGTCGCGTAGCTTGGCGAACTCGGCCTGCCGCTGGCTGCGGACCTCCATACGCGACTGGACGGCGGCCAGCATGTCGGGACGCGGCCGCAGATAGGCCTCGCCCGTCTCGCCGTCGACGATGACCTGATCGCCTTCGGACAGGCGGTCTCGCAGGCCCATGAGGCGACCGACGCAGGGAATCTGCAGCGCCCGCGCCACGATAGCGGCGTGGCTGGCGGCCGAGCCCTCTTCGAGCAGCAGGCCCCGCAGCTTGTGCCGGGGGTACTCCAGCAGATCGGCGGGCCCGAGATTGCGCGCCACCAGAATGGCGTCGTCGGGCAGGTCGCGCTCGCCCGGCTTGTCCCCGGCCAGAAACCGCAGCAGGCGGTTGGCCAGATCCTCGAAGTCGTGCAGCCGCTCCTTGATGTAGGGGTCGCGGGCCTGGGCGAAGCGAGCGCGGTGTTCGTTGCGCACGCGATCAACGGCGGCCTCGGCGGTCAGGCCGGTACGCACCGCCTCCTCCAGCGACCGGTTCCAACTGCGATCGTCGGCGAACATCCGATAGGTTTCCAGCACCTCGAACGACTGGCCCGCCAGCTTGACCCGCCCGCCCTCCAGCATGGCGTCGATGTGGGCCTTCAGCCCGATCAGGGCCTCGCGCAGGCGGATTTCTTCGACCTGCTGGTTTTCGGCCAGCAGATTTTCCGGCGGCACCGGGGCCTCGTGCAGGACGACGTGGCCGTAAGCTAAGCCCTCGGCAAACCGCTGTCCCTTCAGCCGCTCCGGACGGTGCGGGGCGACCTCGATATCGCGCAGTTCGTCCTGGGCCAGCAATTCGCCAGAGGCCACGGTCTCGGCCAGGACCATGGCGATGGTCTGGATGTCCTCGACTTCTTCCTCGTCATACCGCCGCTCGGAGCGATTCTGGACGACCAGAACGCCGATGGCCCGGCCGCCGCGCAGCAGGGGCGCGCCCAGGAAGGCGTGATAGGGGTCTTCGCCCGTTTCCGGGCGGTAGGAGAAGCTGGGGTGGGACGGGGCGTCAGACAGGCTGATCGGCTGAGCGGTGCGGGCGACCTCGCCCACCAGGCCCTCGCCGGGGCGCAGGCGGGTATTGTGGACGGCCTCGGGGGCCAGGCCCTGGGTGGCGAACAGCTCCAGCTCGCCTGATGACCGGCGCAGATAGATGGAGCAGACCTCGGCCACCATCGACTGCGCGATGGTGCGGACCACATGGTCCAGACGCTCCTGAGCCGGAGCCGCACCGGCCATCGCCTCGCGGATCTGGCGAAGCAGGCTGCGTGGCCCCCTCGTCGTCAATCCGCCAGCCGCCAATGACCCCTCCAGTAAAGCTCACGCCGCAGATGGGCGTCCGATGTGACTATTCCTAGACCGTTTCCAGACCATAGGCGGAATGAAGCGCACGGACCGCCAGTTCCGCATAGGCCGCGTCGATCAGAACACTGATCTTGATCTCGGACGTCGAGATGGCCTGGAACTTGATCCCCTTGTCGGCCAGGGCCCGGAACATGGTCTGGGCGACACCTGCGTGGCTGCGCATGCCGACGCCGACGACGGAGACCTTGGCCACGTCCTCATCGACCCGCAGCTCCTCGAAGCCGATCTGGGCCTGCTCGGCCCGCATCAATTCGGCGGCGCGCTGGGCATCTCTACGGCCCGTCGTGAAGGTCAGATTGACCGCACCCTCGGTCCGCGCCTGGCTCTGCACGATCATGTCCACATTGACGTTGGCGTCGGCCAGGCGGGTGAAGACATCGGCCGGGGCGTCGGTGCGATCGGACAGCCCCAGCAGGGTGATGCGGGCTTCGTCACGGCTCATGGTCACGCCGGACACGATACGTTTTTCCACGATTTCCTCCTCGTCGCAGATCAGGGTGCCGGCATTGGCGGGCAGCGCGCCATTCTCGTCAGGTTCGATGAAGCTGGACAGGACCCGTACAGGGACCCGCTTGGCCATGGCCAGTTCGACGGAGCGGGTCTGAAGCACCTTGGCCCCCAGGGACGCCATCTCCAGCATCTCTTCGTAAGAGACTTTCTCCAGCCGCTTGGCGCGACTCTCGATGCGTGGGTCGGTGGTGTAGACGCCGTCCACATCGGTATAGATGTCGCACGGGCATGACAGCGCCGCCGCCACGGCGACCGCAGACGTATCAGAGCCGCCGCGCCCCAGGGTGGTGATCCGCCCGTCGCGGGTCACGCCTTGAAAGCCGGGGACGATGGCAATCTCGCCCGCGTCCATCGCTGCCCCCAGAACCTCGCCCGGCACATCTTCGATACGGGCTCGGCCGTGAGCATCGTCGGTCAGGATGGGGATCTGCCAACCCATCCAGCTGCGCGCATTCAGCCCCATGTTGCGCAGGGTCAGGGCCAGCAGGCCCGCCGTCACCTGTTCGCCCGACGCGACGACCACGTCGTACTCGTCGTCCGACATCGCCACGCCCTCGCCGGGTCGGCCCGCGCCGTCGGTCCAGGCCACCAGCTCATTGGTCTTGCCCGCCATGGCCGAGACGACGACGGCGACCTGCTTGCCCGTCGCGGCTTCTGCGGCGACGATGCGGGCGGCACGGCGGATGCGCTCGAGGTCGCCCATCGAGGTGCCGCCGAATTTCATCACCAGCCGCGTCATTTCAGCGTGTCGTTCCCTGTGCCATGAGGCTGTATGGTATCGAATGGCGTCAGGGTTCACTCCCGCAGCCACGGTTGCTTCTAGCGACCGGCGGACGACGCGCAAACCCCAAAGGCAACAGGGTCTTATGGACACCAACGACGCCCAGGCCTCCGGCCCCTCGATCGACCCCGCCGATGTAGCGCGGTTTTCGGCCCAGGCCGAGACGTGGTGGGACGCGCGCGGACCGTTCGCGCCTCTTCACAAGTTCAACCCGGCGCGGCTGGCATTCGTGCGGGATCGCGCCGCTGAGCGGTTCGGGCGAGACATCCGCCAGCGCGAGGCGTTCGCCGGTCTCAGCCTGCTGGACGTCGGTTGCGGCGGCGGTCTGATCGCCGAGCCGATGCGCCGTCTGGGTTTCGACGTCACCGCCGTGGATGCCTCGTCCGAAAACATCGGCACGGCGCGGGCTCATGCCGAGATGACCGGTCTCGACATCGCCTATCGTGCCGCCACCGTCGAACAGCTGGAGGCCGAAGGGGCCGGGCCGTTCGATGTCGTGCTGACCATGGAGGTCATCGAGCACGTCGCCGATCCGGAGGCCTTCGTGCGGGCCTGTTCGCGGCTGGTGAAGCCGGGCGGCCTCATGATCGTGGCCACCCTGAACCGCACGCTGAAGGGCCTGCTGCTCGGCAAGGTCGCGGCGGAATATGTGCTGCGCTGGGTGCCCGCTGGGACCCACGACTGGCGACAGTTCCTGAAGCCCGACGAGATCCGCACCATGCTGTCCGCTGAGCCGGTCACCGTCACCGGCCCCTATGGCCTTGAGTACGACCTGCTGAACGACCGCTGGAGCGAGGGCGAGGCCGACATCAACTACATGATGATCGCCACGCGGGACTGATGGCCTAAAGTTCGCGCACCATGTAGCGGGCATCGTCGCCATAGCTGGCCAGTTTCGCGGACAGCTCCGGTGAGGTGACAGGGTGGAAGCCCATCCGCTGCCAGAAGGCGGTCGCGTCGTTCACGGCGACGAGGGCGATCCTCTTCCAGCCGTCCGCCCGCACCTGATCCACCAGCCGCTCGACGATACTGCGGGTATGGCCACCGCCGCGCGCGGCGGGATCGAGCGCCAGATCGTGCAGATAAATGCGATCGGCATCGTCTGGCAGCGCATCGATCAGGGTGTTCAGCGCCGGGGCGGTCTCGCCCTTCCAAGGATAGGCGAACAGATAGCCGCGCACGGCGTCGTCCGCATCCGCCAGCACGAACGACATGGCCGGGCAGATCGTCAGCCGGTTCTCGAAACAGGCCCGGCTCTCGAAATGGTCGGGAAACGATGCCCGCGCCACATCGACCACGCCGTCGATGTCCGCCGCTGCCATGGCACGCCACTTCAGCGATGCAGCGGCCGCCATCAATGCGCCTTGGCGGGATCGGGCGGCAGGTTGGGCAGGGCCGCGCAGGGGATCCCGTCATCCTTCAGCTTCTTCACCTCGGCGGACGTGGCTTCGCCATAGATTTCGCGTTTCTCGGAGCGGCCCTCGTGGATGTCGCGGGCCTCTCGGGCGAATGCATCGCCAACGTAGTCAAAATTCTGTTCGACATGACATCGGACCTCGCGGGCGGCCTGCATCATCATGGTCTGGAGGGCGGCAGGATCGGCAGATATCGCGGACTTGCGCGTGCCCGCGACGGCAGGGGCCATGATCTGTTTGCTGATACCGCGCGAGCCACAGAACGGGCACTCGATCAGGCCGCGCTCCGCCTGATCGTCATAGTCGGCGGAGGCGCTGAACCAGGCCTCGAAGCCGTGGTCATGCTCGCATTTCAGGGCATACCGGATCATGCGGCGGGCAGTGTGAATTCGCGGTCATGGGTCAGTTGCGGCACGGCCTCCCGCGCCCGGGTCACCGCGTCGAAATCCAGGTTGGCAAACAACACGCCGGGCGCGTCGTCGTCCAGCTTGGCGATCACCTCGCCCCATGGGGCGACGACGGTGGACCGCCCCCACGTGCGACGCCCGTCCTCATGCGCCCCGGCCTGGGCCGGGGCCAGAATGTAGGCCCCGCTCTCGATGGCACGGGCGCGGAGCAGCGTCTCCCAGTGCGCCTCGCCCGTCGGGACGGTGAAGGCGGCGGGCACGGCGATCATCGATGCCCCGGCCTTGCCTAGTGCACGGTGCAGATGCGGGAACCGCACGTCGTAGCAGATGGTCAACCCCAACCGGCCCCAGGGCGTGTCAGCCACCACGGCGGCGTCGCCGGGCCGGATCGATGCGCTCTCGCGCCACCGCTCGCCCGTCGGCAGGTCGACGTCATAGACGTGCAGCTTATCGTATGTGCTGATCACCGCGCCCGTATCATCGATCAGGATCGAGCGGTTGGCCGCCCGGTCGTCACCCTCATGCCCCGACTTGACGATGGCCGATCCTATCAGCAGCCAGACCTTCAGCTCCCGCGCCAGATTGCGCAGGCCCTGTACCACCAGATCGGTATCGGCATCGGCCAGCACCGCGTCGCGCGCGGCCCGGTCCTTGATCAGAAAGTTGGTCGCCTCAGGCGTCAGGATCAGCTGAGCGCCGCCCGCTGCCGCCTGACGGATCAGGGGCGTGACGTGGTCCAGCGCGCCTTGCGGCGTCGCGGGCGTCCTCGTCTGGATCAGGGCGACGTTCAGTCTGGCCATCGACAACTATCAGGCGGCCAGCAGAGGATCGAGACCGCCGCGCGCGTCGAGCGCGTGCAGATCGTCGGAGCCGCCGATGTGCTTTTCGCCCACGAACACCTGCGGGAAGGTCATGCGCCCGCCGGACTTCTGGATCATTTCCTGCTTCTTCTCGGGATCGTTCGAGGCGACGATCTCGGTGAAGTCCACACCCTTCTTGGTCAGCAGCGCCTTGGCCGCCGTGCAATAGGGGCAGCCGGGTTTGGTGTAGATGACGACGTCGGCCAAGGCGGTTCTCCGAATGCTGGGGTCTCATCCTAACCGCAGTTGCGGCGAGGGGTTGCGCCCTATGTAGGCAATTCCCGCGCGGTTCGCACCCTCGCGATCACAGCCAGATCGACGGCGCGTGCTCCGCCTTCCAACAATGCCCGCGCACAGGCCTCGGCCGTCGCGCCGGTGGTCAGGACGTCGTCGATCAGCAGGATGCGCCGCCCCTTGATGCGGCGTCGCCCCGCCTCGGTAACGGCAAAGGCCTTCTTCACGTTCAACCGCCGCCCGCGCAGCGATTTGCCGCCCTGGCTGGTCGTATGGGTCTGGCGCACCAAAGCGTCCGGCAGGAACTCCAGCCCGCTAGAGGCCGCCAGGGGCCGCGCGATCTCTGCGGCCTGATTGAACCGCCGCGACATCAGGCGAAAGGGATGCAGGGGCACCGGCACCACCGCATCCGCCTGCTCCAGCAAGGGGGCTGCCGACCGGCTGATCCAGCGAGCGAACAGCGGGGCGAAGGGCTGATGATCGCCATGCTTGAACTTCAGCACCAGCCCACGCGACGCCTCGTCATAGATGCAGGCGGCCCGCGCGCGCGCAAAGGCATAGGGCTGGGCCAGGCAGGCCGCGCATCGACTGGCTGCGAAGACGCCTCCATCAGCCTCAAAAGCCGCACCGCAGCCGTCGCAGACCGGGTCTTCCAGAAAAATCACCCGGCTCCAGGCATCAGGCGTCAGCCCCGCCGAGGCCGTGGCCTCCGGGCTGTCGTGCGCCAGAGAGGGCAGCAGCAGGTCGGCCAGACCCCGCCCAATGCGTCGCCCGAACAGTTCGATGCGCCCGGCGACTTTCAATCGCGCGCGCCAACCCCCATCCTGAAGGTCCATGAACGCCTCCCCCGGTCCCCCCGTCATCTTCGACGCCCGCCGTCGCGCTGCCCGCCTGGCCCGGAGCGAACACCTGTTCGCGGGGGCCGACTTCCTGCACGACCGCGCCGCTGAAAATGCGGTCCATAGTCTGGAAGTCATCCTGCGCGACTTTCCGGACGTCGTCGACCTTTCGGCCCATCCCGGACCGTTTGCGCGGCGACTGGCCGACAGCGTCGCGGCGGGTCGGGTCGGGAGCATCAAGGCCATCGGCGATCTCGACGCACGCGCGGCACCGGGTGCCGTCCCCCTCGATGTTCCGGACCAGTCGCAGGACCTGATCGTCTCCTTGATGAGTCTGCACTGGGCCAACGACCTGCCCGGAGCCCTGGCGCAGATCAGGCGGGCTCTGAAGCCTGACGGCCTGTTCCTGGGCACCCTGCTGGGTGCAGGGACGCTGAAGGAGTTGCGCGAGGTGCTGACCCAGGCCGAGCTAGAGGTGCGGGGCGGCGCCCAGGCGCGGGTCTCGCCGTTCGCAGACGGATTCGACGGGGCAGGTCTGTTGCAACGGGCCGGGTTCGCCCTGCCCGTCAGCGATGTCGATCGTGTGGTGGTTCGCTATCCGGACATGCTGGCGCTGGTGCGCGACCTCCGGGCCATGGGAGAGACCAGTGTTCTGGCCGGCACTTCACGCCCGCTGAACCGCGCCATCGTCGCTCGTGCCGCTGCACTCTATTCGAAAGCGCACGCCGGGCCAGACGGCCGTGTCCCGGCGACATTCGAGATTATTCATCTGGCGGGATGGGCCCCGCATGAAAGCCAGCAAAAGCCTTTGCCCCGAGGATCCGCAAAGGTCCGGCTAGCAGACGCGCTGGGAGTGAAGGAGCAGACTGGCGATTAGTGGCTGGCTCAGCCGCCAGCTATCGCACTGCCGATCTGGTTCATGGCGCTATTGAAGACGCCGGTGCTGGCATCGCCGAACGCACTGAGGGCGGCCAGGGCGGCAACGACCACCATGGCGGCGATCAGGCCATACTCGATGGCGGTGGCGCCACCGTCATCGGTCAGGAAGCGCGAGATCAGGTGCCGCATTCGTTCCCCGTACGCAAAGGCGGGTCAGAGAAGATCGCGCAACCATGCGACCAGGGGTTCGTCCGCTGGAGGCATGGGATAATCCGAAAGCTGGCTCGGCTTCACCCATTTCAATGCCGCATGCTCGCGCCGCTGCACCGTGCCCGACCAGCGTCGGAGCAGATACAATGGCATCAACAGGTGAAAGGAATCGTAAGCGTGACTGGTAAACACGAACGGAGCCAGGCAGGCGGCGCTGACCTCGATGCCCAGTTCCTCGCGGAGTTCGCGGATCAGGGCCTGCTCAGGCCGCTCGCCCGGTTCAATCTTGCCGCCCGGAAACTCCCATAGGCCAGCCAGCGCCTTGCCCTCGGGCCGCTGCGCGATCAACACGCGTCCGTCGGTGTCGATCAGGGCGGCGGCGACGACGAGTACGGTGGGGAGGATGTCGGTCACGAGCGATAGTCGCCGTTGATCTCGATATAGCGTTTGGTCAGATCGCAGGTCCAGACGGTCGCCGAGGCCCGACCGGAGCCGACATCGACGGTGATGTCGATCTCGGACTGCTTCATATAGGCGCTCATATTGGCCTCGTCGTAGGTGGGGGCCGGTGCCCCGTCGATGGCGGCCTGATGCGGACCGAAACGGATCGCCAGACTGTCGCGATCGACAGGTTCCTCCGTCTTGCCGACGGCCATGACGACCCGCCCCCAGTTGGCGTCTTCGCCGGCGATAGCCGTCTTGACCAGCGGGCTGTCGGCGATGGACTTGGCCAGCTTGCGGGCCGAGGCAGGGCTGGCGGCCCCCTCGACCGTCACCTTGACGAATTTGGTCGCGCCCTCGCCATCGCGGACAAGTTGGTGGGCGAGGTCGAGCATGACCTTGTCGAGGGCCGCAGAGAACGATTTCAGACGCCGATCTCCAACACGGCCGATACGCGGTGCGCCCGATGCGCCCGTGGCAAACAGCAGGCAGGTGTCGTTGGTCGAGGTGTCGCCGTCGACGGTCACAGAGTTGAAGGTGGTGCGCACATGCAGGCCCAGCAGCGCCCGCAGGACGCTGGGGTGGATGTCGGCGTCGGTGACGATGAAGGCCAGCATGGTGGCCATGTCCGGCGCGATCATGCCCGAACCCTTGGCGATCCCGGCGATCCGGACCGTATGCCCCTCGATCTGGCATTCGGCGAAAGAGCCCTTGGGGAAGGTGTCGGTGGTCATGATGCCCAGGCCCGCCCTGGTCCAGCCATCAGGATCAAGCCTGGCCTCGATATCGGGCATCCGCGCCGCGATCTTCTTGTCGTCCAGCAGGACGCCGATCACGCCGGTCGAGGCCAGCATGACGTCGCGCTGGCGACAGCCGAACCGCTTGGCGACTTCGGACGCCGTGCGCCGGGCCGCATCGGCCCCCGCCTTGCCAGTGAAGGCATTGGCACAGCCGGCATTGACCACCAGAGCCCGCACATCCTTACCGCCGTCGCTGGCATCCAGATGGCGCCTGCACCAGTCGACGGGGGCCGAGCCGATCTTGTGCCGGGTGAAGACCCCCGCGCAGCTCGTGCCGCGCGCGAAGGAGAAGACGACCAGATCGTCGCGTTCGTGCTTGTAGAAGCCCGCCCGCGCGGTGGCGATCTCCACGCCGCCGATGGGAGGAATGGCCGGAAAAGGCACAGCCAGCGGCGACATCTCCAGCCCCGGCTTGCCAGGCGCGGGCGTCGGTGTGTTTGTCGTTATGGGCTTGCTGGCCCGCTTCAGCGCCGTGGCCAGCGGGTCCAGCGCCTTTTCGATGGCGTGTTCGATCTTCTGGCCCGTAGAGCGGCCGGTCACAGGGGTCTTGCTCACTGGTCGGGACCTGCTGGAGTGGCGGTGGGGGCCGCATCGGCGTCATCGATCAGGCGTTCGATCTTCGCCCGCCCCCGGAGCTGCTCCAACTGCTGGCGGATGCCCTCATAGGTCAGGAAGCGGACGATCTGCGGCCGCGCCTGTTCCAGCGTCGGCGGCGTTTCGCGGCGGCGATCCTCAACGCGCAACACGGCCCAGCCGGCTTCGGTCTGGACCGGGCCCACGGTCGAACCCGCAGCCTGATTGCGCAGGGCATCGGCATAGGCCTGGGGCAGGACATCAAGGGTCCGATAACCCAGGTCGCCGCCTGAAAAGCGGGTGGCGTCGTCGATGGAACTTTGCGCCGCGACCGCCTCGAACGCCGCGCCCTGAGCCAGAACGCCGATCACGGCGGCGGCTTCTTCGCGCGTGCGACTGAGGATCAGGCGGACCCGAACCTCGTCGGTCGTCTGGGCCCGGCGCACCTGATCGGCATAGAGGGCCTGGATACGCTCTTCGCTGACCTGGCCCGAAACCTGCTCCTCGATCAGCACATCACCGAGGATGCGTTCGCGCGTCGCCTCCAGACGGCGCTGGACCAGGGCGGCATCGTCCAGCCCGCGCCGTTCGGCCTCAGCCGCCAGAAGCTTTCGGTCGATGACTTCGTCGAGCACGCGGCGGAACAGGTCGGCGTTCACGTCCAGCGGTTCGGTTTCGCCGATCAGGCCTTGCGCCACCGCCTCACGCTTAACGTCGGACGCCCAGATCGTGTCGCCCTGGACGCTCGCCACAGCCCGGTCGTTGGCCTCGGGCGGGCGGTCGTTGTTCCGGCCCTGGCCACAGGCCGACAGAGCCAGAACGGCGGCGAGAAAGACCGGCGCGACGGTCATCACGGAGGGGCGAAAAGGCCGCATGAGGGCAGGCTCCGTCACAGGGCGGCAAAGGCCCTCGCGTTGACAGGGGTAAGGTCGGTGCTTAAGTCCCGCCTGCGCCCAAGTCGAGGGGTTTCATCGTCCGCGCGGCCCCATGCAGCGCGCCCTGTTTCAGGTGCGACGGGCCGCCGCCGAAGAAGCCGCCGTCTCGGCGTCAGACCTTCGCCGCTCCTTCGGGACCGTTCCAGTACCAGAGCCCTACCCGCTCGCCCGCCTTCGGATCATTCATGCTCGGCATCGCCAAGAAGTTTTTCGGCTCCTCCAACGACCGCAAGGTCAAGGAATTCATGGTGCGGGTGCAGAAGATCAATGCACTCGAGGACAAGTTCGCCGCCCTGTCGGACGACGAACTGCGCATGATGACCGACGCCTTCCGCGACCGCCTGGCTGGCGGCGAAACCGTCGACAAGATCATGAACGAGGCCTTCGCCGTTGCGCGCGAGGCCTCCAAGCGGGTGCTGGGCCAGCGTCAGTATGACGTGCAGCTGACCGGCGGCATGATCCTGCACGACGGCGGCATCGCCGAAATGCGGACCGGCGAGGGCAAGACCCTGGTCGCCATCGCGCCCGCCTATCTGAACGCGCTCAGCGGCAAGGGCGTGCATGTCATCACCGTCAACGACTACCTGGCCCGCCGCGACGCCGAATGGATGGGCCGGGTCTATCGCTTCCTGGGCATGGAAGTCGGTGTGATCGTCAACGGCCTGTCGTCGGGTCAGCGCCAGGCCGCCTATGCCGCCGACATCACCTACGGCACCAACAATGAGTTCGGCTTCGACTATCTGCGCGACAACCTGGTCTATGACCGGCACGAGATGGTGCAGCGTCCGCACCATTTCGCCATCGTCGATGAAGTCGACTCCATCCTGATCGACGAGGCACGCACGCCCCTGATCATCTCGGGCCCGACCGAAGACCGTTCGGACCTGTATCTGATCGTCGACGGCATCATCAAGGAGATGATCCAGGACAAGACCATCTATGACCTGGACGAAAAGCAACGCCAGGTCCTGCTGACCGAGGAAGGCTCCGAAAAGGTCGAGCAGATCATGGAAGAGCGCGGCCTGTTCGCCGAGGACACGACCGGCCTCTATGACGCCGCCAACATCACCCTGGTGCACCACATCAACCAGGCGCTGCGGGCCAATACGCTCTACCAGCGCGACAAGGACTACATCATCAAGGCCGGCGAGATCGTCCTGATCGACGAGTTCACGGGCCGGATGATGACCGGACGCCGCCTGTCCGAAGGCCTCCACCAGGCCATCGAGGCCAAGGAAGGCGTCAAGATCCAGCCCGAGAACCAGACCCTGGCCTCGGTCACGATCCAGAACTATTTCCGCCTCTACGAAAAGCTGTCGGGCATGACCGGCACGGCTGCGACCGAGGCGCAGGAATTCCTCGACATCTACAAGATGGACGTTCTGGAGGTCCCGACTAACCGGCCCGTCAAGCGTATCGACCACGACGACGAAATCTTCCGCACCGAGGCCGAGAAGAACCAGGCCATCGCCAATCTGATCGCCGAATGCCACGTCAAGGGTCAGCCGATCCTGGTCGGCACCGTCTCGATCGAGAAGTCCGAGACGTTGTCGGAACTGCTGAAGACCCACAGCTACGAAGTCCAGATCAAGACGCTGAAACCCCAGCACCAGCATCTGCAGACCGAGGCGATCAGCGACGATCCCAAGGTCCGCGTCGCCGCCAAGAAAGCCTATCAGGCTCTCAAGGACGAAGACTTCGACATCGAGATCAAGTCCGGCACCGGCATTCCGCACAGCGTATTGAACGCCCGCCAGCACGAGCAGGAGGCCTTCATCGTCGCCGATGCGGGTCTGCCGGGCGTGGTGACCATCGCCACCAATATGGCTGGGCGGGGTACTGACATCCAGCTGGGCGGCAATCTGGAAATGAAGCTGCAGAAGTGGCGTCAGGACCAGCGCAACCTGGCCATCGAGGTCACGCCCGAGGACGAGGCGGCCATGGAGGCCCAGTTCAAGGCCGAGATCGCGGTCCAGAGGGAGAAGTCTCTGGCCGCCGGCGGCCTGTTCGTACTGGGCACCGAGCGTCACGAAAGCCGCCGCATCGACAACCAGCTGCGCGGCCGGACGGGCCGTCAGGGCGACCCCGGCGTGTCGAAATTCTTCCTGTCCTGCGAAGACGACCTGCTGCGCATCTTCGCCGGCGACCGTCTGGACTCGATTATGCGCAGCTTCGGCGTGGCCGAGGGCGAGGCGATTTCGCACCCGTGGCTAAACCGTGCCGTCGAGACCGCCCAGAAGCGCGTGGAGACCCGCAACTACGACATCCGCAAGAACCTGCTGAAATACGACGACGTCGTGAACGACCAGCGCAAGGCCGTGTTCGAGCAACGGCAGGAGTTCATGGACTCCACCGACCTGTCCGAACTGGTCAACGAGTTCCGCGCCGACGTGATCTCCGATCTGGTCGAAAAACACATGCCGCCCAAGGCCTATGCCGAACAGTGGGACATCGACGGCCTCGACGAACGGGTGAAGTCCACCCTGGGCCTGGACCTGCCGCTGCATGACTGGGCCGCCGAGGAAGGCGTCTCCAATGAGGAGATCGAGGAGCGGATCATCGCCGCCACCGACGCCCGTGCCAATGAGCGTCTCGAAATGCTGGGGGCCGATCAGACGCGCGGTCTGGAGCGCCAGTTCCTGCTGCAACAGATCGACATGGCCTGGCGCGAGCATCTGGTCCATCTGGATCACTTGCGTGGCGTCATCGGCCTGCGCGGCTACGGCCAGCGCGATCCGCTGAACGAGTACAAGACCGAGGCCTTCAATCTGTTCGAGACGCTGCTGTACGAGCTGCGCCACAACGTGACCCGCTGGCTGATGACCGTCGAGTTCCGCTTCCAGGAAGCTCCGCCGCCCATGGACATGCCCGAGTTCCAGGAAATCCACCTGAACCCCGGCACCGGCGAGAACGAGATGACCCATCCTTCGGCCCAGAACCCGGAGGGTCAGCTGACCGGCGACGACCGCTCGCGCATGCCTGTCGATCTGCTACCGGCCGGTTGGGAGCGCACGCCGCGCAATGCCAACTGCCCTTGCGGATCGGGACGCAAATTCAAGCATTGCCACGGTAGTTTGATTTAGGGCGCTAACGCTTGCCGCGCGGCGGCTCGCTGATTGAGCGTGCTTGCGGGCTTGTGATCTGGCGATTGTGCTGACGACGGAGAGACTGATGGCCGGTGCGCGTAAAGACCTTTTCTCCCGTGCCCTGTCGCTGGATCCGGATCGCCTGCATTTCGCGGCGCATAGCCACCACCTGTGGCCAGACGCCAGTTTCGACGGGCAGGTGCGGGCCTGGGTCGAGGCCAATCAGTTCGCGGATCGCAAGTGGGACCTCGTCTTCGGCGATGTGGTGCCGGAGGCGCAGAAACATGTGGCGGCCGAGTTGAACCTGCCGTCACCGGACACGGTGGTGTTCGCGTCCAACACCCATGACTTCCTGCTGCGGATTATCTCGGGCCTCGAGCGCAAGCCGATCCGCATCCTGTCAACCGACGGCGAGTTCCATGCCTTCCGTCGCCAGGCCGAGCGCTGGGAAGAGGCGGGTCAGGCCGTGGTCACGCGTGTGCCGCTGGAGCCGTTCGAGACCTTCGATGAGCGGTTTGTGCAGGCTGCGCGCGGCGGCGGCTTCGACCTGATCGTCATCAGTCAGATCTTCTTCAAGACCGGCCAGGGCTTCAACCGGCTCGAGGATCTGGCGGCTCTGGCCGACCCGGCGGGGCCCTGGGTGGTCGTGGACGGCTACCACGGCTTCATGGCTACGCCGACCGATCTCTCGGCAGTGGCGGACAAGGTCTTCTACGTCACCGGCGGCTACAAGTACGCCATGTCGGGCGAAGGTGCGGGCATACTCCATGCGCCCGACGGCTATTGCATGCGCCCCGTATCCACCGGCTGGTTCGCCGAGTTCGGCAATCTGATGGGGCCGCCGGAAGGCGTTCTGTACCGGGCCGATGCGGGCCGGTTCTGGGGGGCGACGATGGATTCCACCCCCCTGTACCGCTTCAACGGTGTGCGCCAGATGCTGGACGAGGCCGGGCTGACCACCGCCGATATCGCCGCCCATGCCCACGGCCTGATGCGCGCCTTCCAGCAGGCGATCGAGGGCGGTCAGGTCGGGCGTCTGGCCGATGCGGAAATCCTGAACCCGATGACGAATGATGCCAACCGCGCGCGGTTCCTGGCCCTGCGCCACCCCAAGGCCCAGGCCTGGCGGGCGCGGCTGTTGGAAGCCAATGTTGTCACCGATGTGCGCGACGACACTATCCGCTTCGGCTTCGGCCTGTATCAGGACGAGGCTGATCTGCAGCGGATGATCGAGACCTGCGAGCGGGTGCTTTAAGCGGCCCTAGAAGAAGGTGGTGTCTTCCTGCTGTTCCGGCTGGGGAGTCGTGCGCGGGCGGGGCGCTTGCGTCGGGCGCTGGGCGGGGCGGTCGGACGAGTTGCCGGAGCTTGGGACGGAAGCGGCACCCGCTGGCGGCAGGGGCTGGCCATCCACCCGGCCGGGTGGCGACACCGGAGGCACCGTCAGATCGGGATAGGGTAGAGCCTGCGTCCCTGCGGGCGGCGGCGCGGCGGGTCCGCCTTCGTCATAGGGTACGGCCTCGGCCACCTGGCCCCCGTCCGTAGCCACCCGGTCCGGAGCGCCCAGATCGTCGCGGATATAGGCCCATGAGCGGGCGTCGGTGCAGGCGCAGGCTTTCAGAAACCCTTGCCGGTCGCGCCACAGAATGACGGGATAGCCTTCCCGCACGCCGTTCGGCTCCAACAGTTCGCCCAGGCGACGGGCGAAGTCACGACTGCCCGCGACGATGGCGGCGCGGGTCAGATCGCCGTCGGCAGGGGCCAGGCCCGGTGCCGTCCAGTTGGCGACAGGGGTGTCGGTCCAGCGGCGATACAGGGTCCAGTCGCGGGTCAGCCAGAGCTCTGCGACTGTGGCGCGTTCGGCGGCCGTAGACTGGGCCAGGCCCTCGAGGTCTGGCCGGGCGAACATCACCACGCGCATCTCGGCCCCCGCCGCCCGCAGCTTTGGTCCCTCCTCGCGCTGGAACCGCATCAGGGCGTCGCTGTCGCGATAGCCCACGACATAGACCGGCGAGCCCGTGACATCGCCCGGCGACACCCATGGGGCATCGTCCAGCAGACGCTGAATCTCGGCCTGATTCTGGCTGACCGTCACCGGCTGAAACCGCGCGAAATAGTTCCACCAGCCCCAATAGCCTGCCCCGGCCAGGGCCAGGCCGACGATGATCAGAAGGGTGGTCCAGACCAGAAAACGACGCATGCGACAGGGCACTCCAGCTTGGCGGTATGGTTTAGTCTAACGCCCGTTTGTCGAAAGTGCTGCACCGAGCCCCGGAGAGTTGTGGGCACCCTAGTTCAATTGGTCGGCCTGAATGCGAGCGATTTCTGCACCGTTCGCTTGTATGCCGGTCATGACGCGTTGAAGCTTTGCAAACTCCGTGGTGACAAGCGACCCAATACTGTCGCCTCTATCCATTGCATCTGCTGCCGAGGCCTCAACAGCGCCGCCCTCTTCCAGCAAGTCCAGCATGTTTTCGTACAGCAGGATGACACGAGCCGCAAAATCAGCAACCGAAGGGGGTGGTGGCGCGGCTTTCTCACGTTCGAATTTCTGCCGGGCCTCGCCAACATGCTTTCTGATGCAGCGCTCGGCCACGCGAAGACCTGAAGCAGATTCTTGTCGATCGCCGCCGGCCATTCCGACTTGGAATGCTGCCACCCCGTCAGTCAGGCAGGCAAGAGCCATCAACTGATCAAAGCTTGAGTTATCCTGTGGTACGAACGTTGCCTGAGCACGCAAGCTGATAGCCTGCGCTTGCATGATAACAACGCCACCAGTGGTGAGGGCGGTGACGGAAGCCATCGCCTTGTTACTATCGCCGGCACGAACAGCATCGATCAAATTGATCGCGCTGAGCATCAGGACATCCAACTTATCGGCCAGTTCAACGGCACTCTGCACAGTATGGTCAGTTAACTGCAGATGAGCAGGGTCGTCAGGGTCGGACACCGACGGCAAGGCTGCGAGATTGGCCCTGATCGCCTGGATCTGTGCTTGGGCTGCGACATAGTCTGATCGCCGAGGTTCAATGAGGGCGGCCAAGGCTTCAGGAGTGGGTGCTGTCGCCAAGCGAGGATCAGCTAACAGTTCCGTAGTGAGCGTAGCCATCCGCTGTGCTTGTACAGAAGCGGTTTCAACATTTCGTAAGGCCTGGTCCGAGCGCGCATCGGGCGGAAGGATCAAGACCTGCGCGGACACCGGACAAGCCGCCATCAGCGTCACTGAAGCCAGTGCGTAGAAGATGACTTTTCTCATTCGCCCCCAAACCTCGTTCTCATTTCAAACTCTCGAGCGGCACGTCAGATAATCACCCCATCGTCGGGATGACGAAGCTGCTATCCGCATGCTCCAGCTCGGAGTCCGGCCAGCGGGCCGTGACGGTCTTGACCTTGGTCCAGAACTTCACGCCTTCCATGCCGTGCTGGTTGGTGTCGCCGAAGGCCGAGCGCTTCCAGCCGCCGAAGGTGTGATAGGCGACCGGCACCGGGATCGGGACGTTGATCCCGACCATGCCGACATTGACCCGGGCGGCGAAGTCGCGGGCCGCGCGGCCGTTCTGGGTGAAGATGGCGACGCCGTTGCCGTACTGGTGCTTCGAGGGCAGGCTCAGCGCCTCCTCGAAGCTGGCGGCGCGGACGATCTGAAGGACAGGACCGAAGATCTCTTCCTTGTAGCTCTCCATCTCGGGGGTAACGTGGTCGAACAGCGACGGGCCGATGAAATAGCCGCGCTCGTGGCCTTGCAGGTTGAAGCCGCGGCCGTCGACGACGAGCTCGGCGCCGTCCTTGACGCCCTGGTCGATCCAGCCCTCGACGCGGGCCTTATGCTGGGCGGTGACGACGGGGCCGTAGTGGGCGCCGGCATCGGTCGAGACCCCGACCCGCATCGACGGGATCTCGGCCACCATCCGCTCGCGCAGTTCGTCGGCCGTCTTCTTTCCGACAGGAACGACGACCGGCAAGGCCATGCAGCGTTCGCCGGCCGAGCCATAGGCGGCGCCCGACAGGTCCTTGATCACCTGGTCCATATCGGCGTCGGGCAGGACGATGCCGTGGTTCTTGGCCCCGCCCATGGCCTGGACCCGTTTATGGTTGGCCGCGCCGGTCTGATAGACATAGTGGGCGATGTCGGACGAGCCGACGAAGCTGACGGCGTGGACCAGCGGATGGGTCAGGATGGCATCCACCGCCGCCTTGTCGCCGTGCACGACGTTCAGTACGCCCGCGGGAGCCCCCGCCTCCATCATCAGTTCGGCCAGACGCACCGGCACCGACGGATCGCGCTCGCTGGGCTTCAGGATGAAGGTGTTGCCCACCGCGATGGCCACGCCGAACATCCACATCGGGATCATGGCCGGGAAGTTGAACGGCGTGATGCCCGAAACCACGCCCAGCGGCTGGCGCATCGAATAGACGTCGATGCCGGGACCCGCGCCCCAGGTGTATTCGCCCTTCAGCGCATGAGGAATGCCGCACGCGAACTCGATGACTTCCAGCCCGCGCTGGATGTCCCCTTTCGAGTCGGCGACCACCTTGCCGTGCTCGGACGACAGCAGCTCCGCCAGCTCGGTCATACGGGCCTCGACCAGCCGCTTGAACTCGAACATGACGCGAGCCCGACGCTGAGGATTGGTCGAGGACCAGCCTTCGAAGGCCCCTTGTGCCGCCTGAACCGCGCGGTCCATCTCCTCGACGCTGGCCAGTTGCACCCTGGCCTGAACCTCGCCGGTGTTCGGATTGAACACATCGGAGAAGCGCCCCGATGCGCCCGTGAAGCTGGCACCGTCGATGAAATGGTTGATGTCGCGCATGGTCGGACGTTTCCCTGACTGGTCGGCCCGTTCTAATGGCCTGTTCTGGTTGGCGGCGGTTTAGCGGGTCAGGTCGGGAGACGCCAGCGGGGCCGTGCGGCTGAACGTCAGACCGCCGCCTCGAACAAGGCGTCGCGGGCCACGTCGGCCTGGAGCATGGGGAAGAAGTGTGTGCCACCCTCGACCGTCTGGACGGTGACGTTGGGCAGTCCGCGCGGATGCTCCGGCACATGACAGGTCGATCCTGCTTCCGCCTTCAGGATGCGAACCGGGCCACCATAACGCTTCAACGCACGCCAGGGGTCATGGCTCTGGGTCGCATAGTTGGAGGCTTCCCACTCGGGCGTACAGGCCAGAACGAAGCCGTTGTCGGTCTGGACCAGACCGTCGGCCAGATAGTCGGCGACCATCATCTCGGGCCAGCCGCGAAAGGCCCCGCGCCCGACATAGGCGGTCATGGCCTGCTCGCGACTATCGAAGACCGCGCGGCGCTTGAGAGCATTCTTCACCAGCGGGATACGGCCCGCCATCCGGTCCATCAGGGGCAGGTGAAAGGCGGCGACGGCCAGGCGGCTCCAGACCACAGGGTCGAACAACACCAGCTGCGATACCCGGTCCGGACGCTCCGCAGCAGCCAGGATGGAGGACGTTGCGCCCATCGAATGCCCGGCCAGGACCACCGGCGGCCCTTCGAGCCGATCCAGCAGGGCAATCAGATCGTCACGGTGATCGGTCCAGCTGCGCCGTCCCTGCGTCCGTGTCGGCAAGGTCGAGGCCCCGTGCCCGCGCAGGTCCGGCGACCACAGCCTGAGCGAGCCCGACAGGGGGGCCAGCAGACTGCGATAAGTCATGGCATTGAAGCCGTTGGCATGGACGAAGATCACGTCAACCGGGCGATTGGCGTCGCCGTAATCCAGCACCGACGCGTCGCCCGCGCCCCATCGATTATCGACAGGCAGGGTGAAGCGGCGGGGTGGCGACAGCTGGATGGCGTCCATGGCTCGCAAATAGGGCATCGACCAGCATGTTGCCAGTGATCAGGTCAGGCGCAGGCGGCGCAGCGACCATGGGCTTCGATCGTCGTGCGCTCGATGACATACCCCGCCGATGTCGCCGCCGCATCAAGACCCTCGGCCAATGTCGCTGAAACTTCCTGTGTCGCGCCACAGCAATCGCAGATCAGGAAGGCCGCTGCATGGTCGTCCGCTCCAGAGGTGCAGGCGACATAGGCGCTGATGGAAGCGATGCGGTGCACCAGGCCGTGCCGCTCCAGAAACTCCAGCGAGCGATACACGGTCGGCGGCTTGGCTGGCGCCCCGTCGGTGCCGAAGCGGGCAATCAGGTCATACGCCTTGACCGGTTCCCCAGCGCTCAGCAGCAACTCCAGCACTCGGGTACGCGCGGCGGTCATCCGCTCGCCCTGATCGGACAGACGGCGCTCGACTTCACCCAGCGCCACGCCCACGGCCTCGGCATCGGGCGGGCCGTCTTGATGAGTGTGATCACAGCTTTGGCCCATGCCTCACAGCTAGGGCTTTGCAGGCCCGGTCGCAACCGGCGCAAAGATCGTGGCCACCGGACACAGCACCGTTTGCCGCCGCCGCCGGTCTAGGTTAGACACCGGCCTTCCCTTCATTGCAGAGCCCGCATTGCGTCCATGACCGACACAACCTCGACCGCCTCCCTGACCGGCAATGTCCTGTTCTACAGCCAGCCCGAGCCTCTTTCGATCGAGGCCCACGGTACCCTCGGCGTCGATCCGGTCGACCGACCTTACGACTTCGTCAGCCAGACCAACATCGTGCCGCTGACGGTCACGGAGTTCGCGCCCGCGACGCTGTCCTACCCGGTGATATTCGTCGGCGACAACAAGCAGCCTGTGGCCGTCATGGGCCTGCGTGATGGCGAGAACCTGTTTGTGGGTGATGACGGGCACTTCCGTGGCGACGCCTACATCCCCGCCTATGTGCGCCGCTACCCCTTCGTCTTCGCCAATGACGACGCGCAGAAGCGTCTGGTGCTGTGTGTCGATCGCACGGCCCCCTTCATCAAGGAAGGCGGCTCCCAGCCCCTGTTCGTCGACGGCCAGCCCAGCCCCTATGTCCAGCAGGCCCTGGAGTTCTGCAACAACTTCGAAACCGAGCGTCAGCGCACGGAAAGCTTCGTCAAGATGCTGACCGACATGGACCTGTTCGAAACGCGCGAAGCCAACTTCACGCCGCGCAATGCCGATGGCACCGCTGGCAAGGTCCAGAAGATCGCCGAGTATTTCGCGATCTCCGAGGATAAGTTGAAGGCCTTGCCGGCCGACAAACTGGTCGAGTTGCGCGACAACGGTGCCTTGGGGCAAATCTATGCCCATCTGGTCTCGTTGCTCGGATGGGACCGCCTGATCGCCCTGGCCTTCGACAAGGCTGCCAAGGATCAGGCCGCCGCCGGCAACGCCTGATCCTTCAAGTGGCGCTGTAAAAATCAGCCCCGTCCGGTTCGCTGGACGGGGCTTTTTCTGGTGTCAGCGGCGCACGAACACCGCCCGAGTCAGACATGAAAAGACCAGCCGCCCCGCCTCGTCCAGCAGGTCGTGCGAGGCGATGACGATACCCTTGTCGTCGCCGACCGGGTCCTTGCCCATCACCGTCATGCGGCCACGCATCAGTTCACCGGGTGGCGGATTGCGCATGAAGCGCAGGCCGTCGACAGCGAGGACCTTGGACTGGGCCCAGGTGCCGGATTTCTCGGCGAACAGACGGCTCCACAGGGCATAGATCATGGCATCAGGCGCGCCATAGCCAGTGTCCCAGCCGGGTGCGAACCGCTCCACGAACACGGTCAGCGCCGCTTCGTCGACCATGCAGGCCCCCAGCGGAATGACTTCGCCGACGCCGATGTCTTCGAAATGGGTATGGAGCGGCTCGCTCATGCGACCGGCCTCAGCCCGCCGGTTCTTCGGAGACCCGGACCAGCAGCTTGCCGTCGTGATCGCCGGTGAACAGCCGGTTCAGGGAGTCCAGCGCGCCGTCCAGGCCATCGTCGACGTGGACCTTCCACTTGATAGTGCCGTCGGCCAGCCAGGGTCCCATCTCCGCGATCATCTCGCGAGCGCGCGGTGCATAGTCCAGAACCAGAAAGCCCTGCACGCTCAGCCGGTGGGTAATGATGCGCGAGAAGTTCGGCGAAGGCGGCATCTTCGTTGCATTATAGGCCGAGATCAGGCCGCACACGGCCATGCGCGCATGGACCTTCAGCCGGTTGAAGACGGCGATCATGATGTCGCCGCCAACGTTCTCGAAGTTCAGGTCGATGCCGTCCGGGGCCAGGCGATCCAAGGCCTCGCCGACATCCTCGTTCTTGTAGTCGATGGCGGCGTCGAAGCCGAGGTCCTCGGTCAGCCAGCGGCATTTCTCGGCTCCGCCCGCGATGCCGATGACACGCGCGCCGCGCGCCTTGGCGATCTGGCCCGCGATCGAGCCCACAGCCCCAGCGGCAGCGGAAATGACGAGGGTCTCGCCCGCTTTGGCCTTCAGAACATCGGTCACGCCGAAATAGGCCGTCATGCCGGTCATGCCGAGCACGCTCATATTGGCGGTCAGCGGCAGGCCGGGGGCACGGTGGACCCGCGATACGGCGCTGTCGGGGATGGCCGCATAGTTGGACCACCCACCGGCTGCCGTGGAGACGATGTCGCCCTCCTTGTAGCGATCCGACCGGCTCTCCTCCACGACGCCCAACGTCAGACCGCGCATGACCCCGCCCAGCGGAACGGCGGGCAGATAGCCTTCGGCGTCGTTCATCCAGGTGCGATTGGTCGGGTCCAGCGACAGATAGATGGTGCGGACCAGAACCTCGCCATCCTGAAGCGCGGGAATATCGGTCTCGACCAGCTCCAGATCACCGGGCTGGATCAGGCCCTTGGGGCGCTGGCGCAGAACCCATTGACGATTGATGCGAGCCATCGCGACCTCCTTCAGGTTTTCTTTCGAGACGCGCATAGTGGCCAAGCCTGAGCCACTGTCCAGTCACAGCGAGCACAGACATAGAAAAACGGCGGCCCCGTAACCGGAACCGCCGCAAAGTGGCATCGTCGAGAATGAGGCGCGGAGGCGACAGACTGGCTCGCACCAGTCTCAAGTCGGGGGGGCGTCGCCGCCTCCGCAGGATGTGAACGGGCTCTGCAGACTCCGGTTCCGCGCGCGGCCGATTTTCATGGCAAGGCCAAATGGTTACGCCGGACTGCGGGGAACAGGCCCCGTTCAGCAGCGTTTGCAGCCTGAACGCTACACTCAAGCTGCAGGACGATTGAAATGACCGAGCCCTCTCCGCACGACAAGGCCGCCGATGCGGTTCACGAAGGCCGCCCGGTCGAGGCGAAATATGTGCGGGGTGGACGCCCGGGTGCGCGCATTCTGACGCTGCTGGTGATCTCCACGGCGGCGGTCGCCATCCTGCTGCTGGGCATGTGGTTCGTCAGCCAAGGCGGATTTGCCCGCACCAATGCCAACGTCGGTGGCCAGGCCGTCGATGCCCAGGCCTTCGACGGAGATTCGGTTACCCCCGCGACCGCCGATGCGCCCACCACATCGACCGGCGAACCGACGGCCCCGGGCACCGGCGACGCGCCGAACGTCAACGCCCCGACCACAGCGGTTGAGCCGTCTCGCTAACGCGCTCTGATCGGCAGAATAAAAAAAGGCCCGGTCGGTGACCGGGCCTTTTCGCTATCGTGTCGAACTTAAAGCCTCAGGCGGCCTGTTTCTGGCGCGAAGGGTGGAAAAACAGCGCTTGGCTGATCGCCGCCTTCACCGTTTCCGGCTGGAACGGTTTGGTGATCAGGAAGGTCGGCTCGGGTCGTTCGCCCGTCAGAAGCCGCTCAGGGAAGGCGGTGATGAAGATGACCGGCACGTCGAACCGCTTCAGGATGTCCTTGACTGCATCAATGCCCGAAGAGCCGTCGGCCAGCTGGATATCGGCCAGGACCAGACCCGGACGATGGCGCGCCACGGCGTCGACGGCTTCGTCGTGCGTCGTAGCCGTGCCAGTGACGCGGTGTCCAAGCTCCGTGACCAGGCTCTCGATATCGGCCGAGATGATCGCCTCGTCCTCGATGATCAGCACGTCGGTGGCCAGTTCGGCGTCGATGTCCGACTGGGCCTCTGCAATCAGGCGCTCGACCTGATGGGCGTCTGCACCCAGGATTTGGGCAGCCTCCGAAGGCGTAAAGCCCTCAAGCGCCGTCAGAAGAAAGGCCTGGCGAGACCGCGGCGCAATCCGCATCAGACGGCTGGATGCATCGCTGTCATCGGTACCGCTGCGATCCTCCAGCTGGGCTCCCGTTGTGGTCCAGATGGTGTGGAAGACGTGATAGAGCGCCACGCGCGGCGTCATGTCCGCCGACAGCTGCCGTTCACCGGCGGCCAGGGCCTCCAGCGCGACGCGGACGTAGTTGTCGCCGGTGGTCTGATCGCCGGTCAGGGCGCGGGCGTAACGACGGACATAGGGCAAGTGTGGCGCAAGGCGGGCCAGAAGGCTCATTTAGTGTAGTCCCCGACAGGAATCTGGCCTTCGACAATGAGGCCTTCGCAAGCCGCGTCAACGTACCAATCCGGCAACGGTTCCCGCCTCGGGGCGCAAGCTTGAGCATTAAACCTGTGTCATCTAGGAACCGCCCCCGGTGTGCGGCGTTCCCGGCCCACAACAGAGTCCAGGCGGCAACCGAAATCTTGATGACAAACGATACCAATCCATCCGGCAAGTCCGACCCTGCCAAGGGGCCAGGGCTTGAAGAAGCCCGGCTTCGTCAACAGGCGATTGGCGTGAAGCTGCGCCACCTGTTCGACGACGTGGTCAACGAGCCAGTGCCTGACGAGTTCCTGGACATCCTTCGCCGCGCTGATGAGCGCGGGAGCGAAAAGGCGTGAGCGCCCACACGCCTGCGCCGCCCAAGCCCGACTCTGCTGACGATGGTGCCTTCAAACGTGAACTGGTCACGCTGATCCCGCATCTGCGCGCCTTCGCACGCACGCTGACGGGGGACCCGACCGCCGCTGACGATCTGGCGCAGGACGCCATGATGAAGGCCTGGGATGCGCGCGCCAGCTATCAGTTGGGCACCAATATGAAGGCCTGGACCTTCATGATCCTGCGCAACCAATTCTATTCAGAAAAGCGTCGGTCATGGCGTCAGTCGCAGCTTGACCAGGAGGCGGCCGAGCGGACGCTGGTCGCCGTCGACGATCCGGAATCACCCCTGGCCCTGGACGAGCTGCGTCAGGCGCTGAACACCCTGCCCGAAGAACAGCGCGAGGCTCTGATCCTCGTCGGTGCCGGTGGCTTTGCCTATGAAGAAGCCGCCGAAATCTGTCAGTGCGCGGTCGGCACGGTCAAGAGCCGGGTCTCTCGCGCGCGTAAGGCTCTGTTGGCCACGCTGGAAGCCGGAGCCTATGGGCGGGACGGGCGGGCGGCGGGCGACGCCATGCGCTCCATCCTGGCTGCGGCCGACCGCCTGAGCGGCACTCCGCGAGGCTGACAGAGTGGCGCGGCTGGCCAGGGCGTTCGGACGGCGGCGCGGGACGCGTCTTCACGGCATCCGCTTTCGTCTGGGCCTGGCCATGGCCGTGGCGCTTCTGCCGATCCTCGTGCTCGGCGCGTTCCAGGCCAACCGGGCCTTCGAAGCCCAGGACGCGGATCAGCGCGCTGATCTGCAGCTGGCCGTCGAACGCACCTCCGCCACCGCCAAGGCCCGGCTGGACAGCACCAGCGTCCTGCTCCAGGCCCTGCGGCCAGAGGCGCTGGAGCTGTTCTGCCGTCCCCGCCTGACCTCCCTGGTTGGGCGGCTGGAAGATATTGATGGGCTGGCGCGTCTCAGCGCGACCGGGCAGCCGACCTGTGCATCCGACAATCTGTCGGAGGCCCCACCCACATGGCTGTCACAGGCCCCGAGCAGCGAATGGTTCCAGCGCCTGCGTGCCGGCGAAGACACCATACTGGCCCGCGCGCCTGACGTGGCGGGGGTCGCGCCTGGCCTGATCGTCGCCATCCGGCTGGAGCGGCCGATGGGGTCGTTCAATGGGGTGATGCTGGCGCTCGTCCCCCTGTCGCGATTGCAGCCTGATATCAACGACCCCGCCCTGCCCGACGGATCCCAGGCCGCCCTGACGGATGCGTCCGGTCGACTGCTGACCGCTACCGAGCGCGATGCCTTCCTGTTGCGCAACGGCTCGGAGCTGGACGGCTGGGTTGATCGCGTAGGGGCGACGCAGTCGACCATTTTCGAAGGTCGGGACACCTTGGGTCGTAACCGCGTCTATGCCGGCACAGCCGTGGCGGGCCGCGATCTCTATGCGCTTCTATCGGCCCCCTCGCCCGACCTGTTGTCCTGGGCCCGGCTGAATCCGCTGGGTGTCTTCTTCGCGCCCGTGCTGGCCTGGCTTCTGGCCCTGATGTGCGTGACCTGGGTCAGCGAGCGGATCGTGGTGCGTTGGCTGGTCTATCTGGAGCGTGTGGCGGCCCTGTACGCCAAGGGCAAGTTCAGCGTCCGGCCGACCCAAGCCGTGCATGCCCCCGCCGAAATCCGCAATCTGGCCAGCACCTTGAACGACCTGGCCGACACCATTTCGGCCAGGAACCAAAGCCTGACCGCCTCGCTGGAGGAAAAGGACGCGCTGATGCGCGAAATCCACCATCGGGTGAAGAACAACCTGCAGATCATCTCATCCCTGCTGTCCATGCAGCAGCGCGCCCTCACCGATGCCCCCGCCAAGGCAGCCGTCGGCGACACGCGTCAGCGGATTGCAGCCCTGGCTCTCATCTATCGCACCCTCTACCAGAGCGACGACCTGCGCTATGCGGATGCACGGGTGTTCCTGACCGATCTGGTGGGCCAGCTGATCGCGGGAGAGGCGGGGCGCGGGCCGGTCGTGACCTCATCCGTCGAAGCGGATTCTCTCGTCGTGGACCCCGACAAGCTGGCCCCGCTGGCCCTGTGGCTGGTCGAGGCGGTCAGCAATGCCCAGAAGCATGCCTTTGCCGGGCGCGGTGGCGACTTGAAAGTCCGCTTCAAAGTGGATGGCGACACCAGCGTGCTGGAGGTCGAGGATGACGGGCCAGGCGTCAGCGAAACCGAACGGGCAGGCGTCGGCCGAACCCTGATGGGGGCCTTTGCCAAACAGCTGCGCGGCACGGCCGAAATGGTACCCTCTCCATCGGGCGGCACCCTCGCGCGGATGACTTTTGCCACGCCTGAGGCGATTACGCCGATTGATCCATCTGACCTGGGAACCTCTGCCGCACGAAGGCATTGATAGGCTCGACACAGCGTTTTCTGTTTCGAGGAGCCTATCATGCGCAAGATTTTCATTCTGGTCGCCGCCGCCGCCGCCCTGACCACCGCCGCCTGCAACACGGTTTCGGGCGTGGGCCAGGACGCCGCCGCTGCTGGTAACGCCGTCACCGGTGCTGCCGAAGAAGCCAAGAACTAGGTCTAACGACCCAAACCGTTCCCGAGCCGCGTTTCCCCCCCGACGTGCGGCCCGGTTGAAGAAGGCCCGCCGGTCCCCCCACCGGCGGGCCTTTGCTATTTCCGCCCGCGATTTCCAGCGCTAAGCAGGGATGGCGAGGGCCGCTCCAGACGACCCCGCATGCTTAGACGCGGGGAGGCGTTTCATGACGACGACGGCAGGGACGGCACCACAGGACACCTCGGACGAGGGCCCCGGCCTGCGCACCGTCGTCGGGGCCTCCGCCGCCGGTACCGCCTTCGAATGGTACGACTTCTTCATCTTCGGGTCCCTGACCCTGATCATCGCCAAACACTTCTACGCCGATGTGGGCGAGGCCACGGCCTACATCCTGGCCCTGCTGACCTTCGGCGTCGGCTTCGTGGTGCGCCCCCTGGGCGCTCTGGTCTTCGGCTGGTTCGGCGACAAGACGGGGCGCAAGACGACCTTTCTGGTCACCATAACCCTGATGGGGGTGGCCACCGTCGCCATCGGCCTGTTGCCCGACTACGACCAGATCGGCATCGCGGCGCCCATCCTGCTGATCTTCCTGCGCATCGTCCAGGGGTTTGCCCTGGGCGGCGAATATGGCGGCGCGGCCATCTATGTCGCCGAACATGCACCGCCGAAGAAGCGTGGCTTCCTGACTGGCTGGATCCAGACCACCGCCGCCATCGGCCTGATCATGGCGCTCAGCGTCATCCTGATCACCCGTGCCATCCTGGGGGTCGAGGCCTTCGACGAATGGGGCTGGCGCATCCCCTTCCTGCTATCCTTCTTCCTGCTGGTCATCTCCCTGTGGATCCGGCTCAAGCTGCATGAGAGCCCGGCCTTCAAGCGGATGGTCGCCGAAAGCACCGAACGCCAGGCCCCGTTCAAGGAAAGTTTCGCCACCTGGAAGGTCGGGAAATTCGTCCTGATCGCCCTGGTCGGCATCATGTTCGCCCAGGGGGCCGTCTGGTACGCGGGCTATTTCTACACCCGCTTCTTCATGGAGCGAGTGCTGAAGATCGAGGTCTCGACCGTCGACGGGCTGATCCTGGCGATCACCGTGGCCTCGGCTTTCCTGTATGTCTTCTTCGGCTGGCTGTCGGACAGGGTGGGTCGCAAGCCGGTCATGGTCGGCGGCATGGTGCTGTTCCTGATCGCGGTCTTCCCCGGCTTCCACGTCCTGACGCGCGCCGCCAATCCGGCCCTGGCCGAAGCCCAGGCGACATCGCCTGTGACGGTCGTCGCCGATCCCGCCACCTGTGCCGTCCAGTTCGATCCGGTGGGCAAGGCCGCCTTCGCCTCGTCCTGCGATCTGGCCAAGAACGTCCTGTCCAATGCGGGCGTCAGCTATGACAATGTTGCGGCCCCTGTCGGCACGCCTGCGGTGGTACGGGTCGGTGCGGTCGAGATCGGCTCGGTGGAGGGCGCCGGCCTGGATGCCACCGCGCTGAAGGCTGCCCGCACCGATGTGGAAACGCGAGTAAAGACGGCACTGACCCAGGCCGGTTATCCCGCCAAGGCCGACCCTGCCCGGATCAACCTGCTGGCCGTCTTCGGCATACTGATGGTCTTCATGATCGCCGCCACCGCCGTCTATGGGCCGCAGGCGGCCGCCCTGGTCGAACTGTTCCCCACGCGGGTGCGCTATACGGCGATGAGCCTGCCGTACAATGTCGGCACGGGCTGGGTTGGGGGGTTGTTGCCCGCCGCCAGCTTTGCACTGGTGGCCTGGTCGGGGAATATCTATTTCGGTCTGTGGTACTCGGTCGGGTTCACGGCAGTGGCGGCAGCGGTCGCCCTGCTGTTCCTGCCGGAAACCCGGGGTCGCGATCTGAACACCATCGGCGAGTGAGCGTTGAAAACGGCTGGCATCATGCTCAACTCATGATGCACCAGCTCAAGGATCAGACATGAACACCGCCGCCCGCGACGCCGGACTGAAACTGCTGCGCCAGCACGCCCTGATCGCGGGCGAGGCCATTCCTGCCAATGGCCAGGGCATCGCCGTCGACGATCCCGCAACCGGTGAGATCATAGGCTGGATCCCCGATCTCGGCGTGGCGGAAACGCAAGAAGCCATCGACGCGGCTCAGGACGCCTTTGCCGACTGGTCGCGCTCCGACCCGCACAAGCGCGCGGCCTTTTTGCGCGAATGGGCGCGTCTGATCGACGAGAATACCGAGGGCCTGGGGGCCCTCATGGCGCTGGAGAACGGCAAGCCGTTCGAGGAGGCCAAGGGCGAGGTCGCCTATGCCAACGGCTTCATCAAATGGTTCGCGGGCGAGGCCGAACGCCTGCTGGGCGAGACCCAGGACAGCCCGCTGGGGCACGTCATCCTGACCTTCCGCGAGGCCGTCGGGCCGTGCGCCCTGATCACGCCATGGAACTTCCCCGCCGCCATGCTGACCCGCAAGCTGGGGCCGGCCTTCGCCGCCGGATGCACCGCCGTGGTCAAGCCCGCCAGCCAGACCCCCTTCACCGCCATCGCCCTGGCCGAACTGGCCTATGAGGCGGGGCTGCCCAAGGGTGCCCTCAGCGTCGTCACCGGCGATGCCGCGACCATCGGCGGCGTCCTGACGGCCTCGCCCCTGATCCGCAAGCTCAGCTTCACCGGCTCCACGCCCGTCGGCCGCAAACTCGCGGAGCAATGCGCCCCGAACCTGAAGCGGGTGTCGATGGAACTGGGCGGGGCCGCGCCCCTGATCGTCTTCGCCGATGCCGACATAGACCTGGCCGTGGCCGAAACCATCAAGGGCAAGTTCCGCAACTCGGGCCAGACCTGCATCTGCCCCAACCGCGTCTATGTCGAGGCCTCGGTCGCCGAGGCCTATGCCAACAAACTGGCCGAGGCCGTGGCCAGGATCCCGGTCGGCCCGGCCTTCGAGGACGCGGTCAAGGTCGGCCCCCTGATCGAGGACAAGGCCATCGCCAAGGTCGAGGAGCATTTGAAGAAGGTACAGGCCTCGGGCGGCAAGGTGCTGACCGGCGGCCAGCGCCACGCCCTGGGCGGCCGCTTCTTTCAGCCGACCGTGACCTTGGGCGGCGACGACAAGCTGTTCCGTGACGAGGAAACCTTCGGCCCCCTGATCCCCGTCTTCCCGTTCGACAGCGAGGACGAGGTCCTGACCAAGGCCAATGACAGCGAATTCGGCCTGGCGTCGTATCTGTTCACCCGCGACCTGGACCGCGCGTTTCGCATCGGGCGCCGGATTGAGGCGGGCATGTGCGGCATCAACACCGGCCTGATGTCCACCGCCGTCGCCCCCTTCGGCGGGGTGAAATCCTCCGGCTACGGCCGCGAAGGCTCGACCCACGGCATCGACGAATATCTGGATATCAAGACGCTGACCCTGGCCTTGAAGTGAAGCGAGGGCGGCTCCAGCCCCTGGTCTGGCCGGTAGCGGTGCTGATCGCCTCGGGGCTCACGGCGCTCGCGGCCGAAGCCACGGCAATATCGGTCCAGACTGTGACCCTCTACGGCCTGATCAAGATGACCAGCGACCTGTTGCTGTTGATCGGTGGCGTGTGGCTGGTCGTGGGCGTGGGCGTGGGCGTGGGCGTGGTGCAGATTCTGACATCGGCGAGAAGGCGCTAGCCATCCTCACGCCTTCTTGACGAACTCCGTCCGCAAGACGAGCCCACGTACCTTCTCGACATTCGCCTCGATCTCGTCCGTATCCCCGGTCAGGCGGATGTTCTTGACCAACTGGCCGCGCTTCAGCGTGACCCCGCCCGAGCCCTTGACCTTAAGGTCCTTGATCAGGGTCACGCTGTCGCCGTCGGCCAGGATATTGCCGTTGGAATCCTTGGTCACGTCGTCGGTCATAGCTACCCAGAATAAATGTTCTTGTTATGTTCTTGTGTTACGCGCTCGCTTTCCCATATGCCGGGGTCGTCATGAAGGCGAAAGGTCAGAGCGGTTGGACATGGCACTTTTGGCACCTTTTGGCACTTTGGCACCCGCTTTCTGAGGTGCCAAAAGTGCCACGCCGTTGCGAACGATGCGGCACCGCGCCAGTGGCGCATCTGCCAATAGCCCGTTAAACAGCCCGCCATATGTTCGGCCTCGCCAATCCCGACCGGTTCCTGCGCTTCACGCGCCCGCTCACGCCCGTGCTGTGGGTCGGGGCCGCCGTGCTGCTGGCCATCGGCACCTGGCTGAGCTTCGTCGCGCCCGAGGACTATCAGCAGGGCGACACGGTGCGGATCATGTTCGTGCATGTGCCCGCCGCCTCGGTGGGTCTGGGCATCTATCTGGCGCTGGGGATTTCCAGCTTCTTCGCCCTGGTGTTCCGCCATCCGCTGGCCGATGCGGCGGCGCGGGCGGCGGCCTTGCCGGGCGCAGCCTATACCTTCCTGGCCCTGATCACCGGCAGTCTGTGGGGCAAGCCGATGTGGGGGGCCTTCTGGGTCTGGGGCGATGCGCGGCTGATGTCGGAGCTGGTCCTGCTGCTGTTCTACATCGGCTATATGGCGCTGAGGGCGTCGATCGACGACGAGGCGAAGGCGGCGCGCGCCGCGGCGGTGCTGGGTCTGGTCGGGCTGATCAACCTGCCGATCGTCAAATTTTCGGTCGACTGGTGGAATACCCTGCACCAGCCCGCCAGCCTTCTGCGCGAGGACGGACCGTCCATGGCGGCGTCCATGCTGACGCCGCTGCTGATCATGATGGCGGCATTCGGGGTCTTCTTCCTGGCCTATTGGATCACTTCGATCCGCACGGAGATCGTGCGTCGCCGGGTGCTGTCTTTGAGTGCCCGCCGCGCCATGGAGGCCGATCATGCCTGATCTCGATATGGGCGCTTACGGAGCCTACGTCTGGCCGTGCTGGGCGATCAGCGCGGTCGTTCTGACGGCCCTGGCCGTGCGGGCGCTGAGGACATCGCGCCGCTGGAAGGCCGCGCTCAAGAGGGTCGAGGAGGACAAGCCATGAACCGCTGGCTGGCCCTCATTCCTCTGGCCTTGCTGGTCGGGCTGGTCGTGTTCGCCGCCCTGAAGCTGGGCGATGTCGCTTCGCGCTCGCTGACGCAGGGCCAGACCCAGGGCAATGAATATCGCCCCTCGGCGCTTGTCGGTCAGCCGATCCCCCAGACCGTCCTGCCGATCCTGACCGGCACCGAGCCGGGTCCCGGCCAGGTCGATCTGAAGACCGCAGGCGTCGGAAAGCCGATGCTGGTCAATGTCTTCGCCAGCTGGTGCGCACCCTGCCGTGTCGAGCACCCCCGGCTGATGGCCCTGCGCGAACAGGGTGTGGCCGTCGTCGGGGTGGCGTGGAAGGACGACCCCGTCGCCACCCGCGCCTTTCTAGACGAATTGGGCGATCCCTATTCCATCGTCCTCGTCGACCGGGAGGGACGGGCCGGGCTGGATCTGGGCATCACGGGCGCGCCCGAGACCTTCGCCGTCGACGCCATGGGCAAGGTGGTCGCCAAATTCTCCGGCCCCCTGGTCAGCGATGCCGAGATCGACCGCCTGGTCCAGGCCATGCAGGCCCCGGCCAGGCCCCTGCCGACCGCCACACCGCGCCCTGCAGAATAAGGCGTTAACCCTCTCCACACCGTTTTCGTTAACCTTGTCGGCATGAGCGCGATTCGTCCCGACCTGCCCTCCACTCTGTTCCCGACGGCCCCGCAGCCGGCGGCCCAGGCGGCCCGCTCATCCGACTTCTTCCGCGCCGCCCTGGCCGGGATTTCGCCGACGCCGGTGACGAAGACGGAGGTCGCCGTGCGGCCCTCGATCACGACGGCTTCACGGTCAGACAGCACAGGCTCGAGCGGCGAGCGCGACCTGCGCCCAGGCTCCCTGGTCGACATCCGGGTCTGACTTCACGCGAAAATGAGCGGCGCATCCGCGCGCGCCGTGTTTATGGTCGCGCCATGCGTAACCGGGGCTGGATCATACCCGCGGCGGCCCTCGGGCTCGCCCTCGTCGCGGCGACCTCGACCGCCCAGCCCACGGCCGTGCGCGATGTCCGCCATCAAGTCCCCGGCCCCAGTGACCCCGTCGTGGTCGAACTGTTCACCGCCCAGGGCTGCGGCGTCTGTGCCGAGGCCAACACACGCCTGGAGGCCGTCGCCGACGAGCCGGGCGTGATCGCCCTGACGTATGCCGTCGACTACTGGGACTATCTGGGCTGGCAGGACACCTTTGCCCGACCGGAGTTTGCCCAGCGTCAGCGCGACTATCGGCGCCCCCTGCGCGTGCGCGATGTCTCGACCCCACAGATCGTCATCAATGGTCGTCGTCAGGTCGCTCTGGCCCAACCGCCTGCGCTTCAGGCGGCCATCGACGAAGAGGCGACGCGCCCGGCCAATCCGCCCGAGATCGAGTTTCGCGAAACCGGCGACCGCGTTGGCGTGGGCTCCGGCACCTCGCCCGAGGGCGGCGCCGAAGTCGTGGCCGTGCGCTACAAGCCCGGCGCACAGACCGTCGTGGTGTCCTCGGGCGAGAACCGGGGCCGCCGCTTGCGGCACACCAATGTGGTCGTCGGGGTCGAGACCCTGGGTGACTGGAGCGGTCGCCCGGTCCTGTATCCCCTGCCCGACCAAATGGCGCAGGGCGAGGCGGTCGCCGTACTGATCCAGGCCAAGGGCAGTCGCCGGATTCTGGCCGGCGCAGTCCTGGCCCCGCGCTGACACCGTCAGGTCTCATCACTGGTCTTGTGCAGGATGCGCAGCGCAGTGTTCGCTGATCCCGACAGCCCACTGCGAGAAACGACCAAGCCATGACCGCAAACGCTCACCCCGAGGGACGTCGTATGCGCCTGCGGGCGGCCGGCGTGTCGGCGTTCGCCGCCTTGGCGATAAACGGTGTGGCCTTCGCCCAGGATGAGGTCGCGTCTCCCACGGTTTCGGCCGAAGCACGGGGCGTAAGCCAGGCCATGACGGCGGCGGAACTGGCCCGATGGGGCCGCGAGCGGCAGGACGCGGGGGCCCTGGTCATGGCCGCGCGTCTTCTGGCCGAGGTGCCGATGCGCCAGTCTGGCGACGAGGCGGCGGTGATCACGCCTGAAAGCCTTCTCGACGAAGCGAGTGTGCTTGCACCGGACAATCCCGCCCTTCAGGACGCCATCGCCCGCCTGAGAGACCCGGCTGTGCGCGGCGCGCGCTCTTCCACCTTCGGGACCGGTCCCGTGTCGACCGCCAAGTCCCTGAAAGCGCGCGAGAGCTGGGCGTTTCAGATCGAGGCGCGCGGCAATGAGATATTGCGCATTGCCGCGATCGGCGACGGCGATACCGACATCGACCTGACCGTGACCGATGCGTCGGGCCGTGTGGTGTGCCGGGATCGGCTGGGGGACCACTATCCGGTCTGCACCCTGTCACCGCGCCATACCGGGCCGGTGCGGATCGACGTCGTCAACCGGGGTGCGGTCTGGACAAAGGTTCAGGTTCTGAGCAACTAGGCCGATGCGGATTTCAGTCCCCTCGTCATGGCGGAAGGTGCTGGCAGTCGCCGTCGCCTCGCTTTCGATCGGGCTGGCCGCGCCAACGCTGGCCCAGGACAACAGTCCGGCCGGTTTGCGGGCCGAGGCCTTCGAAGCCGCGCAATGGGCCATTACATCCGACGCCTCCGAAGCCCTGACCCGCATGTCCGCCCGGTTCGCCCAGGGCGACGATGCGCTGGGCCGACTGGTCGAGGAGCGTGAGGCCCTGTCGGCGCGGCGCGACACCCTGGAGCGGACGGTCGAGCGACTGCATGCGGCGACCTCGCCCAGCGCCGCACTGGTCGAAACCGGCTCGGCCTATCGCGCCGCCGTGGACCGCATCGGTGCCATCGATGCCGAGATCGAGGCCCGCTTTCCGGCCTATTCGGAACTGACCCGGCCTCAGGCCCTATCCATCGCGGAAGCGCAAGGGCTGCTGCGCGACAACGAGGCCCTGTTGCTGGTCCTGGTCAATCGTGAGGCCACCTATGTCTGGGGCGTGTCGCGCGACCGGGTCGAATGGGCCAGGGCCGACACCCTGGGCGATGACGCCATGACCGCCGCCGTGACCCGATTGCGCGAGGCCCTAGCAGGCACCGCCGCCTCGACCCGAACCGACATCGATCCGACTTTGTTTGCCGCCCGACCGGTGACCCCCTTCGACCGCGCCCTGTCCTATCGTCTCTATGCCGAACTGATCGCGCCGGTGGAGGCTGTGTTCGAGGGCAAGACCACACTGATGACGGTCGTGACGGGTGCATTGACGGCCCTGCCGCTGTCGGTGCTCTCGACCCAGGCCCCAGTCACCGAAACCACGTCCATCGACGGCGACCCGCTGGCAAGCACGCCATGGCTGATCGATCGCTATGCGCTGGCGTCCCTGCCTTCAGTGTCTAGCCTGAAGGCCCTGCGCTGTCACCTGGTCGAACCCGGTCGGCAGGCTGCCACCTGCCCCGCGCGGACCGCTACGCAGACGGCTCGAGAGCGTCCTGAAGGGGCGTCGCAACTGGTCGCATTCGGTGCACCGATCCTGAACGGCTTGCCGTCCACCGACACACGGGGCGCTCCGGCGACCGATGCCGTTTCCAGCACCAGCGCACTCGCGGACGTCGCCAAGCTAAGGGCGCTTCCAGCACTCCCGGGATCCAGGCTGGAGCTGGAAACGCTGAAGACACGCTATCCGTCCGCCCTGATCCGGATGGGCGCGGATGCGACCGAGAATGCCGTGCGGCTGACCGATGCCGAGGCCCTGTCCAATGCCCGCTTCATCGTCTTTTCGACCCACGGATTGATGGCGGGGGCCAGTGCAACAGAGCCCGGTCTGGTCCTGACTCCACCGGATCAGGCGACGTTGGCCGACGACGGCTATCTGACCGCCTCGGAGGCGGCGCAGCTGAAGCTGAACGCAGACTTCGTGGTGCTGTCGGCGTGCAACACCGCCGCCTCGGACGGACAGCCGGGGGCCGAAGGTCTGTCGGGTCTGGCACGCGCCTTCTTCTATGCGGGTGCCAGGTCGGTGCTGGTGTCGCATTGGGAGGTGTCGGATGCCGCCACCACTACCCTGATCACCGGCACCTTTTCCGAGATGGACTGGAATACCGAGAATGATCCCGGTGCTCGGGCGCGCGCGCTTCAGGCCGGCATCCGGGCCGTACGCGTAGAACGCCGCTGGCAGCACCCCGCCTATTGGGCAGCCTTCACCCTGGTGGGAGAGCCGGGCTGAAGTCCATGTCAGCTTTCATCACTGGCCTGGGTATAAGGTCTGTGCAGACGATGCAGGTTAGACGAGGAACAGCCCATTGACGCCAAAGGCCAGGTCATGAGGATCCGCTTCGCCCTTCTGACGGTGGCGCTCGTCACGATCGGCTGCGCCTTGCCCGCCCAGGCCGGGCCGCAGGATCAGGACGGCCCGCCCGCTGCCGAAACACCGGAATCACGAGGCGTGGCCAGGGCCGTGGTGGTAGCGCACCTGGTCGACTGGGCGCGCACGAACCGGGATGCCGAAGCCTTGTTGACCGCCTCCCGCATGCTGGCCGAGGTGCCGATGCGGGCCGGCACTGACGGCGACGCCGGGCTGGAGCCCTCGCTGACGCCGCAGGCTCTGCGTCAGGAAGCGGCGACCCTGCAAGACCGCCCCGTCGAGGATGTCGTGGTGACAGGCTCTCGTGTGCGCCAACCGCCCGATGCAGCCGAAGAGAGCCCTGCGCCGCCCCTGCCAATCCAGCCGCCAGCACCCATCACCCGGCCAGCACCCGCGCCCGCTGTACCGGCCCCATCCCCACCCCCGGCCCCGATTGTCGGCGTCAGGGCCTCTCCGTTCGGCGTCGGGCCCATATCGACCGTCAAGCGACTGAGCTCGCGGGAAAGCTGGAGCTTCGTCGTCGATGCTCGGGGGGCTCAGCTTCTGCGGGTCGCGGCGATCGGGGATGGCGACACCAATATCGATCTGATCGTCCGCAACGATCAGGGCGACGTCCTGTGTGCCGACGGCCTGGACGACCACTATCCCAGCTGCACCCTGTCACCGGCCGCGCCGACGCGGCTCAGGATCAATGTGGTGAACCGCGGCGATGTCTGGACCAAGGTTCAGGTCCTGACCAACTAGGCCCCGGCCTTCCTGGCGAAGCCGAGCGCGCCATTGGCCAGCATCGGGACCTGGGTCGCCATGGCCCTGGCATGCGAAGAGGCGGCGGTGCCGTCACGCACCCGCCCGGCGATGCCCTGACAGATGGCGGCCAAGCGGAACAGATTGTAGGCAAACAGCCAGTCCAGATTGGCGGGGACCTCTCCCCCCGTCTGACGCGCATAGCGTTCGACGGTTTGGGCCACGGAGGGGATGCCCAAGGCCTCGATGTCCGTCCCGGCCAGGCCATTCTTCTGATCCGCCGGAATGACCCAGGCGATCAGCAGATAGGAAAAGTCCGCCATCGGATCACCCAGGGTGGACAACTCCCAATCCAGCACGGCCCGCACCTGGGGCGCTTCGGGGTCCATGATCAGGTTGTCCAGACGGAAGTCACCGTGCACGATCCGCGTGGGCCCCTGGGGCGGCAGGGTTGCGGGCAGGAATTCGATCAGCCGATCCATCGCCGCGTTCGGCTCGATCTCGGACGCACGATACTGTTTGGTCCAGCGTCCGACCTGCCGCTCGAAATAGTTGCCGGGACGGCCGTAGTCGCCCAGGCCGATGGCGGTGGGGTCGAAGGCATGCAGAGCCGCCAGGGCGTCGATCTGGGTGTCGTAGATGGCCCGGCGGTCCGCCGGGGTCATGCCGGGCAGTTTGAGGTCCCACAGAACCCGCCCCTCGACCTTGTCCATCACGTAGAACATCGAGCCGATGACGCCATCGTCCGCACACAGAGCATATGGCCGGGCGACGGCGTAGCCTTGGGCGTGCAGGGCCGAGATGACCGTGAACTCGCGATCCACGGCGTGGGCCGATGGCAGCAGCGTGCCCGGCGGTTTGCGGCGCAGCACATAGGTGTGGCCAGGCGTGGTCAGCTCATAGGTCGGGTTGGACTGGCCGCCCTTGAACTGGCGCACCGTCAGCGGCCCGGCATAGCCCTCCACACTCCGGGTCAGCCAGCGCTCGAGCGCTGGTTCGTCCAGGCGATAGCGAGGATCAACCTCTCGCGTGCCCGAAAAGGCCGCCTGGGCGTCGGTGTTGATGTCGCCGTTGTGGGCAGGGGCAGTGTCGATCTGGGTCATGCGTCATCCGGATTTGCGGCGATGATGGCCGCACGCACCGCCCCGCGCCAGCCCTTCAGAAGACTAATCCGTCTGGACTGATCCATGCGCGGCGTCCAGACCGCCGGAGCCTCCACGGGATGGTCCTCCAGATCGTCGATCAAGCCGACGCCCAGCGCCGCCAGCTTGGCGGCCCCCAGAGCGGTCATCTCCTGAAAGGCTGGACGCTCGACCGTGATGTCGCAGATGTCGGCGACGAACTGCATGGCGAAGGCATTGGCGGTGACGCCGCCATCGACCTTCAGAACTTTCAGCCTGGGTGCCCCATCGCGGGCCAGGGCGTCCAGCAGGTCGCGCGTCTGATAGGCCAGACTCTCCAGCGCGGCCCTGACCATATGCGCCGGTCCCGAATCGCGGGCCAGGCCGACGATCGTGCCCCGCGCGTCCGGCTCCCACCACGGCGCCCCCAGACCCGTGAAGCCCGGCACCAGATAGACGCCGCCATTGTCGGCCAGGCTCTGCGCCATAGCCTCGGACTGGCGCGATGCGGAGATGACCTTCAGCCCGTCGCGCAGCCACTGGATCGCCGATCCGGCGGAGAAGATCGAACCCTCAAGCGCATAGGCGACCTGGCCCTTCGCCTCGTATCCCAGCGTGCCCAACAGGCGGCTGGTCGAGGCGACGGGTTCTGTGCCGACATTGGCGACCAGAAAGGCCCCGGTGCCATAGGTGATCTTGGCATCGCCCGCATTCAGCGCCCCATGCGCCACCAGCGCCGCCTGCTGATCGCCCGCCGCGCCGTGAATGGGCAGGGCCGATCCGAACAGGGACGGCTCGCAGTCCCCCAGATGATCGGCACAGCCGCGTATCTCCGGCAAGGCCGAAAGGGGTACATGGAACAGCTTGGCCAGATCAGGCCGCCATTGGCGTGTTCTCAGGTCCATCAGTGAGGTGCGGCTGGCATTGGTCGCGTCGGTGACGTGGCTGTTGCCTCCGGTCAGCTTCCAGATCAGCCAGCTCTCGATCGTGCCCAGCTTCACCTCGCCGCGCTGCGCCCGCTCGCGCGCGCCAGGCACCGCATCCAGCAGCCAGGCGAATTTGGACGCGGAGAAATAGGGATCGAGGATCAGGCCGGTCGCGTCCTGAACCATGGACTCATGCCCGGCCGCGGCCAGACGCGCGGTGACATCGGCGGTGCGCCGATCCTGCCAGACGATGGCGCGGTGCAGAGGCTCTGAGGTTCGGGCATCCCACAGAACCGCCGTCTCACGCTGGTTGGTGATTCCGACGGCGGCGAAGCGCGCGACGCCGCCCGCCTTGCCGATCACCTCGCGGCAGGTCTGCAGCGTGGCCGACCAGATTTCGGCCGCGTCATGCTCGACCCATCCGGACTTGGGGAAATGCTGCTGCAGTTCGATCTGGCTGACAGCCACCGGTCGGAGTCCGCCTCCAGTTGCCACTTCGAAGGCGATGGCGCGCGACGAGGTCGTGCCCTGGTCGATTGCGAGGATCAGACTTCTCATAGCCACACCTTACGCAAACCCATGCAGGCAAGGTAAGAGGGCCCATGCACACCGCCTCCTTCGAGGGCGTCCGCGACGCCGCCCGCCAGATCACCGGCCACGCCGTCCGCACACCCCTGATCGAAAGCCCGGCCCTGAACGAACGTCTGGGCGGGCGCATTCTGATGAAAGCCGAGCATCTGCAAGTCGCCGGGGCTTTCAAGTTTCGGGGGGCGTGGAACCGGATCAGCCGGCTGACATCCGACGAACTGGCCCGCGGCGTCGTCGCCTATTCGTCCGGCAATCATGCCCAGGCGGTGGCCGCCGCCGCCCGTCGCATGGACACCCACGCCATCATCGTCATGCCCGCCGACAGTCCGAGGGTGAAGGTCGAGGGCGTCATCGCCTTCGGGGGCGAGGTGCGGATGTACGACCGCTATACCGAGAGCCGCGAGGCCATCGGCGAGGAGATCGCGGCCACGAAGGGCAGCGTCCTGGTCCGCCCCTTCGACGACCCCTTCATCATCGAGGGCCAGGGCACGACGGGACTGGAGATCGTCGAACAGTCGCGCGAGCAGGGTGTCGAGCGGATGGATCAGCTGCTGTGCGGAGCCTCTGGCGGCGGGCTGATCGCCGGGATCAATCTGTCGATGGCGGCCCTGTCGCCAGATACGCCGGTGATCGGGGTAGAGCCCGAAGCCTATAACGACACCCTGCTGTCGCTCGCCGCAGGCGAGCGGCTGACCCATGCGCCGGTGGCCGGCCCCTCCATCTGCGATGCCCTGATGACCGATCGGCCGGGCGAGCTGACGTTTCCGATCAACCGGCGACTGGAGCGGGTCGTCACTGTCTCGGACGCCGAGGTGGCCGAGGCCGTGGCCTACGCATTCCGGACCCTGAAGCAGGTGGTCGAGCCGGGTGGCGCGGTGTCCCTTGCCGCCCTGTTGTCGGGCAAGGTCGAGGTGGCAGGAAAGACAACGGCCATTGTTCTATCGGGCGGCAATGTCGACCCGGGCCTGTTCTCCGACATCATCGAGGGCCGGTTCGTCGCCCATTGATCGCGCCGCGCTTCCCGGTCAGTCTGCTCTCGAAACCGTCGTGAGGACCACCATGCCCAAGCCCAGCGAACTGCAATCCCTGATCGGCACCGAGGTCGGCGTCTCCAGCTGGATCGAGGTCGACCAGGCCCGCATCGACGCCTTCGCCGAGGTCACCAACGATCATCAGTTCATCCATGTGAACCCCGAACTGGCCAAACAGACCCCGTTTGGCACCACCATCGCCCACGGTTTCCTGACGCTCAGCCTGGCGTCCGGCATGTCCTACGAAGCCGTCGCGCCGCTGGAAGGCGTGGTCATGGGCGTCAACTATGGCTTCGACAAGCTGCGATTTCTGGCACCTGTGCCGGTCAATTCAAAGGTGCGAGGCCGTTTCAAACTTCTGTCCGCCGAGGACAAGGGCGGCGGTCGGTGGCTGATCAAGCACGAGCTGACGGTCGAGATCGAAGGCGGAGACAAGCCCGCCCTGATCGCAGAGTGGCTGGGCATGCAGATGGTCGGTGGCTGAGGCTCAGCACAGCGCGTCAATAGCGGCCTGGATTCGATCCAGAGCTGCGTCACGCTCCGACGGGTCCCCGAAAACAGGCGAGGGCACTGCGGCGACGGCCGGTGCGAACCGGGACGCGGCCCTGCGGTAGGCCGGGTCGTAGTGGATCTCCAGCAGACCATCGACCAGGGACAGAAGGTTGCCCTCGCTGGCCAGGGTGCGCCACGCGGCGATCTGGGCCCGTCCGTGACGCCAGGGCAGGCGTGACAGCGTCTGGTCCAGGGCCGCAGGATCGGCCGCGACGCTGGCGTAGCTGTCCAGGCTGAATCGCGCGCGAGCCTCCCGCGAGGCAACCAGTTCTATGCGCGGTGCAATCTTCATCGCGGCCCATAGACGCGGCGGCAGGGTCAGGGCTCCGATCCGGCTGGATTCGGACTCGACCACGATCGGGCGAGCCGGGTCGAGCCGCTCCAGGGCTTCCAGCAAATGGCTTTCGAACAGACGCTGGCGCGGTTGGGGCTGGTCGGAAGCGCCGAACAGGGAGCCGCGATGATGGGCCAGACCTTCCAGGTCCAGAACCTGCACGCCGCGCTCGGCCAGCAGGCCCAGGACAGCGGTCTTCCCGCTGCCGGTCGGACCATCCAGCAGGATACAGCGGAAATCCGGTCCATGCGGTGCCGGGTCATAGAGGCGCGACAGAACCCGTCGCCGCCAAGTCTGGTAGCCACCCTCGAGCCGCGTCACCGGCCAGCCGACTTGGCTCATCACCGTGGCCATGGCCGCCGACCGTTGTCCGCCACGCCAGCAATAGACGAGGGGTCTGAACCCGCCCGTTCGCTCGGCCAGCGGACCTTCCAGATGGGCCGCGATATTGCGTGCGACCATGGCGGCACCCTGCCGTCGCGCCAGGAATTTGGAGGTCTGGACGTAGATCGTGCCGATCTCGGCCCGTTGGGAATCGTCCAGTACCGGCAGGTTGATCGCGCCGGGCAGGTGATCCTCCGCGAACTCGGCGGGGCTACGCACGTCGATGATCGCGTCATAGGTCGCGCGGGCCTCGGGGCTCAGATCGGTGGTCGATCCCGCCATGCGGTCAGGCCCTGACGAGGACGGAGGGCCGGCCGACCGCAGGCACCACGCGCCCGATCTCGGCCGTCATGGCGAACCCGTCCTGCACCGCCATGTCGAGAACCCGCCCGGCATCCGCCTCGGCAACGGCGATCAGCAGGCCGCCGCTGGTCTGGGGGTCTGTCAAAATATCACGCCAGTCTGCCACCGCAGCGGCGGGCAGGCGGACATCCTGCTGATAGCTGGTCCAGTTTCGGCCCGAGGCACCGGTGACACGCCCGACACGGATCAGATCATGCACGGCATCCAGCACCGGCAGCCGTCCGGTTTCGATTTCCAGATCGACGCCCCCGCCCCGCGCCATCTCCAGCGCATGGCCCAGCAGGCCAAAGCCGGTGACGTCCGTCACCGCATGCACACCTTCAACATCAGGCAGGCGAGCGCCGACGGTACTAAGCTGCGTCGTCGAGGCGACCAGCGCCTGATAGCCGGTCGCTGAAAGCTCATCGCGCTTGAATGCAGCGCTCAGCACACCCACGCCCAGACCCTTGGTCAGGATCAGCCGGTCTCCCGGCCGGGCCCCGCGATTGGTCAGGACAAGGCGCGGATCGACCAGACCCATGGCCACCAGCCCATAGATGGGTTCGACGGAATCGATCGAATGCCCACCCGCAACCGGTATGCCGGCCCGCGCACAGACCTCGGCACCGCCTGCCAGAATCTGACCGATGGTCGCATCGGACAGGACGTTGATCGGCATGCCCAGAATGGCCAAGGCCATGATCGGCCTGGCCCCCATGGCATAGACGTCGGACAGGGCATTGGTGGCGGCGATCTGGCCGAAGATGAAGGGGTCGTCGACCATGGGCATGAAGAAGTCCGTCGTTGCGACCAGCGCCTGATCCTCGCTGATCTTCCACACCGCCGCGTCGTCGGAGGTCTCGGTCCCGACCAGCAGCGACGGAAAGGCCGAGGCGGCGGGCATCTGCGACAGGATGGACCGCAACCGCTCCGGTGACATCTTGCATCCGCACCCCCCGCCGTGAGCGAGGGACGTCAGGCGGGGCTCGGCGGCGGTTGCGGGCGTCATGGCACCGTGATAGCCCAAACCCGGTCCGGCATCATCCCATGCTTGAGCCGAGCTCAGCCCGCGACGACGACCAGCTTGCGGTTGACGAACTCCTTGATGCCCAGATCGCCCAGTTCGCGGCCGTAGCCGGACCGTTTGACGCCGCCGAACGGCAGTTCAGGCATGGAGGTGGTCGGGGTGTTGATGAAGACCATGCCGGTCTCGATCCGCGAGGCCAGTTTGCGCGCCCGGTCAGTGTCGCCCGAGAAAATCGAGCCGCCCAGGCCGTAAGGCGAATCGTTGGCCAGGGTGACGACGGCATCGTCGTCGTCGACGATGTAGAGCTGGGCTACGGGTCCGAAGAACTCCTGATGGAAGGCCGGATTGCCAGAGGTGATCCCGGTTAGGATGGTGGGTTCATAGAAGAAGCCCGTGCGGTCCGCCCTCTTGCCGCCGGTCAACAGCTCGGCACCGTGTTCGACGGCCGCGTCGACCTGTTTGGCCAGACCCTCCAGCGCGTCCTCGGACGACAGAGGGCCCAGTGTCGTGGACGGATCCATCGGGTCGCCCATGACGGCGGACTGCATGCCTTTTGAGAAGGCAGCGATGAAAGCGTCGGCGACTTTTTTCTGGACGATAAACCGCTTGGCGCCCGTGCAGACCTGACCGGCATTGGCCAGGCGAGCCTCGGCCCCAGCCTTGGCGGCGGCTGGCACATCGGCATCGTCCAGCACCACGAAGACGTCGCTGCCGCCCAGTTCCAGTGTGGACTTCTTCAGCATCTCCGACGCCCGCGCCGCGACCTTTGAGCCTGCGCCTTCGGACCCGGTCAGGGCCACACCCTGGATGCGGTCGTCACCGATCAGGTCGGACACCTGTTCCGACGAGATGTAGAGCGTCGCCACCATACCCTCGGGCGCACCCGCGTCGCGCACCAACGTCTCGAACATGGCCGCACAGCCCGGGACGATCCCGGCATGCTTGAACAGAACCGGATTGCCCACGGCGATGGCCGGAGCGATCACACGGATCAGCTGATAGATTGGAAAGTTCCAGGGCTCGACCGCCAGAAGCACGCCGACCGGGTGATGCTGCACCCAGGCCTCACCCAACTGGCTCTCATAGGCCTGGGGCTTCAAAAGCTCGGCGGCGTTCTCGGCATAGTATCGCGCGATCCCGGCGCAGAGTTCGATCTCCTGCGCGCCTTGGGTAATCGGCTTGCCCATCTCCTCGGCCATCTGGGCGGCCAGGTCATCGCTTCGTTCCGTCAGCAGCTCCGCCATCTGCGACAGGACCTTCAGACGCGGCGCGATATCGCCCTGACACCAGTCGGATTTGAAGACGCCGTCAGCCTTGGACAGAGCCGCCTGGACCTGGTCGTCCGTATGCGGATCGTAGGTCTTGGCGACGGCTTCGGTATAGGGGTTCAGGGTGCGGTAGGCCATGGGGAGGTCCGATCGGCTTGGTGACGGGTCACAGCCAAACGCCGTCCGCTCCCACCCGTTGCCGCGACCTGACGCCACGCGTCGGCATAGGGTTAGTCGAAAGTCTCGGCATAGAGGCCGGACAAGCTCTTCGGACGCCAGCCCTGGGTCGCCACCGCGCCTGCCAGACCGGCAACAGCGCCGACGATCCCGAACATCACGATCAGCATCAGCGTCCGCGTGGCGGACTGCGTCGTCTGGAACAAGGCAGCGGCACTTGGCCCTGACAGAAGGGCGAACAAAACCCCCTCCAACATGGTCATGGCGGCCCCGAACGCGGCCGCCTGACCCAGCCACGCAGTTCGTCGTTTCCGGAGCCGCGAGGTGATGGCACCCGCTATACCCGCGATCAGCGCAGGCAGAAGCGTCAGCACCGCCCCAACCAGCAACATGCCCGCCAGCGCAAACCGGGCGGGGTTATCGGGCCAGATCAGATGATCGATGCCGATGACAAGCGGGAAGGTCAGCCCGCCCGCGATCGATCCGACCACCAGAAACGTCGCCGCCAAGCCTATCCGGCGACCGATCTGGCGGTTCGGTCGCGACATGGCCTTAGGCCTCGCCGAGGCACCGCAGGGCGACTTCCAGGTTGCGCAGGCCGTCCTCGCCGGTCACCGCCGGCGTCTCTCCGGTGCGGATGGCGTGGGCGAAGGCTTCCAGTTCCTTCTTCAGCGGCTCGCTGGGCCAGCTCATCACGCCGCGCGTCGAATAGCTGCCGTCGGGCTGCTGCCCGAAATATTCGGTGACCTGACGGGTCATCAGGTCGGCCACGACGAACTTGTTCTGGGTGGCCACCTGCAGGGTGCGGGTCTTGTAGGGCGTGACCCAGTTGGTGGTGATATGGGCGATCACGCCATTCTCCAGCCGGAACTGCAGCAGGGCCGTGTCCTCGCGGTCCGCCTTGGTCCGGGCCAGCTGCGGCTGGATCTCGACGATCTCACTGTCTGTCAGATGGCGGATGATGTCGATGTCGTGGACCGCGAGGTCGATCACCACGCCGACTTCGCCCATGCGCGGCGGAAACGGGCCGACTCGGGTGATCTGGATGGAGATGACTTTCTCGTCGGCGATGGCGCGCTTGACGGCATCGACCGCCGGGTTGAAGCGCTCGACCTGACCGACCATCAGCACACGGTCATTGGCCTTCGCCGCGTCGATCAGGCGCTGGGCGTCGGCCACGGTCGCGGCGATCGGCTTTTCAACCAACACATGCACCCCGCGCTCCAGCAGGGCCACGCCCAGATCGGCATGGGTGCGGTTGGGGGTCGAGACCACCGCCGCCTCCAGCCCGGCCTCGACGAAGGCCTCGACCGAGGTGACCGGCGTTGCGCCATACAGTTCGGCCACGCCCTGAGCCGTCACTTCATCCGCATCGAAGATGTGGGTCAGGTCGAAGTCGCGGATGTCGCCTAGCACGCGGGCGTGGTTGCGGCCCATGACGCCGACGCCGGCGACGCCGACCTTGAGGGGGATCTGGTTCTGGTTCATGTGATCAACCCTTGAAGGACGCGACGGCGTCGATGATGCGCGCTTGCGTCGGCGCGTCGAGGTCCGAATGCATGGGCAGGCTGATGACCCGCTCCTTCAGCCGCTCGGTCACCGGCAGACTGCCCTCGCCCGCCGAGAAGCGCACATAGGCGGGCTGCAGATGCATGGGGACGGGATAGTAGACGGCGGTGGGCACGCCCTGGTCCTTCAGATGCACAGCCAGGCCGTCGCGGTTCTCGTGCTCGATCGTATACTGGGCCCAGATGCAGACGCCGCCCTCGATCACCTGCGGCACGCTGGCGACGTGGGGGGCCAGGCCTGTGTTGTAACGGTCGGCGGCGGCGTTGCGCCACTCGATCTCCTGGCTGAAAACCTTCAGCTTCTCGATCAGGACGGCTGCCTGGATGGTATCGAGGCGGCTGTTCATGCCGATGCGCATGGCCAGGTATTTGGGGTCGTGGGCGAACTCGGCTGCACCCGCCTTCATGTCCTTGGCCACGACCTTGCCGTGGACGCGCAGGGAATCCATCTCCTGGGCCAGGTCCTCGTCGTCGGTCAGCACCGCCCCGCCGTCGCCGTAGCAGCCCAGCGGCTTGGCCGGAAAGAAGCTGGTGGTCGTCACATCCGCCCATTTGATCGGATGCTCGCCATGCAGGGTGCCGCCGAAGCCTTGCGCTGAGTCCGAGATCAGCTTCAGCCCGTACTTGTCGCAGATGGCGCGGATGGCCGGATAGTCGGCGGTCTGGCCGAACAGGTCGACGGCGATCACGACCCGGGGCCGGAGGCGGCCTTCCTTCAGCGTCGCCTCGATCATGGCCTCCAGATGGGCCGGGTCCATGTTGAAGGTCTGCGCATCCACATCGACGAAGACCGGCGTCGCACCCAACCAAGGCACGATCTCTGCCGTGGCGGTGAAGGTGAAGCTGGGACAGAAGACGGCGTCGCCCGTGCGGATGCCCCAGGCGATCAGCGGCAGGATCAGGGCATCGGTGCCATTAGCGCATCCGAGCGCATGTTTCGCGCGACCAAAGGCAGCGAGATCGGCCTCGAACTGACGAACCTGCGGCCCCATGACCCAGGCCCCGCCGACGACCGCCTCCTGAATGGCGGCCTCGATCTTGCCGCCAAGGCGAAGGCGCTGGGCCTGAAGGTCGATGAAGGGGATGGTCATGGCGGAAAAGCTCCGAAGACGGCGCGACACCAGGGTCGTGCGGGTAACGCCGCCAGCTTGCGGCGCGTCGGGAGGCTGGTCACTAGCAAAATGCGAACGGTCGCGCCAAATCGCGATGGGTCACATCCGGTGACGGCTTGCAACGCAGCAGATCTGGTCGCTTGCCAGCCAGCCCCCGCATCCCCTAATCCCGGCACATGACCCCAGGCCGCCCCGCCGCATTTCTCGACCGTGACGGCGTGCTGATCGAGGATGTCGGCTATCCACATCGCCCGGACCAGTTGCGCCTTATGCCCGGCGCGGCGCGGGCCGTGCGTCGACTGAATGCGGCGGGCTTCGTCTGCGTCATTGTGACCAATCAGTCGGGCGTCGCGCGCGGGATGTTCAGCTTGGATAAGATGCAGGCCTTCAACGATCTGCTGATGCAGACCCTGGCCGACGACGATGCTCGCATCGATGCCGTCTATGCCTGTCCGTACCATTCCGAAGGTTCGGTCGCGGCCTTCATCCATCCCGACCATCCCGACCGAAAGCCCAATCCCGGCATGATCCTGAGGGCCGTGGTCGAGCATGGGCTGAACCCCGACCGTTCGCTGATGATCGGCGACCAACCGTCGGACATGGAGGCGGCAAGACGTGCGGGCGTGCTGGGGTTCCGGTTCGACGGTGGCGATCTGAGCCAGTTCGTCGCCGATCTGCTGGGCGACTGACAAACACGCCGATGCAGCCGATCGGACACATGGGATTTCTCCCCGTGATGAATTACTGTGCCGAATGCACACGGAGCCTGCCATGACTGCCAACTTCGTCGAACGGCGCTGGAAAAGCGCCGACGGCCTCGATCTATCGGCCCGTGACTATGCCGCCGTGGCCGGTCAGGCCAGGCTGCCGGTCATCGCCATTCACGGCCTGACGCGCAACGCGGCTGACTTCGAGGTCATTGCCCCCCAGATTGCCCTGGCCGGTCGCCGCGTGCTGGCCGTCGATGTGCGGGGCCGGGGGCGTTCCGATCGCGCGACTGACCCCATGACCTATCAGCCCGCGACCTATGCCCAGGACGTGCTGGCATTGATGTCGGCTCTGGGCATCGAGCGCGCCGTCTTCATTGGCACCTCCATGGGCGGGCTGATCACCATGGCCATTGCCGCGATCCGCTCAAAAGTCGTGGCCGGGGCGATCCTGAACGACATCGGACCAGAGGTCTCACCGGTGGGACTGGCTCGTATCGCCAGCTACGCCGGGCAGGCGGTCGAAATTCATAGCTGGGCCGATGCCGCCGCCCATGCCAGGCGGCTGAACGACGTCGCCTTCCCGCAGTACACCGATGCCGACTGGGAGGCCTTCGCCCGCCGCACCTTCCGCATCGGCACCGAAGGCACGCCGGTTCCCGACTATGACCCCGACATTGCCGTGCCGATCCGGGCGGCCGGAGCCAAGGCACTGGTCCCCAATCTGTGGCCGATGTTCGGACGGCTCACGCGCGGGCGGCAGGTGCTGCTGATCCGGGGCGAAACCTCCGACCTGCTCAGCCCGGAAATCGTCGCCAAGATGCGTAAGCGGGCACCGAAGATGGACTATGTCGAAGTCCCTGGCGTGGGACACGCGCCCATGCTGGATGAGCCGGCAGTGAAAGAAGCGCTGTTTCCGTTCCTGGGCGAGCTGCCCTGACCTAATCGGGGACGTTAGCGTCCAGCTCGTCGAGCCAGACCCGCGCCGTGGCGTCGGACGGCGCGCGCCAGTCTCCGCGTGGCGACAGAGAACCACCCGTGACGACCTTGGGCCCGTTCGGGACGGCCGACCGCTTGAACTGGCTGGTCTGGAAGAAGCGAACCAGGAACTTGCGCAGCCAGCCCTTGATGGTCGCCAGATCGTATTCGACCTTCTCGTCCTCGGGCGTATTCACGGGCCAGTGTCCGGTGGCGGCATCTTTCCAGGCCTCATGCGCCAGATACGCTACCTTGGACGGCTTCAGGCCGAAGCGGGTGATGTAGAACAGGAAGAAGTCGTTGAGCGCATAGGGGCCGACGGTCGCCTCGGTCGACTGGATCTGGCCGTCCTTGGCCGGGACGAGTTCGGGCGAAATCTCGGTGTCCAGAATGGCCTGCAGCACCTCGCCCGCTGCGCCTTCGTGCTCGCGTGCCGCGACCCAGCGGATCAGGTGCCGGATCAGGGTCTTCGCCACGCCGCCATTGACGTTGTAGTGGCTCATGTGGTCGCCGACGCCATAGGTGGCCCAGCCCAGGGCCAGTTCCGACAGGTCGCCGGTGCCCAGCACCAGGCCGCCGTTCTGGTTGGCCAGACGGAACAGATAGTCGGTGCGCAGCCCAGCCTGAACATTCTCGAAGGTGATGTCGTGAACCGGCTGGCCGTCGGCATAGGGGTGGCCGATGTCCTTCAGCATCCGCTCGGCGGCGGGGCGGATGTCGATTTCGGCACCCGTGATCCCCAGCGCCTCCATCAGCGCCCAGGCATTGGACTTCGTCCCCTCCGAGGTCGCGAAGCCGGGCATGGTGAAGCCCAGAATGCCGGTGCGAGCCAGATCCATCCGGTCGAAGGCGCGGCAGGCGACCAGCAGGGCCTGGGTCGAGTCCAGACCGCCCGAAACCCCGACGACCAACGTCTTGGACCCGGTCGCCATCGACCGGCGCATCAGGCCCTGGACCTGGATGTTGAAGGCCTCGAAACAGTCCTGATCCAGTCGCGCCGGGTCGTCGGGCACGAAGGGGAAGCGATCCAGAGGGCGGATCAGATCGGCCGCCCCCTCGCGTTCGCCTGTTTCGAACGGCACCACGGTGGCGGGTTCGCCTTCCAGGCGCGCGCAATCGGCGAAAGTGCCGTTACGCAGGCGGTCCAGGCCGATCCGCTCGACATCGATGTCGGCGATCGTCAGATGGCTCTCCAGCTCGAAACGTTCGCCCTCGGCCAGACAGGCTCCCAGTTCATGGATCGTCGCCTGCCCGTCCCAGGCCAGGTCGGTGGTGCTTTCGCCCCAGCCCGAGGCGGTGAAGACATAGGCGCACTGGGCCCGCATCGACTGGCTGGCGCACAGCACGGCCCGCTCATCCGCCTTGCCGATCACGATGTTGGAGGCCGACAGGTTCAGCAGGATACGTGCCCCCGCCAACGCCGCTCGCGTCGAGGGCGGCTGGGGTGCCCAGAAGTCCTCGCATATCTCGGCGGCGAAGACGAAGCCGGGCCGGTCGACCTCCTCGAAGATCAGGCCGGGGGCAAAATCGACCGTCTCGCCGTTCAGCAGGACCGTATCCTCTGATCGGCTGGCGGCGGGGGCGAACCAGCGTTTCTCGTAGTACTCCCGATAGTTGGGCAGGTAGGTTTTCGGCACCACGCCCAGCACCGAGCCCGAGCCCAGCACGACGGCGCAGTTGAACAGGGCGTCGCCGCTGCGCACCGGTGCTCCGATCACGGCGACCAGACCCGCTGCATCCGCAGCCTCGGCCAGGACGGCGATCTGGCGTTCGACCTCGGCCAACAGGGTGTCCTGCATCAGCAGGTCGTCGATGGCATAGCCGCTGAGGCTCAGTTCGGGAAAGACGATCAGGTCTACGCCCTGCTCGGCCGCCTGACGGATCAGGGCCACGTGTTCCTCGGCATTGGCCACGGGATCGGCGGTATGCACCACCGGCGTGGCGGCGGCGACGCGGACGAAGCCGTGGGTGCGGGCGGAGTGGAAGACGTGGGGCAAGGGCGGCATCCTGAACGTGCCTCAGTCTAACGCCCCGTCCCGACACCGTCATCCTCGGACTTGGCATCAGGCGCCGCAGACGGATTGAGCAGATGACGCGCCGGTCCCACACCGCTAAACCCGCTGGATGAACGATACGCCGAAAAAGGGCTGGCTCTCGCGCCTGAGCGAGGGGCTGAGCCGCTCCTCCAAACAGATGACCGATCAGGTCGTCGCCTCCTTCGTGAAGGAGCCGCTGTCAGAGACCGCTCTGGAACAGTTGGAAGAGCATCTGCTGGAGAGCGATCTGGGGCCCGCCGCGACCGACCGGATCGTCGAGCGGTTCCGGGAACTGCGCTTCGGCAAGGGGGCCGACGAGCGCGAGGTCAAGGAGGCCCTGGCCGAGGCTGTGGCCGCCGAACTGATCAACCACCAGGCCCGCTACGAACCGCTGAGCGGGCCCAGGCCGTTCGTGACGCTGTTCGTCGGGGTCAACGGCTCCGGCAAGACCACGACCCTGGGCAAGATCGCCTCGGACCTGACCGGTCAGGGGGCCAGGGTCATGATCGTGGCCTGCGACACCTTCCGGGCCGCCGCGCGCGAACAGCTGAAGGTCTGGGCCGAGCGGGCGGGCGCGACCTTCGAGAGCCGCCGGGACGGGGCCGATCCCGCCGGCCTGGCCTTCGACGCCTATACCAAGGCCAAGGCCGAGGGGTATGACGTCGTCCTGATCGACACCGCCGGGCGGTTGCAGAACAAGTCGGCCCTGATGGACGAACTGCTGAAGATCGTCCGCGTGATCAAGAAGATCGATCCGGAGGCCCCGCACGAGACCCTGCTGGTGCTGGACGCCACGGTCGGCCGCAATGCGCTGGAGCAGGAGAAGATCTTCGGGCGGACTGCCTATGTCTCGGGCGTGGTCATGACCAAGCTGGACGGCACGGCGCGCGGCGGGGTCCTGGTACCCGTGGCCCAGGCGTCGGATGCGCCCATCAAGCTGATCGGCGTCGGCGAGGGCGTCGATGATCTGCAACCCTTCGACGCCCGGGCCTTTTCAAGGTCGCTGGTGGGACTGGAAGATTGAGCCGCATGACCGAGACCGACAATGCGCCCGAACTCGATCCCGCGCCGCCCAAGGGCGAGAAGGGCTCCGGCCTGCGTCAGGCGGTGGACTTCGGCGGCCTGCTGGCCTTCGGCCTGGCCTTTCTGGTGCTGCGTCTGCGCGGGATGAGCGGGGACGAGGCCCTGGTCAATGCGACCTGGGCGCTGGTCGCGGGCTCGGCCGTGGCGGTGGTCGTCGGGCTGGTGGTCGAGAAGCGGCTAGCACTGATGCCGCTTCTGGTCGGCGGGTTCGCCCTGGTCTTCGGCCTGCTGACCCTGCTGACCGGCGATGGGTTGTGGGTCAAGGTCAAGGTGACGGCTCTGAACGGCGGCCTGGCGGTGGCTCTGCTGGGCGGCTACCTGCTGCACAAACAGCCCCTGAAGGCATTGCTGGGGACGGTCATTCCGATCAACGACCGGGCCTGGCGGACGCTGACGTTGCGGTACGGCCTGTATTTCCTGGCCGTGGCGATCGTCAACGAGGCGGTGCGCAGCGAGGCGCTGGTCGCCATGGTCGCGCCGCGCATCGGCCTGGGTCATCTGGACCCGGCGGATGTCTGGGTCAGTTTCCGGGGCGTGCTGTGGATCGCCTCGTCCGTGTTCGGCCTGTCGCAGATTCCTCTGATCATGGGCAATCTGACCTCGGCCGAGGCACCGGTCGATCCGATGGCCCCGGCCGGACCCGACACCGGCGCGTAAGAATCTTCGTCCGTCGTCAAACCGTAAAATGTCGCTGCTAAGCCTGCCAGCAACCGCAGGGGATACGGTTTCATGGTCAAGTCCGGCAACAAGTCCAAACGCGGTGGCCTATCGGCCTCGCCCAGCCATCTGATGCACCGTGTGCTGCAACTGGCGCTGGACATCTATTCCGAGGAAGCCGGTTCGGATGGCCTGACCCAGCGGCAGTTCGCGGTGCTGGAGGCGGTGTCTCAGAAGTCGGGCCTGACCCAGACCGATCTGGTTCGCGCCACAGGCATCGACCGCTCGACCCTGGCGGACCTGGTGTCGCGCATGACGGTGAAGGGCCTGCTGGACCGCGAGAAGTCCAGCATCGACGCCCGCGCCAAGGCCGTGCGCCTGTCGCCCAAGGGGCAGGAGGCGCTGGATGCCGCCCGCCCGCGCGTCGAGGCGGCCGACAAACGCATCCTGGCCCTGCTGCCCAAGGGCAAGCGCGACGGCTTCCTGGAATTGCTGGCTGAGCTGGCCGGAGAGGCCGACGCCGCCCCAGACAAGGCCAAGGCCGAGGCCCGCGCCGCCAAGAAAGCCGCGCGCGAAGCCAGGAAGGCCGAGAAACTGGCTCGCAAGGGCGACAAACCTGCGAAGGCCGAAAAGCCCGCCAAGGCGAAAAAGGCCAAGGTCGCCGTCGCCGCCTGATCTGTACCCGCCGGGTCCAGTGTCTCCATTGCGTTTTCGAGGCGAGACGCTGGCGTCCTGAATGCGCCGCCTGTGCGCATGATCGCGTGCGACCTCGGGCGGTCGGAAGCGAAGCTGAAACTGTCAAAGACCGCAAAGCCTGTCAGAGCGGCCTCTCAGAACCGCGCATGACGCAGTCTAACACGCGCCGGGCGCATGCTGAGGAGACCGTCGGAAAATCGGCACTGAGAGGGTCCGGAAGGGCGCATCCGGGGTCGAGAAGGGCCAGAGTATTTGTCTCCGGAATGACCGGTCAACCCTATGCGCCCGAGGTCGCGCCGCTCCATCCGGGGATGGAGCGGCGATCCGGTCAGTCCATCAGCTGCTGGGCCAGATAGACATAGTGGCGGGCCCAGCGGCGGGCGTTGGCGACGGGGTCGGCGTCGTTGGAGTGGCCGCCTGCGGTATCTTCGAAATACAGGTGGTCATAGCCCATGTCGCCCAGGCGCGCGGCCAGCTTGCGGGCGTGGCCGGGGTGGACGCGGTCGTCGCGGGTGTTGGTGGTGATGTAGACGCGCGGGTAGTTGGCCCCCTCACGCAGGTTCTGATAGCCGGAATAGGCGGCGATCCAGGCGGCTTCTTCCGGTATGCGCGGGTCGCCGTATTCGCCGATCCAGGAGGCCCCGGCCGGCAGTTCGTGATAGCGCAGCATGTCGACCAGGGGGCTTTCGATTACCGCCGCATTGATCAGCTCGGGGTGCTGGGTCAGGGTCACCGAGGTCAGGACCCCGCCGTTGGAGCGGCCATAGATGCCCAGACGGCGCGCCGTGGTGATGCCGCGCGTTTCCAGATCGCGGGCCACTGCCGCGAAGTCGTCGAACGACCGCTGGCGGTTCTCGTTCAGGGCCGCCTGGTGCCAAGCCGGGCCGAACTCGCCGCCGCCGCGGATATTGGCCTGGACGAAGACGCCGCCGTTCTCGAGCCACAGCTTGCCCATTTCGGGCTTGTAGGCGGGCGGGAAGCTGGCCTGGAAACCGCCGTAACCGAACAGGATGGTGGGGGCCGGGCCGGACTGGTCACGCGGGCGGGTGACGAAATAGGGGATTTTCACACCGTCGGCGGAGGTGGCCTCGAACTGCTCCACGACATGGGTGGAGGCGTCGAACTTGGCAGGGGCCGCGCGCAACTCGGACAGGCTGGCGGCGGGGACATCGGCGAGGCTGAGGGTCGGGGGCGTCAGGAAGCCCTGGGTCGACACGAAGACCTCGCCGCGCGACTTCGAACTGTCACCCAGACCGACCGCGCTGTTGGCCGGTACGGCGATGTCGGTGGCCACCCATTGCGGATGGCGAACCCCCTCGAGGCTGGAGTTAAACACCTTCAGCGTGCCCACCACATTGTCGGACACGACCGCGACGACGCGGTCTGGCATCACCGCCACGTCCTGCAACGACTGGCGCGGGCCGGGGTGGAAGATAACCTGAGGATTGCCGTTGGTCACCACCGGCTCGGTCTGTTGCAGCAGCAGCAGGCTGGCGATGACCAGATCGCCTTCCGGCATGGTGAAGGGGCCGACGGTCCAGGGCTGGTCGAGCGAGAAAATCAGCTGGCTGCCCATAGTGCCGTGAATGCCGACGCGTTCGGGCAGATTCAGCTTCACCGCCCGGCCATCGACCCACTGCCAGGTCTCGGAGCGGAAGGTGTCGAGCGGGCGACTGAACAGCACGGCTTCGACGACACCGTCCTTGTTGCGGTAGACGGCAGGGCTGACGCCATAGCCGCCGTCGGACTGTTCGCCGCGATAGACTTCGGCCGCCTGGGCCAGGGTCTGGCCGCGCGAGAGCGACTTCACGATGTAAGGATAACCTGACTCGGTCAGGGTGCTCATACCGTTCTCTGGGCCGAAGTCGGTGGCAACCAGAAGCGTGTCCCAATCCAGCCAGCTGATGCGGTGCTTGCCTTCCGGCAGGATGAAGCCGCCCTCGACGAAGGCCTTGGTGGTGGTGTCGAACTCGCGCACCACGACGGCGTCCTTGCCGCCGTCGGACAGGCTGATGAGGCAGCGGGTCTCATCGGGGGCCAGGCAGTTGGAGCCCTTCCACACCCAGTCCTTGCCCTCGGCGCGGGACAGGGCGTCGAGATCGATCAGGGTTTCCCACGGCGTGTCTGCGGAGCGGTAGCTATCCAGGGTCGCGCGCCGCCACAAGCCCTTGGGATTGGTCGCGTCCTGCCAGTAGTTGCCGATGCCGTCGCCCAGAAACGACGGGGCTGGAATACGGTCGGTGGCCGTCAGGATCGCCTCGGCCTGCTGGCGGAAGGGCTCGTAGCGGGGGTCGCCGGTCAAGGTGGCGAGCGCCCGTTCGTTGGAGGCGCGGACGAAGGCCATGGCCTCGGTGCCGTCCACCTGTTCCAGCGCCAGATGCTCGTCGGCGGCGCGGACCCCGGCGGGGGTCAGGTCGGCGGGCATGTGGGGGGGCGGGGTTTGCGCGTGGGCAACGCTGGCGATCACGGCGAAGGCCACGCCGGTCATGAGGTGTCTGATCATGGCACTCTACTCCGCTAATCTATTCCTCCCCCCATCGGGGAGGGGGACCATCCGAAGGATGGTGGAGGGGGCTCGGCCCTTAAAGCCGGTGGACGGGCTAGCCCCTCCACCGCTTCGCGGACCCCCTCCCCGCACGCGGGGAGGAGACGGGTTCAGTCTTCCGCCGGCGTGTCCATCAGGCGGCGGGACAGATAGGTGTATTCCAGCGCCAGGCGGCGGGCCGTCTCGCGAAGGTTGGCCGCAGCACCGTGGCCGCCGTCGACGTTTTCATAGAACAGGACCGGATAGCCCAGCTCCTCCAGCCGGGCCGCGGCCTTGCGGGCGTGGCCGGGATGGACGCGGTCGTCCTTGGTCGAGGTGTGGATGAAGACTTCCGGATAGGGCTGGCCTGCGGCGAGGCGCTGATAGGGCGAATACTGTTCGATCCAGGCGCGGTCCGCGGGCACGTCGGGGTTGCCGTATTCCGCGATCCAGCTGGCCCCGGCCAGAAGCTTGTGGAAGCGCAGCATGTCGAACAGGGGCACCTGGATGACGGCCGCGTTGATCAGGTCCGGGCGCTGGGTCAGCATCGCTCCCATGAACAGCCCACCCTGCGAGCCGCCCATGATGCCGAGATGCGGCTGGGAGGTGATGTTGCGGGTAATCAGGTCCTGGGCGACGGCCTGGAAATCCTCATGCGCGCGCTGGCGGTTTTCCTGCAGGGCGGCCTGGTGCCAGCGGGGGCCGAACTCGCCGCCGCCGCGTGTGTTGGCGATGACATAGACCCCGCCGCGCTCCAGCCACAGCTTGCCGACCGTGGCCGAATAGCCGGGCAGAAGCGACGACTGGAAGCCGCCGTAGCCGTACAGGACCGTGGGGTTGGAGCCGTCCATGGCCATGTCGCCCTTATGGACGACGAAGTAGGGAATCATCGTGCCGTCGGCGCTGCGAGCCTCGAACTGGTCCACCGTCATGCCGGTCGCGTCGAACTTGGCCGGCAGGGACTTGCTGACCACCGCCTGACCCGTCGACGCATCGGCCAGATACAGGCTGGACGGATTCAGATAGCCGGTGACGCTGACGAAGATCCTGTCGTCCCGCTCCGACGCCGAGCCGACGCCGACCGAAACGTTCTGGGGCAGGTCCATGCGGGTGCGGGTCCACTCGGATGTGGCGCTGGGCTCATAGACATAGACCCCGCCGCGCACGTTTTCGTACAGGGCGACGACCAGGCGGCTGCGGGTCGCGGTGATGCCCTCGATGGCCTCGCGCTCGGTCGGGCGGATGACCAATTGCGCCGGGGTGGCCGGGTCGGCCAGCCAGCGCTCCAACTCCCAGGCGATGACGTCGCCGGTCTTGAAGTCCTGACCCGAGGGGGCGGTCCAGTCCTGGTCTGTCGTCACCACCAGCTGGCCCTGGACCAGGGCGTTGATGCTGGACTTGGCGGGCAGTTCCAGCTTCGTCGTCGTGCCGTCGGCGTTCAGGCGGTGGGTCTCGCCCTCGTAGAAGCTTACGCCGCGATTGATCAGGGTGGCCTGGATGACGCCGTCGGCATCGCGCAGGGCATAGCCCGAGACGGAGACGTCCGTCGGCTGGCCGGTGAAGACGGTCGCGGCCTGATCCATCGTCTGGCCGCGCTTCAGCACCTTGACGATCATCGGATAGCCCGAGGTGGTCAGGGAGCCGGGGCCGAAGTCGCGGCTGACCAGAAGCGTGTCGGCATCGATCCAGGACGCCCCGCCCTTGGATTCCGGCAGGTTGAAGCCGCCGTCCACGAAGGTGCGGGTCGCGCGGTCGAACTCTCGCACCACCACCGCGTCCTTGCCGCCGTCGGACAGGTTCACGAGGCAGCGGGTCTCTTCGGGCGGCAGGCAGGAGGAGCCCTTGTAGACCCAGTTCTTGCCCTCGGCCGTGGCCAGGGCGTCGATGTCGAGGATGGTCTCCCACTGCGGCTCGGCGGTCTGGTAGCTGTCAAGAGTCGTGGTGCGCCAGATGCCGCGCACATGTGTGGCGTCCTGCCAGAAGTTGTCGACGGTGCCGTCGTGGTTGAAGCCGGGCGCGGGGATGCGGTCGCGCGACTGGACGATCTCCAGCGCCTGATCGTGCAGGGCCTGATAGCGGGGGTCGCCCTGTAGCGTGCCGAGGGAATCCTCATTATGGGCGCGGACCCATTCCATGGCGCGGTCGCCCTCGACCTCTTCCAGCCACAGATAGGGGTCGGTCGCGTCGGAGGTGGCGAAGCCGCCGCTGGCGGTCGCGGCCGGTGCGGCGGGTGCGGGGGCAGTCACGTCGGAACTTTGGGCCATGGCGGCGCTCGAAATAGCGGTGGAAGCGAGAAGTGCGGCGAGCGCGGCGGTGCGGATCATGTGACAGGTCCCTGATCGATTAGTCGGCGGCCGCACCTTAACGACCGACCCCCGCGCGGCAAGCTGCGGCGGTCGGAGGTTACGGTTTTGTCATGAAGCCCGCTCAGCGGCCCTCATCCGGGATGCACAGGATGTTGCCGCAGGCCTTGCAGTGGACGGCATCCGGGTCGTGGACCTGAAGCCCGCAGACATCGCAGGGATGGCGCACCTTGTGCGGACGCAGCAGGGTCTGGCCCAGACGCACGAACAGGGTGACCCCGGTCAGCATGATGATGATGGAGACGATCCGCCCCCAGTTGCCGGGCAGAAGGATATCGCCATAGCCCGTGGTCGTCAGGCTGGTCACCGTGAAATACAGGGCGTCGATATAGCCGGTGATGCCTTCATAGGTGCCGACGAAGCTGGTGTAGACGAAGCCGGTGGCCACGAAGACAAAGGTGACCAGAGCCGTCAGGGCCTTGACCTGATCCTCGATACGCGTGTCGTCATAGCGCCGACCGATGGTCCTCCAGAAGAAGTCGGAGTTGACCAGGGTCCACAGCCGCAGCACCCGCAAGAAGCCCAGGTTGAACAGCCAGGCCGGGAACAGCAGGGTCGCCAGGATGAACAGGTCCATCCAGACGATCGGCTTCTTCAGCCAGTCGCGGATATTGGAATAGGCATAGGCGCGCGCCGCCAGATCGACCGCCAGAATGGCCGCGACGACATAGTCGAGAATGTAGAAGATCAGCCGCCCTTCGCTCTTCAGCAACGGGGCGGCGATGAAGAAGGCGACGATCAGCAGATCGACGACCAGGACGCTGAAGCGGAACCGCACGGCCGTGCGGGACGAGCCGTGGTAGAGCGCCCGCAAACGGGCACGCAGACGCCAGCCCTCCGGCTTCGGCGCTTGGGTGTCAGGGGTGTTGGGGGCGGTCATTGCGCCCAACCTAGGCACGGTCGCTGACGAACGCCACGATTTCTCCTATATGGGGTCATGGCCACCATCCCCTTCGTCAAGATGAACGGTGCCGGCAACGACTTCGTCGTCGTCAACGCCCTGGAGATACCGTTCGCCCCGACGGAGGCGCAGGTGCGCGCGATCGCCGACCGGGAGACCGGCGAAGGCTGCGACCAGCTGATTGCGCTGGAGCCCAGCGACACGGCCGACGTCTTCATGCGGGTGTGGAATGCCGACGGCGGTCAGGTCGAGACCTGCGGCAATGCGCTGCGCTGTGTCGGCTGGCTGATGATGCAATCCACGGGTCAGGACAGCGTGACCATCGATACTTTGGGCGGGCCGACCACCGCCTGGCGGGCAGAGGGTGAGAACCAGATACGGGTCGACATGGGTCCGCCGCGTCTGGACTGGACCCAGGTGCCGCTGGCCGAGGAGATGGACACCCGCAATATCGAGCTGCAGATCGGGCCGATCGACGATCCGGTGCTGCATACGCCGGGAGCCGTCTCGATGGGCAATCCGCACGTGGTCTTCTTCGTGGACCATGCGCCGAACGACGGTTTCGTGCGCGGCTCGGGCTCGCTGATCGAGCATCACCCGCTGTTTCCGGAAGGGGTCAATGTCGGCTTTGCCCATGTGATCGCGCCCGACCGCATCCGGCTGAGAGTGTGGGAGCGGGGGGCGGGCCTGACCAAGGCGTGCGGCACGGGGGCCTGTGCGGCCCTGGTGGCGACGGCGCGGCGACGGCTGACAGGGCGGCATGCGGCGGTCGAGGTCGATGGCGGCCTGCTGCAGATCGACTGGGACGAGGCCTCTGACCATGTCTTCATGACCGGGCCGGTCGAGGTGGAGCGCACCGGCAGCCTGACCTTTTGAGCGTCAGCCCCAGGGGCCTGAGCGAACCTGTGGACGAACCTGAGAGGTCGTCGGTACGCTGGTCGTGGCCGGTCGAAAGGGTGGCCGATCCACCGGGCTGACCCGGGCCGCCGGTCGCGGACGCTGGCCAGCCTTCGCCGCCAGTTCCATCAGAGCCTTGATGCGGTTGCCGGTCGCGGGGTGGGTCGAAAACAGATTGTCCGCCCCGCGCCCTGCCAGGGGATTGATGATGAAGAGCTGGCCCGAGGCCGGATTGCGTTCGGCGGTCGTGTTGACGATGCCGCGGGCGTGGCTGTCGATCTTCTGCAGGGCATCGGCCAGGGCGTGAGGATCGCCTGCGATCTCGGCCCCGACGCGATCGGCCTCGTATTCGCGCGAGCGGCTGATGGCCATCTGGACCAGGCCCGCCGCCATGGGGGCCAGGATCATCAGGGCCAGGGTACCGATGATCCCACCAGGGCGTTCTCGGTCGTCACCGCCGCCGAAGAACAACGCGAAATTGGCCAGGGCCGCGATGGCCCCAGCCAGGGTCGCGGTCACCGTCATGGTCAGGGTGTCGCGGTTCTTCACATGGGCCAGTTCGTGCGCCATCACGCCGCGGATCTCGTCGCGGGTCAGCCGGTCCAGCAGGCCGGTGGTGGCGCAGACGGCGGCGTGGGCCGGATTACGACCCGTGGCAAAGGCATTGGGCTGGTCATTGGGAATGATGGCGATCATCGGCCGGGGCAGGCCGGCGTCGCGCGCCATCTGGACAACATCGGCGACATAGGTGCGCACCACCGCATTGGGATGCTGCTCGTCCACCGGCTGGGCGCGATACATCTTAAGCACGATCTTGTCGGCATTCCAGTAGCTGACCAGATTCATGCCGCCGGCCAGGACAAGCGCGATTAGCATGCCGGTCGCGCCGCCGATCATGTAGCCGATCGCGCCGAAAAGCGCGGTCAGGACGGCCAGCAGGATGAAGGTCTTCAGGTGGTTCATAAGGTCACGTCATGGGCACTGCGGGTGCAGTCGTCTAAGGTGCGGACATGAACGCCCCGTCTCAAGAGCAAGCGCTGTGACCGATCACCCCACCCCTGCCGCGCCGAACGACGTCGCCAACGACGACCAGCCGGCCCCCGTCTTCAATGCCGACGTGCCCCATGCGACGCCGGAGCGGCCTTTGAGCGATGTCGCGCGGCAGGCCCTGCTGGAGGCGGCGGATCGTCGCGCGGCAGAGGCGGAACGCCATCTGGCGACGGAACACGGTGGGCCGACCGGACCCGAGCCGACCCGCTATGGCGACTGGGAGAAGAAGGGTCTGGCCATCGACTTCTGAGGCGATCTGTGAACGGGAAAGGTTAAATTCAACGCCTCTGGGGGAAACCATAACCTCAGCTTCCCCCGCCGGGTGCAAGCGCGAGAATCGTCTGGCGACCCCGTCTAGGACAGGCTCCTGAGTTGGAGCCTGTGCGATGCGAAACCTTTCTGTGGCGGCCGGTGCCGCTGTCCTGATGCTGATGGCGGCGACGCCCGTTCTGGCCGGAGGCCCGCGCGGTGGCGGCGGACATCCCGGTGGTGGCGGCGGCTGCAACAGCTGCGGCGGCGGCGGTCATCCCGGAGGCGGTCATCCAGGTGGAGGCCACCCCGGTCGTCCGACCGGCAACTTCAACTACAACGTCAACATCAATGCCAACGCGAACGCCAATGCGAACGCGAATGCCAATTCCAACAGCTTCAGTGGCGCGCGCGGCTATCTGAACGCCCGCAGCTATGACGTGCGCAGCGTGCGCGGCGGCACCAACTATGGCGGCACCAGCATCGGTGGCGGCGGCGGCTATTCCGAAGGCGGCTACGGCGGTTCCTTCGGCGGCCCGGTCTATGCCGAGGAGCCCTATCGCGGCTCCACCTGCCGTACCGGCCCCTATGGCTACGTCCTGGGCGGTTTCGGCCGTCGCCCCCAGCCCGGTTCGACGACCTGCTCGGGCGGATACGGCTATGAGCAGCGCGGCGGCCGCTATGGCTACAGCGAGAGCCGTTACGAGGAGCGCTATGAAGAGCGGTCGTCGGGCAGCAGCAGCCACTATGTCGAGCGCCCGCGTTATCGTGACGAGTACCGTGACGAATACCGCGAGGACTATCGCCACCAGTACCAGCCCGCGCCGGTCTATATCGAACAGCCCCCGGTCTATGTGTCGTCGCCACCGGTCTATGTTCAGGGCCCGCCGGTCCACGTCCAGGCTCCGCCGGTCTATGTGCAGCCCGCCCAGGTCTATGTGGAGCCGTCACAGGTCTACGTCGAACCCTCGCAGGTCTATGTCGAGCCGTCCGACGTCTATGTCGCCGCGCCCCAAGTTCATGTGCCTCAGCCGCAGGTCCACCTGGCCCCGCCCCAGGTCCACATGCAGCAGCCGCGCGTCCACATGGAACGCGAGGTCCGCGTCCAGCAACCCGACGTCTACATCCGTCAGTCGGATGTGCAGATCCAGCAGCCGGATGTCTATATCGAGCGCCAGGAGTATGAAGCCCCGCTGACGCCGAACCAGTACTATGGTCTGCAAGGCGAGGTGGCTCCGCCGCCGCCGCCTCCCCCGCCAGTGCGCCACGATTATCGCCAAGAGCCGGGCGAGCGCGGCTAGGACCGCAGACGATGAGGAACAGGCCGGGGTGCAGGATGCATCCCGGCCTTTTTCATCCGCGGATCAGCGCATCAGGCCGTGGATGGATTCGACGATGGCCGACGCCGCCAGCAGGGGATTGTCCGCGCCCACAACGGGCCGAGCCACGACCAGATGGGTGGCACCGGCCGTCAACGCCTCGGCCGGTGTCGCCACGCGCTGCTGATCGCCCTTGTCGGCCCCGACGGGTCGCACGCCAGGGGTGACGATCAGGAAGTCGGGACGACCCGCCTCATTGGCGATCTCGCGTACGCGGGCGGCCTCCAGCGGGCTGGAGACCACGCCGTCGACGCCGCAATCCAGCGCCTGACGCACCCGGCGTTCGACCAGGGCGGTCGCGTCAAAGCCATAGCCGATCTCGGTCAGGTCGGCGTCCGACAGGCTGGTCATGACGGTGACCGCGAGAATCTTCGTCGACGACCCGCCCGCATCGCGGCCCTTGACCGCACCGCGCATCACCTGGGGTTCCGCATGGACGGTCAGCAGGTCGCAACCGCCCTCGGCCACCGCGCGGGCCGCGCCTTCGACCTGGGCCCCGATGTCGTGCAATTTCCAGTCCTGAAAGACCGTCTTGCCCTGTTCGCGCAGTTCGTGGGCGAAGGCAACGCCTCCGGGACGGGCCAGCAGGGTCAGGCCGATCTTGTAGGCGCTGATAGTGCCGCCCAGGGTCCGGACCATAGCCTGCGCCGCCTCGATGGACGGCAGATCAAGGCCGACGATCAGTCTGTCGTCTGTCAGAAGGCGAGAGGTCATCGACGGGCTCCGGTTGACCGGCTATGGCTGACGGGCGCAGGCGCGCGCGTCGGTCGGGGACCGGCGAGGGGATCAACGAATAAGGGCGAGGTCAGCACATGGACGCGGTCGATCTGGGCGTCAACCTGTTCGTGACCCTATTCGCGTTGCTGGACCCCATCGGAAATCTGCCGATCTTCGCGGCGGCGACGGCGGGGGCATCTCTGCGTCAGCGGGTGTCGGTGTCCGCCCTCATCTGCCTGTTCGCAGCGGTGTTTCTGGGCTTTTTCTTCTTCAGCGGCCTGGGTCTGCTGCAGTTCTTCGGCATCTCGCTGGCGGCATTCCGCATCGCGGGCGGGATCCTGCTGCTGTTCCTGGGACTGGACATGGCGCGGGACGACTTTCTGGCGTCGTTCGTCGACAAGGATGCGGCCAGCGACCTGGCGGACGTGCGCGGCTATGCCAAGCGCCGGTTCCAGCGGCTGGTCGTGCCCTTCGCCATTCCGCTGATGATCGGGCCGGGGGCAATTTCGGCCATCATCATCCAGGCGGGCGAGGCCCAGAAGATCGGGCCGGCGGGGGCCGCCGCCTCGCTGATCGCCATCGCAGCGGCGGCGGGGGTGTCGTTCTTGTGCTTCTGCCTGACCGGGCCGATCAGCCGCCTGCTGGGCGAGGTCGGCCTCGCCATCATCGTGCGCGTGCTGGGCCTGATCCTGTGCGCGCTCGCGATCCAGTTCATCCTCATGGGCCTTGGCGAGGCCTTGCCGGGGATGTTCGCCACGGGGGTGACGACGCCGTATCCGGCGGGGGGTCACTAATTTCCTCTCCCTGTTCGCGTCAGCGAATGAGGAGGTGGCGCGGCGCGAATACGCGCCGTGACGGAGTGGGCGGCGCAGGCGTGTGAAGCTGGCCCGCCAATCCCCTCTGTCGGAGCCGCCCCCTCCACCACGCTACGCGCGGCCCCCTCCCCATCGCCAAGTGGCGACGGGGAGGTGATTAAATGCGCTTCAGTCTCTTCGCATGCCCGCCGACCATCTTCAGCGCCATCGCATCGGGCAGATGTTTGGCCAGCCCCGCCATGACATTATTCATGACGCCCGGCGTAACCTTGGGTCGATTGGCCTCGCAGGCCGCATAGCCGACCTCGGCCACATGCTTTGCCGTCTGCCACATCCAGGCGGGATAGGCGGAGGAGACCTCGCTACGTGTGCCGTTGACGTCGTGGAACTCGGTCAGGGTGTAGCCGGGGCACAGGGCGGTGACGTGGACGCCGGTTCCGGCCAGTTCCAGATGCAGGCCCTGCGACGCCTTGATCATAAAGCTCTTGATCGGACCATAAAGAGTGTCGCCGCCGGTCGCCGGCATCTGGCCGGCCAGGGAGGCGACGTTGAGGATACGGCCATAGCCACGCTCGACCATGTCGGGGGCAAAAAGCCGGGACAGGACAATCGGGGCGGTCAGCATGACCCGGATCATGGCCGCGTGATCGGCGAGGTCGGTGTTCAGGAAGCCTGCGGTGCGTGAAAAGCCTGCGTTGTTGACCAGCCCATCTACGATCAATCCGCGCTCGGCGACCGCGTCGAACAGGCGGCGGGGAGCGTCGGCATCGGCCAGGTCCTCCACAACAATGGTCGAGGCCGCGCCCGGTCGGGCCAGTTCATCCGCCAGCGCCTCCAATGGCCCCTCACGCCGGGCGGTCAGGATCAGGTCCCAGCCCTTCTCCGCATAGACCCGCGCCAAGGCCGCGCCGATGCCCGCCGATGCCCCAGTGATCAGGACCACGGGGCGACGCGCGGATGGCAGGCTCATCTCGCGGTCAGGCCGCGACGGGGCAGGAGGAATGCGGCGCATAGGCCGCCAGCGACGGCGGGTTCTCGGCCAGCAGGTCGGCGATGGTGATCTTGGACAGGGCGTGACCAGCGGCCTCGTCAGCAGCCGTCAGGGCCTTGGCGACCTGGCGGGGGATATGTTCGCTGATGGGGCAGCCCTTGGCCCCTGCGGGCGGGGAGCCCAGATGGGCACAACCGTTCACGGCCCGCAGGACGGTGTCCATCGAGATGTCCTCGGGCCGATGCAGCAGCCAGGCCCCGCCAGACGCCCCCGGACGCGTCGCGATCAGTCCGGCCTTGGCCAGCAAAGCCGTCACGCGCCGCACCACCACGGGATTAGTGGGCACCGAGGCGGCCAGAACAGCGCTGGGCGCAGCTTGGCCGGGCCCATACGCGCCCTTGTGAGCGAGATAGGCCAAGGTATGGGCGGCGACCGGGAAACGTTGACTGTCTGACATGGTGTGGATCACAAGATAGTCACGACCGGCGGCTTTCACAAATCGCCGGAACCTTCGCAGGTGCAGCACGATTGAACGGCCGGTGGAAAGGGCCTAAAGGCTCGCCGCTCTTGCAATGGGAACCGCATCCTGCGGCGTCCCGGAGGATACTCATGGCCGGGACATCTTCCCGTGGGTGACGACAGCGCGTCCAACGACGCCAACGTTCCCGCCGCTTCCAGCAACCAGCACCCGCAGCCTGCGCACCACCACCCCGCCGCTGCCGGTGAGGGCGGCCATGTGAAGGCCGGCAAATGGGGCCTGATCATCGGGGCCATCGGCGTGGTCTTCGGCGATATCGGGACCAGCCCGCTTTATGCCCTGCGCGAGGCAATCGACCATGCCCGGGGCGGCGTGGGCGGCGACCTGGCCGTGATCGGCGTCGTCTCCCTGGCCTTCTGGGCCCTGATGATCGTGGTGACGTTCAAATACGTCTTCTTCCTGATGCGAGCCGACAACAAGGGCGAGGGCGGGACGCTCGCTCTGATGGCCCTGGCCCAGCATGCGGTCGGGCGACGCAGTGCCTTCATCTTCATTCTCGGCGTCGTGGGCGCGGCACTTTTCTATGGCGACGGCATCATCACGCCCGCCATTTCGGTTCTGTCGGCCATCGAGGGCGTCAAGGATGCGCCGGGCGTCGGCGGGCGGCTCGATCCCTTCATCGTGCCGGTATCGGCGGGCATTCTGATCGCCCTGTTCCTGATCCAGTCGCGCGGCACGGCCAAGCTGGCGCGGTATTTCGGGCCCATTACGGCGGTGTGGTTCCTGAGCCTGGGTCTGCTGGGGCTGTTCCACATCTTCGACGACATCTCGATCCTGCGGGCCCTGTCGCCGCACTACGGGGTCCAACTGTTGATCGCCGATGGCTTTCTCGGCTTCATCATCCTGGGCAGCGTCTTCCTAGCCGTGACCGGGGCGGAGGCGCTTTACGCGGACATGGGCCATTTCGGCAAAGGGCCCATCCGCATCGGCTGGCTGTATTTCGTCCTGCCCTGCCTGACCCTGAACTATCTGGGTCAGGGTGCCCTGATCCTCGACAATCCGGAGGCGTCGGAGAACCCCTTCTGGAGCATGGTGCCGGAGATGATCTACTGGCCCATGCTGGGTCTGGCGACGGCGGCGACGGTGATCGCCTCCCAGGCCGTGATCACCGGAGCGTTCTCGGTGACGCAGCAGGCGGTCCAGCTGGGCCTGCTGCCCCGCATAGATATCCGCAATACCTCCGAGACCCAGGCGGGTCAGATCTTCGTGCCGGCGGTCAACAGTCTGCTGATGGTGGGCGTTCTGGTGCTGCTGTTCACCTTCCAGAGCTCGCACAATCTGACAGCGGCCTACGGTGTGGCGGTCACCGGGACCATGCTGGTCAATACGCTGATGGCCTATTCGGTCATCACCAAGAAGTGGAAATGGCCGCTGTGGGCCGTGGCGGGGACGCTCATCCCGTTCGGCTTCATCGATACGGTGTTCCTGACCTCCAACCTGCTGAAGATCCCGGACGGGGCCTGGATGCCGCTGGTGCTGGGTGCGGCGCTGGTGCTGCTGATGTGGACCTGGGTGCGCGGGACGCAGATCCTGACCACCAAGACCCGCAAGGACAGCCTTCCGCTGGCCGATCTGATCGAGATGCTGCGCGCTCGCCCGCCGCACCGCGCGCCGGGTACGGCCATCTTCCTGACCAGCGACCCGGACGTCGCACCGGTCGCCCTGATGCACAATCTGAAGCACAACAAGGTGCTGCACGAGAAGAACGTCATCCTGACCGTGCGCACCACCGACCGCCCCCGCGTGCCGGACGATCAGCGGATCGCGATCGAGGTCATTTCGGACGACTTCAAGAAGCTGACCATCTCCTACGGCTTCATGGAGCAACCCAATGTGCCCAAGGCGCTGGGCCTGTGCCGCAAACAAGGATTGAAGTTCGACATCATGTCGACCAGCTTCTTCCTGGGGCGCCGCTCGGTCATCGCCGGGGCGACGCAGGGCATGCCGCTGTGGCAGGACAAGCTGTTCATCTTTCTGACCCGCAATGCGGCCAATCCGACCGACTTCTTCCATATCCCGCCCGGCCGCGTGGTCGAGCTGGGTGCCCAGGTGGCCGTATGACCGACACGACAGGCCGCAGTTCCTCCGCACGCGGCCGCCGCATGGCCGACAAGGCCCGCGCCGGTAGCCGCCCGCCCCGTGCCCCGCGCGTGGAGGAACGCGATGAGGCCGCCGACATCGGCGTGGAAGCCCGCGTCGCCGCCGGCATCCTGTTGAACGCGGCGCTGGAAGGCCGCGCCGGCATGGATGCGGCGCAGGCGTTCCGCGAGGTGTCGTCCCTGCCCGCCCCCGACCGCGCCTTTGCCCGCGCCGTCGCCATGGCGGCCCTGCGTCGTCTGGGCGAGATCGACCAGATCCTGGATCGCAAGCTGCAGAAGGGCCCGCCGTTGGCGGTTCGGACCATCCTGCGTGTGGCCCTGGCCCAGACCCTGGTGCTGGAGACCCCCGCGTTTGCGGCCGTTTCCACCGCGGTCAAACTGGCCGAGCGGGACACCAAGACCCGGCCCTACAAGAATCTGGTCAATGCCGTGCTGCGCGGCATCGACCGCGAGGGGCCCGGCCTGACCACGGCAGAATCCAACCTGCCCGAATGGCTGATCGCCCGCTGGCGCGCCGCCTACGGCGAGGCGACCGTCACTGGCCTGGCCCTGGCCGCACGCGAGGAACCGGCAACGGATCTGAGCCTGAAGCCCGGTCTGGACGAGGCGGCACTGGCCGAGGCGCTTGAGGGCGAAATCCTTCCGGACGGCACGATCCGCACCGGGCGTCGCGGCGATCTGGCGACCTGGCCCGGCTTCGAGGATGGGGTGTGGTGGGTGCAGGATGCCGCCGCCGCCGTGCCCGTGCGCCTGCTGGCCCCCCAGCCCGGAGAACAGGTCGTCGACTTCTGTGCCGCGCCCGGCGGCAAGACGCTGCAGATCGCGGCCAGCGGGGCCTCTGTCGTGGCCCTGGACCGGTCGGCCCAACGACTGAAGCGGCTGCATGAGAATCTGGCCCGCACGGAGCTGAAGGCCGAAGTCGTCGCCGTACCCGCCGAGGACTGGGAGGATGACCGGACCTTCGACGCCGTCCTGCTGGACGCGCCCTGTACGGCCACCGGCACCTTCCGCCGCAATCCGGAAGTGCTGCGGGCCACCAAGCCCGCCGATGTCGCCAAACTGGCCGATGTCCAGCACCGCCTGCTGGACGCCGCCGCCGAACGGGTCCGACCGGGCGGGCGTCTGGTCTATTGCGTCTGTTCGCTGGAGCGCGAGGAGGGCGAGACCCAGGTGATCGCCTTCCTGCGCCGCAACCCGGCCTTCCGCACGATGCCTGCCGTGCCCGCCGACATCGGCGCGCCAGAGGAGGCCCTGACCCCCGAGGGCTGGCTGCGCATCCTGCCGTCCATGTGGGCTGAAAAGGGCGGTCTGGACGGCTTCTTCGTCGCACGGCTGGAGCGCATCTAGGCCACTTGACGGATAAGTCTACCTATGTAGATTTATCTCATGCCTCGCTCGCGCGCGCCATCGCCTGCCGCCCGTCGCCTCCTTCAGGAACTGGCGAGCCCGTGGGCCTGGCGTCACGGCTATGACCTGGCACGTGTCACCGGGCTGAAGTCCGGAACCCTCTATCCGTTGCTGATCCGTTTAAATGCGGACGGCCTGCTGGAGGCGGAGTGGCGGGCATCGGATGAGCCGGGTCGCCCGCCTCGACACGTCTATCGACTGACCCAGAGCGGTCTGCAGTTCGCCCACGCCCTGGCCGCAGAGTCCCGGGCCGCGGCAGCGTCTCCAATGCCGGAAAGCCTACGGTGACGCCCCCGCTCTGGCGGTCCATTGCCGGAGGTATCGCTCGCCTCGCCCTGCATCTCATGCCGCCCGGCCAGCGCGATTGGGCCAAGGCCATGGTGCACGAGACCGCGTCCATCGCTGAAGGGCCACGCGCGGTCGCCTTTGCGCTCGGCTGCGTCTGGACCGCCTTGTGTGCTGCGGTCAGGGACCGGGTCGCGTCCCCCATCCAACATGCCCGATCTCGCTCATCGTCCGGCAACACAGGAGACGCCGATATGAACCCGCAACCCTTCGGCACCGCGTCGCGCGACCCGATCATCGGCATCGCCTGCGCGATCGCCGCCGTCGGTCTGGGCACCGTCTATATGACCCTGGGCGGCGCACCCGACCGTCTGATCATCGTCAATCTGGCCGCCCTGTTGATCGGGATAGGTCTTTGCCTATGGCTGTCTCAGTCACGGAGCCTGAAGGCAGAGCGGATCGCGCTGATCGCGCCGCTGTTGGGGACCAGCCTGGTGGCGACAGCGCTGCTGGGCCTTCAGGCCGACGGGGCATCCCGTTGGATCAGCCTCGCCGGACTCATCGTGCAGCCGAGTCTGCTGTTCGTGCCCGTTCTGGTCATGCTGCACGCCCGAAGTGGCAGCGGGTGGACGGCGGCGGGTCTGGCGCTGGCGATCGCGGGCATGGCGGCCCAGCCCGATCGCGCCATGGCCGGTGTTCTGGTCGGATCGCTGGTCGTCCTTGCGCTGATGCGACGCGAGCGCCGCGACCTGTGGCTGGCGCTGGGCGCGGCCACCGCCTTCGTGGTCACGGTCGTCCGTCCGGATCGGGGCGGCGTCTCGCCCTTCGTCGACCAGATTCTGTTTTCGTCCTTCGAGGTGCACCCGCTCATCGGCGTCGGCCTGGCTATGGGGGCTCTGCTGCTGGTCGTTCCGGCGGCGGTTCAGGCGATGCGAGCGGGCGACCGAACGACGGGGCTGGTGTTCGGATCCATCTGGTCGTTGGTGGTGATCGTCGCGATGCTGGGCAACTATCCCACGCCGCTGGTGGGCTATGGCGGCAGCGCCATCATCGGCTATCTGCTGAGCGTCGCCTTCATGAGGCCTGCGTCAACGATCGCAGCGGATCAGGCGGCACCGACCGGGACAGAAACCGGATGCACCGAAGCCGATGGCCCCCGGATGATGCCAGCCGCTTGAGCGACGGGTTACGGACAGTACCCCACGATGGCCGCAAGGCTGGCGCAGCCCGCCTGACGCTTCAGAGACGCGGCGTCGTGTTTGGCGGCGGCGGGGCGGGCGATACGGGATCGGCCGAGATGGTCACCTCGCCCGCTGCCTCGAACCGGACGGTGATCGTGGTGCGGACCGGCATGGGGTAGTTGCTGGTCAGGCCCGTCAGACCCAGGGTTACACGCGACAAGCCCGGGGTGCCGTCAGCATTGACCCCTGCCAGGGTCATGTCGCCATCGGCCAGATTGGCAGCGACGCCATCGCGCGCGACCTGAAGCGAGATTTTGCCGGACGGTCCAGACGGCGTGGATACGGAAACCACACGATCAGGCGCGCCGCTGTTTTGCACCGTGAAAGCGACCTCGCCTTCCAGCTGACCGCCCCTGTTCCAGGCCATCATCGTACCCTGAAGCACGGTCAGATCGCCTGATGTGACGGATGATGGAGAGGTGACCTCGACGGGCGGAACTGCCTGAACGGCAGGGTTCTGAGCCAGAAGCAGCATCAACGTCAGCATTATCCCCTCCAGAATCCGACGATCTGTTTGACCTCGTCTACCACCGGATCCGCGATGGCGGCGGCACGTTCGGCTCCGTCCTTGAGGACGCGGTCGATCTCGGCGGGGTCGGCCATCAGGCGGCGCATTTCGGCGGTGACGGGGGCCATGGCCTCTACGGCCCGTTCGGCCAGGGCGGGCTTGAAGGCTCCGAAGCCCTGACCGGCGTATTGGGCCAGCACCTGCTCGCGGGTCATGTCGGCCAGGGCCGCATAGATGGTCACCAGGTTCTTCGCCTCGGGCCGGTCGTTCAGGCCCTCCAGTGTGTCCGGCAGGACGTCGGCGTCCGAGCGGGCCTTGCGGATCTTGGCCACGATGGTGTCGGCGTCGTCGGTCAGGTTGATGCGCGACTGGTCCGACGGGTCGGACTTGCTCATCTTGGCCGAGCCGTCGCGCAGGGACATGACGCGCGGCGCAGGCCCCTGCGTCAGCGGTTCGGGCAGGGGGAAGAAGCCGGGCACGCCGAAGTCGTTGTTGAACTTGGCGGCGATGTCGCGGGTCAGTTCCAGATGCTGTTTCTGATCCTCTCCGGTCGGCACTTCGGTGGCCTTGTACAGCAGGATGTCGGCGGCCTGGAGCACGGGATAGGTATAGAGACCGACCGAGGACCGCTCCTTGTGCTTGCCCGACTTCTCCTTGAACTGGGTCATCCGGTCCAGCCAGCCCAGGCGGGCCACGCAGTTGAACACCCAGGCCAGATCCGCATGGGCGCGCACGGCCGATTGCGGGAAGATGATCGAGCGAGCGGGATCAAGGCCACTGGCCAGATAGGCGGCGGCGATCTCGCGCGTCTGGTCGGCCAGTTTGGCGGGGTCCTGCCAGACGGTGATCGCGTGCATGTCGGCCACGAACAGGAAGCAGGGCGCGCCCTGATCCTGAAGTTCGGTGAACCGTTTCAGCGCGCCTAAGTAGTTGCCCAGATGAAGCGCGCCTGAGGCCTGGATGCCGGACAGGATACGGCGGGGGCCTTCATAGGCGGGCGCGGTTGGAAGCGAGGTCGGGACGGCGGTATCGGTCATGGCCTCGCGCTTATCGCCTCGTGCCATGGACGGCAAGGCAAAGACCTAGCGGCTGCGTCGCAGCAGACCGCGCACCTCGGCGACCGTGACGGCACGCGTGAGGAAGGCCAGGGCCAGATAGGTCAGGCCACCGACGGCTGTGACGAGCAGCAGAGCTATCTCCTTGGCTCCGACGCCGAGGTTCAACGCCGACAGGCCTTGCGCGACGGGCGCTTCGATCATCGGTCGCGCCGAGGTCGCCAAGGCCACGACGACGGCCAGACCGGCAGCCGCCAGGCCGATCCGCACCAGCCGCGACAGCGCCTGCGGACCGGGGCGGTAGACGCCTCGTTTCCACAGCGTACCACCCAGCAGCAGGACATTGGCCCAGGCGGCACCGGACACCGCCGCCGCGATACCGGCGATGCCCCAGCCCAGCTGGAACAGGCCGATGGCCAGCACAGCATTCACCACGACCGAGACCAGGGCATATTTCATCGGCGTGCGCGTATCGCCCCGCGCGAAGAAGGCCGGGGCCAGGATGCGGATCAGCACGAAGGCCGGCACGCCCCAGCCGAACTGGAACAGGGCATGGGCGGTCTTGATGGCATCGACATGCAGAAAGGCCCCTCGCGTGAACAGGGCGTCGATCAGGAAATAGGGCATGGCCATCAAGGCCGCCGCCGCCGGCAGGGTCAGTGCCATGGACAGGGTCAGAGCCTCGTCCATCGAGGCCTGCTGCTGGCCCAGATCCTTTGAGGCCACAGCACGGGACAGGCGCGGCAACAGTGCGATGCCGATGGCCACCCCGACCAGACCCAGAGGCAGCTGGTACAGCCGATCCGCCGTGGCCAGCCAGGTCCGGCCACCCGCGATGAAGCTGGACAGATTGCCGGAGATGAAGACGTTGATCTGGGTCGCGGAATTGCCGATGGCGGCGGGCACGGCGGTGATGATGATGGCCTTCACCGGCGGCGTCAGGCGCGGCAGGCTCAGGCGGATGTCGGCCCCGGCTTTGCGCGCCGCCCACCAGCAGACGCCTGCCTGAGAAATGCCGGCCACCAGCACGGCCCAGGAGGCGGCATAGGCGGCTGCGATCTGGTCGCCCTGGGCCGGAATGACGGCGGCCAGCATGATCAGGTTCAGCAGGATCGGATAGGCCCCCGAGACGATGAACCGGCCTCGCGCATTCAGTACGCCTGACAACAGGGCCGCGATGGCCATGCAGGGCAGATAGGGCATGGTGATCTGGGTCAGGATCACCGCCAGCTTGAACCGGGCCGGATCGTCCAGAAAGCCGACGTTGATGACGGTCATAAGCCACGGCATCGTCAGCTGGGCGACGACGGTCAAGATGACGGTGGCGAAGGCGACGGCGGCCAAGGCATCGGTGGCGACCTTGTCGGCGACGGCCTCGCCCTCGGTCTCCAGAGTCTTGGCATAGGCGGGCACGAAGGCGGCGGCGAAGGCCCCTTCGGCGAAGATGCGCCGGAACAGGTTGGGGAAGTTCAGGGCGGTGTTATAGGCATCCGCCGCCGGTCCCGCCGAGGCCCCCAGCGCCGCCGAGATCACCACGTCGCGGGCGAAACCGGCGAACCGGCTGACCAGGGTCAGGCCGCTGAAGATGGCCGACGAGCGCATCATGCCGCCCCCCTTGCCGGACGTCGTCCCCGACGCGGGCGGCTGAACCAGCGGCTCCGTCGTGGCCGAGGCCGTGGGCACGGCGGCGGCGGGCTCAATCGGCTCGGAGGCGTTGCTGGAAGCCGTCGGCTTGTCGGTCGGGGTCAAGGCCATGGTCCGGTGGAGGGTGTGACGCGCGGTTTAGACCGCTTCCGGCGGGCGCGATACGGGCATCGACCTGCGTCCACGCCCAAGGTCGGAGACGTCGCGCACGCTGGCGCGGACGGGGGCGGACTGGCGTGGGCCCGGCTCGGCCTGTCGATCCAGCACGAGCTCCAGATCGCGCCGCAGGGCATCCAGCGCCTTGCCGGGCTTCGGCGTCCGGCCCTTGGCATCCGTTACGTAGAAACTGTCCACCGCCCGCTCGCCGAAGCCCGCGATATGGGCCGAGCGGATCGACAGGCGGTGGTCGGCCAAGGTGCGGGCCAGGTCGGCCAGCAGGCCGGGGCGGTCGGCACCGGACACCTCGACCACAGCTGCGCCCGGTGTCTGGTCCAGATCGATGATGACGGTGGGGCGCACATCGAAGGCGGCACGGCGCGGATTGGGTGCGGGCGTCGGCAGGCTGGAGGTCGTGCCCTTGCCACGCCCCGCTGCTTCGAGGGCCGCAATCAGACGAGTAAGGCGGCGCGGTTCCGCCTGGCCGTAGGGGGCGCCCGCCCCGTCCTGAAGCTGGAACACATCCAGGGCCGTGCCGTCCGGCGCGGTGGCGACGCGTGCGCCGACCACATCCGCCCCCGCCTCGGCCAGGGCGCGCGCCAGATCGACGAACAGGCCGGACCGGTCGCGCGCGGCCACTGCCACGCGGGTGGCGGCACTGACGTCCGCACTGGCCGTTTGCGGCCCGGCGGATGCCGTCAGGACCTCGACCGCCGCCCCCTGGTCTCGCGCGCGAGCGACCAAGGCGGGGTGATCGTCCAGCGGGTCCGACCCGCAGACGGTTTCGCCACGGAAGACGCCCTCCGTGCGTTGGTACAGCTCGCGGATCAGCTGGCCCTTCCAGCCGTTCCAGACGCCCGGCCCGACCGCGCGGATATCGGCCACGGTCAGCACCAGCAGGGTGCGCAACCGCTCCGGATCGCCGACCAGATCGGCAAAGGCCCGCACGGTCGCGGGGTCCGAAACGTCGCGCTTCTGGGCATAGTCGCTGAGCGCCAGATGGTTGAGGACCAGCCAGACCACGAACTCGGTCCGGCGCGGATCCAGCCCCAGCCGGTCGCAGGCCCGGCGTGCAGCGATGGCTCCGTCTTCCAGCTGGCCCCGGTCCCCGCCCTTGCCCACGTCATGCAGCAGCATGGCCAGCATCAGGGCCTCGAAATCGTCGATGCGGTGCACGATCTCGGTCGCGGTCGGGTGGTCCGCCTTCAGCTTGCCGCGCCAGATGTCGTTGATGATGCCGATGGCCTGAAGCGTGTGCTCGTCGACCGTATAGGCATGGTACATGTTGAATTGGGTCTGGCCGACGATCCGCCCCCATTCGGGCAGGAACCGGCCCAGCAGGCCGGTCTCGTTCATCAAGGTCAGGACGCGGTAGGGCCGCTGTCCCTGGGCCAGAATGTCGAGGAAGGCGCGCGTCGCCTCCGGGTCGCGTCGCAACGACGGCGTTACCAGAGACAAGGAGCGCGTCACCGCCGAAAAGGCATCGGGGTGCAGGTCCAGATCGTGCTGGTCCGCCACGCGAAACAGGAACAGCAGCTTCTCCGGGGCTTGGGCAAAGACATCCGCCCCCATGACCGACAGCCGCCCGGCCTCCTCGACAAAGCCCTCGACGCCGAGGTTGCGTCGGCGCCCGGGGATCAGGCGCGACAGGCTCATCGTTCGTTTCTGGTGCCGCGCCTCCAGCTTGGCGGACATGGCGCGGGTCAGTGCCCCCACGTCGCGCGCATTCAGGAAATAGCGGCGCATGAAGCGCTCGACCGCCGGTTCGTCGCCGCGCCCGTGCCAGCCCATGCGGCGGGCCACCTCGGGCTGGAGGTCGAAGGTCAGCTTCTCCTCGGCCCGGCCCGCGACCCGGTGCAGATGCGCCCGCGTGCGCCACAGGAAGTCGAACGCCTCCTCGAACGTGCGCCTCTCCCGCGCGGTCAAAAGATCATCGAGGACGCGCGCGCCGAGCGGGCTTTCAGGTGCCAGCGAACGGGCGATCCAGAACAGGGTGTTGAGATCGCGCAGGCCCCCCTTGCCGTCCTTGACGTTGGGCTCGACGCGATAGCGGACCGCCCCGGTCTTCTGGTGACGGACGTCGCGCTCCTCCAGCTTGGCGGCGATGAAGGCGCGGGGGTCGGCCCTGGCGACCAGGGCTTGGAATTTCTGCTCGAATTCCTCAGCAAGGGCCGCATCACCGGCCAGATAGCGTGCCTCCAGAAGGGTGGTGCGGATGGTCATGTCGCTCTTGGCCAGCGACAGGCCCTCATCGATCGACCGCGCCGACTGACCGACCTTAAGCCCCAGGTCCCACAGGATATGGAGCATGAACTCGATGACCTGTTCGGTGCGCGGACTGGACTTCCACGGCCGCAGGAACAGCAGGTCGAGGTCCGAATAGGGGGCCAGGACGCCGCGCCCATAGCCACCGACCGCGATCAGGCTCAGTCGCTCGGCAGCAGTCGGATTGTGCGCGGGATAGAGCGTCTCGGTCGTCACCCGCCACAGCGCGATCAACAGGTCGTCGGCGGCGGCGCAATACAGCCGGGCCACCTCGACCCCCTCGCCGCCCGATTCCAGACGCCGTCCCGCGCGAGCACGCGCGGCCTCCCAGGTTTCGCGCAGGACGGCGGCGACGGCGGTCGGCCCATCCGCAGCGGCGGCGGCCTCGACCAGTCGCGCGTCGAGGGTCTCGGTCACCGGCCCGCCAGACCCTTCAGCCGATACAGGGCCTCCAGAGCCTCGCGGGGGGACAGCTCGTCCGGCTCGATGCCCTTCAGCGCGTCCTCGACGACGGAGGGGGGCGGCGGGGCGGGCGGCTCGGATACCGCGAACAGCGGTAGATCGGACAGGTTGCTGACCGCGGCCTTCTCGCCCTCCAGACGATCCAGCACCTCGCGCGCGCGGCTGACCACGGCGGCTGGAACGCCCGCCAGCCGGGCGACCTGCACGCCGTAGGAGCGGTCGGCGGCCCCCGGCGCGGCCTCGTGAAGGAAGACCAGTTCGCCGTTCCACTCCCGTGCCTTCATGGACAGGTTGCAGACATGGGCCAGACGCGTCTCCAGCCCGGCCAGCTCGTGATAGTGGGTGGCGAACAGCGTCCGGGCGCGGTTGCGGTCGTGCAGGGCCTCGGCGACGGCCCAGGCGATAGCCAGGCCGTCATAGGTGGCGGTGCCGCGCCCGATCTCGTCCAGCACCACGAAGGATCGCTCCGTCGCCTGGGTCAGGATGGCGGCGGTCTCGACCATCTCCATCATGAAGGTGGAGCGGCCCCGCGCCAGGTCATCGCCCGCCCCCACGCGGCTGAACAGCCGGTCGACCACGCCCAGTCTCATGGCGCGTGCCGGGACGAAAGCTCCGGCCTGCGCCAGCACGACCAGCAGGGCATTCTGGCGCAGGAAGGTCGACTTACCCGCCATGTTCGGGCCGGTGACTATGGACAGGCGGGCGCAGGCGCTGCCCGACCCATCCAGTCGGCAGTCGTTGGGCGTGTAAGGTTCACCTGACTTCTTGACCGCCGCCTCGACCACCGGATGGCGACCTGCAGTGACCTCGAAACAGGTGGTGTCGTCCACAACGGGACGGACCGCGCCCACCTCCTCGGCCCATTCGGACAGGGCTGCATGGGCGTCCAGTTCGGCCAGGGCCTCGGCCACGTCCTGAAGCGGCAGGGCGAGTGCCTGGACCGTGCGCCGCCAGCCCTCGAAGGTCTCGCCCTCGATGGCCAGGGCGCGGTGGCCCGCCTGGCTGATCTTCGCATCCAGTTCCGACAGTTCGACGGTGGTGAACCGCACCTGATTGGCCAGGGTCTGGCGATGGATGAAGGGGCTGGCTTCGGAGGGACGCAGCAGCGGTTCGGCCGCCTTGGCTGATGTCTCCAGGAAATAGCCCAGCACGGCATTGTGCTTGATCTTGAAGGCCACGCCACTGTCGGCCACGGCCCTGGCTTCCAGATCGGCGACGACGCGGCGGCTGTCGTCGCGCAGGGTGCGGGCCGCCTCCAGTTCGGGACGATAGCCGGGGGCGACGAAGCCGCCGTCGCGGGCCAGATGCGGCGGCTCGGCGACCAGCCCCTCGGCCAGATCGATCTGCAGCCGGGCCAGGTCGGGCGACAGGCTGAGCCGGTCCAGACAGGCGGCGATGCGGGTGGGTGCACCGGTCAAGGGATCGCGCTCGGGCGGAAACAGGCCCGCGATCCGTTCGGCGGTGGCCAGGGCCGTACGCACGGCCGCCAGGTCGCGCGGCCCGCCCCGCCCCAGCACCAGCCGCGAGGTCGCGCGCGCCACATCGGCGGAGGCGCGCAGGGTCTCCCTCAGATCGCGCCGCAGGTCGCGCCGCTCCAGCAGCCATTCGACGGCATCCAGGCCATGGTTGATGGCCACGGGATCGCGCAGGGGCCGGGCGATCCGCTCGGCCAGGGCCCGCGCCCCGCCCGAGGTCACCGTCCGGTCGATACAGGCCAGCAGCGAGCCGTCACGCTCGCCGCGCTGGGTGTGGTCGATCTCCAGGCTCTGGCGGGTGGCCGGGTCGATGGCCAGAAAGCCGGTCTCGCCCGAGCGGCGCGGCGGCGTCAGGGCCGGAATCCGGCCGGCCTGGGTCGTCTCCAGATAGGCGGCGATCAGGCCCAGGGCCGACACCTCCGCCTCTTCAAACGCGCCGAACCCGTCCAGCGAGGCGACGCCATACAGCCGCTCGATCCGCACGCGCGCCCCGACGGGTTCGGCCAGGGCCTGCGGGAGGGCCTGAATCACCCCGCCCGATCCGTTCAGGGCATCCTTTGTGGCCTCGTCCGAAAACAGGCGGTCCGGCACCAGCACCTCGGACGGCCGGAACGACGCCAGGGTCGCGCCCAGATCCTCCAGCGCACAGGCCACGGCATCGACCGTGCCGGCCGACAGCTCGACCACCGCCACCGCCGCCCGACCCTTGCGCACCGCCACGGCAGCCAGCCGGTTGGCCCCGCGCGCGTCCAGAAGACTGTCCTCGGTCAGGGTACCGGGCGTCACCACCCGCACGATGTCGCGGTGGACCACGGCCTTGGAGCCGCGTTTGCGGGCCTCCGACGGCGCCTCCATCTGTTCGCAGATGGCGGCCTTGAACCCCTGACGGATCAGTCGCGACAGATAGCCGTCCAGCGCGTGGACCGGCACCCCGGCCATGGGAATGTCCTCACCCTGATGCTTGCCCCGCTTGGTCAGGGTGATGCCGAGCGCCGCCGAGGCGATCTCCGCGTCCTTGAAGAACAGCTCGTAGAAGTCGCCCATGCGGAAGAAGACGATGGCATCCGGCTGGCTGGCCTTGGCCGCCAGAAACTGGGCCATGACCGGCGTCGTCCCCTCAACAGAGGGTACGGGATCGGCATTCGGCGGATGGATAAGGGGGGCGTTCATGGGAGGGCCACAGGGTGACGGATTGCGACGCAGCCCTCAAGCGTCTTGCGCGGCGAGCAGGACATGTGGTTGCTGTCGGCAGGGGGTCCACATGACATCAGCACAATATCGCTTTCGCCCGATCAATCTGTTGGGCGCAACCACCGCGCGGTGGCTGGTGTTCGTGGCGATCGGCGAGGGCATCATGGCGGCCTGGTCTGCTGCCGACATATTCGTATTGAGCAACCTCGACACTCTGTCCCAACGGACGTTAGACACATGGAGCCTGACGGGATTGATCGCGTTTGTGCACATCGCACTCTATCTCACGACAGTCGTCATCGCGGCGCGCTGGATTTATCGCGCCAACGCCAACACCTGCGCCAATCGTCGCAAACTCGAGACGCCGCCTCCTTGGGCCGTCGGCTGGTTCTTCATTCCGTTCGCCAATCTGTGGAAGCCCTACAAGGCCATGGCTGAAATGGTTCGCGCCAATCGCCGGTCGGGTACAGATCTACCGCTCGGTCCCTGGTGGGCCGCCTGGCTGATCTCGGGCATCGTCGGCAACATCAGCGCCCGCATCGCCTTTTCCGGCAACGATCCCTCCACCTTGATGATCTCGTCGGTGCTGGGCGTGATTGCCAGTCTCGCCGGCATCGCTGCAGCCCTGCTGTTCCGCCGGATCGTGATGGCGGTGACCGAGGCCCAGACAGCACAGCTTCAGGCCGAAGTGTTCTAAGCCTTGCAGCAGGCCATGACGCCTGCAATACCCAACGACAGGCGGTTAAGGGAACGCGGTCAGACACCGCGGCTGTGCCCGCAACTGTAGGCGGGGAGGTCCGTCGTTCGATCCGGGCGCAATCCCGGCACCACTGGGCGTCGTCAAGACAACTGGGAAGGTGTGGACATGGACCGCCGATCCGCAAGCCAGGAGACCTGGCCGCCCCCGTCGCTCGTCCGCTGTCCGGGACCAGACAGAGGCGTGGGGCCTGCCCCCTGCTGACACCAGCAGGGATGTTCCGTCGAAGCGACCCGATCTCTGCGCCGTGCTGGATGCGTCCAGCGCGGGTTGGTCGCTTTCATCGTCCCGTCGCGCGCGACGTCGGGGCTATACGGAGCCGCTCACATGAAGCGTCATCTATTCCTCTCGACCGCCTTGGTGGCGGTCGGTCTGTCCGCGCCTGCCTGGTCCCAGGAGGTGCCCGAACTCGAAGAGGTGGTCGTCACGGCCACCCGCATCCCTGCCATCGTCGCCGAAACACCCGGAGCCCGCGTCATCGACCGCGCGACCATCGAACAGCGCGGCGCGGTCTTTGCCGCCGACATCCTGGCCGACGTGCCCGGCCTGTCGGTCGTGCGCAGCGGAGCCTTCGGCGGCGTGGCCCAGGTCCGCATGCGCGGGGCCGTGCCGGGCAAGACGCTGGTCCTGGTCGACGGTGTGCCGGTCAATGACCCGGCCGAGATCGCGGGGGCCTATGACTTCTCCGGCTTCGAGCTGGGCGACATCGACCGCATCGAGGTGTTGTCGGGACCGCAGTCGTCGCTGTGGGGCTCCGATGCCATCGGCGGGGTCATCGCCTTCACAACCCAGGAAGTGGACGGTCTGCGTGCCGAGGCCGAGGCGGGTTCGTTCGACACCCTGCGCGGGCGACTGGCGGCGGGCGTGGCCAATGAGACCTATGCCTTCGGAGCCTGGGTCTCACGCTTCGACACGGACGGGATAAGTGCCGCGGACGAGGCCGACGGCAACCCCGAGGCCGACGGGTTCGAGAACACCACCGTCGGGGCCAAAGGGCGTTACGCCTTCACCGATACCGTCTCAATCGACGGGGCGGCGCGCTGGTCGAACAGCCAGGCCGATCTGGACGGCTTTCCTGCCCCGAGCTTCGCCCTGGCCGATACGCTGGACACCACCCAGAGCAAGCAATGGTCCGGCTTCGGGCGCGTGCGGCTGAATGCCCTGGGTCTAGACCATCAGTTCAGCGTCTTGGCCTCCGACATCGTGCGCGACACCGTCTCCGACTTCCCCTCGCGCTTCGAGGCCGATCGCCAGGTCTATCGCTGGCAGGCGGATGGGCAATCTGGTGACACCCTGAACTATGCGTTCGGCGTGGAGCGCGAGGAGACGTCAGGCAGTCTGTCCAGCGGCCTTGAGGAAGATCTGGGCACCACCTCGATCTTCGGCGTCGCCCGCTATGACGCGACCGAGCGGCTTAACCTGTCCGGTGCCTTGCGCTGGGACGACACGGACGACTTCGGCTCGGAGACGACGGGGCGGGTCTCGGCGGCCTGGCGTCTGGACGGCGGCTTCATCGTCTCGGGCGCTTACGGCACCGGCTTCAAGGCTCCGTCGATCAGTCAGGCGGTGTGCGACTTCTGCTTTTCGGCCGATCCCTTCCCGGTCCTGCGACCCGAGCGGGCGGACAGCGTCGAACTGGCACTGGGCTGGGCCTCGTCCGACCGCCGCATCGAGGGGCGGGCCACCGTCTATCGTCTGAACGTCGAGGACCAGATCACCTATGTCTTCGATCCCGTCACCTTCGACAGCGTCTATGTGAACGTGGACCGGACTCGCTCCGACGGCGTCGAGCTGGAAGGGCGTGCCCTGCTTGGCGCAGGTTTCGACCTGAGCCTGGCCTATGCCTGGACCGATGCCGAGGATCGCTCGGACGGGGCGCGTCTGCTGCGCGTGCCGAAGCAATCGGGCTCGGCCACCCTGGGCTGGACGGGCGAGCATCTGTCAGGCGCGCTGACGGTGCGGGCCGAGGGCGATCAGGACGATGCCGGTGGCGTGCGCGAGGGCTTCGTCACGGCCAATCTGAATGCGGCCTATGCGCTGACGGATGCGGTGACGCTGACCGCGCGGGTCGAGAACCTGGCGGACGAGCGGTATCAGCAGGTGCTGGGCTATGGCGAGCCAGGTCGCTCCGGCTATGTCGGGATCAGGCTGCGCTACTGATCCGCGCGGCGGAGCCGGTGGCGATGGTCGCCGGCTCCAGCTGCAGGGCTTCCCAGTCCAGGGCTGGCGCGGGCGCGTGGGCGGCGGCGATGGTGGCGCGCAGTTCGGCGGCCGAGGCCACGCTGGCGACCACGGCGGACACTTCCGGCAATCCAAGCGCATAGGCCAGGGTCGCCTGCATCGGATCGACCCGCGCCTCGGCCAAGCGGCGGCGAATGCGCGACAAGGCATGACCGTGACGCGCCATCTCGGGCGGCAGGGCCTCGCCGCTCACGAACAGCAGGCCGTCGGCGAAGACGGATGAGGCGTGGATATCGACGCCCAACGACGCCAGTTCATTCAGCACACCGGTGCGCTGCGCGCGTTGGTCCAGCATATTGACAGGAATTTGCACGATGTCGGGCTGGAAGCGCCGGGCCAGCAGGGCCGGGCCATCCTCGACCGTGGCGCAGAAGCCGATGCGCTTGAACAGGCCACGATCCTTCAGCGCCGACAGCCGGTCCCACAGGGCGCGACCCTCGGCCCCGGCCAGGTCGGCGGCGCTGGAAATCAACAGGGCGTCGCCGCGCGGCAGACCCAGACGCTCCAGCGAGCGACGCGCCCGCGCCTCGATCCGGTCCACGCCATCGGAGATCGGCACCGTGCGCACCGTGACCTGAAACGGCGAGGGGAATGGCCAGGCCTGACCTAGCCAGCGCTCGCCGTCGCCCTCGGGCCGGGTAGCGACCTTCTGGATCTTCGCATCGGCGGCGGTCTGGAGCAGAAAACGCAGGGCGTCCTCGCGCGCACCCGACGGCGCAGGCTGCGCACGCTCGGGCTGATGCACGACGGCGATCGCCAGTTTGTCGATCGGAGAGGGCGCACGATTCAAGATCACCCAGCGACCCTGCACCCAAAAGTTTAAGGCGAGATTGGCAAAGCCTTGCCTTATGGTTACCGGCCGAACGCGGGTCTCAGGCCCCGACCTGACTCAAGGTATCCAGTACGGCCTTGCCATACCGGTCCAATTTGGTCTGACCGACCCCGGCGATATGGCCCAGAGTGTTAAGATCGCCCGGCTCGGCCAGGGCGATTTCCAGCAAGGTCTTGTCCTGGAAGATGACATAGGGCGGCACCCGCTGTTCAGCGGCGCGGTCGCGGCGCCAGGCGCGCAGGGCCTCGAACCGAGCGCGGACATCGGCCTCCATCGTCTCCAGCGCGGCGTTGCGGCCCGTGCGGGTGCGCTCGCGGGGGGCCGATGAGGCGCGGGCCGGGGCATTGCGGACTTCCACGACCCGCTCGCCGCGATAGACGGCACGGACGGCCTCAGGCTCACCCAGCCGGATCAGCGGCTTGCCGTCGTTGGGGTCCTCGACCAGCAGGCCGTCGAACATCAGGTGATCGACCACGTCGCGCCAGGTGTGACTGGCGGTGTCCGCCCCGATGCCCCAGGTCGACAGCGCCGTCTCCCAGCCCTGCACATCCCGCGTCTTGCCCAGCAGATGGTCGATGACGCGCGTCTTGCCGAACCGTTCGCCCAGCCGCTGGACCGCCGCCAGGGCCTTCTGGGCCGGGACGGTGGCGTCGAAGACGGCGGGCGGATCGAGGCACAGGTCGCAGACGCCGCAGATTTGGGCATCGGTTTCGCCAAAATAGCGTCGCACCGCCTGGGGGCGACAGGTGGCTCCGTCCAGCATGGCATAGAGGCGGCGGGCCTTTGACACCTGGACCGCCTTGACCTCCTCGGCCATCGGGCGACCCTCCAGCCGCTTCAGCGTCCAGGCGATGTCGGAGGGACCGTAAAGCGTGATGCCCTCGGCCGGTTCGCCGTCGCGGCCCGCGCGCCCGATCTCCTGCCAATAGGCTTCTAGCGACCCGGGCGGATCGGCGTGGATGACGAAGCGGACGTCGGCCTTGTCCACCCCCATGCCGAAGGCGATGGTGGCGACCATGACCGCCCCGTCCTCGGCCAGGAATCGGGCCAGCAGCTGGTCCCTCTGACGCGCATCCATGCCGGCGTGATAGGCGATGGCGTTGGCGCCGGCGTCGCGCAGGGCCCCGGCCACCCGCTCGCAGCCGTCGCGGCTACCGCAATAGACGACGCCGGACTTGCCGCGCCTCTGGCGGACCAGTTCGATCACATGGGCGTCGGCCTTGGCGCGCGAGCCGTTTTCCTTGCGCTCGGCGGACAGTTGCAGGTTCGGGCGGGCGAAGCTGTCGACGAGCACCCGCGCCCCGTCCAGGCGCAAGGAAGCGACGATGTCCTCGCGCGTGCGGGCATCGGCGGTGGCGGTCACGGCGATGCGCGGCACATCGGGGAAAATCTCGGCCAACCGCCCCAGACCGCGATAGTCGGGCCGGAAATCATGTCCCCATTGCGAGACGCAGTGGGCCTCGTCGATGGCAATGAGGGACAGCGGCAGATCCCGCAGCCGATCGATCAGATGCGGCTGGGCCAGTCCCTCTGGTGAGACATAGAGCAGATCGAGCTCGCCCGCTCGCGCCTGCCGCCAGATTTCGGACCGGTCGTCCATCGAAACGCCCGAGTCCAGTCGCGCCGCCGCCACCCCCTGCTGTTTCAGCGCCTCGACCTGATCGGTCATCAGGGCGATCAGGGGCGAGACGACCAGCCCAAGGCCGGGGCGCAGAATGGCCGGTATCTGATAGCAGACCGACTTGCCTCCGCCGGTCGGCAGGACGGCCAGCACGTTTCGGCCCGCCAGAATCTCCGTGACCACCTCGGACTGAAGCCCACGAAAATCGCCATGGCCCCAGACCCGCTCCAGGGTCGCACGGGCGTCATTAAGGGTCGGCGGGGGGGCATTCAGGACTGAGTCGGCCAGCATCGGGGCCTTGTGCCGGATTTGTTCCGGGCTCGCCAGCTTCGCCTATGGCCTGAAAGCGGATAAGGAGCCGCAGATGACAACCACCCTCCTTTATGGCCGCCCGCCCGCCGTCTTCGATCCGCCCGGTAGCGCGACCCAGGTCTCGCCCCTGAGCCCCGGCTCGGCCGCGCTGGAAGACATCGCGCCCGGCTCGGTCGACGACATCATGATCTATGCCCCGCCCGGCGTGCTGGAGCGGCGCTACACCCTGGCGCTGGCGCTCAGGGCGCTGAAGCCCGGTGGACGGCTGGACGTCATGGCCGCCAAGGACAAGGGCGGGTCGCGGCTGAAGAAGGAGCTGGAGGCGCTGGGCGTCACCGTCGGTGAGACGGCCAAGGCCCACCACCGCCGCTGTGTCGTCACCGCGCCCGAGACGGCAACGGGTCTGGATGATGCCATTGCCGCAGGGGCTCCGCGTCTGGTCGAGGGACTGGATGCCTGGTCCCAGCCTGGGGTCTTCGCCTGGGACCGGATCGATGCCGGATCGCTGTCGCTGGCGCAGCACCTGCCGCCGATGAAGGGGCGCGGGGCAGACCTGGGCTGTGGCTATGGGGCGCTGAGCACCGTCGTGCTGAAATCACCCGCCGTGACGGCGCTACACATGGTCGATCTGGACCGTCGCGCGGTCGAGGCGGCCCGGCGCAATGTCGAGGATGCCCGCGTCACCATCGACTGGGCCGACGTGCGCATGCTGGACGCCGCGGACGATCTGGATTTCGTGGTCATGAACCCGCCCTTCCACGACGGTGGAGCCGAGGATCGCCGTCTGGGTCAGGCCTTCATCCGCAAGGCGGCCGAACTGCTGGGCAAGGGCAGTGTCCTGTGGTGCGTCGCCAACCGGCATCTGCCCTATGAGGCCGAGCTGAACGCCGCCTTCAAGCGCGTGCGGATGGTCGCAGATGCGGGCGGCTACAAGCTGTTCGAGGCGGTGAAGTGACATCCAAAGCTCCGATGAAGAGCTCCCGCATCGACAAGCTGCTGGGTTCTATGGGCTATGGCTCGCGCACCGAGATGGCGCGACTGGGCCGGGCGGGCGGCATTGTGCTGGACGGGGTCGAACTGACCGATGTGTCCAAGCGCATCCCGGTCACCCCCGACCTGCCGAGGCGGATGCAGGTGGATGGCCGTCCGCTGGACCCGCCCGCCGGCCTGGTCATGATGCTGCACAAGCCCCTGGGCATGACCTGTTCGCGCAAGGAGGACGGGGCGCTGGTCTATGATGTCCTGCCCGATCGCTGGCGCAGGCGCGACCCGGCCATTTCGACCATAGGCCGGCTGGACAAGCAGACGACAGGTCTGTTGCTGCTGACCGACGACGGCGACCTGCTGCACCGGGTGATTTCGCCCAAACGCCATGTGGCCAAGGTTTATCGCGCCACCCTCGCCCGACCGCTGGTCGGCACCGAACAGGCGGTGTTCGAGGCGGGCGGTCTGGTGCTGGAGGGCGAGGACAAGCCCCTGTCACCCGCCGTTCTGGAGGTGCTGTCGCCGACGGAGGCGCGGCTGACGGTGACAGAAGGCCGCTATCACATGGTGCGGCGGATGTTCGCGGCGGTCGGCAATCACGTCGAGGCCCTGCACCGCGAGCGGATCGGGGCTCTCAGCCTGCCGGGCGATCTGGAGCCCGGTCAGTGGCGGCTGATGACGCCGGACGAGGTCGCGCTGATCTTCGCCTGACGGAACCGCAAGGCTTGTCGCCGCTTTAGCCTGCGCCCTGGAGACGACGGACATGAGCGGCGCGACACACAAACGGGATTTGCGAACCAGCCGACCGCTCTGGGCGGACAGCCCGGGCCTGGGCGTCCCTGTGCATCGCTTGAAAGAAGCCATCTCCGTCGATGTCGCCATCGTCGGCGCAGGCATCAGTGGGGCCTTCATGGCGCATGAGCTGAGCCGCGATCATTCCGTCGCCGTGCTGGATCGTCGGCCGCCGCTGACGGGGTCGACCATGGCCTCGACCGCCATGCTGCAGTGGGAGATCGACCTTCCGCTGACGGCCCTGACCGAGAAGATCGGGGCGCAGAAAGCGCGCCGGGCCTACCTGCGGTCATTCAGCGCGGTCGCCGCCCTGAAGCGGATCGTGGCCGAGGAGCGGATCGTCTGCGGCCTGAAGGACAAGTCGTCGCTGTATCTGGCGGGCGATGAATACGGGCACCGGGCGCTGGAGGCCGAGGCGCAGGCCCGCGCCGAGATCGGGCTGGACAGCGCCTATCTGAAGCCCGCCGACCTGCGCGAACGCTTCGGCATCGATCGCACCGGAGCCCTGTTCAGCAGCGGCTCCGCCGGGGCCGACCCCGCCCGCCTGGCCGCTGGCCTGCTGCGCCGCGCCCAGGCGAAGGGGGCCAAGGTCTATTCTCCGGTGGAGGTGATGCAGGCCGCCAGCGATCCGGAGGGCGTGACGCTGCTGACCGACGCCGGTCATGCCGTACGGGCAAAATCGGTGGTGTTCTGCTGCGGCTATGAGTTTCCCGAGGGCGTGCCGACGCCGGGGGCCGAGATCATCTCGACCTGGGCTCTGGCCACGAAACCGCGCACGCCCTGTCCGACATGGCTGCGCGACGCTCTGGTCTGGGAGGCGTCGGACCCGTATCTGTATTTCCGCATGGGCGGCGACGGGCGACTGATCATCGGCGGCGAGGACGAAGCCTCGCCCGATGCGCACGAGGATCAGGCCAAGCTGAAGCGCAAATGCGAGACTATTTCGGCCAAGCTGAGGCGGCTTCTTCCCGAACTGGATTTCGAGATTGACTACAGCTGGGCCGGGGCGTTCGGCGAGAGCGCGACCGGCCTGCCGTCCATCGCGCCCGTCCCCGACATGGACCATACCTGGGCTGTCATGGGCTTCGGCGGCAACGGCATCACCTATTCGGTCATCGCCAGCCAGGTCGTCGGGGCGGCGTTGAGGGGGAAGGCGGACCCGGACGCGGACCTTTACACACCTTGACCACGGCCACCGCCAAGCGCACCTGCGCCACATGACCGAAGTCAAGATTTGCGGCCTGACCACGCCGGACACCCTCGACACCGCCCTTGCACACGGTGCCGCCTTCGTCGGAGCCGTCGTGTTCCCGAAAAGCCCCCGCCATATCGACCCCCTGCATGCGGCTACCCTGTTCGAGCGGGCGAGGGGACGGGCTAAGATCGTGGCGGTGACGGTGGATGCCGACGACGCCCTGCTGACCGAGATCGCCCTAATTTTGAAGCCGGATCTGATTCAGTTGCACGGGTCGGAGACGCCGGAACGCGCGGCCGAGGTACGTCGCCTGACCGGGGCGGGAATCATCAAGGCGCTGCCGGTCTCGACCCCGGCTGACCTGCAATCTGCTGACATCTGGGAAGACGTCGCCGATCATCTGATGTTCGACGCCCGGCCGCCCGAGGGGTCAGACCTGCCCGGCGGGGTCGGCGCGCGGTTCGACTGGACGATGATGCAGGGCCGTACCTATCGGAATCCGTGGTTCCTCGCGGGCGGATTGAACCCGCAGAATGCGGCCCAGGCTGCGGCGATCAGCGGCGCACCCCTGCTGGACGTGTCCTCTGGCGTCGAAAGCGCGCCGGGTGTTAAGGACAGCGCCCGGATCGCGGCGTTTCTGGACGCCGTGCGCCGGTCGTAATTCCGACGCCCCCTTGCGTGAAAGCTACGCCCGTGAACGCCATCATCCCCAACCAGTACGCCATGCCCGACGCCGAGGGCCGGTTCGGCCCCTATGGCGGGCGGTTCGTGGCCGAGACCCTGATGCCGCTGGTGCACGAGCTGACGGCGGCCTATGAGGCGGCCAAGGCCGACACGTCGTTCCAGGCCGAGCTGGACGGGTTTCTGACTGACTATGTCGGACGGCCTAGCCCGCTGTATCTGGCCGAGCGGCTGACGGAGCATTACGGAGCGGCGAACATCTGGTTCAAGCGCGACGAGCTGAACCACACCGGCGCGCACAAGATCAACAACTGCATGGGCCAGATCCTGCTGGCCATGCGGATGGGCAAGACGCGGATCATCGCCGAGACCGGCGCGGGCCAGCACGGGGTGGCGACCGCGACGGTCTGCGCCCGCTTCGGCCTGCAATGCGTCGTCTACATGGGTGCCACCGACGTCGAGCGGCAGTCGCCCAACGTCTTCCGCATGAAGCTGCTGGGTGCCGAGGTCGTGCCGGTCACGGTCGGTCGTGCGACCCTCAAAGACGCCATGAACGAGGCGATGCGCGACTGGGTCACCAATGTCGAGGACACCTATTATCTGATCGGCACGGCGGCGGGTCCGCACCCCTATCCGGCCATGGTTCGCGATTTCCAGAGCGTGATCGGCAAGGAAACCCGCGCCGCCATGCTGGCCCGAAAGGGTAAGCTGCCGGACGCCTGCGTCGCGGCCATCGGCGGCGGCTCGAACGCCATCGGCCTGTTCCACCCCTTCATCGACGATGCCGAGGTGCGGCTGATCGGGGTCGAGGCGGCCGGGCGCGGGCTGGATGGCCCGGATCATGCGGCGTCACTTCAGGGCGGTCGCCCCGGCGTGCTGCACGGCAACCGCACCTATCTGCTTCAGGACGAAGACGGCCAGATCCTGGAGGGCCATTCCATCTCGGCCGGTCTCGACTATCCCGGCATCGGCCCCGAACACGCCTGGCTGAAGGACATCGGTCGCGCTGAATACCGCGCCGCCACCGACGCCGAGGCGCTGGAGGCGTTCCAGCTGTGCTCGAAGCTGGAAGGCATCATCCCGGCGCTGGAGCCCAGCCATGCCTTGGCCCGGATCGGCGAAATCGCAAACGAGGTCGGCAAGGGCGGCGACGTGGTGCTGAACATGTGCGGACGGGGCGACAAGGACATTTTCGCCGTGGCGAAACATCTGGGCGTGGAGATTTGATGATGAAGATGATGGCTATGGCGGCGCTGGTCGCCCTTTCGACAACCCCTGCGCTCGCCCAGACGGTGCCGGGTCAATCCCCGTCGGCCGCTCCGGCCCCTGCCGCGCCGCCCGCCCAAACGGTGGAACTGCCCGTGGTGCAAGGTGCCACGGCTGATCCGACTTGCGGTGGACGGGCTGAGATGGCCCGGATCGCCTTCTGCATCTCATCGACGCAAGCCGGCATGCAGAGTGTGGCCGATGCCTATACCGCCGAGTTCACGCGACAGGGCTGGCTGGTCGGGGCCGGCGACGCCAATCTGATCGTCTATGTGAGGCGCAAGCCCGGGGGCGGCTGCGAAGCCTTCCAGATGCAGGCTTTTGCCAACGACGACCGTGTGCCCGCACCGGGCGCGCCTGCCTATCTGGCCTTTGCCACCATCCCCGGCGGCACCTGCACCGACCGCCCCGCCGGGGCAGGAGCGGCACCCCAGTGACGACCGCCCGCATCGACGCCCGCTTCGCCGCGCTGAAGGCCGAGGGCCGAGCCGGCTTCGTCGCCTATGTCATGGCAGGCGACCCCACGCGCGATCAGGCGCTGGACATCCTTCGCGGCCTGCCCGCCGCCGGGGCCGACATCATCGAGCTGGGCTTTCCGTTTTCGGACCCCATGGCCGAGGGGCCGCCGATCCAGCGCGCCGCCATACGGGGCCTGAAGGCGGGCCTGACCCTGAAGGGCACGCTGGATCTGGCCGCCGCCTTTCGTCAGGGCGATGCCGACACCCCCCTGATCCTGATGGGCTATCTGAATCCGATCGAGTCCTATGGCTATGAAGCCTTTGCCCTCGCCGCCGCGGCCAGTGGCGTGGACGGGATCATCGTCGTGGACTGCCCGCCTGAAGAGGCCGCGCCACTGAGCGATGCGCTGGATTCGGCCCAGGTCTCGCTGATCCGCCTGGCCACGCCGACATCGGACGATGCCCGGCTGAAGATCATCGCCGAGCGCACCTCGGGCTTTGTCTATTATGTCTCCGTCGCGGGCGTGACGGGCGTCAAGGAGGCCCAGGCCCTGTCGGTGGCCCCGGCCGTGGAGCGGGTCCGCAAGGCCTCTGGCCTGCCCGTCGCCGTCGGCTTCGGCGTCAAGACACCCGAGCGGGCGGCCGAGATCGCCCGCGTCGCCGATGCGGTCGTGGCCGGCTCGGTCCTGGTCGATGAGGTCGCCGCTGCGCTCGAGGCGAACGAACCGGCCGCGCAGCGCGTTCTGGCCAAGGTCCGCCAACTGGCCGATGCGGTCAGGGGTGCGCGGACGCCGGAAACCGTCTAAAGCCGCGCCATGATCGACAAGACCAAACCCGCTGCCCCCGCCGTGAAGCCTGACGCCAAGCCCGCCGAAAAGCGCGGCGGCTGGCTGTCGCGCTTCGCGCCCGGCGTGCGCAAGATCGTCAACCGCCGCGACGCCACGCCCGACAATCTGTGGGTCAAGGACCCGGACAGCGGCGAAATGCTGTACCGCCCGGACCTGGAGGCCAGCCTGTGGGTGACGCCGTCCGGTCGCCATATGCGCATCGACGCCCCTACGCGTCTGGCCGCCACCTTCGACGAGGGCAAGTATCAGTCGATCGACACGCCTGACGTACCCGAGGACCCGCTGAAGTTCTCGGACGGCAAACCTTACAAGGATCGTCTGGCCGCCGCACGCAAGGCCGCGGGCCGCAAGGACACCATGGCCATCGGCTTCGGCACGCTGGCCGGGACGCCCGCCGTGGTGATCGTCCAGGACTTCACCTTCATGGGTGGCTCGCTGGGCATGGCGGCGGGCGAAGCCTTCATCGCCGCTGCACGCGAGGCCGTGAAGCGCGGCGTGCCTCTGGTCTGCTACACCGCCGCCGGCGGAGCGCGCATGCAGGAGGGCGCGCTCAGCCTGATGCAGATGGCTCGCACCACCCTGGCCATTCAGGAACTGAAGGCGGTCAAACTGCCGTTCGTCGTCGTACTGACCGACCCGACAACCGGGGGCGTCACCGCCAGCTATGCCATGCTGGGCGATGTCCATCTGGCCGAGCCGGGGGCCCTGATCGGTTTCGCCGGGCCGCGCGTGATCGAGGCGACCATCCGCGAGAAACTGCCGCCGGGTTTCCAACGCGCCGAATATCTTCAGGAAAAGGGCATGGTCGACAAGGTCGTGGCCCGCGCTGACCTGCCGGCCACCCTGGGGCGCATCCTGTCGATGTTGATGGACGGCCAGCGCCGCGCGGCCTGATCCCGCGCCGATGGACCCGATTTCCGAAAGGCTTCGCGCCCGCCACCCCCAGCGGATCGACCTGTCGCTGGACCGGATGCGCCTGCTCTGCGGGGCCTTGGGCGATCCGCAGGACCGTCTGCCGCCCGTCATCCATGTGGCAGGGACCAATGGCAAGGGCTCGACCGTTGCCTTCATCCGCGCCATCGCCGAGGCGGCCGGGCTGACGGTCCACGCCTATACCTCGCCCCATCTGGTGCGGTTCAACGAGCGGATCCGCTTGGCGGGCCGGTTGATCGAGGATGCCCCGCTGAACGCCATACTGGACCGTATCGAGCGGGTGGCGGGAGAGGCCACTGTGTTTGAAAGCACCACCGCCGCCGCCTTCGTCGCCATGAGCGAGACGCCGGCCGATCTGGCCATCGTCGAGGTCGGCCTGGGCGGGGTTCTGGACGCGACCAATGTCATCGCCCGTCCCCTGCTCAGCGTCATAACTCCGGTCGATCTGGATCACGCGGAGTTTCTGGGCACCTCCCTGCGCGGCATTGCGGTCGAAAAGGCGGGCATTCTCAAGCCAGGCGCGCGCGGCCTGATCGGTCGCCAGTCCGAAGAGGCGATGGACGCCATCATCGTGGCCGCAGAGGCCGTCCACAGCCCCCTGACTATCATGGGCACAGACTTCGACGCCTTCGCAGAGCGGGGAGGGATGGCCTATCAGGACCAGGAACGGTTTCTCGACCTGCCGTTGCCGGCGTTGGTCGGCGCACATCAGATCGATAATGCCGGGCTGGCCGTCGCGGTCGCGCTGGAACTGGACCTGCCCGAGGTCGCGATCATTGAGGGGCTGTCATCCGTCCGCTGGCCCGCGCGGTTGCAGCGACTGAGCGCCGGTCCCTATGGCGACGAAGCCCGCGCCGCTAACGCCGAACTGTGGCTGGACGGCGGTCACAATCCGCACGCGGCCCGCGCCCTGGCCGAGGCCTTGGCCCTGCGCCAGGCAAAAGCGCCGCGTCCGCTGGCCCTGATCGTCGGCATGCTGGGCAACAAGGATGCGGGCGGCTTTTTCGACGCGTTCAGAGACAGCGCCGCCCATGTGTTCACCGTGCCCTTCGACGGCGCGGCGGCCGAACCGGAAGCCCTGGCAGCGGTTGCGCGCGGTCGTGGTCTGGGAGCCACGCCCATGGCGTCGGTTCACGAAGCCCTCACGCGCGCCCTGGCTCTTGGCGCTGGACGCGTCGTCATCTGCGGCTCGCTGTATCTCGCAGGCGAGGTCCTGGGGGCCAGCCGTGACACCTGGCCGGAGTGACCGGCCAGGCGCTCTGATCGATCAGGCGGCGGTCTGACCGATGCCGGCCTCGGCCAGCCATTCGACGATCTTGCCCTTGGGCATGGCCCCGACCTTCATGGAGGTCATCTGACCGTCCTTGAACAGCATCAGGGTCGGGATGCCCTTCACGCCCAGTTTGGACGGGACCATAGGGCTGTCGTCGATGTTGACCTTGGCGATGGTCACCTGGCCGGACAGTTCGTCGGCGATCTGTTCCAGGGCCGGGCCGATCTGTTTGCACGGCCCGCACCATTCGGCCCAGAAATCGACCAGGACAGGGGTGCTGGATTTCAGGACGTCGGCGTCGAAGCTGTCGTCGGTGACCTTGACGGTGGCCATGGGGTTCTCCGGTTAAAAATTCCGATTTTGCGAATCGGCGTGATGGACATGCAGCGGGTCATGCAGCGTCAGGCGGCGACTCGGTGCGTCGAGGCGGAATGTGGGGTCGGAGCGGCACCTAATCAACAGCCGTTCCGTCCGCCGAGGCGAGCGCTGCGTCCATGAGAGGTTGAGGCACCGACATCAGCCGGGGGCCATCGGTCCAGACGAGGGCCGCCTCGACCGCGCGATCCGGATACAGCCGTTTCAGCACAGCCACATAGACCGCCATCTGCAGCACATAGGCGGGGTCGGCGTCCTCGACCCGGCCGGGGGCCGGGCGGTTCGATTTGAAGTCGACGACCAGCACGCGCTCAGGCGTGACGACCAGCCTGTCCATCCGCCCCGAAATCGGCACGGCGTCCACGGAGCCGGTCAGGGCGACCTCCGGGCGGGAGCCAGGACCGAAGACGGGCGCGAACCGGGCATCGTCCAGCACGCCGAAGGCTGCCGCAATCATCTCTTGACGTTGGCCCTCGTCGATATTCCGCTCTCGGGACAGCATGCGCCGGGCTGCCGCCGGACGCTCTGACGGCGCGATGTCCGGCAGACGTTCCAGCAAGCGGTGGATCAGGTCCCCGCGACGGAAGCGGCCCAGGGACGGTGCGCCCACCGTAGCCAGTGGCGACGGTGCGGCGATACGGATTGCCCCCTCCATGGTGGAGGGCGAGGCAAAGCGAGCGGCATTGTCCGGTGCAGGCGCCGCGCGCGCCCAGTCCGGTACAATCTGACCCGCGAGAGGTTTGGCCGTGGCTGACCGCAGTACCTCTGGATCAGCACCGAACCTCTGCCTTGCGTCCCCGATATCGCGCACCTGCACGCCCAATCGCTCAAAAGTCTCGGTCAGCACGGCCCACCAGCTGGCTTCGTCATAGCCCAGTTTCGACTTTCCGCTGCCGCGCCCCAGGATCAGGATCCGGTCGCGCGCCCGCGTCAGGGCCACATAGAGCAGCCGCAGTGTCTCGGCATCGACCCGGTCCTGACGCGCCTGACGCGCTTCGCCCGAGGCCTCGCAGTCTTCTTTCTCCGAGCCGGGGCACATCAGCCAGGCTTCACTGCCGTCCGCTAGCTCGACCGGCATCAGGGTCGGCCCCTGCGCCTTGGCCCGCGCCGTGGTGTCGGGCAGGATCACGATCGGGGCTTCCAGCCCCTTGGCCCCGTGCACCGTCATGATGCGCACCTCGCCCCGCGCCCCCTCCAGCTCGCGTTTCACCTCGACGTCGGCGGCCTCCAGCATGGCCAGGCAGGTTTCAAGATCGGTCGCGCCACGCTGTTCGGCGGCCAGAACCTGGTTCAGCGTCTCGTCGATGGCCTCCTCCGCCTCGCGGCCCAGCCGGGTCAGGAAACGAGCCCGACCCGAGACGCCCGTCTCGTCCACCCGGTTCAGCAGGGCCGAAAAGAAGGCGAAGGGGTCACCACGATCCCGGGCCTCGATCGCAAAGGCCAGAAGATCGTGCGCCCGACGCCATTCCGGCCGTTCGTCCGCCCGACGCTGCAGTTCCTGCCACAACCTGCGTCGCTTCGGGTTTGATCCCGCTAGTTCGTAAAGGCCGTCCTCGTCCACGTCGCAGAAGGGGCTGCGCATAACACCGGCCAGGCTCAGGTCGTCGTCCGGGTAAAGGACGAACCGCGCCATCGCGATCAGGTCGTCGAAGACGATATGCGACGACAGCTTCAGCCGATCCGCACCCGCGACCGGCACGCCGGCGGACTTCAGGGCGCGAATGATCTCCTCGAACGTCGCGTCGCGGCGGCGGACCAGCACCAGAAAGTCGCCGTAGCCACAGGGGCGAAGTTCCCGTCCAGCCTTGTCCTGCACCGCCACCCCGGTCTCGACCTGTCGCCGGATCTCACGGGCCAGATCGGTCGCCATCCGCTTGCGCGCGCTCTGGACCGGTTCCTGATCCAACGGATCGTCCCAGGCGTCCCGCTCGGGCGGCTTCTCGTCGATATAGAGCGGCCACAGGTCGATGCAGCCGTGATCATCCGCCCGCATCGCCTTGTGCGGCGGGATGGCCGCGATCTCCTGCCCGACCAGCGCGGTGGTGCGCGCCGGGCCTTCGAAAACCGCGTCCACGAAGGCCAGCACCTCCGGCGTGGAGCGGAAGGACGTCGCCAGCTCAACGCCTTCGAAAGCCTGACCCGCCCCGCGCACCAGACCGTCGTAGCGTTGGGCTTCCTGGCGCAACCGCTCGGGCCGTGCGCCCTGGAAGGAATAGATCGACTGTTTCTCGTCGCCGACGGCAAAGACGGTCCGGTCCACATGCCCCGCCCCAAACCGCTGCGAGCCTTCGCCCGCAAAGAAGCCTTCGGTCAGGGCCCTCAGGATGTCCCACTGCTCGGGGGCCGTATCCTGCGCCTCGTCGATCAGGACGTGCTCAATGCCGCCGTCCAGCTTGTACAGCACCCAGGCGGCGCTGGCCCGAACGGTCAGCAGCTCGGCCGTGCGCGCCACCAGATCGCCGAAGTCCAGCGCACCCTTCTTTTCCTTGGCCTGGTCATAGAGAGCCCCATGCGCCTGGGCCAAGGTCAGGACGTGGACGGTGTCTTCGGCGACGCGGGCCTTTCGCACCTGTCCCAGTGCCGAGACCACCTTGTCCTGCATCGCCGTCAGCCAGTCGCGGGCGTGAGGCGGGGCGCTCTTGGTCGCCATCGACTTGCGCGGTGCGCCGCCGGTCAGGAAGACGGACGAGACGTCGGGGAAGGTCCAGTCGGCCTTCCACATGCGGTCGGCACAGGCCTGATCCGTGACCGAGCCGGTCGCCATCTGTTCGGCGACGGCCAGCCATTCGGCGTGGTCCAGCCAGCGCATGAAGTCGTCCTGGATAGACGCTACGTCGCTGTCTGGATCGGCCCCGACCAGCGCGTGCGGACCGGGTGCCAGGCCCTCGACCACGCGGCGGGTATAGTCGATCAGGCGAACCCGATCCTGCTCCACCCGAGCCAGCAGGGCCTCGAAACTGGCCCAGTCCAGCTCGACCGCGAAATGGGCATAGGCCCGGCCGATCGGGCCGTCCTCGTCGTTCAGGGCCTTGCGCGCCAGATCCTCGCGCGCGCCGTGCGATAGGGCCGTCGCAGCCTGATCTTCCAGCACGGTGAAGCCCGGTGTGACGCCCGCCTCGAGCGGAAACCGTCGCAGCAGCTTTTCGCAGAAGGCATGCAGGGTCTGGATCTTCAGCCCGCCCGGCGTATCCAGCGCCTTGGCGAACAGTTGGCGCGCCTTGGACAGGTCCAGGTCCGACAGCGCCGCCTCATCGCGCCCGCCCAGATCGGCCAGCGAACGGGCCAGCGCCCGGTCATCCATGACCGCCCAGGCCCCCAGCCGATCGAAAAGCCGCGCCTGCATCTCGGCGGCGGCGGCCTTGGTATAGGTGACGCACAGAATCTCGCCCGGCTGGACTTCCTCCAGCAGCAGACGCGCCACCCGGTCTACCAGGGTCGAGGTCTTGCCCGATCCGGCATTGGCCGTGACGAAGACCGACTGGCGCGGGTCCGCCGCCGCGATCTGATAAGGGTCGGGCAGGATGCGGGCGGAAGAAGGATGGACGCTCATGTCTCCCCCTCCTCGCCGCCCACGACATGCCATTCCCAGACGCGAGCCAGATGGTCGTAGTTGCCGCCGAAATTGCCCATGAACTGGGGCGCGACCCAGCTCAGATAGGGCGTCCGTTCACTATCGAACCGCGCCACACGGGCCCTCAGGCCGGCCAGGGCCGCCTGCGACAGTGCCGCCGCCTCGGCACCCGAAGCTCGCACCGCCTGCTCGCCCGGCACCTTTCGCCCCACGACGCGAACATAGGTCAGCTCCTCCGGCTCAACCGGGCCGGAGGTCTTCGATCCGGCCTCGGCCAGGATGGCCCCGGTCAGGGTCAGTTGTGGGGCAAACCCGATCTTCAGAAGCTTGGCGGAGGGAATCTGCCCGGTCTTGAAATCCAGCACCGCCGCCCCCGTGGCCGACAACTCGATCCGGTCCGCCTTGGCCGTCAGGGTAAAGGGCCCGGCGGGGGCGTCGAACGTCAGGGACAGTGTCTCTTCCACGCGAATGTCGATGCCCCGCGCCCGGCGCCGCATCTCGAACCCGGCCAACCAGCGGGCTGCATTGCGGGCCAGCGGAGCCTCGCGCGCCATGGCCGCATCCTCGAAGCCGTGGTTCGTCAGCTCCTCATGCAGCAGCTTTGAAATCTCGCCTTCGTAATCGTCGGGCAGGACGTCAGGCCAGCTGAGGGTCAACCGCTCCACCGCCTTGTGCACCGCCTGACCACGCGCGATGGCCTCGGCCGACTGGCCGGGCCGATCCATTTGACGCAGGTTCAGCACATAGCGGGCATAGACCGCGTAAGGGTCGCGCACCCAGCGCTCGACACCCGTGACGGGCAGCTGGCGCGGGCGGCGCTCGACCGGGGGTCGGGGCGCGGGTCGCCGGGCATAGTCCGGCGTGGCGCGGGTCGGGGCGTCGAGGGCCCGTGCCTGCTCCAGACCGATGGACGGACGATGCAGTTGGACGGGCGTGTCCACGGCATCGGCCCCGCGCGTCAGCATCTCCAGCCGCCACAGCCAGCGCGACTTGACCGCCGGTTGGCCGCTCCGGCGTTCGGAATGCACCAGAATGGCATCCTCAGCACAGGCAGCCTGGACGAAGTCCTGAGCGGTCTGGCCCAGACGACGCTCGGGCGGCGGCAGGCCCAGAGTCTTGCGCATCGGCCGCGACAGAAAGGGATCGGTCGGGGCGGCATTGGGCCAGACGCCCTCCTCCAGCCCAGCCAGGATCATCCGGTCGGCCCGTACCAGCCGCGCCTCGATCGCCCCCAGAATGCGCAGGCGCGGCTGGTTGGCCCCGCCCGTCCGCACCGTCTGTTCCGTCAGAAGTGTCGAGACCAGATCGGCCATCTCGGTCGCCGTCACCGGTGGCAGGGCCGCGCCGCCCTCGATCAGGCCGGACAGCAGGGCCGCAGCCGCCTCCCCATCCGGACCGGCCCAGACCTGAGGCCCGGCCAGGCTTTCGATCAACCGGGTCAGGGATCGCGCCGCCTCGTCCAGAGAGGCGGTCGGCACGAAACCGGCGCGGGCCGCGTCGGACAGGCCCTCCAGCCGATCCAGACGCTGTCGCGCTAACGAGACATCCGACAGGGTGCGCTCCGATGGTGGCTGGCCATCATCGCGCGGCTGGGTGGCTTTCAGCAGGGCACGCCGGGCCCCCGCCCAATCGCGACGACGGGGACCCCGCAGGGCATGGCGTTCCAGCGCTGCGACGGAGGCCAAATAGTCGGCGTCGTCGAGGTCGATCCGGACGAGCGGATGTTTCAGGAGGCCCAGCAGCACATGCGGGTCCAGCGGGCTGGCCATGAAGCGCGCCGCCAGATCGACCAGCCGCCCTGCCGCCATGCGCGACAGGGGCTGACCGGACGACGAGTCCGCCGTGATCCCCCACCGTGCCAGCCGCGCCTCGACACGTCGGCCCAGGGCCAGGTCGGGGGTCACCAGGGCGCAGGTCTTGCCAGGCTCCTCCAGCGTCTCGCGCATCATCAGGGCGATGGCGGCGGCGGCGTCTTCCTCGGCGCGAACGGTGACGACCGACAGACCCTCAAGCCCCTCGGCGATCGGATCGACGGAGCGGGCGGTCGCGGCATGGGCGCGAAGATCGCGGATCGTCTCGCGCCAGTCGGCGGTGGCCTGGGCCGGACGCAGGGCCTCGTTGAGCAGGCGCTGACGCGCGCGACCGCGCTGGGCAACCTCCGGCGGTTCGGACGGCTGAAACCAGGGCCGGACCTGATCGCGCGCGACGCCGGCCCGGTTCAGCAGTCGCCACAGGGCATTCTGTGGATGCTGTTCGCTCTCGCCCAGTTCGTTCCAGACACGGGGGTCCAGATCGAAGTCCAGTCCCGGCAGGACCACACACCCCTGAGAGGCGTTGGCGACGGCGGCCAGCACGTCGGCGGCAGCGGGCGCGGACCCGGTCGAACCGGCGGCGATCACGGGCTGCTGAGGCGGGCGCTCCGTCCAGGCCGTGGCCAGCAGGCGCAGCAGTTTCGCCCGCCGCCAGGCCGGATCAACCAGACCCATGGCCTCCAGACGCCGGGGCCAGGCCTCGACGGCCAGACCCAGGAACTCTGCCGACGCCTGCCAGTGCTCGGCCAGATCGCCCTCGACCAGGGTGGCGACCCGCGCCATGTCCTCGACCTCTTCCAACTGGCAGGAATCGAGAAAGCCGCCCAGCGCATCGGCCATCTCCAGCGCGCGCAGGGGCGTCAGGCCGGGCCGGAAATCCTCCACGATCATCCGCGCCATCTCGAACCGGCGGGTCAGGGGCGCGATGGCGGGCGGCAGGTCCAGGCCCAGCTCGCCCGGCGCGAACGGCGGCTCATCCTCCTCCAGATCGCCCAGCGGTCTGACCTGCGGCAACAGCAGCGACCGCCCTTCAGCCTGACGGGTCAGGGCCGATGTGAAGGCCCGCGCCGCGCGGCGGTTGGGCAGCAGGATGACGGCATCGGACAGGGCCTCGGGCGGATGTTCGCCCAGCCAGGCCAGAACGCCCGCCGCCAGATCGTCCAGAAATGGCCGACGCGCCTCGATGGCATACCATCTGGGAGAGGCGACCGAGAAGGGGTCGAAACCTGTGCTCATCCGCCCTGCGCCAGCCGCGCCTCGGCTTCGTCGCGCGCCTGGGGGTCACCGACATGCATCCAGTCGCCATCCAGCACGCAGCCATACAGCCGCCCCGCCGCCGCCGACTTTCGCCAGAAGCCGCTCAGCGAGAATGGCCCCTCCGGACCCTCGGCGACATAGTCGGGCCGACAGATGTGGACGCCCATATAGGCGTAAGGCGCTATGACATCCTCCCGCCTGAACTGCAGATGACCGTCAAAACCGGTGGAGAAATCGCCTTCGCCGTCGAAGCCGATAGCACCGTCCTTGCGAGCCAGCAGAAGAGCCGCATCTATTTGCAACGTGGAGTTCCATAGCAGAACGAGATCCTCGAGCGCGTCTCTACGCTCCGTCCACACGCTGTCGATATTGGCCACGAACACCGGCGCGTCGCCCAGCAGGGGCGCGGCCTTCTTCAGCCCGCCGCCAGTTTCCAGAAGCTCGGCTCGCTCGTCGGAAATGACGATCTCGGGCCCGCGCCCCCGTGCGGCCAGATGCGCCTCCAAGCGGTCGGCGAACCAATGGACATTGACCACGGCTTTTTCGACGCCCGCATCGGCCAGTCGGTCCAGCACATGGTCGATCAGGGCGCGGCCCCCGACCTCGACCAGCGCCTTGGGCCGGTCGTCGGTGAGCGGCCGCATGCGGGTGCCGAGACCGGCGGCGAGAACCATCGCGGTTTTGGGGGCCGTGCTCATCGGCGGCTGTCCTCAGGGACGTGGCGGGCAAACCAGTCGCGGACCGGCTCCAGCCCCGGCTTGTCCAGATTGGCATTCAGGTGCCGCCACATGCGCGGCATGAAGGCGCGATAGCGCGGCTTGCCATCGCGCACGATCAGGCGCGCGAAAATGCCGAGGATGCGTGCCTCGTTCAGGGCTGCCAGGCCGGCGTAGTCGCGCAGGAACTCGGTCCGCTCCACCTGCGGACGCAGGCTGAAATAGTGATCCAGCGCCCGGGCCTCGAGCGCGGGCGATACGTCGCGGCGCGCATCCTGAAGCAGCGAGTGCAGGTCCCAGGAGGGATGGGCCTTCACCGCGTCCTGGAAATCGATCAGTCCGACCCTGGCCGGTCCTGCCCGGTCGTGCAGCCGGATCAGGTTTTCGGCATGATAATCCCGGTGGGCCATGACGGTGGCTCCCGCTTCGCCGCGCTCGACCACCGACGCCCAGGCGGCGTGCCAGTCGTCGATGACGGCGGCGTCAAAAGCGAGGCCCGGCTCCAGTTGTGGCATCCATTCCACGAACAGGTCGGCCCCGCCTTGCAGCGCCGTTTCGTCATAGGTCAGCAGGGGCCAGTCGCCCGCCGCACCGGTCAGGGTGTCGGGGGTCGGGGCGTCGTGCAGGGTCGCCAGCGCCTCGACCGCCGCCAGATACAGTGGCTCTTCCGGCTCGCCCGTCTCGATGACCCGCGCGAACAGATCGTCCCCGAAATCCTCGAGCACAGCCAGGCCCGCCGCCGCATCCACCGCAATGATCTCGGGCGCAGACAGGCCAAGGGAGCGGAGGTGCTGTGCGACAGCGGCGAAGGCCTCGATGCGTCCCGCAGACAGGCGGGCGGTGGCGTTCCAGCCGGAGGCGCGGCGCTGCTCGGGCGTCCAGGCGGGGTCGGCGGGCGGACTTTCCGCCGAGGCGGCCTGGTCCATCAGCATCAGGGTCGTGCCCGACGGGAGGGTCAGTCGCTCATAGCGGCGCGTGGAGGCATCGCCGGGCAGTGTGACGCGCACGGCCTCGCCCAGACCGGCGGCCTTCAAAAACTCGACGCGTTGATGCTCGCGGTCAGACATGCAGATCCTTCAGCTTCGTCTCCCACGCCCCTGCGCCAGAAACGGTCGCAACCCGGCCGTCGCCATCCTCGGACAGGGTGACGACCAGACGGTCCGGCCCCAGCCAGGCCGCGGGATCCTCGCCCAGACGTTCGGGCCATTCGATGACGGCAAAGCCGGTGTCCAGCGCCTCGTCCAGCCCGATCTCGACCGCTTCCTCAGGCCGGGTCAGGCGGTAGAGGTCGAAATGGGCGACGGGCGGATCGCTGTCGTAGAATTGCACCAGGGTGAAGGTCGGCGAGGGCACATCCTCGTCGGGCCGTGTCAGGGCGCGGATCAGGCCGCGCGCCAAGGTCGATTTGCCCATACCCAGTGGGCCGTACAGAAGCAGGGCTTCACCGTGTCCCATGAGTGGGGCAAGCGCGGCTCCCAGCCGGGTCGTGGCCTCGGCATCGGCCAGTGGGATCGTAAGCAGGCTCATGCGAAATCCGCGTCCGGCTGGCCCGGCAGGACCCGTTCGGTGAAGGCCTTAAGCGCATAGGTCGCTTTGCCCGCATCGATGTCCAGCCTTCGGGCCGGGATCGGCTTGCCGACCTTGAGCTGGAAGGCTCCGCGCTTCTTGTTGAGCAGTTCGTGAAACAGGGTGATGTCCCGCAGTTCCTGCGAGAACCGGTCGAACAGGTGGAACAGTTTCGACGTCGGCCCGGCGACATGGATGGGTACGATCGGCGCATCGTATTTGCGGGCCAGGGACGCCGCCGTCTGGGCCCATTCCGGGTCGGTCAGGCTGCCGTCGGGGCCGACGCGGGCCAGACGACCCGCCGGGAACATGACGACGCAACGTTCGGCCTCGAAGGCGTCCTTCGCGGCTTGCAGCGTGGCGCGGGTCTTTTCTCGCGTGCGCTTCTCGGTCACCCATTCGACGGGGATGATAGCCTCGCCCAGGCGTGGGGCTACCCGGACGGCATCGGCATTGGCAAAGAAGATGGCGTCGTTCCGGCGCTTTCGCACAGCATCGAAGACCGCAATGCCGTCGGCGATCCCTGTCGGGTGATTGGCCACGATCAGACAGCGTCCCGTCGCCGGTATCCGCTCGAGATTCAGCGTCGAGACCCGCAGATCCAGCAGATTGCTGACGTGGCGCAGCGCGTCCTGACCCGAGAGCGGCAGGATGGCATCGGCCATCCGCACCGCATGCCGGAACCCCAGTAGCCGATACAGCAGCGGCCGCACGACCGGCCAGAACACCGACCGGGTCAGCCGCGGTGCCCGCTCGGCGATCAGCACCTCGCAGATATGCGGCGCGGGCTTTGTGATGGCGGGGGCCGGAGCGGTCGAGGTCATGCAGGTCCAGTTGTCGCCGTTTGAACCGGCCTCCGCAAGCGGCCCGGCTTTGACTGTGTGGATGACGGTGCTAGGCCAGTCGCCTGATCCCAGTACCCTGATCCAGGAGAACCGTCCGATGCGTCACCGCTCCCTGCTTGCCGGCGCCTGCTGCGCCCTCGCGCTCGTCGCCGCCGTGCCGACCCTGGCCGAGGCTCCCGCCGTCGCGCCACCCGCAGCGGCGACAGCCGCCCAGAGCCAGACGCCCTTCACCTATCAGGACATGATCCCGGCCAATCGCCTGGGCGATCCGCAGGTGTCGCCGGACGGGCGCTGGGTCGTCTATTCGCTGACCACGACCGACGTGGCGGCCAACAGCCGGGCCGGTGCGCTGTATGCTTTGGACCTGGAGGCGATGAGGGGCGAGCCTGTGCGGCTGGCCATCAATGAGGGCGGGGCCAATACCGCGCGCTGGGGCTCGGACGGAAAGCTGTACTTCCTGTCGGGCCGCTCCGGCTCCAGCCAGGTCTGGCGGGCCGAAGCCGACGGCACCGGACCGGTTCAGGTCACCAGCCTGCCGACCGACGTCAACGCCTATCGTCTGAGCCCCGACGCCGATCGCGTGGCCGTATCCCTGGCCGTCTATCCCGAAGCCGAGACGCTGGCCGCCTCGGTCGAGCGCGGTCAGGCTGTGGCGGCACAGAAGAATACCGGTCAGGTCTATGACCGCATGTTCGTGCGCCACTGGGACACCTGGAACGACCACACCCAGAACCATCTGTTCGTTCAGGACATTGGTGCCGCCGGTGCGGCGACAGGCGAGCCTATCTGGGTTACGCGCGGCTTCGACGGCGACACCCCGTCCAAGCCCTTCGGCGACGAGAGCGAGTTCACCTTCACGCCCGACGGCCAGTCCGTCGTCTTCGCCTCGCGTCAGGCCGGTCAGTCCGAGCCCTGGAGCACCAATTTCGACCTGTATCAGGTCTCTGTCTCGGCACCGGGACAGCTGAACAATCTGACCGACGACAACGAGGCCTGGGACACGGGCCCGGTGTTTTCGCCCGACGGTCGAACGATGGCCTATCGCGCCATGGCCCGGCCCGGTTTCGAGGCCGACAAATACGCCGTCTTCCTGCGCGACGTAGCCTCGGGTCAGGTGCGCCAGATCGCGGCCAACTGGGACCGTTCGGCGGACAGCCTGCAATGGTCGAAGGATGGCCAGACCCTCTACACCACCGCCGGCGACGTCGGTCAGACCCGCCTGTTCGCCATCGACGTAACCAGCGGCTCGGTCGTGCCGATCACGGGCGAGGGTCACGTCTCGGCCTTCCAACAGACGCCGTCCGGCTTCGTCTTCGCCCAGGACAGTCTGACGCGGCCCAGCGAGCTGTTCGTCAAGACGTTCCGCGGCCGCGAGATGCCGATCCGCATCACCGATGTGAACCCGCAACTGGACGAGCGTGCGTTTGGTGAAGCCGAGCAGTTCTCCTTCGCCGGCTGGAACGGCGAGGAGGTCCACGGCTATGTCATCAAGCCCGCCAATGCCGTCGAGGGCCAGAAATACCCGGTCGCCTTCCTGATCCACGGCGGACCACAGGGGTCGTTCGGCAACAGCTGGTCCTATCGCTGGAACCCCATGACCTATGCGGGGGCGGGCTATGCAGTGGTGATGATCGATTTCCACGGCTCGACCGGCTACGGCCAGGCCTTCACCGATGCCATCAGCCAGCACTGGGGTGACCGTCCGCTGGAAGACCTGCAAAAGGGCTGGGCGGCCGCGCAGGAGAAGTACGACTTCATCGACGGCGAGAACGCCTGCGCCCTGGGGGCGTCCTACGGCGGCTATATGATCAACTGGATCGCGGGCAACTGGTCCGGCGCGTTCGATTGTCTGGTCAACCACGACGGCGTATTCGACACCTTCGGCATGGGCTATTCGACCGAGGAGCTGTGGTTCACCGAGTGGGAATACGGCGGCACGCCCTGGGAAAACCCGCGCGGCTATCAGCAGTTCAACCCGGCCAATCATGTCCGCAACTGGCGCGACCCGATGCTGGTGATCCAGGGGGATCGGGACTTCCGCATTCCCACCGCCCAGGGCCTGTCGACCTTCACAGCCCTTCAACGCAAGGGCATCGATAGCCGGCTGGTGGTCTTCCCGGACGAGAACCACTGGGTCCTGCGTCCTGCCAACAGCCAGCAGTGGCACTCCGAAGTCTTCGGCTGGCTGGACAAGTATCTGAAGCCGGCGGAGTGATCCGGAGCTGACAGCAGCCAGAAGCCCCGCAGTCGACCGGACTGCGAGGCTTCTTTGCGTGCGCTACCCTTCGGCCCGCCGGGGCCTCGCGGCTTGAGCGCGCGAAACTAGCGGGCGGCGATGGACCGGGTCAGGCTGACGTAGCGGTCGTGTTCGCGGGCGGTCATGCAGCGCGGCGTGGACCAGGTCTCGCCCGTGCGGCGCACTTCGACGGCCTGACGCGCAGTGATGAAGACCGGCGCGGCACCATATTCGCGCGTGAAGGCGACGCGGGTGGCCGCATCGGCATCGCAAACCATGACGGCACGCGGCTGGGCCACCTGTTGCGACGCGCGCGGGGCGGGCGGAAGCTGGGCCTGGTTTTGGGTCGAGAAATTCTGGGCCAGAGCAGGGGCGGCGCTGGCCAGAACCAGCAGGGTTGCGGCAGAAACTGCGGACAGACGCATCGGAAAAATCCTCCAGATCATCCCGAATTCGCTCCGGGTTCGGACGGAAGAATGCGCTCTTTTCTGAATTTGTAAAGTTTTGACGACAGTTCGAGGAATGAAAAATGACGATTGGACGCCCTCCTGATCTTCAGGCCATTAATTTCGTTCGAGATTGAGCCCAACCGTCGCTTCGTGCGTATCTGACGCGAAGCCGCATTCAACAGGACACCCATGACCCGAAGAGGCCTGTTCGCCCCCGTGCTGGGCCTTGCCGCCGCCGCCTGTTCACCGCTGTCGCTGCTGAATGCGGTCGGGCCACGCGATCGCGGGGCCGGCCGCGTGGCACGGGACCTGCCTTATGGCGACGACCCTCGCCAGAAAATGGACGTCTATGCCCCGGCCCAGGCCGCCAACCTGCCCGTGCTGGTCTTCTTCTATGGCGGCGGCTGGGATTCCGGGGATCGCAAGGACTATGGCTGGGCGGCCCAGGCCCTGGCCGCGCGCGGCTTCGTCGTCTTCGTGCCTGACTACCGTCTGGTGCCCCAGGTCCACTTCCCGGCCTTCATCCAGGACGCGGCGGAGGCCACGGCCCGCGCGGGCGAGCTGGCTGCGACCTATGGCGGCGATCCGGCACGCCTGGGCGTCATCGGCCATTCCGCAGGGGCCCATCTGGCCATGATGATCGCGCTGGACCGGCGCTATATGGCCGCCGTCGACCAGCCGACCCTGATCAAGGCCGCCGCGGGTCTGGCCGGGCCCTATGAGTTTCTGCCTTTCGACGTGGCCGCCTCGCGCAATGCCTTTGGCCGCGCACCCGATCCGACCCTGACCCAGCCCGTCACCTTCGCCCGCGCCGATGCCCCGCCGCTGTGGCTGGGCCACGGCACCGACGATGTCGTGGTGCATGACGAGGACACGACCATACTGTGCGAACGGATGACCGCCGTCGGCGGACGCTGCGAGGCCAAACTCTATCCCGGCCTGAATCACGCCGATCTGATCGCGACCTTCTCGCCCCTGTTCCGCAAGAAGGCCCCCGTACTGGACGACGTCACCGGCTTCCTGCACCGCGAACTGGGCTGAGGCCGTCAGGGGCCGTCACTCGACGATCACGCATCGGTGCGGCAAGGCTTGGCGTGAACGGAGTTGTCCATGCGCCTGATCCTGTCCAGCCTTTCGGCCTGTGTTTTGGGCACGTCCGCCTGGGCGCAGGAGCCGCCCGTCCTGCCGGAAGTGGCCACCGCCTATGAGGCGGCGCTGGCCACGTCTGTGACGCCGCGCCGTCTGATCGATGAGCAGCGCGACTGGCTGGCCGGGCGAGACGCGAATGCGGTCGGCGAGCCCAACGACATCGATCGGGAGCGGATCGCCGAACTGGAGGCGCGCGCCACCATGGACCGCGCCGTCAGGACCGCCACCCTGACCGACGCCCAGCCGGGCGAGTGCTTCGGCCAGGCCTTGTCGGCCTGTACCAGCCCGATCGGCGGCTATCTGACGGGGCCGAACGGCGCGGCGTTTGTCTGGCAGTTGCAGCAGGGTCTTCTGCCCGATGGCGAAACACAGGGCCACGGCTTGGTGCTCGCCCTGCCGGGCACCGGGGGCCAGTCCGTGCCGCGTGTCTGGGTTTTCGGACAGGCGCAGCGCCTGCCGCCGCAGTATGTCGAGCGCGAAGGTCGTCGGTTTCTGGTCCTGCCGGCCCGCCACGACTTTCTGGACGATGGCGAGGACGTCGTCTTCGAATGGTCCGAGGGCGCGCGCCTGAGCCAGATCGACACCTGGAGCTGGCGAGACGACCTGGCCGAACGCCTACCCCCTGGTCTGACCCTGCCGCGCAACGTCGCCATCGACATGTCCGATCTGACCGCCCGCACGCCGCTATGGCTCGGCGAGGGCGACACGAATGAGCCAGACAGCGGCGAGGCCACCTTGCGCTTCGTCCTCGAGGGCGACCGGCTGGTGCTGGACACAGTGCGCGTGCGCGACCCCCTGCGAGTGCTGGCCGTAGTTACGCCATCCGATGTGTTCGACTATGCGGGGCGGCGCTCTGGCTGCAATCACTTCGCCGGCGAGTTCGGCTACGATGCCGAGCGCAATGCCTATATCCGCGAGACTCTGACCCGCCTGCGCTGCGACACGCTGGAGACCGATGGTGCCGCGTTGAAACAGGCCCATGCCGACAAGCCGGATGTCCTGGCCGCCATCGCCCGGATCGAGACCGACTAGGCAGACTTCATCGCGCTCAAGCAGCGAGCGACCGCGTCGCAACCGTTAGCGCCACTTACCAACCTTGGCTGTCTCGCCAAGGTCATCTTCTTCCGCTAGGGGAGATCATGACAAACACGATGACAGCCTCGACGCAGGCATTGGCGGCTTTGGACCGCCTCGAAACCCTCTACGCTCAATCCGTCGCTAATCTGCGTGCCGCCGTGGGCAACTTCCTGAAAACCGGCGAACGCGCCGATGCCGAGGCGCGGGCCAAGGGCCTGTTCGCCTATCCTGAACTGCGGGTCAGCTGGTTCGGCGACCGGCCTGAGAACCTGGCCAGCCGCGCCTATGCCCGGCTCTCGCGCCCCGGGATCTATTCCACGACCATCACCCGGCCGGACCTGTACCGGTCCTATCTGCTGGAACAGCTGACCCTGCTGGAACAGGACTATGGCGCGACCTTCGAGGTGCGCCCGTCGGAGCAGGAAATCCCGTTTCCCTATGTGATGGACGGCTCCGACGTCGTGTTGGACCGGACCCAGACCGCCGCCGTCGCGCGCTATTTCCCGACCACCGACCTGGCCCATATCGGCGACGAGATTTCCGACGGCCTGTTCGACCTGGGCAAGGACTTTCCGCTGGCCCAGTTCGACGGCCTGCGCACCGACTTCTCCCTGGCGCGGCTGCGCCACTACACCGGCACGCCGGTCGAGGACGTCCAGTCCTATGTGCTGTTCACCAACTACAACCGCTATGTCGACGAGTTCGTGCGCTGGGCCTGTGCCCAGCTGACCGACCCCAGCAGTGCCTATGAGACCCTGTCGTGTGCGGGCGGGGTCGTGCTGACGCGCGATACGCCGGATCTGGAGGCGGCGGCGATGGATGCGGCCTGGAAGAAACACCAGATGCCGGCCTATCACCTGACCGCGCCGGGTCATGCGGGCATCACCCTGGTGAACATTGGCGTCGGGCCGTCCAACGCCAAGACCATCTGCGACCACCTGGCCGTCACCCGGCCGCACGCCTGGATGATGATCGGCCACTGCGGCGGCCTGCGACCCAGCCAGACGATCGGCGACTATGTCCTGGCCCACGCCTATCTGCGCGACGACCATGTGCTGGACGCGGTCCTGCCGCCGGACATTCCGATCCCGTCGATCGCCGAGGTCCAGCGGGCCTTGTATGACGCCGCCAAACAGGTCTCCGGCGCACCGGGCGAAGAGGTCAAGCGCCGCCTGCGCACCGGCACGGTGGTCACCACCGACGACCGGAACTGGGAGCTGCGCTATTCCAAATCAGCCCTGCGCTTCAACCAGAGCCGGGCCGTGGCCATCGACATGGAATCCGCCACCATCGCGGCCCAGGGCTATCGCTTCCGCGTGCCCTACGGGACCCTGCTGTGCGTGTCGGACAAGCCCCTGCACGGCGAGATCAAGCTGCCGGGTCAGGCCAACCGCTTCTACGAGGGCTCCATCTCGGAACACCTTCAGATCGGCATCCACGCCATCGATCTGCTGCGGGCCGAGGGCAACCGCCTGCATTCCCGCAAGCTGCGCGCCTTCGACGAGCCGCCGTTCCGCTAGACCCAAGCAGTCGGCCCGGCCTCACATCCGGGCCAGCTCCTCGGCCATGATCGCCTTGACCAGGCGGATGCGCGGGCTGGCCTCCATCGCCTGGTGGGTGACCAGCCAGATCGGCACCTGAATGGGAGTCATGTCGGGCAGGAGATTGACCACGCCCGGCGTCCGCTCGGCCACTTCGCGCAACATCACCGCCACCCCCATCCCGCGCTTGACCATTTCCCAGATCGCGACGGAAGACTCCGACACGATCCGGAAATCCTCGTTTGCAATCGGTATGCCGATCTCGCGCAGAAAGCCCGCGAAGTTCGGGTCATCGAACCCCATCAGGCCGACCCTGGCCAGATCAGCGGCCAGCTTGGGAAGACCGTTGCGGGCAACCCAGTCCTCAGAGGCGAAGAACCGCGCTTCGCTGTCCCGGATCTGGTGACCGACCAGACCGGGGCGATCGGGACGGGCATGGCGTATGGCGATATCCGCCTCGCCCCGATGCAGATCGCTGAATGTGTTCGAGGCGACGATCGCAATAGTGATCTGGGGGGCTTCGGCTCGGATGCGCGCTACGATCTGGGGAAGAACATAGACTGCAAAGGTATCGGTGGCCGAGATACAGACCCGCCCGCCAACCTCCTGCGTCCGCCCGCTGGCGGCGAGCGCCAGCGTACCTGCCGCATCGCCCATGACCCCGATGTGATCGAGCAGCTCGATCCCGGTCTGGGTCAGAACCAGCTTGCGGCCTCGCCGTTCGAACAGCGCTACACCCAGCTCGGCCTCCAGCGCCACCACCTGGCGTGACAGGGTGGGTTGGGTCAGGCCCAGCTCACGCGCTGCAGCCGACAGGGATCCAGCGACAGCGGTCGCGTGGAACGCGCGGATATGATTCCAGTCCATCGCCTTCATGCGTACGCGTATATCATACCTACGGATTTTGGCAATTTACCCAATTTGTGCATATGCTAAGCGGCGCTGTACGGGAGCTTTCTGCATGACGACTGCCAGCGACGCGCAATTCTGGGACAAGATTTCGCGCAAATACGCCAAGGACACCATCGCTGATCAGGGCGGTTATGAGCGCACCCTGGAGCGGACGCGGATGCTGTTGGCACTGGACGACCAGGTGCTGGAACTGGGCTGCGGGACTGGAAGCACGGCCCTGCGACTGGCGGGCGACGTGCATCGCTATCTGGCGACGGACCTTTCCACCGGAATGATCGAGATTGCCCGGGAGAAGCATGCCGCCAATCCCGTCCCGTCGCTGGCCTTTCAGGTCGGGACCACAGAGGCCTCACTGCTCGAAGTCGGCCGATACAACGCGGTTCTGGGGTTCAACTATCTGCACATGGTCCGTGACGTGCCGGCGGTATTGAACCGCATCCACGCCCTGCTCGCCCCCGGCGGTCTTTTCATCTCCAAGACGCCCTGCCTGGGAGACATGAACCCGCTGTTGAGCCACGTGCTGCTGCCGATCATGCGCGCGATCGGCAAAGCTCCGCATGTCAGCGTCTTCAAGCAGACGGACCTTAGCGAACTTGTCCGTTCGGCGGGCTTCGACACCCTCGCCACCGAGAACCATGCCACCAAGGGCAATGATCGCCGCCCCTTCATCGTGGCCCGAAAATCGGTTCACTTGCCGTGATTGGTGCCTTGTCGTGATCACTTCCGTGCGAGCAAAAATGGAGCAAGGCGGCTGTTTAGGGGTCGCGATCGTCGATCCGGACGCCACAGCCCGGTCGCGCCTGAAAGCTCTGTTGAGCCGGGCCGTCATGCCGCAAACGTCCGTGGTCCTCGAATGCTCGACAGCAGACGCCTTCGCACGAGAAAGCGCTTTCGTGCGTCCTGATGCTGTCTTCGTCGAGATGACGATCCACGACAGCTGGCGGCGTGTCGCGCAGGACAATCCTGCGTTGCTTCGGCCGGAACTGGTCTTTGTGGCCGCAAGCCCCGAACAGGCATCCATGGCGTTCGACCTGGAAGCCGTCGATTTTCTGACCAAGCCCTATTCCGAGGATCGGGTGTCGCAGACGGTCCGTCGCCTCTGGCGCTACCGCCGATCGGCGACTGTCCAGAAGGCTTCCGATGCGCTGACGGAGCGTCAGATCCAGGTCATCGAACTGGTTTTGCTGGGGCTGTCGAACAAGGACATCGCCAGGGCGCTCAGCCTGTCGCCCTTTACGGTGCGCAATCACATGTCGCTGCTGTTTCGCGCCTTTCAGATATCGCATCGCGCGGAACTCGCTGCGGTGGCGCATCATCAGGGCATCTGTCAGCCGCAACCTGGATCGGCATCCCGCCAGGGCGGCGTCTGCGCGCCCATCAGCCAGACCCCGCCGGTCGTCCCCCTGAGACGTCGACACGCCCGAGATCTGTCGCCGGTCGCGGTCGGCCAGGTTCACTAGCCCTCACATAAGCGCCGTGAAATCATGAGTATGCAAACCAAGATCCAGGGTCGTCTGGAAGACGCAAAGCCCAGTATCAGGCTGAAACTCGCATCACTGTGGACGAGCTTCATGTTCCTCTACATCTACGTCGACTATTTCCACCTCTACATGCCCAACTCGCTGGAAGACATGCTGGCGGGACGGGTGTTCATGTTCGACGTTACGCAGTCATACCTGGTGGCGGCGCTCATATCCGTGATGATCCCGGCGCTGATGATCTTTCTGTCCGTCGCCCTGCCGGCAAAGTTGAACCGCTGGGCACAGATCATAGTCGCCACGATCTACATCCCCTACACCCTGGTCAATCTGGCGGGTGAGGCCTGGGTGCACATGATGATCGGCGCGGGCGTAGAGGTCGGTCTACTTCTGCTGGTGATCCGCTACGCCTGGACATGGCCGCGCGTTGAAGCGCGTGAAGCCTTCGAAGGGCGGGCCACAGACTTTCGATCCACCGCCTGATCGCGGCGGGTGAATACGCCCGATCAGCGTTTCAGGCGTTTCGCATTGGCCACGGCCGTGCGGTGAATGGGCTTCAGCGCCTCGGCCTGACCCTTCAGCAGTTCGGTGTTGAGGGTCAGCATCTGGCCCGCCGCCCGGCTCCACCAGCCCAGAGCATAGCTGTACTGCGCCTGCATGGCCGCCGCCGGGGTCGAGGCCCCGGCGATGGCCGAGGCGGCGCGGCTGGCCAGGCCGGCTTCGGTCACGGCATTGGCGTTCAGCCGCTGGCCGATGTCGCCAAAGGTCTTGCCCATGGCCGCCGCCGATTCCGACAGGGCCTCGACCTTTTCGCTGCTCATCAGCGACATTTCCTTCAGGTCGACCTTGGCCGGGTCCGACATGCCGTCGACCATGATCTTCATCCGGGCGGCGATGACGTCGCTAGCCGCGCTCAGCATTTCGCCCCCCGACAGGGCCGTGTGGCTGGCCGAACTGGCATTGCGGGTCAGCTTGCGGCCGGTTTTCACGGCGCGATCGATCTGTGTCATGGCTCAGCCCTGCGCCTCATTCAGGCCTCCGGCAAGACCTCGTTGGAGAAGTCGGCCACATCCTTGAGCAGGGCGGGCACGGCGGCATCGATGATGGTCTGGCCCTTTTCCGGACTGGCCTGGGCCGGGTCCGAGCCAATGCGGCCGTCGGGGAAGCGGGCGCGGTAGTCCAGTGCATCCCGGATCGGGCCGGACGGCGCGATCTGCGGGCTGTAGTCCGCCGTTTTGATCCGGTCCGGATAGGCGGCCTGGGTCACCGCGATCTCGGACGGTGTCGCATGCATGCCGTGGCCGGTCGGGAAGATGCGATTGCACAGGCTGTTGACGCCCGGCAGGTCCCACCAGTTCTTCAGCTTCAGTATGAACGGCGGCTGTTCATATTCTGTCGCTACCGCGTCGCGCGCGGCGCTCCGCTGCTTGAGCGACGAATGGCCAAAGCTCCACTCCGCATAGATCTCGGCGAACGTCGCCTCGATCGTGGCGACATTTCCGCCGTGGCCGTTCAGGAAATAGATCCGCTCGAAGCCGTGCCGGCTCAGCGACGACACCCAGTCGGTGATCGCGGACATGAAGGTCGAGGGGCGCAGGGAGATGGTGCCCGCAAAGGCCAGATGATGCTGGGCCATGCCGATGTTGAAGGTCGGGGCGACCACCAGGCTCTCATCAGCCTTCTCCGCCGCATGGGCGATGATTTCGGGACACATCCAGTCGGTGCCCAGCAGGCCGGTCGGCCCGTGCTGTTCGTTGGAGCCGATCGGCACCACGACGGTCTTCGTCTGTTTCAGCCGCGCATCGATCTCGGGCCAGGACGACAGATGGATCAGCATGGGCGACGCTCCTTTGACACTAACTGCGTGCGGTTTAGGCCGATTGCCCAGAACGGCCAACCTTCACGCAGGCGAGAATGCCAGAATGAACCGCTCTGCCGTCTCGGTCGCGCGCGCCTGCACGTCAAACGATGGATGAGGGATGTTCAGGATCATCCGCAGGTGTCCATGCCCCATGATCATGCCGACGTACATTTCGGCCGCAGCCTCCGCATCGGGGATCGATAACAGCCCCAGCCGATCCTGTTCGGCCAGCCAGGCCGACAGTTGGCGCAAGCCCTCGGCGGGTCCGGCGCGATAAACCGCCTCGGCCAGGTCGGGCGCCGTCGGAGCCATCAGCGCGACGCCGCGCAGGGCGTCCGATCCCACATCCCCCTTCATCTTGTTCAACAGACCGGCGGCATAGCCAACCAGGACCGTGTGCGGCTCGCCCCCCGAGCGGAACGGCTCGGTCAGCGCCTGCGCCCTTCGCGCGGCCAGGGCGCGACCGATCTCCACCTTGGACGCAAACCGATTGTACAGGGTCTGGCGCGACACCCCCGCCCGGCGTGCGATGGCCTCCATGGACGCCAAAGCCCCCTTTTCCGCGAACAGGGCCAGGGCCGCGTCCAGAATGGCCTCGGTCTTGGTCTCGTCCACCTGTCCGGCAACCCGGGCCATCAGTGGGCATCCATCGGCGGGGCACCGGTCGCCTTCACCGGTCGGGCCAGCAGGGTAACGAAGGCGGCGAAGGCACAGGCGATAGCCAGCAGCGCAAAGGCATCGCCGAACGCCAGCGTCGTGGCCTGACGCTGGAGCATGCCATAGACCGCCTTCATCGCTGCGCCCGCCGGATCGATGGAGCCCGCGAACCGCTCCTGCATCCCGGCCAGCATGGTCGTCATCCGGTCGTCGGTGACCGAGATGCCCTGCGTCAGCTCATTCATGTGCAGGGCGGTGTTCTGGGTCAGGGAGGTGTTCAGGATCGCCAGACCAAACGCCCCGCCGACATTGCGCGACAGATTGACCAGGCCGGATGCGTTCTTGACCATGTGATCGGGCAGGGTCGACATGGTCACCTGCTGGGCCGCGATCATGGCCAGCATGACGCCGACTCCTCGCATGGCCTGGACGCCTGCGAACTGCCAGAAGCCCCATTCGGTGGTGACCGCATGGGCGTCCCACATGCCCCAGGCGCACAGCATGAAACCGCAGAACATCAGGATGCGCAGGTCCACAAGCCGCACCAAACGCCCCGCGAAAGGCGCGGTCAGGAACATGGCCAACCCGGACACCACCAGCGTCGTGCCGACCTCGGCGGGCGAGTAATCCCGCACGCGGGACAGGAACAGGGGCAGCAGGAAGGTTCCGCCGAACAGGGCCGCACCTACGGTGAAAGTCATGATCACGCCGACCATGAAGTTGCGGTTGGCGAACGCCCTCAGCTCCACGATCGGATTGCGATAGGCCAGCGAGCGCCACACGAAGGCCGGGCCTGTCACAGCAGCCACCACGGCCAGCAGCAAGATCATGTCATCGGCGAACCAGTCGTTCTTGGACCCCTCCTCCAGCACGAACTGAAGGCTCATCAGGAAGCTGGCCATCAGAGCCAGACCCCACCAGTCGAACCCCTTGGACAGGGACGGATCACCCTTGTCGAAATTGGCGTAGCGCCCGACCAGAAACAGCACCAGCATGCCGGGGATGACGTTGATGAAGAACAGCCAGCGCCAACTCAGCCATTCGGTCAGATGCCCACCCAGCGTCGGCCCAACGGTCGGGGCCAAGGTCACGATCAATCCCATGACGATGCTGGCCGTAATGCGCTTCTCGGGCGGAAAGGCGGTGAAGGCGACGGCGAAAACGGTCGGGATCATGGCCCCGCCGACGAAGCCCTGAAGCGCGCGGAAGAAGATCATCGCCTCGATCGAGGACGACATTCCCGTGGCGATGCTCATCAGCAGAAAGCCGGAGCAGGAGACCAGAAAGACCTTCTGCGTGCCCCACAGCCGGGACAGATATCCGGACAGCGGGATCATGACGACTTCGGGGATCAGATAGGCGGTCTGGATCCAGCTGATCTCGTCCGCCGAGGCCCCGATGCCGGATTGGATCTGGGGCAGGGACGAGGCGACGATCTGGATGTCGAGAATGGCCATGAACTGGCCGATCACCATGCCGGCAAAGCCCAGCAGCAGGACGGTCCAGTTGATCGCAGGCGCGGCGGGGGGCGCGCCGCTGCCGGTCATTGTCGAGGCGGCGGCCGTCATGGCCTAGCGCCCGACCTCGGCCGTCTGGGTCACCCCGGCGGCGGCTTCGGCGAAGCTCAGACCACCTTCGCTTTTCAGATCGACCTTGACCGCGACCGACAGGCCAGGCCGCAGGGTTGCGCCCGCGCGATCGACGCGGATGCGGACCGGCACGCGCTGGGTGATCTTGGTGAAGTTGCCGGTCGCGTTCTCGATGGGAATAAGCGCGAACTCCGACCCCGTGGCCGGGGCGAAACTGTCGATATGACCGGTCAGGTCCTCGCCCGGAAAGGCGTCGGCGTGGATCTGCACCGTCTGGCCCAGACGCAGGCGGTCAACCTGGGTCTCCTTGAAGTTGGCCACGATATAGGCGTCGCCCAGCGGCACGATGGACAGCACCTGACCACCGGGCCGCACATATTGGCCGACGCGGACGCCGCGCGCCCCGACCACGCCGGCGACGGGCGCGCGAATGATGGTCCGCTCCAGCGTCAGCTGCGCCTGTTCCAGCTGGGTCCGCGCCTGTTGGACGGCGGCCACCGACTGTTCGCGGGTCGAGCCCAGAACGCCGACCGTGCGCTGTTCGGCGACCAAGGCGGCCTGGGCCTCCGCGACGGAGGCCTGCGCCGTGCGGGCCCCGGCGCGCTCGGTCTCGATCCGCTGTTGCGAAACCCAGCCCTGCTGGGCCAGGCGGTCGTAGCGTTCGACCTGCTGGGCCGCCAGTTCGGCCTGAGCGCGGGCCTGGGCGACACCTGCGGCCCGGCTGGCGATGGTGGCCTGTTCCTGGATGGCGCGGGCGTCGACATTGGACACCGCCGCCGTCACTGCGGCCAGATTGGCCTGCGCCTGCGCCACGCCCGCCTTCGCATCCCTGTCGTCGAGCCGCAGCAGCACCTGACCCGCCTCGACCCGCTGGTTGTCGGCGACCAGCACCTCGACGACATAGCCGTCGATCTGGGGGCTCACGCTGGTGGTGTCAGCATGGACGAAGGCGTTGTCGGTAGCCTCCCACCGCTGCTTGCCCTGCCACCAGACGACACCGCCGATGACGATGGCAATGGCGGCGATCCCGCCGACGATCAGAGGCAGGCGTTTCTTGAGGGCGGGCGACAGGGCCATGAGAAACTCTCGGGGAAGAGACGAACGAGGCGCATAAATGGACAAGAGTGTCCAAAAATCAATAGGCCGCTTTCCGGCTTTGGGAATAGGGCTCGGCCGTCTAGCCTGCATGGCGTGACATGCAGGTCGTGAGGGCGGATTTGAAACGGCATCTCTGGTGGGTCGCGTGCCAGATCGCGGCGGTGTTGTTCATGCCCTCGCCCTTCGCGCAGGCTCAGACGACAGACCCCGACGCCCTCATCCCGATGGACGCGGCCGTGCGACAGGGCGTTCTGCCTAACGGCCTGCGTTATGCACTGCTCAGCAACGATCGGCCGGTTGGCGGACTTTCGATCCGCCTCCGGTTCGATGTCGGCAGTTACGAGGAGCCCGACGGTCGGGGCGGCATCGCCCATTTTCTGGAACATATGGCTTTCAACGGCACGCGCGGTCTGGCCGAGGGCGAGCTGGCGCGGCGCTTTGCCGAAGCAGGCGTCGCTTTTGGTCGGGATCAGAACGCCTCGACCTCGACCTTCGCCACGACCTACAAGGTCGATCTGCCACACACCGACGAAGCGACCATGGCGCTCGGTTTCGGCTGGATGCGCGACATCGGCGACGGCCTGTTGCTCACACCCGACGCGGTGGCGCGCGAGCGCGGTGTGGTGCTGGCCGAACATGACGGGAGGCTGAGCCCTGCATACGCCTGGAGCCAAGCCTATCAGGCCTTTGCTGCTCCCTTGGCCAGAAGCCGCCTGCGCCAGCCGATCGGCACACCACAGAGCATTCGCGCCATCGACGCCGAGGCTCTGACCGAATTTCATCGCACCTGGTACCGACCGGACAATGCCGTGCTGACGGTCGTGGGCGACCTTCCACTCGACGCGATGGAGGCGCGGGTGCGGGACAGTTTCAGCACCTGGAACGCGACGACCGAACCCCTGACCAGGGCCCGAGCCACGCCATTTGACCTGACCCGTCCGCTGGACGTCATGACCTATGCCAGCGAGACCTTGCCGACGGGCCTCAGCGCCTGCCGATTGACGCCTTGGTCAGCCCTGGGACGGGATTCCTTTGCGCGACGCCGAACCAATATCATGCGCGGTCTCTGGGTGGGCATCCTCAACCGTCGGCTATCCTTGTTGGCCGAGGGAGCCGACACCCCCTTCATTGCTGCCAATGTCTCGTGGTCACCCTGGACGCGCGAAGCCAATGCCCTTTGCCTGAGCGTTACGCCGCCCGTTGGAGGAGACTGGACCCGGGCTGTGACGGCAGCCCTGACGGAAATCCTTCGGCTGGAAGCGCACGGGGTCGAAGCGCGGGAAATCGCGCGCATCGTCGATGCCCAGAAGCGGTTCAACACCACCGCCGTCGAACAGGCCGATGACCGCTACAGCGAAACATTGTCCGACGCCCTGGTCTCGGCCTTTGCGCTTCACGAGCTCGACGCCGCCGCCTTCGTGCATCCGCGCAGCATCCCCGCAATTTACGACGCCGTTGTCGCCAGCATCGACGCCGATGATGTACGCGATGATTTTGCGCGCACCTGGAACGGCTCGGAGCCTTTGATCTCCGTCGTGATGCCACAGCCGCCCGACAAAGAGGCCGTGCGTGCCGTCTGGCAGCAGGTGACGACCGCTGCGCCCCCCATTGCCCGGACCGACGAACCTGAAGCGACCTGGGCTTACGCCGACATGGGAATACCCGGGAGGGTCGTGTCGCGCGAAGTGATCGCCAAGCCCGAGTTCACACGCGTGCGCTTCGACAACGGACTGGTTTTGAACGTGAAATCCGCCGCCTTCACCCGCGATCTGATCACGATGGCAGTGCGACTGGGCGATGGCCGGGCAGGCGTGGCCAATGCCGATTATCAGACCGCCAGTATCGGTGCCGGCTTCGTCAACGCCGGGGGGCTGGGCAAGCACAGCTTGCGCGACATCCAGAACATGTTCCCCGATCGACGTCTCGGCCTGAGCCTGCAGATGCTGGAACGCACGTTCCAGCTGTCTGGCTCGACCCGACCTTCGGATCTGGAGCTTCAGCTACAGCTGACGACAGCTCTTCTCAGTGACCCCGGCTTCCGCGACGATTTTGTCGGGCAACGCCGCCAGACGATCGATGCGGTCTACCGGGCCTATCGTACCCAGCCCGGTACGGTCCTGTCGCTGGCGTTGGCCGAAAAGATCGCGCCCGGCTCGCCGCGCCTTCTGCCCCCGCGTGAGGCCATGGACGCGCTGACCATGCGTGACTTCGAGCGGCTTTTTCGCCCAGTTCTGACCCAGGCACCTCTCGAGCTTACCATTGTCGGAGACATGCCCGAGAACGACATCATTGACATGGTCGGCCGGACGCTGGGCACGCTGCCCGACCGAACCGTGACGACTTCGCCGCGAGAAGATATCTTTATGGTCCGGTTTGGTGACGATCGACCCAAGATCAGCGCCGTGCATGAAGGCCCGGCCGATCAGGCTATAGTCTCTGCAATCTGGCCTCTGTTCGTATCGGATCCTTCGCGCCGTCGCGAGCAGAGGACACTGGAGCTGCTGCGCGCCGTGCTTCAGGACCGTGTGCGCGACGAGGTGCGCGAGGCCTTGGGGGCGACCTACAGCCCAAGCGTCTCGCTCAGCTTTGATGATTTTGGAGATCAGGGCTCCATGACGGTCGCCGTCGCCACTTCGCCTGCGGACCTCGAGCGCGTCAGAGAGGCGGTGTCCCGCGTGGTCGCGGAAGTCGCCTCCGGCACGGTGACCCAGTCGGAACTGGATAATGTACGAGCACCGATCCTGGCCCGCATCGAAGATAACCGCGCCACCAACAGCTGGTGGTTCGGCACACTGAATGGATCGGCCCGTGAGCCACAGAGGCTGCGCGACGCCCTGGAATGGGAGGCCGACTATCGCAACATCACGCTGGCTGAACTGAAGGCGGCGGCCGCGACCTGGCTCTCTGGACCCGCCATCGACGCGGTCGCTGTCTCCAATGCAGCGCAGGTGCCAGCTTCGTGAATGACAGCCCCTTAAGCCCCCGCACACGTTCGAAAACACCCAAGCGCGCGCCCCGTGCCCTGGGCTGGCCGCCGGATGAGGACCGGGTCGAGACTATCTTCCAGCGGTTGTCGGCCATCATGCCCGAGCCGAAGACCGAGCTGGATTTCGTCGATCCCTTCACTCTGGTCGTCGCCGTCGCCCTGTCGGCCCAGGCGACGGACGTCTCGGTCAACAAGGCCACGAACAAACTGTTCAAGGTTGCCGACACCCCGGCGAAAATGCTGGCGCTGGGGGAGGAGGGGCTGGTCCCCTATATCGCCTCCATCGGCCTGTATCGCGGCAAGGCCCGCAATGTGATCGCGCTGAGCCGGATCGTGCTGGAGCGGCATGGCGGCGTCGTGCCGCTGAATCGCGCCGACCTTCAGGCCCTGCCCGGGGTGGGGCGAAAGACCGCCAGCGTGGTGCTGAATGAGCTGGGCATCGAGCCGGCCATCGCGGTGGACACCCATGTGTTCCGCGTCTCGCACCGCCTGGGCCTGGCCAATGCCGCCACGCCCGAGAAGGTCGAGGCGCAACTGCACAAGGTCGTGCCTGCCGCCTGGCTGCCCAAGGCGCACCACTGGCTGATCCTGCACGGCCGCTACACCTGCACGGCACGCAAGCCGAAATGCGCAGCCTGCGTGATCTCGGACCTGTGCCCGTCGCGCGGCGACCTGATGGCAGCGGGAGAAGCGGTCTAGGCCCCACGCTCGGCGGCGGGGATAAAGCCGTTGGCCAACAGGGCGTGCAGGGCCTGGACGTGACCGTCACGGGCCTCGACCGGGGCGGAATCCGAGGTCATCACCACCGTCAGCCGCAGGTCCGGCACGATGAAGACCATCTGGCCGCCATAGCCCCAGGCATAGAAGACATCGTGGCCGCGCGCCTTGCGCATCCACCAGCCATAGCCGTGGCCGTCGCCCGTCCAGCGCGAGTTTCCGCGCGGCTCCCACGACGCATCGACCCAGCCCTCGGGCAGGACCCGGACGCCTTCATGCAGGCCGTCGTTGCGATACAGTTCACCGAACGCCAGCAGGGCGCGCGGCGACAGGCGCATCTCATTGCCGCCGAAATAGATGCCCTGCGGATCGGCCGGCCATTCGGGAATGGTCAGGCCCATGGGCTCACCCAGCAGTTCGCGCGTCAGGGCCAGGGTGGACCGCCCCGACGCCCGGGTCAGCACCGCCGAGGTCAGGTGCGAGGTGCCGGTGGAATAGATCAGCGTCCCGCCTGGATCGCTCTCGAACGGCTGGGCCAGGGCGTAGCGGACCCAGTCCCGGCTGGACACCCAGGCCCCGTAGTTGGCCCCCGAGGTCGAGCCCAGGCCGGCCCGCATCGACAACAGATGGCCCACCGTCAGGGCATTCAGGCGCGGATCGGGATCGGCCGGAAACCGGTCGGACAGGAAGGGGGCGACGGTCTGGTCCACCCCGGTCAGCAGGCCCTTGCCGATCGCCGCCCCGGCGACGGCGGCCAGCACGGACTTTGAGGCGGACTTGACGTTGACCGCCGTATCCAGCCCCGGCCCGCGCAGCACCTCCTCGACCAGAGGCTGGCCGTCCCGCGCCACGATCAGGGCGCGCATCTTGGGCAGATCACGGGCCGCCTCGACCGCCGCCGCCGTCAGGGCGGCATCCAGACCTTCTGTGCGAGGGGCAGACGCCGGGGCGGGCACCGCCGACTGGCCACAGGCGACAAGCGGGACGGACAGGGCAGGCAGGCTCAGGCCGGCGGCGAGGAGATGTCGGCGTTTCATGCCCATCGACATGGGGACGCCGGCCCGTCCGCGACAGGCGACTTCACGCCGCAGCCTGGGCCAGCCTGGCCTTCACCGCCGCCGCGAACCGCCGTCCGCCCTCGGGCGCGGAGCCCAGGTAGAAGTCCGGCTCGATCAGCTCCGCCTCCATCAGCAGCCAGCCGCCGTCGTGACCGCGCGCCATGTCGATGCGGGCATACAGCAGGTCCTCGTCGATCGCGGCCAGCGTCTGCTGCGCCAGGTCCCAGGCCCCCTCGGGCGGCTCCGGCAGGGCGACATACTGGCCGCCGTACTGAACCTGAATGCGGAAGTCGCCGTTCACGGGCCGCTTGTTGACGATGTGGCTAAGCTCCCCGCCGAAGATCAGCAGGGAGGTCTCCCCCTCGGTTTCGATGGACGGCAGATAGGGCTGGATCATCGCCGCCCCGTCAGGCGCGCCCTGCATCTGTTCACCGCGTGACAGGCGCAGCGTCTGCCACGCGCCGCCGGAGACACGCGGCTTGACCACCACCGTCCCGGTGCCGAACCGGTCGAAGGCGGCATCGACATCGGTCTGGGTCACGTCCTCGACCCACTGCGTCCGGGGCATGGCCACGCCGCGCTCGGCCAGCCGCCCCAGATAGGATTTGTCCGAGTTCCAGGTCAGGACCGAGGGCGGGTTCAGCATCCGCACCCCCGCCGCCTCCCACGAGGCGCAGGCCTTCATCCAACGCGCATGATCACGGTGATAGCCCCAGACGATCAGCGGCAGGACCAGCGGATACACCGCCAGCCGCGACCCGTCCTCGACATGGTCCGTCCAGGCCAAGGGCTCGACCGTCACGCCTTCCGTAGCGAGCGCCGCCTGCAAGCGCTCCAGCACGCCCGGCCACTGGCCCGCATAGGAGGGATCGGAAGGGTCGGGGGTCAGGACTGCGATCTGGGTCATGGCGGCGATCTAGCGCGAAAGCCCCGAGCCGGGTAAGGCCTCGCGATGACCCAAACCTCTCTGCCTATCCGTTTCGACGTCTGCGCCGTCGGCAATGCCATCGTCGATGTGCTGGCGCCCTGCGACGACGCCTTTCTGACCGCCCAGTCACTGACGCCCGGCTCGATGCAGCTGGTCGATGCGGGCCAGAGCGCGGCCCTCTATGACGCCATGGCGGCGGGGGTCGAGGCCTCGGGCGGATCGGCGGGCAATACCGTGGCGGGCGTCGGCTCCTTCGGCGGTCGGGCCGCCTATGTGGGCAAGGTGGCGGACGATACCCTTGGCGGCGTCTTCACCCACGACATCCGCGCCGCCGGCGTGGCCTTCGACAGCCCGGTCCTGACCGGCGGGGCCGATCAGGGTCTGGGCACCGGCCGCTGCCTGATCAATGTCACGCCGGACGGCCAGCGGACCATGTGCACCTTCCTGGGGGCCGCCAACCAGCTGTCGGCCGACGACATCGACGCCGACCAGATCGCGGCCTCGGCCATCGTCTATCTGGAGGGGTATCTGTTCGACCCGGCCCCGGCCCGTGCGGCCTTCGAGGCCGCCGCCGCTGCCGCCCACGCCGCCGGGCGCAAGGTCGCCATCACCCTGTCCGACACCTTCGTCGTCGCCCGCTGGCGCGCCGAACTGCTGGCCTTCATCGCGGCCTCGGCCGACATCGTCCTGGCCAATGAGGCCGAGCTGGCCGCCCTGTTCGAAACAGACGATTTCGATGCCGCCGCCGCCCGTCTGGCCTCCATGACCGAGGTCGCCGCCATCACGCGCGGGGCCGAGGGCTCGGTGCTGCTGTCCGGCGACGAACGGGTCGAGGTCGCGGCCTTCCCGGTCGACAAGGTCATCGACACCACTGGCGCGGGCGATCAGTACGCCGCCGGGGTCCTGCTGGGTCTCGCGCGCGGCCTGTCGCTGAAAGAAGCGGGCACGCTGGGATCGCTGGCAGCGTCCGAAGTCATCGCCCACTGGGGCCCGAGGCCCATGACGTCGCTTGAGGCGCTGGCGAAAGAGGCGGGGCCGGCCCTCAGCCCCGCCTGATCGTCACATACAGCGCCCCGTCGCCGCCGTGGTGGCGCGCGGCGGGTGCAAAGCCGGACACGACCCCGCGCAGGGCCGGGCCTGTCAGCCATTCGTGGACCGAGCCCCGGATCACGCCTGTACCGCCGCGTCGCCCCTGCCCCGTGATCACCAGCACCGAGCGATAGCCACGCGCCTGGGCCCCCATCAGGAAGGCGGTCAGAGCGTCCTGGGCCTGAAACCGGCCGTAGCCGTGCAGGTCGATCCGCGCCTCGATCGGATCGCGCTCGCGCGACAGTCGCCGCTGTCGGCGCGGCTCCAGAACCTCGGGCACGCTACGGGAGGCGGGGGGAGATACGGCTGGAGAAAAGGACGGCAACGGCCGGGGCACAGCCTTGCCCTTGCCGGTGGGATGGGGTGCCGCTGGAGGATCGGGCTGGACCGCCCCGACCACGATGCGCGGAGCCTTCTTCGGCCGTAACGGCGTCACCGATCCGGCCACGCGGGACCAGATGTGCCGGTCGTCGGGGCTCAGATCGTCCCGCCTCGTCATGTCGTGCCGGGCGCGGTCCCGTCGGCATCCTCGTCCGACCCCTGATCCTGCGGCCCCGGTGCATAGGCCAGCAGGTCGCCGGGCTGGCAATCCAGTTCGCGGCACAGGGCATCCAGCGTCGTGAACCGCACGGCCCGCGCCTTGCCCGTCTTCAGGATCGACAGATTGGCCAGGGTCACGCCCACGCGATCGGCCAGCTCGGTCAGCGACATGCGCCGTTCGAGCAGGATGCGGTCAAGCTGGATGCGGATGGCCATGATGTCTCTCTATCTAACGGCAATCGTCGGGTCGACCCGAAGGGCGGCGCGAAGCGTCAGAAGGGCGGAGCCTTCTGACCGCGCTGCCAGTTAAATGGTCAGTTCGGATTCGCGGCGCAGACGTGCGCCCTCCTTGAACACCTCGGCCAGGACGAAGACGACCAGGACCGAGAAAGCGGGGGTCACCAGATCGAACAGGCCGGGCGGCTCCATAGCTCCGCGCACCAGATGCGACACCAGCCCCTGCCCGACCCAGGCCCCGCCGGTGACGACGGCCAGAATAAAGCCGATCTGGCGCAGCCGACCCGTATTGGCCGGCTCGAACGGATCGCCGATTCGAAGGGTGTGCACGATACGGCGCAGATGCCGCAGGATCAGGGTGAAGCCCCCGAAATAGCCGGCAAACGCCCCGATGCCGAACAGGATATAGGCGCGCGGCACGGGCACGCTGGTGCCGCCGTCCTCGCTGGTCGCGGTCAGACCCATCGGCCCCATGGGGACGAAGACCATCACGATGAAAAGAATGAGGGTGGCCAGGGTCAACAGGGCCAGGATCCAGAAGGCGGCCCAGAGCGCGACGCTCAACAGGCTGGACATGGATCCGAAAGTCAGGCCCGGAACGCGGGTCGAGATTCTGGTAGAGCGGCTGGCTGCAGATCGCAGTTTCGGAGTGCGCATGCAGTAAGGCCTATTCGTCGTCAGGCCGGGGCAGAGGGCGAGGATGCCGCGCGGGGTCCGGCGAACCCACACGCGGTCTTAACTCTCGCGCTTGTCATGCCGATCGTCAAAGCTCCGTTTTGTTCTTACAGACCTTGGACGAGCGACGCGATCAGGGCGACCGGCAGGGCGGCGAGCAGCATGGTGTTGATCACGCCGTGGCCGATCTTTTCGATGAAGTAGGAAGCGTTCATGGTGTTCATAGTCGTTCTCCGTTGATCCTGAGTGAGGGATGTTTTCACCCCTCGTTTTGTTTCCGCTGCATCGATCTTGCCGTTTTTGGCCGGATCGGAGAACGTCGCGGCGTCCGTCCTTGAAACAATAGATAGGCCGTGCGCTGAAGGAAGTCATGTTACATATCGTTTAACGATATTAAACTTTGGCAATGGATTGTAACGGAGCGGGTGAAGACGATGAATCTGAAGCTAATCAAGGGGATGCGTCTGGTCCTGGCGACACACAATCCCGGCAAGGTGCCTGAGATCGAGGCCCTGCTGGGCGGACATTACAGCGTCGTCACCGCCGGCAGCCTGAACCTGCCCGAACCGGACGAGACCGAGAGCACCTTCGTGGGTAATGCCCTGCTTAAGGCACGCCATGCCGCGGATTTGTCGGGCGAGGTCGCCATTGCCGACGATTCCGGGATGTCGGTCACAGCGCTGGACGGCGCGCCGGGCATCTTCTCCGCCCGCTGGGCCGGGCCGGACAAGGATTTCGCCTTCGCCATGAAGAAGGTCGAGCAGCGGCTGGAGGAAATCGGCGCGCATGACCGCAGCGCCTGGTTTACATCCGCCCTGGCCGTGGCCTGGCCGAACGGGCCGGCTGTGGTGGTCGAGGGCCGCGTCGACGGCAGCCTGACGTTTCCCCCCCGGGGCACGCGCGGCTTCGGCTACGACCCCATCTTCATCCCCGAGGGCCACGATCAGACCTTCGGCGAACTGGACCCCGCCTTCAAGGATTCCATCAGTCACCGGGCCCGGGCCTTCGAAAAGCTGCGGGATGCGTTGATTGACTGACGCCAGTCCCGACCCCCTCGCCCTCTACGTCCACTGGCCCTATTGCGCGCGCATCTGCCCCTATTGCGACTTCAACGTCGTGCGCGACCGGGGGCGGGATCGGGAACAGGCCGGTCTGGTCGAGGCGATCCTGACCGATCTGGAGGCGCAGGCCGCCCTGACCGGCCCGCGCCGTCTGGCCTCGATCTTCTTCGGCGGCGGCACGCCCTCCCTCATGGACCCCGACTCCGTCGCGCGGATCATCGCCGCCGCCACGGCCCGGTTCGCCCCCCTCGGCCCCATAGAGATCACGCTGGAGGCCAATCCCACGGATGCCGAGGCCGACCGGTTCGCTGCGCTCAGAGACGCCGGCATCAACCGCCTGTCGATGGGGGTCCAGGCGCTGGACGACGCGGCTCTCAGGTTTCTGGGCCGCAATCATTCGGCGGACGAGGCCCGGCGTGCCGTCGCCGTCGCCGCCCGCGCCTTCGACCGGCTGTCGATCGACCTGATCTACGCCCGTCCCGGCCAGACGGTGGCCGGCTGGACCGAGGACCTGACCCAGGCGCTCGATCTGGGGTTCGAGCACATCTCACCCTATCAGCTGACCATCGAGCCCACTACCGCCTTCGGCCGCGCCGTCGCGCGCGGGGCCTGGTCGCCGCCCGACGAGGATCTGGCCGCAGACCTTTATGAGACCACGCAAGCCGTGCTTCAGGCCGCCGGTTTCGACGCCTATGAAGTGTCCAACCACGCGCGCGGCGTCGCGGCCCGCTCCAGCCACAACCTGCATGTCTGGCGCGGCGGCGACTATCTCGGCCTCGGTCCCGGCGCCCACGGCCGCCTGACCCTGGACGGCGTCCGCACCGCGACCGTCGCCCACCGGGGCATCGCCGACTACGTCACCGGCGTCGCGGCCGGAACCCCCTGGGCCGAACACCAGCCCCTCTCCCCCACCGACGCCGCCGAGGAAAAGGTCCTGCTGGGCCTGCGCACGGTCGAAGGGGCCGCGTTGGCGGACCTGGCGACGCTGGGGCGAACAGTCGAGGCGGGGCCGCTGGCGGAGCTGATCGCGGACGGGTTTCTGGAGGTCGATGCGGAACAGGTCCGCGCGACGGCGACGGGCCGGCCGGTGCTGGACGGAGTGCTGAAAGTCTTGCTTACATAAACGTGGACGGGTGCCGAGTCAGTTTCGCGTGGCAAGATTACCCAAAGCAGCGCTAGTCATAAGCAATGGAAGATACCGCCCCTTCAAAACGATCGGTTCGCGCGAAGGCGGATGCGATCAAACCCTTTCGCTGCAAGAACCTCATCGCAGTGATCGAAGACCCCGCCGACATAAAGAATATCGGAACGGTCATTCGAAACGTGAACGCGCTCGGCGTTGAGAAAGTCTATGTGGTCGATCCGCGCCATGCCTTGCCCGACGATTGGCAGGAGTTGCGCAGCGACAGGGCCATCTCCAAGATTTCGGTTTCGGCAGTTAAGTGGACTTTCGTGAAGCGCTTCGACAGCACAGACGAGTGCTTCGACTATCTCGAAAAGAAGGGCTTCGTGTCCATCGTCACCTCACCCCATGTGAAGGGCAAGACGAGCCTGTATCTAGACGACGGTGACTACACGGTTCACGCTAAACTGGCGGTATGGTTCGGAAGCGAGTCCGTTGGCATCAGCGAGCGGGCGGTTGAACGCAGCGCAATGTGCATCAGTGTCCCCATGTTCGGCATGATCGAAAGTCTGAACCTTGGGACGAGCTCGGGCATCGTTCTCTACGAGGTAGCAAAGCAACGCCGCCGCTATCAAAGCCAGTTCAGGATGCGCAATCGCCGGGGCGAACGCGATGAGCCGCTACCAACGGTCATGGCCATCAAGCAAACCTGAGCGACACCCGGCTTTTATGATCATGGTTTCGGCCGAAAAGCCGAAGCCTTTTGCGGTGGCAGGGGTGTATTCCGGACCCTGATCCTCACGTCCTTTCGCGCTCGTGAATGGAGACACTGGGCCCCTCCGCTCCGGCGCAAAGGCCGCTTTCTCCTCACCACACTCCTCAGTCGGGATATAATCCTCGCCTGAACCTGCCGGACCCTGTCCGTGCGGGATTCAGCCGGTCTTTGACACGTTGATCTCCTGCGGTTTCGCCTGCATGCACAGGCAAACCCACTGCGCGGCGACGCCCCGTTTCACCCGAAACACGCGTCCGCGCCTTTTTCGGGCGCGATGAAGACTCTCGACCCTGACCGCCCGCGCTGGCAGGGTCCCGGCAGATGACCGAGCCCTCCCCCTTTCCGCCGACCGTCCCGCCGCCCCGTCTGGTGTCGCCCGGCCTGTATCTGGTGGCGACGCCGATCGGGAACCTGCGCGACATGACGCTGCGGGCGCTGGACGTGCTGGCCGCCGCCGATCTGGTCCTGGCCGAGGACACGCGCGTGACCGGCAAGCTGCTGTCGGCCTATGGGCTGAAAGCCAAACTGGAACGCTGCGACGACCACGCCTCGGCCCGGGCGGCGGAACTGGCCATCGAGCGCCTGCGCGAAGGGGCGGTAGTGGCCCTGGTCTCGGATGCAGGCACACCTCTGGTCAGCGATCCCGGCTTCGTCGTGGCCCGGGCGGTGATCGCCGAGGGCCTGCCGGTCCATCCCATCCCCGGTGCCTCCAGCCTGCTGGCCGCCCTGTGCATCGCCGGGCTACCGGCCGACCGGGTGACGTTCGCGGGTTTCCTGCCGCCCAAATCCGGTGCCCGCCGCTCTGCCCTGGAAGAGCTGCGCACCTCCCGCCAGACGCTGGTCTTCTTCGAAAGCGGACCGCGTCTGGCCGACAGCCTGGCCGACATGGCCGTCGTCCTCGGCCCCCGCCCCGCCGCCGTCGCCCGCGAACTGACCAAGCTGTATGAAGAGTGCGTGCGCGGGACGCTGGATGAGCTGGCCACCGACCCCCGCTGCCAGTCGCCCAAGGGCGAGATCGTCGTCGTCATCGGCCCCGGCGAGATCGAGGTCGCCAGCGAGGCTGACACCGACGCCGCCCTGGCCGAGGCCATGACCCGCCTGCCGCCAGGCGAGGCCGCCGCCGAGGTCTCCCGCGCCCTGAACCTGCCCCGCAAGCCCCTCTACAAGCGGGCGCTGGAGATGCAGGGCCGGTGAGTCGGAAACGCCCCCGGCTGAAACCCGCAACCGTCGCGCGGGCCAAGCAGGGCTGGCGCATGACCCTGGGCCGCGACGCCCACCGCCAGGGTCACCGCTCCGAATGGCTGGCGGCGGTCTGGTTGATGCTGAAGGGCTATCAGCTGCTCGGCTTCCGCCTGAAGACCCGCGCCGGCGAAATCGATATCCTGGCGCGCAAGGGCAAGACGCTGGCCGTCGTCGAGGTCAAGCGCCGCGCGACGGTCGACCAGGCGCTGCTCGCCATCGGTCCGGACCAGTACGATCGCCTGTTGTCCGCCGGTCGCGCGGTGTTGCGCCAAAGACCCAGCTTGGCCGGTCATGTGCTGCGCATCGATATTGTGGCGCTGGCCCCCGGACGGTTTCCGGTTCATCGTCGCGGCATAGAGCCCATGGGGAGGGGCTAGGAGAGGGCTGACGGCATGACACGCGACGAGGCCATCGAAGTTCTGACCCAGGCCGGTCAGGCCGAGGACGATGCCTTCCCGCTTCTGGACGCCGCCATCGCCTGCGCCATCCACGACGCCCCCCTGCGGGACCCCGCCCCCGTCCGCGCCCTCGCCGACCGCGCCGCCGAACGCCTGGCCGAGCGGCTGATCGAGGACAGTCCGGACGAGGCCCTTTCGGAGACGATGTGCAGCGATTTCCGCCTCAACGGCGACCTGCTGCATCACGACGATCCGGCCAATACCGACGTCATCGACATCGCCGAGCGCAGGCGCGGCCTGTCGGCGGCGCTCAGCGTCTTCTATCTGGATGCCGCGCGGCGCAACGACCTGCGGGCGGACGGCGTCGACTTCCCCGGCCACTTCCTTTTGCGGGTGGAAACGCCCGAGGGGCCGGTCGCGCTGGACCCCTTCAGCCAGGGGCGGCTGGTCCTGCCGTCCGAGCTCAGCCGCCGCGCGCTCCGGGCGGGCCTCACGCCCCACGTCGCCGACCGGCTGGATCTGCTCATGGCCCCTGTCAGCGACCGCGAGGCCCTGATCCGGCTGCAGAACATGGTCTTCGTCCGCGCCATTCACGCCCATGACTACGAGGGGGCAGAGCGGTCCGCCCTGCGATGCGCCCTGCTGGACCCCGAGGACCACCGTCCCTGGCTGGACGTCGCTACGGCGCGCGAAAAGCAGGGGGCCCTGACCGGTGCGCTACAGGCCCTGGCCTGCGCCCGCACCCTGGACGACCCGCTGGCCGCGCGCCGCCAGATCAGTCTGGACCGGGTCCGGCTTCAGCTGAACTGAGACCGCCCGGCCTTGCGCCGCCCTGCCCGCCTGCCCATTAGTCTGGGGCAGAGCAGCCGAGGACCGAGCCCATGAAAGTCGCCATCCAGATGGACCCCATCGAAGGGGTCAACATCGCCTCGGACACCACCTGGCTGATGGCGATGGAGGCGCAAGATCGGGGCTATCCCCTCTGGGTCTATGATTTCCGCACCCTGGCCCTGGACGAAGGCCGCCTGTACTGCCGCGCCCGCCCGGTGACGCTGCGCCAGGTCGAAGGCGACCACGTCAACTTCGGCGAGGAGGTGAAACTGGACCTCGGCCGTGACGTCGATATCATCCTGATGCGTCAGGACCCGCCCTTCGACATGGCCTATGTCACCGCCACGTATCTGCTGGAGACGGTCCATCCCCAGACCCTGGTGGTCAACGACCCGGCCCAGGTCCGCAGCGCGCCGGAGAAACTGCTGGTCACCCACTTTCCCGACCTGACCCCGCCGACCCTGATCAGTTCGGACCCGGTCGCCCTGGTCGATTTCCACAAGCGGCACGGCGATGTCGTGCTGAAACCCCTGCACGGCGCGGCTGGGTCGGGCGTGGTGCGGCTGAAGGCCGACGACCCCAATCTGGAGGCCCTGATCGAGATTCACGCCACCGGATCGCGCGACCCGCTGGTGATCCAGAAATTCCTGCCGGCGGTATCGAAGGGCGACAAGCGCATCCTGCTGGTCGACGGCGAGCCCGTCGGGGCCATCAACCGCGTCCCGCTGAAGGATCAGGTCCGCTCCAACCTGCGCGTTGGCGGCACGGCCGCGCCGGTCGAGCTGACCCCGCGTGACCTCGAAATCTGTGCCGCCATCGGCCCGACGCTGAAAGAGCGCGGCCTGATCTTCGTCGGCATCGACGTCATCGGCGACTGGATGACCGAGATCAACGTCACCTCTCCGACCGGCGCCCAGCAGCTGAAGCAGTTCAGCGGCGTCGATGCCGCCGCCCTGATGTGGAACGCGATCGAGACGCGGCGCATCCCTTCAGCTTAACCGCACGCTTGCAATCCGGTTGAGTTCATGGTTCGTTCTTTCGCGGATAGCGGGAGCGGGTCATGGTCGCCAGTGTCGTCACGGTTGCCTTCGAGGGGGTGGATGCGCGGCGCGTGGACGTGCAGGTGCAACAGCTGTCCAGCGACCAGCCGTCCTTCACCATCGTCGGCCTGGCCGACAAGGCGGTGGCCGAGAGCCGGGAGCGGGTGCGGGGCGCGTTCGCGGGCATAGGGCTGGCCATGCCGTCCAAGCGCATCATCGCCAACCTGGCCCCCGCCGACCTGCCCAAGGAAGGCAGCCACTTCGACCTGCCCATCGCCCTGGCCCTGCTGGCCTCCATGGGGGTCATTCCGCCCGATGCCCTGAACGGCTGGGCCGCGATCGGCGAGCTAGGGCTGGACGGCCAGATCGCGCCGGTGGGTGGGGCCCTGCCCGCCGCCGTGGCAGCCGACGCCATGGGGCTGGGGCTGATCTGTCCGGAGTTCAATGGGCCAGAGGCGGCCTGGGCGGGCGATGTCGCCGTGCTGGCCCCGCGCTCTCTGATCGGACTGGTCAATCATTTCAAGGGCGTGCAGGTCCTGCGGCGGCCCGAGCCGGGGGCCATGCGTGACGGGGCCCGCGTGCCCGACCTGCGCGAGGTCAAGGGTCAGGAAAGCGCCAAGCGCGCGCTGGAGATCGCCGCCGCCGGGGGACACAACCTGCTGTTCGTCGGCCCGCCCGGCTCGGGCAAGTCGATGATGGCGGCGCGGCTGCCGGGCCTTTTGCCGCCGCTGACGCCCAAGGAACTGCTGGAGACCTCCATGGTCTGGTCGGTGGCCGGGATGATCGAGCGGGGATCCCTGACCCGCGAACGCCCGTTTCGCGCGCCGCATCATTCCGCCTCCATGGCCGCGCTGACGGGTGGCGGGCATAAGGCCAAGCCGGGCGAGGCGTCGCTGGCTCACAACGGCGTGCTATTCCTCGATGAACTTCCCGAATATTCGGCCCAGGCGCTGGACAGCCTCCGCCAGCCCCTGGAGACGGGTGAGATCGTGGTGGCCCGGGCCAATGCCCATGTCCGCTATCCGGCACGGTTCCAGCTGATCGCCGCCATGAACCCCTGCCGCTGCGGCCTGGGTGGTGGCGGACGCGGGGCGTGCGGCAAGGCTCCGCGCTGTCAGCGGGACTATCAGAACCGCATCTCAGGCCCGATGTTCGACCGCATCGACCTGACGGTTGAGACGCCGCCGGTCACCGCCGCCGACATGGCCCTGCCACCGCCCTCCGAGGGCACGGCCGAGGCCTCGGCCCGCGTCCAGACCGCCCGCGCGATGCAGGAGGACCGCCTGCGCGCCGCCGGGATCGACCCGGACATCGCCAGCGATCAGGCCATCAACGCGCGCGCCTCGGGCGAGACCCTGGACCGGTTCGCGCGGCCGGATGAGGCAGGGCGGGCCCTGCTGATGCGCGCCGGAGAGGCCGGAGGTCTGACCGCACGTGGCTGGACCCGGACCCTGCGTCTGGCCCGCACTATCGCCGACCTGGATGGCTGCGAAGGAGTTCTGCGCCGCCACATCGCCGAGGCCCTGATCTATCGCCGCACCACCGTCGGGGCCCAAGGCGACTTCGAGCGCCAGACCGCCCAACACGAAACCCCCGCCTTCTGATCGCTTGAGCCAAATTTAAGGGGTTGTGGTGCAGGGTCTCCGCGTCAGGAGACGACCATGGCGCGGCAGACCAAGGCCCCAGCAGACGACAGCACCGTGGCAGCGCCCGAGCAGCAGTTCCTGCGCCTGATGAGCCATGAGATGCGCACACCCCTGAACGGGGTGATCGGCATGCTGGGCCTGCTGTCACGCACCAAGCTGGACGGCGCCCAGCGTGCCTATGCGGACGCCGCGCGCTCCTCGGCCGAGCATCTGCTGGGTCTGGTCAACGACCTGCTGGATTATGCCCGTCTGGAAGCCGGAAAGCTCGAGTTCGATTCCGCTCCCGTCGATCTGGAGGCTTTGGTGCGCGGCGTGGCCGAACTGCTGAGCCCCCGCGCCCATGAACGCGGGCTGGAGATCGCCTGGTCCGTCGCCGCCGAGGCCCCGGACATCGTCGGCGACGAGGGACGGCTGCGTCAGGTGCTGTTCAACCTGGCCGGTAATGCGGTGAAGTTCACCGAAGCGGGCGGGGTCCGCATCAGCGTCGAGCGCGCGGGTGGCCCGGCCTCCAAACCCCGTCTGGCCTTCGTCATCGACGACACGGGCCCCGGCGTGCCGCCCGAGGCGCGCGTTCGCATCTTCGAGGAGTTCGGCCACGTCGATGCCTCCGACGCCTCGCGCTTCGGCGGCGCCGGCCTGGGTCTGGCTGTCGTGCACCGCCTGGCCGACGCCATGGGCGGCCAAGTCGAGGTTTCGGACCGCCCCGACGGCCCCGGTGCCCGCTTTCGCTTCACCGCCGACTTTCCTGCCGCCAAGGGCACCCATCGCCTGCGCGAGCTGGAGGGCCGCACCGTCGGCATCGTCAGTCCCGACCCCTTCGTCCGCGCCGCCGCCACGGCACAGATCGAGGCGTCGGGCGGTCAGGTCCATACTCAGGCCCCGGTGGTCCTGATCGATCATGCCGCACGGCCTGATGGCCACGCCCTGGTCCCCCGCCCCGCCGACGTCCGCGCCATCGTCCTGCTGAAGCCCGAGGAGCGCGAGCGGATCGCCGCCTACCGTTCGGCCGGGTTCCACGGCTATCTGATCAAGCCCCTGCGGCGCGCCTCCCTCGCCGAGCGGGTCTTGGCGGCGATCGGCCAAAGCAGCGGCACGACCGGCCTGCGCCAGACTCCGTCCGACGACGACCGCGTCATCCCCTCGCGCTTCTCCGGCACCCGCGTGCTGCTGGTCGAGGACAATCCGGTCGGGGCCTTGCTGGCCACCACCTTGCTGAAGCGCGAAGGCTGCGCGGTCGAGACCGCCGCCAATGGGGCCGAGGCCATCGCCGCCCTGAAGCGCGCCCGCTATGATCTGGTGCTGATGGACATGCGTATGCCGGGCGTCGATGGGCCGACCGCCTCACGCGCGATCCGTGCTGCGGGCGACCGTACGCCGATCATCGCCCTGACGGCCAATGCCTTTGCGGAGGATCGCCGGGCCTGTCTGGAGGCCGGGATGGACGACCATCTGGTCAAGCCGCTGGAGCTGGAAGCGCTGCGATCCACACTTGCCCGCTGGACGAACCGGGACGTCCGCGCCAAGGTCGCCGTCTAGAGTAAACGCGCCGAGGGTTGACGACCGGGGGGCGTCCCGGAGACACGACCGCATGACCGACACCCCACCCGCCGTGACCCCACCTCCCATCAATTCACCGGTCGCCGCCACCGACACCGCGCCCAAGGGTCTGGGCGTCATCAAGGTCGCCTTCCGCGACCGGCGCACCCTGGCCATGCTGCTGCTCGGCTTTTCGGCAGGGCTGCCCTTCACCATGCTGATCGGTACGCTGAACGCCTGGCTGTCGGATGCGGGTGTGGCGATTTCGACCATCGGCATCCTGTCGTGGATCGGCCTGTTCGGGGCCTTCAAATTCCTGTGGTCGCCCGTCGTTGGCCTGGTCCCGCCGGTGATCGGCAAGCGTCTGGGGCGGCGACGCAGCTGGATGATCGGCTGCCAGCTGATCATCGGTGCCATGCTGATCGTCATCGCGATCTCGAGCCCGGAGGGCGGCACCCTGGGCCTGCTGGCCGGTGCTGCGGCGCTCGGAGCATTCGCCTCCGCCACCCAGGACATCGTCATCGACACCTGGCGGATCGAGGTCGCAGGGCCCGGCGCGCCGATCGACCTGCTGTCCACCATCTATCAGTTCGGTTTCCGCTCGGCCGCCCTGATCGGGGGGGCCGGGGCTCTTGTGCTGGCCGACGTCGCCGGCTGGCCCGCGACGTTTGCGGTAAGCGGCGTCCTGATGGGACTGGGTCTGCTGGGAGCGATCATCGCACCCGAGCCTGTCCCGGCTCCGCCCCAGGCCATCGCCAGGGAGCGTCTGGGCTCGCCGCGCCTGCGCCAGATCGCCTTGATCGCCACGCTCGCCGCCTGGGCCTGGGCGGCCTATATGCTGGTGAACTTCATGGTCACAGCCCTGACCACCACCCCGGCCCCCAGCGCCGGTGAATTCACCGGAACCTGGGGCCCGTGGATCATCGCCGCAGCTGTCCTGCTACCCTGCGCCCTGGCCGGGTTCGTCGTGTGGCGTGGCCGGGTGGCGACGCCCGCAGCCGGAGACCGCCCGGTTCTGACCCTGCTGTACGACGCCATCCTGGCCCCGCTGGTCGAGCTTATGGGGCGTCTGGGCTGGGGCGCGCTCATCGTGCTGGGTCTGATCCTGACCTATCGCATCACCGACGGGGTCTGGGGACCCTTCGCCTTTCCCTTCTACATGGGCGATACGGGCGGGGCGCTGGGCCACACCAAGAGCGAGGTAGCGCTGGCGTCCAAGACCTTCGGCGTCGTCATGACCATCATCGGCATCGGCCTGGGGGGCTGGGCCCTGCTGGTCATCGGGCGGATGGCGTCGCTGCTGATCGGAGGGATCCTGGCGGCGGCGACCAATCTGCTGTTCGCGGACCTGGCCATGGGGGCACCTGTGATCGGCGGCTTTATGAGTGCGACGGGCCTGTATGGCCTGTTCGGAGCCTTCGGCCTGGGCGAGCCCATGGCGCGGCTGATGCTGGCTATCGCGGGCGAGAACATCGCCGGCGGCTTCGCGGGCGCAGCCTTTGTCGCCTATCTGTCGGCCCTGTCGAACAAGATGTTCGGCGCGGTGCAGTTCGCGGTCTTCACGTCCCTGGCCCTGCTGATCGGCACATTCGGGCGGGGGGCGCTCGGCGAGATGATCGAAAACCAGGGGTTCGCCCCGGTCTTCATGTTCGCGGCGGCCCTGGGCGGGATCACCGTCGTCTTTTGTATCCTGGAGTGGATCCGGCTGGCGGCCGAGCGTCGCAGGCTCGACCGCCAAACCGAGGCGGAATCTACCCCTCGGTAACGACCTCGCCATCGTAGGCGGCAAAGGTGGCGGCGGTGATGATTTCCGACACCGACGCCCCAAGGCTGACGATCTGCACAGACTTCTCCAGCCCGACCAGCAGCGGGCCGATCACGGTCGCCCCGCCCAACGCCTGGACCAGTCGCGTCGAGATCGAGGCGGAATGGATGGCCGGCATGACCAGCACATTGGCGTCGGCGCTCAGCCGCATGAAGGGATAGTTGGCGCGCGCCTCGGGATCCAGCGCCAGTTCCGGCGGCATCTCGCCCTCGTATTCGAAGTCCACGCCCTTGCGGTCTAAGATGCGGATGGCCTCGCGCACCTTTTCGCCCCGGTCGCCGGGAGGATTGCCGAAGGTTGAATAGGACAGGAAGGCCACGCGCGGGGTCCGGCCCAGGCGACGCACGGTCGCCGCCGCCTGGATGGCGATTTCGGCCAATTCCTCGGCGTCCGGCAGTTCGTGGATCGACGTGTCGGCCACGAACAACGTCCGCCCCTTGGCCAGCAGGATCGACAGGCCGATCATCCGCTCCTTGACGTCGAGCACGCGCCGCACCTCCTTCAGCACCATGTTGAAGTTGCGGGTCGAGCCGGTGACCACCGCATCGGCATCGCCGCGCGCCACCATGGAGGCGGCGAAATAGTTGCGGTCCTGATTGATCATCCGCTGCACGTCGCGGCGCAGATAGCCCCGGCGTTGCAGGCGCTCGTACAGGAAGTCGGTGTATTCGGCGTTCTTGTCGGACACCCGGGCGTTGACGATCTCGATGCCCAGGGCATCGAAATCCAGACCGGCCTCGATGGCGTTCTTGCGGATCAGGTCCTCGCGGCCCAGCAGGATGGGCGTGCCCAGTTCCGCCTGCTTGAAGGCCCAGGCGGCGCGGATGACGGTCGTTTCCTCGCCCTCGGCAAAGACCACCCGCTTGTCCGGCGCGGCGCGCACGGCGGAGGAAATCTTCTGCATCAGGGCCGCCGACGGATCGATCCGGCCCCGCAGCGAGGTGCGATAGGCGTCCATGTCCGGGATCGCGACGCGGGCCACGCCCGTGTCCATTGCGGCCTGGGCGATGAAGGGCGGGATGTACCAGATCAGTCGCGGATCGAATGGCGTCGGAATGATGTAGTCCGGCCCGAACTTCAGCTTGCGCCCCGAATAGGCGGCCGCGACCTCGTCTGGCACGTCCTCGCGCGCCAGCTGGGCCAGGGCCTGGGCGCAGGCGATCTTCATCTCGTGGTTCACGCGCCGGGCCCGCACGTCCAGGGCTCCGCGGAACAGATAGGGGAAGGCCAGGACGTTGTTGACCTGGTTCACATAGTCCGACCGCCCCGTGGCGATGATCGCGTCGGAACGCACCGAGAGCACGTCCTCGGGCGTGATCTCGGGGTCAGGATTGGCCATGGCGAAGATGATCGGGCGCGGAGCCATGGACGCGACCATCTCCTTGGTGATCGCCCCCTTGGCCGAGAGGCCCAGCACGACGTCCGCCCCGACCATGGCCTCGGCCAGGGTGCGCAGGGGCGTGTCGGTGGCATGCGCCGCCTTCCACTGGTCCATGCCCGAGGGGCGGCCCTTGTAGACCACGCCGTCGCGATCGCAGATCACGGTATTCTCGGCCTTGACCCCCGCCGCCTTCATCAGGGCGATCGACGACAGACCGGCCGCACCGGCCCCGGCCAACACCACCTTGATGTCCTCCATCCGCTTGCCCGTGACGTGGCAGGCATTGATCAGACCGGCGGTGGAGATGATGGCCGTCCCATGCTGGTCGTCGTGGAAGACGGGGATGTCCAGCAGGTCCTGCAGCTCGCTTTCGATCACGAAACATTCGGGGGACTTGATGTCCTCCAGATTGATGCCGCCCCAGGTGTCGCCGATGTTCTTGACGACGGTGATGAACTCGTCCGGGTCGGTGGTCTTCACCTCCACGTCGAAGCTGTCGACGTCGGCAAAGCGTTTGAACAGGACCGACTTGCCCTCCATCACCGGCTTGGAGGCCATGTGACCCAGGTTGCCCAAACCCAGGATCGCCGTGCCGTTGGAGATGACGGCGACCAGATTGCCCTTGGCCGTATAGTCGTAGGCCTTGTCCACATCCTTGGCGATCGCCAGCACCGGAATGGCCACGCCCGGCGAGTAGGCCAGCGACAGATCGCGCTGGGTCGCCATCGGCTTGGTCGGGGCCATGGAGATCTTGCCCGGCGTCGGATGGCTGTGGAAATCCAGAGCGTCCTGGTCGGAGAAGGTCTGTTTGTCGGTCAGGTCGGGCATAGTCGGCTTTCGGTCTTGGGAACCCCTCTGTCCTAGAGCCGCGCTGACGCGGGGACAACCTTCGTAAGGACCGCCACACTTGCATTGCAGGCCGTCTGGTCCTTTAAGCGCGGCCAAAGACGCCTCCCCCGCGTCGACCCAAGGATCACGCCATGTCCGCAGCCCCCGCCAAGCCCATCAAGAAAGTCGTCCTCGCCTATTCCGGCGGCCTGGACACCTCGATCATCCTGAAATGGCTGCAGACCGAGTATAATGCCGAGGTCATCACCTTCACCGCCGACCTGGGTCAGGGCGAGGAACTGGCCCCCGCGCGGGAAAAGGCTCTGAAGCTGGGCATCAAGCCCGAGAACATCTTCGTCGATGACCTGCGCGAAGAGTTCGTGCGCGACTTCGTCTTTCCGATGTTTCGCGCCAACACCGTCTATGAGGGCCAGTATCTGCTCGGCACCTCCATCGCCCGGCCCCTGATCGCCAAGCGCCAGATCGAGATCGCGAAAATGGTCGGCGCCGACGCCGTCTGTCACGGCGCGACCGGCAAGGGCAACGATCAGGTTCGGTTCGAGCTGGGCTACTATGCCCTGGACCCCGACATCCACGTGATTGCCCCGTGGCGCGAGTGGGAGTTCCGCAGCCGCGAAGCCCTGCTGGATTTCGCCGAAAAGCACCAGATCCCGATCAGCAAGGACAAGCGCGGCGAGGCCCCGTTTTCGGTCGATGCGAACCTTCTGCACTCCTCCTCCGAGGGCAAGGTGTTGGAAGACCCGGCGGTCGAGGCCCCGGAGTTCGTGCACCAGCGCACCATCGCGCCCGAGGATGCGCCCGACACCCCGACCATCTTCACCCTGGGCTTCGAGAAGGGCGACGCGGTCTCCATCGACGGCGAGGCGATGTCGCCCGCCACGATCCTGACGAAGCTGAACCAGCTGGGTCACGACAATGGCGTCGGCCGTCTGGACCTGGTCGAAAACCGCTTCGTCGGCATGAAATCGCGCGGCGTCTATGAGACTCCCGGCGGCACCATCCTGCTGGCCGCGCACCGGGGCATCGAGTCGATCACCCTGGATCGCGGGGCCATGCACCTGAAGGACGAGCTGGCGATCAAATACGCGCATCTGATCTACAACGGCTTCTGGTTCAGCCCCGAGCGCGAGATGCTGCAGGCCGCCATCGACCACTCCCAGGCGCTCGTCTCCGGCACCGTCCGGGTCAAGCTGTACAAGGGCAATGTCTCGATCATCGGCCGCGAGAGCGACCAGAGCCTGTACGATCAGGACCTGGTCACCTTCGAGGAAGGCGTCCAGGCCTATGACCACCACGACGCCGAAGGCTTCATCAAGCTGAACGCCCTGCGCCTGCGGGTGCTGGGCAAGCGGACCAAGCGCAACGGGGGCTAGGATCTCGCGATCCTGAGGATCGCCCCCGCTCGATCGTCGGCCACCCAGATGGAGCCGTCGCGCGCCACGGCCATGCCGACGGGCGAGCCCTGAGGATGGCCGGCCTGTTTGATCCAGCCGGGCGTCAGCACGGCGGCACGCGGCGCTGGGGCATCCGTCGGATAGGGCCGCGAGCCTCTGGGATAGATGGCATAGTGGGCGCGGGTGTCGGTCAGGGGCGCGCCGTCGGCATCGGTCTGGATCGCCACGATCCGGCCCGCGGCCCGGCGATGACCGTGCCAGCTCATCAGCATCCGGCTGCGCCATTCCGGGAACATCGCACCCTCGTAATACAGCATGTCCAGCGGCGCGGCATGCGGCGGCAGCAGCGACACAGGCGGCGTCCGTCGCTCGCACTGCGCCTGCATCACCGTCCAGCCCGGCAGTGCCGTCGCCCGGTCGGTGCAGTAGGGCCACCCATAATGCCGCCCGGCCACCAGCCGGTTGATTTCGTCGAAGGGGCGCTCCGACGTATTCAGGTCGACGGAGTTCTCGCCCTGATAGATCGCGCCGGACGCATGGCGCACCATGGCCACGGAGTTGCGCAGGCCCGAGGCGAAGACGGTCCAGTCCGCGCTCCATCGTCCCCCGCCGCGATAGGCATAGCGTCGCACCATGGCCTGATCGTCGTCCTCGGCACACAGACCCTGAGCATTACGGTTCGGCTGTCCCGCGGCGGTCAGGCAGCGATCGGTCGGGGCTCCGACATTGACCAGCAGGCTGCCGTCACCGTCGAAGATGAAGGCCGACAACGGATGACGGTTCTCGTGCAGGCGATTGTCCGGCAGGCCCTCGATCACCGCCGTGCCGGTCATGTCGGGGCTCAGTCGCATAGGGTCCAGCGCCAGAATACGGCTCATCTCGGCCAGATAGATTCGCCCGTCCGGCCCTCGGGCCAGGGTATGCGGCATCGACAGGCCGCGCATCAGTCGGATCCAGCGCACGCTGCCGTCGCGCTGCGGCGACATCCGCCACAGAGCGCCTTGCCCGGCGTCCCAACTGCCCAGATCGGTGACCAGCCAGTCGCCGTCATCCAGTTCGAGCAGATCGCGCGGCATGCGGGGGCCGTCGTCGCTCGTGCGCTGCCAGACCCGGCCCAGACAAGCCCCGGCCACCATGCGGACCGTCGTGGCAGGATAGCCTGCGCAGTCGCCGGAAACGGCGTAGACGTGCGACGCTCTCTGGGCCCACGCCGACGTCGCCGGGACTGAAAGTCCGGCTGCGGTCAGCAGAATGGTCAGGGCGGTAGCAAGGCGGGTCACGGGGCGGTCCTCTGCGTGAAGCCAAGCTAACGCTGCTGTTGCTTCGCCACAAATGATCTCGCCCTCGCCCTGAAATGGTGCCACCTTGGGCTCAGGAGCATGGGCTCCGCTCAATGATTTCAGGACCCTACTCTATGTCATTCCGCGCTGTTCTGGCCGCCTCGGCCGTATTCGCCTTCGCCGCTCCTGCCTTTGCGCAGGACGCTCCTGCGCCTGCTCCGGCACCTGCCGCTCCAGCCGCGCCGTCGGCCGACGAGGCCGCCCTTCAAGCCAAGGGGGAAGCGTTTGGTGCCCGAATGCAGCAGATGGCCACCGAGATGCAATCGGCCGTCACGGCTGCCGCCGGGGACACGGCCAAGGCGAACGCCGATCTGGATGCCATCGTTGCCCGCTACCAGCCTGAGGCCGACGCCTTCGGTGACGAAGTTGGTGCTTTCATTACGGCTCAGTCCGCCACCGCCCCGGCCGAACAACAGGCTCAGATGGCACAGATGATCCCGATGATCACCGCCGAGATCAAGGGCGTCCCCGCCAAGGCCAAGACCGATGTCCTGGCCGCCGCGGCCTCTGCAGCCGCCCCCGCCGTGCCCCAATAAGTTTCGCAAGATCAAGGCGGTGGGGCTTGGCCCCGCCGCCTTACCGCGATTTCACTTGAGATCGCCCCGACATCGGCAGAACTTGAGCGCACCTTTCCAGGAGCGCCCCGATGATCAAGGCCCTTTCCCTCGCCGCCGCCCTCGCCCTGCTGCCGATTTCCGCCGCCGTCGCCGGTGACGTCCGCGGCCCCTCCGAAGACGCGCTGGAAGCGGCCGCCGAGGCCTTCGAGGCCCGGATGGAGACTTTCGGCGAACGCGCCGAAGCCATTTCCGAAGACACCGACCTGACCGACGAACAGAAGGGCCTGCGGATCGCCGCCCTCTGGACCGAATATCAGCCCGACGTGATGGCGTTCACCGCGCTGGCCAGCCAGGTCGCCCCCGCCATTGCCGCCGAAGCCCTCGCTGACATTGATGTCGAGGCGCTGGTCGGCGACGCCATGAGCCAGGCCGATCTTTCAGGAGCCATGGCGACGGCTAAAGGCGTGGCCACCAACGGGGCCTGGGCCTCCAACGATCCGGAGCACATGGCCACCTACGGTCTGATGGCCGACTATGCCGTCGGCGAGGCGATGGATTCACTGGACGAAGCCTCGGCGGAGATCGCCGCAGCGACCGCACAGGCCAAGGCCGGGGTGGCTCGCTCTGCCGCCGAAGCCGTTGCTCCCGACGAAGACTGATCCCGCCCCTCTTGACCAGGTGACCGGACGGCCCGACAGGGCCTGATATGGCCAGCCTGCCCGTCGATCCGCATCTGTATCTGACTTTCCTGGGGGTCATGGCCGTCATGGCCGTCACGCCGGGACCGGCCAATCTGTTCTCGGTCGCCAATGGCGTGGCGCGGGGCAAGGCTGGAGCCATGTTGGGGGTTCTGGGCATGAATGCCGCGACCCTGGTCTGGTTCGGGGCTGCGGCGCTCGGCCTGGGCGCGCTGGTCGTGGCCTTTCCCGAAGCGTTCCGCCTGATCTCCATCGCCGGGGCACTGTATGTCGCCTGGCTGGGCATCAAGGCCCTGCGCGGGGCCTTCCGCACAGCCGCCGATCCCGAGGACACGACGGTCCGGCCCGGCCGCAGCGCCCTGGTCGACGGCTTCATGGTCCAGATCGCCAATCCCAAGGCGGTGCTGTTCTTCACTGCCGTCCTGCCGCCGTTCCTGGACGTGAACCGCCCCGCCGCGCCGCAACTGGCCCTGTTTGCGGTCGCCACCATCGGCATGGATGTACTGTCCATGTCGGCTTACGGGCTGGGCGGTGCGGCCCTGGCGCGGCGAATGTCAGAGCCCCGGTTCCGGCGCGGCTTCGGCCTGTTGACAGGCATCCTGTTGCTGGCGGCCTGCGTACTTATATTGACGCGACTTTAGCGGACGATCGGCCGCAGGAACCGGCTTGTTCATGTCCCGTTCAACTGTTCTGGCGTCTGTTCGATCGCCAAGGAGAAAACTCATGAAAATGCGTATGTTCAAGCCCGTGCTTCTGGCGGCGACGGCTGCGCTCGCCCTGTCGGCCTGCGCCACCGCCACCCCCTATGCCCCCGCCAGCCCCGACAGCCGATATGGCTACTCCCAGCAGCGGATCGAGGGTGACCGCTTCCGGGTCAACTTCGCCGGCAACTCCGTGACCTCGCGCGATCAGGTCGAGATGTCGCTGCTGCTCCGCGCCGCCGAAGTGACCGTCGAAAATGGAGGGGACTGGTTCACCACCGTCAATCGCGCGACCGATCGCGATACCCGCCTGACCGGCGGCACCGATCCCTTCTACTACGACCGCTATTCGCCGTTCTGGGGTCCGTCGTGGCGCTATTCGCGTCGCGGCCTGTGGAGCCCCTGGCGTGATCCGTTCGGCTCGGACATCGATGTCCGTCAGATCGACCGTTACGAAGCCACGTCCGAAATCGTCATTGGTCGCGGCCCGAAACCGGCTAATGACCCGAATGCCTTCAACGCGCGTGAAGTGATCGAGAACGTCGGGCCCCGCGTCGCTAGGGCGATGTAGCCTCGGACACGAATGGATAAGTCTGGATAACCAGGCTGCACAAAATGGACTGGGCGGCCTCTGCACAGGGGCCGCCCTTTTCCTTGCGCCCTTTTCCTTGCGCCCTATCCGATGCGCGGCATCTTCATACGACGCTTGTTGGTGTGGCTGGCCGGGGCCTTGCCCAGGTCATCGGGCAGTTCACCCTTGAAGTAGAACCGCTGCCAGGCTTCCTTGGCCGCCTCGGGATCGCCCGAGGCCAGGCGGCTGTTGAAGTCGCTACGCTGTTTCAGCCAGGCCTCGTACTGGCCCTGCATGGTCGGGTTGGAGCCCAGGGTGCGGATCACCGGCTGGGCTTCCTCGGCCTTCTTGTGCTGGGCGATGGTGATGAAACAGAAGGGTTCGCCCTTGTCGAAGCGGATCTTGCCCGGCCGGGTGAAGATCCAGTTCATCGTGAACGGAAACGGCAGCCAGTCGGTCTCCACCACCCCGACCAGGGCCTGGATTCCATCCTTGATATGGTTGGGGCTGCCCTGGCAGGTCATGCTCCAGCCCGGCGGGGTGCGGAACAGATACTGAGGATGCATGGTCAGGACGCCGCGCGTGAAGTGCGAGGTCACGAAATGCTTCACGTCCGGCTCGGGCCGGTCGGGCGTCACGACGATGTCGGACTGGGCCGGGCCGCCGTTCCACTCGGCGGAGAAACCGAACGGACACAGGATTTCCCACCCCGTCGTATTGGCCATGTTCAGCGGCAGGCAGCGATAGGGATGCCGGCTGGCGAAGGCATCCATCCAGTCGCGCGACTGGCGCCCCGGCACCAGGTCCGGCGGCCGCTGCGACATCGGATAGCATTCCAGTTCCACGGGCGATCTCCGGCGGGTATCGAGGACAGGATCATTCCTAGCGACCGATGATGACCCAAGACAAGCCGACACCCCACACCGCCCATGCCCCGGCCTATGACCGTGACCGCCTGCTGGCATGGATGGCCGAGCACGACATCGCCCAGACCACCCACGACCACCCCGCCGTCTTCCGCGTCGAGGAGGGGCTGGAGCTGAAGGCCGCCATGCCCGGGGCCCACACCAAGAACCTTTTCCTCAAGGACAAGAAGGGGAAACTCTGGCTGATCTCGGCGCGTCAGGACACGGTCATCGACCTGAAACGCGCGCCCGCCCTGATCGGCTCGGACCGCCTGTCCTTCGGCAATGAGACCCTGATGTGGGAGACGCTGGGCGTCCGCCCCGGCTCGGTCACGGCCCTGGCCCTGATCAACGACACCGACCACCGCGTGACCTTCGTGCTGGATCAGGCCCTGTGGGAGGCCGACATGGTCAACTTCCATCCGCTGACCAACACGGCGACGACAGCGCTGGATCAGATCGCTTTTCGCAAGGTGCTGGCGCTGATCGGGCGCGAGCCGGTGGTGGTGGATTTTGATACGCTAGAAGCCTGACGCGGCGGTCGGGGCCGTTCGGGGCAAATCTGTTCGGTCCGTCTGCAACTGGTGCCCGAGGAAAACTTCAATCCCGGGGTGGGCGGCCGCGAATCGCCTCAGTCGATCGGCGGATGCATCGGCGTCCGCCCGGGTGGCGGCGGCCACGGGTTGAGGCATGCCTTCGTCCCAGCCCAGCCTTGTGCTGATGGCGTCGCCGACCACCAGTTTGGGACCACCGACGGCGTTTATCAGATAGGCCGTCGAACCGGGGGAATGTCCGGGCACCCGAATGGCCCATACCGAGCCGTCGCCGAAGACGTCCAGCACCCCTTCGAACACGCCGTCCGGGTCTGGTTGAAACGCCCATTCACGCAAGGGGCCGAACCCCTCCAGAATGGCGTCCGCAGGATGTCCCAGCAGGGTATTGGCCCGACTGCGTTCCTCCGCCTCCCCAGCCCCGACATAGACGACCGTCGTGCGCGGCAGGTCGATCAGGCCACCGATATGATCGAAGTGCAGATGGGTCAGGAATACGGCACGCGGTGCGGCCTGATCCCGAAGCCATTGTGCGGTCGTCTGATTGACCTTTATGTCGAGATCGCGGACGGCGCGTCGCATCACCCAGTTCAGTCGGCTGTCCAGGTCCGCCGAAACCCCGCTGTCGATCAGGACGCGCCCGAACCGGGGGTGGTCGATGACATAGGCGTAGATCGTCGCCTCCTCGAACCCCTTGTCCACGGCGCGCGTGCGCGGATCATCGCGGTCGATGAAGGTGCCGCGTCCGGCCGTCCACCGCGCGAACGCCACCTGCTGGAAGGTGACGCTCCCCGGTGTTTCCAGGCTGGCCTTCAGGCTTGCGCTACGGGACGGAACGCCGATGTCGGATGCCGCCACCGGATGCCGCGTCGCGGGGGTTGCGCACCCTGAAAGACAGGTCGCCAGCACCAGACCGGCCAGCACGATAAGACCGCGGGATGAAGTCTGGGGCGACATGGCGTATCCTCGATTGTGTTTCGCGACATATCGAAATACATAAAGATTTATCTGTCAATCACTCACGGTATGATGCCGATGGCGATAATCGCGGACATTCCGCCGCGCGTTGCATCCGAAGCGGACGCCTTTGGTCGTATCAGGAGGTTGAGCCGGCCGCTGGAGTGGTTGTTCGCCGTCCTGTTTCTCCTGGGGGCGATCCTGCTCGCCGTCGCCATCGTCGCCCTGTTCGCCTATGCGGGAACGCGGCTCCAGGTCCGACCAGGCGGCATGCAGATATTCATCGAGGCGACCGTTCCGCCATTGCGTCCGGGCTGGACAACCGTCGGATCCCTGCCCCTCGTCCAGAAGCTGGCCTTGGCGGCCTCCGCCTGCCTGATGATGGTCCCCGCCCTGGCGGTGCTGTGGCAGCTCAAACGGCTGTTCCACCTCTATGGGGCAGGCGTCGTATTGACCCCGCGGAACGCACGATGTCTGACGGCGATCGCGCTGTGGCTGATCGCCTATGCCGTCGCCCCGACCCTGGGCCATATCGTCGTGACCCTTGCCGGCTTTGACGATGAAGGCTGGTTGAGGATGGACAGTCTGAAAGCCTTGGGGCTGGGCCTGATCCTGATCGTGATCGCCCGGGTCATGGCCTGGGGGGCCGACGTCCACGACGACGCCTCACGGTTCGTCTGATGCCCATCGTCCTTCGCCTCGATGTGATGATGGCCCGACGCAAGGTGCGCTCGAACGTGCTCGCCCGCGCCATCGGCATTACAGAGACCAATCTGTCGTTGTTGAAATCAGGAAAGGTGCGCGGCCTGCGTTTCGCGACCCTGGATGCGATCTGCCGCTACCTGGATTGCAACCCCTCCGACATCCTCGAATATGTGCCCGAGCTGGAAAAGGCAGATCGGACGGACGCGCCTGTCGTCACGCGTAAGGCTGGATAGGTTCACGGGCGGTTCTATCCCGGCCCGGACAGTGCTAGAGCCCCGCGCGTCTCCCCGACCCCATTACAGATACGGACGCCGTCATGCCCGCCGCTCCCGATTTTCCGCTTGCGCCCGATGCGGTGAAGCCCGTTCGTGCCTTGATCTCCCTGTCCGACAAGACGGGGCTGGAGGAGGCGGCGCGCACCCTGCATGACCTGGGCGTCGAACTGGTCTCGACCGGGGGCACCCGCGCGGCCATCGCGGGGTTCGGCCTGCCGGTGAAGGACGTGGCCGATCTGACGGGGTTCCCCGAGATGATGGACGGGCGGGTCAAGACCCTGCATCCCGTGGTGCACGGTGGCCTGCTGGGCGTCCGCGACGCAGCGGACCATGCCGAGGCCATGACGACGCACGGCATCGGGGCGATCGATATCGTCTGGGTCGACCTGTATCCATTCGAGGCGACCGTGGCCTCGGATGGCGGCTTCGACGCCGTGGTCGAGAACATCGACATCGGCGGCCCCGCCATGATCCGCTCTGGCTCCAAGAACCACGGCTATGTCGCCGTCTGCGTCGATCAAACATCAGTGGCCGAACTGCTCGATGCGCTGAAAGCCGACGGCACCACGTCGCTGGCGCTGCGCAAGCGCCTGGCCGCCCGCGCCTTTGCCCGCACCGCCGCCTATGACGCCGCCGTCAGTGGCTGGTTCGCCGGACAGCTGGAAGACGCCGCCCCGGCCCGCAAATCCATCGCCGGGTCGCTGGCCCAGACCCTGCGCTATGGCGAGAACCCGCATCAGACCGGGGCCTTCTATCGCACGGGCGAAGTCCGCCCCGGCGTTGCCCATGCCGAACAGATTCAGGGCAAGGAGCTGGGCTACAACAACATCGCCGATGCCGACGCCGCCTATGAACTGGTCGCTGAGTTCGAGAGCCCGGCCTGCGTCATCGTCAAACACGCCAACCCCTGCGGCGTCGCGGTCGGCAACGACCTGTCCGAGGCCTATGCCCGCGCCCTGGAATGCGACGCCGTCTCGGCCTTTGGCGGCGTCATCGCCGTCAACCGTCCGCTGAACGGAGCCGACGCGCGCGCCATCACCGACATCTTCACCGAGGTCGTCATCGCGCCTGGCGCCGACGAGGAGGCCCGCGCCGTCTTCGCCGCCAAGAAGAATCTGCGCCTGTTGATCACCGATGGCCTGCCCAATCCGCACGTTCCGGGCGAAGTGTTCCGTTCGGTGGCCGGAGGCTTTCTGGTCCAGTCGCGCGACCGCAGCCTGATCAAGCCCGAAGACCTTAAGATCGTGACCCGCCGCCAGCCGACGCCGCAGGAGGTGCAGGACATGCTGTTCGCGTTCACCGTGGCCAAACACGTCAAGTCCAACGCCATCGTCTATGCCAAGGACGGCCAGACCGCCGGCATCGGTGCAGGCCAGATGAACCGCCGCGACAGTGCCCGCATCGCCGCCATCCGCGCGAAAGAAGCCGGGGAAGCCAAGGGTCTGGCCCACTCGCTCGCGCAAGGGTCCGCCTGCGCATCCGAAGCCTTCTTCCCCTTCGCTGACGGCCTGCTGGAAGCCGTCGCCGCCGGAGCCACGGCGGTGATCCAGCCCGGCGGCTCAATACGCGACGCCGAGGTCATCGCGGCGGCGGACGAGGCGGGCATCGCCATGGCCTTCACCGGGGTGCGGGTATTCAGGCACTGACTTTGGGGCGCTATCGCTCGCCGCGCGGCGGCTCACTGCTTGAGCGCGGCTGTCGTTTCCTTCGACAAAAGCTAAGGTGCCGCAATGGACACGCTCGCCACCCGCTGGACCCGCCTGGAACCCCACACCATCGTCATCGGTCCCGACGACGACCGTCCGCGTCCGGCCGTGATCCTGTTCCATGGGTGCGGGGGTATGCGGCCGCATCTGCCGCTCTATGCCGAGGCCGCGAAGGCCGCGGGCTGGCGGGCCTTCATCATCGATTCCTACGCGCCGCGGGGCTGGAGCCGGGCCTTCGCCCTGGCCACCGTCTGTTCGGGCCTGCAACTGCGCGGTGACAAGCGGGCCGGGGACGTCCTGGCCGCCCTGCATGGCGTGTCTCAGCGGCGGGATGTAGACGCCTCGCGTGTCGTCCTGGCCGGCTGGAGCCACGGCGGCTGGGGCATCATGGAGGCGATGAGTTCGGCGCGGACGCCGGGAACGCTCGGCGTCCAGAACCCGGGCGAGGTCGCCCTGGACGGCGTGAAATCCGTCTACCTCTGCTACCCCTATATCGGCATCGCGGCCCTGAACCGGATGCGGCCGTGGACCCATTGTCCAAAAACATTGGCCGTCATTTCGCGCACCGATCACCTGACCACCGTGGGCAATGCCGAGCGCGTCCACGCCATGGTCCGCAACTGCGGAGCCGAGGTCGAGACCTGGATCGCGGAGGGCACCCACGCCTTCGACGAGCCGACCTCGGCCCCGCCCATGCGCCATGACCCAGTCCTGGCAGCCGAAGCCATCCGCCGCTTCTCCGCCCTGCTGGCCGACACCGCCGTCGCGCCACCCGTTGCGATGCCAGAGTAAGCCCGCGCTTGCCCCTGCGGGCGTCCCGGCTTATCCCCCCGTCATGACCGCGCCCCTGATCTGCCCGTCGATCCTTGCCAGCGATTTTTCGAAGCTGGGCGAAGAAGTCCGCGCCCTCGAAACCGCCGGGGCCGACTGGATCCATGTCGATGTGATGGACGGCCATTTCGTGCCCAACATCACCTTGGGGCCCGACATTGTGAAGGCCATCCGGCCGCACACCACCCTGCCGTTCGACGTGCACCTGATGGTCGCGCCGGTCGATCCCTGGTTGGAGGCCTATCGCGAGGCCGGGGCCGACATCCTGACCGTCCACCCCGAAAGCGGTCCGCACCTGCACCGGACCCTGGGCCGCATCCGCCAGCTGGGGGCCAAGGCGGGTGTCGTCCTCAATCCCGGCACGCCCGTGGATGTGGTGGCCGAGGTGGTGGACTTGGTTGACCTGGTCCTGCTGATGTCGGTCAATCCGGGCTTTGGCGGCCAGTCGTTCATCGATACGACGCTGAGGAAGATCGAGCGGACCCGCGCCCTGCTGGATGCCGCTGGCTCCAAGGCGCATCTTCAGATCGACGGCGGGGTCACCTCGGCCAATGCCGGGGCTTGCGTCGCCGCCGGGGCCGATGCCCTGGTCGCCGGGTCGTTCGTGTTCAAGGGCGGCCCATCCGCCTATGCCGCCAACATCGCGGCGTTGAAGGCCGCGTGAACACTCCCGGCCAGAACCCGCAGGATGCCGGTGACACCGCCGTCACCGACGCCATCCCCGGCCTGCGCGGGGCCCCGGTTCGCACGCCGGTGCGCACCAGCCAGTCCAGCGGCGACCTGCGCCAATGGCCCGCCCTGGCCGGACGGCTGCTGAGCCGCCAGCTGTGGATCGAGCTCTACGGCCTGCCCGGCTATACACTGACCTTGGGGGCTCGCCCGGCCCAGGGGTTCGCCGCCACGCCGCGCGATCCACGCCCCGTCGATGCCGAGGCCGGTCGTCTGGTCCTGAACGGGCGCTTCACCCTGGCAGGCCATAGTCTGGAGGCCGCCGCGCCCGAAGATCCGTGGAACCGGCCCAGCCCCAACCGCGCCTTTGCCGTCGAACTGCACGCCTTCCAGTGGCTGCCGTCGCTGATGATGCAGGAGGAGCGCGGGGCGCGTGAGGCCCTGCGGCTGACCCTGGCCTGGGCCAGCACTTTTGCCCGCTGGTCGCCCTTCGCCTGGAGCCCGGCCATTCTGGCGCGGCGAACCTTCAACCTGGCCTGTGCAGCCCGGCGGATGGGGCAGGTCGCGACCGAGGCCGAGCGGCTGAAACTGGCCGACCTGCTGGCCCGTCAGGCCCGCCAGCTACTGCGCCCGCCCCACAGCCTGGCCGAACAGGTCGCCGCCCTGACCGCAGTCGCCGTCGCAGGCTGCACCCTGGCTGGAAAGTCAGGCGTCGGCCTGCGCCGGACTGCCCTGCACCGCCTGACCGCCGCCCTGACCCGCACGGTCCTGAGCGACGGCAGCCATGCCTCGCGCACTCCCGAGGCGGGGATGGAGCTGTTGCTGGACCTTCTGACCCTGACTGACGTGCTGGGCCAGGTGTCCGAGCCGACGCCCGAGCCCGTGCGCCGCGCCATCCAGCGCCTGACGCGTGCCCTGCGGATACACACCCTGCCCGATGGTCGGTTGGCCACGCTGCAAGGCGGCGGGCCGTCGACTGCGGCGCGGGTTGCCGCCGCGCGGGCGCATGACGATGCTACTCCTGACTCGACCCTCTCCGGCAGCGTCGGTGGTATCGTTCGCATCCAGAGCCCCCTGCTGACCGTCGTCGCCGATGTCGCGGGAGCGGCGCGTGGACCATGGTCCGCCACGGCCTGTGCCCAGCCGATGGCGCTGGAAATCCTGTGCGGCAAGGACCGCCTGGTCACCGGCTGTGGCTGGACGCCCAAGGCGCTGGATCGCCAGGGCCTGCGCCTGCCGCCCGGCCATTCGACGCTGACCCTCGGTGAAAGCACGATCGCCGAGCCGCTCGGAGGCTGGAAGGCCGAGGTCATGGGCCCGCGCCTGATCGGCCCGCCCCTGCATGTCGAGGTCAATCACCGCGATGGCGAGGCCGCCGTCTGGCTGGAGGCCGAGCACGACGGCTGGGCCGCACGGTTCGGCCTGCTGCATCAGCGTCGCTTGTATCTGGACCAGAAGCTCGACGAACTGCGCGCCGAGGAACGACTGCACCCTTCGCTCGGCCATCGCGAAGGCGTGCGCCCCATCGCCGCCCCCTATGCCGTGCGGTTCCAGCTGGAGCCGGGCGTCCAGGCCTCGCTGGCCCGCGACCGGCGCTCCATCCTGCTGCGCGGGCATTCGGGCCGAGGCTGGTGGTTCCGCACCGACGGGCCTGATGTCGCGATCGAGCCCTCGGTTCACGTGGACGAGGGCCTGACCCGCCGTTCGCTCCAGATCGTGGTGCGCGGTTCGGCCCGCACGGATGCAGAAACCAAGATCCGCTGGAAGCTGAGCCCCGCCGGGGCCGGGTCCGACCCGTCCTGATCCGTCACCGCTCCACCTTGAGGTTCCGCCCTGCCGCGACCATCTGACGGTTGCCGCGTTACCGCTTGTCTGCACAGGATCGTTTCATGAGTTTCGCCGACCCCAAAGCTGCGTCCGATGACCTGATCAAGGACGGCTCCGACGCCGACTTCATGGCCGACATCGTCGAGGCCTCGAAGGTCCAGCCCGTCATCGTCGATTTCTGGGCGACCTGGTGCGGGCCGTGCCGGACCCTGACGCCCATGCTGGAAAAGGCCGTCCGCGCCGCCGAGGGCAAGGTCAAGCTGGTCAAGATCGACGTCGACGCCAACCCGGCCTATGCGGGCCAGTTGCGGGTCCAGTCCATCCCCACCGTCTATGCCTTCGTCGATGGCAAGCCGGTCGACGGCTTCCAGGGGGCAGTGCCGGAAAGCCAGCTAAAGGCCTTCATTGAAAAGCTGTCAGGCGGGCCCGGCATCAACTCGGACGTCGAACAGCTGCTGTCGCTGGGCACGGAATCGCTGTCGCTGAACGACCTCGGCGGCGCGGCCCAGGCCTATGCCCAGGTCCTGACGCTGGAGCCCGAAAACGAGACGGCCATCGCCGGCATGGCGCGGGTCTATCTGGCCGACGGCGACGCCGATCAGGCCCGCCAGACCCTGGCCATGGCCCCGACCGATTCCAAGAACGCCGACGTCATCAGTCTGCGCGCCCAGTTGTCGCTGGCGTCCGCCGCCCCGACGGGTGAGGCTGAAGCCTTGGCGGCCCGAGTCGCCGCCGACCCGTCCGACCATCAGGCCCGCTATGACCTCTCCCTGGCTCAGGCGGCCGGCGGCGACTTCAAGGGTGCGGTCGACAGTCTGCTGGCCATCGTCTCCGCCGACCGCGAGTGGAACGATCAGGCCGCCCGCAAGCAGTTGCTGACGGTGTTCGAGGCGGCGGGACCAACGTCCGATGTGGCCCGCGACGGACGCCGCCGCCTGTCCTCCATCCTGTTCGCCTGAAGGAGCGCCGCGTGGCCCAGGGTTATGTGAAAGCCAGCGACCTGCCCCAGGTGATCCCGGTCTTTCCGTTGCCCGGAACCATCATCCTGCCGCGTGGGCAGCTGCCGCTGAACATCTTCGAGCCGCGCTATCTGAACATGATCGACGACGCGATGGCGGGCGACCGGATCATCGGCATGATCCAGCCCACGGCCGGCCCGCGCCGCCTGCCCAGTCTGTCGTCGGTGGGGTGTGCCGGACGCATCACCAGTTTCGCCGAAACCTCTGACGGGCGATATCTGATCACCCTGACCGGTTGCGCCCGCTTTCGTCTGGCCAGCGAAATCCCGGCCCAGACCCCCTACCGTCAAATCCGCGCCGACTTTGCGTCGTTCGAGGCCGATCTGACCGCGCCGCCCCGCGAGGACGACGACATGGATCGCGACCGCCTGCTGGATGCGCTCCGGGCCTATATGGAGACGCGCGGTCTGGACATCGACTGGGATACCGCCGAGACCGCCCCGCCCGAGGCCCTGATCAACAGCCTGTCGATGGCCCTGCCCTTCGACGGGGCCGAGAAGCAGGCCCTGCTGGAGGCCGTCACCCTGCCCGACCGCGCCGCCGTCCTGACCGCCCTTCTGACGATCGACGCCGCTGACGTCGGCGATGGCGAAGCGCCGTCCATGCAATGAGAGAAGTTCCAGGTTTCAGGGTTTAGGCTCTGAGAAGATGTAACCGGCGCTGGCCCCACGCGCTCTTTCCTAGAACCTGGACCCTAACCCCTGTAACCTGATCCCATGTCCGACACTTTCCACACCCCGACCGCCGTCGATCCCCGCCTGCTGGAGGTATTGGTCTGCCCCGTCACACGCGGCAGGCTGACCTATGATCGCGAGCGCCAGGAGCTGGTGTCCAAGGGTGCAAAACTGGCCTTCCCGATCCGCGACGGCGTACCGATCATGCTGGCCGAAGACGCGCGAGTGCTCGACTAGAACCTGCGCCCTAGACCACCATCACTGTGCCGATCAGCAGCCGCGCGCCCGCTCGGCCCAAAGTCGCATTGGTCGCAGCCTGAAGTTGGGCGACCAGTCGCTCTACATCGGGAGCCATGCCGGGCAGGGTCGTCGAGGCCACGCGCTGGACCACCGTATTGTAGGCGGCGCGCAGGCGCGGGGCGGACTGGGTGGCACGGGTGCGCAGGGCGGCGTCTGCGATATCCAGCCCCAGCTCCACCGACATCACGGCGCGGCGGCCGTTCGCGCCCACGACGTTCCCGGTCGCGGTGGGCAGGCGGGTGAAGGTGGCCTGGGGCGCGGCCGTATCGGCACCGCCCGCCGCCGATACGGGCGTGGCAGAGGTAGAAACGGCAACGGCGGCGAGGCCGAGAAGAGCGCGACGATCCATGCCGGGACCCTCGCACAGGGCGCTTAAGGTCCGGTTACGCGGCCTGCGTCTGCCCCACCTGTGTTTGTGAAGGCGCGATCTGCGGGGCCATCGGCTTCAGGTCCAGCAGGGCGAACAGCTGCGCATCCTCGTCCTGCTCCGGATTGGGCGTGGTCAGCAGCTTGCCGCCAACAAAGATGGAGTTGGCCCCGGCCAGGAAGCACAGGGCCTGCATCTCCGGGCTCATCGTCTCGCGGCCGGCCGACAGACGGACCATGGCCCGTGGGCAGACCAGCCGGGCTACGGCCACCGTACGCACGAACTCGATCGGATCGATCTCGCCCTCCCGCTTGACCCGATCGCCCAGCGGCGTGCCTGTCACCGGCACCAGGGCATTGACCGGCAGGCTGTCGGGATGGACCGGCAGGGTCGCCAGCGCGTGCAGCAGGCCCGCCCGATCCCGGCGGCTCTCGCCCATGCCCACGATGCCGCCGCAACAGGTCGACATGCCCGCATCGCGCACATGCTTCAGCGTATCCAGCCGGTCGTCATAGGTACGGGTCGTCACCACCTCGGCGTAATACTCCGGGCCGGTGTCCAGGTTGTGATTGTAGTAGTCCAGCCCGGCGTCTTTCAGCTGGCGCGCCTGATCCGCCGTCAGCATGCCCAGGGTGGCGCAGGTTTCCAGCCCCAGGGCCTTCACGCCCGAGATCATTGCGGCCAGCTTCGGCGTATCCCGGTCCTTCAGCTCGCGCCAGGCCGCCCCCATGCAGAAGCGGGAGGCTCCGCCCGCCTTGGCCGCCATCGCCTCAGCCAGGACGGTGGTGGTGTCCATCAGTTTTTCGGCCTTCAAGCCCGTCTGGAAACTGGCCGACTGGGAGCAGTAGCCGCAGTTCTCGGCACAGCCGCCGGTCTTGATCGACAGCAGCTGGGATTTCTGCACCTCGGACGGATCGAACCAGGCGCGGTGCACCGTGGCGGCGTCATAGACCAGCTCCATGAAGGGGCGGGCGAACAGCGCCTCGACCTCCTCCAGCGTCCAGTCGTTGCGGGGCGTGGCCATGGGGTGAGCGGTCGCTTGGGTCATGACGGCTGATTAGCGCCGCCGGCCCGTGCCGCCAAGCTGTTACAGAAGCCGCGCCGCCGCCAAACACATAAAGACATCCTTATGGGTTTCTTGCCGCGAGGGGGTGGGCAGTCTATATGCGCGCAACCCCCATCGACCGGACCCCCGCCCATGACCGACTATATCGTACGCGACATCTCCCTGGCCCCCTTTGGCAACAAGGAGATCGCGATCGCGGAAACCGAAATGCCCGGCCTGATGGCCCTGCGCGAAGAGTTCGGTCCGTCGCAGATCCTAAAGGGCGCCCGCATCGCCGGCAGCCTGCACATGACGATCCAGACCGCCGTCCTGATCCAGACGCTGGAAGCCCTGGGGGCCGAGGTCCGCTGGGCGTCCTGCAACATCTACTCGACCCAGGATCACGCCGCCGCCGCCATCGCCGCCAACGGCACGCCGGTCTTCGCCACCAAGGGCGAGACGCTGGAAGAATACTGGGACTATGCCCACAAGATCTTCGAATGGTCGGACGGTGGCTATCCCAACCTGATCCTGGACGACGGCGGCGACGCGACCCTGCTGTGCGTGCTCGGTCCCAAGGCCGAGGCCGACATCTCGGTGCTCGACAACCCGCAGAACGAGGAAGAAGAGGCCCTCTTTGCCGTCATGAAGCGGTATCTGAAGGAAAAGCCCGGCTTCTACTCCGCCATTCGCGACGCCATCGGCGGCGTGTCCGAAGAGACCACCACAGGCGTCCACCGCCTGTATGAAATGGCCAAGAAGGGCGACCTGCCGTTCCCTGCCATCAACGTCAACGACAGCGTCACCAAGTCCAAGTTCGACAATCTGTACGGCTGCCGCGAAAGCCTGGTCGACGCCATCCGTCGCGGCACCGACGTGATGCTGTCGGGCAAGGTCGCCGTGGTTTGCGGCTACGGCGATGTCGGCAAGGGCTCGGCCGCCTCACTGCGTCAGGGCGGTGCGCGCGTGATCGTGACCGAGATCGACCCCATCTGCGCGCTTCAGGCCGCCATGGAAGGCTATGACGTCCAGACCCTGGACGACGTCGCCGGCAAGGCCGACATCTTCGTGACCGCCACGGGCAACAAGGACGTCATCACCGTTGATCACATGCGGGCGATGCGTCACAACGCCATCGTCTGCAACATCGGCCACTTCGACAGCGAGATTCAGGTCGCCGGCCTGAAGAACATGAAGTGGGACGAGATCAAGCCCCAGGTCGACCACGTCGAATTCCCGGACGGCAAGAAGATCATCCTGCTGTCCAAGGGCCGTCTGGTGAACCTGGGCAATGCCACGGGCCACCCGTCCTTCGTGATGAGCGCCAGCTTCACCAACCAGACCCTGGCCCAGATCGAGTTGTGGACCAACAAGGCCAAGTACGACAATCAGGTCTATGTCCTGCCCAAACACCTGGATGAGAAGGTCGCCATGCTGCACCTGGGCAAGCTGGGCGCCAAGCTGACGACCCTGTCCAAGGAACAGGCCGACTATATCTCGGTCCCGACCGAAGGGCCGTTCAAGCCGGATCATTATCGGTACTAGGAAAAATGAGGGCCGGGAGCTGCGCTTCCGGCCCTTGTCGTATCAGGCCGCGATCATCGACTGGCCCAGGTCCTGGCTTCGGTCAGCCAGGCCGTTCTCGAAATCCATGAAGATGTCGATCAACTCGTCGACGCTGACCGGATTGGCATTGGGACCGAACCGGAACCGCCAGAAGCTGACCACATGCTGGACCGCGCCCAGCTGATCGCCCAGACGCGCGAACAGGTTCGGGGCCGACAGCAGGAAGTCGCGGAACGCATTGGCCCCGCCCTCGACCGACAGGCCCACATAGGCGTCGTCGTAGATTTTCAGCGTGCGCGAGACCTCCAGACAGGTCTGGGTGATCCGGTCGCTGAGGACCTCGCGGCCCCGGTCCAGATACTCCTTCGCCGCCCGGTCGACCTTGCCGATCGGCTTGACCGTGCGCACGGCCCTGGCCACACCGTCGATCTCGCCGCGCAGGCTGTTCAGCACCCATTTGTAGTAGAGGAAGCCCTTCCAGCAGAAGATGCCCTCCTGATAGTCCTCGGGCTCAAGCCGCAGGGTGTGGCGCAGCGCCTCCATCCGGTCGCCCGGTTCATTGGACAGGATCTTGCCGGCCAGACGCCGCGAGGAGGCCGAGTTGGCGCTCTCCCCGCCCAGGCTCAGCGTGACCAGCGGGCGGATTTCCTCCTCCACGAAGTGAAGCATCCGCGCCATGTCCGATTCACTGATGGCCAGATAGCAGGGCGCGGGCTCTACGCCATTCCGCTTCAACTGCTCGCGCAGCAGGAACGGGTCCAGCGACGGCAGGCGATCCAGCAGCTTCAGCGTGGCCATGTCAGGATGGTCGTGCTCGACCCCGAACGCCTCCTTCATCAGCCGCTCGAAATGGCGCTGTCCGACAAACAGGAACCGGCCCCCGGTCCGCAGGTCGTTGGTATCGATCGGAATGACGATCTTGGTCGCCACCTGGCGCTTGATCGGAAAGGCATCCAACTCATCTCGACGCAGCCGGTGCTTTATGATCATCGAGCGATTGAGCTGGGGCGTGCGGAACAGCGGCTTTTCGGCCCACTCCTCCTCGTCACCGTGATCCTTGTAGACGTTCAGCAGATTCAGCACCCGCGCCGTGGAGGCGGAGCTGCGCAGATGGACAAGGTTTCGGACGGAGCGATCGGTCATGGTCGAACCGTGTTTGACCGAAAAAGATGACCATGCCCTTAGCGAAGCGTCACCATTCGCGCCGACAGGTGCGTCAGAATGTCATGGCCACCGACATCCACAGGCGGCGCGGCTCCTGATTGTTGGCATATTCCGGCGTGTAGGCGACCGGCGTGCCGTAGGGCAGCAGGCTGACAAAGTCGGTGTCAAACAGGTTGTAGACCGACGCATTGACCGTGACGCGGTCCGTCACGTCATAGGATCCGCCCAGGTGGAACAGGCTGTAGGCCTCATAGTCGCCCCAGGCGTCCCGCGCCGCTCCGATGCCCCTGAATCGTTCGGACCGATACTCGCCGCGCAGCCACAGGCCCAGGCGTTCCGTCGCCGCCCACCGCAGATTGGCGTTCAGCATATGCTCGGGCGTGTCGGTTAGCGGCTGGCCGATGGCAGACCCCGATTTCTGCTCGCTGTCGGTATAGGTATAGTTGCCCTGCAGGCTCCAGTCGGTGGCGAACCGCCAGCGGGCGGAGACTTCCAGCCCTTTCGTCTCCGCCTCGTCAATATTCACGCTCTGGCCGAAGGTAGCGAAGGTCGGCCAGAAGCCGACATCGACACAGCCGGTGGTCGGATAACCGCCTGCCGCATACTGGGCGGCCGTCAGGCCGAAGGTGCAGTTGGCCACCGGCGTGCCGGTCGCGATCTTGTCGTCGAACTGGTTGTGGAACAGCGTCGCACTGGCCCGCAGCGCCCCGCCGTTGTCATAGAAGACCGCGACTTCGGTCGAGGTGGAGGTCTCGGGCATCAGCCCGGGCGATCCCAGCAGCGGCAGCCGACCCTGCTGGCCAAAGCCGTTGATGCCGCTGGCCAGTTGCTCCAGACGCGGCGTCTTGAACCCCTGGCTGACGCCGCCCTTGATCGTCCACTCGGGTGTGGCGTTCCAGACCAGATAGGCGCGCGGGCTGAAGTGCGCGCCGAAAACGGAATGGTCGTCGTGCCGCGCCCCCAGGGTCAGGGCCAGGGTGTCGGTGAACCGCCATTCGTCCTCGGCGAAAACGGCCCACTGCTGGTGCTCGAAGGTGTCCGGCGCGACGCCGTCCACCATCTGGGCGTCCCAGTACTGGCCCCCGACGGTGAAGGTGTGGTTGCGCCACTGGGAATACAGCTTGGTGTCGAAGATGACGTTTTCCGACTCCAGCGTGCGCGGGCCACCGGCCCCGGCCACGCCATTGGGAATGATCCGCCCGATCGTCTCGGTGCGCCCATAGGACAGGTTGGAGGACAGCTGGCCGAACGGCAGGCGCCAGTCGTGCGCAAGCGAGACCTGGTCGCGGTTGAACTCCAAGGCATTGCCATAGCCGCCGGCCGTGGTGTTGGTGCCCAGCTGGCCCTTGGCGTTGTCGTACCACTGACGCGCCACATCGACGTCCAGCCACAGGTCGTGGTCGGGATGCGGCGTCAGGCTCAGCCGCCCGCCCAGGGACCAGATTTCGTTCTCCGTCGAACTGCGTCCAAAGCCGGTGACGGGTGTCTCTACCCCACCCACATTTTCGAACGTCAGGGCCGACTGCTCGCGCCCCGAATAGTTGCCGCGCAGGGAAAGACCCAGCAGATCGGGCACGAGTGGCCCGCTCAGATAGACGTCCCCGCCAAAAAGATCGCCGAAGGCATCGTCGCCTTGAAGCGTATAGTTGGCCGTGACCGCACCGCCCCAGACATCGCCGACCTTGCGCGTGATAATGTTGACCACCCCGCCCATGGCGTCCGACCCGTACAAAGTCGACACCGGCCCGCGCACCACCTCGATCCGGTCGATGGCCGAGACGGGCGGAAGGAAGCTGGTCGAGGTCTCCCCGAAACCGTTGGGCGTCACGCTGCCAGCCGTATTCTGGCGGCGGCCGTCGATCAGGATCAGGGTATAGTCCGACCCCATGCCGCGGATGTTGATGGTCTGGCCGCCCGTCTTGCCGACAGGGGCCCCCACGTCCACGCCTTCGACATTGGTCAGGATTTCGGCGATGGAGGTTGCGCGCGTCTCCTCGATTTCGGCGCGGGGAATGACGCTGATCGAGGCCGGCGCCTGCGTGATGCGCTGTTCGAAGCCAGAGGCTGTGACGACGACTTCTTCCAGCTGGGTCGGCTCTGTGGTGGCCGCAACAATCATCCGGTCCTGCGCCAGCGCCGGGCCTGCCATCACCAGCAGGGCCGAGGAGCAAAGCCAGGCCGAACGCGTAGCACGACGATGGAAAGCAGACATAAGCAACAACCCCGATAGTTTTGAGAGCGCTTCTCAATATCGAGTCAGATCGGAATGCAAGATGTATTTGCGAATTTGTCGCAATTGGCCGCAAGGCGTGCGTCTCTGTCCTATGGCGTCGCTGCCGGGACCGGCCTAGGTTGCGTGCATGGGCAACGTATTCGACATCCTCATTCTGGCGGCCATCGGTGCCGTGGCGGTCACCCTGGGGTTTGGCATCTATTCGCTGTACCGCGGCGGCGACTATGCGCGATCCAACTCCAACAAGCTGATGCGGCTGCGCGTCGCCTTGCAGGCCTTGGCCGTCGTGCTTCTGGTCACCGGCATGTGGTGGAAATCCACCTACGGGGCCTGAACCCATGGTCGTCCTGAACCGCATCTATACCAAGACCGGTGATGACGGTCAGACGGGGCTGGCCTCCGGAGCGCGGGTGTCCAAGAGCGATGCGCGGGTCGAGGCCTATGGCTGTGTCGACGAGCTGAATGCGGTGATCGGCGTGGCCCGCCTGCACTCGGGTCAGAACGATCGCATCGACGCCATGCTGGCCCGCATCCAGAACGAGCTGTTCGACCTTGGGGCTGATCTGGCCACACCTCTGGACCCGGCTCCGAAATGGGAGGCCCTGCGGATCATCGACAGCCAGGTCGAGCGGCTGGAGGCCGAGATCGACTGGATGAACGAAAGCCTCAAGGCCCTGGACAGCTTCATCCTGCCGGGCGGCGCGCCCCTGTCGGCACACCTGCATCTGGCCCGCACCGTGGCCCGCAGGGCCGAGCGCGAGGCGGTGAGACTGGTCGAGGCCGGAGAGGCCGTCACGCCTGCGGCCGTCCACTATCTGAACCGCCTGTCCGACCACCTCTTCTGTGCCGCCCGCCGGGCCAATGCCAACGGGGCCGAAGACGTCAAATGGAAACCGGGCGCGACACGCTGACCGCGGGACGCGGGGGCAGGCTCCTGCTCAGACCGCCTCGCCCCGCAAAAGCTTCGGCAGATCGCCCGTCGCGCCACCCGCCTCGTGCATGAAGGCGCGGCGCAGGGGGGCGATGCGGTTGACGGCGGCGATGCCCAGATCGCGGGCCAGCCGGACCGGCGCGATGTCGTTGGAGAACAGCCGCACGAAGGCGTCGAAGCCCGCCGCCAGGGCCGCATTGTCGAACCGGCGCCAGCGGGCATATCGGTCCAGCGTCGTCTCCGCGCCGATATCCTCGCCCAGCCGCATGGACTCGATCAGCACCTCGGCCAGGGCGGCGGCGTCCTTCAGCCCCATGTTCAGGCCCTGTCCCGCGACAGGATGCACCGCATGGGCCGCATCGCCGATCAGGGCCGTGCGCGGGGCCGTCAGGGCCTCGGCTAGCTGCAGCGACAGGGGATAGACGAAGCGCGGTCCCGCCACTGTGACCTGACCCAAGAAATCCCCAAAACGACGTCGCAGGTGCGAATGGAAAGCCTCGTCGGACGCATCGCGCAAGGCCTCGGCGCGGCGCGTCGTCTCCGTCCAGACCAGACTGGCCCGACGCTCTGTCAGGGGCAGGATGGCGAACGGTCCGGCGGGCAGGAAATACTCATGGGCCACATTGCTGTGGTCTCGCTCCATCTGCACCGTCGCCACGACGCCGCTCTGGCCATAGGACCAGCCGGTGGTGTCAATCCCGGCCGCCTGGCGCACGAGAGATCCGCGCCCCTCGGCTCCGACGACGACACTGGCGGTCACGACCGAACCGTCGGCCAAGGTGATGGTGCTGAACCCCGGCCCGGCCTCGACGGCGCTCACTGCGGCGGGCGCACGGACCTCGATCCCGGTGGCCGTGACAGCCTCGGCCAGGGCCGACCGGATGCGCCGGTTCTCGACCATATAGCCCAGCGGCTCACCCCCATTGCGATCGCCGATCTCGTTCGCGTCAAACCGCAGCCAGGCCGCTGACGCCGCCTTCGACGCCGCACCCGGCCGTCGCCCGTCGGTGACCAGGATGTGATCCATCCGGCACGCGTGGGGCCGCAAACCTTCGCCGACACCCAGGGCATCCAGCATGCGAAAGGTCGAAAAGGCGATGGCGGTCGATCGACCGTCGAAGGTCGGGGCCAGCTGGGCGCTGAACGGCTGAGGATCGATCAGCACGACCTTCAACCCGCCCTGTGCGGCGGCCAGGGCAAATGTCGCCCCCGCCATTCCGGCCCCGGCGATAACGACGTCGTAGCGATCGGCCTGTGTCATGGGCATGAGGTTAGAGGGATGAGGGATGAGGGTCGAGGGTTGTGGGTGCCGCACATCGCAGCTCGTTTTCAGACCAGCGGTCACGCCGTCAATCCTCGTCCCTCATCCCTCGAACCTCATCCCTGGTAAATGCCCCCTTAACCCTGTGCGGGCGACAAGAGACGTCACGTCACCCGCTCCGGAGTTCGCCCCCGCATGTCCGCCGCCCTCGCCATTGGAATGCAGGCCTGGACCGGTGCGCGGATCCTGTGGGACGCGCCGATAGCCGTGAAGTTTCGCGGCGTGCTGCAAGCGCTGCTGGCGAGCCTGCTGCTGGTCGCCCTGATCTCGTGGAATCCGTCGGACCCCAGTCTGAATGCGGCGTCGGGCGCGGCCCCGACCAACTGGCTGGGAGCCAATGGGGCCCTGTTCGCCGACCTGTTCATGCAGTCCTTGGGGCTGGCCGCCTGGCCCGCGGCCCTCTTGCTGATCGCCTTCGGCCTGTCGAAGGCGATCGGCGACATCGTCCAGCAAAGATTGAAGCCCACGCCGCTGAAGGCGCTGTCGGCGACCCTCGGCGTCTTGTGCCTGTCCGCTGCGCTATCGGCCCTGGCCGCGCCTGCCGCCTGGCCGCTGGCGTCCAGCCTGGGCGGCCTGTGGGGCGATGGCATGGTCGGGCTGGTCCGCAGCGTGTGCGCCGCCATTCGCGTACCGGGCGCTCCGATCTGGGCGGGCGTCATCTTTCTGCCGCTGGGCCTGTGGGGCGTCGGCTATGCCATCGGCCTGCGCGTCTCGGACCTGACCGACGGTCTGAGCTGGATCGGCGGCATGCGACGCGCAGCGCCCCCGTCCAAGGCCGCGCGTGACGCCACGCCGCCTGCGCCCAAGCGCCAGCGCCCGGCTCCCGAGCCCGATCTGGAAGCCGTCCCGACCGGACGTGTCGCTGCGGATGCTGCCGACACCCCGCCCTGGGCCGAGCCCGCGCCGGCATATGCCCCGCTGCCCGCCCAGTCGGCACCCGAGCCCAAGGTCGCCGCGGTCAAGGCTCCAAAGGCGTCCAAGCGCGAGGCCGACGACGCCCAGGTCGCCTTCGACTTCGCCCGACCCTCGACCGGCTTCGACCTGCCGCCCCTGACCATGCTGACCAAGCCCGAGAAGCGCGTCGGTACCGTCGATGAGGAGGCGCTGAAGGCCAATGCCAAGATGCTGGAGGGCGTGCTTCAGGAGTTCGGCGTGCGCGGCGTCATCGACCAGATCCGCCCCGGCCCCGTCGTCACCCTGTACGAACTGGTTCCCGCGCCCGGCGTAAAGCATGGCCGCGTCGTGGCCCTGTCGGACGACATCGCCCGCTCCATGTCGGCCCGCGCCTGCCGCATCAGCGTCGTGGCCGGTCGCAACGCCATCGGCATCGAATTGCCCAATGCCCGGCGCGAGACCGTCTATCTGCGCGACCTGCTGGCCTCGACCGAATACGACAAGACCAGCCATCTGCTGCCGCTGGCGCTGGGCGAAACCATCGGCGGCGAGCCCTATGTGGCGGACCTGGCTCGGATGCCGCACCTGCTGATCGCGGGCACCACCGGCTCGGGCAAGTCGGTCGGGGTCAATGCCATGATCCTGTCGATCCTGTACCGGCATTCGCCCGCCGAATGCCGCTTCATCATGATCGACCCCAAGATGCTGGAGCTGTCGGTCTATGACGGCATCCCGCACCTGCTGGCCCCGGTCGTCACCGATCCGAAGAAGGCGGTCGTCGCGCTGAAATGGACGGTGCGCGAGATGGAGGACCGCTATCGCCGCATGTCCAAACTGGGCGTGCGCAACATCGCCAGTTACAATGAGCGTGCCCGCGAGGCCCAGGCCAAGGGCGAGCATTTCGAGCGCACGGTCCAGACCGGCTTCGACGAGCAGGGCCGCCCTGTCTACGAAAGCGAAAAGATCCGGCCAGAACCTTTGCCCTTCCTGGTCGTGGTCATGGACGAGATGGCCGATCTGATGCTGGTCGCGGGCAAGGACGTGGAAGGCGCGGTGCAGCGCCTGGCCCAGATGGCGCGGGCCGCCGGCATCCACCTGATCATGGCGACCCAGCGCCCGTCGGTCGACGTCATCACCGGCACCATCAAGGCCAACTTCCCGACCCGGATCTCCTTCCAGGTCACCTCCAAGATCGACAGCCGCACCATCCTGGGCGAACAGGGCGGCGAACAGCTGCTGGGCCAGGGCGACATGCTCTATATGGCGGGCGGTGGTCGGATCACGCGCCTGCACGGCCCGTTCGTGGACGACAAGGAGGTCGAGGCCGTCTGCAACCACCTGAAGGCCCAGGCCGAGCCGGACTATCTGGACCTGATCACCGACGATCCCGACGGCGACGGCGATGCCTCGCCCTTCGACGAGGGTGGCGGCACGTCCGGCGACGACCTGTACGACCGGGCCGTCGCGGTCGTCACCCGCGACCGCAAGGCCTCGACCTCCTACGTCCAGCGCCGCCTTCAGATCGGCTACAACCGCGCCGCCTCCCTGATCGAGCGGATGGAGCAGGAAGGCGTCGTGTCACCGGCCAACCACGCAGGGAAACGCGACGTGCTGGCGGGTCCGCCGCCGATGTAGGTAAGGGCGCTAGCGCTCTCGACGCTGTGCCGTCAAACTTTGCTGCTGCTACCCGTGAGGTGCGAGGCTCCTAGGACCGCCACGGCACCAAATAGGCCCAAAGCCAAAATCGCCAGGCTTTCGACACGCATCGGGGCGAGCGTCGTGAAGTTTATGACGTTGTCGATCAGAGTTCCAAAGTGAGTATTGAGTTCTCCATAGATTGCCCCGAACACGCCGAGGGCCACGGCCTGTATCGCAGCCTGATGCACACGCCTGACGTTGCGCTTCAATCCTGCGGCAACACCAAGTCCCGTCGCTACTATGATCGCAACCGCCAGCAACTGAAGGACCGGCGTCAGCCCGAAATAGATGTCCCAGAAGGCGGCTCCTGGAATGTAGGTCTGCCACATCCAGCCAAGCGTTGCGGAAACCACCACAAAGGCGACGACTAGCAAGATTAGAAGTCTGTTTATGGCTCTAGCCTCCGCTCTGCATCAAGCTGCGGACCTCTGGCGCACCTGTCAATCTGCGTCGCAACCGGTCGGCAGCCACGGCGTTTGTCTCCGCGCGATGAACGAGGCTTCATCGCAAGGCCGGAATATGGTCAGGCTTGTGTCATGACACTGCCGCGCCGTCCGGGCATGACCAGACGCTTCAACAACCATCCCGAACGGGAGACGACCCATGACCTTCACTCGCCGCGCCTTTGCGCTGGGAACCGCCGCCATCGCCGGTGTCGCCGCCTTGCCGGTGCATGCCCAGGCCAATCTGTCCGCCGACGACCGCGCCGTCCTGGCCCGCGCCCAGGCGACCCTGCAGAACCTGGCGTCTGCCCAGGGCAGCTTCGTCGAAACCTCCGGAGCCCAACGCCGCGAGGGGCGTTTCTGGCTGCAACGCCCCGGCAAGATGCGGTTCGAATACTCAAACCCCGCTGGCCTGCTGGTCGTGTCGGATGGCTCGAACGTCAAACGCTACGACCCCCGCCTGAACGTTTTCCGCCAGGTCCCGCTCAGCCAGACCCCGCTGTCGACCTTCCTGGCCCGCACCGTCCGTCTGGATCAGGGCGTCCGCATCGACCGCGTCGTACGCATGCAGGACGGCGGCTATTCCATCACCGCGTTGGATGCCCGTCGCCCCAACGACGGGGCCGTGGTCCTGATGTTCGGCGGCTCGCCCGAGCGCCTGCTGGAATGGACCATCCGTGATGCGCAGGGGACGATGACCCGGACCCAGCTGACCCGTGTCACTGCGGCACCCGGTCTGGCCGCCAGCCTGTTCCAGCTGCGTGACCCGACCCAGCGCCCGCGCCGGAACTAAGCTTGACTTTTTCCGCACCCTGTGTCTTTCTGGACACAGAGCGGTGAGAGCCGATCTGACCGTTCGGGATTGTCATCCCCTTCCCGGCGGCGAGAGAGACACCTGAAATGCCCGGCCCGAAACGGTCGGGCATTTTTTTATGCGCTACCGCTTGGCTCTCGGAGCCTCGCTGCTTGAGCGCAAGATGTGCGGTTTCGCCGTAGCGGCAGGGCCGCTAAGACCGTCACCATGCTTCGTATCGCCACCTGGAACATCAACTCCGTCCGACTGCGCATCGACCAGGTCGCGCGCTTCGTCGCCGAGAGCGGCACCGACGTCCTGTGCCTGCAGGAGATCAAATGTCTGGAGGACCAGTTTCCCCGCGCCGCCTTCGAGGCCATGGGCATGCCCTATCTCAAGATCGGCGGACAGAAGGGCTGGCACGGCGTCGCCATTGCCAGCCGCAAGCCGATCGCCGAGGCCCCCGTCCTGGATGTCTGCCGTGAGAAGCACGCGCGCTGTGTCGGGGTCATGGTCGACGGCGTCGAGGTGCAGAATTTCTACATCCCCGCCGGCGGTGACGTGCCGGACCGCGCGCTGAACCCCAAGTTCGATCACAAGATGGACTACTACGAGCGCCTGACCCGCGAGATGGCGGGCCGCGACAGGCAGCGGCCGCTGGTCCTGGCCGGGGACTTCAACATCGCGCCGGGCGAGAACGACGTCTGGAACCACCGCTACATGTCCAAGATCGTCAGTCACACGCCGATCGAGGTCGAGACCCTGCGCCGGCTCCAGGCCGCCGGGGGCTTCTGCGATGTGGTACGTGATCAAATCCCCGAGCCGACCAAGCTGGCCAGCTGGTGGAGCTATCGCGCCGCCGATTTCCGCAAGTCAAACCGCGGCCTGCGCCTGGACCACCTGTGGACCTCGCCCGGCCTGACCCCCGCCGTCCTGCCCGGCACGGCCCGCATCCACGACACCGTCCGCGAATGGATCCAGCCCAGCGACCATGCGCCCGTGACGATGGACCTGGCGGTGTGATCTCGACCGCCCTCGTTTGCGGTCACGTCTGAACAGTTATCGTTCGATGCCTCTTGCGGAATGTAACGGAGTGAAACAACAATGGTGTGTCGAATCAAGAGTATACACGCATAAGGTGTGTGAGGTATTTCATGCTCACGCCGAAAGAAATGCTCTGCCTATCGGGCGTCGCCCGGCATCTTCAAGCCGACGAAATCGCTCGAGAGCTTGGCCTGTCGCCCAAGACTGTTGAAACTCACCTTTCCAACATTCGTAAGAAGCTGGGCGTTTCCAGCAGTCGTGTCGCCGTCAGACAGGTGTTTGGTGACGCACTACAGACTGAACCTGTAGAGGGTTTTTCCTCGATATCGCACGACGACGGTTACCTGCAGCCTGATCCTCTCAACGGGGGAGGTTGGTATGCCGAGGACCATCAGACGAGTGCCGGAATGGTATACGCGGGACTGGTCGCCCGCGACGGCGCGCAACGAGATGAGCGCCATGCGGTGGGAGGATCTGGAGACGGCGATCGATACGCTGATAGCCAATCCGGACCGGAGACACAGGCCCAAACACATCATTCGCAGGCTATGGCTGGAAAGCGCGAACATGCCCGCGATGGATCTGCTTCAGCGGATATTGCTGACCATGGCGCAAAGCCTGGACCCGAGCCGCTCGACGGACTTGAAGGGCGGCGAGCCCATCATTCCCGCGGCGGCCAATGGGCTTCTGCCAAGATGGAGCTACACGGATCTGGAGGTGGCTCTCTCCTACACCTGGTCGAACCTGGCGCTGGAAATCGCGATAGCGCGCCATCACGACTGTCTGATGTTTCGGGACGGTCGGCTGACGGGAGCAGCAACGGCGCGTCAACTGATGCTGCTGGTCAACGGGCTGCCGACACCAGCCACATCTCGGGTGACCATCGCGGGTCACCAACACGTGAGGTCAGCCAAAGCGGCCTGACGCCTGAGTTTCTATTTCGCACCATGCTGCTCATGGGCGCGATCCTTGGCCTGACGATTCTCGCGTTATGCCTCTTAACAATGCAAAGTTTCTCGCTATGGTTGCGCCACCTACTATTCCAGTAGGCGAGGACATCATCATGAAACGTATCGAACTGGCCCGGGACACCGTCACATGCGTGGCCGAAACCCTGTTCCAAACTGAAGACGCCATGGACCATGCGATCAGCCAGATCGCCTGTTTCGCTCAAGCCTTGCCGAGCGCGGGCAAGGAGGCCGGCTTTGCCGCCACCCGAGGCCAGGCCGTCTATGAACGTCTGGCAGAAGCCATGGTCGCCCAATCCCAGGCTCGCGCCAGGATTGTAGAGGTTCACGAACTGCTGGCCGACCTGAAGGCGGATTCTCACATGCGTACCGTCGCCATCGGTGGTGGCTCGAAAGATACGCCTGTGGGCGGCACCATCCCGCCGCGCGGCCATCTTGAAGTCGTTCACGCCATGGGGTGATGATCGCGGGGTGAGGGCCCCGTGATTCTTGTGACACCGATCGAATGGTATGGCTTAGCGGCCCTCCTCGTCGTCTGCCTTCTGGCAGTTTGGCGAGGAGGCACGCCGGAGCGCAGAGCGGCGGGGATCGTGGCAATCTGCTGGGTTGCGTCGATCATTGTCGACAATGACAATTCGACCGGCGTCCAGTGGGGGATTCTGGGTATCGACATCTTGCTGGCCGGATGGTTCGTGACCCAGGCCATGATTCAGGCGCGAGCCTGGTTGTTCGTAGCGGCAGGCGCACAGGTTCTCATCTTGTTGACGCACCTAGGCTTCGCCCTGTCCCCCGAAATGATGGAGGAGGGCTTCTTCAGCGCCTACTACATCTGGAGTTACGTCGTCCTTCTGGCGCTGGCATTTGGCAGCCTGACCGCGCGTCATCCGCGTCCGGAGTAACGGGCGTCAACCGTAATCAGGGCTGCAGGCGATACCCGCCCGCATCCGTCAGCAGCAACCGTGCCTGGCCCGGCTCGGGCTCGATCTTCTGACGCAGGCGGTAGATGTGGGTTTCCAAGGTGTGGGTAGTGACCCCGGCGTTGTAGCCCCAGACCTCGGTCAGCAGCTCCTCGCGCATCACCGGCTTGCCGCCCGCGCGATAAAGGTACTTCAGGATGTTGGTTTCCTTCTCCGTCAGCCGAACCTTTTTGGCCTTGTCGTCGATCAGGACCTTGGCGGCGGGGCGGAACTCGTAGGGACCAATGCGGAAGACGGCGTCCTCGGATTGCTCGTGGCTGCGCAGGTGGGCGCGGATGCGGGCCAGCAGGACGGCAAACCGGAAGGGCTTGGTCACATAGTCGTTGGCCCCGGACTCCAGGCCCAGCACCGTGTCGGAATCGGACGACTGGGCCGTCAGCATGATGATCGGCGTCGTCACCCCGCCAGAGCGCAGCAGGCGGCAGGCCTCGCGCCCGTCCATATCAGGCAGGTCGAGATCCAGCAGGATCAGGTCGGCGCGAACCTCGCGGCCCATGCGGACGCCCTCTCCGGCCGTCGAGGCCTGGATCGGCCGGAAGGCTTCGTGCAGGGCCAGCTGCTCCGCCAGCGCCTCGCGCAGGTCGTCGTCGTCGTCGATGATCAGGATCGTCTTGGGTGCGGCCATGGGTGTAACAATGGCGAGCGTCGCGCCTTTCGCCAAGAGCGGGGCGCGATTAGACGCGGTTTCCGGCGTCCCGTTGGCCAAAAAGAGCCGATCCGACCCTTACGTGAGTGGCTCCCGCCGCAATGGCCGCCGGATAGTCGCCGCTCATCCCCATCGACAGCACCTGCAACCCATGCTCCGTCGCCATCTGGGCCAGCAGGGCGAAATGCGGAGCGGGGTCTTCGTCGGCGGGCGGAATACACATCAGGCCCTCGACGCTCAATTCCAGCGCCGTGGCCCGCATGATCAAAGCCGGGGCCTCGGCAATCGAAGCCCCGGCCTTCTGCGGCTCGGCACCCGTATTGACCTGCACCAGAACGCGGGGGACCACGCCCATCACCTGTCCCGCTGTCGCCAGGGCCTGGGCCAGCTTCGGCCGGTCGAGAGTCTCGATCACGTCGAACAGCGACAGGGCCTCGCGCACCTTGTTGGTTTGGAGCGGTCCGATCAGGCGCAGTTCAAGATCGGCGTGCAGCGGGCGGCGGTCGGTCCAGCGTCCCATCGCTTCCTGGACGCGGTTTTCGCCGAACACGCGCTGCCCGCTGGCCAGGGCCGCGTCGATGGCCTCGGACGGTTGCGTCTTCGTCACCGCTGTCAGGGCCACACTACCGGGCTCGCGGCCCGCTGCCCGACAGGCCGCCGCGATATCGGCCTGCACAGCCGCGAACCGGGCCGCGATCAGGCTGGACGACGCTGCGGGAAGGGGGGAAGAGATGGCCATGAACCGGTCGGATGCCGAAACCCTGTGTGATGTCGCCAGCGTCCTAGCGCGCCAGGCCGCCAAAGTCAGCCGTGCCGAAGGTCGCGCCGGGCGTGATCTGCCGCCACTCCTGTTCTTCACCGACCCGGAGCGCACACCCCGCCCATGGGAGACGGCGGAGCGGCTTCCAGCCGGCAGCGGTGTGGTGTTCCGCCATTTCGGCCGAGCGGACGCTCATGACATAGCCCTGCGGCTGCGCGAGGCGACGGCGCGCCGCGATGTTCTGCTGCTGATCGGACTGGATGCCGAACTGGCCGAGCGGATAGGTGCCGACGGGGTCCATCTGCCAGAGCGGGCTCTGGATCAGGCCAGCGCGTTGTCCTTGGTCCAGCCGAACTGGTGCCTCACCGGGGCGGTGCATGGGCAGACGGCGCTGGAACAGGTCGCCGATCTCAATGCCGTCGTCATGTCGCCGGTGTTTCAGGCTGGTGGTGCATCCGCGACCAAGCCACTCCTCGGCTTGGAGGGTCTAAGGGGGCTGATCACGATCTCGAGCCGGCCGGTCTATGCGCTCGGCGGCATCGACGGCGGAAATGCCCGGTCACTCATCGGCTCCGGCGCATATGGTCTGGCGGGGATTGCAGCCATACAGTCGGCCTTCGGGCCAGACTGATGCGATCTAGAACCGGAAGATCGATTCCAGCCGGAAACGCGGCGCGGCGCGCTGGTCCGGGTCGCGGGCGCGGGCGGGATCGACATCGGGTTCGGCCAAGCCGGCGGCGGCGCCGACACGCAGGCGTGGGTTGACGCGATAATAGGCCCCGGCCTCGACATCGCCGAGATTGCGTTCGCGGCCCACAGGCTGGTTCAGATTGAGGTCCAGACCCCAGCGACCGCGCTCGGTAAAGCGCAGGCGCGACTGGCCGGACGGCGTGGCCGCGGCGGCGCGCTGGGCCTCGGTGAGGTTGACGCTCGGACGGCTGGATTGGGCGGCGGCCACGTCAGCGACGGTCAGGAGCATCAGCCCCCCGACCAGTCCAGCAATGACGGCACCTGCACGCATGACCTACCCTTGTCGCCGCGCTGGATTATTTCCGCGCGATCCTTGCTGCGATTAGGCACCTGTTGCCCTCGCGGTCAACCGAACGTGGCGAGTGACAGCCTGTTCCACAAGACTCCGTATCGCTGCTGTGGCGCTATCGTCACGCCACGCTGTGACACGAACCGCGCACGTCATGCGACTTCGCCTTGTCATCGCCCCTTTTCGCCGTGTTATAGAGCATAGCAATGAGGCTTCGATCCCGCGCGGGTCAGGTCACGCTCGTGCGCGGATGGGTCCGCTGCACGTCTTCGATAGGGATGGAGTGTCTAATGGTGCTGGTTCGCGGCGCAACGATTGCCCTGATCGCTTCCGGCGTCCTGCTGAGCGGCTGCTCGGCGGACCGTCCGTTTGGACCGACCGTTGGTGATGTCTTCGGGGGCGGCAATGCCACACGTGCCGCAGCCGCAAATGCCCAGACCGGCATCGGCGTCAACGCTTTCCTGTGGCGCGCCACGCTCGACACCCTCAGCTTCATGCCCCTGGCCAATGCCGACCCCTGGGGCGGTGTCGTGAACTATGACTGGTACAGCGACCCCCAGACGCCGAACGAACGCTTCAAGGCGACCGTCTTCATCCTGGACACCCGCCTGCGCGCAGATGCCCTGAACGTCACGGTCAACAAGGAAGTCCGCGATGCCGCCGGTCAGTGGACCGCCGCGCCGGTCGCCGCCCAGACCGAGACGGACCTGGAGAACGCGATCCTGACCAAGGCGCGTCAGCTCAACCTGTCGACGACCCGCTAACCCGAACCGCCCAAACCCCGCCTCCTTCAGGCTCGCCCTTCAGGAAGCGCGACCGCCTGAAGGATGCCTGCCCCACAATGAAAGTGGCCGCCACTCGCTACGACCCCAAGACCGCCGAACCCCGCCAGCAGGCCCGCTGGGCGGAGGCCGATGCCTTTTCGACGCCGACGCAGGGTACGGGCAAGCCGAAATACTATGTGCTGGAGATGTTCCCCTATCCGTCGGGCAACATCCACATGGGCCACGCCCGCAACTATGTGATGGGCGACGTGGTGGCGCGGTCCAAGCGAGCGCAGGGCTTCGACGTGCTGCACCCCATGGGCTGGGACGCATTCGGCCTGCCGGCCGAGAACGCCGCCATCGAGCGGGGCATCCATCCCGGCGACTGGACCTGGTCCAACATCGCCGCCATGCGCGACCAGCTGAAACTGCTGGGCCTCTCCCTGGACTGGTCGAGAGAGTTCGCCACCTGCGACCCCGCCTATTATGGTCAGCAGCAGGCCTGGTTCCTGGAACTGTTCAAGCGGGGCCTGGTCTATCGCAAGGAGGCTGTGGTCAACTGGGACCCGGTCGACAACACCGTCCTGGCCAATGAGCAGGTGGTGGACGGTCGCGGCTGGCGCTCGGGTGCCGTTGTCGAGAAGCGCAAGCTGAACCAGTGGTTCCTGCGCATCACCGACTATGCCGACGACCTGATCGAGGGTCTGAGGGAACTGGAGGGCCGCTGGCCCGACAAGGTCCGGCTGATGCAGGAAAACTGGATCGGTCGATCCAAGGGTCTGCAGATGACCTGGCAATGGGCCGGTGACGCCCCCGTCGGCGCGCCGGACGGTCTGGAAATCTATACCACCCGCCCCGACACCTTGTTCGGGGCCAGCTTCATGGGCATCGCCGCCGATCACCCGGTCGCCCGCGCCCTGGCCGAGACCCATGCCGGGGCCGCAGCCTTCGTCGCCGAGTGCCGCAAGGGCGGTTCGACCCAGGCGGAGATCGAACAGGCCGAGAAGATCGGCTTCGACACCGGCCTGAAGGTCATCCACCCCTTCAACGGGCGCGAAGTGTCTGTCTGGATCGCCAACTTCATCCTGTCGGACTATGGCACCGGGGCCATTTTTGGCTGCCCGGCGCATGACCAGCGCGACTTCGAGTTCGCGACGAAATACGGCCTGCCCATCTTGCCCGTGGTCAGACCCGATGGCGCAGGCGATGACTTCGGCGTTGAGGGCGAGGCCTATACGGGGCCCGGCACCCTCTTCCACTCCGACTTTCTGGATGGGCTGGAGATCGAGGCCGCCAAGGCCGCAGCCATCGCCCGCATCGAGGCGGCGGGCCAGGGCGAGGGCAAGACCATCTACCGCCTGCGCGACTGGGGCGTCAGCCGGCAGCGCTACTGGGGCTGCCCTATCCCGATCGTCCACTGCCCGTCCTGTGGTGCGGTGCCGGCGGCGGACCTGCCGGTCGAACTGCCGAAAGATGTCACCTTCGACACACCCGGGAATCCGCTGGACCGCCATCCGACCTGGAAACACGTCAAATGCCCGTCGTGTCACGGTGATGCGACACGCGAGACAGACACACTGGACACCTTCGTCGATTCCAGCTGGTATTTCGCCCGCTTCACCGACCCGACAGCCTCCGAGCCGATCTCGCGTGCCGCGGCCAACCACTGGCTGCCGGTGGATCAGTATATCGGCGGGGTCGAACATGCCGTTCTGCACCTGCTCTATGCCCGCTTCGTCAGCCGCGCCCTGTCTGACGCCGGCCTGATGACGGTCAGGGAGCCGTTCGCGGGCCTGTTCACCCAGGGCATGGTCGTCCACGAGACCTATCGCCGGGCCGACGGGGCCTGGGTCGAGCCCACGGATGTCGAGCTGACCAACGACGCCGGCAAACGCTCGGCCCGCCAGCTCTCGACCGGCGAAGCCCTGACCATCGGCGACATCGAGAAGATGTCCAAGTCCAGGAAGAACGTCGTCGCGCCCCAGGAAATCGTCGACACTTACGGGGTCGACGCCGGCCGTCTGTTCGTCCTGTCCGACAGCCCGCCGGAGCGGGACGTGCAATGGACGCCCGGAGGCGTCGAGGGGGCCAGCCGTTTCGTCCAGCGCGTCTGGGCTGAGGTCGATGGTTATGACCCCGCCTTCGCCGGTGAGCCCGAAGCCAATGCCGCCCTGGTCCGCGAGACGCACAAGGCCATCAAGGCCGTGTCCGAAGGGATCACCGGCTTCCGCTTCAACTCCGCCATCGCCAAACTCTATGCCTTCGTCGCCACAATCCGTGACAGTGCCAAGGCAGGCGGCGACGCCAAACGCGAGGCGCTGAAGGCCCTGCTGGGTCTGGTCGCGCCGTTCACGCCACATCTGGCCGAGGAAGGCTGGACGCGGCTGGGTGAAGAGGGGATGATCCTGGACGCGCCCTGGCCGGTCTATGATCCGGCTCTGGCGGCCGACGACGAGGTCACCCTGCCCATCCAGGTCAACGGCAAGCGGCGTGGCGAAATCCGCGTGGCTCGCGGGCTGGACCCGGCAGAGGTGGAGGCGATCGTTATGGCCGATCCAGAGGTGCAGTCGCGGCTGGAGGGTCAGACGGTGAGGAAGATCGTGGTGGTCAAGGACCGCATCGTCAATCTGGTGGTCGGGTGATGCGCGGGCTTGCTGTAACGGTTGTCGCGGTTGCGGGACTTTTGGTCTGCGCCTGCGGTTTCACGCCGATCTATGGCGATGGCGGTACCGTCGGCTCCAGCCTGTCACGGATCGCCGTGACGACACAGGACGATCGCCTCGGCTATCGCGTCCGCGAACAGCTGGAAGACGCCCTGGGCCGCAATGGTGCCGTCGCGCCTATGTACCGTCTGGAGACGGCCATCGAACAGTCCCGCCGCCCGCTGGGGCGCCGCATCGACGACACCGCCACACGCTATGAGCTGACGGTGCGCGGGGCCTGGACCCTGACGCCGCTGAACGGCGGCGCACCCGTGACCGGCGTCGAGACTGTCACCACCACCTATGCCGCAGCGGACCAGCCCTATGCCGCCATTGCCGCACAGCAGGACGGCGAGGAACGCGCCGCCGCCGAACTGGCCCGCCTGATCCGTCTGGACCTGATGCGGACGCTATCGGCACAGCCGTGAGGGCCGACCAGTGATCCTGGCCAAACGGCCCGAGGTTGATCGCTTCCTGAAGTCGCCGGACAAGGGCGTTCGCGCCGCCGTCATCCACGGCAAGGACCGGTCGGGCGTGGCCGAACGGGCCGAAATCCTGTGCAAGGCCATCACGCCGGATCTGAACGACCCCTTCAACGTCACCCTGCTCACCGACAGCGACATCGATGGCGACGAGGCGCGGCTGGAGGAGGCCCTGACCGCCCTGAGCATGATCGGCGGACGCCGTCTGGTCCGCGTGCGTCTGGGGGCCGACAAGGCCTCCATCGACAAGATGCTCGCTAGCGCACTGAAGACCCACGCCGACGGCGGATACAATCCCGACGCCATGCTGGTCATCGAGGCCGGGGCCCTGGGACGGGACTCGGCCCTGCGCAAGGCGGCGGAGGCCTCCAGCGGGGCCGTCGGCATCGCCTGTTATGAGGACGAGACCGGCGAAGTGGCCCGGATGACGCGCGAGGCCCTGGCGGCGGACAAGGTCGGCCTGACCGGCGACGCGCTGGACAGGTTCGTCTCACGACTGCCCCGGGAGCGTGGGCTGATGCGTCAGGAGATCGAGCGGCTGGCCCTCTACATCGGCCCCGGCTCGGGCCGCACCATCGACGTCGAGGAACTGGAGACCCATCTGGGCGTCGAGCCGGATGCCTCGCTTCAGGACGCCGCCTTGCAGGCCTTCGGCGGTCGCCCCGCCCCCGCCCAGGCCGGATTGCGCCGCGCCTTTGCCGAGGGGGAGTCGCCCGTCATGGCCGTGCGCCAGGCCTCGATCCATCTGGGCAAGCTGCGCCGCATCAATGTGCTGCAATCCAATGGCGCAGGCTCCAAGGAGGCCGCCAAGGCCGCTGGCGTCTTCTGGAAACAGGAGGCCGAGATGCTGCGTCAGGCCCGCAACTGGCGGATGGAAGACCTCGACCGCGTGCTGGACAGCGTCAACGCCGCCGACATCGCCACCAAGACCACCGGCTCGCCCGACCTGCTGATCGCCGAGCGTCTGATCCTGGAAATTTCTGCGCGCGCGAGGCGACTGGGGCTTTAGGCCCTAACCCCGCTTGGACGCCTTGCGGAACGCCGGCTTGTTCGCCGCCGCATTCTGCTGGGCGATCTTCTTCTCGGCATGCTGGCCGGGCTTGAAGCCACCGGCCGAGGGTGTGGCGCTCCCTGCCTTCTTGGCCGCAAGGGCCTTCTTCATCGCTTCGGCGGTCGGGTTCGAGGGCGTATCGTTCATGGCGACCAGCCTAGCACGACATCATCCTCAGATTCGCATCAAACGGCGGCACAGGTCATCTAGCTGTTCCAGCGAGCCATAGCGCAGGGTGATCTCGCCCTTGCCGCCCTTGTCGGCCAGGCTGACCTTCAGGCCCAGGGCGTCGGCCAGATCCTGTTCCAGCGCGGCGATGTCGGCATTGCCGCTCATGTCGATCTCGCCGGGGCGGGTCTTCTTCGGCTTCGGCCCGTCGACCGCACGGCGCGCCAGAGCCTCGGCCTGGCGGACGTTCAGACCGTCCTTGACGATCTGCTCGGCCAGCTGACCCGCGTTCGGGGCCGTGATCAGGGCCCGGGCATGGCCCGCGCTCATCTTGCCATTGCGGACGTACCACAGCACCTCTTCGGGCAGCTGCAGCAGGCGCAGGGTGTTGGCCACATGGCTGCGGCTCTTGCCGACCACGCCCGCGACCGCATCCTGGGTCCGACCGAAGCGTTGCATCAGCATCGTATAGGCGTCCGCCTCTTCCAGCGGATTCAGGTCGGCACGCTGGACGTTCTCGATGATGGCGACCTCGAAGACTTCGACGTCGTCCATCTCGCGCACGACGATCGGAACCTGGCTCAGGCGCGCCATTTGCGAGGCACGCCAGCGGCGTTCGCCCGCGATGATCTGCCAGACGCCGTCCTCGCCCGGCTGTGACCGCACCAGGATGGGCTGAAGCACGCCCTTGTCGCGAATGGAGACCGACAGCTCTTCCAGATCTGTGGCGTCGAAGATCTTGCGCGGCTGGTCCGGATTGGGCCTCAGGCTCTCGATCGGTGCCATCTGCACGCCGGTGGGCACGGGCGAGCCATCGACCGGGGCCTCGTTCACCTGTTCACCCAGAAGGGCCGAAAGGCCCCGGCCCAGACCCCGTTGTGGGCCACGTTTGGCTTCGGTCAAGATGCTGATTCCGTTCTGTTAAAGTCAGGCCGCCAGCAGGCGGCGCTTGCGTTCGCGCGACACGACCTCGCGCGCGAGGCGCAGGTAGGCCTGGCTGCCGGCGCATTTCAGGTCGTAGATCAGGGCAGGCTTGCCGAAAGACGGGGCCTCGGCCACCCGCACATTCCGCGGAATGATGGCGTCATAGACCTTGTCACCAAAATGCGCCCGCACATCGTTGGCGACCTGGCCGGACAAGGCACTGCGGCGATCATACATGGTCAAGACCAGCCCTTGGATTTCCAGAGACGGATTCAGGCTCTGACGCACCATGTCGATAGTCTTCATCAACTGGGTCAGACCCTCCAGCGCAAAGAATTCGCACTGTAGCGGCACCAGAACCGCATCGGCGGCGGCCATGGCATTCAGCGTCAGCAGATTGAGCGACGGCGGGCAGTCGATCAGGACATAGTCATACTTCGTATGGCCGTCAGCGCCCTGCCCCGCCAAGGCATCCTTGAGCCGGAAGGATCGACGGTCCGCCTGGCTGAGTTCGATCTCCACGCCCGACATGTCGGCGTCGGCTGGAATGATCCAGAGGCCCGGCACAGTCGTCTGAACGGCGGCATCATCTACCGACCGGCCGTCCACAACCACATCGTAGATGGTCACCCGCCGTGTTTCACGTGGAACACCGAGACCCGTGGAGGCATTGCCCTGAGGGTCCATGTCGACGATCAGCACCTTCTCGCCGATCGCCGCCAGGGCGGTACCCAGGTTGATGGCGGTCGTCGTCTTGCCGACCCCCCCCTTCTGGTTGGAGACGGCCAGGACGCGGGTCTTACCAGGTTTTGACACGGCTGATGCCCCGAACAGATACGATACGGCCGCGCGGGTCACTGCGCGAGATAGAGAGCTTGCTTTTGAACTGCCAGACCTTGCGCGCCTCGGCTACCTCAGCCTCGGCCTTTTCCCCCTTCAGGAACAGGCCCGTGGCACCGCGCTGTAGATAAGGCTGTGCATAGCCCAGAAGCTTTTCCATCGGGGCCACCGCGCGGGCCGTCACGACCTCGACGGTCACCGCATTATCTTCGGCACGCCCGTTCAACACGGTGGCCCGCAGGGACAGGCCATCGACCACCTCCTGCAGAAAGCGGCAGCGCTTGCCCAGGCTGTCGATCAACCAGACGTGGCTCTTGGGCTGGGTCTTCAGCATGATGGCCAGAACAATCCCGGGAAAACCCGCGCCCGCACCGAGGTCAGCCCAGCTCTGAGCACCGGGCGCATGGTCGAGAAGTTGGGCGGAGTCCCAGATGTGGCGATTCCAGACGTCCGGCAGGGTGTCGGGTCCGATCAGGTTCATCACCGCATTGGCCTCGGTCAGGCGGGTGATGAACCGTTCGAGATCGCCCATCTGGGCGGGGGTGGCGTTGGTGAGGGATTGGAATTCGGTAGGCGTCATAGGGGTGTCTCCTCCCCATAATATGGGGAGGTGGCACGGCGCATCTTCGCGCCGTGACGGAGGGGCTCGCTATCGGCTGTCAGAGATGCAGAAATAGCCCCTCCACCGCTTCGCGGTCCCCCTCCCCATTGCATGGGGAGGAGACGAAAATCTTGTCTCACGCGGCCACCCTGCGTTTCACGTGCGACAACAAAGCCGTCAGAGCCCCCGGTGTCATGCCTTCGATCCGGCCGGCCTGGCCGAGCGTTCGAGGCTGGACGAGGGACAGCTTCTCCCGCGCCTCGTTCGACAGTCCGCCGATGACCGCATAGTCGAGGTCCACGGGCAGGGCCAAGGCCTCCTCGCGGCGCAGCGCTTCGGCATCGGACGCCTGGCGATCCAGATAGGTGGCGTAGCCCGCATCGATCTCGACCTGATCCCGCACCGCTCGGGACCAAGTGGCGATCTGGGGATAGGCGGCTGAAAAGTCCGCCAGGCTGACACCGGGATAGGCCAGAAGATCGCGCATCGTGCGCCGCTGACCGTCCGCATTCACCGGGATGCCCAAGGCCGCCGCCTCCTTGGGCGTGAACCGTGTTTCACGTGAAACAGCCGTCGCTTCGGCCAGCTGCAACGCCTTGACCTCAAACGCTGCTCGGCGGTCCCGCCCGACGATGCCTACCGCAATAGCCAAGGGTGTCAGGCGCTGGTCGGCATTGTCGGCACGGAGCGTCAGGCGGTACTCGGCCCGGCTGGTGAACATGCGATAGGGCTCGGTCACGCCGCGCGTCACCAGATCGTCGATCATGACGCCGATATAGGCCTGGTCACGGCCGAGGATGATGGGGTCAGACCCCGAGGCGGCTCGCGCGGCGTTCAGTCCAGCGATCAGACCTTGCGCCCCGGCCTCTTCATAGCCGGTCGTGCCGTTGATCTGCCCGGCCAGATACAGGCCCGGGCTCTTCTTGACCTCAAGTGCAGGAGTCAGTTCGCGCGGATCGACATAGTCGTATTCGATGGCATAGCCGAAGCGGAACACCTCCACCGCCTCGAGGCCGGGGATGGTGCGCAGGAAGGCGGACTGCGTTGCGTCCGACACCGAGGTCGAGATGCCGTTGGGATAGACGGTCGGATCGTCCAGACCTTCCGGCTCCAGGAAGATCTGGTGCGAGGTCTTGTCGGCAAACCGCACGACCTTGTCCTCAATCGAGGGGCAGTAGCGGGGTCCGCGACCGGATAGATGGCCGCCATAGACGGCGCTCTCGCCCAGGTTCTCGGCAATGATCCGGTGGGTCTCGGCATTGGTATGGGTGATGCCGCAGGCGATCTGGGGCACGTCGATCCGGTCGGTCAGGAAGCTGAAAGGCACAGGCTCGTCATCGGCGGCCTGCATCTCCAGCCGGTCCCAGGCGATCGTGTGTCCATCCAGACGCGCGGGCGTGCCCGTCTTCAGCCGGCCCATCATCAGGCCCGCGCCATAGAGGTCCGCCGCCATGCCGGTCGACGGGGCCTCGCCGTGGCGCCCCGCAGGAATGCGCTGGTCGCCCTTGTGGATCACGCCGTTCAGGAAGGTGCCGGTCGTCAGCACGACAGCGGCGGCGCGGAGTTCTAGCCCCTCCCCCGTCGTCACGCCCACGACGCGGGCACCGTCCATGATCAGCGCTTCGGCGGTCCCGGCCAGCAGGGTCAGATTGAGTGTCTGCGCCAGTTCGGCCTGCATGGCCTCGCGGTAAAGGCGGCGATCGATCTGGCTGCGTGGTCCCTGGACGGCCGCGCCCTTGGAGCGGTTCAGCAGGCGGAACTGGATGCCCGCACGGTCACCCAGCCGGCCCATCAGCCCGTCCATGGCATCGATCTCGCGAACCAGATGCCCCTTGCCCAAACCGCCGATGGCCGGATTGCAGCTCATCTCGCCGATCGTTTCGACTTTCTGGGTCAGCAATAGGGTGCTGGCCCCCGCGCGTGCGGACGCCGCGGCGGCCTCGCATCCCGCGTGGCCGCCGCCGATCACAATGACGTCGAAGCGGGTGGAGTTCATGCGTGGGGACATAGGACAGGCCGAGCCGAAAAGCCAGACGGCACAAGGTCATGCCGGTAAGGCCGTACCGTGTTTCACGTGAAACAGACCGGCGTTACTTGCCGATGCAGAAGCTTGAAAAGACCTCGCCGAGCACATCCTCAACCCCGATGGCACCGGTGACGCGGGCCAGGGCGTCGGCGGCCCGTCGCAAGTCGTCGCCGGCCATTTCGGGGGCGATATCCAGCGCTCGTCGACCAGCCTCGACCGCGCTCAAGGCTTCAACCAGACGCAGTCGGTGCCGCTCGCGCGTGACGGCCGGAAAGTCGGCCCCCGACAGATCCGCCTGCAGCCGGGCAGCGAGCCAGTCGTGCAGGGCCTGAAGCCCCTCGCCGGTCATGGTGCTGACGCTGATCGCAGACGCGTGCACGGGCGGAACCGCCCCGAGGTCAGCCTTGGTAAGGACGGTCAGGTCATCAGCCTTGGCGAATGTTGCCGCGACGCCGTCGGGATCACCCGGCGCCCGCACCCACAGACGCAGGTCCGCCGCCTCGGCACGCGCTCGTGCCCGCCGGACGCCCTCGGCCTCAATGGGGTCGTCGCTGTCTCGCAACCCCGCCGTATCGGACAGGGTCACCGCATAGCCGCCGATGATCAGTTCGGCGTCCAGAACATCCCGAGTCGTGCCGGCGATCGGCGTGACGATCGCCGCCTCGCGCGCGACCAGGGCGTTGAACAGCGACGACTTGCCGGCATTTGTCTCGCCGATCAGAACGATGCGATAGCCGTCGCGGACGCGCTCTCCGCGGCGAGCGTCGGCCAAGGCCGCCCTCAGGTCCGCGATCAACGCGTCCAGCACAGGCCCCGCCGTGCGAGCCAGATTGTCGGGCACCTCTTCGTCCGGAAAGTCGATCTCGGCCTCGACCAGCGACAGGGCCTTCAACAGGTCGCGGCGAAAACCGGCATAGGTCTGGGACAGGGCCCCGTCCAGCTGACCCAGCGCCTGGGCGGCCTGAGCTGTGGTCTCGGCGTCGATCAGATCGGCCACCGCCTCGGCCTGGGCCAGGTCCATGCGACCGTTCTCGAAGGCATGACGCGTGAACTCGCCGGGTTCTGCGGGGCGCAGGCCGAGCGCGATCAGGGTAGCACTGACGGCCTCCACCACAGCCCGTCCGCCGTGAAGGTGAAGCTCGGCGCAGTCCTCGCCGGTGTAGGATTTCGGGCCGGGAAAACGGAGGACAAGCGCCTGGTCGAGCACAGCCTGTCCGTGGCGCAGCGTCCGGAGGCTGGCCATGCGAGGCTTCAAGTCGCCCGCCCCAAGCGCGCTCAGGGCCTCATCGGTGCCCGGACCGGACAGGCGCACAATCGCGATGGCTCCTCGGCCGGGCGGGGTAGCGAGGGCGAAAATGGTGGGGGCCGCAGTCAATGTCTCCTCCCCCATCGGGGGAGGGGGACCATCCGAAAGATGGTGGAGGGGGCAGGTCCAGACGTCAGCGTTTGAGTTTGGTCCCCTCCACCGCTGCGCGGTCCTCCTCCCCCGAGGGGGGAGGAAAAGAGCGGCATCACCCCTTGGGCACCGCCGCTTCCATCAGTTTGCGGAACTGGTCCTGGGCCTGAAGCCCATAGCTGGTCCAGCTCTTCATCAGCTCTTCGGGCTTCATGGCGGTGATATTCTCGTCCATGCGGCGCTGCATCTCGGCGACCAGATGGTCGTTCAGCGGCGCGACGTCCGGCAGGCCCAGAAAGGCGCGCGCTTCCGCCGGGGTGCAATCCACCTCTACCGTGACCTTCATGGCTCCGCTCCGTACGTTTCACGTGAAACAACATGCTTGATGTTCCTAACGCCTGACACGCGGTGTCAGGCTACTTGAGGAACGGTCCCTCATATAGCGAGCGCCCGCGGCGCGAGCGATAGGGCCAGAATTATGTGTTCATGGACTGGAAGAAGTCCGCGTTGTTCTTGGACTGGCGCAGCTTGTCGAGCAGGAATTCGATCGCGTCCTGCGGGCCCATGGGGTTCAGGATGCGGCGCAGGACATAGGTCTTCGCCAGCTGATCCTTGGGCGTGATCAGTTCTTCCTTGCGGGTGCCGGACTTCAGCACATCGATGGCCGGGAAGATGCGCTTGTCCGCGACCTTGCGGTCCAGCACGATTTCCGAGTTGCCGGTGCCCTTGAACTCTTCGAAGATCACCTCGTCCATCCGCGAGCCCGTGTCGATCAGGGCGGTGGCGATGATGGTCAGTGACCCCCCCTGCTCCACATTACGGGCGGCACCGAAGAACCGCTTCGGCCTTTGCAGGGCGTTGGCGTCGACACCGCCGGTCAGCACCTTGCCCGACGACGGGACGGTCGCGTTGTAGGCCCGGCCCAGCCGCGTGACCGAGTCCAGCAGAATGACGACGTCGCGCTTGTGCTCAACCAGGCGCTTGGCCTTCTCGATCACCATTTCGGCGACGGCGACGTGGCGCGTGGCGGGCTCGTCGAAGGTCGAGGCCACGACCTCGCCCTTCACCGTGCGCTGCATGTCCGTGACTTCTTCCGGCCGTTCGTCGATCAGCAGGACGATCAGAAACACCTCGGGATGGTTACGCTCGATCGACTTGGCGATGTTCTGCAGCATGACCGTCTTGCCGACCCGCGGAGGGGCGACGATCAGGCAGCGCTGGCCCTTGCCCAGGGGCGCGACGATGTCGATGACCCGGCCAGACCGGTCCTTCAGGGTCGGATCCTGGATCTCCATGATCAGACGCTCGTCCGGATAGAGCGGCGTCAGGTTGTCGAACAGCACCTTGGTCGAGACCATCTCCGGGTCTGCGAAGTTGATGGTGTCGACCTTCAGCAGGGCGAAATAGCGCTCGCCCTCGCGCGGACCACGCACGGCTCCGTGGATGGTGTCGCCATTGCGCAGGCCGAAGCGACGAATCTGCGAGGGCGAGACATAGATATCGTCCGGACCCGGAAGATAGTTGGCGTCGGGGCTGCGCAGAAAGCCGAATCCGTCGGGCAGGATTTCCAGCACGCCGGAGGCGATGATCTCCACCTCCTCGTCGGCCAGGGTCTTCAGGATGGCGAACAGCAGGTCCTGTTTGCGCAGGTTGCCGGCATTCTCGATCTCCAGCCCTTCGGCAAAGGCGACCAGGTCGGCAGGCGTCTTGTCGTTCAGTTCCTGAAGCGTGACCCGACCATTGGGGACGCTGGATTCGCCGCCCTCTTCATCTTCGTCATCACTGACCTCCTGATCGACCATGGGCAGGTCGGCGGCGGCCGGTGCACCATGCTCGACCTCGGTCGCGGCGTCATCGACGGGGGTTTCGGCTTCGGTAGGGGTATCGGTCTGGTCGGTCATAGGGGCCATCAGCGTCATCGCCGCCGGACAGGGTGTCGGGCGGGCGGGAAAATCTGGGAATGTCGGACCCGAAGGTCAGGGGAGTACGACGGGATCCCACGGTCGAACCGGCGGGCGTCGCAAAAGAGAGAGGGACCGCCCCAAGCAGCAGGACGGTTCGCGGCAAGCGAAACCACGCCACAGCCCTCAGGTCAAGCGTGACGGGTTCAGAACACCCACTGCGTCGTGACCGACAGCACCATGACGATGGCCAGCAGAAAGGGGATTTCATTGGTCATGCGCCAGAAGCGGCTGGTGCGGGTCGAGCTCCCCGCCTGAATGCGCTTGAACTGTCCCGCCAGATAGCCGTGCCAGCCACTGAGCAGGACGACGCCGATCAGCTTGGTCGCCATCCATGGCTGCGCCAGGAAGCCCCAGCCCTGGCCGAACTGAACGACATGGATCTCGATCATCCAGACGCCGAAGATCCAAGACGCGATCATGGCCGGGTTGAGGATGATCTTCAGCAGGCGCCGCTGCCAAGGCCTCAACAACGCCCGCATCTCGGACCGCAGAGGCTCTGCCTTGTCGGCCTGTTCGGCGTCATAGGCATAGAGGCGAGGCAGAAACAGCAGACCGGCCATCCAGGCGATGACCGCAAGGATGTGCAGCCCACGGACGATCTCGAAGGTGATGGCGACGTCCATCAGGCGGCCCTCTGCTGGCACTGATGCGGACAGGCTTTCCAGCGACCCTGGCAACCCGTCCCATGCGGAGCAACGCCCTGTCGCGGCAGGGCCTCGATCACGGCATCGGCCAGCGTGTCGATGAACAGGGGCGAGACGCCCACCGCCGGTGTCCTCAGATAGGGCGAGACGCCCCGCTCATGCGCCAGTTCGCCATATTCGATGTCCAGTTCGACGAGAGTCTCGATATGTTCGGAGACGAAGGCGACGGGCACAACGATAGCCCCCACCCCGTCCTCGGCGGCCTGTTTGATGGCATCCGGCGTGGCCGGTCCCAGCCATTTCATCGGCCCGACCCGGCTCTGATAGCACAGGGTCCAGGCGTTAGGGGCCAGACCCGCCGCAGCAGCGATGGCGGCACAGGTCGCCTCGACCTGTTCCTGGTACGGATCGCCCTTCTTGGTCACCAGCATTTCGGGGATGCCGTGGGCTGAAAATAGCACCCGAACGGGGGCGTCACCGGCCTCGGCCAGCTTCTGGCGCACCGCTTCGGACTGCGCCTGGATCCAGCCTGTCCCTTGCGGATAACAGCAGACGGTCCGGCTCTGGCCCGAGCCCGCATAGACCTCGTGCCAGCGCTTCAGCGAGGACTCTGTCGTCGTCGTCGAGAACTGCGGATAGAGCGGCAGCAGAACGATCTCGTCGGGCGCGAAGGCGGCGACATCGACGGCCGTCTCTTCCGTCAGAGGGTGCCAGTAGCGCATGGCGATGAAGGCCCGAATTTCGTCGCCTGCGAGCCGGTCAGCGACAACAGTACGCAGCGCCTCGGTCTGACGCCGCGTCTCGGGAAGCAAAGGCGAGCCACCCCCCATCAGGGCATAGTTGGCCTGGGCACTGGTCTCGCGGCGGCTGGAAATCAGCCTGGCGATGGCCGTGCGGAATATGCCGGGCAGGCCGATGATCGCCGGATCATTGAACAGGTTGAACAGGAACGGTTTGACCGAAGCCTGATCATCCGGCCCACCGAGGTTGAACAGGACGATGGCGATCCGTCGTCCACTGCGTGTTTGACCAAGATCGGTCATTGGGCACCGATCCGACGCAGGACCTGTTCGACATAGGCGACCGGCACGTCCGGCATGATCCCGTGACCCAGGTTGAAGATCCACGGCCCGTCACCCCAGGCCGCCATCAGCTGATCGACGCGCCGATCCAGCGCCTCGCCCCCGGCCCGCAGCAGCAGGGGATCGAGAGCGCCCTGAATAGGCTTGATGGCCTGAACGCGCTTGCCGATCTCCAGAGGACAGGCGGTATCGAGAGCCACCGCCTGAACATCGACCTCGGCGGCATACCGTTCGGCATGGGCGGCAGAACCTCGCGGGAAGCCGATCAACGGTACGGTGACGCCCAGTTCGCGCGTACGAGCCACCAGCGCCTGATGCGGTCGCAGGACCAGGCGTTCGAACAGATCGTCCGGCAGACCCTCGGCCCAGCTCTCGAAGATTTTCAGCGCCTGCGCTCCGGCATCGGCCTGCATCTTCAGATAATGGGCCGTGGCCTCGACCAAGACCTCCAACGTGCCGTCGACGCGGGCGGGGTCCTCGTAGGCATATTTCCGGGCCGTGGCGCGCTCGCCCTTGCCGATCGTATTGTGGTGGCCGTCCAGCATATAGGTGGCGACGGTCCAGGGGGCTCCGGCAAAGCCGATCAGGGCCCGCTCCGGCTCCAGTTCGGCCCGGACCAGGGACAGGGTCTGGCCCACCTGATGAAGATACCGGCCCGCGCCCTCGGCCTTCTCACGCATATGGCCGACGGACGGCATTTCGCCCAGGCGAGGTCCCTCACCGGTCTCGAACCAGACGTCCTGGCCCAGAGCCTGGGGGATCAACAGGATGTCGGCAAAGACGATGGCCGCATCAAAGCCCAGCCGCTTCATCGGCTGCAGCGTCGCCTCGGCCGCCATCTGCGGGTTCAGGCAGAAGGCGATGAAGTCGGGAGCCTGGGCCCGCAGAGCCCGGTATTCCGGCAGGTAGCGCCCGGCCTGACGCATGAACCACACCGGAGGCCGGTCGGTCGTCTCTCCCGCCAGAACGCGGAGAAGCAGGGGGGTGTCAGGGTGCGTGGTCATTGGATTGGGGCTTAGCCTTCGGTACCGCCCCGCTCAAGCCCGCCCATGTCGCACCCCCTTCCTTCTCAATAAAAGAATCGAAGATTGAATTGAGGAGGAAGGTAGGGCCGGGGACAGCGGGGATAATCGCCAGCATCGCTCCGATTCCGGATCGTTTGTCCCAAGGTCGTCATGTTCGGGTGACCGGCGCATCGGCAGGCTGGGGGAAGCGGGGATAAGTTCTAACGAGACCTTAACGGGCGGCCTTCTACGGCTCATCGGGCCTGGGACCAGCTGGGGGTCGTTAAGACCTTGTTAAGGAACTCCACAGTCGATCGGGGGACAGGATCACGCTTCTGGACAGTTGCAGCCCGAAGGCTGGCTGCCGTCCACCGTCGTCCCCGCTCGCCGGGTGAAGATGCGGGCGCTATAGGGATTGGACCCCGGTCGTCGCGTTTCGGCGCCCCGGCCCGTCCACAGGAGTCCGTGCCATCGTGAGCGATCATCCCCACCTGCGATCATCGACATTTGTCAGGGGCACACAGGCATGAATGCGGCGCGCACCGCCGGGCGATCGCGCCTGGCCACCTATTTCCATGTGCATCTGGTGTCGGATTCGACCGGCGAGACCCTGAACGCCATGGCCAAGGCGGTGGTGGCGCGGTTCGATGGCGTCATTCCGATCGAGCACATCTATGCCCTGGTCCGTTCGGACCGTCAGATGGAGCGGGTCCTGGCCGAGATCGCCTCGGCCCCCGGCGTGGTTCTGCATACCCTGGTGGACCGCGAGCTGCGCGATCAGCTGGAGGAGGGATGCCGCGTCCTGGATATGCCCCAGATTGCGGCGCTGGATCCTCTGGTCGGGGCCCTGTCCCGCTATCTGGGCGCGGCCCTGTCGACGCGGGTGGGGGCGCAGCATGCGCTGGACACCGATTATTTCAACCGTATCTCGGCGCTGGATTTTGCCATGGCGCATGACGACGGTCAGGGCACGACGGACCAGCTGGAGGGGGCCGACGTGGTGCTGTGTGGTGTGTCGCGGACGTCCAAGACCCCGACCTGCATCTATCTGGCGCACCGCGGCATCCGCGCGGCCAATGTACCTCTGGTGCCCAATCAGGAGGATGGCGAGCGGCTGGTGGGTCTGAAGAATCCCCTCGTCGTGGGCCTGACGGTGTCGCCCGACCGACTGGTCCAGATCCGGCGTAATCGCATCGATGGGCTGAACGCCTCGCACACCAGCGCCTATACCGATCAGGAGGCTGTGCGCGACGAGACGGTCAAGGCCCGCCGGGCGTTTGAGCGTCGCGGCTGGCCGGTCATCGACGTGACCCGGCGCTCGGTCGAGGAGACGGCGGCGGCCATCATCAATGTGCTGAACGAACGTCGTACCCAGCGCGCGGGAGCCAACTGGTGAGCCGTTCTGATGCGCTATCACCCGTAGGGCTACTTGAGCGCCCGGAACGTCTGATCCTGGCCTCTAAGAGCGCTGCTCGCCGCGCCCTGCTGGAAGGTGCGGCTGTGCCGTTCACGGTCCATATCGCCGATGTGGACGAGGACGCGATCAAGGCGCGGCTGGCCGATCATGACGCCGCCGATCTGGCCGTCGAACTGGCCTGGGCCAAGGCCCTGGCGGTGTCACGCCATCATGAAGACGCGTGGGTGCTGGGCGCGGACCAGACCCTGGCCTTCGAGGGTGGGCGGGTGTCCAAGGCGAAGTCGCTGGAGGCGGCGCGGGCGCGGTTGATGCAGATGCGAGGCCGGTCGCATCAACTGCATTCGGGTGCGGCCCTGGCCCGAAACGGCCAGATCGTCTGGTCGGGCGTGGATACGGCGAGCCTGACCATGCGCGATTTTTCCGACGCCTTTCTGGACAGGTATCTGGCGACGGAAGGCGAGGATCTGTTGTCCTGCGTCGGCTCCTACCGGCTGGAAGGCATGGGCGCGCAACTGTTCGAGCGGGTCGAGGGGGACTATTTCACCGTCCTTGGCCTCCCGTTATCGCCAGTCCTGGCTGAACTGCGCCGCGCGGGCGTGCTGATGTCATGACTGCCCTGTCGCGCCTCGCCGGGGTAGCCGGTCAGCCGATCGCCCATTCGCTCAGCCCGCTGATCCATTCAACCTGGATTACCGCAGCGGGCCTGGACGCCAGCTATGAGCCATTCGGTCCGATGGATGAGCCTGCCTTCGCCGCCCTGGTGGACGAGGGACGAGCGGGGCGGCTGACGGGGCTGAACGTCACGGCCCCTTACAAGAGCCTGGCGCTCTCCCTGGCGGATCAGACCAGTATCGTGGCCTCGACCTGCGGGTCGGCCAATCTGCTGACCTTTCGGGAGGGGCGGGTTCATGCGGACAGCACGGATGGAGAGGGGCTGATGCAGGCCCTGGCCGAACAGGCCCCGGATCTGGACGTGGCGGGCCAGTCGGTGGTCATTCTGGGCGCGGGCGGGGCCGCGCGAGCGGCTGCGGTCGCCCTGAATGCGGCGGGGGCCAGGGTCGGATTGATCAACCGCACGCGTTCGACAGCCGAGAGGCTGGCCGAAGATCTGGGTATCGAGGTGGCGGAACCCGAGGCGCTGGAGGGGGCCGCCCTCGTCGTGAATGCGCTGTCGGTACAGCCGGAGTTCGATGTGGGCCGGTTTAGGCGCGACGCCGTCCTGATGGACATGACCTATCGACCGCTGGTCACGCCGTTTCTGGCGGCCGGACGAGCGGGGGGCCTGGGCACCGTGGATGGGCTGGCCATGCTGATCGGCCAGGCCAGACCCTCATTTAAGGCAATGTTCGGGGTGCCGGTGCCGCCGGTGGATATCCGGCGTGTGGTTCTGGACGCTTTGGGAGAAGCCGAATGATCCTTTTGGGCCTGACCGGCTCCATCGGCATGGGCAAGTCCACGACCGCGCAGATGTTCGCTGACGCAGGAGCGCTCGTCTGGAATGCGGATGAGGCCGTGCATGCGCTCTATGCCAAGGGCGGGGCAGCGGTCGGGCCTGTTGGTGCGGCCTTCCCCGGCGTGGTCGTACAGGGGGCCATCGATCGTGCCCGTCTGGCCGAGGCCCTGGGCCGGGACGATCAGGCGTTCCGGCGACTGGAACAGATTGTGCACCCGCTCGTGGCGAGGGGCCGCACTGACGATCTTGGGGAGGCGGAACGACGCGGCGTGAAACTGGCGGTTCTCGACATCCCCCTGCTGTTCGAGACCGGCGGAGACGCCGCCGTCGATGCCGTCGTCGTGGTGACGGCGGATGCGGACATTCAGGCCGCGCGTGTCCTGGCCCGTCCAGGCATGACCCGCGACCGCTTCGACGCCATCCTGGAACGCCAGACGTCCGATGCGGAAAAGCGTCGCCGAGCGGACTTCATCGTCGATACCGGCCACGGGTTGGAGGCCGCGCGGGCTCGGGTGACCGAAATCGTGGGGACCGTTCTGGATCCGGCGTGGACACCCCCGCGCCGCTCTCTTTCGTCGGCGGCCGAAGCGCCCCATTAAGACGCCATGTCACGCGAAATCGTCCTCGATACAGAAACCACCGGCTTCGATCCCCGCACGGGTGATCGGCTGGTCGAGGTCGGCTGTATCGAGATCCATGATCTGTTGCCGACGGGCCGGACGTTCCACCGTTTCGTCAATCCGGAGCGGCTGATCCCCGCCGGGGCCATGGCGGTGCACGGCATCACCGACGAACAGGTCAGGCATGCGCCCAAGTTCAAGGAAATCGTCCGTGATCTGATGGAGTTCATCGGCGACGCGCCGGTGATCGCCCACAACGCCGCCTTTGACCGCAGCTTCATCGACCATGAATGCGGCCTGTGCAGCCATCCACTGATGGAGGCCGACCGCTGGATTGACACACTGAAACTGGCCCAGAGCCGGTTTCCGGGCATGCCCAACTCTCTCGATGCCCTGTGCAAACGCTACAAGATCAGCCTGGTCGACCGCACGATGCACGGGGCCCTGATCGATGCACGGCTGCTGGCCGAGGTCTATCTGGAGCTGCGCGGCGGCAAGGAACGCAGTCTGGACCTGTCGTCCGCCAAGGCCGTGGCCGCCGCGGTCGCCGCCGACCGCGCCCAGGGCTATGCGCCGCGTGAACGCCCACTGTCCGCCCGCTCGACCGACCAGGAACGGGCCATCCACGCCGCCTTCCTGAAGGCGACGCTCAAGGATCACTCGCTGTGGGCAGGGTATGGGGTGGAGGTAGGGGTTAGGGATTAGGTTTCAGGTTCTAGGGAAAGAATAACGACGGCAGCTTCCGCCACCTGACTTTCCCTAAAACCTAATCCCTAGAACCTAGACCCTTCTTCAGGCCTGCCCGCTATCCACCGGACCGCGCGCGATCTGCTGCTGGCGCGCGACATAGATGCCGGCGAAGTCGATCGGGTCCAGCATGAAGGGCGGATAGAAGCCGCCGTCCGAGGTCGCGCCGGCGATGATCTCGCGAGCGAACGGGAACAGATAGCGGGGGCATTCGATCAGCAGCATCGGCTCGATATCCTGCTCGGCCACGCCGGACAGGGCGAACAGGCCGCCATAGACCAGCTCGACCGCGAAGACGGTCATGGTGTCGGTGGTCGCCTTGACGGTCAGGCGCAGTTCGACCTCGAACAGGCCGTCGGGGCGACCCTGGGCATTCATCTCTACACCCAGGTCGATGGCGGGCTTGCCCTCGATGCGCAGGCTGTCGGGCGCGCGCGGGTTCTCGAAGGACATGTCCTTGGCGTACTGGGCGACGATGCGGAAGCCGGGGCCGGTCGGCTGGCCTTCGGTAGGCGCGCCGTTCTGGCTGTCGGTTGGCGTGTCAGTCGGGGCGGGCGTTACGTCGGTCATCGTGAGGCGCGATCTGTCTGAAAGGTTGGGCGACGCCTGCGGGCGTCAATGAGGCGCGGCGACTAACACGAGGGGGCGAACACGGCAATCTGGAGCATGGGCGCGAGGGTCGCCCGAAGCGCCAGGGTGCCGCACGGCGTGGCGTTCGCCTTGCGCCGCCCCATATGAGCCCCTAATCCTCAAAACTTCGCGCCGCCCGGCTTCGGGCGACAGCCTAAGGAATATCCGTGCCGGCCCAGATCCAGATCGTCATCTACGCCGCCATCGCTGCCGTCGTCCTGTTCATGCTCTATAATGTGCTGGGCAAGAAGGTCGGTCGCCAGCCCGAGGAGGACGCCCGGTCCAAGCCGCCGGTGCCCGCTGGTGCCAGCCCTGTGCCCGAGCCTGCCAATGGCGCACGCCCCAACGTCCTGGACGCCGTCACCCTGGCCTCCATCGCTGGGCTCAAGGCGCGAGACCCCAACTTTGACCCCGCCCGCTTCCTGGATGGGGCGCGTCAGGCACACGAGACCATCGTGCGCGCCTATGCGGAGGGGGATCGCGAGACGCTGAAGCCCCTGCTGGCCCCGGTGGTGATGGAGAGCTTCGAGGGTGGCATCGCGGCACGCGAGGCGCGGGGCGAGACCGAAACGGTCGAGTTCCTGCATCCCGCCCGCGCCGATCTGGAGCTGGCCACGGTCAACGAGAACCGCGCCGTCACCAAGGTCCGCTTCCTGGCTGAACTGCGCAACCGGATCAAACCGGCGGGCGAGGCGGTCGAGGAGCAGGTCGAGGAGCGCCGCGTGGCGGAACTCTGGACATTCGAGCGCACCCTGGGGGCCAGCGACCCGAACTGGGTTCTGGCCCGGACGGAATCCGCCTCGGCATGATGCCTGGCCACCGCGCGGATCGTTCCCACAGAACGATCCGGGCGGGTCTGGTCCTTATGGCCACGCTTGTACTGGCCGCCTGTTCCAGCGGGCCGATGGTGCCGACGACACCGCCGCTTTATCCACCGCATTCCTATCCCGTTCCAGCGCCACCGCTGCCTGACGCTCCGCCGCCCGCCGATGGTCCGGCCAGTCTGGTCGGCTGGGCCAGTGAGGATCACCTGTCGGCCTTCAACGCCTGGGTCGACGGTTGCGGCGTGGCCCGCGATGCCGCCGCGCGCGTCCAGTGCGACCGGGCCATGCAGCTCCGCCGGACGTCGCGCCCCGTGACGCCGTCGATGGCGCGGGCCTTTTTCGAGGGCGGATTCACCGTGGTGGCCGCGCGGACCGAGGATGGCTCGCCCGGCCTGCTGACGGCCTATTTCGCGCCGGAGTATCAGGCTCGGCGTCGGCCGGATGCGACCTTCGACGCCCCCGTTCTGGCTCGTCCTACCGGATGGTCGCGCGGTCAGACCCTGCCCGAGCGTGCCGCCATCGAGGCCGCGCCGCAGGCGGTGTCGGGGCAGGCCCCGCTGGCCTGGATGCGGGCCGAGGACCTGTTCTTCATGCAGATCCAGGGCTCGGGCTATCTGACGTTCGAGGATGGGTCCAAGGCGAGAGCCTCCTACGCCGCCGACAACGGCCGTACCTTCGTGGGCATCGCCCGGCCGATGGCTCAGCAGGGGCTGCTGCCCGCCAATGGTACCTCGGGCGAGGCGATCCGCGCCTGGCTGGCGGCGCATCGGGGGGCGGAGGCGCGGCGCGTCATGGCCCTGAACCCGCGCTACATCTTCTTTGCCATGGACCCCGACGACGGGGACGATCCGAATGGGGCGGCGGGCATCGCCCTGCCCGCCCGCCGCGCCATCGCCATCGATCCGGCTCACTGGCGCTATGGCGACCTGGTCTGGATCAGCGCCGACGGCGGCAATCTGGCCGGGGCCCGCGCCAGCTATCAGGGCCTGGTCATGGCCCTGGACACCGGCTCCGCCATCCGCGGCCCGGTGCGCGCCGACCTCTACATGGGCCGCGGCGAGGCGGCGGGCGAAGAGGCGGGAGCCGTGCGGCATCCCCTCAGGATGTGGCGGCTGGTGCCGAGGTCTGAATAGGTCAGCGGCTGGCGAACAACTCCGGTCGTGAAACAAGCATCTCAGCTCTAAGGCGACGTCTTTCCATGATCGCAGGGTCCGTGGCCTCGTAGGCATTCAACGCCGTCACGAGCGCGCCTTGTCGGTCAAGCAAGACATCTGCGAACTTCACCACAACTAAGTTTGGCGTCGCTGTCGGTCGCAGTTTGAAGAGCGCTTCAACAGCTTTAGCCTCTGCCGTGTTTCCAAAGCGATCGGCCAGTATCGCCAGGCCAATCGCTGCTGATCGACCGACGCCGTGGAAACAGTGGATCAGTAGGGTGCCTGTTGAGTGTCGCCTAGCGAAATCCAGCGCTGCCGAAACTTGCTCTATCGTGGCCGTTCGAATCTCCGAGATCTCGTTATCAACGTCCTCAAATGTCAGCACTAGGTGAGGCGGCGCGGGATTACGATTAAAGCGCAACCGGTGACCGGCACGGGTGCCGGGGTCCTCCAGCGTAATGACAGCTCCGAAGTCCCGTTTGTGTCGACGCGCCTGCGAGAGCGTAGCGATGCAGATGCCTGAGTCATCAGTCAGGAGCGCTGCTTCGCTCATCGCCGCTTCAGCCCGCCTAGAAGGCCGCGCAGCAGCTCCCGAGTGATCGTGCTTCCCGCCGTCCGCAGCACGGACTTGGTCGCGGCCTCGATGGGGGTTTCGCGGGTGGAGCGGCGGGCGGGGGCTCTCGCCGACGTTCGGCCGCGGGCGGCCTCGCGTTCGTACTGGGCCTGCTGGCGGGCCTGTTCCTTCAGGCGCGCGGCCTCGGCCTTGTCGGCGTCCTTCGCTGCGGCGGCATCGGCCTTGGCCTGAGCCGCCGCCTGGGCTTCGGCCAGCTTGGCCTCGGCCAACGACTTGTCGGCCTCGCCCCGGCGGGCGTCCAGGACCTCCTCGGCGGATTCTCGGTCGATGGGGGTGTCATAGGCCCCGCGCACGGGGCTTGAGGCCATGATGGCGGCGCGTTCGGCGTCGGTCGCGGGGCCCAGGCGGCTGTTCGGCGGGCGGATGGCGGTGCGGGCGACGATGCGGGGCGCGCCCTTTTCGTCAAGGGTCGAGACCAGGGCCTCGCCGACACCCAGACCCTGGATGGCCTCGGCGGTGTCGAAGGCGGCGTTGACGCGGAAGCTTTGCGACGCGGCCTTCAGCCCCTTCTGCTCAGCGGGGGTATAAGCGCGTAGCGCATGCTGAATGCGGTTGCCCAGCTGGGCCAGGACGCTGTCGGGAATATCGGCCGGGTTCTGGGTCACGAAATAGACGCCGACCCCCTTGGACCGGATCAGGCGCACCACCTGCTCGACCTTCTGGCGCAGGGCGTCGGGCGCGTCGGTGAACAGCAGGTGGGCCTCGTCAAAGAAGAAGACCAGGCGCGGCTTCTCCGGGTCGCCGACCTCCGGCAGCTGTTCGAACAGCTCCGACAGCAACCACAGCAGGAAGGCCGCATACAGGCGCGGGCTGTTCATCAGGCGGGTGGCGTCCAGCACATTGACCTGACCCCGTCCGTCCAGGCCGGTGCGCAGCATGTCTTCCAGCCGCAGGGCCGGTTCGCCGAAGAATGCGGCTCCACCCTCCTGTTCCAGCTGCAGGATCGCCCGCTGGATGGCGGCGATGGAGACGTGCGCGACATTGCCGACCTCGCGCCCGATCCGCTCGGCATTCTCGCCCACATGGGCCAGCATGGCGCGCAGGTCGTCCAGATCCAGCAGAAGCAGGCCTTCCTTGTCCGCGACGTGGAAGACCACCGACAGCACGCCCTCCTGCACCTCGGACAGGCTCAGCATGCGCGACAGCATGACCGGGCCAATCTCGCTGACGGTCGTGCGGATCGGATGGCCCTTCTGGCCGTACAGGTCCCAGAAGACGACGGGTGCGGCCTTGGGCGTCAGCGTCAGTCCCATGCCGGCCGCGCGGGCCAGCAGCTTTTCATTGGGTGAGCCCGGCATGCAGATGCCAGACAGGTCCCCCTTCACATCGGCGCAGAAGACGGGGACCCCGGCATCGGAGAATCCCTGGGCCATGATCTGCAGCGTCACCGTCTTGCCTGTGCCGGTCGCGCCCGCGACGACGCCGTGCCGGTTGGCCCGGCCCAGCAACAGGGTCTGGAAGGCCTTGTCGCCGTCCATCGACTGGCCGAGGAAAAGACTGGGGGCGGCTTCGGTCATGGGAACTCCGAACGGGGGTTGCGCACTTCATCGTCTACCGGCAGGCCATCAGGTTCAAGGCCGTTGACGACGCGTGTCCGGACCTTGACCATATGCCGATGAAATTGCCCATCACCTTCCCGACCTCGGCCGTGTCTCGCAACGCCATGGTGATCATCGCGGTCGTGGCCGTGGGGGCTGCGCTCTACTGGCTGAGGGGCATACTGACGCCCTTGGCGATGGCAATCTTCCTGATGATTATGATCGACGGGGTGAAACGGTTCATCGACAAGCGTACCCCCCTGTCCAGCCGCTGGTCGGGCATTGCGGCCCTGACGGTGGTCACCATCGGCTTCTTCATCTCCATCGCCATCATCGTCGATGGCGCGGCGGGCTTCTTCGGCCAGGCCAGCGGCGTCTCGGCCAATATCGGGCCGCGCCTGGACCAGATCCTGCAGGATGTCTGGTCCATGGTTGGAGCCAGCGAACCTCCGACAGCGACGGAACTGATCGCCCAGCTGGATGTGCGCTCCTATCTGACCCAGGCGGCCATGCAGGCTCAGGGCGTGGCGTCGGGGGCCTTTTTCGTCCTGATCTATCTGGGTTTCCTGCTGGCGGCCCAGAAGGGTTTCGGTCGCAAGATGGCCGGACTGTTCCCCAAACGCGCCGACCGCGCCGAGGCGCTGGAGGTGTTCAATCGTATCCGCGGCGGGGTGGAGGGCTATCTGTGGGTCCAGACCGTGACCGGGGCCCTGATCTGTCTGGTGGCCTGGATCCTGATGCGGGCCGTAGGTCTGCAGAATGCGGAATTCTGGACCTTCGTCATCTTTATCGTGGGGTTTATCCCCGTACTGGGCGGAGCCGTGGCCGGGCTGGTGCCGCCCCTGTTCGCCCTGGTTCAGTTCCAGAGCTACTGGCCAGCGCTGATCCTGCTGGTGGGCCTGCAAACCATCCTGTTCATCAGCGGAAATCTGATCCAGCCGCGCATGCAGGGTGACAACCAGAACATCGACCCGATCGTGGTACTGCTGGCGCTGGCCTTCTGGGGTCAGTTGTGGGGCGTGACCGGCATGTTCCTGTCGACGCCTCTTGCGGTCATGGCGATGGCGATCCTGGCCGAGTTCAAGGGCTCACGCTGGATGGCCATTCTGTTGTCGGGTGACGGCGCACCCTACGCTCACGAGGAGGAGAAATCCTCTGGTCGCGATCGCCGTCAGGCCGCCCTCGCTGCAGACTGACCCCGCGTCAACCTGCCGCGCCTCACAGGTCTTTGAGGGCAGATCCTGCCCTTGATTGGCCACAACCGCTGCCTATTTCGAACCTGTCGCCGCAGCCCACCCTCCCCCCGAAGCTGCGGCGCTAGAGATCGGTCCCTCCCCTCCCCCTCCCGGGATCGGTCCGACAGACCGCCGGACGCAAGTTCGGCGGTCTAGTCGTATCTGGGGCCCAGCTCATCCTTTGTGCGACCGCGAAGACACACTGCGACGTCTGTCTGCGTCCGGCGGGAACATCAGCAAAATCATTGCATTCAGTGCCTCGGAAGGGGGCTTCCCCGGCGTTCGCGCCCCAGATTTGGATGAGTTAGTAATGATCAAGACCCTGTTCATGGCCTCGACGGCCCTGCTGATGACCGGCGTTGCCGCGCCCGCCCTGGCCCAGTCCGCACCCGACTGGAGCGGACCCTATGTCGGCATCTACGGAGGATGGGCCGAAAACAAGAGCGACGACGACCAGCGTCTGGTGTTCGACCGCGACTTCGACGGCCAATTCGATGACACCGTCGTTCTCAACGGCACCACCAACGACGCCTTCAGCCCCGGCTATTGCGAAGGTCGCGCCAATACCAACGTTGCCGCAGACGGCTGTAACGACAACTCCGGTGGCGTGCAGGGCGGTCTGGTCGCCGGCTATGACTTCCAGTTCGGCAACTTCGTCGTCGGTGCCGTAGCCGACGTCTCGGCCCTGGACAGCCAGCGTAGCGTGACGGGCTTCAGCACGACACCCGCCAACTATGTCTTCACCCAGGAAATCCAGGAAATGGCCGCCATCCGCGCCCGCCTCGGCTATGCCGCTGGTCCGGCCCTGATCTACGCCACGGGTGGTGCGGCCTACGCCAATGTGGAAAATCGTTTCTCCACCACCAACACGGCCAACCTGTTCACCGAACAGTCCAACGAGGACAATATGGACGGTTGGCAGGCTGGTGCCGGTCTGGAGTGGCGTCTGGCCCCGAACCTGTCGGTGACAGGCGAGTATATGTACACCTCGCTGGACGGCGACGGTCAGGTGGTCCGCGCCGGCAACACCGGTACGACGCCCGCGACCAACCCGTTCATCCTGGCCCCGAACACGGGCGGGACGGATATCGCCACCACCTTCGATTCCTACGACACCCATGCCTTCCGCATCGGCATGAACGTCCGCTTCTAATCCGAGCGGATTCTGAACGACGGTAAGCTGGACGCCGGTCTCCGAAAGGAGGCCGGCGTTTCGGTTTTGGGGGTTCCGATTCCGTCGATCATGGCCTACGGACGGCCCGATACACGGTTGGCTTGCCGAAAGTGCGAACCGGCCTAGTGTGCGTCCAACACCGGCGATCCGAAGCGGGTCGCGTCCACAAGAGATATGCCATGTCAGGCGAAACCGCACCCGTGCTTCCTCAGGTTCTGACCCTGGAGGCGCTGGAGGCGAGCTTTGCGGTCGCGGTGGGCGGCCCCCCTGGCCCGGCGGCCAAGTCATTCCTGATCCAGGCGCATGAGGACTACGCCGCCGACGAGGCCCCGGAACTGGGCGGCGAGGATCTGGCGAGCCTGCTGGCCCTGGCTTGGTCTGCGGCCGAGGGGCGGGCACACGGGGAACCGGCCCGGATTACCCTGTCGCGGCTGAATGGAGCCAATGGTCGGCCGTTGGGCTACGACGTCCTGATCGTCATTCAGGACGACCGCCCCTTCTTGGTCGACAGCGTCATGGGCGAGCTGGCCGAGGCGGGGGTCAGCGTCCGCTCGATGTTCCACCCGGTGACGGATGAGGACGGCGGGCGCGAATCCACCATCATCGTCGTGCTGGATCCCCTGCCGCAGGAGCGCCGCGATGCGCTGGGCGAAGGCATGGCCCAGACCCTGGCCGATGTCGCGGGCGCGGTGAGCGACCACGCCGCCATGGCCGAGCTGATGGGTCAGGCCATCGCCCATCTGGAGGCGGGACCCAAGGGGATCGACCCCACCATCCTGGCCGAAAACATCGCCTTCCTGCGCTGGTTGCAGCAAGACCATTTCGTCTTCCTGGGGGCCCGCGACTACGATTACCCGCGCACCGCCGACGGCGGCTATGAGGCCGAGGCTCCGCTGTCGCAATCGGGCGAGGGTCTGGGCGTGCTGGCCGATCCGGACCGGACCGTCCTGCGCCGCGCCAATGAGCCGGCGGTCCTGACGCGCCAGATGAAGCGTCAGCTTGACCTGTCCGATCCCGTTACCGTGGCCAAGGCCAACGCCCGGTCCCGCGTGCATCGCCGCGCCTATATGGACTACGTCGGGGTCAAGCGGTTTGGAGCCGATGGACGTCCGTCCGGCGAGACGCGCTTTGTGGGTCTGTTCACCGCTGAAGCCTATGACAAGGTCGCCAGCGAAGTCCCTCTGATCCGAGCCAAGGTTGCCGCCGCCCTGAAGCGAGGCGGCAAGATCGAGGGCAGCCACAGTCACAAACGCTTGCGGAACATCCTTGAGAATTATCCTCGCGACGAGCTGTTCCAGATCAGCGAGAACGAGCTGCTGGACAGCGCTCTGGGCATTCTTCACCTCTACGATCGGCCCCGGATCAAGGCCTTCACGCGCAAGGACCCCTTCGACCGGTTCGTCTCCATCCTGGTCTTCATCCCGCGCGAGCGGTTCCACGCCTCGGTGCGCGAGCGGATCGGAAGACTGCTGGCCCAGGCCTGGGGCGGGCGGATCTCCGCCTGGTATCCGCAGCTGTCGGACCAGCCGCTGGTGCGCATCCACTACATCATCGGCATTACCCCGGGCGATCATCCGTGCCCTGATCCGGCCGAGATCGATGCGATGGTTCAGGAGGCGGGCCGTGGCTGGGTCGACCGCTTCGAGAGCGCCCTGCGAGAGGCGGGCGTCGATGATGTCTCCGTCGGTCCGACCAGCGCGCGCTGGGCCGAGGCTTACGGGGCCGGCTATCGCGACCGCTATACAGCTGCCGAGGCCGTGCTGGACTTCCACCAGATCGACCGACTGAGCGCATCCGGCGTGCCTGACGCCGATGGCGGCGACCATAGTGATGCGGTCGCCATCCGCGCCTTCCGCACGGCCGAGGACGGGCCGCTGAACTTCCGCTTCAAGATCTATCGCCGGGGGGCCGCTGCGGCCCTGTCCGACGTCCTGCCCATCCTGACCGACATGGGTCTGAAGACGCTGGAGGAGTGGGGCCATACCCTGCGCCCGGCGGGTGGCGACGTCATCCATGTCGACGAATTCCTCATGGAGGATCCGCGTGGCGGCGATCTGAAGTTCGAGGACGTGCGCGGACCGTTTGAAGAGGCTTTCGCGGCTGTCTGGCGCGGTCAGACGGAGAGTGATGGCTTCAACCGCCTCGTGATCGAACTGGGCGTCGACTGGCGCGAGGCGGCCCTGATCCGCACCCTGGCCCGTTATCGCCAGCAGACGGGGATGGACCCGAGCCAGGCCGTCCAGGAAGAAGCCCTGCGGGACTATCCGGCCGTGGCGCGTGGCCTGCTCAAGCTGTTCAACACCAAGTTCGACCCGGCGGCGGGCGGCGATGCCGCATCGCGCGAACCCGCAGTGAAGGTCGTCTTCGACCAGATCATCGACCAGCTTCAGGCCGTGAAAAGTCTGGACCACGACCGCGCGCTGCGTCGTCTGGCCCTGCTGATCCAGGCGATCAAGCGCACCAACTATTTCGAGGTCGCCGAGGACGGCAGGCCCAAGCCCTATATCTCGATCAAGATCGCCTCGCGCGAGCTGGAAGACCTGCCCTTGCCCAAACCGTTCAGGGAAATCTTCGTCTGGGCCCCCTGGATCGAAGGCGTGCATCTGCGCTTCGGTCCCGTAGCCCGCGGGGGCCTGCGCTGGTCCGACCGCCGCGACGATTTCCGCACCGAGGTGCTGGGTCTGGTCAAGGCGCAGCAGGTCAAGAATGCCGTCATCGTGCCGGTCGGCTCCAAGGGCGGTTTCTTTCCCAAGAAGCTGGCCGACATCGTGCGCGCGGGCGGTGACCGCGACGCCCAGCAGGCCGAGGCCATCCGCGCCTACAAGACCTTCCTGTCCGGCCTGCTCGACATCACCGACAACATTGCCGCCGATGGTTCCGTCGTCCCGCCCAGGGATGTCGTGCGGTTCGAGGGGGACGACCCCTATCTGGTCGTGGCCGCCGACAAGGGCACGGCGACCTTCTCCGACATCGCCAACGGCGTCTCGGCGGACTACGGCTTCTGGCTGGACGACGCTTTCGCATCGGGGGGGTCGGTCGGCTATGACCACAAGGTCATGGGCATCACCGCGCGCGGCGCGTGGGAGGCGGTCAAGCGTCACTTCCGCGAAATGGGCAAGGATATCCAGACCGAGCCTTTCACCGTGGCCGGCGTCGGCGACATGTCGGGCGATGTTTTCGGCAACGGCATGCTGCTGTCGAAAGCGATCAAGCTGGTCGCCGCCTTCGATCACCGCGACATCTTCATCGATCCGAACCCGGACCCGGCGACCAGCTGGGTCGAGCGGGATCGCATGTTCAAACTGCCGCGCTCGTCCTGGCAGGACTATGACAAGAGCCTGATTTCCAAGGGCGGCGGCGTCTTCCCGCGCTCGGCCAAGTCGATCGAACTGTCGCCCGAGATCAGGGCCCTGCTTGAGATCGACGCGGACGCCGTCGATCCGGCCACCCTGATGCAGGCCATCCTCAAGGCCCCGGTGGAACTGCTCTATTTCGGCGGCATCGGCACCTATGTGAAGGCTGCCCACGAGAGCGATGCCCAGGTCGGCGACAAGGCGAATGACGCCATCCGCATCGACGGCGTCGAAGTCCGTGCCAAGGTCATAGGGGAGGGGGCCAACCTGGGCCTGACCCAGGCGGGTCGTATCGGCTATGCGCGAAACGGCGGGCGGATCAACACCGACGCCATCGACAACTCGGCCGGCGTCGACAGCTCCGACCACGAGGTCAACATCAAGATCCTGACCGGAGCGGCGATTGCCTCGGGCGCGCTGAAGGCCGAGGACCGCAACGCCCTGCTGGCGTCGATGACCGACGAAGTGGGCCTGAAGGTGCTGGTGCACAACTACGACCAAACCCTGGCGGTGTCCTTGCAGGAGGCCGAAGGCGCGGGCGCACTGGATGCCCAGCAGCGGTTCATGCAGTGGCTGGGGTCAAAGGGCAAACTGGACCGTAAGGTCGAGGGCCTGCCTGACGATATGCGTCTGGCCGAGATGAAGACCACGGGTCAGGCCCTGACGCGGCCCGAGCTGGCGGTGCTGACGGCCTATTCCAAGCTGGAGCTGTTCGACGACATCGTCGCGTCCAGGGCTCCGGACGACGCCTTCTTCAAGAAGACCCTGGTCGACTATTTCCCGGCTCCGCTGGCGAAGTACGAAGCGGACATGCAGCGCCACCGTCTGCGGCGCGAGATCATCTCGACCGTCCTGTCGAACGAGATCGTCAACATGACCGGGGCGACCTTCCCGGAACGTCTGCGCATCTCGGCTCAGTGCGACACAGGGGCCATGGTCCTGGCGTTCGAGGCCGCGCGTCAGGTCTTCCGACTGGATGAGGCCTGGGCTCAGGTTTCGGCGCTGGACGGCGCGATTCCGGCAGAAGCCCAGATGGCGCTCTATGCCGAAATCTCCACCGTGTTGCGCCGCCAGACGTCCTGGCTAGCGCGCCGGGCCATGCAGCCGGACGCGACTGTGGACGGCCTGATCGCCGCCTATCGCCCCGCTGCTGACGCTCTGCGGGCCGCCGGCGGCTCTGTCCTGTCGCGGTTCGAACAGGGCAGGCTCGACAGCCGTGTTCAGGCCTTCGTCGCCCTGGGTGCGACCGAGGCGATGGCACGAGACTTCGCCATGCTCAGGCCGTTGGTCGCCACCGCCGATATCGGCGACCTGGCGCGTGAGGCGGGCTGGCCCGAACCGGCCATGGCCATGCTGTATCACCAGGTCGGGGCCGCCTTCGACTTTGACCGTCTGCGGGCCGCGGCGGGCCAAGTGCCGTCCATGGACCATTTCGATCGTCTGGCTGTTCGCCGTCTGATCGAAGATCTGATGGCCGAGCAGCTGGTTTTGACTCGCGCTGTGGCCAAGGCCTCGGGCGTCGGTGTCGGTGCCAGCGAAGCCTCGGCCGAAGCGGCCGTCGATGCCTGGATCGGGCCACGTCAGAAGACGGTCGAGGGCGTCCGCGCCTCGGTCGACGAAATCGAGGCGTCGGGCACCGGCTGGAGTTTCGCCAAGCTGACCATCGCCAACTCGGTCCTTCGGGAAATCGCAGGCTCTGTGTAGGGGGCGCTACCGCCTATGACGCGGTCGTTCGCGGCTTGAGCGTATTCTCGAGCGCTCATGCTCGCGCTCCAGCGCGGATGTTTGCGATCGTCCACGATCTGCTAGGGTTGCCGGGCTGAGGGAGGCTTTCGATGCCGCGCAAGTTTCTGGTCGTCGTGGACGACAGTCCCGAGTTCGAGGCGGCCCTGCGCTATGCGGCGCGGCGGGCCCGCTCGACCCGGGGGCGGGTGGCTCTGTTGCGGGTCATTCCTCCGGCGGCGTCCGACGCCCACTGGGCCGGGGTGCGCGAGGAGATCGAACGCCAGACCCGCGCCGAGGCCGAGACGCTTCTGAACGGCTGGGCGGAGCAGGCGCATGAACGCTCCGGTGAGATGCCCGTGATCTTGATCGAACGCGGCGAGCCTCAGGATGCGATCCGCAAGGTGGTCGGTGAGGACAGCGAGATCAAAATCCTGGTTCTGGCCGCAGGGGAAGGCTCGCGCGGGGCCGGGCCTCTGGTGACGGCGATCCTGAAACAGGGTGCGGCGTTCACGGGGCGCAAGCTGCCGGTAACGATCGTGCCGGGCGAGCTGACCGAACAGGACATCGAGGATCTGGCCTGATGTTTTTAGGGCGCTAACGCGCGCGACGCGGTCGCTCGCTGCTTGAGCGCGTTGTGGCTTTTTCGTCAGGCCTTGAACACGGCCGGCACCGGGCGCACTTACCGGCCATGTTCATTCAGACCGAACCCACTCCGAACCCCAATGTCCTGAAGTTCCTGCCGGGGCGCGATGTCTCGGCCGAACCGCGGGAATTCCTGACGTCGAACGAGGCGTCGGTGTCACCACTGGCCGAGGCCCTGTTCGGGCTGGAGGGCGTGACCGGAGTCTTTTACGGCTCTGACTACGTGTCGGTGACGCGAGAGGCGCAAGGCCTGGAATGGACCCAGATGAAGGCCCCGATCCTGGCGGCCATTATGGATCATTTCGTCTCGGGCGCACCCCTGATGCGCGGCGGCGATTTCGACAGCGCCAGCCCTGACGGCGATGACACCGAGGTCGTGGCTGAGATCAAACAGCTGCTGGACAGCCGCATTCGTCCTGCCGTCGCCCAGGATGGCGGGGACATCCTGTTCGATCGGTTCGAGGAGGAGACGGGGGTATTGTTCTTGCGCCTTCGCGGGGCTTGCGCGGGTTGTCCGTCATCGTCCGCCACTCTGAAGTCTGGCGTCGAACAGATGATGAAACACTATGTGCCCGAGGTGACGCGGGTCGAACAGGTTCTCTGAAACCACAGGGTCTCAAACGGACTCGTTTCCAACTCGATTTCGTCGATCGAAGTTGTAAGGTTCGACCATGGCGAGGTTTGAAAGCGGCGTGGAAATCCAGAAACTCGGGGCGGCCCTGGCGGCTCTCAGGCTGGATCGAGGCCTGAGCCAGGCCGAGGCCGGCCAGCGTGCCGGTATGACCAGTCAGGCCTGGGGTCTTTACGAGGCCGGCAAGCGTCCAGGTCTGTTCCGGCCCGATGTTCAAAGGCGCCTGACACAGTCCATCGAGGCCACGGTGGAGGCTTTGACGCTTCAGGCGGGCCTTACCAAACCTGCCGTGGCCGAGGTCGCGGCCTCCGGTATGCATAGCCCCGGCAGGGCGTTCTCAGGCCTAAGCCCCTTGCAAACGGCGACGGTCAGTCGTCATCGGTTCCAGTTGTCCAACGATGACCTTTGGCCTTGGGCAGCGTCAGGCGTCGTGCTGGAGTATGAGCCAGGTCGCTGGCCGCGTCGGGACCAGGGCTGCGTGATCGAACTCCAGGATGGCCAGCGGTTTGCCCGGCTCTACCACAGCGCAGATGAGGCCACGCTCTATCTGCGGGGCGGCCCCGACGGCTTCGGTTCCGAGCACAAGGTCCCGCGTGGGGACGCACGATCGGTCTCTGCCGTGGTGGCGCGGTTGGACATATGAAACCATTTTGTTTTCTGCCTGAGACGTGTATGAAAGTGTTTCATTTGAAACGCGGATCGCTTTCACATGCCGAGCCTCAGCGAACGCGACGATATCGACGCCTACGTCGGCTCACGCATCAGCCTTCGTCGCTCGGCTCTAGGTCTGTCGCAGACCGCTCTGGCGCGGCAACTGGGGATCAGCTTTCAGCAGGTTCAGAAATACGAGACCGGCACCAACCGCATTTCGGCCTCGCGCCTGCATCGCGTTGCAATCGTGCTGGGCGTGTCGGTGGAGAGCTTCTTTCCCACATCCGACAGGCGCTCGGATGTGAGCGACGGCGCGATGCTGTGCGCGCTGACTGCGACGGCAGACGGCCGCGCCTTGGCGCTGGATTTTCCGCAGATCGAACAGGCGGAGGTGCGCAGAGCCGTAGCGAGGATTGTGGGCGCTCTGGCGCGAGGCTCGGCCCGCGAAACCGCTTCAGGTTTGTAACCGGATCCAGCCGTGAGGCGCGTCCATTTGTCTTGCATGAGGGCATCGCCCAATGAGGGTGCTTGTCATCGATACGGCGCTGGGCCTGTGCACGGCAGGTGTCTTCCTGGTCGCCGACGGCGAAGTCACGATGTTGGGACTTCGATCCGCGGTCATGGCGCGGGGGCATTCCGAGCGTCTGGCCGGGATGGCGCGCGATGCGGTGCTCGAATCCGGCGGCGGGTTTTCGGCGATCGACCGCATCGGCGTGACGGTCGGGCCGGGGTCTTTCACGGGCCTGCGTGTCGGTTTGGCCTTTGCCCAGGGCCTGGGCGCGGCCCTGGATCGGCCGGTTGTCGGCCTGTCGTCTCTGGACGCCCTGGCGGCCTCCGTGCAGCCCGGCCAGGCAGTGATCGCCTTGATCGATGCGCGGCGGGGCCAGGTCTATGGCCGGGTCTGGCGGGACGGCGTGGCCAGCGGACCTGCCGAAGCTTGGTCGCTGGATCAGGCGCACGACATGGTGGCTGCGCTGGATATGCGGCCACCCAACGGAGCGGCAAAAGGCCTCGTTACGGTGGGGTCTGGTGCACCCTTGGTGGCCGAGGGTCTGCGGAACGCAAACGTCCATCCGCTGGACGGCCCAGATCCCGCGGCCCTGGCCCGGCTGACGGCAGCGGCCGATCCAGCAAGCCAGCCGCCCCGGCCGCTGTATCTACGTGCGCCCGACGCTACGCCGCCGACACGCCTGCCGGGCCAGGCACGCGTCCCGGCAAGACCGTGACTGCTGCCCCCATGCTCTCGGCCCCCGGCCCGGAGACGGCCAAGCGGCTGGCCGATCTTCATGCTCAGGCGTTCGATGCGCCCTGGAGCGTCGAGGCGTTCGCTGACCTGCTCGAACAGGCCGGCGTCTTTGCTGTGGCGACGGACAACGGCTTTATCCTGATCCGGGTGGTCGCCGATGAAGCGGAAATCCTGACCTTGGCCGTGGACCCGCAGGCCCGGCAGCGAGGGCTGGGCCGTGCGTTGGTCGAGGGTGGCGCGGTCGAGGCCAGCCGGCGCAGCGCGGCTCGCCTGTTTCTGGAGGTGGCCGAGGACAATGCCGCGGCGCGCGCGCTCTATGCCCGAACCGGCTTCGTCGAGGCGGGTCGCCGCCCGGGATATTATGCGCGGACGGACGGTTCGACGGCGGACGCCCTGGTTCTGGCGCGAGACCTGTCGGAGCGGCTTCCCTAGAGGCCATTCCCCGCCTATCTTGCCGTCATGGACCGGATCGAGAAACTCTGCGCCGAGCGCGGCATGCGCATGACCGAACAGCGGCGCGTCATCGCGCGCGTACTGTCGAACGCCGAGGATCACCCGGACGTCGAGGAACTGTACCGCCGCGCCTCCGGCATCGACCCGCACATCTCCATCGCCACCGTCTATCGCACCGTGCGCCTGTTCGAAGAGGCCGGTGTGGTCGAGAAGCACGATTTCGGCGATGGCCGCAGCCGCTATGAAGAGGCAGGCGACGACCACCACGATCACCTGATCGACACCAAGACCGGCGAGGTCATCGAGTTCTTCGACGCCGAGATCGAGCGGCTGAAAACCGAGATTGCCCAGCGCCTCGGCTTCGAACTGGTCGGCCACAAGCTGGAACTGTATGGGAAGGCGATCGACGGGGCCGAGCCGTCCGGCCGCGAGGGCCTGATCTTCACGCGCCACGCGGCCCGCGTGGACCCTGAGGCCATCGAGACCTGATTGACGCAGCGTCGCCCCTGCATGCACCGCTGCATGGCGTCCGCCGCCGCATGCGACTAAACAGTCGCGCATGACCGATACGCTCGTTCCCGCTCAGTCCCTGCTGCCCCCGGCAGATGACGCAGGCTTGCCCAAGCGCCTGTTCATCAAGACCTACGGCTGTCAAATGAACGTCTATGACAGTGAGCGCATGGCCGATGTGTTGCGCCCGCTCGGCTATGCGACCACCGACACGGCCGAGGGCGCGGACTTCGTCATCCTGAACACCTGCCATATCCGCGAGAAGGCGGCGGAGAAGGTCTATTCGGAACTCGGCAAGCTGCGCGAGATGAAGGAAGGCCGCGCCGCCTCCGGGCGCGGCATGACCATCGCCGTCGCCGGCTGCGTCGCCCAAGCCGAGGGCGAGGAGATCATGCGACGCCAGCCCGCGGTCGATCTGGTTGTCGGACCTCAGGCCTATCACCAACTGCCTGAACTGCTGACCCGGACGGCGCGGGCGCGGGGCGAACGGATCGGGGCCGACTTCGCGCCCAACGACAAGTTCGACGCCCTGCCCAGCCAGCGCGGCGGCACCGGCGTGGCCGCCTTCCTGACCGTGCAGGAGGGTTGCGACAAGTTCTGCACCTTCTGCGTGGTGCCCTATACGCGCGGTGCCGAATGGTCGCGGCCCGTGGCGGCGGTTCTGGCCGAGGCGAGGGAGTTGGCAGCGCGCGGTGTGCGCGAGGTCACGCTGCTGGGACAGAACGTCAATGCCTATGACGGCGAGGGCGCGGACGGCAAGCCGTCCAGCCTGGCGCGGCTGGTTCATGCCCTGGCCGACATCCCCGGGCTGGACCGCATCCGCTACACGACCAGCCATCCCAACGACATGTCCGACGACCTGATCGCGGCGCACGGCGAACTGCCGCAACTGATGCCCTATCTGCATCTGCCGGTGCAGTCGGGCTCGGACCGGTTGCTGCGACTGATGAACCGCAAACATGGGCGTCAGAAATATTTCGACCTGATCGACCGCATCCGGGAGGCGCGGCCCGACATTGCCCTGTCCGGCGACTTCATCGTCGGCTTTCCGGGCGAGACTGATCGGGATTTCGAGGACACGATGGATCTGGTCCGGCGGGTTCGCTACGCCAGCGCCTTCTCCTTCCTGTATTCGCCGCGCCCCGGTACGCCCGCAGCCACGATGGGCGCGCAGGTGCCGGACGCGGTGGCACGCCCCCGGCTGCATGCACTCCAGGCCCTGCTGCTGGAACAGCAGGCCGCCTTCAATGCGGCGCAGGGCGGCAAGACCTTCGAGGTCCTGTTCGAGAAGAAGGGGCGTGAAAGACGTCAGGCCATCGGCCGCTCGCCCTATCTGCAATCCGTCCATGTCGAGGACGCGGATCATCTGATCGGTCAGATCGTTCCGATCTTCATTGCCAGCGGCGAACAGAACAGTCTGACCGGGCAAATGCCCGGCGCTCACAAAGGAATTTGATGGCCCGAGAAACCGAGTTTCTGGCGTTGGACGACACGGTTTTGAGGGCTGTGACGGGTCCCAACAGCCGCCACGTCGCCCTGATCGAGGATGCCTTCAAGGTGCTGGTGGAAGCTCCGGGCGGCGGCGTCTCGATCAACGGCGGGGCTCGCGATCGCGCCAATGCCAGACAGGTGATCCAGACCCTGGTCGCGCGCGCGGCCAAGGGGGCGACCGTGACCGAGGCCGACGTCCGCGCGGCGCTGGGCGAGGTGCGGGGCGGTGGGCGCTCGGCCACCGATCCCATGGCCCTGCCCATCGGCAAGCGCGGGGCCATCGTGCCCAAGACCAACGCCCAGGCGCGGTATCTGGAAACGCTGTCACGGTGCGAGCTGAGCTTCGGCGTCGGCCCGGCGGGTACGGGCAAGACGTTTCTGGCGGCGGCTTACGGTGCCAATCTGTTGCGTCGGGGCCAGGTGGACCGGCTGGTCATCACTCGCCCGGCGGTCGAGGCGGGCGAAAAGCTGGGCTTTCTGCCTGGCGATCTGAACGAAAAGGTCGATCCCTACTTGGCCCCGATCTGGGAGGCGCTGAACGATATTCTGGGAGCCGAGGACGTCCAGCGCAGACGCGACAAGGGCGAGATCGAAGCCGCCCCCATCGCCTTCATGCGCGGCCGCACGCTCAGCCATGCCTTCGTCATCGTCGACGAGGCCCAGAATACCTCGCGCCTGCAGATGAAGATGGTCCTGACCCGGCTGGGGGAGGGCGCGCGAATGGTGGTCACCGGCGATCCGTCGCAGATCGACCTGCTGAACCCGCGCGACAGCGGCCTGGCCCACGCCCTGCGCATCCTGCGTGATGTGAAGGGCGTCGGCGTGCTGGAGTTCGAGGCCCAGGACGTGGTGCGCCACGCCATGGTCGAGCGGATCGTTCGGGCCTATGACGCCGACGCTGCCGGCAAACGCTTGCCCGCAGATCTCGAGGACACGGCCGAGGCATGATTGAGGTCGAGGTCGATGACGAGGCCTGGCAAGACGCTGTGGCCGATGTCCCCGGGGTAGTCGGGCGTGCGGCGTCCGTGGCTCTGGGCGACACCGAGGGCGACGTCGTCATCCTGCTGGCCGACGACGCCCATGTGCAGCAGATCAATGCGCAGTTTCGGGACAAGGACCGCCCGACCAACGTCCTGTCCTTTCCGGCTCCGGACAGTGCGCGGCCGCATCTGGGTGACCTGATCCTAGCTTACGGTGTCTGCGCGGCAGAGGCGGCCCAGCAAGGCAAGTCGCTGTCTGACCATCTCAGCCACCTGACCATCCACGGCGTGCTTCATCTGCTGGGCCACGATCACGAGGTCGATGCGGAGGCGGAAGCCATGGAGGCCCAAGAGCGCCGCCTGCTTGCCAGCCTGGGCATTGCCGACCCATACAGCGTCAATGAGCCAGACCGCGCCTGATACCGCATCGATGACGACACCGCCCGCCGCTCGGCTGAGTGGCCGGCGTCTGCGCTGGGCGCGGATCGGCCTGGCCCTGCTGGCCGGTGCCGGTGCGGCGCTGGCGCATCCGCCGTTCGGCATTGTGCCCGGCCTGTTTGGCTATGCCCTGCTGATGATCCTGTCCGAGCGATCCGGCACGACGCGCGGGGCCTTCTGGATGGGCTGGTTGGGGGGCTTTGCCTATTTCCTGATCAGCTGCTGGTGGGTGGCGGAGGCGTTTCTGGTCAATCCAGCCCAGGCCTGGATGGCTCCGTTCGCGGCCTCGGCCCTGCCTGCGGGGCTGGGTCTGTTCTGGGGGGCGGCGACGGCTCTGTATTGTCGGTTCAGGCTGAAAGGCCTGCGCCGCGTTCTGGTGTTCACCGCCCTGTTCTGCCTGCTGGAATGGTTGCGCGGCCATGTGCTGACGGGGTTTCCGTGGAATCCGGCGGGGGCCAGCTGGAAGGCGGGCTCGGCGGTGTCGCAGTTCGCAGCCATCGGCGGTGTCTATGGCTTGAGCGTGCTGACGGTCGGGGCGGCGGCGGCGTTTGGACCGCTGTTCAGTGCCGGGCCGCGCCGCGGGCGGATCGTGACGGCGGCGCTGGGGGCGCTAGTTATCGCGGCTCTAGTTGTGGGCGGCGCGGTGCGGCTGTCGCAGGCGAGGCTCGAGCTGACCGACACCACCGTCCGCATCGTTCAGGCCAATGTGGCACAGGCCTCCAAATGGACGCCAGAAGCCTATCAGGGCATCGTTCAGCGCTACGTCGATCTGACGGCTCAGCCCGCCGCCGTGACGCCCGATCTGGTCATCTGGCCCGAGGGCTCGCTGCCCGCGTCTGGCAACGATGTCTTCGCCGCCGGGGCGTGGGAAGCCGCCGCCATCCAGAATGCGCTCAAGCCCGGCCAGGCCCTGCTGATGGGTTCGGGTATCGGCGAGCCCGATCCGTCGGTGCCCGAGGGCGGGCGGTATTACAACAGCCTGCTGGTGGTCCAGAACCTGGGTGGACCGACCCCGGCGGTTTCGGCCGCCTATGACAAGTACCGGTTGGTGCCGTTCGGGGAGTATCTGCCGGCGGGACGACTGCTGGGTGCGCTAGGTGTGAGGGCGCTCACGCACATGCCGACGGACTTCAGTGCCGGGCCGCGTCCCGCCCCGATCAACATCCCCGGCGCACCGCGCGCCCAGCCGCTGATCTGCTACGAGAGCCTCTATCCCGGCTTCACGACAGCGGGGGCTAACAGGCCGGACTGGATCCTGAATATCTCCAACGACGCCTGGTTCGGGGCCACCTCAGGCCCGCTGCAGCACCTGAACCTGGCCAGCTATCGCGCGATCGAGACGGGTCTGCCGGTGGTGCGCTCCACACCCACCGGCACCTCGGCCATGATCGACCCCTGGGGCCGGGTGATCGGTGATCAGCGGCTGGACAGTGGTGAGAGCGGGGTCATCGACGCAGCCCTGCCCCGGGCAACGGGCGTGACGATCTATGGGCGATATGGAGATGCACTTTTCTGGATAATGGTTGTCCTGGCCTTGGGGGCTGTCATTCCAACATCGCGACTTGCCGTCCGTGCGCGGGACTAGTGTGCCGTTAGAATATGAACCCACGCGTGTATTTAATGGCCGTGTTCGTCACATTTCGCGCGACGGGCGAACACTGGAAGAAACCGGTTTCACTCGAGCCATAGTCTTGTTACGCAAGCCCAGAGCAGGGTGACACGGGTCATTTTAGGGCGCATTTAGCCTATACATCAGGCGCAAGGACAGAACGACGATGGCGAGAGGAACTGGCGAGGATGGGCCCCACCCGGTGGACCGGCACGTCGGGCGACGCGTATGCGAGAAGCGCTTGGCGCTGGGCTATAACCAGAGCGATCTGGGTCGCGCACTAGGTCTGACGTTCCAGCAGATTCAGAAATACGAAAAAGGCACAAACCGCGTTTCGGCCTCCAAGCTCTGGGACATCGCCCGGTTCTTCAAAGTCGATATCGGCTATTTCTTCGACGGCCTGGCCGGCTCGTCCGTTCCCGGCATGGCAGAAGAAGGCACCGCCTTCGAACACGAGCATCCAGCAACCCGTTACACCATCGAGATCGGTCGACTGGCACCCCAGCTCTCGACACGTCAGCAGAAGCTGGCCCTGGATTTGATCCGCGACATGGCTGACAGACCTGAGCCCGCCGAGGGCTGATATATCAAGCAGTCCCTGCAGGGGCCTATTCTGACGATCCCGCGGACCGGCGCTGGCCGAACGTGGGAGCCCGCTCCTTCTGCTCGGCCCAATAGGATGCCCCGTCGCGCGGCTTGAACATGGTCTTCGGTACACCGTCGCGAGATACGACGGCGAAGGTGTTGGTCGAGGCTTGATACAGCAGAACATCGCCATTGGGTCGCTCGACGCGGTCGGTACCGGCCGGCGGATTGCGCGTGAACTGTTCGACCTTGGTCAGATAGGCTTCGGGTGTCGCGGCGTCGAAATCGGCCCCGTTGGTTTGAAACAGCCGGGCGCTCTTGGCGTCCACGGTCTCACGCCGATTGGCGGTCAGAACGGGTTTGGCGTCCGCCACCGGTGCGGCGGTTTTGCCCTCGGCGAGATTGGTGCTGGTCAGCACTGCCTGGGGTGCCTCAGCGGACCGGTCGCGTGTCTCGACGGCGGAGTCGCCATTGCCGCAGCCCGCCAGAATGAAGGCCGCCGACATGGCCAGCCCAAGCGTCATCCTATTGATACCCATTAAACCCTCACGGTTGAAACCCACCGAGGACAAGATAATCACAGGTTCTGTGTTCCTGCAATGTTCTATTTTGCATAGCCTTCACTCGACGAGTGTCATCCGCATCGCTAGATCGACATCATGACCCAGACTTCCCTGACCGGCCGCAAGGTTCTGCTGATCGTCGGCGGCGGCATTGCGGCCTACAAGTCTCTGGAACTGGTGCGGCTGCTGAAAAAGGCCGGAGCTGAGGTGATGAGCGTGCTGACGCCCGCCGGGGCCGAGTTCGTCACCCCCATGTCGCTGGCCGCCCTGACCGGCCAGCCGGTGCGCCAGGCCCTGTTCATGCCTGAGGACGAGACGGCCATGGGTCATATCGAGCTGTCGCGCTGGGCCGATCTGGTGGTGGTGGCTCCGGCGACGGCGGGACTGATTGCCAAGGCGGCGAACGGGATGGCCGACGACCTGGCCTCCACGACCCTGCTGGCCACGGACAAGAAGGTTCTGCTGGCCCCCGCCATGAATGTCCGGATGTGGCTGCACCCGGCAGTCCAGGCCAATGTCGCGCGGTTGAAGGATTTCGATGGCTTTCACGGCGTCGCGGTGGTCGGGCCGGATGAGGGCGAGATGGCCTGCGGCGAGTTCGGACCCGGGCGGATGGCCGAGCCTGCCGCCATTCTGTCGGCCATTGAGGGTCTGCTGGCCGGGCCGGACGGCAGGCCCCTGGCCGGTCGCACGGCAGTTGTGACGGCGGGGCCGACCTTCGAGCCGATCGATCCCGTGCGTGGCCTGACCAACCGCTCCAGCGGCAAACAGGGCTATGCGATCGCCGAGGCCCTGGCCCAGCTGGGCGCGGCGGTGACGCTGGTGTCCGGACCGGTGGCGCTGGCTGCGCCGGTGGGCGTCACGCGCGTCTGGGTGGAGACGGCCCAGGACATGAAGGCGGCCGTGGAGGCTGTCCTGCCTGCCGACATCGCGGTGATGAGCGCCGCCGTCGCCGACTGGCGCGTCGATGGCGTGGCCTCGGGCAAGATCAAGAAGGCCCCCGGCGGACCGCCGTCGCTGGCCCTGATCGAGAACCCCGACATTCTGGCGGGTGTCTCGGCACCCGGTCCGAAGCGGCCCCGACTGGTCGTCGGCTTTGCGGCGGAAACGACCGATCTGGACGCCAATGCCAAGGCCAAGCTGTCGCGCAAAGGCTGTGACTGGATCGTCGGCAATGACGTGTCCGACGATGTGTTCGGAGCCGACGGTAATGCCGTGACGCTGTTCACGCGAGATGCAGAGGCTGACCCATGGCCGCGCCAGAGCAAGACCGAGGTGGCGAGAAAGCTCGCCGCCCGCATCGCCGATCACTTCAAGTCCTGAGAGATACTGCCCATGACCACCTTGCGTATCCAGCGCTTGCCGCATGCCCAGGGCATGGCTCTGCCAGCCTATGAAACGACCGGGTCGGCGGGCATGGACCTGAGGGCTGCGGTGGCCGAGGACGCGCCGCTGACGCTGGAGCCGGGTGCCCGGGCGCTGGTGCCGACAGGCCTCAAGATCGCGCTGGAGCATGGCTACGAAGCTCAGGTTCGGCCCCGGTCGGGGCTGGCGTTGAAGCACGGCCTGACCTGCCTGAACTCACCCGGCACGATCGACAGCGATTATCGTGGCGAGGTCGGCGTCATCCTGATCAACCATGGCCAGGAGCCGTTCGTGATCCGACGCGGTGAACGCATCGCCCAGATGGTCGTGGCACGGCACGAACAGGCTGTGGTGGTCGAGCTCGACACGCTGGACGAGACGGTTCGCGGCACTGGCGGATTTGGCTCGACGGGGCGCTAAGGCGGTCAGACCGTCGGTCCTGACGCCGGTGTGATATCGCGTCTCAGCACGCGCTCGCGCCAGGCGGTGTAGAGCCCGCTGCCGGCGATGAGAGCCGCCCCGGCCAGGGTGGCCACCGAGGGTGCGTTGCTCAGCAGTGCCCAGCCCAGCACCACAGCACCGACCAGTTGCAGATAATCCAGCGGAACCAAGGCCGAAACCGGCGCGTGTCGCAGCGACGTCGTCATCAGAATCTGCGCCAGCCCGCCCGCCAGTCCGCCCGCAGCGAGGATGACCAGGACGGTCCAGCTCAGGACCTGGCGATCGACCAAGGTCAATGTGCCGCCGACGATCAGACAGGCCATAAAGAACCAGAAGACGATGGCGGTCGCCGACTCGGTCTTGCCCAACTGACGTAGAGTGACCGTGACGGAGGCGGCGACGAATGCCCCGCCGAGCGCAAACAGCACGCCGAGAAGCGGTGGTGCCCCTTCCGCGCCGGGACGGACCATCAGCAGCACACCCAGGAAGCCGACCACCACGGCCGCCCAGCGATGACGGCCCACCGTCTCCTTCAGAAACAGGATGGACAGCAGGGTGGCAAAGATCGGCGAGGTGAAGCCGATGGTCGTGGCGTCGGCGAGGGGCAGAAGCCGCAAGCCCTGAAAAATCAGCAGGATACCCGTAACGCCCAGGAGGCATCGCCAGATGTGGACCATGGGCCTGCGAGTCGAGAGGGACGCCAGACCATCCTTGGCACCCAGGACCCAGATCAGAACCATGGGCAGGCCGAAGAGCGAGCGGTAGAAGACCATCTCTCCGGCCGACACGGGCTCCAGCGTCGCGGCCCATTTCATCAGGGCGTACATCAGCGAGAAACACAGAGCTGCGACGACCCGCAGCGCCATGCCATAGCTGGTTCCGTGACGGATCATCGGCCCGGTCAGGCCTGGCGGAAGCCCAGAACGTCCTGCATGTCGTAGAGGCCGGGCGGGCGGCTGCGGACCCAGGCGGCGGCGGCGACGGCACCCTTGGCGAACAGGGAGCGGTCGATGGCCGAATGGCTGAGGGTCAGGGCTTCGTCGTCCGAGGCGAACAGGACGGTGTGTTCGCCGATCACGCCACCGGCGCGCAGGGAGGCGAAGCCGATGTGGCCCTCCTGTCGGGGTTCGCCGACGCCGTCGTAGGGGGCGCTGCGGACATCGGCCAGATCGACATCACGACCGGAGGCCGCTGCTTCGCCCAGCATCAGGGCCGTGCCGGATGGAGCATCGATCTTCTTGCGGTGGTGGGTTTCCAGAATCTCGATGTCCCAGTCGCGGGCGTCCAGACGCTGGGCCGCGTGCTCGACCAGGCCGATAAGGATGTTCACGCCCAAGGAGAAGTTGCCGCTGCGGACGATGGCGATCTTTTCGGCGGCCTTGAGGATTTCGGCGTCCTGTTCCGGCGTCAGGCCGGTGGAGCCAATGACCAGGGCGGGACCACCTTTGGCCGCGCAGGCCTGCGCCAATTCGACGGAGGCGTCGGCCGTCGAGAAATCGATGACCACGTCGCACAGTGACAGGTCCGGCGTTTCGCCCCGATCAAAGCGGGCGGCGACGACGACATCCTCACGCGCGTCCAGCACGGAGGAAACGGCGCGGCCCATACGGCCCCGGGCCCCGGAAATACCGGCGTGGAAGATGGCGCTCAAACGATAGACCCCCGCTTGCGACCCGAATGGCGATCCGGGACCGGATGATTATGCATCTGAAACGCCGTGGCTCCAGTCTTCACATGGCCTACTGCGCCGTTTCCTTGCCGGTGTCGCCCAGGATGTCGGCCCAGAAGCGTTTGGCCTTGCCCGTGAAGGACGAGTTGCGCGGCGTCTGGGTCTCGCCCAGGGAGGCGGCCAGCTCTTCCAGCAGTTCCTTCTGACGCGCGGTCAGGTCGGTCGGGGTCTCGACAAACAGCTCCACCACCAGATCGCCGCGCTGACGCCCGTTCAGATGGGGCATGCCCTTGCCCTTGATCCGAACGGTCTTGCCGGTCTGGGAGCCGGCGGGCACATCCACATTGGCGCGGCAGCGGCCATCGCAGGCCTCAGACACCAGGCAGGGGGCATCGATCTCTCCGCCCAGGGCGGCCGTGGTCATGGAAACGGGAACGGTGACCAGCAGGTCCAGGTTGTCCCGTTCGAACAGCTCGTGTGGCGTCACCGAAAGGAAGACATACAGGTCGCCGCGAGGTCCGCCGCGCATGCCGGCATCGCCCTCACCCGACAGGCGGATGCGCGAGCCGTCATCGACACCGGCGGGCACCTTCAGGTTCAGGGTGCGGTTTTTGCGGACCTGGCCATGGCCGTGGCATGTGGTGCAGGGATCGGCGATCTGGCCCGAGCCGCCGCAGGCGGGGCAGGTGCGCTCGACCTGGAAGAAGCCGTTGGCCTGACGCACACGGCCCGCCCCGCCGCAGGTGCCGCAGGTCGAGGGCTGAGTGCCGACCTTGGCCCCGGTGCCGTCGCAGGTGTCGCAGGTGGCGGTCGTGGGCACCCGGATCTCGACGTCGGCCCCCTTGTATGCCTGTTCCAGGGTGATCTCGAGATCGTAGCGCAGGTCCGAGCCCCGGCGCGGGCCGTGCTGACGTGCGCCCCCGCCGGTCCGGCCGCCGAAGACGTCGCCGAAGGCGTCGCCGAAGACCTGGGAAAAGATGTCGTTGACGTCGTGGAATCCCTGCTGCTGGCCGCCGCCACCATTGACGCCTGCGTGTCCGAACCGGTCATAGGCGGCCCGCTTCTGGCTGTCGGACAGGACGGTATAAGCCTCGGAAATTTCCTTGAACCGCGCCATGGAGTCTTCGGAGCCGCCGTTGCGGTCCGGGTGGTGGGTCATGGCCAGCTTGCGATAGGCCGACTTCAGGCCTGCGGCATCGATAGTCCGCTCGACCTCCAGGATTTCGTAATAGTCACGCGTCGCCATGCGGCGTTCGTCCTCTTACCCTGCCGTCCCAGTCGTCTCGTCTACGCGCGATCGATGAGAAATGGCTGTCCGGACAGACATGGGCGTCCGGCCCGATGTTGCAAGTTCCGTGAAAAGGCCCCGCCCGTCGGTCGACGAACGGGGCCCCATCGGTTCATGAGCGATCAGGCGCTCTTCTTGTCGTCGTCCGAGGCACCCTCGGGGGCGACTTCCTCGAACTCGGCATCGACCACGCCGTCGTCGGCCGGGGCCGCGCCGTCGTCGCCTTCACCGCTGGCTTGAGACGCATACATGGCCTCGCCCAGCTTCATCGAGGCCTGGGCCAGGGTGTTGGTCGCGGTCCGGATGGTCTCGGGGTCCGTGCCGTCGCGAGCGGCCTTGAGGTCGGTCAGGGCGGTTTCGATGGCGGTCTTGTCGTCGCCCTCGATCTTGTCGCCGTGCTCGGCCATGGCCTTTTCGGTGGAGTGGATCAGGCTGTCGGCCGAGTTCTGGGCCTCGACCAGGTCCTTGCGGGTCTTGTCGGCCTCGGCATTGGCCTCGGCTTCCTTGACCATCTTGTCGATGTCCGCATCCGACAGGCCGCCGTTAGCCTGGATGCGGATCGACTGCTCCTTGTTGGTCGCCTTGTCCTTGGCGGTCACATGCACGATGCCGTTGGCGTCGATGTCGAAGGCGACCTCGATCTGTGGCATGCCGCGCGGTGCGGGCGGAATGCCCATCAGGTCGAACTGACCCAGCACCTTGTTGTCGGATGCCATCGGGCGCTCGCCCTGGAAGACCCGGATCGTCACGGCCGACTGATTGTCGTCGGCGGTCGAGAAGACCTGGCTCTTCTTCGTCGGGATGGTGGTGTTGCGTTCGATCAGGGGCGTGAAGACGCCGCCCAAGGTCTCGATGCCCAGGGTCAGGGGCGTGACGTCCAGCAGCAGCACATCCTTGACGTCGCCTTGCAGAACGCCAGCCTGAACGGCCGCACCCAGCGCCACGACCTCGTCAGGGTTCACACCCTTGTGCGGCTCCTTGCCGAAGAAGGCCTTCACGGCCTCCACGACCTTGGGCATGCGGGTCATGCCGCCGACCAGGACGACTTCGTCGATGTCCGAGGCCTTGAGGCCGGCGTCCTTCAGTGCCTTGGCACACGGCTCGATCGTGCGCTGGATCAGGTCGTCGACCAGGGCTTCCAGCTTGGCGCGGCTCAGCTTGATGTTCAGGTGCAGAGGGCCCGAGGCGTTCATGGTGATGAACGGCAGGTTGACCTCGTACTGGGCGGTCGAGGACAGCTCCTTCTTGGCCTTTTCGGCCTCTTCCTTGAGGCGTTGCAGGGCCAGCTTGTCGGAGCGCAGGTCGACGCCCTGCTCCTTCTTGAACTCGTCGGCCAGATAATCGACCAGGCGCAGGTCGAAGTCTTCGCCGCCCAGGAAGGTGTCGCCGTTGGTCGACTTCACCTCGAAGACGCCGTCGCCGATTTCCAGGATGGACACGTCGAAGGTGCCGCCGCCCAGGTCATAGACGGCGATCTTCTGGCCGTCGCTCTTGTCCAGGCCATAGGCCAGGGCGGCCGCGGTCGGCTCGTTGATGATGCGCAGGACTTCCAGGCCGGCGATCTTGCCGGCGTCCTTGGTGGCCTGACGCTGGGCGTCGTTGAAATAGGCCGGAACGGTGATGACGGCCTGGGTGACGGTCTCGCCCAGGTAGGCCTCTGCGGCCTCCTTCATCTTGCCGAGGGTGAAGGCCGAAATCTGCTGGGGCGAATAGTCCTTGCCGTTGGCGCGGACCCAGGCGTCGCCGGTCGGGCCCTTGACGATCTCATAGGGGACCATCTTCTTGTCCTTGGCGACCACGGGGTCGTCGAACGAGCGGCCGATCAGGCGCTTGATGGCGAAGAAGGTGTTGGTCGGGTTGGTCACGGCCTGACGGCGCGCAGGCTGACCCACCAGGGTCTCGCCGCCATCCTGGATGGCGATGACGGAGGGCGTGGTGCGGTTGCCCTCGGCGTTTTCGATGACCTTGGGGTTCTTGCCGTCCATGACGGCCACACACGAGTTGGTGGTGCCCAGGTCGATGCCGATAATTTTGGCCATGTCTTAGTCTTTCACTCCATGCAGCGGGCGATGCAGCGACCTTTTAAAGTTAAGCGCCGCGTGTGACCGCCCCCGTTTCAAGGGTCTTGGTCTGTTACAGGGTCCCGGATGGATAGCCCCACGAAGTTCGGGGTTTTCCAGCGGTTGTCGCCGATATGGGAAACACCCCCCCACCCGCAAGCCCTAATGCACGAATCAGCAGGCTATGTGTCGGTCTGCGGTGCTAGATTTCCGGGGTGATCGTGGTTCAGGAAATCCAGACAGGTATCGACGGGTTCCGCCTGTGGCCGGGTGCGGTGTCGGTGCAGGCGCAGAGCCTTCTGGTGGATCTGGTTCTTTCGGCTGAGGCCGAAGCGCCGTTCTACAGCCCGGTGACGCCGGGCGGGCGGCCCTTCTCGGTACAGATGACCAATCTGGGTCCGCTGGGCTGGGTCTCGGACTGCGAGGGTTATCGCTATCAGGCGACGCATCCGGTCACGGGCGAGGTCTGGCCACCGATCCCGGACAGTCTGCTGGCTTTGTGGTCCGATCTGACCGGCTGGCCGGAGGCTCCGGATGCCTGTCTGGTCAATCTGTACCGTGACGAGGCGCGCATGGGCCTGCATCAGGACAAGGACGAGGCGGATTTGACGGCTCCAGTGCTGTCGGTGTCGCTGGGCGATACGGCGGTGTTCCGGATCGGCGCGGCCGAGGGCGGGCCGACACGGTCGATCCGGCTGGCGTCCGGCGACGTCTGTGCCCTGACGGGTCCGGCGCGCTTGGCAAGGCACGGCATCGACCGGCTGATCGCGGGGTCATCGACGCTGGTGCCGGGGGGCGGGCGCATCAACCTGACCCTGCGCCGCGCGCGCTGATGTCACGCCCTTCGTGAGTGGACGACCGGTCAGGCTTGGGTCAGTGTCCCGGCTTCGTCATCGACCAACCTGCCGGAGATCGCCCATGCCCACCCTGGTTCGGCCTGAAGGGCCTGAAGCCGACGACCTCATTTTTAGCCGCCGGACACTGGGCGTCGGGGCGGTGGGCGGACTGTTCTTTGCGGGCTATGCGCCCGCAGCTTTGGCCGCCCAGGCGGCACCCGTGGCGACGGATGCCACGGGTCTGGTCAGCGCCGACGTGACCTATGCCGCGCCGGACGGGTTCCAGCTGCCGGCCCATGTGGTGCATCCGGAGGGCGATGGGCCCTTCCCGGTGGTGATCGTGGCGTCGGAGATCTTCGGCGTGCACGAATATATCCGCGACATCTGCCGTCGTCTGGCGAAGGAAGGCTATGCGGCGATCGCGCCGGGTTTCTTCAACCGGGTCGAGGATCCGGCCGGACTGTCGGACATGACCCGCATCCAGCAGATCGTGGCAGCGGCGGGCTATGAGCAGGTCATGGGCGACATCTCCGCCACCCTGGAATGGGCCAGCCTGCAGTCCTGGGCCAATACCGACAAGGTCGGGATCACCGGCTTCTGCTGGGGCGGCAAGGTGGTCTGGCAGGCGACGGCGCGGTTCGCGGCCATCGACGCCGGCGTGGCCTGGTATGGCCGACTGGCCCCGGCCGCCAATGCCACGCCGGAGCAGGTGGCGTCGGGCCAGCCCTGGCCGGTCGATCTGGCCGCCGATCTGAAGGCCCCGGTTCTGGGCCTGTATGGCGAGCAGGATCGGGGTATCCCTCTGGCCAGCGTCGAGGCCATGCGAGCTGCGCTGCAGCGGGCCGGGCAGACCGAGAGCCGCATCGACGTCTATGACGACGCCCCGCACGGCTTCCATGCGGACTACCGCGACAGCTATCGCGCGGCGGATGCCGCCGACGGCTGGGCCAAACTGCTGGCGCTGTTCGAGGCGCGGCTGAAGTAGACGTCTCCTCCCTATTGCGAAGCAATGGGGAGGTGGCTCGACGGCGCAGCCGGAGAGACGGAGGGGCGGCGGCAGCCGCTTTGCCCCTCCACCGCTACGTGGTCCCCCTCCCCATCTGCGATGGGGAGGAACAGGCGTCAGGCCTGCCCGTCGAAATGGCCGCCGTCGGGTGCGCCCTCGGCGGCATAGGCGGCATTGCCCGCCGCTGCGCCAGAGCCCTTGGCGGCCACCACGACCATGGCCGGGCGCACGGTGCGGCCGAACAGGGCGTAGCCGGCCTGAAGCGTCTGCAGCACCTTGCCGCCCTGAACCGTATCGGACGGCTGTTCCATCATGGCCTGGTGCAGGTGCGGGTCGAAGGCCTCGCCCGCCGCCGGGGCCACGCGCTTCAGATTGTTGGCCTCGAAGGCCGTCAGCAGGGATTTCTGGGTCAACTCCAGCCCGGTGACCAGACCGGCCTCTCCGGCGTCGGCATCCTTGGGCGCGGCCATCAGGGCGCGTTCCAGATTGTCGGCTACGCCCAGCAGGTCGCGAGCGAACTTCTGGATGGCATAGGCGCGGGCGTCGTTGTTCTGGGTCTCGGCGCGGCGCTTGGTGTTTTCGGCATCGGCGACGGCGCGCAGGGCGCGGTCCTTCCACTCATCGCGCTCGGCGATCAGGGCGTCGATGTTGGCCAGGGCCTGATCGTCCTCGGACGCGGCGGCCCGGTGGTTTTCAGGAATGTCCACGGCTTCGAACTCGGGATCGTTGTCCCAGCCGCTTTCGGGGTCTTGGTGTGGGGTGTCGTTCAACTGTCTTGTCCGTCCAGCATTCGGCCCAGCACCCGGGCGGTGTAGTCCACCAACGGGATGATGCGCGCATAGTTCAAACGTGCGGGTCCGATGACGCCGATGGCGCCCAGCACCCGCTGGCGGCCCGACATATAGGGCGCCGCGATCACGGCGGAACCCGAAAGTGAAAAGAGTCTGGTTTCAGCCCCGATGAAGATGCGCACACCCTGGGCCGTCGACACCCCGTCCAGCAGCCCGATCAGCTGTTCCTTCTGCTCCAGATCGTCGAACAGGACGCGGACCCGCTCCAGATCCTCGACCGTCTCGTGGTCGTGCAGCAGGTTGGCACGGCCGCGCACGATCAGGGCCCGCTCGCGTTCGGCCCCGCCGGACCAGGCGGCCAGACCGTCCTCGACCAGGCGGGCGGCGGCGGCGTCCAGTTCGCGCCGGGCGGCGTCCAGCTCGACCCGCATCTCGCTGCGCGCCTCGTGCAGGGGGCGGCCCTTCAGCCGTGCATTGAGGAAGTTCGACGCCTCCTGCAGCGTCGACGGCGTAACCCCGGCCTTCAGCGGCATGAGCCGGTTCTCGACCGTGCCGTCGTCGCCGACCAGGACGGCCAGGGCCTGATCATGACCCAGGGCCACGAACTCCACATGTTTGACGCCGGCGTCGCGCACCGGGCTGGCCACGATGCCTGCGCCGCCGGCCAGACCCGACAAAAGGGAAGAGGCTTCGTTCAACGCCTCCTCGAAACCGCGCCCCCGGCCTGCCAGGCGCCCGTCGATCTCGCGCCGCTCCTCGGCCCCGATGTCGCCGATCTCCAGCAGGCCATCGACGAACAGCCGCAGGCCCGCATGGGTCGGAATCCGTCCCGCCGAGGTGTGGGGTGACGCCAGCAGGCCCGCCAGTGTGAGGTCCTGCATGGTATTACGAATGGAGGCGGGCGACAGGGCGATGCCGGTCATGGACAGGGTCCGCGACCCGACCGGCTCTCCGGTTTCCAGATAGCCCTCGACGATGCGGCGGAAGATGTCGCGGGCCCGGCCGTCGAGCACCGACAGGGAGGCGGAAGGGGAGCCGATGAAGGTCATGCCTGAAGCGCCTGTCTAGATTGCCAGTCCGTCTTCTCCAGCCGCATGATCAGGCAATCGTCCTGATCGAACATGCGGCGACCGACCTCGACGAAGCCGAGACGCCGGTAGAACCGCTGGGCGGCGGTATTGCTGTTCAGGGGATCGATGATCACGGCGGTCACGCCCGTCTCGGCGAAGCAGCGGTCGATCATCAGCGTCATCATCTGGGTGCCCACGCCGCGCCCCAGCCACTCGGCCGGGCCGATCCAGATGTCGACGGCGCGCAATCCCGGCTCGATCTCGCCCCAGTAGTGGCTGGGTTCGGTGTGCGGATCGCAGACGGCCATTGCGCCTACGGGCCGGCCATCCACCTCGGCGATCAGATAGGTCAGTTCATAGGCCGAGTTGGTGACCTCCTCGGCCCAGTCGCTGCCGAACGCCACGTCGGCCTCCGGATCGTCGTTGGAGCAGGCGATGACATGTGGCTCGCGGTCCCAGGCGGCCAGGGTCGGCACGTCGGCGAGCGTCGCCGGGCGCAAGGTCACGTCGTGACGGGCTGGGGGGGACACGGTCATGGTTTCAGGATAAGCAGCGCGGCTGTTACCTCCAAGGACCATCTCATGACTGTCTCACCCCGCCCCTCCGGCCGTACCCCCGAACAACTTCGTGCCGTGACGCTGGAGACCGGCGTCAACCGCTATGCGGAGGGCTCGTGCCTGGTCACATTCGGCCACACCAAGGTGCTGGTCACCGCCTCGGTCGAGGACAAGGTGCCGGGCTGGATGCGCAACTCAGGCCAGGGCTGGGTGACGGCGGAATACGGCATGCTGCCCCGCGCGACCCATACGCGCGGCCGTCGCGAGGCGGCGGCGGGCAAGCAGTCGGGCCGGACACAGGAAATCCAGCGGCTGATCGGGCGCTCGCTGCGGGCCGTCGTCGATCTGAAGGCCCTGGGCGAGCGGCAGGTCGTGCTGGACTGCGACGTGGTCCAGGCCGACGGCGGTACGCGCACGGCGGCCATCACCGGAGCCTGGGTCGCCATGGCGTCGGCCTTCGACTATCTGCGCGCCGAGGGCGTTCTGAAGACCGACCCGATCCTCGACCAGGTCGCGGCCATCAGCTGCGGCGTGTGCAGCGACCAGCCGGTGCTGGACCTCGATTACGAAGAGGATTCCAATGCCGAGGCCGACAGCAACTTCGTCCTGACCGGCTCGGGCACCATCGTCGAGATCCAGGCCACGGGCGAGAAGCGCGGCTTCAGCCGGGGCGAGTTCGATCGGCTGTTCCAGCTGGCAGAGGGCGGCTGTGCCGAGCTGTTTGCCCTGCAAAGGCAGGCCTTGGGCCGCGTCTGATCGCGTGAGGCCGACGGCAGGGGCGGGTTTATTCGCGCCTTGAACCATGCCTAAGGTGACGGGTCCCGCGTTCGCATGGAGTCACGTGATGCGCCTGCCCCTCCTCGCCGCCGTCTCCCTGTCCCTGATGCTGGCCGCCTGCGGACAGAACACCTCCACGCCCGATATCGACGAGGCCAAGGGGGGCGATGAGGTGATTGCGGCCCCGTCGGCGGAAATGCCCATGGACGCCCCGCCCCAGGAAGAGGTCGGCCCGGGCGTTGAGCTTCCTCCGGGGGATCAGGCCGCTGCGGGTGAACCGGGTTCCTGCCTGGCCGAGGTCGGAGCCCAGGCTTCGGCCCGGCTGGTCGAGCGGTGCATTGCCGTCAGCCCCGCGACCCGTCCGCCCTGCAATGCCGCCAACCCCTGCGCCATGATCCAGGGCGAGATCGACAGGGCCTGCGGTCAGTACGGACCGGGCGAAACCAAGCCGGCGGAATGCCCGGCCTGAGGGCTCCGAGGCGGGTTTAACGGTTCCTAGAGCCTGAGGTTGTAGCCTGTCGGGCATGACCTCGATCCCGACCCTCGGTCAGGAGGCTCCGGCCGACCTGCGCGCCCTGACCACCTTGCGGTTCTTCGCAGCCCTGTGGGTCGTGCTGTTCGCCGCCTGGCCGCATCTGGACGTGGCTTTCACACCCAACGTCGTGGCCAAGGGCTATCTGGGGGTCGAGACCTTCTTCATCCTGTCCGGCTTCATCCTCAGCCATGTCTATCTGGAGGGGGCGGGCACCAGGAACTTCTCCTACGGCGGCTTCCTGTGGGCGCGGCTGGCGCGGGTCTATCCCCTGCATCTGGCGACCCTGTTCGGCATGATCGCGCTGGGGCTGGGCGCGACCGTGGCCGGAATCGCGGTCAGCGACAGCCTGCTGGACTGGCGCTCTCTGTTCGCCCATCTGACCCTGACCCAGGCCTGGGGTCTGGCCCCGTCAGCGGCCTTCAACCATCCGTCCTGGTCGATCTCGGCGGAGTGGTTCGCCTATCTGAGCTTTCCCGCCTTCGCGTTTGTCGCCTGGCGATTGCGCGAGCGGCCGGTGCTGGCGACCGTGCTGGCGGCGGGCCTGGCGCTGGCGATCTATGCGATCTTCCAGCCGCTAGCGGGTTTCTCCCTGACCCAGGCGACCTTCCTGTGGGGCGCGTTGCGCATCGTGCCGTGCTTCATGCTGGGCTGCGCGCTCTATCTGGTGCATCGCCGCTGGATCCTGCCCTATTCGGGCTGGATTGCGGGGGCTTGCGCGGCGGGCATGGTCGTGGCGGCCTCGCTGAATGCCTGGGACCCGATCATCGTCCTGTTCGCGGGCGGGCTGATCCTGGCGCTGGGCTCGGTCCAGAACGCCAGGGGCGGGCTGATGGCCTCGGCCGCAGGCGTCTATCTGGGCGAGATCAGCTATTCGATTTACATGGTCAACGCGCCGGTCCTGCTGGTCGGGGTCAACCTCGCGGCGAGGGCGACCGGGGCCGAGGATCGTCTTCACGTAATCGTGTGGTTGGGGGTCGTGGCCCTGATTCCAGTGGTGGCGTCGGGGACCTATCACCTGATTGAACGCCCGGCCCGCAAGGCTTTGCGCGGCGTGGCGGACCGGCGTTCGGCGCGCGTTACTGCGGCGAAGGCTCGCAAGGAAAACGCAGAAGGGGGTCTTCACCCCTCGGAGACGATCGGTTAGGCCTGGTTACAGTCAGTAACAATCCGGACTGCACCGTATGTTGAAACGCCTCTCGGCCGCCCTGGTTGCATTGACCCTCGGTTTTTCCGCCCTGGTCGCCGCACCCTCCGTTCAGGCCGATGCGCCATACTGGCAATGCGTGACCTTCGCCCGCATGTTCTCGGGCATCAACATCTACGGCGACGCCCTGACCTGGTGGGGCCAGGCTAAAGACAAATACACCACCGGCGAGCGCCCCCAGACCGGTTCGGTCCTGGCCTTCCGCCCCAGCGGCCGCATGAGCCGGGGCCATGTCGCCGTCGTCTCCGAAATCGTCACTGACCGCGTGATCCGCGTCACCCACGCCAACTGGGGCGGCAGCCGCGGCAAGGTCGAGGAGAACGTCACGGTCGTGGACGTCTCGGCCAACGGCGACTGGACCGCCGTCAAGGTCTGGTACAATCCGATCAACGACCTGGGCACCTCGGTCTATCCGACCTATGGCTTCATCTACAAGGATGCGCCCACTGAGGGACCGACACCGTATCAGGGGCCGTCGCGGAACGGCGTCGTCATGGCATCGGTGGCCACCAGCGGTCTGAATTGATCGGCTGACGCCGCCGGGCTAACCAGGCCCATGATCCACATCTACTGCTCCGACGGACGACGCTGCGAACCGACAGAGGTCGCCAGCGAGGGCTGGGCGCTGCCCCCCAATGCGGTCTGGATCGACCTGATCGACCCGACGCCGGACGAAGACCGGATGGTCGAGCGGTTCCTGGCCCTGTCCGTGCCGACCAAGGCCGAGATGGCCGAACTGGAGGCCTCCAGCCGCCTGTACCGGGAAAACGGGGCCACCTATGTCACGGCCGACATCATCCATCGCGGCGACGAGGACATTCCGGCCGCCGATCCGGTGACCTTCGCCCTGACCGGCGGGCCGCTGGTCACTGTGCGCTATTTCGATCCCAAGCCGTTCGCCATGATGGTGGAAAAGCTGCAGCGCGAGCCCTCGGCCTGCGACACGGGCGTCGACGTCTTCCTGCATCTGATGGAGGCGATCGTGGACCGGGCCTCGGACGTGCTGTCCAAGAACGGGGCGCGGGTCGAGGCGGTAGCCAACCACATCTTCACGGGCGGGCGGACGGTCGGCTTCGACCGGCTGATCGGCAAGCTGGGCCGGGCCCAGATCGCCAATGCGCGGATCGAGCAGAGCCTGTCCGGCCTGGCCCGCATTTTCGCCTTCGCCGCGCTCGATCCCGGGATCGAAAGGCATCCGAACTCGCGCGAGCACCTGCGCTCCCTGACGCGCGATGCGCAGAGCCTGATCGCGCACAATCAGTCGGTGGCCGCCTCGATCAATTTCCAGCTGTCGGCGGCGCTGGGCCTGATCAACATCGAGCAGTCGTCGATCATCAAGATTTTCTCGGTGGCGGCCGTCGCCTTCATGCCACCGACCCTGATCGCCTCGATCTATGGCATGAATTTTCAGCACATGCCCGAACTGGCGCAGGGTTGGGGCTATCCTGCTGCGCTCGTGGCCATGGTTGTGGCCGCCCTTCTTCCGCTGGCCTGGTTCAGGCACAAGGGTTGGCTCTAGGAGATATTCGCCATGCGCCTGCTTGCCCTCGCCACCCTGTCCAGCCTGGCCCTCGTATCCTGTTCACCGTCGGGCGAAGCCGAGATCGAGGCCTCCGAAGTCGCGGCACCGCCCCCGACGCTGGCCGGGGTCGATCTGAGCCAACCGGTGCGCGCCCTGGGCACTGAGCCCTTCTGGAGCCTGGAGCTGACCGGAACAGACATGGTCTACACCAGCCCGGAGCCGGGCGAACTGCGGGCCCCGCAACCGGCCGCAGTGGTGCAGGGCACGGTCGCGATGTTCGAGGCCGCGACCGCCGACAGCCAGCCGATGAAGGTCACCCTGACTGCCACCGAATGCTCGGACGGCATGAGCGACCGGACCTATCCCCTGACCGCCATCGTCGAACTGGGCGAACGGACACTGACCGGCTGCGCGGCCTCGACGGCGGCGATCATGAGCGCAGGCGAAAGCGGTCCGGTCGTGACCCCGGCTCAGCCCGCAGGCTGAGCACGCAGGGTTCGGAGCGCCCCCAGCCGGGCGAAGGCGAGCGTCAGGGCCTTGCGCCGCGCAGGGGCCAGCGGCGTCACCGGGGCCTCTCGCACCACCGCCCCGCCAAAGCCGTCGGCGACGATCAGTCCGGGCGTGTCCGACAGCACCTCTTGCGGAAATTCGGGCGCGACGGCGAAGAAGAAGGCGTCGCAGAAGGGGGCGTACTCCCCCCATTTCCGGTCGACGCGATAGTCCTCGATCCCCGACTTGACCTCGCAGATGACGATGTCGCCGCGTCGCCCGATCGCCATCACATCGGCGCGCCGCCCGTTGGGCAGACAGACTTCCAGCAGGGGCGCATAGCCTAGGTCGATCATCAGCCGCGCCGCCCCGCGCGTGACGGCCAGCGTCGTCTGCGGGCGGCTGAAAACCAGATCGATGGACAGAAGCTCGGACACTCGCCCTTATGTTCCGCCTTCGTTCCGGATTCAAGCCGGACGGCTAGAGGATGAAACGGCTCAGGTCCGCATCGCGCGCTAGGTCGCCGACCTTGTCGCGCACCTGATCGCCGTCGAAACTGACGGTCTGACCGGCGAGGTCCGAGGCCTTGAAGCTGGTTTCCTCCAGCACCTTTTCCATCACGGTCTGCAGGCGGCGGGCCCCGATGTTCTCGATGGTGGTATTCGCCGCCACCGCCGCATCGGCCATGGCCTCGACCGCATCGGGGGTGAAGGTCAGGGTGACGTCTTCGGTCGCCAGAAGGGCCTGGTTCTGGCGGATCAGATTGGCCTCGGGCTCAGTCAGGATGCGCACGAAGTCGTCGCGGGTCAGGGCCTTAAGCTCGACCCGGATGGGCAGCCGTCCCTGTAGCTCGGGCAGCAGATCGCTGGGTTTGGCCACGTGGAAGGCTCCCGAGGCGATGAACAGGACATGGTCGGATTTCACAGGGCCGTACTTTGTCGAGACCGTCGTGCCCTCGATCAGAGGTAGCAGGTCGCGCTGGACCCCTTCGCGCGAGACGTCGGCCCCGGACGCGCCCTGGCGGGCGGCGACCTTGTCGATCTCGTCCAGGAAGACGATGCCCTCGTTCTCGGCCAGCAGCAGCGCCTCGCGGGTCAAGCTGTCCTGATCCAGCAGCTTGTCGCTTTCTTCGGTGATCAGGGGGGCGAAGGCGTCGCGGACCGCCAGCTTGACGGTCTTGGTGCGCTGGCCGCCAAGCTTGCCCAGCATTTCGGACAGATTGATCATGCCGACATTGCCACCACCAGGCAGGTCCATCCCCTGCATCGGGGAGGCGGTGTCGGCCAGCGACAGCTCGACCTCCTTGTCGTCCAGCTCACCGGCCCGCAGCTTCTTGCGGAAACTGTCGCGGGTGGCGGGCTGCGATCCCGGCCCGACCAGGGCGTCGAGTATGCGTTCTTCTGCGGCGGCCTCGGCCTTGGCCTTGACGCCCACGCGGCGGCTGTCGCGCACCATGATCAGGGCAGCCTCGACCAGGTCGCGCATGATCTGATCGACGTCACGACCGACATAGCCGACCTCGGTGAACTTGGTCGCTTCGACCTTGATGAAGGGCGAACCGGCCAGCTTGGCCAGCCGCCGCGCAATCTCGGTCTTGCCCACGCCGGTCGGGCCGATCATCAGGATGTTCTTGGGCGTCACCTCGTCGCGCAGGTCATCGGGCACGCGCTTGCGGCGCCAGCGATTTCGCAGGGCCACGGCTACGGCGCGCTTGGCGTCGTTCTGACCGACGATATAGCGGTCCAGTTCCGAGACGATTTCGCGGGGGGAAAGGTCGGTCATCAGAGGCTTTCCACCGTCAGGTTTCCATTGGTGTATACGCAGATCTCGGCCGCGATCTTCATTGCCTTGCGGGCGACCTGTTCGGCGTCCAGTTCCGTCTCCTCGATCAGGGCGCGAGCGGCGGACAGGGCATAGTTACCGCCCGAGCCGACGGCGGCGACGCCGTATTCCGGCTCAAGCACATCGCCCACACCGGTGACGGTGAAGATCGAGGTCTTGTCCGCGACCAGCAGCATGGCCTCCAGACGGCGCAGATAGCGGTCCGTCCGCCAGTCCTTGGCCAGATCGACGCAGGCGCGGGCCAGCTGATCCGGATACTGCTCCAGCTTGGCCTCCAGCCGCTCGATCAGGGTGAAGGCGTCGGCGGTGGCACCGGCGAACCCGGCCACGACCTTGCCGCCCGCCAGGACACGTACCTTTCGGGCCGCCCCCTTCACGATGGTCGGTCCCATGGAGACCTGGCCGTCACCGGCGATGACCGTGCGACCGTTCTTGCGCACCGCCAGGATGGTCGTGCCGTGCCAGCCGGGGGAAGGGGTGTCGGATGTCTGGTTCATCCCGCTCAAATGGCGACCGAAATGCGGCGTGCAAGGCGAAACCAGAACGAAATCAACGTCGCTTTGCCGCCACATTTGCACCAATGTAACGGGTTACATAAGCACGTAATTACCCCACAAATGTTGGAATTGAGAGAACGTCGTGCTTCATCGCGTAGTGTACGTGAGCGAGTCTGTCGGAGCGACGGGTGTTTCGACCCAGTCGCTCGCCGAGATTCTGGGTGCCTCGGATCGCAACAACCGACGAGATCATCTGACAGGCTGCGTGATGTTCCACGAGGGCCAGATCGTTCAGGCGATCGAGGGCGGGCGGGTCGATATCGACCGGCTGATCCGCCGCCTGCTGGCTGATCCGCGTCATACGGGCATGCGGATCATCGTCGATACGCCGATTTCCGAACGACTGATGCATCAGCCGATGGCCCTGTGCAGCGATCCGGCGACCATGATGCGCCGTACCGGCCTGACGACCCTCAGCCGACTGACCGCAGGTGACGTGCAGGTCATGCTGGACTATCGCCTGGCGGCCTGATTGGGCGTGACCGTTCCAGCCGATGCGACTAGGCAGGAGCCGTGACCTTTTCCGACGACGAGATCGAACGCTATGCGCGGCATCTGATGCTGGCCGAGGTCGGGGGACCAGGGCAGCAGCGGCTTAAGGCCGCCCGTGTCGCCCTGGTCGGACTGGGCGGAATCGGCGCTCCGGCCGGCCTGTATCTGGCGGCGGCGGGTGTCGGGACGCTTCGGTTGATCGATGACGACGCGGTCAGCCTCTCCAATCTTCAGCGTCAGATCCTGTTCCAGACCGCAGACGTGGATCGTCCCAAGGTCGAGGTCGGGGTCGAGCGTCTGACGGCGCTGAACCCGCATGTCCGCATCGAGGCGCGCAGCCAGCGACTGAACAGCCAGAACGCCGTGACCCTGCTGGCCGACTGCGACGTCGTTATCGACGGTACCGACGACTTCGAGACCCGTTTCATCGTCAACGCCGCTTCCGTGAGGGCCGGCGTTCCCCTCGTCTCCGGTGCCCTGGGCCGGTGGAGCGGACAGGTCAGCGTCTTCTCCGGTCGTCCCTGCTACCAGTGCCTGGTGCCCGAAACCCCGCCCGATGCCGAAACCTGCGCCCGCGTGGGTGTGGTCGGAGCCCTGGCCGGCGTGATCGGGGCCCTGGCGGCGATGGAGGCGATCAAGCTGATCTCACAGGCGGGAGAACCGCTGACGGGGCGCCTGCTGATCTATGACGGTCTCGGTGCCTCCACCCGTGTGGTCGCGGTAGCCCCCGACCCGCACTGCCCGACCTGCGTCATCGCCTGATCAGGCAAAGGCCTGCTTCAGAAAGGCGATATAACGGGCCATCAGCGCCTTCTCCTGTGCGTCAGGCCAGTCTGCGTGCCCGTATTTTTCGATCTCGATCAGGTCGACGGTCTTACCTGCGCTACGCAGGGCGTCTCGCATCCGGCGTGACTGGATCACGGGCACGACCGGGTCTTCCTCGCCGTGCACCAGCAGAACCGGACAGGCGATCTCTGAAGCGTGGCGGCGCGGTGACGCCTGATTCAGACTGGCACCCGCCGTCTCCGGATCGCCGATCCGCTTCGTCCAGAAGTCGTAGATCTGCTTGCCGGGCGTGTCGTCTTCGCGGTTTTCCCAGGCCAGCATGTCGGGCAGATCGGCCACGCCACAGATGGCGATGCAGGCCTTGTAGAGTTCGGGTCGTCGCACCGCGCCCATCAGGGCCGCGTAGCCGCCGTAGCTGGTCCCCATGATGGCTACACGACCTGCATCCAGGGCCTTGGCGGCTATGACCTGGGCCACCGCATCCTCGACATCCTCCTGCATGCGCTCGCCCCAGCGGGTCCATCCCTGGCGGGCGAAGTCCAAGCCATAACCGCCGGAGCCCCTGAAGTTGGGACGCAGCACCCACCAGCCCTGGGCGGCCAGGACCTGGACCTGCGTATCCCAGGCGCGCGTATCGCGGATCTCCGGCCCGCCATGCGGCAGGACGACCAACGGTCCGGCCCGGCCTCCGGGCGGCGCGGTCAGATAGGCCTCGATCTCTGCCCCGTCGCGCGTGCGCACGGTCACCGTCTCGGTCACACCCAGTCGCGCTATGTCCAGCTGAATGACTGCCCCAACGTTCACGATGGCGCGGGCCGTCTTGTCATAGAAGAACCAGGCGCCCGGCTCGGTGGGGCCCGTCACGTGCAGCATGAAGCGGTTCCGATCCGCGTCGATGTCGGTCAGATGAACATCGCAATCGTTGTCGAAAAACCGGTTCAGCCCGGCATGGAGGGGCGCTAGAGCCGGTTCGATGAAGTCGTACTCCAGGCGCGCACCATAATAGGCTGCCCCCATGTAGCGCCCCGCCGTATCCTTCAGGCCATACAGCACATCGCGACCCGGGCGTGTGCTGATCGGAGGCCCGACTGCCAGACTGCCCAAATCCAGCTCACGGATGCATTCCGTGTCTTCACCTTCACCGCGGGCGGAGACCAGAACTGTCCCGGGTCTGTCTGTTGCGCCTACCCACGAAAAATCGGGCGCATCCTGTACGCGGGACCGGCGCAACAGCTTCCACTCAGTTTCGCCCGGCATGCGCGCAAAGACGGTTTCCATCGTCCCGCGTGCGTTGATGTCGTGGCGCAGGACGGGCACGCCGTCCTGAGTATTCCAGAAATAGGTGGTCGTATTCCCGCGCTCGATAATGCTTGCGCTGCCCGTGTTGATGTTCACGCGATGCAGGGCCAGCCGACCGTCGGCCTCCCAGGCCGTCATTAGAACGTGGTCGGGATCGTTGGGCAGCATGTCGATGACGCGCCCCATGTCGAAGGTGCGACGCAGGCGATTGCGCTGATCCTGAAACAACAGGACCACATCGCCGCGATCCGCGCCGATCGAGATGACGCGGCGCGACGTGAACGCCACGCCGGGAAGGCGGACGTTCGATCCGGCCTGAGACCGGGAGTCGGTCGTCGTGGTGATCGCAACCCGGATCAGCAGCCGGTCGTCGTTGCCCCAATCCATCGCCTCGGCGCGGACCGGACCCAGGTCGACGCGCCTGCGCTGTCCTTCGGGATCGTCTGCTTCGATCAGATCGACGAAACCGCGCGGGGCATCCTCCGTGCCAATCTCTTGCAAAACCGCGATGCGGCGGCCGGACGGTGAAAGGGATGCCGAGCGGGTGTGAGGGCCAGGAAAGAAAGCGTCGATCGGATAGGGTAGGGATTGGCTGCTGGACTGTGCCGCCAGTGCGAGAGCCGGCTGGCCCAAGCCCGCCATCGAAAGCGCACCCGCTCCGCCCAGCACCATGCGTCGCGACAGCGCGATCTGCGCAGCCTTGCTCAATCCACACGTCATGAAATCCCCCGGACAATCAAGGATCAGCGGACCTGACTCCGGCAATCCCGTCAAGATGTGCGGGTCTAGAACATCGCCGGAATGACGCGATCCGGCGGGCGATGGCCGTTCTGGAAGGTCATGATGTTGGCGATGACGCGGTCGCCCATGTCCTGGCGAGCCTCCAGGGTGGCGGAACCCAGGTGGGGCAGCAGGACGACATTGGCGTGGCCCAGCAGGCCCGAATGGATGGCGGGTTCGTTCTCGTAGACGTCCAGCCCGACCCCTGCGATGCGTCGCCCCGCGACGGCCTCGGCCAGGGCCGCCTCGTCGATCAGCTCGCCGCGCGCGGTATTGATCAGGATGGCGTGCGGCTGGAGGCGGGCCAGCCGCTCGGCGGACAGCAGGTGGTGAGTGTCCCTGGTCGCCGGACAGTTCAGGGAGATGATGTCCATCCGGGCCAGCATCTGGTCCAGATCGTCCCAGTAGGTCGCGCCCAGTTCCTCTGCGATCAGGGGGCTGACGGCCTTGCGGTTGTGATAGTGGACCTGCAGGCCGAACGCCTTGGCGCGGCGGGCCAGGGCCTGGCCGATGCGGCCCATGCCGACGATCCCGAGCCGCTTGCCCCACAGCTTGCGCCCGCACATCCAGGTGGGGGTCCAACCCTCGAACTTTCCTTCGGCGACCACCTGTGCGCCCTCGACGATGCGGCGGCTGGCGGCCAGGATCAGGCCCATGGCCAGGTCGGCGGTGTCCTCGGTCAGGACGCCGGGCGTGTTGGTGACGATCAGGCCGCGCCCGACGGCGGCATCGATATCGATATGGTCCACGCCCGCGCCGAAGCTGGCGATCATCTTCAGCTGTTCGCCGGCGCCGGCGATCAGGCTGGCATCGATCGTGTCGGTGATGGTCGGGACCAGCACATCGGCGCGCTGGACCGCCGCCTCCAGCGCCGCCCGGTCCATCGGGCGGTCGGTTAGGTTCAGCTCGGTGTCGAACAGCTCACGCATCCGCGTTTCGACTGCGTCCGGCAGGCGTCTGGTTAATACGACCTTAAGTTTGGGCGCGGACATTGGGAGCCTTCGATTCAACGAGCGTATCCGGTGTCTAGCAAGGCTCGCCCTCTCTTCAAAAGACTTGGCATCCAAAGACTGGCTGTCGTCACGGCGATCATGGGTGCCGCCGTGCTTGCGGGCGCGGGCCAGGCCATGCCCGATGGTCGGCCGACGCCCTCGGGCCAGCCGGTGCCGCGCTGGCTGTCGCTGAAATCGGACGAGGTCCGCGCCCGCCACGGCCCCGGTCTGGATTACCGAATCCTGTGGGAATATCGCGTCCGAAACCTGCCCGTTCAGGTGATCGCCGAGACCGCCGAATGGCGCAAGATCTGTGACCCCGACGGGGCCGTCGCCTGGGTCCACCGCAGCGTGGTCTCCAGCCGCCGCAGCGTCCTGAACCGGTCGGACGCCGAGATCGGCATTCATGCCCGCCGATCCGATACATCGCCGTTGAGGGCTCGCCTCTCGCCCCATGCGCTGGTCGCCGTCGAGGATTGCGAAGAGGGCTGGTGCGAAGTCCGCGCGGGCCGTCGCAAGGGCTGGGTGCGACAGTCCCAGGTGTTCGGCACCCAGGACCGGGCGTTGTGCAATGCCGCCCGCCCGGCTGGTACGGGACGCGCCTCCTAAATCATTTGAGCGGGACGGGCGGGTCGTGTACCCCCACGGCAACACCGTATCATTCGGAGTCCGCCGTCTTGAGCCTGTCGCAATATCCGTCGTCGTTCGATTATGAAGCCCTGCTGGCCTCCGGCCGGGGCGAGCTGTTCGGGCCGAGCAATGCCCAGCTGCCCGCGCCGCCCATGCTGATGTTCGACCGGATCACCCAGATCAACGCCGACGGCGGCGCGCACGGCAAGGGCTATGTCGAGGCCGAGCTGGATATCCATCCCGACCTCTGGTTCTTCCAGTGCCACTTCATCGGCGACCCGGTCATGCCGGGCTGCCTCGGCCTGGATGCCATGTGGCAGCTGGTCGGCTTCTACCTCGGCTGGATCGGTGGTCCTGGCAAGGGTCGCGCCCTGGGCGTGGGCGAGGTCAAATTCACGGGTCAGGTCCAGCCGCACATCAAGAAGGTGGTCTACAAGATCGACCTGAAGCGCGTGATCAACCGCCGCCTCGTCATGGGCATTGCCGATGGCGTGCTGGAGGCCGACGGCGAGGTGATCTACACCTGCAACGACATGCGCGTCGGCCTGTTCGGCGGCGGCGAGCCTGTGGACGCGGCTGCCAGCTAACCCCATTTGCAGACAGACCGCGGGCAACGCGGCGACTGAGACTTTCGAGAAGGAAACTACCATGCGTCGCGTCGTCGTCACCGGACTGGGCATTGTCTCCTCCATCGGCACGGGCCAGGACGAGGTCGCGGCTTCCCTGCGCGAGGCAAAGTCGGGCGTTCAGGCTGCACCGGACCATATCCAGCATGGTTTCCGCAGCCAGGTCTGGGCCCCGCCGTCGCTAGGTGTGACGGCCGAGGACTGGGCTCCGCATGTCGATCGCCGTGCCGCTCGCTTCCTGGCCAATGGCACCGCCTGGGGCCACATCGCCTTCGAGGAGGCGCTGAAGGACAGCGGCATGACGGCTGACGAGATCAAGTCCGACCGCATCGGCCTGATCGTCGGCGAGGGCGGCCCCTCGACCCAGGTCATCCTGCAGGCGGCGGCCACGACGGTCGAAAAGGGCTCGCCCAAGCGCATCGGGCCGTTCGCCGTGCCCAAGGCCATGGCGTCCGGGCCCTCGGCCGTTCTGGCCACCTGGTTCCAGCTGAAGGGCATCAACTATTCGATCAGCTCGGCCTGCGCGACCAGCGCCCACTGCATCGGGGCGGCGGCGGAACAGATCGCCTGGGGCAAGCAAGACGTGGTCTTCGCCGGCGGCGTGGAGGACATCGACTGGTCCATGTCCAACATGTTCGATGCGATGGGCGCCATGTCGTCGAACTTCAACGAGACGCCATCGGTCGCCAGTCGCGCCTATGACAAGGACCGGGACGGCTTCGTCATCGCCGGCGGCGCGGGCATCGTGGTGTTGGAAGAGTATGAGCGGGCCGTGGCGCGCGGCGCGACCATCTATGCCGAGGTCACCGGCTATGGTGCCAACTCCGACGGCTACGACATGGTCGCCCCCTCGGGCGAGGGCGCCGAGCGCTGCATGAAGATCGCGCTGGAAATGGCTGGCAATCCGAAGATCGACTATCTGAACCCGCACGGCACTTCGACGCCGGTCGGCGACAGCAAGGAGATGGGTGCCGTCCGCAATGTCTTCGGCGACGACATGCCGATGATCTCCTCGACCAAGTCGCTGACAGGCCATTCGCTGGGGGCCGCGGGTGCCCAGGAAGCCATCTACTGCCTGCTGATGATGAAGCACGGCTTCGCCGCCGAGAGCGCCCACATCGAAAACCTCGATCCCGAGTTCGAGGGCATGCCGATCCTGCGCGAACGTCACGACCGCGAGCTGAAACACGTCATGTCCAACAGCTTCGGCTTCGGCGGCACGAACGGAACGCTGATCCTGTCGAAGGTGTGATCGGGATGGCCGAGAAGCTCTTCGGCCTTCTGGTTTTTGGAATGATGGCTTTGGTTCTCGGCCTGTGGACGCTCCGCGATTTGCGTCGCGGCGAGACCATTATCGATCCTCCAATACGGGTCTCAAAGCTCGGTAATCCGGCCGGATTTTGGGTTCAAATATGTGTTCAAGCCGCCCTTGCGGCGGCGAGCTTGTTTGGCGCGGTGAAGATCGCTTTCGGCTGAAACATCTGAACTTCCCGTACGACTTGCCTTTTCGCGGACTATGGGAACTCATGCAGCCCCAGTGCGTCCCTAAACTGCTGAGTTTCTGATCAGGTGCTCGAGGAGGGTTCGCACTGACATTCGATCCCTACATCCTCTTCCTGCTGGGCCTCGGTCTGGTGATCCTGCTGGTCAGCTGGGCACCGGTCGGGCTGAAGCGGTTGCCGCTGACGCTGGCGATCCTGTGCGTGGGCGTGGGCGTCGGCGTCTTCTCCACCGGGCTGCTGGCCTTCAATCCGGACCCGCGAACCTGGGACACGGCGACGGAGAAGCTGACCGAGCTGGTCGTCATCATCAGCCTGATGGGCTGCGGGCTGAAGCTGGACCGAAAGCTGGGATGGAAACGCTGGGCGGTGACCTGGCGATTGCTGGCCATCGCCATGCCCCTGACCATCGGGGCGGTCCTGCTGCTGGGTATCTGGGGCCTGGGTCTTGCCTTGCCGATGGCCATGCTACTGGGCGCGGCCATGGCCCCGACCGATCCCGTGCTGGCTTCGGACGTTCAGGTCGGCCCGCCCGGGTCCGGTGAAGAGGATGAGGTGCGGTTCGGCCTGACGTCGGAGGCAGGTCTGAACGACGCCCTGGCCTTTCCCTTCGTGCATCTGGCCATACTGGCGTCGGTGGGTGGACTGGCGACCAGCCAGGGCCTGATCGACTGGGGGCTGGTCAAGGTGGGCTGGAAGATTGCGGCTGGCCTGGGCATGGGCTGGGCCGTCGGGGCGGCCTTCGGCTGGATGCTGTTCCGGGATTCGAGCCGCCAGCTGTCGCATCTGGGCGACGGGCTGATCGCCCTGGCCGCCACCTTCCTGGCCTATGCGGCGACCGAGCTGGCGCATGGCTACGGCTTTCTGGCGGTGTTCGTGGCTGCGGTGACCATCCGCAACTGGGAGCGCGATCACGATTTCCACGAGGAGATGCACGACCTTTCGGATCAGATCGAGCGGCTGTTGATGATGCTGCTTCTGGTCCTGTTCGGCGGGGCGCTGGCCAATGGCCTGCTGGCCAGCCTGACCTGGATCGATGTGGCGGTGGCGCTGGTCATCCTGCTGATCGTGCGACCGGTCGCGGGGCTGCTGTCGCTGATCGGCGCGCCCCAGCCGTTCAGGGAGAAGGTGCTGCTGGCCTTTCTGGGCATACGTGGCGTCGGCTCGATCTACTATGTCGCCTATGGGCTGAACCATGGCGAGTTCGGCGACAGCGAGCGGCTGTGGGCTCTGGTCGGCTTCATCGTCCTGGCCTCCATAGTCATTCACGGTGTGACGGCGACGCCGCTGCTGGAGCGTCTGGCCAAGTGGCGGACGGCGAAGACGGCCTGAGGCTTTCGCCTTCCTGCAGCCCCTGCTAACTCTCCGCGTCGATTGCGAGGAGATAACCTATGGCCACCGAATCCGCCTGGACCATGCCCACCGGTGAACTGATGAAGGGCAAGAAGGGCCTGATCATGGGGGTGGCGAACGCCAACTCCATCGCCTGGGGCATCGCCTCGCAACTGGCCGCGCAAGGGGCCGAGCTGGCCTTCACCTATCTGGGCGAAGGGCTGGAGCGCCGGGTGCGTCCGCTGGCCGAAAGCGTCGGAGCCAAGCTGCTGATCCAGGCCGACGTCACGGACGACGCCTCCATGGACAAGGCCTTCGAGGAGCTGGAGCGCGAGTTCGGCACCATCGACTTCGTCGTCCACGCCATCGCCTTCGCCAACAAGGACGAGCTGAAGGGCAGCTTTGTCGACAACACCAGCCGTGACAGCTTCCTGCTGGCCATGAACATCTCGGCCTTCAGCTTCGTGGATGTCGCCAAACGCGCATCAAAGCTGATGCCCAACGGCGGCAGCCTGGTCACCCTGACCTATCTGGGGTCGGAGCGGGCCATTCCGAACTACAACACCATGGGCGTGGCCAAGGCCGCGCTGGAAGCCGCGACCCGCTATATCGCGCGCGACCTAGGTCCCAAGGGCATCCGCGTCAACGCCATCAGTGCCGGGGCTATGCGGACCCTGTCCTTGGCCGGAATCTCCGGCGGCAGGGGCATGATCGCCCAAGGCCGCGCCATGTCGGCCATGAAGGAAGACACCTCCATGGAGGGCGTCGCGGGGGCCGCCCTGTGGCTGTGCTCGGACCTGGGCTTCTCGACCACGGGCGAAGTCATCCATGTCGACGCCGGCTTCCACATGATGGGCATGGCGGCCGACGAAGAGGTCTGATCCGCGCAGCGGCAGCCTCACGATCCTGTGTAGGGTAGCCGACATTTGAGCGTTGACGCCCCTGATGGGTGTGCCAGCTTCACCGTGTCCAAACGAGGGAGTGGTCACATGGCCCACAAGTTCGAAATCTACAAAGACAAGGCTGGCGAGTTTCGGGTCCGCTTCAAGCACAACAGCGAGACCATGTTCTCAACCGAGGGCTATGCGTCGAAGGCTTCGGCCAAGAACGCCATCGAATCGATCAAGAAGAATGGCCCTGACGCGCCGATCGACGATACAACGGACTGATCAGTCCGGCTCGCGCTCGCCGATCTCTACCGGGCGCACGACCCTCAGCCAGCCGTCGGCGATGTGCAGGTCGGGGACGCAGTCGCGGGTGAAGGGCAGGTACCAGGTCTGGCCACCCTCGGCGGGCGCGATCTCCAGCATGTCGTCGGCCCCGAAATTCTGGACGGATTTGACCGTGCCCAGAACGACATCGTCCGGGTCGCGTGCTTGAAGCCCGACCAGATCGGTCAGGTAGAATTCATCCTCATCCGGCGCGGGCAGCAGGTCGCGCGGCACGTGCAGCTTCAACCCGCGCAGGGCGTCAGCCTGTTCCTTGGTGGCAATCTCCTTGGCGCGTCCCACGACCGCGGACTTCTCGGGCCGGGCGCTGGTCAGGGTCAGGCCGACGCTACCGTCAGCGCGCAGCAGCGGGCCGTAGGCCAGCAGCGACATCGGGTCGGCCGTATAGGCGGTCACCCGCACCTCGCCCTTGACGCCGAACCCGCCGGCGACCTGGCCGACGAGGATGAGTTTCTGATCCGTCATGACGGGCTCCGACAGCAAAAGGGCGGCGCCATCCGACGCCGCCCTTGTCTCATATAGCAGGATCGAAGCGGATCAGGCCTCGGTCTTCTCTTCAGCGGCAGGCTCTTCAGCAGCCGGGGCTTCCTCGGCAGCGGCTTCGGCCGGAGCCTCTTCCGCAGCAGCGTCGGCGGCAGGCGCGTCTTCAGCAGCCGGGGCCTCTTCGGCAGCAGGCTCTTCAGCCGGCGGCGCGTTCTTGGCGGCTTCGGCAGCAGCGGCGGCTTCTTCCTTAGCGCGGGCGGCGGCTTCGGCAGCCTCGACCTTGGCGGCGGCTTCGGCCTCGGCGCGGTCGGCTTCACGCTGGGCGCGTTCGGCGGCACGTTCCTGGGCCTTCTTGCCGGGCTGGGCCTTGTTCGGGTTGTTGGACTGCGTCCACTTGACCTTGTCGGCCAGGGCCTCGTCCTGGCTCAGGAAGCGGGCGACGCGGTCGGTGGGCTGTGCGCCCTTGCCCAGCCATTCGGCGATGCGGTCGGCCTTCAGCACGACGCGCTTCTGCTCGCCGTCACGCGGCAGCATGGGGTTGTAGGTGCCGACGCGCTCGATGAACTTGCCGTCGCGCGGCGAGTGGCTGTCGGCAACGACGATGTAGTAGTAGGGGCGCTTCTTGGCGCCACCGCGGGCCAGACGAATCTTCAGCATTTTCAGTCTCTTTCTAGGAAATAAAAGTCAGTTCTTCTTGGTGGGTAGGCCGGGCAGGCCAGGCAGCCCCCCCGGGAGTTGTCCGCCACCCAGACCGGCAAACCGATCCTGGAGGGCTTTCATCTGTTCGGCGTCGGTGTCGGGCAGCTTGCCGCCGCCCATGGCCTTCAGCCGGGCCATGTCGGCCCCGCCGGGCGCGCCGCCGCCCAGACCGCCCATCATGGCGGCCATCTGCTTCAGGCCCTTGCCGCCGCCCTTGGACATGGACTTGACCATGTCGGCCATCTGGCGGTGTTGTTTCAGCAGGCGGTTGACGTCCTGCACCTCGACGCCTGCGCCGGCGGCAATGCGCTTCTTGCGGCTGGCGTTCAGCAGGTCGGGCTTCTTGCGCTCGACCTTGGTCATCGAGGAGATAATGGCTTCCTGACGCAGGATCATGCGGTCGTCGATATTGGACTCGGCCATCTGGGCCTTCATCTTGGCGACGCCGGGCAGCATGCCCATGATGCCCTGTAGACCGCCCATCCGCTTCATCTGCTGAAGCTGGGCGGCCAGATCGTTCAGGTCGAACTGGCCCTTGGCCAGCTTGCGGGCCATGGCCTCGGCCTTGGAGGCGTCCAGGTCCTGCGACGCCTTTTCGACCAGGGCGACAATGTCCCCCTGCCCCAGGATGCGACCGGCGACGCGGCGCGCGTCGAACACCTCCAGCGCGTCGACCTTCTCGCCCGCGCCGATGTATTTGATCGGCAGGCCGGTGACGGCCCGCATCGACAGCATGGCCCCGCCGCGCCCGTCACCATCGGCGCGGGTCAGAACCAGGCCGGTCAGGGGCAGGCGCTCATGGAAGGCGCGGGCCGTACGAACCGCGTCCTGACCGGTCAGGCTGTCGGCGACCAGCAGGGTCTCGACCGGTTTGGCGATGGCCGCGACCTCGGCCACCTCGGCCATCAGGGCTTCGTCCAGCGTAATGCGACCGGCGGTGTCCAGGATCAGGACGTCGAAGCCCTGAAGCTTGGCCGATTGCAGCGCCCGGCGCGTGATCTGGACAGGGCTCTCGCCCGCCACGATCGGCAGGGTGGCGACCTCGATCTGTTTGCCGAGGGTGGCCAGCTGTTCCATCGCCGCCGGACGGCGCGTGTCCAGCGAGGCCATCATGACCTTCTTGCGATCGAACTTCGTCAGGCGCAGCGCCAGCTTGGCCGAGGTCGTGGTCTTGCCGGAGCCTTGCAGGCCGGACATCAGGATGACGGCGGGCGGGGTGGCGTTCAGATTGATCGGCGTCGGCTCTTCGCCGCCCAGCATCTCGACCAGGCCGTCATAGACGATCTTGACCACCTGATCGGCCGGCTTGACCGAACGGATGACGTCCTCGCCCGTGGCGCGCTCGGTGGCGAAGGCGATGAAGTCCTTGACGACCGGCAGGGCGACGTCAGCCTCGAGCAGGGCCACGCGCACCTCGCGCATCGCCTCCGTCACGTCCTTTTCGGACAAGGCCCCGCGACCGGTGATCCGGTCGAAGACGCCTGACAGTCGCTCGTTCAGAGCCTCGAACATACAAACCTCATATGGCGCAGGCGAAACGGCTCCATACGACAACGGCCCCCGGCGACGATCACGTCGGCGGGGGGTTCTCGCCATCCTCGTCCTGAACGGTCAGGGGTCGTGATGGTGGAGACGCGAGGTTCACTTGCGTCGGAAGCGGCGGCTTATGGGGGAAAAGCGGCGGTTTGTCGACTCTGGTCGATCAGACCGCCCATCACACACTCCGTTTCAGAGTGACCGTTTGCCGTGGCCAGGCTGGAAACCCCTGATACGGTGGATCTCCAGCCTCCCCTGCTGAGAGAACCAGCCATGATGCGAGCTGCCGACGACCGACTGCGCGAAGAGGTCCGCCTGCTGGGTGGCCTGTTGGGCGAGGTGATCCGCGACGAGGGCGGTCAGGATCTGTACGACCGGATCGAGGCGGTGCGGCAGGCCTCGGTGGCCTATCACCGCGATGCGGGCTCGCAGGATGCGTCCCGACTTGAGGCTCTGCTGGCCGAGCTGTCGCTGGATCAGGCGGTCGGACTGGCGCACGGTTTCGCGGCCTTCTCCCTGCTGGCCAATGTCGCGGAAGATCGCGCGGGCAAGCGTCGGGCAAAGGATCAGACCGCGGCGGGGGCGCGGGCCGATACGCCGGAAGGAGCGCTGGAACGGCTGAAGGCGGCGGGACGATCGCGGGACGATGCGAAGGCCCTGCTGGAAACGACGCTCATATCGCCGGTGTTGACCGCCCATCCGTCCGAGGTGCGGCGCAAGAGCGTGATCGACCGGATCACGGCCGTATCGGACCTGTTGGATGCCTGTGATCGGGATGGTGACGCCTGCTCACCTGAGATGCTGAACGAACGGCTGCGACGTCAGGCCACCATCCTGTGGACCACGCGACTGGTGCGCCAGACGGGGCTGGTGGTGCAGGACGAGATCGACACGGTGGTATCGTTCCTGGAGCGCATCTTCCTGAAGGTCGCCCCGGCCCAGCTAGCCGACTGGCGACGTCGCCTGGACGCGCCCGATTTGGCTCCCTTCATCCGGATCGGAGCCTGGGTTGGCGGCGACCGGGACGGCAATCCCAATGTCGATGCGACGGCGCTGAAGGCGGCCTTCGCGACGGCGGCGCGGGCGGTGCTGCGCTTCTATCTGAACGCGGTGAATGCGCTGGGGGCCGAGTTGAGCCTGTCGGGATCGCTGGCGACCGTGTCGCCTGAACTGGCGGCGCTGGCGCAAGGCTCCGGCGATTCCTCACCGCACCGCGCCGACGAGCCGTACCGTCGGGCGCTGAGCCAGATCTATGCGCGGCTGTCGGCGACGCACGTCAGGCTGACCGGACGTCCGGCCCCGCTTCCCGCGCCCTTCGAAGCCGCGCCCTACGACGGGCCACAAGCCTTCCGTGCCGAGCTGGCGGTGCTGCACGACAGCCTGGTCGCCAACCACGGGCGCGTCTTCGCCGACGACGGCCTGGCCGGGCTGATCGCTGCGGTCGATGTGTTCGGCTTCCACATGGCGACGCTGGACCTGCGCCAGAACTCGGACGTGCACGCGCGCGTGGTGGCGGATCTGCTGAAGGTCGCTGGCGTTTGCGAGGACTATGAAGCGCTCGACGAGGCGGCGCGTCTGGCCCTTCTGGAGGCGGAACTGGCCTCGACGCGGCCTCTGTTCAATCCGTATGCGGAGTATCAAGCCGAGACGCTCAAGGAGCGCGCGATCCTAGAGGCTGCAGCCCGGGCCCTGACCGATTTCGGCCCCCAGGCAATCCGCACCCATGTGGTGTCCAAGACCGATGCGGCATCGGATCTGCTGGAAGTCTATCTGTTGCTTCGGGAGGTGGGGCTATATCGACCGGACGCCCCGCAGGCCTGTCCGATCCAGGCCGTGCCTCTGTTCGAGACGATCGACGATCTGCGGGCCTCGCGCCCGACGCTGGAGCGGCTGTTGAAAGCGCCTTCGGCTCTGGCGGTCGCCGAAGCGCGCGGCGTTCAGGAAGTGATGATCGGCTATTCGGACTCCAACAAGGACGGCTCCTACCTGACCTCCACCTGGGAACTGCACGAGGCGTCGCGCGCCCTGCTGGAGGTCACCGATGCAGCGGGTGTTCGACTGCAACTCTTCCATGGGCGCGGCGGGGCCGTGGGGCGCGGTGGCGGCTCCAGCTTTTCGGCCGTCCTGGCCCAGCCAGAGGGCACAGTGGCGGGTCGTATCCGAGTCACCGAACAGGGCGAGGTCATCGCCAACAAATATGGCGAGCCGGAAGTGGCGCGGCGCAATCTGGATGCCCTGACCTGTGGAGTTCTGCTGGCGTCCCTGGCTCCTCCGCCGGACGCGGACCTGACCCGGCGGCATGGATCGAGCCTGGCGCGACTGTCCACGGCCTCCATGTCGGCCTATCGGGCGCTGGTGTACGAGACCGAGGGCTTCGTCGACTATTTCCGCGCCGCCACACCGATCGCCGAGATTGCCGACCTGAAGATCGGTTCGCGTCCGGCGTCGCGGACATCCTCCACAGCGATCGAGGACCTGCGCGCCATTCCTTGGGTGTTCAGCTGGAGCCAGTCACGCGTCATGCTGCCCGGCTGGTTCGGTTTTGGGTCGGCTATCGCGGGCGAGGATATGGACGAGCTTCAGGCCATGGCCCGCGACTGGCCCTTCTTCCGCACCCTGATCCAGAACATGGAGATGGTGATGGCCAAGGCGGACATGACCATCGCCCGACGTTATGCCTCGCTGGTGCCGGACAGGGCGCTGGCAGACCGCGTTTATGGGGCGCTGCTGCAGGAGTGGGAGCGGACCCACGCGGCAGTCTTGGCGATCACCGACCAGGACCGGCTGCTGGGCGGCCAGCCTGAACTGGACCGTCTGATTCGCCTGCGCATGCCCTATGTCGAGCCATTGAATCACGTTCAGATCGAATTGATCCGTAGGCGGAGGAGTGGTGACGATGACCCCCGTGTGCGCGAGGGAATCCTGTTGGCACTGAACGGTGTGGCCGCGGGTTTGCGCAACAGCGGCTGAAGCTGGGCCAAGCGTGTCGGCGATTTAACGAAGACGTCGCCGTTCCGACTTGGAAGTCGAAAGCCACTGCCACAGACCGTCGGTATCTCCCGCTGCGTCGCCGCCAAGAGCGACGTTGACCTCCGCAGGAGTTCGCCATGAAGACGCTTATCTCTCTCTCCGTCCTGATTCTGGCTGCTGTATCCAGCCCGGCCATCGCCCACTCTACCGTGATGGTTGATGGACGCGTTCAAGTCCGTATCGGCGACCTGGACATCTCGACAGTTGCAGGTGCCGCCGCCCTCGATCGTCGCATCGGTCAGGCCGCACGTTCGGCCTGTGCCGGGAGTCTGGGGCTTCAGGCGCATCGCTGCCGCGCGATGGTTCGTAACGACCTCATGGAAGCCCTGCCGGTGGCTCGCCGTCAGGACTACGCCCGCGCTCGCGGTGCGAACCAGGTCTAGGGTTGAAAAAGGCCCGGGGGATCGCTCCACCGGGCCTCTAACATCAGGTTGCGTGGTCCTCAGTTGGTCGGGAAGCCCCGGACCTTCAGCAGGGCCGCCACGTCGGGGTCGCGTCCGCGGAAGGCGCGATAGGCCTCGGCGCGGTCGGTGGTGTTGCCCGGGGCCAGCATGATCGACTTGAAGCGGCCGGCGATGTCCGGATTGAAGACGTCGCCCGACTCCTCGAAATAGGCCCAGGTGTCGGCATCCATCGTTTCGGACCACAGATAGCTGTAGTAGCCCGCCGAATAGGCGTCCGAGGTGAACAGGTGATTGAACTGCGGCAGGCGGTGCCGCATCACGATCTCCTTGGGCATTCCATAGCGTTCCAGCGAAGCCTTCTCGAAGGCGTCGATGTCGGTCGGCGGCGTGGCCTGCGTATGCAGGTCCATGTCCACCAGGGCCGAGGATAGATAACTGACCGTGGCATAGCCCTGGTTGAAAGTGGACGCGGCCTGGACCTTGTCCACCAGTGCCTGCGGCATCGGCTGGCCGGTCTCGTTGTGCTTCAGGAAGCCGTCCAGGATCGGACGCGACAACACCCAGTGCTCATGCACCTGCGAGGGATATTCCACGAAGTCGCGCGGCGTGTTGCCATACGACGGATAGGTCACGTTGGAGCTGTAGTAGTGCAGGGTGTGGCCGAACTCGTGGAACAGGGTCTCGGCGTCGTCCAGCGAGATCAGAACCGGCTGGCCCGGCTCGGCCTTGGTGAAGTTGTTGTTGTTCGAGCCCAGAATGACCTTGGAGCCGTCCAGCGTCGAGAACGACCGGTAGGTGGTCATCCAGGCGCCTGACCGCTTGCCGGGACGCGCATAGTCGTCGGTATAGTACAGGCCGATCAGGCGACCGCTGGCCTTGTCGTAAAGCTCGTACAGTTCGACGTCCGGATGGAAGGTCGGGACCGAACCCTTGGGCAGGGGGCGGAACTCGAAGCCGTACAGACGCTCGGCCATGGCGAAGGAGCCGGCGCGCACGGCGTTCAGTTCGAAGTAGGGCTTCAGCTCGTTCTGATCGAGGTCGTACTTGGCCTTGCGGACCTTCTCGGCGAAATACAGGTAGTCCCAGGGCTCGATGTCGAAACCGGCCAGGGCCTTCATGTCGGCGACCTCTTCGGCCACGCGGGCCTTGGCCGGGGCCCAGACGCGGTTCATCAGCGACATGGCCGCAGCAGGGGTCTTGGCCATCGTGTCCTGCATGCGCAGTTCGGCATGGTTGCGATAACCCAGCAGCTTGGCCCTCTGGTCGCGCAGGGCCACGATCTCGGCGATGATCGCATTGGTGTCGTTTGCCCCGCCGTTGTCGCCACGGTTGACGAACTTGCGCCAGACCTGCTCGCGCAGGGCCCGGTCGTCGGCGAAGGTCAGGAAGGGATCGACGTCCGAGCGCGTGTTGACGATGGCCCAGCCCTGCAGATTGCGCGAACGGGCGGCCGCGGCGGCGGCGGCCTTGTTCGAGGCGGGCAGGCCGGCGACGCCGGCTTCGGTCGGGATGACCGTCCAGGTGTTCTCGTCGGCGACGACGCGCTGGCCGAAGCGGGTGAAGGCGGTGGACAGGGCGGTGTTGATCCGGCCCAGCTCGGCCTTGCCGGCGGCGTCCAGATTGGCACCGGAGCGGATGAAGCTGTCGCGGCTGCGCTCGGCCAGTCGCTTCTGCTGGGCGCTCAGGCCCATGGCGTCGGCGTTGTCGGCGACCGTCTTCACGCGCTGGAACAGCGGTTCGTTGAAGTTGATCTCGTCGAAGAAGGCCGACAGCAGGGGCGACATCTCGGTGTCGACCGCATCATAGGCCTCGCCGCCGATATTGCCGGTCATGACGCTGTAGATGTTGACGATCCGGTCCAGCGGCGCGCCCCACAGCTCCATCGCGACCATGGTGTTGGCGAAGGTCGGCGGCTCGGGGTTGTTGGCGACGGCGGCCACGTCGGCGCGGGCCAGATCCATGGCCTCGATCATCGCTTCGCGCAGCTTGGGTGCCGTGACCTTGTCCCACGGCGGCACCCCGTCATACGGGCCGGTCCAGGGTTGCAGCAACTCGGCGCGCGGGGTCTGGGCGGGCAGAACGGCACGGGCAATGCGCGCTTCTTCGGCCAGGGACGCCGCGCTCGGGGCGTCAGCGCCGTTCATCGACATGCCGTTGGAGGCGCAGGCCGACAGCGCCAGAAGGCTGCCCCCGGCGATGAGGAGTTGGCGTCTGTGCATGGAAGGCTCCGGTATTTCATTAGGTCTGGCCCCTACATAAGCGCTTTGCGACGGCTGTGTCACATGACGCCGTCGAAATCTTGAACGTGGACGCCGCGCGGCCCCGGCGGTAAAGCCGCGCCATGGCGATTGGCGTATTCGACTCCGGGGTTGGCGGACTGACGGTCCACCGCGAACTGACGCGGCGGTTCCCCGACCGCGACTTCGTCTACCTGGCCGACCAGGCCAACGCCCCCTATGGCGGGCGCGGCGGCGAGGAGATCGTCGATCTGACACGCGCGGGTTGCGAGCGGCTGTTCGAGGCCGGGGCCAATGTCATCGTCCTGGCCTGCAATACCGCCAGCGCCATCGCCCTGCGGCGTCTGCAGCAAACCTGGGTGCCGGATGCGAGAGCCAGGCATGGCCGTCCGGTCAATGTGCTGGGCATCATCGTGCCGACCATAGAGGCGGCGACCGGCCTGCCCTGGACCTATGAGGGTGAGCGCGACCGGGCTGAGGGCGAGAAGAAACAGGCCATTGAGATCACCGGCGTCTTCTCCACCGCCGCCACGGCCATGAGCCGGGTCTATGAGATCGAGATCGACAAGCGGCGCGAGGATCTGGCGGTCTTTTCCGAACCCTGCCCCGGTCTGGCCGGACTGATCGAGCTGGGGGCGCCTACGGAGGAACTGACGGTGGTGGTCAACGACCATGTCGACGCCCTTCGCCGCCGGATCGGTCGTCACCCGGACAAGGCCATCCTGGGCTGCACCCATTATGAGATTGTGGCCGATCTGTTCGCAGCCGCCCTGCCCGACGGCACGCCGATCATCCATCAGCCGCAGGCCGTGTCCGATGCTCTGGATCGTTACTTTGCGCACCATCCCGAGTACGGTCTGGGCGAGACGGGTCGCCGCGATTTCCTGACCACCGGCACGCCGGGGCCGCAGAGCGAACGTGTCAGCCAGTTCTGGGGCGCGCCGCTGAGTTTCGCTGCGGCCTGACCTTCGGCCAGGCTTGACCAAAACCACTTACTTTACCCCGACGGCAGGCTGCGGCTTTGACGGGCCGAGCGTGGAGCTCCACGTTCAGCCGGCGGGCAGTGCCTGACGAGGAGGAACCTCCCAGCCCCAAACCCGCAGCCACAGCTCGGCTACCAGCAAATTCGGGACCCAGCACAGGAAAGAAACGACGAGATAGGCATCGTCAAAGTCCAGACCGACTAGCGGCAAGAGAGGGAGCAAGATTCGCAGGGTGACCGCCGCAAAGGTCACGGACAGGCTTCGGATCATCCACCGCCGGTGTTCGGCAAACGCCCCTTTGACGGCCTTGCGCCAGCCCATAAGGGTGGTCACGAACCACGCGACGGCCATCCCGCCGAAGCCACCCGAGGCGATTGGGCCCGCCGTGGTGTAGAGGGCCAGCCAGAAGCCAGAAATGGCGCTGGTCAAGCAGGCCAGGACATAGACCCGCCCGGCGAGCCTGTGCCACATTCGGCGTGGCCCCTTGCGTGTGACCAGCTGGAAAAAGCCCAAGGTCAGGGCTGTCACTCCGCCAGCGACATGAGCGACGACCGCCCAAGGCCAGTGCTCCAGATGGCCGAGCATGAGCTGCGCCGGAGAGATCGGGACCGGCAACAGGTAGCGCGCGCTGCCCAGCGACACGGTCAAGGCTAGTAAAGTCATCAGGCCGAAACCCGCTATCGCCATCGCTCGTTTCAAGTCGTCGCTCCCTGTGTTGACCGGTGCGGCTTGAACAGGAGCGCGGCGGCGTGTCAGCCTTGCCTTCGCGAACGGAATGAGTTCCTTCGTGAACGGAATGGGGATCGAGGTACCGGAAAGTGATCTACAGGCTGCGGCGGTTGATGACGGGGCGGACCAGAGCGGTCGAGTTTGCGGTCCTGGTCGCGTTTGGCTTCTTTCTGGCGACGATCGAAGCATTTGAGACCGGGCGGCTATCGGCCCCCTTACGATTTTTGTACTGGCAGATGGCGCTGATGGGTGGGGGTGCGATCGCGATCCTGATCGAGCACGTGCTGGCGCGCTACATCTCCGACCGGCCGTTGTTTTTTGCCGTCGCGCAGCTTCTGCTCATGACCCCGCCTATCGCTGTATGGGTCTCTGTAATTCCGACGATTGTGTTCGGGACCAGCGCCAGCGCTGAACAGTTCTGGCCATTGGTGATCGACGTGATGTCGATCAATGTCGCCATCATCGCCCTTGCTGTCCTGACGCGGCATCTGTTGACCCCCGTACGAGCGCCGAAAGCGGTTGAGGGCGTAGCCCCATCCGAAATTCGCTCCAGGTTGACACCCCGACTGGCTCGGGCGCGCCTGCTGGCTGTACAGTCTGAGGACCATTATCTGCGTGTTCGCACCGACGCTGGCTCCGCCCTGATCCTCATGCGGCTTGCTGACGCGCTGGCGGCGCTCGAAGACGCTGACGGTTTTCGTGTTCATCGCTCGTGGTGGGTCGCGCGCACCGCCGTACACACTGTCCGCTGGAAGGCCGGACGTGGTGAGTTCACCCTGTCTGACGGCGCAGTGGTGCCGGTTAGTCGAACCTATACCGGCGCTTTGCGCGGGACGGACTGGGCCGCCCCTGTCTCCTAGGCTGCCAGCGCCGTCTCTGAAGCCACGATCCGGCTGGCGGCGTGGACGACCGCGCCGATGCGCAGGGCGGCCTGAATCTGGGTGTTGGGCACGCCGTGCTTGCGCAGTTCACTCTCGTGTGCGTCCAGGCAGGCGCCGCAGCCGTTGATGGCCGAGACGGCGGTGGACCACAGCTCGAAGTCCATCTTGTCGACGCCCGGATTGGCCAGGACGTTCATCCGCAGGCGGGCCGGCAGGGTGGTGTACTCGTTGTTCTTCATCAGATGCAGCGAGCGATAGTAGATGTTGTTCATGCCCATGATGGCTGCGGCAGCCTTGGCCGCGTTCATAGCCTCCGGCGACAGGACGGTCGCGGCCTGGGCCTCGATCGCCTTGACCACCGGAGCCACACCGACGGCATGGGCCGAGGCCAGGAAGGTGCCCCACTTCTGCTGGTCGTTCAGGACCGTCTCATTGGCCAGGGACGACAGGTTCAGCGAAATGTCCTTGGCATAGGCCGGGATGAGATCGCGCAGGGTGTCGAGGGACATTCTTTTTTCCTTCGGAAAGGGGTCGGCTGTCGCTCGACTCGCGGCGTCTCGCTGCTTGAGCCGATAGGAGCAAAGCGAGCGCCCATTCGCGCTCAAGGATCGAGCGACCGTGTCTTAAGAGTTAGCGCCGTTCAACGAATGAAGGCGGCGACATCGCAACCGCCGCCCTCACACACAGTCCTATGCCGCCAGCACGTCACCGCCGACGGGGCGGTTGCAGGCGCACAGCTCGTCGGTCTGAAGCGCATCGACGACCCGCAGGGTGTCGGCGGGTGCGCGGCCGACGTTCAGGTTGGTGACATAGACGTGCTGCACGACATTGTGCGGATCGACCACGAAGGTGGCGCGCAGGGCCACGCCCTCGGCCTCATCCAGGATGCCCAGATCGCGGGCGAACTTGCCGCCGTTGTCGGCGAACTGCCAGATCGGCAGCTTGTTCAGGTCGGCGTGATCACGGCGCCATGCCAGTTTGACGAACTCATTGTCGGTCGAGCCGCCCAGGACGACGGTGTCGCGGTCGTCGAAATCACGGGCCAGCGAGGCGAACTCGGCGATCTCGGTCGGGCAGACGAAGGTGAAGTCCTTGGGATAAAAGAAGATGACCTTCCACTTGCCCTCGAAGCTGTCCTGGGTGACGGTCTCGAACGCCGAGACGCCGTTCTCTTCGTGGCTGTTGAAGCTTGGCTTGACGCCGATGATCTTGAATTCCGGCAGTTTTTGACCGACGCCCAGCATGGGACACTCCTGAAATGATGACGATGATGAGGGGACGGCGGGGGAGCGCCGTTTGCAGGTGCGAAATGGACGCCGCACTGCACAAAGTCAATCATTCAGACCGGCGACGTCGATCAATAATATCTATGAGTGTCATAGGCTGACCAAGTCTGACGTCTTGACCGAACCGCTTTACGATCGCGCTGCGTGGAGCCAGTGTCAGAAAACATCTGGAGGACTGCCATGCGCCGCCTGCTCACCGCCCTGACTGTCGTTGCCACCGCCGCGCCTATGGGCCTCATGGCTCTGCCGGCTCAGGCCCAGACACCGCCAGCGACCATCGGTGACCGCTATATCCCTGCGCCTTGGTGGATGCGCGATCCGGTCATCGCTTCGGTCGGCTATGTGCGCACCGAGGTCACGGCCAACCGCGCCGCCTTTGGAGCCAGCTTTCAGTCCGTCGAGCGCACCGCCGCCGAGGCCTCGCGCAAGGCCGCCGATCAGGTCCGGGCGCTCAGCCAGGCGCTAGCGGCTTACGGCATCGATGTCGTGCGGGTCGAGACGACGGTGTCCACCCGCCCCTTGTATGATCAGTACCGCGACGAGGCCGGCAACCTGCGCGACAACATCCGGGCCGACCGCATCGAACGCTATGAGGCGCAGGCCAATGTCAGTGTGACCCTGCGCGACGTGCGCGTACTGGAACGGGTCTATGCCACGGTCGTGGCGTCACAGCCGACCTCGATCAGCCCGGTCAACTTCAACCTTCAGCCCGACAATACGACCAAGACCTGGCTGCAGGCCGAGGCGGTCAAAGACGCGGCCCGCCGCGCGCGTGAGGCGGCGTCCAATGCCGGAGCGACCCTGGGTGGCGTCCGCGTGATCGATCCCACGGGCCGCGCCTGCGAGACCGACGTGCTGGCGGGCTGGCCGTCCTACGGTGGGAGCGCGTCGCAGGCGACGGACGTGTCCTACGACAGGGCGGAAATGGCCTATGCGCCCGCACCTTCTCCACCACCGGCACCGGTCACTGTCACAGGCTCACGTATTTCTGCGCCATCGGAAGATCAGATCGAGGCGGCACGCCTGGCGCTGCAACCGCCGCTGCGTGAGCTGACCGACCAGGCCTGCGTCGTCTATGCCTTGAACTGATGGACCCCGAGGCCGAGTTTTTCGCCGACCGCGCCTTCGAGTCAGGCTCGGTCGCCGTCGCCGACTGGCCCCTGTGTCAGGTCCGGCTGCAGGATGACGCGCGGTTTCCCTGGCTGATACTGATCCCGCGACGGGCTGGTCTGACCGAGCTGGATCAGCTGGAGCTGACTGATCTGAACCTGCTGATGGCCGAGGTTCTGCGCGCGGGCGACGAGGTTCGTGATCTGGGGCGGATGCTCGACCGCCCGGTCGAGAAGCTGAACGTCGCGGCCTTGGGCAATGTCACGGCTCAGTTGCACGTCCACGTCATCGGTCGCCGTTCAGACGATCCGGTTTGGCCCGATCCGGTGTGGGGGCGTGGTGCCGCAGAGCCCTGGCTGCCCTCGACGCGCGAAACCCTGACCGAAGCCCTCCGCAGAGATCGCTGACCGATCACTGATCACCCCGCGACGGTCTGGTGCGTTGACCCCCGGTCCCCTGCTGACTAAAGCCTGTTCACCGGCATTCCGTGCCTGAATTTCCACGGCTTTTTTGAGAACCGTTCGCATGTCAAGCTCCCCCCTGACGGGCGACCCCAGCAACGACCCTTCTGAAGATCAGACCGGCCGCCTGGTGATCCAGCCCAACGGCCGACCGCGCCCGCTGTCGCCGCACCTGCAGGTGTGGCGCTGGCACGTGACCATGACCGCCTCCATCCTGTTCCGGGTCACCATCGGGGCGGCCAGCGTCGGTGCCGTCTTTCTGGTGGCCTGGCTGGCGGCTGTGGCGTTCGGCCCGGAAGCCTTTGATGACGCACTGACGTTCGCGGGCTCGCCCTTCGGCCTGATCATCGGCTTCGGCCTGACGGTCGTACTGTTCTCCTTGCTGCTGAACGGCGGTCGCCACCTGATCAACGACACGGGCAATGGCCTTCAGATCAAGCCCGCCGACCTTTTGTCCAGCATCGCGGTCTGGGGGCCGGTGCCGCTGGCGGTGCTGTTCTGGGTCGTCCTGTTCTCCACCGGGAGGGTGTCGCTGTGAGCGGTCGCGCTACATACAGAAACGGCGTTCGCGTCTCCGAACACCACGGCGCAGGCGAATGGGCGACCGAGCGCGTGGCCCTGCTGCTGCTGATGCCGCTGGGTCTCTGGGTCGCGTCGAGCGCCTTCACCCTGGCCGGTGCCGACTACGAGGCGGTCATGGCCTGGTTTGCCAGCCCGCTGAACGCCGTCCTTGCGGCGGTGACGGCCATGGTCTTCTTCGGCTTCGCTAGCCTGGCCTGGAAGGTCATCATCGAGGACTACATCCACAAGCCGGGCACCAAGGGCTTGCTGATCGGCCTGTTGAACCTGATCTGTTTCGCGCTGGCCGCTGCCAGTGTCTTCTTCATCGTGCGGCTGGCGCTGGGTTCAGCGCCGCTGCCGGCTGGTTTCGGAGTCTGACCGCGTGACCGCATACGAATTCGTCGATCACGAATATGACGTCGTTGTCCTGGGGGCTGGGGGCTCGGGCCTGCGCGCCGCGCTGGGGGCCGCCCAGCAGGGGTTGAAAGTCGCCTGCGTCACCAAGGTCTTCCCGACCCGTTCCCACACCGTGGCGGCGCAAGGCGGCATCTCCGCCAGCCTCGGCAACATGGGCGAGGACAGCTGGCAATGGCACATGTACGACACCGTCAAGGGGTCGGACTGGTTGGGCGACCAGGACGCCATCGAATACCTGGTCCGCAATGCGCCCAAGGCGGTCTATGAGCTGGAGCACTGGGGTGTGCCGTTCAGCCGGACTGATGAAGGCAAGATCTATCAGCGGGCCTTCGGCGGCATGACCCGCAACTTCGGCGAGGGCCCGGTGCAGCGCACCTGCGCCGCCGCCGACCGAACCGGCCACGCCATTCTGCACACCCTGTACGGCCAGTCGGTCCGTCGCGAGGTCGAGTTCTTCGTCGAATATTTCGGCCTGGACCTGATCATGCAGGACGGCGTCTGCACCGGCCTGACGGCGCTGAAACTGGACGACGGCACCCTGCACCGCTTCCGCGCCAAGCTGGTCATCCTGGCCACCGGCGGATATGGCCGCGCCTATTTCAGCGCCACCAGCGCCCACACCTGCACGGGCGACGGCAATGCCATGGTGCTGCGCGCCGGCCTGCCGCTTCAGGACATGGAGTTCGTCCAGTTTCACCCCACCGGCATCTATGGTGCCGGCTGCCTGATCACCGAGGGGGCCCGCGGCGAGGGCGGCTATCTGACCAACTCGGAAGGCGAGCGGTTCATGGAGCGCTATGCCCCGACCGTGAAGGACCTGGCCCCGCGCGACATGGTCTCGCGCTCCATGACCATCGAGATCCGCGAGGGGCGCGGCGTTGGTCCGAACAAGGACCATATCTTCCTGCACCTGGATCACCTGGATCCGAAAGTCCTGCATCAGCGTCTGCCGGGCATTTCCGAGAGCGCCAAGATCTTTGCAGGCGTGGATGTCACCAAGGCTCCGATCCCGGTCCTGCCGACCGTCCACTACAATATGGGCGGCATCCCCACGAACTATCACGGCGAGGTCCTGACCAAGGTCGGCGACAATGCCGATACCGTCGTGCCCGGCCTGATGGCCGTGGGCGAGGCGGCGTGTGTGTCGGTTCACGGAGCGAACCGTCTGGGTTCCAACAGCCTGACCGACCTGGTCGTGTTCGGCCGCGCGGCCGGTCTTCGTGCGGGTGAGGTGGTGGACAAGGCGTCGAAGGTGCCCGACGCCCCGGCCTCGACGACGGACGAACACCTGGCGCGGATGGACCGGTTCCGCTTCGCCAACGGTTCGATTCCGACCGCCAAGCTGCGCATCGACATGCAGCGGGCCATGCAGTCGGACGCCGCCGTGTTCCGCACCGGCAAGACGCTGGAAGAGGGCACAGCTAAGTTGCGGGCCATCCATGCGCAAGGGGCCGACATCAAGACCACCGATCGCGGTCTGATCTGGAACACCGACCTGGTCGAGACGCTGGAATACGACAACCTCATCGATCAGGCCCTGGTCACGATCGAGAGCGCCCTGAACCGCACGGAATCGCGCGGGGCCCATGCCCGCGAGGATTATCCGGACCGCGATGACGCCAACTGGATGAAGCACACCCTGTCCTGGAAGGTCCCGGGCGATGCGGTGAAGATCGACTACCGTCCGGTCCACAACTACACGATGTCGGACGACATCGCCTACATCGAGCCCAAGACAAGGGTGTACTGAAGATGGTCCAGCTTACTCTCCCCCGCGGCTCCAAGCCCTCGACCGGCAAGGTCCACAAGGCCCCGGCCGGTGCCAAGAACGTCAAGACCTACAAGGTCTATCGCTACGACCCCGAGGTCGATGCCGACCCGCGCTGGGACACGTTCGAGGTGTCGTCCGACGACCACGGCCCCATGCTGCTGGATGCCCTGATCCACATCAAGAACGAGATCGACCCGACCCTGGCCTTTCGCCGCTCGTGCCGCGAGGGCATCTGCGGCTCCTGCTCGATGAACATCGACGGGCGCAACACCCTGGCCTGCACCAAGGGCTGGGACGAATGCTCGTCGCACAACATCTCCATCGCGCCCCTGCCGCACCAGCCGGTGGTCAAGGACCTGGTGACGGACCTGACGCTGTTCTACGCCCAGTACGACAGCATCCAGCCCTACCTCCAGTCCGACGAGCCGGATCCGGAGAAGGAGCGTATCCAGCTGCCCGAGGACCGGGCCAAGCTGGACGGGCTGTACGAATGCATCCTGTGCGCCTGCTGCTCGACGTCGTGCCCCAGCTACTGGTGGAACCAGACGGAATATCTGGGCCCGGCGGCCTTGCTTCAGTCCTATCGCTGGATCGCCGACAGCCGCGACGATGCGACGGACAAGCGGCTGGACGATCTTGAGGACCCGTTCAAGCTCTACCGCTGCCACACCATCATGAACTGCGCCCAGGTCTGCCCCAAGGGCCTGAACCCCGCAAAGGCCATCGCCGAAACCAAGAAGCTGATGGTCGCCCCAGGTCGGAAGAAGCAGGCTGCTTAAGAGCATGACGGACCCTTTGCTTTCGCCAAGAATTGGCAAGCTGGAACGGGTCGCGTTGCGTGAAGTCTGGCGACACGAGGCCTATGATTTCACGCGCTGGCTTCAGGACAACATCGACGTCCTGAACGAAGCCTTGAAGCTGACGCTTGTGAATGTCGAACGTGAGCAGGCCGCTGGTAGCTTCAGCATTGATTTGGTCGCGGAGCAGGACAGCGGCGGCAAGGTCATAATTGAAAACCAGCTGGAGAAATCCAACCATGACCATCTGGGCAAACTGCTCACATATATGGTGGCTATGGAGGCACAGACTGCTGTCTGGATCGTGTCCGAGCCTCGCCCCGAACATGTTTCAGTTATTGCCTGGCTTAACGAGTCGAGCAGTTCGGACTTTTACCTGGTGAAGGTCGAAGCGATACGGATTGGAACGTCACCTCCCGCGCCTTTGTTGACCTTGATCGTCGGCCCCTCGCTGGAAACGGTCGCCGTTTCGCGTAGCAAACGTGAGTTCGCTGAGCGTCATGACATGCGTCAGAACTGGTGGGCCCGCATTGTCTCTCGCCCGGATGCGCAACTACATAGTCATATCAAACCGGGTCCGTCGCCATGGATAGGCGTGAGTTCGGGTGTGCCGGGGCTTGGGCTAAACTATGTCATCACGCAGCACGACTGCGGGGCTGAACTTTACATTGATCGAGGCAAAGGCACAGACGCCGAGAACAAGGCCATCTTCGATCAGCTTCACGAGCAACGTGAGCAGATCGAAGCCAGTTTTGGCGGCCCTTTGAGTTGGGAGCGCCTTGACGATGGACGAGCCTGTCGCATCCGCGCGCGCCTAAGTGACGGCGGCTACCGTTCCTCCGATGAAATTTGGGACGCCATTCAAGCTGCGCAAGTGAACGCCATGAACCGCCTTAATCAGGCGATCCAGCCCCATCTGAGATCGTTAAAGCCAAGACACCGACTTTCCGAGTGAGCTTGGTTCCCGGTTCGCGATTCGATCGAGGTGCCTGAAAACGATATAATGATCTCATGCCCTGGCCCGATGACGACATCATTCCAAATTCGGACGAACCGACTGTTCGCATAACAGCTCTCCGCCAAACGGGCATCTATTGTCCCGCACTGTGGGAAGGCGTCACGGACGAAAGCCGACCGGTCTACATTCGCTACAAGGACTACGGGCTGTCGGTTCGGCTAGGATGTGTCGGCGGTGACCTCGACAGTGCTGTCTTCGCACGGCCTTGGTTCGACGTTGATGACATCGACGTCGTTGACCCTTGGACCATCACGATTGAACAGGTATGCGAAATCACCGGCGTCGTTGTGGATTGTGCCGTTCAACCGCTAACCTGAGCCCCGATGCCAAAGATCACCTACATCGAGCACGACGGCCGCGAGCATGTCGTGGAGGTCAAGACCGGGCTGTCGGTCATGGAGGGCGCGATCCGGAACAATGTGCCGGGGATCGACGCCGACTGCGGCGGGGCCTGCGCCTGCGCGACCTGCCATGTCTATGTCGACGAGGCCTTTGCCGCCGAGACGGGGCGACCGTCGGCCATGGAGGAGTCCATGCTGGATTTCGCCGAGAACGTTCAGCCCAACAGCCGCCTGTCCTGCCAGATCCGGGTCAAGGACGATCTGGACGGCCTGATCGTGCGCCTGCCCGAGAACCAGCACTGACCCAGCAACCTGAGCGCCGGTTCGAGCCACGCCGACCGACGCACAATCGCGCCTTGATCGTCGCGCCGTCGGTCGAGCTGTCATGCCTGATCGTGGACCGGTCCGCGCGCGGGCTGAAGATCCGCATGGATCGGGCCCTGTCCCTGCCTGCCCGCGTCATCGTGATCGATCTGGAGCAGGCTCTCGCCATCGAGGCCGAGGTAGCCTGGAGCAAGGGCGTCGAGGCGGGGCTGAAGGAAGGTGCGCGCACGTCCCTGCGCGGCCTGGTGCCGTCGCGACTGGCGGCGGCGCGGGCGGCCTGGATGCGATCAGGCGGTCGCTAGGGGCCGCGCGACGCTTCTAGTGGCGTGTGTGGCCGGTTGTCTGGACAGGCTTCGGTGCGGAGACGGCGTCGGCATCGACGACGGGATCGTTACAGGCGACGGCATTGTGCGGGTTCAGGCCGGGCTTGCGCGGGGCCGTCAACAATCGGGAAGCGCGGCCGAAACTCTTGTCTTCGCCGAAGTGGTCGTTGATGGGCGGCTTGTGACCGATGCCCTGTTTGCTGATCGTCGCCATGGTCCCCTCCCTTCCTGTCTGAGCGTGGAAGGCCGGATCGGGCCCTGCCCGACCCGACATGGGCAGAGCCTCCGATCGGATGCACCCGCCCCGTCCACGATGGAAATCCCCTGATCTCCAGCGCCGGGATCGGAGCACGCCGCCGGTCCCCCCGGACCGTAGCCTCGCCGCTCAATCCTGAAGCGCATTTTGCCGATACACCTGCGCTTGCGTGCCCGTTAGGACGACCGTCGCTGCTTCTTGTATCAGCGTTCAAAAACCGCCGCAGAGCGCATGACCTGTAGATTGGTGGCCACAAGCTGGCGGTACTCGCGCGGGGTCATGCCGTAGCGGGCGCGGAAGGTGCGGCTCAGGTGGGCGGCGTCGCTGAAGCCCAGTCGGTGGGCGACGGCCCCGATCGATTCCTGGCGATACTGGTCGGCCAAGGCTGTCCGCGCGTTCTCGAGCCGCCGCGTCATGACGAAGGCCTGAACGCCTCCGTCGCCTCGAAAGGCGGCAAACAGCCGAGCCCGCGATACCCCCATGGCCGCGCACAGAGCCTCGATGCCGACATCGCCCTCGACCAGCCGTCGCTCGATCAGCTCGGACGCCTTCAGGCGCAGCGCCTCATCGGCGCTGATCAGGGGCGTGATCGATGGCCGGGCCGCCTTCAGGGCCGTGGCCACCAGTTCGAGCATGCTGCGTCCCAGCGGTTCGGCCTGCGCCTGGGTCAGGGTGGGCAAGGCCTTGTAGACATGATCGCAGAAACCGATCAGCAGCGCCGCCTGGTCGACGGTCAGCACCAGGGCCCGCAGGTCGTGCAGCGGCGCGAACCAGGCCTCGGCCACCGGGCGGGGCATGATGATGCTGTAGGTGAAACTGGCCGTCGACATGTGCAGGGACGGCAGGGACAGGTCATGGAAATGGCCCATGCCGGACGTCTCGTGAAACGGCAGGCCGTCGATCTGACCCTGGGCCTCGCCCCGGACCATCAGGTTCAGGATCAGAGGATCGAAGTCAGACTCGCGGATGTCCTGAATATGGCGTTCCCAGCGCGCGCCGGTAATGGTGGCCACGGCAAAGATGATCGACCCCAGCTGAGTCGTTTCCCAGGTCGTGTTGAACGGCTCGGTCGGCTGGGTGCGGTAGATGGGGCGCTGGCGCGGCCAGTCGCGCAGATACCACCGGGCATATCGTTCCTCGGGCGGCAGATCCTCGGTCGAGTATCGCAGGATCGGCAGCGGCTCCGTCATTCAGGTCCAGTGTCAAGGGTGTGGCAACCGGAGCAATACGCGCCTCGAACCATTGTGTTCCAAATGCGGCGCGTTAAATTCCTGCGGGCATTGTTCCCGAGTTGATGGCGATGCGGCCGATCAGGCCCTTGACGATCAGGTCCAGGGCGGTGCCCTCGCGATAGTCGGCGGCGGCGACGAAGTTGACCCGGTCCTCGGAGATCAGGGAATAGACCTTTTTCTGATCCTTCTCGTTCGAACGGGGATCATAGACGGCGATCGAGAAGCCGCCCTTGGTGTGCATCATCTTCATGGTGGGCACGTCGGTGTCGCCGTCGCCCAGGAAGATCATCCGGTCGAAGGGCACGCGGCGGTCGTCGTCCGGGATGAAATGGTTGATCCGCTCGTTCTCCCAGTGATTGTTCACGCCCTTGTTGATGCGGAACAGATACTGGGTTTTGGTCGTGTAATTGACGCCCACCGCCGGCCAGGCCGCCTCGCCCTTGTCGTCATAGACGTAGTGGGAGGCGAAGACGTGGGTCAGGGCGGGCCGGATCGGCGTGCCCTCGATCATCTCCTCCAGCCCAGCGGAGATGATGTAGTGCTCGATGTCCAGGCCGTATTGCGCCCCGAAGGCGTTCATGCGGTCGAACCAGCTGAGGTCCTTCAGCCCCTCGAACAGCGCCACCTCTCGCCCCTGTTCGGCGAGGGTCTCGCGCGTGATCGGCGCGCCGTTGTCGCGGGCATGGCGCAGCATCAGCTGCATGTACATCAGGATGCCGTCGGCATCGGCCGCCTGGGTCAGGGCCTCGGCCTCGGCCCAGAAGGCCCCGATATCCATGCCGATGGAGGGGATGAAGCTGACCTCCTGCATGTTCCCGCGCGCGAGGGTGCCGTCGAAGTCGTAGATCAGGGCGGTCTTGAGGGGTTTCATAGGGGCTGGAGTCTAGGGGTTGGGGTCTAGGGAAGGACAGCGGACGTCTGACTTCTACGCTTCCCTAGCACCTAATCCCTAATCCCTAGAACCCAGCCGCAACTCCGGCGCGGCCGCAGCCACCGTCGCCTCCAGCGGCAGGTGCAGGATGAAGGCCGCACCCTTGCCGGGCTCGCTCTCGACCTCGGCCCAGCCGCCGTGCAGTTCGACCAGGGCCTTGACCAGGGCCAGGCCGACACCCGGACCTCCGCGCTCGCGCCGGACGAAGCGATCGAAGACGTGGGCCTGCAGGTGGTAGGGGATGCCGCGCCCGGTATCCTGGACCCGGATGCGCACTTCCGACGTGGTGGCCTCGGCGCTGAGAGTGACGGCTCCGCCGTCGGCCACGGCGCGGGTGGCGTTGTCCAGCAGATGCTCCAGGCACTGGGAGATGCGGCCGACGTCGGCTCGGACCGGCTTCAGGCCGGGCGGGCACGTGACGGTCAGGGTCGCGCCCCGAGCCTCGATCCGTGTGCGGACTTTCGACGCCGCCTCGTCCAGCAGGTCGAAAACGCGGATGTCGCCGAGTGTCAGCTCCATTTCTCCGGCGTCGATCTGGCTCATGTCCAGCACGTCGTCGATGGAGCGGGCCAGCTGGCTGGCGGCGATGCGGATGGCCCCGGCATGCTGACGGCTGCGTTCGGGCAGGTCGCCCATGGTTTCCAGCAGTTCGGAATAGCCGACGATGGTGGTCAGGGGGGTGCGCAGTTCATACGACACGCTGCCAACGAACTCGCGTTTCAGGGCCTGGCTTTCTTCGAGGGCGGCGGCCTTGGCGGCCAGGGCCTGTTCGAGATCCCGCCTGGCCGTCACGTCCGAAAACGCCACCAGGGTCGCGCCATCGGGCAGGGGGCGGGTTTGCCAGGCGGCGACCCGCCCGTCGAGCGTGCGGCCTTCGCCCGAGATCGGTACGCGGCTTTCCGGATCGGGGTCGGCGACGCGGGCCTTCAGGCCCAGCCACAGGGCCGGATCCGGCATGGTCTGCTGGCACAGGGCGGCGATGGCGTCGAACTCTCCGGCTGATTCCAGCTGATCCGGCCGCAGGCCCCAGAAGGCCTCGAAGGCCTCGTTATGCAGCCGGATCCGGCCATCGGACCCGAACACCGCGACGGCGTCGTTCAACTTGTCGAGGGTGGCGGTCTGGACCTGGATCTGCGCGTTGAACCGGCTGCGCAGTTTGAGCTCGTCGGTGATGTCCGAAAACAGCAACAGGACGCCGCCCAGCGGATGCGGTTGGCGTACGATACGCAGGGTGCGACCGTCGGGCAGGGACCAGCTGTCGTCGGGTGCGGCCTCCGTGGCCCCGTAGAACTCCAGCTCATTGGCCTTCCATCCCGCGTAGTCGATGACCTCGGGCAGTTGGCGGCGCTGACGCAGGGCGTCCAGCAGTTCGGCATGGGTCGGGCGCTCGTCCAGCCAGGCCGGGTCGATGTTGAACAGCTGCTGGAAGGCGGTGTTGTGGAACGCCAGCCGCTTGCCGGGACCGAAGATGGCCACGGCGTCGGCCAGATGGTTCAGCGTCTCGTCATGCGCCTCGACGTGACGACGCAGGGTGTCGCGCGTCTCCTCCGCCTCGGTCATGTCCAGGGCGAAGGCCAGGACCGCGCCCGCCCCGCCCAGCACGGGCTCCGCCACGATGCGCCAGGCGCGGCGGCGGCCGTCACCGGTGGTCCAGCGGAACCCTTCCTGATGCTGACGCAGGCGGCAGGCCTCGGCGACGATGGCATCGGCTCCGCGGTCGAAACTCAGACCCTGCTCGCGGGCGTCCTCGATCATGTCGACCTTCAGCTCCGACAGCCAGGCCTTGTTGGCCCAGGCCAGCTTTCCGGAGGCATCGGTGATCCAGGTCGGGGCGGGATAGGCCTCGGCCAGCAGGCCCAGGCCGCTCTCGGCCGCTGTGCCCATCAGGGCCATCCGCGACAGACGCAACCAGGCGGCACCGGCAGAAGAACGTCCCTCGACCGTCCAGGCGGCGGTCGATCCCTCCAGCACGGCGTCAAAGGCCTCGCCGCTCTCGATCAGGGCGTCGAGCCGCTCGGCATCGATGCGACGGATGGCATCCAGCACCACAAGAGCCGGATCGGTGTCGGGCGCGGCCGGCTTCAAAGCCAGTTCGCTGACGATGGTGCGCCATGCACCCTCGGAGCCCAATCGTCGCGTCTGACCGTCGGGTGTCAGGGCCAGTCGCACATCCTCGAAGGCGGCCAGAGCACCATCACGATCGGCCAGATCGACCTGGGCCGCCGCCAGATCGGCCTCGGCCTTCGCTGCCCGCCTGGCCAACTGCCCACGCAGCCGCGCGGCCCAGGCGCTGAGCGCCAGGGCCAGACCCGCAGCGCCTGCGGTTGCGACATAGGCGATGTCGGCGTCGGCCATTCCTGATCCGTGAAGCGAAGCCCCGTGCCCCGATTCGGTAACCATAACCCGCGTCGCGCGATTTGCGAGCGCGGCCCGGACATCCGATATGGGGGCCATGACCGACGCGCCTCCTTCGACCTGGACCGACCAGACCGCCCCGTCGCTGGACGACTTCGCCCGCCTGGCGCGCGAGGCCTTCGACGCCCTGCCTGCGCCGTTCGGCGCGCTGGCCGGAGACGTCGTCATCCGCATCGACGATTTCGCCGACGAGGAGACGCTGGCCAGCTTCGGGATGGAGGACCCGTTCGAACTGACGGGACTTTACCACGGCGTCGATATCGGCCTGCGCGACGGTATGGGCGCTGCGCCGGAGCCGTCGCGCATATTCCTCTATCGCCGCCCCATCCTGGACGAATGGTGCGAGCGCGGGGATGTCGGCCTGTCTGAGATCATCGCCCACGTCCTGATCCATGAGATCGGGCACCATTTCGGGCTGGACGACGACCGGATTCATGAGGTGGAGGGGGAGTAGTCTGCCCTCTCCCGGCGGGAGAGGGCTTGAGCGCACGAGCGCAAAGCGGTCGTTCTTGCGCGAAAGGGTGACGGGCTACGGTCTCAGGTCGGCGCAAGCCACATCACCGACCGAGTGACGGCTCACGCCGATGGACGCAGCCAACCCTCATCCGGCGCTGCGCGCCACCTTCTCCCAACGGGAGAAGGACGAGTGTCGTCCGCCTTAAATCCTGCGCGATCTGTGGTATAAGGCCCGCTTCCCTCGTCTCCAGGATGTTGCCTCTTGAGCCTTTCGCTCGACCTTACGCGTACGACCGCTGCCACGCCCGGCCCCGTCAATCTGGCCGGACTGACGCGCACGGGCCTGCGTCAGGCGTTGGTCGATGCGGGGGTGTGTCCACCGGAGAAAGCGAAGATGCGCGCCAGCCAAATCTGGGGCTGGATCCACCATCACGGCGTCACCGACTTCGCTCTGATGAGCAATGTCGCCAAGGACATGCAGGCGAAACTGGCGGAGGCCTTCACCCTGGCCCGGCCCGAGATCGTCGAGCGGCAGGTATCGAAGGACGGCACCCGCAAATATCTGATCCGCACCGCGCCGGGCATCGAGGTCGAGGCGGTCTATATTCCCGACGTGGGCCGCGCAGGCGCTCTGTGCGTGTCGTCCCAGGTGGGTTGCACCCTGAACTGCACCTTCTGCCACACCGGCACCCAGAAGCTGGTGCGCAACCTGACCGCCGCCGAGATCGTGGCCCAGGTGCAGGTGTGCCGCGACGACCTGGGCGAATGGCCGTCGCCGATGGAGGACCGCCGCCTGTCCAACATCGTCTTCATGGGCATGGGCGAGCCGCTCTACAATCTGGACCATGTCGCCGACGCCATCGAGATCATCTCGGACCCCGAGGGCATCGCCCTGTCGCGTCGCCGGATGACGGTCTCGACCAGTGGTGTGGTGCCGCAACTGGGCCCACTGGGCGACCGCACCCAGGCCATGCTGGCCATCAGCCTGCACGCCACCAACGACGCCCTGCGCGACGTGCTGGTACCGCTGAACAAGAAGTACAATCTGGAAGCCCTGATGGCGGGCATCCGGGCCTATCCGGGTCTGTCCAACGCGCGGCGGGTGACGTTCGAGTACGTCATGCTGAAGGGCGTCAACGACAGCCCGGACGAGGCGCGGGCCCTGGTCAAGCTGATCGAGGGCATTCCGGCCAAGGTCAATCTGATCCCGTTCAACCCCTGGCCCGGCACGGATTATCAGTGTTCGGACTGGGGCACGATCGAGCGGTTCGCCGCCATCCTGAACAAGGCCGGTTTTGCCAGCCCCATCCGCACCCCGCGCGGCCGCGACATCCTGGCCGCCTGTGGCCAGTTGAAGTCCGAAAGCGAGAAGGTGCGGGCCTCCGCATTGCGCAAGGCGGAACAGGCTGCGGCTTGAAGCCTCGGCCTGCGGCTGGCAGTGATCGCCCGGTCTTTCCTCGCAGTGATCCCAGGCTCCCATGACCGAGTTCGAACTGTTCGCCATCGACCTGGCTCGCGAAGCGGCAGGGGTCAGCCTGCCGTTCTTTCGAGGCGAGTATGAGCAGGTGGACAAGGGGACCCCCGGTGCATTCGATCCGGTGACCCAGGCCGACCGCGAGGCGGAGGTCGCCTTGCGTCGCATGATCGCCGACCGCTATCCGGACCACGGTGTGATCGGCGAGGAGTATGGCGAGGACCGGCCCGATGCCGAACATGTCTGGGTGCTGGACCCGATCGACGGGACGCGGGCCTTCATCGCGGGCCTGCCGTTGTGGACCAATCTGATCGGGCTGCGTGTGGCGGGTCGGCCGACCGTCGGCATTATCGGCCAGCCCTATCTGGACGAGATCTTCGTCGGCGGGCCATCGGGCGCTCAGCTACTGAGAGGTGCCGAGACACAGACGCTGACCGTGCGGCCCTGTCCGCGCCTGACCGAAGCGGTGATTGCGACTACCGATCCCGACATCTTCACAGGCTCAGAGCTGGGGGCGTGGACCCAGGTGCGAGCAGCGGCCCGTCTGGCCCGTCTGGGGTGCGACGCCTATGCCTATGCCATGATCGCGGCGGGGCGGATCGATCTGGTGGCCGAGACCAGCCTGAAGGTCTGGGACTGGTCGGCTCTGGTGCCGGTGGTCGAGGCCGCGGGCGGGGCCGTCACCAACTGGCGCGGCGAGGCTCCTGACGGCAACGGCCAGATCCTGGCGGTCGGCGATGTGTCGATTCGGGAGCAGGCCCTGGTGACGCTCAGGCGGGCGGCGCTTTAAGCCACCTCTGTCTCGGGATCGGGCTGCTGGACGCCGATGGCCGGCGCGACCTCGGCGGCCATGACGTCGAACTCTTCCAGAAAGACCGCGCGCTTGTCGTCGGTTTCCATGATGACCTCGTGTTTGGCCCCCGGCACCTCGACGTAGCGGCCGCGAGGGATTCTTCTGGCGGCCCACTGACTGCTCTGTTTCCAGACCCTGTCGTCGTCGGAGGCCTGTACGACACAGACGGGGATGCGGACCGACTTCAGGGCACCCGTCTTCAGGGCGCGCTCACCGACATCCAGCCCAAAGGCCAGCCAGCCCCAGGTCGGACCACCGACCGCCAGATGCGGGCAGGCATACAGCTGCTGACGCCATTGATCATAGCGAGCCTCGTCCGTGGTCAGGGCGTCCTTCTCAAACGTGTGATCGAAGGGATCGTCGGCATCGTCCAGAACATAGTCCCCGGCCCGGCCATGCCGCAGGTTCCAGCGCACGGCCAGCTTGACCGACCACATGGCCCGCTTGCCGGTCTTGATGCGCAGCATGGGGCCGGACAGGATGGCCCCCGCAAAGCGTGTTTCGCCCTGCTCCAGGCTCATCAGGTTCAGCACGCCGCCCATGGAGTGCCCGACCATGATCCAGGGCTTGGGTGCCCGATCCTCGAACGTGTCCAGCAGGCGATCGTAATCGTCCAGAAACTCCTCGACCGCGCGGGCATGCCCCTTCAGCCTATCGGGCAGCAGACGAGCCGACAGACCCTGACCGCGCCAGTCATGGGCCAGGACGCACCAGCCCCGCGCCAGGAAGTTGCCGATGACCTCATAGTATTTCTCGATCGGCTCGGTCCGACCGGGACTGACCACCACCGTGCCGTGCGGATGGGCCGCGACCAGGCTCGAGGGCGTCCAAAAGGCGGCGCGAAGCCGAAGGCCGCCCGCCCCGCGAAACCACTCCCCCTTGCCGCCCGGCGGTGGGGCCGCGCCCGGAACCCCCATCAGGGGCGCATCGGCGGTGAAGGCAGACGTGTCGGTCACTCGGGCTTCCTGAACTTCAGCGTCATGCGGTCGCTTTCGCCGATCGCGTCATATTCGGTGCGGTCGAACTCGGGGTCGGCCGGCTCGCCGACGGGGGCCGTCAGGCGACGCGGAGCCAGCGTCTCGACCCCGAACGGATGGTCCGTGTCGTCATCCGGATTGGCGTTGATTTCCGAACTGGCCACGAAAACGAAACCGGCCTCGGCGGCCAGTTGTTTGACGAAGGCTTCCTGGACGTAGCCGCTAGCGGCGGCGGGGTCCTGATCCTGCTCCGGCCCCAGGCGGTGCTGTTCGATCCCCAGGATACCGCCTGGTTTCAGGGCCGCAAACGCGTCGGCGAAAGCCTTTTCCGCAATGCCCGCCGCCATCCAGGCGTGGATGAAGCGCATGAACAGGACCATGTCGGCGGTGCCCGCCTCGGCCACCGGGCCGGAGGTGGGACCAAAGGCGCTCAGAACGATCTCGCCATACAGGCGCTTGTCGGTGGTGAACCGCTGCTCGAAGGCCGCCATCAGCTGGCTCTGGGCCGGGTCGGTCAAGGGGCCGGTCTGGAAGCCGGCGGCTATGTATTTCCCGTTTCCTTCGGCGAGGTAGGGGGCAAGGATTTCGGTGTACCAGCCACTGCCCGGCCAGAAATCGACGACGGTCATGGTCGGCTGCAGGCCGAAGAAGCGCAGCGTCTCCATCGGATGGCGGTCGCCGTCCCGGGCGCGGTCGCTGGCCGAACGCCACGACCCCGCGACGGCCCATTCCAGCGAGCCTTCGGGCGGGCCCTGAGGCGTTTCAGGGACGGCGTCGCGGGCCGAAGGCTCCTCGCGGGTACAGCCGGCGACAGTGACAAGCGCCAGCGCCGCCGTGCCCGCCAGCCAGGATCGGCGCGAAACCCGTAACCTGTCGTTCGTCCGCTGCTCAGTCATCAAGCCTCCCCGTCGGCGACGATCCGACCGGGAGTAGACAGGTTCACCGTCAGGGTCAAAACCGAAGCCTATTCAGGCTTGCGGAAACGCAGGGTCATGCGGTCGCTCTCACCGATCGCGTCGAAGGCGGCACGTTCCTCGGCGGTCAGGGTGCGACCGTCCTGCTCGGTGCGGCGGATGGGTTTCAGGGTCCAGACACCGAACGGATGATCGCGGTCATCGGCGGCGTTGGCGTTCAGCTCGCTGCGAGCGTCCAGCACGAAACCGGCGTTCTGGGCCGCGCGGATGACCCAGCTTTCCGGCATGTAGCCGGTCGGGGCGGTTTCATCGGGGTTCAGACCGTCCACGCTACGGTGCTGTTCGACGGCCAGGACGCCGCCGGGCTTCAGCGCCTTGAAGAAGGCGGCCAGATAGGCGTCGGTGCGGCCGCCGCGGTGCCAGTTGTGAAAGGCGCGAGCGACGATGACCATGTCGGCCTGGCCATCCTCGACCCCCATCGTCTCCAGCGGGCGATTAACGGCGACGTAGCGCCCACCCGTGGCCTCGGCATAGGGCTGCAGGATCTGGCTCCACCAGCCTGCGCGGCCCGGCTCGATCTCGACCACGGTCAGACCGGGTTGCAGACCCCAGAAGGTGAGGGTCTCGAACGGATGGCGATAGACGTCGCGGGCGACATCGGCGGCGGGCCGCGTGTCGGAACCGATCGCGGCCTGAAGCGCGGCGTCTTCTTGCGCCACCGGCGGGGTCATGGCGGCGCGGCGGTCGGCCCGCTGGGCCGGGGTTTCGTTTGCGGTCGGCATGGCAGGCAGGGCCTGGGCCAGGACCGTGGTGGGCAGGGCGAAGGCGGTCAGGGCGGCGAGGGCAATCAGGCGCATGGGGTCGGTTCCGGATGCGATGAACAGGTGACTGCTACCCTGACCATCCCCTGCGTACGGGGCAAGCCTCGATCCGTCCCGAGGGACAGAAGGACGCAATTTCCAGACCTCTTGACGCCGCAAAACCGCTTCCCACATCGTGAGATGAGGATGCCGATCTCGGGTCCTCCAGACCGGACGGGGCCGAGCATCGGGCCGTGCGGACTGATCCCTAACCGCCGTTCCGGGCCATAAAACGCGGGAACGGTTCAACCTTGCTGATCCTCAGGAGGATGACATGCGTACTGTCGACTTTACCCCCCTTTACCGCTCCGCCGTGGGCTTCGACCGTCTGGCCGGTCTTCTGGAAAGCGCCGCGCGATCCAGTCAGGAGAACGGCTGGCCGCCCTACAATATCGAGACGACGGGCGAGAACGCCTACCGGATCGAGATCGCCGTGGCCGGCTTCAAGCCCGAGGAACTGAACCTCGAGGTCAAGGAAAACCTGCTGACCGTCACGGGCCGCAAGACCGCCAATGACGATGTCGAGCAGCGCACCTATCTGCACCGCGGCCTGGCCGAGCGCGACTTCGAGCGCCGGTTCCAGCTGGCCGACTATGTGATCGTCAAGGGCGCGGACCTGGTCAATGGCCTGCTGTCCATCGAACTGGCCCGCGAACTGCCCGAGGCGCTGAAGCCCCGCCGGATCGAGATCGGTTCGGGCAAGGCTCTGATCGAAGGCAAGAAGACCAAGGCTGCTTAAGCCCTCAAGTCGCGCGACCGCGCGATAGGGCAACCAGGAGAGGGGTGGCGTTCGCGCCGCCCCTTTTTCATGTCAGGCGTTGATCGCCGCTTCCAGCCCGTGGGTGCCATGGGTGTCGGCGTCCGTCAGCTCGGCCTGGCGCAGGCAGGCCCCGTGCAGTCTGGCGCGGCTGAGGTCGGCACCGGTCAGTACCGCCCGTTTCATATCGGCCCCCGACAGATCGACGCCGCGCAGGCTGGCCCCGGTCAGATCGGCGGGTAACAGCCGATCCGCCGCGATCATCAGCGGCCCCAGCTGCGCCCCGCGCATGTCGGACCCATTCAATCGGGCGTTCTTCAGACGGGCTCCCCGCAGGTCCGCCCCCTTGAGGTTGACGGAGCGCAGATCGGCCCCCTCCAGATGCGCGCCCTGAAGCTGCACACCCTCCATGTCGAGGCCGTAGAAGACCGCACCCTTGGCCGACAGCGCCGTGAGATTGTAGCCGGTGATCGCGCGCAAGGCCCGCAGGTCGACGCCGTCGAACACCGAGGGCTGGCCGGATGCGCCGCCGCTCTCGCACCACTGGGCGTGTTCGGCCAGCATGCTGGCGGCGGGCATGCGTGAGACGGGCTCGCCGGCAGACTTGGTGTCGGTCAGGGCCCCGGACATGTCGGCCCCGTCGGTGCGCCACATGGCCGACTTCACGCCCACCAGGATGGCGTCGCGCAGATCGGCACCCGACAGGTCCGCCCCGGACAGATCGGCCCCGGCCAGATCGGCCCCTCGAAAGCTGGCCTGTTTCAGATTGGCCCGGACCAGCTTGCAGTCCTTCATGATGGCGTCGGAGAAGTCGGCGGCGACGGCGACCACGCCGGTCAGCTTGGATCGCTCCAGATTGGCCCCGGCCAGACAGGCGCCTTGCGCCTGGGTTTCGTTGCGCGAGCGCGCCTCGATGACGCGATAGCCCATCTTGGCGTCGGCCGAGGCGATCGTGCCCTCACGCAGGTCGGCTTCGAACAGATCGGCCCCGGTCAAGTCGGCCCCGCGCAGACAGGCCCCGCGCAGGTCGGCGCGGCGCAGACTGGCCTCGGCCAGATTGCAGTCCTGCATGTCCGTGCCGAAGAAGACGGCATTGTCCAGACGTGAGCCGGACAGGTTTGCCCCGATCATGCAGGCGGCGGAGAAATCGGCATCGGCCAGATGACGGTCGCTGAGGTCCAGGCCCGACAGATCCATCCAGGCGAAGACAGCGCGCGCGCCGCCTGGCTTGGCCTGCCACAGGCGGTCGTGCCGGGCGCAGATGGCGTCCAGTTCGGCCTGTTCGATGCGCCTTCTGGCGACCGTGTTCGCGGTTTCCCCCGTCATGGCGTTCATCCTTAACGGCGAGGCTTTAAGGAAGCCTTGCAGCGGATGAAGATCAGGCGGTCAGCAGGCCCTGTTCTGCCAAGGCCTCGGCCAGTTCGCCGGGGCCAACCCAGACGCGGGTGTATCCGGCCTCGCCCAGTCGCTTCAGTTCGGTGTTCAGGTCCGCCTTGGCCGAGGCGGCGAAGCGGGCGTCGAAGCCTTCACCGTCGGCGCTGATGCGGACCATGGGGCGACCGGTCTCGACCCGGTGCAGATAGCCTTCGTAAAGGACCGCCGCTTGATCGGCTAGCAGGCCGGTCTCGACCTCCAGCCCCGCCTTCTTCAGCCGCTCCACGCCGCGCCCGGAGGCGAAGGGTGAGGGGTCCACCGCCGCGATGACGACCCGTGCGACGCCCGCGTCGATCAGGAAGTGCGAGCACGACGTCCGGCCCGACGATCGGGCACCGCAGGGCTCCATGGTGACATAGGCGGTGGCACCGCGCGCCTTGTCGCCTGCCGCAGGCACGGCCTGTTCCTCGGCATGGGGGCGTCCGCCCGACGCGGTTGCAGCTTCCGACACCACTTCCCCGTCCTTGACGATGACGCAGCCGACCGACGGATTGGGCCAGGTCTGACCCATATTGCCCCGCGCCAGGGCAATGGCCCGGCCCATCAAGCGGATATCGTCGGACGCAGCCTGGGCGTCGGTCATGATGCGCTTTCCGGCAGGGGCGGCAGATCGGTGGCTCGCGCGACGTCCAGATAGCGCGCGGCGATCGGGGTCAGGCCGGCGTCCAGATCGATCTCCAGCGGATTGCCCGTCGGAATCTCCACTCCGACGATCAGGTCGTCCGGCACGGCGAACAGGTGTTTGACGATGGCCCGTAGCGAATTGCCGTGGGCCGCGATCAGCACGTCCTCGCCCGCCGCCAGACGCGGCGCGATCGCCTCGTTCCAGTACGGCAGGACGCGGTCCAGGGTGGTCTTCAGGCTCTCGGTGTCCGGGATCGCCTTGTCGGCATAGCGGGGATCGCCCGCAAAGTCCCACTCGCCGCCCGGAGCCAGCGGCGGCGGTGGAATGTCGTAGCTGCGCCGCCAGATCTTCACCTGGTCCTCGCCGTGCTTGGCCGCCGTCTCGGCCTTGTCCAGCCCGGTCAGGCCGCCATAGTGACGCTCGTTCAGACGCCAGTCCTCGACAACAGGAATATCCTTCAGTCCAGCGGAGTCCATTGCCAAGGCTCCGGTTCGCGTCGCGCGCTTGAGCACTGAGGTGAATATCACCGCTGGACGAAAGTCCGCCTGGGCGATCAGTTCGCCGCCCTTGCGAGCCTGGGCCTCGCCCTCGGCGGTCAGATCGACATCGACCCATCCGGTGAAGCGGTTTTCCAGGTTCCACTGGCTCTGGCCGTGTCGCAGCAGGATCAGGCGGGGCATTCAACTCTCCGAACAGGTCTGATTTGGGTAGGCCCGGGCCACAGACCGGTCAAGGTTTGCAGCACTTGTGCCTCTCCCGCGTTGTGACGGTCCCGACGCCCGGTCTATACCAAGGGCGAAACGCATCAGGACGACACTATGATCAAGCCCCGCCAGGATCTGAAACCCAATACGGCCGACTATGAGACGACGCCCCTGGTCAAGCCGACGGGGTTTCGCGAATACGACGCCCGCTGGATCCTGGAAAAGGAGATCAATCTGCTGGGCATCCAGGCCCTCGGCCTCGGCCTGGCCACCTATGTGCATGAGATCGGCCAGACACCAAGGATCGTCGTCGGCCACGACTATCGCTCCTATTCCCTGTCGGTGAAACAGGCGCTGATCCTGGGCCTTCTGGAAGGCGGCATGGAGGTGCTGGACATCGGCCTGGCCCTGTCGCCGACCGCCTATTTCGCCCAATTCGAGCTGGATGCGCCGTGTGTGGCCATGGTCACCGCCAGCCATAACGAGAACGGCTGGACCGGGGTCAAGATGGGGGCCCAGCCGCCGCTGACCTTCGGTCCCGACGAGATCGGGCGGCTGAAGGACATCGTGCTGAACGGCGAAGGCGTGGGTCGCGCGGGCGGCTCGCTGACCCGCGTCGAGGGCTTCCGCGAGGCCTATCTGGCCGACATCGTGTCCAAGGTGAAACTGACGCGTCCGATCAAGGTGGTCGCGGCCTGTGGCAACGGCACGGCCGGGGCGTTTGCGCCCGAGGCCCTGCGCCGGATGGGGGCCGAGGTGATCGAGATGGACACCGAGCTGGACTACACCTTCCCCAAATACAATCCGAACCCCGAAGACCACGCCATGCTGATGCAGATGGCGGCGAAGGTGCGCGAGACGGGTGCCGACCTGGCCCTGGGCTTCGACGGCGACGGCGACCGCTGCGGCGTGGTCGATGACACGGGCGAAGAAATCTATGCCGACAAGATCGGCCTGATGCTGGGCCGCGACCTGTCGGCCCTGCACCCGAACGCCACCTTCGTCGTCGATGTGAAATCGACCGGCCTGTACAAGACCGATGAGGTGCTGAAGGCCAATGGTGCCGAGACCGTCTACTGGAAGACAGGCCACAGCTATATCAAGCGCAAGACGGCCGAACTGGGCGCGCTGGCCGGGTTCGAGAAGTCGGGACATTTCTTCTTCAATGCGCCGCTGGGTCATGGCTATGACGACGGCATCGTGGCGGCGGGGGCCGTGCTGGCCATGCTGGATCGCAGTCCCGGGAAAAAACTGTCGGAGCTGAAAGCCGCCTTGCCCGACGCCTGGACCAGCCTGACCATGTCACCGCATTGCGACGACGAGCTGAAGTACGGGGTGCTGGAGCGGATCGTGGCCGAGTATCAGGCCCTGGCCGACGCGGGCGGCTCGATCCTGGGGCGCAAGATCGTAGAGGCCATCACGGTCAACGGCGTGCGCGTGCATCTGGAAGACGGGTCGTGGGTGCTGGTGCGTGCTTCGTCGAACAAGCCCGAGCTGGTCGTGGTGGTCGAGAGCATGCGCTCGGCCGACGACATGCGCGCCCTTTTCCATGAGGAAGTGAAGCCGCGGCTGGCAAAATATTCCGAGATCGGCGCGTACAATCAGGAAATCTGAGCCAGCGACGGGCGCAGGTTCGGGGGAGCCATGACAGGCAGACACATCGCCATCGTCGGCGGCGGCTTTTCCGGGGCCATGCTGGCAGCACGGCTCGCCGAAAGCGGGATCGCATCGACGATCATCGATCGGGGTGGCGACTTCGGCCTGGGTGTCGCCTATTCGACGCCGTTCGACGGGCACCTGCTGAATGTCCGCTCCAACCGGATGAGCGCGGTCGAGGGGCGGCCCGACGACTTCGTGCAGTGGCTTCAGGCTCATCATCCCGATCAGGCCGCGCCCGAGGGCTTTGCGCCCCGGCGGCTTTACGGCCTCTATGTGCAGGACCGGCTGGCGGGCGTCGAGTCGATGCATCCAGGTCTGATCACCCGCATCGTCGGAGAGGCCGCAGGGGTCGAGGACACCGCCGTGCGACTGGCCGATGGGCGCCTCATTGCGGCCGACGCCGTCGTGCTGGCCACCGGCAATCCAGCCCCGAAGACGGCCGCATCGGACGCAGTCGAGGGTCGGGTCATCGGCGATCCCTGGGCTCCGGGTGCGCTGGACCGGATCGGCGCAGAGGACGTCGTCGTCGTCGGCACCGGCCTGACCATGGTCGACATGGTGCAGTGGTTGATCGCGCGGGGATGGCGGGGCAAGGCTGTGGCCCTGTCGCGGCGCGGGCTGAAGCCCCGGGCGCATGAGGCGACGCCCGACACCCCGGCGACCCCCACCGGCATGCTGAAACTGGCCCCCGCCTCGCGTCGTCTGGCCGAGGCGCGGCGCATGGCGGACGAGAGCGGCTGGCGTTCGGTGATGGAGGGCCTGAGACCGATCACTGCTGACCTGTGGGCGGCGGCGGACAGCGACCTGAGGGCCCGGTTCGTGCGGCACCTGCGGCCGTGGTGGGATGTGCACCGGCACCGGATCGCGGACACGATTGCCGCCTCGCTGGAGGCGCTGGAGGCCGAGGGTCGGCTAACCATCGTGGCGGGCCGCGTCCGGCGGATCGATCAGGACGAAACGGGCGTGACCCTGAACTGGCGGCCCCGACGCGGGCCGGAGCAGCCGCCCATCACCGGCCACTGGCTGATCGACTGCACCGGGCCGGGGCATGATCCGGCGAAGGATGCCCTGACCGGGCCGCTTATCGCCTCAGGCCGGGCGCGGCTGGACGATCTGAGGCTGGGGCTGGATCTGGATGCGCAGGGACGCGTGCTGGATGCGGACGGCGTGCCGAACGACCGGCTGCTGGTCTTGGGTCCGCCGGCAAGAGCCGCCTTCTGGGAAACCATCGCTGTGCCCGATATCCGCAAGCGGATCGAGGATGTGGCGGCGACGCTGGGCGCAATGACCACGGAGACGGCGTGATGAGACGGACGGGAATGATCGGCCTGCTGGTGTGCGCCAGCCTGGCCCTGGCATCGTGCGAGGCGCGACTGAACCCCGTTCCAGACCCCCTCGTCACCGCGGCGGCGGGCCCCGAGACCTGCGTCCTGCCCGAGCGCATCGCCCCGCCCGAGATGGAAGAGGTACGTCCGGACGAGGTCGTGGCCGGGCGGACCGTCCTGTACCACATGCTGGCCGTCACCTGGATGCCCGAGACCTGCAAGGGTGGTGGCGACGGAGAGGGTGATCTGGCTTGCGGGAGCAGCAACCGCTTCGGCTGGACCCTGCACGGACTGTGGCCCAATGCGGACGGGCGGCCTTATCCGCGCTACTGCCGCCCGGCGACCCAGGTGCCGGAGGCCACCATCCGCGCCAACCTGTGCCGCACGCCGTCGGTCGATCTGGTCCAGCACGAATGGGCCGCGCACGGCACCTGTGGCTGGGACACACCGGAGGCCTATTTCGCCGATGCCGCGCGGTTGTACGACGGCCTGAACCGGCCTGACCCCACGACTCTGGCCCCCGGCTCGCGCGGCCCGACGGCCGGCCAACTGCGCGACGCCTTCGTGACCGCCAACCCCGGCCTGCCCCGCGATGCCCTTTATCTCGCTGTCGCCTCTGGCAACCGCCTACGCGAAGTCCGCATCTGCCACGATCTGGAGTTCAGGCCGGTGCGATGCCCGGTCGGCGGGCTGGGGACGCCGGACAATGTTGTGCTGACGGTCGAACCGGTCGGTGAGCGTTGATCATTCACTTCGCCCTGGCCTGCCGGAAGCCCAGGTCGCTGTGGATCACACTTCCGGCTGAGGCGGGGCGGTGATGACTTCGACGTTGTCGTTGAGCAGATAAACCAGTTCGTCCAGCGCGACGCGGCGCTCGGCGGGGGTGGCGGCGGTCTCGACGGCGGCGACCTTCTTGGGCATGTCCTCGGAGATGCCGCGAAGGATGCATTTCAGGTCGCCGTCGGTGCCGCGCTCTTTCAGGATCAGGTGACCCTGCATGTCCATCCCGGCCAGGGCATTGGCCTGGACCTTGAAGTCGGCGAAGGCAGCGCCGTTCAGAAAGCCATCCTGATCGATCAGGCCCGAGGTTCCCCAGCCCTCGACCATCGTCTTGAGCGTGGTCGAGCGGGTCACGATATCGACGAACAGGGGCTCGCCCGCAACCGAGACCGGAGCCGACGCCACGGCGGGCGGCTGGGCCGCGGCCAGGGCCACGTTCGGATCACTAAGCAGCAGGGAAACGGCCAGGGCGACACCACAGGACATGGCGAACCTCATCTCTATTCGAGCCGAATTACGAATCGGCGGTTGAACCCCTCTACGCCTCACCCGTAAACGAGGGTTTACCCGACCCCTTTTCAGAGTGCCGCCGATGACCCCCCGCACCCAGGCCCTGGACATGCTTCGCGCCGTCGCTCGCAAGGACGAGGGCACCCGTATCGTGCACCAGTTCGCCACCGATCCTGGCCGGGTACAGCGTATGGGCATCGAGGCGGCGGGGCTCTATCTTGATGTGTCGAAACAGTCGTGGAGCCTGGAGGGCTTCGAGGCGGCGCTGGACCTGGCCCGCACCTGCGATATCGAGGGCCGACGCGACGCCCTGTTCGCGGGCGAGGCGGTCAATGTCACCGAGAGCCGGGCCGTGCTTCACCCCGCACTGCGCGCCGCCGACGACGCCGATTTCCACGCTCTGGGCGAGCCGGTCTCCGAAGAAGTGGCCGAGACCCGCAACCAGATCGCCGCCTATGCCCAGGCCATCGGATCAGGGGCCGAGGTCGGGGGCACGCGCCAGCCGTTCAACGCCATCGTCCACATCGGCATCGGCGGCTCTGACCTGGGGCCGCGCCTGCTGTGGGAGGCGCTCAAACCCCTGGAACCGACGATCCAGCTGCGGTTCGTGGCCAATATCGATCCGCGCGACATGGCCGAGGCCCTGTCGGGGCTGGACCCGGAGACGACGCTGATCGTGGTGGTGTCCAAGACCTTCACCACCCAGGAAACCCTGGCCAATGCCGAACTGGCCAAGGCCTGGCTGGCCGAAAGCCTGTCGCCGCGCCGCATGGTCAAACATCTGGTCGGCGTCACGGCCGCGCCGGAGAAGGCCGAGGCCTGGGGATGCGGGCGCACCTTCGGCTTCCGCGACTGGGTCGGCGGGCGCTATTCGCTGTGGTCGTCAGTGTCGCTGTCGGTGGCCGTGGCCCTGGGCTGGGATGTGTTCGGGCGGGTGCTGGACGGGGCGCGGGCCATGGACCAGCATTTCCTGGAGGCCTCGCCCGAGGTCAATGCGCCGATCGTTCTGGCGCTGGCGCAGATCTACAATGTCGAGGGTCGCGGTCGCCACGCCCGCACCGTCGCTCCCTATGCCCATGGCTTGCGGCGTCTTCCGGCCTTCCTGCAACAGCTGGAGATGGAATCGAACGGCAAGCGGGTGAAACGCGACGGCACTCTCGTCGATACCGCCACCGGCCCGATCGTCTTCGGCGAACCGGGGACCAATGGTCAGCACGCCTTCTTCCAGCAGATCCATCAGGGACCGCAGGTCGTGCCGGCGGAATTCGTGGTGGTCGGCCATACGTCCGAGGCCGCCGTGGACGCACGAGAGGGCGATGCGCCGCTTTGGTCCAATGCCTTGGCCCAGGCCCAGGCCCTGATGATCGGCAAGACCGAGGCGCAGGCGCGGGCCGAACTGATCGCCGCAGGGGCCGGCGAGGCCGAGGCGGACCGTCTGGCCCCGCACAAGACCTTCCCCGGCGACCGGCCGTCGACCACCATCCTGATGGATGCCCTGAGCCCCGAGGCGGTCGGAGCCCTGCTGGCCCTGTATGAACACAAGACCTTCGTCGAGGGCGTGATCTGGGACATCAACAGCTTCGACCAGTGGGGGGTCGAACTGGGCAAGCAGCTGGCCAGGTCCGTGCTGACGGATGTGCAGAACGGGGAGCCGTCGGCGGGGCTGGATGCCTCTACGGCCGAGCTGATGAAGCGGCTGATGGTCTGATCCGGATGCAGAAAGGGCGGGGACCCGAAGATCCCCGCCCTGTCCTCGCCTTCAACGGCCGGTCCTACTCACGCGACCGGCAGGAGGCTGTTACCAGCGACGATCGTAGCGATAGTCGCGGTTATAGCGGCGCTCATCACGGCGATCTCTGCGGTATTCGCGATAGTCGCGGCGTTGCTCCCAACGAGGGTCGTTCGCGTTGATGCCGTGCTCACGCTCCCAGTGGCCCTGGTTCCGGTAGCAACGGCCGCCGCGATAGTAGTCGCAGTCAGAGCTGTTGTTGGACGAGACGGCCCCCAGGGCCGCACCGGCCAAGGCACCCCCGGCGATATAGCTGCCGTCACCCTGACCGATCAGGGCCCCGGCCAGACCGCCGACGACGGCACCGACCACGGCGTCGCGGCCCGTATTGTTGTCGCGATCACGATAGCTCTGGGCATCGGCGGGGCTGGCCGACATCAGGGTGAGCGCCGCCGCACCGATGACGGCCGGCGAAGCGAGAGCGATCTTGGAGAACATGTTCATGATCATTCCTTCCGGACTGTTTCGTGCGGCACCATGCCGAACATGAAATCAATCTAGAGGGGCCAGGCTGAACGTCCCGCGAGACGGTCGTTCATTGCGCGTTCATCGAAAACCGAACGCCATAGGTCCGTCGAAGCGGCCAATGCGGGTGAGAATGCCCCACGGCGCTTGACCTTTTAGGAGCGCCCTCCTAACTCCCCGTCGCGTTAGCACTCTCGGGTGGCGGCTGCCAAAACGGCCGATCCGGGGGAACTGGCGAAGAAACCTTAGAAGACTTCATCGGAGAACACACAGATGGCGTTTCGTCCTCTCGGCGATCGCGTGCTGGTCAAGCGCGTGGAAGAAGAATCCAAGACCAAGGGCGGGATCATCATCCCCGACACCGCCAAGGAAAAGCCTCAGGAAGGCGAAGTCGTCGCCGTCGGACCTGGCGTCCGTGACGAGCGCGGCACCGTCAACGCCCTGGAGCTGAAGGCCGGCGACCGCATCCTGTTCGGCAAATGGTCGGGCACCGAGGTCAAGCTGGAAGGCGAAGACCTGATCATCATGAAGGAATCCGACGTCCTGGGCGTGCTGTAAGCCACCTTCGTCGCCGACCTTTTCCCTGATAATTCAAGACTAGGAGCTGCCTCATGGCTGCCAAACAAGTAATGTTCTCCACCGACGCGCGCGAAAAGATGCTGCGCGGCGTCAACGTCCTGGCCAATGCGGTCAAGGTGACGCTGGGTCCCAAGGGCCGCAACGTCGTGATCCAGAAGTCCTTTGGAGCCCCGCGCTCGACCAAGGACGGCGTCTCGGTCGCCAAGGAAATCGAGCTGGAAGACGCCTTCGAGAACATGGGCGCCCAGATGATCCGCGAAGTCGCTTCGAAGACGAACGACAAGGCGGGTGACGGCACCACCACCGCCACCGTCCTGGCCCAGTCGATCGTCCAGGAAGGCCTCAAGTCCGTGGCCGCCGGCATGAACCCGATGGATCTGAAGCGCGGCATCGACAAGGCGGTCACCGCCGTCCTGGCCGACATCAAGGCCTCGGCCAAGAAGGTCTCCAACAACTCCGAAATCGCCCAGGTCGGCACCATCTCGGCCAACGGCGACAAGGAAGTCGGCGAGATGATCGCCAAGGCCATGGAAAAGGTCGGCAACGAAGGCGTCATCACGGTTGAAGAAGCCAAGACCGCCGAGACCGAGCTGGATGTCGTCGAAGGCATGCAGTTCGACCGCGGCTACCTGTCGCCCTACTTCATCACCAACGCCGACAAGATGCAGGTCGAGCTCGAAGAGCCGATGATCCTGCTGCACGAGAAGAAGCTGTCGTCGCTGCAGGCCATGCTGCCGATCCTGGAAGCCGTGGTTCAGTCGGGTCGCCCGCTGGTCATCATCGCCGAGGACATCGAAGGCGAGGCCCTGGCCACCCTGGTGGTCAACAAGCTGCGTGGCGGACTGCGCGTCGCCGCCGTCAAGGCTCCGGGCTTCGGCGATCGTCGCAAGGCCATGCTGGAGGACATCGCCGTCCTGACCGGCGGCCAGGTCATCAGCGAGGACCTGGGCATCAAGCTTGAGAACGTCACCCTCGACATGCTGGGCAAGGCCAAGAAGGTCACCATCACCAAGGACGACACCACCATCGTGGACGGCGTCGGCGGCAAGGACGAGATCGAGGCCCGCATCGGCCAGATCAAGCGTCAGATCGAAGACACCACCTCGGACTACGACAAGGAAAAGCTGCAGGAACGTCTGGCCAAGCTGGCCGGCGGCGTTGCCGTCATCCGCGTCGGCGGCTCGACCGAAGTGGAAGTGAAAGAGAAGAAGGACCGCGTCGACGACGCGCTGAATGCCACGCGTGCAGCCGTTGAAGAAGGCATCGTCCCCGGCGGTGGTATCGCCCTGCTGAAGGCGACCAAGTCGCTGGAAGGCCTGACCGGCGACAACGCCGACCAGACCGCGGGCATCGCCATCATCCGCCGCGCCATCCAAGCCCCGATCCGTCAGATCGTCGAAAACGCCGGCGTCGAAGGCTCCATCGTGGTCGGCAAGGTGCTGGAAAACAACTCCGTCACCTTCGGCTTCAACGCCCAGACGGAAGAGTACGGCGACCTGGTCGCCATGGGCGTGATCGACCCCGCCAAGGTGGTCCGCACCGCCCTGCAGGACGCCGCCTCCGTGGCCGGCATCCTGATCACGACCGAAGCCGCAGTCGCCGACGCGCCCAAGAAGGCGTCCGGCGGCGGTGCCCCCGACATGGGCGGCATGGGCGGCGGCATGGGCGGCATGGACTTCTGATCCACGCCCAGCTCACGCTGAACGAACAGAAGGGCGGGTCCGGAAACGGGCCCGCCCTTTTTTGCCGTTCTGAGGCACCCCCTCGTCATCGCGGCGCGGCGATGCTAGGCAGCGGGCATGCTGGATCGGGTCTTCCGCACTGTCAGCCGCCTTCGGATCTTCAGCTTGGTGCTGTTGACGATGGCCTTTGCCGTGCCGGCGTTTGAGAGCCATGCCTGCGCGGCACAGGCAGTCGATGTGACTGCGGCTTCCGAGCAGTTCAGTACGCAGACCGGTGCAGACCCCTGCGAGGGATGCCCGGACTGCGGGCCGGCCTGTGCGGGCGGGTGCTGTCACGCGCCGCATCCCGGCATGGCGGCGGATGTGATGGATCGGCAGACGCTGGTCACATTCCAGCGACCCTCCACGTGGGCGCATGTCCTGCGCGCGCCCATGGACCGGCCCTCTGGGCCCGAGCGCCCGCCCAGACCCTGACCTCGACCGGGCGTGAGCCCGGCTGCCCCTGAACCGTCGTGCGCCATGGCGCGCGGCCGAGCGCAGCCCCGACAGGTGTCGGGCGAGGAACGATCATGCATATCAACAGACACGGGCTGATGACGGGAGCCGCCTTCGTGGCCGCCCTGGGCATCGGCTTCGCCGGGGCGCAATTCATCGACCGCCCGACGGCGTCGACCGAGGCGGAACATGCCGAAGACGATCACGGGGACGAGGGGGGCGGTGCCGTCGTCGCCCTGAGCCCCCAAGCCGCCGAACGCGCAGGCGTCGCCGTCGTCGGGGTCGAGCGCGGCGGGGGCTCCGAGCTGAAGCTCCCGGGCCGGGTCGCTTTTGCGCCGGGGGCCGAGGCCAGCATCGATGCACCGCTGGCGGGCAGTGTCGTGCGGGTTCATGTCGGACCCGGCGATCGCGTCTCGGTCGGCTCGCCCATCGCCACGCTGAGAAGCGCCGAGGGGGCCGGGTCGCGGGCCACGGTCGATGCCGCCGCCGCCTCTGCCCAGGCCGCGCTCGCGGCCGAGCGGCGCGACCGGCAGCTGTTCGACCAAGGCTGGATCGCCCAGGCGCGGCTGGACATCACTGCCGCAGAGGCGCGCCGGGCGGAAGCCGAACTGCGGGCGGCGCGCGCGCGCGTCGGAGCCTATGGCGCACCCGGCGCGGACGGCAGCGTGGTGGTTCGCAGTCCGCTGGCCGGTATCGTCACCCGTATCAGCGCGACCCCAGGACAGTTCCTGCACGAGGAGGCCCCGCAGATCGCGGCCGTGGCCGACGGCCGCCGGGTGGAACTGGTGTTCGACGCCCCGCCGTCGGCCGCATCGGTCCTGCGCATCGGCGACCGGCTGGAGATCGCCGTCCCGGGGGCCGACCCCGCGACCGGCGTCATCAGCGCCATAGCGCCGGTTAATGCCCAGGGGGTCGTTATCGTCCGCGCCACGCCTGCAGCCAGCCTGCCACCGGCGGGAACTGTCCTGTCTGCGCGCATCCTGTCGTCAGGACCCGGCCAGGGCCTGACGGTGCCCGCCGATGCGGTCCAGACGGTGGAGGGTCAGCCTTCCGTCTTCGTCGTCGAGGGGGGCGGGTTTCGGGCCCGGCCGGTCGTCACGGGCCGGACCGCCGCCGGGCGGATCGAGATCGTCTCGGGCCTGACGGGGGCCGAGCGGATCGCAGGTCCTGGAGCGTTCCTGCTCAAGGCCGAACTGGCCAAGGGCGATGCGGAGCATGGGCACTGATCATGTTGAACCGCATCATCGACATCTCCGTTCGCTTCCGCTGGGGGGTGGTGGCCCTGGCCGTGGTGCTGGCCCTGTTCGGCACGCGCGAGCTGCTGCAACTGCCGATCGACGCCGTGCCGGACATCACCAACCGGCAGGTCCAGATCACCACCGTCGCCCCTGCGCTGGGGCCTGAAGAGGTCGAGCGTCAGGTGACCTTTCCGCTGGAGACCACCCTGGCCGGTCTGCCGGGCCTGGTCGAAACGCGGTCCCTGTCGCGCCATGGCTTTTCCCAGATCACGGCCGTCTTCACCGACGCCACCAACATCTATTTCGCGCGCAACCTGGTGAACGAGCGGATCCAGGCCGCCAGCGCGGATCTGCCCGAGGGCCTGTCACCCTCGATGGGGCCGGTGGTCACGGGGCTGGGCGAAGTCTTCATCTGGACGCTGGAGTTCGAGGGCGCTCCGGCTAGGCCCGGCGCGGTCTATGTCACACCCGAGGGCGAGCGGCTGACGACCGACGAGCAGAAGACGACCTATCTGCGGACCGTGCAGGACTGGATCGTCGCGCCCCAGCTTCGCACCGTGCCGGGGGTGGCCGGGATCGATGTGCTGGGCGGCTACGTCAAGGAATACGCCGTGCATCCCGATCCGGCGCTGCTGGCGGCTTACGGCGTCGGGCTGGTGCAGTTGGTCGAGGCGCTGGAGCACGCCAACCGAATCGCGGGGGCCGGCTACGTCAACCGGGCGGGAGAGGCCTATATCGTCCGCGCCGATGCGCGGCTGAAGAGCCTGGACGACCTGGCCCAGACGCCGATCCTGAACCAGGGTGGCCGGGTCATCCGGGTCGCCGACGTGGCGACGGTGGAGATCGGCCGAGCCCCTCGCCTGGGATCGGCCAGCGCCGACGGACGCGAGACCGTGGTCGGCACGGCCCTGATGCTCCAGGGCGAGAACTCGCGGGCCGTGGCCCAGAGGGTGGGCCAGCGTATCGATGAACTGGCGGCCAGCCTGCCGCCCGGGGTGGTCATCCGACCGGCGCTGGACCGGACCGAACTGGTCGAGGCCACGATCAGGACCGTCGAGCACAATCTGGCGCTGGGGGCGCTGCTGGTAGTCGCGGTGCTGTTCCTGGCACTGGGCAATGTGCGGGCGGCGCTGATCACGGCCCTGGTGATCCCGCTCAGCTTCCTGTTCGCGGCCTCGGCCATGAACCGCTTCGGCATCAGCGCCAATCTGTTGAGCCTTGGAGCCTTGGATTTTGGCCTGATCGTGGATGGGGCCGTGGTGGTGGTCGAGAACACCCTGCGGCGCCTGGGCCTGAAGCGGGACGAGGCCGGACGGCCGCTGACCCTCGCCGAGCGGCTTTCGGTCGCGGCGGGGGCGGCCCGTGAGATGGCGCGGCCGGCGGCCTTCGGCCAGGCGATCATCCTGCTGGTCTATGCGCCGCTGCTGATGTTCGAAGGCGTCGAGGGCAAGATGTTCGGCCCCATGGCGGCGACGGTCATGCTGGCCTTGCTGGCGGCCTTCGTCCTCAGCTTCACCTTCGTTCCAGCGATGGCGGCGCTGCTGGTGCGGGAACCTAAGGCGGCGCATCAGGAAACTCGCCTGACTCGCGCGGCCAAAGCCCGCTACCGGCCCCTGCTGGAAGCCGCCATGGCGCGGCCACGTGCGGTGATGGTCGGGGCCGGGATCTCCCTGATCCTGGGCGCGGTCACCTTCATGACTCTGGGGCGCGAGTTCGTGCCCCAGCTCGACGAGGGCGATGTGCTCGTCCAGGCGCTGCGCGTGCCTTCGACCTCGCTGGAACAGAGCCAGGCGATGCAGTTCGGGGTCGAGCGGACCCTGATGGCCATGCCCGAGGTGAAGCGTGTCTTTACCCGCACCGGTACGGCCGAGGTCGCTTCCGACCCGATGCCGCCGTCGATCTCGGACACCTTCGTGATCCTGAAGGATCGCAGCGACTGGCCCGATCCGGGCCTGGACAAGGCGGTTCTGGTCGAACGGATGGAGCAGAATCTGTCGACCCAGCTCGGCAACAATTATGAGTTCACCCAGCCGATCGAGATGCGGTTCAACGAACTGATCGCGGGGGTGCGTTCCGACGTGGCGGTCATGGTCTATGGCGACGATTTCGAGGCCATGACCCGCAGCGCCGAACAGGTGGCGGGCGTCCTGCGCGACATCGACGGGGCCGCCGATGTGCGGGTCGAGCAGGTATCGGGCCAGCCCACGATCACGGCCAGCGTGGACCGCACCGTGGCGGCGGCCCAGGGCGTCCATGCCTCGGATGCCGCCGACGCCCTGGCCATCGCCTTCGCCGGCCGGTCCGCCGGACAGGTGCTGGAGGGGGACCGGCGGTTCGATGTGGTCGTGCGACTGGGCGACACCCTGCGCAACGATCCCACAGTGATGGAGCAGCTTCCGGTCATGCCGGAGGATGCCTCGACCGGGGCGGCGACGGTCCCCCTGTCATCGGTCGCCCGTTTCGACATTGCCGATGGTCCGAACCAGATCAGCCGCTCGAACGGCAAGCGACGCATGATCGTCCAGGCCAATGTGCGCGGTCGTGACCTGGGCAGCTTCGTCGCAGAGGCCCAGTCGCGTGTCGCCGACGAGGTGACGCCCCCGGCAGGGGGCTGGCTGGACTGGGGCGGTCAGTTCGAAAACTTGCAGCGAGCCTCCGCCCGGCTGGGTCTGATCGTGCCGATCGTCTTCCTGACCATCGGGGGCCTGCTGTTCTGGGCGTTGAGGTCAGCCAAGGATGCGGCACTGGTGTTCGCGGGTGTGCCGCTGGCTTTAGTCGGCGGAGCGCTGACGCTGGCGCTCAGGGGCATGCCGTTTTCGATCAGCGCGGCGGTAGGGTTCATTGCCGTGTCCGGCGTGGCGACCCTGAACGGTCTGGTGCTGATGCAGGCCATTCAGGAGCGGCTGGCCCAAGGCGCAGCGCCTGCCGTTGCGGCCCTGGAAGGCGCAGTGGACCGGATGCGGGCCGTGATGACTACCGCCATGGTGGCTGTCCTCGGCTTCGTGCCTATGGCCTTCGCATCGGGGGCAGGGGCGGAGGTGCAGAAACCTCTGGCCACGGTGGTGATCGGCGGTCTGACGACTGCGACCTTGCTGACGTTGATCGTGCTGCCCGTGCTGGTGGCGTATTTCGGGAGGCGGCGTGATGACCCGGCGTCCGCCATGCTCTGATCCCTAATGCCTCTCGCGCGTTGTCCTTCACAGTCCGGGGACAGGCTCATATGCGCGGCGAACTGAAGACCTATCAGGCCAAGCGGACGTTCGGGGAGACGCCGGAGCCGAAGGGCAAAAAGGCCGCGCGCGCGAAGACGGGGCGGACCTATTTGATCCAGCGGCATGCGGCGACGCGGCTGCACTATGATTTCCGCATCGAGGCGGACGGGGTGCTGAAGTCCTGGGCGGTGACCAAGGCTCCGTCGCGCGACACCTCGGTCAAGCGGCTGGCGGTCGAGGTGGAGGATCATCCGCTGGACTATGGCGGGTTCGAGGGCACCATTCCGGACGGCAACTACGGGGCCGGCACGGTGCAGATGTGGGACACCGGCACCTGGGAGCCGCAGGAGCCGGATCTGGAGGCGGCCTGGGCCAAGGGCCAGATCAAGATGGTTCTGCACGGCGAGCGGCTGAAAGGGAAATGGGCGCTGATCCGGCTGAAGAGCGACCGGGGCAAGCCGTCCAAGCGTAACAACTGGCTGTTGCTCAAGGAAAAGGACGAGCATGCCGTTGCGGGGGAAGGTGATGCCCTGGCCGAGATCGACGCCTCGGTGACGACGGGGCGGTCGCTGGCGGAGATCGCCGAGGGCAAGGCGCAGTGGACCTCGTCCAAGCCGACGGGCCGCAAGGGGCCGGCCAAGCCCAAGCCGTCGAAGGTCGCGCAGAGCAGCGCGACGAAGCCGCCTGCGTTTGTGCCTATCCAGCTGTGCAAGGTGGTCGATCATCCGCCGGGTGCCAGCGGCTGGGCACATGAGATCAAGTTCGACGGCTATCGGCTGCAGGTCGGGATCGGGGGCGGCAAGGCGGTGTTGCGGACCCGCAAGGGTCTGGACTGGAGCGACCGGTTTCCGGACCTGGCGGTCGATGCGGCGGCCTGGCCCGATGCGGTGATCGACGGGGAGCTGTGCGCCCTGGACGACGATCACATGCCGGACTTCTCGGCCTTGCAGGCAGCCATCTCGGACGGGAAGACGGGTGGCTTGGTCTATTTCGCCTTCGACCTGTTGTTCGAGGGCGGCGAGGACCTGCGCAAACTGCCACTGTCGCATCGCAAGGCGCGGTTGCAGGCCTATGTCGATCGGGTGGGCCAGAAGGCCGGGACGCGGCTACGCTATGTCGAGCATTTCGCCTCGACCGGTCAGGCGGTGCTGGAAAGCGCCTGCCGGATGGACCTGGAGGGGGTGATTTCCAAGAAGCTGGATGCCTCCTATCACGCCGGGCGGTCGACCAGCTGGGTCAAGTCGAAATGCCGGGGCCGCGACGAGGTGGTGATCGGCGGCTGGTCATCGGAGGGCGGGACGCGGTTTCGCTCGCTGCTGGTCGGGGTGAAGGACAAGGGCGGGCTGCGTTACCTGGGCCGGGTCGGCACCGGCTATGGCGAGGCGGTGACGAAGACGCTGGTACCCGCCTTGAAGGCGGTGTCGGCGGACAAGAGCCCCTTCACCGGCAGTGGCGCGCCCAAGGCGGCCAGGGACATTCACTGGGTCAAGCCGGTGCTGGTCGCCGAGGTCGAGCACGGCGGCTATACCGAGAGCGGCGCGCTGCGGCAGGCGGCATTCAAGGGGCTGCGCGAGGACAAGACCGCCGCCGAGGTGACGGAGGCCCCGCAGACTCCGGCCAGCACTCTGGCCAAGGCGTCGGCACCGAAGACGGAGAAGGCGACCACCACGGTCAAGGCCGCGCCCAAGGCGGGCAAGGGCAAGGTGATCGTGGCGGGCGTGACCATCTCCAGCCCGGACAAGGTGTTGTGGCCTGCCGTCGGGGACCGGCCCGCCATCACCAAGGCGGACCTGGCCCGCTATTACGAGGCGGCGGCCGAGCGCATCCTGCCGCACGTCGGCGACCGGCCGACCTCGATCATTCGCGCGCCCGACGGGATCACGGGCGAAACCTTCTTCCAGCGCCATGCCATGGCCGGGTCGAACCCGCGGCTGAAGCTGATCGACGTCAAGGCGCGTACCCCCTATGTCGCCGCCGTCGATGTCGGCGGGCTGGCGGCGATCGGCCAGTCGGGCGGACTGGAACTTCACCCCTGGGGCTGTGCGCCGGGCCAGCCGGAAGTGCCGGACCAGATCACGTTCGACCTCGACCCCGACGAGGGGCTGGACTTCGGCGACGTGATCGCCGCGTCGAAGGTCGTGAAGGCGAAGCTGGAAGACCTGGGGCTCAAGCCGTTCGTGAAGACCACCGGCGGCAAGGGGCTGCACGTCGTGGTGCCGATCAAGACGGATGCCCGCAGCCGCGTGACCTGGGACCAGAACAAGGCCTTCGCCAAGGCGGTGTCCGAGGCAATCAGGATCGACGCCCCCGACCGCTTCACCACCACCCTGGCCAAAAAGGCGAGGGGCGGGAAGATCTTTATCGACTACCTGCGCAACGGCCGGATGGCCACGGCGGTAGCCCCTTGGTCGCCGCGCGCCAGACCCGGGGCGGGCATCGCCTATCCGTTGTCGTGGGGTCAGGTGAAGTCGGGGCTGGACCCGTCGGCGTTCAATCTGTGGACATACGAGGGTCTGCTGAAGAAGCCCGATCCGTGGGGGGCGTTTCGAGCGTCGGCAGTGAGTTTGAAGCCGGCGTTGAAGCGGATGGGAATTTAGGCGGCGGACTTCTTCTTTGCGGGTGCTTTCTTCGGAGCCGCCTTATTTGCCGGAGCCTTTTTGGCTCCCGTCGCCGACCCCTTGAGGCTGTTCTTCAGCGCGGCCATCAGGTCGATGACGTTGGTGTCGTCCGGCTCGGCGACATCGACCGTGCCCTTGCCGCCCTTGGTCTTGGCCTGGATCATGTCGCGCAGCGCGTCGTCGTAGCGATCCTTGAAGTCCGAGGCGTCGAAGTCGGCTTCCTTCTGTCCGATGATGCGGGCAGCGATCTCGACCATGTCGGCGTCGGCCTTGACCGTCGGGATATCGTCGAAATAATCGGCGGCGTCGCGCACCTCGTCATGGGCCCGCAGGGTGTAGGCGACCAGCCCCTTGCCCCGGACCTCTAAGGCCAACTGGCGCTCCTTGCCGCGCAGGACCAGACAGCCCAGGGCCACCTTGCCCTGTTTCTTCATGGCGTCGCGGATGACGACGAAGGCCTCGACGCCTGCGCCCTTTTCCGGGACGACGAAGAAGGGGGAGTCCCAGAACAGCCGGTCGATGTCGGCCTCGTCCACGAACTTGTCGATCGAAATGGTCTTGGTGCTCTCCAGCTTGACCTTGTCGAAGTCGGCGTCGTCGAAGAGGACGTATTCGTCCTTGGACACCTCATAGCCGCGCACCAGGTCGCTGCGCTCGACCGGGCCGGTGTCGGGATCGGTCGGCACCATGCGGATGCGGTTGTTGGTGTCGGGATTGATCAGGTGAAAGCGGACATCGTTGGTGCTGGTCGTCGCGGTGAACAGCGCCACCGGACAGGTGACCAGCGACAGCTTCAGATGTCCCTGCCAGGTTGGGCGTGCGGCCATGTCGTCTCTCCCAAAGCGTGACAATGCTTGAGAGGCCGATTCAGTTCGTTCCGCGCAAAGGCGACGGACTCTGAGTTTTTCCGCGTGTCACTGTGCGGGGCGACGAGGAGACGGTGGATGCGCCAGAGTCCTAGCCAGAGTGTCAGTCTGAATGCGGCTATCGCCCTGACCCGGTTCGGGCTGGGTGCGGGACCCGGCGAGATCGAGGCCGTCGGTAGCGATGCGCGCGACTGGCTGGCGGCGCAGATCCGGCCCGGTGACGCGCCGTCGCCTCAGGGCGACCTGCCGACCACCGATGAGCGTGTGCAGGACTGGCTGGCCTATCAGCAGACGGGCCAGCAGAGGCGTCAGATTCGCCGTCGGGAGGGAACGGCCCCGCAGAACGCTTCACCGCCTGCGACAATGGCTCAGCCCATGGCCGAGGGTGTGGCGATGTCGGCCATGACGCAGCAGGGGCAGACCCCGGCTCAGACCGCGCCCATGTCCGACGAAGCCCAGGCCGCCTTTGATGCGAGGCGCGAGAGCCGGCGCGATCTGGCGCAGGAGACGGCGAGGGAGTTCGTGGCCCGCGCCGATCTGGCCGCGACGACGCCGGACGGGTTCGCGGAACGCTGGGCCCTGTTCTGGGCCAATGCCTTCACCGTTTCGGCGACCAAGTTTCAGTCGGGCATCTTCATCGGGCCGTATGAACGCGAGGCGATCCGGCCGCATGTGTTCGGGCCCTTCGAAGATCTTGTGCTGGCGGCCGAAAGCCATCCAGCCATGCTGACCTATCTGGATCAGGCCCAGTCGGTCGGACCCGGCAGCGTCGCAGGCCAGAGGCGAAATGCCGGGCTGAACGAGAACCTGGCGCGGGAAATCCTGGAACTGCACACCCTGGGCACCGACGGCGGCTATACCCAGGCCGACGTGACCGAGCTGGCGCGGGCCCTCACCGGCTGGTCGATACCGACCAATCGCGGCGGAGGCGGAGGTGGACAGGGCCGAGGTCGGGGAAGAGGTCAGGGTCGAGGGCGACGCGCCGCCCTGGCCGAACCCGCAAGCGAGAACGGCTTCGTCTTCCGCACCATAATTCACGAGCCGGGCATACGGACGGTACTGGGCAAGACCTATGCCGAGGGTGGGGCCGAACAGGGCCGGGCGATCCTGCGCGATCTGGCCAATGCGCCCCAGACGGCCCGCAGGCTGAGCTACAACCTGGCCCGCCATTTCGTGGCTGATGAGCCACCGCCGAGCCTGGTCCAGAAGCTGGAGGCGGCCTGGACGTCGTCGCGCGGCGACCTGGCCCAGGTGGCGCGCGCCCTGATCGAGGCCCCCGAGGCGTGGGAGCCGCAAGGCTCCAAGATCAAGACGCCCTATGAGTTCATCGTCTCCACCCACCGGGCACTGGGGACGCGACCGCAACGCCCGCAACCGTTGCAGCAGGCCCTTATCCAGATGGGGCAACCAGCCTTTTCCGCCCCCTCACCTGAGGGCTGGCCCGATACGGCGGCGGACTGGGCGGGTCCCGATGCCCTGGTCAAGCGATTGAACTGGGCCAAGACGGTCGGCGATCGCGCCGCCGAGACCGATGCCGATTCTGTGGCCGCCGCCGCCCTGGGTCCGCGTCTGGGCGAGCGCAGTCGCCTCGCCATCGCCCGCGCCGAGAGCCGCGCCGAGGCCCTGACCCTGTTCCTGATGTCGCCGGAGTTCCAACGTCGATGACCCAGATGATCCATCTCAATCGTCGCCTGCTGCTGGGCGGTCTCGGTGCCGCCGGTGTCGGCCTGGCCTTTGCCGGCCGAGTGGCGGCGCAATCCGCCTCGACCCGGCCCAAGCTGGTGGTCGTCATCGCACGCGGGGCCATGGACGGGCTGTCGGTGACAGTGCCCTATGGCGATGCCAACTATCGCGCCTTGCGCGGACCGCTGGCCATCGGCGCGCCCGGAGAGGCGAACGGGGCGCTGGCCCTGTCCGAGGGCTTTGGCCTGCACCCTGCCCTGACAACCCTGCATCAGATGTATGGCGAGGGTCAGATGCGGTTCGCCCCTGCCGTCGCTATTCCGGTCCGCATCCGCTCGCATTTCGACGCCCAGGACGTGCTGGAGAACGGCGGCGAGGACATCCGGGCGCAAAGCGACGGCTGGCTGAACCGGGCGTTGGTTTCAGCGGGCGGACAGGGAACGCTGAAGGGCCTGTCGATCGGGGCCCAGACGCCGCTGATCCTGCGCGGCCGGGCCGAGACCTCCAGCTGGGCCCCCGGCGGTCTGGTCAAGGGCGAGGATCGCATCGCCTCTTTGCTGCAGGACCTCTATGTCGAGGACCCGATGCTGGGCCAGAGCCTGGCACGCGGGCTGGAGACCGAGGCGCTGGCCTCAGCCATGAGCGACGGCACGCCTTTGCGCCGGGCCGATGTGGCCGGTCTGGGCCAGGCCGTGGCGCGTCTGATGACCGGCGAACAGGGCGCCGATGTCGTGGCCCTGTCGGTCGATGGCTGGGACACCCACGCTCGTCAGAATGCGCAGATGCAGACCCGGCTGGACGGGCTGGACGCCCTGATCGGCGGCATCCGCACCGGCCTGGGGCCGCAATGGAGCCAGACCGTGCTGGTGGTCGCCACCGAGTTCGGGCGCACGGCGAGGGCCAATGGTACGCAAGGGACCGACCACGGCACGGCCTCATCCCTGCTGCTGGCGGGTGGAGCCTTGAAGCCCGGCGGGCCCATCGGCGACTGGCCGACACTGGCTGACAACCGCCTGTTCGAGAACCGTGACCTGGCCCCGACGCTGGACGTGCGCTCGGTGTTCAAGGGCGTGCTGCGCGATCACCTGGGCGTGGACCGGGCCGCGCTGGACGCCCGCGTCTTCCCCGACAGTGCGGCCGAGGCTCCGGCCCTGACCGGGCTGGTCTAGGGCTCAGTCCTCTTCGAGCGGCGGCAGGCCGGCTTCCTTGCGGGCGGCGGCGGCGGCTTTCTTTTCGGCCTTGGCGGCAGCTTTCTCAGCGGCCTTCTTGGCGTCGGCGCGCTCGCGTTCCTGACGCTCGAAACTGTAGTTGGGCTTACGGGCCATCGGCAAAGCTCTTTCTTTTTGGCGCTATGCTCACGACGCGGTCGTTCGCGACTTGAGCGCAGGTTCGAGACAAGGTGGGGCAAGCGGGCGTCGGGGACAACCTCTGCCGTGAGCGGAAGATCAATCGACGGCGATGATCTCGACCGTCTGACCCGCGATCACCGCCTCGTCGCCGACCTTCTTGCCCATCAGGGCGACTGACAGGGGCGAGACATGGCTGACGGAGCCGGCGGCCGGGTCGGCCTCATCCTCGCCGGTGATGCGCCAGGTCTGGGTGCGGCCATCGTCCCGTTCGATGGTCACGGATCCACCGAAGCGTACGCGGCCTTCAGGCTCGGTTTCGACGAGTTGCGCCGTGGCGCGGCGGGCGGACCAGTAGCGCAGGTCGCGGGTAGCGCGCGCCATGGCCGTGCGATCGGCCTCGATATCGCCTTGCGCCTGGGCCGCAGAATAGGCTGCGCGCGCCGAGGCCAGGGCGACTTCGATCGCGGCCAGGCCTTTAGGCGTGACCAGATTGGGATGGGGCGAGATCGGGCGGTCGGGAAGATCGGCGGCCGTGGCCTCCAGATCCTGCTCGCGGGTAAAGGCTACGCTCATGGTACGGAAGATAGGCGTTCCGGGCGGTTGCCGCTAGGAAGACGCCATGACCGATCCCGCCCCTTCCAAGTCCACAGTCCACATCGTCGGGGCTGGACCCGCCGGATTGATGGCCGCTGAGCGGCTGGCGCGGGCGGGGGTGTCGGTCGTGGTGCATGACGCCATGCCGTCGGTGGGGCGCAAGCTGCTGATGGCCGGCCGCGGCGGGCTGAACCTGACCCATTCGGAAGGGATCGAGGCCTTCACGGCGCGATACCGCGAGGCGGCGGACACGGCGGCGTCCTGGCTGGAGCGGTTTTCGCCGACACATCTGATCGGCTGGGCCGAGGGGCTGGGCCAGCCGGTATTCACGGGATCGTCGGGGCGGGTCTTCCCGCGCGCGATGAAGGCCTCGCCGCTGCTGAGGGCCTGGCTTGGACGACTGGCGGAGCTGGGGGTCGAGGTGCGAACGCGCTCGCGCTGGGTCGGACGCAGGGGCAGTGGCTTCGTTTTTGCCACGCCCGACGGCGAGCGGATCGAGCGACCCGATGCGGTGGTGCTGGCGCTGGGCGGAGCGAGCTGGCCGAGGCTGGGGTCTGACGGGACCTGGCGCGAGGGGCTGATCGCGGACGGCGTCGAGGTCGCGCCGTTCCGCCCCTCCAATGTCGGCTTCGATGTGGGCTGGACCGAGATCTTTGCGGAACGGTTTGCCGGTCATCCGCTGAAGCCCATCGCCCTCACTCATGATGGCGAGACGGTGCGTGGCGAAGCGATGATCACCCGCTACGGTCTGGAGGGCGGCGCGGTCTATGCCCTGTCGGCGGGGCTGCGCGAGGCCATACAGCGGGATGGCACCGCCAGCATCGTGATCGACCTGCGTCCCGACCTCAGTGAGGAGGCCTTGGCCCAGCGGCTGGCCAAACCACGCGGCAAGGACAGCGTGACCAATTGGCTGAGAAAGGCGGGCGGCCTGTCACCGGTGGCGGTCGGCCTGCTGCGCGAGATCCCCGGCGAACTGCCGCTGGGCACCGAAAAGCTGGCCAAGCGGATCAAGGCGGTGCGCCTGACCCTGACCGGGGTGCAGGGGCTGGAGCGGGCCATATCCTCTGCGGGCGGCGTCCGCCTTGATCAGGTGGATGACCGCCTGATGCTGAAGACCCTGCCCGGCGTCTTCGTGGCCGGGGAAATGCTGGACTGGGAGGCCCCGACCGGGGGCTATCTGTTGCAGGCGACGATGGCCTCGGGCGTCGTGGCGGCGGACGGGGTGCTGGCCTGGCTGGACCGGGCGCGGGCGAACTGAGGAGGACGGCATGCGCGGCATCGATCTGAGCTCGTGGGAAAGCGTGGTGGCCAGTCTGGTCGGCCTGGCCCTGTTCGCCCTGATCGGGGTCGGCATCCGCCTGGTCATGATGATGACCTTCCAGCAGCGCCAGCAGAGGATGAACCGCCAGATCAACGAGCGGCTGAAGACGCTGATCGCAGCCTACAAGGTCTTGGGCGGATCGTTCACGGGCGACCTCGCCGTGGACCCGCGTCACATGCGCGACCTGAGGCGTGCGCAGGCCGAAACGAACGAGGGCGTAGCGGCTGATGGGTCGGCCAATGGCTCCGACCGGGCGCGGCGCATCCGCGATGCGGTCGAGGCAGCCCTGTCCGATATCATCCTGCTGGGGACGGAGGAACATGTGCGGCTTGCCCAGAAGGCGGCGCTCGATCTCGTGGAGGGGCGGTCGGCGCAGATGCATCAACTGGTCGTGTCGCTGAGAGATTTCATCCGCCATGCCCTGGACCTGGACCCCATTCCCGCCGGACTGGCGATCCCGGTGCAAGGGCCGTCGCGTCCGTCCGGCTCCGGCGGTGGCCGAGGCGGCGTAGGTCAGGGCGGCGGAGGCGGCGGCGGCCAAGGCGGCGGTGGCGGTGGAGGCATGGGTGGCGGTGCCACGCTCGAAACCGACGACCGAGCCAGCGGCGGGTGACGGCTCGCTTCGCCTTGGCTAGAACCTTCCGATGACCGACCTGCCCGATATCCAAGGCCTGTGCCCGCCGCGTTTCGACGCCGTGAAGGACACCTTCGCCGCCAACTTCACCGATGCGCCCGAGGGGCTGAACGAACAGGGGGCGCGGTTCAGCGTCTGCATCGATGGCGAGGTGGTCATCGATCTGATGGGCGGCTGGGCCGACGCGGCGCGGACGGTGCCGTTCGGCGAGCGGACGCTGACGCCCGTCTTCTCGACCGGCAAGGCCGTGATGGCGACCCTGATCGCCACCTGCGTCGAGCGCGGGCTGCTGGACTATGACGCGCCGGTCTCGCGCTACTGGCCCGCCTTCGGCCAGACCGGCAAGGACGCCATCACCGTCGCCCAGATGATGAGCCATCAGTCGGGCCTGCCCGGCTTTTCGGAGACGGTCGATCCGACCATCTGGTTCGACCGGCAGGCGGTGCTGGATCAGCTATGCGCCCAGGCCCCCATGTGGCCGCCGGGCACGGCCAGCGGCTATCACCCCATCACCATCGGCTATCTGGCGGGCGAGCTGTTCAGGATCGTGGACGGGCGAACCATGGGCACGGCCCTGCGTCAGGACTTTCCTGGCCTGGACCTGTGGATCGGCCTGCCCGAGGCCGAGCACGGGCGGGTGGCCCAGATGCGCAAGCCCGCCTCGGCTCCCGACCTGGGTGTCATCGACGCGGTCAAGCGCGCCGCCTTTCTGGACAAGGGCTCGGCCCCCGGCGGGCGCGGCTCGACCGAATGGCGGACCATGGAGATTCCGTCGGCCAATATGCACGCCACCGCCGCCGATCTGGCGCGGTTCTTGGGCGTGCTGACGACGGGCGTGCTGGACGGGCGGACGGTTCTGTCACCCGACACCTTGAACCAGATGCGCCGCGAGCGGATTGCCGGGCTGGACCGGGTCGTGCCCTTCGACGTCAGCTGGGCGGCGGGGGTCATGCGCAACGAGCGGCTGAATATCTTCGGCCCCAATCCCGAAACCCTGGGACACTGTGGCTGGGGTGGCAGCTGCGCCCTGGCCGATCCGGGCGCGAGGATTTCGGCGGCCTATGTCATGACCCGCCAGTCGCCGCACCTGCTGGGCGACCCGCGGGCGACGCGGCTGATCGAAGCGCTCTACAGCACTTTGTAGGGCCTATCGCGCCAAGCGCGACTTGAGGCGCTGGGTCCGCCCCGGAGCCGTCAGGGCACCGATGACCCCGGCCAGGCCGGCGCAGGCCGCGCAGGTCAGGATCACGACACGAAAGGCCGCATGGAAGGAGTCGGTGGCGGCGCTGTCCAGATCGCCCCCGGCCATGACCTGGCCCAGCAGGTCGCGGGCGTCCGGACTGTCGGCCTGCGAGACGAAGACGGCGGACAGGATCACACCCAGCAAGGCCACGGCCAGCAGGCCCGCGACCCGGGCCACGGCATTGTTGACGCCGGAAGCGACGCCGGTGTGCCCCGGTTCGACCGCCCCCATGACGGTGGCGGTCAGGGGACCGACGGCCAGGGTCATGCCGATGGCCAGCACCGTCATCCCCGCCAGCGGCCCCTCGACATAGCTCGCGCCCGGTCCCGGCCAGGCCAGCAAGGCCAGACCTATGCCCGACAGGATCGGTCCGAGGCTGAGCGACAGCCGCGCCCCGAACCGGTCGGCCAGCCGCCCGGCGACGCCCGAAAACAGCCCCATGACCACGGCGAACGGCAGCATCGCCGCCCCGGCCATCGTCGCACTGAACCCCTGCACACGGATCAGGTCGAAGGGCAGGAAGAACATGGCTCCGCCCAGGGCGAAATAGAGCAGCAGGGTCAGGACGTTCACCCCGCTGAACACCGGCGACCGGAACAGGGTCAGCGGCATCATGGGATGGCTCTGTCGCGCCTGCGAAACCAGAAAGCCCGCGAGCAGGACGGTACCGCCCGCCATGCCAGCGATAATGGCAGGGCTGGTCCAACCCAGATCGGGCGCGGCGGTCAGGGCCCAGGTCAGGGCGGCCAGACCTGCGACGGCCAGCACCGCTCCGATCCAATCCAGCCCCCGCGCGTCGTCGTCCCGGCTTTCGGGCACGGCCTTCAGAGTGACGGCAATGGTTAGGGCGGCCAGCGGCAGGTTGATCCAGAAGATGAAGCGCCAATCGGCCTGATCCGCCAGCCAGCCGCCGATCAACGGCCCGACCATGCCGAACAGAGCCCCCGCCCCGGCCCAGGTACCGAAGGCCTTGCCCCACTCATCTGGCGGAAAGGTCGCGCCGATGACGGCCAGCGCGCCGGGCGTCAGCAGGGCCGCGCCGATGCCCTGCAGCGCCCGCCCGGCGATCAGCAACTCGGCCGTTGGGGCCAGGCCGCAGGCCAGCGAGGCCAGGGCGAAGACGACGACACCGATCATAAAGACCCTGCGCCGCCCGAACCGGTCACCGGCCGCGCCGCCGGTCAGAACCAGGGCGCCCAGTGTCAGCAGATAGGCGTTGGACACCCATTGTACGGCGGCGGGGCCTGCACCCAGATCGCGCTGGATGGCGGGCAGGGCTACGCCCAGGGCCGAGCCGTCGATGAAGGTCAGGCTGGAGCCCAGGACGGTGGCGACCAGTATCCAGCGCTTGCGAGAGGCAGACAGGGCCTGCGTCGGCGGCGGGGCCGCCTGGACCTGGCCTTCGTTACAGGGGCTTCGGTGCGGGCCGTCCATCGCTTGTCCCCCAATCGAGAGCCGAACGTTACGCCGCCTTCCCGTCGGCGGTCTAGCGTCCGGCCTCGCGGCTCCGGTCCTCGGCGGGGTCGTCCAGCAGGCCGGGCTCGGGGGCGACGACGACGGACCTGCGCCGCGACCGGACGGCCGCGATGGCGAAGACAACCGCCCCGGCCCAGATGAAGCCGAACGATATGGCGCGCAGCAGGCCGAAGGGTTCACCCTGGCTGACCCCGATGACGAAGACAATGGTCGGGGCTAGGAACTGCAGGAAGCCCATGGTCGACAGCGGCATGCGCCGCGCGGCCCAGGCGAACAGAACCATGGGCACCACGGTGATCGGCCCGGCTGCCAGCAGCCACAGGGTCGCCGCCGCCGACTGGCCGAAATGGCCCTGACCCTGCGAGGCGATCCACAGCACCCAGGCCAGGCCGGGCCCGGCCAGCAGCAGGCATTCCAGGAACAGGCCGCTCTGGGCATCCACCGCGACGCGCTTGCGGATCACCCCATAGGCACAGAAGGTCGTCGCCAGCAGCAGCGACACCCAGGGCAGATGCCCCAGGGCCACGGCCTGAAGCACGACGCCACACCCGGCCAGGGCGATGGCGACCAGGCCGGTGCGCGAAATCTTCTCGCGGAACAGCCAGGCCCCCGCCGCCATGTTGAGCAGGGGATTGAGGTAGTAGCCGAGGCTGGCATCCAGCGTCCGGCCGTTGTTCACGGCGATGACATAGGTGGTCCAGTTCACCGCGATGAGCGTCGTGGACAGGGCGATCCAGCCCATGACGCGCGGCGAGCGCAGGGCCTGCATCACCTGGCCGCCCTGACGCACTACCACCACCAGCGCCCCGGCCCACAGCACCGCCCAGGCGGTGCGGTGCGCCATGATCTCGAAGGCATCGGCCCCGGCCCGGTCCATCGCCTGGAACACCAGGGGGATAAAGCCCCAGATGGCATAGCAGGCGACGCCCGCGATCAGGGCCTTGCGATCCTCACCGGCCGGGGCGGTGGTCACGGCCTCAGACCGTGATGGTGCGATAGCCCGAGGACGGCTTGATCATGCCGGTCTCGTCCAGCAGCTGGGCGATCTGGACGGCATTCAATGCCGCCCCCTTGCGCAGGTTGTCGCCCACGATCCACAGCATCAGGCCGTTCTCGACCGAAGGGTCCTTGCGGATGCGGCTGACATAGACCGAGTGCTCGCCGGCGGCATCGACGGGGGTGATGTAGCCGTCGTGCTCCTGCTTATCGACCACCTGGATGCCGGGCGCGTCACGCAGGATGGCGCGGGCTTCGTCAGGGGTGATCGGCTTGTCGAACTCCAGCGCGACCGCCTCGGAGTGGCCGACGAAGACCGGCACGCGCACGCAGGTGACGGTCAGCTTGATGTCGGGATCCAGCATCTTGTGGGTCTCGTCCCACATCTTGGCCTCTTCGTCGGTGAAGCCGTCGTCGCGGAAGGAACCGATGAAGGGGATGACGTTGAAGGCGATCTGTTTGGGGAACAGCTTGGGCCGCGCGTCGCCCAGGCCGTAAATGGCCTTGGTCTGGTTCCACAGCTCATCCATGCCCGCCTTGCCCGCGCCCGACACCGATTGATAGGTCGAGACCACGGCGCGCTTGATCCGGGCCGCGTCATGCAGGGGCTTGAGCGCCACGACCAGCTGGGCCGTCGAGCAGTTGGGATTGGCGATGATGTTCTTCTTGGACGCCAGCTTGATGTCGTCGGGATTTACCTCCGGCACGATCAGCGGCACGTCCGGGTCCATGCGGAAGGCCGACGAGTTGTCGATCACCATCGGCCCGGCCTTGCCGATCTTCTCGGACCAGGCGCGCGAGGCATCGCCACCGGCGCTCATCAGGACCAGATCGACCTGCGAGAAATCGAAGCTGTCGATGTCTTCGCATTTGATCGTCTTGTCGCCCCACGACACCTCGACGCCTTTGGATTTGCGCGAGGCGACGGCGTGCATTTCCGAGACCGGAAACTCCAGCTCTTCCAGGATGTTCAGCATCTCGCGCCCGACGTTGCCGGTAGCGCCCACGATGGCGACTTTATAGCTCATCTTAGTCAGTCCTTCGGACGCGCTAACGCTCGCCACGCGGTGGCTCGCTGCTTGAGCGCGGAATGTGCGGTGGTAGGAGGTCACTGCATGTAGGCTTTCGCAGGCGCGAAGCAACGGTTTTTGGCTTTAACTCCGTCAAGTTCGCAAGGCCATGCCATTCATCGTCCTTATGACGTTGCTGCTACGGACAATCCGGTTCTCATCACTTGCGTCCGATTTTGACGTGTGGCTGCCTTAGGATGTCCCCACGTTCCGTAGCGCGACCGACCTCCCGTCGGCTGGATGTGCCAGACCCGGCGAACGAAGTGGACTGAGTGGACTGAGTGGACTGAGTGGACTGTATTTTTCTTCCTTCGCTGTCGTTGCCTCGGTAATCGGAGCCATGACGTCCCGCATTCGTTCCGCCTATGACATCCGCATCGAGGAAGGGGTCATCGCGCCCGATCCGGCCCAGGCCCCGCTGATCGCGGCGATGGAGCGGCTGGAGGAGGATCTGGCCAGACGCGGCCTGTTCGGTAGTCTGCCTGAGGTGCGGGGCCTCTACATCTGGGGGCCGCCCGGACGGGGCAAGTCCATGCTGATGGACCTGTTCGTCACCTCGACACCCGAGCCGAAGAAGCTGCGGGCCCACTTCCACGCCTTCATGGCCCGTATCCACGACCTGGTCCGTCAGTGGCGCGAGGGGGATGCCAAGGCCCGCAAGGCCGTCTTCGGCACGCATAAGGGCGACGACCCCATCCCGCCGATCGCCGCCCTGATCGCGTCGGAGGCCCGGCTGCTGTGCTTCGACGAGCTTCAGGTCACCGACATCGCGGATGCCATGATCCTGGGACGGCTGTTCGAGGCCCTGTTCGAGAAGAAGGTGGTCCTGGCCGTCACCTCCAACCGTGCGCCAGATCAGCTGTATTTGAATGGCATCAACCGCCAGCTGTTCGTGCCCTTCATCGAACAGATCGAGGCGCGGTGCGAAGTGGTCTCCCTGACCGGCGAACGGGACTGGCGCCTACACCGCCTGACCGGCGGCAAGGTCTGGTTCTCGCCGGTGGACGAGGCGGCGCGACAGGGGTTCGAGGACCTGTGGAGTGACCTGCGCGGCGGCGAGCCGGAGGAGCCTGCGCATCTGACCGTCCTGGGCCGCGACGTGGTCGTCGAGCGTACCGCCGGCAGCATGGCCCGCGCCACCTTCGCCGAACTGTGCGGCAGTCCGCTGGGACCACAGGACTATCTGGCCATCGCCGAACGCTTCCACACCCTGTTTCTGGAGGATGTGCCGCTGCTCAGCCCGGCCAATCAGCAGGAGGCGCGGCGTCTCGTGACCCTGATCGACGCGCTCTATGAAGCCGGGACGCGGCTGGTGACCCTGGCCGCCGCCGCCCCTGAAGCTTTGTATCCAGAGGGCGTCGGGGCCTTTGAGTTCGAGCGCACCGCCTCACGCCTGAACGAAATGCAGGCGGCCGACTGGATGACGCGCGAGCGTTCGGTCTAGGCTTGCCGCCTTAATTCCGCTGGACCCTGCGGTGCACCCTTTACGCCTGACCTCAAGAGAGCCCCGCCCATGCGCCTGCCCGCCCTGATCTGCGCCCTGACCCTGACCGCAGCCTTGCCCACTGTGGCGATGGCCCAGACGCCCGCGAGCACGCCTGCACCGGCGGTCGGGGTCGCCGTGACTGACGCCCGCACTTGGCTGACAGGCCTGGGCGGATCGGTGGGCGAGCCGGAAGCCGTGACCGGGGCCCAGATCCTGCGCGTGGCAGACGAACCCCTGCCCTGGAACCTCACCTTCTACGCCTGCACGACCCTGTGCGACGACCTGCAATTCAGTGCCGTCTTCACGGGTCCCCTGACCATCGAGCAAGCCAATCAGTGGAATCTGGAGAGCCGCTATCTGAAAGCCGCCTTCTCTCCGGCCCCGGCGACCGGCGGCAACCCCAGCATCGTGCTGCAGTACGATGTCCTGCTGACCCAGACCGGCCCTGACCAGCTTCAGGAGCCGACCGTGATCTGGATCCAGCAACTGCGCGGCTTCGCTCAGATGCTGACCGGCGCAGACAGCTCGAACGTTCCTATCCAGTAGCTTATGCTAGCAACTCTCGACACTTCCACACTGAGACAGGTGGGCGATTGGCTCAACGCAAATGAAGGAGTCCTCGCTCTTCTTCTATTCGCAGGTTCAGCCGCCTTTGCTTGGTTCAGCGGCATCATCACCGCGCTTCAGCGACGGCCGAGATTGCGTGTGAAGGTGATCCCCGGCCCGACCATGTATACAGTTCAAGCCGTCGGACTAATGGTGCAGGGGTATGATACTCACCGCGTATCGATAGCGATCTACATCCAAATATCGAATGCGGGGTCTGCCCCAACATCAATTGGCGATATCCACGTCGGCTACAAGTGGTCGTTAATTCCACTCAGCCCATTGTGGTGGCAACGCTTATTCCAGACGCACTGGATCACTCAGCAGAGCGTGGCGATCCAAGATTTTCAAGTTGCATTGGGTGAATCAGGCGATGTGAAAGTCTACCCGTTCTTGACCCAGAAAAGCTCGATTTCAGGCGGTTCAGCAAAAACGTACCTGGAGATCGGCGAGATGACCAACGGGGTGATCTACTTCGAAGAGGCCGACGCCTTCGGTGCTTGCCAGCCAGCACTACGAGAGGGTGGCGCTACCATGAAGCTGAAAGTTCATGATGCTTTCGGCGGTGTTCATGTCTCAAAGATAAGAGTGCCTTACGCGGATATCGCCGAAGCTAGAAAGTTCAATCCAAGCTTCGGCGATACCATTGAGACACTTCGCCGACCGGGGGCTAGCCCGTCTGAGTGATCAAACCAGGCTAGGCTCGATATCCTTGCAGGCCTGGATCAGGCCCTGGACCGACTCGACCGACTTCTTGAACATCGCCTTTTCGTCGTCGTTGGTGCTGAACTCGATGACCTTTTCGACGCCGCCGGCACCGATCAGGGCGGGCACGCCGACATAGAGGTCGGACAGGCCGTATTCACCCGACAGCCAGACGGCGCAGGGCAGGACGCGCTTCTGGTCCAGCAGGTAGGAACGGGCCATGGCGATGGCACTTTCGGCCGGGGCATAGAAGGCCGAGCCGGTCTTGAGCAGGGCCACGATCTCGCCGCCGCCCTTGCGGGTCCGCTCGACGATGGCGTCCAGATCGCCCTGGCTTAGCATGCCGGCCGCGACCGCGTCGGGCAGGGGCAGGCCGCCGACGGTCGAGTGGCGCACCATCGGCACCATGTCGTCGCCGTGACCGCCCAGGGTCCAGGCGTGGATATCCTGGATCGACACGCCGGTCTTCTCGGCCAGGAAATAGGCGAAGCGGGCGCTGTCCAGCACACCGGCCATGCCGATGACCTTCTCCTTGGGCAGGCCCGAGAATTTCTGCAGGGCCCAGACCATCGCATCCAGCGGGTTGGTGATGCAGATGACGAAGGCGTTCGGGGCGTGTTGCTTGATGCCTTCGCCGACGGCCTTCATGACCTTCAGATTGATGCCGATCAGGTCGTCACGGCTCATGCCCGGCTTGCGCGGCACGCCGGCGGTGACGATGCAGACGTCGGCACCGGCGATGTCGGCATAGTCGTTGGCACCTTTCAGCGCGACGTCGGTGCCGATCACGGCGGTGGCCTCGGCGATATCCAGCGCCTTGCCCTGGGGCGTACCCTCGGCGATGTCGAACAGGATGACGTCGCCCAGCGCCTCGCGCGCGGCCACGTGAGCCAGGGTTCCGCCGATCATTCCGGCGCCGATGAGGGCGATCTTCGCACGAGCCATGAACATTCTCCGTTGGCCTATCGCGCTTCGCGCTACTTGAGGCCGGGTGGCTGATTGGGGAGGAAACGTGGGGCGGTCTAGACCCAGCCGCATTCGCCTGCAACCGTAACCCCGCGTTACCGGAGGGCCTGATGACCGCTGGACAGGAAATGATCGCCGCCGAGGACACCCCCGACGGCCTGGTCACCGTCGTGGACGAGACCACGGTGCGGGCCGAGGTCGCGGCCTGGCGGACCCGCGTCCTGAAACGCCCCGGCCTGTGGGACAAGGCCACGCGCGGCACACAGGATCGGATCAACCGCATCATCCCCGAGCGCGTGCATCAGGTCATCACCGCCGGGGTCGAGGCGATGACTAAGGGTATCTTGTTCGGCTCCGACGTCCTGCAGGCCAGACCCGGACCACGCGGGACCCTGGCCGCGTCCGAGCTCAAGGCCCGCGCCGCAATCAAGGTCTATCGCAACACCGCCAGCGTCGAGGGCGGGGTCGCGGGCGCGGGCGGTTTCGTTCTGGCCGCGGCAGACTTTCCCGCCCTGATGGCGATCAAGGTGCGGATGCTGGCTGACATCGTGGCCGCCTATGGCTGGGGCGGCGGGTCTCTGAGAGAGCGGCTGTTCGTGCTGCACATCTTCCACCTGGCCTTCGCCAGCGCCCGGCGGCGACCCGAGGCCTTGGCCGATCTGGAGCGGTGGATCGCGGACATCGACCAGCCCCAGGCCATCACCGACTACGACTGGCGCACCTTCCAGATCGAATATCGCGACCATATCGACCTGGCCAAGATGGCCCAGTTGATCCCCGTTGTCGGTGCGCCGATCGGGGCGGTGGTCAACTGGCGGCTGGTCGAGCGGCTGGGCGAGACGGCCATCATGGCCTGCCGCATGCGCTGGATGGCGGAGGCGGCATGAATCAGGTTTTGAGGCTGGATTAGTTCCCTAGGATTGATCCACGATCTCGGCGGCGACTTTTCAAGAGCTGTGACCAGGGGAGGGTCGATGAGGGGCATTCTGTTTCTGAGCGTGGCCGCCATGGCTGTCGGGTTGTGGCCAGGGGCAGCATCGGCCCAAACCATGCCGCTGAACGAATTCATTGCGACGGCCGACCGCATTCCACGCAATGTCACGGCCCTCCTGAGATCTGATTATCGCCGATTGAAGCGCGAAGGAGAGGCCGGCATTTCGGCCGTCCTGACCGAGCAGTATCGCGCCCAGCAGGCGAACCGACCGAGCCAGACCTGCATTCCGATGGACGGATTCTCTTTCGAGCCCGAAGATGTGCTCCGAAGGCTGAAAGCCATCCCCGAACCGCAGCGGCGCAGGATGACCATTACCGACGGCATCCGCGAGATCATGCGCCGTCGATATCCCTGTCCGGCACCTTGATAGCTTCAGTTGTTTCCAAACTCAAAACTTATTGATTTTGCCTGTCGTCATTGTGGGCATAGGCTGGCTGCACAACCATAATCCACGGGAGCTGAATCATGGACGGAAACGCTGGCGGACCCTCGCCCCTGAGCGACCCCAAGAAGGAAAAGGCCGCGCGCCGCAGCCTTCTGGGCCGCACCAACCGCGACTGGTGGCCCAACCATCTGGCGGTCGATATCCTGCACCAGCAGGGCAAGACCGGCGACCCGATGGGCGACGGCTTCAGCTATGCCGAGGCGTTCAACACCCTGGATTATGACGCGGTCAAGCGCGACCTGACGGCCCTGATGACGGACAGCCAGCCCTGGTGGCCGGCGGACTATGGCCACTATGGTCCCTTCTTCATCCGCATGGCCTGGCACTCGGCCGGCACCTATCGGACCGGCGACGGGCGCGGGGGCGCGGGCGCGGGCCAGCAGCGGTTCGCACCGCTGAACTCCTGGCCGGACAACGGCAACCTGGACAAGGCGCGCCGTCTGCTGTGGCCGATCAAGCAGAAATACGGGGCCAAGCTGAGCTGGGCCGACCTGTTCATCCTGGCCGGAAATGTCGGCATCGAGTCGATGGGCGGGCCTGTGTTCGGCTTCGGCGGTGGCCGCGCCGACGTCTGGGAGCCCGAGAAGGACGTCTACTGGGGCACCGAGGAGGAGTGGGTGGGCTCAGAGGGCGCGCCGACCCGCATTCAGCCCGACAAGGATATGGCGCTGGAAGAGCCGCTGGCCGCCATCCAGATGGGCCTGATCTATGTAAACCCGGAAGGCCCCGGCGGTGTGCCGGAGGCCCTGCAGTCGGCCCGTGACATCCGGGAGACCTTCGCCCGCATGGGCATGAACGACGTCGAGACCGCGGCCCTGACCGCCGGGGGTCACACCTTCGGCAAGGCCCACGGCAATGGCGACGCTTCCAAGGTCGGCATTTCGCCCGAGGGCGCAGACATCGCCCAGCAGGGTCTGGGCTGGGTGTCGGGCCACGAGAGCGGCATGGGCGACCACACGATCACCTCGGGCATCGAGGGGGCCTGGACGCCCACGCCCATCACCTGGGACATGACCTATTTCGACATGCTGCTGGACCACGAGTACGAGCTGGTCCGTAGCCCTGCGGGTGCCAAACAGTGGCAGCCGGTCGGCAATCCGGAAGAGACCCTGGCCCCCGCCGCCCACACGCCGGGCAAGAAGGTGCCGACGATGATGACGACCGCCGACATGGCGTTCAAGGTCGATCCTGAGTACCGCAAGATCATGGAGGCGTTCCGCGCCGACCCGGCCTATTTCGGCGACCAGTTCGCCCGCGCCTGGTTCAAGCTTTGCCACCGCGATATGGGGCCGAAGATCCGCTATCAAGGTCCGGAAGTGCCGGCCGAAGAGCTGATCTGGCAGGATCCGATCCCGACCCATACCGGACCAAAACTGACCGATGCCGACGTCGAAACGCTGAAGGGGCATATCGCGAACTCCGGCCTGTCGATCGCCGATCTGGTCCGCACGGCCTGGGCCTCGGCCGCCACCTGGCGCGGGTCCGACCATCGCGGCGGCGCCAATGGCGGGCGCATCCGTCTGGAGCCGCAGCGCAGCTGGGACGTCAACGAGCCGCACAAGCTGGCGAAGGTTCTTCAGGTCTATGAAGGCATCAAGGCGTCGTCCGGCCTGAACGTCTCCATCGCCGACCTGATCGTTCTGGGCGGGTCCGTCGGGGTCGAACAGGCCATCAAGGCCGCCGGTCATGAGATTGAAGTTGCGTTCACGCCGGGCCGCACCGACGCCTCGGCCGAACAGACCGACGCCGAAAGCTTCAAGGTCCTGGAGCCCCGCGCCGATGGTTTCCGCAACTATCTGCAGGTGCAGTTCAACGTCCCGACGGAAGAACTGCTGGTCGACCGGGCGCAACTGCTGGGCCTGACCGCGCCGCAGATGCTGGTGCTGGTGGGGGGGCTGCGCGTTCTGGGGGCCAACCACGGAGCCTCTGAGAACGGCGTCCTGACCGATCGTCCGGGCCAGTTGACGAACGACTTCTTCGTCAACCTGCTGGACATGCGCACGGCCTGGAAACAAGTCGACGACCACTCTGACGAGACCTTCGTCGGCACGGACCGCGACACAGGCGAACAGCGCTGGACCGCCACCCGCACCGACCTGGTGTTCGGGGCCAACTCGCAGCTTCGTGCGCTGGCCGAGGTCTATGCCTCTGCCGATGCGGGCGAGAAGTTCGTGCGCGACTTCGTCAAGGCCTGGGTCCAGGTCATGGAGAACGACCGCTACGACATCCGCAAGCGCGCGGTCCACGCGGAGAAGGTCGCGGCCTAGAACTCGATGTGTCGGCGAGGGGCGGTGCTGCCCTTCGCCGACGCTATCCTTCGGTCAGTCTTCGCGCTCGATCTCCGGTGCAGTCGTCGTCCAGCAGGACTGCAAGGCTTCGGAGCCGTTCGACCACCAGTCGCCGAGGTAATGGTAGCCAGTCATCTGGATAGACGGCGTGATCGACGCGCCTGAAAGCCAGAAGGTCGTGCGTGCGCCGCCGACGAAAAGAGGGGCATCGACCCCATAGTCCGAGCCGACGCGATAAACGTCCAAGGGCATCGGCGGGATGTCTTCCGCCCCTTCCAGAGTCGCTCGCACGCCTGGACAACTCAGGGAGTCTGCCCATGCCAGGGGCATCCGGGGGGCATCGGGGTCGTCGCCCCATCGGGCGTCTCCCTCGCGCTGACGTCGGACGACCCAGCGGTTTCCAGTCAGATTTGAGTCGACACGATAGAAGCTGACGATCTGCCAACTGACGCTGTTCCGGTCCTCCATCATAAAGACGAGGTCTGGCGTATGGCCTTCGATCTCCAGCCGCTTGGCCGTTTCGAACGCGCGCTCATAGCGGGACAGGTCCTGGAGGGGCGTCAGGGCGAGTAAGCTCGTAGCCAGGGCCGTCGCCAGCATATTGGGTCGCCTCCACGGTGTCGGTGGCCTGCTGTTTCACTCTGAAAGCAGACCTGGGCACGCTGATGCCTCGCCAACCATCAGGACAACTGATAGGTCCTGACGATCCTGCAAACCTCGGTCTATGCATGCTCCCGACCCTGCGCCAGCTCCAGTATCTGAAACTGCTGGCCGAACACGCCTCGTTCAGCCGGGCGGCGGAAGCGGCGCATGTCAGCCAGCCCGCGCTTTCGGCTGGGGTGCAGGAGCTTGAGAAGATCCTGGGGGCCGCCGTGGTCGAGCGGACACGCGGCAATGTCCAGCTGACCGCTGTCGGGGTCGAGGCCGTGCGCCGGGCCGAAGACGTCCTGGCCCGCACCGAGGATCTGGTCGAGGCGGCGAAGAATGCGGGCAAGCCCCTGTCTGGCCGGTTCCGGCTGGGCGTCATTCCGACCGTCGCGCCGTTCCTGCTGCCCGCCAAACTGCCTGGGTTGAAGATCGCCTATCCCGCGTTGCGCCTGTTCATTCGTGAAGACCTGACGCCGCGCCTGATCGCGGCGCTGAAGGCGGGGCAACTGGACGCCGCCGTCATCGCCCTGCCTTATACGGCCCCCGGCATCGACCATGCCCGCATTGGCGATGATGAAATCCTGGCGGCGGCACCCGTGGGACATCCGCTGGCGGGCACGGGTCCCATACCAGCGGGCTCGCTGAAGGCCGAAGACCTCATCCTGCTGGAGGACGGCCACTGTTTGCGCGACCAAGCCTTGGCCGCCTTCGATATCGACCCACCCAAAGGCGATGACGTGTTCGCCGCTACCAGCCTGCACACCCTGGTCCAGATGGTCTCTTCGGGTCTGGGCGTCAGCTTCCTGCCCGAGATGGCGGTGCGGGCGGGTCTGGCCGACATGCCGGGCGTGGTCGTGCGCCAGATTTCGGCCAAGGCTCCGCGTCGCGAGATCGTGGTGGCCTGGCGCCACGGCTCCAGCCGCGCCGCCGAGGCCCGGCTGCTGGCCGAGGCCCTGACGCTGGACTGAGGTTACGACTCCGTAAGCTTGCGGCGTCGCAAACCGCTGATAGGGTCCGCCTCGCCCGCCATCCGGGCGTTCGGAGCCCTCCCATGAAGTCCCGCCTGATCCTGACCGCCTGCGCCGCCGCCCTGATGCTCGGCCTGCCCGCTGCCGCGCCCGCCATGGCGCAGGACGCCGCCGCATCGGCGCCCGCAGGCGTGACCGTGCCGCCGCTGGGCTTTCAGGAGCGGACCCTGCCAAATGGGCTGAAGGCCTATACCGCGCGCGATACCTCGACCTCCAACGTCACGGTCCAGGTCTGGTACCGCGTCGGCTCCAAGGACGATCCGCAGGACCGCTCCGGCTTTGCCCACCTGTTCGAACACCTGATGTTCAAGGCGACCGAGAACTTTCCGGACGAAACCTTCGACCGCCTGACCGAAGACGTGGGCGGCAACAACAACGCCTTCACGTCCAACGACGTCACTGCCTATTTCGAGACCATCCCGGCCAACCATCTGGAGCGGCTGATCTTCGCCGAGGCCGGCCGCCTGGGCTCGCTGGTCGTCAATGAGGACGTGTTCGAGAGCGAACGCGACGTCGTCAAGGAAGAGTACCGCCAGGGCGTCCTGGCCAGCCCCTATGGCCGTCTGTTCAGCGTGTTCCTGCCGGCGACCCTGTATCAGGATCATCCGTACCGCCGTACCACCATCGGTTCGATCGAGAACCTGGACGCCGCGACCATCGAGGATGTGCGGCGGTTCCACGCCACCTTCTACCGGCCCGACAATGCCTATCTGATCGTGGCCGGGAATTTCGATCAGGCCCAGCTCGACGGCTGGGTCGACCAGTATTTCACGCCCCTGACCAATCCCGAACGCCCGCTGCCGGCCAACGATGTGCGCGAGCCCGAGCCGACCGGCCCGCGCGAGGTCACCTACTATGCGCCCAATGTGCCGCTGCCTGCGGTCGTCCTGGCCTGGCCGACCGTGCGCTATGACAATCCGGATCGGGCGGCCCTGACCGTGCTGGACGGCATCCTGTCGACGGGCGAGTCCAGCCGCCTGTACCGCTCGCTGGTCTATGATCAGCAGATCACCAGCCAGACCAGTTCCAGCCTGGGTGCAAACCAGCAGGCCGGGGCGATGACCACCTATGCCATAATGGCCGAGGGCAAGACGCCTGAGGAAGGCCTGGCCGCCCTGCGGGCAGAGGCCGCGAAACTGCGCGATGCGCCCGTCACCGACGCTGAACTGGCCGAGGCCAAGAACGAGCTGGTCGCCGGGGCCCTGCGCGAGCGCGAGACGGTCGAGGACCGCGCCAGTGTGCTGGGCTGGTCGCTGATCAACACCGGCGACGCCGCCACGGCCGACCGCGAGATCGCCAGCCTGCAGGCCGTGACCGCCGGCGACATCCAGCGCGTGGCGCAGCGCTATCTGACCGATCAGCGCAGCATCGCCATCCGCTATCTGAACGCCGACGAGGCCAACCCCGCGACGGTGCAGGATGTGAACGTGACCGCGCCGATCGAGGTCGCCGACCTGGCCCCCGTAGGCCGCCTCTTCGAGCTGCTGCCCGAGGGTCAGCGCGCCGCCCTGCCCGAGACGACCGAGCCAGTCGAGCCGGCGACGCCGCCTGTGGCCGATTTCCGCCTGGACAACGGCCTGCGCGTGCTGGTGGTCGAGAAGGACGGCCTGCCGCTGGTCTCCGCCCGGCTGAGTTTCGACGCCGGGTCTGCCGACGAAATTCCGGGCAAGCCGGGGGTGGCCATCATGACGGCCGCCTTGCTGACCCAGGGCACGTCGACCCGCAACGCGCCGCAGATCGCCACAGAGATCGAGCAGCTCGGTGCCCAGATCGGGACCAGTCCGGGGGTCGATTTCACCACCGTCTTTGCCAATGCACCCGCCGACGTCTTCCCCCAGGCCTTGACGTTGATGGCCGACCTCGTTCGCAATCCGGTCTTTGCGCCCGAAGAACTGGAGCGGCAGCGGGTCCAGGGCGTGGACAGCATGAGAATCACCCTGTCGACACCGGGGCCCGTCGCCGCCCTCTCGGCGGCCAGGGTCATCTATGGCGATGCGATCTATGGCGCGCCGAGCGTCGGAACGCTCTCCTCATTGGGGTCCATCACGCGCGACGACGTCACCGCCTTCCATACCGCGCGTTATCGACCCTCCGAGGCCACGCTGGTTTTCTCGGGCGACATCACCCCCCAGGTCGCCCAGAGTCTGGCTCAGAGTGCGTTCGGCGATTGGGTGGAGCCGGCACCTGTCCGCAACCTTGCCGCCGATCCTGCTGGACCTCCTCTGTCCCCGCGCGTGGTCGTCATCGATCAGCCGGGGGCGGGTCAGGCGGCCGTCACCGTCGCGCTGCGGGGCATCTCGCGGACTGATGCCGACTACTTCCCCCTGACCCTCGGCAATACCCTGCTGGGCGGCAGCTTCACCTCGCGGCTCAATCAGGAAATCCGCATCAAGCGCGGTCTCAGCTACGGCACCCGCTCGTCGCTCGGCGTCCGGCGCGAGGATGGGCTGTTCACCGCCTCGGCACAGACCCGCAATGACGCCGCCGTCGAGGTCGCCGACTTGATCCTGGCCGAGCTGACCCGTCTGGCCACGACGCAGCCGACCGACAGCGAGATGACCACGCGCCAGGCCATCCTGACCGGGGCCTTCGGCAGTTCGCTGGAGACAGTCGACGGCCTGGGATCGCTGGTCGCCAATCTGGCGCTCTACGACCTGCCGATGAGCGAGCTGTCGGCCTATGCCGGTCGCGTCCGCGCCCTGACGCCGGAACAGGTTCAGGCCGCTTTTGCCGAACACCTGCCCACCGACCGCGCCAGCCTGGTCATCGTCGGCGACGCCTCGACCTTCATCGACGCCCTGCGCGCCAAGCATCCGAACGTAGAGGTCATTCCACTGACAGAGCTGAGCCTGGATACGGGAGCGCTGAAATAGCGCTCAGCCCTGGGCACCAGACCACCTGCGCCACCTTGAGATCGCGGCGCAGGTGTCGGCGACGGCTTGATTGTCAGAGGTTCACTCCTGCAGGAACCGATCGACGATCGCGGCGAACCGTTCCGGCTGGTCGGCCATGATGAAGTGGCGGCTGTCGTCGACACGCTCCAGACGGGCGCCCGGTAGGGCGGCATACTCGCGGGTCCACATCGCATCGGCCATGGCCGCTGGCGCACCGCCGTTCGCATCCGACGCATAGGTCGCCCAGACCGGCGTGGTCATGGCGGCCAGGGCCGGGCGCGCGTCCGTCGTCATGATCTCGCGGATGGCCGAGGCCAGGGCATGACGGTCCGAAGCCATCGACCAGTCGACCATGGCCGTTCGTGTCGCAGGATCGCGGGCCAACCCCACGGCCGCTTGTACCTGACCAGCCCGGAAGGCGTCGGCATCGGGGTTCAGCATGCTTTGCGCGGCCTGCTCGGCAAAGGGGCGGGCGTTGTCGGCGGTGACCTGGGGGCCGAACATGGCGCTGAAGAAGGGCAGGCTGTCGACGCTCATCACCCGCCCGACCAGATCGGGATGCGCCTGAGCCAGCAGAATGCCGCTGAGCCCGCCCATAGAATGGCCGATCACCGCCGGACGCTGCACGCCCGTCTCGCGGATGTAGCGGGCCAGTTCCTCGATCATCGGCGCGACAAAGGGGCCGTCGCCGTGGGTCCAGGGCTGGCCCGCGAAACCGGCCAGCTGCACCAGATGAACGCGGTGCGTCGCCTTCAGCCGATCCGCCTCGGCCCGCCAGACCTCACGCGAAGAGGCGAAGCCGGGGATCAGGATGATGTCGGGGCCGGACCCGACCACCTCGACCGACAGCCGGTCAGAAGCAAAGGCGGGAGCTGCAACAGCGGTCGATGCCTGGGCAAAGGCCTGACCCACGCCGACAGCGAAACAGGGGGCGCAGATGGCCAGTCCGAACAGGGCAGCACGCAGCCGGGGCCGCGCCTTGAGAAAGGCGTTCAACATTTCAGTCTCCAGTTTAAGGGTTGTCGCCGGCCTCAGCCGTGCGGGTTTTCGAAGATGTCTTCCACCGGCCGCTCGAACAGCACGGCGATGCGGTAGGCGAGGTCCAGCGAGGGGTCGTGCTTCTCGGTCTCCAGAGCGTTGACCGCCTGGCGTGAGACCCCCAACGCCTGTCCCAGCTGTTCCTGGGTCCAGTTACGCTCGACCCTCAGAAGTTTCAGACGGTTCTTCATCCGTTCGAACTCCGGATGAAGGGCGAGACGCAGCCGAAGATGCCCCAGAAGGCCGCATAGATCAGCCAACCCGGCAGGTGTGGAGCGTTGGCGAACGTCTCGGCAAATCCCCAGAAAGTGGCCAGAGCCATGGCAAGGCCTGACGAGACGATGAACTGTTTGGCCATCACCGCTCGAACGAACTCGTCGCTTTCCCGTATCGCACTGAGCGTCGCCCAGAGCTGACCTACGACAGGGGCGGCAACGGCTGCCGCCAGTCCCCAGCCCGCCGGCTTGCCAATGATCTCGTCGAAGGCATCGCTGACCATCATGCTTATGCAGATCAACATATAGGGGATCATGAAGGCGAAGGTGCGGATCACATATTTCTTATGCGTCGCCGTCCCGGTTCTCCAGACACTCAACATGACAGCCTCTCCTGACTTTGTGTAAGGCCGACCTTACATCAATGACATGTCGTGTCAACCTGACTTTTCGTCAGGAGCGCCTGACGTGGAGCTGCCTGTCGTATTGTCTGCTAGACGTGTGGCGACGGGACATCCTGATTGAGCTACGACAACCCCGATGACCATCACCGACCCCATCGCCTTTATCCGGGAGAACACCCGCATCCAGACGGTGCCGCACGCGCCGGAAATCTCGCTGTGGCTGGCCGATGAGGTGACGCCAATCTGGCGGATGACGGAAGAGGCGCTGGAGCAGATCGGACTGCCGCCGCCGTTCTGGGCGTTCGCCTGGTCGGGCGGACAGGGGCTGGCGCGCTGGGTGCTGGACCATCCGCAAGAGATGGCGGGAAGGCGGGTGCTGGATTTTGCCACGGGGTCGGGTCTGGTCGGGATCGCGGCGATGAAGGCGGGCGCGGCATCGGTGTTATGCGCGGACATCGATCCGTTCTGCGAGGCGGCGGTGTCGCTGAACACGGGGTTGAATGGGGTCGAAGCCGCGTTCACGACGCAGAACCTGCTGGACGCTCCCGCGCCCGATGTCGATGTGATCTGCGCGGGCGACGTCTTCTATGAAAAGCCGATGGCCGAACGAGTTCTGGCCTGGCTGAGCGAGGCGCACGACCGGGGCATCCGGGTTCTGGTGGGCGATCCGATCCGGACCTACTTTCCCAAGAGCGGCTTCGACCTGCTGGCCGAATATCAGGTGCCGACCACGCGCGAACTGGAAGACATGGCGGTCAAGCGCACGCGTGTCTGGGCGCTCAGCCCGCGCTGACAGGTCCTTTCAGCGGCTCCGCTTGGTGTCCGGGCCTGTCAGGATCATATTGAGCCCATGAAGCGTCTTTTGACTTTCTCCGTCCTGCTCGGGCTCGCGGTGACAGGCGCGGCTCAAGCCCAGACCCCGCCGCCCGCCTGGCAGGTCCGCCCCGGCGCGCCCGCCATCGACGCCCAGCGCTATCGCGCGGACCAGAACCGGATGGAGATGGACCGTCTGCGGCTTCAGGCCGATCAGCGTCGGCTGGAGGCGCAGCTGGGCCAGATGGAGGCGCAGATCGCCCGCGACCGCATTGTCTCCGCGCGCCAGCCTGAGCCGGTTCAACCCGCGCCGCTGCCAGCCTTGCGCTCCCCCGAGCAGGAACGCGCCGCACGGCAGGCGGCAGAGCAGCGTCGCCGGTCAGATGCAGAGGCTGTGGGCCAGATCGACGCCTGGCTGGACCGTCCCGTTCCCTGAACAGCACGATCGCACTGCATCCCTTCCCTGACTGTAGCGTTCCGGCCTAGCTTGAGCCGTTAATGGTTCCGGGGACTAGGGAGAACGATCATGCGTTGGCAGGGCGGACGGCGCGGCGGCAATATCGAAGACCGGCGCGGAATGGGCGGCGGTATCGCTGCGGGTGGACTGGGCCTTGGCGGCGTCGTCATCGTCGGCCTGATCTATCTGTTCACCGGCCAGGACGTGAGCGGCGTGCTGCAGACGGTGGAGCAGGGTCAGGGCAACGGCCAGCAGGGTCAGGTCGGCAGTCCCGAAGATCAGGCTGGGGCCTTCGTCGACGTGATCGGCGCAAACATCGACGACGTCTGGCGCACAAAGATGGAAGGCTATCAGCCGCCGACTGTCGTCCTGTACGAAGGCGGCACGGGCACGGCCTGCGGCACCGGCCAGGCGGCCATGGGCCCCTTCTACTGCCCCGCCGACCAGCAGGTCTATCTGGACCTGTCCTTCTGGCAGGAACTGGAGACGTCGCTGGGCGGCTCAGGTGCCGAGTTCGCGCGGGCCTATGTCATAGCGCATGAATACGGCCACCACATCCAGACACTGAGCGGGACTTCGCAGCAGGTGCAGCGCGCGCAGCAGCGGGCGAGGGGTCAGGCTGAGGCCAATCAGTATTCCGTAGCGCTTGAGCTTCAGGCGGACTGCTATGCCGGCGTCTGGGCCCGCAATGCCTCGGCTGTCTCGAACGGGCAGGTGGCCGTCGATGCGAGCGATCTGGAAGAGGGCATGAAAACCGCCTCGGCCATTGGTGACGACAATCTGCAGCGGCGCAGCGGACGATCCGTCCAGCCCGACGGCTTTACCCATGGATCGTCCGAGCAGCGGGTCGCGGCCCTGCGGCGCGGCTATGAAAGCGGCGACCCCAATGCCTGCGCAATCACGGGCCTGAGCTAGGCGACGGCGGCTTCGGTTTCGCCGTCGGTCGTGTCCGGGACCGATGAAGAGGCATGCAGGAACTCCAGCAGGCCCGTCATCGGCATCGGCCGGGCGATGAAATAGCCCTGGGCCATATCACAGCCCATGCCGCGCAGTAGGGCCAGGGCCGAGGCGGTCTCGACGCCCTCGGCCGTGACCTTCAGGCCCAGGCTATGGGCCAGGTCGATGGTCGACTTGACCAGCAGGGCATCGCGCGAAGACTCGTCCAGGGTGAGGATGAAGGCCTTGTCGATCTTCAGCTCGTCGGCCCGGATCTGTTTCAGATAGGCCAGCGACGACAGGCCAGAGCCATAGTCGTCCAGCGACACGGGAATACCCGCCTCGGCAAACCGTTCGACGATCCTGAGGGCTACGTCGGGGTGATCGATCACGGCGGTCTCGGTGATCTCGAAGCACAGGCGCGCACCCGACGCCTTCACCTCGGCGAGGGCAAAATCAGCGAAGGCGTCGTCGGACAGCAGACGACCCGAGATGTTCACCGACACCACCATGTCATGACCGGCCTGAACCAAGGCCTGATAATCCTCGATCGCGCGGCGGATGGCCCATTCGGTGATGGGGCGGATATGGCCGGTCTCCTCCGCCATGCCGATGAAGAGGTCGGGCGAGACGAAGCCCCGCCGGAGATGGGTCCACCGCATCAGGGCCTCGACACCCGTGACGGCCTGGGCGCGGAAATCGTACTTCGGCTGATAAGCCAGTGTGACGCTGCCACTGCGCAGCCCCGCCATCAGTTCGGAGATCAGCGACAGGGTATCGCCCGGGTCGCCATAGGTGGCGGCATCGAAGGCGGCGGCGGGCAGGCGCGCTGCGCGGGCCTGATCCACGGCAATGGCGGCACGGTCGATCAGAGAGACTTCGCTGCTGCCCGCGTCATGACCCGCGATGCCGGCGGTCAGGGCGATGTCGACCTTGGCCCGGCCCACCTTGATCGGCGTCTGAGCCGCCTCGACCATGCGAGCCGCAATGCCGACGGCCTGATCCTGCGTCTCGGCCTGAACGACCAGACCCAGTGCGCCGGCCCCGATCAGGGACACGGAGGCATTGTTCGACAGTCCCGACAGCCGCGCAGCCAGGGTCGTCAGCAGCACGGCCATGGCGTCATAGCCGATCGCATTGCGCACGACCGCGAACCGCTCGATGCCGAACAGGACGACCCAGCCGTCAGGCATACCCTGGGCCTGCTGCTCCAGGGCCAGGCGGTTGGGCAGTCCCGTCTCCTGATCCTGCAGCGCCATCTGTGTCAGGCGTATCTCGCGGTCGCGCAGGTCGGTGACCATGGCGTTGAAGCTGTTGGCCAGACGACCAATCTCGTCGACCGAGGTGACGGGAGCCTGGGCGTATTCGCCCTGTTGCAGACGGTGGACCGCATCATCCAGCGCCGTGATGGGCCGGGTCAGACCCTTGGACAAGGCCCAGGTCCCCACGACCATGATCGCCAGGCCGATGCCGCCGATCAGCACCAGCCAGAGAAACAGTCCGGAATAGGGCTGCATCGCCTTGTTGATCGGATAGGTCAGCCGCAGCGACGAAACGACATCCGGGTCAACGCTGGGCAGCGGGCGGACCACCAGCATGGAGGGTCCCTCTGCGGTAGGGATGACCGTCGGCTGGCTCTGATCGCCATCGCCGCCCTGGGTAAGCACGACCGACGCTGACAGGGGAATGGCGGACAGGCCCTCGAGTGTACGCATCTGTGCCGCGTCCAGCCGTTCGGCGAACACGACCCAGCCGATAAGGACGGGCGCCATGACCGGGGCGGCGACCATCTGATAAGGCTGCCCTTCGATATTGAGGACGCCCGCCTCGATGCGCCCGGAGTCCAGGCCGTTATACAGTGTGTCCAGCGTGGCATCGTCCAGCGTCAGGCCGGTGGAGGTGGCGTAGCCGTCAGTGCCCAGGATCAGGGCTCCGTCCACACCCTGACGCGCCCTCAGGTTATCCAGTGCCGAGCGGACCGTCGCCTCGTCATTGGTGGCGACGGCTTCGCGGAAGCCATAATCGTGGGCCAGGACGCCTGCACCTTGGGCCAGCTGGGCCGAGCGGGACTTCCACAACTGATCATAGACGGCCCCCGAGGCCCGCATTTCATCGCGCACCACACCTCGCGCGCTGGCGGAGACGGCCACAAAGATGGCGATGGCGCTGAGTACAAGCGCCAGGCCGAACAGACCCAGATACAGCACGGTCAACCGCGTCCGCAGATAGCGGAAGTTGAACAGCGGTTGCGCCAGCGCCTTGATCATCGCACGGCGGCCCGCGCGCTGAAGTCCCCGGTGATGGTGCGCGTCGCTGGCCCTGCGCCGACGGTGATGGCCTGGCTGATCTCATTGCCGCGCCCCGCCAGTGTCGGGTGCCAGACGCGCAAGGTCGCTCCACCCGCCGGAATGCCACGCAGAGTCAGGTTTCCGCTTGCATCCGTCTTGGCCGCCCACGGGGTGTCGACCACCTTGATATAGGCCAGCATCTGATCGTGGATATTGCAGCCGAGGGCCGCGACGCCGACGGAGCTGAACGTCCGGCTCGGAGCCTCACCCCGCGCATACAGCGGCAGTTCGAACCGGTTGCCGCGCGAGAAGGAATAGACCTGGTGCCGGACGCGATCGAGATTGGGAAAGCTGACCGTGCCGCCCACCGGCACAATCAGGACGTAGGGCTGGAACTGGATATCCCTTTGATCCATCCGCAATGGCCAGGCGAAACGGATTGGGCCTCGCGGAACTCCAGACCCCGGATGCACGGTGACCACGGCATCTTTCACAGCCCTTCCGCCTGCCCCGCGCACGCTGACCGTCAGGTCACCTGCATGGACGGCGGTGGCGACCAAGGAGAAGAGCAAAACGCCGAGCAACTGGAACTTCATCAGGCATCAATAGGCTGCACGCGTAAAGCTGGAGTAAAGCGACTTTCAATCTTGAACTATACTGTAACTGATACACACCTTTGGATTGTTCTATGCCCCGACTCGCGCTTTGACTGCATTTTAACCTTCTCCAGCCGATAGCCGCCGAAGGAAGACGATCGACGAGACGACAAGCAGGATGCGACTCAAACGACTAACCCTGGCTGTGTTCGCCCTGGCGCTTGCCGGACTTTCGACACCTGCCGCCGCCCAGATACTCGACCGGCTGCCGGACTCCCGCTCCGGCGGCAAACTGCTGCTGACCGGTGGCGTCTCCTCGATCGAGGGTTCAGGCGGGGGTGGCATTGCGACCTGGTCGACCATCACCGGCTATGGTGAGGAGGACGGTATTGGGGCCAACGTCCACGCCACCTTCGTCGACCTTCCCGACTATGAGTTCCGCAGCGTCGGGGCGGCTGTCGGCCTGTGGGACCGGGTCGAACTGTCGGTGGCGCGTCAGGAGTTCGACACCGGCGACACCGGAGCGGCCCTGGGCCTCGGTCACGGCTTCACCTTTACCCAGGACATCGTCGGCGTGAAGGTCCGGCTGTTCGGCGATGCCGTCTACGATCAGGATCGCTGGATGCCTCAGGTCTCGGTGGGCGTGCAGCACAAGTCCAACGACCAGGGCGCAATCATCTCGGCAATCGGAGGCCGCGATGACGAAGGCACCGACGTCTACGTCGCCGCCACCAAGCTGTTCCTGGCCCAGAGCGTTCTGGTCAGCGGCACGGTGCGCTGGACCAACGCCAATCAGACCGGCCTTCTGGGGTTCGGCGGCGACGTCACCGACGACCATGAGGCCCAGTTCGAGGGCTCCGTCGGCTGGCTGGTCAACCGCAATCTGGTGATCGGGGCCGAATACCGGACCAAGCCGGACAATCTGGGCTTTGCAGAGGAAGACGACTGGTTCGACGTCTATGCAGCCTATGCGATCAACAAACATGTGTCGGTGACGGCGGCCTGGGCGGACCTGGGCTCCATCGCCACCTTCGAGGACCAGCGCGGCCTCTATCTCTCGCTTCAGGTAGGCTTCTGACATGATCAAGACACTGGCTCTGGCTGCCATAACTGCGACGTTGGCCACCGCGGCAATGGCCCAGGATCCGGCGCATCGCTCAGGCGAAGAGGCCGTCGCGCCCTACACTGTTTCCAACGCCAATGCCGGAACCTCGCCGTTCGAGGGCGAGGCGATGCTGCAGGCCTTCCATGGCCGCGAGGGCATCGACCGCATCGTCGACGATATGCTGGACCGCAGCGTCGCCGACCCGCGCATCAGCGAGATCTTCGCCCTGACCGACATGGTCCGCCTTCGACGGACGCTGAAGGAGCAGTTCTGCTACATCCTGAACGGCGGATGCGACTACACCGGCCGCGACATGGTGCAAAGCCATGCCGACCTGGGCCTGCAGCCCGCCGACATGGGGGCGCTGGTCGAGCATCTGCAACTGGCGATGGACGCCGAGGGCGTGCCCTTCCACACCCAGAACCGCTTCCTGGCCAAACTGGCCCCGATGCGCCGGGATGTGGTGACTCGCTGACCCGTCTGCCCTTGGCGGGCGACCTAGTAGACGTCCCGACGATACCGACCCGCTTCGGTGAGGGCGCGTAGCCGGTCGGTGCCCAAGGCGGTCTCCAGGGCCGTTTGGACACCTCCAGCCATGCCTTCCAGACTGCCGCAGACCATGATCGTGGCCCCGCGCTCGACCCAGACCGCAACCTCGTCAGCATGCTCTGCAATAAGCGCCTGAACGTAGCGACCATCTCCTGCATCGCGCGAGAAGGTCCGGTTCAGTCGCGTCAGGAGGCCGGACGCGAGCGCGGCCTGAAGCTCCTGATCCAGCAGAGCGTCATGCGCCCGTGTGCGCTCTCCGAACATTAGCCAGGTACCGCCATGAGAGAGGCCCTCGCGGGACTTCAGATGCGCGCGCAGTCCCGCCAGGCCGGTGCCGTTGCCGATCAGGATCAGCGGCGTCTCGACCGCCGGGCCATGGAAGCTGCGGTTGGTGCGGATGCGCATGCCGATTTCGCCACCGACGGACAGATCGCGCGTCAGCCAGCCTGAACCCAGACCCGGCGTGCCATCCGGTGCCGTCATGCGGCGCACGATGAAGACGGCGCAGCCTTCACTCGGCAAAGACGCCACCGAATATTCGCGCGAGGCAACGGGCTTACCCTCACGTGAAGGCAGGCCTACCTCGGCGATGTCGCCGGCGACCCAGGCTGGGGTATGATCGAGCGGTTCGAACGCCAGTCGCCAGGCCTCACCGCCCGGACTGCCCGGATTAAGATGCGTGCGCTCGACCAGCCGCCAGCGTTCGTAGGCAGGTGGGGTCCAATCGGCCTGGACCGCGTGGCCGGTCAGCTGACCCAGCTGATGCTGCCAGTGCCGAATTGCGCCGGTATCTCCGTTATCGACCTCGACCACGTCGAACAACCGCGTCGCGCCCGAGGCCTGCAGCCAGCCGTCCAGGGCGCGACCGAAGCCGCAAAAGGCGTCATAGCTTCTGTCGCCCAGCGCCAGCAGGCCGTAACGCAGGCCGGGCAGGTCGGCGGGCTGAGCCATCTGCTTGCGCACGAACCACGACATACTGTCGGGCGCATCGCCCTCGCCGGTGGTGGAGGCCACGATCAGCACTTGTCGTGCGGCCTTCAGTTCGTCCGGGTCGAGATCACCCAGCAAGGCCACACGCGCCGATGTGCCGGCCTCTGACAGGCTCCGCGCCGTCATCCAGGCCAGCTCCTCGGCCAGTCCCGTCTGGCTGGCGAAGGCGACCAGCGCATCGGCCTGACCTTCTGTGGGGGCTAGGGCTGCAGCCTTGGCGGTGTCTCTGCTGCGAGCCACCCTGCGCGCGACGACCACGGCGGCGATGACGGCCAGCCAAAGCGCGACCGCCACGGCCGCCCACAGCCAGCGCACGGGGTCGGCCGTCACTCCGCGCCCTCTTCCATCATGGCGAGCAGGGCGGGGGAAGGCTTTTCGGTCATGCCGCCACCGACGTCATTGGGGCCACGCATAACGAACAGCGCGGCCAGATCTGTCGCCGCCGCATAGGCCGGACCCTCCTCCGGACCCATGACCATCAAGGCGGTCGCCAGGGCGTCGGCGCGCATCGCGGTCTCGGCAAAGACGCTGACCGAAGCCAGGCCGTGGGTCAGAGGCCGACCGATACGGCCGTCCAGCGTGTGACCATAGCTCTGGCCGAAGACGCTGAAGCGGCGGACCCAGTCGCCGGAGGTCGCCACCGCGATGTCGAACAGGGCCGCCAGGGTGCGTGGGCCGGGCGCACCGGGCGCGGCCTGAAGCTCGGTCCACCAGGGACGGGCATCGGGCTTGACGCCCGCGCCACGCAGTTCGCCGCCGATCTCGACCAGATGCGAAGTCGCGCCCATTGCCGTCAGCCGTTCGGAGACGCGGTCCACGGCATGGCCCTTGGCGATGCCGGACAGGTCCAGTTTCATGCCGCCAACCTGCTGCACGGCCCGTGCCTCGCGGTTCAGGCGCAGGGATTGCCAGCCGCTGACGGACAGGGCGGCCGCGATCTCTTCGTCCGTCGGCAGTCCGGTACGCGGACCGGGCGGACCGAAGCCCCAGAGATCGACGAGGGCTCCCAGCGTCGGATCGACCGCGCCGTCGGTGTCGTCGGCCAGGTCCATGGCCGCGTCCAGCACGGCCCAGAACGGTTCTGACACCGCCCAGAATCCGGGTGGGGCCGCATTCCAGCGCGACAGTTCCGACGTCGGCTCCCAGTGGCTGAACAGGGCGATGACCCGCGCCAGTTCGTCGTCGATGGCGACCTGAAACTCTGCACGCGTGCGACCGGTCGGCGCGACCAGCCGCACGGACCAGTCGGTGCCCATGCTCTGGCCCGCAAAGTCCCAGATCGCCCGGCCCGGCGGCCGCGACGGTCGGCGCCCATGGGTCGGGATCAGGACGCGGTTGCCCGCCCCCGGATCGCCGACGCCCGACCCGCCCTCGTCACTCGGCATTCCGTCGGTCAGGGCAGGACTTCCACCACGCCGTTGTACTGGGCGCTGGCGGCCATCTGAGTGCCTTCGGCGGGTGTGCGGACGGATGCGTTCATCCAGTACATGCCGGCTTCTGGCCAGGTGACGGTGAAGCTGCCGTCGGCGCCAGTCTTGACCGTCATCTCCTCGGGATTGTCGCGATAGCGGGTGCCGCCGCGTGCGACAGTCACATCCAGATCGGCGGCGGGCTGACCGTCACGGACCAGCTTGAACGTCGCGGCCTCACCGGCCACCAGATCGTTGGGGTGGGTGATAGGAACCAGCTCGATCCCCTTGCCGGTTGGGGTCAGCGCGGTTGTGGTCGGGGCGCCCAGCGTCACGAAGGTCTCGATGCGGCTGTCGGAGCGAGTGGCCGAGACGTCGGTCGCACCGGCCGGGATCGCGGCTGCCATTTCCGCTTCCGCCCCGCGCCAGCGCTTCTGCTCGCCGTTCTCCTTGTAGCTGACCACAACGCCGCTCATGACATTGGCCACGCGATAGGTGCCGGCCTGGGTCAGGTGCAGGTCGAAGGACGAGCGATAGCGGGCGCGCATCATGTTTTCGGGCGCGGCGGTCGAGCCGTCCGGCGCGGTGATGACCAGACCGGCCAGGTTCATCGCGGCGTGGTCCGGAATGAACACCCCGTTGGACATGCCTGCATCGAACCCGACCCAGGCGTCGGTGCCCGACAGGACGGTCGCCGTCGGGGCCAGCCAGGCGCGGTGGGCCTGGGCGGTCAGCGGCGCGGCCAGAGCAGCGAGGGCGGCCAGAATAGCGATCGACTTCTTCATGAGGGTCTTTCCTTTAGCGGGTGACAGTGACGCTGACCGCGCCCAGTTCGGTGGTGCCGGTGGCCCGGCCCGTATTGGCCCCGCCCCAGCGGAAGGGCACGCGCACGACCTCGCGTCCGCCAAGTTCGCGGGCGGCCTCGACGACGACGACATAGTTTCCGGCGGGCAGGTCTCGCAGACGTGCGCCAGGCAGGGTCACGGTGTGACGACCGGGAGCCTTTGTGGCGCTGGAGATGCCGTCGGCGGGCATGGTCATGGCCCGTCCGCCGCGCCGCCACCAGGTCCGCATATCCTTCAGCCAGTCCTTGCCCTCGGCGACATTGGAGGTCTCGTACCAGACGGCCATCGTGCGCACGGCGGTATTGTCCGGCCGCTCAATCCAGACGGCGACATAGGGGCGGTGATAGGCGGCGACGCTGAGGCGCGGGACCTCGACCGACACGGTCAGGTCGGCGGCGAGGGCCGGACCGGCGACGGCTGCTGCGGCTGTGGCGGCCAAAGCGGGAAGGGCGTTTGGGAGGGTAAGCTTACGCATGGGCGACGGGTCCGATGAACAGAGCTAGTGAATAAAGATCAGCGCGATGACGACGGGGATCAGCAGCCCCAGCCCCAGCAGAGGCCAGGTCGAAGGCCTCTGGCGCGCATGCAGCCAGGTCAGGCCGAAGCCGGTGACGGCAAAAACGATACAGGCCACGGCAAACACATCAATGAACCAGAACCAGACGGCTCCGGTGTTGCGGCCCTTGTGCAGGTCGTTGAGATAGGCGACCCAGCCGCGCGTGGTCCGCTCATGCACCGCCTCGCCGGTGGCGCGGTCGATGGTCAGCCAGCCGTCGCCGCCCGGCTCGGCCAGGGCGACATAGACTTCGTCAGGCGTTGTCTCTGTCGGGCGACCGGCGATGGAAATCTTCAGCGCGTCCGAGGCCCAGCGCGCGACGGCGTCGGGGACGGGATCGGTCGTCTCTCCCGGAAAGGTCTCCAACCGCTCAACCAGGGGTGCGGGCAGGGTGGCGGTCTGTTCCGTCACCACCGGCGTGGCCGGGATGGAGGCCGCATGGTTCAGAGTGATGCCGGTAACCGCGAACAGGAACAGCCCGACCAGGCTGATCGCCGCCGATATCCAGTGCCACTGATGCAACTGCTTCAGCCAGAACGACCGGTTGGCGTTCAGGGCGGCTTTCGGCTTCACAGGGGCGGCGGCGGCATCGGTCACTGGCGTTCTTTGCCGAAACTGCGAACCATTTGCAAGTAAAAGGCGGCGCGTATCAGCGCGACAGTCTGACCCCGGCACTTAGGGTGCGCGGCGGGCCGAAAGAGGCCACGCCCGTGCCCGTCTCGGCCACCTCGACATCGGCATCGAACAGATTGTCGGCGGCCAGCCAGATCGTGGCCGAGGGCGACGCCGCCCATTCGATCCGCGCATCGACTGTCGTGGCCGCTTCCAGGACGCGGCTGTTCAGATCGTCCTCGAACCGGCGGCTCTCCCAGCGGGCATCGGCGGACAGGGCCAGGCGGTCCATCGGCGACCATTCCAGCCCGGCTGTCGCACTCCAGATCGGAGCCTGAGCCGGGCGCAGGCCGGTCAGCTGCGCCGCCGCCGCGCCGCCATCGACCCGCGCATCGGTGGCCGAAAGGGCTGCGCGCAGGGACAGGTTGTCGTTCAGTGCATAGCGTCCATCGATCTCCAGGCCTGTCGCTTCGATCGTCCCCGCATTCTGGCGCTGACGCAGGACCCCTCCCGCAGGAACGAAACCGGCGCGAGGGAAGGTGCCTGGCCCCTGCCCGATGGTGACGTTGACGATGGCATCCGCGATCCGGTTCCAGAAAACGGTGGCCGCCAAGGATGCCGTCTCGCCCTGCCACGCCCAGCCGCCCTCTACGCCGGTCAGCCGCTCCGGCTCCAGCGCCGCATTGGCCTCGGTCAGGTCGTTGCCGACGCGGAAAGGGCGGTGCAGTTCATTCAGGGTCGCAGGCCGAAACCCGCTATAGGCCGCCGCACGAAGGGCTTGGCCCTGGCCCAGATCGCGGCGGACCCCAAGGCGTGCACTGACCACCTCGCCCGACCGATCCGGATCGCTTTCGTCCAGCGTCGGCAGCCCGGTCGCCTGGTCGCGCTCCAGCCGTCGTCCGTCTTCGGTCGTCCAGCGGTCGTAGCGCAGCCCTCCTGCGACCAGCCACGGTCCGGAGGTCCATGACCCGTCGCCATAAAGCCCCGCCACCGTCGTCTCGCCGCCCGCGATCCTGTCGCGTGTAAAGGCTCCAGACATGAAGCGAAACCGCTCGCGCGTCTCGCCTTCGGCCAGCCGCGCATCCGCCCCGACCTCCCACTCCAGCCGCCCGCCAAAACTGGCATCCCCGACCCCGCGCAGAGCCGCATTGACGCCCCAGCCGGTGGCGGGCGTTTCGAACTGATCGTTGGCGGGCGTCGTCGTGGCCCGGTCCGCCGAGACCGCCACGGAACTGTTGGCCAGATCGCTCTCCCGCCGCCAGGCCTGCAGCCGCCAGCCCGGCCGGTCTGTCGTAGGCGACGTCGCTGCGGTGACGCTCAGACTGTTGCCCGATGCTGTCGCCCTGGCACTGGCGAGGCCCGACCCCCGCGCCTCCTCGAAGACCGAGGCCCGCAGCGACACCGTCGCCACCCCCACCGGCAAATCCGCCCGCAGCGCCGCGCTCTTCACGTCCAGATTCAGCGCCGTATCCGCCGCCCCCGCTGCACTGCCTCTCACAGGCACATAGCCGTCGCTGGCCTCGTAAAGCGCCGTGCCCACCAGTTGTACCGGCCCGACCGTCGTGACGCCCGTCCCCGACGCCCGAAGCCCGCCGCGCTCGCCCAGCGACAGATCCAGCACCGAGCCCCCATCCCGCTCGCGCAGGGCGATGACGCCGGTCAGGGCTCCGGCTCCGTATGGCCCTGCCCCCGCCCCGCGCACGATATCGAGCCCCGACAGACTCTCGGTCGGCACCTGGGACCAGATGACCCAGCCCCCGAACGGATCATTCAGCGGCACCCCGTCCAGCGTCACCAGCGTCCGCCCCGCGCCCGACGGTGCGATGGCCCTGAGCGATATCCCCTGTGTCGTCGGATTGGCCGAGAGGCTGGTCGTGCGGCGGAACAGCGAGACTGCGGGCACCGTCGCCAGCGCCTCATCCAGCCGCGCCCGCGCGTCCAGATCATTGCGGGTCAGCCGTGTGACCGAGAATGCCGCCTCGCTGGCCGCGGGGGGCAGACGGGCGGCGGTGACCACCACTTCGGGCAGCTGGGCAACGGCGGGCGGTGGGGGCGGGGGGAGCTGGATCATCGCCGCCCTAATACGACAGCGGCGACGAAGTTGCGCCTGCGTCATCCGGCTCCAGGCCTGATGGACGCAAGCGCGTCGATCATGCAGCCTGAACGGCCTCGACGATCGGACTGTCGCGGCCATCCGCCCTGACCCGGGCCGGGCGCTGCGCCAGCCGCTCGGCATAGGCGTCCAGCAGCGGGCTCTCCGGCAGGAACGCTCTCGCCCAAGCCAGGCTGGACCCGACCATGATATCGGCCACTGTGAAGCGCTCGCCCATCAGATAGGGACCGACCCACAGCGCCTCCAGCAACCGATCCGCAGCCGCCTGATACCGCGCTCCGGCCAGAGGGTCGCGGTCCGCCTCGCCGGTCATTTTCGACCAGATCGCGGGTTCCAGTTCGCCGACGGCCCAGCATACCCAGGTCAGCAACGGACCACGATCCGCTGACCCCAACGACGCACCCAGACCCACCTCCGGGAACATGTCCGTGAGATACAGGGCGATGGCGGCGGACTCGGTGATCACCGCCTGATCGTGACGCAGGGCCGGCACCTTGCCGTCCGGATGCGGATTGGCCGGATCGGGCTCGCCGACCACCTGACCGTTGCGCACCGCGATCTGGCAGTGGCGGACCTCGCAGTCGATCCCAAGTTCCTCGATCAGCCAGACCATCCGTGACGACCTCGACTGCGGAGCGTGGAACAGAGTGAGCATGACGAAATCTCCCGTTTGATGCGCCGCTTCAGCGCTTCGGCAGCCCCTCGCCACCGACGCCCTTGAACTACTGCCACCCTGCTGCCAGCATGCTGTCAGCAGTGATGCGGGACAGTGGTTGAACATCAAATCAAGGAGCATGCGCTCAAGCAGCAAGCCGCCGCGCGGCGAGCGTTAGCGCCCCAACAATGAGACGCGCCGACAGACTGTTCCAGATCATTCAGGTGCTGCGCCGGTCGTCCAGACCGGTGACGGCCGACGCCATGGCGGTCGAGCTGGAGACCTCCAAACGCTCCATCTATCGCGACATCGCTACCCTGATGGCGCAGCGGGTGCCGATCCGGGGCGAGGCGGGCATCGGCTATGTGCTGGACGGCGGTTTCGACATGCCGCCGCTGATGCTGACCTCCGACGAGGTCGAGGCGGCGGTACTGGGGGCGCAGTGGGTGGCCGGGCGCGGCGACCCGGATCTGGCGCGGGCGGCCAATGATCTGATCGCCAAGATCGCCGCGACCGTGCCAGAGCGACTGCGCCCCGTGATCATGGAGCCGGCCGTGTCGACGCCGCCCGCCTGGCAGCATGCGGTCGAGACCCTGGACATGGCCCGCGTCCGCGCCGCCATTCACGCCGGCCGCAAACTGCGCCTCCACTATGCCGACGAACAGGGGCGCGAGACCCAGCGCGTGATCTGGCCCTGCCTGGTCGGCTATCGGGAGACGACGCGGCTGCTGGTCGGCTGGTGCGAGACGCGCGACGACTTCCGCACCTTCCGGACCGACCGGGTGGTGGAGGCCGATTATCTGGACGACCGCTATCCGGACCGACCCGCCTCACTGCGCGGGCGATGGTTCAAACTGATGGAGGCGGAGCGGGCGAAGTGGGAGGCGCAGGGCAGACCTGAAGTCTGCCCCTGAGGTCCGATCAATAAATCTCGAACAGACCCGCAGCGCCCATGCCGCCGCCGATGCACATGGTGACGACGCCGTATTTGGCCCCGCGACGTTTGCCCTCGATCAGGACGTGGCCGGTCATGCGGGCCCCCGACATGCCGTAAGGGTGGCCGATCGAGATGGCCCCGCCCGAGACGTTCAGCCGGTCCATCGGAATGCCCAGGGTGTCGGCGCAGTACAGCACCTGAGACGCAAAGGCCTCGTTCAGCTCCCAGATGCCGATGTCGTCGACGGTCAGGCCGTGGCGGCGCAGCAGGATCGGCACAGCGTAGACCGGCCCGATACCCATTTCGTCCGGCTCGCAGCCCGCCACAGCCATGCCGCGATAGGCCCCGAGCGGTTGCAGGCTGCGCTTCACTGCCTCGCCCGCCTCCATGATCACACACGCCGAGGCCCCGTCCGAAAGCTGAGACGCATTACCGGCGGTGATGAACTCCCCCTGCTGGATTTCCTCGCCGCCGCCGAAAACGGGCTTGAGCGACTTCAGGCCTTCGAGCGTCGTGTCGGCACGGTTGCCCTCGTCCTTGGACAGGGTGACTTCCTTGGCCGAGGCCTGGCCGGTCGCCTTGTCCACCACCTGCATGGTCGTGGTCATGGGCACGATTTCGGCGTCGAGGCGACCCTCGGCCTGCGCCTGGGCCGTGCGCTGCTGGGACTGCAGCGCGTATTCGTCCTGGCGGTCGCGCGAGATGCCATAGCGGCGCGACACGACCTCGGCCGTCTCGAGCATCGACATATAGATGTGGGGGGCCTGCTTCAGCAGCGCCTCGTCCTTCATCCGGTACAGGTTCATGTGCTGGTTCTGGACCAGCGAGATCGACTCCAGCCCGCCGCCGACCGCCATCTTCTGGTGATCGTAGATCACCTGCTTGGCCGCCGTGGCGATGCCCATCAGGCCCGAGGCGCACTGGCGATCCAGGCTCATGCCCGGAACCGTGACCGGCAGGCCGGCGGCCAGAGCGACCTGACGCGCCACATTCTGGCTGGTCGAGCCCTGTTGCAGGGCCGCGCCCATGACCACATCCTCGATCTCTGCCGGATCGACGCCCGCGCGCTGGACCGCGTGCCTGACGGCGTGCGCCCCCAGCTGCTGGGCCTGGGTGTCGTTGAAGGCCCCGCGATAGGCGCGACCGATGGGGGTCCGGGCGGTCGAGACGATGACGGCTTCACGCATCTGAGATGCTCTTTCTTTTTGGGGCGCTAACGCTTGCGACGCGGTCGCTCGCTGCTTGAGCGCGGGTTTCCTCAGTGGGACTGTAAGCGCTTGCCGTCGGGTCAAGGCAAGTGCCTCAGCCGACAAGCCTGAATGTCAGCTATGCGCCTTCTGGGCCTTGGAAAGTTCGATCATCCCCTGCGCCGCGCCCATGTCCGGGACAATCTCTCCCGAGCGGTCCGAAATCTCGGCAAACCGGGCCGCGACCTGTTCGGGCGCATCGTCGCCGTCGATGAAGGCTCCTTGGGTCAGGGTGACATAGGCGCGTTCGAACCCACCGGCACCGGCGGCCAGGATGCAGCGGCTGGGGGCGTCCTCGCTGACCAGATACAGCAGGCCGGGCGTGACCCGGTCAGGCCCCAGCTTCTCCAGCGGCAGGGCAGCCCCCAGATCCTCGGTCATGCGGGTATGGGCCGTCGGGGCCAGGCAGTTGACGCGGATGTCGTTCTTGGCCCCCTCGATCGACAGGCTCTGCATCAAGCCGACCAGGGCCATCTTGGCCGCGCCATAGTTGGACTGGCCAAAGTTGCCATATAGGCCCGACGACGAGGTGGTCATGACGATGCGGCCATAGTTCTGCTTCCGCATGATCTCCCACACCGCCTTGGTGCAGTTGACCGCCCCCATCAGATGCACGTCGACGACGAAGCGGAAATCCTCCAGCTCCATCTTGGCGAAAGTCTTGTCGCGCAGGACGCCGGCATTGTTCACCAAAATGTCGACCCGGCCCCATCTGGCCATGACCTCATCGACCATGGCCTGAACCGCGAACGCATCCGTCACCGATGCCGCGTTGGCCATCGCCTCGCCACCTGCCGCCATGATCTCGGCGACCACGGCCTCAGCCGCCGTGGCCGATGCGCCCGAGCCGTCGCGCGCACCGCCCAGATCATTGATGACGACCCTTGCGCCGCGTTTGGCCAAGGCGAGAGCGTGTTCACGGCCCAGACCGCCGCCAGCCCCCGTCACGATCGCCACCCGACCTTCGAACGTCATCGCCATGCGCTTGCTCCTGCCAAAAACTGAACCGTCCCTAGCGCCGGAATGCCGCGAAGAAAACAGGGTCAAATGGAGTGGGTGTTTCGAGGGCATCGGCTGAGCCGATTAGGTCAAGGCGAAGGGGTGCCGATGTCGCAATTTTCTGTTCCAGCACCCTTGGTAGGCGAATTAGAATAGTTAATCTCAGCAAATATGTTGAAATGGCGCCACAGTTGCCGCATTGCTGACGGGAACGCGGAACCCGAGCGACACATTGTCGTTCGGCCTCCGAGTGTCACGTGTAAAGACGTGGACATCCGATAATCACGAGTATGAGGACTATCATGAAGCTGAAACTTCTTGCTGGGGTCGCTTTGGCGAGCCTGTTCACGGCCGGTACGGCTTCTGCCGAGCCTAATGGCTGGTACGGTGCGATTGACGCCGGCTACAACTTCTGGAGCGACGACGTCGAGGCGATCTCGACGACGACGGGTCCGTCGTTGCTGATCGAGGTCGAGGACGACTTTGCCGGCTTCGCCCGTC